>ERZ1023423.1-NODE-1-length-1105011-cov-390.906970_pt1 | contig 1105011 bp, 1012 predicted proteins | sample MGYA00380513_ERZ1023423 | MGnify/ENA primary metagenome ERZ1023423 (study PRJEB33173, sample SAMEA4830333) | metagenome | study: EMG produced TPA metagenomics assembly of the PRJEB25223 data set...
AACCAACCAACCAACCAACCAACCAACCAACCAACCAACCAACCAACCAACCAACCAACAGCCTAAAAACTGCCCATAATACCGACTTTTTTGGTGAAAAATTAGCCAAACTTCGCCAAATCCTGCCTGAAATTTTTAGCGAACACGCCCTAGACTTAGAAAAACTCAAAACCCTGCTGGGCGACCACCTTGCCCAAAACGAACGCTATGGCTTAAATTGGGCAGGCAAATCAACCGCTTATCAAGCCCTACAAGCCCCTACCAATAACACGCTCATTCCTTGTCCTGCCGAGAGTGTGGATTTTGATACCACACAAAACATTTTTATTGAAAGCGATAATTTAGAAGCCCTAAAAATATTACAAAAATCCTATGCAGGCAAAATCAAAATGATATACATTGATCCGCCCTATAATACGGGCAATGATTTTATTTATCACGATGATTTTAGCCAAAGCAAAAAAGAGTATGAAATTGCCACAGGCGATAGAAATATCAATGGCGAATTATTAAAATCCTTTAAAAAGAACAGCAAAGACAATGGGCATTATCATTCTAATTGGCTTAATATGATGTTGCCACGATTGCATTTGGCTCATACTTTACTTTCTGATGATGGCGTGATATTTATCAGTATTGATGATAATGAACAGGCTCAATTAAAATTATTATGTGATGAGATTTTTGGGGGAGAGAATTTTGTTGCCACTCTTCCAAGACAAACATCAGCTCAAAGACCTTCACAAGAAAAATATATTTCTATTACGCATGACTATCTATTGGTTTATGCTAAAAATAAAAATTATGATTTTAACTCTGTAATTGAAAGAGATTTGTCAAATATCAAAAAAGATAGTAACGGAACATACATAGAAGGGGATACAAGCCCTATTCTAGCATCATCTACTCAAGGTTATTCGGCTGGTGGGGATTATGATATTGAATTCAATGGAAAAATATTTAAGCCTGAAGATAGTAGAGGGAACAGAAGACGCTGGCTTTGGACAAAAGAAAGAATGAATAGGGCGATAGAGTTAGGGATTATTATTGAAACAAGAACAACATTGCGTGTTAGAAATTATATTGATAAAGAATTTCAAGTTGGGACAAATATTTTAGTGGATAAAAATCCAAATTTAATTCTCACTTCCAATGATTTAATTAATCCAAATTATACCAATCACAAAGGCACGGCTTGCTTGCGAGATTTATTGCTAGAAAATTATTTTGATTTTTCAAAACCATTAGATTTAATCAAAATTTTAGCAAAATTACTAAATGGCGACAACTCCATTATCCTAGACTTTTTTGCAGGTTCGGCAACCACCGCCCACGCTGTCATGCAATTAAACGCGGAAGATAATGGCAATCGACAATTTATAATGGTGCAATTACCAGAATTAACCGATGAAAAAAGCGAAGCCTATAAAGCTGGATTTAAAACCATCAGCGAAATATCCAAAGAACGCATTCGCCGTGCAGGAGCAAAAATCAAAGCCGAAAATCCCGATAAAACCCTTGATACAGGATTTAAGGTATTTAAATTAAGTGATAGTAATTTTAAAGCGTGGCAAATTGACGATGATGATATTGCCAAGCAATTAGAAATGTATATTGACCCCTTAAAAGATAATGCCAATGAGATAGATATTATCTATGAACTGTTATTAAAAATGGGATTAAAATTAACGGCGGATATTAAATTTGATAACGGTGTTTATTGGCTAACTTGTGAAAATAAATCGTACGCCATTGTGCTAAATTCATTATCCCAAGATGAGTTTAACGCCATTATTGCCAAAAAACCCGCCAAAACCACTGTATTGGACAAAGCATTTTTAAATGACAGCGAAAAATCCAATATGATTTTGCAATTTAAAGATGCTGGACTAAATTTTGAAAGTATTTAATCAGGGGAATGGGTAATGCAAATCCAATATGAACATTTAGATTATCAAAAACAGGCGATTGATAGTATCGTAGATTTATTTCAAGGCGAAATTACGCATCATCAAGATGATTTTAGCTTGTCGGACAAAGACAATATGCGTGTGATTGCCAATGAATTATCTTTATCCAAAGATGATATTTTTAATAATTTAAAAAATATCCAAACGCAAAATCAGCTTTCTTTATCTGATAAATTGGATAATTTGTATTTTAGTGTAGAAATGGAAACGGGTACGGGCAAAACTTTTGTTTATTTAAATACCATTTTTGAGCTTTATCAACGCTATGGCTGGCGAAAATTTATCATTGTTGTGCCAAGTGTCGCCATTCGTGAAGGTGTATTACAAACTTTAAATAGCACAAAAGCCCATTTTAAAGATGAATTTAATTCGCCAATTTATCATTATGGTGAATATAGCGGTCAAAAAACCAATGCATTAAAACATTTTGCGACAAGTACAAATATTGAAATTTTGGTGATGAACATTCAATCTTTTGAAAAAGAAAGCAATATCATTAATCAACAGCGAGAAAATGGCGTATTAATGGAGTTAATCCAAGCAACGAATCCAATCATTATTATTGATGAACCACAAAATATCAGCAGTGATAAACGCAAAAATGCCATTGAAAATTTAAATCCATTATTTACGGTTGGATATTCGGCAACGCATAAAGAAATTATCAATAAAGTATACAGCCTAAATCCTGTACAGGCATTTGAAAAAAATTTGGTAAAACAAATTGTCGTTAATTCGGTGATATCACAAGATAAAAATAATGCCTTTATTGAACTAAAAGAAATCACAAACAAAAGCGGTTTGAAAGCCAAAATAATATTTGATATTAGCGAAAAACAGCAATTAAAACGCAAAGCAATTACCGTTAAGCTGGGCGATGATTTATATGAAAAATCAAAGCAAAACCCCAACTATCAAGGATTTATAATTACAGGCATTGATTTAGAAAACCAAATGATTAAATTCTCTAATGGTATCGAAATTGCCCGTGGTGTAAATATGGATTGTCTTAGAGATGAAATAATGAAACAGCAGATTCATTATACTATTAAAGAGCATTTAAAGCATGAAAAGGAGTTAAATAAAGACGGCATAAAAGTATTATCACTGTTTTTTATTGACAAGGTAGAAAATTATCGCACCAATGCACAAGGTGAATTGGGGAAATTTTATGAGTGGTTTGAAGAATTGTACGAATTAGAAACCAAACAATCAGCTAGTGGCGTACATAAAGGCTATTTTAGCCAAGACAAAAAAGGCAATGCTAAAAACAGCAATGGTACCACCAAAGATGATAATGATGCCTATGAGCTGATTATGAAAGATAAAGAGCGGTTATTGTCGCTTGATGAGCCTGTGCGATTTATTTTTAGTCATTCGGCATTAAAAGAGGGGTGGGATAATCCCAATGTTTTTCAAATTTGTACTTTGAATGAAACCACATCTGTAATTAAAAAACGCCAAGAAATTGGGCGTGGACTTCGTTTACCTGTGAATCAAAAAGGCGAGCGAATTTATGATGAAAAAGTCAATATTTTGACCGTGATTCCCAATGAAAGTTATGAGCAATTTGCCAACAGTTTGCAACAAGAATATATTGATGATTGTGGCATTAAATTTGAAAAATCTCATCTTAAAAATGCCAAAAATGAACGCACGGTAACTTATCGTTTTGATGCGTTTACCGACCCATTATTTTTACAAATTTGGGAGCGTATTCGCCATAAAACCAGCTACCGTGTACAATTTGATAGCGATGAATTGATTGACAATGCCAGTCAAAAAATCCATGTCATGCCAAAAATTGACACACCAAAAATTGAAATTAAAAAAGCAAGGATGGTGCAAAACAGTGAAACAGGCATAGAAACGCAAGAGATTTTTTCTCAAAGTGAACATATTCAAACGAAGTTTGTGATACCTGATATTTTAAAAGTATTGCAACAAAAAACAGGTTTAACTCGCAATACATTGGTACAGATTTTACAGCAATCTGGTAGAATTGATGAAGTTAAGAGCAATCCACAACGCTTTATTGAAACTGTAGCAGAAATCATCAATGATGAATTGTACGATTTGATGAAGAATGGTATCTATTATCAAAAATTGGATAAAGTGTACGAACAAAGTTTATTTAAGACTTATAAAATTTATGCCAATCAATATACTTTTAATGTAAATAAAATGGATAAAACCATTTATAATGGTGTGTTGGATTTAGATTCAAATACCGAAAATCAATTTGCAACAGATTGTGAAAATTATGATGAGCAAGTGGCATTTTATTTTAAATTACCCAAAAAATTTAAAATCCCAACGCCGATTGGTAATTACAACCCAGATTGGGCGGTGGTTATAAAAAAGAATGGCGAGCAGGTTTATTTTATTGCTGAAACCAAAAATACAGGCGATAAATCCATTCAAGATGGGGTGGTGGTTGATAAATTGAAGTGGGAAGAGCGGTTTAAAATTGCGTGTGCAAAACGATTTTTTGAAATAAATGATGAAGTGGATTATCAAGTGGTACAAAAGATCAATGAATTGACCTAAAATAATATTAAACGATGTAAATATGTTAAAATAGAAAAATTCTTTACTTTTAGGACATAGCCATGCCAACTTTTGAACAACATAAACAAGCCCTACTGTGCAACGACCCACAATCCATCGCCGATTATGAACGCACGATGACGCACGCCGTCCAAGCGGTCAAGACATGGCTACAAGATGATAACATGTATACAGGTGGTAGCATCAGCCAGTTGCGTTCACAGATTGCTTTTAATCCAACCAAAGACGGCTTAGGCATTGATGGGGCGTTAGAGCGTGCGATAAATCTGTTTTTAAACAACAGCCTAAAAGTGCATCATCCGCATTCACTTGCCCATTTGCATTGCCCAACCATGGTAACATCACAAATCGCCGAGATACTCATTAACGCCACCAACCAATCAATGGACTCATGGGACCAGTCGCCAGCAGGTTCGCTCATGGAGGTTTTGCTCATTGACTGGTTACGCCAAAAGGTGGGTTATGGGGCAGGGCGGGCAGGCGTGTTCACATCAGGCGGTACACAGTCCAACCTGATGGGCGTGCTTTTGGCTCGTGATTGGTGCATTGCCAAACATTATACCGATAAAGACGGCAAACCGTGGTCGGTACAGCGTGATGGTATCCCCCCCGATGCCATGCAAAATGTCAAAGTACTGTGCTCCCAAAATGCCCATTTTAGCGTACAAAAAAATATGGCGATGATGGGCATGGGTTTTGCTTCGGTTGTAAGCATCCCTGTCAATGACAACGCCCAAATGGATACCCAAGCTTTGGCCGATATTATGGCAGATTTGCACGCTGATGGTAACATCGTGGCGTGTGTTGTGGCAACGGCAGGGACAACCGACGCAGGGGCGATTGACGACATTAAAGCCATCCGTGCCTTGTGCGATAAATTCGGTGCGTGGTTACATGTAGATGCGGCGTGGGGCGGGGCGTTATTACTGTCCAACGATTACCGCTTTATGTTAGATGGCATTCATCTGGCCGATTCGGTGACGCTGGATTTTCATAAGCACTATTTTCAAAGCATCTCTTGTGGGGCGTTCTTGCTAAAAGATGAGCAAAATTACCGCTTTATGCACTATGAGGCGGAGTATCTCAACTCAGCCTATGATGAAGAGCATGGCGTGCCAAATCTGGTCTCAAAATCCTTGCAAACCACACGCCGATTTGATGCCCTAAAACTGTGGCTGACGATAGAGGCGTTGGGCGAAGAGCTGTACGGCTCTATGATTGACCATGGGGTAAACTTAACAAAACAAGTGGCGGATTATATCCGTCATGCTGATGGGCTAGAATTGCTCGTTGAACCGCAGTTTGCTTCTGTGCTGTTTCGTGTCGTGCCAAAGGGTTATCCTGATGAGTATTTGGACAGCCTAAACCAAAATGTGGCAGATGAGTTATTTGCCCGAGGGGAAGCGAACATTGGCGTAACTCGTGTCATTGACAGCCGCCAAGATGTGCAGTCGTTAAAGATGACGACACTTAGCCCCATCGCAACGCTTGAAGATGTCAAAGCCTTGCTGGATCAAGTATTAGCAGAGGCACACAGAATTGGCGATGCCATCAAAGACGGCACTTATACGCCGCCCATTGGGTGAGTTGGGTGTTTTTGTTTTGAATGAATAAAAGTAAACAAAAGCCGCTTTGATCAATCAGCGGCTTTTTATTATTCATTATTCATGCAATGCCTTATAAATCGTACCAGCCAGCATGGGCCCAATGCCTTTGACCTGTGCGATCTCATCTTGTGATGCACCAAGCAGCTGTTGTATACCGCCAAAATGATTTAATAAATCACGCCTGCGGACTTGCCCAAGCCCTGGGATAACCTCAAGCACTGAGCTTGAGCGTTTTTTATCTCTTTTTTTGCGGTGGGCGGTGATGGCAAATCGATGCGCTTCATCTCGAATTTGCATGATGAGATGCAAAGCCTTGCTATCAGCAGGCAAATCTATCGGCTCATGTGTCACAAAATGTAGTACCTCAAGACCAGCTTTACGCCCCTCACCTTTTGCCACACTGACAAGCAAAGTATCGGTTAATTTGCCAAGCTCGCTTAATACTTCGATGGCAACATTTAATTGACCCTTGCCACCATCAATCAATAATAAATCAGGTAACGGATGTTTGGTATAGCGACGCATTAAGACCTGACGCATGGCCGCATAATCATCGCCTGCGGTAATATCATGAATGGCATATTGACGATAATCACGCTTTTTTGGGCCATTTTGGTCAAACACCACACATGAGCCGATGGCAGCTTCGCCCATGGTGTGGCTGATGTCAAAACATTCAATACGGTCAATGGTGCAAGTGGTGATGGGGGCAAGCACTTGTTTTAACTGCTCAAATCGTGCTTGTAGCTCCCGACTGTCTTTGAGCTTGGCTGATAACGCATTATTGGCATTTAAGTTTGCGATGGATAACCAATCATCACGGTGTGTGGTTACTTTGTGCTTAATCGTGGTGCGTTTGCCAAACTGTACTTGCAAAATATCTGCCAATATAGATGCCTCTTCAATAGCAACAGAGCTGATAATTTCATCAGGCAAATCATCACTCACCTGAAAATAAAACGACAATAAAAATTCTTTTAAACGCTCTTGGTTGCTCTTAATGGCTGGTTCGATATCATCAGGAAAATAGTTTTTTACCCCCAATACCTGACCGCCTCGCACCGTCAAAACACACACGGCAACCGCACCAGCATCAGCAGCAATGGCAAAGACATCCGCTTCACCCTGTAGGCGAAATACTGCCTGTTTGGCTTGTAAATCGCTAATCATGGCAAGCCGATCTCGATAAAAGGCGGCTTGTTCAAAGTTTAATGCCGCAGCAGCTTCCTCCATTTTTTTGACCAAAATGGCTTGCACTTCATGAGAATGCCCCTGTAAAAATGCCAAAGCAGCACGCACATCGGACTGGTATTGTTCGGCAGAAACCATACCAACGCAGGGCGCTTTACACCGTTTAATTTGGTATTCTAGACAAGGACGCTGCCTTTGTGCAAAAAAACTGTTCGTACAGCTTCTAATCATAAATAATCGCTGCATCAGCTGTACCGATTCTTTGGCATTGCGTGCCGATGGATAAGGACCAAAAAAACGCCCTTGAGTATACCGACCTTTACCACGACCAATGGACAGTCTGGGAAATTTATCCGTACTGATATAGATGTATAGATAAGATTTATCATCTCTTAGTAGGACATTATAAGGCGGTCGATGGTTTTTGATGAGATTTTGCTCGAGTAATAACGCTTCGGTTTCGCCACGGGTGATGATAATCTCAATCTGTTCAATGCGTTGTACCAGTGCTTGGGTTTTTGGGTGTTCGATGGTTTTGGCAAAATAGCTACCAACACGATTTTTTAGTGATTTTGCTTTACCAACATATAAAATTTCGCCTGATTTACCCAGCATTTTATAAATGCCTGGACGATTGGGTAGGGTGTTGGCGTGTTGTTTTAGTCGCTGTCTTTTTTGTGTTGGGCTTTCAGCTTGGGGGTGTGTTGTTGTCATGATATGAATATCAATTTAAGTAATGAATAACATTAAGAAGCTTAAAATAAAAAGAGCGTTAAGATAAAGCGGGATTGAGTGAACTTTATTGTAAAATATGATTCATTAAAGTATCAAAATCATCAAACGCAGCATCAGGGTTTGCTAAATCAATTTTTTCACCATAATTATAGCCATAACGCACAGCAAGCGTAGTTATGCCAGCGGCTTGCCCTGATAAAATATCATTTTTGGAATCACCAACCATAATGGCATCAGTCGGTGCGATGCCCAGTGATTGACACAGGTATAATAAAGGCGTTGGGTCGGGCTTTTTGACGCTGAGCGTATCACCGCCAATCACTTGGTCAAACAGTGTCAGCCATCCAAAATGTGATAAAATTTTAGGCAAATAACGCTCAGGCTTATTGGTACAAATTGCCAAATAAAACCCCGCTGCTTTTAATCGTTCAAGCCCTTGTATAACCCCTGCATAGCTTTGCGTATTTTCAATTGTTTTATGGGCATATTCTGCCAAAAATAACTCATGGGCATGGTGAATCATAGTCGTATCATAGATATGATGTGCTTGCATTGCTCGCTCAACCAATTTTAGCGAACCATTGCCCACCCAGCTTTTGATGATATCAATTGGCATAGGCGGTAAGTTAAGCTTGGCATACATGCCATTGACCGCCGCCGCCAAATCAGGGGCACTATCGATAAGCGTACCATCCAAATCAAATATAATCAGTTTTTTGCCAGTCATTGACAGTGTTTGCATGCTTTTTCCTTATTCTTAAAATTGGCGGCTGTTTGGTATTTTTTAAATCAGTCAATTTTTACCATTTGTCATATAATGACAAAGTACAAATTTAGCAATATTTTAGTGCATTTTTTGGCGAAGTTTTATGAAAACTGGTCATTGGTTGCAAAACTTTACACAGTACCTATAAAACTTGCACAGTTAATAAGAAATATTTTGTTACTATAGGGGCGTCATTTGGAACAAGACAGTTATTTGTAAATAGTTATTTGCAAAAGACGGCTAAAAGACAGAACAGCGTTTGTTTCAGTGATTAACTAGGAGAAAAACAATGAAAACTTTAAAAACACTATTGGCAGTATCAGCTTCTTCGTTATTGGCGATGAGTGCTAATGCTGCCATCAGCTATGGCAATTCTGCTGATGCCCAACCTTATGTTGGTGCCAAAATTGGTCAAGTAGATGCCAAGCAAATCAACGGTAAAAATACCGCTTATGGTATTTATGCAGGTTATAACTTTGACCAAAATTTTGGCGTAGAAGCCGAATTTGTTGGTTCAGACGCCAAAGAATTTAATGCAGGCGTGAGTCCTGTAAAAGGTGATGTGAAGTCTTTTGGTGCTTATGGCACATATCGCTATAACTTCATCAATACCCCATTTTATGCCAAGGGCAAATTGGGCATTGCTAAGACTAAAGTAGATGTTACCAGCCGTAATGCAACTACATACTCAAACAAAAGCGACAAAACCAGCCTAGCAGGCGGTGTTGGTGTTGGCTTTAAACCATTAGCAAATGTGGGCGTTGAAGCAAGCTACAACTATCTATCAGAAGATGCCAATGCAATTAGTTTGGGCGCTCATTTGGCTTTTTAATTGCTGATTGATTAAATAACATAAAAAAGATCCTCGAATTGAGGGTCTTTTTTATTGACTGGTCTATCCGTAAGATAAGCCATCATGATAAATCATCTTTGCTTAAATGATGGCCAAAGTGTGGCGATGCGTTAAAGGGGTATTATCCCAATGCTCAATGGCGTGGCGAAGAATCTTATGCGGTTTGGCGGCACGCATTTCTTTGACGGTGTGTTGACCTAATAGCTTTAGTGCGTATAAAAGCATTTCACTGGGCTTGGTTGTATTGATTGGTGTGGCAAGATTTTGTTTGGATAGCTTTTGCCCATCTGTATTCATCAGTAATGGCAAATGATAAAAATAGCTCGGTATTGGTAGGCGACATTTATGTAAAATATTAATTTGAGCGACTGTCATGGGCATAATATCCAGTCCACGCATGATGTGAGTGATATTTTGCAAACCATCATCAATGGCACAAGCCAAAATATAATTAATCATTTGGTTTTGGCGTTTGACCACAACATCACCAAGGCTTAACGCAGGATTATCCCAAATCACGCCTTGTAGCTCATCTACAAATGCTGTCTCAACATTGGGCAGCTGTAAGCGAATTTTACTTTTGGGGTGAGATTTATCCAAATCTTTATGTAGGCAAAAGCGTGGGTAGAGGGTTGGCTGGTTGAGTGCGTGGGGCTTAGCGTTTTGATTTCGGTGTGCCTCAAGTTGTTTTCTTGAGCATTGGCAGGCATAAGTGATGTCAGATAATCGATTGGATAAAATCTCATCATAAATATCTGTGCGTTTAGATTGGTAGGTAACTTCTTTGTCCCAATGTAACCCAAGCTTATCCAAATCATGTAAAATGCTGTCTGTATACTTAGGCTGACAACGCTCAAAATCCACATCTTCGATGCGTAACAGCCAATCACCACCTAATGATTTGATATGACAAAAGCTCGCTACCGCCGTGGTCAGCGAGCCTAAATGCAGATGGTGTGTAGGCGAGGGTGCAAATCGCCCAATGGGTCTAGATATCAATGGGCTATTGACCGTGATTTTGTCTTTCTTTAATTTCAGACAGTGTCTTACAATCGATGCATTGTGTCGCCGTTGGGCGTGCTTCTAGGCGACGCAGACCAATTTCTGTACCACATGTCTCACAATAGCCATAATCTAAGGTCTCAATGTCAGCCAAAGATTTGTCAATTTTGCGGATAAGCTTACGCTCACGGTCACGGGTACGCAGTGCCAATGCAAACTCCTCTTCTTGAGTCGCTCGGTCGTTAATATCTGGCATGGTGTTGGTTTCTTCGTGAATATAAGTCTTTGTGCGTTCAGCTTCTGTAATTAATTCTTCACGCCAGTTTTTTAAGATGGTGCGAAAATGTGCTAACTGTGCATCAGACATATAGTCTTCGCCTTCAGTAGGTTGATAAGGGGTAAAGGTGGCTGCGTTCATCATCCCGTTCATCCTTATGGGTGCAAGTATTCATGATAAAACAAAGCTTGCAGGCTATTAAACTGCCTTTCGGCAAAAAAATTGCGGTTACTATATCAAAAGATGATTAAAATAGCTAATATTAATTTGCATTATTAAGACAAAATGAATGCGTATTTTGCACAATTTGTATGTAACTTGATACGATGCCTTTGTTGTCAATCTGTATCATACGGCAGCCAGCAGGCGTGTCAGCAATTTGAAAATTATCCACAAAAGGCATGAATTGACGGTCTGTTGAAGGGCAGCTTAGCAACTGAACCTGATGTGCTGGTAGTGGATGCAGCGTATGTACTTGATGTACATGTCCGCACAAAATCGTGTGAACATGAGCGTGTTTTTTAATCACATGCCAAAAATCTTGATGATTTTTGAGTAGATGAGCATCTATCCAATCTGAACTGACCTTTGTGGGGTGGTGGTGTAGGGCGATGATGGTTTGTTCAAAGTGAGTGGTTAAAGTTTGATCAAGCCAAAGTAGTGTTTCATGAGTTAATAACCCAAATATTTCGCCTGATACACTGGAATTTAGTAATAAAATTTGCCAATCATGCCCTGCTTGAAAAGTATACCGAAAGCAATTTTTTAGGCGTCGATCGGGTAAAATCGGCACATGTATCCGCTCTTGGTGTGCCAAATGAATGCCAATTTCGTGTGTCACATCATGATTGCCAGCGACAGCCAAATAGGGTATTTTGGTTGCTTGTAGCTGATTAAATAACCAATCATAAGCATCGCTATTACCATCATTCACCAAATCACCTGTCAAAAGCCATAAATCTGGGTTTAGATGCTTTGCTGTCTGAAAAACTGCCAAAAATCGCTGATAACTGGGGGCTTGACCAATGTCCCCCGTCAGGTGTAGATCGGATAATTGAACGATATTAAAGGTATGGTTGTTGGTGATGTTAGGCATATTTGCTTAGGATTTTTTTGCAGGCAAAGGTAATAAAAAAACCAATGGCAAGCATGAGTACGATGGATAAGCCTGTTTGAATGTCAAGCCACACACTCCCCCAAACCCCTGCGGTAACAGCCATTTGGGCAAATATGATGGATAAAAATACCATCATCGTTGGTGATTGTGCAAACAAACGGGCAATCAAGGCAGGTAATATGAGAAGTCCGCTGATTAATAGACTGCCAACCGCCTGAAGTGCCACAGCACAAAATCCCGCCAAAAGCCCCATAAAAAATAGGTATTGGTGTAATGGGTTAATGCCCTGAATTTGGGCAAGTGCTTCAGAGGTTGCCAGCTTAACCTGAGATTGCCAAATGCGTTTTAAAATGACTAAGCCCATTGCAATTAGTATACCCAGTCTTGGTAAATCCGACCAATCTATATCAAGCAAGCTGCCAAACAAAAATCCAAGCACATTTGCTTGTTGCTGGGTTAGCTGAGTGAGTGTCAGTAACCCCAAACAAAGTAGCGTAGACGCTAACACTGCCAAGGTGGCATCATTGGGCAATCTTTTATCTTTGAGCAAGGTTAAAGCGATGATGACGGCAATGCTAATCATACCAATGCCCAAATCAGCAGGCAGGTTTAGCCATACGGCAAACGCTATACCGAGCAATGCACCATGTGCCAAAGTATCCGAAAAAAAAGCCATACGCCGCCACAAGACTAGGCATCCTAAGGGTGCGGATAATAATGCAATCAAGACACCAGCAATCCAAGCAGGTGCGATAATTGGTAGCCAGTCACTCATGCGGTGTCTCGATGTCTATGGTTGCTCTCAAGATGCTCATGATCCAGATGATGATCGCAGTGTGTATGTTGATGGATGTAAGGTGCTTGATAGCCAAAAAGTTGTACAAATTCAGGTGCGATTGCAATTTGACTTGGCACACCTTGACAGCAGATGTGTTTATTTAAGCAGATGACACGGCGAGAGCCTTTCATGACCCAATGCAAATCGTGTGATACCACAAGCATCGCACATTGTAAAAACTCAGGCAGCTGATCTAAAAACTGATACAACCAGCTTTCACTTTCTGGATCTAGCCCTTGCATGGGTTCATCAAGGATTAATAGTTCAGGTTTATCTAATAAGGCGCGCACAAGTAGCACACGCTGCGTCTCGCCACCTGATAAATGATGCATCTGTTTGGATAATAACGATGTTATCGATAACTTGTCAAAAATATCATCTTTTTGAGCTTGATTTAATCGCTTTGGATTGGCCTGTCTGAGCAAATCTATGGCACGCAAGGGCAATATGGTTGGTATGTTAAAGCGTTGAGGCACATAGCTGATATGTCGCACTTTTTTGGTGATTTTACCGTGAGTTGGAGTTAATAAGCCCAAGATAAGCTTAACTAAGGTGGACTTGCCTGCACCATTTGGACCGATTAAGCTAATCATCTCGCCTGCATGAATATTCAGGCTGACACCACTCACCAAATCGCCATCGCTCACACGATAGCTGACTTGGTCTAATTGTAGGATGATAGGCGTATTATGGCTTTTGGTGGCAATCACGGCACACGCCTTTAAGCTCTATGGTGCTACGCTCAACCAAAAAGTTTGCATCTTTGGCGGCAAAATTCATCATACTATCAACAGGAAGATTGCTACATTCTTCCACTTTTTGACAGCATCGGCAGATTAAAAATGCCGCCGCGTGCCGATCTCTGGGGTGGCAACAAGGGACATAAGCATTCATGGAACTTAACTGGTGAATCAACCCTTCTTCAATCAAAAATTCCAATGAGCGATACACGGTTGGCGGTGCGATATTGGTTTTTTTTGCATTTGCATCAGATAAGCGGCTTTGTTGAAGTGCGCTGATTAAGTCATATGCACCCATGGGTTTTTCTGCTTGCAAAATTAGCTGAAAGACCTCTTCACGCAGTGGCGTAAATCTGGCGCCTCGTTTGGCACAGTAGGCTTTTGCATCAGCCAAGCGCTGCTCGGGATTTTGATGATAACTATCATGATGATAGCTATGGCAGTGATGATGAGCTGAATGCATAACAACCTTTTAAAATTGGGTAATCAATCAATAATTATCAGTGATATCCGATTATGGGTATCCAATAATCCAATCACTGTGGGAGATTGATTTAGTCCATACATTGATAAATTTAACCGTTGATTAACGATTGACTTTATTTTTATCAGTTATATTATAGCAGTAGTAGTAATTATCAATCAAGACCATCATTTGAAGTTATATTACAAACAAAACCAAGTTATTATCCAATTTTTATGGCAAATCTTATGTTATAAAATAACATTTTTATGACAGCTGTGCTATAATTTTAATCATTTTTAGACATCAGGGTACTTATCAATGACAACATTTGCATTACGAACGCTTTTTAAAAGCTCTGTTTTGTATCAATCTTTAAAAGCTGTGATCCTATTACCCATCACCACGATTTTTTCAGTATCTGCGATGGCTGGCATGGTCAGCGTTAGTAATTATCCGCTTGCACTTTTAAGCCATGAAGTTACCCAAGGTCAGCATGATGCCAAAGTGCTGCTTACCGCTGGAGATGTTGGGCATCATGGCTCACTATCACCAAGTAAAGTCAAATTGGTTGAAGATAGTGATTATGTCATTTGGTTTGGGGAATCGCTTGAACAAAATTTGGTCAAAACATTGGCAGATGCACCGAATGCAATTTCATTATTACAGTTTAATGCCTTCAACCGTCTGCCTTTAAGGCATATTGATGGCAGCCAAAAACCAGATTCAGAAGATGCACATATTTGGCTTGATCCAGAAAATGCTAAAGCCATTGTGCGTGCGTTGTCTGTGGTGCATGGTCATGCCAATCCAGAGCATAAAGCCAAATATGCCCAAAATGCCACAGATTTTGAGCGGCGTATGGATAAAGCCGTCCAAAGCGTACAGGTCAATGGCATGACACCATATTGGGCGTATCATGATGCTTTTCAGTATATCGAACAGGCGGCAGGACTGAAATTTGCAGGGGCTTTGACGCCTGATCATCACTTAAACCCAAAAGCCAGCCAATTTAAGCGACTGAATCAAACAAGACCGCAGCCATTTATGTGCCTTGCGTCTCAAGGGGTGGTCTCAGACGGCATTAAAAATAAACTTGGTAATGTCAATGTGACTATTATTCAAGAGGACATGAGTGGCATGGGTGAAGATTTTATCAGTGCATGGGTGGCACAGGTGAATGCACTGCAAACATGTGCTGGCATCAAATAATTCTTGCTTCGTGTCAGATGGCTCTTTATAATCAAGCCTTTTAATCAAAATCAAAATCATGAAGCTTATGAGCCGTCCTGCCCAGCGTAATAAAAAATCTGCCATCTATCAAGTCCAAATGCGTCAAATTTGGGTCGTTTTGGGCGTCATGATATTTGGCTTGGTACTCAGTTATGTGATGGCAGATGGCGATAGGCTGATTGCCAAAGGTTTGTCGATTGGTGCTTTGATTGCCTTTATTGGACAGTTGATTTTTACTCGCATCGCTTACCACACTGTGGGTGCTAAGCACGCTCGTCAAATCATGCTGAATACTTATTTGGGCTTTGTGATCAAATGGGCGACGACCTTAGCTTTATTTGCTTTTGTGTTCTTAAAGATTCAACCAATCAGCACAGTTTCGGTTATCATAGGATATATCATCTTGATTATCAGCCAAAATTTGGTCTTGATCAAGATGAAATAATTTGCCCATAAAATCCCCACTTGCATCATTTGTATCAGAATTATCAATCAATCAACCCATAAAGACCATGTATCTTAGATAGAAAAGCGAGTAATGTATCAGTAGCTTTTGTGAAACATTAGATTATTTTAAAATATTAGTAATATTAGCTATCATTGATAAAACTCTTGAAAATAGTTTGATAACAAATTGTTTGCTCTTAAGAAAATCATAAAATTATGCAATTTTCCCATAAATTTGTAAAATTTCGGCAATAAAATGGTGATTTGGTCTTTACATATTGCCAACACTAAAGTAAGATACTCTATTAGTTACAAGTACAATTTATTGTTATGAATTTCATAAGTATTTATGAAATTCATTGATTTTTTAAATCAATGCAAAAGTATGGATTTTGTCGAAATTAATGGACAAGGGAAGTACGGTTGATAAAATATTAATCAGCCAAGCTGCTAACAATGGATTGAAAAGAGTTAAATGGTAACTTCGTTTTTTGATTTGGCGTTTATCACCAATTTTTCTTTTTTGAGTTAAAATAAGAAGCTTATTTATGGCAGCCGAACAGACATCTACAGAATATATTGCTCACCATTTGACCAATTGGACATTTGGACACCACCCTGAATTGGGCTGGAAAGTGGCTCATGATGCCGCTGAAGCTCAGCAGATGGGATTTATGGCGATCCATGTGGACTCCATGCTTTGGTCAATTGGTTTGGGTATTTTCTTTTTGGCGCTTTTTTGGGCGGTTGGTCGTAAAGCGACTTCAGGCGTTCCAACTAAGCTACAAGCTTTTGTTGAGATGATTGTTGATTTCGTAGACAACAGTGTTCGTGAGTCTTACAATGGTCCATCAAAGCTGATAGCACCGCTGTCATTGACGATTTTTGTGTGGATTTTTTTGATGAACTTAATGGATTTGGTGCCTATTGACTGGATACCAAGCCTGGCTCAATGGGTAGGTTCATTAATGGGTCATGATCCACATCATGTATATTTCAAAATTGTACCAACCACAGACCCAAATATTACTTTGGGTATGGCGATTGGCGTATTTTTCTTAATCATTGGTTTTGGTTTGAAATATAAAGGCGTTGGTGGCTTTATTGCAGAATTTACATTGCATCCTTTTAGTGCAAAAAATCCAATTTTGCAAGCTATCTTAATCCCAATTAACCTAGTACTTGAAATTGTTACCTTATTAGCAAAACCAATCTCATTGGGACTGCGTCTATTTGGTAACATGTACGCAGGTGAGCTTATTTTCATCTTGATTGCACTGATGCCATTTTGGATTCAGTGGGCACTGAGCGTGCCTTGGGCAATCTTCCATATTCTAGTTATTACTCTTCAGGCGTTCGTGTTTATGATGTTGACGATTGTATACTTGTCGTTAATCTCAGCAGAATCCGAACATTAATTTGAACCTTTTTTAATAACCCTTGATTTTAGGTCATAAGGAGACATCATGGATCCAGTAATCGCACAGTACACACTACTTGCAGTAGCTCTACTAATCGGTGCAGGTGCACTAGCAACAGGTATTGGTTTTGCTATCCTAGGCGGTAAATTCCTAGAAAGTACCGCTCGTCAACCTGAGCTTGGTTCACAACTACAGACCAAAATGTTCATCGTTGCAGGTCTGCTTGACGCTGTACCAATGATTGGTGTTGGTATCGCAATGCTTCTATTGTTCGCCAACCCATTCGCATAAGCTGAAACCGTCAGTTTAACGACCACCTTTGGGTCTTAGAAACAAAGGTGGGCATCACCTGACTTTCACTAACAACGAGGTGATTGGATGATCAATTTAACCATTTTCGGTCAGCTGATTGCTTTTGCAATCTTTGTGCTATTTTGCATGAAGTTTGTATGGCCACCACTGATCGGCGCGATTAATGAGCGTCAACGCAAAATCGAAGAAGGCTTAAATGCCGCAGAAAAAGCAAAAGCGGATTTGGTTTCTGCTGAAAAGCAAGTAGAGGCAGAATTTGCAGCTGCTAAAACCGAAGCTGCATCTATCATTGAGCGTGCGAATAAAACCGCTAACCAAATGATTGAAGATGCTAAAGAACAAGCTCGCCTTGAAGGCGAACGCATCATCGTTGCAGCTCATGCAGCTGTAGAGCAAGAAGCTGCCCAAACTCGTGAACAACTTCGCTCACAGGTTGCCAGTCTTGCTGTACTGGGTGCCGAAAAGATTTTGCAAGACAAAATCAATGAACAAGAACACGCCAGCATGCTTGAACAGTTGGCGGCTAAGCTGTAATTAGAGGATATCATGGCTGAACTTACTACCTTAGCTAGACCATATGCCAAAGCAGCATTTGATTACGCTAAAGAGCATAATGCGATCAGCAATTGGGAAGCTTTTTTGTTGATTGCAAGCGATGTTGTACGCAATGAAGATTTTGCTTCACTGCTGAACAATCCAGCCATTTCTGCACAACAAAAAGCAGATATTCTGATGGATGCCTATGGCAAATTAACAGCAGAGCAAGCATCACAAGCGTTAACCAACTTTATAAAACAGTTGGCAGAGCATGACAGATTGGCGCTTATGCCTGAGATCACTGCTCATTACACCAAGCTAAAATCACAAGAGCTTAAACAGGTTGATGCTTATGTAACTTCAGCCTTTCCACTAACCGAAGCTCAAAGTAAAAAGCTTCAAGAGCGATTAGCACTTTCAACAGGTTCTATCGTGATTTTGCACGAATCTGTAGACCCAAATTTGTTGGGTGGAGCTACGATCAAGGTGGGTGACAAGTTTACTGATGGCTCAGTGCGTGGCAAGTTAAAACAATTAAAGACTCAGCTAACTGCGTAAGTAGTCAGCTGTCTAAATCAAAGGAAACAAGGCAATGCAACAATTGAATCCAGCCGAAATCAGTAATCTGATTAAGCAGCGTATTCAAGACCTTGACGTAAGCGCAACTGCAAAAACTGAAGGCGTTATCGTCAGTGTCTCTGATGGTATTGTGCAAATCCATGGCCTAGAAGAAGCTATGTATGGCGAGATGATCGAGTTTGAAGGCGGTGTGTATGGTATGGCACTAAACCTTGAACAAGATTCAGTCGGTGCAGTTGTACTGGGTGAATATCTGTCCCTACAAGAAGGTCAAAAAGCATATTGCACAGGTCGTATTTTGGAAGTACCCGTAGGTCCTGAACTACTTGGTCGTGTCGTCGATGCATTGGGTAACCCAATCGATGGCAAAGGTCCTATTAATGCCAAGCTGACCGATAAAGTTGAAAAAATCGCTCCTGGTGTTATCGCTCGTCAGTCTGTTGATGAGCCTGTCATGACTGGTTATAAAGCAGTTGATACCATGATTCCTATTGGGCGTGGTCAGCGTGAGCTTATCATTGGCGACCGTCAAACTGGTAAAACCGCTTTGGCAATCGATGCGATTATTGCTCAGAAAAACTCAGGCATTAAGTGCGTGTATGTTGCTATTGGTCAAAAACGCTCAACCATTGCAAATGTGGTGCGTAAATTAGAAGAAACAGGCGCATTGGCTTATACGACTGTTGTTGTTGCGTCTGCCTCTGAGCCAGCAGCATTACAATATATCGCTCCATATTCTGGTTGTACGATAGGTGAGTACTTCCGTGATCGTGGTGAAGATGCCTTGATTGTTTATGACGACCTATCAAAACAAGCTGTCGCTTATCGTCAGATTTCCTTGCTATTACGCCGTCCACCAGGGCGTGAAGCATACCCTGGTGATGTATTTTATCTACACTCACGCCTGTTAGAGCGTGCATCTCGTGTCAATGCTGACTATGTAGAAGCATTTACCAATGGCGAGGTTAAAGGTAAAACTGGATCTTTGACAGCATTGCCCATCATTGAGACTCAAGCAGGGGATGTATCAGCATTCGTACCTACTAATGTGATCTCAATTACCGATGGTCAGATTTTCTTAGAGTCTAATCTATTTAACTCAGGTATTCGCCCTGCGGTAAACGCTGGTATCTCAGTATCTCGTGTGGGTGGTGCAGCTCAGACCAAAATCATCAAAAAGCTCTCAGGTGGTATCCGTACAGCACTTGCTCAGTATCGTGAACTTGCTGCGTTTGCCCAGTTTGCCTCTGATTTGGATGATGCAACCAAACAACAGTTGGAACATGGTGTGCGTGTGACTGAGCTGATGAAGCAAAAGCAATACGCACCGATGTCTATTGCTGATCAAGCGGCAGTTATCTACGCCTCAAATGAAGGCTATTTGTCTGATGTACCTGTAGAAAAAATTGGTGCATTTGAAGAGGCTTTCTTACGCTACCTACGCAACGATCATGCTGCATTGATGAGTGAAATTGATGAAACTGCCAACTATAATGATGACATCGAAAGTCGTCTAAAAGCTGCAGTTGAGTCATTTAAAGCATCAGCAAGCTACTGATTGTAGCAAAGAAATATGGTGTGTTAAGCGTTGGTTTTAATGCACCATAAACCCTTTTATAATAAGTCCAGTATTGGAATAATTATGGCAAGCTTAAAAGAAATTCGTGCTAAAGTAACCAGCATTAAAAGTACGCAAAAGATTACGCGTGCAATGCAGATGGTGGCTGCCAGTAAGATGCGTCGTGCCCAAGAGAGAATGGAATTGGGTCGTCCTTATTCAGATGGTATACGCCGTGTCATTTCACATTTGGTGCAAGCGCAATCAGATTATAAGCATCCCTATATGATTAACCGTCCGGTCAATCGTGTTGGTTTTGTGGTTGTAACTTCTGACCGTGGTTTGGCAGGTGGTTTGAACATCAATCTATTCAAAAACTTGTTAAAAACAGTCAAAAGCTATCAAGAGCAGTCAGTTGAAATTGAATTTGCAGTAATAGGTGCAAAAGGCGTGGGCTTTTTTAAGAACTTTGGCGGTAGAGTAACCTCAGCTGTCACTGACTATGGCGATAACCCTGCACTTGAGCAAATTAATACACCAGTTCAAACCATGCTTGATGATTATCTCAATGGAAAATTAGATCGCATTTACTTGGTGTATAACCAGTTTATCAATGCTATGGCTCAAAAACCCGTGGTTGAACAGATTGTACCATTGGCAGAGAGTGAGTTTGATGACACTGAGCTTCAGGCACACAGTTGGGATTATATTTATGAGCCAGACACCAAAACGCTCATTGATAGCCTACTATTGCGTTACATTGAATCTGTAGTCTACCAATCCGTTCGAGAGAATATTGCCTCTGAACAGTCAGCCCGTATGGTGGCGATGAAAGCAGCGACAGATAATGCTGGTAACTTAATTAAAGATTTACAATTGGTTTATAATAAGCTCAGACAGGCAGCGATTACACGAGAAATCTCGGAAATCGTTGGTGGTGCTGCCGCTGTTTCTTAGGAAATCATTTAAGGCGTTTAATATGTTAAATCATCATATTCGCCTGACTATTTCCGCTTTACTGACGGCACTTTTGGTAACAGGTTGTGTTTCTACTGGTAATGTTGCAATGAAAGAGTAAAACCAACAAACCATTGAGCAGACCATCATTAAGGGCAAGACCAATAAGCAAGAGATTTCTAGTAGATTTGGTTCTGCTGATAGCATCTCTTTTATGATAGTGGTAATAAAATTTGGACATACCGCCATACTCGCTCCAAACCGATGGCAAGAAATTTTATCCCTTATAATTTCTTTTCTTTGGGTGAAACCATACAGACCAAAGAACTTGTCATTTTATTTGACAGCAAAGGCATAGTTTCAAATTATACTTTTAGAGAAACCGCCAACCAATCCAAAGCTGGTTTGGCAGAATAAAAAACAAGATAAGCAAGCAGGAGAACGCAATGAGCGGTCGTATTGTACAGATTATTGGTGCGGTAATTGATGTTGAGTTTAGCCGTGGCGATGTCCCCCAAATCTTTGATGCACTTCATGTTGATGGTACTGAAACCACCCTTGAAGTCCAACAACAGTTAGGTGATGGTGTGGTGCGTACCATTGCCATGGGTTCTACCGAAGGCTTAAAGCGTGGCTTGCCTGTCTCTAATTCAGGTGCACCCATTTCGGTACCAGTCGGTCAAGCAACACTGGGTCGCATTATGGATGTCCTAGGTCGCCCAATCGATGAAGCAGGTCCGGTAAATGCTGAACAAAAATGGTCCATTCATCGTGAAGCACCAAGTTATGATGAACAGTCAAATAGTACAGAACTTTTAGAAACAGGCATCAAAGTGATTGATTTGCTTTGTCCATTTGCCAAAGGTGGTAAAGTCGGTCTGTTCGGTGGTGCTGGTGTTGGTAAGACCGTTAACATGATGGAGCTTATCAATAATATCGCCCTAAAACACTCAGGTCTGTCGGTTTTTGCTGGTGTGGGTGAGCGTACTCGTGAGGGTAATGACTTCTACCATGAAATGCAAGAAGCAGGCGTTGTTAATACCGAAGATTTTACTCAGTCAAAAGTTGCCATGGTTTATGGTCAGATGAATGAGCCACCAGGAAACCGTCTGCGTGTTGCCTTAACTGGTTTGACCATGGCAGAGTATTTCCGTGATGAAAAAGACGAAGCAACGGGCAAAGGCCGTGATGTTCTGCTGTTCGTTGATAATATTTATCGTTACACATTGGCAGGTACTGAGGTATCAGCACTTTTAGGTCGTATGCCATCTGCGGTAGGTTATCAGCCGACTTTGGCCGAAGAGATGGGCTTGCTACAAGAGCGTATCACCTCCACCCAATCAGGCTCAATTACATCTGTGCAGGCGGTTTATGTACCAGCAGATGACTTGACTGACCCATCACCTGCAACGACTTTCGCTCACTTAGATGCAACGGTTGTACTAAGCCGTGATATTGCATCACAAGGCATTTATCCTGCGGTTGACCCACTAGACTCAACATCTCGTCAGTTAGACCCACAGGTTATTGGTGAGGAGCATTACAGCGTAGCGCGTGGCGTGCAAGAGGTGCTACAACGCTACAAAGAGCTAAAAGACATCATCGCCATCTTGGGTATGGATGAATTGTCAGAAGAGGATAAACTGGTGGTTTATCGTGCTCGTAAAATCCAGCGTTTCTTGTCTCAGCCATTCCATGTGGCAGAAGTGTTCACAGGGGCACCTGGTAAATATGTGGCATTGCGTGATACCATCGCTGGCTTTAAAGCAATCATCAATGGTGAGTATGACGATCTACCAGAGCAAGCATTCTATATGGTTGGCGGTATTGACGAAGTTGTTGCTAAAGCTGAAAAATTAAAAGCATAAACTGACGCAGCCACAGTCAGGTAGGGATTTGGCTGTGGCATGATCTAACGACTGCTGGTCTATTGGGAGAATGATATGGCAACTTTTAAGTGCCGAGTGGTAAGTGCTAGAGAAGAGATATATGTCGGTGATATTAGTATGTTGATTGCAAATGGTCACTCTGGCGAAATTGGCATTCTGGCGGGTCATACACCATTGATTACTTTGCTAAAACCAGGTCCTATGCGTATGAAATCTGCCGATGGATCAAGCGAAGAGGTGGTTTATGTGTCAGGTGGCGTACTCGAGGTACAGCCTCATGTTGTGACAGTTTTGGCTGATTCTGCCGAACGAGCATATGATTTGGATGAAGCAAAAATTGCCGAAGCTCGTCGCAATGCTGAGCAGGCTTTGGCAAATCAAAGTGCCAATATTGACACAACTGCTGCTCTAACCGCATTGGCAGAATCATTAGCACAGTTACAAACCATTCAAAAATACAAAAATCGTGCTTAAGATGATTGACATGATTAAATCATGATAAAATAAAATCAGTTTAGGTTATTGTGGCGATCACATCACTTTAGGATAATTATGACTACTGAAAAAGAAAACATGCCTAGAATCTTAATCGTCGAAGATGATGAAAGATTGGCAATGCTGACACAAGATTATTTACGAAAAAATGGGCTTGATGTGGCTATTGAGACTGATGGTGCTCGTGCCATTCGTCGCATTATCGGTGAGCAGCCTGATTTGGTTGTGCTTGATGTCATGCTGCCTGGAAGTGATGGTTTGGCGGTTTGTCGTGAAGTTCGTGCACATTATCAGCAGCCTATCTTGATGTTGACTGCACGAACAGATGATATGGATCAAGTATTAGGGCTTGAAATGGGGGCGGATGATTATGTGGCAAAACCCGTTCAGCCCCGTGTGCTATTAGCTCGCATTCGTGCTTTATTGCGTCGCTCTGATACTGTGCCATCTGATACCTCTCCACAACGCTTAGAGTTTGGTGATTTGGTCATTGATAATGGTGGTCGTTCGGTTACGCTTAATGACGAATTGGTAGACTTTACCAGCGCTGAATATGATTTGTTGTGGTTGCTGGCATCAAATGCAGGTCGAATTTTATCTCGTGAAGATATTTTTGAAAGACTCCGTGGTATTGAATATGATGGTCAAGACCGTTCCATTGATGTGCGTATTTCTCGCATTCGCCCCAAAATTGGCGATGACTCAGAAAACCCAAAACGCATCAAAACTGTACGCAGTAAAGGCTATCTATTTGTTAAAGAAGGCAATTAATTCACGGCATTTTGTTTCGACAAAGTGATGCGTGTGAAGCCAGCTGTTGCTGGCTTTCATTTTATCAGGCGCTGTTTGATATGACTTTGGTTAGTTTTACAGAAAGAAGTATCTTTTTTAGAATTTATGCAGGACTTTTGCTTGTCTGCTTATCTGTTGCTTTTTTTGCGTATCTATTGGTAGATACCATTAACCAAGAACGGGCTCAGTCTTATCGAGAAACAGTGGCAACGGGCGTTTTTTATTTGATTGGTCAAGGTGCCATTCATCAAGAAACCAACGCCCAAAAAAATTATTGGTTAAATGATATCAGTGCGTTATTTGGGAGTAATTTTGAAATTATTCCCATGGATGCTATCGAATTTAAAGCCAGAGAAATGCGTCGCATTGAAGAGGCAAAAACTGTTGTACGGTACGATCCTTACACCAATCAATCAACATTTTACCATCGTCTTGAGGGTACTGATGAGATTTTGACGGTCAAATTGGCTCAGGTTGGTGAGCGTCAAGTGCGTGCCATGACCATTTTTTTGTTAGATGATTTATCGTATTTTCATGGTTATGAGCAAAAACAGGCTCGCCTTGAATATTTGAGTGAAAAATTCAGTTATCCGATTTATCAACAGTCTATCAATAATTTGCATCTTGACCATGATCAAATTGCCAGACTAAAACGGGATGAATTGGTCATTTCTTATCAAGATGGGATTCGAGGTCAAAATTCTACCATGTCGTTCATTGTTGCCTCAGAGGTAGAAGATATGGTAATTGTAGTCGGTCCTGTGACTTTATTTAATTGGTTTCCGCTGAATCTTTTGGCAAGTGTTGCACTGATTTGTGTTTTATTGATTGCACTTGGCGTGTATGCTTTGATTTTTCCTTTAGAAAGGCGTCTTCAGTTGCTACAACTTGGTGTTAATCGTGTGGCTCAGGGTAATCTTGATACCAAAGTTCAAGTAGTGGGACAAGATGACATTGCCAGATTGTCAATGACATTTAATGCCATGACAGAACACATCAAACGCTTGATTGAATCACAAAGAGAGCTTACTCGAGCGGTATCACACGAACTGCGAACACCTGTTGCACGCATTCGCTTTGCGGTCGATATGCTTGCTGATACAGACGATGAAGACTCTCGGCAGCTGCAAAGACAGTTTATTGATGAAGATATTGAGTCGCTCAATGAATTGATTGATGAGATTTTGACTTACGCAAAGCTTGAGGAGGGTTCTCCGAAGCTTGATTGGGAGATGGTGAATTTGCGTGACCTGACCGAGCAAATTGAGCGTGAAACCAATGCATTAGGCAAGCCCATTCAACTGATTTGTAAATTACCACCTGCTAAAGCTGTGGCGATGGCAGATAGGCGGTATCTACACCGTGTGGTTCAAAATTTGGTTGGTAATGCACTGCGTTATGCACAATCAACCATCATGCTAAGTGCTGGCGTTGTTAAGGGTGAGGCGTTTATCAGTGTTGAAGATGATGGGCATGGTATTTCTGAGGAAAATCGTGAAAAAGTTTTTATCCCATTTGCCAGATTAGATGATAGCAGAACTCGGGCGTCGGGTGGTTATGGTTTGGGGTTGTCTATTGTTAGTCGAATTGCATTTTGGTTTAATGCCAAGCTATCGGTAGATGAAAGCCCAACGCTGCATGGTGCAAGGTTCATTATGAAATGGCCTGCAAAGCAAGTGGGCGTTGTGGTTGCAGCCGATGAGTTGACTCAAGACAGAGTTGAAAAAACCATCCATCAAAAAGGCAGTATTAAGCCAGATTAGCTGGCGTAGTGTCAAAATCATCATTTGGCGTATCATTAATCTGGGTCATTAACGGGATTTTGATACAAACTTGTAGCCCGCCATTGGGATGATTGATGGCCTCAACGACACCTTGATGCAGATGAGCAATGCGACTGACGATGGCAAGACCCAGTCCGCTGCCTTGTGTGGTACGAGCAGACTCACCACGCTCAAACGGCTGCATAATTCGCTCCAATTGGTCTTCAGCAACGCCTTCACCTTCATCTTTGACGCATAAAACCAGTGTTGGGTAGTGATCAAAGATATGATCATTTTGTGTGTTCTGAGCTGGGGGTATGATTTTTGCGATCAAATGTATTGGCTGCTCTCCATAGCGAATGGCGTTATTGACCAAATTGACAATTAACCGCTTTATTGATAAAGTTCGGACAGGCACAGGTTGAGTAATGGTTGAGTTGTAAATAAACTGAATACCATCAAACTGAACCAAAATTTCTTTAAATATTGCATCCAAATTGGTTGGTTTAACAGGCTCATCAGAACCATCTTTCATAAAAGAGATGAATTGTTCTAAAATGGCATCCATATCTTCAATGTCATAGACCAAACCCTCACGGAAAAATTCATCAGGCAGCATCTCGGCAGTCAGCCGCATACGAGTTAAAGGTGTTCGCAAATCATGACTGATACCTGCAAGCATAATAGTGCGTTCTTTTTGGGCTTGATTGAGGGTTGTAAAGAGCCGATTAAATGCTGTATTGGCTTTGCGAATTTCATTGGGCCCTGTTTGGGTGGGTAAGGTGGTTGCGTGACCATGAAGGATATAATTGTTTGCAGCACGCTCTAATTTTTTTAAAGGACGGTTTAGTCCTCGTACCAAAACTAAAATAGTCATAATGGTCAGTAGTGGCAAGCCAAATAAAAATCCGTAAATAACGCCTGTGCTGTACTGTGAATAATACATCATCGGCTCACGAATCCAGATATCAGGATGAGCGCTGTCATGAATCCAAAGTTTGGGGGTGGGTTTGAATTTAAAATACACTTCCACCTCACGACCAAGTGATTGCGATATTTCTTCTGCCATAATTTGGGTAAGATAAACAACTACAGGTTTATCGGTGATGCTTGGAAAATCTTGGGGATTGGTGATGATTTCAATGTGCGTATTGTCTGTTAGCCATTGCATAAATTCAGGATTATCATGCCATTTATCGCCCACTGAGGTTAATAGTTTAATTTCCGTGGATAAATAACTGGCATGGTTTCTAAGCTCAGGCAAATAAAGGCTTCTCCAAAATAATGATATGGATAATGCAACACTAACAAAGACAATAAAGCATACCATGAGCAATGTTTGTAGCGTATTCGAATACAGTTTATAATTAAGTTTTGCTAAAAAAATTCGAAATTTTTTATTCGTGTTTTTATTCATGACCAGCTGCCTATGATTTGCCCAAGCGTATTTTAACACAGCTTGAACCGAGCTTTTTAAGCAAATTTTGATAAAAATTCATTTTTTGCTTTTAACTTGAGTAATTTCTTGTTATAATTAGTCTTTTAGTGGTTCAGGTTCGAACGGCTCATCCTCATTAATATCGAATCTGTACCATGCTCTAATTCTTGCAAATGATTTTTAGATTTTTATTTTATAAAAGAGAGTTATCATGGTAGTTATTCGTCTAGCTCGTGGCGGTTCAAAAAAGCGTCCATTTTATCAAGTTGTTGTTGCTGATAAGCGCGCATCTCGTGATGGTCGTTTTATCGAGAAAATCGGCTTTTTTAACCCAATGGCACGAGGTCAAGAAGTTGAAACCCGCATTGATTTAGAAGCTTATAATGCTTGGATTGCCAAAGGTGCACAGCCAACAGAGCGTGTTGCTTCTTTAGTCAAAGCTTTGAATAAAGCTGCTTAATCATTCTTATTAAGTACGGTTTGCGTTCAAATTGAGCGTAAACCGTTTTGTGCTATTTGATTTACTATTATATTGATGTATCAAAGATCCCATTTTTGGGTATTTTTAGATCATCAACCGATATTTAAGTACTTATTAACTTGTATATGACCAAGCCAAACCTTTGTAAAACAAATCTGGTACCTGATGCTTCTGAGATGATTAAGATTGCTACCTTAAAAAAACCTTACGGCATCAAAGGTTGGCTCTGGGTTTTTAGCCAGACCGACGAAAGAGCCAGCATTTTTCAGATGCAACCTTGGTGGATGAAAACGGCAACAGGGTTTAAGCCATTAACTGTTAAAGATTGGCGTATCCAAGGTCAGGGTTTGGTTGCTTGCTTTAATGAAGTGCCTGATCGCAATGTTGCTGAAACGATGAACGGTACGAGTATTTGGGTTTGTAAAGACCATTTACCTAAGCTTGCTGATGATGAATATTATTGGTCAGATTTGATCGGTTTGACTGTGATGAATGAGCAAGCAGAAAATCTTGGCATCATCAAAGAGATGTTTGAGACGGGTGCGCACGAAATTATCTCGCTAAAGCCAACAGCACAGAGCATTGATAATGAACCTCGCTTGATCCCATGGCATAGCGATGTGGTGCTTGCGGTTGATTTGAGTGCTGGGACGATGCTTGTGGCTTGGCAGTCTGATTATTAGTCATCATTCGTAATTTGGTTTAGGGTAATTTGAGTGTTTTTTGCGGTCATCAGCATTTTGCCAGAGATGTTTAGTGCTATTAAAGAATATGGCATAGTGGGTCGTGCTGTTAAAAATGGTCAAGTCAATATCCAAGTCATCAACCCAAGAAATTTTACGACAGATAATTATAAACGCATAGATGAGCGTCCTTTTGGTGGCGGTCCTGGCATGGTGATGATGGCAGAACCGCTTGAAAAGGCAATTTTATATGCCAAAGAATTAGCTGGCAGGGCAGGTTGTGATATCCAAAATGGCAGATGCCCTGTGGTATATCTATCGCCACAAGGCAAAACTTTAAGCGAGCCTTTGGTTGCCACCATGCCAAATCTTGATGGCATGATACTACTGTGTGGTCGATATGAAGGCATTGATGAGCGATTGATTACTTGCTATGTTGACCAAGAGATATCTATTGGAGATTATGTTCTGACAGGTGGTGAATTGCCTGCGATGGTATTGATGGATAGCGTCATTCGGCGATTGCCCCAGATTATGGGCGACGATCTGTCTGCCGAGCAAGATTCGTTTGTTGATGGCCTTTTGGATTATCCGCACTATACCAAACCGCTTGATTTTCATGGTCAAACTGTACCGTCAGTTTTACTTTCAGGACATCATGCCAATATTAATAAATGGCGTTTTTTAGAGCAAGTCAAACGCACCAAAGCCCGCCGCCCAGAGCTTTGGCAAAATTTTATACCAAATAAACAGCAAGCCAAGTGGCTAAAAGACTTGGAAGATTGATTTAAATTCATTAAAATCTGTATGGTTCAGATGTAGCGTGCGTGATGCCGCTTTATTAACGATGGTATGCGACTTTTTAACCATTGCCTAACTTTGTGTTTTGCAAGAAAGTTTTAGCCTCTGCCATGATTATCAGGAGAAATCTTGTGAGTAATAAACATCCATTAGTTCAAGTTGTTGAAAATGCACAACTAAAAGACCATCCATCATTTGCACCAGGTGATACGGTTGTTGTTCAAGTTAAAGTTCGTGAAGGTGACCGTGAGCGTCAACAGGCCTTTGAAGGTGTGGTTATCGCTAAGCGTAACCGTGGACTAAACTCAGCATTCACTGTTCGTAAAATCTCAAGCGGTGTTGGCGTTGAGCGTGCATTCCAATTACATTCACCATTGATTGCTAGTATTGAAGTGAAGCGTCGTGGTGATGTTCGCCGTGCCAAACTTTACTATTTGCGTGAGCGTTCAGGTAAATCTGCGCGTATTAAAGAAAAGTTGGGTGTTCGCAAAACTGCAGAATAATTCTGCCATTTGCCCAATCCAAAAAAATCCCCAAGTTCAGGCTTGGGGATTTTTTATTATCTTAGTTAAGTTTTTGGAGTTGCTTGGGATGTCGTGGTGCTTGATTTGCAGCCTTTTGGTCTAAAATCATCATCTACATCGGTTTCACATTCCCAACCATCTTTGGGGATATGCTTCCAGGTTAAATGTTTATTATGTAGGACGCTGGCGGCATTGCCACTAAAAACAGCTTTAATGGTGCTTTCAGTATTGCCTTCATTTGGTAAAGTAACAGTTGGCTTGTTGTCTTGCATCAAGTCACTATTTATCGTATCTGCTTTACAACCTTCAGTTTTAAGACCTTGAAGCAAGCACATCTCAACAGCCGTACGCAGTTGGCTGGTTTCCATCATGACACGATTTACTTGGGCGGTAACGACGCGTTTTTGGTATTGAGGTATGGCAAACATCGCCAAAACACCGATGATTAACATGACAATCATCAGCTCTATGAGAGTAAATCCTTGTTGTGCTTTCATACGATTATCCAAACAATTAAAATTCTCATTTTGCCATACCGTTTATAAATATACAATAAAAAATTATTAAAACAAGCGTTGTATTGTATCTTTAATCATCGTGCGAATATTAATCACATCAATTTAAAAGACAAAATTGGTAAATTTTTAATAGTTATTAGCCATTTAGATATATTTATTAATTTAATAGGATATTTTTTAAATAAATATTGAGTATCTTTGGATATTTTTTGTAATTATTGCAGTTTTGGGCTATTATTATCAGTGGAGAAGTAACGCTTGTTTGTATTCAAAACAGGTAAGGTTATCTTTAGGCACTTGTAAGTTTATCAATTATTCTTGATTTGCAAGCACCGATTAAGATTATTTAGTTTAAAAGAGGATATGCTATGTCGCAAATGCTAACCGAATACAGAGCCCATGTCGCTGAGCGTGAAGCCTTAGGCGTGCCACCACAACCATTAACTGATGTCCAAACTGCCGATTTGATTGAACTCCTAAAAAACCCTCCACAAGGCGAAGAAGAGTACTTGATAGACTTACTTGAAAACCGTGTGCCAGCAGGGGTTGACCAAGCCGCTTATGTCAAAGCCGCCTTTTTAAATGCCATCGTCAAAGGCGAGACCAGCTCTCCACTTATCAATAAAGAGCGTGCGGTATATCTATTAGGTACCATGTTAGGCGGCTATAATGTTGCACCTTTGGTTGAACTGCTTGATGATGATGAACTGGGTGAGATGGCTGCCAAAGCACTCAAAAAAACCCTTTTGGTCTTTGATGCTTTTCATGATATAGAAGAAAAAGCCAAAGCGGGCAATGCCAATGCCAAAGCCGTGCTAGAATCTTGGGCAGAAGGCGAGTGGTTTACAAATCGCCCCAAAGTGCCAGAAGAGATGACCATCACCGTATTTAAAGTCACTGGCGAGACCAACACAGATGACCTATCACCTGCCCAAGATGCGTGGAGTCGCCCTGACATTCCGCTACACGCCAACGCCATGCTAAAAAATGAGCGTGAGGGCATTCATCCAGAAAAAAATGGTGAGGTTGGTCCTTTGACCCAAATCCAAGAGCTGCTTGACAGAGGTCATCCTGTTGCCTATGTGGGTGATGTTGTTGGTACAGGTTCTAGCCGTAAATCAGCAACCAACTCTGTATTGTGGTTCTTTGGTGAAGAGATTCCCCACATTCCAAACAAAAAAGATGGCGGTGTGTGTTTGGGCGGTAAAATTGCCCCCATTTTCTTTAATACCATGGAAGATGCTGGGGCGTTGCCTGTTGAGATTGATGTAACCGAGATGAACATGGGTGATGAGATTACCCTAAAAATTGACCACGCAAATGCAACTGTTGCCGCCTTTAAAGATGGCACACAAATTGCCAAATCTAAACTAAAAACCCCTGTACTGCTAGATGAGGTGCGTGCTGGTGGTCGCATTAACCTTATCATCGGTCGCAACTTAACAAGCAAGGCTCGTGAATCCTTGGGTCTTGAACCATCCACTCTATTTCGCACCCCAGAGCAACCTGCCGATACTGGCAAAGGCTTTACCTTAGCCCAAAAAATGGTGGGTCGTGCCTGTGGTCTGCCAGAGGGGCAAGGCATTCGTCCAGATACCTACTGTGAACCGAAGATGACAACCGTAGGCTCACAAGACACTACAGGCCCGATGACTCGTGATGAACTCAAAGATTTGGCATGTCTGGGCTTCTCATCTGACCTTGTCATGCAGTCGTTTTGTCATACCGCCGCTTATCCAAAGCCGATTGATGTGGTAACGCATCACACCCTACCTGATTTTATCATGAACCGTGGCGGTGTCAGCTTACGCCCAGGTGATGGGGTGATTCATTCATGGCTAAACCGCATGTTGCTGCCTGACACCGTTGGTACCGGTGGCGACAGTCATACTCGCTTTCCTATTGGCATCTCATTTCCGGCAGGTTCAGGCCTTGTGGCATTCGCTGCTGCCACTGGTGTGATGCCACTTGACATGCCAGAGTCTGTACTTGTCAAATTCAAAGGCAAAATGCAACCTGGTATTACTTTGCGTGATTTGGTTCATGCCATTCCTTACTATGCCATCCAAGCGGGTGATTTGACGGTTGAGAAAAAGGGCAAGAAAAATATCTTCTCTGGTCGCATCTTAGAGATTGATTTGACTGAGATGGAAAACGACTTGACCGTTGAACAAGCGTTTGAGTTATCCGACGCTTCTGCTGAACGCTCTGCCGCAGGCTGTGCCATCACGGTATCAGAAGAAAAAGTGGCAGAATACTTACGCTCTAACATCGTCATGCTAAAATGGATGATTGCCGAAGGTTATGGCGATGCTCGTACACTGGCTCGCCGTGCTGAAAATATGCAAAAATGGCTTGACAACCCAAGCCTACTAAAAGCAGATGCTGATGCTGAGTACGCCAAAGTATATGAGATTGACCTTGCTGACATCAAAGAGCCAATCCTATGCTGTCCAAATGACCCTGATGATGCCAAACTGCTCTCAGAGGTTGCAGGCGATAAGATTGATGAGGTATTCATCGGTTCGTGCATGACCAACATTGGGCATTTTCGTGCCGCAGGTAAGCTGTTGCAAGAAGTACCAGCGGGCAGCCTAACCACTCGCTTGTGGATTGCACCACCCACTAAAATGGATGAACGCCAACTGATGGATGAGGGTTATTACAACACTTATGCCCAGGCAGGAGCAAGAACCGAAATGCCCGGCTGTTCACTGTGCATGGGCAACCAAGCACGCATCGCACCCAACTGTACCGCCGTTTCAACATCCACCCGTAATTTCCCAAATCGCTTAGGTCAAGGGGCAAATGTCTATCTGGCATCTGCTGAACTTGCCTCTGTGGCATCTGTACTGGGCAGACTGCCAACTGTTGAAGAGTATATGGGGTATGCAGGTAAACTAGAATCCATGGAGGCGGAAGTTTATAACTACCTAAACTTTGACCAAATGGGTGAATATACTGGCAGAGCTGATAGAATTGATGTTGCACAGCTGAACTAAGATATCATCTTTATTCAAAATACCGTTATCTGATGATGACGGTATTTTTTGTTTAAGATTGAAAAATCATTTGTACAGATAATTATTTTTTGCTATTATTAGTATATACAATTTATTACGATCTTTAATAATTTAAATTTTAGCAAAAAGGACATTTTTATGAACCAATTTACTCGCACTGACACAAGCCGTGTCATCAAAGCCCCAACAGGCACAGCATTGACCTGTAAAAGCTGGCTTAGCGAAGCCCCTTACCGCATGATACAAAATAACCTACACCCTGATGTCGCCGAAAACCCCCAAAGTCTTGTGGTCTATGGCGGAATTGGGCGGGCGGCACGCAACTGGGAATGTTATGACCAAATTTTGGCAAGTCTAAAACAGCTAGAAGATGACCAAACACTGCTCATTCAATCAGGCAAACCCGTTGGCGTGTTCAACACTCACGAAAATGCCCCCAGAGTGCTTATTGCCAACTCCAACCTTGTGCCACGCTGGGCAACTTGGGAGCATTTTAACGAGCTTGACCGCAAAGATTTGTTCATGTATGGACAGATGACCGCAGGCAGCTGGATTTACATTGGCACACAAGGCATTGTGCAGGGTACTTATGAGACCTTTGCCGAAGCAGGGCGGCAGCACTTTGGTACAAAAAAGGGCGACAAAAGCACCGATAACTGGAAAGGGCGTTGGATTTTGACCGCAGGGCTTGGTGGCATGGGTGGGGCTCAGCCACTGGCAGCGACTTTTGCAGGGGCGACATCGCTTAACATTGAATGCCAACAGTCAAGCATTGATTTTCGTTTGCGTACAGGCTATGTGGATAAGCAGGCAAACGACTTAGACCACGCTTATGAACTTATCAAAGAACACACCAGTAAAGGTAAGGCGGTATCCATCGCTCTTTTGGGCAATGCCGCTCAAATTTTGCCACAGATTGTTCAGCGTGCCAAAAATGGCGACATCAAGCCTGATTTTGTTACCGACCAAACATCAGCCCATGACTTAATTCATGGTTACCTGCCCATTGGCTGGACGGTGGATGATTGGAGGGCTGCCCAACAAGACCCAAGCCAACATGCCAAATTGACCCAAGAGGCTGCCAAATCGTGTGCCATTCATGTGCAAGCCATGCTTGATTTGCAAAAGATGGGCGTGCCTGCCACCGATTATGGCAATAATATCCGTCAAGTCGCCTTTGACGCTGGGGTGAAAAATGCCTTTGATTTTCCAGGCTTTGTGCCTGCTTATATTCGTCCGCTATTTTGTCAAGGCAAGGGCCCGTTTCGTTGGGTGGCACTCTCTGGCGACCCTGAGGACATTTATAAAACCGACCAAAAAATCAAAGAGCTGTTCCCAGAGAACACACATGTACATAATTGGCTGGACATGGCAAAAGACCGCATTCACTTTCAAGGTCTGCCTGCCCGCATTTGCTGGCTGGGTTTGGGTGAGCGAGACAAGGCAGGTCTGGCATTTAATGAGATGGTGAAAAATGGCGAACTAAAAGGCCCGATTGTCATCGGACGAGACCACCTAGACACAGGGTCGGTTGCCAGCCCCAACCGAGAAAGTGAATCCATGAAAGATGGCACCGATGCGGTGTCCGACTGGGCATTATTAAATGGCATGCTCAATGTGGCAGGCGGGGCAACCTGGGTAAGCCTGCACCATGGCGGTGGTGTGGGCATGGGTTATAGCCAGCATTCTGGCATGGTGATTGTCGCCGATGGCACAGAAGCGGCCGCCAAACGCCTTGCCAATGTGCTGGTCAATGACTGTGGCAGTGGCGTCATGCGTCATGCTGATGCAGGCTATGAATTGGCGATTGAAACTGCCAAAAACTATGGCTTAAATCTGCCGATGGTGAAATAAGTTGTCAATGATGGTTTTAAAAAATGTTCAGTTGTCGCCAATAAACCCAAATCAACAAACTTAATAAACTTAAAACAAATTATTGTTTGGAGAAACCATGAATTCGCTCATATTAACCCCACGAAACCTCACCTTTGCCCAGCTTCGCCAAGTGTACGATGGCCCTGTCAAAATCAGCCTTGACCCAACAGCATATGAAGCGATTGACGCATCTCGTCAAGCGGTGCAAGCCATCATTGCCAAAGATAAGCCCGCCTATGGCATTAACACTGGCTTTGGCCTGCTTGCCAAAAAACGCATCAGTGATAATGAGCTTGAGCTGCTTCAACGCAATTTGATTTTATCGCATTCGGTTGGCACAGGCGACAGATTGCCTGATGAGGTGGTGCGCCTGATTATGGTGATGAAAGTATCAAGCTTGGCTCAAGGCGTGTCAGGCGTTCGCCGTGAAGTGGTGGACAGCCTTTTGGGCTTAATCAATCACAATATCATTCCCCATATTCCTGCCAAAGGCTCGGTTGGGGCGTCAGGGGATTTGGCGCCTTTATCGCACATGACGCTTGCCATGTTGGGATTTGGCGATGTGTCTGTGAATGGCGAAAACATGTCAGCAAAAAAGGCCCTTGATGACGCAGGGTTAACTCCGATTGTGTTGGCGGCCAAAGAAGGATTGGCACTGATTAACGGCACGCAAACATCGACCGCCTTGGCTTTGCGTGGCTATTTTATGGCACAAGATTTGCTGGCGGCCGCCACGGTGGTTGGCAGCATGTCCATTGACGCTGCCAAAGGCTCAGATGCCCCATTTGACGCTCGCATTCATGACGCTCGTGGGCATCATGGTCAGACACAAATCGCCAGTGCTCATCGCCAGTTAATCGCTGACAGCCAAATCCGTGCATCACACAAAGAAGATGATGAAAGAGTACAAGACCCTTATTGTTTGCGTTGTCAGCCACAAGTGATGGGGGCGTGTTTGGATGTGATTAACCAAGCGGGCAAAACTTTGTTGATTGAAGCCAATGCCGTTACTGATAACCCCTTGATTTTTAATGACAATGATGGCCCTGTGGCAATCTCAGGCGGTAACTTTCATGCCGAACCTGTGGCATTTGCTGCTGACATGTTGGCACTTGCCATCAGTGAGATTGGTTCAATGAGTGAACGGCGTATCGCTTTGCTCATTGATGCCACTTTATCGGGCTTGCCTGCCTTTTTGGTCAAAAATCCAGGGGTGAACTCAGGATTTATGATAGCCCATGTGACCGCCGCCGCTTTGGCCTCTGAAAATAAATCACACGCTCACCCAGCATCTGTCGACAGCATTCCAACCTCTGCCAACCAAGAAGACCATGTGTCAATGGCGACTTATGCAGGCAGGCGTTTATATGACATGGCTTGTAATACCGCCACCATTGTGGGCATTGAGCTTTTGGCAGCGGCTCAAGGCGTGGATTTTCATCTGGAAGAGGGTTTACACACATCGCCAAAACTTGCCAGTGTTCATCAAACATTACGCCAAAGCGTCGCCCATTATGACAAAGACCGCTACTTTGCCCCAGACATCGAAAACGCCAAACAGCTGGTGATTGATGGCAAGCTGATTGACAGCTGGCGGGAGTTGCGTACGGATTGGTTTTTGGCAAAATAGCATCAATGTGTGTCTGTCATGTTGTCATGTCTGTGTTTTTTCATAAAGGGAAATGATTCAATGTCCTTTTATGAAAGAACCATTCAAGCTTTATAGGTTAGGAAATCATTATGACACCCCCCAATGTTTATCATCAAGCCCCTGATTTTAAGGCATACACAGGCAGGGCAGAACCTTTTGAAAATGACAAAGCTTGCTATTGGTATCAGTACATTCAAGCGTTTGATGATGCTCTTAATCGAAAAAACAATCAAAAAAACCAGCCAAAAATTGCCCTAATTGGATTTGCTTGCGACCAAGGGGTGAACCGCAACCAAGGACGCATTGGGGCTAAGCATGCCCCTGATGCCATTAAAAGCAGTTTTGCCAAATTACCAATTTCATATCAAACACAACAAGCCTTTCAATCAATGGCGGGCATCGTGACCGATGCAGGCAATGTTGTCTGTGATGATGATGACACAATTTGCCCCAATTTGTTAGAAATTGCTCAACAAGATTATGCTGATAAAATCAGCACAGTGCTAAACGCCAATGCCTTGCCGATTGGTTTGGGCGGTGGGCATGAAATCGCTTGGGGGTCGTTTTTAGGCTTGTGGCAACACATGGCAGTCGCCCCCACGCCTTTGGCAAACATTGGCATCATCAATTTAGATGCCCATTTTGATTTGCGTCAAGACCAATACGCCACTTCTGGCACACCGTTTCGCCAAATTGCTGAGCATTTGGACATAAAAGAGCAGCCATTTCATTATTTGTGCATAGGCATCAGTCAGTTTAGCAACACCGCCAGTTTATATGAGCAAGCCTTTGATTTGGGGGTGAGTGTGATTGGTGATGATGATTGCCATCGCCTTGATTGGCAAGCGATTGAACAAAAAATTTTGGCGTTTATTGCGCCGCTTGATGTGATTTATTTGACCATTGATATGGACTGTTTGGCAGGTTCTGTCATGCCTGCGGTGAGTGCGGTGGCGGCCAAAGGTTTAAGCCTTGATTTTGTTGAGCGTTGTGTTTTGCTGATTATCAATACAGGCAAAGTTAAGGTGATTGACATGGCAGAAGTGTCACCAAAATATGACATTGATGGGCGTGGGTTAAAAGTTGCTGGTCGTTTATTGGCGGTGATGGTTGAAGCGGTTTTATCATCATCATTCAAATCATTGTCTAGATAAATCAGACCTAATTGCCAAATCAAGCACATTTCTAGCACAGTGTTTTAAATCAAGCACATTGTTAACACAATGTTAAATTCAACCATTTGTTATGTATGATAAAACCATGAAAAATACCATGATGAAAACACATTTTGACTTATTAATCATCCATGCCAATATCGCCACCATGAACAGCGATTTTGGCTTTCATCTTGATAATCAAAGCAATCAAACAACCAAGACGGCAACGCCCTATGGGCAACTGACCAATCACGCCATTGGCATCAATGATGGCAAAATTGTATGGATAGGCCATCATGATGACGCATCGTCATTCACCGCTGATAGGCTGATTGACGCTCAAGGCAAATGGCTCACCCCAGCCTTGATTGATTGCCACACCCATTTGGTGTATGCAGGCAACCGCAGTGATGAGTTTGAAGCACGGCTAACAGGGGTCAGTTATGAACAAATCGCCAAAAACGGCGGTGGCATCATCTCAACCGTCAATGCCACACGCCAAGCCAGCTTTGATGAATTATACGCCCAAAGTGAAAAACGCCTAAAAGCATTGCTTGCTGAAGGCGTGGCAACCCTTGAAATCAAATCAGGTTATGGGCTGGATTTGCAAAACGAACGCAAAATGTTGCAAGTTGCCCGCAAGCTTGGACAAGATTATGGCATCACGGTCAAAACCACCTATTTGGCAGCTCACGCCACACCGCCGGAGTATAAAGACGATGACGGCAATGCCCAAAACGATGCTTATATTGATAAAGTCTGTGAGTGGTTGCCAATTTTGCATCAAGAGGGTTTGGTCGATGCGGTAGATGCGTTTTGTGAAAACATCGCCTTTAACAAACAGCAGGTAAAAAAAGTCTTTGAGGTTGCTCAATCGTTGGGATTGCCTGTCAAATTACACGCCGAACAATTAAGCGATATGAGTGGTGGGGCGTTGGTGGCAAGTTTTGATGGTTTGTCTGCTGACCATATTGAATACCTAAGCGATGATAGCATTCAACGCATGGCACAATCAGGTACGGTGGGCGTGCTACTGCCAACGGCATTTTATGTGTTAAAAGAAACGCAATTACCTCCGATTGACAAAATGCGACAGCAAGGCGTATCTATGGCAATATCCACCGACTGCAACCCCGGAACATCGCCGTCTACTTCTATTTTGCTGGCGATGAACATGGCGTGTACCTTATTTCAGCTCACGCCAGAAGAGGCACTGGCAGGCACAACATTAAACGCCGCCAAAGCGTTGGGATTGCAAGACAGTAAAGGCAAAATTGCCATTGGTTATGATGCGGACATTGCCCTTTGGGACATTGAGCGTCCTGCGGATTTAAGTTATTTGATTGGGCAAAATAAGTGTGTTGATGTGATTTAGGTGGGTGGTCAGATTGATACGATTAACGCCCAATAAACCAACGCCAAGGCTGTAACGCACCGATTGCCATGCCAATTAAACCCATAACTAAGGTCGTATTTAGCATCTCGCCAAGCAGTGGTACTGCAATGATACTGGCAATAAAGGGTGCTAAGTTGGCGATACTACCTGCTTTGAAGATACCAATTTTTGCGACAGCTTTGGCATAAGTTAATGTGGCAATAATGACCACAAAGATACTATGAAAAATACCCTGAATTGCCAAATGCGTAGGTGTGGCGGTATGAAAAGCAGGCGTGATAAATATGGCATAAATCAGCGAATAGATGACTGCCGACCAAATCGCAACGCCGCACATGATATGCCATGCCGAAAAGCTCCACTTACGAAGCAATACCGAAAACAAGCCCCAGCATAAACCACTGGCAATAAACATCAAATCGCCACGCCCAAAATACCCATCGCCAATGATTATGCTGATGGTCATTAAAAGTAAAGTCATCACGATGATTGATAAGCCGATGCCTGTTTGTCGGTCGATGGGCGATCTTAGCATTATATAGCCAATAAGAGCGGCAAATAGCGGAAATGTACCATTTAAAAAAACCACGCCATGTGCCACAGGTGCATAAAAAAATCCGTTATAAACAAAGATACAATACCCAATACTGCCTACTAGAGCCAATATCAGCAGTTTAAAATCAAACAAAAATTGATAGTCTTTTTTCCACCATAAAATGGGTAAAAGTACAGCAGCAGCGATACCAAATCGCAAAAGCAACACATCCCAAATCTGAATATGCCAATAGGCATTCATGCGAGCCATTAGCCCAAAAGCACCCCAAATGCACATGGTGGTAAAGGTAAACAGATAGCCTTGTTGTTTATCAGATAAGCAATGAAATACAGCCATAACCAACCGCACAGACAAAAAGGTCATTGTATCATGTAAATCCCCGAACCTAAGCAATGAATGCCTAAAAATATGTTGGTGTGATGGTGAAATGGGTAAAATATTGTTACAAAAATGACCCATTGGTCAAAGTTGATATTTTTTGAGTGAAAATTTGCGTTCTATGGTTTACAAACCTGCGTGGAATGTGTATTGTATTGGGGAGTATGTTTTTATTTTATTTACCCAAAACTATTTTATTTACCCAAAACAAGTGATAAAAAAGAGGATTTTATGAAAATATTAGTCGCAGTCAAGCGTGTTATTGACCATAATGTTAAAGTGCGTGTCAAAGCCGATGAATCAGGCGTTGAGCTTGCTAATGCTAAGATGAGCGTTAATCCATTTTGTGAAATCGCCATTGAAGAGGCGGTTCGCCTAAAAGAAAAAGGTGTCGCCAGTGAGATTATTGCAGTTTCTATTGGCACGAGCCAATCATCAGAGCAAATTCGCTCAGCATTGGCATTGGGTGCTGACCGTGGTATTTTGGTTGAAACAGACGCCAAAGCACAGCCATTACAAGTCGCCAAAATCCTAAAAGGCGTGGCAGAAGCTGAAGGTGTGCAGATTGTACTACTGGGTAAACAGGCCATTGATGATGATAATAACCAAACAGGGCAAATGCTTGCCGCCTTAATGGGTGTGGGTCAAGGCACATTTGCATCAGAGGTGGTTGTTGAAGGCGATAAAGTGCATGTGACTCGTGAAATTGATGGCGGTTTACAAACGGTGGCATTACCATTGCCTGCAGTGATTACAACTGACTTGCGTTTGAATGAACCTCGTTTTCCTAAGTTGCCAAATATCATGGCAGCCAAGAAAAAACCCCTTGATACCAAATCTCCTGCAGATTTTGGGGTGGAAATGAACGCTAAGCTTGAGACCATTAAAGTATCTGCACCAAAAGAGCGTTCGGCAGGCGTTAAAGTGTCATCCGTTGATGAGTTGATTGACAAGCTAAAAAATGAAGCACGTGTTATTTAATACCCATGATAAACCGATAAAGCTTAAGGATAAAAATTATGACAATTTTAGTATATGCAGAACATGATAATAAAGAATTAAAGCCAGCAACACTTGCAACTGTTACCGCAGCTGTGCAAATGGGCAGTGATGTACATCTTTTGGTAGCAGGTGCTGATTGCCAAGCTGTGGCACAAGAAGCCGCCAAAGTGGCAGGTGTGAGCAAGGTTTTGGTGGCAGATGATGCCGCTTATGCCAATCAGCTGGCAGAAAATGTCTCGTTGCTGGTCAAGGCTTTGGCAGCTGATTATAGCCATGTTGTTGCCCCTGCAACCACCACTGGCAAGAACTTTTTGCCACGAGTGGCGGCACTGTTAGATGTCAGCATGGTATCAGACATCACCGCCGTCATAGATGCCAATACTTTTGAGCGTCCAATTTATGCTGGTAACGCAATCGCCACAGTCAAATCAAGTGAAAATGTGGTCGTGGTGTCAGTGCGTGGTACAGCATTTGAGCCAGCAGAATTGACGGGCAGTGCTTCTATTGAATCGGTAGATATCGCCGAAGATGCTGATAAATCAAGTTTTGTGAAAGAAGAGCTTGCCAAAACTGATCGTCCAGAGCTGACCTCAGCCAACATTGTCGTTTCAGGGGGTCGTGCATTGGCAAGTGGTGAGAATTTCACCAAATACATTGAACCTTTGGCTGATAAGCTGGGTGCTGCGGTTGGTGCTAGTCGTGCTGCTGTTGATGCAGGTTTTGTACCTAATGATATGCAAGTGGGACAAACTGGTAAAATCGTTGCACCCAATTTATACATTGCCATCGGTATTTCAGGGGCGATTCAGCATTTGGCAGGCATGAAGGATTCAAAAACCATCGTGGCGATCAACAACGACCCAGAGTCGCCCATTGCATCGGTGGCTGATTATTTCTTAGAAGGTGATTTGTTTGATGTCGTGCCTGAACTGATTGAAAAGCTATAAGCTAAGCCATCAATTATTGATATACACAGTTGATGACTTGTGTCCAAAAAAGCATCCAAATTGATTGGGTGCTTTTTTTTTGATGCATAAGTTTTTGGGGCATGCTACGCTTGATAATCGATTAATACTTTAAAAAGTTTATTAAAAATTTATAAAAATAAAAGGGTTGTTTTTAGATGAAAATTAAATCAATTATTAAGTTTTATCATCGTTTAAACAATGTGATTAAGCATGGCTATGGCGTTTAACCATCATACAAGATAATGACGCTGACGCAACATTTCATAAAAACATACCGAACCTGCGATACCAACATTTAGGCTTTCTTGTCCGCCTGGTTGTGGTAAGGCGATGGGTATTGCATTGTTTAAAAATTCATCACGCACACCTTGACCTTCATGCCCTAGCACCCAAGCGATGGGGCCGGTTAAATCATGGTCATAGATCACTTTATTTGTATGTGAACTTGTCGCATATAAAGGCGTTTTTAGCTTTTGTAAAATCTCATCAACAGCGATATGTTCATAAATTGACATTGAAAAATGAGCGCCCATCCCTGCACGCAGGCATTTGGGTGACCACAAATGAGCGGTATTAGGCGAGGTGATGACCGTCTGAATGCCAACCGCCGAAGCAGTTCGTAATAGTGTGCCGATATTACCCAAATCCTGCAAGCCATCAAGAATTAAGCAATCACCGCCGATCGTTGGTAATGACCGATGGGGAATATCAATCACAGCCATGATACTGACACTATCGCCCAGCGTGCGTATTTGTTGGTATAAAGTATCGCTGATGATGGTGATTTGTTTGGGGTCAATTTGGGATAATAACGGTAAAACCTCATCATGAGCCGTGGCAGACTCTGAGACAATGAGCCTATGGACGGCTGGCGTTTGTTTAAGATAGGCTTCTACCAAATGCACGCCCTCGATAACCGTTTGCCTGCTTTTTTTGCGAGTGCGATGATGGCCAAGTAGAGCGTGAGTGTGTTTGATGATGGGGTTATCTTTAGAGGTGATGGTCATAATTGTGTGTGATCATGAATGATAATTGATAGTGATAACATAAAGCTAATAAATCAAAAGCCGCCTTGATGGCGACTTTTTGGATGAATTATGCCATCTCACCATTTGCCAAGATACCTGCTTTGGCGTGTAAATTTTTGACATAATCAACCTCTTCTTTGGCACCAAGTACCACAGGAATACGCTGATGAATGTGGCTGGGCTGAATGTCCATAATGCGTACCACGCCATCAGTACTTGCACCGCCTGCTTGCTCAATGATAAAACTCATGGGATTGGCTTCATACATCAAGCGTAGCTTACCTGCTTTACCTGCAATTTTGGTATCAAAAGGATACATAAACACCCCACCACGAATCAAAATACGATGCACATCTGCAATCATCGCTGCCACCCAACGCATATTATAATCTTTATTGCGGATACCCATATCACCTGCAACCAAACCATTGATATATTCTTTGATGGGGTCTAGCCAGTAGCGATAATTTGATGCATTGATGGCGTATTCTGTTGCACTTTCATCAATTTTTACCTGATTATCAATGCGTAGGTATTCTTGTGTCGTTGGGTCAAGACTAAACATGACAACACCTTGCCCCAGCGTCATTGCCAGCATGGTACTGGTACCATAAATAAAATAGCCTGCTGCCAATTGTGAAGTACCTTTTTGTAAAAAGTCGGCTTCGGTGGCTTGGCTACCCACACGCTGATACGGCAAAATAGAAAAAATCGTACCCACAGTCATATTAATATCAATATTTGATGAGCCATCTAATGGGTCAAAAGTGACCAGCATTGTTCCATCATCATGAGCGGGGCTAATGTCATCCAGCTCTTCGGAGGCAACGCCTGCACAGTGTGGGTTCTTGGTTAGGGCATCAAGGAGTAAATTATTGGCGATGACATCGAGTTTTTTTTGGGCTTCGCCTTGGATATTTTGGTTACCTGCTTCGCCGTGGATGCCTGCCAACGCCCCTTTATCAAGTAAGGCACTGATGGCGATACTGCTGTTTGCCAAAGTGCCGAGCGTGCTGGCAAGCTCATCACTTGCGTGTGATTGTAAATATTGGGTTAACGTCATCATAAAATATCCTTAAAAATATCTTGAGAATTATCATCATCAAATCAGCAGACTAAGCCAATCAGACCGTGATAATTTTTTGGCATATTTTACCATAAATCTGATGGTCTGTGTGTTGCCTTGTTGGTATGAATTTTTGTGGGTTTATTTTGTAAAACAATATTGTTTTGAATGGGAAAAATTTGTTAAAATGACTTAATTTGTTTTTATTTTGCCACGGCACAAGCACGCATCACAAGCATGCACCCAAGGAAAACCCATGACCGCTACCACCGCCCGCCTAAATCAAACCCTTGTCCGTCCACAGCTTATCCCCAATGATGATACTGGCATCCGCCATTTTATCGGTGTGGAGGGGTTAAATAAAAGCCAGCTTGAAAGTATCATTGATAAGGCGATGGGCTATTTTGATGAAGATGGCAGGCTCATTAACACCGATGAGCTGTCAGGCAAGACGGTGATGAATTTGTTTTTTGAAAATTCCACACGCACACGCACCACCTTTGAGGCCGCCCAAAAACGGTTGGGTGCTAATGTGCTAAACCTTGACATCGCGCGTTCAAGCACCAACAAGGGCGAGACTTTGCGTGATACCCTTTGGAATTTGGAGGCGATGAGTGCCGATATGTTTGTGGTGCGTCATTCTGCCAGTGGGGCGGCCCATTATATGGCGACCGAGGTTACCCCCAATGTTGCCATCATCAACGCAGGCGACGGCTGGCACGCCCACCCAACGCAGGCGATGCTTGACATGCTCACCATTTACCGTGAAGCAGATAAGCCCTTTGATGAACTTTCTGTGGCGATTGTTGGCGACATCAAGCACAGCCGTGTGGCTCGTTCGGACATTTCGGCTTTGACGACTTTGGGGGTGCGTGATATTCGTGTCATCGCCCCCAAGACTTTGTTACCAAAAGGCATAGAACGCTATGGCGTCTTAGTATTTGATGACATTGATAAAGGCGTGGCAGATGCTGATGTGATTATTGGCTTACGCATCCAAAATGAACGCATCGGCTCACCACTTTTGCCATCAACTTCTGAATATTTTAAAATGTATGGCATCACCGAACAACGGCTAAAACTTGCCAAGCCCAATGCATTGGTCATGCACCCAGGCCCTATGAACCGTGGTGTGGAGATCGCCTCAAGCGTGGCAGACGGCAGTCAGTCGGTGATTTTAAAACAAGTCAATAACGGCATTGCGGTGCGTATGGCGGTCATGGCGTTGGCGATGGCAGGACAACGACAAGCAGGTGATTTTAAAGCTTACAACTAAGATGGATTTTTATTTTTTATTTTATTTTTTATAAGGATAAAGTCATGTTAACAAAATTCACAGCGTTAGCCATGGGTGTGTTGTTGTCGGTATCGGCAATGGCGGCGGATATGGCGACGGCGGATATGGCAACTTTGACACACCAAGCCCAAAGTGGTGATGCAGTGGCTCAGTTTGATTTGGCTCGTGAGTATTATCAGCAAGGTAACCATGCCAAAGCGTTTGAATGGTTTACCAAAGCCGCCCATCAAGGCGATGCACAAGCCCAATATAATCTGGGCGTGATGCATGCCCAAGGCCTGGGCGTACGCCAAGATTATCACAAAGCATTTGAATGGTACACCAAAGCCGCCCATCAAGGTGATGCAGCTGCTCAATCTAATCTGGGCGTGATGTATTCCAAGGGTCATGGCGTACGCCAAAATAAAAGCACCGCCAAACGCTACTATGGTCAAGCCTGTGATAATGGAAATCAGCCAGGCTGTGATAACTACCGAATACTAAACGAACAAGGCTACTAGACGCTGATGATGCCCCATATCCCAAATCAAGCAAATCAAGAGAATGCGATGACAAACCTATTTCCCCAAGACTGGCGATTTGACACCGCCCAACTCAAAGGCATAAGCACAGATGGCAAATGGCTATTACCGCCCCTTGTTGATCTGTGTGCCAGATTGCGAGAACCGGGACATCAGTCGCACGGCACACTGGCAAGCGAGGGGCGAGCGGCACGCCAAAATGGCTTTTTGCATGTGGTCATGCCACCTGATACCAGCCCTGTGCTAGAAAACGGCTCACTGTTAAAGGGTCTCAAACAAAAAGCATGGACAGACGGTGGCATTTACTTGCATGTTTTGGGGGCATTGAGTGCAGGCTTAGAGGGCAAACAACCTGCCAATCTGGCAGGACTAAAACAAGGCGGTGCTATCGGCGTGAGCAATACAGCGGCAGGTTTTGAGAGTGATTTGGTATTGTTACGCTGTTTAGAATATGCAGCGACCTTTGACATCAAAGTCTTTTTCTACCCTGATGAACCCAGTTTATCGGCAGGGGGTGTGGCTCATGATGGCTATATCGCATCTTTTCATGGCTTACAAGGCATTCCGTGGCTGGCTGAGACCATTGCACTATCTAAGCAAATTTTGATGACCGAAGAGACAGGTATTCATGCACATTTTAGCCAAATCACTTGTCGCACCTCGGTAGAGCTAATCCGTCATGCCAAACAAAAGGGCTTGCCCATTACCTGTGATGTGGCGATGCACCAGTTACACCTGACCGATGATGACATTGAGGGTTATAATGCTCATGCTTATGTCTTGCCCCCTTTGCGTAGTAACACCGACCAACAAGCTCTTATCAAGGGTCTTCAAGACGGTACGATTGACGCCATCTGTTCTCATCATGAACCACTGTCAAGCAGTGCCAAACAAGCCCCCTTTGCCCAATGCCAAGCAGGGATTAGTAACTTTGACACCTTTGTGTCATTGGGGGTGAAACTGGTGGCAGATGGCGTGTTAAGTACTGAGCAGTTGGTAGAAAAAATCTGCCTAAATCCTGCCAAAATCGCAGGCATTACAGATTATGAGCGCATTGGTGGGGCGGTACTCATTGACCCAAATCAAGCATGGACGGTAACCAAAGACACCATGCTATCAGCAGGCAAGAACACGCCTTTTTTGGGGCAGACGCTGATGGGAAGGGCAGAAAAAGTCTTTTTTGATGGCTAAAACTGCTATTTTTGATGACAATGGGTGATACATCATGAATAAAACCCTATTTTTATTTGTGCCAGCAACACGCCTTGATTGGGTATCAAAAGCCAAGCAATCTAAAGTAAATGCCATCATCATTGACCTAGAAGATGCCGTCGCAGATGACCAAAAAAATCACGCACGCACAGCACTGATGGCATTAGATGCCAAAGGCGAGTGTGGCTATTGGCTGCGTATCAATGCCGTGCATAGCATGCATCATCTTGATGATATTACTTGTATGCTTAAGCTTAATCATCTGCTTGGTGTTGTGTTGCCAAAATGCCAAAATAAACACCAAGTTGAAAGCGTGTATCACCACATTCATAAGCCTGTCATTGCCATGATTGAGACAGCGGTGGGGATGGCAAATATTGCTGGTATCGCACACGCTGATGGGCTTTGGGCGATGAGTTTTGGTAGATTAGATTTGATGTATGAGCTGGGTGTGCAACCAGATTCGCCAGCATCACAGCTGATTTTTGATAAAATTCGTACTGATTTATTGATTCATTCTGTGGCAAATGGTCTTCATCCGCCCATTGAGACTATTTTTAATGATTTTGAAGATGAAACAGGATTGGCCGCTTGTGTACGCCACTGGTGCGATTTTGGGTTTGCAGGTCAGATGATGATTCATCCAAAACAAATTGCTGTTGCTGATGGCGTGCTAACAGCACAAGCCGAACAAATGGCTTTTGCCCATGCCATTTGCCAAAAATACCAAAAAACAGGCGAGACGGTCTTTGCCATTGATGGTAAGATGGTTGATTTGCCACTGATTAACTGGGCAAAAAACCTAATAAAAGTCGCCAAAAATTAGGCATTATCTGTCGTAATGGCAATGGCTTGATTGATGTTTAATTGACCTTGCAGCACCATGAATAATCTGTCTATGCCTAAGGCAATGCCGCAACAATCAGGCAGATGATCGCAGGCAGCAAGCAGACGATAGTCAATGGGCATGATGGGCAGACCTTGGCGGTGGCGTTCATGATTATCTTGCTCAAAACGCTTTAGCAGCTCTTGGCTGTTGGCAAGTTCATCATAAGCATTGGCAATCTCAACGCCATGAATATACAGCTCAAAGCGTCTTGCAATCTCATAACCATCAGCATCGACCGCTGTTTTGGCAAGGGCGGCGGTAAGCTTTGGATAATTGATAACTAAGGTGGGGTTTTGTAAGCCTAATTTTGGCTCGATAAGATGGCTAAATAATAAATCTAACCAGCCTTGTTTGTCATCGCCCATATCCAAATGAATGTTGTGAGCGACAGCACACTGACGCAAGATATCTGGCGTACTCATATCATCAAATGGGTGTATGCCCAAATAATGTACAAATGCTTGGGCGTAGCTAATTTGGGTTAAGTGGATGGGTTTTTGATAAACAACGCTTAATAGTTCTGATAATTCATCAGCCAATGCATCTAGGCTAAAATTTGGGCGATACCATTCTAGCATGGTAAACTCAATATTATGGCGATGGCCTTTTTCGTTATCACGAAATACTTGGCATATCTGATAAATGGGCGTCTGATAAGCAGCAAGCAATCGCTTCATCGCAAACTCAGGCGATGTATGTAGATAGCCTTTGGTTTGACCTGTAGCACCTTGGAATGTTGCTTGAACCGATTGGATATATACATCAGTATTGGCTGCTTGCGATAATATCGGTGTTGTGACCTCCATGATATTGCGTGCCTCAAAAAATGCTCGAATATGCTGTAGCATTTGAGCCCGTTTTTTGGCATTCATCAAAGTTAAGGTAGGTGCATACTCACTGGCCATCATACAAAATTTGCCTTATTATTAATAAATATTTAAAAATTAAACTGTTGTTAATCAAAAATCCATTCTCGCCGTAAATGGTAATTTTTGCGAAGCATGTCAAATTGATTACCCAAAATATGTGGACAAGCTGCCGCTTTTAGTGCTTCAAAATCAGCCTGAATATCATAAAACCAAGCCAGTGGCTGTTGGTTTTGATGGTTTAAGAGCATAGAAAAATGATAAGGGTTGGGCGGTAGTAATGCCAAAAAGTGCTGGAGGATTGGTAAGTTAAAGGTTTGGCAAAAGGCTTGATAAATCATATCAGTCCCACGGATTTTACCTTCAAGGGTATAGCCTGCAATGTGTGGTGTTGCCAGTTTGAGTGCATAAAGTAGCTGTTGGCTGATGAATGGCTCATTAGGAAAAACATCTAACACAACCGATAATTGCTTTTGGTTAATGGCAGCTAACAGGGCGGATTCATCAATAATTTCTCCTCGAGCACTGTTAATCAGTAAGGCCTTTGGGCGGATTTTTGCCAAGGTTTGAGCGTTTAGCATTTGATAAGTTGGGTGGCTACCTGTTTTTGTCAATGGTGTATGAATGCTGATGACATCACAATCTAAAATCTCATCTAAGCTTGCATTGTTGATAGAGTCAGTCGCCAAAAAAGGATCAAAGCCAAATACCTGCCAGCCCAGTCGTTTGGCATAGCGTGCTAGAGTATTGCCAATATTGCCAAGCCCGATAATGCCTAATCGCAGATTGGTTTTTGGGGATTGATGGGCATGCAATATGGCTGTTATGACATATTGGGCAACCGAATGCTTACTACAGCCTGATGCATTGGCAAAATTGATATGATGGTCGGCAAGATACTTGGTGTCAATATGGTCAATACCGATCGTTGCAGAGCCGATAAACTTAAGCGGTGTGTTGCTCAAGTCGCCCAAATTTTCTTGGGTTACCTGCGTTACTGAGCGAATGAATAATGCATCTGGTTGATGGGTGATGAGACTTCGGCGGTCAATGGCACGCCCTGCCATCTTGATAAGCTCCACCTGATGACATAAAAGATAATCATCAAGATTGGCAATATTTTCATCAGCAAGAACCCGAAGCATTAGTCATCCTTAGTTAAGTTGGGTTGTTGTTTATTGCTGGGGGTGGGGTTGGTATCAGCCAATAACGCTTTACCATCTGCGACCACAAAGCCGCTTGCTTGGTTAATAAAAATCTCATTTTTGTGCTGACTTATCCACTCACGCCACACCGCCAAGCCAATGGCAAGCACCACAGGCCCGATGAACAACCCCACAAAACCAAATGCCGTCAAGCCCCCAAGTACACCAATAAAGATGATGATGAAGGGGATTTTGGTTGCACCACTGATGACGATGGGTCGAATCAAATTATCCACCCAGCTGATGACTAAAATTCCCCATAAGCCAAGTCCAATGCCTTCGGTGGTATGTCCTTGCGATAATAACCACACCGCCACACCGCCCCATGCAAAGGGCGTACCAAAGGGGATGAGTGCCACCACAAAGGTGATGAGTGTGAGTAAAATGGGGTTGGGAGCGTTGGTAAAAGCATAGCCCATCCCTGCCAAAATCGCCTGAGCCAAGGCAGTCAATCCAATGCCATACACCACCGCTTGTGTGGTTGCTCCTACCGAGTCAATGTAATCATCAATGCGGTCGCCGATGATGTTACGCATGGCTTGACGGATTTGGCGTACCAAACTTTTACCATCTCTATAAAAGAAAAACAACGTCATCAGAGCCATGCCAAGTTTGGCAAGGTTTTTTAGCACCGCATCAAAGGCCATTTTGCCATAATACAAATGCGACTGCACCCAAGCACGCACCGCCTCCATCGTGGTTTCAGGGTTTTTGTTAATCTCCCAAAGCGTGTCTTTAATCGTCTGTCCGATAACAGGTAAGTCCTTGATTTGGCTGGGTAAATCTAAATATCCTGCTTGTAGGCGACGAATTACCATGCCAACAAAACTTAGCACTTCATGTTGTAGGTAGAACACACCCACAATAAGCGGTACGCCAATCATGAGCGAGATGCAAAAAGTCATCAAAAACGCACTAAAACTGGGGCTTAGACGGACTTTGGTGTGAAAAAAAGTATAAATGGGAAAGGTAACATATGCCAAAATCCCTGCCCATAATGCTGGCACGATAAAAAATCGCACTACTTTAAAGCACAGTACAATCAAGATAACAAGCAAGGTCAAAGCGAGTAGGCGTTGTAAGACGAACTCTCTATTCCATTGTTCAATCATGGTTCAATCGCGGTTTTGGCGTGGTTTTTGAAGTTTAACATAACAAACTCAAAGAAGAAATTGAATTGGGAATGTCGCTACTTATTATGCCAAAAACTTGATAAAAATGCTTGGGGATTTTGTGGTGTTTGCGTTGCACAAGATTAAGCAAATCTGTTAAAAAAACCACTAGGGTAACGCGTGAGCAAGCCTATTTAGACCACCTGCAAAGGCGATTTTGTCCTTGTTGCTGTATGGTTTTTGTCCGCCCATGCTTTTGGGGTCAAGCACACCCGTACCACGAAGCGACTCCATAAAATCTCGGGCATTTAATCTGGGTTTGATGTTATCTTTGCGAAATTCCTCACCCCGTGGGGTCAAAACCTTTGCCCCTTTTTCTAGCACATCATTGGCAAGCGGAATGTCGCTTGTGATGACCAAATCGTTGGGCTGCGCTGTCTGTAAGATATATTCATCCGCCACATCAAAGCCAGCACCAACCACAACATACGATAAAAATGGCGATGGTGGCAGTTTGGTCATCCGATTTGCCACAAATACCGCCATCGTTTGGGTGCGATTGGCGGTTTTGATGATGAGCTCTTTGGCAATGACAGGCAGTGCGTCGGCGTCAATGAGTATTTTCATAGCGAACAAGTTCAGTCATGGATAAAATACCAGTCGTTATGATGTGAGCAATTGTGTGATATTGGTTACAATCCCATCATTATCATCACTCATCACCGTAATATGTCCAATCTTACGACCGTCTCGCTCTGCCTTGTGATAATGATGAAAATGCACTCCTGTATGGGTCAAAAGCTCGCTGACATCAGGATATTTGCCGATGACATTTAGCATGACAGACGGCTTGATGATGCCCGTATCGCCAAGCGGTAAGCCCAATACGGCTCGGATGTGGTTTTCAAATTGGCTGGTATTTGCCCCCTCAATCGTCCAATGTCCAGAGTTATGCACGCGTGGGGCAATCTCATTGGCGATGAGTCCATCATCACTGACAAAAAGTTCTAAGGTCAAAACACCAACATAATCAAGATGACTTAGGATTTTACTGATATTGGATTGGGCTTGCTCGGTGAGATGGTCGGCGTTGGCAGCAGGTGCAATGGTTTTTGATAAAATGCCATTGGTGTGATGATTTTCAACCAAAGGATAGTAACAAATATCACCGTTTTGACTACGCACAGCGATGATAGAGACTTCACGGCTAAAGTGAATGAACCCTTCGGCAATGAGTGGTGCAGGTGCGTCGGTCAACCCGCCATCACCAGTGACAGCGTCGCCAAGCTCCTCCCAAGCGGTGGCGATGTCGCTTTGTGTTTTGATGACAAATTGTCCTTTGCCGTCATAGCCGCCTCGGCTGGTCTTTAAGACCAAAGGTAACCCAAGTTTGTTGGTGGCAGTTTGTAGCTCATCTAAGCTGTTTACTGCCATAAATGGTACGGTGTCAATATTTAGCCGATTAAACAATACCTTTTCTGCCAATCGGTCTTGGGCGATTTCCAAAGCATTGGTCGGCGGAAACAGACTGCCTTTATGCTCAAGGCTTGCCAGTGATTTAGCCGTCTTGATAGGCGTATTTTCAAATTCCAATGTAAAGACATCGCTGGCGGTGATAAAATCATCAAGCTCATTGTATTTAAATACTTGTCCATATAAAGCAGCTGGCACACCGTCAGCATCTTCTAAAAAAACGCAACGATGGCCGAGCTTTAAGGCGGCTTGAGCCAGCATCATGCCAAGCTGCCCACCGCCAAGAATACCGATGGTTTTGATGGAATCAGTCATAAAAGATATCCAAAAATTAGCAAAAAATTTTGGATATTATCGCATATTTTAATAAAAAATGGGCGTTAATTTGCCAAATGCTGATTCATCAGTGATTGACAATCCCTGGATGGGGGCTTGTTAGCACCGTCTGGGTCTGTTTTTGGCGAAATTCATCCAGTTTTGTGGCAAGGGCATCATCATCGATGGCAAGTATCTGTATTGCCAGCAGTCCAGCATTGAACGCACCAGCATCTCCAATGGCGAGCGTACCGACCGCCACGCCTTTGGGCATTTGTACGATGGATAATAAACTGTCCCAGCCTGACAGTGTGCTTGATTTGACGGGTACGCCAAGCACAGGCAATGGGGTTTGGCTGGCACACATACCAGGCAGATGAGCCGCTCCGCCTGCCCCTGCGATGATGACTTTTAAGCCCTTATCTTTGGCGGTTTTGGCATAGTCAAAGAGTTTATCTGGTGTGCGATGTGCTGAGACGACTTGACACTCAAAGGGGATGCCAAAATCTGCCAAAATCTGTGCCGATAAAGACATGGTTGCCCAATCGGACTGACTGCCCATGATGATACCAACCTTTGGGGTGCCAGTGGGGGATGTGATGGGAGCAGGACTTGGGGCGTGTTGGGTGTTTGACATGATAATCCTTAAAAATAATAAACGAATAAGTTAGCACATTTGCTAAAAAATGGCAATTTCTGTCTTTATTCTTTGGATTTATCTGCGGTATGAATATACTGTACAAAATTTTCATTTGATAGTATGGGGTTTTTGGTATCAAATTGATAAGCAGTCAGGTGGCCATTCATGCCAGCGGAATAGTCAGTACAAACCACCTGATTTGATAAGATGCTTGGCGTGCCATCAAGCCAATAATGACCAATAAAAATTGGCTGATGAGTGGTCAGCTCAAAATCCATCGGCAAAGGTTTGATATCTAAGTCGCTGGGCAGGTTCATTGTCGCTCTAGTGCCAAGCTGTGCAATCTCAGACAGTGGGTGATTTTGCCAGTCTTTTTGCCACCATTTGATACGAGTACGCCTACGCACGATGTCATGCCCATCCACGAGTACAACACCTGCAGGTAAGGGGCTTTCGATACCCTTTAAAAGTCTTTCAAGCGCATAAAACTCGGTAGAGCCACTCATAGCGGTTGCGATGATACCACGCTGGGTGATGCGATGGTCAGGGGTGAGATAGGGTGCAAGTGCTACTTGTGCCTTCGTATCCCAGCAGGCGTGTACGATATTCAATTCAGGCAGCTCAAGCCATAGCGGTAGTTCATAAAGGCGAGAGAGCCAATAATAGTAGTCATCAGAACCAATGGGTGCTTCATCCAAAAATGCTTGATGCTGCTTGGTATTTCGGCTGGTATGGGGGCGACAATAGCCACCATCAGGATGTGGCGTAGCGTAGCCGATAGCATTGTATTCGTGATTGCCCATGATGGCAAGTGCTTGATTGTTGTCAAGCATGTCAAAGACAATTTGTAATGTGGCTAACTGCTGATTGCCCCTGTCAATAAAATCACCAATAAAAATCGCTTGATGACCGTGTGGGGCGATATGACTGATGCCATCATGAATATAGCCCAATTTATCAAGCAGTCCTGCTAATTTGTCGGCGTGTCCATGAATGTCGCCAATAATGTCATAAATCATCACAATCCCCTTGTATCTTAATCTACTTTTTGCCTGCTACTATAGCACATTTACCCAAAAAGAACATTGGCTAAAATCACGACACAAAGTCACTGATACCAAATCAAATTAGCATTATCATAAAAATGGTCGCTGGACTTTTATAACCAAGGCTGTTATAGTGGCTAAATTTATGGGTGATTGGTTTATGCCGATTAAGCCTGATTTATTGCAAATTTTGTATCAAGATGCGTGCATGGTGATTATCAATAAACCTGCAAATATGTTGGTGCATCGCTCTTGGCTGGATAAACATGAAACTTGTTTTGTGGTGCAAACTTTGCGTAACCAAATCAATCAACATGTCTACCCTGTACATCGTCTTGATAGACCAACCTCAGGCGTATTGGTCTTTGCTTTAGACAGTCAGACAGCAGGATTATTAGCCAAACAATTTGAGAATCATCACATCCAAAAATCTTACTTGGCGGTGGTGCGTGGTATTATTGGTACTGGGCGGATTGATTATGCACTAAAACCCCGCCTTGATAAAATTGCCGATAAGTTTAGTAATCCCAATCAAGCACCCAAATCTGCCATAACCGATTATCAGGTTCTTGCCACAACGCAGCAACCATTTATATCGTGTCGGCGTTTTGATAGTTCTCGATATTCTTTGGTTCGCTTAACACCAATCACAGGGCGAAAGCATCAGTTGCGTCGCCATATGAAGCATATTTTTCATCCCATTGTTGGTGATACCACTTATGGCGATAAAGTGCAAAATCGTGCTGTGCTTGCTCATATTGGTGTCAAAAGACTGTTGTTGCATGCTCATCAGTTACAGTTTTGTCATCCGTTATATGATGAGATGATCCGTATTGTTGCACCCTTAGATACGGCCTTTTGTCAAGTAATGACAGCGTTTGGGTGGTCTGATGTGGACTTGATGGCTTAAAAAACAACCTCAAAAGGGCTTGACGATTACCAAAATCACGACTGCAATTAATATGACAACAGGAATTTCATTAAACCATCGCCAATAAACATGGCTCTTATAGTGCGGGTTTTGAGCCAGTTTTAGGCGAAATTTACCACATGCTAAATGATAGATGCTAAGCAAAATAACCAACAATAGCTTTGCATGTAACCAGCCTTGAGATAAGTATAAGCTTGGCGAGAAGCTTATCATCCAAAGACCAAAACCCCATGTGGCAATCATCGATGGTGTCATGATACCACGATACAATTTACGCTCCATCAGGCTAAAGCGTTCGATACTGGTTGTATCTTGGCTCATGGCATGATAGACAAATAATCTGGGCAAATAAAAAATTCCTGCAAACCAACAAACCATCGAAATCACATGAAAAGCCTTGATATATAAAAACACAGTTTCACCCATTAAAAATCATTGTTGGTGATATTTTACCATCAATGATAAACGCTGACACATTGCATTGATAAAAACAAGCAGACAAAAATAACAATAAAGACGATGAGAGATTATCGTCTTTATTTAAATGAATGGCTGTCACAAAAAAATTGATTGGTTAAAATGCCATTTGTGCACCCACAAATCCACCAACTTTTGTATCATGATCTTGGTGATTGGCTTGTATGCCAGCATTCAAATGAGTGTTATTACCCAAAGCAAGTGTTGCACCTAAATGTGCGTGCGTTGTGTGCTTTTTATCAAAGGGCACGGTTGTGACAAAGCTGCGATGATAATCACGGTTGGATAATACAGCTGTCTCAACAGTTTTGTTATTGTCTTTAAACTCATGCTGATAACCCAATCCTGCCAAAAGGTTTAGTTTATCATTCATGGCATAATCAATATTAACGCCAATATCAGCTTGCAAAGACTGATGGTCAGGCAGCTTAAAACTTAGAGCAGTTGATAGATTTGGTTGATTTTCAAAGAAGCGATTCTGCTTGATATCTTGAGCATGAATACCGACATAAGGACGATAGGTAACATTGTTTTGGGTAAATCCATAGCTGCCTTGTACACTTGCATATCGACGCTTACCTGTGGCATGTGCTTGATGGTTGCGATTCTCACCGTCCCACATGATTTGGCGTAAGCTTTGTGTACTTAAATGGTCAACCCCAAGGTTGGCACTGATGCGTAAGTGATCAAAATCATGGCGATGATACAAACCAATGCCTGTTTGTTTGACATCAGCGGTTATAGAATCGCTTAGATGATAATCTTGTTGTTGGTAGGTTAAATATGCCCCTGTATGCTGGTTAGGTCGTGCAATATCAAGTCCAAGTTTGATGGTAGGGCGGTCTATTTTATTGCGTGTATCAAGCGATTGATTGCTGATGCTGCCATCAATCCATAGCGATTGTTGATGATTGTTAAGACTGTCTAAGCGGCGTACCAATTGTTGCTGGCTTTGTTGACCATGTTTAATCAGATGCTGGGGTAGTTGACCCATTTGGGTGGGGCTATCGATAATAGAGCGATAATATTGTGCCAAAATGCGATGCGTACGCCCTGAAGGGTGAATTTTATCAGCAAACGCATAAGTTTCATTAGCATTCGCAGCGGTTTGTTGCCAGTCGCTTGGTTTACATGCTAACGATGATAAATTGGCATCTAGGTTTTGGCAAGCAGGTTCGGTCACATTACTAAACCCAAATCCTGCTGGATTACTAACCGCCTCTTTGAGTAGGGCAAAGGTATTGGCAGCAATGACATTGGTGGTTTGGTTGTTTAAACTTTGATATAAAGTTTGGTTGTAGATATGAGCAGACAATGATGCTGTGGCAGATTTGGTCGGATCTTGGGCGTATTCTGGCGTGACGCCAACATCAGGAAGACTGGGTACTAAAATGTGTTTTGCACCTGCTTGCCCAAGCTGCCCAACCAAATTGGCTTGGTCATTGGCAGCGGTGGTAATGATTTCGGCTGCTTGCAACTGGGTTGGTGCTTTGGCTGCCTCAAACAAATCATTGGCACCTGTCCAAACAGTATACAATGCTTTGGGGTCGGCTTGATGATTATTTAAGGTCAGGTAGCGATTGATTTGGGTTTGTGCTGATGGGATGGTAAATAAAGGAATGGTGAAAAAAGGAACAGGTGCATTTTTGACCACATCTTCTTTAGTTCTTGCACCACCAACGGCATAGTTTGTACCAGTTAAGGTTGTTCCATCATTGGCATCGGCGGTATGTCCATAAGATTTTGCCAATATGCTTGACCAAACTGGATCGGTATTGGTCGTAAACGATGGTTGGGCTTGATTAAAAACAGAAGACGCCAGACTGTTTTTGCCAATCTGCACCAAGCGTCCTGTGTCAGTTAGGCTATCACCAAAAAATACGGTTTGGCTAAATTCTTGGGCGGTGGCGATGCTGCTTAAGCCCATCAGTGCAATCGCCATTGATAAAGGGCGGTATGTATGAGCCACCGCTTTGAGCGTTCTTTGGGCGATATTTTGAGTATGAAGACTTTTGGCCTTAGTCGTTTTAAAAGAAAGATGATCAATCATCACGGTTTCCTTATTGGCTACATTAAATAAAATCTATCACAATCAAGCATGGTGATCTTTATTGCTATTTTTTATGATTTGGTTGCTGTTAAAGATAAACCATTAAAGCTATGCTGACAGTGGGCAATTATGGGGCATCTCGGCAGTCATCACCGCACCACTCATAGCATCAATAATTTTGGGCTTTGGGGCAGGTTTAGAGGGCGTTAAACCAAGCTCAGCCATCAGACGGTCATCGTGTGATGTGGACTGATTGCCTGTGGTGAGTAATTTATCACCATAAAAAAATGAGTTTGCACCTGCCATAAACGCCAATGCTTGCTCACCATCACTTAAACTTTCACGCCCAGCAGATAGGCGGACATAGCTTGTTGGGCAACAGATACGAGTTACCGCAATGGTACGAATCCATTCAATGACCGATAATCGACCTTCGGCAATGACTTTATCACCAAGTGGCGTACCAGCAATCGGTACAAGTAAATTAACAGGAATGGACTGCGGTGGAATGGGCATTTGGGTCAGCTCATACACCCAATCAATACGGTCTTCACGACTCTCACCCATACCAACAATAGACCCTGAACAAACATTAATACCTGCATCACGCACATGGCTAATGGTTGCCAACCGTTCATCATAAGTGCGTGTGCTTGTTACCGTATCATAGTAATTGCGAGAGGTGTCAAGATTGTGGTTATAATAATCAAGGCCTGCATCTGCCAAAGTTTTGGCTTGTTCTGGCTTTAGCATACCTAAAGTCATGCAAGTCTCAAGTCCCATGGCCTTAACTTCACTGATTAAATCCACCAAATAAGGCATGTCTTTTTCGCTGGGGTGTTTCCAAGCTGCACCCATACAAAAGCGTGATGAACCTTGTGATTTGGCACGGCGAGCAGCGGCAAGCACTTTTTTGATTTCTAAACGCTTTTCGGCGGTCAGACCTGTTTTATCCCGATAATGACCCGATTGAGAGCAATAGCCACAGTCTTCAGGGCAATTACCCGTTTTGATAGATAATAGCGTACTAATTTGTACTTCATTGGCGTTGAAATGCTCACGGTGTACCGTTTGTGCTTGCATCAGCAAATCCATCAAAGGTAGCTCGAATAAGCGTGCGATTTCTTCCTTTGAAATAAGTATCTTCATTAATCAATCTCGCTTAAATTTGGTAAACAATTGTACTCAAAAATTTGCCAAATAGCAACCGCATTTCATGGGCATGTCTCATGCATCTCAAAGCTGATGGTTTTTTAAGTCAATTATTTGGTCATTTTTTGCTTGATGCCGTCAAAAAAACCTTTGGTGCGTTTGGCGTATGGCTTAATGGCGTCAATATATCCTTGATATTCTTTGGGAATGCTGGCGGCTTGTTTACCAATACCTGCAAGCCAAAGTACCAATTTGTAATCACCCATGATTTTAACATCACCATCTTGAATGGCGGTCATTAATGCTGCAACATCGCCTTTGGTGAATAATTTTGCACCTGTTAGTGAGTCTTTAAAGTCAATCGTCAAATCAGGATGATCAGCTTTACCTAAAGCCTGTCCAAAATACCCTTGCTCAAAGCGAAAATAACGCTCAACATTGGGTGCGGTAAATTGAATGCACAGCGATTTATCTTTGATAAGCTGGTTGAATGCTTCATTATTGCGTGATTTGGCAAGGTTTTGTAATCGCAAACCCATGATTGCCAATAATGCATCTAAAGGGTCAGTTTTTACATGAATGATAGGCAAGGTAAACATGATATTTCCTTAAATTTTTAAATTAAATTAATTAAATTAAATTGTATAAAACACAAATCAAGATTGGTAATCTAGCCTGTGACCTAAGGCATAAATGACACCTTCAAGCCCTGTGATATTAACCGCAGCCGATGCCTTGGCTTGCACAATCGGCTTGGCATGATAGGCAATGCCAAGGTCGCTATTTGCCATCATGGGTAAATCATTGGCACCATCGCCAATGCAGATGACTTGTTGCATGGGCAACCCTAAGCGTTCAGCTACTTTTTTGACGATAATGGCTTTTTGATGACCATCTAAAATATTATCATCTACCATGCCTGTTAAGGCATTGCCATCGTGAAGTAACGGATTGGCATAATATTCATCCATACCAAGAACTTGGCTGATGTGTTTGGCAAATGGCTCAAAGCCGCCTGAAATGAGTACTGTATGATAGCCAATGGCCTTAAGCGCACGCATGGCAGCAACAGCACCTGACTGAATATGAATGTGTTTGGTGATAATTTCATCAAGACTATTTAAAGGAATGCCCTCTAAAAGTGCAACACGGCGGGTAAAACTTGTGGCAAAATCAATCTCACCACGCATGGCTTGTTCGGTAATGATAGAAACTTGCTCTTCAACACCACCAAATTTTGCCAATTCAACAATCACTTCTTCTTCAATGAGCGTTGAATCCATATCAAAACATGCCAAGCGATGGCGTGTGAGCATCTTGTCTACTGATAAAATATGGACATCAGAACGAATAACATTTGATAAATAACTGGTGATTTGGTCATCAATGATATGTGCCGCGGCAGTTTTGCTGATTTGACCCATGTCATGCTTTGGTGCTAATAGATAACGATGAATGTTCACTTTGGCTAATGGGTAATCGACACTGATCAGATGTGCACAAGCCTTGGCAGTATTATCATCTTCAACAACAGACAGTTGCCAATGAGTTTCGGTATCTACCCAGTTTTGCATCAGAGTATCAATATCAGCTTCTTGGCTTGATGGCGTCACCACAATGATAGCAAATAAAGGCAGTTGTGATAGTTTTGCTGTGATATCATTGGCGGTAAAATCATAACCAATCACCTCATTTGGCAAATGATGAGCAACGGTATTTAAAGCGGTTTGCCATGCTTGGCTATTTTTTGGTAGAGCATAAGTAAAAGACATATCAAACCTTTGGGGCAGCTATTATGATTGAATAGAATTTTACATATTAGCAGTTAATCAGGTATTTTAAAAGACTTAAAGCGAATTTTCTAGGTGTAAGATGGGTTTAATCCATCAAACTGATTTTTTAATTTTTAAAAAATACTGAGATAGCCACGATGGTATTGCTCAAATTTTCATTGATAAGCTGATAAAATCCTGTCAAGCCCATAGCTATTGAAATAATTAATGCTATAATACTAGGATTTAATTTTTATGATTTGGCAACTCTCATGACATACTTAGCACCCAGACAGGGTATTTTTGCGGCAATCGTTTTGGCGAGCTTGGTTTTGCATTTATTATTTTTTGTCATCAGCGCCGAGCGAGGCATCAGCACACAAAATCAACAGGCGGTTGAACGCAGTGTTATGATGCTAAGTCAGGAAATCGCAGCACCACTGGCAGCTTATGATCGTGTTAGTATGAGCGTCATTGCAGAGCCTTATGTTGATGAGCCTATGATTGCTTATGTGGGTATTTATGACAGCCAAGGCGGCGTATTGGTACCGCTTGGAGAATCGGCAGAAGGCTATCGTGCCGAAGAGGTGGTGATATCAGGGGATCAGGTGCTTGGCAAAGTGGTTGTACAAGCCAAAACAGTCAGCCGTGCCAAGATTTTGTCAGGCAATTGGGTATTTTTATTGAGCGTGATTGGGCTACATATCATCTTGTGGCTGATTTATGGCTATGTGGCGCGTCCAACCGAGGCGCTTAAATCCCAAATTGCCAAAGAAGTGCGTACCGAGCTACTTTCTAAAGGTATTTTGCCCGAGCAAATTACAGACGAACCTGCGACACACATTCAATCAACTGAAGATGACGATGTGGTATCTGATGACGAGATAACCGCATCAACATCAACCGAAAACCAAAGCAATCCAAGTCATACCAAGCTTGAACTTGCTGCTGCTTATACCGTTCAAGTTCAGTTCCAAGATCCGTACAGCTTATTGACAACGGTCAGCATTGAGTCTAAAGATGCATATTTTGCTTTATGTGATCAGTTATTTGAAAGAGCGTGTCATGCATTGCTTGAGTTGCCTTTATTTGCAGGCGTGGCAATGATTGACCAAAACCCATTCACCGAGCAAGGAGCATCAGTGACACTTTATGCCACGGATGATCATGCCAAAACAGCGGCGGCAGCGGCGCTACTTTCTCAGCTTTTATTGATGGTCAATGAAGTGGTATATCAAAAGCACCGTGAACTAAAACGCTTTGCCTTACCCATCAAGACCGTTACCAGTGATTCAGAATTGTCAGATGTTGCCAAATCCATCTTAACCATCCGCAAAGAAAAGTCACTGATTATTTTTGCAGAGGCTGGGCGTAATCAAGCCGCCATGTATATGACTTTATCCGCCATCACGCACCCAAGTACGGTACATGAACGAGATAGCCGAGAAGTTGTTGGAATGACGAGCGCCACTGCTGATCGACTAAAAATTGCACGAGATAAAACGCTACTTGGTGATGATAATGCTTGACAAAATATTCAATTCGCTTTATAAGGCTACAGTAAAGACCTGATTTTTATAAAGCGTCAGGTCGTATACAAATTTCAACGCACTGGGAGTCATTATGAGTAATATTAATGATGATTTTGATGATGATAATTTTGATGAAGATGCTGATGCCATTTTGGTTGATGAAAGTAAGACAAAACCCCTTGAAAAACGCCTAAAAATTGATGCTTTGCTTGAAGAGCAGCGTCTAAATAAGTTAAAGCGTGCGCTTGAGGATGGTGATGACTTTACCGAATTTGACGATTTAGATGATGATTTAGATGATGATTTTTAAACTCTAATTTTTTAAAATCTAAAGATTGTTTTGGATATAAATTAAGCTGTCATAATCACCTTTGGGCGACAATATTTGACCCACAATAGTAATGAGTTTGTTATGAATAAACAAGAATTGTTTGAGTATTTAGAATCATCAGCTAACGAAATGGGCTTAGATCCAATCGCAGCCCATGGATTTTTGACAGCGACTGTGGTGGGCAAGCCACTACCAAATTGGATATCGGCATTTTTTGAAGGTGCAGATGCGCAAGTGCCAGATGAGGTCAAATCAGCACTAAAGGCATGGCAACAAGCGTTGGTTGATACTCTAAAATCAGAGCAACCTATCGAGTTGCCCTTTGATGCCAGTGAAGAGGCGGAAGATTTTAGTGAAGATGGCGACTTGGCAGCATGGGCAATTGGTTTTGTTGATGCGATGTACTCGGATGAAAATGTGGATTGGTTTGATGATGCAGCGACCGAAGAAGATGTGGCGATGCTAACTTTACCGATGGTGTTATTATCAGGCATTGATGAAGAAATGGATGAAATGCGTGATGATGAAACCCTAGCCCAAATGGCAAATGCACTTGAAGATAATATCACAGAGCTGTTTTTATTATTTCACACCGATGACTAAGAACTCTTAGATCAGTTAGGCAGGGTGGGGACAGCTGTCTTTGCCCTGTTTTATTATCTTAAGATGATGAAATTACTATAATAAATCTAAGTCAATGCAGAGAATGGTCATGCAATTATCAAATTTAGAATACCTGCCTAACCATATCATCACCGAAAGATTGGATGTGGTTTACGGCAACACTGTGCGTAGTAAACATGTGGGCAAAGATTTTTTGTCAGGACTAAAAAACATCGTTGGTGGCGAGCTGACTGCTTACACAGAGCTTCTTGAAGAAGCACGCCAAGAAGCGATGAATCGTATGATTACCAAAGCACAAGTATTAGGCGCTGATGCGATTGTCGGTATTCGTTTTTCAACATCAAATATCACCGCAGGCGCATCAGAGCTTTTTGTTTATGGTACGGCGGTCAAAGTACAAAAGAAGTTTGATCCTTTTGGGCAAAGCTTAGATGAGTTGCCAGTAGGTTGATTTCTGATGAGCCTTGAAGAGTTTTTTGATAAAAAGCCTGATTTGGCTTGTTTTGGTTACCACTGGTTGGTATTTTGGTGCCCGTGCCGAGCGTGGTCATCTAAAAAGCTTGATGGCAGATGAGCAAAAATACCAGCACATCCAAGTCTCAAGTGAGTGTTTTTATGAACCCAAAGGTATCAATGAATCAATCTTGGTGGTTGGCAGTGTCGTAATTGCTCAGGATAAATTCAAACAGGTTGTAGCGGCGATGTTAAGCTTATTTGGCAAAAATTTAACCGTCTATGAGACGCTGCTTGACCGTGCTCGCCGAGAAGTGGTGCTGCGTGCTAAGCGTCAGGCGAATGATGCAGGCTGTCATGCGTTATATGGGTTAAGATTTGAGATGACCGAGGTGCAAGGTGGTGTTGAGATATTGGCTTATGGTGTGGCAGTTAAGTGATGCGTAAGTTCGCTTAAATTATCAGAACACTCTGCCAAACAATTTTTTATAATATCAAGTGGCAGGCTTTTGAAATTTTGTAGATGATATTGGGTCTGAGCGTGGGTAAATTTTCTTTGGTTTAGTGTTATCGTTTGATTGAGAATTGAAAACCCCTTGAAATTCTAATTTCAAGGGGTTTATATTTGGTAGGCGTAAACGGACTCGAACCATCGACCCCCACCATGTCAAGGTGGTGCTCTAACCAACTGAGCTATACGCCTGTATAATAGGACGCTATTTTACCAAATTTTTTATAGATTGCAAGCATTTTTTATCATTAATTTCATTTTTTTATTTGAATACTGATAAATATCAAGCGGTGTCTTAAATGGATGGTTTGGTCGCTCTTGAACCAATTTAGGAACCAAATAACCTGGTAAGGCTTCAAGCAACTGCCAATATAGCCCAACAGCGTCATGAATATCGATGTCAAAGTGCGCCGCCCCTTGAACCTTGTCAAGTATGTGCAGATAGTATGGTAGGATTCCAGCACCAAACAGATCTTGATTAAGCTTACTTAAAGTCTGAATGTCATCATTGATGCTGGCAAGTAGCACACTTTGATTTAATAAAGTTGCACCTGCATCTTTGAGCTGTTTGGTTTTAGCGATCAATTGATCATCAATTTCATTGGGGTGATTGATGTGCAGCACAATCACGATATTTTTTTGATAATGACGAATCAGTGCAATGAGCTCATGATCCACACGGTTAGGTAATACCACAGGCAGGCGAGTGTGAAGTCGCACCGTACGAATGTGACCAATGGCAGTAATCTTATCCAACCAAAGCTTAAGTCGCTTGTTGTTTAGGCTCAAAGGATCGCCACCGCTTAAGATTACCTCATTAACTTCTGTGTGCTTGGTGATGTAATCCATCACTTCATCCATTTCATGCGTGCTTGGTTGATTGGCATGATAATCAAAATGCTGGCGAAAACAGTAGCGACAATGTACCGCACATGCACCCGTCACGGTCAGCAGGACACGAGATTGATATTTGTGCAATAAACCTTTGATGGGGTTGTGATTATTTTCATCCAAAGGATCGGTACTATAGCCATCAACGGTCATCCTTTCTCGTCCATCGGGAAGTACTTGGCGTAAGAGTGGGTCATGAATATCGCCTTTTTTCATTTTTTTGATAAAGGCGTGCGGTACTCGTAAACCAAACTGCTTGGGCGTATGTGCATGAGCCTGTTTTGGTAAATCAAGCAGCGTAAATAAAGTATCCAAATCGCTGACCGCTGCTGATAGCTCGGCTTGCCAATCTTGAAAATCATCAGATGAGTCAGCGTGATAAATTTTTTTTGTAGAAATCATGGTTTTATTTTGACAAAAATTACTAAAACTTTATATAATGAAGTGTTACGCTGCATTATAGCGTATTTTTTAGATGATGATTTAAATTTTAACTGAGCGATGCTCTGATTGACAACTGGCAGGTAAATAATGGCAAGTTTTTCTACAAATGATTTTAAAGCAGGCTTGAAAGTGATGTTGGATGGGAATCCATGTTCCATCCTTGAAAATGAATATGTGAAACCAGGTAAAGGTCAAGCTTTTAACCGTGTTAAGTTGCGTAATCTACGCACAGGCAAAGTGCTTGAGCAGACTTTTAAGTCAGGCGATTCACTTGAAGGTGCTGATGTGGTGGATGTGGAAATGAACTATCTATACAACGATGGCGAATTTTGGCATTTTATGCACCCTGAGACTTTTGAGCAATTGCAAGCAGATAAAACCGCAATGGGTGATGCTGCACAGTGGCTAAAAGAAAATTCAAATGCGTTATGCACTTTGACGCTATTTAATGGTGCGCCGCTGTCGGTCACACCACCAAACTTTGTAGAGCTTGAAATCGTTGAAACTGACCCAGGTGTTCGTGGTGATACCTCAGGTGGTGGCGGTAAGCCTGCACGCCTTGAAACAGGTGCAACCGTGCGTGTCCCATTGTTTGTTCAGCAAAATGAAGTGGTGCGTGTAGATACGCGTACTGGCGAATATCAAACACGCGTAACCGCCTGATTGATCGCCATCTGATTAAGCAGTGTTCTTTTGAACACTGCTTTTTTATTGAAACAGTCTTGAGATTTAAGCTTGGTACGCTTATTTTGTGCAACATACTTTGTGTAATATCATAAAAATTTAATATCGCTGACAAATCATCAGATAAACCAAACAGAATGATTGATAATCTACTTATGACAAGAGATGACAAAAAACCTGCATAATGTTAAACTACTATGACACATTTTGAAATAATTTTGTCGGTTTTGACTGAGAATTATAACGAGAATAATTATGACAAAACTCTACCAAAGAACGGTAGCCAAAGCAATCACAGCAACAGGTATCGGACTACATAGCGGCAAAAAAGTGACACTCACTTTGTCGCCTGCCAAGCCTAATACAGGTATCATATTTGAACGCACCGATATTGGTGCAACAGTTCCAATGGCAGCCGAGCTTGTACAAGATACCATGATGTCATCTAATTTGGTTTTGGGAGATGCTAGAATTGGTACGGTTGAGCATTTATTATCAGCCATTGCGGCTTATGGGCTTGATAATTTAATCATTCAAGTGGATGCAGCAGAGATTCCGATTATGGATGGTTCGGCGGCACCTTTTTTGTATCTGATTGATCAAGCAGGTATCACTGAGCAAGATGAACTCAAAAAATTCATTAAAATAATTTCACCGATTGAAGTAAATGATGGTGACAAATGGGCATGCCTTGAGCCTTATGATAAGGGCTTTTTGCTAGATTTTGAGATTGATTTTAATCATGCCGCCATCGCTGCTACTGAACAAACAACACAGCTTGATTTTAATACTGCAAATTTCGCCGCAGAAGTGGGGCAGGCGCGTACTTTTGGCTTTCTAAAAGACATAGAATATCTGCAAAAAAATAATTTGGCACTGGGCGGTAGCTTGGATAATGCTGTCGTACTTGATGAGAATTCTGTGGTCAATCAAGATGGCTTACGCTATCCCAATGAATTTGTCCGCCATAAAATGCTAGATGCTGTGGGTGATTTATTTGTGATTGGACACCCTTTACTTGCGAAGTTTTCTGCTTATAAATCAGGGCATGCACTGAATAATGCACTGATCCGAGCGGTATTAGTGGATAAAAGTTGCTATGAAATTGTAACATTTTATGACAAAAAATCTTGTCCAATTAATTATGTAGCTGCTGTTTAGCTAAAGTGTCATTGAGTAAGCAAAGGTCAGAATATTTTAATTATTTGGCAAGGTTTTTGTAAGGTAATAGACACAGTTTGGTTTTTTGTATCATATTGATGTTAACCTCACCCAACACCCAATCGTAAGTTACGGATTGGGTGTATTTTTGAGTTTATAAAAAACCAAACTCCTAAAAATACTTATTAAGATGGCAGATACATTGATGATTTTATAAGGATTGGTAACCAAAATTTTATTAAATAAAACCAGCTATCTACACAAAGTTAATGGATTTAATTTACAAAAAATTACAAAAATAGTTGGCTATTTGCGATTTAAAACCTAAGTTTATACAAAATTTTTTCGGATAAACTCTTTAAATTTAATTAATAAAATTATTTTTTAGAATCGGTATTTGTCCTTGCAAGTTGCGTCAAAGCTTGATTTAAGCGTTCATTTTGTGTGACAAATTGTGCGGTCTGTGTTATCATTTGTCTTGTGTTTTCGCTTAGGATCTTTTTTAAATTATTTGGGCGAGCGTCTGATTGCACCAATTTTGGCGAAGTTGTCTTTGATGAGACAATCAGCTTGATTGATTGTAACTGGCAAAAACGCTGATCATAAGTGCGTAAAGCTTGAATACAACTTTCCATCATATATCGTGCGTGATTGGCAGCGGTTGGCGAACTCATTGCTAGAGCAATCTCCACCGATGAGACATTAACCACTTGGCAGGCTGACAGTATCTCATTGGGCAATAAACCTGCCCATGCTTGACGAATTAGCTGTGTGTGGTGTTGCAGATGATGATACCGATGCAACAAATGTTTTGGAATAGCAGCACCAGCAGCCGCTTGTTTTTCGATACGGCTGGCAAGATGATTGGGTCGACGAATTTTAGTGACCAAGTCATTGATGGGAATGGTTTTTGTATAATCAGACATAGCTTACCTAAATAATAAAAAGATCTATGGACATGGTGTCCGCAGAGTAAGTGTATCACGCCTTTTGAGGAAATGGTAATCTCACCTTAATAAGATATCATTTTTCTAGCGTACTAAGGATGTATGCTGTGTGCCACAAGCTTTAATCAAAACCAATCAAATGTATGCCGATGAAGTGATGCAATGGGGCTAATCATCCACCAACTAACCCATGGGATGAACGCTGTCTGTGATAGTAATGCCAAGCAAGCTTTTGAAGTATGAGGAATCTAAATGAAACGAGTATTTTGGCTACTGTCAGCTGTCAGTCTGACCGTTGCACAATCAAGTGCGGCACAAAGTGCGTATTCAAATAGCTCTACCCAAACCTCTTATGTGGCCAGTATCCCAGACGATATTGACAGCGTCATTAATGATTTGATAGCAAACAGCCAAAATGCTCAAGCTCATGCTTATCATCAACCTACCAGCACAGCCACTATCCAAAACTTCAGCACCAATTTTCAATCACCAGTTTCTGCGGTCGAACGCTTGACGGCAAGCAGTGCTCCAAGTGTCGCTGCTGCTGTGGCATCTCGTGCTGCACTGGGTCGGTCGGTGGGGCGGTGTGCGTTATATGTGCGTAAAGCATTACAATCTGCAGGTTATGAATTTACACCGCAGCCTTCCGCTTATCAATATGCACATGGCACACTGGCAAGTGCAGGATTTACAAAATTGAATAATAGCAATTATGTACCACAAGTTGGTGATATTGCTGTATTTAATCGTACTGCAAAAAACCCACACGGTCACATTCAGATTTATGACGGCAGCCAATGGGTATCAGATTTCCGCCAGCCAAAATTTAGCCCATATAGCCAGCATAATGGCTACAGTGTATGGCGTGATGCTCGTTATAATGATGCTTCTGCAAATACAGGTATTATGCTTGCTCTAAACGAACAATAGTCTGTTTATTTTGGATATGACAAAAGCCCAGTTAAGTTAAACTGGGCTTAGTTTTTTATTTAAAATAATGTTAAATCATTAATCAATAGCTTACAACCAACATGAACGCTCATGAAAATTAGGCGGGTTGGTATGCTTAATGGCGTAATAAACCGCAACAGATGCTTTGTGGATGATTGGGTATAAAATGGCCGTTAAATTAAATTGACATTCACCAAGCTTAAGGGCTTGGTTGTGATGACGAATATGAAATGTTAAAACATAACCATCATCAAGTACAGCGATGTGTCGTATGGATAAAGTATGCTGAGTGTCTGCCAAAGGAGGCATCTGATTGGGCGTGCGATAGCCATCAAATCGGTAGATATTATAGCATCCATTGATGGCAAGATTTGTCTCAATATAGTGGCTTGAGTACTTTTGTGCCAAAAAACATTCAAAGCATTCAGACTGCCATAAATAATCAGCACGCTGCATTAAGACATTTTTGGTTTGTTTGTCAAAAATGTCTTGGGTGTAGGCAGTTTTTTCAACAAAAAATCCTACTTCAACAGCATCAGTGATTTGGGCGATATAGGCGTATATTTTAGGCGGTACTAATCGATTATCTGGTCTATTATCTAATCTGACAGTATCATCATAAGCGCTACTATCGGTGATGGCTGTTAGCTGATAAATAAAAAAATCATTTGGCAAAAACCGTTTGACTGTCGCCGCCATCGCCTGATGTAATGTTTTAAGACTCACCGAACTGTTTATAATCCAAATCGTGCTAAATTAGATAGCTTGGGATTGGGTTTGGCGTTGGTACGCAGAAGCAGCACCATGCGTCCGATATGGTGAATGACCTCAGACTCAGTAGCATCGGCAATGGCAGCTACATATGCTTTTCTGTCATCAGCTGTACCAGCAGGGATTTTGATTTTGATGAGTTCATGATCGGTTAATGCACGAGCGACTTCTTCGATGACGCTGGGAGTAACACCATTACCACCAATGGTGACAACTGGATTTAGATGATGGCCAATGCCTCGCAGGGCTTTAATGTCTTGTAATTTTGCGTTTTTATTCATAAGTATTCCAAAATTACCAATGATAAATGGTAGTGATGAATGAGTGAGAAATAATTACGCTATTATAGCAGAATTTCACCAAATTTGTTGTCAATAATGGTAAACTAGTCGATTGGATTATAAATGAATATGATTAATTTTTATGGCAACACGAATTAAAAATAAAAAATTGTCTAAATCTAGCCGTGCTTGGATGAAAGAGCATATTGATGACTTTTATGTGCAAAAAGCTCAAAAAGAAGGCTATCGAGCCCGAGCTGCTTATAAGCTTCTTGAAATTAACGAAAAAACAGGTCTGATTAAAAAAGGTATGACAGTTGTGGACTTAGGTTCAGCACCAGGCAGCTGGTCACAAGTGGCAGGTCAGCTTGTTGGTGATGCAGGCACACTGATTGCATCAGATATTTTGCCAATGGATACCCTTGAAAATGTCATTTTTATTCAAGGCGATTTTCGTGAAGAAGCCGTTTTTAACCAAATTATGAACGAAGTTGGTGGGCGTGCTGTGGATGTGGTATTATCGGATATGGCACCAAATACCTCTGGCATGGCTGCGGTGGATCAGCCTCGTATGATGTATTTGTGCGAACTTGCGGTGGATTTTGCGTTGAAAGTGTTGCCAGTAGGGGGTGCATTAATTATGAAGGTGTTTCAAGGCGAAGGCTCTCAAGAGCTGCGTGCTCAGATGCAAAAGCAATTTAGCAAAATTAAAAGCATTAAGCCTGCCGCCTCTCGCCCACGCTCAAAAGAGATGTTTTGGGTGGCAATTAAATAAATCAATCATAGAGTTTACTTGAAATAGATAAATTCATCAATATATTATATACAATTAATCAGCATTGGGTGGATTAATCCCCAATATCCATAAGCTAAGGATGAGAAAAGTTTGAGCGACATGGTGAAGAATACCTTATTGTGGCTGGCGATCATCGGTATCGTGGTTGTGATTTTTAGCAATCTTGATAGCGGTAAAGCTGATGCCGATATGATGAATTATTCGGCATTTGTGACCGCAGTGTCACAAGGCGAAATTAAAGATGTAAAAATCAGTGGCGAAGAGATTACTGGCACTAAAGTCAATGGTTCTGAATTTGAGACAGTACGCCCTGAAATTACTGACAATGAATTGATGCCACTACTGCGTGAGCATAATGTTGAAGTTCAAGGTACACTACCTGAACGCCAAGGCATTGGCATGCAGCTTCTGATGGCAGCATTCCCAATTCTCTTAATTGTCGGTTTGTTTTGGCTTATCATGCGAGGCATGAGCGGCGGCGGTGCTGGTGGCGGCATGGGTGGTCGTAACCCAATGAGTTTTGGTAAATCCAAAGCCAAAATGCTGTCAGAAGATCAAGTCAAGGTGACTTTTGCTGATGTGGCTGGCGTTGAAGAATCCAAGCAGGAAGTTGCCGAGATTGTTGATTTCTTAAGAGATCCAAGCAAATTTACTAAGTTGGGTGCAACCATTCCTCGTGGTGTTTTAATGGTTGGCCCTCCAGGGACGGGTAAAACTTTGCTAGCCAAGGCAATCGCAGGTGAAGCCAAAGTACCGTTTTTTAGTATCTCAGGTTCAGACTTCGTTGAGATGTTTGTTGGGGTGGGTGCAAGCCGTGTGCGTGATATGTTTGAACAAGCCAAAAAAAATGCACCTTGCATCATCTTTATTGATGAGATTGATGCTGTGGGTCGTCATCGTGGTTCAGGCATGGGCGGTGGTCATGATGAGCGTGAACAAACCCTAAACCAACTGCTGGTTGAGATGGATGGCTTTGAAGGTAATGATGGCGTCATTGTCATTGCTGCTACAAACCGTGTCGATGTTTTAGATAAGGCGTTGCTACGCCCTGGTCGTTTTGACCGTCAAGTCTCAGTTGGCTTGCCTGACATCAAAGGCCGTGAGCAAATTTTGATGGTGCATTTAAAAAAATTACCTGCGACCATCGGCGTGGATATCAATGCTTTGGCACGAGGTACGCCTGGATTTAGCGGTGCTCAGCTTGCCAATTTAGTCAATGAAGCCGCCTTATTTGCTGCCCGCCGAAATAAAGACAGCGTTGATATGCATGACTTTGAGGATGCCAAAGATAAGCTGTTTATGGGACCTGAACGCAAATCGATGGTACTTCGTGAAGAAGAACGCCGTGCAACAGCGTACCATGAAGCAGGGCATGCATTGGTGGCAGAGCTGTTACCTGGTACGGACCCTGTACATAAAGTTACCATCATGCCTCGTGGTTGGGCTTTGGGTGTGACTTGGCAATTGCCTGAACAAGATGCGATCAGCAATTATAAAGATAAAATGCTTAATGAAATCTCCATTTTGTTTGGTGGGCGTATCGCCGAAGAAATCTTTGTAAACCGCAAATCAACTGGCGCATCTAATGACTTTGAGCGCGCTACCAAGCTTGCCCGTGCCATGGTAACTCGCTACGGCATGTCAGATGAGTTGGGGGTGATGGTCTATGAAGCAGAAGAGCATGGCGGTTATTTTGGCGGCAGCACCCGCACAATCTCAGAGGCAACACAGCAAAAAGTTGATGACGAAATTCGTCATATCTTGGAAGCTCAGTATGGTGTTGCTTATCAGCTCATTGATGAAAATCATGACAAAATGCATGCCATGGTTGAAGCACTTATGAAGTGGGAAACCATCGATCGTGAGCAGCTATTACAAATTATGGCAGGTGAGACACCTCGTGAACCCAAGAACTATCAGCACATCGTGCAGACACCTGTGGCAGCCGAAGAACCTGCCGATGACGATGCTTTACCGCCGCCATTGCCAGTGTGATAGCCTGATTAAAATCATGAGCAAAATCTCCAAAGTATCTGCTTTGGAGATTTTTTATACACATTTTTTATTTTGAACTTAGTTTATAAATGTTCACCAAAGTACTTGATTTTTTTTGCGTTTGGGTTTAGTCTGTATGGCAAAGAAATGCATTGAGTTTATTTATGTCAAATTTCATTAGCAATCAATATTATCGTACTAAAGCAGCATTTGGATTGACAAATACTTTATTAAATGGTTTTCAGATGCTTTATGAATCAAAGGCATATCGCTCTGATGTACCACGCAATCGATTGATGCCCTATGTACAAAAATTTTGCCAAAAAATGGCAAATTCATTTGGTGTAACTGTGATTCAAATTGAGCCAGTTCCACAAAGGCACGGGCTTTGGGTCAGTAATCATGTCTCTTGGCTTGATATTCCTGTGGTGGGCAGTGTTGCACCTGTCTTTTTCTTGTCTAAGGCTGAAATTGGTAAATGGCCAATTTTTGGACGCTTGGCAAAAGCAGGTGGCACGCTTTTTATTCAGCGAGGCTCAGGAGATGTGGGTTCGGTGAGTGATCAGATTGCAGAGTTTTTGAGTGAGGGGTCATCGGTCATTTTTTTCCCTGAGGCGACAACGACAGATGGTAAGCAGATTAAGAAAATTTATGGTAAATTATTAAAAGCTGCTATTGATACCAACTTACCAATCTGCCCAATGGTAATTGCATATGTGGATGAAGAAGGTGGGCTGTCCGATAAAGCTGCCTATTATGGCAAACGGACTATGGTGCAAAGTTTAAAATCAGTGGCAGATGCTCGAGGGATTACAGCGTATGTATTACCCCTTGAGCCGATTTATCCTGAAGGTCGAGATCACCGTGAATTAACTGAGGTTTTGCAAGCAGTGATGCAAAAAGGCCTAACAGACTTGCATGGGCGCGTACTAGCAGCCTAAAACTAATTATAAAAAACAACCCTGATAATGGTCATCAGGGTTGTTTTTTATTAATCTTTCAAATCAATAACTTGTTGGGTCGCTTTGACGGCTTTTGACCGATCTTCTTGACTGATCCATTGCGAAGGCGTGTTGCGAAGTTCATGGCTCATAAAATTCACCCAAATTGGTAATGCAGCCACGCCACCGTACTCACTATTTCCTAAAGTTGATGGCGTATCAAAACCCACCCAAACCACAGCCACATTAGTAGGATGAAAGCCTGCAAACCAAGCATCCTTGGCAAGGTTAGTGGTACCAGTCTTACCACCAACATCACTACGACCCAAAGCACGAGCTCTGCGACCCGTACCGCTAGTAATAACCTCTCGCATCATATTGGAGATGTCATAAGCCGTTTGGTGGGAAAGCACGCGGGGTGCTTGAGTGGCAGCGACATATTGTGGAGCGCTTCTTGGTTGTAGCCTATCGCCAGCTGGTGCGCTAGGCGTGTCTGTAGAAATCTCTGATTTATTGGCTTCAAATAATTCAAGCAATTTGGCATTAGTTGCCGAAAGATTTTCATTAAAGCAAAGTGCACAGGCTTGCTGTGGGTTGGCTTGATAGATGGTTTCATTGTCAAAATTATAGATTCTTTCGATAAAATAAGGCTGGATGCGATGACCGCCATTAATGATGGTAGCAAAACCAGTTGCCATTTGTAAAGGTGTAGCGTCAGCAGCACCCAATGCCAATGCCAATGTAGACGGCATGCGTTCTATCTCAAGTCCACCCATGGCATTCATTAGGTGGCGAGATTCATCAATACCTGCTGAACGCAGCAGGCGAATGGCTGGGGTATTGCGTGATAAAGTAAGTGCACGGCGTAGTGTCATATCGCCTGTGTAGCGTCCATCGGCATTTTTTGGTTGCCACCTACCAACACGAATGGCAGCATCAGAGATTAAGCTATCTGGCGTATATTGACCAGACTCAAGTGCTGCAGCAAAAATAAAAGGCTTAATGATCGATCCTGGTTGGCGATAGCCTTGGATAGCACGATTAAATTTGCTGTGATTAAAATGAAAACCACCAACAACGGCACGCAAAGCACCATTTTCAGGGTCTAAAGAGACCAATGCACCTTGAACTTTGGGAATAGATTCCATACGCCAAGCTGTTTTTGCTTCATTGATCGGAGAGATTCGCACAATATTACCAACCTTGACCATCTGATGAGCATTACTGTAGCCACCACCGACACGGTTAGCATCATAGTAGCGACGCGCCCAATTCATACCTGACCAACCGATGGTTACGGTTTCTCCAGATTGAAGCTTAGCTTCAAAGCTTTGGTTATGAACCTTAGTAACTTTGGCAGGATAAATATGATCAAAATTTTTACGACCTTCAAGCGACCCTGATTCTGCTTCAACACCTCGCCAACCATGACGACGGTCATAATCACGCAAACCCCCCACTAAGGCAGCATTGGCCGCAAGTTGTGAGCTACTATTGATTGTGGTTTGAACACGCCAACCTGAATCCATCACCGCCTCGCCATAGCGGTCAACCAAAGTGGAGCGTACCATCTCTGCAACATAAGGCATATTTAGATCAAGTTTTTCTTGATAGATATTTAGCCCCATTGGTTCAGCAATGGCGGCATCTTTTTCAGAAGCGGTAATAAAGCCTTCTTGGTGCATGCGTCCGATAATCCAGTTGCGTCGCTCCATAGCCCGTTCAGGATTAACGACAGGATTGTAGGCCGAAGGGGCTTTTGGTAAGCCTGCGATCATCGCCATTTGGGCAATGGTCAAGCTTTCTAGATTTTTGGAATAATAGCGGCGTGCTGCAGCTTGAATACCATAAGTGCCTTCACCTAAATAAATTTTATTAACATATAGTGTTAAAATTTCATTTTTTGTGAGTTCATTTTCAATTTTGCGGGCGATAAAAAGTTCGGTCAGCTTACGATTAATGGTACGCTCAGGGCTTAAAAAATAGTTTTTTGCCACTTGCATGGTAATGGTTGAACCACCAGTTTGAGCGTCATTATCACTGATAACTTCGGTCAATGCTCGTCCCATGCCTTTGACACTGATGCCACTGTGTTCAAAAAAAGTATCGTCTTCTGCCGCCAAAAATGCCTGAATCATACGCTCAGGAATTTCGTCAAAGGTGACAGGCAAAGAGTAGCGATTACCATATTGTCCGATCAGTTTGTTGTCGGCAGTATAAATCTGTAGCGGCATCTCAAAGCGGGAATTGTCCAAATTTTTGACATCAGGCAAAGTTGGCTCAAGATACATGACCATGCCATAAAACCCAATGGGAAATGCTAAAATTAAGATTGCAAATAATGCCAATACGCCCAAAATAACTTTTGATAAAATGGCGATGAATGACGCAGAAAAAGTGTTTTTAGACATAAATTCTTTTGCTTGCTATAGACCTAATTTCTTATTTTACTAGGTTGTAGATAGAATAGCTAGTTTTTATTAGTAATTTCGTGTGGTGATGGTTTTTTGTATGTTTAGTAACTGTGATTATTTTATGATGTTATGCTTAATGAATATAGATTCTATGGCTAAACAAAACCACCATTGATTTTATTTGAAAGTTTTAAGCAATAAAATTCATCTATCATTTGGGTAATAAAATATGATGATAAATCAATATTTTATCTAACATTTGCTTGAAAAAATATTCATCATCCCTATCTTGATAAGCGAAAACGAAATCAAGTATTTGATCAAATACTCATTACAATTGTTATGTTATAGGAAGAAAATTATGACCAATCCTACCGCTCATCATTTTGAAGCTGAAGTGTCACAGCTATTGCATTTGGTGACACATTCACTGTACTCAAATGCTGATATTTTTGTGCGAGAACTGGTGTCAAATGCCTCTGATGCTTGTGATAAGCTGAGATTTTTGGCAACCTCTGATGATGGCTTGTATGAAAATGATGGCGAGCTTGCGATTCGTATCGACATTGATAATACTGCCAAAACCATTACCTTTAGCGATAATGGCATCGGTATGAACGAAGAGGATGCCATTGAGCATTTGGGTACGATTGCAAAATCTGGCACTAAGGCATTTTTGGATAAATTGGCTGATAGCGATAAAAAAGATGGTCATCTGATTGGACAGTTTGGCGTCGGTTTTTATTCAGGATTTATTGTTGCTGATAAGATTGTTGTAGAAAGCCGTAAAGCAGGCGAATCTGCTGATAAAGGCGTGCGTTGGGTGTCTGATGGTACGGGGCAATTTACCACCGAGAGCATTCATAAACCCAATCGTGGAACATCAATTACGCTATATCTTAAAGATGAGTATGCTGGCGGCGGCGAGAGTGAGACAAATTATTTAAACGACCAGCACATAAAATCACTGGTAAATAAATACTCTGACCATATCAGCCTGCCGATTCAAATGCATAAGCAAATTTGGCAAGATGAGCTGGGTGAAGATGGTGAACCGACAGGCAAAGGTGAATACATTACTACCGATGACTATGAAACAGTCAACCAAGCCAATGCGTTGTGGACAAAAAGCCCAAGCGATATTAGCGACGATGAGTATCATGAATTTTATAAAAACTTAAGCTATGATTATGCCAAGCCCCTAGCCTATACGCATAATCGTGTTGAAGGACGAGTGCAATACACGCAGCTTTTATTTATTCCAAGTAAAGCACCCATGGACTTGTACGCTCGTGAACAGCAACATGGGCTAAAATTGTATGTCAAACGAGTATTTATCATGGAAGATGCTGAGCAGTTATTACCCATGTATTTACGCTTTGTCAAAGGGGTGATTGATACTGCTGATTTGCCACTTAATGTCAGTCGTGAAATCTTGCAAGAATCACGAGATGTTAAGGCAATTCGTGAGGGTAATGCTCGCCGTGTATTGACGCTACTATCAAGTCTTGCCAACTCTGAAGATGCTGATAAGCAACAAAAATTTGCCGATTTTTATCAAGAATTTGGCGATGTACTCAAAGAAGGTTTGGGTGAAGATCAGACCAATCAAGAACGCATTGCCAAGCTATTGCGTTATGCAACCAGTACCGATGATAAGATTGCAACAGGTTTTGGTGATTATAAAGCCCGCATGAAAGATGGTCAAAAAGCCATTTATTATCTCACCGCAGATAACTTGGCGGCCGCCAAAAACAGTCCACAGCTTGAATTATTCAAGAAAAAAGGCATTGAAGTTATCTTAATGACTGCTCGTGTGGATGAGTGGGCAATGAACTTTTTACATGAATTTGATGGTACGCCATTGCAAAATATTGCCAAAGGTGCTGTTGACTTGGGTGAATTGACCGATGAAAATGAAAAGCAGGAAGCCAAGCAGGCTGAAGAAAAAATGCAGCCTGTGGTTGAAAAATTAAAAACAACATTGGGCAAGCGTACTAAAGATGTGCGTGTCTCAAGCCGTCTGGTAGATAGCCCAGCCTGTTTGGTTGTTGGTGAAGGTGAGCTTACGCCACAGATGGCACAGATGCTCAAAGCCATGGGGCAAAGTGTACCAGAGATTAAACCTGTGCTTGAGATTAACCCAAACCATCCTTTGATTGATAAACTGCAAAATAGCCATGATTTTGATGACTTGGCACAAGTCATTTTTGATCAAGCTTTATTGGCAGATGGTGGTCAGCTTGATGACCCAGCAGGCTATCTAAAGCGTGTTAATAAGCTTTTGATGGGCTAATTTTTGCCATATTAAAACCGCCAATGATAACTGTTGATTCATGGCGGTTTTTTTATCTACTGATTTTGGGTGTATATGATTAAACGGATTAAAAAATGATATTGTATTAATAGCTATCTGTTAAATTGTGAAAGTATTTAAAGCGTTAAAGCATTTTGGATGCTTGATGTAAAATTATGCTTTGAGTTATTTTGCAATATGTTACAATGGTCAAACTTTTTGAACCTAACTTTCGAGCATTCAATGGGTTTTTTGTCAAATTTCTTCTCAAATCTGGGTGCGTCTTTATGGATGCTTGTCGGTAGTGAGCGTGCTTTTAGGCTTACGAAGCCGACTTTTGCTCAAGCAGTCGCTTTTATGGTGGTCGCATTATCAGCAAATATTTTATTTGCTTGGCTTGCTGCACCCAATGACAGTTATTTTAATGAGCAAGGATTAATCAGCTATTTGGTTTGGCCAACCATCATTGTTGCTGCAGGTATTATCATTGCACAGCGGTCATTAAATTACGCCTTGTTATTTGTACCAGCAATATTATGGCTGGCGGCAGATACTTTGCTTGTTTTATTTCAAAGTGGCATACAATTTCTTGAAAATGAAAGCCTATTGCCGTTTTGGCTTCATAGCATTTTGCCCACATTGTTTTTATTATTATTTGTATGGCAGACAGCGGCATTATTACTGATTTTTGCTAAGCGTTTTAATTGGCCTTGGTATGAAACCGTCTTGATGTTGATTGCAAGTATTGTCTTATTGGTTGTTTGGCAAAAAAACACCATCAATCAGCCTATTTTCAAGATGGATGAGGTTTTGGTGGAGTTAGATGAGTTGGTATTTTATGAGCAAGCAGCACAACTGCCCAAGCAGTTGCAAGCGATGAAGGCAGGTCGCAAGGGTCGGCATGAATGGTATTTTTTGGGGGCAGCCAGCTACAGCGAGCAAGATGTCTTTGCCAGTGAGATCATTCAAGCACGCCAACTATTTGATGTCAAATTTGATACGGCAGGGCGTTCGATTGCTTTGATTAACAACCCAAGCACTTGGGGCGAGTACCCCATTGCCACACGCGCCAGCATTGAGCGAAGCCTTGAGCATATCGGCGGACTGATGAACCCTGATGAAGATGCTTTATTTTTGGTATTAAGCTCACACGGGTCGGTCGATGAACATGGTGAGCCGATTGGTGAATTGGCGGTAACAAATCCCCCGATGAATTTGCGTCAGATTGACCCATTTTGGTTAAAATCCGCTTTGGATAAATCAGGCATTCGTTGGCGTGTCATTGTTGTTTCGGCGTGCTATTCAGGCACTTTTATCAATGCGTTAAAAGATCCTTATACGATGATTATCACAGCGTCTAAGGCGGATAAAGCTTCTTTTGGCTGTACTGATGATGCGGATATGACTTATTTTGGTCGAGCATTTTTTAATGAAAGTCTGCCACGCTCAGATGGGGTAATGACAGCTTTTTATGATGCCCTGCCCAAGATTAAAGAGCGTGAGATTTTGATGGGTTTTGAACCTTCAGAGCCTCAGTTGGTTATTGGTGAAGCCATGCAGCTTGCCCTACCTGAGCTGCAAAAGGCGTTATTTCATCATCAGGACAATCCAAATATCAGCATTCCTTATGGATTGATTGATAAAGTGACGGATACCAAGTCTGTCTTGAATTAATAGTAAATGGGCTATTGTCATGATATCTTAACAACCGCTGTTACACCAAAGTAAGCAGCGGTTTTTTGTGGCATAAAAGTTCATATAAATACGATATTTTAACGGTTATTTTTATTTAAAATGGTGGGTATTTCTCTAAAAATCACTTGTAATCTGCCCAAAATTTCTGTATATTACATTTGCTTATAGTATCATAATTTTTTATGATTTATAATTGATAAAGTGTATTTTACTTATCAATAAAAGCCAAAAACTGTTCGTCAAATCACATTGGCGAACCTTGCTTCCATTAACCTAAGGGATTTATCACATGAGTATCCAATCTGTTGTTAAAAAAATAGAAAAAAATTACGCCCATCAACCCGAATTCATCCAAGCGGTTCAAGAAGTCGCTATGACGATTGAAGAAGCTTATGAGAATAATCCTAAGTTTGCAGAGTTAAAGGTGTTTGAGCGTCTTTGTGAGCCAGACCGCATTATAAGCTTTCGTGTGAATTGGGAAAATGACCAAGGCAAGGTTGAGATCAATCGTGGCTGGCGTGTGCAGTTTAGTAACGCCATTGGGCCTTATAAAGGCGGTTTGCGTTTTCACCCAACCGTAAACGAAAGCGTGCTAAAATTTTTAGGATTTGAGCAGATTTTTAAAAATGCTTTGACAGGCTTACCAATGGGCGGTGGCAAGGGCGGTTCTGACTTTGACCCTAAGGGTAAATCAGATGCTGAAATTCGCCGTTTTTGCTATGCTTTTATGCGTGAATTGCACAAAAACATCGGCAAAGATATGGATGTGCCAGCAGGTGATATCGGTGTTGGCAGCCGTGAGGTAAACTATATGTTTGCGATGTATAAAAATCTGACGCGTAAACATGAAGGTGTGTTGACAGGTAAGGGCGTAGGTTTTGGCGGTAGCTTGATTCGTAATGAAGCAACAGGCTATGGCTTGGTGTATTTTTTGGATAATATGCTCAAAGCCAATGATGATATCTTAGAGGGTAAAACTGTTTTGGTTTCAGGTGCGGGTAATGTTGCCCAACATGCTGCCGAAAAAGCCTTGCATCTTGGCGGTAAAGTCATCACTTTTTCTGACTCTCAAGGCACGCTACATGACGATGAAGGTTTTACTCAAGAAAAAATTGACTGGGTGAAAGCTCAAAAAGATGCACGCAAACCGTTAAGTGATTATGTCGAAAAATTTGGTGGTGAATGGTTGCCAGATACAAAACCTTGGCAGTTTGCTGCTGATATCGCATTGCCATGTGCTACGCAAAATGAAGTCTGTGAACAAGAGGCTAAGCAGCTGGTCGAAAGTGGTGTCAAATATGTTGTAGAAGGGGCGAATATGCCATTAGATGCCCAAGCGATCGATATCGTACGCAGTCATGGCATCACTTATGCACCAGGCAAAGCAGCTAATGCTGGCGGTGTGGCTGTTTCGGGCCTTGAGATGAGCCAAAACTCTGTACGCCAATATAAAAGTTTCTCAGAGTTGGATGAAAAACTACAAGGCATCATGAAAAATATCCATGATGATTTACTGTCTGCAGCAAAAGAGTACGGTAAAACCAAAGATGTGGTTGATTATATGACAGGTGCTAATGTGGCAGGCTTTTTAAAGGTTGCCAATGCGTTGGTTGCTTATGGTATTTTGTGATTGATTATTTTATCATCGATTGTTTTATCATCGCTGATCAAAAAACAACCTGTGTCAATACAGGTTGTTTTTATTTTAATGAATGTAACTGACGGTTTTTATTTTCGGTTTAAACAAGTATAATAGCAACCCCTGAAACGAATATGACCAAGGGCAATCAATTTGTGTGACACATGTGTTTTTGTGTGACATGTATTAACCAAAGGAACCGATGATGGACTTTATTAAAACACGAGCCGCAGTTGCTTGGGCGGCAAATGAGCCGCTGGTAATTGAAGAGCTGGATTTGATGCCGCCACAAGCTGGTGAGGTATTGGTTCGCATCGTGGCAACAGGTGTTTGTCATACAGATGCTTATACCTTATCAGGTGCTGATCCTGAGGGTATTTTCCCTTGTGTACTTGGGCATGAAGGTGCAGGTATCGTTGAAGCTGTAGGCGAGGGCGTAACAGATTTTGCGGTTGGTGACCATGTGATTCCGCTATATACGGCCGAATGTGGTCAGTGCAAAATGTGCTTATCTAATAAAACTAACCTTTGTTCGGCAGTGCGTGAAACCCAAGGTAAAGGCTTAATGCCAGACGGTACTGTCCGATTTTTTAAAGAAGGTGAGCCAATTTATCATTATATGGGTACATCGACTTTTTCAGAGTATACCGTGGTATCTCAGTATTCGTTGGCAAAAATTCAAAAAGATGCACCCTTAGAAGAGGTCTGCTTGCTTGGTTGCGGTGTCACCACGGGCATGGGCGCAGTTCTAAAAACAGCCAAAGTAAAGCCCGGTGATACGGTGGCAATTTTTGGTTTGGGTGGTATTGGACTTGCCGCGGTGATCGGTGCTCGCATGGCAGGGGCTGGCCGCATTATTGTTGTTGATATTAATGAAGATAAGTTTGCCAAAGCACAAGAGCTTGGGGCGACAGACTGTGTTAATCCTAATAAATTTGACAAACCCATTCAGCAAGTTATCATCGAGATGACTGATGGTGGTGTGGATTTTTCATTTGAATGTATTGGTAATGTGGATGTCATGCGAGCAGCACTTGAATGCTGTCATAAAGGGTGGGGTGAGAGCGTGATTATCGGTGTCGCACCAGCAGGTGCTGAGATTTCGACACGCCCATTTCAACTGGTAACTGGGCGTGTGTGGCGAGGTTCGGCATTTGGTGATGTGAAAGGTCGTAGTGAGCTGCCTGGTATTGTCAGCCAATATATGCAAGGTGATTTTGCATTGAGTGATTTTATCACCCATACCATGCCACTTGACCAAATCAATGCCGCTTTTGATCTGATGCATGAAGGCAAATCAATTCGCAGTGTAATCCATTTTTAACTTGGGTGACTTATGGAATTAATCAGCTGTCATAAAATGTTTGATGGTGAGCATCGCCGTTATCGCCATGTTTCTAAAGCAGTCCAAAGTGAGATGACCTTTGCGGTCTATCTACCAAAGCAGGCACTCAAAGGTGCCTGTTTACCTGTATTATATTATTTATCAGGGTTAACCTGTAATGATGAGAATTTTTCGACCAAATCAGGCGCTCAGCAGTATGCTGCTAAGTACGGTATAATTTTGGTGATACCTGATACATCACCTCGTGGAGAAACCGTACCTGATGATGAAGCTTATGACTTGGGCCAAGGTGCTGGATTTTATGTCAATGCAACCGCCAGCCCTTGGTCAGTACATTATCAAATGTATGATTATATTGTTGATGAGCTACCTAGGCTGATTGAGAAGAACTTCAATGTCGGACAAAAGGCAATCTGTGGGCATAGCATGGGCGGTCATGGTGCCCTACAAATTGGACTAAAAAACCCTGATGCTTATGCCAGTATTTCTGCTTTTGCTCCCATTGTTAATCCGTCTAAGACGCCTTGGGGTCAAAAAGCATTTACAGCGTATTTGGGTGAAAAAGAGTCTGATTGGTGTGAGTATGACAGCACTTATTTGGTAGCCAAAGCAACCAAAGCTCCACCCATTCGCATTGATCAAGGCTTGGCAGATGATTTTTATCCAAATCAGTTGCAGCCTGAACAGTTCGTTGCCGCTGCCCAAGAAAATGGTATTAATGTGGAACTAAACTTGCATGATGGCTATGACCACAGTTACTTTTTTGTTGCAAGTTTTATTGAAGTACATATTAAGTTTCATGCAAATCATCTTAATGCCTAAATTGGGATAAGGTGATTTGCATGATAAAGCATCTATTTAATTAATGATGATACGAATGCGAATGGCTTCGATCTGAATGCGATGAGTGATCGTGGTTGTGGGCAGGTGCTTCACCGTGATGTTGATGGCTGTGATGACCTACTTGATCATGAATATGCTCGTCGCTGGTGTGGTAATGGTAATGGTGATGGTGACCATGTTCTGCGTGGTCGCCATGTAATTTGTGCATGATTGGTATGCTAAAGGCAATTGCTAATCCTGATATGAGCATCACCACACCGCTGAATTTGCGTAGATTAAATGCGTGGATTTTGGATTTTAGCCAAGCGATGACTGTGCCTGTGGCAAGTAGCATGGGTAAAGTACCAAGCCAAAAAAATACCATAAAGGTTGTTGCTGTCAATCCTACTTGACTGTCAGAGGCAAGTCCCAATGCCACGCCCAATGCACCATAAACCAGCCCACAGGGTAAAAATCCCCAAAGCAGACCTGCAATCAGTGCCTTAGGCAAGCTATCCATCGGTAGAACTTTGGCACGTAAAGGTGCCAGTGTATTCCAAAATCTTAGACCTGCTTTTTCAAGGCAATTGAGTACTGGTAGCCCCAACATGAGCAGTGCAGCAAAAACCAAAGCACCGCCCAATAAATATTTGGGTAAGGCACTGTTGGCCATTAAAGGTGCTAAAATGTGCTTACCCAAGGCTGCAACCAGTAAGCCTAAAATCGTATAGCTACCCAACCGCCCCATATGATAGCCTAACATCAATAAAGTTCGCTTGGCAGGCGAGGTATTTTTCATAGAGATACCAAAGGCTGCTACGATACCACCACACATACCCAAACAATGTGGTGAGCCAAGCAGACCCATACTAAAAGCAGCAAAAATTAGTGCAAATGTCATCGCTGTTCCTTATGAATACGCTTTGTTTTTCGGCGTGCTTGTCGATCGTCTAAAATGATTTGTTCAGAGGCGTTATCCAAATCTTCAAATTGATTAGACTTAACTGCATAATAAATTGCCCAAATTGCTATAACAAAAAGCATCAGGCTTAATGGGATTAACAGATAAATACTGAGCATGGCGTGCCTCAGTTTATAAAAAGTTAATCCCATTATAGCATAAATGATTTTATCTGGTATATAAATGACCTCATCATTTTGGTTTTTTACCAATAAATAGCTGATAGGTTTGGCTTTAAAAATTTGATATAGCTAAATTTGGATAAGCTGATTAAGACAAGCAACTGACTGCGACAGCCTCATTGGCAAACGCCATGCGAGTATCATCAACGGTTGCAATGGTTTGCTGTTGATAGGGATTATCTAGCAATGCAAATAATCGTGCCACTTCATCAAAATCGCCTTGATGAGCAGATACAATAGCGCGTTCTGCCATGTGATTTCTAAGAATATAGATGGGGTTGGTTTGTTGTAATGTCTTAATAGCCGTTTGTTTGGTGGACTGTTGCTTGAGACAATCTAAATAATCATTAACCCAATTTTGCCAAATATCATAAGATGTCGCAGATAAGATATTTGTCAAATTAGCCAGCAGCGTGTATTCATGTGTAAATTGGGTACGATTCTCACCGTGATCAGCAACTGCGATTAAAGCACGAAATGTATTGGTATAATCTAAACGCTCGTTTTGCATCAGCATCAGCAGCCGATAGCCCAATTGTATGGCTTGATGACTGGGTTTGATACCAAGTTTTTGGCATAGACCATGATGATAAGTATTTTCAAAAACCTCTTGGTATGTCATTAGCGCATCATCAATACCATCTTGATTGACAAGTCTTTTAAAGTGGTGATATACCACCGCCAAATTCCAATGCCCAATCGTAGGCTGATTTTGATAAACATAACGACCTGTATGATCAGAATGATTGTTAATCCAAGTTGGGTTAAAACCCTCCATGAATGCAAAAGGGCCAAAATCCAGTGTTGTCCCTGTGATATTGAGATTATCAGTATTCATAACACCATGGCAAAAACCAATCAGTTGCCATTTGGCAATCATGCGTGCGGTGTTGGCGGCAATTTCATGTAATAATTGACTAATGTTAGCGGTGTTTTGATGAGTATCATACAGATGTAGATAATAGCTTTGGATAATTTTAATGACAAATGTCTCAAAATAATCAGCAGCATACATCGCAACCCATTCAAAGTGCCCAAGGCGTACATGGCAATCGCTAACACGAAGTAAAGCGGCTGCTTTTTCAATATGACGCCGCTGGATATGAGTATCAGAAACAACAAGACCAATGGCATCAGAAGATGCAATCATTAAACCATTGAGCGCATGACCCCCAAGATATTCACGAATACAGCTTGCTAACATTGCCCGCCCATCACCACGCCGAGAATAAGAGGTCAGACCTGCACCTTTTAGGTGTAAATCAATCAGTTTGCCTGTTTTTTTATTGTGCAATTGGGCAATTAATACGCCTCGCCCATCACCCAGCTGACCTGCCCATTGACCAAACTGATGACCTGCATACGCCATGGCGATGGGTTGTATCTTATGTGGGGCAATCTGAGTTAATGGCGATAGGCGGCCTGAAATGATATCAGTCCAAGCAGTCGCATCAAGTGATGATAAACCTAATTGGTCGATTAATTGAGCATTTAAAGAAACCAGCTTAGGATTATCAAGGGGAGTAGGCAGTGTGTGGCGATATAGTCGCTCGTCATGTTTTAGATAATCATGGATAAATTTCATAAAGTTAAGCTATTATTATAAGGTGATTGATAACCAAAAAGAAACCCTTTATCCAATATATAGATAAAGGGTGGGGAAAACAAGTAATATCAATCAGATGGCTTTACCTTTGAGTTGTAGATATGCCTGTTCAACACGCTTACTTTGCTCTAAGATTTTAGTTTCAATTTGGGCAAGCTGTGCTTTGAGCTTTTCATCTGCTTCATTTAATCGGTCAGCTAATTCTGCACGCTTTAGCTCAATCGCTTTGGCTTTTAGGGTATGCCATTCTTCAACCGTTTTGGTAAATTCATCATACTCGGCACTGATACGCTCTTTAAAGGCGGCCAAACGCTCATCTAAACTTGGTTCGCCCCCTGTTACGATGCGTTCTTGGGCGCGTTTAAACTGCATGGTCAGCTCTGCATGTTTGATGGTCAAATCATCGACACGCTTTAAATTACTGGCCAAGCCTACTTTGGCAAGCAGACCGATGATCCATTTGGTTGGGTCATATTGCCACCATTTGACGCCATTACGGTAGTCATATTGAAAATAGTGATGATAATTATGATAACCTTCACCCCAAGTCACGATGGCAAGTAGGCCATTGTCCCGTGCGGTATTCTCATCGGTATAAGGGCGTGTACCAAACATATGGCACAGCGAGTTGATAAAAAAGGTAAAATGATGCGTCAATACCAAGCGTAGAAGACCTGCAACTAAAAATGTACCCAGCATATCCCCTGTGATCCAGCCAATCATCGCTAGAATAACAACATTAGTGGCAATTACCCAAAAACCATAATACTTGTGTTGTAGGGCAAGTAGCTTATCTTTTTTTAGGTCGGGGATATTTTTGTAATCATATTGACCGCTTGGGTATTTGCGTAGCATCCAGCCCATGTGGCTAAACCAAAAACCACGACGAGAAGAATACGGGTCGTCATATTCATCATCAACATGGCGATGGTGTGAGCGATGCCCTGAACACCAGTCAAATACTGAGCTTTCAACCGCCAAAGTCGCACCAAGTAATAAAATATATTTGACAACAGGATGGGCTTCATAGGATTTATGTGACCACAAACGATGGTAGCCAGCAGTGATAGACAGACCCGTCCAAGCCATTAAAATAGCAAAAGCCACCCAAACGCCCATGCCCACACCATGCGTCCATAGATACCAAGGCACGATAGTAATGGCAAGAAACAAGGTGGATAATAGCACAATGGCAGGTACCCAGTTGATGGGTGCTTGCTCAAACGCTTCAGAATTACGCTCAATACTCATAAAGGTAAGTATCCTATAATAAAGGTAACAAACTGGTATAATTTAGATAAAGTTTGTAAATAATAGAAAATTCATTTTGAATATTTACATAACATTGATGATAATTATATGTTGTCAGGCAAGTATTATCAATATATTCAGAAGAATTTCTATACGAAAATATGCTAACACAAAACCGTCTAAATGTGAACAATTATTCACATCATTTGTGGGTAAAATTGTAACAATCACGGCATCATTTGTTTGAATTTTGTGTTTTATTCATCATCAATAACAATGGTTTAACAATACACGAGGTAAAAAAGTATCACCCATTTTTATTGTGTTTTGCTATAATCTTTGATAGTTATTTTTGTATTAAATATTTGTATTGAATAAAGGACATATCATGACCAATCGCAAGCAACAATTTGAGTTGCGGGAGATGCGTATTTTGCAAACAGCTGAGCAATTATTGCTTGACTCTGGCGAGGGGGATTTGACACTAGATAGCTTACTTTGACATTGGATTTGGCAAAAGGAACGCTTTATAAGCATTTTGCCAGTAAAGATGAACTGCTGTTACGGATTTTGATTGATTATGAAAAGCGAAAACTTGATATGATTATTGTTGAAGACGGTGCTGGGACTGGCGTGGCCCGATTGGTACTTCAGTTGGTCAATTTACCGCACCGTGCGATTTTATTTAATCATATTGAAGAACGCCTGTCATCAACAACCTCTGGGTTAAACAAGATGTTTGCCCAATTATACCATGTACGCCGAGAACGAATGGTTCGTATGTCTTGTATTGTTCAAAGATATTTGACCGAACAAAACAGTCAGATGAATATTCGTGACTATATGGCAACCTTGTATGCGGTTGGGCAAGGTGGTGCAAGTTTGTTAAATTCAAGCTTTTATCAGCGTTATTTGGGTCGGCGTGATACCCTAAAGAGTGCTTTGGTGCGGCAGATGCTAGATTTACCAAAATTATATCCCAAGGCGGATAATCAGCCAGCAGATGAGATTTCACAAACATTATTGGCGACCAGCCAAGATATGAGCGAAGCAGAAATTCTTGAACTGACAGAGGTGATTGGGCAGACCATCACACCTTAAGTCTTTATTCAAATCAGTCAAATCTGATTAAATTTAGAAGACTAAATATATTCAGCTTTGACCAATCTATCAATAAAAAATATCCCAAAAGTACTTGGGATATTTTTTGTCAAATATTAAACATCTTCTTCTTTAAACTGTGGGACAGGTGCTTTAAAACCACGAGTTTTGATGCCAAGCCAGATAAAGCCAATGGCAGCCCAAAATAGACCCACTTCAAAGGTTAGTTTGTCAACCTTCAACCACATTAAAAACACACTGATAAAGCCTGCAATTGGTACGATGATATAGCTTAATACATCTTTTGCATTATGCACATATTTATTTCTAAAGACATAATGGAATAACACAGAAATATTGACAAAGCTAAATGCTGTCAAAGCACCAAAACTGATTAGATTTATCACCGATTCAAATGTGACAAAGCCAGCGGTTAGTGCGACAACACCAGCGATGAGAATATTATTGACGGGTGTAAATAAAGTTGGGTGAATTTTACCAAAAATATTTTTGCTAATCACACCATCACGACCCATCACATACATCAAGCGAGAAACGCCTGCATGGGCTGAGATTCCTGATGCCATGACTGTAACGATGGCAAATCCAAGTACCACCGCCTTAAATACCGCACCACCAACAGCCTCTAAAATTTCAGGTTGTGTTTCATCAATGAGTTTAAAATAAGTTTCTGGATGATTTGGGAAATACAGTTGCATAAAATAAGTGCTGATAATAAATACAACGCCAGCAATCAAAGTCGTTAAAATCATTGCTTTTGGTAGAGTGTTTTTGGCGTCTTTGGTTTCTTCAGCTAATGTTGAGAGTGCGTCAAATCCTGTAAATGAGAAGCACAAAATGGTTGCACCTTTAATGAGTGCTGCAACAGAGGTCATGCTGTCCCAAAAGGGTGCCATGCTCCAAAGATGGTAAGCATTTTCAGGGCTAATGATGCCATCGGCATTTTGACCTGCTGACAGAGCATTGTAAGTTAAAAAAACAAAGACTGCAATGACAGCCAGCTGTACAAAAACAATCCAGCTGTTAAAATAGGCCACAGCTTTTGAGCCAAAAAGATTAACGCCCGTCATCAGTGCCGTCAAACCAATAACCCAAACCCAATGATTGACCGCAGGGAATAATGCTTCTAAATAAATCACCGCCAAAATGATATTTACTAACGGAGATAATAAATAATCAAGCCAACTTGACCAACCGACCATAAAGCCCATTGATGGGTTAATAGATTTTTGGGTATAAGTATAAGCAGAACCCGATGAAGGATAAGCACGAATCATGTGACCGTAACTCACCGAAGTCAACAAAATCGCAATCAAAGCAAAAATATACGACATGGGTACATGACCGCTACTATCACGAGATACCACACCAAAGGTATCAAGCAAGGTCATGGGCTGAATGTAGGCAAGACCGATAATGATCACATGCCATAAACCAAGGTTTCGCTGTAGACGAGCGACATTTGAAGTGGGAGAAGTATTCAACGATGGTATTTCCTTTTAAGTGTGCATAAATGCAGCGAACACAAAAGAGAACTTAGCTTCATCGTACCAAAAGATTTGGCGATTGTTCGATTAGGCTATCTGCTCCGAAAATTTCAAGGGTTAAACAAAATAAAGAGGCTACCAATTTGACCTAATGTAACGGTAAATTGATAACCATGTAAGCACGTGTAAATTTTAGCCTAAAATCTTTAATTTGTCAGCAATTTTTTGCATTATTTTGGTGGTTTATTGTTAAAAATCTTATCTTAAATTTAAGCCAACTGTCTAATATCTGTGTATCAGCCACCCTTTAAGGTCAGGCTGCGACCGCCATCGATGGCAATAATTTGCCCTGTGATATAGGAGCTTTTTAGTAAAAATAAGACGGCCTGAGCAATCTCCTCTGGGGTGCCAATACGAGCAAGTGGAATAGAGGCGATGAGATCGGATTTTATTTGATGGCTAAATGAAGAATGATGATTTTCAGGGAAAATATTCACACCAGGTGACACTCCATTAATCCGAATCTCAGGGGCAAGCTCGAGGGCTAGGCTTTGTACCATCATGCGGTGTGCTGCTTTTGCCATATTATAGATGGGATAGCCAATAAAAGGCTTAGCATCAGCATGAATATCCAATAAACTTACGATACAGCCGTGTGATTTTTTGAGGGCAGGCAATAAGGCATGACTAAGCAGTAACGGTGCTTTGGCGTTGGTTAAGAATAAATTATCCCAATGCTTAAGTAGGGTTTGATGTGTATCGTTTAAATCACTTGGATAAAAACTAGATGCATTATGGATGAGTGCATCAATACGACCAAATTGGGCAATGCACAGTTTGCTAAATTCAGACAGTTGTTCTTGGTGATGAATGATGTCTAAATTCGCACAAAGCGTTGTTGCAGAATTTGGTCGAATTTGGTTGAGTGTGTGGCTTAATTTGTCCGCTTCAGCTTGACTGGTATGGTAATGAATGATGACATTAAAGCCATGTTGGTGTAGTAGATTTGTAATGGCAGCACCAATACGCTTGGCACCGCCCGTGATAAGTGCTGTTTTCATCATGATTTTTCCTTTTTTGTCAAAGCCCAGCGACAGATGTTTTTTGAAAATTACTTAAAAGTTTATGCAAGGCTTGGCATCTAAGATATGACAGGGCATCACCAATGGCTTTTTTTGTTAAAGTTGGGTCAATGTCGGCAATACCGATGCTTTGGTAGCAAGTAATGGCATCAAATAGCCACTGCTTGGGATAACTCAGAGGGCTGCCTTGGTAGGCATGACAAGCGTCATAAAGCTGTATCAGTTTTGTGCTGTCTTTATGTGCTTGCGTGCGTTCAAGCAATTCAAGCAAAGCGTTGCCTGAGATGTTGGGTAAAGCGATGAATGTGTCATGGAAATGATTAAAGGTTTGTATAAATTGCCGAATACTTTTTGGAGCATTTAGTCTATTCAGACAGTCGCTTAGGTCATCTTTGGGCAAATCACTTAGCAACATCGCAAAGTGACTAAAAATAGGCAAATTCAGCGTACAGGCTAAAGCCAGCCGTGTGAAGGTGCGTTGGCGGTTTTGTGGTGTGTTAAAATACTGTGCTAATGTGGGCAAAATGAAGGGCAAAATGTCAAGTTGGTGCAGGCAGGCAATAAATTGATCGCCTTGTGGCTGTCGCATAGCTTTAACAAATTCAGAGTATAAACGCTCACGGCTTAAACTGCTCATCTCACCTGATTTGGCGATGTCTTGCATAAGCTTGGCAGTGCTATCATGAATGCTAAACCCAAGTGGTGCAAAACGGGCAAAAAACCTTGCCACACGCAACACCCTAAGTGGATCTTCACTAAATGCAGGCGAGACATGCCGAAGCGTGCGATTTTGGATATCGGTTAGCCCACCATAAAAATCAATGACCTTGCCTGTCATGGGTGTCTCATCAAATAAGCCTTTAACCTCAATCGCCAGTGCATTGATGGTTAAATCCCGTCGAATGAGATCCTCTTCAAGACGCACGCTTGGATCGGCGTGTACTTGAAAAGCGGTATGGCCGACACCTGATTTTCTTTCAATGCGAGCCAAAGCATACTCTGCCTGTGTCTTGGGATGTAAAAATACTGGAAAATCTACCCCAACTTGGATAAATCCCAAATCAAGCAGCACCTGAGGCGTAGCACCCACAACCATAAAGTCCTTATCGGTAATGGGCAAGCCAAGCACAGCATCACGCACAGCACCGCCAACCAAATATACTTGCATGGATAATCCTTATAAAGATGAATAATTAAATATAACAATAATTTTTCAAAAATCCAATAAAAAATGCCAGCAACCAAGCTGGCATTTAATGTTAGGTGATTTAATTAAACATCTACTTTTTGGGCATCTGTAACAACAATAGCAGTCATATTGACGATACGGCGTGCTGTTGATGCAGGTACTAGGATATGTACAGGCTTATCTGCACCCAATAAAATTGGACCGATGGCCGAGCTGCCACTGCTTGATTTAAGTAGATTAAAGGCAATGTGTGCGGCATCTAATGTAGGCATAATCAGTAGATTGGCTGAACCATGTAGTGTGCTAAATGGATGGCTTTGTTCACGGACACGCACATCTAAGGCGGCATCGCCGTGCATTTCGCCATCAAACTCAAAATCAACATTCATATTGCATAAAATTTGATAAGCTTCACGCATCTTAACTGCTGAGGTGCGCTGAGAAGTACCAAAATCAGAATGTGACAACAACGCCACACGAGGCTCAACACCAAATCGGCGTATGCTTTGAGCGGCCAAAACCGTCATCTCAGCAATTTGTGCTGCTGTTGGATTTTCATGAATATAAGGATCAGCAATAAACAGCGTACGATCCTGTAAAATCACACCGCTCATGGCATAGTAATCACTCACACCTTGACGCTTACCGATGACACGGCGGATATAATTTAAGTGTAAATCATAATAACCAAATGTACCGCACAATAGACCGTCAGCGTCGCCTTGTTCAACCATCATTGCCCCTAATAACGAGCTTTTGCGACGCATATCACGGCGAGCAAGCTCAGCTGAGACACCCAAACGGTGGTTGGCTTGATGATAATGTTGCCAGTATTGTTCATGTTTCGGGTTATTATTGATATCAACCACCTCAACATGCTCACCCATTGTTAAACGCAAACCCAACTCTTTGATTTTTGCTTCAATCACATCAGGGCGACCAATGATAATGGGCTGTGCCATATTTTCATCAACCACAACTTGCACCGCACGCAGGACATTGGCATCTTCGCCTTCAGCATAGACAATTCGTTTTGGTGCTTGCTTGGCTTGGGTAAAGACAGGCTTCATTGCCAAGGCTGAATTATAAACAAACTCAGATAATGTTTGGCGATAAGCATCAAAGTCTTCAATGGGTAGAGTTGCCACGCCAGAGTCCATTGCTGCTTTTGCAACAGCAGGGGCGATATTTAAGATGAGATTTGGCTCAAGTGGTCCTGGAATAAGATATTCACGACCAAATTGCTTGCTTTCGGTATTCTTATCGGTTTCGGATAAGGAAACCTCAGTATGTGCCATAGTAGCAATGGCGTGCACGCACGCAATTTTCATTTCTTCATTGACGATGGTTGCACCGACATCTAAAGCACCGCGGAAAATATACGGAAAGCACAAAGCATTATTGACTTGGTTAGGATAATCTGAGCGACCTGTTGCCATGATGACATCTGGGCGAGCGGCATGGGCAAGCTCTGGCATAATCTCGGGATTTGGATTGGCAAGTGCAAAAATGATTGGATTACCCGCCATGCGTTTAACCATATCTTGGGTCAGAATACCTGGACCTGACAGACCTAAGAAAAAGTCAGCATCATCAATCACTTCGCTTAAAGTAGTCGCATTGGTATCTTGGGCAAATAGCTGTTTCGAGGCGTCTAGGTTGTCACGGCGTGTTGTGATAACGCCTCGAGAATCAAGCACATAGACATTTGAGCGTTTGGCACCAAGTGCGATGATAAGCTCAAGGCAACTGATTGCAGCGGCACCAGCACCCGAGCAGACAATTTTAATGTCTGCGATATCTTTATTCACCAGTTTTAGAGCATTTAACAAAGCAGCAGCGGCAATGATGGCTGTACCATGCTGGTCATCATGAAATACAGGAATATTCATGCGTTCACGCAATTCACGCTCAATCTTAAAGCACTCTGGTGCTTTGATGTCTTCTAGGTTAATACCCCCAAAGGTCGGCTCAAGACTTGCGACCGCTTCGATAAACTTATCTGGGTCATTTTGATTAATCTCAATATCAAAAACATCAATACCAGCAAATTTTTTAAATAAAACGCCTTTACCTTCCATAACAGGTTTTGAGGCTAATGCACCGATATTGCCCAAGCCAAGCACAGCAGTACCATTCGTAATGACACCAACTAAATTGTTTCGTGCAGTATATTTGGCGGCAAGTTTGGGGTTTTTTTCAATTTCAAGGCAAGGAACAGCAACACCAGGCGAGTATGCTAATGCCAAATCTCGTTGGTTGGCAATTTTTTTGGTCGGTGTAATAGAGATTTTACCTGGGCGTGGGTGCTCATGATAGTGTAATGCAGCTTGTTCAAATTGTTGTTTTTGTAGGTCGGCATTGGTATTAAAAGTGGTATCATCAACCTTTTGGTCTCTTGTTGCTGAGGTCATAATATATCCATTATAATTGGGTTAATTTAGCAGATTTAAATAGCGTTAGTAGCTGCTATTCTTCGTCGCCAAATATCACGATTTTTTGGTAAACTTTGGTTATTCTAGCATGATTTTTAGACTTGCGGTAGGTGAAACCCAGTTGATTATATGAAAAATTTTCAGGTGATATCAAACTTATCTTTTGCATACTTATGATTAAAAATGCATCACAATAAAAATCGCTTCAGTGTTGCTGAAGCGATTTTAGGTGCGTACTTGAGGGTATCAGTCGTTTAGCATACGGGCAGCATCAAGTGCAAAATATGTCAAAATACCATCGCAACCAGCACGGCGAAAGCCGATTAAACTTTCTAAAATAACTGCATCGGTGAGCCAGCCATTTTGGATAGCTGCCATATGCATGGCATATTCTCCCGAGACTTGATAGGCAAAGGTTGGCACACCAAAAGTATCTTTGACTTCACTCACGATATCTAAGTACGGCTGTCCAGGTTTTACCATCACCATATCCGCCCCTTCTTGGATATCTAGTGCAACCTCATGCAATGCTTCTGCACGGTTGGCAGGATCCATTTGGTATTGTTTTTTATGACCTTTTAAATTACCTGATGAACCGACCGCATCACGAAATGGCCCATAATATGCCGAAGCATATTTGGCAGAATATGCCATGATGGCAGTATTGACATAGCCACCATTTTCAAGTGCTTGTCTCATTGCTTGGATGCGTCCATCCATCATATCGCTTGGGGAGATGATATCAGCACCAGCCTTTGCGTGTGCTAGGGTCTGTTTAATCAGTGCTTCGGTGGTGATGTCATTGATAACATAGCCTGACTCATCAATAATACCATCTTGACCATGCGTGGTATAAGGGTCAAGTGCAACATCTGTCATGACAATCATCTGTGGCACAGCATCTTTGATGGCACGCACCGCACGCACCGCCAGCGTATCGTTGTGATAGGCATCTTGACCGTCAGGCGTTTTTAGCTTGGGGTCAATGACAGGAAAAATATCAATCATACGCACGCCAGTGGCATATAATTCACGCACATAATCAATCAACAAATCAATCGAGTAGCGATGGACATTTGGCATGCTATGAATGGACTGTTTTTGGTTCATGCCTTCAATGACAAAGACAGGTGCAATCAAATGACACGGTGCTAACTGTGTCTCACGCACCATCTCACGAATGCCATCAGAGATGCGTAGCCGACGCAGGCGAGTATGGGGAAATTGACGATTAAAAGTATACATAAAAGCCCTTAAATCTTAGCGTGTTTGAGTGATTTATTTTATATTGTCTATTATATTATCAAATATATTGGCAAATATTATTATATCAAATTAAGCAGCGTGGAGCGAACTTTTAAGCGGCGGCAGCAAACTCATAGCAAAGTGCCCGATTTTCACTAGCAGGAAAGCTGGCTGTCCATGCACGCACATTATGCAAAATGATACGATACTCACGCTGAGCGCTAAGCTGTCTTAAGCTTTGATAGGGGTCAGCTGAGTACGGCATAAAAATACGCAATTGTCTGTCATAAGCTCGATTAAAATTGGCTTTTTGGCGAGCATTGAGCATGGGTGGGCAGATTTCAGATAGAACTTGAATTAGTGCTACTTCATACTGTGTCGCTGTCAGATAGATCTCTTGTGTGCTGATGGCTTGGGGGGTTGAGATGCGTTGATAACGAGGCGTCGTAGAATTTGCCAAAGCGACAGTGTAAAGGCTCAAGCTTAGCATAAAAAAGAGTATCATCCCAAGCCGTTGAACAGTGTTTGGCATACGGCATAAAAATAAACGCATGTTGTCTCTTGATGCTATGGCTTCAAGCTGAGGCAATATCGCCATAAGATGGGCTTTAAAAAGCACTTTCATTATCAGATCAATCAATTTTGGGTTGGTTTATGATAAGTGCCTATGATAAGTTTTTTTAGTAAAAAAATCCCACATAATATGTATGTGTATTGTAGCATATCTTCTGATTTGGTAACACATTGGCAAAAGTTGGGGAGATTTCTTTCGCTTGATATACTTATTTTCAATCTTTTGATAATAATGCTTGATTTTTAGCATCGTGGTAAAGCGGTTTTGGATAAGGATTTGTGCTAAAATAAGCCGTTATCTTCTTATTTGACTTTCACTTACTTTCATTTAAATTTAATTCTCATTTAAAATAAAAATTATGTTAGAAAATCGCTTAATTGACCCAAACCCCAAAAAAGACGATACCGCCGACCGTGCTATTCGTCCCAGCAGTTTGGATGAATATATCGGACAGCCAAAAGTGCGTGAGCAGATGAAAGTTTTTATTCCTGCCGCCAGAGCAAGAGGGGAGGCGTTAGATCATACGCTCATTTTTGGCCCACCGGGATTGGGAAAAACCACACTTGCTAACATCATTGCCAAAGAGATGGGTGGTAATTTGCGTTCAACCTCAGGGCCTGTACTTGAACGAGCGGGAGATTTGGCGGCAATTTTAACCAATCTTGAAGCGGGTGATGTACTATTTATTGATGAAATTCATCGGCTAAGCCCTGTGATTGAGGAGATTTTATACCCTGCAATGGAAGATTTTCAGCTGGATATTATGATTGGTGAAGGTCCTGCAGCACGATCAATCAAATTGGATTTACCGCCATTTACTTTGGTGGCTGCCACCACACGGGCAGGATTATTATCTGCACCGTTATTTGACCGTTTTGGGATTGTCCAAAGGCTTGAATTTTATAATGTTGAGGATTTGACCACGATTGTCAAGCGTTCAGCCAGACTTTTGGGGGTTGCGATGGATGACGGCGGGGCGTTAGAAGTGGCGCATCGTAGCCGAGGTACGCCACGCATTGCCAATCGCTTGCTTAGACGCGTGCGTGACTATGCCGAGATTAAGGGTGATGGCGTCGCTACAGCTGATATTGCTTCTGCGGCACTGGATATGTTGGCTGTGGATAAGCAAGGGCTTGATCAGCTGGACCGTCGTTATTTATCGGTGTTGTCCCAAAGATTTCATGGTGGTCCTGCTGGCGTCGAAGCACTGGCAGCAGCGATGGCTGAGGATCGAGGGACGCTTGAAGATGTGATTGAGCCTTATTTATTGCAACAAGGCTACATTCAGCGTACCAGTAAGGGTCGGATTATCTCAGATAAGGTTTTTCAAATGGATGTACTTGAGTAATATATTAACATTGCTGTTAAATCATGGCTTATGATATCAGACTTTATCAAAATAAACCCCATCATCTGGTCGGATAATGAGGGTTTATTTTAAAGGTTAATGAATTATCTCTCTAAGATACACACAACACCCTGACCACCAGCAGCACAAATAGAAACCAATGCACGGCCTGAGCCTTTTTGAGCCAATAGTTTGGCTGCTGTCGCCAAAATTCGTCCACCTGTTGCTGCAAAGGGGTGACCTGCTGCTAAGCTTGAGCCATTGACATTAAGCTTACTGCGATCGATGCTGCCGAGTGGTGCATCTAGTCCCAAGCGAGTTTTACAGAAAGTCTCATCTTCCCAAGCTGCCAAAGTAGAAAGTACCTGAGAGGCAAAAGCTTCATGAATTTCATAAAAATCAAAATCTTGCAAGGTCAAACCTGCACGCTTGAGCATCTTAGGCACGGCATAAGCAGGTGCCATTAAAAGACCTTCGGTTAAACCTTCTTTACCAATAAAATCAACCGCTGCTGTCTGCTGGTGAGTGATATAAGCAAGTGGCTCATGCCCATGCTCTTTTGCCCATGCGTCACTAGACAGTAGCACCACAGAAGCACCATCTGTGAGTGGCGTTGAGTTACCTGCGGTCATGGTTGGATTGGCATTTTTTTTGCCAAAGGCAGGTTTTAGACTGGCTAATTTTTCAAGTGTGGTATCAGGACGCAAATTATTATCTTTGGTCAAGCCTTTATAAGGTGTGATTAAGTCATCAAAAAATCCTGATTCATACGCCTGAGCCAAGTTTTGATGGCTGTTATAGGCAAGTTCATCTTGATCGGTGCGACTGATATTCCACTCAAGTGCGGTGATGGCTTGGTGTTCGCCCATTGAAAGGCGAGTGCGTGGTTCACCATTTTGGGGGAAGGCTAATAAATCTTTGGGGTTGATGGTGCTAAGTGCAGACAGTTTTTGCTTGGCTGTTTTGGCATTGCCTAAACGCAAAAGCGGCTTACGCAGACCATCACCCAATGCAATCGGTGCATCAGAGGTTGTGTCTGTACCGCCTGCAATACCATTATCAATAAGGCCTAGCGCAATTTTATTTGCCACAGCAAAAGCTGCTTGTAGTCCAGTACCACAGGCTTGCGAGATATCATAAGCAGGCGTCGTTGCAGGTAATTGGGTGTTAAGCACTGCCTCACGGGTTAAGTTTAGGTCACGACTGTGTTTTAAGACAGTACCTGCCACAACTTCACCAATTTGTTTATCCGCCAAATCAAAACGAGCAACCAATCCATCTAATGCTGCAGTGAGCATATCAATGTTGTTGGCATCAGCATATACGCCATTACTACGCGCAAAAGGAATGCGATTACCGCCTAAGATGGCAACCTTATTTAAGCTCATAAAATATCCTTCTTAATATTGTGAGTAAAAATGAAAAGCCGAATCCTATCAAAGCTTGAGCGATTCATGACTTAGCTTAGCATTATTATCGCACTCTGTGGGAAATTTTGGGGTTTTGATTACAATTTATTATACAAAAAATATTTTGTATAACTAAATATAAATAAATGATGATTTTTGAGTATTAAGTTTGTACCATTTTCTTCAAATTCATGATTTTATGGTACAATAAATTATTATATTTTATCGTTTTGTTACGCTGCGACCACCGTTTGTCATCGTACAGAGCGATCGCATCATTCATTAAATTAGGAGTTAGTCATGAGCGACCATTATGGAGAATTGGTTCAGTCACCTTTGGGTAAAAAAGTTGCCAAAAACTTAGGATTGCCGATGCCGATGAAGCTTGACCGCTATGAAACAGGTCAGCCTGTCGTACGAGGTGAGGTTGCTTTGGGTATAGCAAGCGGTGAAGATGCCGCTGTGCAGAGTGCTTTGGTAGAGATTTTGGGGGGCTATGAAGCCAAAGTCAATACCGATGCCACTTTAAATCACCTAAAAACAACTTCGCTCAATGACCGTCTAAAAGATGATAATGCTCGTTTTAAGGTGGCTATTTTTGATGCAACAAATATCAAAAATACGGATGAGCTTAAGCAAGTGTATGATTTTTTTCATCCGATTGCTCGGCGTCTGAAAGCATCAGGCAGAGTGCTTGTCATTGCACGCCCTGAATGTTGTACAGGTGATGATATTGGTTTTAGTTTGGCACAGCGTGCGGTACTTGGTTTTGTCAAATCGATTGCTAAAGAGTTTAAGCGGGGGATTACCGCCCAAGTGATTTATGTTCAAAAGGGTGCTGAAAGTGAGCTTTCACATACGCTTGAATTTTTCATGTCCGCTAAGTCGGCTTATGTATCAGGTCAGCCAATTTATTTGACCAAAGCTGCCACTCAGACCCACGCAACCCTTCAGGGTAAAAAAATCCTAGTCACGGGCGCAAGTCGAGGCATTGGTCAAGCGATTGCTGAGGTGTTGGCTCGTGATGGTGCTAAAGTGTACTGCCTAGATGTGCCTGACAGCCTGCCAAATCTACAAAAAGTGGCGGGGCAAATCGGTGGTTATGCACTACCGCTGGACATCACTGCCAAAGATGCAGGCGAGCAAATTATACGCGCCTGTGGTACGCTTGATGGGGTGGTGCATAATGCAGGCGTCACCCGTGATAAAACTTTGGCTAAGATGAGTGAAGATAAATGGAATCTTGTCATGAACATTAACTTAGGTGCTATCCATCGTGTGAATGATTATTTGATTAATCATCACGGACTTGGTGAGGCTGCGCGTATTGTTTGTGTTTCATCCATTTCAGGCATTGCAGGTAATTTGGGGCAATCAAATTATGCGACAAGTAAAGCAGGTGTGATAGGCTTGGTTGAAGCAACAGCCAAGGTATTTAAAGATTCAGCTCGTACCATTAATGCTGTGGCACCTGGATTTATTGAAACCAAAATGACCGGTCAAATCCCCTTTGCCATTCGTGAGGCAGGTCGCCGTATGAACTCTATGAGCCAAGGTGGTGAACCTGTAGATGTCGCAGAAACAATCGCTTGGCTATTATCACCCAAAGCAGGCGGTCTTAATGGTAATGTGGTTCGTGTCTGTGGTCAAAGTTTACTTGGTGCATAAATTGCCTTAACTTGCTAATTTATATAAAATTTATGAAGCCATCATTGGCTATCAAGGAAAAAATTATGTCGGATAAACATTTTAGCGAATTGCCAAAAATGCACACGACCTACGCCAATGTCATCAAAAGCTTATTACCATCTTCAAACACTAAGGCAAAAGACTTACCAAGCTCAGTCTATACGGTGGATAAGCTTGTCATTGAACAAAGCAACCTTCGTGAGTATCGTAAGATTTGCGGATTTGTGGATGATGGGCGGGTACCAGCGACTTATTTTGCGGTGCTATCGCAAACTTTACAAATGAACATGATGGCAAAACCAGACTTTCCTTTTGCCATGCTTGGACTGGTGCATGTTGAAAACAGCGTTACCCAGCATCGTGTGATTTTTGATACCGAAACAGTACGCCTGTCGGTGCGTCTTAATAATCTTCGCACTCATGATAAGGGTCAGCAGTTTGATTTTGTAACCAGCGTTTGGGTGGCAGATGAAATGGTATGGGAAGGGGTGTCCACCTATCTATCTCGCCAAAAAAAATCCAAAGTACAAAGACAAGCCACTCATCAAGGTACAACCAAACCTGTATTTTCAAGACCTGATAAATCAGATGACAGCTTATTTTTGGTGATGAACGTTGAAGAGGATATTGGTCGTAGATATGCGTTTGTGTCAGGTGATTTTAATTTGATTCATCTGCATCCACTGTCAGCAAGAGTGTTTGGTTTCCCGAAAGCAATTGCACATGGCATGTGGACAAAGGCACGCTCATTGGCTATGATTGCTCGTCATTTTGAGCTACCAGCGGCGTATCGTATGGATGTCTCATTTAAATTGCCTGTATTTTTGCCATCAAAGATTGAGCTAATGACCGATACACCCGATGAGCTTGGTATTGAGTTTGGATTGTATGCCAAAGACAGCGAAAAAGCTCACTTAATTGGTACACTTGCCTATTTATGATGAATGTGTCATTGGGGTGCTTGATTTTATCGTTCAATGCAGCACTTGGGTTCATAAAAATTAACAACGATGATAGCGATGCTTGAAGAAGACTTTACACAGGTGCTACAAGCACTACAATTTGATGATGCACCTGCTGGCGGGGCATTGGTCATTTATAAAGATGGTCAAGAGGTGGTTAATACCGCCACAGGGCTTGCATTACCAAATTTGCCATGGTCATCACAAACTTTATCGGTGAATTTTTCAATCGGCAAAGGGGTGATGGCAACTTTAATTGCCGTGCTTGTCTCTGAAGGCTTATTGGATTATGAAGCACGCATAAGCCAATACTGGCATGAATTTGCTCAAAATGGCAAAACCGACATTCGCTTAAAAGATGTTTTATCGCATACTGCAGGATTATTTAATATCAGCGTGGTTACAACTGATGCTGAGGTATTGCTGGATTGGGATGAGATGCTAAAGCGTATCGCTGCCATGCCCACCTCTACCCCAAAATCTCAGGAAGAGTATCATTATGCCAGTGCTTATAGTGCCTTAGTTTCAGGCTGGGTGCTTGGTGGATTGGTGGAGCGTGTTACTGATATGACGCTTAATCAGGCACTCAATCAGTATTTGGCCAAACCGTTGGGGGTAATCGATGAGCTGTATTTTGGAGTAGATGCTGATTTAATTGATAAAATTGCCAAGCCTGAGCGTTATTTTGGTGAAATTCCCAAGAAAAATACACCCAGACGCAAACCGATACTTAAGCCTGATAGTGAGACTTTATTACAAACCTTAACTCATCTACCTACCAGTCCGCTTTGGCGTGCATCATTGGGCGATAAACCAATAACAACCGCTCATGTCAATCGTTTGTACTTTGACACGGCTCGTATGAATTTGACCAATTATAAAAATGCTCTGATGCCAAATGCCAAAGATGGGCTAGAATATCATCGCTCTGATGTGTTGATGGCAACCATACCAGCTGCCAACGGTGTCTCTTCAGCCAATGCACTGGCACGGATTTATGCCATGCACGCCAATGATGGTATTTGGCAAGGGCGAACCGTTATTTCAAAGGATGTGGTATCACGCATGAGAGCAATACAAACCGATGGGTTTGATGCGGTGATGCCTGCAAATATGCGTTGGCGAATGGGTTTTCATCGATTGTTTAGCCTGCAAGATGTGCCTGATGGCTATGGGCACATGGGTTATAATGGGTCGGTTGCTTTTTGTGAGCCAAGCCGTCGCTTATCTTTTGCATTTATTCATAATTTTGATACCACCATGCTCAATGATGTGCGACAATTTGCGTTATCTGAGATGGCGTTACAGTATTTTTAAGAAAATCATCTTTTGGCGTGATGAATGTGCTTGCATGTGTATTGCTCGATTTGTCTGAATTGATTTTTCTGAATATTTTTATTAGGAGTGATTATGAGTACACCACTTGATTTAACAATCATGATATCAAGTGAGCAAATTGCCACAAAAGTCAAAGAATTGGGTGTACAAATTAGTACACATTATCAAGACAGCAATAAAGAGCTGGTGTTGGTTGGTTTATTGCGAGGCTCAGTCATTTTCATGGCAGATTTATGCCGTCAGATTGACAAAACTCATGAGATTGATTTTATGACCGTCTCAAGTTATATCAATAAAACAACCGTTTCTAGTGGCGATGTCAAGATTATTAAAGATTTAGACAGTGAAATCCAAGGTAAAGATGTTCTGATTGTGGAGGATATTATCGATTCGGGTCGTACTTTATCAAAGGTTGTTGAGATTTTACAAACTCGTGAGCCTAATTCTATTGAAATTTGTACGCTGGTTAGTAAGCCATCACGCCGTGAGATACCAATGACGGTTAAGTTTTGTGGCTTTGAGGTAGAAGATAAATTTATTGTTGGTTATGGGTTAGATTATGACCAAAAATACCGCCATTTACCATTCATCGGTGAAATCGGTCTTTAAGTCAATTACGATAAATGAAAAAGTCGATAAATGAAAAAGCCAAAACCATCTTCGTGTAAGATGGTTTTTTATTGATTAGCGTGTGGTAGTTGGCACAATAAAAGCATTGACGGTCTCTAGCATGCAAGGTTTAAGCGAGTGTCGCACAATTTTTTGGGCAACTTCAGTGCGTGCATTTGGATTAATGGCAGCTGTGGTAAGCTCGGTCAAGCTGACGGCTTCAGGTGCTTTATCAGCTACACAGCCGCATGCCGTTTCTGAAATCTTGGCTTTGGATTCTGAAGACAATTTCATGGTGGCAATTTTCCAGTACTGATGACCAGTCAGCTGGGTTTGGCAAGTTTGTTTGACTGCATGTTTGATTAAGCTGGTGGTTAAATTAGCAGAACTGTTTTTTGGATTGCTTTCAGGGGTACTTGCACAGCTTGCTAGGGTAAAGGCAGTCATTAGTGTGGCGGTAACATATAAAATTTTCATCATTATCTCTCATAAATAAGCTTATCTGAACAGGTTTTTGGCAAAAAATGGTATCTTAACATAAAACCAAATCCAGCAAGAATTTGGTTTTAATGATTGACCGCAGTCAGTGTTTAAATAAGTTATGCTTATTCCACCTGACTGACATCTCTGACCGCCCCTGTGTCAGCACTGGTGGTCATGGCCGCGTAAGCACGCAAGGCTTGGGACACATGGCGAATGCGATTGGCAGGCTTCCACGCATGTTTACCACGCACTTGCATCGCTTCACGGCGTTTTTGAAGTTCTGTGGGGTCAACCGCCAAGTTGATGGTGCGGTTGGGAATGTCAATATGAATGGTGTCGCCATCTTCGACCAAACCAATCGCACCTCCTTCAGCGGCCTCTGGGCTGGCATGTCCAATGGATAAGCCTGATGTGCCACCTGAAAAACGCCCATCGGTCAATAATGCACACGCTTTACCCAGCCCTTTAGACTTTAGGTAGCTGGTGGGGTAGAGCATCTCTTGCATGCCCGGCCCGCCTTTTGGACCTTCATAACGAATGATGACAATATCACCTGCAATGATTTGGTCTGCCAAAATGGCTTCAACGGCATCATCTTGGCTTTCAAACACACGCGCCTTGCCTGTGAATGTCAAAATACTGTCATCGACACCTGCGGTTTTTACCACACAACCACGCTCAGCAATGTTGCCAAATAACACCGCCAAACCGCCATCTTGTGAATAGGCATGTTTCACATCACGGATACAGCCACTTTCACGGTTTAAGTCAAGATTTGGGTAGATCTTATTTTGGCTAAAAGCTTGGGTGGTGCGTACACCACCTGGGGCGGCAATGTATAAAGCACGAGCTTGCGTATTATCAGGATTCATTACATCCCAAGTTGCCAATGCGTCTTTTAGGGTGGGGCTATGTACGGTGGGCAGGCTGGTATCTAATAATCCTGCACGGTCAAGCTCTGCCAATATGCCCATCACTCCGCCAGCACGATGCACATCTTCCATGTGGTATTTTTGGGTGGCAGGGGCAACTTTTGATAAGCAAGGCACCAAGCGAGACAGACGGTCAATGTCTGCCATCTTAAATGCCACGCCCGCTTCATTGGCTGCTGCCAGCAGATGCAAAATGGTATTGGTTGACCCGCCCATGGCGATGTCTAAGCTCATGGCGTTTTCAAAGGCGGATTTGGTGGCAATTGAGCGTGGCAAAACACTGTCATCACCCTGTTCATAATGACGCTTAGTAATCTCAACAATCATTCGCCCCGCCTTTAAAAACAGCTCTTTACGCTTGGTATGGGTTGCCAGCAGTGAGCCATTACCAGGCAATGACAACCCCAACGCTTCGGTCAAACAGTTCATGGAATTGGCGGTAAACATGCCTGAGCAAGAGCCACAAGTGGGGCAAGCCGAGTTTTCTACCGTTTGCACATCACTATCACTGACCAAATCATCTGCTGCGTCAATCATGGCATCAACAAGGTCAAGTTTGCGAATGGATTGCCCTTGGTCATTGACCACCGTTTCATGCACATTACTGCCATCAACCAAAGTGCTGGCGAGTACTTTGCCAGCTTCCATCGGTCCACCTGAGACAAAAATCGTCGGAATATTCAGACGCATCGCCGCCATCAACATACCGGGGGTGATTTTATCGCAATTACTGATACACACCAAAGCATCAGCACAATGGGCATTGACCATATATTCTACGCTGTCAGCAATCAAGTCACGGCTTGGTAGGCTATAGAGCATGCCACTATGACCCATGGCAATGCCATCGTCAACAGCGATGGTATTAAACTCTTTTGCCACCCCGCCTGCCTTTTCAATCTCACGAGCGACCAATTGCCCCATGTCTTTAAGATGCACATGCCCCGGAACAAATTGGGTAAAGGAATTGGCAATGGCGATGATGGGTTTTTGAAAATCGGCATCGGTCATGCCAGTGGCACGCCACAAAGCCCTAGCCCCTGCCATGTTGCGACCTGCGGTGGAAGTTTTTGAGCGATAAATTGGCATACATATTCCTTATTTGATGGCTTTGGGTTGCTTGATTGTCAGCGTTGACCTTTTATGCAGCCCATAATTTGGCTAATTTTTGCTATTTTAGCATTGTTTGATACCAAAAAGTTGTTTGACTTTTTGTAATAAACATAACTATTAGTTATTAATAGCAGCTTATTCACTTTGCCTTGCTTTTTTGGCTGATTTATCAAATGATATTTATGAGATTATATCATAAAATTACAAAAGCCAAACATGTAAACCAAATACACACGCCCAACTTAAAAAATTGTTATAAAAACAAAATTTTATTGATTTTATTTGGTAAGGATTTGCTCAAAATTAGGTAATAAATTTGGGTAATAATATCTCACAAAATTTGCAATAAAACGGTATTCTTGTTAGGCTTATGTCCCAAAATATCAATGATTTATCATTGATACATTTTATTAAACTGAATAATCACAGTATATTAATTTAATAAATTAATTAAAATTTTATAAAAATTGAGGGGCTTATGAGTGCATCACAACCACCTTCTCATCAAAAAAATCATAAAGACATACAAATTATGAATCAAGGCGTTAAGATAAGTCGGTTTGGTGTTTTTCCAAAGGTTAGCGTCCCTGTCTTTGCCGTTTCTGCTTTTTTGGTCATAGTATTTATGCTGTATGGTGCGATATTTAGTGAACAAGCAGGGCAAGTATTTGGACAAATGCAGCAATTTATCAGCCAAAATTTTGGTTTTGGGCTGGTGATTTTGATGAATCTTGCTTTGGCATTTTGTGTATATTTGGCATTAAGTCGCTATGGTGATATTCGGCTCGGGCATCAAACCGAAGTGCCAGCGTACAGTTTTGGTTCATGGATTGGCATGCTATTTTCAGCAGGTATTGGCATTGGGCTTTTATATTGGGGTACTGCTGAGCCTTTATATCACTTTGCCGCACCGCCTAGAGCCGAACCTGAGACGGTTAATGCAGCCGTTGAAGCGATGCAAATTTCATTTTTGCATTGGGGGCTACATGCGTGGGCAGTGTATGCGGTGGTTGCATTATCTTTGGCATATTTTCACTATCGCCGAGGATTGCCGCTGTCTGTGCGTTCGGTATTATTTCCATTGATTGGTAAACGCATTTATGGTGGCTGGGGTCATACGGTTGATATCTTGGCGGTATTTGGCACGATGTTTGGTGTGGTGACCTCTTTGGGTCTTGGCGTAATGCAGCTTGAGACAGGATTGGCACAACTATGGGGCGTGACACCAAGTTTAACACTAAAACTAGGATTAATCGCTGGGATTACGGTATGTGCGGCACTGTCGGTGATGGCGGGGCTTGATAAGGGCGTAAAACGCTTAAGTGATATTACCATCTTAGCTACCTTGGCGATGCTTGCTTTTATGATTTTGGCAGGTCCAACACGGTTTATTTTTGACAGCTTTATTGAAAATATTGGCAACTATGCAGGCAATCTGATTACGCTTGGGCTTTGGAATGAAGCTTATGTTGATACAGATTGGCAATCATCTTGGACCATCTTTTATTGGGCATGGTGGGTAAGTTGGTCGCCATTTGTGGGGATTTTTATTGCGCGCATTTCTCGAGGTCGTACCATTCGTGAGTTTTTATTTGGGGTGCTGTTTGTGCCGATGCTACTTTTATTTTTATGGTTTACAACTTTTGGCGGCGTAGCGGTTCATATGGAGATGCTTGGGTCGTATGGTTTTGTTGAAGCGGTTCAAGCTGATTACGGCAGTGCTATTTTTAGATTCATTGAACATTACCCATTCACCAAAGGCTTGATGGTTGTGATTATGATTATGATTGTGTTATGGTTTGTCACATCAGCAGACAGTGCAAGCTTGGTGGTGGATATGTTGACGGCTGGCGGTGAAACAGATCCACCAAAAATTCAAAGGTTATTTTGGGTAACCTCTGAAGGTATTATTGCAGCAGTTTTATTGGCAGCTGGTGGGCTTGGTGCATTGCAGGCGGCGGCGATTGTGGCAGGATTGCCGTTTGCGATTGTGGTTTTTGTGATGATGTATTGTCTGTGGCGTGGTTTGGGTCGTGATCGCTTGACGCTGTACCGCAATAGCCAGTGGTACATCACCGAAGAATCCGCTGAGCATAATTCTCAAAATGAAATGATCGATGAGTATCTTTTAAAAGGGCCGTTACCCTTGCCTAAATCAGACCAATCAACTCAATCATAATCACTATAACAGTCATTGATAAAGGCGGCTTGATAAAGACATCAAGCCGCCTTTTTTATGTTGATGAATGATGATATGATAAACACAATTTTAAAGATGAATAAAACTTTAGTAAATAAAGTCTAATGGCAAATCTATGAATACACAAGAACAAAAGTCGTTTATTTTTATGACGGTAGCGGTCGTCTTGATGCTACTGAGTTTTTATTATTTAATACATGTTTGGCTGATTGTTTTTGCTTCAATTTTAATGGCGGTTTGGCTGTTAAGTTTGGTTGAATATCTAACTTTGATACCTTGGGTTGGTCAATATCTCAAAAAACTACCACATGGTATTTTATTAACAATGGTTTTGATGGGGCTTGTGGGGGTTTTGTCCACCTTGGCGGCACTGTTTGGGCATGAGTTGGCACTTCAACTAGAAAACTTAAAATTATTGGTGCCACAAGCATTTGAATATATGAACCAATATTTAACCCAGTATTTACAAACCCATCCTGCTGTTTATGAATGGCTGGCAGGCTTGGAATGGGCAAGAGAGCTAAGAGATAATCCGCAGCAATTTTTGACACGGTTTAGTGATGGTGCGATGGCGTATCTACCAACTTATTTGGGCGGTATGGTCAGCGGTATGGGAACTTTGGTCGTAATTACAATTATTGGACTATTTTTGGCAATTTCTCCATCTGTTTATCGCCGAAGCTTTGTGGCGATGGTACCAAAAGACAGCCGAGATAAGGCAGAATATTTGTTAGACCGTAGCTATCGTTCTATGCAGCAGTGGTTATTAGGGCAGCTGGTTGTGATGGCGTTTGTTGGCATTGCCACAGGGATAGCACTTTGGTTGATGGGCATTCCTTTTGCCTTAGCCTTGGGATTTATTGCCTTTTTACTGGACTTTGTGCCTGTTTTGGGCCCTTGGTTGTCCGCTGTACCGATTTTATTATTAACTTTAATTGTCTCACCAAAAATGTTGTTATGGGTGGCATTGATGATTGTTGTGGTGCAGCAGCTTGAAAGCTATGTCATCTCACCGATTGTCCAAAATCGCATGGTGGATTTGCCACCAGTGGCATTGCTGTTATCTCAGGTCATTATGGGTTCAATCACAGGCATTTTGGGCATTGCTTTGGCAACACCATTGATGGTTATGGTAATTGTTTGGGTTCAGGTGTTGTACATTAAATTTACTTTAGGCGATTATGCAGTGCGTATTTTGGATCAAAATGAAAGCCAAATGCAGGCTGACCCCTTTGGTGATTGGGAAGCTTATCAAAAAAAGCAATCTATTGAAGAAAATCCATCGCTTAAGCGTCGCTTACAGTTAATGCGTCAAAAAAGACAAGCCAAAGCCGCTCAAATCAAAGATAATCTCTCAGAATAATCAATGAATAATTAGGCATATCTATGCTGGTTATTAAAAATTCATTGTCAGCTAGGGCTTATAAAAATGGCTTATCGTTGGGCTGCGGTGATGGTTTCGATGATTGCATCATTTAAATAACCAATGGCATCAAGATTGGTATGCTTTAGGGTATTGATTGCATGGGTTGTGGCTAATGAATGGCTATTTGGTAGGCGTATATAACCGCCTTGTGCATGCATTGTCAGTATGTTATCTTCCAAATCAATGCTCACCAAATCGTAATTTGTATGTTTAAATAAGACATTCACATTACCTGTCATCTGCCAGCGGGCCGCTTCTTGATGGATGAGTGTTTGTTTATCACCATAGGCAACTTGGGCGGGTTTGGCAGTATTGGTAAAGTGAGTATGAATTGCCAACGATAATGCATCACATGCAATCACTGCCGTACCTTTTAGTTTGATATGCCAAGCTTTGGCGATGCTTGCATGTGGCAGCCCAAGCAATTTTTCTGCTTCATCGGCGGTCATCGGTGTATTCATGTGCTTTAAAAGCTGGGGGGTTAGGGGGGTGCGTGCTTTTAACTCATCAGCCAATTGGTCATAATGTGCTAAAAACATTTGCGGTAAATCAAAATCAATGGTTAACTGAGCCAGTTTAACATTATGGATACGAAAGGTAAAACCTGTATCATTAAAAATATTTTGTAGTAAAATTAAAGTTTTATCGGTCTTGTTCATCTTAGTGCATCATCTTAAAACCCATACTATAGCATAAATTTACGACAAAATCCGAGCAAATACCAGCCAAGCTGTGCTAAAATAAGGTGACCATATCACTAACTCAGGAGGATATTATGACAACGCATTATGACGATAGTAATATTTTTGCTAAGATTTTAAGGGGCGAGTTGCCTTGCCATCGGGTCTATGAAGATGATCAGACTTTGGCATTCATGGATATCATGCCAGTGGCTGTTGGGCATGTGTTGGTCATTCCAAAGTATCCAGCAGTTGAGTTGTCGGATTTGCCATTACAATATGCTCAAGCAGTCATTGCCACCGCTCAAAAAGTCATGAAAGCGCAAAGGCAAGTTCTACAAACACAAGGCATCACTCAAGTGCAGATAAATCACCCCGAAGCAGGTCAGTCAGTGCTGCATTATCATATGCATCTTGTGCCAGCACACTTTAGTGACATTGCCAAACATGAAGCCAAACATGAATCGGTATCTGCCAATCCAGATGAGTTGGCACAATTAGCTGCACAATTATCCGAGGCAATTAATTAAAAAATAAAAAGCCAAATCCTTGGGATTTGGCTTTTTTGATGAAAGTTAATTAACCAACAAACGCGCGTTCAACGACATAATCGGCAGGCTCACCCATACGGGGCGACACCGTCAGACCAAGCTCATCTAAGATGGCAGCAGTATCGGCATTCATCGCCATACTGCCACAAATCATCACACGGTCATCGTCTTTATTCATCACTGGTAAACCAATGTCATCAAACAGTTTGCCTGATTTTATCAAATCAGTGACACGACCAGTATGATGAAATTCATCACGAGTGACGGTAGGGTAGTAGATGAATTTTTCACGAATCCATTCGCCAAAAATCTCATCATTTGGTAGCTGATTTTCAAAAAAATCACGATAAGCCAAATCATTGACATGACGCACGCCATGTACCAAAATCACCTTTTCAAAACGCTCATATACCTCAGGGTCACGGCACAATGATAAAAATGGTGCAAGTCCTGTGCCTGTGGCAAGCATATACAAATGTTTACCAGGTAATAAGTCATCAAGCACCAAAGTACCAGTCGGTTTTTTACTGATTAATAATTCATCACCAACTTGAATGTGTTGCAGGCGAGAAGTCAGCGGACCATCGGGCACTTTAATTGAAAAAAATTCAAGCTCCTCTGCCCAGTTTGGGCTGGCAATCGAGTAAGCACGCGCCAAGGGTTTGCCATCAACCATGATACCAATCATGGCAAATTCACCATTACGAAAACGCAAGCTATCGCCACGGGTGGTCTTGATGGTAAATAAACTGTCATTCCAATGATGTACATAAGTGACGGTTTCTGTGATAAACTTTGACATAAAATTTCTCTGATTGTGATGATGTTTTGGTATCGGCAGATGATTACAGCAGCCGATGGGATAATTATTTTTTGTATGATAATGAATTTTACCCAGTTGTTTTAGGGTAATTTTGGAATAAGCAGCCTTTATTTTAGCATAAACCAGTTTTACATAAACGAAAAAATTTTAGCACAAATAAGAAAAATTCTCTATGACTATGATAACTTTTCCCATTATTGGTTACCATCATTCACCCCTAACGCAAAAATTTGGCATACCAAGACAGCCCAATCTTGTTCAAGTATCCAGTCATATTGAATTTGTGCCACCTTATGATAATGTGGCTGCTTTTGAGGGCATTGAAAATTATAGCCACTTGTGGATTATTTGGCAGTTTCATCATAATCGACCCCAAGCTAACTTTCGTCCACAAGTGAGGCCACCAAGATTTGGCGGTAATGCTAAAATGGGCGTCTTTGCAACCCGCAGCATGTATCGACCTTCACCTTTGGGGTTGTCGGTAGTCCGTCTAGAGCGTCTTGAGGTGATTAATCATAAAGTTAGGCTGTATATCATTGGCGCAGATATGGCGGATGGTACGCCAATTTTTGATATCAAGCCTTATTTGGCTTTTTCTGATAGTATCACCGATGCCATCAGTCAGCAGATAGACACGCCATCCATGCGTAAAACTGCCATAGATACCAAGGCTAAACAGGTGTTTGATGGGCTTATTAGGCAAGGTGTGTTAGAGGATGCTGATGTTCAGATTATCCAAGGTCTTATCGCTCAAGACCCAAGACCTGCTTACCGTCAAGATGAGGTGGGCACCATTTTTGCTTTGCGTTATGATGGCGTGGATGTGGATTTTTTGATGAATGAGACAGGCGTGCTTATGATTGTTGGGGTTCGCTTGATTGGGTCTTAAAATGCATTCATCACCCTAAATAATTGCACAATTCAAAAAAACCGCTAAAACCCAATCAGATTTAGCGGTTATTTGTTGAATTTGGTAATACCAAAGATAATGATGGTGCCCGAGGCCGGACTCGAACCGGCACACTCGTAAGAGCGAGGGATTTTAAATCCCTTGTGTCTACCAATTTCACCACTCGGGCAAAGCATTTTGCAAAAGTATGCTTTAGGTCTTTGCTGAATTACTTTGGAGGCTGGAGTCGGAATCGAACCGGCGTACACGGAGTTGCAGTCCGCTGCATGACCACTCTGCCATCCAGCCATTCAAGTGATGCTATCTTACCAAAAATTTTTAAAATTACAAGCAAAATTTTTAAAAATTTTCAAAAATGTGCCAAGTCTATGTCATTGCTCATAAAAAAGTATCAATTGCAAGACACAAATTTGACAACTTACCCAAAATATCTCAAAAAAATCTCACTGTTTTGGCGTTAAAATCAGCTATAATAAGAAATTTGGTTATTTTATATTTGTCCTTAAATGTTAGGAAAATCCTAGCCAAGATAGGGTGGTTTTTAAGGGTTTGCTTGATTTTGTGTCTAAGAGAATTTTGCGGTTATGGTTATCAATGCCAAGTTAGCAGATCCATAAAATTATTCATTCAGTTTTAAAGTTTAAAGTGGGTTATCATGAAATTAAATCTAACAGCAGTGCTGGTCATTGGGCTGATGACCAGTATGGGCGTGCTGACGGCGTGCAGTCAACAGGACGATACCAGCGTGCAGCAACAAATGCCAAATCCGACGGTAGATGTTCAAACCATTATGCTCGAAACTGTGCCAGTGATTCAAAGTTTTGCAGGGCGTGTTGCCGCCATTGAGACTTCAGAGGTTCGCCCGCAGGTGACGGGCATTATTGATGAAGTACTGTTCTATGAAGGTAGTATGGTGCAGGCAGGACAGCCTTTATATCGGATTAATGTCGATAGCTATACCAGCCAAGTGCAAGCAGGTGAAGCAGCGGTTCAAAACGCTGAGGCGGCTGTCGGTAATGCCGAGGCCACACGAGCATCAGCTCAAGCAAATTTAGCCGCTCAAGAAGCCAATTTGGCTCAGGCACGGGCAGATGTCATGCGACTTGAGGGCTTATTGGAGGTTGAGGCGATCTCTCGTCAAGCTTTTGACCAAGCAGTAACCGCCATGCGAACCGCTGAAGCGAATGTTTTGGCTGCCAGAGCGGCAGTTGCGCAGGCAGATGCTAATATTCACAGTGCAACAGCATCCGTGCAAAGTGCACGCGCCAATCTAAACGCAAGCCAACTGGATGCAGGTCGTACCATTGTCAAGGCACCCATCAGTGGTGTAACGAGCATCTCAGCGGTGACAGCAGGTGCACTGGTATCCGCCAATCAGCTAACACCATTGGTGACAATTAATCGGTTGGATGAAGTGTATGTGGACATCAGCCAGTCTTCAACCCAAATGCTAAGATTGCGTGAACAGATTGAGTCTGGTCAAGTAGGTCAAGGCGGTGCAGATGTTCAACTGGTGCTTGAAGATGGTCAAACTTATCCAATCTTAGGACAATTATTGCTTGCCAATGCACAAGTGGATACAGCCACGGGCAACATGACCTTACGCGCTGTGTTCCCAAATCCTGATGGTAAGCTTATACCGGGTATGTTTGTTAATGCTCGCTTAATTCAAAGTGTGGTGCATGAAGCAGCTTTATTGCCACAATCAGCGATCATGCGTACACCAAAAGGCGAAACCCAAGTTTATATCGTTAACGCAGATAACAAAATCGAGATTCGCACGGTAACGACAGCAGGTACTTATCATGGTAATTGGATTGTAACAGGTGGTATTAATTCTGGTGATCGTGTTGTGATTATTGGCGGCAGTAAAGTTAAGCCAGACCAAGAGGTTAATGTGCGAGAACTGCCAGCTGCCAGCAGTGAAGCAAATGCTGATATCAGCACGCCACCGCCTTCTAAACCAAGCACTGTTAACTCAAACATTCCAATGGCAAGACCACAAAGTGATACGACGGTTGCCAACTTATCCGCCGAAGAACAAGCTGCGATGAACGCTGCTGACGAAACCAAGTAAATAAAGGTATAGCATGTCTCGTTTTTTTATACATAGACCGATTTTTGCTTGGGTGATTGCAATTCTCATCATGCTGGTCGGTATTTTGGCAATTAATAATTTGCCGATTGAACAATACCCAAAAATTGCACCGCCTCAAGTAAAGGTGCGTGCCGTCTACCCAGGTGCTGATGCTGAGACGGTTGAAAACTCGGTCACGCAGATCATCGAGCAGCAGATGAAAGGGATTGATGGACTGATGTACATGTCATCAAATTCATCAGCGGCAGGGTCTGCCTCTGTGACTTTAACATTTGAAAATGGCACTGATCCAGATACTGCCCAAGTACAAGTACAAAATAAATTACAATCTGCCATGAGTTCATTGCCTGAAACAGTACAACGCACGGGTTTGAATGTTGAAAAATCTGCCAGCGATTTTTTGATGGTGACAGCTTTTGTGTCTGAAGATGGCAGTATGGATCAGTCAGATATTGCCGACTATGTTGCAACCAGTATTGTTGATCCTATCAGCCGTGTGGAGGGCGTCGGTGGTACTAATGTGTTTGGTTCATCTTATGCCATGCGTATTTGGCTTGATCCTGCCAAATTGCGTACCTACAACTTGATACCGTCAGATGTCTCATCTGCCATCAGATCCCAAAATGTTCAGGTTTCAGCAGGACAATTAGGCACTTTGCCAACCAATACTGACCGTGTGGTGATTAATGCGACCGTCAGCGTACAAAGCTATCTGCAAACACCAGAGCAGTTTGAAGATATCTTATTAAAAACAGATACTGCAGGCGCTCAAGTACGCATCAAAGATGTTGCTCGTGTCGAGCTTGGTAGTGAAAATTACCAATTTAGAGCTCAGTATAACGGTCAAGCAGCATCAGGCCTTGCCATTATGCTTGCACCAGGTGCTAATGCACTTGAGGTGCGTGAAGCGGTGGGCGTGCGATTAGATGAGCTGTCGCAAAATTTCCCAACAGGCCTAAAAATGGTCGTGCCTTATGACACAACACCATTTGTTCGACTGTCAATTACACAAGTTGTATATACGCTGTTAGAAGCAGTTGTACTGGTTTTTTTGGTGATGTTCTTATTTTTACAAAACTGGCGAGCGACAATCATTCCAACTTTGGCAGTGCCAGTGGTCATTTTAGGGACTTTTGCGGTATTATCGGTGTTTGGGTATAGTATTAATATCTTAACCATGTTTGCGATGGTACTTGCCATTGGTCTTTTGGTGGATGATGCGATCATTGTTGTTGAAAATGTTGAGCGGATTTTGGAAGAAAATCCATCTATCCAAGTGATGGATGCCACCATTCAATCGATGCGTGAGATTAGTAAGGTTGTTATTGGTATTGCACTGATTTTATCGGTGGTTTTTGTACCGATGATTTTCTTTGGTGGATCCTCAGGCGTGATTTATCGTCAGTTTGCGGTTACTTTGATGACCAGTATGGCACTGTCTGCATTTATTGCACTTGTGTTTACACCAGCTTTGTGTGTGACCATTTTAAAGCGTCAAGCACATAAAGATATCAACATTCAAACAGGATTTTTTGGTTGGTTTAACCGCTTTTTTTATCAAACCAGTCGTCGTTATGAAAACTTTATTGGTAAAACTTATGCCTCAAAATTGGCGTATTTAGCAGTATATACTGGCATTGTGGCGGTTATGGCATTGATCTTTATGCGACTGCCAAGCTCATTTGTACCTGAAGAAGATCAAGGTGCGGTCATGACTTTGGTGCAACTGCCAGCAGGTTCAACACTTGATAAGACCAATGCGGTGATGGATAAACTGGCAAATTATTATCATGATAAAGAAACGGATAACATCGAATCGGTGTTTACGATTTCTGGATTTGGCTTCATGGGCAGCGGCCAAAATTCTGGTATGGCATTTATCAAACTCAAAGACTGGGATGAGCGAGCAGGCAGTGAAAATACCGCTCAAAGTATTGCACGCCGAGCAATGGTGATGAATATGATGATCCCAGAGGCAAGTCTGATTTTTCCAATCGCACCGCCGCCAATCCAAGGCTTTGGTAATACCAGCGGCTTTGATTTACAATTAAAAGATGTTGGCGGTGTAGGTCATGAAGCCCTGCTGGATGCACGCAATCAGCTGATGGGTATGGCGATGCAAAATCCAGCGATTGCCTCGATTCGCCCAGGTGGTCAAGAGGATGCACCCAAACTAAAAGTTGACATCAATCAGGCACAAGCAGCCGCTTATGGCGTACCTTTGACAGCGATCAATGATACCATTGCACAAGCGTGGGGAGGCAGTTATGTGAATGATTTCATTGATCGTGGACGCATCAAAAAAGTCTACATCCAAGGTGAGCCAGACAGCCGTGTGGTGCCTGAGGACATCAATCGCTGGTATGTGCGTAATCAATCTGGTGAGATGGTGAGCTTTGGTGCTTTTTCTGGCAGTCAATGGGAATATGGCAGCCCAAGTTTGGCGCGTTATAATGGTGTGTCTTCGATGGTGTTGACTGGCAGTGCTGCCCTAGGTGTGAGTACAGGCGATGCCATGGAGGCGATGGCACAAATGGCATCACAGCTGCCTGCTGGCATTGATTTTGAGTGGACAGGTCTGTCGCTTGAGCAACAAAAATCAGGGGGTCAAGCACCAATACTATATGCCTTATCAATTTTGGTGGTTTTCTTGTGTTTGGCAGCACTGTACGAAAGTTGGTCTGTGCCTTTTGCGGTCATTTTGGTCATTCCTTTGGGGGTAATTGGCTCTTTATTACTCACAAAAATCCATGGGCTTGCTAATGATGTATACCTACAAGTTGCCCTATTGACTGTGATAGGTTTATCGGCAAAAAATGCCATTTTAATCATTGAATTTGCCAAAGAAATCCAAGAATCTGGTCAAACGCTCAAAGCGTCAATCATGATGGCGGCGCGTATGCGTCTGCGTCCAATCATCATGACCTCGCTTGCTTTTGGTGTGGGTGTTGTGCCACTATATATTGCCACAGGTGCAGGTTCAGGCAGTCAAAACGCTGTTGGTACGGGGGTTTTGGGTGGGGTGTTGACATCGACATTCTTGGGGATATTTTTTATCCCAATGTTTTATGTTTGGGTGCGTACGCTATTTCCCTATAAGCCAAAAGCTCAGCCTGTAACCCATGCTAAATCTCATGAACATGTTTAAGGATTGATTATGAAAATCTCTACAACTGCACGTATCTTGACGCTCTCAGCGCTGGCGATTGGCATGGCAGCTTGTAGTAGCATTCCAAAGAAAATTGACACATCGGCACCGATTTTGGCGGTGCCTAATGTGCCTATGAAGGATGGCTATCAAGTCTATGATGCTGACACCATCAGTGTGGCGCAGGCACCAAGCGTGGCATCACTACGCTGGCAGGAATTTTATACAAATCCTAAACTTGCAGCTTTGATTGAGCTTGCTTTACAAAATAACAAAGACTTGCAATCTGCGGTCTTAGCCGTGCAATCAGCCCGTGCTCAATATCAAATTACCGAAGCTGGCAGCGTGCCACAAGTCGGCTCAAATACCAGTGTGACACGCCAAGCGAATAACCGTATCGATGCCAATGCTTCAACCAATTATCATGTTGGGCTTGCGATGAGTGGTTATGAGCTGGATTTATGGGGCAAAGTTGCCAGTCAAAAACAGCAAGCACTACATCAATATTTGGCAACCAACGCCGCCAAAGACGCCGTTCAGATTTCAATCATCTCAAGCGTCGCCCAAGGTTATGTTAACTTAGCTCACGCTTTGGCTCAAAGGCAGTTGGCTGAGCAGACGCTAAAAACCCGTGAACATGCGATGATGATTACCCAAAAGCGTTTTGAAGCGGGGATTGATTCTAAGTCGCCAAGTCTACAAGCAGCAAGTTCGCTTGAGTCAGCACGATTGGCAGTATATGCAGCAGATACCAGTATCTTAAAAGCCAAAAATGCGTTACAGCTGCTGATTGGTCGTCCTGTACCAAACGAGCTACTACCAGCGATAGATGCCAGTATGCATATGGGTCATATTACCACACAGACATTGTTTAGTGCAGGTTTGCCCAGCGAGCTTTTATATTATCGCCCAGATATTATGCAGGCTGAGCATCGCCTAAAAGCAGCAGGTGCAAATATCAATGTGGCACGCGCTGCTTATTTTCCGTCGATTCGTTTATCATCTAATGTGGGATTTAGTAGTAACAGTTTGAATAACTTATTTGAATCAAGTGCTTTGGGCTGGTCTTTTGGGCCTGCGATTAGCTTGCCTATCTTTGATGCAGGCAGTCGCCGTGCCAATCATGAGATGGCGCAAGTTGCTCAGCAGTCGGCATTGGTGGATTATGAAAAAGCCATTCAAAATGCCTTTAAAGAAGTGTCGGATGTTTTAGCTGAGCGTGCAACTTTAGGCTTGCGTCTTGATGCTCAGATTCGCCTTCAGGATAATTACCGTCAAACTTATGATATCGCTTATGCAAGATTTCGTTCTGGATTGGATAATTATCTGACGGTACTGGACGCCGAGCGGTCTTTATTTATTAATCAGCAAAATATACTACAGCTTGAGCTTGCCAAGTTAGTCAGCCAAATCCAGCTATACCAAGCATTGGGCGGCGGTGCAAGCTTAACTGCTGAGCAAATCACAGAATTTAATCGTCAGCGTGAAGCCATGCGTCCAGCCATGCTGATGGATGACGAAAAATCCCAATAGGCTGATAATCACCCAACAACCCAATATACCAACCAAGATATTGGGTTGTTGGGCATCAATTACCACCGTTTAGATTGTGCAGATTGAATGTGGGTTGTTACTGCATTTGTGAGCGTATCAAGTGATTTATCAGAAAGCTTGGTAAGTTTGATGTCGACCATCGGTGCACTTAACTCCCAATCTCCACGATAACAAGATAATTGCCAAGCCGCCAATGATTGGCAGTCTGGTTCGATTTGGTCAAAGCTGATACTAAATGCCTTAGGCGTTTCTTTATCACCAAAGTATAGCATGCCTTTTTTGGCTTTTTGTAGCGGTTGATTGTGATAACTACTCAGCACAAAAACCAAATGATGTGCCTCTTTGAGCAATTTATCCAATTTGATTTGAATTTGTTCTTGCTGAATTAGACTATCGTCAAAGCTTTTAGCACCTACCAAGGCATCGCCATGATGGCGAATAGATTCATTGGCATTACGCAAATTACCATACCAAATCGTCTCCAAGATATTAAATGCCTTATCATAAACAAAGCAAGATAAATCAATATCCATCGCCACAGGCGCCTCATCTACTAAGGGCAGTTTGGCAAGTAAGGCAGATAGCCCTTGTTTTTCAAGGCTGGTAAAGTGGTAGCTCACCCCCACGGTCACAGTATGACCAAGTTGATGCTCACGAATCTTGATTGGGTCAAAATATTCTTTTAAGATATGAGTATTGGTTGACATAAGGTAATTTTATCCATTTAAGTGAAAAGTTCATCATACCTTATCTACATCAGAGTTTTAAGTGTTGGCATGCAGATTGGTTGATAAAAGGGGCAATTTTAACAAAAAACCTAAACAGACCGTACAAATACAAGCAAAAATTCTCAAAGTAATCAGGCTGTTATGGGTGGGTTGATTATCGGGCCAATTAATCAAAAATCTTCCCAGGGTTGATGATGCCATTGGGGTCAAATACCGCTTTGATGGCTTTCATATAATCAATCTCAGTCTGGGTGCGTGTGTAGGTTAGATATGGCTTTTTGGTCATGCCAACGCCATGTTCAGCCGAGATAGAACCTTGATATTTTTGCACGGTATCAAACACATAAGTATTGACCGTTTGGCATTTTTCAAAAAATTCATCTTTGGTCAAATTGGCAGGTTTTAGAATATTTAAATGTAAATTGCCATCGCCAATATGGCCAAACCAACAGATTTCAAAGTCGGGATAATTGGCTGTGACGATGTGTTCAATATCGCTGATAAAGTCTGCCAAATGGCTGATTAATACTGAAATATCGTTTTTATAAGGGGTGAATGCCGAGATGGTCTCAGAGATGCTTTCACGCAATTTCCAAAGTTCTTGAAGTTGCCCAATACTTTGGCTCATCACACCATCAACAATTAGCCCCTCTTCGGCACATTGCTCAAACACGCCCATCGCCAAATCCAGCACATCATCATTGATGGCCTCAAATTCTAGTAGTACATAAAAGGGTGCTTGGCTCTCAAAGGGTGCTTTGGTATGACCTGCGGCGATGACTTTATCAACAGCCAGTTGGTCAAAAAATTCAAATGCTGTTAAAGTCAATGCTTGACCAAATTGAGCCAGTAAAGTCACCACACTGTTAAACTCTGTCACGCCAAGCACCATGGCGGTTAGATTGATTGGCTGTTTTTCAAGTTTGATTAACGCCTTGGTAATAAAACCAAGTGTTCCTTCTGCACCGATGAATAAATGGCGAAAATCATAGCCTGTGGCATTTTTTAGCATACCGCCATTTAAAGTTAAAATATCCCCTTTGCCTGTAACAACGGTGAGACCTAAGATTTGATCTCGTGTCATACCATAACGGATAACCTTAATACCACCAGCATTGGTGCTGATATTGCCACCAATTTGGCTAGAACCTGATGAAGCAAAATCGACGGCATAATACAAACCTTGATTTTTGGCAAATTCTTGTAATGATTGAGTGATGACACCAGCGTCAACCTCAACCATACGGTCTGCTTCATAAAACTGACCAATTTGGTTCATTTTATCAAAACTTATCACCACCTCGCCTTTTGTCGCCACCGCTGCAGCGGATAGACCAGTGCGACCACCACTTGGCACTAAGGGGGTTTGATGCTCATTGGCCAATTTGACAATCACAGACACTTCTTCAGTTGTTTTTGGAAAAATGACTGCTTGGCAATGAGTATCAAAATGCACTGTCCAATCACGCCCCCAATGCTGGGTAGATTCGGTATCAGTTTTGATGCTTAAAGTGGGCAGAGTATTTGATAATGCTTGTAAAAATGCGTGATGTGGATTCATGCTCTTCTCAAAATTTTGGGTAAAAAACTAATCTAAACTACCATCAGTGTATAAAAGGTAAATCATACAAAATATAACTGTATCATAGCAGATTATCAAGTGATTTTAAAACATTCTTAAAAAACGGTTCTATAAACCACCTTAGAAAATAATCTTAATAAAATAATAAAATTAAATTAAATTAAATATAATTTTGGTGATGATACAACCCTAAAAGTAGAAAAATTTGCTATAATACAAATAATTTTGACCATAAAAAAAGAGCATTCATTATGACCTCCCCAATCGCCCAAAAATCTGAACTGCTTTGTCCTGCTGGCACATTTAAGAACATGCAATATGCTTTTGCTTATGGGGCAGATGCGGTGTATGCAGGGCAAGCCCGTTACTCTTTGCGGGTGCGTAACAACGACTTTGATGAAGAAAATTTGGCAAAAGGCATTGCCTACGCCCATTCGCTTGGCAAAAAGTTTTATGTGGTGGTGAACATTCAAGCACACAACGCCAAATTAAAAACCTTTATTGAAGACATTCGCCCTGTCATTGAAATGAAACCTGACGCGCTTATCATGTCCGATGCTGGCATGATTATGATGGTGCGAGAAGCTTTCCCCAATCAAGTCATTCACCTGTCAGTACAAGCCAATGCCGTGAACTGGGCAACGGTGAAGTTTTGGCAGCAGATGGGCATTAGCCGTGTGATTTTAAGCCGTGAATTATCACTCAAAGAAATTGAGCAAATCATCAAAGAAGTGCCTGACATGGAGGTTGAAGTTTTTGTCCATGGGGCGCTGTGCATGGCGTATTCTGGGCGGTGCTTACTCTCTGGCTATATCAACAAACGAGATGCCAACCAAGGCACTTGCACCAATGCCTGTCGCTGGAATTACAACACTTATAAAGCGGTAGAGAATGAAACAGGCGATATCGTCCCTGCCAACCCAGAAGTGTTCGTCCCCAGTCAAGGCGAGATTAGCAATGTCAATCTAAATGGTGATGTCGTCATGGACGATGATTATGTAGAAAAGCCATCCGATGAGGTTGTACTAATTGAAGAACAAGGTCGCAAGGGTGAGCTGATGGCGATGTATGAAGACGAACACGGCACTTATATCATGAACTCAAAAGACTTGCGTGCGGTGGAGCTGGTGCCTGATTTGGTCAATATGGGCGTGCATTCGTTGAAGATTGAAGGGCGTACCAAATCGCATTATTATGTCGCTCGCACCGCTCAGGTATACCGCCAAGCGATTGATGATGCTTTGGCAGGCAAGCCTTTTGATACAGGACTCATCACCGCGCTTGATGGGCTTGCCAATCGTGGTTATACCGAAGGATTTTTACGCCGTCATGTGCATTCTGATTACCAAAATTATGAATACGGCTCATCTAAGACCGACAATCAGCAGTTTGTCGCTGAAGTGGCGGACATCAGCGATGAGCGTTTGACTTTGACTGTCAAAAACAAGCTGATGGTGGGCGATACCATTGAAATCATGACTCCGCAGGGGAATGTTAGCTACACGCTAACTGAGATGTGGGATAAAAAAGGCGAGGCGATTGATGGTGCGTTAGGCTCTGGTTGGGTGTGTCAAATTGCCAATCCCTTTAAGGATATGGATAAAGACGTGCTAAAATTTGCCCTAGTGATGAAAAGCGTGAGTGAGGCGATTTATAGCTAAGCGGTGATTGTTATATGCAGTTAAAATTTATGGATTTTTGTTCTGGCATAGGTGCAGGGCGTCTGGGTCTAGAAAATGCAGGCATGTGCTGTGTTGCTCATAGTGAAATTGATTTGAATTCTGACCTAACCTATCAATTATTTTTTAATGATTACTCAAATTTGGGGGATTTAACCCAACTAAATTCAGATGACTTACCTGATTTTGATGTGATGCTTGCTGGGTTTCCTTGTCAAACTTTTTCCATTGTTGGAAAAAGAGCAGGGCTTGATGATAACCGTGGGCAAATTATTTATTATCTGACAGATATTTTAAAGCAAAAAAAAGTCTCTTTTTTTATCTTAGAGAATGTCAAAGGGTTAATTAATCACAATAAAGGTGAAACACTGAACTTTATCTTATCATTATTGTCAGAAGCTGGCTATGATGTGTATCATCAAGTATTAGACAGCCAATATTATGGCGTACCACAAATGCGCCAACGGGTTTATTTTGTCGGCATCAGAAAAGATATTAAGCACATGCCTTTTAAATTTCCACAACCAATTTTATCAAAACCGATTGATGACTTTTTAAGTGATGATAGGGATTATGAATTTGATGTCAATAATCCCACTTTTCAAAAATACCTAGCCAGCAAATATAACAAAAATCAATACAATATTGAAGAAATTTTAAAAAATGACCATAACATCATTGATTGGCGACAATCAGATTTGCGCCTTTATGATAAAAAAGTTCCAACACTAAGAACAGGTAGGCATGGTATTTTATATACCAAAAATGGTACACTTCGTAAATTAAGTGGTTATGAAAGTTTATTATTGCAAGGATTTTCAAAGCAGCTTGCCAAAAAAGTCATAGAACACAAATTACCTGATGGTAAAATACTCTCGCAGGCAGGCAATGCCATGACTGTTACAGTCATTGAACAGATTGGCAAACAATTATTAAAATCTATTGGTGAGCAAGATGAACAACAAGCAAAACTTGATTGATTTGGGTTCACAAACTGCCAAAAATGGTTTCAAAAATGAAGAAGGCATTTGTGCTAAATTTAATCACTGGCAATCTGATGAGATTGCTCAGAAGTGGCTTGTTATTATGGGCTATGATTTATCACAAATTAAGAGCGTAAAAGCAGTTATTTTATCTGGATATAAGGCAGATATTAATTTACAAGTTTTTGTATTCTATAAAGAAGTGGTAGATATTAAAAATATTCAAGTCAAATTGGTTAGTAATAAAAAAGGTTTTAACCAAATTGATAAACGATGGGTAAAATCCTATCAAGAACTTTGGCATTTTGATGACAACATTGGTCAACTATTAAGATATTTTACAGGTGAATTAAAAAAAGGCAGTAAAAAACGACTTTTAATGAATGAATTTACTGACAATGAACAAATCATGTTATTAAATTGGTTTAAAAATAATAAAATCTTAGTACTGAGCGATATATTGCGTGGGCGAGGTGAGTTTAGTGCTGAATGGATGTTGGTTGCTCAAAAATTATCTCAAAATTCTCGTTGGGCTTTAAAAAATATTAATGAAGTTTTGCAACACTATGGCGATGGTGATGTGGTGATTTCACCTAGGGGTTCATTAAAAATTGGAAGGGTAACCATGCAAAGAAAAGGTGGGGATAATGGACGACCAACTGCCAATATGCTTCAGTTTAAGATTGACCCAGCAGAATTATTTGAGCTTTAAAGTTATGGCACTAAAAATTACCACCGACTGTATCAACTGTGACATCTGTGAACCAGAGTGTCCCAATGATGCCATCAGTTATGACCAAAAAGGGCAAAAGACTTATGTCATCAACCCTGATTTATGCACCGAATGCCTAGGCTTTTATGATGAACCGACCTGTGATAAGGTCTGCCCCATTGACTGTATCATCAAAGATGATAGCCGACCTGAAACCCCTGATGAGTTAATGGCAAAATATAAGCGGATTTGGGGAAAATCATAAAAATAAATCTTTTAAAGTAAACCAACTTTAAAGTAAACCGATTAAAAAGCGTACCCATTAGTACGCTTTTAATGTTTTGGTGGTTGTTTATTGCTATGCCGTCAGTGCTTTTTTGACCAATCCTGAAATGATGGCAGGGTCAGCTTGACCGACGGTCTTTTCTTTAACTGCATTCATCACGCGTCCCATATCTTTCATGCTATTGGCTTCAAGCTCAGTAATAGTCGCAGCGATGATATCATTCAGCGCCGCTTCATCAAGTTGAGCAGGTAGAAACTGCCCAATTACCTCAATTTCAAATTTTTCTTTGGCTGCCAAATCATCTCGACCATTAGCTTGATAAATATCCAATGATTCTTGACGCTGTTTGATTTGCTTTTGTAACAGCTCAAGCACAGCATTATCATCTAAAGTTGTCTGATGATCAATCTCTACTTTTTTGATGGCGGCTTGTATATTACGCAGGATTTTTACCACTTCCATCTCTCGAGCTTTCATAGAAGATTTGATGGTTTGGGTTAATGAGTCTTTTAAAGTCATGACAGTTTTCCTTTAATGGGGTTGATTAAATATGGTTTTGTAGGGCTAACAGCCGATCATATACGGTCGTTTTTTTTAATCCAAGTACATCTGCAACAATGCTGGCAGCTTTTTTGGGCGGTAACTCTTTGGCGATGGCAAGAAGCCACGCATCATAATCCGTGCTTTGGTGTACTGTGTCATCACATCCTGCAACCACCACGACAATTTCACCTTTTTGTTGATTGCTGTCATTTTGGACAAATTGGACAAGCTCACCTAAGGGTAGTTTTTTGATGGTTTCAAAGGTTTTGGTCAGCTCACGACATAAAGTTGCTTCACGAGTTGCCCCAAAAACAGTCATCATGTCAGTTAAGGAGTCAACGATGCGGTGTGGTGCTTCATAAAATATTAAAGTTTGTGTGCAGGCTTGCCAGTGTTGCAAGGCTTTAAGTCGTCCATGCGACTTGGCGGGCAAAAATCCAGCAAAAGTAAATCGGTCTGAGGGCAGTCCTGCCACCGAAAGGGCGGCTATCGCTGCACATGCACCCACAATAGGCACTGTATTGATACCGTGTTCGTGAGATGCCTTGACCAATCGATATCCAGGGTCAGAGACCAAGGGTGTCCCTGCGTCGCTAATGAGTGCAACAGACTGACCAGAGTTTAATTTTTCAATTAGGTGTACGGTTTGCTTATCGGCATTATGTTCATGATAAGCAATCGTTGGCGTGGTGATATTAAAATGCTTTAGCAATTTGGATGAAGTACGAGTATCCTCACAAGCGATGAGATTGACGGATTTTAGTGTGCTGATGGCGTGTTCTGTCATGTCTGATAAGTTGCCAATTGGCGTGCTAACAATGTATAAAGTACCATTCATGATTATTCATTCTCACCAAAAATATCTGTATTGCTGGGTGATAGATGATGCTTGTCAGAAGGTGTTAGGTGTAGCCAATCACCAAGCACCAAAGCAAGCTCATCCATACCCTCTTTTTTAAGTGCAGAAAACAACTGAATACTAAAAGGTAAGTCCAATACTTCTAGCTGTTTTTTTGTTGCTAACAAGGCGGATTTTTGTGCGCCTCGCTTAAGCTTATCAGATTTTGTGAGTAAAACATGAACAGGTAATTTGCCATCTTTTGCCCAGTGTAACATTTGTTCATCAAAATATTTAAGTGGATGGCGGATATCAGTCATCAAAACCAGACCTGCCAAGGATTGGCGAGATACCAGATAGTCTTCAAGTTCTTTTTGCCATTTGATTTTCATGCTTTCAGGTACAGCGGCATAACCATAACCAGGCAAATCCACGATGCGTGCTTGTTCATCACCCACCATAAAAAAGTTAATCATTTGGGTTCGTCCTGGTGTTTTTGACGAACGAGCAAGTTGTTTTTGGTGTGTGATGGTATTGATGGCAGAGGATTTACCAGCATTGGAGCGGCCAGCAAATGCCACCTCAAAGCCTGTATCTTCAGGGCATAGTTTAAAGGTGGGAGCGGACAATAAAAACTTAGTTTGGTGAATTTGTTTTAATATCTCTTGGCTGTTCATATCAGTTAATCGTTAAACATAATATTTAAGTGTACCATGAAAGATTAAAAATAGCGATATGAGCCTAGGGCGATGCGTGTTAAATTTCAGGCAAACCATCTATTTTTTTTAATGATGATAAAAAATGGCCATTTAAAAAATAGCCATTTAAGTGACATATTAAGCTTAAAAATGAATGTAAAAAGATGACTGGTATCTTTTTTACAAGGCAAATAGACAACCACGCTTTATTCTAAGCTTTCTAGGCGAATACGCACGACAGGTTCAACCACCGCCCCGAGTGCTTCAATTTGGCGGATAGCGGCATTCATTTGTTTTTCTAAGACAGGTAGTGTTAAAATAATCACTGGTACTAAGCCTGATTTATGGGCATCACGCTGTAAAATGGCATCGATATTAATACCATTATCACTTAAAATGCGAGTTGTGTCTGCCAAAACACCAACTTCATCTTTGACCGTTAAACGCAAGTAATAACCCGATGTCATCTCATCGGCAGGTAAAATACCAATATCAGACAGCTCTTCGGGAATAAATGCCAAATGTGGTACATCGCTTGGTGTGGCGGCATTGATGACATAAATCAAATCCATCACATCAGCCATAACTGCTGATGCGGTTGCACCTGCACCTGCACCATCACCATAATACAGTGATTGACCCAAGGGGTGAGCATCAATCATAACGGCATTTTTGACGCCATTAACATTGGCAAGCAGTGCTTGTGAAGGAATAAGTGTAGGATGAACACGAAGTTCAATGCCATGATCACGGCGGATAGCAAAGCCTAAATGCTTGATCGTATAGCCAAGCTCTTTGGCATAGATGACATCTTGTAAGCCGATCTTGGTAATGCCTTCGCAATAAACTTTATCAAACTGTACAGGAATACCAAAGGCGATAGATGCCAATAGGGATAATTTATGTGCCGCATCAATCCCTTCAACATCAAAAGTTGGGTCAGCTTCTGCATAACCAAGCGCTTGAGCTTCAACAAGTACTTCGTCAAATTTACGATTTTTTTGTTGCATCTCTGTCATGATAAAGTTGCCAGTACCATTGATGATACCAGTGAGCCAGTCAATTTTATTTGCCGCCAACGCTTCTCGGACAATTTTGATGATTGGGATACCACCTGCAACAGCCGCTTCATAGCGTACTTGGACGCCATGCTCTTCAGCCAATCTAAAAATCTCATTACCATGTTTGGCAAGTAAAGCCTTGTTGGCGGTTACAACATGTTTTTTGTGGCGAATGGCATGCGTGATGACTTCATAGGCAATATCTGTACCGCCAATCACCTCAATCACGATATCCACATCCTTCGCCTCTGCAATGGACATTAAATCAGCAGTTTGATTGATACTTGGGTCGATATCATGGCGATGACGGCGAGTCCCTGCGTGTGTTATCACAAGCTGATGACCGCTACGGCGAGCAAGCTCATTGACATTATCTTTAATAAGGTTTAATACGCCAGTACCGACAGTACCCAAACCCAGTACGGCAAGATTGATGGTATTATTCACAAAATACTCCGCTATCGGAATGTTAATTTTGATACATTTGGCGATAAAAAGACCACCAAACTCTGAAAAAAGCGTTTATAATCAGTGCTGATATGTTCAATATTAAAATTATTCAAATTAAAAAATACCTTTTAACACCTTTGATAAATCTATAAATTGCCTAAGTTATCATAAGTTCGTGTTTTGTGCTAGGTTTTTTTGGTGATTTAATTTTTACCCTTAGGTATTAGGGTGTACTTACCTGTGGTATTGACAACAAAAATAAAATTTAGTCGTTTTTCATCATAAATAATATTAAATTTTATTTTTATCAAAACTTAATAAAATATTATCAAGGGTAGGCACGCCCCAGCTTTTTTGATCAATCAGGACAGTTATCGTTGTTCAATGGCAGTATGGATGAGATCTTTGGCAGGCATATAGCCACCAATCTGCCTGCCAGATTCGGCAAAAACAGCAGGCGTGCCTGATACGCCCAAACTACGCCCTAATGCCAAATGTTCTTGAACAGGGTTTTTACAATGCTTGGCATGGACAGTTTGACCAAGCTTAGCTGCTGTTAAGGCTGCTTTTCGGTCTTGGCTGCACCAAATTGCTTCGGTGAGCGGTATGTCTTGTTCTGAGCGTGGCCACGCCAAATAACGCACCTCAATACCGCCAGCATTGAGCTGCTTGATATCCTTGTGTAGCATTCGGCAGTAGTGGCAAGTTGGGTCGCTAAAAACATAAATAGATGCTTTATGCTGACTGGTTGCAGGGTAAATAATCATATCATCAGTATTGGCTTTGGCTAAGGTTTCTTTGGCCAAAGATGACTGAATGTCAGCGGTAATATCTGTCGGATAATCACCACTTAATTTGACAATTTGCCCTTGAATTAAATATTCACCCGATTTATCTGTGAACATTGCAGGGGCATTTTCAAAGCTGACCCAATAGATATCAGGCATGGTTGTTGGCAGGGCATTTGTCACAGTGATATCAACCCCTGCTTGGGTCAAATTATCTTGGAGCGTCTTGACAAGCGTGGTATCGCTTTGAGCGCTTTTAGCAGAAGTTTGGGTTTGGGTTGTTGGCTGGCTGGCATTAGAGGTATCTTTGGCATGAGAATTGCCAGAGCTGCAGGCGCTTAATAATAAAAAGCTTGCCATTAGTGTTGGCGGTAATAATCGGTGCATAAAAATTTGACGCATGGTTTTAACAGCCTAAAAGTGATAAACATGGTAGTTTGAGGGTGTGATATCAATGATTTATCAGTCATTGAGCGACTTGCCTTTGATGATTAAAATGGCTGTTGCATGAAGTTATGAAGTATTGACATCTTAATCATCATATCCCAAAAGTCATTGGCTTAACTAAAATAGATAATCTCAAAAAAATTATACCAAAAAATGGCCATTGCTACCAAGATATTTCAAGATATTTGTTTAAATGACAGCGTTAATTTTTACTGTGGTTTGTTTTGGTTTTATCGCATTGGATTATTATTCATATTACATTTATAATAAATTGATAATAACTTAACTTATTTTATTTTAAATAATCGCATCATCTGACTTGCAAATTGTCATAATTATTTGATACAATACGGCGTTATTTCAAACCTGCCTTTGGTGTTTTATCACTCGATTTAAAGCCCAATTAGGCGCTCATACAGGAAATAACCTATGCTACGCATTGCCTATGATGCTTTGACATTTGATGATGTCTTGCTTTTGCCCGCCTATTCTGAAGTTCTCCCAAAACAAACTTCCCTAACCACTCGCTTAACCAAAGATATTACCATCAATTTGCCCATTATTTCTGCTGCCATGGATACCGTCACCGAATCAAAAATGGCAATTGCGATGGCTCAGCTAGGTGGCATGGGTATCATTCATAAAAATATGGATATCGCTCACCAAGCACGCCGTGTCCGCCATGTGAAAAAGTTTGAAGCAGGTACGGTGGCAGATCCGATTACTGTTACCGCCGATGCAACTGTTGGCGATTTGCTTGCCTTGACGCGTGAGCATAAAATCAGTGGCGTACCAGTCGTTGAAGCAGGCACTAATAAGGTTGTGGGTATTGTCACTCATCGTGATTTGCGTTTTGAGACCAATTTATCTCAGCCAGTCGCCAATGTGATGACCCCAAAAGATAAGCTTGTGACTGTTAAAGAAGGTGAAACCCAAGAGCGTATCAAAGAGCTGTTACATCGCCACCGTATTGAAAAAGTTGTGGTGATTGATGATGATTATCAGCTTAAGGGGTTGATTACCGTTAATGATTTTTCTAAAGCAGAAAATAACCCGAATGCCGCCAAAGACAGTAAAGGTCACCTGCTGGTTGGTGCGGCAGTTGGTACTGGTGCCGATACCCAAGCGCGTGTTGAAGCATTGATCGATGCACAAGCCGATGTGATTATCGTAGATACCGCACATGGTCATTCCAAGGGTGTGATCGATCGTGTGGCGTGGATTAAGAAAAACTACCCTAATATCCAAGTCATTGGGGGTAATATCGCAACAGGTGATGCTGCTTTGGCACTGTTAGATGTAGGGGCAGATGCTGTTAAAGTGGGTATTGGTCCTGGTTCTATTTGTACAACCCGTATTGTTGCAGGCATTGGCGTCCCGCAGATAAGTGCCATTGATAGTGTGGCAAGTGCGTTAAAAGATCGCATTCCTTTGATTGCCGATGGCGGTATTCGTTTTTCGGGTGATATCGCCAAAGCCATCGCAGCAGGTGCTTCATGTATTATGGTGGGTAGCTTGTTGGCAGGTACCGAAGAAGCACCTGGTGAGGTGGAATTATTCCAAGGTCGTTATTATAAGGCTTATCGTGGTATGGGCAGCTTGGGGGCAATGTCTGGTCAAAATGGCTCATCGGATCGTTATTTTCAAGATGCCAAAGATGGTGTTGAAAAACTGGTTCCAGAGGGTATCGAAGGCCGTGTTCCTTATAAAGGCCCTGTGGCAGGCATCATCGGTCAATTGGCAGGTGGTCTAAGATCATCCATGGGTTATACAGGTTGCCAGACCATCGAACAGATGCGTAAGAATACCAGCTTTGTCAAAGTGACTTCCGCAGGCATGAAGGAATCGCATGTACACGATGTACAGATTACCAAAGAAGCACCCAATTATCGCCAAAATTAACTCTATTAATAGCAAATACAAGCACTCATTAGATAGGGTGGGTGCTTTTTAGAGCATAAAAAATAAACTGACACATGACTTATTGTCATATTTTTAAAATGCTTTTAATTTAGATAATGGCTAAAAATAACAGAATATTAATTTAAAGTTTTCAAAATCAAGCGATTAGATGAAATTATGAAAATAAATAACAATAAGTCTGATTTATTTTAACCAATAATATCAATTATCATTTACAAGAAAAATTTTTTTTGATAAAATTCTTACTTGTACCTTGCTATTTTTTCTTATTTATCATTTTTGGCGGTATTTTCGTTGATTTTAGTAAGTAGATGAGCAAGGGATAATTTGACAAAAACAAATTTGATTTCAAGCCTCATAATCGGAGTTATTATGAATAAGTTTCAATTATTACCGCTGACATTGGCGGTGAGTGCCGCTTTTACAACCACTGCTTTTGCAGCTGTTAGCCAGCCTAAGGTTGTCTTGGCAGGCGATACAGTGGTCAGTGATCGCCAAGGTGCAAAAATTAAAACCAATGTTGTTACCTTACGAGAAAAAGACGAAAGCACGGCTACAGATTTGCGTGGTTTGTTACAAGATGAACCTGCCATCGGTTTTGGCGGTGGTAATGGTACTTCTCAATTTATCAGCATTCGTGGCATGGGTCATAATGCCATTGACCTAAAAATTGACAACGCTTATCAAGATGGTCAATTACACTACCACCAAGGTCGCTTTATGCTAGACCCCCAGATGGTCAAAGTCGTTTCGGTACAAAAAGGGGCGGGCTTTGCCAGTGCAGGCATTGGGGCAACCAATGGTGCGATTGTTACCAAAACCTTAGATGCTGATGAGCTTTTAAGAAACAGCGACAAAGATTATGGCTTTAAAGTTGGTGCAGGCTTATCAACCAACAAAGGTCATTCTTATCATGGCAGTGCCTTTGGTAAAGCACAGACAGGATTTGGTCAGGTAGATGCCCTTGTCTCTTATAATCAAGTAAATGACAGCGACTATAAAGGCGGTAAAGGGTACACCAATCTGTTGGGCAATGATGTGGTTACAAGAAGTGCCTTGGATAAATCCAGTTACCTTGTCAAGGCAGGGCTAACTGCTGGCGATCATCGATTTGTGGTCAGCCATCTAAATGAAGTTCATAAAGGCATTCGTGGCGTGCGTGAAGAGTTTGACTTCGCCAATCGTGCCTTGACGCTAGATATAGAAAAAGATAAGAAAAAACGTACTGACGAACAGCTTCAGGCAGAGTTAGATAACAAATATGCAGGCAAGGGTTACAAACTTGGCAGTAAAACACCAGATGGTAAAAAGTATAATGTGGTTGATGCCAATGGTAAATTGGTGGCTGATTTAGATAGGAACAACCCAACTCAGCGTGAAACCTACCAAAAGTTAACCAACCTTGAATGGACAGGTAAAAACCTTGGTTTTGCAAATGAAGTTACTGCCAATGTCTATAAGTTAGAACATGGACGCAACTCCTCTAGCGATAAAGGTAACAGCTATATTCTTCGTGATGTACCTAATACCATCAATGATAACGGTGATAGCCCATCAAATATGCATGTTAGTGCCAAAGGGGCTAATATTAATTTTGATAAAGAATTTAATCACGGTCTATTAAAAGGCTTTGGCGTTGACCATACTTTATTAAAATATGGCATCAACTATCGCCATCAAGAAGCTGTACCGCCTAGAGGTATTAGACCTGGTTTTCAAAACCAAGAAAAAACCGATGCTGGCATTTATCTAGAAGCGGTTAACCAAATTAATGACTTTACCATCAATACAGGCGTGCGTGTTGACCGTTTTGACTTTAAAGCTATGGACGGTAAAAAGGTTGGAAAAACCGACATCAACCCAAGCTTTGGGGTGATTTATGATGTCAATCCTAATCTTAGCGTCAGCGGTAACCTAATCTATGCCACTCGCAGCCCACGCTTTGCTGATGCTATCCTAAGCCGTGGCTTCCGTGATGGCGTTGTGAGTATTGCTGATAACGCAAAAGCAGAAAAAGCACGCAATACCGAGATTGGTTTTAACTATAATAATGGGCCATATACCGCCTTTGGCAGCTATTTTTGGCAGCGTGTGGATAATGCCAGAGCTACTGCCGATGCTGTACAACACCCCACAGTTACAACAGCTAAGATTACCTATCTTGGCAACCAAGGTCATCAGACCAACCACGGTTATGAGCTGGGCGTAGGCTATACCGAAGGTGCGTGGCGTGCGCGTGCTGGCGTTGCTCACAGCAAGCCAACCATGCACAATGTCAAATTTAAAGCTAACCCTGAATATGCCGTGCGTACAGGTCGTACATGGACAGCAGATGTCGCCTATCGCCTGCCAAACCCAAGCGTAGAGCTTGGTGTGAGACACACCTTGGTTGAAGGGGTAGATGCCAAAGACACTTCTATCCTTAGCGGTAAATTTGATGATAAAGATGGTGCTATTCTTAACCGTGAAGGCTATAATGTCAGTGACATCTATGCCAACTGGAAGCCTTATGGCAATGATAAGGTGAATGTAAACTTTGCGGTGAATAATGTCTTTAATAAAAACTATCGCCCACACACTCAGCGTGCTTCCATAGATACCTTACCTGGGGCAGGTCGTGATTTCCGTGTTGGCGTGAACTTCACTTACTAATACTTGCCGATTTATCGGTATAATACTGAACACTCAAGCACGCTTGGGTGTTCTTTTTATGGGTATGAGTGGATAAAAACGATAAAAAAAGCCAATCGTATCATATTGATTGGCTATAATGATAAAATTAAATCATTACTGATTTAAAAACCACGCATTGGCACTGCGTTTGGCAGATTCGATTTCACTGGAGGATAAATTCAGAGCAAGCTGGCTGACTTTAACCTTAGCACGATTGCGTACATTATCATCAAGCATACCCTCACGAGCGGATAAATCATACCATTTATAAGCATCAACCAAGCGTTGTTGCTGCTCATCAATCATTGCCAAAGCATAGCTGGCACGATTATCCCCCAAATTGGCTGCTTTCTCAAGCCAAGCTCGGCCTGTGGCTATATCGGCTCTAACACCTTCTCCACGCAAATACATGATGCCAAGATTGAGCTGAGCTGGAGCAATATTTTTTTCGGCGGCACGGGTATACCAATAAACAGCTTTTGAGGCGTCTTTGGTAACACCTTCTCCTTTTTGCAAGCGTTTGGCAAGAAAAAACTGGGCATGATAATCACCACGAGCGGCTTGATTGGTCAAGGTTGTGATATCGATTGTTTCAAAGCGAGTGTTAGCAATGGCGGATAGAGAATGACTGAAAGTGGCACTGCCCAATATGCTGGCAAATAAGGTGATTTTAAGCAGTTTCATGGCGATGTCCTTTGGTGTGTTAAAGCTTTGTAAAGTCTCCCAAAGTCATATGATGCTGACTGTCGGAAGTATTTACAGATAAAACCAAATAATACATCCATACCGTTCATATATGATATTCAATGATATTTATACGGTCTATGGCATGGCATATTATGAATGAATTCAACCACTTAGTATAATGTATTTATATCATCATATCAGTAAACAAAGGGTAACAGAAAGTTGCATAATATCATCAATTCATATCGCTAGGTGAATGTGCTTGCTCAACAGTCAGCGATACCTTAGTACTTGGCAATATGATAAACGGCAACATCTGCCAGCAGATTTGGAATACGCTTGACCATATGATTTAATAGCACTGGAGGTAATTTTGGATTTGGCTTATCGCTAATGGCAACTGTGTCTAGAATGCGAATGTTATTTTTATCGCACAATTGTTCAAAATCCTTAAAAGTACATAGATGAATATTGGGGGTATTATACCATTCATGGGGTAGAGTGTCTGATATCGGCATCATACCTTTGATGCCCAAATACATACGGTTTTGCCAATAGGCAAAATTTGGAAAAGTGACAATGCCTTCTTTGGCAACTCTGAGCATATCAATCAATAGCTGGTCTGGGGCCTTGACTGCCTGTAACGCACGAGCCATGACGACCGTATCAAAGCTATTATCAGCAAAGCGTGCCAAGCCATCATTGAGATTTTGTTCAATGATATTTAAACCTTTGGCGATGGCTTGATTGATTTTATATTCATCAATTTCAAGCCCATAGCCTGTGACACCTAAATGCTTTTGAAGATGTTCAAGCAGCGTTCCATCACCGCACCCCAAATCCAGTACACGGCTATTAGGTTCTATCCATTGCTCAACGAGTTGGTGGTCAATACGCATAAAATACCTATATGGATTTGATGAAAATTTTTGCTAACATGTTAAAATTATACTTTATTTGGCCTGTAAAAAACCTTTGAGAGCATCACGATAACGAGGAATATCAAATAAAAAAGAATCATGACCATGCGGGGCATCGACATTTACAAAGCTAACTGGCTTGGTATTAGCCATTAAAGCATCGACCAACTCAACTGAGCGTTCGGGGCTAAATCGCCAGTCTGTGGTAAAAGATATTACCAAAAATTGGCAGCGTGTGCGAGACAAAGTCAGCTTTAGGGCATCTTCATCAGACAGACCATCAGGTGCATAGTCACGAGTCGGATCAAAATAATCTAATGCTTTGGTCATTAAAAGATAAGTATTGGCATCAAAGTTTTGGCTGAAGCGTTCACCTTGATAGCGTAAATAGCTTTCTACCTGAAACTCAACATCATAGCCATACATAAACCGACCAGATTTTAAATCTCGTCCAAATTTGGCTTTCATGGCATCTTCGGTAATATAAGTGATATGCCCAACCATACGAGCTAATATTAAACCACGCCGTGGATAAGTGCCATGCTCTAAATACCAGCCATCATGAAACTCAGGATCTGATAAGATTGACTGGCGAGCAACTTCATTAAAGGCAATATTTTGGGCGGATAATTTGGGCGTACTGGCGATAATCACACAGCGAGATAATCTATCAGGATAATCAACCGACCATTGCAGTGCCTGCATGCCGCCCATTGAGCCACCCACAATTGCATGCCATTTTTTGATTTCTAGGCGATCAGAGAGCATGACTTGGGTTTTAACCCAGTCTTTGATAGTAATCAAGGGAAAATCTGCACCATAGATTTTACCTGTTTTGGGATTGATGGTGGTAGGGCCTGTTGAACCGTGGCAAGAGCCAATATTATTTAAACAAACTACAAAAAATTTGCTGGTATCAATCGCTTTACCATTACCAATAAGATTATCCCACCAGCCAGCCTTGGTATCATCAGCAGAATGATAACCTGCAGCATGATGGCTGCCTGATAAGGCATGGCAAATTAAGATGGCATTAGATTTATCTGTATTGAGCGTACCATAAGTTTCAATGACAAGCTCAAAAGCAGGCAAAATCTGCTGGCATTCTAATGTTAAAGGCTCATCAAAAATAAGTGTCTGTGGCTGGACAATGCCAACGGAACTTGGATCAAGATACGGTGCTGTTTGTTCATAATCAGACACAACGGTTTCCTAATTTATTCAATGTATTTATGTACTTAATCTTGATTAACTGAAGTTAATTGACTGAATTTAGCTAAGCATTGATTTTATAATGATAACTTAACTAAATACCATCGCCTAACTAGACCTTAATTGAAAACCAACCTGATTGGGCGGGGTAACCTTAAAGATTTGCACTTTAAATAACACATCTTGACCTGCTAAAGGGTGATTAAAATCAACCAAAACCTCATCATCGGTTACCAAGCTTATGACACCAACCAGTGAATTTTGACCTTTATCGGCAAATTCCATCATCATACCAACCACAGGATTGGGTTCAGATAGGGCAAATTGTGTCCGAGTAAAAGTTTGGACATTTTCAGGATTCCATTGTCCAAAGGCATCATCAGCTGACAAGGTGGCGGTGCGTGTATCACCAGCTTTTAGGTTGATTAAGACTTTTTCAAATCCTGCCAATAAACTTTCATCGCCGATGGTGAGTGTGACAGGTTCTTGGCGATGAAAAGTTGAATCAATCACCTCGCCGTTCATCAAACTGACCTCAAAATGTAAACTGACGGTGCTTTTATGGGTGATGCGAACTTCTTCACTGGGTAAAATGGGTGTATTCATGAGATGGTATTAAATTGGTGAATTGGATTTTGGGATGGATGGCAGTTTTTCGTAGTTATTTTAGCACAGTTAATCAGCAAAGGTACTTAAAACTTGAAAAATTTAAAACTTGAAAAATTACGATTTGATTGGTGCTGGGTCTTTCAAGTCTTATGGCAAAATGGTCAAAAATCTGCTCATTTTGATTGAATGTTTTGACCATTTTGATGAGCGGTGGCTGATGGGTGGTTTAAACAGATCGCCGTTTTTTTTCTAAAAATAGCATATCATAAATAATCATTGCCATCCCAACACAAATACCAATATCTGCAATATTGAAAATCGGATAATGCCACACATCAGCATAATGCACATGGATGAAATCCACCACATGATTATGTAAAATACGGTCAATGACATTACCAATAGCACCACCTAATACCAAGGATAAGCCTAAGTTTAGGATGTTGGCGGTTTTTGGTGCTTTTTTTAGATAAATGATGATAAAGCCTGAGATGATCAAACCTAAAATAGCAAAAAACCATTTTTGCCAGCCATTTTGATCTGCCAAAAAACTAAACGCTGCACCATAATTATGCGCCAAAGTCCAGTTTAGGATGGGCGAAATGACCTCAACACTCTCACCAAGCTGAAAGGTGTTTTTAAAATAAAATTTGGTCATCTGGTCACTGACTAAGACCACAATAGCAATGAGATAATAGCCCATGACCTGCTTGGTATTTAAAAGCAAATGATTAGGCATACAAACGCATCTCCCCATCATCTAAATTCTGCACACAACGACCACAAATCTCAGGATGCTCGGCGTGTGTACCAACATCAGTACGAACATGCCAGCAGCGGACGCATTTTGTGCCATCAGCAGGCGTGATGGTTGTAGACAGCGTATCACCAGATTTCACGGTTGCATCAGAGGTGATGAATACAAAGCGTAGTTCATCACCAAACTTATTTAAGATATCAGTGATATCTTGTGGAGCGGTAATGGTAACTTTGGCGGTCAGATTACTGCTGACAATTTTATCACTGCGTGCTTGCTCGATGGACTTATTCACCGTATCTTTGATTAAGGCAACTTTATCCCAATCTTCGTGACTGATATCATTCATCTGAAAGTCTGGTAACTGGTACCATTCAGCGGTAAAAATATAGCCTTGTGTATCTTTTAAAACCTGCCAAGCTTCTTGGGCAGTAAATGATAAAACAGGGGCAATCCAACGCAATAAAGCATGGGCAATGTGATATAAAGTTGTTTGAGCTGAACGCCGTGGCAGACCATCTGCCTTAGTGGTATAAGTGCGGTCTTTGATAATATCAAGATAAAACCCGCCCAAATCTTGGGAACAAAATCCCATAACCGTTTGGCAAACTTGATGAAAGTCCATGCTATGATAAGCTTGGATAATCTCTTGTTGGATATGTTTGGTGCGATATAAGATATATTTATCCAAACTGATGAGTTTATCTGTTGATACCATATCGGTTTTGGGGTCAAAGTCATCCGTATTAGCAAGTAAAAACCGAATGGTATTACGAATGCGGCGATACATATCGGTTGTACGGTCAAAGCCTTCTTTAGATACAGCCATCTCGTAGCGATAATCTGACGAACCTACCCACAGACGCAAAATATCTACACCCATTTTATTGGCAATATCTGATGGTTCAAAACCTTTGGTATTGCCTTTGGATTTGGATAATTTATGGCCTTTGGCATCAACAGTAAAGCCATGCGTTAAAACTTGTTTATAAGGTGGGCGACCATAAATAGATTCACTGACCAGTAACGATGACTGAAACCAGCCACGATGCTGATCTGAGCCTTCTAAATATAAATCAGCAGGGTTGGATAGCTCTTTGCGGTGATTTAGGACAGCAAAATTGGTTGCACCTGAATCAAACCACACATCCAGTGTGTCGGTTACTTTGTAATACTCACCGCTCTCATCACCCAAAAAGTCGCTAATGTCAGCATCAAACCATGCTTCAATACCGCCTTTTTCAATGATTTGGGCGGCTTTTTCAATAAGCTCGGAGGTGCGTGGGTGCAATTGGTCTGTTTCTTTGTGGATAAAAAAGGTAATCGGCACACCCCATGTGCGTTGGCGTGAGATACACCAGTCAGGGCGACCATCAATCATGGCTTCAATGCGGTTTTGACCCCATGCTGGTGTCCATGTGATATTTTTAATATCGTTTAGGGCTTTTTGGCGAAGTCCGTTTTGTTCCATGCTGATGAACCACTGGGGCGTGGCACGAAAAATAATGGGGGTTTTGTGTCGCCAGCAGTGTGGATAACTGTGGCGGATTTTTTTGTGGTCAAGCAAGTGTCCGCTTGACCCCAAAGTCTCGATAATCTTAGGCTGCGCTTTGTAGATGTGTTCACCCACAAAAACCTTGGCATTGTCCAAATACACGCCTGCATCACTGACGGGGTTTTCAACAGGTAAATTGTATTTGTTGCCCACAATATAGTCGTCCACACCATGAGCAGGAGCGGTATGCACCAACCCTGTACCACTGTCAGCGGTAACATGCTCGCCTGTGATGATGGGTACTTGGCGTTCGCTGATAAGGGGGTGTTGGGCGTTTAAGACGGTCAAATCCGCCCCTTTGATGGTTGTGATTGTCTCAACATCATCAAGTGCCACATTTTTGCTAAAATCCGCCACCAAATCATTTGCTACGATAAAATGGGTGGTGTGATTGATGGTGCTTGGGTTTGTGATGGTATAGACCCACATTTTACCAAAGTCATTTTCTATATCTTTTTGATAAACTGCCCCCAATTTTTCTACCGCTTTTTTGGAGCGGTCATTGCCTTCATGTATCTGAAAACAGACGGCATTTCTGTATTTAAAGGCGTGGTTTAATAAGGTGTGTTTAATCTCATCATTTACCCCTTTGCCCCAAAATTCGGGTGTGATGAAGGTAAAACCAATACCGATGGTATCATCTTTGGCATTGTCATGACAAAAGCGGGTTGTGCCGATGATATTGCCAGTTCGCTTATCAATAATGGCATAGGCTTTATCTTTCACTGCTTGTTCAAAAAATGGTTCAAACACCTCTGGCAGGTGTCGTTTGGTTGGCATAAATTGCCAAATGGCAGGGTCGGATGCACACGCTTGTAGTGCCTGCTTATCGGCTTTGGTTAGGGTTCTTAGGGTAAAATTTTTACTGTCAATTTGGCTTGGTAGTGCAAAGATGGGGGTTTTTTTGCCCTTAATGACGGCATAATCAAAATCGCCATGTACCGAGATTGCTTGGTTGGCAGGCAGTGTCCATGGGGTTGTTGTCCAAATGACGGCTTGAAGCGTGCCACTGATATTGGCGATGATGGGTAGGTTTTCACGATTGACAATATCAAAGCCAACATAGATGGCATCTGAGGTTTTGTCTTGGTATTCAACCTCCGCCTCAGCTAAGGCAGAACCACAATCTAAGCACCAGTTGACAGGTTTCATGCCACGCACGATATGACCGTTGTCATAAATCTTTCCCAATGCTCGCACGATATTGGCTTCTTGTTGGTAATTCATGGTCAAATAAGGGTTGTCCCAATCGCCAAGCACACCCAAGCGTTTAAAATCTGCCATTTGTAGTTGCACCTGACTTTTGGCATACTCTCGGCACGCTTCACGAAACTTTGTTGCATTGACCTTTTGTCCGACTTTACCAATTTTTTGCTCTACTTTTTGCTCAATGGGCAGACCATGGCAGTCCCAACCAGGGACATAAGGGGCGTCATAACCATCCAAGGTTTTATACTTGATGATAATATCTTTTAGGACTTTATTAACCACATGGCCTAAGTGAATTTGCCCATTAGCATAAGGGGGGCCGTCATGTAGAATATAGGTTTTGTGGCCTTGGCGAGCCTGACGAATTTGCCCATAAACATCGTCTTTTTCCCATTGTTCCAACCAAAGTGGCTCACGCTTAGCAAGGTCTCCTCGCATGGCAAAAGTGGTATCGGCAAGATTTAGGGTGTTCTTGTAGTCGGTGATTTGGTCGGTCATAACTGGCTCGTAAAAATAAAGGAAGATGGGTTATTATAGCCTAGCTCACAACATTTATAAAGACAAAATTTACCTCAACTACCCAAATGATTATTGATAAATTTTAGGGTAGTAAGTTTTGTAATAACCCTCCAGTTTATCATTATCTACCTTATAGATATGAACAACATCTAAATTTTTATCAATCATAACAGACAACATTAATAAAAAACAAATAATCACACCATAAAAATAAATCAAAAATCCATTATTTAACACCCAAGTCGTCAAAAAAACACCAATGGGAATAAACACAATACAACACGCCAAAAAGATAAATTCAAAACTGGCACGAATATCCTTTGGGGTTGCTGTACAGCGAATATGGGTACTGTTAATATTAAACATTACCACCCCAACACCCATCATTATTAATGCCATGCAAAACAGATAAAATCCGTCCAACAAAGACAATAAAATCCCAATCGCAACCAATACAATGCTACACACCACACTTTTATGACTGCCAATTTTTTTATTGAATAATTTTAGAAAGTAAACACTACCCAATATCATTCCAATACCAAAACAACCCTCACTAATACCGATATAAAATGCAGGTAATTTAAATTTATTTGCTATATTATAGGGAATGATATAAGCAATCATTGGGGTGATGATAAAATTAGCCAGCAATGATACCAAAACCATCAATCTTTCAATGGGATTTTTAAGTAATATTTTAAAGGTATTTTTTGATTGTTTTTCTAAGTTTTCCTGCAATTTTATATTTTTTATACCATAAAACAAAATGCCACTTATAAAAGATAAAATAATACAAGCACATATAATTTGATGTGCACCAAAATAATGAATAATAAACCCAGAAATAGCGGGAGACAAGATGGTATTGATGGAATTGACAAATCCACGCACCTTAAAACCATTTGATTTATTGTTACCACCATACAAGTCATTGGTAAGGCTTGTCCCTAACGGATTTAAAAGAATGGTAAAAATAGAACTAATAACAAAAATTATACCAAAAATAAAATAATTATGAATAAATAATAATGGCAAAAAAGATAATAAGCAAATAACACAAAAACACAGTAATATCTTTTTACTATGAATGGTAAATTTTGGTTGACTGCACACCCAAGAAAACAACAACAATGCCAACACCTGACACGCCCAAGAAGTTCCAATAAAAACCCCCAAATGCTGGGGGTTTTTAAATACGGTAAGCATTAACCAAGCAAACAAAAAACCAACGGTTCTAATACTTGTATTCAGTACTGTTTCTGCAACTTGATAAACATAAAAATCCCTATGCTTCATTGTCTTTTCCTTGTAGATATTTCTTGTACACTTCATCAAGCACAACAGCAGCATTCATTGCTCTTGTAAACCCACTGAATATTGCGTTTTGTATCAATATTTCTTGAATTTCTTCTTTTGTAATACCAAGCTTATAAGCAGCTAGCCCCTGAAATGACAATTGCCTTTCTGAACTACCCATAGCAATAAGTGCTGATAATGTTGCTATATGCCGTTCTTTAATGCTCAAAACACCTCTTTGATAAATATTTCCATAAATTGAATCAATAAGCATTTCAACTAAATCTGGTGCTATTGGGTATAAATCATCGTTTAGCCTTCTTACTGCATCGTCATTAAATCTTTGCATCAATTCGATGGTTTCTTTGGATAACTTATCTGTTAATTTCATTAGGCATATCCTTTAATTCTTTGTAACAGTTCTCAATTATGGCACTTCCCAAATTCGTTAATTTTCCATTTTTGGAAATAACATCATAGCAGGCTAAAAATTGTTCCTTATTTTTATTGATATGAGAAATCAGATCATCGTAAGAATATTGAGTATTTTGTTTTTTGATAATTTGATTAAAAAATCGTGCTATTCTATACAAAACAAAAGCTGCGTGATATATACCATTCATTGTTCTTAAGCCAGTTCTAAGGGGTGATGGATAACGCTCATCATCTGAGTTAAGCACAACTTCATCATGTATCATTACAGATAACAATATTTGATGAGCAGATTCGTGTATAATCTTATCTAAGATAAACAAATCATCTTTATCAACAAAAATCTCTTCATTGAAAAAAATACAGCCTAGTTTATCAAAGTCACTTCCAGAATAAACCATTTCTTGACTATCTTTAAAGTCTACGCCAAATACATATATATCATCCACTATATTGTCAATTTCCATATAAGTTTCAAAATCAATATCCTTAATAAAATTCATAAGATTATTAATTTTTAACTTATACTCATCAATTAAATTAACATTAATTGGTTTGCAGGAAAATTCATAAGCATCATCATTAATTTTATTAAACTGATTTAAGTACAGGTTGCCCACATCTCCCACACCAGAGAAAATTATTTTTTCTCTATCATAAAACGAGATAAATTTATTAAAAGAAATAAACACATCATTTATTTCATAAATATTATTTTTTGTAATTGATTTAACAAGGTGATTAATAAAGTGGAATAAGATACCTCCCAATATGGAGTGAGATTCTGCAAACTCTATATTTTTGGCTATATTTTTCTTGAAATCTTTATCTAAGATTTCATCGCAAACATCCAACAAATAATAAAAAGAATCTACAATCTTTTCATTATTTGCACCACGCAATACAATTGCCAAAGATTGGTTTGGATTATAAATATCATTAAAATTCATTCATCGTCCTTAATACTTAATCAATAAAACAAAAAGACACCAGATTTTAACCCAGTGTCTTTTTGATTGGCATTACTTCTTATCTTTAACACCAATTGTCATAATTGTTTTGCAGTTTGATTGGTTTTTAAGCCCAACAGCTTTGCTTAGGTCTAATTGCTTTAACATAATTCCTTATATAAATGAAAAAGATAAACACCATAACCTAAAATACCTCATCAGCCTATGGTTCTTTGATTCTAAGTTAAAAAAACAAGATGTTAAGAATTTTTTATAAATTAGCATAATTTTTTTATTAAACCATTGTTTTTAATATATTTTTTTCAATATTCAACCCAAAAAAAGCGGTATCGGCAAGATTTAGGGTGTTCTTGTAGTCAATGGACTCAGTCATGGCGTATCTCGCTTTTGGCTAAATTTAGTAAACTGCCTATTATAAGACAAAATTAAGAAAGTTACAAAGTATTTGGTGGGGGCGGATGGAATATTATCAAATACAAAATATAAATATAATTCCTTATCATCTCAAAAAGCAGCATAAATGTGATATTTACAATCGGCTTCATTTTTAAGAGGCTGAAAAAGTTTTGATACTTTTTATCATGCTAAGTATAGTACAATATTAACATTATTTTTGAGTGATTTGGAGTGCGTATGAGCTGGTTTCCAAAATGGCAACCTTATACAGGTGATATTAACACACAGCCTGTGGCAACGAATGAATATCTGCCAGTTGGGCAGAGTATTATGTTGGGATTGCAGCATGTCTTGGCGATGTTTGGGGCAACGGTGCTTGCACCTTTACTGATGGGATTTGATGCCAATCTTGCGATTATGATGAGCGGGATTTGTACCATTTTATTTTTTGTGATGACAGGCGGGCGTGTTCCGAGTTATTTGGGTTCAAGTTTTGCTTTTATTGGTGTGGTGGCAGCAGCAACAGCACATGCCACAGGCAGCGGCGCTAATTCAAATCTATCAGTGGCGTTAGGTGGTATCATCGCTTGTGGTTTTTTGTATGCTGTCATTGGTTTTATTGTGATGGCAACAGGCACACAATGGATTGAAAAACTCATGCCACCCGTTGTGACAGGTGCGGTGGTGATGATTATCGGCTTAAACTTAGCCCCAATTACCGTCAGCGGTGTGCAAGGCAAGCCGTTTGATTTATGGATGGCATTAATAACCGTGTTATGTATGGGTATGATTGCGGTTTTTGCGCATGGATTTTTACAGCGTTTGTTACTACTGATAGGTTTGGTGATGGCATATGCAATTTATGTGATAGCGACCAATATTTTGGGTTTAGGTGAGCCGATTAATTTTGCTTTAATTACTGATGCCGATTGGTTTGGATTGCCAAATTTTAGCAGCCCAACTTTTGATACCAATGCCTTGCCAATCATTGCACCAGTTGCATTTATTTTGGTGGCTGAAAATCTTGGTCATATCAAAGCGGTGGGTGCGATGACGGGAGAAAATTTAACACCGTATCTTGGCAGAGCATTTGTGGCCGATGGCGTAGCAACAGCATTATCAGCAAGTGTGGGCGGCACAGGTATGACCACTTATGGCGAAAATATTGGTGTGATGGCGGTAACTCGTGTCTATTCAACACTCATTTTTGTACTGGCAGGCATATTTGCCATGATTTTGGGATTTTCTCCCAAATTTGGTGCAATGATTCAGACCATTCCTAGCCCTGTTTTGACAGGGGCGTCCATTGTGGTATTTGGTTTGATTGCCATTGCTGGTGCTAAGATTTGGATTGATAATAAAGTTAATTTTGCCAATAACAAAAATCTTATGGTTGCTGCCATTACCATCATTTTGGGTACGGGTGATTTTGGTTTGATGGTTGGAAATTTTAATCTTGGCGGTATTGGTACAGCGACTTTTGCGGCAATCATTCTACATTGGTTTTTAAGTCTTCGAGAGTTCAATTCTTCGAGAGTTCAATTCTTCGAGAGTTAAATAATGGCAAATCATTGGTTTAAAAAAGTTTACACAAAGTAAAATTTTCGTGATTTATGAGAAAATTTGTTATATAATCCTGACATTTGCCAAGTAAGGCAAATTCAAAGCATGGTTATAAAACAACGGATGGCGTTTATGCCATCTTTTTTTGGATTGAAAAATTATGTACGATAATCCGATATCTTGTTTGGCTAAGTCTGGATTTGTTGATGGGCTGCATTGTGTCGTAACGACTGTGAGTACGCCGCTTTGGGATATACTGATTTGGATGCTGATTGGTATTGGGCTATTTTTTACGCTATTTTCAGGTGTGGCACAATTTCGTTTATTTGGCCGTAGTATCAAATCCATGCTTGGTAGTCGCAATCAGCATGATGATGCAGGTATTTCAGGCTTTCAGGCATTTGTGACAGGGTTGGCAAGCCGTGTGGGCGTGGGCAATGTTGCAGGTGTCGCAATTGCAATTGGTATTGGCGGTGCTGGTGCGGTATTTTGGATGTGGCTGATTGCCTTGATTGGTATGTGTTCAGCATTAGCAGAGTCAAGCTTGGCACAGTTATTTAAGGTGCGTGATGCCACAACAGGTCAGTTCAGAGGTGGACCTGCGTATTATATTGAACAAGGTCTTGGTCAAAAATGGCTTGGGTGTTTGTTTGCCTTGGCATTGATTGTGTGTTTTGGTTTTGTTTATCAATCCATTCAATCTAATACCATCACACTTGCCATACAATCAGCATTAGGCTGTGTGGTAGAAGATGCCATTTGCCAAAATCAATGGCAAAGTTATAAGCACATGATTGGGGCGTTGTTGGTGATTTTGACCGCACCGATTATTTTTGGTGGCATTCGCCGTGTGGTAAAGATTGCCGAAATGGTTGTACCGATCATGGCATTGATTTATATTTTGGTGGCTCTGGCTATTATCTTGATGAACATAACCGCCATACCATCAATCATTGCACTGATTTTTGAAAAAGCATTTGTTTTTGAAGCAGCAGGTGGCGGACTCTTTGGCTCTATGGTATCTGTTGCGATGATGCAGGGCATTAAACGAGGTTTATACTCAAACGAAGCAGGTCAAGGCTCTGCACCCAATGCAGCTGCTGCTGCCAGTGTCAAACATCCGTTAGACCAAGGCATGATTCAGATGTTTGGGGTATTTGTGGATACTTTAATTGTTTGTTCATGTACCGCATTTATCATTTTATTGGCACAAATGCCTGACAATGCAGCCAATTTATCTGGTATTCAGTTGACACAAGCGGCACTTGAAAGTCATGTGGGTAGCTGGGGCCAGTATTTTTTAGCCATTATTTTATTTATTTTTGCATTCTCAACCATCATTGGTAATTATGCTTATGCTGAGTCTAATATGCAATTTTTGAAAAATAATACAAAAGTTTTGACACTGTTTCGCCTGCTGGTATTGGGATTTGTGTACTTTGGTGCGGTCGTAAAAGTTGATGTTGTTTGGGATATGGGTGATTTGACCATGGGGACAATGGCATTTATTAACTTGATTGCCATTTTATTATTATCAAGATATGTTTTTGTGCTGATTCATGATTATCAATCACAACTCAAATTAGGTGTAGCTTATCCTATTTTTAAGCTTGACAACCATCCCAAACTTAAACAAAAAGTCAAATCTGATATTTGGTAGCCCAGTTGGTTAATTAAAAATCCAGTTCTTGAGACTGGATTTTTTTGTGTATTATTAGAAAGTCTGCCTTTATAACACGAGTTATACTGGATGATTTATAAAAATGGATTGTTTTTGTATCAAAATTTCACCATCATTATATTTTAAGGGTGCATACTCTATATGGGTAGATAATGATGTAATACTAAGCGTAACTTTAGCATCCATAATGGTGAAATACCTGCCATGCCTTGAGTCATTTTTCCTTGATATAAAATAACAAACGATGGCGTCACTTGTCCTTGCCAGTTGGCGAATATTTGTCCATCGGTATCATTAATAGTCTTAAAACGATATTGATGTCTTTGTAAATATTGGCCAAGTTGTGCATCATCTCCTGATTTGACAGCGATACTGACGACAGAATAACCATCTTGGTGTAGTTGATTGACTTTAGGTGAGGTGATGGTACACACATGACACCAGCTTCCCCAAAAATATACCAAGACAGGTGATTCTTGGCTGATGGCAGCAATATCAATGGGAGTACCTTGATAATCTTTTAATTGTAAATTGGGTTTAACGGGCATGATAGGCTGACGCAACCAGTTAATCAACAGATAAATGATGAGAAATAATACCAGATATTTAAATATCGCTAATGATGATTTTAATATCATGGGCAAGGTCGGTAAACGCATATTCATCATAATATTTTATCGTGATAAGCCTGACTTATTTTAAAGCATTGATTAACGATTGTGCTAACTGATCAACAAGCGACCAAAACAAAATTTGGCATGATAACGAGTTATCTGTAGCACCATCAGCCATATCTGTAACAATCATCGGCTGATATTAAAATCCTGTCCGAAATAATACCCCAGTTGTCATAAATGCCAGCCCCAATACGGTTACCAAGATAATATGTCCAGCAAATATATGGCGTAACTTAGCATTACCCAAGTCTTTTTTTAATCTTGGAATGACGATAAGCTGAGCGGATAAAGCCGTCAGTATGGTGAATATTAGCCATGTGATTTTCATGCTAATCAGTACTGAAATTTGGTTATGATAATCAGTGAGCATGCCAAAGCTGGGCAAATATTTATGTGCCATATAAAAGCCCGTCAAGACCTGCACAATCAAAGCAGTCATGCCCAATTTTTCAAAACTATTTTCAAAGTTTAAGATGGGTTGGCTGTCCTGATGACGCACAGCCTTGGGTAATATGCACAGACACAGATATAAATGACCACCAACCCAAATACAGGCACCCAAAATATGCCAAAATAATAACCAAAAGTTCATAAATCGCCTTGATAAAATTTGATTAAATCATTGCTTATGAGTACAAATACTGATGCTGTGCGTCTTATGAGTATAAATTCTATGATGATAAAGTGCGGTATTAACACGAGATACCAGTCATATTTTTTACAAGCCATCTTTTTTATGAATTATTTTTAAATGATGGTATTGTGATTTAGCGTTCTAAATATTGAAGTTTACCCTCAACACCATCCCATTTTTCATAGTCAGGTAGGGCGTCTTTTTTCTCGGTGATGTTTGGCCAAACAGCGGATAACTCTTCATTAATTTTTAAAAATTCTTCTTGACCGCTTGGAACTTCATCTTCAGAGAAAATGGCATTGGCAGGGCATTCAGGTTCACACAAAGCACAATCAATACATTCATCAGGATTGATGACCAAAAAATTAGGACCTTCATAAAAGCAATCAACAGGACAAACTTCAACACAGTCGGTATATTTACAGCGGATACAGTTATCAGTTACAACAAAAGTCATGTTCTTACCTTAGCGATTGGCTGGGGCGGTAAATTGCTGCCCGTAGGAATAAAAAATTAAAGAATGACAAAAAAGCACAAAATGGACAGCTGTCCAAATCAAGACTATTTTAGCCTGTTTATGAGATTTTCTCAAATAAAAGTCTGATATTTATTATGCTAAAAGTGAAAAAAGATTTCCAAAATAAGCAAAAGCTCTAAGCGATTGCAAATAAATATCGCTTAGAGCTTTGATGATACGAATCATAATCATTTAGATAAACTAAAATGAATATCTTGGATATATCAATTAAGCATTAAAATCCTGTGAGCTTGTCTCTTGGCGTTGAGATTGCTTGGCAATGTTATAGCATTCTTCAATGTGATCAAAAGCAATTTTTTTAAAAATCATATAGCCTAACGATGCTGCCACCATTGAGCCACCTAATGGGATAAATTTACTGATTTGCTTACCAATAAAGCGTCCGCCAAAACCTTGAATGGTCTTATTAACGACGCCACGAGCAGCAATCAAGCCACCAACAGAGACAATGCGATCTTTGATATTTTGCTTGCGTGCTTCTTCGGTTGAGGTGTCTAAATTGGCTTTATCTTTTAGACCAAAGCGTTCGGTAATTTCAGGTAACAGCTTAGTTAGCATTGCCACATCAACGGCAACATCTAAAAATGGCAAGGGAATGACGGCAGCACCTGCTGAGACTTTGGCTCGAGATTTGGCTAAAGATTGGCACTCAGAACGGATTTTTTCTAAATCTAAGGTGGGGTCAATTTGAGTGGCGACAGGCTGACTAACAGGCGTTGACATGGTTATTTTCCTTGAGTAATTTAATGCGAATGCGGTATATGCTGTCTGGCTATTTTATATATGTGTCATCTTAATCGTTACATTTTACGATAATTATAAAAAGTTACAAGTAATTTTTTTTGTGTGCTTTGTATTGCTTATGTCAATGGTACGGCAGGGTATCATGTATAATGACAGTAGAATATATAATGACAGCTCAGCCATGCTTAAGCTGACTTGGGCGAAAACCAGTGATGAGTAGTGTGATACCATAAATGATTGCCCCAAAACCGCATATGCCCAGCAAGATGGCAATTTTGAGCCAGTGATTAGCATCAATTGGATATAAGGGCAAAATGACAGATAAGCTAATCACCATGGCAATATTGGCAATCACAAATTGTTGTATCATCTTTTTCCAGTGAGTACCAAAACGATAGATACCACGGCGATGTAAAACGGCATAGAGTAGACCTGCGTTAACAAAACTTGCTGCTGTGGTTGCCAAGGCCAATCCACCATGTAAAGGCAGTTTCATTAAATAAAATAGCCCAATAAATACGACGCTAAAAATCATATTAGCAAATACTGAAATGATGCCAATTTTAACAGGCGTTTTGGTGTCTTGATTTGCAAAAAATGCAGGTGCAAAAATTTTAATGAGCATAAATCCTAAGATCCCTCCTGATAAAGACTTTAGAGCAATACCACTCATCAAGGCATCTTGGTGGGTAAATTGACCACGCACAAACAAAGCATCCATCAAAATATCTGATAAAACAAATATCGCAAGACTGGCTGGTATACCGATGACAAGAATTAAGCGGGCAGCCCAGTCTAGCGTTTGGCGAAAATTTTCATCATCTGACTTGGCACGACTTGATGATAGGCTTGGTAAAATCACCGTACCAATCGCCACACCAATGAGTCCTAATGGCAATTCACTTAAGCGTTCGGCAGCATACATCCATGATACTGAACCTGCAATCATTAATGAGGCAAATACGGTGCTTAATAATAAGTTAATCTGGGTGACTGATACCCCAAAAATGGCAGGCAACATGAGCTTTAAAATACGCCTAACGCCTTCATCTTTAAAGCTAATACTGGGTGGAATAAGCAGTTTTTGTTGCCAAAGCTGTGGTAACTGTATGAGCAGCTGCAAAATGCCTGAAATAGCGACAGCATAACCCAATGCCATGATTGGCTTATCAAGCATTGGTGCTAATATTAATGTACCGCCAATCATACAAAGATTTAGTAATACAGGAGCAAAGGCGGGTGCTGCAAATCTTCCATAACTTTGTAGAATGCTACCAAAAAATGCCGTCATGGAGACGAATAATAAATAAGGGAAAGTCAAGCGTAACAGCTTGGCGGTAGTGTCAAACTTTTGGGGGTCATCGGCAAAACCTGGTGCAAATAAATACACCACTTGAGGTGCCAAAAAGATAACCGCCACCGTCAATACAAGTAGCACCAAGGATAATACGCCAGAGACACGAGCAATCAGCAGTTGCACCTCAGTTAAAGTGCGTGCTTCTTTGTACTCAGTTAATACAGGAACAAAGGCTTGGGAAAATGCCCCTTCGGCAAACAGGCGGCGTAAAAAATTGGGGATTTTAAAGGCAACCAAAAACGCATCCATCAACCCACCAGCACCAAAAACACTCATCAAAACCATGTCTCTGATTAAACCTAAAATACGAGAAAGCATGGTCATGGAACTGACAATGACGGTGGAGCGAAAGAGCCGAGATTTTGCCATCTTAATATAAACTTATCAAAAATGTGTTATTTTACTTGGTTTTTCACTAATTTGCTTAGTTTTCTTGGATACTTTATCAATAAAAGTGATAAAAATTTTGTAAGCTAAGATGTCAAGCGATCATGACTTGATTGATTTAATGAACTCAAAGGGTCTTGGCTGACTTGACAAGCTGCTTAAATCATCATTTGAGCGACCAAAGTACGCAGCTTTTGCCAGTCAAAATACTTACCTGGATCAGTTTTTCGGTGGGGGGCAATGTCGCTATGCCCCATTAAATGGCGGCGTGTGGCAGGATAGGCATCATAAATAGCAACAATGATTTGACCAAGAGCTTGATACTGGACAGCTTCAAAGGGTATATCATCAGCCCCTTCAAGTTCAATACCAATGGTGAAGTCGTTGCAGTTTTGACGACCCAAATAGGCAGATTGTCCCGCATGCCACGCACGATCATTAAAATTGACAAATTGCGTCACGCTGCCATTGCGTTCGATGAATAAATGTGCAGATACTTTGAGTGTATGAATGCCCTGAAAGTATACATGATCATCGGGGTTGAGCTGATTTTGAAAAAAAGCCTTTACATGATGTACGCCATCGGCATTGACTTGCCCAAACTGTGAAGGAGGTAGGCTGATATTGTGAATAACAATGCCTGTTATTAGACCTGTTTTGTCAGCAGGACGAGCATTAAAATTTTCAGATTGGATGAATGTCGCACCCTGTAAAATTCCATGTTGTATCACAAAAGCTGAACACATAAGATAGACCGATTTGACTGATGATAAAATTATTTTAGCACAATTTATCATATCAAAAACAGTTCAAAAACAGTCAATTGCTGGGATTAAGCTGTGCTACAATAAGCTGTATTATTGAGATTTTGGAAGATAGCATGAAGCATACCACCAAATTTAGTGCCATATCTTTGGGCATCTTTATACTGCCATTTGTGATGAGTTTGCCATCTTATGCTGCCAATGTCATCACTGATACCACTCAAATCAAGCCAAACGCTGTTAGCAGACAAGATGGCTTCGTTGATACAAAAGTCGATCAGATGATAAATCCTTATGGGCTAAGTGATAAAGCCTTACAAAGTATCAGTCAATCGGTGGGCTGGCGGCGGCTGTTATTATTTCAAGATACGCCTGTTGAGCATGATAACAGCAGTATTGATAATCCTAAATTTTTTTTGGCACAAAATGGGTATCACGATGCCTATGCTGAACTTATCGCCACATTATCCGCCATGCAAAGAGGTGATGGTGACGCCGTATGCCGCTTTGTTGCACGGACGCATTTTTTAACCCAAGCGTTGGCAACTCAAGATATTGATAGCGGTGTTGATGATAGGCAGTGCAGCGATTTTCATGCCTTTGCCGATACACTCAATGCCAAGCGTTTGTCGCTGATTTTTGCCGAAGAACATCCCAATAATATTGCTTCTGCTTTTGCCCATGTACTGATGCGTGTCGATGATGGACAAGATGAAGATGAAGCCGCCACGGCGATTAATTACACTGTACAGCCCAACAAAGCTGATGGCGTCATTGTCTCAACAGTCAAATCCGCCTCTGGAGGCTATCCGGCCGTGATGGAAATTATGCCTTATCAAAAAAAGGCAGATGACTATTTGGTCAAAGACGAACGAGATTTGTGGCAATTTAGTCTGAATTTAACACCCAAAGAAGTGACGCAGATTGTCCGTCATATTTGGGAGGTTAAAGAGATGAAGCGTCTGTATTTTTTTACACATGATAATTGTGCGACCGAAATTGTCAGATTAATTGATGTGGTTCGTCCCGAAGGGAATATACAAGCTGATATCGGTAATATTGCCATTCCCTCACGCATTGCAGCGATTTTAAGTCAGGTAGGCATGGTGACAGACCAAAAATTTATCCCCTCAAGCTCAACCATTAGGCAAGCTAAGCTTAATAATGGCGAGAATTTTGATATTGCCCATCTTGCCCCAAATCGCAATAGCCCTGTACATGCAATGCCTGTGCATCGGTTTGGTTTTGGTATAGGTCTGGATACTCGGCTTAGTGATCGTGCAGTTTATGGCATTCAATTAAATGGTGCCTATCAAGATTTACTGGATAATCCTCAAGGTGTTAGGTCTTTGTTGGATTTACAAGTGATGTCAGCCAAACTGATTACTGATGGCAGTACGCTTAGGCTTGAAGACTTAACGATTTTTTCAACTCGTAGCCTAAATCCTGCCAATACTGCCAAAAATAATGCAACCGTTAAAAAAGGTGTGGGCTTGGCAATGGCATTTCATACAGGTTTGACACGAACGATTGATGCATCCAATAAAGCCAATCATCATCATTTGGTGTTGGATATGGATATAAAGGCAGGCAAATCATGGAATTTTGGGCAGGTTCGCCAAAATAGCGGCGAGCTTGCGAATACGACTTGTTATACATTGGTAGGTGGCGGTACACAGATAGGGCGGGTTAATCAAGGCTATCGTTTGAGAGCTGGTACTGATATTGGCTGCATTCATTATGCTAACGAGAATTTGCGTGGTTTAATGCAGTTATCATTGCCTTATTATTACCATTTTGATAATGCACCAAGTGACCGCTCGGGTTATTTTCAGCCTGCCTTGAGTATTGGCATACAAGCAGATATCGCACCTTATCATGCCGTGCGTCTGACTGCCCAGCGTGAAAAACTAAACAGCGATTATGCAACTCAAGCGATGTTATCAGTACAAAGGTATTTTTAAGATGGCAAATTATTTAATGATTGGTCAAGGTAATATCGGCAAGCCTTTGGCAATCAGATTGGCAAAAGCTCATACTGTCAAAACCGTGGCTAGACGCTTGCATGAATATGGCACTTTGGCTAAATATATTCATTTTTTACAAAAAGACGCCAAGACTTTGACCTTGGATGATGTCAAAGATACCACGCACCTTGCCATCATTATCACGCCATCAAATATAGGGCGAGCGTCGGCTTTGGATTATCAAAAAAGCTATTTGGCAGTGTGTCAGCATATTGTAGATTTGGCAAATCAATCATGTGAGTGGCAGCAAAAGCTAAAGCAAGTGTTATTTGTGTCATCAACATCGGTTTATGGTCAAAACCAAGGCGAGTGGATTGATGAGACCGCGCCTGCACTACCCATAACTGATACCGCTCAGATATTAAAAGACGCCGAAGACTTGCTTTGGCAAACCTTTGGCAAGCGTGCCATTATTGTGCGTGCTGGCGGGATTTATCATAAAAATAGCATAAGACTCATTGAGCAGGCACGCCAAGCCCATTTGGTTGGTATTCCACGCCATCATTATACCAACCGCATCATGGATAGCGATTTGGTGAATTGTTTGTATCAAATTTTGGTGAGTGATTGCCCCAAGTCGTTGTACCTTGCGACAGATAATACACCTGTGACAAGTTTTGAGGTGCTTGAGTATATCGCAAAAAGTCTGAATTACCCATCTGTCACACCTATCTTTGATCCGCCAAGTGGCAAACGGATTATTGCAAACATTAATACCAATTGGCTAAGTTATCCTAATTATCAGATAGGATACGATGCTGTGATTGCACATTTGATCAGATCTTAGTCGACTATCTATACCATCTTGGTATCTAAAACGCCATTTATTTCCCATAAAAAAAGCGGATTAATATCCGCTTTTTATTTGGATTTACCAATAACCCAACACTTTCCACCATAGACCACCAATCAGGGTGAACACGATGATATTAACGACGCTCATCACAAAGCCAGCTTTCCACCATTCTGGCAAAGTGGTATAACCTGATCCAAAAATCACAGGAGAGGTGCCTGTGGCATAGTGCGTCAAAGTCATCATGATGCTTGATGCCGCCGCCATCAGCAAGGCAAAAAGCATTGGTGGCACACCCAAGGCAACACCTGCCGATAAAAACGCACCAAACATTGCGGTAATGTGCGCTGTCGTACTGGCAAACATATAGTGTGCATACATATATGCGATCAGTAATAAAAGACCTGCTGATAAGCCGCTCAAACCCAAACTTGCGATGTGTGTTTCAAGGCTGGATGAAAACCATGTAATCAATCCAAGCTTATTTAAAAATGTCGCCATCATAATCAAAGCTGCAAACCAAACGATCGTATCCCAAGCACCTTTTTCGGCAGTCACATCCTCCCAAGTCAGCACACCTGATAAGAGTAGCAAGCTTAAACCAATAAAGGCGGTAGCGGTAGCATTAATGGGGAAATTAAATAATAAATTTGGCACGCCTGCCCAACACAGTAACAAAACGGCAAAAATCGCCAACATGATGATTTCATCTCGGCTCATCGTACCCATGTCAGACAGTTTTGCTTTGGCAAATGTTACCGCATTGGGTGTATTTTTAATTTTGGGTGGAGAGACAAAGTACAGCACCAACGGCATCAAGGCAAATGCCACCAAACCTGGAATTAACATTGCCCACGCCCATTGACTCCAGCTTAAGCGAAACTCACTGCCCAAAGTTTCGGCGATGAGATTCACCACCAATGGGTTTGGTGCTGTTGCGGTGATGAACATTGCTGAGCTGATGGGGTTACTATGATAATTAACCAAAGCAAGGTATTTACCGATCGTATCTTGAGTGTTTTTACTTGGTGATGAGTCAAAACTGTCAGCAATTGCCCGCATAATCGGATGCATGATTGCACCACCACGAGCGGTATTACTGGGCGTAACAGGCGCTAAAATCAGCTCACTAAAAGCCAAGCTGTAGCCAATACCCAAGGTTTTTTTACCAAAGATGGCAATGAATATATAACCAATACGCGCACCCAAACCCGTCTTCAGCAAACCACGAGAAATCATGATAGACACCCCAATCAGCCAAATCAGCGGATTGGCAAAGCTTGATAACGCATCTTTCATGGCATCATTAGCACTGCCACCATCGGCGACTGTAATACCTGTAACAGCGACCAAAGTGATTGCCAAGATTGATAAGGCACCAATGGGCATTGCTTTACCAATAATTGCAGCAATCACGCCAACAAATAACGCAAGCAAATTCCAAGCTTGGTCAGTCACACCCTCAGGTGTTGGAATTAAAAGAATCGTCACCGAAAGGGCAATGGCGATGACTAATGGCATGGGTTTAAAGCCGATTTTCATAGACATTTTTATACCTATTTATTTGTAGAAGTGAATATAAAACCACAGTACAGGTGTTTTAATTATTTTTTGAGTAATTTAAAATTATTTTAATTTTATTATACGATAATAATAGTTTAATAAAAAGTCATAAATTAAAATGATATCAGTTAAACCATTGGGTAAATAAATACCATCCATCTGATAAATTCTCCCATGAAAATCCCCACAAACTGGCGAATTTACGGTAAAATAGTTGATTAAATGTCATTTTTTATTATAAATCATCAGAGAGTTATCCCATGAGCATAGACAATTTATCAACCAATTATAATCCAGCAAATATTGAACAAAAATGGTACAAGATTTGGGAACAACAAGGCTATTTTAAACCCCAACCAAACCCCGCCATGAGCGACAAACAAAACGCTTTCTCTATTGCCTTGCCGCCGCCCAATGTCACAGGTTCGCTCCATATGGGGCATGGCTTTAACAACACCATCATGGACACATTAACCCGCTATCATCGCATGATGGGTCATAACACGCTTTGGCAGCCCGGTACCGACCACGCAGGCATCGCCACACAGATGGTGGTGGAGCGTCAGCTTGGGTTACAAGGCATCAGCCGTCATGATTTGGGGCGGGAGAAGTTCATTGACAAGATTTGGGCGTGGAAAGAGCAGTCAGGTAACACCATCACTCGCCAAATTCGCCGTTTGGGGTCGTCCGTGGACTGGTCTCGTGAACGCTTTACCATGGACGACGGTCTGTCGCAGGCGGTCAAAGAGGTGTTTGTGCGGCTTTATGATGAGGGCTTGATTTATCGCGGCAAACGCTTGGTAAACTGGGACCCAAAACTACACACCGCCCTTTCTGACTTAGAAGTAGAAAGCGTAGAAGAGCAAGGCAGTTTGTGGCATTTTAGATATCATTTTGCCGACCAAAGTTTGACAACCCAAGACGGTAAAAATTATCTGGTGGTGGCAACCACACGCCCTGAAACCCTGCTTGGCGACAGTGCGGTGGCGGTACACCCTGATGATGAGCGTTATGCCCATTTGATTGGTAAAACCATCGTCCTGCCCATTAGCGGGCGTGAAGTGCCTATCGTGGCGGACGATTATGTAGAAAAAGATTTTGGTACAGGGTGCGTCAAAATCACGCCAGCCCATGACTTTAACGACCATGAGCTTGGTAAACGCCACGAATTACCGCTCATTAATATTTTTGATGAAGATGCGTGCATAAAAGCTGAATTTGACTTGATTGCCAAAGTGGGAGAGCCGATTTCTAACCACATCACCGCCCCTGCCGACTATGCAGGGCTTGAGCGTTTTGCCGCTCGTAAAAAACTCATAGAACAAGCCCAAAACGAAAACTGGCTTGAAAAAATTGAACCTTATACCCTAAAAGCCCCCCGTGGCGACCGCTCCGGTACAGTCATTGAACCACTTTTGACCGACCAATGGTATGTGGCGATTGAAACCCTTGCCAAACCAGCGATTGAAGCGGTGCAAAATGGCGACATTCAATTCGTACCACAACAATACACCAACATGTACATGGCATGGATGCGTGATATCCAAGACTGGTGCATCAGCCGTCAGCTGTGGTGGGGGCATCGTATCCCTGCATGGTATGATGACAATGGCAATGTGTATGTGGGGCGTGATGAAAGCGAAGTGCGTGCCAAATACAGCTTAGCCGATACCCCCCTTCGCCAAGATGATGATGTGCTAGATACTTGGTTTAGCTCGGCTCTGTGGACATTTAGCACGCTTGACTGGACAGGTCAGACCAGCTTTGATGATTATGGCGATGCCCTACAAACCTTTCACCCAACAAGCGTACTGGTAACAGGATTTGACATCATTTTCTTTTGGGTTGCTCGCATGATTATGATGACCATGCACTTTATCAAAGACAAAGATGGCAAGCCCCAAGTCCCCTTTAAGACCGTTTATGTGCATGGTCTGGTCAGAGACAGCCAAGGGCAAAAAATGAGCAAATCCAAAGGCAATGTGCTTGACCCCATTGACTTAATTGATGGCATTGATTTGGAAAATCTGGTCAACAAACGCACCCAAGGGTTGATGAACCCAAAAGAGGCGGACAACATCGCCAAACAAACCCGCCAAGAATTCCCTGACGGTATCCCAGCCTTTGGCACAGATGCCCTGCGATTTACCTACGCATCACTTGCCAGCACAGGGCGAGACATTAACTTTGACTTAAAACGCATTGAAGGATATCGTAATTTTTGTAATAAAATTTGGAATGCCACTCGCTTTGTACTCATGAACTGCATTGACAAAGATGGCCGTCCCCAAAACATTGATAAATCCGCCAACCCTAAACTTTGGCAGTTGCCTGAACACTGGATCATCAGCCGCCTAAACGCCACCATCAATGACATTCACGAGCATATAAGCCAGTACCGTTTTGACTTGATGAGCCAAGCCATTTATGAATTTATTTGGAATGAATACTGCGATTGGTATGTGGAGTTTGCCAAATCCAGCTTAAACGCATCAGAACAAGACAGCACAGTCAGCGATGAGCGAAAAGCTCAAATCCGTTATGTGTTGCTCTTTGTGCTTGAAATGGCAATGAAAATGACCCACCCCATCATGCCCTATCTCACCGAAGAGATTTGGCAAACCATCACACCACTGCTGGGCAAAACAGGTAAAAGCATCATGCTAAGCACCTACCCCAAGTGCGATGACAGCAAAATCAACGAACAAGCCGAAAGCGACATGGCATGGCTACAAAGCCTTATCGGTGCGGTGCGAAACATTCGTGGCGAGATGAAACTGGGCAATGCCGTGCGTCTGCCTGTGCTAATTCAAGGGGTAAGCGATGAACAAAAAGCAAGCCTTGTACGCATTGACAATCAATTTAAAACCCTTGCCAAAGTAGACAGCCTAACGATTGTCAAAACTGGCGAAGAGGTGCCATTATCATCATCTGGCATGGTTGGACAAATGAAAGTGCTTGTCCCCATGAAAGGCTTGATTGACCCGACCGCTGAACTAAACCGCCTAAATAAAGTGCGTGATAAACTGCAAACCCAAGCAGATGCCATTAACAAAAAGATGTCCAATGACAACTTTATCGCCAAAGCCCCCGCTCAGGTGGTAGAAGCAGAACGAGCCAAACTCTCTGAGTTACAAGGGCAGTTAGCAGAAGTGGAGAAGCAGGTGGGGGCGTTGAAGCAGTTGTAAGCTTTTTTAATTTAGTGTATAGCAGGGTGTATATGTATGGCACCCTACTTTATTTCCAGTCCACGAGGTTAACCATGAGTCCAAATGCATTAAAGGATTTAATTAATAGTATCCAATTAACAGTAACTGAGGATCGTTTCTGCGAAGAATATACAACTAAATACAAACTTCCACAAGAAGCCCTGAATGACAAGGTAGAAAATGCATTAAAAGAGCATTTTCTAAACAATAACTACAAACAAGTTGAAATAGAGAACGGTGCACTCATTTTAAAACATCCTTCTATTGACTAGACATAGGGGGTTGTGAAAAACACAACCCCCTTTTTTTTGTTACCACCTTGCCATTCTACTTGGCTCATCCTCTAAAACCCTAAACCGCCAATACAATCCCCTTTGAACCCAAACAACATCGTCTAATGTTTTTTGTTTGAATACTGCAAGAACTTTATCCCTCAAGACCTGATTACCTTCAGCATTTTCAGCTGTCAAGTGTTCAAGATTGGCTTTAATTAAATAATCTATAACATCATCTTGATAAAGACAAGTGTCTTGATTTAACCGAATTAACATCCAATCAACAACAGTATCAAGCTCATTCATTTGTAGACTCTTTGTCGTCTACGATGATTAAAGAGCTATGCGGAAACATACCGGATTCTAATTTTTTTCCTGCAAACCATTGGTATTGATAAGAATCTTTCGATTCTGTTACATATCTCATTACCATGCTTGGATTATCTGACAATACAGCCTTCACCGTCATGTTTGGACCGCCTGACTTTAATTTTACAACTTGTCCAACGGCAAATATTTATTTAACACTTTCATTTTTCATCCTAAAATCTCCAACTATTTAGTGTCTTTTGGTGGAAATGGGTCATTTCCATAACTATTGCCTGCACGAATCTTTCCATCTCTACCATGGATCTTGGTGTCAGATTGTTGATTGCGTGCAATATCTTGTGCAATCTGAATGGCTTCTTTTTGTGTACTGGTAACTCGTGTTGGTTTTGAGTTACCTTCGCCTTGAACTGCCCAACCGTCTTTGTGCGGCACAACGTGCTGATTTTTACCCATGGAATATTCTCCTAAATTAAGGGGGTTATTGGATTTACTTTATAAATTGCTTGTAAGGATAGTTATCATTCTTAAGTATTAAAAATAAGTATACTAGCCATACATGCACTATATATTATGTGTTCTTTCAAATTTTTTTCAATATATTGTGTTAAAATTTTTAGTATTAATTTTTTAAGTGCTTAATTTAGCTGTATTTACGCTTGACACCCACCTCAATCCCCCATTGTACATCAATCCGACACCAAAAGGACACACTATGCCAGCAACCGAACGTATCAATATCCGCACCACACCCCACGCCAAAGCCTTGATTGAAAAGGCAAGCCAATGTCTTGGCGTGTCGGTCAGTAGCTTTATGGCTCAAAGTGCCTACGAAAAAGCCCTAAGTCTAGAACAGTCCGAAACCATTTATCTAAATCAAGATGAATGGCAAAAAGCCCTTGCCATGCTTGACGATGAGCCGTCTGATGAGATAAACGCACTTTTGGCAAGGGGCTATCGTGTTATCGGTCGTTAAATTTGACAAAAGTTTTGATAGGGAGAGTTTTGATTGTGGCGTGGCGGTGCTGAATGATTTTTTAAAAATTCGTGCCAGTCAATACATTAAGCGTTATGAAGCGGTGGTTTATTGTGCGTTTGATGACCAAACTCAAAAAATCGCGGGTTTTACACCCTGTCCAATACCGCCATTTGCCAAGCTGATGACCCTGTTTTTCTCAAAAAACAGCACCCAACCGCTCCGATTGGTTGCGTGTTGATTGGGCAATTGGTGGAAGTGGAGAAGCAGGTGGGGGCGTTGGGGAATTTGTGATCCTAACAACAGCAAATGGATCATCTTTTGGTCTATGTGCTTAACTTATTATGATAAACAATAGAAAAGTCATGAAACCTTTTATAAAATGGGCGGGCGGTAAGAATTCTTTGCTTGATAAAATTCAAAAACGCTTGCCTGATTTTGTTTACTCACAAGATTTTTGTTTGGTAGAACCTTTCGTTGGTGGTGGGGCGGTGTCCTTATGGGCATTGTCCGATTTGCCACATCTAAAACAGCTTATCATCAATGATTACAATGCCGATTTAATCAATGTTTACCCACATTAGCTCTAATCTTTAAAAGATAAACAAAGTATTGGGTTTATTATTTTTATTTGGCTGTCATTTTAATTTAGTGGATTGTGATGTTTGTTAAATGACATTCAATTAGATTGGATATGGGTAGATGCCATAAAAAGATAAAGAGAGTATAGGGCATGTAAAAGACGATGAATTTATATTTTGATAAAAACTTAGCAAATGAATACAGTAGTAAGGCTCAAATTGCAAGAGTTTTAACTGAAAATTGGGTGTTGAATAACTCATATTGTCCCAAATGCGGAAATCTGCCATTATCTGAATTTGAAAACAATCGACCTGTTGCTGATTTTTACTGTCAAAATTGCCTCGAAGAATTTGAGTTAAAAAGTAAAAATGGTCGTTTGCCCAATGTAATAACAGACGGTGCTTATGCAACGATGATAGAGCGTATCAACGCTAATAACAGCCCAAACTTTTTCTTCTTAACTTATGATAAACAGTGGCGAGTTAATGATTTTTTGATTATACCAAAACAATTTTTTACTCCAAGTATTATTATCAAAAGAAAGCCTTTGTCGCCCAATGCAAGGCGTGCAGGCTGGGTTGGATGCAATATTGATATATCCAATGTTGTTGATTTTGGTAAAATTTTTTTGGTCAAAAATTCTCAAATAATTAATCAAAATTTGGTGCAAGAACATTTTAATAATACCTTATTTATTCGCACTAAGAATATAGAGTCAAGAGGTTGGATATTGGACATAATGATGTGTATAGATAGTATTTCAAAAGATACTTTTAACCTAAAAGATATTTATGATTTTGAAGAGATATTAAAAATAAAATACCCAAACAATAACTTTATTAAAGATAAAATTAGACAGCAGTTGCAAATTTTAAGAGATAAAGGATTGATTGAATTCGTTGCCCGTGGTCGATATAAAAAGGTAAAATATGCAAACCTATAAAATACAACTTCAAGAGACTTTATCAAAAATTATTGAGATTCAAGCAAGTAACATTGATGAAGCCATTCGTATCGTACAAGAATCCTATCAAAATGAAGATATTGTACTGGATTGGGGTGATTTTGTTTTGGTGGAATTTGATGATGTTTCTGATTAAAAATTACTTCGTATTTCTCTTGCCGTTATTTTACTTATTCAAGTGAATGGATAATTTGGGCAAGAAAATATTCTAAGATACCACATTATTTTAACTATGATTTGATGAAAAAATTAAATGGTGATAAACAAGCCAAAGATGTTTGGCGATTGCCTGCGGTGGGTAGCTGGGAAAAGACACAGGGCAAACACCCTACTCAAAAACCACTTGGGCTTTTATCTCGTATTATATTATCATCTACCCAAAAAGGCGATTTGATTTTAGATCCATTCTCAGGTTCTGGTACAACAGGCATTGCAGCAACCATTTTGGGTAGGCAATTTATCGGCATTGATAAAGAATTGGAATTTTTAGAATTATCAAAAAGGCGTTATCAAGCAATTACACCCAAATCAAAATATGAATTTAAACAAAAAATTCGTGAGCAGATTAGTTTGGTGTAAAGGCACTTTAAGATGTCATCAACCCCACGGCCACCCCAAACACCCCACAATGAGCCGCCACCACCGTCTCAATGTCAGGTGAATAGCCCCCACCCATGACAACAGCGACAGGGATGCCCGCCTTGTGTGCGGTGGTGAGTACCAGTTTGTCTCGCTCATAACAGCCTTGTAAGCTAAGCGATAATTTACCCAGTTTATCCGTCGCCAGTACATCCACGCCTGCTTGGTAAAATAGCATGTCAGGGTCAAAATTATGGATAATCTTGGGCAGGGTCTCACTCAGTATCGTCAAATATGCCTCATCACCTGTGCCGTCATCAAGCTCTATGTCTAGGTCGGACGGTGGTTTGATAAAGGGATAGTTCTTTTTGCCGTGCATGCTAAACACAAAGACAGCAGGGTTATTTGCCATGATGGAGGCATTGCCGTTACCTTGATGCACATCCAAATCCACGCTTAAAATGCGTTTGGCTTGCCCTCGTGCTAAGAGCAGATTGCTCGCCACGCACACATCATTAAACACACAAAATCCCTCACCATGGTCAGCAAATCCGTGGTGCGTACCACCTGATACCGACAAAGAGATGCCGTATTCTTTGGCGTATAAGGCACATTCGTAAGTGGCGTGCGTAATGTAGCGTTCTCGCTTGATGAGACTGGCGGACATGGGCAGACCGATTTTGCGAATCTCTTTGTCCGTGAGCGTGCCTGTTTTTAATTTGTGCCAATAATCAGCGGTGTGCGTGCTTAGAATCTCTTGTTCTGATAACAGCTCGGGATGAAATAAATTATCTTGCGTGATGATGCCATCGGTAAGCAGTTTTTTGGGGATAAGGTCGTATTTTGCCATGGGAAAGCGGTGAGAGACTGGCAGACGATGACAAAATAGGGGTGAATAAGCAATTTTTAGCATAACTTAACCAAAATGCAAAAATATAATCAAATCTATCACTGATATTGATCGGTTGGCTCAAAGTATTGATCCAAAAGGTCTTTGGTATGAGCATCGGTAGGGTGCTGCAGGTAATCAGTAATGATGGGGCTGGGGTCGGCTTCATAAAGTACATCATCATACAGCCTTTGGGCAAGTTCAGTTAGGCTTGCCACACCTTGCAAATGCACGCCCAAAGCGTTATCGCTTAATGGAGTAAATTCAGCATCCAAGCTAACTTTGGCGTGTACCTCGCCATCGGTTGGGTCAAGCTCAATACTCCCAAAAGGGATTGATAGATTTGCCTTAGCGATCGCCATCAGCATCATCGCAAAATGACTATCAGGCACCACTTCAGGCAAAATACCAAAGATAGAAACCAGCTGGCTTGTTTCATTAATACGAAACACACAAGACCATTGATATTTAGTATAACTAAATAATATAATCAGATGATGAATTTGAGGCGTTATCGTGCCATCGTTTGATCGTGCTTCATATTGCCAGCCATGACGCTTTAGGTATTGGATGATATGATCGGTGATGGGCTGCTTTGCGTCTGATTGATGCTCAGTGATGGACTGTGCGTTCTTATTTGAGCGTTTGGCATCTGCTCGTTTGAGTAATGATTTTAATTTTTTTAACAGTTTCATCACAGTTATGAATTCATTAAATAAATCGTTGGATGGCTTTTTAGGATCGATATGGCAAGATTTTTATCAATATAAAATTTGGGCAAATCTGTGTTAATTTTTTATGAAAACCAATCAGATACTTGAGTAAAAATCACACACCAACAGCCAAAATATCATAAATACCACCAAGCAACTCAGATTTTTAACGCCAATGTACGCTTGGTAGATGAACTTGTATTGTATCATAAAATGGCTGTCTACTTTGGTATATTTATAGACCATAAGTGATAAAGCTATGTTAATAGGTTGGGTGATATGGCGGTTTATCATAGCTTTATTTGATAGGGTTGTGGTAAAATTAGGGGTTAATTTATATACCACAGTTAAACCCATCATTTTCATCATTGATACCAATCATGCCATGACAACAGTAACTAAGCCCATTGATACCGATAATAAGCCAATCCTTACGATTGATAAACTGGATGTACAGCGTGGTGATTTTGTGCTGTGCCAAGAGGTGCAGTTGACCTTAGAGATGGGTGATGTGTGTCATCTGATTGGCGAAAATGGCTTGGGTAAAACAACACTTATGTCTCAGATTGCAGGTTTATTACCTATTATTCATGGGACTTGTGTGTGTGCTGGTGCTATGGTATATGTCTCGCATCAGCTTGGTATCAGTGCAGCGTTGACTGTCGCACAAAATTTGCGATTTTTGTTGTCGCTATATGGTGTGGATGCTGATGATACATTGATTGATGAAGCATTATGGCAGGTGGGACTTGAGGGGCTGCAAGATATCTCAAGTGTTCAGCTGTCAGCAGGTCAGATGCGACGAGTGGGATTGGCTCGCTTGTTTGTTTTGACACCAAATGAGGCATCATTTTGGCTGCTTGATGAGCCACTGACGGCACTAGATACCACCATGGTTCAAAGACTTGAGGCGTGTATTTTAGCATTTGCAAAGGCAGGCGGCGCTGTACTGATGACCAGCCATCAGGCGACAAAAGCGACAAATCGGCAACTGAATTTGGCGGAATTTGCGTTATGATGACTCATCCTTTTTTGACCATGATTATCCGTGAATGGCAAATCAAACGACAAGGCACAGTTCAGTGGCTTTATCCTTTGGTGCTGTTTTTATTGATTATTACACTATTTCCCTTGGCGATTGGCAATGAACCAAAGCTTTTACTCAGATTGGCACCTTCGGCGGTGTGGATTGCTGCTTTGCTTGCATTGGTGATTGGTGTGGATGATTTATTCCGCAGTGAGTTTGATAACGGCACATTGGCACAAATGGTCGTTGCCAAATCACCCTTAATCATTTGGGTTTTGGCACGGCTTTTGGTGCATTGGTTGTTTAGTGCAGGTGTGGTAGCAATCTTATCCTTATTAGTGATTGTATTGTTTGAGATACCATTTGGTGAAGCGGGAATATTGATGGTTTCGATATTTGTGGGTTCTCCGATTTTGCTGGGATTGTCTGCGATTGCAAGCAGTTTGACTTTAACTTTAAAAAATGGTGCAGTTCTTGTCCCTTTGATTGCATTACCGATGCAACTGCCTGTGCTGATATTTGCAACAGGTGCGGTGGACTTATATGCCACAGGGTTAAATGGCTTACCAACCTTGGCTTTATTGGCGGCAGGCAGTATTATCACGGTGCTGGTGACGCCATGGGTTGTCGCCTCAGTACTCAAAATGGCATGGGCAGATTAATCATCACACAGTATCATCAATCCAGTGGTAGGCTGTCATGCTATGCCAAGTGATGGCAGTCAAAAATCGGCATGGCAGCACGGATTTTAGCTTGCCTATCAGCGTCATAATCAGCATAAGCAATACAATAACCGTTGTCTGCCACCTCAGTGCGACCACTGTCTGCGATGATTTGACCATGTGCATTCACAATCATGGAATGACCCCAAGTCTGGCGTATGCTATTACCGATCTGATGGATACCGCCTTGAGCTGAACCGATAATCAGGCATTGACTATCCAACGCACGTGCCTGTAGCAGCATTTGCCAATGTGCCTGACCTGTACGATGTGTAAACGCAGCTGGGACAGTGATGATGTCCGCCCCCATTTGTCTGAGCCGCTGAGCAAAGGCAGGGAATCTGACATCAAAGCAAATCATCATGCCAACATTGATCGTCTGCCCATGAATGACGCACGGCTCACAGACCAATCGGCTGCCATGCTCAAATGTCTTACCTTCATCATAGTTGCCTGTGCTGTCATCAATAGTTGCACGAAATAGATGAATTTTATCATATCGTGCTTTGATATTACCTTGGTCATCAATCAGTAGACTAACTTGTCTGATAAGATCGCAAGGCACATCACTGCCATCGGGACGAGTTGGGCAAGGTAGCGTACCTGCTAATAGATGAACGCCATATGTCTTGGCAAGCGATTGATAAAATTGGCAGATTTCATCATAGCGAGTGGCAAGCTGACTTTGACGACCCATAACGCAAGCATTTTCGGGCAATACGATAAATTTAGCATCACAGGCGGCAGCTTCGCTGATGGCATTATTGATAATACCTAGGTTGGCGTCAATGTCAGTTTGGCTATTTAGCTGAATGGTAGCAATGCGAATGGTCATGACATTTCCTTGATTTTTTAGATGATTTTGGATTAACCTATCGATATTTGTTTGGATTGTCAAGGCAATTTAGATGGATTTGTACAAGATCATCATAAAAATACTTGCAAAATTGGGTAGGCTGTGCGATAGTAACAATACCCAATGACGATCACTAACAGGCATTTGATCATCATTGGGTATTTTTTTGGGTACTTTAGATTGTTGAAGATTAAATTTGGTATCAATACAGCGTGTATCAGCCACCACCAACGGCTTGCACAACTTCGATACTCATACCATCTTTTAGCTCTGTGAGCGTCAAGCGTGATTTTGGTACGAGCATCTCATCAATCTCCACTGCAAATCGCCCCTGGGTCAGACCGTGGGCATTTAGCAATTCAAATACCGTTGAATGATCCGACTGGGTCGGTTGTCCGTTTAAAGTTACTTGTTTCATAGTTTAAATTTTTGATTAAATTTTGGTTAAATTGGGTTAAGCCAAGCGAGTCGTTTTGGCGATTTGTAAGGCAAACACAAGCCAACCGATGATCAGTAAACCACCACCGATAGGTGTGATTGCCCCAAGCCAACGAGGCGCACCAAGTGCCATGGTATACAGTGTGCCTGAAAATATCACAATACCCATTTGTAGTAATACGCCAGCCAAAGCAGAGCGATATCGCCCAATATGCTGTAAAACACCAATAACCAATAAGCCCAACGCATGAATGAACAAATACAGCGTGGCAGTTTGCCAAATCTGTAACGCATACTCATCAGCAATGTGCTTAAGTCCATGTGCACCAAATGCCCCAAAGGCGACACCTATAGCAAGATTAAGCGCCGCCACTAACAGCCAATTGATTTTAACAGTCATAAAGCCTTCTATTTGATGGTGATTATGAAGAATAATACAACAAATACTAATACAACAAATTAGCCCAATGAAACCTTTTATTCATCTATAATCATACGATCAAGCGTAATAGCTTCTTTGATTTTATTCATGGCATTTTTTTCAATTTGGCGAACTCGTTCAGCCGAAATATTATAAGTTGCCGCAAGCTCATGTAATGTGGATTTTTGGTCAGCCAGCCACCGCTGCGTGATGATATCACGAGAGCGTTCATCTAGGGTTTCCATCGCATCTTTGAGTGCGGTTGTGGTATTTTCTTCCCAATCTGCCTCCTCAACGACATCAGCAGGATTGACCGCATCCTCCAAAAATAGCTGAGGGGCATAGCGTCCTTCATCATCATCTGAATCTTGTGCCTCAAAAGACGCATCATAACTGGTCAAGCGTGATTCCATCTCCAAAACTTGCTTGACAGTCACATTCAAATCATTGGCGATGGCAGTTGCTTCATCTAAAGTCAGCTGATTAGAGGATTTTTTTAGGCTGCGTAAATTAAAAAATAATTTACGATGTGCTTTGGTGGTAGCAACTTTAACAATACGCCAATTTTTGATGACAAATTCATGAATCTCCGCCTTAATCCAATGTACCGCAAAACTGACCAAACGCACCCCCTTATTAGGATCAAAGCGTTTGACGGCTTTCATTAAGCCAAGATTGCCTTCTTGGATCAAATCGGCTTGGGATAATCCATATCCTGAATAACTGCGTGCAATATGAATGACAAATCTTAAGTGGCTCATCACAAGCAGCCGAGCGGCTTCAACATCGCCATCATGATAATAACGCTCAGCCAAGGCACGCTCTTCTTCGGGTGTTAAAATAGGAATTTGATGCACAGTATTAATATAAGCACCCAAATTCACCCCAGGTGCTGCCAAATGGGTCGGCATGGCTGGTACTAGATCGTGCGTCGCAATGGCATCTGTGTCAGATGGTGTACTGTGAGCTTTGGGCGTAGCAGAAACTTTGGGTTTATCGATATCATCATCAATATCATCGATGATTTCGGCGTACTCTTCATCATCAATCTCATGAAAGCCGTCTAACGCTTCAATCAAATCCTCATCAAACTCATCGTCATATGTGTCATCATAGCCTTCATGGTTGTGATCATAATCATCATCGTTATCTTGGGTGCGTTTGGGTGCCATTTTGTCCCTATATATTCTCAAAATCTTGATACTATTGTAGGCAATTTTCCAAAAATTAGCTAGTATCCAATCTTTTAATCACATAAATTTTACAATCTGTAAAATTTGGCTAACCTTAATTTTTATGCCGAGTTTGATAAAATCTTTTTATATTAAATCAGTTTCATACTAAATCAGTTTTATATTAATTTGCAGGCTTGATAATGATAAAGTGATAGATGGGCGTCTCATTGGTCAAGTCATGACTATGCCAAGTATGGACAATCAGAGCGTTTTTGTTGCAATAGGTCACTAAGTCTTTTTGAGAGTTTTGGTCGGTAGCGATTAAATACAGTGCTTGATTATCGGTGACATGACGCAGTGTCACTTTGGCTTTTAATAAAGGCATCGGACAAGGCAGATTTCTAGCATCATAAAACACCTCTACGATATTTAAAGGGAGGTTTAATGCTTCTAGTTTGCTGGTCAAATGAGCGTTAAGCGTACTTTTATCTTCTGCTGTGAGCGTGTCAAATATATGATTTAGCATCTGTGTCACCGAATAAAATTGACATAAACATGATGGGGCGGTGGCATATTTATTAGCATTAGGTTTTAGTGGCATTAAGGCGTTTGAACCATAGACTCTAAGCCTTTTGGCCTAACTTGGCTTAGGTGCTTTTTGATGGTATCGATGGGTAGACCTTGTTTTTCGAGGCGTTTCGGGATAATTTGGCTACCTTTTTGACCTTTCATGTCAAACATCATGAATAAATAGTCATCTGTCTCATCCCAGCTACTCACTGTATGCCAAGGTATGGTTGCTGACTGCGTTGCACCTGCACGCATTTGCATACCTCGCATTTGTGGTGATTTCATCAGATCGGTGGATGTAGGCATCGCCATAACAAGCCCGTGTGATTGTACACCTAATTGCAGAGTGTGAAGCTGTTCAGGCATTTGGATACTTGCCACTTGTTTTTCATATTCACGCTTCATATACCATTTCATACCCAAGGTACGAGCAAGCAGATACACACCAACCAAAATCAGCATAAGCCAAAAAATGATTGTCGAATAGCCACTGACAAATACCAAGCCTGCAATCGCCGCCACAACCATCAGGGCAATCACAATCCACTCTGTGCGTTTTAAGGACTTTAGTGTAAAATGACTTGTGCCTTTTTCAAACAATGATAACTGTGCTGCGTAAAATTCAGTTTCGCTCATGTTTAAAGCGATGGGCTTTAGCGTATAGGGATAAAGTGCTTTGGTCATTGAGATAAATCCTAACGATGAATTTGCCTATATTACCCATTTTATCCAAAAAAATAAACCCAAAGTTAATATTTGTCAAAATTTTTTGATTTTTAACTGCTTTGATTTGAAATTGGCTTAAGTTTTGGGGGAAAATTTGCTATTATAAGAATAAGAATAAATTTTATTGTTCATCATTTTAGCACGCCAAGCGCCGTTTGGGGCGTTTTTGTGCTTGATAGGATTTGATATGTTAGACCCTAAATTTTTGCGTGGTAACCTAGAAGAGCTAAAAGCCAAGCTTGCGGTGCGTGGTTATGATTTGGATGTGGCATTTTGGCAGGAAGTTGAAAATCAGCGTAAATCTATCCAAGTAAAGACCGAAGCATTACAAGCCAAAAAAAATGCAGGTGCCAAAAAGGTCGGTGAGCTCAAACGACATGGTGAAGACACAAGTGAGCTGATGAACCAAATGCAATTGGTCAGTGAAGCCATGAAGGCTGCCGAAAATGAGCTAAAAGAACTACAAAACACCATCACAACCGCCGCACTACAAATCCCAAATCTGCCCGATGATAGTGTGCCTGTGGGCAGTGATGAAACTGATAATGTTGAAGTGCGTCGCTGGGGCGTGCCTCGTGAGTTTGATTTTGCAATCAAAGACCACACCGATATTGGTGAAAGCTTAGGTCAGCTTGATTTTGAGTTGGCAGCTAAATTGACAGGTGCTCGTTTTAGTGTTTTAAAAGGTCATCTTGCTAAGCTCAATCGTGCGTTGGTGCAATTTATGCTTGACACGCATACCCAAAAATATGGCTATACCGAGATGTATGTACCTTATATGGTTAATTCTGATAGTTTACAAGGTACAGGACAGTTGCCTAAATTTGAAGAAGATTTGTTTAAGCTTCGTGGCGAAAAAGAATATTATTTAATTCCAACATCAGAAGTGCCACTGACCAACAGTGTTCGTGATACCATTCTTAGCCCTAGGGATTTGCCCATCAAACTGACCGCACATACGCCATGTTTTCGTAGTGAGGCAGGCAGTGCAGGGCGTGATACACGAGGGCTGATTCGTCAGCATCAGTTTGAAAAAGTTGAAATGGTGCAAGTAACACGAGCGGATAGCTCAATGCAGGCATTAGAGCAGATGACCGCACAGGCAGAATATGTCTTGCAAGCGCTTGAGCTGCCATATCGTGTTATGACACTTTGTACAGGCGATATGGGCTTTAGTGCCGTTAAAACTTACGATATTGAGGTTTGGTTGCCATCTCAAAATATGTATCGTGAAATCTCAAGTTGCTCAAATTGTGGCGATTTTCAGGCACGGCGTATGAGTGCTCGCCTAAAAGATGGCAAACACAGTGAATTGGTGCATACGCTAAATGGTTCGGGTTTGGCAGTTGGACGCACTTTGTTGGCAATTTTAGAAAATCACCAAAATGCTGATGGTACGATCACGATTCCCAAAGCTCTACAGCCTTATATGGGTGGACTTGAAGTGATTGCCTAAGATAAAAGCCGCTTTGATAGCGGCTTTTGAAAGGGTGATTTTAGTATTGCCTTTTTTAGGCATTTAAACAAGGTAAATTAGGCATGATTGCCAAAAATGTACTTGGGTGATTGTCAGTATCTGATGACCAAATTTCAAAGCCCAAAAATACTGAAAATATGATATAATGAAGCAAATTTTGTTAGGAACTTTGCTGATGCCAATCGAACTTAACCAACGCCATAACGCCAATGCTATCCGTATTCTTGCGATGGATGCCGTCCAACAAGCCAACTCAGGTCACCCAGGGGCACCGATGGGTATGGCGGATATCGCAGAAGTGCTATGGCGAGAGTTTTTACGCCATAATCCAAAAAATGCCAAATGGGTAAACCGTGATCGCTTTGTGCTATCTAATGGCCATGGCTCAATGTTATTGTATGCTTTACTGCATTTGACTGGTTATGATTTAAGTATTGATGATCTTAAAAATTTCCGTCAGCTGCATTCAAAAACCGCAGGTCATCCTGAATACGGTTATGCCGATGGTATCGAGACGACCACAGGACCTTTAGGTCAAGGTATTGCTAATGCCGTTGGTTTTGCGTTGGCTGAGAAGACTTTGGCAGCACAGTTTAACAAACCTGACAATGCAATCATTGATCATTTTACCTATGCGTTTTTGGGCGATGGTTGTTTGATGGAAGGTGTTAGCCATGAAGCATGCTCACTGGCGGGTACTTTGGGGCTTGGTAAACTGATTGCTTATTATGATGATAATGGCATTTCAATTGATGGCGAGGTTGAAGGTTGGTTTTCTGATGATACTGCCAAACGATTTGAAGCGTATGGCTGGCAGGTATTAAAAATTGATGGTCATGATGCTGATGCCATTCGTGATGCCACCAATCAAGCCAAAGCAGAATCAGCCAAACCGACATTGATTATTTGCAAAACCATTATTGGTTTGGGCTCGCCTAATAAACAAGGTAAAGAAATTAGCCATGGTGCACCTTTGGGCTTAGACGAAATTGCTTTGACACGCACGCAAATGGGCTGGGCGGACACCACGCCTTTTATAATTACCGATGAGATGTATCGTGCTTGGGATGCCACCGCCAAAGGCAGTACCGATGAAGCAGCTTGGAATAAACAGTTTGCTGAGTATCAAGATAAATATCCTAAGGAAGCTGCTGAGCTTTTACGCCGTTTCAGTGGTGATTTGCCAGAGAACTTTGATCAGCTGGCAGATGAATTTATCCAAACTTGCATCCAAAAAGCAGAAAGTATCGCCACACGCAAAGCCAGCCAAAACGCCATCGCAGCACTTGCACCACACTTACCTGAAATCTTGGGCGGTTCAGCTGACCTTGCAGGTTCAAACCTAACTTTGTGGTCAGGTGCTAAAGGTGTTCAAGAGTACGCCGATGGTAATTATGTTCATTATGGTGTGCGTGAATTTGGCATGACAGCAATTGCCAACGGCGTGGCACTGCATGGCGGATTTATCCCCTACACAGCGACATTTTTAATGTTTATGGAATATGCTCGTAATGCTGTGCGTATGTCATCGCTGATGAAGCAGCGTGTGATCAATGTTTATACTCACGACTCAATTGGTCTGGGTGAAGATGGCCCAACGCACCAGCCTGTCGAGCAGATTGCTAATTTACGTATGACCCCAAATCATTATGTATGGCGTCCTTGCGATACGGTTGAGACAGCAGTGGCATGGAAGATGGCGCTTAAAACAAAAACCGCTCCTTCATCATTGATTTTATCTCGTCAGAATTTGGCATTTCAATCTCGCAGCGATGAGCAAATTCAGAACATCGAAAAAGGCGGATATATTTTAGCACCCGAAAAAGGTACTCTTAAAGCCATCATCATCGCAACAGGTTCTGAAGTTGAGCTTGCGATGCAGGCGTATGAGCAACTAGAAGGCGTGCGTGTGGTTTCTATGCCATGTGCTGAGATTTTTGTTAAGCAGGACAGTGGTTATATCGAAAGTGTGTTACCATCTGATGTTCGTGTGCGTGTTGCTGTTGAGGCGGCAATCACGGATTATTGGTATAAATTTGTTGGCTTAGATGGCAAGGTTGTTGGTATGACGACATTTGGAGAATCTGCACCTGCCAAGGTATTGTTTGAGCATTTTGGTATCACAACCCAAGCTGTGGTGGATGCGGTAAATTCTTTACTTTAATCGTATCAGATAATAAAAAAATCGGGTGATTGTATGACACCCGATTTTTTTATTTTAAGTAATGGTTAAAAATGATGATGGTTAGATTGCTCACATTTATCAGTATCAAAAATTGATGAAATATGCTAAAATTGGGAAAATATGTCCTAATTTTGCAAGGGCGAAATAAGCCACTTTAATCAGCTTGGGGGCTGTATGTCTGATAAAAATCCACAATTTTCACGCATTTTATTAAAACTATCGGGTGAAGCGTTGGCTGGCGGTCGTGATATGGGCATTGATGCTAATATCTTGGATCAAATGAGCCTATCCATTGCACATCTTCGAGGGCTGGGTGTTCAAGTTGGTATTGTTGTTGGTGGTGGCAATTTGTACCGTGGCAGCACGCTACAAAAACAAGGGTTGGTTGGTCGTGTGACAGGTGACCAAATGGGCATGCTCGCAACCGTGATGAATGGTTTGGCGATGCGTGATGCTTTGGTACGCCGAAATATTAAAACTCGCCTAATGTCAGCGATTGCCATTGATACAGTAGTTGAGTCATATTCTAGCCGTGATGCGATACGCCACTTAAATAATGGCGAGGTGTGTATCTTTGTGGCAGGTACGGGTAATCCATTTTTTACCACAGATACCGCAGCGTGCTTGCGTGGCATCGAGATTGAAGCAGGGCTGATTTTAAAAGCCACCAAAGTTGATGGCGTTTATGATAAAGACCCAACAACCGATGATGATGCGGTTAAATTTGACAGTTTGAGTTTTGATGAAGTGCTTGAAAAAAAGCTTGGTGTGATGGATTTAACAGCGATTGCGTTATGCCGAGAGCATAATGTACCGCTACAAGTATTTGATATGAATAAACCAAATGCGCTATTGAATGTGGTTATGGGTGAGGCTGAAGGTACACGAGTTTATCACTAAGCTTAGCATTTATACCTTAATATTCATATAAAATTTATTTATATGAAATATGTGAGATAAAATTGAGTTAAAAATTTAGACAATTGTGATGATTAAGGAAATTTTATGATTAATGAAATTAAAACAGATGGCGAAAGCCGCATGCAAAAATCTATCGAAGCTTTGGAAGCTGCTTTTAGTAAGCTGCGTACGGGTCGAGCCCATCCAGGGATTTTATCAGGCGTGATGGTCAGCTATTATGGTTCTGATACACCGTTAAATCAGGTAGCCAGTATCAATGTAGAAGACAGTCGCACTTTATTGGTGCAGCCATTTGAGCGGTCTATGGTACAAGCTGTTGATAAGGCAATCCGTGAAGCGGATTTGGGTCTAAATCCAATGACCGCTGATGTGATTCGTGTCCCAATGCCTGCTTTGACCGAAGAGACACGCCGTGATATGCAAAAAATTGCTCGCAATGATGCTGAACAAACACGCATTTCTGTGCGTAATATTCGCCGTGATATGCTAAGTGATATTAAAGATTTGCTAAAAGATAAAGAAATATCAGAAGATGATGAACGCCGTGCTGCAGATGACATTCAAAAATTAACGGACAAATTCATCGCAACCATTGATAGTCGCCTAGAGAAAAAAGAAAGCGAACTGATGGAAGTGTGATTGATTATAAAATAGCATGGGTAAGGAGTTTTCTTTATCCATGTTATTCATTTATTTAGATTAGATTTAAAGTTAAATGACGGTAATTGTAAAACCATGACAACCCAAATTTGTGAATCTTTACCCATCATTCCCAAGCACATTGCCATCATTATGGATGGCAATAATCGCTTTGGTAAATCCAAACAGCTGGCAACAGGTGCAGGCCATGTGGCGGGTAAAGATGCACTTGATCCGATTGTTGAGCATTGTTTGGCTTTAGGGGTTGAGGTGCTGACGGTATTTGCCTTTTCAAGTGAAAATTGGGCACGCCCAAAAGATGAGGTGGATCTTTTGATGCGTCTTTTGTCCCAAACGATTTACGAGCAGCTACCACGCATGAATCAGCACCGTATCCGTCTGCGTTTTATCGGTGATAGAAGTCAAATTGATGGCGACTTGGTAAAGCTTATGGCACAGGCAGAAGCCAAGACGGCAGATTTTGATGCGATGACTTTGGTGATTGCTATCAGCTATGGCGGACAATGGGACATTACCAATGCCGCCAAAAAACTTGCCAAACAAGTTGAATTGGGTCACTTATCTGCTGATGATATCGATATACAAATGATAAAAACGCAGCTTGAATTGGCGGATTTACCTTCTGTGGACATGCTGATTCGTACAGGTGGAGAGTACCGCATTTCAAATTTTTTACTTTGGCAGACGGCATATGCTGAATTATTTTTTACGCCCACATTATGGCCTGAATTTGGCTGTGATGAGCTTGATGAGATGATTCGTATTTTTGCTGGTCGTGAGCGTCGATTTGGCATGACAAGCGAACAAATCCAAAAAACCTAAGTGCTGAATTCAACTGATAGTTAAAGCGCTTTAAAATTGATAACTCTTTGCAAGGATGTTTTAGTCATGTGGCAACGAATAAAAACGGCAATAATTTTGGTTTTGATTGTTGGATTTGCGTTATTTGCAAGCTCAATGCCGATTTTTGTGTTGCCACTATTAGCCATTGGGGTTTTGATCGCTGCACATGAATGGACAAAACTCATGCCAAAATGCAGACAGCCTGTACAGTTTATTTTGGCAGTTTTAATCATCACCATGTTATCAGTTGCACTGCCTTGGACTTGGGTATTTTGGTGGGCAGTATCGCTGGGTATTTGGGTAATGGCAACGGCATGGGTAGCACAATACCCCAATAAAGAACGCTGGTATGGTAGGCGGCTGGTGTATATGGGTGCGGTCATTCTCACCGCTGCTATCACCGCCATGTATGGGCTTTGGCAGATGTCGCCTTGGTGGCTGATGTATGTGTTTTTATTGGTATGGTGTGCTGATAGTGGGGCTTATTTTATTGGCAGAAAATTTGGCAAACGAAAAATGGCACCCAATGTATCACCCAATAAAAGTATCGAAGGCTTATGCGGTGGATTGATGGTCTCTGGGGTGGTCACTGTGGCAGTCGGTTATTATTTGCAGCTGTCTGGTATGTCATTGGTATTGTTTTTGATTTTGTCTTGGCTAACTGTACTTGCCAGTATACTGGGCGACTTATTTGAATCTATGCTAAAACGCCGTGCAGGTATTAAAGATTCTGGGACAATTCTACCAGGTCATGGCGGTATTTTGGATCGAATTGATTCGCTACTTTCAGCGATACCGATATTTGCATTGGGTTTTTGGCTATTATTAAAACTTGGTATTTTTACAGAAGTTTGGATAAAAATGTACTTTGCAACCATGCAAGTGCCTTTTTGATGAGCTTGATTGATTAATAAGGTTTATTAATTATATTTATTAATCAAATAAAAAATGTAATTAAAATAAATTTAAGGATAATAATGGCAGATACGCTTCAATCTTTGGCAATACTTGGTGCAACAGGTTCTATCGGTGATAGTACACTGGCAATTATTCGTCAGCATCCCAATCGTTATCGCATTCATGCACTGACAGGATTTTCTCGTGTCGATAAATTATTGGCATTGGCGATGGAATTTCACCCTGTCAAGATTTGCACCTCGCCTGATAATTATGCACAATTAAGCCAAAAAGTTACTGATGCAGGATTGGATACTATCATACTTTCAGGGGATGAAGGTTTGATTGAGATTGCCAGTGATGAAGCGGTAGATACGGTCGTGGCAGCCATTGTTGGTGCGGCAGGTCTGTCGTCTACATTGGCTGCAGCGGGTGCAGGCAAAAGAATTTTATTAGCCAATAAAGAGTCACTTGTGATGGCAGGTGATTTGGTCATCAAAACTGCCAAAAAACACGGTGCAACCATTTTACCAATTGATTCAGAACACAATGCCATTTACCAGTGCCTGCCTGCCGCCATTCAAGCAGATAATACCGCCATTCACCATACATCCTATGGTATCAAAAAACTGTGGCTAACAGCTTCTGGTGGCAGCTTTTTGGATAAGTCAATCAAACAAATGCAAAATGCCAGTGTCAAAGAAGCGGTAAATCACCCCAATTGGTCAATGGGTCAAAAAATCTCCATTGATTCTGCTACGATGATGAATAAAGGGCTTGAGCTGATTGAAGCTTGTCATTTATTTGACCTAAAAGAGCATCAAATTCAAGTGGTGATTCACCCAAATAGCGTTGTACATTCTTTGGTGGAATATGTTGATGGCAGTTTTTTGGCACAGTTAGGTACGCCTGATATGAAAACGCCCATTGCACATGCATTGGCATATCCTGAGCGTATCAAATCAGGCGTCATGCCTTTAGACTTGTATCAGCTTGGCAGTCTTAAATTTTTGGCACCAGATTTGGATAAATTTGCCTGCCTAAAATTAGCACGATATGCCGCAAGATTGGGCACGGGGGCATGTATTGCACTAAATACCGCCAACGAAATTGCGGTAGAGGCTTTTTTAGCAGAAAAAATTTGCCTCACAGATATTGCTGTGATTGTTAAGGCTTGTCTAGATGATAAGACAATTGCCCAAGATTATTCACAGGATTTTGGTGATGAAGTGTTAGGGCTTGAGCGGATATTGACGATGGATAAAAAGGTTCGTAAGATTGCCACGGCTAAGATAAAGTTACTTAAACAAGGTGATGTGTTATGACGGCATTATATATGTTTCTTGCCGCTGTTTGTATACTCGGGCCTTTGGTTGCTTTACATGAGTTTGGGCATTATATCGTTGCTCGTTTATGTGGGGTTAAGGTACAAACATATTCAATTGGTTTTGGGCCAAAACTGCTTGCTTGGACTTCTAAACGCTCAGGTATACGCTACCAAATTGCCGCCATTCCTTTGGGTGGCTATGTTAAAATGCTGGACAGTCGTCAAGAATCTGTCGCAGATGAATTAAAGTCAGTTGCGTTTAATCATCAGCACCCTTTAAAAAAAATTGCCATCGTTGCAGCTGGCCCTGTCATGAATTTTTTGATTGCCATTGGGTTATTTTGGGTGCTATTTTTATTGCCCAGTGAGCAGCTTAACACCCGAATTGGTGAAATTATTGACAATTCACCTGCTGCTACCAGCGGCTTGGTGGTTGGTGATAAAATTATCAGTATCGATTCAAAATCAGTCAATACTTGGCAGCAGACCGCCTACGCATTGGCATCTAAAATGGGTGAAAGTACCACCATTCACATTGGTGTCAATCGTGATGGGCAAGTACTTCAAAAAACTGCCAAGGTTTTACATTTTATGCAGACCAAAGACAGTCGTCAGCCTAATGATCCTTTAAGTAGTTTGGGTATTTTGCCTTATCAACCCATCATCTCACCTGTGGTCGGCGAGGTGCTTTCTGACGGTGCTGGTGCGTTGATGGGTCTAAAAACTGGTGATGTCTTCACTGCTATTCATGGTGAACCAATCAATGATTGGCTAAGTGCCACCAAGATTATTCAGGCAAATCCAGAAACCATGCTTGATGTGACAGTCATGCGTCAAGGTAAGCAGGTTGATTTAAAATTAATGCCCCGTGGTGTAAAGACACAAAACGGCGTAGTCGGTCAACTGGGTATTCGCCCCCAGATTGATACCGATACGCTCATTCCTGATGAATATCGTATGACGATTCAATATGGTGTCGGTGAGGCATTTACTCAAGCCATCCGACGAACTTATGATTTATCAATAATGACCTTAGATGCGATGGGTAAGATGATTACAGGATTGATTGGCATTGAAAATCTATCAGGTCCCATTGCCATTGCCGATGTTTCTAAGACCAGTTTTGAGTTGGGATTTCAAGAAGTGTTATCGACAGCCGCAATCATCAGTTTAAGCTTGGCAGTACTGAATCTTTTACCCATTCCAGTGTTAGATGGCGGGCATTTGGTATTTTATACTTATGAATGGATTATGGGCAAATCTATGAATGAAGCGGTGCAGATGGCAGCATTTAAAGCGGGTGCGTTATTGCTTTTTTGTTTCATGTTACTTGCAATCAGTAACGATATCATGCGATTTTTTGGCTAAGTTCTGATTTATCGTACCATTAACAAAATTTTTGGCTTTTTTAAGCTGAAATACTTGCCAAATTTAACTTTTTGGCTTACCTTTACACAATATAAATTTGGGTGTAGAAAATTTTGGATACATTTTTATACCTTATTTTTAGAAATTTTAAAAATTAAGTTTGGATAGACTTATGCGTAATTCATATTTTAAAGGTTTTCAGGTCAGTGCAATGACAATGGCTGTCATGATGGTAATGTCAACTCATGCACAAGCGGCGGATTTTATGGCAAATGACATTGCCATCACAGGACTACAGCGAGTGACCATTGAAAGCTTACAAAGCGTGCTGCCGTTTCGCTTGGGTCAAGTGGTGAGCGAAGCACAGTTGGCTGATGGTGTCAAAGCACTTTATGCAACAGGCAATTTTTCAGATGTGCAAGTCTATCATCAAGAAGGGCGTATCATCTATCAGGTAACCGAAAGGCCGTTAATCGCTGAGATTAATTTTGAGGGCAATCGCTTAATTCCAAAAGAAGGTCTACAAGAAGGGCTAAAAAATGCTGGCTTAGCTGTGGGTCAACCACTAAAACAAGCCACAGTACAGATGATTGAAACCGAGCTTACCAATCAATATATATCACAAGGCTATTATAATACCGAAATTACTGTCAAACAGACGATGCTTGATGGTAATCGTGTTAAGCTTGATATGACCTTTGCTGAAGGTAAACCTGCACGGGTGGTTGATATTAATATCATTGGCAATCAGCATTTTAGCGATGCAGATTTGATTGATGTGCTTGCGATTAAGGATAATAAAATCAATCCACTGTCTAAAGCTGACCGTTATACTCAAGAAAAGCTGGTGACCAGTTTAGAGAATTTGCGTGCTAAATATCTCAATGCAGGGTTTGTGCGTTTTGAGATTAAAGATGCTAAGCTTAATATTAATGAAGATAAAAACCGTATCTTTGTTGAGATTTCATTGCATGAAGGTGAGCAATATCGCTTTGGACAGACACAGTTTTTGGGTAATTTAACTTATACTCAAGCAGAACTTGAGGCACTGCTTAAATTCAAAGCAGAAGAAGGGTTTTCACAAGCCATGCTTGAGCAAACAACAAACAATATCAGTACCAAATTTGGTGACGATGGCTATTATTATGCTCAAATCCGTCCTGTAACACGCATTAATGATGAAAGTCGTACGGTTGATGTGGAATATTATATTGACCCTGTACGCCCTGTCTATGTACGCCGTATTAATTTTACAGGTAACTTTAAGACCCAAGATGAAGTACTCCGTCGTGAGATGCGACAACTTGAAGGTGCGTTGGCATCTAATCAAAAAATCCAGCTGTCTCGTGCACGCTTGATGCGGACTGGGTTTTTTAAACATGTTACCGTTGATACTCGTCCAGTACCCAACTCACCTGATCAGGTTGATGTAAATTTTGTGGTTGAAGAACAACCTTCAGGATCATCAACCATCGCAGCAGGCTACTCTCAAAGTGGTGGTGTAACTTTTCAATTTGATGTTTCTCAAAATAACTTTATGGGTACAGGTAAGCACGTCAATGCTTCGTTTTCTCGCTCTGAGACCCGTGAGGTGTATAGTTTGGGTATGACCAACCCATACTTTACCGTAAATGGCGTCTCGCAAAGCTTGAGTGGCTACTATCGTAAAACCAAGTATGATAACAAGAACATTAGTAATTATGTACTTGATTCTTATGGTGGCTCATTAAGCTATGGATATCCAATTGATGAAAATCAACGCATAAGCTTTGGTCTGAATGCTGACAATACCAAGCTTCATGGCGGTCGTTTTATGGGCATTAGTAATGTCAAGCAGCTGATGGCAGATGGTGGCAAAATTCAAGTGGATAATAATGGTATTCCTGATTTTAAGCATGATTACACAACCTACAATGCCATTTTGGGGTGGAATTATTCAAGTCTAGATCGCCCTGTATTTCCAACCCAAGGCATGAGTCATTCTGTAGATTTGACGGTTGGTTTTGGTGATAAAACTCATCAAAAAGTGGTTTATCAAGGCAATATCTATCGCCCATTTATCAAAAAATCAGTCTTGCGTGGTTACGCCAAGTTAGGCTATGGCAATAATTTACCATTTTATGAAAATTTCTATGCAGGCGGCTATGGTTCGGTTCGTGGCTATGATCAATCCTCTTTGGGTCCACGCTCACAAGCCTATTTGACAGCTCGTCGTGGTCAACAAACCACACTAGGGGAGGTTGTTGGTGGTAATGCTTTGGCAACTTTCGGCAGTGAGCTGATTTTACCTTTGCCATTTAAAGGTGATTGGATAGATCAGGTGCGTCCAGTGATATTCATTGAGGGCGGTCAGGTTTTTGATACAACAGGTATGGATAAACAAACCATTGATTTAACCCAATTTAAAGACCCACAAGCAACAGCTGAACAAAATGCAAAAGCAGCCAATCGCCCGCTACTAACCCAAGATAAACAGTTGCGTTATAGTGCTGGTGTTGGTGCAACTTGGTATACGCCCATTGGTCCTTTATCTATTAGCTATGCCAAGCCATTGAATAAAAAACAAAATGATCAGACCGATACGGTACAGTTCCAGATTGGTAGTGTCTTTTAATGCCAAGTCTTCATGAAATGATGACTGCCATCGAAAAATATCAGAGCGTGCTTAATAAAGATGATATTGATGGCAGTATTAAGATAACAGGCGTGGCAAATTTATCGGCAGCCACCAAGCATCAAGTTGCTTTTTTGGCAAAAGCAAAATATTTGGATGAACTCAATCAAACAAACGCAGGGGTTGTGTTATTATCTGAACAATTCATCAATGAAGCACGGACGATTAACCCTAAGTGTTTGTATGTATTGGTCAAAGATGCTTATTTGGCCTATGCATGCGTTAGTACATTATTCACCCCTTCATGCGTGACAGGCATTCACCGCACGGCAATCGTTGCAGATTCAGCTGTTATTGGTAATCAAGTTAGTATTGGTGCAAACGCCGTCATTGGTGAAAAAGTGGTTTTGGCTGATGGCGTTGTGGTGGGTGCAGGTGTGATTATCGGTGAGCGTACCCAAATCGGTGCAGGCAGTCAAATTGATGCTGCTACCGTTATTCATCATGATTGTATCATTGGCGAGCAAACACGCATTCATAGCCATGCAAACATTGGATCAGAAGGGTTTGGTTTTGCTCCTGTGGCAACGAAAGATGGACGACAGTGGCAGCGTATTGCACAACTGGGGCGAGTAATTATTGGTAATCATGTGCGTATTGGTAGCCATACCTGTATTGATCGTGGTGCGGTGGATGATACTGTCATTAGTGATGATGTGATTATTGATAATTTGGTACAGATTGCTCATAATGTTCACATTGGTTGTGGTACAGCCATTGCCGCCAACTGCGGTATTGCAGGCAGCACCAAAATCGGTAAAAATTGCCTGATTGGTGGTGCGGTGGGTATCAGCGGGCATTTGACAATCACTGATGATGTTACCATTACCAGTATGAGCATGGTCATTGCAAATATCCAAAAATCAGGAAGTTACTCTTCTGGTACTGTTGCTATGCCTTCTTTAAAGTGGCGGCGTGCAGCAGCAAGATTTCGTCAAATGGGCGAAAAATAACCCAAAGTTTGATTGGTTACTAAGCTGGGTGTGTTCATTTTGTTGATTGATTGATTGAATTGGGTATGAGTAAATAAAAAATAATCTTTTATCCGTTTATTCATAAGGAAATTTATGTCTGTTTCAAACATTGATTTTGATTTATTAGAGGCTGCTGATATTCAAGCATTAAGTGATCGTGGTGTCACATTACCACTACACTATAACCAAATTAAGCATTATTTGCCGCATCGCTATCCATTCATGCTGATTGACCGAGTGACCGCTTGTAAACCCAATGAGTGGATCACAGGATATAAAAATATCAGTATTAATGAAGAGTTATTTAACGGTCATTTTCCAGATAATCCAATCATGCCAGGCGTACTACAAGTTGAAGCAATGGCACAGCTATCGGGTATTTTAGGTTTCATCAGTGCAGGGCAGACCGCTGATGATGGTTATCTGTACTTGTTTGCAGGTGTGGATAAAGTTCGTTTTAAAAAAGTCGTTACCTCAGGCGATCAGCTGGTTATTCGCTCAAAGGTTTTGATGAATAAACGAGATATTTATAAATTTGAGTGTACCGCCCATGTTGATGGTCAATTAACTTGCAGTGCTGAAATTATGATTGCTCGCCAAAAGGTGGATGGCGTCAAATGATTAAAATTTTACAATCATTTGAGATAAATTTTAAGAGGTAACCATGACGATTCACCCCACAGCGATTATTGATAAATCTGCGATGATAGCGGATTCGGCGATCATCGGTCCTTATTGTATCGTTGGTAAAAATAGCCAAATTGGCGCACATACGGTATTACGCAGTCATGTTATCATTGGCGAAAACACCAAAATTGGTGTGCATAATGATATTTATCAATTTGCAAGTATTGGCGAAAATCCACAAGATCTAAAATACGCAGGCGAGCAGACTTACCTTGAAATTGGCGACCATAATCGCATTCGTGAAGCTTGTACCATTCACCGAGGTACGGTTCAAGATCGTGGTATCACACGCATCGGTAATCAAAATCTGCTGATGGTTAATGTGCATATCGCTCATGATTGCGTTGTGGGTGATGACAATGTTTTGGCGAATAATGTGGGCGTTGCTGGCCATGCACATATTGGTAATCATGTGATTATTGGTGGTCAGTCTGGTGTGCATCAGTTTTGTCGTATCGATGATTATAGTATGGTAGGCGGTGCAAGCTTGATTGTCAAAGATGTGGCGGCGTATGTTATGGCATCTGGCAACCCTGCCAAAGCACATGGTCTAAATAAAGAGGGTATGCGTCGAAAAGGGTGGTCGAAAGATACCATTAAAGCACTTGATGAAGCGTATCGGTTGGTATTTCGTTCAGGGTTATTGCGTAATGAAGCATTGGATGAACTGACAAAACTGGTTAAAAAAGAACCAAAAATTCAATTACTCATTGATTCAATCAACAACAGTAAGCGTGGTTTGGTTCGATAAATCAAAAAAAGACGAATATTTATTGATTTTTTTATTAACGATTTAGATGATGTTAATTTATTTAAATCATTGACTGTATGTGTCAAACCTGTAACGACTTGTTGCAGGTTTTTTTAATATTGATTATCAGATTTGTTTGACTTTTTTATTAAGTTCATACAAACTATGGTCGTGGTTTTTGATTCAAAGATGGTTTGATGCTATCGGCTTATCTTAATTGATAGGAATAAAACACAACAATAAAAAAGGTGTGGTGATTTGGATTGATGAGCTTTATGCGTTCGGATTTTATGGAATCACTGTTATAAAATTAGAAAAATCATTTGCAATCGATGATGACAACTCATCAAAAGCGGAGATAAATTTTAAGGAGAGCTTATATGTCGGCGCAACGAGAAAGTTGGTCAGCACGCTCTGGCTTTATTTTGGCAGCCATCGGATCGGCTGTTGGTTTGGGGAATATTTGGCGTTTTCCCTATGTTTCTTATGAAAATGGTGGCGGTGCATTTTTTTTACCCTATTTGATTGCTTTGGCAACAGCAGGATTTCCTTTGTTGTTTTTAGACTATGTTATGGGTCAAAAATATAAAGGTGCGCCGCCGACAGCTTACCGCCGCTTTATCAAATCAGCGGAAGGTATTGGCTGGTGGCAAGTAGCAGTTTGTACCATTATCGGTATTTATTATGCGTCTGTTCTAAGCTGGGCTGGTAACTACACGCTATTTGCAGTGGGTCAGCAATGGGGTGAGGATACCGAAGGGTTTTTCTTTAATACCTATCTACAAAATGCCAGTGAATTAACCATGGCTTATTCATCTCAGCTATTGATTGGTTTGGTGGTTGTTTGGGTGATGGTATTATTGATTTTATATGGTGGTATCAAAAAGGGTGTTGAGCTATCAAATAAAATTTTCATTCCTTTATTAATAGTGATGTTTGGCGTATTGGTTGCTCGTGCGGTAACGCTACCAGGCGCAACGGTAGGTTTGGATACCTTTTTTGCGCCTAATTGGGAAAAAATGGCAGACCCTAAGGTTTGGTTGGCTGCTTATGGGCATGTGTTTTTCTCGATGTCAATTGGTTTTGGTATCATGGTGACTTACGCATCTTATCTAAAACGCAATGCCAATCTAACGGGGTCTGGTTTGGTGGTTGGTTTTGCCAACTCATCGTTTGAGCTTTTGGCAGGTATTGGCATTTTCTCTGTTTTGGGGTTTATGGCGCAGGCATCAGGCGTACCAGTTTCTGAAGTGGTTTCAGGTGGTATTGGTTTGGCTTTCATCGCATTTCCAAAAATCATCTCAACCATGGGCGATGCTGGCAACTTGGTAGGTATTTTATTTTTTGGTTCTTTATTTATTGCTGGCGTAACTTCAATGGTGTCAATCCTACAAGTGCCCATTTCAGCCGTTCAGGATAAATTTGGCTGGTCAAAAAATCAATCAGTTACTGTGATAGGTTTAGGTTCAGCCATCATTTCGATTGCATTATTTGGCTCTCAAAATGCCATTACATTTGTGGATGTGATTGATAATTTTGTGAATAATATTGGTATTGTTTTTGGTGCGATTTTATCTATCATTTGGGTAACTTGGTTTAATCGCAATAAACTGCGTGGATTGATTAATCATATCAATGCCATCTCAAGTGTGAAAGTGGGTGCGATTTGGTCATTCATGCTGACGATTGTAACGCCGATTGCTTTGATTGTTACTTTGGGCTTGACGCTTAAATCCTTATTAACCGAAGGTTATGGCGGTTATCCAGCTAATGTACAGCTCATCTTTGGCTGGGGAGTGATTATTATCTGTGCAATTTTGGCACTGATATTACCACGAATCAACGGCCATTCATCTCATGAAAAATAATAAGGAGTTTTTATAATGGGAACTTTAGCGTTGACAGTGATGATAATTGCCATGGTGGCAATTTGGGGTGGTTTGATCATCTCTGCACTACATCTTAGCAAACACCCTGATATTGATATGGACAAAGTACCATCTCATCATTGATTCTGTATGAATCTAACAAACACACCAAGTCGCTGATTTGGTGTGTTTTTATTTGATTGTTTGTTTTTAAAAATGGCTTAGCGTTTAGTTATACATGGTATTTATTGGGAATATTGGCTATAATAATTCAAGTTTCACACTGATAACGCCCATGGATGGGCTATGTTGATTGATGTCATCAAAATATAAAGCTGTTTTTTGGGAGAATGACAGCTTTTATTATATTTAGGGGACTTTGGTATGATTACCGAGCATTTGGTTGATATATCACGCCTACAGTTTGCAACAACAGCATTATTTCATTTTTTATTTGTGCCATTAACACTTGGGATGACTTGGCTTTTGGTCATCATGGAGGCTGTTTATTTAATCACAGGTAAACAAATCTGGAAAGATATGACTCGTTTTTGGGGCAAATTATTTGGAATTAACTTTGTGCTTGGGGTTACCACAGGCATCACAATGGAATTTCAATTTGGTACCAACTGGGCATATTACTCACATTATGTGGGCGATGTATTTGGTGCGCCACTGGCTATTGAAGGGTTGATGGCATTTTTTCTTGAATCTACCATGGTTGGGCTATTTTTCTTTGGCTGGGATAAAATGTCACGGTTACAACATTTTACAACCACCTTATTGATGGCTTTGGGTACCAGCTTATCGGCATTGTGGATTTTGGTGGCAAATGGTTGGATGCAAAACCCTGTCGGTGCTGAATTTAATTATGACACCATGCGCATGGAGATGGTCAGTTTTGCTGAAATTTTCTTAAACCCTGATGCCCAAAATAAATTTGTACATACCGTATCAGCAGGCTATGTGACGGGTGCGTCATTTGTTCTTGGTATTTCAGCATGGTATTTGCTTAAAGGGCGTGATGTTGCTCTTGCAAAAAGAAGCTTTCATGTCGCCGCTGCATTTGGTTTTGCGGCAATATGCAGCGCCATTGTTTTGGGTGATGAATCTGGCTACTCAATTGGGCAAGCTCAACAAACCAAACTTGCAACCATGGAGGCAATGTGGGAAACAGAGCCAGCACCAGCAGGCTTTAATCTCATTGCAGATATCAATGAAGCAGAACAAAAAAATAACTGGTCTTTGCATATCCCTTATGTCATGGGCGTGATTGGAACTCGGTCAATAGATACTGAGATTTTGGGTATTCAAGATATTAAAAAACTCAATGCTGACCGTATCATCAATGGTGTGACTGCTGTTAGTGCGCTTGATTTGATGCGTCAAAATAAGCTAAATGGTATAAAAAATCCGCAAGCACTGATTGATATTTTTGAAGAACATAAAAAAGATCTGGGTTTTGGGCTACTGTTAAAAAAATATACAGATGATATGGCTAAGATTACGCCACAGATGCTTTCAAAAGCGGTTGATGATAGCATACCAAGGGTAACCCCAATGTTTTGGTCATTTCGCCTGATGGTGGGTATGGGCGTATTAATGCTTATCTTGTATGGGCTGTGTTTATTTTTTAGTCTAAAAGGCAGCTTTATCCATAAACCTTGGTTGCTTAAATTTGCCATGATTATGATTCCTGCACCTTGGATTGCCATAGAAGCAGGGTGGTTTGTCGCAGAATATGGTCGTCAGCCATGGACGGTATATGGCATTTTACCCACGCATTTATCTGTTTCAAACATTGATGCTGGGCATGTGATATTATCTTTGGCTGGGTTTGTACTTTTTTATACAATACTGGGGATTGTTGAAGTATTTTTGATGGTCAAGTATGTACGCCTTGGTCCTGCCAGTCTTGGTACGGGTAGATATGATGGTGAAAAGACCCAAGTACATTTGATTTGCCCATCTGATGAACAGGGGGTGTAATCATGTTATATGACTTATTTGATTATCAGCTATTAAAGCTGGTTTGGTGGCTGATTGTGGGTATACTACTCATTGGTTTTGCCATCATGGATGGGCATGATATTGGCGTTTGTACACTGCTACCGTTTGTCGGTCGTAGTGATATCGAGCGTCGCATTATTATTAATACGGTGGCACCTCATTGGGAGGGTAATCAGGTTTGGTTTGTGACTGCAGGGGGTGCAATTTTTGCAGCACTGCCTTTGGTTTATGCGACAGCATTTAGTGGCTATTACTGGGCGTTGATCGCTGCATTGTGGGCATTATTTTTTCGCCCTGTGGGTTTTAAATATCGCAGTATGATAAAAAATGATCGTTGGCGTCATACTTGGGATTGGCTATTGTTTATTGGTTCTGCAGTACCCGCCTTAATTTTTGGCGTCACTTTTGGAAACTTATTGCTTGGTTCACCATTTCATTTTGACCAAAATTTAGTATCAACTTATTCAGGGTCGTTTATTGAACTTTTAACACCTTTTGCACTTTTGTGTGGCGTGGTGAGTGTGGCAATGCTGACGATGCAAGGTGGTGTATATTTGGCACACCGAACTACCGAAAGCATCCAATCTTATGCAAAAACAGCAACCAATGTTGCAGCATTGGCTACCTCATTGTTATTTGCCATAGCAGGCTTTTGGGTGCAATCACTAGATGGCTATTTATTAGTTGGTGATATTGATGGCGGTGCGGTTATTGATCCTTTATCAAAACAAGTTCAAATCCAATCAGGTGCTTGGTTGACCAATTTTTATGATTATCCTTGGCTGTGGCTATTACCCGCTTTGGGGGTTTTGATGCCAGTGATGGTGATTATCTTATTAAAAATAGAACGCACTTTGCTGGCTTTTATTGCCTCAAGCTTAGCAGTTTTGGGCATCATTGCGACCACAGGGGCAGCATTATTTCCATTTTATATGCCATCTTCTACCGACCCACGCTCAAGCTTGACAGTTTGGGATGCAACCTCAAGCCATTTTACTTTGCTTGTCATGCTTTTTGTTGTTGTTATTTTATTGCCTTTGGTATTGACTTATACCAGTTGGGCTTATGCGGTGATGCGTGGTAAGGTTACTAAAGCCTATATTAAAGAAAATGAAAAAACGCTATATTAAGCTGTATGACCATAAAGGCAATTGATGTATTTAGCCATCATTGAACTATTAGATTTCATATGATATAAAAAAGGTAGGTTATGTGGTATTTTGCTTGGATTTTAGGACTGGGTTTTGCGGTGCTTCTCGCCGTTGTCAGTGCAGTTTGGGTTGAATTTGAAGACAGTCGCCGAGATGGTTTTAATCATCCAGACGACGACCAAAAATAACATTAACATCATCAGTCAAAGATAAACTAAATTGGCATAATTTTGGATTTGATGGCAGGTTAGCAAAAATTAAGCAAGATAAGCATGCTATAATTTGCTCAATTTGATCAAACCAACCTTAATAAATCATCTTCAACTTTCGTTATTTTAGGTGTCATATGTCAGTACTAAAAAATTGGATTTATTCTACGGCTTTGGGCGTATCCATTGTCGGTGCGGTATCAGTTGGCGTAGCCTTACCAGCGTCTGCCAATGGTTTGGCATCGCTATTTGGGGATACCAGCCAGCCAAAGTTTTTGCCTGTTCATGAAGCGTTTAAGGTTTCATCATCTCAAGTGGGTGATGAACTTGTAGTGAATTTTGTTGTTACACCGAAGCATTATGTGTATCAAGAACGCTTATCATTGACACTGCCTGAAGGAGTGAGTTCAGGGTCGTGGAAATTTGATAAAACACCTACCATGATTGATGATCCCAATTTTGGTATTACGCCTGTATTTGAAGAAAATGTCACAGCAAAAATTAAGCTATCAAGCCAAACTGGTATTCAAAAACAGCCTGTTCAGATTCGTTGGCAGGGCTGTGCAAAAGCTGGGCTTTGTTATCCACCTGAAACGACGACCGTTCAAATCAGCCTAAATGCTCATGATGGGCAAGTTGCATCTGCCAGCCAAACTGCGACCAAACATGATAGTGCCACCACTCAAATAGCCCCTCACAATCAGGATGCCTCGTCTCAAACAGCAGCATCTGCCATCACTCAAGATGAGGCAGTTGTTCAAGATTTTGTTAAACCTGATGAGCAATCCTTGGCCCAAACACAAACGCCACCTGTCGATGAAAATGGTGAGGCTGATACCAATCAAGATGTACAGATAAATGCGGTACAAAAAAACCGATTTGCGCTTGATCATACGCTGCCCACAATCAGTGATGAACGCATATCACCAATTTTAACGATTGGGCTATTGTTTTTGGCGGGCATACTGCTTGCTTTTACGCCTTGTGTTTATCCGATGATTCCGATTGTCGCTAATATTGTTGCCAGACAACATGCCAAATCTGATGCCAAACGAGGTTTTGCGTTATCTTTGGCTTATGGCGTGGGCGTTGCTAGTGCTTATGGATTGCTTGGGGCGTTGATTGCTTGGTTTGGTCAAGCACTTGGCATTGCAACTTGGTTGCAGCGTGCTGAGGTCTTGATAGGTGCCGCACTTTTATTCGCAATTTTTGCTATATTTATGTTGGGTTGGATTAATATTCGCCTACCAAGTGCCATTTCCAATCAGTTATCCTTAAAGTCTCAAGCAGCAGACAATCGACTAGGCACCATGGGTGGTAGCTACTTATCAGGTTTATTATCTGCTTTGGTGGTGTCACCTTGTGTTTCTGCTCCGATGGCGGGTGCGTTGACCGTTGTTGCTGCAAGTGGAAATGTCTTTTTTGGGTTTGCCGCTTTATTTGCATTAGGAATGGGGATATCGGCACCTTTGGTTTTATTAGGTACCGCCCAAGGTAAGTGGATGCCAAAATCAGGTGCATGGATGCAGCATATTCGTACATTAGGCGGATTTTTACTGTTTGGGGTTTCGTTATTATTGATTGAGCGTGTGATTTTAAATACTTGGATGCTTGGTCTGTGGATGCTTTGGTTTATTGCGGTTGCTGCTTGGTTGTACTTGTCAGTTGGTCGCCATCAGCCACTATTTAAGTTATTGGCTATCATACCTATGATTTGGGCGGCTATTTTAGCCTATGGCATAACCATCGGTGCTAATGATGCTTGGCGTCCGTGGCACGCCCAAAGCCAAAGTTTGTCAGCTTACCAAGATATTCATGCCAAAACACTCACAGAACTTGATAGCGTTCTTGTCACCCACGATAAAGTGCTTGTTGATGTAACGGCAGATTGGTGTATTGAATGCCGTATTATGGAGCGTACTTTATTTACTGACCGCCCAGCTGTGATGAATGATTATCAGGTGGTGAAGCTTGATATTACAGAAACAACTGATGATAGCCGTGCGATTTTATCGCGTTATCAATTATTTGGACCGCCTGCTTTACTGATTTATCATCAAGGTAAGCTTGAGCGTGTTTTATTGGGTGAAACAAAACCTGAAACACTCAAGCAAGCGTTAATGCCTTAAGTGATCGATTATTATCTATTTTAACCATAAAAAGCTCAATTCGTTGAGCTTTTTATGGTTATTACAACCATTAAAATGACAGCATTTATGACTCTTTGGGCGTATTGGTTGATTAATCTTAAAATCTACTTGCTTCTTGCCCAAAATTCAGGCATGATGGAGTAACTAAGTGATGATTTGTTCACCCAATCACCTTAGCATCGGTCTTGTTTGACCGTTAACACTGACTGATTGATACAGTTAAATGAAACCTTAGTCATGATAACAAAGGAGTTGTTTTTATGCGTTATGCCAATCCAAATACCAAAGACAGTAAAGTTTCATTCAAAGAAAAATACGAAATTTATTGGGGGCAAGTGGGTTGCACCTGTAGATGGCGAGTATTTTGAGGATATTTCACCTGTTGATGGTAAAGTCTTTGCAAAAGTCGCTAAGTCCAACAAAAAGATGTTGAGCTGGCATTGGATGCAGCAGATAAAGCCAAACAAACATGGAATAAATCCACGCCGAGCGAACGATCCAACTTGCTTTTAAAAATTGCCAATCGCTTGGAGGAAAATTTAGAATTATTAGCAGTGGCAGAAACTTGGGAAAATGGTAAGCCAATTCGTGAGACATTGGCGGCAGATATTCCATTGGCGATTGATCATTTTAGATATTTTGCAGGATGTATCCGTGCCCAAGAGGGCGGTATTTCACAGATTGATGAAGATACCGTCGCTTATCATTACCATGAACCAATTGGTGTGGTTGGGCAAATCATTCCATGGAATTTTCCAATTTTAATGGCGGCATGGAAAATTGCACCTGCTTTAGCAGCTGGTAATTGCATTGTATTAAAACCCGCCGAACAAACACCAGTGAGTATTTTGGTCTTAATTGAATTGATTGAAGACTTGTTACCTGCAGGTATTTTAAATGTGGTGAATGGCTATGGACCTGATGTGGGAGAACTGCTGGCAACCAATCCACGCATTGGTAAAGTTGCCTTTACAGGGTCTACCGAAGTGGGTCAAAAAATTATGGAATACGCCACCGAAAATATCATTCCTGCAACACTTGAGCTTGGTGGTAAATCACCTAATGTCTTTTTTGCTGATGTCATGGATAAAGATGATGAATTCTTGGATAAAGCACTAGAAGGGTTTACCATGTTTGCTTTAAATCAAGGTGAGGTATGTACTTGCCCATCACGCGCTTTGGTTCATGAAAGTATCGCTGAAGAATTTTTGAAAAAAGCGGTCGAGCGTGTTAAGAAAATCAAAACAGGACATCCACTTTATACCGAGACGATGGTTGGGGCACAGGCTTCCCAAGAGCAACAAGATAAGATTTTGGGCTATATTGATAAGGGTAAGTCTGAAGGTGCTAAAATGCTGACAGGCGGTGAGGTACGATATGATGTCGATGGTGGCTATTATATTGAACCAACTGTCTTTAAGGGCGAAAACAGCATGGAAATTTTCCGAGATGAAATTTTTGGCCCTGTGTTGGCAGTGACGACCTTTAAAGATTTTGATGAAGCGATAAAAATTGCTAATGATACCATGTATGGTCTGGGTGCTGGTGTGTGGACACGAGATGGCTCAACGGCTTATCGAGCGGGTCGAGCGATTCAAGCGGGTCGAGTATGGACAAATTGCTATCATATTTATCCAGCACACGCAGCTTTCGGTGGCTATAAAAAATCAGGCATTGGGCGTGAAAACCATAAGATGATGCTTGAGCATTATCAGCTTACCAAAAATCTATTGGTAAGCTGTTCACCCAAGGCGATGGGTCTGTTTTAATGAGTTTAGACGAGTTTGGTGCAATGAATTTGACCTACCAATGGGTGGGTCAAATTTTGCTTAAAACTTAAAGCTAATTCATTAAAACTTAATTAAATCCATTGCATGGTAATACAATAAAAGTCATCGGGCATTGATCAAACAATAACCAAAATCATAAAAAAGTCCCATGATATCGCTATCATGGGACTTTTGTTTGGTAGATGAAAATTAGTTTTGTTCTTTTTTATTGCGTTCTTCCCAGAAAGTGGCATTTTTGATACCCAGTTTGATGGGGTCAAAAGTAAACTTAGTTACGCCAGCTTTTTGTTGAGCTTCATAGTCTTTGAGTGCCAAAATAGCAGGCTTAGCCATAAAGAAGATCGCCAAAATACCGACAATATTAAGCCATGCGGTTAAACCGACACCAACATCACCCATATTCCAAATATAACCTGAGTTATTGATTGCCCCATAAGCAACCGCAAAGATAAGCACCAGTTTGATGAAAAATAAAGCCCCTGTTGTTTTAATTGAGCGTGTCAAATATGCCACATTAACTTCAGCAATATAATAATAAGCCATAATGGTGGTAAATGAGAAGAAAAATACCGCAACCGCCACAAAGGTATTACCAAAACTACCAAAAATGCTAGAAACAGCCATCTGTGTAAATGCAGGTCCGCTGATGATGGTGGCTGCATCAACATTTTGAACCAAGAACTGACCTTCTGGCAGTGTGCCTTGAATGTTGTACATGCCAGTCATTAAAATCATAAAGGCAGTCGCTGAACAAACAAATAGGGTATCAACATAGACCGAAAAAGCTTGTACCATGCCTTGTTGTGCAGGGTGTTCTACCTCTGCTGCACCAGCATGGTGCGGTCCCGTACCTTGACCTGCTTCGTTGGAATACACACCTCGTTTCACACCCCAGCCAATTGCAGCCCCCAAGCCTGCTTGTGCTGTAAAGGCATCACCAACGATTAGACTGATGATATTAGGCAGTTGGTTGATATTAAATAAAACAATCAGCACGGCCATCAAAATATAGCCCAATGCCATTAAAGGTACAACAAATTCAGCCACACGAGCGATACGCTTAATACCACCAAAAATGATTAAGCCTAAAATAAGAACCATGACCAAGGTTACCACCAGGGTATTTGTACCAACCGCACCAAATGCAGTATTTACCATAGTGCCTTCACCTGTGATGCCCGTGATGGCTTTAACAACACCATTTGACTGAACGCCTGGTAAGAATAATCCACAAGAGATGATGAATGAAATGGCGACTAAAATACCATAAAATTTACCAAACCCACCACCAAAGAACTTTTCAAAGTAGTAAGCAGGACCACCACGGTACTGACCACGGTCGTTTTCTTTATAAATCTGAGCTAAGGTAGATTCGGTATATGCAGTAGCAGCACCCAAAAAGGCAACCACCCACATCCAAAATACAGCCCCAGGGCCACCAAAACCAATCGCAGCGGCAACACCTGCAATATTACCCATGCCAACTCGGCCAGATAAAGAGACGGTCAGCGCTTGAAATGAGCTGATGCCTTCAGGTGATTGATTGCCAGAAAAAAGCAGGCGGATCATTTCTTTAAAATGACGCAGTTGCACAAAGCGAGTCAAGATAGAATAAAATAGCCCAGCTGCCAAGCACAGGTAAATCAGTGCAGGGCTCCAAATAATCCCATTTAGGGTATCAATCATGCTTTTCATAAGCATATTCCTTTATTTATCCCAAGCATTTTACCATTGGGAGATTAGACCACAATTATGCTATCAATCCATCACAATCTAGGATGTTGGTTAATAGATAGCCAATCCATTTACCTAAGAGATACAAAAATGCCATATTTTACCAATGACATGAAACATATTGTCTTAGATAATTGCAATTTGCCATAAAATTTTGAGAAAAGCCAGTAAAAATTATACTTTTTTATAAAAAATTTCATCAAACACATGATTTTATGGTTAATGTATAAATTTTTTTATGCATTTAAGGTGTTGTTAACAGAGTATTTTACCCATATCTACTCAAAAGATGCTAAATTTTAGACATTAAATTTACAAGCATCTTTATGATTAAAAAAAATGACTGTATAATCATAGCAATATAAAAAATGGGATTCTTAAAATGATTATGAAAAAACATCTGTTCATCAGTGTAACACTTGCTTTGACATTAAGTTTGTCGGGTTGCGGTTATAACGCACTGCAAGCCCAAGATGAGCAAACAGCTGCCGCTTGGTCTGAAGTGGTTAACCAATACCAACGCAGAGCTGATTTGGTACCCAATTTGGTACAGGTTGTTGAGCGTTATGCTAATCATGAGCAGGCCGTATTTAGCGAAGTTGCTGAAGCTCGGGCCCGTGTGGGTAGTGTGCAGCTGACGCCTGAAGCATTGAACGACCCCCAAGCCATGCAGCAATATCAAGACGCTCAAGGTCAGATGACCTCAGCACTGTCTCGCTTGATGATGGTATCAGAACGCTATCCTGAGCTTAAGGCAGATGCATTATTCCAAGACTTACAAGTACAGCTTGAGGGTACCGAAAATCGCATCACGGTTGCACGCAATCACTACATTGAAGATGTCCGTACCTATAATACAACTGTACGCCAATTTCCAACCAATTTGACGGCGATGGTATTTGGTATGAAGCCTAAGCCTAATTTTAGTGTTGAAAATGAAGCGGCGATCTCAGTGGCACCCACGGTTAATTTTGGCAATAACACCAATACTGGCACTGCACAGTAATTGACTTTGTGTGGTTAAGGTAATGCAAAAAATGCACGCTCATACTCAAGCGATACAGCGATGGGTGATGGCGATTTTACTACCAATTTTATTAATTTTTGGTGAGACCGCTTGGGCTTCTGAGTCTGTATCTGAAGATGATTTGACAGCACTGATTATCAGTGCTAATCGTGCGTCCCAAAGTAATCCAAATTCACCACTGGCAGAATCTGTGCGTGAATTTGAGCAGGCTATTAATCCCGCCAATCAAGCAGATACCAAACCCCAATCAACCCCCATCAATATACCAACATCTCACGCACAAAGTATCAGCCATGACAAGCTGATTTTAAATACACCTGTGGTTGATGTTGCCAAAATATTGACACCATCAGAATATCTACACTTAACCGAACAGCTCCATAAGATTTATCAAGATAATTTGGCTCAAGCTGCTTTGGTGATTGTTCCAAGTACTGATGGTATCGATATTTTTGATTATGCACTTGCTGTTGCTGAGCGATGGCAGTTAGGCCAAGCAGATACAGATGATGGTTTATTAATTACTGTTGCAGTAAATGACCGTAAGATGTATATCCTAACAGGTTATGGGCTTGAGGGCGTGTTGCCTGATGCGGCATTAAGTCGTATTATTCGTGATGATATCACACCTGCTTTTAAATCAGGCAATTATGCTCAAGGGCTATCAGCAGGGATTGCGCGCATTGATGAACGCCTAAGAGCTGACCCTGAAAGTTTGGCTCGTGCTGATGCTCAGGCTGATGATTCTGTGGATATAGATATCATTGGCTTATTTATCATTGCATTGATTGCAGGTTCTTTTTTGGGGGCGATTCTTGGTAGATTTTTGGGTGCAACCCTTGGTGCAGGTGGATTTGTTATTGTGGCACTGATGAGCGGTGCTGGATTTTTTGTGGCAATAATCGCTGCAGTCATATTATGGATATTTTTATTGGCTCGTGGTGTCTTACCGATCACAGGTGGTAGCGGCGGCTTTGGCAGCGGTGGGCGAAGTGGTGGTTTTGGTAGCGGTGGCTTTGGCGGCGGTGGTTTTAGTGGCGGTGGCGGCAGCTTCGGTGGCGGCGGTGCAGGAGGTTCTTGGTAATGCAGACAATTCAATCAACCAAAAGTTTGGCTCGGCTGTTTCGTCAGATGGTTCATATTCCCTCACTGCACAATCGCTGGCTTACCAAAACTGCCAAAGCTACATTGACACAAGCCATTATGCAGGCGGAGCTGGGTCATCGTGGGGAGATTTACCTGATTATTGAAAATCACTTACCTATTACCAATGCCTATCGCCAAGATTGTCGTGAGCGCGCCTTATATTTGTTTGGAACGCACAAGGTTTGGGATACAGAGCATAATTCTGGCGTGCTTGTGTATGTCAATTTGTGTGAGCATAATCTTGAGATTATTGCTGATCGTGGTATTGATCAAAAGGCACATATGGATGATTGGCAAAATATGTGTGATGATGCGGTAGCTCAATTTCGCCAAGGCAAGATGCAAATAGGTTTGACAACGCTCATCACTCAGCTTGGTAAATTATTAAAACTGCATTATCCAAGTAGTGATGAGATGGGTAATGAGCTGTCCAATCAAGTCACTTATCTTAGGTAGGTTAGCATTGGTTTAAAATATGTCATTGGTTATTCATTTTTAACCATCAATGGAAATAACAGTAAATCTATTTGATAGGAAAATAGCTTATAGATGACAATCATTAAAAAAGCAAATGTCATCAAAAAATAACTATTGATATATGCACCAACAGACATAACAATCATCAAGACAATCATTAGATATGCAGAAAAAAAATACTGGCGTTTGTATGGCTTCTTTGCAACAAGGGCATTTGCCAGAATATTCTAGGACATCAATGCATTTTTTATGACAGTTAGGGCATTTTTTCATAATGTATTTAACTATTTTTTAAGCCATGGTTTGGTTGCAATAACCTTCTTCTTGCATCAAAAAAGTATACTAATAAAATTCTATTTATTTTCAATACATTGGCAATCAAAAAACAGATAAATATCAGCGTTGATGATAAAAAACCCAACCCTAAGGTAAATAATATTAGATTTACACTTGAATTGGCAAAAAACTCTTCAATGCAAATAGCTAAAAATATCAAAAAACCAAAAATTAATGAAATGATGAATTGCTTTTTTTAGATTTTGTTTTTGCAATGTCATCACCCACACAAGATAACAAACCAGATAATAAGTCAAACATAAAACTCACCTAAAATTGTAAATTATGATGGATAGCCGCACTGGTGAGGATGGTTACTGTTGTGAACGATAACTGGTGTTTGTCAAGTGTTTTATACCAGAATATATCATATGGCAACCATACCCATCAAGAATGTGAGTTGGCTCTAGACTAGCAGAAACAATCTGATAGACTAGAAACATGAGATACAACAGTAAGTTAAGCAAATACAAAGTCAAAAAAATCATACAATGCTTCTGCATTGACATAGATGCGACCAAGACTGCTCAACTATTAAGCCTAAATCGTAACACAATCAACCGCTGGTATGGTATCTTTAGACAAGTTATCTATGAATACCAAATGGGGCAAAAAATCAACTCTACGGCTCTATTGAAGTCGATGAAAGCTACTTTGGAGCGAAACGCCAAAGAGGCTATCATGGTAAACTCAAACGAGGTCGTGGCACATTAAAACAACCTGTATTTGGAATCTTTGAACGAGATGGTAGGGTTTATACCGAAATCGTTCCAGATTGCACAGCTAAATCGCTACAAGCCATTATCTTGGGTAAAGTATCACCTGATAGTGTTATCTATTCAGATGGGTGGCGTGGCTATAATGGCTTGGTTGATGTGGGTTATGCCAAACACTTTCGGGTAAATCATAGCAAAAATGAGTTTGCTCATGGTAAGTGTCATATCAACGGTATTGAATCCTTTTGGAGTTTTACCAAAAGAAGGTTTGCAAAATTTAACAGTGTAAGCAAAAATTTCGAATGGCATTTGAAAGAATGCGAATGGCGCTGGAAGCAGAATATTGATGATTTAGAAAAACATCTATGGTTGCTTCTGCAATAAATTATACCAATCACTCTGCTAGGCTCTGTTGACATATGTTGAATTAATGGCATGCTATTGATATGAACAGATTAATGCTAAGTGATGCCCAATGGGCCAAGATAGAGCCGCTTTGTGCCGGTAAAGTCACAGATGCCGGAAGAAGCGCAAAAGATAACCGATTGTTTATCGAAGCAGTGTTGTGGATTATTCGTACAGGCAGTCCCTGGCGTGATTTACCTGAAGAATTCGGTAAGTGGAACAGCGTGTTCCAACGCTATCGCAGATGGGTCAAGGCTGAGCGCTTTGCCATAATCTTTGAAGCACTGCGGGGAGATCCTGATATGGAATACGCTATGATTGACGGCACCATTGTTAAAGTCCACCGCCACGGACAAGGTACAAAAGGGGGACTTTAAATCAGGCTATTGGTAAATCAAAAAGTGGCATGAGTACCAAAATCTTGGCCTTGGTCGACGCATTGGGCAATTTGGTTTCATTCACCCTATTACCCGGACAACGTCATGACATTGTCGGTGTCGAAGCGCTAATTAAAGACAAAGAGTTTAATGCTTTACTGGCAGACAAAACCTTTGATGCAGATTGGCTGTTAGAGGAACTGAACGAAAGAGCTTGCCAAGCGGTGATTCCACCAAGGCAAGCACGCCAAGCGTGGCAAGGGTGAATTTAAGGATTTTTTCAATAAAGGTTTCATTGTGGATTAAATAAATCAAACCATTAGGATTTGGGTGTCCTAATGGTTTTTTTGGCTTAGGTTGCAAGTACATTATTATGGCAAATTTGGGTTATTTTGGAAAATTGAGTGTTGTTATGGATGGGTATAAGGTGGGGGTAATAATGGGAAAACTTACTTATAAGAATACTCTAAAAATGATATACTAACGCCATCTTTCAAATAGGATATTTATTATGCCAAACGCTCAAGCCATCAACCAAGACTTTTTAAATAAACTTGACCAAGACCTATGGAAAGCCGCCGACACCCTACGCAAAAACCTAGACGCCGCCAACTATAAACACATCGTTCTGGGTTTTATCTTTTTAAAATACATCTCCGATACGTTCACCGATTTTCAAGGCAAATTAAAAGCCAATATCGCCAACCCCGAGAGTGATATTTATCTTGACCCATCACTGTTTGAGCCAAGCGAATTTGAACAAATCCTGTCTGCCGAACTAGAAGAACGGGATTATTACACCGCCGAAAACATCTTTTGGGTGCCTACCCAAGCACGCTGGGAAAACATCAAAGACAACAGCAAACTAAACGCAGGCGATGAATTGCCTTGGGGTGGCAAATTCAAAAATGTCAGCATTTTGCTTGATGATGCCTTTGAAGCCATCGAACAAGAAAACCCCAAACTAAAAGGCGTGCTCCAACGCATTGCAGGCTTTGGCGTGCCTGATGACATGCTTCGTGGCTTGATTGACCTTTTCTCTCGCACCGACTTTACCCGCCCAATGTACAATGGCAAACCTGTGCATCTGCAAGCCAAAGACATTTTGGGTCATGTTTATGAATATTTCTTAGGACAATTTGCCCTAGCCGAAGGCAAAAAAGGCGGTCAATATTTCACGCCAAAATCCATTGTTACCCTGATTGTGGAAATGCTCGAACCCTATTCAGGGCGAGTGTATGACCCTGCGATGGGCAGTGGCGGATTTTTTGTGCAAACCGACCGCTTTATCCAAGCCCACCAAGGTAACCGCAACGCCATTTCGGTCTATGGGCAAGAATCCAACCCCACCACCCGCAAACTGGCGGTGATGAATATGGCGATTCGTGGCATTCCCTTTGACTTTGGCGACAAACCCGAAGACACGCTCATCAATCCTTTGCACATTGATAAAAAAATGGATGTTGTGATGGCAAATCCGCCCTTTAACCAAAAAGAGTGGTGGAGTGAAAGCCTAGCAAACGACCCACGCTGGGCATACGGCACACCGCCGCAAGGCAACGCCAACTTTGCGTGGTTGCAGCATATGATTTACCACCTTTCGCCAAAAGGCAAAATGGCACTCCTACTTGCCAACGGCTCAATGAGTAGCCAAACCTCAGGCGAAGGCGAAATCCGCAAAAACATCATAACAGCCGACCTAGTCGAAGCGATGATTGCCCTGCCCAATCAGCTATTTACCAACACGCAAATCCCTGCCTGCATTTGGATTATCAATAAAGCCAAAGCTCGTAAAGGCGAAGTGTTGTTTATCAATGCCACCCAAATCGGCTATATGAAAGACCGTGTCTTGCGTGATTTTACCGTTGATGACATCGCCAAAATCAGCGACACCTACCACAACTGGCAAAAACAGGATGGCTACGAAAATATCCCTGCGTTTTGTTACTCGGCAACACTGGACGAAATCGCCAAAAATGACTTTGTGCTGACGGCTGGGCGATATGTGGGAGCAGTAACCGAAGAAGATGACGGCGTACCGTTTAGCGACAAAATGCAGGAATTGACCGCTTGTTTAAATGAACAATTTAAACAGGAGCGGGAATTGGAACAGCAAATTACAGAGAATTTGAAGGGGTTGGGGTTTTAAAATGAGTGATACACAAACCAGATTAGATGAGATTGCAGAATTAAATCCAACCCGTGCATTGAAAAAAGGAAAAATGACTTCTTTTGTTGAAATGGCTTCACTACCAACAAATTCACGAGATATTGAGAATATCGCACAAAAAGAATTTTCAGGTAGTGGAAGTAAATTCAAAAATGGAGATATTTTATTTGCCCGAATTACACCCTGCTTGGAAAATGGAAAAACAGCCAAAGTAGCAGGACTCCAACACGATGAAATTGCTCACGGCTCAACTGAATTTATTGTTCTTTCAGCCAGAGAACCTGAATTTGACGAAGATTATCTGTATTATTTTTGCCGATTATCTGAATTTAGAAACTATGCAAAATCAAGAATGGAAGGGACATCTGGAAGACAGCGTGTCTCTTGGCAAGCATTGGCAGAATTTGAATTTGACTTTCCTGATAAAGAAATCAGAAAAAAAGCTGCTGATATGCTGAAAATTTTTGACGACAAAATCCAACTCAACACCCAAACCAACCAAACCCTAGAAGCCATAGCACAGGCAATCTTCAAAAGCTGGTTTGTGGATTTTGACCCTGTGCGCGCCAAAGCAGCCGCCCTAAGCGAAGGCAAAAGCGAATACGAAGCCAATCTTGCGGCAATGTCGGTGATTTGTGGCAAAGACACCAGCGAGTTAAACGACACCGAATACAAAGCGCTTTGGCAAATCGCCGAAGCCTTCCCAAGTGAATTGGTGGAAAATATAGAATTTGGCGAAGTGCCGAAGGGGTGGGAAAATACCACATTATCAGAGATTTGTTCAATGCAAAATGGTTATGCTTTCAAAAGCAATGAATGGACAGGCAGTGGCATTCCAGTCATTAAAATTGGTTCTGTAAAACCAATGATAGTTGATATTGAAAGTAATGGATTTGTTTCAGAAGAGAATGAACATATACGTTCTGATTTTCTCCTTAAACAAGGAGATATTGTTGTCGGATTAACCGGATATGTAGGTGAAGTCGGAAGAATTCCAGCAGGCGACAAAGCTATGTTAAATCAACGGGTAGCCAAATTTGTTCCTAAAAAATTAGACCACGAATTAAGCTATTATAATTTTGTTTATTGCCTAGCAAGACAAAGAACATTTAAAGAATATGCGGAATTAAACGCCAAAGGTTCTGCACAAGCAAACATTAGCACACGAGAATTACTTAATTACCCTATTTGTTTGGCTAGTCTAGAAGTTCATAAATTTTTTGAGATAAAAATAAACGAACTTCTTTATAAAATATTAACCAATAGTCAGGAATCAAAAGTATTAGAAAAAACTCGAGACCTACTCTTACCCAAATTATTAAGTGGAGGGTTATCCAATGAATAACGAAGAATTATCTTCTAGTTACTTTGATGAAATCAAAGAATGGCAAAGTGGCGAACCTATTTTTGTCTCTAAAAACGATGAGATAAATAGTCGTATCCCTTTATTAAGAGTAAATGGCTGGAAAAAGTTTATTGATTTACTTTCTACAAATTTTTTCCAAGAAAATATTTCTGAACTCATTTTTAGAGGGCAACGCCGATATGATTGGGGACTAATGCCTAATATTGCCAGAAATAGTGATAACGGCTTGTTTACTAAAGAATTGATGGAAAATCAGCTTAATAACTTTAAAAAAGCCATTCGCGGTCGGATTAAAGATTATACTTTATTGCTTAATGAAGATGATGATGAAATTTGGGCAATTGGGCAACATTATGGATTGAATACACCTTTATTGGATTGGACATATTCTCCTTATGTCTCATTATTTTTTGCTTTTTCACGCAAAGATGTTAAAGCTGAAAAGCCAAATGAATACCGAGTTGTTTATATTGCAAATAAGAAGTTACTTTCTAACTTTGTTACCTTTGTTGACCCCAAAGTGGATATGTATGGGAGATTGGTCAATCAAGCAGGTTTATTTATTAAAGCAGAAGCAGGAAAATCGATAGAATCTTTAATTGTAGATTCTATTGCGGAGCAGAACGGAAGTGAATTTCTCTCTGATGAGTCATTCGAACAAGAAATAGCAAAATATCTCTGCAAAATTTATATTTTAAACACACCAGACATTCAAAGTGATTGCATTTTATCTTTGCGACAAATGAATATTCATCACGCCAATTTATTTCCTGATTTAATGGGGGCAGCTGACTATTGCAATCTACTTTCTGAGTTTCAACCAGATAACAAAAACCCAAAAATTCTTGATAGTTCAACGCTAAATCATTGCGAATCTCCAACTCTTGCAAATAACGAAGGCAGTATCCTTACTCTTACAAACAATAGCTCTATTAATAATATTAAGGAATTATTAATACCTTATCTAGCTCTTCCTGATACAGACCTAGAACAAATAGCCAATAAGTTACTCAATATTCTAAAAACCAATATGGTAACTGACTGGCAAACACGAGATGAAATTAAAGCAAAAATCAAAATTGCATGGCGTAGAATCCTATCTCAAACCAACATGAATAAAGAACAAATAGAAAATATGTTAGATGAATTATTCACATTAGATTTTCAGCCATAAACATTATTTTCACGGAGAATCCATAATGCTAGGCATCAACGAAAACACCATCGAACAATCCGCCATTGCCACAATGCAATCTTTGGGCTGGGATTATGCCTACGGCAAAACCATTCTTTTGGGCTGCCAAAATGAATGGCGAGAACGGACAGGCGAAGTGATTTTAAAGCCCTTGTTGGCGGCCGCCATTGCAAAATTAAACCCCAATTTGCCTGCTGCCGAGGTGGAAAATGTGGTGGCGATGGTTTGCCGTGCCGACACTGGCGACCTTGCCGAGCGTAACCGCGGGGCCTATGAATGGCTAAGAAATGGCGTGCCGTATCGTTATCAGGCACAGGGTGAGCAAAAGTTTGAAGTGGTGCGTTTGGTGGATTTTGGGGTGCCTGCCCACAATGATTTTCGCATTGTCAATCAGCTGGATATTGGCGGTAAAAAAGGCAAACGCATTCCGGATTTGATTGGCTTTGTTAATGGCTTGCCACTGGTGGTGTTTGAGCTCAAAAATCCACTCAAAGAAAATGCCGATATTGGCAAAGCGTTTGCCCAACTGCAAACCTATAAAGATGAAATTTCCGATTTGTTTGTGTTTAATCAGGCGTTGGTGATTTCAGACGGTATTGTCGCCCGTATCGGTTCGCTGACGGCTGATTTTGAGCGTTTCACCCCTTGGCGTGTGGTTGATGAGAAAAACAAAAGCCAACGGATTGTGTTTGAAAATGAGCTAGAAGGCTTGTTACAAGGCTTGATGACGCCAAAAAATCTCTTGGATTATGTACAAAATTTTGTGGTGTTTGAACGAGACAACAAAAACCGCACCATTAAGAAAATCGGGGCGTATCATCAATTTTATGGCGTGAATGAAGCGGTGGAATGCACCCTACTTGCCAGCAGTCATACAGGCAACCGCAAAGTAGGCGTGTTTTGGCATACGCAAGGTTCGGGCAAATCGCTTTCAATGCTGTTTTATGCAGGCAAGGTATTAAGTCAAGGCAGCCTGAAAAATCCGACTTTGGTTTTGGTCACCGACCGCAACGATTTAGACGGTCAGCTTTATGCTACCTTTTGCGGTGGTGAGGCATTGCTCAAACAAACTCCAGTCCAAGTCGATGGGCGAGATGAACTTCGCTCTGCTCTTGCCAGTCGTTCGGCTGGGGGCGTGATTTTTACCACCATTCAAAAATTTGGTTTGATGGAAGATGAGCTAAGCCACCCAATTTTGAACGAGCGGCAAAACATCATTGTCATTACCGATGAAGCCCACCGTTCGCAATATGGTTTTAGCCAAAAAATCAACGACAAAGGACAATACCGAGAGGGTTACGCCAAGCATTTACGCAGTGCCCTGCCCAATGCGTCCTTTATTGGTTTTACAGGCACGCCAATCGCCCTTGATGACAAAGACACCCAAGAAGTGTTTGGTAAATATGTGTCTATTTACGATTTTGAAGATGCGGTGAAAGATGGAGCAACCGTGCCGATTATCTATGAGCCACGCCAAATCAGCTTGGGCGAAAGTCATGATTTTGACAAGGTGGTCAAAGAAGCTCAAACCCTGCTTGATGACGATGAACAAAATCCGACTTTTCGTTTGCGTGAAAAATTGCACGGTGTTGAAAGCCGTTTGCAAAAAATGGCGGAAGACATCATTGCCCATTATGATGAGCGTACCAAACAGCAAGACGGCAAGGCGATGGTCGTGGTGATGAGCCGTGCCATTTGTGTGAAATTGTACGAAAAAATCATTGCAATTCGCCCCGATTGGCATTCTGACGATGTGTTGCAAGGAGTGATAAAAATCGTGATGACAAGCAATGCCAGCGACCCTGCCGAATGGCAAAAATACAATCAGGACAAAAAACGCTGGAAAAACGCTTTAAAGACCCAGACGACCCCCTAAAAATCGTCATCGTGCGAGATATGTGGCTCACAGGGTTTGATGCCCCTTGTTGTAACACGATGTACATTGACAAGCCGATGAGTGGACATAACCTGATGCAGGCGATTGCTCGGGTCAATCGGGTGTTCCGTAACAAAAGCATGGACAATGGCGGTTTGATTGTCGATTATGTGGGCTTGACCGATGAGCTTGAAAAAGCGATGAAGCAATATACCAACGCTTGTGGCAAAGAAAAACCTGTACGCAATATTGAGACGGTTTTGGAAAAAATGCTCGAATATGTCAGCATTATTCGGGGGCAATTTGCCACACCTGTGGATGGACAAACGGTTGATATTGGCAAAATTTTGCAAATTAGCGAACCTGCCAAATTGCTGAATGCGATTTTGACCTCTGCCAACCATATTTTAGCCCTAGACCGAATCTATCCTGATGACAGCAAAGACAAAAAGGGCAAAACCCCACGCAAAAATGCTTTTTTGCAAGCGGTACGGTTTGCCAAAAAAGGTTATGCCCTTTGCGGTGCGTTAAAAGCGGTTGAACCTTACAAACAGGAACTGGCTTTTTATGATGCGGTGCGTGCCACCATCATCAAAAACAGCACTGCCTCTCGCAATCCTTCGGGCAAAGACCGCTTGTTACAGCTAACCGTCTTGATGAACCGTGCGGTGCAGTCGGACGGTGTGGTGGATTTATTTGATTTATTAAAAAAAGAACGCCCAAACATCAATCTACTTTCTGATGAATTTTTGGAAACGGTAAAAAACAGCCCAACCAAAGATTTATGGATTGGTGCGATGGAGCGTTATCTGGTGTCCGAGTTGCGCACACAAAGCGGGGCAAATCTTGCCACCAAAAAAGAGTTTGAGCAACGACTCAAAGAAGCAATGAACCAATACCATAACCACAATTTATCCGTGTTGGAAATTTTGGAAGAACTCATCACGCTTGCCAAAGAGTTTGACGCTCGCCAAAAACGAGGGGAAGAGCTGGGATTAAGTCCTGCTGAAATGGCGTTTTATGATGCATTGGCTCGCAACGAAAGTGCGGTGCGAGAAATGGGTGATGCGGTTCTTTTGAAATTGGCACGAGAAATCACCGAAAAACTGCGTAAATCGGTAACGATTGATTGGCAATATAAAGACTTGGTGCGTGCCAAAATGCGAACGCTGATTCGTATTACCCTACGCACCTATAAATATCCGCCTGATTTACAGAATGAAGCGATTGAATTTGTATTGAAACAGGCGGAGGAGATTGCGGAGGATTTGGTACCGAAAGAAACGGCTTGATGCTTAATTCGTAAAATAAACCCCTACGCCCATCAAGAGGTAGGGGTTTATTTTTTATGCTTTAAGGCTTGCCATATCAATCACAAAACGATATTTCACATCGCTTTTTTGCATATGCTCATAGGAGGTGTTGATGTCTTGCATATTTATCATCTCCACATCTGGCACGATATTATGCTCGGCACAAAAATCCAACATTTCTTGGGTCTCACGAATTCCGCTAATCATGGAGGCAGAAATGCTATGGCGACCCATAATCATCGGCACGGTGTTAATGGTTTGTTCCAGCTCGCCCACCAGACCGACCAGTACCAGCGTACCGTCCAAGGCAAGTGTCGGCACATAAGGCTTTAAATCGTGGGTGTATGGCACGGTGTCAATGATGACATCAAAGGTGTTCGCCACTTCCTTCATCTGATTTTCATTGGTAGACAGCACCACACGGCTCGCCCCCAAGCGGTAAGCGTCATCGGATTTTCCAAGCGAACGGGTAAAGAGCGTAACTTCCGCCCCCATAGCATGAGCAAGTTTGACCGCCATATATCCCAGTCCGCCCAGTCCGACCACGCCCACTTAGGTGTCTTTGCCGACTTTCCAATGACGCAGGGGCGAGTAGGTGGTAATGCCTGCACACAGTAGCGGGGCGACCGCTTGGGTGTCTAGGTTTTCGGATACTTTTAACACAAAATCTTCGCTCACCACGATAGATGTGCTGTAACCGCCTTGGGTCAGCGTGCCGTCATGGCGGTCAAGACTGTCGTAAGTGCTATATTGCCGTGTTCGCAGTATTGCTCCAAACCGTATGAACATGGCGAGCAGGTACGGCAAGAATCCACCATACAGCCCACGCCCACCAAGTCGCCTACCTTAAATTTTTGGGCGTTGTCGCCGACTTTGGCAATGCGTCCGATGATTTCGTGAATTTATGTTTTTAATAAATATTTTGTTGAGAGAATGTGTTTATTCCACAAACTTCACAACTTGCTCAAAAGTCTTGCGTGCTTTGGGCTTAATCTCTTTATCACGATAGCCAAATGTTACCATGACCGACACCGCCCACTCATTTGGGTCAAACAAACCCTCGTCTGCCAAAAGCTGGTTCACTTCTTTGTAAGCAAAACCCTCAATCGGACAAGAGTCCACACCAATCATCGCCGCCCCTGTCATCATATTGGCAAGTGCGATGTAGGTTTGCTTGCTTGCCCAGTCATACAGACTGCGTTTGCTGTCTAAAATGGCGATGTCTTGTTCTTGGAATTTTTGGTACACCTCCAATGCTTTGGCACGGTCATCACCCATCAAACCTCGTCTGTCCATGATTTCACCAAAATAAGGCGTGTCATAACGGGCATTTTTCTTGGCAAGTATGGCAACAATGTGGCTCGATGTTTCCATGGTCGGAATGCCCCAGCAGTAAGGCTTTAACTTTTGGCGTAAATCGGCATTTTGTAACACCAAAAATTGCCAAGGCTCAGAACCCACCGAGCTTGGGCTTAGACGCCCCAACTCCAAAATATAGTTAAAATCCTCAGCAGGGATTTTTTTATCGCCATCATACGAGCGAGTAGACACACGATAATGAAAGGCGTCTAAAACGTCATCTTTGTTAAAAAATTGCATGGTTGAACTCCAAAATAATGAATGATTATGACAATGTATCTAAACACGATTTAAGCCTGATTAAACAGCCCAAACCGCCCAAAATACCGTTCATTGCTAAAAAATTTACATAAACCCACGCTCATATTGCCTTGGCACAAACTGCACCTCTTTGCCATCTGAGCGGTTTTGCTGATACTGGGCATTTAGCACCCAATATGGGTCTCGAAGCAGCCCACGACCTATCGCCACAAGATCGGCATCGCCCACGCCAAGCACATGGTCAGCCACGGCAGGGTCATCTAGCATGCCCACAGCAATCACAGGTTTGCCTGTGGCGTGTTTGACTTTGCGAGCCAGTGCCACCTGATAGCCTGCATAAAATTGGGGGTGCTTGCCCTCACACAATACGCCATCGCCGCCGCCGCTGACATGAAACACATCTGCCCCAGCCGATGAGAAGCGTTTGGCAATCTCTACGCCATAATCACTGTCAAAGCCGTTTTCACCATACTCTTGGGCAGAGATACGCACGATTAGGGGCATCTCATCAGGCATGACGGCACGAACGGCGTGAATGACTTGCTCACCAAACAATAGGCGGTCTTGTCCGTATTCATCGCTTCGTTGGTTGGATTTGGGTGCACAAAACTGGTGAATCAAATAGCCGTGGGCAGCGTGAAGCTCAATTGCATCAAAGCCTGCATTCACCGCTCTTTTGACAGAGTCGGCAAATGCTTGTACCAATGCTTTTATCTCGTCAATGCTCAGCTGCCTTGGGGTGATGAGATTTTGCCCAGCATAGTCAAGCTCACCATAATGAATGGCAGACGGGGCAACGGCATTTGGCTCATCTTGGGCTTTACGACCTGCATGGGCGATTTGAATGCCAATTTTCGCCCCTTGTGCATGCACGCTGTCCACCAATTTTTTAAACGCTTGTTCTTGCTCATCATTCCAAAGCCCCAAACAGTTCGCCGTAATGCGACCATTGGCAGCGACATTGGTCATCTCAACGATAATGAGGCCCACACCGCCCACCGCTCGGCTGGTGTAATGGAGCAAATGCCAGTCATTTGGCACACCGTCCGTAGCAGAATATTGGCACATTGGGGGCATGACAATGCGGTTTTTGAGTTCAAGGTTTTTTAGGCTGATGGGGTTTAGGATTTTGCGAAAAGTTGCCATGATTGTCCTATTGTTTTAGATGCTAATTGTTTTAGATGCTAGGTTTTTGATACTAAATTTTAGATGCTGATATTTTAAAAAAATTGTGTTATCATTTCAAATTGATTATTTTAATATGTGCTTATCAATATGGCTGATATCACCACTCACATTTTCCGACCAGATAACATTAACATAACACTGATTAATATAACACTGACAGACAACATTGATGAACAGCATTGATATTTTTAAAAAACACTAAGCGTGTGATATGACCGATATCCGAACCCTAGACCTAAACCTATTAAAAGCCTTTGTTGTGCTCTTAGATGAGTGCAATGTCAGCCGTTCAGCACAGCGACTGTCCATCACCCAACCTGCGATGAGCGGTATTTTAAATCGCCTGCGAGAGAGTTTTAATGACCCGTTATTTGTGCGGGTTCAGCACGGCATGCAGCCCACAGATAGGGCGATTGAGCTTGGGCATGTCGCTCGGCGTGTTTTAGAAGAGATAAGCGGCATGCTTGCCCCGCCCAAACTAGAACCTGCCAATTTGTCCATGACCTTACGCATTGGGGCGATGGATTATGTGCAACAAATCATCGCTTTGCCCTTGATTTTAAGGCTAAGACGGCTTGCTCCGAATGTCAAAGTTGCCTTATTGCCTGTGCAAGGGCAAAACATCAAGACTTTGTTTGATAAAAACGCCATTGATTTGGCACTGGTTGGGCAGCATCACATCAGTGATGACATGCCTCAAATGCGATTATATGAAGAGCATTATGTTTGTGTGATGAGCAAAATGCACCCCATGGCGAACACCGCTTTAACGCTTGATGAATTTTGCAAATTGCCCTTTGCCATGCTCTCTTATAATGGCGGTGAATTTCGTGGTGCAACTGACATTGCCTTACAAAAGTTGGGGCGAAAACGCAAAGTGATGGTGTCGGTAGACCATATCTCGCTGCTGCCACAGCTGTTGAGCAATTCAGATTTGGTGGCGGTATTGCCCAAGCACCTTGCCCAAAGATTGCCAAATGTCCATCTACAAAATCCACCCATCGCCATTGATGGTTTTACCATCATGATGACATGGCACGAACGCACCGAACAAGACATGGCTCATCGCTGGCTTAGGAGCATTGTGCTTGATGTGATGAAATCTGATAAAGAGGTCAGCCGATGGTGATTTTTTAAGTTTAATATCATGTTATCAACAAAGTTTTCAAAATTATCTTGTTTTTCTTGGTATAATTTTATATAATACCGCCTTATTTTATATCCTTGTCGTGTTCGTTATCAAGAGTCATCAAAGGGATGACCACGGCACACAGGTTTTATCTGGAGAGATAAAGATGTACGCAGTCATTAAAAGTGGCGGTAAACAGCACCGTGTTAGCGTTGGCGAAACGCTAAAAGTAGAGCTATTAAAAGCCGAAAAAGGCGAAACGCTAAAGATTGAAGAAGTGTTGATGGTTGTTGATGGTGCTGAGATTAAAATTGGCTCGCCTGTAGTTACTGGTGCAAGTGTAGAAGCTGAAGTGGTTGAGCATGGTCGTGGTAAAAAAGTACGCATCGTTAAGCATCGTCGCCGTAAGCACTATCACAAAGAGCAAGGCCATCGTCAATGGTTTACCGAGCTAAAAATTAAAGCCATCAACGCTTAATTCACCACATTAGTATTTGATACTTTAGGGCATTGCCCATGGTATTTTAACAGGAGATATTTTCATGGCACATAAAAAAGCCGCAGGTTCTACTCGTAACGGTCGTGATTCTAACCCAAAAATGCTTGGCGTAAAAGTTTTTGGTGGTCAAGATGTTGTTGCTGGTAACATCATCGTTCGCCAGCGTGGTACCGAATTCCACGCAGGTGAAGGTGTTGGTATGGGTCGTGACCATACATTATTTGCATTAACTGAAGGTGTGGTTAAATTTGAGACCAAAGGTCAATTTAACCGTCGCTATGTTTCTGTTTTAGCAAAATAATCAGCATATTGCCTACAGATTAAAATATTTCAGTCTGTCGTAGCATAGCCACATATAAAGCTCATCGTGTCATATGATGGGCTTTTTATTATTTTATTATATTCTCTGTTAGATTAAACCAACCGCTGGATTGATTCGGATTGGTTCAGCCAAATTGACATGCTTAATGCCAATAAAAAAGCCTTGTCCAAAAACAAAGCTTTTTAGTGACTTTCATCAGTGGTTGTCATAGGAGTGGATGAATTATTTTTCAATCCATTGGCGAATTTTCTCACGCTCTTCATCGCTGGCGTTTAGCCAAATTTGCATAAAGCCATCTAAGTTGTCATCAGCACGCACCGCATGATTGTCAGTGGGTTTGGCGGTATTGTAAGTACTGATTGCAGCAATCGCCTCTTGGTTGGCAGTTGTTGCCGAATTTGTACGACCAAATAGGTTGTTAATCGTACTTGTAATACCGCCAAATAAACCTGAACGCTTCGTTTGAGTGGTATCTTCTTGGGTAATAATCGCACCGTGTTGTGTGATGGCTAAACTGGGTGTTTTGATATAATCTTTGGCAGCGTGATAGTCTTTAGGCTGATTTGGCATAATAAGTCGATAGGTTTGATGATCAGCTAAATTGGCAGTAATGGTAATATCGCCTGATTTTAGATAATCATGATCATCACGACCAAGTTTAAACAACCGATCATAACGCGCCGTAATGACATGCCGACCTGGTTCTAAAGTGAAATTTTGTTGTAGTGGTTGTAATAATCCATGATGGATTGCCTGACCATTAATTGCGGTTACCTTAATGTTATCATCAACATTAAGCTGGACTTGGGCAACGGCAGCAGTGCTTAGTAGGGCACTGACAAGCAAGCCAAGGCTGACTTTTTTCATAAAATATCCTTTTTGTGGGCTATGTATGTGGCATAACATACCATTAATTAGGTAACATTACTAGTATTTATCTTAAGTTTATTTAAATAAGCCGATTATCAAAAATTGGAGTCAGCATTATCACCGATTTCAAGCATGAATGTTTCATGTAAAATAATTTGCTTGGCTTCTGCGATGGTTTTTTTGGGAATTTGCACGCGTGAAAGGCGTGTCAGTAAAGGTCGAATGTGATCAAGGACGGTATTAATATCCCCAGCATTTCTAGGACCCTCTTCAAGTAAATAGTCAAAAATCTCTTCAGGCAGCTTCCAGTTTTTTTTCTTTAAAATCACCTCAATCAGGATACGACGATCATTAATATCATCATTATCTGGCAAAGTCAGCATGGGGGCTAGCGATAGCCGAGTATGTAAATCCAATAATCCAATTTGTAGCTCTCGTGCTGGATCATCTGCCAAATATAAAATCTGTTTTTGGTGTTCACGAAGGCGGTTGATTAGATGAAATAACCCTTCTTGCCATTCATAGCTATGCCGAACCATTTGTAAATCATCCACGATAATCAAATCAAACATCTCAAGCCCAACAAGTGCAGTTGCATGCGGATCTTGTTCTATGAGTTCGGTTAGATTTAAGCTGATGACCATTTTTGAGGTCATTGAAGTATAATGCTCATAGATGGCACTTGCCAAATGCGTCTTGCCAAAGCCAGAATCACCGACAATGAACAGCTCACGCAAACTGCCTTGTACCAATTTATCAATAGCATCCAAAATGGGGCGGTAACTTGAAGATTGAAAATCCTCAAGTGATGCTTCGGGACGAATATCTAAATTCAATGAATCTTGTATTGCTTGGGTCATGATGACAGCCTTGATGGGTGTTCATAGTGCATGTTGGATTTTTATCGTTATGGTTCAAAAGCCGATAAATAATGAGTACAAATGACACTTCTTGTGTTTTTTGGTGGCTATATATACCATATTTTGTACATTTTATGCAAGTAATTTATACCAAGGTGATTTTTAGTCATCTTCTTTCCATAAAGGCAGCTGCCTTTGACCTTCATGCCAATCACTGCGTAAATAGGCATCATACGCATAATGAAATAAAACATTGATGACTGCAGAGACGGGCAGGGCGATGAGCATACCGACAAAACCAAATAAAGATGCACCTGCCAAGACAGAAAAAATGACCCATAAAGGCGATAGGCCAATTTTATCACCTAGTAATAGAGGTTGAAGAATATAGCCTTCAACAACTTGCCCGATCATAAATGCCCCAAAAATCAGTCCCAAATAGATCCAGTCTAATCCAAATTGAAATAATCCTGCGATCAGTGCTGCAATAATACCAATACCAAAACCCAAATAAGGGACAAAGCTTGCAATACCAGCGGTGATGCCAATAATCAATCCTAACTGCAAACCGATGAGCTGTAGCTGAATGGCATAAATTGCACCAAGTAGCAACATGACTAAAAATTGACCTTTGGCAAAATTCATCAAAGCAGTATCGCAGTCACGAGCAATTCTAACGACCTTATTGGTATAGGGCTTAGGAATAGATAGCTTCCATGTATACAGTCGTTGATCCCAGCCCAATAAAAAATAAAAGGTAAGAATAGGCACCATGACAATCAAACCAATGTTATTGGCCGCTGAAATACCTGAGCTAAATACTTGCTTAATTAAACCTTGAACATCGTTAACTTGATAGTTATTTTGAAAGTAATCCAAGGCCGTATTGGATATTAGGTCAATATCAAGTGGCAAAAGCTCACTGTTGGTATAGCGAGCAATCCAAGCTCTGCCAGTGTCATTATACCAAGTAATGATATGTGGCAATGACTCCCAAAGTATCTGCATTTGTGCCCAAACCATAGGCACCAACCAAATGATTAATGCGCCCATGACCACAAAACAGCTAATATACACAACTGAGACTGCCAAAATTCTTGGCATAATTAAGGCAAGTCGGCTGACCAAAGGATTTAAAAAATATGCCAAAATAAATGCTGCAACAAAGGGTGTAATGACCGTTTTCATCAAAAATAGGGCATATAAAAACAAACATAACGCCGCTAAAATAAACAGACGGCGAAAAAACGGATCAATTTTGGCTGGATACATGAAAACTCAAAATATAAAAGGTAGGATTGTGCGTGATATTGTAGGTGATTTGATTTAAATTTTCATGTAATTTTATGTATATTTTAATCAATCATTGCATTTGATAAAACTTGACCATGTTCAATCATCAGAACCAAACAGCTTAATTTTAAATCTTCATTTTAAATATAAAATATCTCTTAATAAATAGACATGCCACCAAATAAATTCAAGGCAAATCTGATATTTTGGGTTAAAATTTGATATAATTATTAAAATTTAAGTAACATCTCATTTTTAACAAGGGTCAAATATGACAGATCAAACCCCACTTAGCTATAAAGATGCAGGCGTAGATATTGATGTAGGCGAGGCATTGGTTTCGCGTATTAAATCGGTTGCCAAAGCCACCAGCCGACCTGAAGTAATGGGTGGCTTAGGCGGATTTGGTGCGTTATGCCGCATTCCGACGGGTTATAAATCACCATTACTTGTATCAGGCACCGACGGTGTCGGTACAAAGCTTAAGCTTGCACTACAGCTTAATCGCCATGAAACTATAGGCCAAGACTTAGTGGCAATGTGTGTGAATGATTTATTGGTCTGTGGTGCAGAACCGCTATTTTTCTTGGATTATTATGCCACAGGTAAGCTTGATGTTGATACCGCTGCAACCGTTATCGCAGGCATTGGCGAGGGTTGTCAGTTGGCAAATTGTGCATTAATTGGCGGTGAGACGGCCGAAATGCCCGGTATGTATCAAGATGAAGATTATGATTTGGCGGGATTTTGTGTCGGTGTGGTCGAAGAGTCAGAAGTGATTACTGGCGAAAATGTCCAAAAAGGTGATGTATTACTTGCTTTGGCATCTAGCGGCGTGCATTCAAATGGCTATTCACTGGTGCGTAAAGTGATTGAAGTAACCAATACTGATGTTCATACACAAACCCTAGAAAGTGGCACTAAGTTGGCAGATGCACTGATGGCACCCACTCGTATTTATGTCAAGTCAGTCAATGCCTTACAAAAATCCTTGGGTAATGCCAATATTCACGCCATGGCACATATCACAGGCGGCGGCTTAACCGAAAATCTGCCCCGTGTCCTACCTAAAAATTTGGCGGCACAGATAGACACCAGCAGTTGGGCATTGCCCGAGGTTTTCCAATGGCTACAACATGGCGGCAATATTGACACTTTAGAGATGTATCGCACCTTTAACTGTGGCGTTGGCTTTATTTTGGTTGTTCCTGCCGATCAAGCCAAGCAGGCGATGAATAAACTGACTGCCGAAGGCGAACAAGTTTGGCAGATTGGTCAGATTATTGAGCGTACTGATGATGCGGTGGTGTATGCCTGATGAGCCAAAAACCCCTTAAGGTCGCTGTTTTGGTATCAGGCAGCGGCTCAAATTTACAAGTCATGATTGATGCCATGAAATCAGGTAGCCTTGCGATTGATATTGTTGGCGTCATTAGTAATCGTGAAGATGCTTATGCAATCACACGAGCAAAAGATGCAGGCATTCAGGTGTCGGTATTGTCTCATGTGCCAAATGGTAAACGTATGAGTATCAATACTTTTGAGAAATATGCACTTCAGCAAATTCAAGATTGGTCACCTGATTTGGTGGTGCTGGTAGGCTTTATGCGAGTATTGTCTGCCCAATTTATCAATAACATGCCTTGTGCGATGATTAATTTACATCCGTCTTTATTGCCACATTATAAAGGGTTGGATACTCATCAACGGGTACTGCAGTCAGGTGATAAATATCATGGTTGTAGCATTCATGTGGTAACACCGAAGCTTGATGCGGGGCAAGTACTCACTCAGGCTTGGCTTGCTGTTGATGTTTTGGATACACCCAAAAGCTTGGCAAAGCGTGTACAAACACTTGAGCATCGACTCGTCCCTTATACGCTTGATATGATGATAAAAAAGGTAATTGATATTGATAACATTATGGCAGGGCGTATGAATGGTATGATACCTTTACCCCTAAAATTTTGGATGGATGATGAATGATTGTCGCTGAACATTGGCAATCTTATGAACTTATATGCTGATGTTTTTTAGAATAAGATGCTCTAAATATCAATGAAATAAATATCACCAAACACATTTAAATCCATTCACAAGATTGTTTTAAATGCGTATTTTATTTTAGAAGTGTTATGTTTTAGCAGGGTTGTATTTTAGAATATAATAAAAAAGTCCTTTAGTAAAATTCTAAAGGACTTTTTAAAATATGGCTCCCCAACCTGGGCTCGAACCAGGGACACACGGATTAACAGTCCGATGCTCTACCGACTGAGCTATTGGGGAATGTCGGTTATCTTATGCAGTTCGCTTAAGATGGGTGCTATTATAGCAGAATAAATTAAGCTGTCAACATTTTTTTGAAATTTTTTTAGAAAATTTTGTAAAAATATCCAAACACTGGCTTAAAGAAAAAAACCAAGGTACCGCTACAAAGGGAAACCATGAACCGTGAAGTTCAAGGCGGATAAGAGCCATGCTTATTACGGTTTCCTGATACATCAAAAAGATGCAGGCATGCACAACAAAGCATTGTCGCCCAAATCCTAAGATAAAAGTATCGGCTCAGGAATACGCTTTGCTGGCGAGTACCCCAGTGGAGCTATTATAGCAAATAGTCATCAGATTTTCAATGCGTCATGGCTATTCTGCTGGTATTTGGGTTTATTTTTAAGGATAAAATCAGTCATTGGGTGAATAAAACTTGCCAAACAACGCCAAAGTTTTTGCCAGTAATATAAAATGATTGCCCGCCGATATGAGCAATACCATTTAAAACGCTGTCAGGATCGGTAAGATTAAGCGTAGAAACCAAGGGGCTAAAATCATAGGTGTTTAGTACCTTGCCTGTATTGGGATCGATTTTAATAATTTTATTGCTCTGCCAAATATTGGCGTATAAAAAACCATTGGCGTATTCTAATTCATTAATATATTCAACGGGTTTACCATGATTTTGAACGCTAATCTCAGAAATCTTGTTAAAATTTTTGGCATCTAATTTTTGAAGCTTGGATGAGCCATCAGAAAGCCATAAAACTTTTTGCCGTTTGTCATAAGCCAAACCCCAGCCTTCACCCAAATAATGTGCGGTCTTTTTGATGGCCAATGTTTTGGCATCTCTTAAAAACGCCATCTGTTCACGCCAAGTAATTTGCCAAATGCCATCATCGGTAACGGTCAAGCCTTCAGCAAAAACAGACGGAGCAAGCTTTTTAACGCCATATGTTTCACCTGTTGCCAGATTAAGATAACCGATTTCTGACCGACCATATAAGCCAGCTGAATAGACCAATCGATTTGAGCCATCAAGCTGTAAACCTTGAATAAAAATAGGGTGATGCACAGGATAGCTTTGGATTAATTTAAAAGAATTTGCCCAAGCTGGTATACTAAAGCACAGCCCAAAGAATATACAAAAAACCAAACGATATTTTTTCATTAATTGATAACATCAATTTATATAATAGTGGTATAATAAAAATCCCAACTAAGTTTCAGCTGGGATTTTGGCACAAATCAATTACTTGATTTTTGCTTCTTTAAAAAGTACATGTTGGCGAATTTTTGGATCAAATTTTTTGATTTCCATTTTGCCAGGCATGGTACGCTTATTTTTAGTGGTGGTATAAAAATAACCAGTACCAGCGGTAGAAACGAGTTTAATTTTATCTCTCATGATTGTATCCTTTATCCATTCGGTAATTGGTAAAAATCGTTAGATTTTTTGACCTTGGGCACGCAAATCGGCAAGCACTTTTTCAATGCCATGCTTGTCAATGATACGCATACCTTTTGAAGATACACGAAGACGCACAAAACGGTTTTCAGATTCTACCCAAAAACGATGGTTGTGTAGATTTGGCAGAAAACGGCGACGGGTTTTGTTGTGTGCGTGAGATACATTATTACCCACAAGTGGGCGTTTTCCAGTCACTTGACATACTCGAGACATGGTGAACTCCTAATTTAGTGGCACGGATATTGAGCGGTATCAGGTGTGCCGGTCATGCTTGGTGCTTGGTTATTTGTGGTATGGACACAGCACAAATAAAGCAGGACTTTTCAATGGTTGAGCCACTTATTTCTTACCGTTAAAGGCGACGACAATCAAGAAGTAGCAGAAAAATTAAAGCCCAAATTATACACGAACTTATATATCTTGACAAGGTATTTTCGAAAGTTTCAGCAATAGGGCGATGGATTGGGCTTAGGCTAGTTTTTTGGCGTTAATGCATTGATTGGCATACCGATTCCTGCCCAGCCATAACGCATAAAATTACGGATATTGGCATGATCAATACCTTGAGGGGTATTTTGTACAGCACGATAGTGTTCTGCAAATAATTTTAGGGTATCGACTTTATTAAGCCCATGCTGTTTTGCTAGGCTAAATACCTTAGCACTGCCTTCGTTGGTACCTAGTGCATTAGCCACCTCGCCATTTGAAAATTCAATCGGCTGATAATTATAATGTGCATCAATAAAAGCAAGCACATCATGAAAGGTCAGCTGATTTGATTCTACACCTGCTAAAATGCGTGAAATGTCTGTTGTTTTCATGATGTCTCTATGGCTTAGCGGTTAAAATAATCGTCATCATCAAATGAGGGTGGGGCAAAATTACCACCTTGTTCTAAATGACTCATGTGCATTTGCATAGAGCGTTCGTGTTGGATACGCTGATAAATCTCCTCACGATGCACAGCGATGTCTTTTGGGGCATTGACACCTAAGCGGACTTGATTGCCTTTGACGCCAAGTACAGTTACACTGACCTCATCACCAATCATTAAGGTTTCGCCAACACGGCGGGTTAAAATTAGCATTATTATACTCCTTTGATACCACCAAATTGCTGTTATTTTCCCATTTTAATCCATCATTATCGCAAATTGGTGTGGTTGTGGGGCGGATTAACCCCAAAAAAATCTGCTTAACGCAATATTATAAGGGGCATTAAGCAGATTGTCAGTAACTTTTCAAAAGATTTCGTTATTTTTTTGTGTCATAACTGTTGAAATCAGGGTGTGGGTGTGTGATTAGCCCGCTACTTTGCTCTCACCATCTTCACGGTCAAGACCAAAGGCGGTATGTAGTGATTTAACTGCCTTTTCCAGACACTCTTCTTTGATGAGTACAGAGACTTTGATTTCAGAGGTTGAAATCATTTGTAGGTTAATGTTTTGGGATGCCAGTGTTTCAAACATTTTACTTGCCACGCCAGCATGTGAACGCATGCCCACGCCCACGATAGAGACTTTGACAACATCGCTTGTGCCAACAACATCGCTTGCTCCAATGTCATCTTTGACTTGCTCATTTAGGATTTTCATGGCTTTATTAAAATCACCGCGTGGCACGGTAAAACTAAAATCGGTTACGCCATTTTCGGACATGTTTTGGATAATCATGTCAACCTCAATGTTGGCTCTACCAATTGGGCTTAAAATGGCAGATGCAATGCCTGGATGATCAGGCACGCCAAGTACAACAATTTTGGCTTCATCACGGTTAAAGGCAATGCCTGAGATTACAGCGCGTTCCATATCATCTCCTTCATCAGCGGTAATTAGCGTACCGACAGTTTGTTTAAATTTATCATCAAATATTCCATCATCACCCTCATCAAAACTGGATAAGACACGAAGTGGCACTTGATATTTACCAGCAAATTCTACCGAGCGGATTTGTAGCACTTTTGAACCAAGAGATGCCATTTCTAACATTTCTTCAAAAGTGATTTTGGAGAGTTTTTTGGCTTTGGGTGTTACTCGTGGGTCAGTGGTGTACACACCGTCCACATCTGTATAGATTTGGCATTCATCTGCCTTAAGGGCTGCTGCTAAAGCAACGCCAGTTGTATCTGACCCACCACGCCCTAAAGTGGTCACATCACCATGTTCATCAATCCCTTGAAAGCCAGCAACTACAATGACACGACCTGCATTAAGCTCGCTTAGAATAGAATCGGTATCAATACTTTGAATGCGTGCTTTAGTATGAGTATCATCAGTATGAATAGCGACCTGATCACCTGTCATCGATTTGGCATCAACACCAAGTGATTGCAATGCCATGGCAAGCAAAGAGATGGAAACTTGTTCACCTGTACAGACCATCTGATCATATTCACGAGGGTCCGGGTCAGAGCTGATCTCACGAGCCAAACCGATTAAGCGGTTGGTTTCACCACTCATGGCAGATACCACCACCACAACCTGATGCCCATTATCATACCAACGCTTGACACGCTGGGCGACATTTTTGATGCGAGTGATGTTTCCCATCGAAGTCCCGCCATATTTTTGTACGATTAATGCCATGAATGATACCTTATAAATCAAATAACGATCATCACTGATTTTAATTTATAATCAGTTGTAGTGAATTTGGTGATTAAGACTGGCTGTAACAGCTTTTTGATAAAACCTAAATATTTTAGCGGATTGGGCGGTATATGACAAGCATTTTATCATCTGTGTGCCAATACTGACGCCCAAGGCTAATATCAAAGTTGGTCAGGTGCTGATTTTAGCCCCATCAGATGATAAGTGTGATTATCCTTCGTTCTTTTAATCATTAATAATTTTTCACCCCTTTAATAATTTATCTTCAAACTCCGCTCCAGATTCTGCCAATTTATCGCTTTGGCTGTTATAAAATTTTAAACCTTTCCTTAAATAAAGAATTTCCTTCTATAACCCCACTCTCAACTTGAAATAAGCAACTCAAACTGAAATGGGGATTGCCTAACTGTGTATTAATCACAAAGCAGAAGTTATAAGCCAATATTTTACGCATAAATCTGTGAGACAAATGCCATAAATCTCTGGCTCTAAGCTTTTGCATATTAAACCGCCCAAACAACCGATCAATCACCGTTTCAATATCGCCACGAGCATTTTTAAGACGATTGATGATAAATTCGTCAATGGGCATGGCTTATCCTCTAATCTTTTTGGTCTTTGATTAAAGTTTAGGTTCATGCCTTCTTTGTTTTAATCCCTCTTAAAGGTGTTAAGGGTGGGGTAACTTGTATTTAAAGTTATTAAAGTAACTTACATCAAGTCAAGTAAGCCATATCAAGTCAATCAAACAAAGTAGACCATAAATGAGCTGTCATTAAAATGGTCGTTATTTAATGTTTAATATTAAATATTTAAAAACAAGCCCTAGGGTCATATTTTTTTGTCCTATTCTAACCCTAAGGCTCATTGTATCTGCGACTTATCTCATCTGTGATTTATTTTGCCTGCCATTTATTCCGCCTGCTTAAGTGTTTCTGAGTCCTTGAGCATTTTTTCGATGGGATGAGACAAAATTAACAGCATCACCGCACTCACCACCAAAAATATCGCCATGGTGGCAAATAAGTTGGGTAAGTCATTAATGGTATCAGCGGTGACATAGCCACCAAAAAACGCCGCCACCAGATTACCCACCGCAATCGACGCAAAAAACAAGCCCATGATTTGTCCCTGCATTCGCTCAGGAGCAAGCTTTGTCATTGATGATAAGCCAACAGGGCTAAGTGCCAATTCACCCAGTGTCAATAGGAGCAAACTGCCCACCAGCCACATGGGTGATACCAATGTACCGGGTTGGTTCACCACATGGTTGGCCGCCACAATCATCAAGCCAAACCCTGCTGCTGCCAATAACATGCCCAAAGCAAATTTTGTCATACTGCTTGGTTCAAGCCCTTTATTTGCCAATTTGACCCAAATCACACTGACAATGGGGGCAAGCAATAAGATAAAAAATGGATTTAAAGATTGAAACCAGAGGCTTGGAATGTTAAAGCCCATCACATTCAAATCGGTATAACGATCGGCAAATAAGTTAAAAGAAGTGGGCTGCTGCTCAAAGCTTGACCAAAATAAGGTCGAACCAATGATGAGTAAAAAACAAATCAACAAACGAACTTTTTCATTTTTGCTTAAACTTGGGCTAATAAAGCGATACAAAAAATACAAAACAATCGTTCCTGCAATCAGATAAGTCATGTATTCAGCAACCACTTGTGGATTAAATGGCATGATGCCCATCATAATTAACCCAACCACCACGGTAAGCACCGCCACCACCGCAAAAACCCACCGCCCCACATTGGCAACCTGACCACTGGGGTACTCCCACACAGGGGTGATGTTATTTTCTTGAGCGTATTTTTTTAGGCTGGCATGTGCATAAAAGCGGTACAACAATAAAGCCACCAACATGCCAAAACCACCGACCCCAAAGCCGACATGCCACATGCCTTGTTCTTTAAAAATCCCCACAATTAAAGACGCAAACAACGCCCCAATGTTAATACCCATATAAAATAGCGTAAACCCAGCATCACGACGGCCATCACCGTCAGGATATAATGCCCCCACCATCACCGAAATACAGGTTTTAAACAACCCTGAACCGATGACAATGAACATCAACCCCAAAAAAAACACCGACGCACCCACCATGGCAGATAACGCAATGCACAAATGACCCAAGGCAATGATTAAACTGCCCCACCACAATGCCCGTTCTTGCCCAAGCCAGTTATCCGCAAGCCAACCACCTGGCACTGCCATTAAATACATTGCCCCAGCAAAAATACCATAAATGGCAGAAGCAGTAACATCATCAAAGCCAAACCCGCCACTTTGAATGGTTGCCACCATAAACAGCACTAACAAAGGACGAATGCTATAATAAGAAAAACGCTCCCACATCTCAGTAAAAAATAGTGGTTGCAAGGGTTTTGGGTGTCCCATAAAACCACTGTCTTTATGGGGCTTTATTGGCGTATCGCCTTCCAAATGGTTGATATTTTGCGTCATACTGTGTATGTCCTTATTTAAATTGAATTTATCCAAAAAAGCATTATTTCATCAAATAGGCGATTTGTAAATTATTTTTTACACCCCGCTCTCAACTGGAAACTTGAAATAAGTAACTCAAACTGAAATGGGGGATTGCCTAACTGTTTATTACTCACAAAGCAGAAGTTATAAGCCAATATTTTACGCATAATTAAAAAAATGTGTGCATATATTGCAATGCTTGGCAAACATGCACACATTTTGGTTGGTAATCTCCATTGTGGCATTTGCTGATTAAAAGACACTATGGATAAAGTTTAACCCAATTTCTCCCCAATCCAATCTGTCAAGCCAGTCATCAGCTTTGGCAGGTTCGCCACGTCGGTTGCACCCCCTTGGGCAAAGTCTGGTTTGCCGCCACCTTTGCCACCTAAGTTTTCGCTTAGGTGCTTGATGATGTCGCCTGCTTTGATTTTGCCTGTTAAGTGCTTGCCCACGCTTGCGGTCATGGCGATTTTGTCTTCACCGTCTGCCGTATAGACGCTTGCCAGTATCACAATGCCATCGGCCAGTTTTGATTTCATGTCATCTGATAAGGTGCGTAATGTTTTATTATCCATGCCGTTGACCGTGGCAATCAGCACTTTTTGACCATGGATATTTTTTAGGTTGTCCATCAATGAATTGGCGTGTAGGCTGGCAAATTTTTGGTTTAGCCGTTCAATTTGTTTTTCCAGATGACGGTTTTTGTCGCTCAACTGTGCCACACGCTGGGCGATTTCATGGCGTTTGGCTTTAAACTGATTGGCAAGTTGGTTTAATTGCTTATCGCCTTGTTGCACATAATTAACCGCTCCCATGCCTGTGACGGCTTCTATACGGCGAACACCTGCTGAAATGCCTTGTTCGCTTACGATTTTAAATAGCCCAATATCCCCTGTACGAGTCACATGCAGACCGCCACACAGCTCAATGGAAAATGGTTTGCCATCTTTATCGGTTGTACCCATGGACAGCACACGCACCGTATCGCCGTATTTTTCGCCAAAGAGCATCATCGCCCCTTTGTTTTTGGCACTGTCAATGTCCAAAATCTCAACATGGGCAGGGGTGTTGGCCAATATTTGTTGGTTTACCATGGTTTCAATTTGGCTGATGTTTTGTTCGGTCAATGGTTTGTCATATGAAAAATCAAAACGAAGCAAATCGCTGCTCACCATTGAGCCTTTTTGGCTAACCCCATCGCCCAATATGGTGCGTAAAGCGGCGTGTAGCAAATGAGTGGCAGAGTGGTTTTTGGCACTGGACGCACGCACCTGACTTGCCACTTGGGCGGTCGCTGACTGATTGTTGTTAATATGCCCCATTTTCACCACCCCATGATGAATGATGGCTTGTCCTGATTTTTGGGTGTCTAACACATCAAATACGCCAGATTCGGTGCTGATTTCGCCAAGCTCACCCACCTGTCCGCCACTTTCGGCATAAAATGGGGTTTTATCAAGGATTAACACACCCTCATCACCTTCTGCCAGTGTATCAACAGCCTTGCCATCTTGATAAAGATGAATCACGGTGCTGTCATTATCAAGCCGTTCATAGCCTAAAAATTCGGTGGCACTGTCTACTTGAATGAGTGCGTGATAATCCATGGCAAATTTGCCTGCTTCACGCGCCCTTGTGCGTTGCTCTGCCATGCTCAGCTCAAAGCCCGCCTCATCAATGGTGATGCCTTTTTCACGCACGATATCAGCGGTCAAATCCGCAGGAAAGCCATAGGTGTCATATAATTTAAACACCGTTTCACCCGCTAAGACATCGCCTTGCTGTAAGCTGTCCAATTCTTGCGACAGCAGTTTTAGCCCTTGCGATAATGTTTTGGCAAATTGTTCTTCTTCTTTTAAAATCGCTTGTTCAATTTTGTGCTGTTCATGACGCAGTTGGGGGTAGGCATCGCCCATGATGTCAGCAAGTGGGTGAACCAGCTGATAAAAGAATGCATCGGTTGCCCCAAGTTTGTTGCCATGACGCACCGCACGGCGAATGATGCGACGCAACACATAGCCACGACCTTCATTGCTTGGGATAACCCCATCAGCAATCAAAAACGCCACCGAACGAATGTGGTCAGCAAGCACCTTCAAAGATGGCTCATTTTGAATGTCGGTATCGGTTGGTAAGCCAATGATGTTGACCGCCTTTGTCATCAGCTTGGTAAAAATATCGGTCTCATAATTGCCATGCACCCCTTGCATGATGGCACTGATGCGTTCAAGCCCCATGCCTGTATCAACCGACGGCTTGGGCAGCGGCTGCATTGTGCCATCTTTTTGGCGGTTAAACTGCATAAAGACACAGTTCCAAATCTCAATATAGCGGTCGCCATCTTCGTCAGGTGTGCCGGGCAGACCACCCCAAATATGCTCACCATGGTCATAAAAAATCTCTGTGCAAGGGCCGCAAGGGCCTGTATCCCCCATCATCCAAAAGTTATCGGACTGGTACGCCCCGCCTTTATTATCGCCAATGGCAATGATACGCTCTTGGGGCAGACCGATGTCTTTGTGCCAAATATCAAAGGCTTCATCATCGGTGTGATAAACAGTCACATAAAGACGGTCTTTTGGCAGGGCAAGCCATTTTTCATCAGTTAAAAATTCCCACGCAAAGGCAATGGCGTCCTTTTTAAAATAATCACCAAAACTAAAATTACCCAGCATCTCAAAAAAAGTATGATGGCGAGCGGTGTAGCCCACATTATCAAGGTCGTTATGCTTACCGCCAGCACGCACGCACTTTTGTGATGACACAGCACGCACATAGTCGCGTTTTTCTAACCCCAAAAAAGTGTCTTTAAACTGATTCATGCCTGCATTGGTAAACAGCAGCGTGGGGTCATTGTGTGGAATGAGACTTGATGAGGGAACATGGGTATGCTGTTTTGAGACAAAAAAGTCAATAAAGGCTTGGCGTACTTCATTTGATTGCATGGTTTTCATATAAAATCCTTGGCTAAAGGCAGCGGATATTTTGTATTTATGGGCTAAATTGATGGGACAACTAAGCTAGCTTGGATAAAAATGCTTATAAAAATGCTTGTCGCAGTTGCCAAAAACGATTAATTTTAGCATAAATGATGATAAATGTAAGTGATTTATGCAGGCTTGGTGCAATTTTTGTACATAAAACACAGCATCACAAAAATTTTATAGAAATTTTTGAAAAATCGCTTAACATTTGTGCAAAAAAAGTGTATAAATAGGGTATTCCACAAAAACTATGGGGTTTTATATGAATATACCATTATTTAGTGCGATTTTTTCAATTGCGTTTACAGTGATTATTGGCGTGTTGATGATTGTTGCTTTTGTTACTGGGTTTGATAAAGGTATGCATATCATTGGTGCTGTAGTTATTGGTGCGGTGATTAGTTTGCCTGTAGCACTCTTTGTTACCAAAAGACTCGCTCAGCTGACAAGTGGTTCAAATAAAGCACCTAAAGCTTAATTAATTTTAAAAAATATTCGCTTGCCAATCTTATCAAAAGCCAGCCAAAAAAAAATCACCGCAAGTTTACTAAGCGGTGATTTTTATATAAGAGATTATCATGAATTATTTAAAATAATCTTTAATATTTTTTGCTTGAATATCAGCATTGCCAATATAGGTGGCGGGGGTCAAGTCCGCCAAGCGTTTTTTCTCACTTGCTGGCACGGCGTTTAGCTCATCACCATGAATAAAACCCAGCATCATCTCACGGGTCATGGCTTGTCCACGGGTTAAGGTTTTTAATTTTTCATACGGTTTTTCTATATTATAGCGACGCATGACGGTTTGGATGGGTTCGGCAAGCACTTCTTGCGCATTGTGCAAATCTTCATTAAGACGATTGGCGTTTATCTCTAATTTGCCAATGCCTTTTAAGCAGGCATCAAAGGCAATCAAACTTTGGGCAAAGCCCACGCCCATGTTGCGAAGGACGGTTGAGTCGGTTAAATCTCGTTGCCAGCGTGAAATGGGCAATTTTTCGCCCAAATGAGCCAAGACCGCATTTGCCAAACCAAGGTTGCCTTCAGAGTTTTCAAAGTCAATCGGATTGACCTTGTGGGGCATGGTTGATGAACCCACCTCGCCATCTTTAAGTTTTTGTTTAAAGTAACCAAGCGAAATATAGCCCCACACATCACGGTTAAAGTCGATTAAAATCGTGTTAAATCGACGCAGGGCATCAAATAACTCCGCCATATAATCATGTGGTTCAATTTGGGTGGTGTATGGATTGAATGTTAAACCAAGACTGGTAACGAATTTTTGGGCATGGTCTGCCCAGTCAATGTTGGGATAAGCGGATAAATGGGCGTTATAATTACCAACCGCACCGTTTATTTTTCCTAATAATTCCACATGATTAAATTGGGTTAATTGGCGGTGTAGGCGATAGGCAACATTTGCCATTTCTTTGCCCAATGTGGTGGGGCTGGCGGTTTGACCGTGTGTGCGTGAGAGCATGGGTTGATTGGCGTGCGTTTGGGCAAGCGTGGCGATGGCGTCAATGAGTTGTTGCATGCTGCTTGCCAGCACATCACGACTTGCCTTTAACATTAAGGCATGTGATAAGTTGTTGATGTCTTCGCTGGTGCAGGCAAAATGGATAAACTCGCCCGCATTTTTAAGCTCGTCAATATCAGCGATTTGCTCTTTTAAAAAGTACTCCACCGCCTTGACATCGTGGTTGGTGGTGCGTTCAATCTCTTTGATACGCAGGGCGTTTTCTTCGCTAAAATTTTGCACAATTTCATCAAGGCGTTGGTTGGTTTTGGCAGAAAATGGCTGAATTTCTATCACCTGTGGGTGATTGGCAAGGGCTTGCAACCAACGGATTTCAACAGTAACCCGAGCGTGGATAAGTCCAAATTCGGACAGATACGGACGCAAAGCATCGCATTTAGAAGCATAGCGACCATCAAGCGGGGATAGGGCGGTAAGGGCAGATAACGGCATAGTCTTAAATTTCCTAAGTTTATTTTGGGGTTGTTTAATATTGGGTTGTTAATGTTGTTCAATGTGTGCTGTTTGGCTTTATATCATGGTAAAGTATTGATGACTTATCATGATTTATCTAGGTTGTCTTTAACCAGCTGAGTCATGTCTTGCTTGATTTCTTGGTCATTAATAACCGAATTTTCAATCAATTTATTTAACTGTTTTTCATCGGTTTTATTAAAACTTTGTGAATCGTCTAATTTTTTTTGCATCAAAGCATAAATATGGCGGCGATTGATACGCTCAGTTTTAATCTTTTTATGGTTTTTTATCCATGCCAACAACAACACGACAAGAAGCAACATACCAATGTAGCCAATGATGGGGAACATGATTGAGACCAGTTTTTTAAAACCTGCAAAGCTTAAGATAAAGCCGACCAAAACCAAGCCAATCAATATCCATTTAAAGCGCTGGTTGTCATCACCTGAAAAACGCTTGGCCAGCGAGTAATATAAACTGATGGCGGTATTAAAAATCATGGCAAAAATGATAAAACTCATCAAAGTACCAAGCCATGGATGAACATTTGCCACCAATAATTGCATGGGTAAGTCAGCATCTAAAATCAAATCAATGTTGGCAAAGATGGTAAAAGCGGTGCAAGCACTGATTAAGCCGATGAGCGCACCCCCTAAAAATCCCCCACGGGCAGCTTCACCGACATACATGGTTTTACCACCAAGCACAAACGCCATGGATGCACCTGTCATAATACACAAAGCGTAATAGTTGATTAAAGACAGCCACGCATTGGGAAAAATTTGAGGTTCTGATAACGCAATGCGGTCAAGGTAATCCCAATCGTAGCTTTTACCAACAAAGGTGTAGAGTGTCAAAGCGAAGATGATAAATACCACAATAGGTGTAAAGATACCGATTACAGCGGTGACTTTTTCAAAGTTTAGCATGCTAATGCCAATCACCAATAACGAACAAAGGGCTGCCCCAAGCCATGTGGGTGCCCCAAATTCTTGATTTAAATTAGCACCAGCACCAGCAATCATGACAAAGCCTAAGGTAAAACCACTGACAATCAATGACCAATCAAGTAATTTTGTTACCCAAGGACCTGCAATATTATCAAGGACTTGGCTGTGTTCATTGGCACGATAAAACGAGCCTAACGCCAAAATAATGCCCCCAAAAATGGCATGCAAAACCCCTAAAATCACAACGCCTATCATGCCCATTTTGCCAAAGCTTGCAAAATATTGAAATATCTCTTGACCAGAAGATAGACCAGCGCCTGTGATGACGCCAACATAAGCCAAAGCAATGATGATGATTTTTTGATGGTTAAATGAATATTTTGGTGGGTTTTGATGAAGCATTGGTATGATGAATTTTGATAAATGGCTTATAATTTTAACAAAAAATAACAATAAAATCAATAAATCTTTGCATTTGTCCCATCAATCACCCCACCCCCTAAGCAAATGTCGCCATCATAAAACACGACCGATTGGCCTTGTGTTACCGCACGCTGGGCATCACCAAACACCACTTTGACTGTATCACCTGTCTCATCAAGGGCAAAGACGGTACAATCTTGGTCACTCTGGCGATAGCGGGTTTTGGCGGTGCATCTAAAACCTTGCTTGCCAAAAATCTGAGCAGGCGGAGCAATTCCCCAATCCAGTTTATAAGCGGTGAGTTCGGTGGATTGTAACATGGCGTGGTCATGCCCCTGTCCGACGATGAGACGGTTATTTGTCAGGTCTTTGTGTAACACAAACCACGGCTCTTCGGGGCGATTTGCCACACCACCAATACCAATGCCGCCACGCTGTCCGATGGTGTAATACATCAAGCCATCATGTGTGCCAATTTTTATGCCATCATCGGTGTAGATATCGCCTTTTTGAGCGGGTAAATACTGTTGTAAAAAATCCTTAAACTTGCGTTCACCAATAAAGCAAATCCCTGTGGAGTCCTTTTTGTTGGCGGTGATAAGGTCATATTTTTGGGCAATGGCTCGCACTTGTGGTTTTTCAAGTTCACCGATGGGGAAAAGTGTCTTGGCGATTTTGTCGCCCCCCACAGCGTGTAAAAAATAACTTTGGTCTTTATTGGTGTCCAAACCACGCAGCAACTGGGCCTTGCCATCTTGGCTAAAACCACGGCGTGCGTAATGTCCTGTAGCGATAAAATCCGCCCCAAGTCCAAATTGTCGCCCAGACGCATAATCCAAAAAGGCTTTAAATTTAATTTCTTTGTTGCATAAAATATCAGGGTTTGGCGTGCGTCCTGCTTGGTATTCTGCCAAAAAATGTTCAAAAACATTGTCCCAATATTCCATGGCAAAGTTAGCGGTGTGTAATTTGATGCCGATTTTATCCGCCACCGCTTGGGCATCAGCCAAATCAGTCATGGCGGTGCAGTATTCACTGCCATCATCTTCTTCCCAATTTTTCATAAACAAGCCTTCAACATGAAAGCCTGCTTGTTGTAACAAAACAGCCGATACCGAGCTGTCTACACCACCAGACATGCCAACGATGACTTTAATGTCTTTGGGGGCTTTGCCATAAGATTGGGCAATATCAGATAGACGGTAGGCGTTCATGGTTGTCTCTTTTTATCAGATTGTGGTAAACTTGTGCCATTATATGGGGCTTGCCAGTCATTTTACAAGCATTGTCCACAACAAATCAAAAAGGCTTTATGATGATAAAAATCGGTCAAGGCATAGATGTGCATTCATTCACACAGGGTGATTTTGTGATGCTTGGCGGTGTACGCATTCCCCACAGCCATGGCATAAAGGCTCATTCAGATGGCGATGTACTGCTACATGCTTTATCAGATGCCCTTTTGGGAGCGTTGGCATTGGGTGATATTGGGCAGCATTTTCCTGATACAGATGATGCTTATCAAGGTGCTGATAGCAAAGTTTTGCTAAAACATGTTTATGCGTTGGTGCAAGCAAAAGGCTATACGCTTGGTAACGCTGACATGACGGTCATTTGTGAATTACCGAAGCTATCACCGCACAACCTTGCCATGCGTGAGTGCATTGCAGGCGTGTTGGGTGTCAGTGTAGACTGTGTGAGTATCAAGGCAACCACCAACGAAAAAATGGGCTGGATAGGGCGTGGTGAGGGCATTTGGGCAAGTGCAACGGTGCTGCTTATTAAAAACCATGCTTATTAAAAACAGTGGTGTGTTTGTTTGGTTTTTTTTGTCATTAACAATAAATATGGGATCTAAATGATTGCTAAAAATACCGCTTTATTGCTCATTGACTTACAACAAGGCTTTTATGATGAAGCCTACTGGGGCGGTCATCGCAACAACCCAAACTGTGAGCAGGTTTGTTTTGAACTACTTAGCCATTGGCGAGAGCAAGATTTGCCCATTTTTCACATTCGTCATTCATCAACCACGCCCCAATCACGCTTACACCCCACACATCAAGGTTTTAATTGGATTGAACTGACTAAGCCCCAAGCTCATGAAACTGTCATTACAAAGCATGTCAATAGCGGTTTTATTGGCACAGATTTACAGCAGCAACTGACCAAAGCGGGCATTGATACGCTTGTTCTTGTTGGGCTGACAACCAACCACTGTGTATCCACAACCGCACGCATGGCAGCTAATTTGGGCTTTACCACTTTTGTGGTATCCGATGGCACAGCGACTTTTGATAGAATGGGAGCAACTGGCGAGCGATTTGACAGTCAGCTTGTCCATGAAATCAGTCTTGCTAATTTGCATGGTGAATTTGCCACTGTACTTACAAGTGCTGAACTTTTACATAAATACACCTTGTAAAAATCGCCATTTACCCCCATAATAGCCCAAATTTCTCAAATCGGAGCGAACCATGACCGACATCAACCCAGAAACCAAAACCTTAATTGAAAACCAAATCAAAGACCATGCTGTCCTACTGTATATGAAAGGCACGCCCCAGTTTCCCCAATGTGGATTTTCAGCGCGTGCCATTGAAGTGTTAACACAAATCGGTCGTCCTTTTGCTTTTGTCAATATCCTAGAAAATCCTGAAATTCGCTCAACCCTGCCATTGATTGCCAATTGGCCAACTTTTCCACAGCTTTGGGTCAATGGTGAGTTAATCGGTGGTAGCGATATTATCCTACAAATGTATCAATCAGGTGAGTTAAAACCACTCATTGAAGAGCATAGCTCTGATGCCTGATTACTTAATATCTTACACAAATATCAAAAAAAGACTGCTGATGACATTAGCGGTCTTTTTTGATGGTCAAGATTGATTGTTTGGATTGAATTATTTAGCCATATTACATACAATAATCAGCATAATTTGTATGTATTATCAATCAAACTCAGACGAAGTTGCGCTTATGGCTAAAACATATTTATTGACTGCATCGATAATGTCTATGGCAATCTCTGGATGTCAAGTCATCCATGCCAATCAAGGTAAGGTTAATACTAATTCTGCTGTCATCACAGGTGCAGACGCTCACACGCCTGAACATGCAACGGGACTGACCGAACAACAGCAGGTGATTGTAAGTGATTTTATGGTAGCATCAGCCAATCCATTAGTAACTCAAGCAGGCTATGATATCTTAAAATAAGGCGGTAGTGCTGCAGATGTGATGGTGGCGGTGCAGACGACACTAAGCCTAGTAGAGCCACAGTCGTCAGGCTTGGGCGGTGGTGCATTTGTGTTGTATTGGGATAATACCGCCAAAACATTGACCACATTTGATGGGCGTGAGACGGCACCGATGCGTGCGACGCCAGAGTTATTTTTGGATAAAGATGGCCAGCCATTGAAATTTATGGAAGCGGTGGTCGGTGGTCGCTCGGTGGGTACGCCTGCTATCCCTAAACTGATGGAGACAATACATCAGCGATACGGTGTATTGCCTTGGGGAAAATTATTTGATACGCCGATCCGCTTGGCAAAACAAGGCTTTGAGGTGTCGCCAAGGCTTGCCATCTCGGTTGAGCAAAATTGGCAGCATTTGGCACGCTATCCAAAAACAGCCGCTTATTTTTTGCCGAATGGTGTGTCGCTACAAGCAGGCAGCTTGCTGAAAAATTTAGAATTTGCTGACAGTGTTCAGGCGTTAGCAGTTCAAGGTGCAAAAAGCTCTGCATACTGGTAAATATGCCCAAAATATCGTTTCGGTTGTCCAAAATGCTAAGGATAACCCCGGTCAATTATCCTTACAAGATTTATCTGATTATCAAGTGGTGGAACGCCCACCTGTTTGTGTGACTTATCGTATTTATGAAGTATGCGGTATGAGTGCACCAAGCTCAGGGATTGCTGTGGGTCAGATTTTGGGGATTTTAAATGAATTTTCACCCAATCAGGTGGGGTATGATGCTGAAGGCTTGCGTTTGCGGATCGTGATGTATATTTGGGCGACCCTGATTTTGTATCTGTACCCATTCGCCAGTTGATTTCCAAAGACGACCTAAAACATCGCAGCCAGCTGCTTAAGCAGTCGGATAAGGCACTGCCTAGCGTATCTGCAGGTGATTTTATTCATGAGTGGGTATCCTCACAAGCGATTGAGTTACCTTCTACCAGTCATATCTCAATTGTGGATAAGGCGGGTAATGTGCTATCAATGACGACTTCCATTGAAAATGCGTTTGGCTCAACTTTGATGGCAAATGGTTACTGGCTCAACTTTGATGGCAAATGGCTACCTGCTGAATAATGAGCTGACAGACTTTAGTTTTGAGCCAATAAAGCAGGGCAAACAGGTCGCCAATCATGTCGAGCCTGGTAAGAGACCACGCTCCTCAATGGCACCAACCATCGTATTTAAAGCAGGCAAGCCTTATATGGCAATCGGCTCCCCAGGTGGTAGCTGAATCATTGGCTATGTCGCTAAGACGATTGTGGGCATCGTGACTGGAATATGGATATCCAAGATGCCATCAGTGCACCCAATTTATTAAATCGTTTTGGTAGCTATGAATTAGAGATGGATACAACCGCCGTCCAATGGCAACACGCATTAAATGATTTGGGCTATAAGACTGATGTGCGTAAGCTAAATTCAGGTGTTCAAGCCATTATTATCGAGCCAAGCAGGCTGGTTGGCAGTGCCGATCCACGCCGAGAAGGTCGAGTGATGGGTGATTAGAGGTGAAGCTTGTATTTTGTGAATTTGACCATATTAAGTTAATCATTAAAATAGGGGGAAATTGTGAGTAATCAAACAAAAATACAAGCCATCAAGCAAGCTTCTGAGCAGATTTTGGCAATTTGTGAGACACCAAACACAGCATTACAAGCCATTCATTTGATTTTAAGGCATGGTGGGGCAGGAGAGCTGTCTTGGCAAGTGGTGTATCAGCGGGTTATGGCTGATGAAGATGTGATTGGTGCTGGTTATTTGATTGATTTTGCACAAACTGCCGAAAACTTACCATTTGATGTATTGCCTTTGATTAGCCTTGTACTAAACAAAGGTGATGAGACGCTAAAAACCACCATGTTAAATAAATTACCTGATAATGCCAAGGAAAATTTACGCATTATGGGCTATATATGTTAGGTCTTAAAGTATCTTTTTATACAAAAAACACTCATGAATAGTCTTATGAGTGTTTTTTAATGAGCGATACCGTAAACCAAAATAAAATCACAGCGTCCAACTTCGGTCTATCCATGCTCTTGGTTCATCGATAAACATGGCATAAGCCTAAAGCAAGATACTCACAAATATCTAAATGTAATAAAAAGCCTGCTGTCAATTTGCAGGCTTTTTGGGTGGTGAATTAATGGTTTTCTTTGGCATGATTTAGGGTGTATTTTGGAATTTCGATCACCAAATCCTCATCAGCAACAATACACTGGCAAGATAAGCGTGAATCTGGTTCAAGACCCCAAGCACGGTCAAGCAAATCGCCTTCAATATCATCCATTTCTTCTAGGCTATCAAAGCCTTGTCGTACAACAACATGGCAAGTTGTGCATGCCTTGGACATATCGCAGGCGTGTTCAACTTTTATACCACGCTCGAGCATGGCTTGGCATAGATTTTCACCCTCTGCAACCTCGATGGTTGCACCCTCTGGGCAAATTTCGTGATGAGGTAAAATGGTTACAACGGTCATGATGTTCTCTTATTAATAATATTTAAACTTTTCTTTTTAAATTAAGATAAAATTAAGATAAAATTCATATTTAATCTATAAAATTGATTAAACATTTACTTTAATTTACCAGTCGCTGGTGCGTGTACCAGTAAGGGCGTCTTTGACATTTTTATCCATAATAACACTGGCAAAATGGTCACTGTGTACCTTTAAGGCTTTGATGGCTTCGTCAATGGCGGCCTTGTCATCTGTATTTAGTGAATCTGCCGTCACTTGCATATGATGGCGTAAATTTGTCTGTTCTTCATCGCTAAGTAAATCGGTAAATTCATCCAAAGCTGACTGTAAGGCAAGTAATTCCCTTTGGGCTTCAACTTTAGTTTCGATGAGCATGCGAGCAGCTTTATCTTCAGCAGCATGAATAAAACCCGCCTGCAAGAGCTGCTCTTGTTGCTCTTCGGATAAACCATAGCTTGGACTGACTTGAATTTGACTGATGATGTCTGTCGTCGTTTCACGAGCGGATACCGTCAACTGACCATTGGCATCGATGGCATAAGTTACCTCAATGCGTGCCAAACCTGCTTTCATCGGTGGAATGCCATGTAGCTCAAAGCGTGCCAATCCTCGGCAATTGGCAACCGTATCACGCTCACCTTGCACCACTTGGATAATCATACCAGTTTGTCCGTCTTGATGTGTGGTAAAAACTTGACGGCGAGTCACTGGAATGGGGGTATTGCGTGGAATGATAACCTCCACCAATCCACCCATTGTTTCAATCCCAAGCGATAAAGGCGTCACATCTAAAAGAAGTAGCGTTTCGTTTGATTGATTAATCAGTTGATCAGCAGCAATGCCAGCACCGATAGCAACAACCTCATCAGGATTAATATTGCATAACGGCGTACGCTCAAAATATGCTGTAACGGCATTTTGAATGACTGGCATGCGTGTTGAGCCGCCCACCAAAATGATGTCATTAAGATTGGATTTGTCAATTTTGGCATCACGCATGACCTGTTCACAAGATTGAATGGTACGACGGATAACAGGTTGTATAATCTCACTTAACATGTCATTATTTAGTGTTTGCGTGACTAAAATACCACCAATCTCAACTTCAATAACAACACTGTCTTGACTACTTAATGCTTGTTTATAGGTTTTGGCAAGTTTTGCTAAGCGAGATTTTTCAGTCTCATCAATATCTGCTGGGGTCAGGTGAGATGATTGTATTAACCAATGTGCAATCAGTCGGTCAATGTCATCGCCACCAAGGGCAGAATTACCCCCTGTGGCAAGTACCTCAAAGACACCCTCAGATAAGCGAAGCAATGAGACATCAAAAGTACCGCCCCCAAGATCATAGACCAAATAATTTCCTTGAGCGGTATTTTTATCGATGCCATAGGCAATTGCTGCTGCAGTTGGCTCATTGAGTAGGCGAAGTACATTTAAGCCTGCTGCGGTCGCTGCATCTTTGGTGGCGGCCCGTTGAGCGTCATCAAAATAGGCAGGTACGGTAATCACCGCACCTTGAATACTGTCTGGTGGTAAGGCAGCGGCGGCATGATTTTTTAGATGTCTTAAAATATGTGCAGAAGTTTCTACAGGGCTTTTTTCACCTTGAGCGGTTAAAAAAGCAGGCATGGTTTGATGATTGCCAGACAAATCATAAGGATGAGAAAATTTAATGTCTGATTTGGCACGCCCCATGAATCTTTTGGCGGAGATGATGGTGTTTTTATGGTCATCGGCATAGTTTAAGGCATCATTACCGACGATAGGGCGGCTGCTTTTTTTACCATAATAAACAACCGATGGCAACAGTGGCGACTGACCAAAAGCAAGCACTTCGGAGCGTCCTGATCTGACAACGGCAACCAAGGAATGTGTTGTACCCAAATCAATACCAAGGGCATAACGATGCTGATGGGGGTTTTTGCTTTGATTGGGTTCGCTGATTTGTAATAAAGACATGATGGATTCTTATACTGGCTAATGTGGCTAAAAATAAGAGCTTAAGTGATTGGGCATTTTAAGCCTAACAGTCAATTAAAATGTGTGTATGATATGACACTTGTCAAATTTTAACATCTTGGTATGGTAAAAGTTTTGTCAAAGCAGTGTGATTATACATACAAATCATCATCATGACCTTGGGATAATAATTTGGTAACTTTGGCATCGATATCAACCAGTAATTTGCCAAGAAATTGGAGCTTACGGGTTGCATCTATTGCTTCTGCCCATGTGTGATTTTGATAATTTTGCATAAATCTTGTAGATTGCTCTTGGCTGAGTGCATGAACTTGGTTGGATATTTGATCCAAAACCATTTTGTCATCGGTCGTATCTAAGCGAATACGCAAGTCCATCATTTCATCTAAAAAGTCCCAATCATTAATAGACTGCGACAAATCTACTGCCTGACCAGACAGCTCAAGCAAATAAGCAGCTCGGCTGTCGGCATGGGATAAGACTTGATAGGCATGATTGATAAGCGAAGCTTGGTTGGTGCTGGCTTTATTGGCATCTCGATCAGGATGATGCTGTTTTTGTAGCGATAATAATGCTGATTTTAACGCATTTTTATCAATATCAAATGCGATAGGTAGCCCAAATAAACCAAAAAAGTTAGCTTTGTTCATCATAAATTCCTTATCAAGATTGGCGATTAAACGGTAAATGATTCACCACAACCACATTCGCCTGTTTGATTGGGATTGGTGAACTTAAAGCCAGAGTTTAGGCCTTCTGTGACATAATCCATTTGTAGTCCGTTTAGATACACCAAGCTTTTGGGGTCAATAAATACCGATACGCCGTGCGATTCAAAACGCTCATCACTATTATTTGGGTCGTCCACAAATTCAAGTACATAAGCAAGACCAGAACAGCCAGCTGTGCGTACACCAACTCGAATACCAACACCGCTACCACGATTTTCAAGAAAATCTTTAATATGTTGTGCTGCTTGTGTGGTTAAATTGATCATAGCGACTCCTTTGTTTACCTATGAAATTGATGAAATTGACTACATTTTGATATGCCAGTTCATCAAAACCAACCGTTACAGTTTAGATTATCTGGATAGTTGGGCTTATTTATGCTTGTGCTTTGGTTTGATAATCTTCAATGGCGGCCTTGATGGCATCTTCTGCCAGTACTGAGCAATGTACTTTGACAGGCGGTAAGGCAAGCTCATTGGCAATGTCTTTATTTTTAATGGCGGCAGCTTGGTCAAGTGTTTTGCCTTTTAGCCATTCTGTGACCAATGAGCTTGAGGCAATCGCTGAGCCACAGCCATAAGTTTTAAATTTAGCATCTTCAATGATGCCATCATCACTCACTTGAATTTGCAAACGCATCACATCGCCACAGGCGGGGGCTCCGACCATGCCTGTGCCGACATTTTTGGCAGCTTTATCCAAATTGCCCACATTGCGTGGATTTTCATAGTGATCAATAACTTTATCTGAATATGCCATAATTGACTCTCTTATAGTTAAGTTTAACTTGATTGAGGCATTTAATGACTTAATGGATTAACTGCCTCATCTTGCTATTTAGGTTTTGTGTAAATGGTTGATATGGGTCTAACTTTAGAATAATTTTAAACAATTGTGCAAAATCTGCCCAAAAATATGACTGAGTTTTTGGCGGATTAATGCTCTTGCCACTCAACGGTATTTAGGTCAATGCCTTCTTTAAACATATCCCAAAGTGGGGATAATTCACGCAATTTATCAACCGCTTCATGGATTTGGCTTAATACCAAATCAATGTCTTGCTCGGTTGTGTAGCGACCAATACTAAAGCGGATAGATGAATGGGCAAGCTCATCAGGGCGACCAATCGCACGCAAGACATAAGAAGGCTCAAGCGTCGCTGAAGTACAGGCAGACCCTGATGATACCGCCAAGTCTTTTAGGCTCATCATCAAGCTTTCGCCTTCAACAAAATTAAAGCTAACATTGATGATATTAGGAACGCCATGCTCCATTGAGCCATTTAAATAAACTTCTTCGATATCTTGTAAGCCATGCCAAAGTTTATCTCGCAGTGCTTTGATGTGCGTATGGTCTTCGTCAAATCGTTGTACAGATAAAGCAAACGCCTCTCCCATGCCAACAATTTGGTGCGTTGCCAAAGTGCCTGAACGCATACCACGCTCATGACCGCCACCATGTTGTTCAGCTTTGATACGCACGCGTGGCTTACGACCAACATACAATGCACCGATGCCTTTTGGACCATAGATTTTATGACCGCTAAAGCTCATCAGATCTACTTTAAGCTCACCGAGGTTGATTTTAATTTTGCCAACTGCTTGGGCAGCATCCACATGAAATAACACACCTTTTGCGCGTGTGATTTCACCAATGGCAGCGATATCGGTAATGGTACCAAGCTCATTATTGACTGCCATCAAACTCACCAAGATAGTGTCATCACGCAATGCGTTTTCAACTTGTTCTGGGTAAATTAAGCCTGTACCTGCTTCAGGTTCAAGATAAGTAATCTCAAAGCCTTCTTGTTCTAATTGACGGCAAGTATCCAGTACCGCTTTGTGTTCAATTTTACTGGTAATGATGTGTCTGCCACGACCTTCATAAAAATGTGCCACGCCTTTGATTGCCAAATTATCTGATTCGGTTGCCCCTGAAGTAAAAACAATTTCTCTTGGGTCGGCGCCAACCGTTTCAGCGATTTGTAAGCGTGCATTTTCAACAGCTTCTTCTGCTTGCCAGCCAAAGCCATGCGAGCGTGAAGCGGGGTTACCAAAAATGCCCTCAAAGGTAAGATAATTGACCATTTTATCTGCGACCTCTTTGGCAACAGGTGTTGTGGCGGCGTAGTCTAAATAGATGAGTGAAGTCTGGCTCATGCTGGATTCCCAATTAAAGTGATGGTTGTGATTTGTGAATTATCTTTTTCAAACTGATGTAGGCGATTGACTTGGCGATCAGCGATGGTTTGTGTATTTTTGGTTTCTAAAAGCTGTGCCAAAGTCACTTTTTTAAGATAGCTTTCAATATGATGAGACAGATTGTGCCATAAATCATGTGTCAAGCACATTGCGCCATCTTGGCAGTTGCCTTTTCCGCCACACTGAGTGGCATTGATGCTTTCATCAACGGCGGTAATAATGCTCATGATGTCAATATCTTCAAGTGGTTTTGCTAAATGATAACCGCCCAAAGCACCACGAGTACTATTCACCAATCCTTTTTTACGCAGTTTTGAAAATAGCTGCTCTAAATAAGATATGGAGATGGACTGGCGTTTGGCAATGTCTGATAAAGACACTGCGCCTTGATGGCGACTCTCTTGGACAGCCAAATCCAATAAGGCAGTGACGGCATACCGTCCACGAGTTGTTAAACGCATTGAAATACTTCCATAATTGCCTAATTTTGGTCAATATAAGCATTGATAAAAATTTTGATGGTGAATGGCGTTATTATAATAATTCCGAGTAAATAGGTCAAGATTAAAGCAAGAAAAAATCCATCAGATATTTTAATCTAATGGATTGATTTTATTAATTTGTTATATTATAACAAATTAATAAAATCATCAGGTTTAAATCACAAAATGCATAATAATACTCACCACTGCCACAATGATGGCAATGACCATAACAATAAAAGTGGTTTTATTTTTACTTTTTTGCTCTGCCAGCTGAATGGCTAAGCGTTTATTTTCCATAGATAAAGTATCAATACGCTCAGCTTGTTCATTGATTTTTAATTGATAATTGGCAATTTTTTCGGCTTTTTGTTCGGGGGTGGGTTTTTGTTTATTGCCGCCTGTAACCTTTGATAATATACTTTGAATACTGCCACCAACACCCATACGAACCATGAGTGCTTTTAGATTTTCAACCAATGCTGCATCGCCACGAATTTGTAAGGCATCGACATGATCGGGGTTATGATTGATTAGGGTATTAATCAGCTGGAAGCTATAACCATTGATGGTGATGTCGGCGGTTGGCTTATCTTCGGGCAATTCATTGTCTAATAAAATCCCTCGATAGCCAAAGGTGGCATAAATCGTGATATGTGGTAAATACGAGCGAATGCAGACAACTGTACCAGATTTGGCAAGCGGATAAGCCAATTGGCGTAGTTTTGGATCAAAGCGTAACATTAATGTTAGTGCAGATTCAATAAAAATTAATACAATACTCAGCAAGCTTTTTGAGACGATGCCTCCGTTGGCATGAGGGTTGATTGTATTTGAATGCTCGGTTGTCATAAATTTTCCTAAAAATAATAACTTTAATTTTAATCGCACATTGCCAGTCAAGTCGGCTTAAAAGTTCATAAAATATGATAATCTTGCTATCATAATGCAAGGTTAAGATACCGATGCTTTGATTGGGTGTCAATATTGCAAATGTTACAGCTGACTTAAGCTTTAGAAAGCTGGATACTGTGATCAATAAATTTTATTCATATTACTGTATATTTAGGCATAAAAATAGCATTTTTTTACAGTTTTTACATAAAAATATGTAATTTTACTTGCTTATTGTTACTGTGATTGTTATAAAGGTAGTCGTGGCTTGATATGATTTTGCCCAAGAATGATAAATTTTTATCATTTTTCTGCAAAATTTTGTATTTAGCACTTGTAAAAGCTCAAGGATGCTTTTAAAATGCGTCCTTATAAAAAGATGCTTTGGTAACTTAGCATGAAAAATTTTCATTTAATGTAAAGAGGGTATGTTATGAATAAGTCTGAATTGGTAGATAGTATTGCACAAAGTGCTGGCCTAACCAAAGAGCAAGCTGCCAAAGCGGTTAATGCATTTACTGAAAGTGTTCAAGGTGCATTACAGCGTGGCGATGATGTCGTATTGGTTGGTTTTGGTACTTTCAGCGTCAAAGAGCGTGCTGCTCGTATGGGCCGTAATCCAAAAACTGGCGAAGCAATCCAAATTGCAGCCAGCAAAGTACCTAGCTTTAAAGCAGGTAAAGTCCTAAAAGAATCAGTCAACTGATTGACTTGATGATGACACAAAAAAGTCGCTCCAATTGGGCGGCTTTTTTTATGTCAAATTACAAAAAGTGTTTTGAGAAATCTGATAAATTAGCGTATGATATATAAATTTTATTATCACTATGTTATTTGTAACACCGACTGATTTGTAGAGTATAGCAAACCTATGGAAAATATGCGTAACTTCTTAAAAAGCTGGCCGGGTCGGCTGGTTTTGGTAGGCACTTTGATACCGATGGCTTTTTTGGGTGTGGGTACCTTTGGTGGACACGCCATTCAACCAAATGAGCTAATTAAAGTCGGTAATCAGGTGGTAGATGTCGCAACCTTTCAAGCGGAGGTTAATGCTGAGCGTAATGCTTTGATTGAACAGGGTGTTGATGCCAGCTTGATTAATGAACACGCACTACAGCAGCTGATTTTAAAGCGATTAACGGATAAAGCATTGCTTGAAAATCAGGCGTCATATTTGGGTATGACGGTCTCTGATGAGATGATTACGCAGATTTTACAACATTATGAAGTTTTTCATGACAATGGGCAATTTTCAAATGATCGTTTTGCAGCTTATCTGCAACAAAACGGACTGACCAAAGATATTTTATTTGCCATAGAACGACTGCGATTAAGCTTGCGTCAGCTGATTACTGGTATCGTTGGTACGGCAATTTATCCAAATAGCGAAGTCTCAAAATTGATTGATTTGCAATTAGAGGCGCGTGAGGTTTGGGTACATCGATATCATTGGCAGGACTATGTTGATCAAGTGCAAATCAGCGATGCACAAATTCAAGCCTATTTTGATGAACATCAAGACAAGTTAATCAAGCCTGCGACAGTGGATCTAAGCTACATTGAATTAGACCCAAATGTATTGAGTGTTGGTACGCCCACCGAACAAGAGATCAATGCACAGTACGCCAACTACCTTCGAGAAAATGGCATAACGGATGGTCGGGAGTTGGCACAGATTTTATTGACAGGTCCAGATGCTCAAAATCGTGCTGCCAAAATCCAATCAAAACTCAATGCTGGCGAGTCATTTGAAGCTTTGGCAAAAGCTCATTCTGATGATCCAAGTGGCTCAAATGGTGGTGTGATTGGTAGCTTTAACCCATCAGTATTTGGGGAATATGCTGCCAGTGTTGAGCAGGCTTTGTCAGGTCTGAGCGTAGGTCAGATCAGTCAACCTGTCCAAACAGGATTTGGCTATCATATTTTTAAGGTGACTAAAGTCAGTAACGATACACCAAATATTGCGAGTATGCGTGATCAATTGATGGATAGAGCTGCCAAACTTAAGCGTGATCAAGCCTTTGCAGATTTATCTGCCAAGATTAATACGATGGCAACTGACGGCATGGGCGTGGCTGATATTGCCAAAGAAGCTGGCGTACAAGTCAAGCAAATCATTGCCTATCCACAAACCAACAATACGACTGCATTGCCACAGCCAGCAGTAATTGCCGCTGCTTTTGATGATTTTACCATTCAAGATCAAGGCGTCAGCCCAAATATTTCTTTGGGTGAGAAAAATGTTTGGGTACAGCCAACCAATTATGAAGCAGAACGCCCATTGACATTTGATGAAGCCAAAGCACAAATCAAACAGACACTTGCCAAACAAAAAGCCATTGAGCTTGCGATGGCAGATGCCAAAAAAGTGGCTGATGAGGCTAAAAATTCAGGTGTGACCGCTTTGATGACTACCTCTGCCAATATTGGTATGACCACACGCATGAACCCCTTGTTAAGCCCACTTGAGCTTGCCAGTTTATTCTTAAATCGCAGTGCAGAGGGGTATGATGTTTGGGCAGTGCAAACCGAAGAGGGTGCAAGTGTGATCGTTGGAGGTGTTGTCAATGACAGCAGCGAATCCCAGCTTTCAGCCACCGACCGTCTGCGTGCTGTGGCGGTGATTCGAGATAATGTTGGTGCCGACCAGTTGGAGGACTATGTGCATTATTTGCGTGAAAGCAGCGAGCTTGTTATCAACCAAGATGCACTCAAGGCACAGTAGTTTTAACACAGTAGTTTTGACTAAGTGTTATACTGTTTTTAACAGATAAAAGCCCAAAATTTTGGGCTTTTAATTTATATCATTTAAAGAGTGATGGGTGTATCAGATACACACCATCGATTTTGGTCGTCTCAATGGCGGAAATGACGCATACCTGTAAAGACCATGGCGATACCATGCTCATTAGCAGCGGCAATCACCTCTGCATCACGCATTGAGCCACCTGGCTGAATGATGCATTTGATGCCAGCAGCAGCGGCATTATCAATACCATCACGGAAGGGGAAGAATGCATCAGAGGCCATCACTGCACCCTCAACAACAAGCCCTGCATGTTCTGCTTTAATTGCAGCAATGCGTGCTGAATTAACACGGCTCATTTGACCTGCACCCACGCCAATGGTTTGATGATTTTTGGCATAAACAATGGCATTGGATTTGACATATTTGGCAACTTTCCAAGCAAAGAGCAAATCATCAAGCTCGGCATCTGATGGCACACGCTCGGTGACAACTTTTAGGTCTGATTTATCAATCATGCCCAAATCTTGATTTTGGACAAGTAGACCGCCATTGACTCGTTTTAGGTCAAATTGAGCTGCCCGCTGTGTCGGCTGTGGCAACTCACCACATACCAAGATGCGTACATTTTTTTTGCTGCTTGTAATTTCTAGAACACCTTCAGCGATGCTTGGTGCGATGATGACTTCAACAAATTGACGCTCAACGATGGTACGGGCTGTATCACTGTCTAATTCTCGGTTAAAGGCAATAATGCCACCAAAGGCAGATTCAGGATCGGTTGCATATGCTAAGTGATAAGCATCTAAAATACCGTTTTCTGATGTTGCAACACCACAAGGATTGGCATGTTTGACAATCACACAAGCAGGCGTGGTAAAAGATTTGACACACTCAAGTGCCGCATCGGTATCAGCAATATTATTATAAGACAACGCTTTACCTTGTAATTGCTGTGCAGTCGCAACAGACGCTTCTGTTGCATGATCATCTACATAAAAGGCTGCTGACTGATGTGGGTTTTCGCCATATCTAAGCTCTTGTGCTTTGGTGAATTGGTGATTAAAAGTGCGTGAAAATTGAGTGGTTGCAGTGGCATCATCACTGGGTGCCGTCTCTTTATCCACTGGTAAGCGTGCACCTAGCCAGCTGGCAATCATACCATCATAGGCGGCAGTGTGTTCAAATGCTTTGACTGCCAAATCAAAACGAGTGTTGTGGCTTAAATGACCTTGGTTTTTTAGTTCATCTAGGATGCGTGAGTAGTCATTTGGGCTGGTGATAATACCAACATGGGCATGATTTTTGGCGGCTGAGCGTACCATAGCAGGCCCACCAATATCAATATTTTCAATCGCATCAGACATAACAACACCGTCTTTGGCGACCGTGTTGGCAAATGGATATAAATTCACGACAACGATATCAATGCGATCAATGCCATGTTCATTCATAATGGCATCGTCAATACCACGACGGCCCAAAATACCACCGTGAATTTTGGGATGTAGGGTCTTAACACGACCATCCATCATTTCAGCAAAACCTGTATGGGCAGAAACCTCAATGGCGTCAATCCCATGTTCTTTTAAGAGTTTAAAAGTACCACCTGTGGATAAAATACCAAAGCCGGATTCTACCAAACCTTGGGCAAATTCAACGATTTGCGTTTTATCTGAGACGGATAATAATGCATAATTTTTTGTCATAATTACTGACCTAATTCCCATAATGAAAGATGCGTAAGTTTAATTCAAAAAATGCATATGCCTATTTGCATTTTTATGATAAAAAGATGATACGATGAGTTGTCGCATATGCTGATGGCAATAAAATAATACCATTTCTTGGGATATTTATAAAGACAAATTGGGGAAATTTATGAAAAGTGATCATAATCAGAAATTTTCGGGATAAATCGGTAATTTTTTGGTCAATGGCACAATTTTAACCATATCTAACAACTACATTGATAAAATTTACTCAATAAGTTTACCTATGATCAATGGCGATTTGGTCATGGTGAAAGATAATCACTTGAGCGGTAAAATGGTTTAAGTGATAAAAAACATCAGCATCAGTAATATGACTGATGCTGATGCTGTTTTATACAACTATGGTGAGATTGATTTTTAAGTAAAATCTTGCGATTTATGGCTTAAAAGTGAAAACCTGCACCAACTGCTGCCCCTACATGGCCTTGGGTATCGGCTGAACCATTGATTTTAAATACCCATTGACCATTATCCGACAGCTTCGACAGTCCCACTGCCACCGCACCTTGACCGTTGTGGGTGGCAATACCCCCGGTAACCATGGATCTGCCAGGAATGTAGGCTTGTGGCATGGACGCCATCGCCATCGCTGATGAAATCCCTGCATTGGCTTTATTTTCGTTTTGGTGGATACGATGGTCAAGCTCATTGGTTGCGTTGGCAATGCCTTGGGTGGCTTTGTACAACTGGCTACCATTGACCGCATCGGTGCTGGTGGCACTGACCTCACCTGCTGCCACATTTTGGATACGGCGTTCAGCACCTGAGGCACCCACGGAGACCGCACCAACCGCCGTTTGTCCAGCAAAGCCTTTAACCGTACCTGTTGCACCTGCTGTGGTGGTTGTACCTGCTGTGCCGTCAGATTTTTTGGCTTGTGTGCCTGCGTGTGTGCCTGCACTGATGGCAGAGTTTGAACCTAAGGCAACCGAGTTACTTTCGGTCACGGTGATGTTATTGCCCACACCAAAGACATCGGTTTGAGTGGCATCGGTAAACTGGTTGTTATTACCCACACTGTAACTGTTATCAGCCTTAACAGTGCTTGGGTCGCCGATGGCACCAGAGTGCTTACCTGCTACCACATTGCCTGTACCGATGGCGATGGATTGATCGCCCGTGGCTTGTGCGTTATCACCGATGGCGATGGATTGGTTGCCTGCTTGGGTTTGTCTGCCTATGGCAACGGCGGCTTCACCATCTGCCTTGGCCTGGAAACCTATCGCCACTGAGTGCTTGCCTGAGGCACTTGAGTCAATGCCGTTACGCCCTTGTACCACAGGCTCTTGATTGCCATCGTTGACATGGAAGAAGCGGATACCTTGTTCATTTATTCTGTCAATGGCTTCTGCGGGGTTGTTGGTCAAATAGTTGGTCTGACCTGCGGCGTTATAAGTGGCGAGCAGGGCTTTTTTGCTGCCATCTTTTTGGGTTTTGACCCAAACATTGCTTAAATCGCCGTTAGCGTTGCCGTCTTTATCCACGCCCACTTGTACACCACCAGTGGCAAGTTTTTCGGTATCGTTATTACCTTTACCGCCAAGTACCGTGCCTGCTTTGATGACAGTGCGGTTAGATGATGAACCTGAATTTGGGTCTTTTTTGATGTCGGCAATGTTTACCTGATTGCCGTCAGCGTTATCATTACCAGCATTACCAAGACCCAACAAGTTGCGTACTTCGTTTAACTGTTGTACATTGGCAGCGTCGGTGTCTTTTGTGCCTTTGCCCACATTGCTGATGACCTTGCCACCCAGGTCCAGCCCATTGGCACTTAGCACAGGGGTGTTTGCTTTGGCTTGACCGCTTGAGTCTACAAAAGACACGCCTTTGTCATCAATTTTGGTACCACCTGCATTAACGCTGTTAAGATTGGTTAGGTCTTTGGCAAGTTTGACAGTGAAGCCATCAGTACCTGCTACCACACCGATGTTATTATCGGTTAGCTTATTGGTGTCTGTTTGCCCACCTTTGATGGTCAAAGTCTCGCCCAGTTTTTTAGCCGTTGTGCCTGTATCCCCTGCAAAGGTCAGCGGTGTTTGGGCAACGGCATTTAAATCACCCACAGTTACTGCGGCGTTTTTGGTTTTGTTATCAGAAGCGGCTTTTTCAAGTCCTTTAACAAAGGCGTTGTCTTCATTGATGCCTTGCTTTTTATTGGCATCATTTACTTGTTCTTTGTTAATGACTGATTTGACATTCATTTGAGCCAATGTGCCATCTGGGGTTTGGGCTTGGGCGACCAGTTTGTCTTTGGCAACTTCTTTGGTTTTATCAACTGTGCCATCATTTTTGGCTTGATAGTACTTGTTATCGGTACTGTCATAGATGACCTTATTGCCATCAGCATCCACATAGCCTGCTGAGTTGTTCGCTTGGCTTGCCCCTTTGGCAGTTTGGATGTCGCCAGATAAGGTGTTTAGATGAGCAACGATATCACTGGCCTTGACAAGCGCATCGCCAGTAGCTTGATTGCTTAGGGCAAATTTATTAGCACCTGTGCCAGTACTGGTCAATGTGGTGGTTTTTACGCCAAGTTTTTTATCTTTAACTTCAATGGTTGTATCATCCACATTGACATCATAGACCACTTTACTGGTTTTGCTCGTGTCATCATAGGTCACCTTAGCGGTGGTGGCATTGCCATTAGCAAAGTTGACAGTGTCATAAGTGGAGACAAAGTCAACCGCTGTACCATTGCCTTGCAAGTTAAAGCCTGCATTTAATACATCACCAATGCTGGCAGCACGGGTTTTGTCGGTGTTATCGGCAAGCCCTTGGCTTAGTGCGTGTCCTGCACCATCATTGGTAACATTAGCTAGAGTGTTGCTTAGTCCTGTGATGGTATTTTGACCATTTTGGCTGTCAATGACAATGCCTTTGCCATTATTATTACCCACGGTCAGCTTAGGCGTGGTTAAGCCTTTGGTTTGGTCAATGCCCACACGCACCACACCTTTATTTACCTTGGTGGTAATGCCGTTTTCACCTGCAAAGGTGATGACATCAGAGGTCTTTGAGGTGTCATAACTGGAGTAAGGGTTACTAACCGTAAAGTTATTACCTTGTTCATCTGCTACTGAGAATTCGTGTAATGAGTTTTGTGCTGTTTTGGCAGTACTGCTGATTTTATTTTCAAGTTCGGTTTTTAAATCATAAATCTTGCCGCCTGTCACAGCATCATTGCTGTTTTTGGTAATATCACCTGATTGAATGTTGGTAATCTTTTTACCACCTGCGTTAATGCCGTCTTTGCTTAGGTGGGGTTTGTTTATATCAACTTGACCAGTACTATTAGCAAAGCCAATTTGATCTTTGGTGATACGGCTTGTGCCATCAATGCCAGCACCTGCAGCACCCTTATTAACCATGGCAAACTTCACGCCATCAGCACCGACTTGGATTTGTTCGCTACCAGTGGGGTTTTTAATAGACAAGCCATTGTTGTTTAGAGTGGTGTTGTCGCCGGCTTTAAGACCGCTTTGGGTGTTAATGCCAAAGGTAACCGTACCATCTTTATTGGTTTGAATATCAAGACCGTTTTTACCTTTGAGTTTTAGGGCGTTGACGGCTTTCTTGCCGTTTGCATTTTTACCCACAGTGATGGCGTTGGTGTCATCATCGCTACCATCTGCATTGACTTTTTTAACGGTAAAGGTTTGTAGGGCGGTGTCTGCTGTGCCTTTGGCGGCGTGAATTTCCTTGGCTAGGATGTTTAGATTGTCGGCGATGCCTTTGGCGTTAACAAGGGCATTGTCATCGCCGGCATTAAAGCTGGTTGCATTACCATTAGCACTTGTTTTGGTCAGTGTGGTGGTTTTTACGCTAAGTTGTTTCTTGCCATTATCATCGCCTGTTAGATGAATGGTTGTATTATCCACATTGACATTATACGCCACTTTACTGGCCTTGCCATCATAAGTGACTGTGGCGGTGGTGGCATTGCCATTGACAAAGTCAACGGTGTCATAAGTGGAGACAAAGTCTTTGTCTGCGCCATTATTTTTTAGGTTAAAGCCTGTATTTAATATATCACCAATGCTGGCGGCTTTGGATTTGTCTTCGTCGTTGGTGATTGTATTTTCTTGTGCTATGGTGTGTGTGTTACCTGTATTGGTAATGCCAGGCAGTGTTGAGGACAGCCCTTTGATGATGTTTTTGGCGTCGTTATTGCCAGTGCCAGCCACTTGCTCAATAACCAATTGATTACCATTTGTATCGCTACCCACGGTCAGCTTAGGTGTGGTTAAGCCATCGGTTTGGTCAATGCCCACACGCACCACACCTTTATTTACCTTGGCGGTAATGCCGTTTTCACCTACAAAGGTAACGGTATCAAAGGTATTTTCGGCAGTGGTGTCATTTAGATTACCAACCGTAAAGTCATGACCGTGTTTATCTGCCACTGAGAAGTTTTGTAATGAGTTTTCTGCTGCTTTAGAGGCAGCGCTGATTTTAGTTTGTAGCTCTTTTTTAGTACTTTCTAATTGTTTTTTATTGATGGCGTCGGTATCTGCCTCTGCATCTTTAACATCAGAGATCTTTTGATTACCAGCATTAATGCCACTGTCTGTGCTAATTGTAATATCACCCACTTTAAGTTGTTTTTTATCCAAATGTGGTGCTCGTTCATCAAATGTACCACCATCTTGAGTAAAGCCAATTTTATATTCGGTAATACGAGTAGTGCCGGCTGTTGCTGGAGCTGGTGTACCACCACTCACATTAGCATTAGCAAATTTAATGCCATCAGCACCGACTTGGATTTGTCTGTTACTAGCGTTTTTAACAGTCAAGCCACCGTTGTTTAGGGTGCTGTTGCCAACTTTTAGCTTTGTGTTGTCAAGATAAGGTTTGCTTTCATCAACTTGACCAGTACTATCAGCAAAGCCAATTTTATTTCTGGTAATACGAGTAGTATCTTTAGTTACTGTATTACCATTATTAATAAACTTCAATCCATCAACGTCATAGACCGTTTTGCCTGTTGTCGAGGTAAAGGTTAAACCATTGTTTTTTAGCTCGGCGTTGGTATCATCATCGCCTACCTTAACTTTCTCGCTAGCGGTTAGGCTTTCGGTGTTAACTGTTTTAAGACCGCTTAGGTTTTTAGCAAGTTTAACTTTCAGACCATTATTGCTATCTGCTACCACACCGATGTTCTTATGACCATCCTCGGTTAGGTTGCCCACTTGGGCCTCACCACCTTTGATAGTTAAAGTATTGCCCAGTTGTTTATCAACGCCATTGTCATCATCACCCTTAAAAGTAATTTTACGCTTAGCCACCTTCTCCACCAATTTAAGCTGTGCCACATTGACCGCATCGGTATCCTGAGAGCCTGCACCGACATTGATGATTTTACGTCTGAGATCGCTGCTACCAATGGAAAATATATCCACCACCTTATTAGCCTGACCACCGTTTGTGGTGGCTTTAGACCCGTTTGCTAAAATTTCATCTTTTGGTACATAGGCATTGGCATTGGCATTGGCATCTTTATCATTATCCCCAGTAGTGATCTTAGAACCATGACCTATGGCAGTACCTCGATTCAAATCAACTAGAGTATCTGAACCAAAGGCTAGTGTTCTATACTTGTTAGCTTGTGCATTAGAACCAATAGCGATTGCATATCCTTCCAGGGCTTGGGCGGTAAGACCCACTGCCAAGGAATAGTTGCCTTTAGCTAATGCCCGTGTACCAAAGGCGTTGGCAAAATGACCGGTTGCCTGTGTCATGGCTCCCACTGCAATACTGGCGTGTCCCTTTGCGTGTGTGCGAAAATATCTGTTAAGACTATCCTCAGGCAGGTTGTATATTTGGTTTAATACTTGATGGTTTTTAATAATGTTTTTAATATCTTGGCTGAGTACCTTCCCCTTACTTTTGTCATCCCACAAATGTAAGTCATCACTACCGATGGCAATCGAGGCAGCACCCTCAGCCAATACATCACCACCGATGGCGATGGACTCGTCACCTTTGGCATCGGTACCTATCTTATCCTGCTTGGCTGCACTCTGAATCGTTTTATTGCTACTACCGATGGCGATGGCTTGACCGCCCTGTGCGTTAGCATTTTCACCAAGAGCAATGGATCGATCACCTGTCATCCGGGAGGAGCCTTGTTGCACGCCTCGTTCATTAATTACGAGACTTTTGTGATTGCTGCTTGATTGAGCATAAGCACTGCCATTGAGCGTCGCACCGATCACGAGGACAGCGAGCGCGGCAATACGGGCAAAGCTCAGAGTGCATGCACTGCCAACTTGCCCTGTAGCACAGCTACCCCCCGTACTGTGGGATTTGGCATATTCCGCCACGGCCATAAATGTGCCTGTGGCTTTGTTAAAGATGACTTTATAGATGTGATTCATGGTGGTTTACCTTAAAAAAATGATACATGCTGACATAGGCATTTGATTGAAATAATTAGGGTAAATGGTGCGTATACAAACACATCACTTGAATGAATCTGGTGATTGGGATCGTCATTCAAGCATGGTGGTAACAGTAGAACAATATTGTGATGTGATTTTTACAAAAAGCCTACCATTATGCTAAATTATAACCATATGGTGATTTAAGTCAATAGATTAGTTTCAAAACATATCAAATAATAGAGTGATTAACCCAAATCAACTCGTAGGCATCACCATTCTGATACAATAATCAGATACAATCATAATATTCTATTCATATGATACACATAAAGGGGGGGCAATGATTTTTACAAATGCGTTGCTAAATGCGTTACTAAATTATGGTAATGATGGCAACAGTATTAAACAATGTTAAATCATGTCACATGTTAAATCATGTCAAATCGTGCAGATATGGGGCAAATGGGGTGTCACGCCATCATACGGCAGGCGAGCACACCTGCCCATATCCATGGCGATAACTGGCGGTCTAAAGTAAGTGATGGGTTTTCATTTTGGTGCGTAATGTGCCACGATTGATACCAAGGATTTGGGCGGTTTTTGACTGATTGCCGTGCGTGTGATTGAGTGCGGCGATGAGCAGCGGTTTTTCAAATTCGGCCAAAAAAGTGGCATAGACATCATGAGTATGAGCATCGCCCAATGTCTCAAAATAACGCTTGGCGGTCTGCTCAACTTGTTGATATAGCGGTGTTGGCTTAGGTTTATGGCTCATGGCGTATCGCTTATGGGTTGGTAGGTTTGATGCCACTTAGGCGTTGCCAATGGCAGTCTTGGGCATCTGCATAACAAAATGGCGTATCAAGCGTAACATAAGGCGAGTAGGCATCGATGACCGCTTGGGTTTGGTTTTTAATTAGGCCTGCCAGCACGATCAAGCCGCCTGTTTTGAGTAAATCATGAAACAGTGGGGCAAAACCGATCAATGGCTTGGCAAGGATATTGGCGGTGATGACATCGGCAAGCTGTGGGTTTTGGGTGTGGTAGGCGTCAAACTCTGCGGGCAAAAATGCCAAAAGCCGATCATCGACGCCATTTAGGGCAGCGTTTTGGCGTGTGGCGAGTACCGCTTGTGGGTCAATATCAACCGCCAGCACTTGACGCGCGCCGAGTAGCAGTGCCGCCACGCCCAAAATCCCTGAGCCGCAACCATAGTCAATGACCAGCTTATCGCTAAGCTCTTGGGTGGCAAGCCAATCTAGGCATAGCCGAGTGGTGGCGTGATAGCCTGTGCCAAAGGCAAGCCCTGGGTCTAAGATTAGGTTAATCGCCGCTGGGTCTGGCGCTGGCAGCCACTCAGGCACAATCCACAGATTGCCTGCACACTGAATCGGCTGATAATAGCTCATCCATTCACGAGTCCAGTCTTTATCATCTAAGGATGTTAGCCAAAATCGTGTGGCATTCACCTCACTTGCGATCTTAGCGGCTAGGTTTTCAAAATGAGTGCCTGCCCAAGTCTCATCGCTGTTGGTGTCAAAGATGGCGGTAACCACCACATCACGCCACAAAGGCTCTTCACCAGGCATGGGCTCAAATAAAGGCTCATCGCCCGCATCTTCAAGTAAAATAGACACCGCACCAGCCTCATCAAATAAGGCTTCGGCAAGTTCTACGGCGGATTTTGGGCATTGTAGATGAAGTTGTTGCCAAGACATAATAAACATCCTAAAAATTCAAATAGTTGTTTGCTTAATGGCTTTATTATAGCAAAGTTTTTTGAAGAATTTGTGGCTAAATTGTGGGCCTAATATCGCCTTAAGTAAATGGTTATCATGTAACATTAAAATAGTAATAATTTTCCACATTGTGTCAAATTGTCACAAAACTATCACTGTTTTGTCACAGTTACAACTTAAAATGCAGCCTAATTTTGTTAACATAAGGGTTTGTTATGCCTAAATATAAGCTGTTATCAGCCAGCATCGCTTTTTCATTATTGATGAGCCATCAAGCTTATGCTCATGATGAAGCATTTGATCAATTGTCTACAAAGATAGCTGGCCAAAGTCAGAGCTGGTATCAACATCTTGATGCCCAGGTTGTTACACCTTTTCCCAAAAAGGGCACTTTAGAAGCAGAAGTTGATCGTAAAATTTCTTGGGATATGCAAAACAATACAACAGCAGAAAGGCTCGCCCTTGCAAAAGAGGATAAAAATCAAAGCTTTGCTCATGTTAGTCATGAATTTAGAAAATCTGCCTTAAAGGAGTTTGCTCCGCATATAACTGATGAACAGTTTGTAAATATCTTTAAAAATTTAGTATATTTATCAGCCAATGCTATCTATAGCGATGATTTTAATGTAGGCAGAATGAGAGCTTATGATTTTATTTTAAAAGACAAATATCTGCGTGGCCGCCCTTATCAAGTTATGGATAGGGAAGGCAATTATATTGAGGGTTATGAAAATCTCAAAACCTATATTGATAGCCAAGGCAGAGAAAGAAAAAATTCATCTTATCCAAGTGGGCATACCTCCAATGGTTTTGGTCAAGCGGTTGTGATGGCGATGGCATTTCCTGAGCGAGGTCAAGAGGTATTCTCTCGTGCATTGCAGTATGGAGAAAGCCGAGTCATTGTGGGTGCGCATTTTCCAACAGATACCATGACTTCTCGACTCGCACGCTATTATTATATGGCACAGTTGTTAAATGACGATGAGATTGCTCAAGGATTGGTTAGGTATATTAAACAAGCCAGACAGCCATTTGAAGAAAGCTGTCAGAATGCACCATTAAAAAGTTGTCTGGAGATGCTTCCTCAAGATTTGCACGAACAATACAAAGCTTCTGATTATCAAATTGGATATTATGGCACATTAAAAAGTGATGAAAAAGCAAGTCGTTTAAAACCAGAGGAAATGCCTAGTACAGCTGGCGCTTTATTAAGGTTGCGTTTTAATTATCTGGATGGCGATGCACGACGCCAAGTATTGGCTTCTACCGCTTATCCCAAAAATTCCCATGCTCACATGGGTGATTTGGATAATAAAAATCACACATGGGGCCTGATCAATTTGCCGAAAGCTTATGATGGTATTTCTCATATTTATCAGGATATAGAGACAACGACTCAGGATAAGCATTTGGATTTTGCAGGATTTTCTTTGGAAGATACCTGGAAAAATGACATCTCAGGTACTGGTAGACTGATTTTAAATCATCCAGGCGAATTAACCTTATCTGGCAATAATACTTTTGCTGGTGCAACCGTTAAGCAAGGCCACCTTAAATTTACGGGCAATAACGCATTGGCTGATGATAGTTATATCAATCAAGGAACAATGAGCGTTACAGGGCAATTCCAATCAAAAGTGGTGCTAAACCATGACGCTAAGATGATGATTTTTGGTCAAAGTGATCAACCAACCACTGTTCAAGAGATTGAACTGTCTGCCAAAGGCAGCTGGATTTATGTTGCCCCAAAGGGTGTTTTTCAAGTCAATGCAAATTCCCAAGAAAATAACACCACCACCGATTCTCAAATCAGTATTCAAACATTGTCCGGTGTAGGTCATGTGATGGTTGAAGACCATTCTAATTTACATATTGATAAGTTATCTGGTGAGACGATATTTGCCATCAATCCAAGCGATGCACCTGTCAAGATAAATGAGCTAAAAGGCAGGCATGGTATTGGTATCCCAAGCCATATATCAAAAGATAAAAATCATCAAAGCTTATTGAAAGTCGATAACAATCAAGGCAGTTTTTATTTGATTGACACAAATAACAATGTTGTTGATGCAGCTGAGCAAGGAGCATATGCTTATCAATTAGTAATGCGACCAAATAACACTTTGCAGCTTAGCCAATTTGCCAATGACAATAGCCCTATTGCATCATCAATGACTAAGACCGCCTTAAATACCGGCATGGGAAGCTTGTATACATTAAGTAGCCAAATGAATCATTTAGGCTCGATGAATAACAGACAAAGTGTTTGGCTAAATCATCGTTACCAAGAAAATAATATTAAAAGTCACAATACCCAGTTTGATTTAAAGCTTAATCAAACGACATTGGGAGCAGGTTCTAAAGTTGGGCAAACATATCTTGGGGCCTATATTAACAAAAGTGAAGGCGATGTTGATCATGTTTTTGGTGGTAAAAATGATCTTGATGCAACAGGCTTTGGTGTTTATGTTAATCGCTTATTACCAAATCAACAAGAGATCTTCCTCCAAGGCGCGTGGCAAAATGTCAGACAAAAAATACATGCTAAACAAGCCAATCATGATAATTTAACAGCAAGTATAAAGGATAATACCTGGGCGATTGCGTTGGGTGCTCAGCAGCAGATGAAATTCCACAATGTGGATTTCCAACCTTCTTTTGAAATTGGCCATATTCAAACCAATCCAAAATCGTTTAGATATGATCAGATGCCTAATTTGCAAATTAATCCAAAAAAGGCATCTATGACCACGGTAAATATCGGTACAAAAATTTCCAAGAATTATGGGTTGTTGCAACCTTATTTAAAAGCCAAAATGTTCTATCAAGATACCAAGCAAGATTTGAACATTATTGATATGAATAATGAAGTATCTTGGTGGTCAACGGATTTATCGGGCTTTGGTTTCGCAGGTGCTTTGGGCGTGACAAGTCAAATCAACTCTAGGTTCTTTATTTCAGGAGAGGCGTCTGCTCAATATCAAGAGGAGGTAAAAACACCAATTGAAGCAAAGCTGTCGCTTAACTACCAATTCTAAATTTTCATCAATTTAATTTATGCCATTAAAATCAAGCAGATTTTAATGGCATTCTTGACTTATGTTCACCACCAAGGATTATCGCCATCTTCGGCAGGCTCATCATAAATGGGTGCATCTTCGATATACACATCTCCTGTGTCTGCGATGCCTTGTGAGCCATATTCAAGCATCTGCCGATAGATCTGCTCTTGGTATAAAATGGCACTGGCACAAGGACTCATTTGGCTTGGGCGGTATAAATCAATCACAGGCAGCCATCTGGCATCAGGGCAGCTCTCCATGGTCGGCAATCCCAATCTGCCATCCATCCACTGCCAAGTCACGCCAGTAGGTAGGGGCAGATTGACCGCCGTTAAATTCAGGCGTTTCATATAATCCATCCAAATGGGCAATGCACCAGAACCCCCCGTTAAGCCGATGGGCTGATTATCATCACGGCCCACCCAAACCACGCTGACATAGTTACCGCTATACCCTGCAAACCACGCATCACGATTATCGTTGGTTGTGCCTGTTTTACCTGCCAATCCCAGATGGTTATTGATACTATCGGCAGCTTTGGCAGTGCCTGATTTGATGACCTCTTGAAGTCCACGGTTCAGCAGATAAACCGCTTGCGGTGGTGCACGAAACTGATGGCGTGGTTGGGATCGTTGTAGTACACGCCCGTTATCATCGATCACGGTACGGATGGTATGAATGGGCGTATAAGCACCGCCATTGGCAAAAATCTGATACATGCCCAGCATCTGCATGGGCGATAAATCAATCGCACCCAGCATGGCAGATGGATAGGGCGGAACATCGGTGGTGATGGATAAATTGCCCAGCTGTGCCTTAAACGCATCCAAACCAAGCTGCATACCGACATTAACCGCTGCTTGGTTGTATGACTTGGCAAGTGCGGTCAGTAGTGGTACGCTGCCATGAGATTGACCGCCATAATTTTTGGGTGTCCATGAGCGACCATTGACGGTATAGCTGGTTTGGGTGTCATTGACGGGTGTGGTGAGATTGTATTGACCTGATTGAAAGGCAGTCAGATAAATCACAGGCTTTAATAAAGAACCAACCTGCCGTTTGGCATCGATGGCACGATTAAACCCAGTAAAATCGCTGCCTGACCCCACCAAAGCAACCAGCTCCCCTGTGGCAGGGTGAGCACTGACCAACGCACCTTGTAGCTTTTGAGTGCGGCCGCCTTTTTTTCTTAGTTTGCCAAGCTGATTTGTCATGGCGGTATCGGCGGCTTGCTGGGCGAGTGGGTCTAGTGTTGAGATGATACGCAGACCACGATTTTTCAGGTCTTCTGAGCGGTAGTGGGTTTTTAGCTCTCGTTGCACGGCATCAAAAAAATCAGGGAACTGCAAGCGAGCGATGGCAGGCGTTTTTACCACACCCAGTGGGCGATTGATGGCATCTTGGTGCGTGGCTGTATCAATTTTACCTGTTGCCAGCATGCTATTTAATACGGTATTTCGGCGTTGTAATGCTCGCTCGGGGTTTTTGCGAGGATTGTAGTGGCTAGGCCCTTTTGCCAAACCCACCAATAACGCATACTGCTCCAAAGACAGCTCACCAAGCGGCTTATCAAAATAAAACTGGGCAGCAATCCCAAAGCCATTCACCGACTGCTTGCCATTTTGACCCAAATTAATCTCATTCATATAAGCCAATAAAATTTCATCTTTGCTATAATGGGTTTCTAATAAAACCGCCATCAAAGCTTCATTGATTTTGCGTTTTAAGGTGCGTTCAGAATCCAGATAAAAGTTTTTAATCAATTGTTGGGTGATGGTTGAACCGCCTTGTTGCACCTGTCCGCCTGTCAGATTGGTGAATAACGCACGAGCAACCCCACGCATTGATATGCCATGATGCTGATAAAAATTGCGGTCTTCGGTGGCAATCAAGGCATCAACGAGCGGTTTTGGGATTTGTTCTTGTGTGATGAGTAGGCGGTCTTCTAGATTATCAGGATAGATGCTACCGATTTTGATGGGTTCTAGGCGTAGTATACCGCTGTTATTTGGGGCGGAGCTTTTTAGGCTTTTGATGGTATTGCGATCAAAATGAACTTCGATGAGCTGCTTTGGGTCTTTGTCGGCATCACCATAATGAAAACCTCGTGTATAAATGGTGTAGACTTGGCCATTTTTTTGGTAGCGACCCGTTTGACTGGTGTCATCATGGCTATATCTGAGCAGTTTTAGCCATGATTCAAGGTCTTTGGCGGATAAAGCGGCACCTTGATGCAGTACCAAAGGGCGTGAGTATAAGGTGGCAGGAATATCCCATTTGCGATTTTCAAATTTACCGACAACGGCGGTATTTAGATGCATGGCGTACAGCACAAATGCCACCATCATAACAAACAAGACAATCAATAAAATCCCTGTCACAATCAGCCCTGACTGATGACGCCAAAAAGAGCGTGGTACGGATTTTGACACAATAAAACCCCAATAAAAAAATGATACTATCGCCGAAATGGCTGGATTTTTCAAGTCAAATTATGACACCAAATTGGCAAAATGGTTAAATTTTATCACGATTGCTACCCAAATGTGTACCAATCTTGTACCAATCTGTTATGTCTACCGTTATGCCCAAAAACCGCCATCAAAGCCTTTTAGCGTACGCATGAACTTATGGTATAATCTGAATATGACACGATCAAAGGGCGTGTTTGCTTGATACCGATTGACGATATCGGTCATGCCAAACACTGCCCAATCAAACAAAAGCAACGCATTTATCCAATATGTCATGAGTAAATGTATTAAATGTAAATGTATTAAATTTAATCGTCAATCATTCAATATAACCCAAAAAATCCATCAACCAAAAAAAGCAAAAGAGCAAAACAAGCGTAAAAACCAAAACACCGCACCAATGATTAAACAATCCATTATTATACCATGTCATCAAGTGATACCCAAACCATGAACCAATCTGATCACAAGCCAAACCCAGACTTAGCCACTTTTGGCGATGATGAGCTGGGTGAGTACAGTTTAATCCTACCGCCTGCAGGCTGTTGTTTTCATTGTGGGGAAGTGCTACCCAAAGAGCCGTTTTTTACGATGATATTTGATAAGCCACGCCCTATGTGCTGTTTGGGGTGTCAGCTGGCTGCCCAAAGCATTGTTGAGGCGGGGCTATCGCAGTATTATCTTGACCGCCGTGAGATTAGCCCAACGGCAAGCTTGCCTGAAGCGATAAATTTTGATGCGTATAATCATGCCGATATCAAAGAGCAGTTTGTGTATGCTGAAAATGGTGGCAGCACCGCTGAGCTATCGGTTACCAATCTGAAATGCTCAGCCTGTACTTGGCTGATTGAAACTCGGCTAAGGTCGCTTGATGGGGTGAGGGCGTGTCAGGTGAATCTAACACAGCAGCGTATGCGAGTGAATTGGGATGATGGTATCTTATCGATTGGTGAGATTTTAAAAACGGTTCATTCAGTTGGTTATGATGCCAAACCTTATCGCCAAGATACGCATGAAGCGATGCTCAAACGACAAAATCAACAAATGCTCATACGGCTAGGCATTGCAGCTTTGGGTGCGATGCAGGCGATGATGTTTTCGATTGGGATGTATTTTGGTGCGTACAGTGGCATTTTGGTTGAGCATCGTGATTTTTTGCGTTATGTTTCGCTGTTTGTTAGTATCCCTGTCTTTTTTTATTCAGGTGTGCCATTTTTTATGTCGGCTTATCACGCACTACGCACACGACAAATTAATATGGATGTGCCTGTATCGATTGCCTTAATCTTGACCTTTTTTGCCAGTTTATACGCCACCATCATCGGTGCAGGTGAGACTTATTTTGACTCGGTCTCCATGTTCATCTTTTTTTTATTGGCAGGGCGATATATTGAACACAACGCTCGCCTAAAAGCATCAAATATGGCATCAGATTTGGTGGTGATTGAGCCGATATTGGTCACCAAGCTTGATGAGGCGTCTGATTTGGTTCAAGCACTTGCCACCGACCAAGCACAGGCAGCCATTGAAACTTGGCTGGCTACCAAAGGCGATATGGATAAACGCATCAGCCAAATTGGTCAAGATGATAACGCCAAAATTTTGGCCCAAAGTGTCAAAGTCGGTGATGTCATTTGGATCGAATCAGGGTGTCAAATTGTGGCAGATGGCGTCTTATTATCCAAAACTGCGACCGTCTCCCAAAGCCTATTGACAGGCGAGAGCGATTTAATCGTCAAAACTCGTGGCGAAAGATTGGCTGGCGGTTCTCAAAATGACAGCCAGCCGCTATTAATGCTGGTAACCGATGATGTTGATAACAGCCAAATTGCACTCATTGACCGCTTGATGAATCGTGCGATGAGCGAAAAACCCCAAATTGCCCAAGATGCCGATAAAATGGCACGCTGGTTTGTGGCACGCGTACTTTTATTGTCGCTTTTGGTGTTTGTGGTTTGGTATTTTATTGATAAGACCCAAGCGTTGTGGGCGACAGTGGCGGTTTTGGTGGCAACTTGCCCTTGTGCGTTATCGCTTGCTACCCCAATTGCACTGACCGTGGCAACCAATCGCTTGGCAAGCTTTGGGTTTTTACCAACTCGTGGTCATACGGTACAAACTTTGGCTAAGGTTAGCCATGTGGCATTTGATAAAACAGGGACATTAACCCTTGGGCAGGCAAATCTTTTGGCGGTGGTGGGCGATTACCCAGATGATGATATTTTGGCACTGGCAGCAGCCTTAGAGATTGGCAGCCGCCACCCTGTTGCCCAGGCGATTTTGACAGCGGCACATGGGCTACATTTGCCTGCCGTTCAAGAGATGAGCCATCATATCGCAGGCGGTGTGGAAGCGGTATCTCAGGGTGTGCGTTATCGTATTGGTCATGCCAGTTTTGTTACCGACCAAGCAAGCAGCCAGCCTGACTTTGACTATGGACGCTATCAAGAAAATCTGGAGGACTATCAAGCCAATATGTCGGTACTGTTATCAGCTTGGCAAGATGGCAGTTGGCGGCTGATTGCACGGTTTTATTTTAATGACCCGATTCGTACAGATGCCCATCAGATGATTGAGCAAATCAAATCATCAGGCATGATACCGCTGATGCTGACAGGCGACCCCAACCCCAATGCCCTAAAAGTTGCCAAAACACTTGGCATTGATCAGGCGTATTATGGGCTAACCCCAGAGGATAAAGTGTCATACATCAAGCAATTACAACAAGATAATCACATTGTTTTGATGGTTGGCGATGGGATTAATGATGCGCCTGTTTTGGCGGCTGCCAATGTCTCAACCGCCATTGCAGGTGCCGCAGATCTCGCCCAAGTGTCAAGTGATAGCGTTCTTTTGGGTGGTCGGCTGCACTCGATACCCAAAGCCATTCATCTTTCAATCAAAACTCAAGCCATCATCCGCCAAAATCTTAAATGGGCATTGGTTTATAATGCGTTGGTGCTATTGCCTGCAGCGTTTGGCTATGTACCGCCTTGGCTTGCGGCGATTGGCATGTCGTTATCGAGTTTGGTGGTGGTCTCAAACGCCATGCGTATTAAAAAAACTAAGTAAATTTTAATCAACCTAAAAAACCACCAAAATATCAGCGTATTTTGGTGGTTTTTAATTAAAATTAAGTTGGTTTTAATGCTGATGGCTTATTCTTGCAACTTATTCTTGCAAATAGCCAATCAGGCGTAAAAATTCGATATACATCCAAACCAATGTGGACAAAATACCGATGCCATACACCCATTCATAGTCTTGTGCCACGCCAAACGCCACGCCTTTTTCAACATTGTCAAAATCAAGCAATAAGCTAAACGACGCAATCAAAATCACAAAAACACTAAAGCCGATGGCAACCATACCCCCATCAAATAATAAAGGCAGGCTAGAACCAAATAGGTGAAAACCCAACTGCACCAAATATAAAATACCAATGGCAATCACCGCCGAGGTTACGATGGCACGAAATTTTTCGGTAACTTTGATAATGCCTGTGGCATACAGCGTCAACATGACAGCAGCGGTGATAAAAGTTGCTGATAATGCAGATAATGGTACGGATGGGTAGTATCGGTACATGATTAGGCTAAATGCACCCAATAGCACCCCTTCAATCAGTGCATAAGGAATGGCAAGCGATTTGGCAAGATGCGGCTTCATGGCACTGGCTAAGCCTACGCCCATGCCAGCAAATACCGAAACCAATGCCATGGCATATAATAGCGATGATGAGACATTGATGGATAAGGCATAAAAAAATACACCAAATCCTGAAACGGCAGCTAAGCTAAGTAAAAAAGCGGTTTTACTGACAACACCACGCACACTCATGGCAACGGCACTGGTGGCAAGTGTTGTACGGCTGATGATAGGGTTGGCCATAATATATCCTTGTTCAATAAAAATTTGTCAATCTGAACATCAATGAAAATGAATCAACCAATCAACTAAAAACACAGGAATGATGATAGCAAATGTCCGTGTTTGGTCGCAAATCGGTATCAAAACGGTGTTAACAACTATTTTGACAGAGCATTAATCAGATGACATAAAAAATCAGATGACATAAAAAATCTTTGCCTTGATTATCCAAAAACCAAGCAACTTTGTCAAGTTAAGTCAAGTTAACCATATGTACCTTTTTGTATGAATCATTCATCACAAGGCGTGGCGTGTTTGTTGTGTTAATGGGCATTTTTTTGGTATGATACGCATTATTTATGATTAAGCCAAGCCATGTCAAATTTTACCAACAATCACCCAAAACGCCCACCATTTCATCGTATTGGTGTGATGGGGCGTGCAGGCAAAGCCAGTATTGTAGAAACGCTAAATGAACTCATTAGACTACTGAAAATGCGTCAATTATCGATTGTCATTGATGCACAGACAGCGGCCATTGAGGGCATCTTGATTGATGGTGAGCATACAGATGACAGCATCATAATCACACCACGCCACACGATGGGTGAGCAGTGCGATTTGGTCATCGTGGTGGGCGGTGATGGCTCAATGCTTCAGGCGGCGTCTGTGATGGCAGGTACTGGCGTGCCAGTGCTTGGTATCAATCGGGGGCGATTGGGGTTTTTGGCGGATATTAATCCAGATGAGCTGACCGAAAAAGTCGGACAGGTGCTTGATGGGCAATATTGGCTGGTTGAGCGATTTTTATTAAAACTTCAAATCATTCAAAATACGACCAATAACAATACTGACAATGCATTGACACAAATTTTACATGAAGACATTGCGTTAAATGATATTGTCTTACATGCAGGCAAGTCAGTTCACACCATTGATTTTAAACTAAAAATTAATAATAAAGATGTCTATCGTCAGCATGCAGATGGTCTGATTGTCGCAACACCCACAGGCTCAACCGCCTACGCACTGTCAGCAGGTGGGCCGATTATTCACCCAACATTAGACGCCATTTGTTTGGTACCCATGCATCCACACACGCTATCTGACCGCCCGCTTGTTGTTGCTGGCAGTAGCCAAATTATGATTAATATTCATAAAGATAACCGCACACAGCCTATGGTTGGTGCAGATGGTAAGACTTCTGTGCCTTTGGAAAATGACCAAACGCTCATCATCGCCAAACATGATAAGACACTTTTATTACTGCACCCAAACAGCTATAGCTTTTATGAAGCGTGCCGTACAAAACTACATTGGAATTTATACAGTGAAGAGTTTTCACTGGATTAATTCTCCTTTCATTAATTGGAAAAATAACCCATGAATAAACAAGAAATTCTAAACAGTCTAACCCCTGAAATTATTGATAAATTTCGTACTGCCATTGAGATTGGTCGCTGGGAAAATGGTGAAAGGCTGACCGATACACAGCGTCAAACCTGCATGCAGGCGGTTATGGTCTGGGAACATGAGCATTTGCCCATCACAGAACGCACAGGCTACATTCACAGGCCTATCAAAGAAGATGGAACGGTTATCGGTGAGGCATGTGACATTGAGCATGACCACCATTATCCCAATGCTGAGCATGTGGTGAAGTTTAAGAGTTAGAAGTTTAAGGGTTGGGATATTGCTCTTTTTAAGACAGTAATTAACCAATCAACATAAACATTGCCTATGCTGATATGGGTGATGTTTATTGGCATGATACTGTTAATTCATAGTTTATGAATTCATAGTTTATGAATCCAAGTTTATTGATGAACAACTATTTACTTAAGACACACCAATATTTTAATCCCAAATCACCATGCAGCTCAGTCAAATCTAGCAATACCAACGACCCAAGGGCAGTTAAGCCAGCTGCCTTACAAAGCTTATCGGCAGCCACCAAAGTACCGCCTGTGGCAAGCACATCATCAACCAATAAGACATTGGCAGGGTCAAGGTCGCAGCTGATCTCAAGCGTATCACTGCCATATTCCAAACCATAGCTTTCACGATGGACAGGGGGCGGGAGTTTGCCTGTTTTTCTGATGAGAATCAAACCTTTATCAAGGCGAGCAGCCAAAAGGCTGGCAAGCACAAACCCCCGAGACTCAACCGCAACCAAGGCATCCGTTGCCGCCAGTATGTCGCTTGGCAACGCATCAATCAATGCGTCAATCAGCTGATTTAGGTGTTGATTAAGTAGTGGGCTGATATCATAAAACTCAATACCTGCCTTTGGAAAATCTGACACAGTGCGAATATGCGTCCAAAGATTTTGGCTCATAAACTTCCTTTCATAGTGATATCAGTCGGTTACAGCAGCACACGCCACAGAATCACCCCAATCGCCAGTATAAAAAATATCGGGGCTAGATATAGATGAATTGCCAATGCTGACCACCACGCCATCCCCAGCATAAGTATAAACCCAGCCAAAGCAATCCAGTCATGGCGACGCTCATTGAGTCCATCGGCTCGGAGCGATTGTATCTCATGTAATAGGGCATCTTGATGAGCACCCAAAGTGGCTAAGCTTTGTAGACTTTGGTTAAGTAGCTTGGGTAAGTCTGTGGTAGACAGCAGCACTTCAGGTAGGCGAGCTTGTAGCTCTTGTATATTTTTGATGGGATCTAGTTGAGATTTGACCCAAGCGGTTAAAATTGGTTTGGCAAGTGACCAAATATCCAGCTCAGGATACAGCTCACGACCCAGCCCCTCCACATGAACCAGCGTCTTAAGCAGTAGCATAAGCTGTGGCGGAATGCTCATGCGATGACGGCGAGCAATGGATAAAATTTCAAATAGCACGCCTGCAAAATCAATTTCATGAATCGGCTTTAGCACCATTGGCGAAACGGTACGGCTCATATCACGCATCAGTGCATATTTATCCGCTGACGGTGGTATCCAGCCTGCTTGCCAAATGATATCCACCAGTGCGGTGTAATTGGCATTCATAACTGACAACAGCATTCGTGCAACAATCAGCTGGTCTTCTTTGGACAGCTCGCCCATAATGGCACAATCAAGCCCAATATAGCGTGGTTCGGCAACAGCACGCCCATCAGGCATGGTTTCAACAAAAATATTGCCTGGGTGCATATCGGCATGAAAAAAGTTATCACGAAATACTTGGGTAAAAAAGATGGTCAAGCCTTTTTTGGCCAGTGCAGCACGGTCATAACCAAGGGCATCAAATAAGTCAGTTTGGGAGATGGGTACGCCAAAGATGCGTTCAGATACCATCACCTGTTTGGCACTCATATATACTTCGGGTACATAAATCAGCCGAGAGCCTGTAAAATTATGACGCATTTTGGTGCTGTTGGCGGCCTCAAGCGTCAAATCCAGCTCATTGAGCATAATTTGGCGATAATCTTCAACCACATCAATCAGATGGATGGCACGAGCCGCTTCAAGGCGTGCAGATGCCCAAGCCGCCATTTGCCGTAATAGCTCAAAGTCTGCGATGATGCCTTGTTTGATATTGGGGCGGACAACCTTAACAACCACTTCACGACCATCATGTAAGGCGGCAGTGTGTACTTGTGCGACACTGGCAGCGGCCAAAGGTATCTCATCAAAGCGAGCAAAGATATCCCCAATCGGCTGACCTAAGCCGTACTTGGCATGTTCAATGGTGGCAATGGCTGTTTTGGCATCAAATGGGGCAACCTTATCTTGTAATAAGGATAATTGTGCGATAATCTGTGGTGGCAATAAATCAGAACGAGTGGATAATAATTGACCCAACTTTAAAAACAGCGTCCCCATTTCTTCAAGTGCAAGCTTGACGCCCAAAGGCTGATGTGAGCGACCGAAGCTTGCAGGATGTACACGAAGCAGGCGAGCAATGGGTGCAAATTCTGGCACATCAGCAAAATGTGTATCCAAGCGATATTTGGCTGCGATGCGGTATAATGACAACAAGCGTTTGCGATGAGTGATAAGCATATCGGTGGGCGGCTTAGTTTTTAGTTATTTTGGTTAAGGGTATTTTGGATTTCTGCTAATTTGGCTTGACTGCGTTCAATCTCACTTTGTAGGCGAAGTAGGGTTTGTTTTTTATCCTGAAGCGTCTGATCGATAAAGTCGCTTTCATTGGAAGATGCCTGGTGTGATACAAAGCTTGCCAAAGCTTGCTTAATGTGATTGATGATGGGGGCTGATAAAGGGGAAATCTCTTGACCAATAAAATACAACTGACTAACCGCATCTTGCCCAATCAACCGCTCTAGCCAAGACCAAATGTCAGGATGACATTGCTCAAGCATGTATTTGGTACGCATTAAAATCTGATGGTCGCCTTGAATTGGCAAATTGCCTGTTGGATTTTGAAGGAGGGCTAATAGATGCTTGGGATTATCAACCGTTAAGGTACACTCAGGCGGATTGGGATAAATACCGCCTTGTGGCTCAAAAATCGGCTCAAAAGCAGGTTCAAGACGCACACGCTCATCACCAAATAACACATCAACGGATAGATTTGGTGACCGCATCATCACACGCAACGTCTTACCTGATAAGTTTTTTAATTCAGACTGTATCAATGGGTCTAGGCCGATGGCGGTATTGACCAGCTTTTCACCCACAGCAAGCGACAGCACCCCAATCATCATGAGCGTGCCTTAAATCCACGATGAACCGCAACAATACCGCCTGTTAGGTTGTGATAATCACAATTGACAAAGCCAGCATTTTGCATCATCTGCTTGAGTGTTTGTTGGTCTGGGTGCATACGGATTGATTCGGCTAAATACTGATAGCTTTCGGCATCACCTGCCACAATCTTACCCATGATGGGTAGGGCGGTAAATGAGTATAAATCATAAGCCTTTGACAAAGGCTCAAATACAGGTTTTGAAAATTCAAGCACCAGCAGACGACCACCTGGTTTTAAAACACGGTGCATGGCAGAGAGTGCTTTATCTTTATCGGTAACATTTCTTAGCCCAAAACTGATGGTCACCAAATCAAAGCTGTTATCCTCAAAAGGCTCAAGCGTCTCGGCATTGGCAAGCACAAAGTCAACATTATGACAGCCTGCATTAATCAGACGAGTGCGACCAACCTCAAGCATCGCTTCATTAATATCAGACAACACCACACGCCCAGAGCGACCGACCTCACGACTAAACACCTTCGCCAAATCACCTGTACCGCCTGCAATGTCAAGAACCCTTTGCCCGCTGCGTACACCTGTCAAGCTGATGGCGTACCGTTTCCATAGGCGATGAATACCAAAGCTCATCAAGTCATTCATTACATCATATTTGCGGGCAACAGAGGTAAATACTTCGGCAACTTTGGCTTGTTTTTCAGATTTATGCACTGTTTGATAGCCAAAATGGGTCGTCTCGTCATCGGCTGGCTTTTCGCCTTGGGGGCGTTGTTGTTCGCTTTGACCTTGGGGCGTGCCAGTGGGTAGGATATTTGGATTGGTGAATTGGTCATTTTGGTGATTGGTTGTCATATGTCTGCTCAAGTTATTTTTAAGGTGAGTTTAACTCACTTGGGTGATTTGGTTGGTTAAAGTTATAAAGTTGGTTAATGTTTGTATGTCTTAATACACGATCAAACAGTATGCTTAATAATACACCATTTTTGGGTATTTTTGGGTATTTTTACTCATATTTAATGACAAAAATTAATAACAAAAAATGCCCCATATATTCACCACCACCTGCCAATTCATCCTTAACTGACAAAAACCAGTCATGGATTATTTTTTTTGGGTTTTTGGGTTTTTGGGTGTGGTTGAGTGTGAAATTTGTAAATTTGCTTGAATTTATCCCATGATGGCTTTATAGTGATAGTGGACGATGATTTTATGATTTGTCCTATTATACTGACATTTATAACCCACAAAAGAAGGAAAATTGCAATGGCATTCACTCTACCAGAGTTGGGCTACAGCTACGATGCACTAGAGCCACATTTTGACAAAGAAACGATGGAAATTCACCATTCACGCCACCATCAAGCTTATGTTAATAACGCCAATGGTCTGCTTGAAGGTACTCAGTGGGCGGATAAATCTGCTGAAGAGGTTATCGCAAATCTTGACCAAATCCCAGCAGACAAAAGAACAGGCGTCAGAAATAATGCTGGTGGTCATGCCAACCATAGCCTATTTTGGACCATTTTAAAAACAGGCACGACTTTGGGCGGATCATTAAAAGATGCCATCGTGAGAGATTTTGGTTCTGTTGAAGCATTCCAAGAACAGTTTGAAAAAGCAGCCGCCAGCCGTTTTGGTTCAGGTTGGGCGTGGTTGGTACTTGATGAAGGTTCGCTAAAAGTTGTCTCGACTGCCAACCAAGATAGCCCATTGATGGGTGAAGCGGTCGCAGGCTGCAAGGGATATCCTATCATTGGTTTGGATGTGTGGGAGCATGCTTATTATCTAAAATACCAAAATAAACGCCCAGATTATATCAAAGCTTTTTGGGAAGTGGTTAACTGGGGCGAAGCACAAAAGCGTTTTGACTCAGCAAACTAAAAAACCCATTCATCAAAAATCAGCTGAGTGATGGTTTGGAGCAGATAATCCCAAACCGCTCAATAAAATAAGCCGTAACTGACTGTTATGGCTTATTTTATTGCCCACAGAATCATCAGATAACTTATGCATCAAACTTATCTGATAATGACATATCAGGCGGATATTAAACCGAACAAGCCGTTTTGATAAGCTTATAAAATGAGTATTTTGGTCAAAAAAGATCTATCATCTAATACATAAATCGCCATAACTGACTTTGGTACGATAATACTCATTGAGACCAAGATTGCCTGTGATTATTGTGATGGACAAACAAGGTTTTGGATGAATATGAATCATTTAAAAAAATGATTGTGTTAATGATTGTGTTTATGTGTCTTATCTTTTGAAATCAGTTTAATAATATTAAGGAATTGTGATGACAAAGATTTTATTTTTGGTGACAGGGATGACGCCACAAATTATCACCGAAACGATATGGGCATTGGCATGTGACCCTGAGTTACCCCATCAAGAACGCTTTATTCCTGATGAGATTCATGTATTAAGTACCGATGATGGTCTAAACCAAATTCGCTCTCGTTTGTTTAGTGAAAAACAAGGCTCTAAATTTGCTCAATTCCAAGAAGAATATCCGCAGCTTGCCAATATCAATTTTGATGACAGTGATGATTATTTGCATGTCATCAAAGACCGTGATGGCAATATCTTAAAGGATTTAAAAACCCCAAAGGATAATGAGCTGGCAGCGGACTTGATTTGTCAGGGGAGATTTATGGATACACCGTTTGATGCTCATCGCCATGAAGATGGCAAAGGCATTGTTATTATTGTTCCTTATGGTCGGCTATATTACGCCCCGCATTATTTTGATGAGCAGACAGCGGATGCATATTTGGATTATTTCTTAGAAAGTCAAATTGGTGGTAAGCCCATCAATCACCGCACACACAACTGGCATCATACTGATTTGAATATGGTGCAGTTTCGTCACATTCATTGGCAACAAGACACCATCAAAATGTATGGTAAAGTACACAAGCTACCACGCATCTCAGCATGGTATGGCGATAATGATTGCCCTTATACTTATTCTGGCATCACCCTAAACCCAAATCCATGGACAGACCGATTGCTCATGCTCAATGATGAGCTTGGAAAAATATGCAAAAGACGATTTAACAGTGTATTGATGAACTGGTATCGCTCAGGTGAAGATTATATCAATTGGCATAAGGACGACGAAAAAGAATTGGGTAACAACCCCTTGATTGCTTCGGTAAATTTTGGTGAGTCTCGGCGGTTTTTACTGCGTTTATGCGACAATCATACGCTTAAGCTTGAACTACTTTTACATCATGGGAGTATTTTGGTGATGGCAGGTCAGTTGCAGCATTTTTGGCAGCACAGCGTTCCTAAGCAAAAAAAGATACTAGGCAGCCGAGTGAATTTAACCTTTAGAAATATTATCGGTAATTAGTATCGTAATTAGTATCAAAGCCATAAAATATTAAGTTGATATATCAACCGCTAACACCTTGGGCTAGGCGAGTTTGACCAATCCAATGTTGAGCAAACTGATATGCGATGCGACCAGAACGACCGCCACGACTGCCCGCCCATTGTAAGGCTTGAGATTGGGCAAAATCATCAAAGGCGATATTGACCTTTGTCAGTTCATGCTCAACAATTTGTAAGTATAACGGTTGGTTCATTGGCTGAAATGATAGCCATAACCCAAAGCGGTCGGATAAAGATACTGTCTCATCAATGGTTTCATAAGGATTCACTTCATCAGTTTGACCATTATAAATACTGATATTATCTTTCATCATCTGTGGCAATAGATGGCGGCGGTTACTGGTGGCATAGACAAGTAGCTGACTATGCTCGCTATCAAGTGAGCCATCTAAGATTGACTTTAGGGTGCGGTAATTCTCATCTTGAGCATTGAACGCCAAATCATCACAATAAACAAGATAGCGATTGGTATTGCCTTGATTGACCGACTCTTTGATGGCATGACGAATTTTACCAAGATGTTTTAAATCATCTCTGGCAACCGCAATCACACGCAGTCCTTGGGAATGATAAGCCTGAAGCAATGCCCGCACCAGTGATGATTTGCCTGCACCTCGTGTACCTGTCATCAGTACATGATTGGCAGGCAGGTGAGCCAAAAACTGCTTGGTATTGTTGATGAGTTTAGTTTTTTGGGTATCAATGCCAAGCAAATCCACCAAACTACGGCCAAAGCTGATCTCAATCGGCTCAAGATTGCCTGATGTACCGCCAACCCACCGATAAGCCAAAACCGCAGGGTCGATGATGATGGGTTGGTGGGTGTGTTCGGTCAGATATTGAGTGAGTAGCTGGATCAGATGATCAGGCAGGTGCATATAAATTCCGTCGGATAATGTCAGATGAAAGATTAAATTTGGTCTGCAGAAAAGGTATCACATTGATGCACATCACCTGTTTCAAAGCCTTTATAAAACCAGTTTTTACGCTGGGCACTGGTTCCATGAGTGAAGCTATCTGGGACGGCATGGCCATGGGCTTTATGTTGTAGGTAATCATCACCGATTTTTTCGGCAGCATCTAGAGCCTCTTCAATATCACCTTGTTGTAAAAATTGTGTACGCTCATGATTGTGGCGTGCCCATAAACCTGCAAAGCAATCCGCTTGTAATTCTAAGCGTACAGATAAATTATTGGCTACCGTTTGATTGGCTTTTATTTGGGCTTGGTGTACTTGTTGAGAAATACCAAGCAAGGTTTGGACATGATGACCAACCTCGTGGGCGATGACATACGCTTGAGCAAAATCAGCGGCTTGGTCTTGGCGTGTCAGTTCGGTATGGTTTTTTTCGCCTGTAATGCCCATTTGTGTACGCATATCACGAAAAAACTGTGTATCTAGATATACTTTTTGGTCAGCAGGGCAATAAAATGGACCACTGGCTGAAGTGGCTGACCCGCAGGCAGATTGGACAGCACCGCTAAACAAAACCAAACTTGGTGGCTGATAGTGGTGTCCTGATTGGGCAAAAATTGGCGTCCAAACATCTTCAGTATCTGCCAAAATTGTGGCAACAAACGCTTTGGACTCTGCCATATCAGCGGTTTCGTGAGTGGGGGCTGTGGTTGCTTGTCCTTGAATTTGTTGAGCAACACCCAAAGTGGTCTCTGGGCTGATACCAAATACCTGCCATAAGATGATGGCGATGATTAAGCCAAAAATACTCACGCCGCCGACTTTTTTGACGCCGCCGCTGCGTCTGTCTTCGATATTGTTGCTTTGTCTTCGTCCACGCCACTGCATAAGTTATCCCAAATCATTGATATTAATTAACCTAACACGCCTCTAAGCCATCTCATCGATGGCTCACTACGCTTGATGGGTTATGCCCATATCATATCACCATCTGGCAAAATCATCAATTTATCACCTAAGAATTTAGCATCAATATGAGCGTTTGGCATCTTTGATTTGATTGCAATTTATTGGTAATCATCGTATGATGAACCAACTTAGTTTATGCAATGTGGAACTGATATATGTCAAAATTAACTTCGGTAGTGGTTGAACATAATCCATCTGCTCAGCCCATCACGCATACGGTGATATGGTTGCACGGGCTTGGTGCCAGTGGCCATGATTTTGAACCGATTGTGCCTAATCTTGGTTTGGCAAAAGATACTGCTGTTCGTTTTATTTTTCCCCATGCCCCAAAAATCCCTGTCACCATTAATAACGGCTATGTCATGCCTGCTTGGTATGATATTTTGGAGATGAGTTTAAATCGTAAAGTCGATGTGGCTCAAATCATATCTTCAAGTGCGATGATTGATGAGTTGATTGATGATGAGATTGCCAAAGGTATTGATAGCCAAAATATTATCATTGCAGGATTTTCACAAGGGGGTGCGGTGGCGTATCATAATGTTTTAACCAATTCACGCAAGCTGGGCGGACTTTTGGCACTGTCAACTTATTTTGCCACATTTGAACACATCCAATCAATCCCAGTAAATCATCATGTTGCTGTTAAGATTGACCATGGGGAATTTGATGACATTGTCCCCAAAACTTTGGGCATACAGGCGATGCACCACTTAAAATCACTTGGCTTAACTCCCATTTATACCACTTATCCCATGGCACATCAGGTCTGTTTGCCACAAATAACAAGTATTGGCGATTGGCTAAATGCCTTAATTAAAAGCTGATACGATTTAACCGAGCAGATGATAAAAATCCATAACAATACTTATGCAATATAGGTATTGCGCAATATAGGTATTGCTATGGGTGATTTTAAGTGAATGGCTACTTTTGATGCGGTTTTTGATTGGCTTCATAGATGGCGGCTTGTAGCCAAATATTCGCTTGAATATAATCATGCACCTGAATGGCGTCTGTTTGCTCAGTGCTGACAGCTGCAATACGCACCACAAACGGGTCGGCATCAGGTTCACGCAAAATGACCACATCAAATAAAGTCATCGGTTTGCCAAAAAATTCTGTGCTTGATTTGCCCAAAACCTGCCCTTGACACCAAGCTTCATCTTCTTGACCAAAGGTTTCACCGTATAAATAAGCACACATATGCCCCAAATTAATCTCAACAGGTGCAAACGGCTTACCAGATTCATGGTCTGTTGGTTGCCATTGACGGATTTTTTCATCAATATCATCAGGGATTTGACCGCCATTTTTTGCGACAATATCATTAAAAGCGCGGTGATGGCGAATGGCTTCTTGGTCCTCAATGACAATTGTTTCTTCTTGGTTGCTTGGCTTGATATGATACGCCAATGCACTAAAATTAACAAAGTATTTTTTGGGTGTACGATACTCTGTGCGATTGACGGCATACAGTTGGTCAAATGCATAAATGACCGCACCATCAGGTGTTTTTAGGCACAAAATGGCGTCTGATGTGGTATCACAGCGAATGATACGCTCAATTTGGCAAGTTAAACCATAGGGGCTATTAACCGCAGGAAAAGCATTAATAAAAGCTTGGGGAGAACCGTTTTTGATGGTTAAGATTTGTTTGATATGACAAGGTTCATTCATACCCAAAAGTAGTTTGGCATTATTGGTACTATTTTGTGGGCAAAGTCCTTTGGGTAAGGTTGCTTTATCTAACATTGCCTGTAACCAATTTGGCACATCTTGGGTAATGTCATTGGTCAAAATTGCCCAATGGTCGCCATGGCTGGCATTTTCATCATGGGGTAAATCAACTTTGGTGGGGGAGGTTTCGTGCGTATAATTATAACGAATGGTCTGATTGTTCATAATCACTACTCATAGATAACTGTTTATCTACATGGGGATTGGTTAAAAAATCTCAAGCGCTTGGCAGGTATTAAGGACAGATACACACTAAAATTTTTTCAAGATTGATGAAATAATATTCATTAGTCAATACAGTAATTTGATGGTAAAGTATGCTAATAAAAGTACAAAGTGCAGCAACATGGTATTAATAAATGAAATCATTTAATACCACAAAGATATCATTCATTATTGGCAACACTAAAATTTATCTTTAACCATGGTATCAAACCACAGTTATCGTCAGGAACACTCATGACCACTCAAATAAAAAGCCATTATCTTGGTAGGATTAGTAAGATTAATTGGAAGGCCTTTGGCCCTGGAATTTTGATGGCATCGGCTGCCATTGGTGCATCGCATTTGGTGTCATCAACACAAGCGGGGGCATTATTCGGCTGGCAACTTGCCATTGTCATTATTTTGGCCAATGTGCTGAAGTATCCTTTTTTTCGTTTTGGCATAGATTATGTGTATGACACAGGCGACAGTCTGATTGCAGGTTATGCCAAAAAATCCAAAGTCTATCTTTGGGTGTATTTTATTTTATCAGTCATCTCCTCCATCATCACTTTGGCGGCGGTTGGGCTCATGTCAGCGGTGATTTTAACCTTTATGTTTCCAAGTTTGGGTCTAACGCCTTTAACAGCGTCGGTCATTGTGCTGGCGATTTCTTGGGTGTTGTTGATTGCTGGGCGTTACAATGTGTTAGATGGCATAACCAAAATCATCATTTTGGCGTTGGCGATAACCACGGTTGCAGCGGTGTTTATCGCAGCAGGCAAACCCACCGTCATGGCGGTGGATTTTGTTGAGCCTAGCCCTTGGAATCTGGCAAGTTTGAGCTTTATTGTGGTGGTGGTCGGCTGGATGCCTGCGCCGCTTGAATTTTCTGTGATTACTTCTATGTGGACGGCTAAAAAAATCCAAACTGACCACACCACTCACGAACAAGGACGATTGGATTTTAATGTGGGTTTCGCCACATCAACCATCTTAGCGGTGCTTTTTTTGGCATTGGGTGTGTATGTTCAGTACGGTTCAGGGCAAGAGATTCAAACCGCTGGCAGTGCTTATGTTGGGCAATTGATTGACATGTACACTGCCACCATTGGTGAATGGTCACGGTTGTTGGTGGCATTTATTGCGTTTATGTGTATGTTTAGTACCACCCTCACCTCAGGTGACGGTTATGGGCGTGCCAATGCTGAATGCTGGCGATTGATAAAGGGTGAGCATGAAATCAGCCGTGGTCAGTTGATATTTTGGATATCGTGGGCGGTGTTTGGTGGGTTTATTATCATTGCTTTTTTTGAAGGTCAGCTTAGTAATATGCTCAAATTTGCCATGAGTTCTGCGTTTGTGTCTGCACCTGTTTTTGCGTGGCTAAACTACTCTTTGGTACGCTCAGAACAAAAGCTGTCATCCGGCATTCAAGCGTTGTCAATCATCGGTTTGATGTTTTTGCTTGGATTTGCTTTGTTATATGTTGCCAATACCATGGGCGTTTTTGGCTAGCAAGCAAATAAACTAAAAATTCAAAAAGGGCTGAAACCATCAGCCCTTTTTTATCCTCCGTTGCCGTAAACCTGCGACTTTGGGCGGTGGATATAAGGCGACTTAAATAGTTATGCTTACGCATCGACCGCTGTTTAGTGTGGCGTATTTTGCTGTTCGATATACTGGCGGATAATCTCAATTGGAGCACCACCACAACTACCTGCAAAATAGCTAGGCGACCACAACGCACCACCCCGTAACTGCTTAGAAATAGATGGATACTGCTTTTTGCGAATAAGCCGACTAGACACGCCTTTCAAACTATTAACTAAACTTGAAATAGCCACCCTAGGCGGATAAACCACCAATAAATGCACATGGTCGCATTCACCGTCAAACTCCACCAATTGAGCTTCAAACTTTGAGCAGACTTCCTCAAAAATGCCTTGCATATCGTCTAGAATCTCTTTGGTAAACACTTTTCTACAATATTTAGCCACAAAGACCAAATGTACATGCAGATTGTAAACAACGTGCCTACCACGTCTTAAATCGTTTGACATACAATTAGACAACTGTAAAATAGAAAAATCCAATCATACTCAAACCCATGAAAACACTCAAGCTACGCATCAAAGACAAACACACAAACCAACTAAACCGCCTAAGCGGTTCGGTCAATTTCGTGTGGAATTATGTCAATGACTTGGGTTACAAGTACCTACAAAAGACTGGTAAATTCTTTAGTGCTTACGACCTAAACGAATATACCAAAGGCAGCGGTGAGTTATTGGGCTTACACTCTCAAACCATTCAAGCCATCAACGAAACCCATGCCAAAAGCCGAAAGCAATTTAAAAAAGCCAAACTCAACTGGCGAACCAACCGACCCAATGCCAAACACAAGAGCCTAGGCTGGATACCCTTTAAAAAGTCTGCTATTAAGTATCTAAGCACAAGACAAACAGGCAAAAAAGCACTTAAATCAACCATACAGCTATCGCTCTCTAAGGGTCAAAAGCTCATCATAGATGTCTTTGATGGCTACAACCTAAGTCTATATCAAATCAACACGCTTGAGATAGTACAAGACAGCCGTAACCGTTGGTATGCCTGCATCACCGTCAAAGAATACCCTAAAACACAATGCGGTACGGGTAGTGTTGGCATAGACTTAGGTTTAAAAGACAGTGCGACCACTTCAAAAGGTGGCAAACTTACCATCAAACAAACCCTAAAATATGCCAAAGAGTTAGCCATTGCTCAGCGTGCAGGTAAAAAGAAGCGTGTACGGGCAATCCACGCCAAAATCAAAAATACACGCCAAGACTTAATCCACAAATTCACCACCCAATTAGTCAAAGACAATGCCCTAATCGTGGTTGGTGACGTTAAATCACGCTCATTCACGAACAAGAAAACCAAACTGGCACAATCAACCTATGATGCAGGATGGTTTGAACTCAAACGACAACTGGAATACAAATGCAAGCATGCAGGTTGTCGTTTTGAAATCGTCAATGAGAAATACACTACCCAAACTTGCTCGTGTTGCCGTCAAATTGACAGCAACAGTCCAAAAGGTAGAGCAGGTTTGCGAATAAGAGAATGGACTTGTGCAAAGTGTGGCACACGGTATGATTCAGATTTAACGCCAGTCGGAATATTCTTGTAGTCGGGCTTGACCGTCTTGTAGAAGGAATCCCCTCACTTTAGGGAGGGGAGGAAGTCAAGATGACCAATCATTGATATCAGATCAGCAATAACACCAATAAACTTGAAACAATGAACGCTTATTCTTGTGGGCTATTATTACTCAATAGATCTTTTTCGCCTGAACGATTGCGAATTTCAGCCTCAACTCTGTGCCATATTTCTGGATCAGGTGCGGTATCTAAAATATCATTCATGCAATTTTCATTGAGTATTTTTTCGGCACGCACCTTGGCAATTTGTTTTTGGCGTTCGGTGTCACCGATTGGGGCGGTGTCATCGATAGAAATATCAGGCGTCGTTTTGGGCGATGGGGCGGTTGGGACAAGATGGGTTGCAAGATTGATAACCGCATCTTCTAATGCTTGATCAAAGTTTAGCATATAAATTGGTTCAGGTAAGCTAAAGCCTTGATTTTCAAGAGCATGCTTGGTTTCACGAATGGCGATACTGCGAGCTTTTGAAAAGTCTGTTTTACTTTGGTCAACCCATACTCTAAACTCAAGAATAATATTTGAGTCGCCCACCTCATTAATAACAGCAACCGCCTTAGGTTCTTTTAGGACAAAATCCAGTGTATAAATGGCATCTAGCCCCACTTTAATCGCTGCTAATGGGTCGTTATTGGCATCCACACCCAGCTCAAAGGTAAAACGCCTTTCAGGATTTTTGGTATAATTCAAAATGGTTGCTTTAAATACCTCTGAGTTTGGTAGTCGTAAATGATTGCCATCTAAGGTCATTAAAATGGTGGCACGGCTGGTCAATCGTACCACAATGCCTTCTTCATCGTTAATGACCACATGGTCTTTTGCCCGAAACGGTTGGCGAATGCTCAGCATCAAAGAAGCGATATAGTTTTCAATGGTATCTTTAACCGCAAAACCCACTGCAATCCCAAGCACCCCAGCACCGCCCAGAAGCGTACCGATGATGGCTTCTGCACCCATCAAGCTCAAGGCTAGTATCAAACCTAGCACAATAAAAATGACTTTAACCGTTTGGGCCAAAAGTTCTGCAATAAAAGGATTTGGCGTAATGCGTTGCCAAAGTTTTTCACGGCGAGACAGCCAGCCGCCAAGCCATGCCACCAAGGCAAATGCCAATAATGCCACCAATAATAAAGGCAATGCTTTTAGTCCTGCTTTTGATTGATTGACCAAATCATTCACAACAGGCGTGACATTATCTTGGATATCCAAAGTACGACTGATGTCATCTTCTACCGTGACAACACCACTGATACGATTGGCTAATTTGACTGCTTGAGTGGCTTTTTTTTCGTTAGCGGTTTCGCCAGATAATTTGACAACACCTTGATTAACGGTAACTTTGACCGATGATAATCCATCTACTTCAGAAAAAATGCCATAAATCCTATCATAAATTTGGGCATCATCAATCGGCGTGGCTTGACTGGCAATGGGGGTATCATCAGCATTGTTGGCAGGCTTGTTGTCATCTGTGGCTGCTGATGGGTTGGTTAATTGGGCAATGACCAGCTCATCAATGGCATAGCTGGGTGATGTGTTGGCAAATGCCAAAAAACTAAGTAAAACAAGCACGGATTTTTTTATCATCATTCATTCGCTATGTTAAGTCGTCATTTTTGGTTTATCTATCTAAAAAGACCGTTTAGTCAATGACGCATTTTTAAAGACAGTAAAATATCAAAATAATAAAACAGTCATTACCTAAAAAAACCTGCCACGCATTGACAGGTTTTTTTATTCATTTGATTGCTTAATTTAAGGATTGACCAAAAGCAGGGTGTGGCTAGGTGTCGGTGTTTCGCCATTTTCTAAATCACGAAATTGAACACTGTCTTTATCCATATAAATCAAATAAGGAGGCGTGTCAGCATGATCATTAGGGTGTAGTAGGACATATTGATTATCCACGCCATTGATGTCATAAGTACCTTGAGTGGTTACTTGACCGTTCGGCTTGCCCAAATAATCCTGCTTCATCACAAATGTGCCATCAGAGTTAAGCGTTAGGTCAGTTTGAACGCCAGAGCAGTCAGCACAAGGCAAAGTACCTGTATAAGTTGATTGTGGTAATACAACACCCACACCATCAACAACAGCAACCTCGGGCTGGTGCGTACCAGTGGTAGCGGTAGCATCAACGACAGCAGCATCAGCTGTGGCGGTAACAGGTTCATTGGGCTGAACAATGGTTTCTTCTTTTTTATTACATGCACTCAATGATAAGCCTGCCAGCATCACTAGCACTAATGATGATTTCATATTCATAATGATAAATTCCTTAAAAATTTGATGATTAATTAAAATTTATATCAAGCCGATAAACTTATATCCAGCATATCAGACCGATAAACTTCATGCCAAATCATCGGTATAAAAAAGCAGATCTATTTAAAGTTAAAAATATAAGTATATACCTTTTCTATATTCTGACATAAAAAAGCTGTTTTAGCAAGAAACTTATCATACAGATACACAAGCGCAACAAAACCAACCTGATGATTCATTTGTTATGCGATGTTTGGTATTTGTCCAAAAAAGTGCTAAACTAGCACGATTGTATCGTTTGGAACACAGCTTATGTTTCGTCCCTTGGCGTTATTTATTGGGCTTAGATATACCAAAGCTAAGCGTAAAAATGGCTTTATTTCCTTTATTTCTTTTATCTCAACCATTGGGCTTACGCTTGGGGTTGCAGTGCTTATCACGGTTTTGTCGGTCATGAATGGCTTTGACCGTGAAATTAAATCACGCATTCTTGGCATGGTGCCTCAAGCTTCAGTTACCTCAACAGAAATTTTGACAAATTGGCAAGAACTTGCCGAAAAAATCAAAATGCAAAATCCAGAAGTGCAAGCAGTTGCCCCTTATATTCAACTACAAGGTATGTTAACCGCTGAAGGTCAGGTGACTGGAATCGTGGTTTCTGGCATTGAGCCTGATTACGAAAAGCAAGTTTCTATCATTGATGAGCATATGACCGCAGGCAATTTGGATGATTTACATATCGGCGAGTTTGGTATTATATTAGGTGAGTCCATTGTCTCTGACATGGGACTTAAGTTGGGGGATAAGGTTACCTTGGTTTTGCCTGAAGCCTCACCCTCAGCAGCAGGCGTTATTCCACGATTTAAGCGGTTTACTTTGGTGGGGGTATATCATATCAGCAGCGAAATTGATGGCATGATGGGTTTTGTGCGGATGCGTGATGCTGGCGTGATGCTTCGGTTGCCCGAAGGTGCACAAGGTCTGCGTATGAAGCTAAACGATATTTTTAAAGCGCCTCAAGTGGCAAATAATGCAGCGGGCATTGACTCATTGCCATTATTCCCAAGCGATTGGACAACCACACACGGTAATTTATTTAGTGCCATCCAAATGGAAAAAGCAATGATTGGGCTTTTGTTGTTTTTGATTGTGGTTGTTGCGGCATTTAATATCGTCTCAAGTCTTGTTATGCTGGTGACTGATAAAAAATCAGACATCGCCATTTTAAAGACATTTGGTGCATCACCCAAGCTTATTATGCAAGTATTTATGGTACAAGGCATGATTATTGGTGTGATTGGTACAGTTGTTGGTACAGTGCTTGGCGTGGCATTGGCTTTGTCAATTAATGATATTTTATTATTTGTGAGCCGTATTTTTGGCGTAAGTTTATTTGATGGCAGTGTGTATGCTGTTGATTTTTTACCCTCTAAGATTGAAATTGTGGATGTGGTATTAATTACAACGGCATCATTTTTATTAAGTTTTTTGATGACAATTTATCCTGCGTTAAGGGCGTCAAAAATTCAGCCTGCACAAACTTTAAGATATGAATAAGGATTAGCATGACGACCATTTTACACGCCAAAAATATCAGCAAAGTGTATGATGAAGGTAAAATTAAAACCACCGTTCTATCAGGTTTGGATTTACAAGTTCAGGCAGGTGAACGCATCGCCATCGTCGGTAGTAGTGGTTCTGGCAAATCAACCTTGCTGCATTTGCTCGGTGGATTGGATACACCAAGCACAGGCGAGGTTTGGCTAAAAGGGCAATGTCTTACCCATCTTAATGAGACTAAGCGTGGAGAGCTGCGTAATCGCTATTTGGGATTTATTTATCAGTTCCATCATTTGCTGGCAGAATTTAATGCCACTGAAAATGTGGCTCTGCCATTGCTGATGCGTCGTGATGTGAGTATCAAGCAGGCAACCGATGAAGCAAATGCACTGCTTCATCGGGTAGGACTTGGGCATCGATTGCATCATCGACCCAGCGAGCTGTCAGGTGGTGAACGCCAGCGGGTAGCCATTGCACGTGCTTTGGTTACGAAGCCTGCCTTAGTCATGGCGGATGAACCTACAGGTAACTTAGATGATGAAAATGCACAGGCAGTTTTTGAGCTACTTAGTGAGCTTCAGGTATCTTTTGGTATGGCATTATTAATGGTAACGCATGATAGGCATTTGGCATCCCAAGCAGATAAAGTCCTTGAGATGAAAAGTGGTCAATGGGCCAATTAAACTGATGTATCATTGATAAAAAGCATAAAAAAGCAGGAGAAAATGCCTGCTTTTTTTGATGGTATCACAAAGATGGATTGGGATTGTTTTTGGCAAGCTGAGTGTATTGGTCAAAGTTTTCGATATACTGTTCTAAGTTTTCAGCGAGCATTTGTTGATATTTTTCGGTATAAAATTTGATAATGTCATCTTTTTCTTTGGCAAGATCACTGCCCTTGACAAAGCCGATGGTTGCCGCTGAGATGGCAAATCTTGCCGCTGCATAATTTAGGCTGGCTGCCACTTGCCCTGCGTGCGATGATGGCGAAAGCTGGCTGTTGGCAAGCGTAATGACGGCATCAGCACGCTCAAAAAATGCATGCATTTGATCTTGAAATTCTGATTCATTAAATTCTTGATTGTCACTCATCTTTTATCCTAAATTAGCAGGGTGAATTGGGCTATTATTGATAAATTGCATAGCAAATAGAGATAAATTGCATCGCAAATAGACAAAATTGCCTTGATATCAAATCCAACCTTAATATCAAGGCTATCCGATTTATTTTGATGATTACTTAAAGATTGGTCATCATCACAGACTTTATTGATGCTGTCTTGTGCCAAATAAAAGGGCGGTATCCAACAATTTAAAGAGCAGAACGCAGCAATTGTGCTTTATCCGTTTTTTCCCAAGTAAAAGCGGTATCTACGCCTTGGCGACCAAAATGACCGTAACTTGCGGTAATTTCATACATTGGCTGTAGTAAATTAAGCATGCCAGTAATGCCATAAGGGCGTAAATCAAAGTGAGTTCGGATAAGCTTGATGATATCAGCGTTGCTAATTTTACCTGTATTAAATGTATTGACCGAAATGGAGGTTGGTTCAGCGACACCGATGGCATAACTGATCTGTACCTCACAACGCTCCGCCAGACCTGCTGCAACAATATTCTTGGCAACATAACGACCCGCATAGGTTGCACTTCTATCAACCTTTGATGGGTCTTTACCGCTAAAAGCACCGCCACCGTGGCGTGCCATACCGCCATAAGTATCTACGATGATTTTACGACCTGTCAGACCTGCATCACCGACAGGTCCACCAATGACAAATTTACCTGTTGGATTGATGTGATATAGTGTGTCTTTGTGTAATAGCTGAGATGGAATGACTTTTTTAATGATTTCTTCCATGACGGCTTCTTGGAGCTGTTTTTGGCTAATATCAGGATTGTGTTGGGTTGATAATACCAGTGCATCTACCGCCAAAGGTTGATGATGTTCATCATAACGCAATGTCACCTGAGCTTTGGCATCGGGGCGTAGCCAAGGCAAAGTGCCATCTTTGCGTAACTGAGCTTGACGCTCCATCAGTCGATGGCTCAGCTGAATTGGAGCTGGCATTAGAACATCGGTTTCATTGGTGGCATAGCCAAACATTAAGCCTTGGTCGCCAGCACCTTGATCTTCAGGACGCTGTCTATCAACACCTTGAGCGATTTCAGGTGACTGTTTGCCAATCATGTTAATCACCGCACAAGTTGAGCCATCAAAGCCCAAATCTGAATGATTGTAGCCGATTTTATTGACTGTATTACGCACAATCGTTTCAACATCAATGTTGGCATGGGTGCTAATCTCACCAGCTAAGACAACAGCACCGGTTTTTACTAAAGTTTCGCAGGCAACTCGTGCATCTTTATCTTGCGTTAAAATGGCATCAAGCAGTGCATCAGAGATTTGGTCTGCCATCTTATCTGGATGACCTTCACTCACAGATTCTGAGGTAAATACTGAGTAGTTCATAAGATTTCACTTCATAAAAAATAAAAATTGTGCAAATTCTGGTGGCTTTTTTAGGCTTGACAGAATAAATACCGTTCACACAAATAAAAATAATCACGGCTTAGTCTGAGACTGTAGAGAGGGCAATGATTATGGACGAATCATTAATACAAGGTATTTGGTAAAAAATTATACGCCAAAATTCTCATAAATACCAATGAAAATTATTCATATTAAAATGAGCGGTAGCACATGCTTTTAAAAATGAATATAAGTAGCTTTGTAGCTTGATTTGTGTCAAATCATGCCATGCCAAAACAGCAAAGCATTACGATGACAGCGTCTATTTAAATGGAGAAATGATCGCTTTTATCGTCTTTTGGGTGGTTGTATCTGGTTTTTAGGTCTTGTTCACGCTGTTTATGACCTTTTTGATGCTTAAATTTGGGGGCGTTGGCGTTATAGCCGTGGCGAGCTTGCCAATCTTTAATAGTGCGATAATTCCAAAAAGCACGAAACGCCAAGCCAAGTACAATACTGGTTGTAATCGCAGATAAAAATAGCCCAATCGCCATGGCTTGCCATGAAAAAATATGACGGTGTGCGGTGAATGGATTGATACCATCGGCAGTCACCCAAAGTGTAAAATCAGTCAAAATTATCCCAATGGCACGAAGTCCAATGATGGGTTCGCCCAAGAGCATTGCGCCCAAAGAATATGCCAGCCAAAAGATAGGAATGGCTGTTAAAGGATTGGTAATCCAAGTCAAGGCAATCGCCATGGGAATATTGGCTCGGGTGAATAGTGCGCCAAGTAATGCCAGCGGCATCTGGCCTGGCAAAGGAAAAAATGCCGCCAGCACGCCAACATAAACAGCACGCCCCAAAGAGCTGCGATTTATCTGCCAAAGTCGAGGGTCTGCCAAAAATGGTGCAAAGACCGCAATCAAACGGTTTTTGCGTAGTTTTTCGGGAGTGGGCAGCCAGGCTTTGAGTTTATTTTTAGGCATGGATGTTGGTTGTAATGCGAATTAAGTCGTGAATTATAACAAATTTTTGGGTATAAAACGATGGTTGTACGGTTATTGTGGGGAAATTTTGGCCAATGATGGCGAGATTGTGATGACTGTGATACAATGCCAAAAGTGAGTTAACAGCCAGTTCAAAAAGAAAATTCAAAAAGAAAATAAGCACATGAACGATAAAATTAAAATTCAGCACCCCAAGCCTTCAGCCAAAGCCAAAAAAGCATTGATTTGGATTGATTTGGAGATGACGGGGCTTGATACCCAACAAGATGACATTATAGAAATTGCAACCATTGTTACTGATGATGAGTTAAATATTCTTGCCGAAGGCCCTGTTTTAGCCATCAAGGTTAGTGATGTGGTTTTAAACCGCATGGATGACTGGAATAAAAACCAGCACGGACAATCAGGGCTAATTGACCGTGTCCGCCGAAGCACTATAACGCTTGCTGATGCTGAAGCACAGACGATTGAATTTTTATCTAAATGGGTGGATGCAGGTATCTCGCCGATGTGCGGTAATTCTATTTGCCAAGACCGCAGATTTTTAGCACGCCAAATGCCAAAGCTTGAGCGATATTTTCACTATCGCAACTTAGATGTTTCAAGTATCAAAGAGCTTTGTTACCGCTGGCGTCCTGATATTGCCACAGGCTACCAAAAAACAGGAACGCATTTGGCACTTGACGATATCCGTGATTCTATTCGAGAGTTGCGCCACTATCAAGCACATTTTTTCAAATTGCTTAATTGATATTAAATAAATATTTTCATATACTTTTTAATTAAAAATTGAGATTTTTTATTAAAAGTTGAGTAAGTCTGACAGTTTAATGTACCAATCAATGAAATATCATTTTTAAAACTTTTAAAAAGTTGTGGCTTTAAGTTTGTTTTTGCGTAACTATTTTAAAATTTGGCAACAATTTTTTCATCAAAGTGGTGCTTGTTATTTGAGATGATTTTGGTTAAGATAGTAAGTGAAATTTGCAATTTGCTTTGAGATTATTTTAGATATTATTTAATCAATCATATTAAATTGGTCCATTTAATTATTAGCTCATTTAATTGATTAACAACCATATGGAGTATGTTATGAAAAGATTATCTTTAATTGCATTATTGGCGGTGGCAGGTTTTGCTAACGCAGCGACTTATGAGCTTGATCCTTATCACACCAATGCGCGTTTTAGCATTGACCATTTTGGCACCTCAACCAATGTGGCAGGCTTTTATGAGTTATCAGGTTTGATGCAGTTTGACCGTGCAGCAGGCAAAGGCTCGATTGATATCAGCATCCCAGTTAGTAGCCTAACTGCGTCTTCATCACTATTCACACAACACCTAAAAGGGGCTGATTTGTTCAATATTGAGCAACACCCAACCATGCGTTTTGTGTCAACTAAATTTTATTTCAAAGGGACGGGCAAAAATCGTCAGTTACAATCAGTGTCAGGTAATTTAACTTTGCTTGGTAAAACGCATCCTGTCACTTTAACAGCGACTAAATTTAACTGTTATCAAAGCCCAATGTTAAATACTGAGGTTTGTGGTGGTGATTTTACGACAAAGATTGACCGCACCAAATGGGGCATGAATTATTTGGTAGATATGGGTATGCCTAAAGATGTTCGTATTGATATTCAGGTAGAAGCTGGTAAAAAAGCTCACTAATATCTATCCATACCTATTTTGCTTAGCCTTAATAAAAAGAGCGTATATTATATGACGCTCTTTTTATTAACATGTTGTTTTTATTAACACTGTTAAAAGCTTAACCATACTTAAATTGTGCAAGCTGCAGATCTTCACCAATCATCAATCCAATTTCGGCATGAATGTGACGACCATCATCACGCCAATCGCCCAAAACAATGCGTATTTTGCGACCATGATGATGTACATTTGGGCGATGTGTATGCCCATGCAATAAAATATCACAATCTGTCATGGCTGCATCAACCGCTGATGGGTTTACATTCATGATCTTTGGCGGTTTATGAGATTTTTGATGGTGTGAGTGATTTTGGATATTATTTGCCAGCTTTTTACGCAGTGCTAAGGGCAATTGATTTAACACCATTCTTGTCATAGGGTGATTGATGATGGCACGATAACGCTGATAGCTCGTATCATCTGTGCATAATGCATCACCATGCTCCAAGCGAATGCGGTGTTTGGTCGTGTTGATGGGATAGGGTTCTTGAATGAGTACGCCCTTAAAAGTATCACAAAGTGTTTGGCGAATCATAAAATCACGATTGCCACGCATGACAAGGATTTGTATATGATTATTTGCCAAGGCATTGAGTGCTGTAATGACAGGGTATAGCCAATGTATGGCTTTTTGGTCGTCTGATAACCGTGTGTAGGTGTCATCACCAAGCCACGCATCCAGCCAGTCCCCCAAAAGATACAATGAATTGAGATTGGGTAAGTTTTTTAGGTCTTCTAGCAGATGAACAAATGCCTTGGTTAGTCTTGGCGTCATTGGCGATAAGTGCAAATCACTAACAAAAACCGCCTGAATATCAGACGGTCTTGTGGTAAAAAAATAATCAGCGTTTAGCATATTATTGATTAATCACTTTGGCACTGTTGATAACGATAGGCTCATTGGGTACATCAGCATGATAGCCAAAACGACCAGTTGGCACGCCTTTGATTTGATTTACCACATCCATGCCATCAATCACTTGACCAAAAACAGTATAACCCCAACCTTGTGGTGTTGGGCTTGAATGGTTTAAAAAGTCATTGTCTTTGACATTAATAAAAAATTGTGCAGTGGCAGAATGTGGGTCGGAAGTTCGTGCCATGGCAATACTACCGATGGTGTTTTTTAGTCCATTATCTGCTTCATTTTTGATTGGTGTGCCAGTGCGTTTTTCGTTCATTTGTGCATCCATACCACCGCCTTGAATCATAAAGCCATCAATCACACGATGAAAAATTAGACCATCATAATGACCTGACTCCACATAATCCAAAAAATTGGCAACCGTGATGGGTGCTTTTTCGGCATTTAGTTCAATTTTAATTTGACCAAAAGTCGTATCAAATTCTACAACAGGCATATCCATAAAGTATCCTTAAAATATCAATGAATGGGATTAAATTTTGCTTATTATAGCATAAAATTTATGGGGTGTGCTTGTGCAAATTTAAAGGCGATACTGATTTTCTGGGTGCTTTATATTTATAAAATCATGCTTAAAGACCTAAAATTATGCTAAAATAATCTAATTATGGCATTTAAAACTGATCACCATGGACAATGAATTATGAGTACACAACCAACCGAAAAAAATGATTTTATTCGCACAATTATCCGTGATGACTTGGCATCGGGTAAGCATGACAGTATTTTGACACGCTTCCCTCCTGAGCCAAATGGATATTTACACATTGGACATGTGAAATCGATTTGCCTAAACTTTGGCGTGGCAAACGAATTTGGCGGTGCGTGCAATTTAAGATTTGATGACACTAACCCCACCGCCGAAAAACAAGATTTTGTTGATGGCATTAAAGAAGATGTCAGATGGCTTGGGTTTGAATGGGCAGGCGATGTACGCTATGCATCGAGCTATTTTGATGAATTATATGGCTGGGCAGTCCAATTAATCAAACAAGGCGATGCATATGTAGATTTACAAAGCATTGATGAAATCCGTGCCAATCGTGGCTCGTTTACTGAGGTTGGTGTGCCATCACCGCAGCGTGATGCCAGTATTGAGGAGAATTTGGCTCGATTTGAGGATATGCGACAAGGTAAGTTTGCTGATGGTGAAGCGGTATTGCGTGCTAAAATTGATATGACGCACCCGAATCTTAATATGCGTGATCCTGTGATTTATCGTGTTATGCATGCTCACCACCATCAAACGGGTGATCAATGGTGTATTTATCCGATGTATGATTTTGCACATCCATTATCTGATGCTTATGAAGGTATTACCCACTCTTTATGTACACTTGAATTTGAAGACCATCGCCCATTTTATGATTGGGTGGTGCAAAAAGTTGGCTTTGATGTGCCGCCACGCCAGTATGAATTTAGCCGCCTAAATATTGACCACACTCTAACCTCAAAGCGTAAGCTCAAGCGGTTGGTAGATATGGGCGTGGTATCAGGTTGGGATGATCCTCGTATGCCAACTGTGGCAGGTATGCGTCGCCGAGGCTATACACCTGAAGGCTTGAGGGATTTTTGTGAACGCATAGGCATTACCAAATCTGAGGGGCTGGTAGATCATCGTATGCTTGAATTTAGCGTGCGTAAGTCGCTTGAGGAGACGACCGCTCGAGGCATGGCAGTTTTGCGTCCTTTAAAGGTGACCATCACAAATTTTGATGATGCTGTCTCTAAATTTAATGAGCTTAAAAATGAAAAAACACTGGCAGAATTTGATGGTGAAGCACTTTGGCTAACTCAGCCGAAGCATCCGCATTTGAACATGGGGGAGCGTCAAATTCCTTTTACCAAAACCATCTATATTGATGCCACCGATTATGAGATTGAGCCGCCAGCAGGCTATAAGCGTCTATCGCCAAATAATCCAGAGATTCGCCTGCGTAACAGCTATATCCTAAAAGTCAATGAGCATAAGACGGATGATGCAGGCAATGTGATTGAATTGATTGCAACGATTGATGAACATACACTGGGTAATAACCCTGAAGGTCGCAAAGTCAAAGGCGTTATCCATTGGGTTTCTGCCACTCATGGTGTTACAGCTTTCGTGCGTTTATACGACCATTTATTGCTAGAAGAAGATGAAATTGATGCATCTTTGGCGCAGAATGCTTTAGGGGCTGATGCTGATGCTGATGCGTTTTGGATTAACAGACACCTTAACCCAAATTCATTGACTGTATATCAAGCGGTGGTTGAGCCTGATTTAGCAAAAGCAGCGGCTGGTGAGCGGTTTCAGTTTGAGCGTGAAAGCTATTTTATTGCCGATAGTGTTGAGCATACGCAATCTTCACCCGTATTTAATCAAATCGTAAGCTTAAAAGACAGCTTTAAGCCTGAATAATTGCACACTTATCAGACTAAGACAGTTGACCAAAGCATCTTTTAGCGTGCTTTGGTCATGGATAAGTTGATATCACGGGGGCATAAGACAAATGCTCCAAAAAACTTAATCAAATACAATAAATCAAGTTGACGCTATGAAACAAGAGACCGCCCTTGCGATTTTAAAGACAGGGCAAAATGTTTTTTTGACAGGTCAAGCAGGTGCAGGAAAAACCTATGTACTCAATCAGTACATTGAATATTTGCGAGTGCGACAAATCCCTGTCGCAGTCACAGCCAGCACTGGTATCGCATCAACGCACATGAATGGTATGACAGTTCATGCATGGTCGGGCATTGGTATCCAAAATGAGTTTGAGAAAGTCAATCTGCAAAGGCTTGCCGCCCGTGATGAATATCTTGAACGCATCAAAAACACCAAGGTACTCATCATCGATGAAATCTCAATGCTTCACAGTAAGCAAGTTGATACCATCAATCAAGTTTTAAAGTATTTTCGAAAAAATGAGATGCCTTTTGGGGGCGTTCAGGTAATTTTTTCAGGTGATTTTTTTCAGCTGCCACCAATTGGCGATAAGGGTGAAACATCAAAAGAAAAATACGCCTTTATGTCGCAGGCTTGGTGTGAGTGTAAATTTCAAATCTGTTATCTCACCGAGCAGCATCGCCAAACAGGCACTGATGAAAAACAGCGTTTTGGCTTATCTTTGAATGATATTTTAAATCAAATCCGTCGCCAATCGGTGACACAGCAGGCGATTAATATCCTGACATCCACCCAAAATCATACCATTGACTTGAACCGCACCAGACTTTATACGCATAATGCTGATGTGGATGTCATCAATCAAACACAGCTCAATGAATTGACTGCCAAGACCATAACTTATCGTGCCGCTAAAATGGGTGAAAAACCCTTGCAAGAATCACTGTCAAAGAGTGTGCGTGCCCCCGATGAGCTGACGGTTGCAATTGGTGCTAAGGTCATGTTTGTCAAAAATTTGCCCCTTTTGGGTGTGTATAATGGCACGATGGGCGAAGTGGTTGGCTTTATTGGTGTATCAGGTAAAGCCTATAAAGCTACTGATGCTGACATCTCTGAAACCGCCTATCCCTTGGTTCGGCTCAATACTGGTGGAGAGGTTGCTGCAGAGCCTGAAGAGTGGACAGTGGAGGATAAGGATGGCACTGTATTGGCAAGTTATACCCAAGTGCCTTTATGTTTGGCTTGGGCGATCACAGTGCATAAGTCCCAAGGCATGACTCTAGACGCTGCCGAAATTGATTTATCTAAGACCTTTGAGATGGGGCAAGGCTATGTTGCACTTTCTCGCTTACGGTCATTAGATGGGCTAAAACTGCTGGGTTTTAATATCAAAAGTTTATTGCTGGATGAATGGGTGCAACGCATTGATCAGCGATTTATTGAGCTGTCTTTTGAGCATGCCAAAGCGTTTGAATTGTTTGATGAATCGATGCTTGCCAAAATTTATGATGCCTTTATTCATGCGTGTGGTGGTACAACCAATCCTGAGGTCATCACCGCCAACCAAAAATATCGAGCACTTAAAAAACAAGGCGTGCTTGGTCAAAAAACAAAAGCACAAAATCAAACCAAAGCAGGACAAACTCTTAGCAATGGGCTAACCAGTACCATTCATGCAACTTATGAATTCATTCAGCAAAAGATGGATTTAGAAGAGATTGCTGCTAAGCGTAGTTTGGCTGTTTCAACCATCATCAATCATGTGGCAAGTATTGGTAAAATGATGGGTGCTGATGCCATCGAAGATTATCGTCCAACTGATGAAGTGATCACCAATATTAAAGATGCGATGCGTCATTTGGAGGCTCAAGGCGAATTTGCCGATGGGTTTAAAATTAAGCCCATTTACGATGAACTTCGTGAAAAGTATAGCTATAATGAAATACGCTTGGCTTTGGCGTATATTGATACCTCAAAGATGGACGCTGATCGTGATACCAAATAACCCACATCATCGAGCAAATGTACCAAAATTACGCTTGGCCATCAATGGTTTTGGTCGCATTGGGCGTAATATACTTCGAGCTTATCTGCAACAGTTAAGTACTTTTGGTCATATTGAAATTGTCGCCATTAATGATATTGCCGATAACCAAATGCTTTTGCATTTATTAAAATTTGACAGCACGCATGGGCGTTTTGATCAAGGTGATCATAATGCAGCACAGGTTTCATTAACGACCAATCAAGATAACTCATATTTGACGATCACAAAAGGCGAGTTATTACATCAGATTCTTTTGCTAAGCTGTGATGAGCCAAAGTATTTGCCTTGGGCAGATCTGAATGTCGATGTTGTGCTGGAGTGCACAGGTCAATTTCGTTCCTATGCCGATGCCAATCGCCATCGCACAGCGGGCGCAAAGCAAGTGATTATTGGTGCAGCACCATTTGATCGTGTTGATGCCAGTATTGTCATTGGGGTCAATGATCACAAGCTTCATGCTGATTTGCCAATTATCTCAGGGGTGTCTTGTACGACACAAGCTTTAGTACCTCTATTATCTGTACTTGATGATAAATTTGGTATCCAAAGTGCTATGATGACTGAGATCCATGCCGTAACAGCAGACCAAAGCGTATTAGACCAAGCACACCGTGATTTTCGCCGTGCCCGTGCCAGTGGTCATAATATCATTCCCACAACATCCAGTAGCATTAATGCCACCGAACGAGTGTTACCTCTGATGCGTGGTAAAATTAATGGGCATTCCATCCGAGTTCCAACAATTAATGTTGCTGCGATTGATTTGACTGTCAAATTTAACAAAACAGTGAGCTTAGATCAGATTAAAGATGCATTGATGACAGCCAGTCAAAACCAGCTTTTGGGCATCATGGATTATTGTGATGAACCTTTGGTATCTAGTGATTTTATTGGTAATAGCCATTCCTTGATTATCGATGGACAGCAGTTGATGATGGCAGGTGAGCTTGCTAAGATTTATGCTTGGTATGATAATGAATGGGGTTATGCCAACCGTTTGCTTGATATGTGTCAAAAGCTGGCAGACTTAAGGTAGCGTTATAGATATTTTTATCCTCTTTTTATGCAAGCAATTATTATAAAATCATTGTATCACCATAAGAAGATACTATCGTCAGATGCCCAAATGATGATAAATCATGACTAATGAAAATTTATCATGATTTATCATCAATAATAACACAATTTTGATATACTAAGCACACCCAAAATAACATAAGGAAACACCATGACCATTCAGCCCACTGATGCACAGCGCCGTATCATCTATCAAGCTCGCCGTGGTCTCAAAGAATTGGATTTTTATATTGATTATTATGTCAAATCGCATTATTTGAGTGCAGACGCAGATGAGCAGCAGGCATTTGAGACATTGTTAAGTTATGAAGATCCAGATTTATTGGTGTTTTTTTTGGGTCAAGAAACGCCATCAGAGGCAGGTGTTGCTGCTTTGATTGACAAGATGAAATCACTTCGTCATACTGGCACTGTCTAGCCTGATTAAATAGTCAGTCAGATTTTGGGCGTCTATTCTCAATATCCTTTGGTGTTAGATGCTGCCTTTGTGCCAACACGCACAGGGTGGTATCTGTGGATGAGTACCATAGTTTTGGTTCTACTCATCTGTTTGGCTGTCGGCTTGTCATGGTGGCAATGGGCGAGTTTGGGTGTATGTACAGGCGTATTGATTGGTTTTTATGCTTATCATCAAAGATCAGGCATCCGTCAGATGAGTAGCCGTCAGATTGATGGCGTTTGGCTGTTGTCTTTTCCTATCCGTTCAAAACAAGCGGCAACCACTCAAGATGACCCAAAAGATACACATGTGATCCATCAAGCTTATTTACATGATATCCGCTTGGTTGATTTGGGATTGAGTTTGGTTGTGGTGATAAATTTTTATGCCATCAGCCCAAGAAGGCAGCCGTTAAGCGTTATTATCTTTGCCGATCAGACCGATTCACACAATTTTTCTAAATTATCTGCACTGGCAAGACTTTACCAAAAATAGCACAAATGTTTACAAAAACACTGTTCCGTGATGTACTGGATTTTGTTAAGATGACGACATCATCATTGAGATTTGTTATAAGTTATCAAGTGATGAAAATTTTAACTTGCATCTTGCATCTTGCATGATGTTATCATCAAATAGTTATCATACAGATTTAGGATAGGGGAAATGATATGAGCTTATTACAAAGCATTGTTACAGAAGTCTTAAAAAATACCGTACAGTCGCCACCTAAAGCTCAGCAAGTACCACCAAACCCCCAGCAAGGCGGCTTGGGTGGTTTATTAAGCGGTTTAACAGGTGGTCAATCCAATGCCACCAGTGCAAGCTTAGGCGGTCTATTGGGCAGTGTCATTGGTACACAAATGGGCAAGCAAACACAAGGCTCACCGCTTGATGCTGTGTTGGGCAGTTTATTGGGCAACAATCAACAAAATACCAGTGCTGGCGATTTGGGCAATGTGCTTGGTGCGGTTTTGGGTCGTGGTAATGTCAAATCGGCTGGCATGAATAAAAGTACACTGTTGCTTGCTTTGTTGCCAATTGTATTGACATTTATCCAAAAAAATGGCGGTCTGTCAGGCGTACTTAGCAAATTTTCTAACAACGGCTTACAAAATAAGGTACAGTCTTGGGTGAATGTCGATACCAATAATGATGGCATTGATGCCGATGATATTGCAAGATTATTTGATCATCAAGACATTGAAAATATTTGCCAAAAAACAGGCGCTAGCCGATTGGAAGTTTACCAAGGTATCGCAGAGCTTTTGCCGAAAGTGATGGATGATTTGACACCTCAAGGTGATCTATCAAAAGAAAAAGAGGCCAATGATGAGATTGCTGAGTTATTGGCAAATCTGAAAAGCTGCTCAGTAGTTTAATGCAGTCAAAAAAACAGGTTTTAAAACCTGTTTTTTTGGGCTTATTGGTTGGATTTTATCAAAAGAAGCGTTTGACGAGATCCGTATCTTACGGATTAATCTAGTTGTGATGAGAAATTATGGCAAATTTAGCGTTATTTGATTTGGATATGACACTGATTAATGTGGACAGCGACCACAGTTGGGGGCAATATATTGTCAAAAAAGGCTTGGTAGACCCCCAAGCTTATGCCGATGCCAATGATAAATTTTATCAAGATTATATTGCAGGCACGCTGGATGCGGTGGCATATAATGAATTTGTGGCGGCATTTTTAAGCACTCAAAGCATGACAGATTTGCATACTTATCGAGATGAGTATCTAAAGACATGGATACGCCCAAATATGCGTCCAAAGGCGATTGAACAAATTGCCTATCACCGTACCCAAGGCGATACAGTCGTGGTGATTAGTGCGACCAATGATTTTGTGGTTGTACCCATTGCTAAGTTATTTGAGGTGGATGATGAGCATACTTTGGCAACTCGCCTAGAGGTGGTGGATGATGTTTATACAGGTAAAGTGGCAGATAAGCCCAACTTTAAAGATGGTAAACTTTATCATCTAAAAAATCTTATTAATCACTTTGAATCGCAAGGCATCAAATTTGATAAGCTCATCGCCTATTCTGACTCAAAAAATGATATTCCACTGTTAAGCCATGCCGATGAAGCAATCTGCGTCACACCTGATGATACCCTAAGAGCGTATGCCAAAGAACAAGGGTGGCAAGTGGTAGATTGGGCAATGTGATTGATATTGACATTAAAACACAAACACGCCATTAAGCCATAAATCAAAACACCAGATGGGCTTTTGGCATGGTAAAATTAGATAAGATTTGGTATAATTTTTTGTTTAAAATTTCGGCAATCCTACCGAATTGTTTTCACGGGAGAAATCATGGAAATTGCACAGTATCAAGAACAAATCAAAGATTTGCACGCTCGTGGGCAAGAGCTTCGGGGGTATCTTTGACATTGAGAGCAAAAAAGAACGCCTAGAAGAGGTTAATTTAGAACTAGAAAACCCCGACATTTGGAACAATCCTGACCTTGCCACCAAAATCAGCAAGGAAAAATCAGTGCTAGATGGTATCGTGGGCGTGATAGATGGCTTATCCGCCAAACTCGATGATGCTGCCGCCATGTTAGAGCTTGCCGTAGAAGATGATGATGAGAGCCTGCTTAGTGATGTGCAAGCGGAGCTGGATGATGCCCTAAACAGCGTAGAAGAGTTGGAGTTTAGGCGGATGTTTAGCGGTGAGATGGATGCCAATAATTGCTATTTGGACATACAATCAGGCTCAGGCGGTACAGAAGCACAGGACTGGGCCCAGATGCTCTTGCGGATGTATTTGCGTTGGTGTGAATCGCACGGCTTTAAGGCGGAGGTGTTGGAGGTTTCCGAGGGGGGCGTGGCAGGCATCAAATCAGCAACCATTATGGTTAAAGGTGATTATGCTTTTGGCTGGCTTCGCACTGAGATTGGTGTGCATCGCTTGGTGCGTAAGTCGCCTTTTGACAGTAATAACGGTCGCCATACCTCGTTTGCAGCGGTGTTTGTCTCGCCTGAGATTGATGATAATATTGACATTGACATCAACCCTGCCGATTTGCGTATTGATACTTATCGTTCAAGCGGGGCAGGCGGTCAGCATGTCAATACGACCGATTCGGCAGTACGCATTACCCATCAACCAACAGGTGTGGTTGTTGCTTGTCAAAATGAACGCTCTCAACATGCCAACAAAGATACTGCCATGAAAATGCTCAGAGCCAAACTCTATGAACTTGAAATGCAAAAACGCATGGAAAAACAGCAAGCACTTGAAGAGAGCAAATCCGACATCGGTTGGGGCAGTCAAATTCGCTCTTATGTGCTTGATGATTCACGCATTAAGGATTTGCGAACAGGGGTTGAAACTTCCAATACAACAGCGGTATTAAATGGGGATTTGGATAAGTTTATTGAAGCCAGTCTTAAAGCAGGGTTATGACTTAATCTGATGTATGAACTAAAATATCGTCCTTATGGGCGATATTTTTATAGGCAATATTTTTTGGTTCATAGATTGGTATTTTAACTTAATTTCAAAGTTGGTGGTGTAAAAAAACTGGTGATTAAAACATGCTTAAATCTTGAATAATCATGGCAAATATTACCCAAGCTATTTATTTTATTTGTGGTTAGTGCTAAAATCTTGATAGCTTTTGCTATAAACAATTGTACACATCTATAAGGAGACAGTATGTCTATTGACCGTATTCGCCACGCAGGTTTGCGTGAAAAAGTGATGAGTGCCGACAAAGCCGCTCAGTTCATCCAAAATGGTATGATGCTTGCCATCACAGGCTTTACAGGGGCAGGCTACCCAAAAGCCCTACCAACTGCCATCGCTAATAAAGCCAAGGACGCTCATGGCAAAGGTGAAAAGTTTAGTGTTGGTATGGTAACAGGGGCATCCACCGCTCCTGAATGTGATGGCGTGCTTGCCGAGGCAAAAGCGTTGCATTTTCGTTCACCATTTCAGTCTGACCCAATACTTCGTAATGGCATTAATGCAGGCGAGATTGCCTATCAAGACATGCACTTATCGCATGTTGAACAGCAGATGCGTCAAGGCTTTTATGGTAAATTTGACATTGCCATCGTTGAGGCGGCTGCCATTACCGAAAATGGTGAGCTGATTTTTGCGATGGGCATCGGTCATGGCGTAGAAGCGATTAAAAACGCCGATAAAATCATCATTGAGATTAATGATGCTCTAAGTGTAGGCTTAGAGGGCATGCATGACATCTATGATGAGGTGGGTTTGCCGCCACACCGTAAGCCCATTCCCATCGTTGGGGCATTTGACCGTATTGGTACAGCAGGGCTTGCCATTGACCCTGATAAAGTGCTTGCCATTGTATTAACGAGTGCTGGCGACCGTAATTCTAAATTTGCCGAGCCTGACGATGTGTCTAAGCGTATTGCAGCTCAGGTGATTGATTTTCTTGACCATGAGGTTAAGGCGGGTCGCTTGCCTAAGAGCCTGCTGCCACTTCAATCAGGCGTGGGTAATGTTGCCAATGCCGTCATGGCAGGTCTTTTGGATGCACCATTTGATGATTTGGAGGGTTATACCGAAGTACTTCAAGATGGCATGCTTGATTTGATTTTGGCCAAAAAAATGAAAACCGCTTCTGCCACCGCCTTGTCATTTAGTCCAGATGCACTGGCACGCTTTAACGAAAATATTGAGTTTTTAAAAGACAAAATCATCCTTCGCCCCATGGAGATTAGCAACAATCCAGAGATTATCCGCCGTTTGGGGGTGATTGGCATGAATTCTATGATTGAGGCGGACATTTATGGTAATATCAACTCAACTCACATCATGGGTACTCGCATGATGAATGGCATTGGTGGCTCTGGCGACTTTACTCGTAATGGCTTTTTTAGCATTTATGTCAGCCCATCTACCGCCAAAGGTGGGGCAATCTCAGCGATTGTACCGATGGTCAGCCATCATGACCACACCGAACACGATGTGATGTTTATCGTAACCGAACAAGGCATGGCAGATTTGCGTGGTAAATCGCCAAAACAGCGTGCTAAGGTGATCATTGACAACTGTTCACACCCTGATTATCGTGACATGCTTCGTGATTATTATGACCGTGCATTTGTGGCAAGCCAAAAAACAGGTGGTGTACACACGCCGCATCTGTTGCTAGAAGCATTGTCATGGCATCAACGCTTTGTTGAGACAGGCGACATGCGTATTAAGTAATTGATAGATCTTACAAAAACCGTTCAATCAAAACCGATTGGACGGTTTTTATTTGGATAAATAAGTATACTGCCATACCAAAATAAAAACCAAAATTGATGCCAAGGATTTTGCAAGTCTGCTTTGATGACTGATGAGTCAAAAGGGAGGTTTGCATTACAAGAGGGTATTGGCTATTTTATTAGGAGAATTTTGTATATCGGTTTTAATTGCTCATATCATGATGCTGTTACCAAGCCATGCTTTTTAAGCTTATCAGCTGGAATTGGTCAAGTTTCATACAGTCTATTTGAGCAGTTTTATTATAAAGGAATGAATAATGCAGTATGTTGCTCCTATCCGTGATATCCAGTTTGTGATGCATGAGCTTTTGGACAGTCAATCACACTACAGTAAACTGTCTGCTTATGCAGAGCTTGATACAGATACAATTAATAGCTATCTTGAGGCGGCAGCTGATTTTGCACAGTCCGTGATTGCCCCTTTGAATCGTACGGGCGATATCGAAGGCTGCCAATTTAATCATGGTGTCGTCACGACACCGACTGGCTTTAAGGAGGCCTATGCACAATACTGCGAGCTTGGTTTTCCTGCGATCAATGCTGAGCCTGAGTTTGGTGGCTTGGGCTTACCAGTATCATTATCAAGTGCGGTCAGTGAGATGATGGGGACTGCCAACTGGTCATTTGCGATGTATCCAGGGCTATCACATGGTGCAATTCAAACCATTGAACATCATGGCACAGAGGTTCAAAAAGCCACTTATCTTGAAAAGATGAATACAGGGGCTTGGTCAGGCACTATGTGTTTGACCGAATCGCATGCAGGCTCTGACCTTGGTATCATCAAGACGCGTGCTGTACCCAATGAAGACGGCAGCTATGCCATTACTGGTCAAAAAATCTTTATCTCAGCAGGTGAACATGATTTGACCGAAAATATCATTCATATCGTACTGGCTCGCTTGCCTGATGCACCAGCAGGCACCAAAGGCATCTCGCTATTTATCGTGCCAAAATTCATCGTCAATGATGATGGTTCGGTGGGTGAGCGTAACGGTGTGCAAGCAGGCTCAATGCAATCATGGCATTTGATAATGAATTTTTTGCTTAAGCTTGGTTGTATTAAGTTATGTTAAGCATAAAATTAACCCAAATTTGAGTTAATTTAATTTAACGCATTCAATCACACCAAAAAAGGACGAAAGATTATTTTTGTCCTTTTTTGGCGATGAATGAATAGATAGCCTACCGCAGTATTTGGTAAATACACATAAATATGATACAGTAGCGATTATTTTTCACCAGTATTTTTATCCAAATGATTGCAAAGACCCAATTGACGGTAATCATGAGCAACGATTTTATCATCATGCTTATTTGAACTAAAATCAAATTTTGGGTTAATCAAAAGACAGCCAATCTCACTGTCCAATTGGTTACAATCTGATGTTATTGATGGGCAAAATCATCCAGCGGAGTTTCATTGTGCTAGAAAATGACATGTCAAATCTTGAACAAATATTACAGCGTATCGTTATGCTACAAGAGCTGCCAGAACCTGAAGCCTTAAAACGCTTGATCGATGCTTTGCGTGTTACTGACGAAGATGAAGATAATGAAATTGTGGATGCCAAATTTGATGAGCTGATTGCACTTTTGCGTGAGCATCCTGAGTATGGTTCAGGATTGGCGGCCTTTATTTTACGGTTAATTAATAAATATCGTCAAATTACTTTATATACAGATACAGGCATTGCATCCGATCAAAGTTTTTCAAGTAGTGTCTCACGCTTAATCAGCCACCGTTTTTTGCCATTACTGCCCGAAGAGGATTCGGTGGTTGAGCTTGCTAATTATCTTTTTGATAGGAATAATGATTGGAAGTGGGTAGAATCCATCTCGGATGAACGATGGGATGCTTTGGTGCCGTTGATTCGTCCTGATGAACAGGATCTAAGTTTGGTGGCTCAAGCCAAAAACAGCATTCTAAATGCCATCGTGGTATTGTCATATCGCATCAGCGGCATTGGCCTACATCCTGAGCTGATGAATTTTTATCCTGAGCTGCTGAATTATTCGGCGGCATTTGTGGCACAAAATCAAGAAGCGGTGTTATTTGTCAATCAATATCGCCAAGCTCATGAACTGGATTTGATGACAGATGTCATCCCTGATCAAGACATCGACCCTGCCCCTTTGATGGTGATGGTGGAGCAATGTGAAGATATTGTCGATACACTCAGAAAGCGAGTATATAAAACAGGTATTTCAATTCGTCTGACAAATATGTTAGCACGCCTTGAGCAAAGTTTACAGCGTATGCGGACTTTGGTTGAGCTTGTGAGTGATGCAGAGCATAAGCGTGATCAAGCGATTGCGGATTTGACCATTGAAGTGGTGCAGACTGCTAAAACTCGCTACAGTTTTAGCTCATTGATTGAGTCAAACACCCGCCTTTTATCACGCAAAGTAACCGAAAATGCAGGGCGTGTTGGTGAGCATTATATTAGTACCGATAGAACTGGCTACCGTAAAATGTATAAAAAAGCAGCCATTGGCGGCTTATTTATCGGCTTTATGGCGACATTAAAGATGCTGTCTTACCATGTGGTATTAGCACCAATTGGACGCGCTTTTGTTAATAGTATGATTTATGGCTTGGGCTTTGTTTTTATCCACATTGCCAAAGGCACTGTTGCAACCAAGCAGCCAGCAATGACAGCAGCAGCAATCGCATCAACCATCTCTGGCTCATCAGGCAAAAAAACTCAGCAGCTGGCAAAATTAGCTGAATTGGTTGTTGATATTTTACGCACACAGTTTATCGCCATTTTGGGTAATATTTCAGTGGCGATGCCAGTGGCTTTATTGATTGCACTGGCATGGGGGTATTTTTATGATACGCCGATGATTGATGGCGCTCAAGCTGCTCATTTATTGCATGATTTAGACCCAATTCGTTCTTTGGCATTACCACATGCGGCAATTGCTGGGGTGTTTTTATTTGTCTCAGGATTGGTTGCAGGCTATTATGATAATTTGGCTGCTTATAATAAAATTGGTGAACGCATACGCAAGCATTGGGTTTTGATGCGTGTGATGCCAAAGCGGTGGCTGGATAAGATGAGTAGTTTTGTAGAAGCCAACCTTGGTGCGATCATGGGTAACTTTATTTTTGGCTGTTTTTTGGGCAGTACAGCAACGGTTGGCTATATGCTTGGGTTACCTTTGGATATCCGTCATATTGCTTTTGCTTCTGCCAACTTTGTGCATGGGCTATATTATCTATCGCCTGAGCATTTGACTTGGCAGGTGGTAATATTGTCTTTTGTGGGCATGTTGCTGATTGGTATGATGAACCTTTTGGTCAGCTTTTCGCTTGCGTTGATGGTGGCATTACGCTCAAAAGAGGTGAAATTCACAGAATGGAAACAGCTTTACAAACTGGTTACCAATCATTTTATCACACGCCCCTTAGATTTTGTCTGGCCGCGTAAACAAACTGTCAAATATGCCAAGATTAATAGCTTGGGTGAGATTATTTTTGAGGAAGCGACGGACGAAAAAGCCAATCACATTTTTGCTGATTCAATTGTCCGCCGCTTAGGACGCAATAAACCCAAAGACGCATCAAAGGGTGAAGTGCCCGATGATATCCGAGAAGCGATCGAAGCGTATCATAATGATGAATTGGATGAGTCAGGTAATCTGGTGGATAAATCATCTGACGACTATAACGATAATGGCATCAATTCTTTACCAAAACCCTCAACGCCGCCTAATTTACCAGGTTGATTATAACGCTTTTAATTTTACTGTCTTTACCTTTGGGTATGTGATAGTCGTGTTAAAAACTTTGCTTTTGGCAAAGTTTTTGCTTGTACAAGATAATCAAACTTACCTGCTGATTTAAGGGGTTGAATCAAATAAAAACCTGCTAATGACACCAGCAGGTTTGGTTTGCAATTTAGGTTAACCGTTTTTAAATTAATCATTTTCCAAAAATGAGCGTAAATGTTCAGAGCGAGAAGGGTGGCGTAATTTACGCAATGCTTTGGCTTCGATTTGGCGGATACGCTCACGGGTAACATCAAATTGCTTACCAACTTCTTCAAGCGTATGGTCGCTTGGCATATCAATACCAAATCGCATTTTTAGAACTTTAGCTTCTCGTTCGGTCAAATTATCAAGCACCTCACGAGTCGCTTCACGCAAGCCTTCTGCCGTTGCGTTTTCAATTGGGCTTGAGATGGTATTATCCTCAATAAAATCACCCAAGTGGCTATCTTCATCATCACCGATTGGTGTTTCCATAGAGATGGGTTCTTTGGCGATTTTTAGGACTTTACGCACTTTGGCTTCGTCCATATCCAAACGCTCACCCAGCTCCTCTGGGGTTGGTTCACGCCCCATCTCTTGAAGCAGTTGGCGAGATACTCGGTTGATTTTGTTAATCGTTTCAATCATATGCACAGGAATGCGGATTGTGCGTGCTTGGTCAGCGATCGAGCGGGTGATGGCTTGGCGAATCCACCAAGTTGCATAGGTTGAGAATTTATAGCCACGGCGATATTCAAATTTGTCCACCGCTTTCATAAGACCAATATTACCTTCTTGAATCAAATCAAGGAATTGTAAGCCACGGTTGGTGTATTTTTTGGCGATAGAAATCACCAAGCGCAAGTTAGCCTCCACCATATCTTTTTTGGCACGACGAGCCTTAGCCTCACCGATGGCCATTTGGCGAGCGACTGCCTTCATATCACGGATGTCCATTTGAAGTGCCTGTTCGTGTGCTAAGAGTTTTTGCTGTAAGGCAACCACTTCAGGCTCAATTTTGGCTAAAGTTTCGGCAAAAGCAGGACCGCCTTTGATGCGATGAGACAGCCATTCGAGATTAGTTTCGTTGCTTGGGAAGGTTTTTTTGAACTCATCCATAGGCATTTTACCATGGCGAATCACAAGTTTCATGATGCGGCGTTCATTACTTCGCACATCTTCATAAACTTCACGCATCAAACTCATGACTTGATCCGACAAGCGATTATTGAGTTTAATGAGCATGAAATGATTGGCCAGCTCATCATAAGCGACTTTAACCGCTTCACTACCACGCCCATGCTTAGCCAAGGCTTCTTGGGCTACATCATACAAACGCTGAATCTCCTCAAAACGGACACGCACCTCTTCAGGGTCTAGGCTTGAATCATCGGTATCATCAAGTTCAGTACCATCAGACTCACCATCTTCTTCAGCATCATCTTTATCGGTGGTTTTGGGTGATCCAAGATCCAGCTCAATTTCTTCTTCGTTTAAAATAAAATCGCCATCATCGCCATTTAAAAACCCAGAGACAATGTCGGAAATCTTTTTTTCACCAAGAAGCACTTGCTGATATTCATCAAGCACAAATTTTACTGTGCCAGGCCAATACGCCATGATATATTGAACCTCACGAGTGCCTTCCTCGATGCGTTTGGCAATGCCAATTTCGCCTTCACGGGTCAGCAAATCCACCGTACCCATCTCACGCATATACATACGCACAGGGTCGGTAGTGCGTCCAGGCTCAGTTTCAACAGAGGCTAGTACTGCTGCTGCTTCATCGGTTGCGATGTCATCATCGCTACCAGTGTCTGATAATAAAATATCATCATCATCTGGTGCTACCTCAAAGACTTGAATGCCCACATCGGTCAACATCTGAATGATGTCTTCAATTTGATCGCTTTCGGTGACAGACTCTGGCAGTTGGTCATTCACTTCAGCATAGGTGAGATAGCCTTGCTCCTTGCCTAGGCGAATCAGTGCACCTAACTGTGATGAAGAAGTGTCGTGATCTTCGTTAATATGATTATGTTCACGCATGTGTATTTTGTCTCTTGGTGGGCATCAAAACATTTCATTATACTGGCTTTTTGGGTATCTTTCAACTTAGTGAAAGTCTCGGTAAGGATTTTATTAAAAATATAAATTTATGAATTTATAAAAATATTCTAATGATAAAACCTTATTTTTTATTCGTTAACTTTTCTTTGAAAGCCTAAAAGCTTATGCCTATATTGGGGTTTGAAGCTGATTTTAAAAGAGTGATATAAAAAATAATGCCAAAGCAAGTCGATAATTGTCACAGAGATGATTATCACCGATTTAACAAATTTAATATTATTGATAAAATTAGTATCATTGGTAAAAATAGTGAACATATCGGTCAGTTGCTTGACCTTGAACCAAGTCGGTGTTTTAATGTAATATCGCAAAATACCCACTGGCATTTGATGCTTATATTAAAGGAATAAATATGACGCTTAAATTAGGCAATAAAAGATTTTGGCTTGCCATGATCGCAACGGCCGCCATCGTGGTGGGTTTTCGTGAATTGGTATTGGTGGTATGTACTTGGCTTGGGATACCAACGGCGGCAAATATTGTCGGCTTGGTGAGCTTATTTATTGTGTTGGTGGGTGTGCGTATGTCGGTAGGGCTGCCAGCATGGCTATCAAGCTCAGCAAGTACCTTACTGGTTGATAGCGGTTTTGCTTTTTTACCAGTCTCAGCAGGTGCAGGGATTTTGCTGTTTGGGCTTGGCGAGGATTTGCTGTCAGTCTCGGCGACCATTATAATCAGCACTCTGATACCACTTTGGGCATTTGCCAAATTATCCGCTCTGTGGCTTGGCAGTAGCGACACCAAAAATCACAGAGGTGGATTATGATGCTTGACACTACCACGATTTTGATTGCTTTTATCATTACTTTGATTGCACATATTGGGGCCAAATATGTCCTTCGTTATTTAAATAAGTTTATCAAAGGCGTGCCTATGATCATCGTTGCTATCATATTGACGCCGATTTTATTATTCGTCATTGGGCTTGATTATCATACTTATTACGCACATGCCAGACCTGTTTTTGATCGCTTGCTTGGTTATAGTACAGTACTGTTAGCGGTGCCATTAGCGGGCATGGATTTTAAAGGTTTGCCAGTCAAAAAACTGGGCGTGGTGGTGATATTGGCAAGTATCGTTGGGGCGATTTTACCGATGTCTTTGGGTTATCTATTGACGCTAAATATGGATACCATTTTGGCATTTGCCACGCGTTCTGTGACGACGCCTGTGGGGTTGTCGGTCGCACAAATTATTGACGCGCCTTTAGTGATGGCAAATTTGATCATCATCGTTTCTGGTATTTTGGGTGCAGGCGTGTGCCGAATTTTATTCAAAAATATTCAGGATGAACGCGCCCAAGGCTTGGCGTTGGGGCTGGTAGCACATGCTATCGGTACAGTAGAAGCGTGGATGATCAGTCCGACAGCGGGGCGTTATGCAGCGTTTGGCCTAGCAATTAATGGTTTAGTGACCGCCATGTGGCTGCCTGTGGCGGTGCTTTGGTGGTTGTCTTAACATGACAATGATTTAAAATGGGCTTTTTATCTATCACAATTATTTATCATAAAAATTAATAAATAAAAAGCACTTATATTACCTAACAATAAGCAAAACTCTTGAAAGTTTAGAAAAATTGTTAGGTTTGCGTGTTTCTAAAGTGCAGCATTTTGTATTTATCAGCGTTTCATCATGGTATTTATTAATTTTATGATATAATGTGCCAAATTTTTTACCGAAACGATGAATAAACAACGATATGCAAACTTCAAAAACCCATGTAAATGCCCTAACTTTAGCGACATTTGGCATGCTTAGCGGTAGTGCATTTGCCCAAAACTCTATCTCGGTTTATATTGCACCTCAAGGTTCTGCCCATGCGACTGTGGCATCAGCTTATACTTCATCAAGCAGCCAAAACGCTGTAGAGCCTGGTTTTTTGACTAAGCTGCAAACCGATACCATCAATTCACAAAAATTCACCAAATTAAGTAACGAGTCTCAAACGGTTGGCCGTTTGTATCATTATAATGAGCCTACGACCAATTTTTCTGCAAATTTTGTTGCAAACAGTTATGCAAGCTACTCAGGTGATTATTCTGAGCGTAGTACATACGACCATCTCATTCGAGAATCTGCGGCAAGACATGGCGTAGATCCCGCCTTAATTAAGGCGGTCATCCATACCGAATCAAGCTTTAACCCCAATGTGCGTTCACGCATGGGCGCCATGGGTCTTATGCAGCTGATGCCAGGTACGGCTCGTGATATGGGTGTATATAATGCATGGGATCCTGCCCAAAACATCGAAGGCGGTACCAAGTATTTGGCGTATTTACAACACCAATTTAGCAATCCAAATCATGTGATTGCCGCTTATAATGCAGGCCCTGGTAATGTCAAAAAATATGGCGGTATTCCTCCATTTCGTGAAACCAAAAATTATGTGATTAAGGTAAATGACCGCTACAACAACATTTATCGTATGGATGCGGCATTGTATCAAGGCTATGATGCGAATCGTACCATGCTTGCGATGAATAGCACGCCAGTAGCTCAGGTAAAGACAACAACAACTTCCTACGCTCAGCCAATCACACAAAGGGCACCAAGCAATCCTGTGATTAATCGTGACGCATCTGCACATATTTATTTTTCAAACAATGAATAATCAGATCTTTATCTAGGCTGAATTAAAATGACTTAAACCCAAAAAATTGTTAGCTTTTTGTGTCTATATCGGCAAAAACTTCCACTCATCAAAGTTTTTGCCTTTTATTTTGCGTATTTGTCATTATAATAAGTAAGACTTTAGGTAGTTGTATTTTTGATTTATAAAAGGAAATTCACAGATGATGCGAATTGGTTTATTCTTATTAACCAACTTAGCCGTATTGATTGTCTTTAGTATCGTATTTATGGTACTCTCACAAGTCTTTGGTCTGGGCAATGTCCATGGTTCAGGCGGGCTAAACTATGTCAGCTTGGCGGTGATGTGTTTGTTATACGGTATGATTGGCTCAGTCATTTCGTTGTTTTTGTCCAAGTGGATGGCTAAAAAATCAACAGGTACCGTGGTGATTGATACCCCAAAAAATGGTACAGAGCAATGGTTGGTGGATATGGTTGCCCGTCAAGCGCGTGAAGTTGGCATTGGTATGCCTGAGGTGGGTATTTTTGATAATGCCCAGCCCAACGCATTTGCGACTGGCTGGAATAAAAATAAGGCATTAGTTGCAGTATCGACAGGGCTGATCCATACGATGACACCTGATGAAGTCGAAGCGGTGCTTGCACACGAAATTGGCCATGTTGCCAATGGTGATATGGTGACTTTGGCACTGATTCAAGGTGTGGTCAATGCCTTTGTGATGTTCTTTGCGCGTATCATTGGTAATTTTGTGGATCGTGCGATCTTTAAAAATGAAAGCAGCTCACCTGGCATTGCCTATTTTGTCACCAGCATGGTGATGGATATTTTGCTTGGGATTTTGGCATCTGCGATTGTCATGTGGTTTTCTAGATTGCGTGAATATCGTGCTGATGAAATGGGTGCACGTTTGGCTGGTCGTGATAAGATGATCAGTGCACTCAATGCCTTGCGTCCTGCTGAGGCACGCCCAGATCAGATGCCTGAAGCAATGAAAGCATTTGCGATTGCAAGTGGTCAATCTCAAGGTTTTAGCATTGCCAGCTTATTTCGCTCACACCCCACTTTAGATGATCGTATCGCTTCATTGCAAAAATTTCATGGTTAATCTTTACTAGCTATTTTATCATCAAAAAAAGACTGCTTGATTGAGCAGTCTTTTTTTGATTATAAACAAAAGGGATTAAGCTGATCGTCTGACTTATCATCATGTTGCTTAAGCACTTCTTCAAATGGCTCAAGTGCAGGCTCTAAGCTTGCAGCTTCGTTTGGTGGTAGCACTTGTTTGGGATTGAGTGCATATTGACCAAGGAGCTGAGTCAGCTTAGCAGGCGAAAGCTGTACGCTTAGGATTTGATGGCCCAATTCATCAAAGCTTTCTGACTCAATGACGCCCAACTCGTGCAAGGTATTTTTTAGGGCACCTGCATGGTGAGGTAAGGTCAGCGTATAATGGTTTAGCTGTCCTGATAAAAGTTCTTGGACTGCTAACATCAGCTGGTTTATGCCCAAATTTTCTTTGGCAGACACATAGACCCGATGTGGCACGCCATGGTCTTGATAATGTATTTTGGCAGGTTCACCACTTTTGTCAATCTTATTAAATACCAATAAAATCGGCGCATCTGCCTGTATTTGCTCAAGCACATCATTGACCGCCTCGATTTGAGCGTGCATATCCTCGCTGGCGGCATCAATCACATGCAGCAACAAATCCGCCTCAAGCGTCTCCTCTAGTGTCGCATGAAAGCTTTCTACCAGCTCATGTGGCAAATGGCGTACAAATCCTACCGTATCTGCCAGTACCACATTACCGACACCTGGCCATTTGACACGCCGTAGTGTTGGGTCAAGGGTCGCAAAAAGTTGATCGGCAGCATAGATATTATCGTCAGTTAAGCGGTTAAATAGCGTTGATTTGCCTGCATTGGTATAGCCGACCAATGATATGGTCGGAATGTCTGATTTTTGGCGTTTAGCACGACCTTGTTTACGGGTTTGTTTGACCTTATCAAGCTTGGCTTTGAGCTGTGTCACCCGAATTTGGAGCAATCGGCGATCCGTTTCTAACTGAGTTTCACCAGGACCACGCAGGCCAATACCACCTTTTTGGCGTTCTAGATGCGTCCAGCCACGCACAAGGCGTGTGGCAAGGTGATTGAGCTGTGCAAGCTCAACTTGTAACTTACCTTCATGCGTGCGTGCACGCTGTGCAAAGATATCCAAAATCAGCCCCGTGCGGTCAAGCACACGGCATTTGATCAATGATTCTAAGTTTCGCTCCTGACTTGGCGTGAGTGTGTGATTAAAAATCACAATAACATCATCTGTATTATCGTCATTGGTATCACGAAAACGCTTGACTGCTTCAGCGATTTCTTCGGCTTTGCCTGTACCAACAAAGTATTTGGCATGTGGCTTACTGCGACTGCCTGTGATGATTTCTATTTCGTTTGCACCTGCTGAATGTACTAACAAGCGAAATTCTTCTAGGTCATCAGGATCGGTGATTTGATGAATGTCTAAGTGAACCAAAATGGCATTTTCTCCGCCTTCGTGTCTGTCAAAATATTGCAATACGAATCCTTAAAATTAATATGTAAAATGCTTTAATGGGGATTACCTACCCAAAAAATCAAGTTATGGTATGATAAGGTATTTGAAAGCTTGAGTGTATTTTATGTCTTATTCTATGACCAAATCCATTCGCCACCGTAATAAAGTCATGACTTTTGATGTGCCAAAGGTGATGGGCGTACTTAATATGACACCAGATTCATTTTCAGATGGGGGGCGTTTTAACCATTTGGATGCTGCTTTGGTTCACGCCGAGCAGATGATCGCCTATGGTGTTGATATCATTGATATTGGTGGAGAATCCACACGCCCCTATGCCCCAAAGGTTAGTACTGATGAAGAGCTTGAGCGTGTGATACCCATCATCGCCGCTATTCGTGAAAATTTTGGTGAAGATTTGTGGCTGTCTGTGGATACCAGTGACCCTGCGGTGATGCTTCAGGCAATTGGTGCAGGTGCCGACATTGTCAATGATGTGCGTGGTCTAAGCCGAGAGGGCGCTTGTGATATGGTGGCTGATCTTGAGTGTCCTGTGGTCATCATGCACAGCCGTGGTACGCCTGATACCATGACTCAGACGATGAATGAGTTGACAAGTTATAACGATGTGCTTGCTGAGATTAGCACTGAGCTTCAAATAAGAATTGATAAGGCGATGGACGCAGGCATTAGGCAAGAAAAAATTATCATTGATATTGGTATGGGATTTTCAAAAAATTATGAACATCACATTCAAATTATGCAAAATTTACAGCAAATCATTCAGCATTTTCAGATGCCTATGTTGTTTGGCGTATCCCGCAAGCGATTTTTGGGTGAGGTTTTAACCAATAGCGGACTTGAATATCTTAAAAATCATCAACCGATTGAGAGAGATAATTTGGGGACGCTTGCACATTTTATCGCACTACAGCAAGGCGTGCATATTGTGCGTGTACATGATGTTAAGCCGATGGCACAAGCCGTGCGACTGTGGCAGGCGTTATACGGCTAATTAAGTGGTGAGTGGTTAAGTTCGGCCAAAAGTGTCAATGCACTCAAGGCGACCACGGGCGCAGTTTCTGTACGAAGCACACGCTCGCCAATCCGCCATGGCACAAAACCATGATGAATCGCCAAATCAATCTCTCTTGGGCTTAAGCCGCCTTCGGCACCGATCAACAGGCTGATATTTTTTGGTACAAGTTTGTTAAAAGTAGGGTTATTTTCACTAAGTGCAAGTACCAGTTTCAGTTCATCTTGACAATTGGCCACCCATTCATCAAGTAAGATGGGTGCGATAATGTTTGGAATGATATTCATACCGCACTGCTCACAAGCAGCGACGGCAACACTTTGCCAATGTGTGAGTTTCTTAAAATCTCTGTCGTATTTGAGGTGGGCTTGGCAACGGTCGCTGGTCAATAGATGAATACAATGAACGCCCATTTCGGTGGCTTTTTGTATGGCATAATCCATACGATCACCACGGCTCATCACCAAGCCGATACTGGCACGAAACGGTGGCGTACGGTTGATGGGGTGATAGGCGTCAATCTTGACGCTGGCAGATTTTTTATGAATATGTGTCAGCGTTACTGTGTACTCACCGCCCATCCCATCAAATAAAAAGGCACAATCACCAACCGAAGCGCGCAGCACCTTGCACCAATGATGTGTGACATGATCAGGCAGGGCGATGATTTGTCCAATCAGGTTGGTGGTGAGCGGTGTATCAACAAAAAATCTTGGCATATTTGACCGGTTAAATGACTTAAATTAAACCCAAATCAGCGACCAATGTCGTATTGGGCTTGGTGTGAGTGATATGATTAATATAAGGCAGGCATGCTTTTTGCCAAGCAATCAGTAAATATACCTAGCGATCAGAATGATAAAAAACTGTGCTATGCGGTATTCTCAAAGATGTCTAAATCTTACTATTATAGCAAGATTTAATCAATTTGAATAAAATTATCGCAGCTTTTTGAATGATTTGGCGTCATTTTAAGTAAAAAAAATGGCACAAGCCTAAACTGTGCCATTTTTTATATTAATTAATAATTAAGGTTGGGCAGGCTTAATGAGTGGCAATAACGCCCCGTAGCCTTGTTTTTCCATGTCCGCTTTGGGGATGAATTTTAATGCATCGCCATTGATGCAGTAACGCAGTCCGCCCCGTGCCTTTGGACCATCAGGGAACACATGCCCCAAATGTGAATTGGCAATGCGTGAGCGTACCTCGGTGCGTATCATATTATAGCTCGTGTCGGTATGCTCGCTGATGACTTGTGGATCAATCGGCTTGGTAAAGCTTGGCCAGCCACAGCCTGAGTTGTATTTATCGGTAGATAAAAACAGTGGCTCACCGCTGACAATGTCTACATACAGCCCATCATCAAACAGATGGTCGTAGGCATGGCTAAATGCCCGCTCCGTGCCTGCGTTTTGGGTGATATCATATTGAGCCTTGGTTAAGCTTTGTTTTAAATTATCTTTAGTAAAAGCTTGATAGCGTCTTGGGTCAAGGGCCTCTTGAACGGTGCTTGCCTTTGGTAGGGTGGGAGCTTTACTCGTGATTTTATCATTGGCAAGACTTAGATCCACATGACAGTAGCCATTTGGGTTTTTGGTGAGATAATCTTGGTGATACTCTTCAGCAGGGGAAAAATGCCTTAGAGGTAGATTTTCGACGACGATGGGTGCTTTATATTTTTGTTGTAATTCATTTAAAGCATTCTCAATAATCGCTTTGTCGCTTGGATCGGTATAATAAACGCCTGTGCGATACTGTATGCCACGGTCATGACCTTGTTTATTGACGCTGGTTGGGTCAACAATCCTAAAATAATATTGTAATAGAGTGTCCAAATCCACCTTATCGGCATCATAAACCACTTTGACGGTCTCGGCGTGTCCTGAGCCTGCAATGACTTGCTCATAGCTTGGATTGGCGATTGTTTCATTGCCATTGGCATAACCACTGACAGCATCTACCACGCCATCGATACGCTCAAAGTAAGCTTCTACACCCCAAAAACAGCCGCCCGCCAGATGGATGGTTTTGGTATTTAAAGGCTGGCCTTGATCGTTATAATATACACCATCTTTATTTTTAGTGGGCATGGCGGTCTGACCACCTTGGGTTTTAAGCTGGTCTAGCTCTTGTGGATTTTTTGCCAAATAAGACACTTGCTCAAAGCTAAGATTGCCTTTATTAAGATACACAAGTTGCCCATTTTTGTCCAAGATTGCCCAGCTGGGGTAGACCTGTACACCAAGTTCTTTAATGAGTTGGCCGCTACTGTCAATGAGCACGGGCAGATTTGGATAATCTGCTTGTAGCACTTGATACCAGTCGGTAAAATCTTGGGTATTTTTTTCGTTTAAGTGAGTGGGGCTGGCAACGGTAATGATGTTAAAGCCTGCCAAATTAGGGTCATCACGCCAATCATGCGTTTCTTGTAAGGTGGCTAAACACAAAGGGCACCAGCTTGCCCAAAACTTCACCAAAGTTGGCTTATTTGGGTCAATGACGCTTTTGCCTGTGTCGCCCAAACCTTGGGTAAGCTGGGGCAGGGCGGATAATTGTGCCAAGGTGTTGCTAGGTAACATATTTTGGTGCGTTATGGATGGTGTATGAATTTTGCTGGGTTTACCGCAAGCAGAGAGCATAGTTAGGCTAGCAAATATACCAAAACTGATGGCAAAGATATGTGATCGTAAGCGTGGCTTTGTCATAAAAGCTCCTTGTTGGATTGTTGATTGATAAGACGCTTTTGATGTGATGAACCTTAAAATCAGTCATCAAAGCTGATTTTATCATCTTGTGATTTGGATGTCATTACTTAAATGATGCGACTATGCCAATTATATCATAGATTATTGGGGCTTTTGGTGAGATGTGGGTGATTTGGTCTTAATCTGTCAAGGTAATTATGAGTAAACATATCCTGATTACATAACAAAAGCGGTAATAGATTTACCGCTTTTGTCTGATGAATTTATCATATAATACTGATTAATACTTATAATCTTCTGCTTTAAACGGGCCATCTATCGGCACACCGATGTAGTCCGCTTGGGTTTGGGTGAGCTTGGTGATGACCCCATTAAATCCTGCCACCATGGCGGCAGCGACTTCTTCATCAAGCTTTTTAGGCAGGACTTTGACATACAGGCTGTCTGCTTTTTTGTCCACTGGCAAATTGGCAAATTTTTGTTGATACAGATACATCTGTGCTAGCACTTGATTGGCAAAAGAGCCGTCCATTACCCTAGAGGGATGCCCTGTGGCATTGCCCAAATTTACCAACCGACCTTCAGACAACACCAGCAAATAATCACGCTCATCATCAGAGCGGTAGACTTGATGCACTTGTGGTTTGACTTCAACCCATCGCCAGTTATCACGCATAAAGTTGGTGTCAATCTCGGTATCAAAGTGTCCGATATTACAGACCACCGCCCCAGATTTCAGGGCGGTTAACATGTTGCTGTTGCAGACATGGTAATTGCCTGTGGTGGTCACGATAAGGTCGGTGTCTTGTAAGAGCGTAGTGTTCACGCCTTGACTTGGCTCACCATTGATAAAAGGCGAAACCAATTCATAACCGTCCATACACGCTTGCATGGCACAGATGGGGTCAATTTCGCTGACTCGTACAATCATGCCTTCTTGACGCAGGCTTTGGGCTGAGCCTTTGCCCACATCACCATAGCCGATGACTAAGGCACGGCGACCAGCCAGTAGCATGTCGGTGGCACGCTTGATGGCATCGTTCAGACTGTGGCGACAGCCGTATTTGTTGTCGTTTTTGGATTTGGTGATGGCATCATTGACATTGATGGCAGGGACTTTGAGTGTGCCTTTATTCAGCATGTCCAGCAGACGATGCACGCCTGTGGTGGTCTCTTCACTGATGCCATGAATGCCCTTGAGCATCTGTGGATAGTCATTGTGGATAAGGGCAGTCAAATCGCCACCATCATCTAAGATGAGGTTGGCATCCCAAAGTTTGCCCTGATTTTGAGAGCCACTGCCATCATGAATTTGTTGGCGTAAACACCACTCGTATTCTTCTTCGGTTTCCCCTTTCCATGCAAACACAGGGATACCAGCGGCCGCCATGGCAGCGGCGGCATGGTCTTGGGTGCTAAAAATATTGCATGATGTCCAGCGAACTTCTGCACCCAAGGCAACCAAAGTCTCAATCAGCACCGCCGTTTGAATGGTCATGTGGATACAGCCTAGGATTTTAGCACCCTTAAGTGGTTGCTGGTCTTGATAGCGTTTTCTTAACCCCATCAGGGCTGGCATCTCAGCTTCTGCCAAGGCAATCTCACGGCGACCATAATCGGCTAAGCGGATATCAGCGACTTTATAATCGGTGAAGTTTTGGGTGGTACTTGGATTGATTGAGGTAGGCATATCTTTATTCCTAAGCTATTTTAAAGTATTTTTAACAATAATTTTGATGAATTTGAGATAATTGATGCTAAAAGGTTGAATGACCAAACCATCGCTAACAATCAAGAAAAGACATTTTAAGCATAAAAAGCAAATGTGTCTTGATGGCTTATTATAACAGTTATTATGATAAATTTGGGTAGAAAGTTAAATGGATCGTTGGGTAAGTTTGTTGGCTATCCTTAATTAATTATAATTTTTTAACAATACTTTTACTTTATTTTAAAAATAGAGTAAAAAATGGTTGGCTTTGGGTTTTTATCTCACTATGGTAGATAAAATTGATACAAAATGGTTTGTATTATCACTTGTATTTGTATTATAATTTTACTTATTTTTACAAACTATACACTAAAATCAAAAATTAATCACTTTGGTTGGGTGGTTTTAGCAAGCAAATGGTTATTTTGGTAAACAATTAAGTTCTTAAAAACGATACATGCTCATAAACAGATGGTTTTTGGCATCTGCAATTTGATGCCTGCCTTGTGATTGGTTGGGGTGTATCGGTGTATCAAAGTGCAAAAGCCAACAGGTGGTCATTGATGAATCAATCAAAACAAAACAACAAATCCAAAAAATCCAAACAAGTATTAAAACTTAGTGCCTTGTCTTTGGGTCTGCTTAACATCACGCAGGTGGCACTGGCAAACACAACGGCCGATAAGGCGGAGGCAACAGATAAGACAAACCTTGTTGTTGTCTTGGATGAAACTGTTGTAACAGCGAAGAAAAACGCCCGTAAAGCCAACGAAGTTACAGGGCTTGGTAAGGTGGTCAAAACTGCCGAGACCATCAATAAAGAACAAGTGCTAAACATTCGAGACTTAACACGCTATGACCCTGGCATTGCTGTGGTTGAGCAAGGTCGTGGGGCAAGCTCAGGCTATTCTATTCGTGGTATGGATAAAAATCGTGTGGCGGTATTGGTTGATGGCATCAATCAAGCCCAGCACTATGCCCTACAAGGCCCTGTGGCAGGCAAAAATTATGCCGCAGGTGGGGCAATCAACGAAATAGAATACGAAAATGTCCGCTCCGTTGAGATTAGTAAAGGTGCAAATTCAAGTGAATACGGCTCTGGGGCATTATCTGGCTCTGTGGCATTTGTTACCAAAACCGCCGATGACATCATCAAAGATGGTAAAGATTGGGGCGTGCAGACCAAAACCGCCTATGCCAGTAAAAATAACGCATGGGTTAATTCTGTGGCAGCAGCAGGCAAGGCAGGTTCTTTTAGCGGTCTTGTCATCTACACTGACCGCCGTGGTCAAGAATACAAGGCACATGATGATGCCTATCAGGGTAGCCAAAGTTTTGATAGAGCGGTGGCAACCACTGACCCAAATAACCGAACATTTTTAATAGCAAATGAATGTGCCAATGGTAATTATGAGGCGTGTGCTGCTGGCGGTCAAACCAAACTTCAAGCCAAGCCAACCAATGTGCGTGATAAGGTCAATGTCAAAGATTATACAGGTCCTAACCGCCTTATCCCAAACCCACTCACCCAAGACAGCAAATCCTTACTGCTTCGCCCAGGTTATCAGCTAAACGATAAGCACTATGTCGGTGGTGTGTATGAAATCACCAAACAAAACTACGCCATGCAAGATAAAACCGTGCCTGCTTATCTGACGGTTCATGACATTGAAAAATCAAGGCTCAGCAACCATGCCCAAGCCAATGGCTATTATCAAGGCAATAATCTTGGTGAACGCATTCGTGATACCATTGGGCCAGATTCAGGTTATGGCATCAACTATGCTCATGGCGTATTTTATGATGAAAAACACCAAAAAGACCGCCTAGGGCTTGAATATGTTTATGACGGCAAAGGTGAAAATAAATGGTTTGATGATGTGCGTGTGTCTTATGACAAGCAAGACATTACGCTACGCAGCCAGCTGACCAACACGCACTGTTCAACCTATCCGCACATTGACAAAAATTGTACGCCTGATGTCAATAAACCTTTTTCGGTAAAAGAGGTGGATAACAATGCCTACAAAGAACAGCACAATTTAATCAAAGCCGTCTTTAACAAAAAAATGGCGTTGGGCAGTACGCATCATCACATCAACCTGCAAGTTGGCTATGATAAATTCAATTCAAGCCTGAGCCGTGAAGATTATCGTTTGGCAACCCATCAATCTTATCAAAAACTTGATTACACCCCACCAAGTAACCCTTTGCCAGATAGATTTAAGCCCATTTTAGGCTCAGACAATCAAGTCATTTGCCTTGATACTCAAGGTCATGACCATCCACAGGCTTGTAACGCCAAAAACAGCACTTATCAAAACTTTGCCATCAAGCAAGGCATAGAGAAATACAACCAAACCAATACCGATAAGATTGATTATCAAGCCATCATTGACAAATATGATAAACAAAACCCCAACAGCACCCTAAAACCCTTTGAGAAAATCAAACAAAGTTTGGATAAAGAAACATACGACAAGATAGACAGACTGGGCTTTGATGCTTATGTAGAGCTACGCAAAGAATGGGCGGATTGGACCAATAAAAACAGCCGACAAAACGCCAATAAAGGCACAGATAATATCTATCAGCCAAATCAAGCGACTGTGGTCAAAGATGATAACTGCAAATATAGCGAGACCAACAGCTATGCTGATTGCTCAACCACTCGCCACATCAGCGGTGATAATTATTTCATCGCTTTAAAAGACAACATGACCATCAATAAATATGTTGATTTGGGGCTGGGTGCTCGCTATGACAGAATCAAACACAAATCTGATGTGCCTTTGGTAGACAACAGTGCCAGCAACCAGCTGTCTTGGAATTTTGGCGTGGTCGTCAAGCCCACCAACTGGCTGGACATCGCTTATAGAAGCTCGCAAGGCTTTCGCATGCCAAGTTTTTCTGAAATGTATGGCGAACGCTTTGGCGTAACCGTCGGTAAAGGCACGCAACATGGCTGTAGGGGTCTTTATTACATTTGTCAGCAGACTGTCCATCAAACCAAGCTAAAACCTGAAAAATCCTTTAACCAAGAAATCGGAGCGACTTTACATAACCACTTAGGCAGTCTTGAGGTTAGTTATTTTAAAAATCGCTATACCGATTTGATTGTTGGTAAAAGTGAAGAGATTAGAACCCTAACCAAAGGTGATAATGCAGGCAAACAGTATGGTAAAGGTGATTTGGGCTTTCATAATGGACAAGATGCTGATTTGACAGGCATTAACATTCTTGGCAGACTTGACCTAAACGCTGTCAATAGTCGCCTTCCCTATGGATTATACTCAACACTGGCTTATAACAAAGTTGATGTTAAAGGAAAAACCTTAAACCCAACTTTGGCAGGAACAAACATACTGTTTGATGCCATTCAGCCATCTCGTTATGTGGTGGGGCTTGGCTATGATGCCCCAAGCCAAAAATGGGGAGCAAACGCCATATTTACCCATTCTGATGCCAAAAATCCAAGCGAGCTTTTGGCAGATAAGAACTTAGGTAATGGCAACATTCAAACAAAACAAGCCACCAAAGCAAAATCCACGCCGTGGCAAACACTTGATTTGTCAGGTTATGTAAACATAAAAGATAATTTTACCTTGCGTGCTGGCGTGTACAATGTATTTAATACCTATTACACCACTTGGGAGGCTTTACGCCAAACAGCAGAAGGGGCGGTCAATCAGCATACAGGACTGAGCCAAGATAAGCATTATGGTCGCTATGCCGCTCCTGGACGCAATTACCAATTGGCACTTGAAATGAAGTTTTAACCAGTGGCTTTGATGTGATTTTGGCATGCCAAATCCCAATCAACCAATGAATAAAGCCCCCATCTACCATGAGGGCTTTATTTTATCATCGCTGAGTATGCTCTTAGCGGTCATCACTCAGATTAGTCATTAATTTATTAGCGATTAATTTATTAGTAATCACGCTGCTCTTTGATGATTTTAAGTGATGGGTATTCAAGAACGATGTCATACTCAGCACCGTTTTTATAGGCTTCTACTTCAAAGACAGGCTTGCCTAAAAAGTCATCAACTTCTATATCGCCGACTTGATAGCCACGAGTAGCAAGCATTTGAATGGCTTTTTGACGATTTTGGGCAAAGTTGCTGTCGCCATAAGCTTGTGCTTTAATACGGTCGTTAGCAACTGCGGTGGTAGAGATACCAACGACAGGCAACAAAACAGCAGCACTTAGCACACCAGCCAACAGTTTATTGGTTAAATTTTTCATAGTAGTTTCCTAATTATTATCATTGTAATTCATGTTTATCGTTATAAACAATCGTTATAAATAACTGTGTCGTGATAACCATTAATCACAAGTGGGTTAAATGCCTTTTGCCCAATGACAAATAGGCACAATGCTCTGTTTGTTCTATGATGGTCTATTATGATCATCATTTTATTGACCTATTTTTTTAATCGTAATGTTTGTTTGATGTTAGTATAAATTTTATCAATCAAACAATCACAAATTATATCAATCATAGACGGTAAACAGGCTTCATATTTTACGCATATTTCCCCAGATGTCTGTAGTGTTTCATAGATGATTTGTAAAACAATTGTCGGTCATTATTATCAATTGTAAACTGATGGCTAATTTGTAACCTTATGGCTAATGATAATATGAATAAAGCGTTATACTGTATCAAAGAATGAGTAAAAACCATCAATGGCATCTTATTTATCATCAGGTTGTGTTAATAAGATGCCAATTAAGCGACTAATTTTGTAAATTAATTAATAATCATTCATATTTGTATTTTTAAATACCATAAAAAATGGTAAAATATGCTCGCTTTTTTGATAGGAGCTGTCATGACAATCACGCCTGTTTATACCACATTCACCCCCACCAAAACACCCATAAAATTTTTTATGGCTGGCTTGACTTTTCTAATCGCTCATATCAGCCATGCCGATGATGGTCGCACCGACAATCAAGAGCCAATCAATCAAGAAATAGCCACCCTTGAACCCATCATTAACCATGCTCAGCCTGAGTTATTGTCCCATGGTGCATTAACACCAAAAACAGAACCAATACTGGCACAAACACCAAATTCTGCCGAAGATACGCTCATCGCCGATGAGGCGTTACTGCTTGATAACCCTGATTTGCTCAATCACGCCCTAAATTCTGCTGTCATGACCAACCATATGGCAGGCGTTCACGCATTATTGCCCATTTATCAAAAACTGCCCAAAGACCATCAAAATGGCATTTTACTTGGGTATGCCAATGCCTTGGCTGCTTTGGATAAGGGCAACGCCAAAAAAGCCATTGATGAGCTGCGTCGCATCATCGCCATCATGCCTGAATATAATGTGGTGCGTTTTCATCTGGCAAGGGCATTATTTATGGACAAACAAAATGAAGCCGCCCTTGACCAGTTTAATAAATTACATGCTGACAACTTGCCAGAGGAGGTGCGGCAGGTTGTTGGGCAGTACAGACAAGCGTTAAAACAACGAGATTCATGGACATGGCAAGTAGGCATGAATCTGGCCAAAGAAGATAACATCAATCAAACCCCCAAAAACACCACGCAAGGTCAATGGACTTTTGACAAACCCATTGACGCCATCACCCTAAGCTATCAATTGGGGGCGGATAAAAAGTGGTCTTTGCCCAAAGGGGCATATGTGGGAGCGAACACCCAAATCTATGGCAAACATCATCAAAATCACAAAAAATACAACGACCATTGGGGCAGACTGGGGGCAAATTTGGGCTTTGCTGATGCCAAAAAAGACCTTAGCATTGAGACCTATGGTGAAAAAAGATTTTATGGGCATGAGCGTTATACCGACACCATCGGCATACGCATGTCGGTTGATTATAGAATCAACCCAAAATTTCAAAGCCTAAACGCCATAGACATATCACGCCTAACCAACCATCGGACGCCCAGGGCTGACAGTAATAACACTTTATACAGCACATCATTGATTTATTACCCAAATGCCACACGCTATTATCTTTTGGGGGCAGACTTTTATGATGAAAAAGTGCCACAAGACCCATCTGACAGCTATGAGCGTCGTGGCATACGCACAGCGTGGGGGCAAGAATGGGCGGGTGGTCTTTCAAGCCGTGCCCAAATCAGCATCAACAAACGCCATTACCAAGGGGCAAACCTAACCAGTGGCGGACAAATTCGCCATGATAAACAGATGCAAGCGTCTTTATCGCTTTGGCACAGAGACATTCACAAATGGGGCATCACGCCACGGCTGACCATCAGTACAAACATCAATAAAAGCAATGACATCAAGGCAAATTATCACAAAAATCAAATGTTTGTTGAGTTTAGTCGCATTTTTTGATGGGATAAGCACGCCCTACTTTTGTTTTTGTAAAAAAATGTGCCATCATAGACAATATCAAGAAAAAATCAAGAAAAAAAGATTACAAATTTAATGATAATTGTTATTGTTTATGTTATTATTTATCAATGTAAATTTGCCGTATTTTGTCCATCACAAACGCATTTATCATCAATGCCCAGACAAATACGCCAAATGCACATTGTCAACATGCCAAAATAGGCATTAACAGACTTTTTTAGATAATACCATCAACCCATCAGAGGATTATTTTATGAAACACATTCCTTTAACCACACTGTGTGTGGCAATCTCTGCCGTCTTATTAACCGCTTGTGGTGGCAGTGGTGGTTCAAATCCACCTGCCCCTACGCCCATTCCAAATGCTAGCGGTTCAGGTAATACTGGCAACACTGGTAATGCTGGCGGTACTGATAATACAGCCAATGCAGGTAATACAGGCGGTACAAACTCTGGTACAGGCAGTGCCAACACACCAGAACCAAAATATCAAGATGTACCAACAACGCCCAATAACAAAGAACAAGTTTCACCCATTCAAGAACCTGCCATGGGTTATGGCATGGCCTTGAGTAAAATTAATCTATATGAACGAAAAGATATATCTCTAGATGCAAATAATATCATTACCTTGGAAGGTAAAAAACAAGTTGCAGAAGGTGAAAAATCGCCATTGCCATTTTCGTTAGATGTAGAAAATAAATTGCTTGATGGCTATATAGCAAAAATGAATGAAGCGGATAAAAATGCCATTGGTGACAGAATTAAGAGAGAAAATGAACAAAATAAAAAAATATCCGATGAAGAACTTGCCAAAAAAATCAAAGAAAATGTGCGTAAAAGCCCTGATTTTCAGAAAGTATTATCATCGATAAAAGCAAAAACTTTCCATTCAAATGATGGAACAACCAAAGCAACCACACGAGATTTACAATATGTTGATTACGGTTACTACTTGGTAAATGATGCCGACTATCTAACCGTAAAAACAGACAGCCCAAAACTTTGGAATTTAGGGCCTGTGGGTGGTGTGTTTTATAATGGCACAACGACCGCCAAAGAGCTGCCCACACAAGATGCGGTCAAATATAAAGGACATTGGGATTTTATGACTGATGTTGCCAACAAAAGAAATCGCTTTAGCGAAGTAAAAGAAACCCCTCAAGCAGGTTGGTACTATGGGGCATCTTCAAAAGATGAATACAACCGCTTATTAACCCGAAAAGACTCTGCCCCTGATAATTATAGCGGTGAATATGGTCATAGCAGTGAGTTTACGGTAGATTTTAGTAAAAAGAGCCTAAAAGGTGAGCTGTCTAGTAATCTACAAGACAGCCATAAAAAAACAGTAACCAAAACAAAACGCTATGACATCGATGCCAATATCCACGGCAACCGCTTCCGTGGCAGTGCCATCGCAAGCGATAAAGATGATGCAAGCAAAGCCAAACACCCCTTTACCAGTGATGCCAAAGATAGGCTAGAAGGTGGTTTTTATGGACCAAAAGGCGAGGAGCTGGCAGGTAAATTCTTAACCGATGACAACAAACTCTTTGGTGTCTTTGGTGCTAAACGAGAGAGTAAAGCTGAGGAAAAAACCGAAGCCATCTTAGATGCCTATGCACTTGGGACATTTAATACAAATAACGCAACCACATTCACCCCATTCACCAAAAAACAACTGGATAACTTTGGTAATGCCAAAAAATTGGTCTTAGGTTCTACCGTCATTGATTTGGTATCTACCGATGCCACCAAAAATGAATTCACCAAAGACAAGCCAGAGTCTGCCACAAACGAAGCGGGCGAGACTTTGATGGTGAATGATAAAGTTAGCGTCAAAACCTATGGCAAAAACTTTGAATACCTAAAATTTGGTGAGCTCAGTGTCGGCACAAGCAACAGCGTCTTTTTACAAGGCGAACGCACCGCTGAGAAAGCCGTACCAACCGAAGGCACAGCCAAATATCTGGGGAACTGGGTAGGATACATCACAGGAAAGGACTCATCAAAAAGCTTTAATGAGGCCCAAGATGTTGCTGATTTTGACATTGACTTTAAAAACAAAACAGTTAAAGGCAAACTGACCACCCAAGGCCGCCAAGACCCTGTCTTTAGCATCACAGGTAACATCTCAGGCAATGGCTGGACAGGCACAGCCAGCACCACCAAAGCGAACGCAGGGGGCTACAAGATAGATTCTAGCAGTACAGGCAAATCCATCGTCATCGAAAATGCCGATGTTACTGGGGGCTTTTATGGTCCAAATGCAAACGAGATGGGCGGGTCATTTGTACACAAAAACAGCGGTGATGATGGTAAAGTCTCTGTGGTCTTTGGCACAAAAAAACAAGAAGTTAAGTAGTAATTTAAACACAATGTTTGTTTGGCTGATGGGGTGGACGCTTAATCAAATATGAATGATTAAGATGATACGCCCAAGCCATGCCAATCATTGGCGGTATCTGTGGCAGATGATGAGGACTCATCATCTGCCATTATTATTGCTTGTCATTTGGTAGTATTGTACCAATTATTAATATTAAAATAATAAATGATTAAATGATATTTAATGAAAGTCAGGGTTATTTTGGTCATGGTTTTTCATGATTATTTAACTTATAATGCGTTATGGTTAGTAAAAATCTAAGTCTGTCAATGAAGCTATGGTGAGTGATTGTGCAAAAGATGGTCAAAAAAATCGGTATGGTGCTGTCAGGCGTGGCGATGGTTCTGTTAATGATAATAACAACGCCAAGCCATGCTACTGCCAAGTTGTTGCCGACCTCTCAAGAAAATCCAACCAAAACTATGGTAGATAGCTTTGGTCGTGAAACGCCACGAGGGGCAGTTCAGGGGCTATTGCGTGCAATTGCAGCAGAAGACTATGAGCTGGCTGCCAACTATTTGGACGGCCGTTATTTGGCAAAAACCCAAACGCCCAATCGTGAGATTGTTGAGCATTTGGTGGTTGCACTAGATGCAGGTGGCAAGCTGTATCCTGATTTACAAATCAGTCATGCCAGCGAAGGCGATTTGTCGGATAATTTGCCAAGTGATATTGATAAAGTTGGCGAGCTTCATTTGATGAATGAGCATATTGACATTTTGCTCAATCGCCGTGTGACTGATGATGACATGGTATTTTGGCAAGTGTCATCACAGACATTATCATCATTGCCCAAGATGACCACACACGCCCAAACGCTCTCAGAACGGCTTGGGCTGTCTGATGATACCACACACGCTCAAACCAAATATTGGCTTGAGCTTTCAGCATTGGTGCTGCTTGTGACGGTTTTATATTTGGCGATTAATTTGGCGGTATGGATTTTGTATTGGGTGAGTAAGGGGCTTTATACCACACTCACCAAAAAGCCTTTTCGCATTATGCCCAGTGTGATCATGCCGTTGTCTTTGGTGGTTTTATCGTTAATCTTACCGATAATTATGATCAGTGTTGGCGTGCCTTTGACATTGCGAAGTTCATTTGGTCGGATTAAGGATATTGTCGCTTGGGGTGCGACCGCTTGGCTGATGCTTCGTCTGCTTGATGGTATTTTTCGCCGTGCTGAGGCAAATTCATTAAAACGAGGTCGCCCTGAACAGGTTTCTATTTTAAACCTACTTAGAAAAGTTGCCAAAGCCTTGATGATTATTTTGGCGGTTATTTTAATTTTTGGTAATCTTGGGTTTGATTTAACCACAGGCATCGCCGCACTGGGGGTAGGTGGTTTGGCATTGGCTTTTGGTGCCCAAAAAACGCTTGAAAATCTCATCGGTTCAGTTGTGGTGGTTGCCGACCGCCCTGTGTATGTGGGGGATTATTGTAAATTTGGTACTTATGAAGGCACGGTGATTGATATTGGCATTCGCTCAACTCGTATCCGCACCTTAAACCGCACAATTGTAACTGTGCCAAATGGCGAATTTTCATCGCTACAGATTGAAAACTTTACTGCAAGGGATATGTTTTATTTTTTGCATGATTTATTCATCAAGCGTACCGCTGATTTGGCGGAAATTGAGCGAATGATAACCAATTTACAAGAATTTTTGGCAGCGCATCGGCTGACCAACCATGAATGGAATCAAGTTTGGATTAAGCAGTTGCGTCAAGAGTGTTATGTCATTGAGATGCGTGCTTATATTGATGCTGATGGTGCTCAAGATTTTTATGCCAAACAATCGGTACTGATTTTGGAGATATTAAAATTTTTAGAAAGTTATCATATTGAACATGCTTTACCATCACAATCCATTACGGTGCATCAAAATCATGACCAAAAAACCCCAAAGCATGAAAAAAACCCCAAGACATGATAAAATACGCCCCAATTAGCATCACTTAGGTTACGCCAAAGTGATTAACCAATACTTATCAAGGGCAAATCATGTATACAGACAGTCATGCACATTTGACTTATCTAAAGCTTGACCATTATGATAACAGACCTGAAAATCTGCTCAAAGCCATGTACCAAGCAGGCGTGAGGCGTACCATGGCAATCATGTGCCAGTTGTCTGAATATGACGATATTCACGCTTGGGTTGAGATGTCAGCAGATACCATGCCTGATATTGGTATGAGTGTCGGTGTCCATCCTTGCCAAGATGAACATACGCTGGCTGCCATCAGTCCTGACGAACTGCTAAAGCGTAATCATGAAAAAGTTTGGGCATTTGGTGAGACGGGGCTGGATTATTATTGGGATAAGGATAAATCATCTGCCCAAAAACACAGTTTTGCTGCACACATTGACGCAGCAAAGACCGCTAAAAAGCCCATTATTGTACATACTCGCAGCGCTTATCAGGATACTTTAGAGGTGCTGACAGCTGAGCGGTGCGAACATGGCATTATTCATTGCTTTACCGAAGATTATGCCTTTGCCAAGCGTGCATTGGATATGGGGCTGTATATTTCATTTTCGGGCATTTTAAGCTTTAATAAATCACAAGACCTAAGAGAGGTCGCTGCCAAATTGCCTTTAGATAGGGTGCTTATTGAGACCGATAGCCCATATTTGGCACCTGTTCCTAAGCGTGGCCGTGATAATGAACCAACCTTTGTGCCATATGTGGCAGAAGCTTTGGCAAAGATTTATCAAAAATCTGCCGAAGAAATTGGCCACATCACCAGTCGCAATTTTATCACTTTGGTCAATCAATATAAACCTATTATCTCACGCTTATGATGACAAATAAACGCATCAGCCTTGCCCCAATGATTGATTATACCACCATGGATTTTCGGGCATTTGCAAGGCTTTTTAACCCAAATATCCATCTTTATACTGAAATGATTAGCACCAGCGCCATCTTAAAAGGTGATGCCAAGCATCATCTTCGGTGTCATCCGACCGAGTCGCCTGTTGTGTTGCAGTTGGGTGGCTCAAATCCAGACGAGATGGCTAAAGCGGTTCGTGTAACCGAAGCACTTGGTTTTGGATATTGTGAGTATAATATCAATGTCGGTTGCCCCTCAGATAGGGTGCAGCACAATAAAATCGGTGCATGTTTAATGGCAGAACCGCAAGTCGTGGCTGATATGGTGCGTGCCATGAAAAATGAAACCGACAAACCGATTACCGTTAAGCATCGCATTGGTATTGATGACTGTGATAGCTATGAATTTATGCGTGATTTTGTGCAGACGGTGGCAGAGGCAGGTTGCACGCATTTTATTACCCATGCTCGCATTGCTTGGCTTCAAGGATTATCACCCAAACAAAACCGAGAAATTCCGCCATTACGATATGAAGAGGTTTATCGGCTGAAACAAGATTTCCCTGATTTGACCATCGAGATTAACGGTGGCATTAGCCATTTGGATGATATTAAGACGCAGTTGGCAAAGGTCGATGGCGTGATGATTGGGCGAGCATTTTATCACAATCCGTATTTGATGGCAGAGTGTCATCTTTTATGGGGCAGTCAGCCACCCAGTCATCGCCAAATTTTTGAAAATTTAATCAGCTATCTAAAAAAGCGTGCTGATGAAGGTGTGAATCTTGCGGTATTGACACGCCATTATTTGGGGTTATTTCAAGGCATGGCAGGAGCGAGACGCTGGCGTCAAGATCTAAGCGGTAAGTCTGTTTTGACGGTCGATGAGATTTATCAGTCAGGCGATCGAGTTTTATCCCAAAATGGTCAATAGGTTCATCGCTGACAGATTGGCTTATGAAAAAATCATCAAAAGCAGCACTAAGCTATTATTGATACTGTGGAGTAGCATTGGTGCAAAAATTGATTGTGTAGACAGCCGTGTATAGCAAAGTATTAATGACAGTGTCGCCATCATCACAAGGTCAATATAATTGTATTGAAAGTGCAAAAAAGAAAAAATACCGCTGGATAATAAACTAACAGCGATATTTGTGTGTCGCTCTTGGGTGAAAAAGGGGCTAAAAATATCCTCACCCAATCGCCAAAATAGCCCACGACAAATCAGCTCTTCATAGATTGGGGCACAAATCAGAACCAACAGTGCAAATAACCACATGGGCGTGCTGCCATCAACCAAACTTTTGACATCAATTGATGGCATGGGTTTTAGCCAATCGCTGAGTATGGCAACAAACCCACTTGATAAGATGATACCAACCAATAAAACCGCCAAAGCTTTAAAAAATGCCTTTGAATTCATGGCATGAAAGCCAAAATAACATTGCCATATTAAGATGGTTGTTTTGGTCGTATGACCCATAGTTTTGATACGCAGATATTGCCAAATCACAATAATCCATACCAAGCTGACAGCGGTTAATATCAATGACATGATTGTCAGCGTATTTTTGGCAATAAAAGATGGATTGAGCAGGTCATTAATACCGCTAAGCAATAACAACCAAGTATATTGAAGAACAAACATACTTGCAATCATCGCAATCATCAGAAACAGTGCGATGATTGCTGGGTATTTGGGTAATAAGGCGATGGATTTGGGCGTTAGTGACATTCAAGCTGTAATTGTTCAATGAGTGTATTTAGGATATCATCAGCGGTTTGTTCAGGATACTCAAGCGGAAACATATGCGACCCTAGAACATAATAAACAGGTATATCAAATTTTTTGTGGGCATCATCATAAGAGCCAATTTTGGTAAAATCGCTGTCTTGACCTGCAATTAAAGCGACTGGCTTGGCAGGTGAGATGGATTTTAGCCAATATAGTGATGGCATGGTGCGAAAAATTGCACTCTCTACAGATTTGGGAATACTTAGCGTATATTTGCCATCCGCCGTTGGCTTAAAACCGTATTTGATATAATTTTGAAAACTGCGTTCATCAAATGATGCAAACAAAGCCTTATGCCTTAGGGCTTGATATGCGTCATCACGGCTATCAAAGACATCTTTGCGGTATTTGGATTTTTGGGCGGGCGTTAATTGATCAATCAAATGGTATTGAAATTTTGGAATACGCCCTATGTATTTATCCATCGTCTTAGTTACATGATATAAAAAAGCAGAACGAGCTGTCAGCAAAGAAGGGTCTAATAAAACTGCTTGGCTGATGGGTTTTGGGTTAGCAATCAATGTCTGTAAGGTCGTCATGGCACCCAAAGAATGTCCAACTGCCACCAGTGTTGACACGCCATGCTCACGGCAGGCATCATCAATGCTATCACCGACTTGATGGGTCATACTTTGCCAGTGATGATCAACAGGATAGTTGGGGTGTGTGCCTAATTCATTGATTGACACGATGGTAAAATATCTGGCAAGCCTATCTAGCATGACTTGATATGTTGGTGTAGGAATACCATTGGCATGTACAAAATGTAACAGTGGCTTGCCAGTTTTTATGGATTTGGGCAGCTTATTTAGCTGATGAATTTGAGTGAGTGTCATAAGATCATCCTGATTGAGTGTTTTTATTACTATGATTCATCGCCAGTTAGTTATAGTTATGGCTTGTATTAATCAAGCATACATGACTTTGGGTAAATTTTCCAGTATTTAACACACAAGCCGCAACAAATCCACCAAGGTTTGATGTTTCTTAGTCATTTATTGTCTTAAAATATGCTATAATTTTCATGATAAATCATCAATTTTGGGATATTGCTGTCATTTATCCCTAAGTTTAGCTCTCACATGAAGTCATCAATATTAACTGTACTTAAGTTAATCACACCAATTTTGTATTTTAAGAAGGATGAATGATGAGTTATTTTGGCACCGATGGTATTCGTGGACAATTTGGAGTTTTTCCAATCACACCTGATTTTTTATTACGCTTAGGTTTTGGTGCAGGTCAGGTTTTAATGCGTCAATCGCTCAATAAACGCCCAAGCGTCTTGATTGGCAAAGATACCCGATTGTCAGGCTATGTCATCGAGGCGGCATTGCAGGCAGGATTTAACGCAGCAGGCGTTGATGTGCATATGCTTGGACCACTGCCGACGCCTGCAATTGCTCATTTGGTGAAAAGCTTTCATGCGGATATGGGCGTGGTCATTTCAGCATCGCATAATCCATATCAAGATAACGGCGTAAAATTTTTTAATCATGAGGGCAAAAAAATCTCTGATGAGATGCAAAATTCCATCAATGATCAATTAACCGCTTTGGTTGATGATACAAATGCCAGTTTGGCTCGCCTAGAGGGCATTAAAGCTGACGCTATTGGTAAAAATCACCGTATCGCCGATGCCAATGGTAGATATATTGAGTATTGCAAGGGAAGTTTTCCGTATCATCTAAATTTATCCAATCTTAAAATTGTGATTGATTGTGCCAATGGTGCAGGCTATAGTGTTGCTCCCAGAGTACTTCAAGAATTAGGTGCACAAGTCATTGCAATTCATAACACACCAAATGGCATTAATATCAATGACAACTGTGGTTCAACTCATCCTAATATTATTCAGGCGGCAGTGCGTGAGTATGGTGCAGATGTTGGCATTGCCCTAGATGGTGATGGCGATCGCATTATTATGGCAGACAATCAAGGAAACATTATTGATGGTGATGGGATTTTATACATTCTTGCCAAACACCTTAAGCCTGTAGGCGTGGTAGGAACGCTGATGAGTAATGTCGCACTTGAGCTGGCGTTGGCTAATCAAGGGATTGGATTTTACCGAGCTCAGGTTGGCGATCGTTATGTTATGCAAGCACTCCAAGAGCGAGGCTGGAGTATCGGCGGCGAGCCATCGGGTCATATTTTATGCTTGGATAAAAGCCGTACTGGAGATGCGATTGTGGCAGGTTTGCAGGTGCTAAGCTGCATAGCAGAAACAGGCAAATCTTTAAGAGAGTTGGTTTTGGATTATACGCCTTTTCCCCAAACGCTCATTAATGTACGCTTAACTCAAATGAGCAACCCTTATGATAATGATGAGCTAAATACTATCTTTAAAAACGCAGAAGAACAGCTGTCTGACCAAGGTCGGTTACTGATTCGTCAATCAGGTACCGAACCTGTCATCCGTGTGATGGTTGAGCATCAAAATCAGGCGGTATGCCAAGAGGTTGCCCAAAAATTAGCGGCAGAAGTTCGGCGTGTTTTGGCTTAAGTGAATTGACATAAAAGTAACTGGTAAAATGTCAAGTATATCATTAGTATACAATAAGTATGTAACTTGTCAGTACTATAGCCCATAAGCTCTATGAGATACGGGTGTGGTAAATAACTATTTTGGCAAGTTTGGGTGATTTGTGATGACAATGAGGAGATTTGAATGGATTTAACCGATTATCGACAATCCTATGAAAAATACAGTTTGGCTGATACAGGATTGCCAAGCAATCCATTGACTTTGTTTCGTGCTTGGTTTGATGAGGCGGTCGCTGCCAAATTGCCTGAACCGTATGCGATGAGCTTGGCAACTTGTGGCGGTGATAATCGCCCCAGCGTTCGTATTGTGTTGATGCGTGAGCTCACCGAGCAAGGTGTGGTATTTTATACCAATTATGACAGTGCCAAAGGTCAGGATATTGCTGACAATCCTAATGCTGAAGTGTTATTTTTTTGGCACAGTCTTGAGCGTCAGGTTCGTTTAAGTGGGCAAATGGTTAAAGTTTCGGCCGAAAAATCAGCAGCTTATTTTGCCAAGCGTCCACGAGAAAGCCAGCTGGGTGCTTGGGTGAGCCAACCACAAAGCGGCGTTGTTGATAATCGCCAAACGATGGAAGAAAAATTCTTGGCACTAGAGCGGCAGCATACTCAAAATGTGCCTTATCCAAGTTTTTGGGGCGGTTATGAGCTAATCATCGACCATGCCGAATTTTGGCAAGGTCGTCTTGGGCGTATGCATGATCGTATGGCATACACCAAACAAGGTGATGAGTGGCAAATCATGCGTCTTTTACCGTAGTGCCAGCTTATGGGCGATTGGTTGATTTGTGATGATTGGTGTTTGGTATTTTATCCATACCTAAAACCGAATCAGCCAATGACGCATTTTGGCAACCTTTACAACCTTATCAAAATTGCTACATATCGCAACCATTTAATCAGTTTATTTGCATTTTTTATGTAGATTGTCATACAGTAATTTGGCAAAATAAAAATAGATGCTATCAAATATATCACATAGCATTATATCAAGAATATCAAGGGAAATTTATGTTAACTTCAACCCTAAAAACCGCCGTAGTAAACGCCGTTATCAGTGGTGCTATTATGGCATCTGTTATGATGCCTGTCGCTTTGACAACAGTTGCCCATGCTGCCGCTGCTTCTCAATCACAGGCTACCAAAAATTTAAACAGCCAACTATCAGGCATTCGCTCGATGACGGCAAACTTTAGCCAAACTACACAAGCAGGCAATAAAAAAACCAATTTTACAGGCATGATGGGCGTTCAGCGTCAAAATCAGTTCCGTTGGGAAACCAAATCGCCTGCCGAACAGTTGATTGTCGCTAATGGTAATACCATGTGGATTTATGATAAAGATTTGCAACAAGCAACTCGGCAATCGGTTGGCAGTCAAATCGGAGAAGTACCCGCATTATTATTGTCAGGCGATCCAAGCCAAATTGATCGCCATTTTAATGTCAGCCAACCTGATGCGAATAAAAACTACTTTATTTTAACACCCAAATCCAGTAATGCTAATTTTGGTAGCCTATCATTAAGCTTTAATGGCGGCCGTCCCGTGATGATGGTACTTCAAGATTCTATTGGTCAGACCACAACCATTCAATTTAGTAATATTGCTTTAAATAAAAAATTGCCAGCAACGCAGTTTAATTTCACGCCGCCAAATGGTGTAGATGTGATTAATCAGTAATTTTTTACAATAAAAGGATACGCTATGAAACAAATTAAGATTAAGATTGAAGGTATGACTTGTGGTGGCTGTGTCAGTAGCGTCCAAAAAGCCTTACAAGCGGTGGTTGGCGTTGAGGCAATCTCTGTCAGTCTAGAAGATGGCTTGGCGGTGGTGGCATATGATGAGTCAGACTGCGATGTTTCGGCAATCGTTGAAGCAATTGAAGAGGCAGGCTTTGATACGCAATTGGTTTAGCTGATCATGCAGCTTAAACATGTTTGGATAGATTTTGGTATACCATTTGTTGAAAAAATCTCACCATAATCATTTGAAATGATTTCTTGGGATAAATTCATTGCTAAAATGATGTAATTTTGTAAAGTGTGTTATAATATCCCCATTTTATAAAATTGAGATCACATGGGGTGATTATGCCAGCCGAATGGTCAGCCATTGTCTATTTACTTGCCAGTTTAGGGCTTGTCGTCTTTATGCTTGTCGTGCCACGCCTATTGGGTGGGCGTTCAAGCGGTTCTCAAAAACAAGAAAACTTTGAAGCAGGCGTGGTTTCAGCAGGGACGGCTCGCATTCGTTTGTCTGCCAAATTTTACCTTGTGGCGATTTTCTTTGTGATATTTGACTTAGAGGCCTTGTACTTGTATGCCTATGCGGTGAGTGTGCGTGAAGTAGGCTGGGCAGGGTTTGCCAGTGCTTTTGTTTTTATTGCCATTTTATTTGTGGGGCTTGTCTATGAAATGCGTCTTGGTGCGATGAACTGGGCGCCTGCCGATAAACGCATTAAGAAAAAACGCATTCTAAGCCGTCCTGCTGACTTTGATTTGACTGCCATTACCGCTTTTCATGGTATTGATGAACTGCACACCGACCCCACAGGAAAAGTCCCTGCCCAGTCATCAGGGCGGATTTTTGCAGGGCGTAAAGGCTTACAAGCGGTGCTTGACAAGGACAGCGAACAGATGACAAACATTGACCACATTAATACCACAGGCCAGGTAACCACCCAAGATTTTAACTCATAATAGCACCGCCAATTGATTGACAGTGTTTGTTGGTATGGGTGATTTTTAAGTGATAAGGAAGGCTCATGATAATAAAAGGGTATAAAATTGATTGGATGTTTGCCATGCTTGCCATAATTTTTATGATAGCAGCAATTGTTTCTAATAATTTTGTATTCATGGGTTCAGTAATCATTTGCCTGATTTTTGGTGTTAAGAAAAGAAACAATCCTGACCATTAAGACAGTAGAGCAGATGGCAATGATAAATCAAGGGTAAAATCTGATTTGCAATCCTAAGGCAGTCATTTGGATAAATCCAAAACCAAATCTAAAATAACGCCAGTTTATTAACCAGCAAGATTAAGACGATGAAATATACGCTCACCAAACCAAACCAACATACCAAGCAATACCCACAACAAAGCCGTGAAATCATTGACGATATCACCCAAGCCGAGGTGGATAAAAATGTTTTTTTGGGCAGATTGTCCGATTTGACGCACAACCTTGCCAACTGGGGTCGCAAAAACTCCTTATGGCCCTTTAACTTTGGCACAAGCTGTTGTTATGTGGAGTATGCCACGACCTTGACAGGCGTGCATGATTTGTCTCGTTTTGGGGCGGAGGTCATTCGTGCCTCCCCTCGCCAAGCTGATGTGATGATAGTGGCGGGGACTTGTTTTGTCAAAATGGCACCTGTGATTCTCAGGCTGTATGAACAAATGCTAGAACCCAAGTGGGTCATCTCCATGGGGGCGTGTGCCAACTCTGGCGGCATGTATGACATTTATTCGGTGGTGCAGGGGGTGGATAAAATCTTGCCTGTGGATGTGTATGTTCCGGGGTGTCCGCCCAGACCTGAGGCTTTGATTCAGGCATTAATGCTCCTACAAAACTCAATCCAAGAGGAACGCCGTCCGCTGGGCATTCATCTGAATGAACAAGGCGTTATCCAACCTATCATGACACCCGAACGAGACCGCAAGATGGCTGACCGCATTGCTACGGTCAACTTGCGTAGCCAAGATGATGCGTTTTAAGCTGCTTAAGTTTACCCTCATCACCTAAATATGGCTGAGTAAATAAAAATTTCAAAAATGCGTAAATTTTTATACTTTTAAAAAATTGGTAAATACGAATGAGCATAAATCACACTCATGATTTTGGCGTGTTGGAAGAATTGACCGCAAACAACCATACTTATATCACACAATCTACGGCAGACGGCATACCAACCATTTGGGTGGCTTGTGATGAGCTGCTTGATGTTTTGCTGTTTTTACGCACATTGCCCAAGCCCTTTGTCATGCTTGTGGATTTGTCCGCCATTGATGAGCGTTTGCGTCAGTACCGCCATGGTTTGCCTGACAGTGATTTTACGGTGTTTTATCATCTGATGAGCTTGGAGCGAAATTCAGACATTCGCATTAAGGTTGCTTTAAAAGAAGGTGAGCATGTCCCATCTGCGACCAAGATTTATCCCAATGCCAACTGGTATGAGCGTGAGGTGTGGGACATGTTTGGGGTGGTGTTTGATGGGCATCCGCATCTGACACGCATTTTATTGCCCAAATATTGGGAGGGACACCCATTACGCAAAGAATATCACGCACGAGCCACCGAATTTACGCCCTATTTTTTAAACACCGCCAAACAAGAGTTTGAGCAAGAGAACTTACGCTTTGTACCAGAAGAGTGGGGCATGAAACGCTCTGGGCGCGATGAGGATTTTATGTTTTTAAACATCGGGCCAAACCACCCATCTGCTCATGGGGCGTTTCGTTTGGTGTTGCAGCTTGATGGTGAGGAGATTGTGGATTGTATCCCTGACATTGGCTATCACCACCGTGGGGCGGAGAAGATGGCGGAGCGTCAGACTTGGCATTCGTTCATTCCTTATACCGACCGCATTGATTATTTGGGTGGGGTGATGAATGAGTTGCCTTATATCATGGCGGTGGAGAAACTGGCAGGCATTACCACCCCTGAGCGTGCCAATATCATTCGCATCATGATGAGCGAGTTTTTTAGGATTACCAATAACCTGCTTTATTGGGGTACATTTATCCAAGACGCTGGTGGCATGACCCCTGTGTTTTATATGTTTGCTGACCGTCAAAAGGCGTATGATGTCATAGAAGCGGTAACAGGCTATCGCATGCACCCTGCGTGGTTTCGGATAGGCGGTACGGCTCACGATTTGCCAAATGGCTGGCAGCGGTTGGTGCGTGAGTTTTTGGACTGGATGCCAAAACGGATAGATGAATATGTCAAGGCAACCATGACCAATAGCGTGCTAAAAGGACGCACGCAAAATGTCGCCCAATATGATGCCAAACATGCTCTGGCGTGGGGCGTAACAGGGGCAGGACTAAGGGCGACGGGCATTGAGTTTGATTTGCGTAAAGCGAGACCGTATTTGGGTTATGAAAACTTTGAGTTTGATGTTCCCGTGTTTTATAACGGTGATGCCTATGACCGCTGTTTGGTCAAAATTGAAGAGATTCGCCAAAGTCTACGCATCATTGAGCAATGCCTAAATAACATGCCATCTGGGGCATATAAGGCTGACCACCCATTGGCTGTGCCACCGCCAAAAGAACGCACACTGCAAGACATTGAAACGCTGATTAACCACTTTGTTTCTGTGTCATGGGGGCCTGTGATGCCAGCTGGAGAGTCGGCGTGCATGGTAGAGGGGGTTAAGGGGCTTAACAGTTATTATGTCATATCCGATAAATCCACCATGAGTTATCGCACACGCATTCGCACGCCAACTTTTGCCCATTTGCAGCAGATGCCCAGCGTGATTAACGGCTCTTTGGTGTCTGATGCGATTATTTATTTGGCAAGCATTGATATTGTGATGGCAGATTGTGATAGGTAACTGCCTTTTTTCCAAAGATTGATGGTGATTTAACAATCAGTCTAAGAGCTATTAAATAGGCATTTATACAGGACGGTCATGCAAGAAATAATACAATCCATTGTTTTTATTGCTGCCGCCATACTGCACGGAATTACAGGCATGGGATTTCCGATGCTTGGTACAACCGCATTGGCTTTTATCATGCCATTGTCTAAGGTTGTTGCCTTGGTGGCATTACCAAGCCTGTTAATGAGCTTGTTGGTTCTATGTAGCAATAACAAAAAAGGGTTTTACCAAGAGATTGTTTATTATTTAAAAACCTATAAATTGCTTGCTATCGGTAGCGTCGTTGGCAGCATTTTGGGGGTTAAGCTGCTTTTGATACTTCCAGCGTCTTGGCTGTTTTTACTGATGGCAATCATTACATTGTATTATTCTGTCAATGGCATTTTAAATGTATGTGCAAAAGCAAAAAATATTCAAGTGGTTGCCAATAATAAAAATATGGTTCTGTTTGGGTTTTTGGCAGGCATCATCGGCGGTTCAACCAATGCCATGTCCCCCATATTGTTAATATTTTTGCTGAGTGAAACAGAGGATAAAAATCGCATCGCAAAAGCAAGCAACCTATGCTATCTTTTGGCGAAAATTGTTCAAATATATATGCTAAAAGACCAGTATTTGTTATTAAGTAAGAGTGAATACGGTTTAATATTTTTACTGTCCGTATTGTCTATTATTGGATTGTATGTTGGCATTTGGTTGAGAGCTAAGATTAGCCCAAATTTTTTTAAAATGTTAATTTTTATTGTTTTATTGGTATTGGCTCTAAAAATTGGGCATTCAGGTTTAATTAAACTTTAATTCATTATTAAATGTCTTAACTTATTATTAAATATCGTTATTAAATCATTGGCACAATGTTTTAGAATTTTAAATGCAAAAGGTTACCATGAAAATTGTTACCGACAAAACCCCCAAAGTGGACATTCACGCCATTTTAACGCCCCAAGAAATTGACGGCATTCATCATCACATTCATCACTACCCACAGCCCCGTGCCGCGGTGCTTGATGCTTTGAAACTTGTGCAAAAGCGTAACGGCTGGGTCAATGATGCCCAAGTGGTCGCCATTGCCAACATGCTTGGCATCAGTGTGGCAGATGTTGAGGGGGTGGCAACATTTTTTAATCGCATTTATCGCTTGCCTGTTGGGCGACATGTGATTTTGGTTTGTGATAGCATTGCTTGCTATTTGACAGGTTATGAGACGCTTTTGGCTGAGTTTAAGGCACAGCTGGGCATTGAGTTTGGGCAAACCACAGCTGATGGCAGGTTTACCCTGTTGCCAATTTGTTGTTTGGGAAATTGTGATAAAGGGGCAAGTGTGCTGATTGATGAGGACACTTATGGCCCTGTGCTGCCGTCCGAGGTCGGTCTATTATTGGAGCAATATGTATGAATAAGCCAAATGTCAGCGAACAGATTGACGCTCGTAAAAATGGACTTGCCCCAAGCCAGCTTAACCGCCAAAAAACGCCAATTTGGGGCGTGGGACTGGCGGACGGGCAAGCACCAACGTCACTTACGCACCCTTTGACATGGCGACTGTATCATCATGATGCACTGCTGACACTGGCAGATTATGAAGCCTTGGACGGCTTTGTTGGCTTAAAAAACGCCTTGAGCAAATCACCCAAAGAGGTCGGCGAGATGATAAAAACCGCCAATGTGCGTGGGCGTGGTGGGGCAGGGTTTAACGCAGGGCTAAAATGGACATTCATGACCCCGCCTGATGGGGGCGTGCGTTATTTGATTTGTAATGCCGATGAGATGGAACCTGGCACATTCAAAGACCGCTTATTGATGGAGCGTCTGCCTTTTCAGCTCATTGAGGGCATGCTCATCAGTGCCTATGCCATTGGGGCGAGCGTGGGTTATGTCTTTATCCGTGGTGAATATGTCCTAGCTGCCAAGCGCTTACAAAACGCCATTAATGAGTGTGTTGCCAATCACTTGCTGGGTGATGGGATTTTGGGGACAGAGTTTAACTTTACTTTGCATGTTCACACAGGGGCGGGGCGATATATTTGTGGTGAAGAGACGGCACTCATTAACTGTTTGGAGGGCAGGCGTGCCAACCCACGCACCAAACCACCATTTCCCCAAGTCTCAGGGGCGTGGGGTCGCCCAACGGTGGTGAATAATGTTGAGACACTAAACAACATGCCTGCCATTTTGCTAAATGGGGTGGATTGGTATTTGAATTTGCCAAAAGCCAAGGGCAAATCCACCACCCCTGGCACCAAAATCATGGGCGTGTCAGGGCGTGTCAAAGATGCAGGGCTTTGGGAGTTGCCATTTGGTCATACCGCAAGAGAGTTAATAGAGCTGGCAGGGGGTATGCAAGAGGGGCTTAGCTTAAAGGCGTGGCTACCAGGTGGGGCGAGTACCGACTTTTTGACCGCAAGTGATGAGCATTTGGATTTGGTGATGGACTTTGACCCCATCATGAAAGCGGGCAGTCGTTTGGGTACTTGCTTGATGATGGTGGTGGATGAAAGCCAAGACATGGTGAGTTTGTCAAAAAATCTACAACAGTTTTTTCAGCGTGAAAGTTGTGGCTGGTGTACCCCTTGCCGTGATGGCTTACCGTGGGGCGTTAAAATCCTTGATGCCATGGATAACGGACAAGCCCAAGCGGACGACATTGACAAACTCTCCGAGCTGACACGAGATTTGTGGCTTGGCAAAACCTTTTGCGCTCATGCCCCAGGGGCGATGGAGCCACTCATGAGTGCGTTAAAATATTTCCGTCATGAATTTGAGCAAAAAGTGAACAACTCAAAACCACAACAAAACAAGGTGGGGGTGTAACATGGCAGTCATTCATATAGATGGCAAAACTTATGATGTGGACGGCTCGGATAATCTGCTCTCAGCCTGCCTGTCGCTTGGCATTGATGTGCCTTATTTTTGTTATCACCCTGTCTTAGGTTCGGTCGGTTCTTGTCGTCAGTGTGCCGTCAAACAGTATAATAACGCCGAGGATTATCAAGCAGGCAAAGGGCGGTTGGTGATGAGCTGTATGGTTGCCCCCAGCGATGACATGTACATCTCTGTTGATGATGATGAAGCCAAGGCATTTCGCAAAAGCATTGTGGAATACTTGATGACCAATCACCCCCACGACTGCCCCACTTGTGAAGAGGGTGGTCATTGCCATTTGCAAGACATGACTTATATGTCAGGTCATCATCGTCGCCGTTACCGCTTTACCAAACGCACTCACCACAATCAAGAGCTTGGGCCTTTTATCGCTCATGAGATGAACCGCTGTATCGCCTGCTATCGCTGTGTGCGATTTTATCAAGATTATGCAGGTGGCGATGATTTGGGCGTGTATGCGTCTAATAACCGTGTTTATTTTGGTCGCCCAGAAGATGGGCAGTTTGACAGTGAGTTTAGCGGTAATTTAACCGAAGTGTGTCCCACAGGGGTGTTTACGGATAAAACCCATTCTGAGCGTTACAATCGTAAATGGGACATGCAATATGCCCCAAGCATTTGCCATGGCTGTTCGGCAGGCTGTAACATTTCAGCAGGTGAGCGTTATGGCGAGCTTCGGCGTATTGAAAACCGCTATAATCACGATGTCAATGGCTACTTTTTATGCGACCGTGGGCGTTTTGGTTATGGCTATGTTAACCGAGCGGATAGACCTACCCATCCCCTTAAAAAGGTGAATGGACAATTTGTCAAAACCAGTGCAGAGCTTGCTGTGGATGGTGTGGCGGACTTGCTAAAAGGTAAAAATGTGATTGGCATAGGGTCAGCCAGAGCCAGTTTGGAGAGTAATTTTGCCCTAAAAAGACTGGTTGGAGCAAACAATTTTAGCACAGGCGAGCGAGCGATTGTCAAAGATGTGGTGGAATTGGGTGTGGTATTATTACGCCATGAAGCGGTGCATCAGGCATCATTGGCACAGATTGAGACGGCAGATGGCGTGTTTATTTTGGGTGAGGACATTACCCAAACGGCAAGCCGTGTTGCCTTGTCAGTACGCCAAGCGGCTAAGAATAAAGCCCGCCAAATGGCAAGTGCCCTAAAAACTGAGCATTGGCTTGCTGAACCTGTCAAGCGTATCGGACAAAGTGCGTACAGTCCGATTTATGTGGCGTGTGTGGCAGATACTAAGCTATCCGACATTGCCAAAGTGTCCGCTGTTGCCACGCCAGATGACATTGCCAAATTGGGCTTTATGGTGGGCGATGTCATCAAGGCTTATGCTGATACGCTAGATGAGATTGGCAAAAGTGAGAACGCCATTTTTGCCAAAGAAAAACAGACGGATTTGGTGATTGATGATGAGATGGCGATGCAATTTTTGGCACATCATATCGCTTATGATTTGATTATGGCAAATCGCCCACTTGTTGTTACAGGCACCAGTTTGACATCAAAAGTAATCGTTCAGGCCGCAGGTTACATTGCCCAAACCTTGACCGCCAAGCGCGCCAAAATCGCCCATGTGGAGCGTGAATTTATAGAAGTGCAAAACGCCAAAATCCGTGATGAGGTCGCCCGTCAGTTCATTGACCCTGACAAGGATGCCAAAACGGACGGCACGCACACCACAGAGCGAGACCCAAACGACTTTGAAAAAGAGCTGTCATCTCGTCTATTAAAGATAAATACTCTGTATGCTGATAAAACAGGCGTGTATGTTGCCATGCCGGAGGCCAATAGCGTGGGTGTGAATTTATTGGGTGGGCAGGCGATGGAGGAGGTTTTGGCACAAGCATTTGAGGCGGCGGTCGTGTTAGAACATGATTTGTCAAATCTGACCCCAAACCAATTTGACAAATTAACACAAAAAACACTCATCGTACTAGACCATCAGTCTTATGAATGGCATGATAAAGCTGATTTTGTGTTATCAAGTGCATCATTTGCTGAAAGTGATGGCACGCTTGTCTCTGCTGAGGGGCGAGCAGGGCGGTTTTTTGCAAGCTATGATAAAAAATATTATGAACCAACCAGCGAGCTAAAAGACAGTTGGCGTTGGCTACATGCACTTGACAATGCCATGACAAACAAGATGGGTGAACCCATCTGGCGCCATCTTGATGATGTCATTGATGAGCTGGTTGTAGAGTATCCACACCTTGCTCAAATCAAAGATGCTGCCCCAGAGTCAGATTATCGCATTACAGGGCTAAAAGTTGCCCGTGAGCCACGCCGTTATTCGGGGCGGACGGTGTTACGCTCACCTATTTCTATTCACGAACCCATGCAACCTAAGGACTTAGACAGTGGTTTGACTTTTTCAATGGAGGGTTATGTGGGCGATAAAACCAATCCAAGCCTTATCCCTTTTGCGTGGTCAGCAGGCTGGAACTCCCCACAAGCATGGAACAAATACCAAAATAAAGTCGGTGGGCGATTAAAAGGTGGTGATGTGGGCATTCGTCTGTTTGAAACACTGCCAAAGACGCAAATGGTGTTTGGGCGTGTTGATATTGATAATGCAAATGTTGCTACAAGCATTTTTTATGGTCGTGCGGTGATTGTGCCTGTACATAACCTATTTACAAGCTCACGTATGATAAGCCGTAGCCCTGTGGTAGCAAGCCAAATCAAACCTGCCATGTGGATGATAAACCATGATGATGCAGAGCGTTGGATGGTTAAGGTGGGCGATAAATTAACCCTAAGCCAGCATGGGGCAGAGATTACCTTGCCTGTGGAGGTGGTGGATTATTTGGCGGACGGCTGTATTGGTTATCCTGATGGTGCTGTACCGCTTATGGTCGGTATACCAACGACTGTCAAAAAAGCAGATAAGGACACGCCTGTCTATGTGCCTGACCATCAAAAGAGCATGCAGAGATTGGCAAGTATCAAGCGTGAGAATATCTTTACACCAAAGGCAGGGTTTAATAACGCACCGTTTGCGATGAATAAAGTGGGGGCATAAATGAGTATTCGTGTGATTCCTGATGTGCCATCATGGCTTGGTGCTTGGTCGTTTGAGTGGTGGTCGTTTGTTTTTATGACTGTCCAAACGCTGATTATTTTTTTAGGGCTTGTCATGACAGCGGCCTTGATGATTGTGTATGAACGGCGTATGTTGGCGTTATGGCAAGACCGTTATGGCCCAAATCGTGTTGGCTGGCAAGGCTCGCTACAACTGGTGGCGGACATGCTCAAAATCTTTTTTAAAGAAGATTGGACACCCAACTTTGCCGACAAACGCCTATTTACCCTAGCTCCTGCCATTGCCATGTTTGGTGCTTTAGCATCTTTTGCCATCATTCCCTTATCGCCCACATTGGGGGCAGCAGATTGGAACATTGGCATTTTATTTTTCTTTGCCATGGCAGGTTTGGCGGTGTATGCGGTGATGTTTGGCGGCTGGGCTTCTGCCAATAAATTTGCTTTGCTTGGCGGTCTGCGTTCAGCGGCTCAGACGATAAGCTATGAGGTCTTTTTGGGCTTATCGCTCATGGGCGTGGTGGCGATGACAGGGTCATTTAACCTGCGTGAGATTGTCTTAGCTCAGGCAGATGTTTGGAATGTCATTCCACAATTTTTGGGGTTTTTAACCTTTTGTGTGGCAGGGGTGGCAGTTACCCACCGCCATCCTTTTGACCAGCCAGAAGCGGAACAAGAGCTGGCAGAGGGCTATCATGTGGAATACTCTGGCATGAAATTTGGCATGTTTTTTATCGGTGAATACGTCAATGTGGTTGTCATCTCAGCACTCATGACCTGTTTATTTTTTGGGGGTTGGCTTGCCCCATTTAATCTGGATTTGCCCTTTATTCCCCCAGTGTTTTGGTTTTTGATTAAGACTTTGTTTTTTATGACTTTATTTGTGCTAATTCGTGGTTCGCTTATGCGTCCCAGATACGATCAGGTGATGAATTTTGGCTGGAAAGTGTGCTTGCCCATAACACTGCTAAACCTTTTGGCGACTGCTTTTGTGATTTTGATGGTGAATTAAATGTTTGCAACTTTAAAAAATACGGCGGTGGGCATGTTTACCATTGTACGCTCCATGTGGATGGTCAACAGCCACGCCCTAAGACCCAGAGACACGATTTTATACCCTGAACAGCCCGTGCCTGTACCGCCCCGTTTTCGTGGTCGCATTGTGCTGACCCGAGACCCTGATGGTGATGAACGCTGTGTGGCGTGTAACTTGTGTGCGGTGGCTTGCCCTGTGGGTTGTATTAGCCTACAAAAGGCAGAGCGAGAAGATGGGCGTTGGTATCCTGAGTTTTTTCGCATCAATTTTAGTCGCTGTGTGTTTTGTGGCATGTGTGAAGAGGCATGCCCAACCACCGCCATTCAGCTCACCCCTGATTTTGAGCTTGGTGAATATGACCGCCAAAATCTGGTGTATGAAAAAGAACATTTGCTCATCAGTGGTGTGGGTAAATACCCAGAATACAACTATTATAGAGTAACAGGCATGGCAACGGACGATAAACCCAAAGGGTCGCACGAGCGTGAAGCAGAGCCTGTTAATGTGCGGAGTTTGTTGCCATGATTGATGTGTTAAAGGCGTTTTTGGCAAATGGCAGTGTGGTGGGTTTTTATGTCTTATCGCTGGTGGCAATTTGGGCAAGCCTAAGGGTGGTAACGCACGCCAATGCTGTGCATGCCATTTTATCCATGATTGTATCATTGTTGGCCGTGGCGGGTATTTTCTTTATCTTAGGTGCTCCATTTGCAGGCATTCTTGAAATCATTGTCTATGCTGGGGCGATTTTGGTGTTATTTGTGTTTGTCATCATGATGCTAAATCTAGGCACAGATACCACAGAAGAAAAAACATGGCTTACCGCCAATGCGTGGGCGATGCCTGTGTGTCTGATGATGATTGTTGGGGCGGTGCTGATTGGTTTTATTGGCTATGGCACAGACCAATCCATACAGCTACAAAGCGATACCATCTCTGCCAAAGATGTGGGTGTACGCTTATTTACGGGGTATGTGTTGCTTGTGGAGGTGGCGGCATTTTTGCTTTTGGGGGCATTGGTTGCGGCATATCATTTGGGTAAAAAAGCACTTGATGATGAAAACATCAGCCACAGCCAAACATGCCCTGATATCACCTCTAATACATGGGCAAATCAAGACAAAGAGCAACAGGAGAGAGCCGATGCAAAATTATAATGTAGATACTCTAAATACCCCCTTTGCCCATGAAGTCGCCAAATTGGCATCTGATATGGGCGTGCCTGCTCATCATGGACTGATTTTGGCGGCCATTTTGTTTGTTATTGGACTGGCTGGCGTCATGGCAAGACGCAATGTGTTGTTCATGCTCATGAGTTTGGAGATTATGATGAACTCAGCTGCCCTTGCCTTTGTAGTGGGGGGTAACATGTGGGGCAAGGCAGATGGGCAGGTTATGTTTGTGTTTATTTTGACGCTGGCAGCAGCAGAGGCGGCGATTGGGCTTGCCATGCTTTTGCAATTTTATCATCGTTTTAGAAGTCTTGATGTCAATCACGCCAGTGAATTAAAGGGGTAGGGTGGTATGAATTTGTTAGCATTGACCTTTATTTTCCCTTTAATTGGATTTTTGATATTGACCATGGGGCAAGGCAGAATTGGCGAAAAACCTGCTACCATCATTGGGGTGGGGGCGATGGGGCTGTCGGCTGTGTGTGCCTTTGTCAGTATTTTTGGGTTTTTGACAAAAGGGCAACAGGCGATGTCTGTGCCACTTTGGACATGGCTGTCGGTGGGCGATTTTACTCCCAAATTTGGGCTGTATCTTGATGGATTGTCTGTTACCATGATGGGCGTGATTACAGGCGTGGGCTTTTTGATTCATCTGTTTGCCAGTTGGTATATGAAAGGTGAGGCAGGATTTGCCCGTTTTTTTAGTTATCTGAATTTATTTGTGGCAAGCATGCTCATGCTTGTGCTTGCTGATAACCTTTTGCTCATGTATTTGGGCTGGGAGGGTGTGGGCATTTGCTCATATTTGTTAATTGGCTTTTATTATCAAAACCGAGCCAACGGGCGGGCGGCGATAAAGGCATTTACCGTAACCCGTGTGGGTGATGTGTTTTTGGCGATTGGGCTGTTTTTACTGTTTGTTGTATTTGGTACGCTTGATATGGCCGCCATCAATGCCAAAGCAGATGCCATGTTTGCTGTTAATGACCCCATGCTACTACTCATCGTGGCAATGCTTATCGGCGGCGCGTTTGGTAAATCAGCACAAATTCCACTGCATACCTGGCTTGCAGATGCGATGGCAGGCCCTACGCCTGTTTCCGCTCTTATCCATGCAGCCACCATGGTAACCGCAGGGGTGTATTTGATTGCCCGCATGCACCCTTTATTTGTGCTGACCCCCCAGATGCTCTTATATTGGGTGGGCGGTGTTGGTGCATTGTCCATGCTGGTGGCAAGTTTTTGTGCGTTGGCACAGACCGACATTAAGCGTATTTTGGCGTATTCTACCATGAGTCAATTGGGATATATGTTCATTGCCTTAGGGGTTGGAGCATGGCAGGTGGCGATTTTTCATTTGATGACGCACGCATTTTTTAAAGCCTTGCTATTCCTAGCCAGTGGGGCGGTGATTGTCTCAACACACCACGAGCAAAACATTTTTAAAATGGGTGGTCTGCGTCATAAAATTCCCCTTGTGTTTTGGTCATTTGTGGTAGGTGGTGGGGCGTTGGTTGCCTTGCCTTTTGTAACGGTTGGCTTTTATTCCAAAGAAGCGATTTTGTGGGAGACTTATGCCACAGGACACATGGGTTTGTTTTGGGCAGGCGTGTTTGGGGCATTTTTGACCTCTGTTTATACTTTCCGTTTGATTTATCTTGTGTTCTTTGGAGAGCAAAAAACGCATGGCGAGTCTTTAAAGGGCATAAGTTACGCTTTGCCTTTGGTGGTGTTACTGCTATTGTCAACAGGAATTGGAGCATTAATCCATCCCCCCTTGGCAAATGTTTTACCGATGAGTGTGGGCAGTACTCTAACAGATGCTAAGCATACCGCTGAAATTATCGCTGTTGGCTTTACTGTCTGTGGCTTGGTGTTTGCCTACTTTTTGTATGTCATAAATAAAGGCAAAATTTTGACAAAATGGACAAATTCTACCTTTGGCACAGCATGTGTTTATTGGTGTTACCATGGATTGGGCTTTGATGCGTTGTATGACATTATTTTTGTTAAACCCTTTTTGGGTATCACAAAGGCATTAAAATCTGACCCAATAGACCGCCTAATAAATATCTTAGCCATAGGTGCTTCATGGGGTAATAAATTAACAACAAAAACCCAAACTGGGCTTTTGCATACTCATGCCATCAGTTTTGGTGTAGGTCTGGCGGTTATTTTAATCTTAGCATTGATGATGGTGGTGTAACATGGCATTAGAACAAAATTGGATACTACCAGCATTGATCGCAATTCCATTGATTGCAGGCTTTTTATGCTGGTTAATTGAAAAAATCAGCGATCGCCTGCCACGCTGGATTGCACTGATTGGCATGGTCATTACTTTTATTTTGACCTTAGTGCTTTGGCAACAAGGGAATTTTAATACGCTACTGGTAACAGATACAGCGGTCAGCGGTGAGACATTGCCTTGGGCGGCACAGTTTATCCTGCCATGGATTCCAAGTTTTGGCATTAAATTTCATTTAGCGATGGATGGCTTGTCTTTACTGATGATTGCGTTGACGGCATTTTTGGGTATTATGGCGGTGGGCTGCTCATGGGGCGAAATTCAGCGCCGTGTGGGATTTTTTCATCTTAATCTGCTGTGGTCACTAGGCGGCGTGATCGGCGTATTTTTAGCCATTGATTTGTTTTTGTTTTTCTTTTTTTGGGAATTGATGCTGTTGCCGATTTATTTTTTGATTGCACTTTGGGGACATAATGCCACAGGGGGTAAGAGCAAAGAATACGCAGCAACCAAGTTCTTTATTTATACACAAGCCTCAGGCTTGATCATGTTAATTGGCATTTTATTATTAGTCATTATTCAGTTTAGCCAAACAGGTGTTTTAAGTTTTGATTATCATGATCTCTTAGGGGTAAATCTTGGTGATTGGGAATATGCCATCATGCTTTGCTTTTTTATTGGTTTTGCAGTTAAGCTGCCAATATTTCCCTTGCATGGTTGGCTGCCTGATGCCCACGCCCAAGCACCAACGGCAGGTTCGGTAGATTTGGCGGGGATTTTGATTAAGACGGCGGCATTTGGCTTGTTGCGTTTTGTCATTCCATTATTTCCAAATGCCTCGGCACAATTTGCCCCAGTGGCGATAACTTTGGGCATGATTGGCGTATTTTATGGGGCATTTTTGGCATTTGCCCAAACCGATATCAAGCGACTGCTCGCTTATACCAGTGTGTCGCATATGGGTTTTGTCGTGCTTGCCATTTATGCTGGCACACTTGTATCGTTACAAGGTTTGATGGTGCAAATGCTCGCTCATGGTCTATCAAGTGCAGCACTGTTTATTATGGCAGGTCAAATTTATGAGCGTTTGCACACTCGTGATATGACGGTAATGGGTGGCATGTGGGGACAGTTTCGCCGCCTTGCTCCATTTATGATGTTCTTTTGTGCGGCATTGTTGGGCATACCTGGTACGGGTAACTTTATTGGTGAGATTTTGATTTTGATTGGTGCTTTTGCCATACATCCGATCTTCGTCACACTTGCCACAGTAAGCCTTGTGATGGCAGGACTGTATTCTTTGATGATAATTTATCATGCGTTATTTGGTCAAAATACCACGCTTGAATTGGTGAAGCAAAATCACGGTACGCTAAAAGATTTGGGTAAACGAGAATTGGTATTGCTACTTTCTTTGGCAATCGGTTTGGTATGGCTTGGCTTGTACCCTCAGCCTGTTATGGATAAGTCTGAAGGGTCAATGCAGTGGATTGCCAGTGCTTATGCACATGATGTCATCATGGCAGATGAGCCAATGCATGGCATTCGATTGATTGAAGGGAATATGGGTGACTATATGCATGCCCATCACCATCAGCTGCATGGTCAAGGATATGACGCTGGCATACATCATCACAAAGGCTCTGATGGCCATCATCACGATCACCAAACCAAGCAGGGGGAATAATCATGAATCCGATGATTTTTGAATCTATTTTATCAATACTGCCTGCTGTGATCGTGGCACTCACTGCACTCATCGTGATGATTACCATTGCTGTCAAGCGTTCTCATTTTTGGGCAGCAACACTCAGCGTCGTGGGTCTAAATATGGCGTTGCTGGCAGTTATTTCCCAAGCCTTAGGCTTAGTGCCTGCAGGCGTATCTTTTGGTGAATTGTTTATCTTTGATGGTTTTGCAATTTTCAATATGGGCGTAATTTTGATTGCAGCATTGGCTTGCTGTACATTAGCATACGGCTATTTTGAGACCTTACAAGATCATAAAGATGAACTGTATTTGATTATGCTAATCTCTACGCTAGGGGCAATGCTAATGACAGGTGCAGCGCATTTGGCGGCATTTTTTATGTCGCTTGAGCTGTTGTCTGTACCGATGTATGGTATGTTAGCATACACCTTCTTGCGTTCTCGATCGCTTGAGTCGGGTTTAAAATACCTTATCATGTCCGCCACCGCCTCTGCCACCTTGCTGATGGGCATGGCGTTGATTTTTGCTGATGCAGGTACTTTATTATTCAAAGATTTGGCAAGAAATCTTTTGATTGGTAATTTGTCAGGCTTAAGTGTGGCTGGGGTGGTCATGATGTTGGCAGCTGCAGCATTTAAATTATCAGCAGCACCATTTCATTCATGGGTGTCAGATGTCTATGAAGGTGCACCAGCACCAATCGCTGCTTTTTTAGCAAGTGTGAGTAAAGTGGCAATGATGGCACTTGCACTTAGATTCTTTGTGGGTAGTATGTTTACTGCCATGCCAGCTTTTGAGACGATTTTGATTGTTGTCATTGTTCTGTCTATTTTAATGGGTAACTTGCTTGCAATCCGCCAAAATAACATTAAGCGTATGCTTGCTTATTCTTCGATTGCACATATTGGCTATGCATTGACAGCACTTTTATCAATCGGTGCAGGTAGCTTGCCTTTGGTGAGTATGTATATGGCAGTTTATGCACTGACATCTATTGGAGCGTTTGGGGTGATCACACTGATGTCAAGCCCATATCGTGAGCGTGGACGCACTTCTATCAGTGGCGAAGCTGATGACCTGCGTTTTTATCAAGGGTTATTTTGGCGTCGTCCCGTTCTAACGGCGGTACTGACTGTGATGCTACTATCATTGGCAGGTATTCCTCTGACGGCAGGATTTGTTACCAAATTTACCATATTCTTTGCGGCTGTACAAGGCATGCACTTCTTGGCGGCTGGTATGATTATTTTGGGTAGTGCCATCGGTTTGTATTATTATTTGCGTATTTTGGTCAATCTGTACCAAAAACCCAAAGTCAATCTTGAGTTTGATGCACATCAACATTGGGGCGTTAAGGCAGGCGGAGTCATGGCGATGATTATCACTGCACTTATCGTTATCTTTGGCGTACTACCAGAAGCAATGATGCAAATGGCTGCCCGAGCAGTGATGTTGTAATAAAGATTACGATTTATCAGTAAATCAGCACCCAAATGAGTGCTGATTTACATTTATGCCAATCTTGGTCATATCAAGTTAAACCTTGACAATAAAAAAAGAGCTTAATCATAAGCCCTTTTTATCGCATCGTCAGAAAATTAAACGGCACAAGCATCACTTGCCAAATAAGTTTCAAGTTCTTCTGAACCGCCGATGCGTTTGCCACCAACAAAGACTTGTGGTACTGTATCATGGCCAGTGATGGCACGAACACTTGTCATGCTGGCATCTCGACCAAGTACAACTTCTTCATATGCAACGCCATGAGATTTTAAAGCCTCTTTAGCCTTGGCACAAAAATCACAACCAGGCTTGGTAATAATGGTTACAGATGGCTTCTCTTCCCAATCTGGATTTAAAAATTTGATCATGGTATCAGCATCAGAAACCTCAAACGGATCGCCATCTTTTTCAGGCTCATCAAAGATTTTGACAATCATGCCATCATCAACAAGCATCGAATAACGCCATGAACGCTTACCAAAGCCCAAATCTTCTTTGCTAACCAAACGATTCATACCTTCGGTAAACTCACCATTACCATCTGGGATTAAAGTGATCTTGTCACTTTCTTGGTCGTCTGCCCAAGCATTCATCACAAAGGTATCATTCACCGATACACACAAAATATCATCAATGCCCAGTTTTTTAAATTCATCTGCCAATTCATTATAACGAGGCAAATGTGTTGATGAACAAGTCGGCGTAAAGGCACCTGGTAATGAAAAAACCACGACTTTTTTACCACTAAAAAGCTCATCAGTGTTCACATCAACCCACTGATCACCTTGGCGTGTATGAAATACAGCATTTGGGACTTTTTGTCCTGTCATGTCTTTAAAAGCCATAATAATGTTCCTTTTGGTTGTGATAAAACTTGTATGAAAAAAATTGATAGTATTTAATTTAATTTATATTTATTATATAAGAATATTTATTAATATTTCAAGTGATAATTTTAAAGGCAATCAAGGCAATTTTTTGAATTTGATGCGTGACTGATGATTTGACTAAAGCCAAATTATCAGTCAAAATACACAATAAAAGTCCAATGTCTGTTAAGATGACATTGGTGATTAAGATGATAATGACAAAGAGAACATCATGAGTGATGACAAAGCAGTGACATTGACGGTGCTATCAAAGACAGTTTGGTCGCCCAATTTATTTAGTTTTACGACAACCAGACCTAAGGGTTTTCGGTTTGAGGCGGGGCAATTTGTTCGGCTGGGATTATGTGCAGATGAGCTGATTTATTATCAAGATAAGCATCAAGATACGCCTAAATCTGAGAGTGTAAGTCCAATTTTTCGTGCGTATTCTGTAGTATCGTCTCCGTATGATGAAACACTTGAGTTTTTTTCGGTGGTGGTGGCTGATGGGGAGTTTACATCACAGCTTCAATACTTACAAGCAGGTGATCAGTTGTATCTTAATACAATACCGTTTGGGTTTTTGACGCTATCACGCTACCAAGAACCAACGCCAAAAACATTATGGTTATTAGCAACTGGCACAGGGCTTGCACCATTTTTATCCATTCTACAGGATTTATATGCTTGGGAGCACTATGATAACATTGTGCTTGTATACAGTGCACGAACTCAAAGTGAATTGGCGTATCAAGACAAAATTCATTCATTGGCAACAAGCTTTGGGGGGTTGGTGGATAATCCTGCTCGTTTTTATTATGTGCCAATCGTAACGCGTGAAAAAGTCGCTGGCTGCTTATCTGAGCGTATTCCAAGCTTAATTAATAATGGTGAGCTTGCCAAGACAGCAGGGGTAGCACTCGACACTCAATCGCATGTCATGCTGTGCGGTAATCCACAAATGGTTGAGGACACCAAAGAAGCACTCAAAGCACAGGGGCTTAGCATGAATCGTCGTGGCGTTGGTCACATTGCCGTAGAAAATTATTGGTAAAAACCACCAGTACGCTCTTAGCTTGGCTTATATTTGTAACTTGTATTTGGTTAAATCGTGGCTTGTATCATAAAAATAGCCACTTGTTGATGCTAATGCCTAATAAAAATCCCATCATGCCAGTCATGAGCAATAAGATGGCTGATGCTAAAACCATCCCCTAAAGATATTAGGGGATGAAAAAGTGATTTACATTTTTTCTACGGTCTTAATACCAAGTAATTGCAGGCCTTGTTTTAGAGTTTTGGCGGTCAGTGCTGCAAGTCGTAGGCGAGAGGTCTTTGTCTTATCATCAGAGCTTAGGATTGGGCAGGCTTCATAAAAACTTGAGAAAATACCCGCCAATTCAAATAGGTATTGACACAATAGATGTGGCATACCGTCTTTGGCAACCAATAATAGCACTTCTTCAAATTGAAGCAATTTGACCGCCAAGGCTCGCTCTTTATCTTCATGAATCACAATCTCACCGCCAATATCTGCCATATCAAGCCCTGCACGCACAAAAATCGAGCGAATGCGTGTATAGGCATATTGCATATAGGGTGCAGTATTGCCCTCAAATGACAGCATATTATCCCAATCAAACACATAGTCGGTGTTACGATTTTTGGAAAGGTCGGAATATTTAACCGCACCAATGGCAACCGCTTCAACGACAGCACGCTTTTCTTCAGCACTAAGATCGGGATTTTTTTGCTCGATTAGGGTGGTTGCACGCTCGATTGCTTCATCAAGCAAATCGGCAAGCTTAACCGTGCCACCTGTGCGTGTTTTAAAAGGTTTACCATCCTTGCCAAGCATCATACCAAAGGTAAAATGCTCCATGACAAATTCATCAGGTACAAATCCTGCCTTGCGTGTGATGAGCCATGCTTGCTGTGCATGTAGGGTTTGGCGTGCATCGGTAAACAAAATGACACGGTCAGCATGAAGTGTATGATAGCGGTAAGCTGCTGCAGCGATGTCGGTGGTTGTGTAAAGATAGCCGCCATCCTTTTTTTGGATGATGACGCCCATTGGGTCGCCTGCTTTATTTGTAAATTCATCCAAAAAAACCACCACAGCACCATCATCTTCGACCGCCAAACCTTTGTCTTTGAGTGTTTGAACAATGCTGGGCAGCATTGGATTATATAGGCTTTCACCCATGGTATCATCACGCGTTAAGGTAACATTTAGGCGGTCATAAGTGTGCTGACATTGTGCCATGGTGATATCTACAAGTTTTCGCCACATTGTTAAGCAATACTCATCACCGCTTTGGAGTTTTACCACATAATTACGAGACTTTTTGGCAAACGCTTCATCGCTGTCATAGGCGTGTTTTGCTGCACGATAAAATGCTTCTAAATCAGATAAATCCAAATCCTTGACATCGTCATTTTGTACCTTTTCAAGATAAGCGATGAGCATGCCAAACTGCGTACCCCAATCACCCACATGGTTAGCACGGATAACGGTATTACCTAAAAATTCAAGCGTGCGTACGACGCTATCACCGATGATGGTTGAACGCAGGTGACCGACATGCATTTCTTTGGCGACATTTGGGGAGGAGTAGTCAACCACCACGGTATCATTTTGGGCGGCATTTACGCCCAAAGTGCGACTGATATTGGCTTGATTGGCATGTTTAGATATCCACTCATTTTTTAAGAAGATATTAATAAATCCAGGGCCTGCAATCTCAAGTTTTTCGGCGATATCATCAATGCTTAAATGATCAAGCACCGTTTGGGCAAACTCTCGTGGATTTATACCCAGTTTTTTGGCAGCACCCATGATGCCATTGGCTTGATAATCCCCAAATTGTATTTTATTGGATTGACGCACCAAAGCCTCAACCTCGCTGCCTGCACCAGCTGCGATCATTGCCTTTTTAATTTCATCGTTTAAAATTGCTTGAATATTCATCGATTGCCTATGGATAAATTATAAAAATGAAAAAATTCTGATTAAATAAGCCATGATTTTAGCAAATTTTCTATAAAAAATCTTGATTAATTGGCAAATGATGCCAAGCAAGCTTTTGTATGTTTCATTAAGTTAAATAAGCTAAAATACTCAAAATCAAAAAAACCGCCCAATCTCTAAGATAGGCGGTTTTTAATAATGGCGGAAGCTGAGAGATTCGAACTCTCGGTGGGCTATGAACCCACGCCGGTTTTCAAGACCGGTGCATTCAACCGCTCTGCCAAGCTTCCATAAGCGGTATATTAATAAAAAATGGCGGAAGCTGAGAGATTCGAACTCTCGGTGGGCTATGAACCCACGCCGGTTTTCAAGACCGGTGCATTCAACCGCTCTGCCAAGCTTCCAATGCGTCGTATTATAGACGAATTTTTTGTAAATGCAAGGATTTTTTATAAAAATTGGCATAATTTTGTTATATTTAAACACCAATTGCCCATGGGGGACGATCATGGAAGCTCAAACCTTTCTATAAAGGCGAAACTAAGAAGTTATTAAAATAATTTCGGCTGACGGCGAGGGGTACCAATCTCCTCGATACTAATTTCATCGGTTGTACGACAATTTGTTTGGGGGGTGATAATATCTCGTGCCAGTGCTACCAGTTCATAGATCGTACGGCGTGTATGGATCAGATTATCTTTAGGGTTTTGCCAGCTGGAGCGAATGGCAAGGGGTGCAGGGGCGGGTATAGTATGGATGCCAGCCTTGGCAAATTGACGGCGCGCCCGAGCCATATGATAGCGATCTGTCACCAAATAAACTGTCGTTGATAGCTCATGATGGCTGAGTAATTTGGCAGTAAAAACGGCATTTTCGCAAGTATTCATACTGGCGTTTTCGTTGATAATCACCACCTTTGTCCTGCCAATATGCTCAATCAAATAGTCGCGTAGCCATGGGGATTCGGCACCACTGGTAATAATGCTCAAAGGATACAGCTTGTGCAGATGAATGGCGGCATTTGCACGGCTTTGGGTAAAGTGGTTTAGGCTGATTGTACCAGCTGAGTTTTTGGTTAATCCACCGCCAAGCACAACGATACTTGTGGCATCATCTTGAACGGTAGCTAAGGTGAGGGCAGAATACAGATTAAGTAGACCAACACCAAGATTGGCAAATATAGGCGTTAAGGCACTCGCTATGCCAATCAGTATCACAGTACTACCCACTGCAATAAATTTTAAGGATTTTAATACCACACATCTCATGGTGGAAGTGCGTTTTTTTGATCTGTTAGTTGTAGCTGCCATCAGCATTAATCCAGGCAGGTTCACGCACTAAGGTGATGTTAAATTTTTGTTTAACTGCAGCGATGATAACATCAGCTGTGGCTTTGATATCCTCTTGGGTGGCAATAAACGGCATATGATTGGTTAAAACAAGTGCTTGTTTGGCGTGGGTTAATATCGGCGGCACACCTTGACCTTTAAGTCCTGCTTGGTCAATCAGCCATCCTGCAGGTACTTTAACCAAAGTTTTGGTAATAAGATAGCATGGCAAATTAGGATAATCTACGCACAGTTTTTGATAATGTTCTGTTGAGATGATTGGATTTTGAAAAAAAGAGCCACAGTTGGCCAAAACTTTTGGGTCGGGTAGTTTGCTTTGGCGGATGGCAATAACTGCATGATACACATCTGTCGTGGTAACGGTAGTCCTGCCTTGATGATTTGCCAGCTGTTTTGCATATGTGTGCAAATCGCCATAGCTACTTAGAATGCGTGTTGGGTTTTTATGTAATCGCAGTGTCACCGCACAAATGAAGTAGCGATTTGGCTCATCTTTAAAAATGCTATGACGGTAGCCAAATTGGCATGCTTGTTTAGACAACTGTTTAAACTGCTTGCTCGCCCATTCATAAACCTGTACGCTGACCAACACATCGTCAAGTTGTACACCATAAGCACCAATATTTTGCACAGGTGCAGCACCGACAAGCCCTGGAATTAAGGCAAGATTTTCAAGTCCAAACCAGCCTTTATGCACGCAATCGGTTACCAGATCATGAAAATTTTCACCTGCTTGCACCTGTAAGATAATTTCTTGGTCATCTTCAAACAGCACACGCCTACCCATCATGCGAGGTAAAAGCACGGTGGTATGCAGTCTGCTTGGCAATAAAACATTACTGCCACCTGATAGCACAAACCAAGCGTTATTTAGCTTAAGTGTTGGCAAAGCGGCTGCATCATGAATGACGATCGCTGTATCTGCAACAGACGACAGTGCCATAGTATTCATCGAAGACAGGTCATAATTTTGGTAAGTGTCAAGCATGGAATATGTCAATTGATGGGCAATGGGTTGCATTATAGCGGTAGCAGGTTTGATAAGTCAATCCGCAGCCAGTGAATCTTGATGATCAAGCTGCCATACCGTGATATACCGATCGGCAATTTGCTGAAGATGGGCGTACATTTGCTCAAAATCTTGCTCATCGCCATAATAAGGGTCAGCAACCGACCGACCTTCTGGATCAAATAAGCTAAGCTTTGCCATATCTCGACCATTAGCATGCATCATGGCAGTAGTTTTAAGAGTTTGTAAGTCTGATAAATTGGTGTCATCCATCGCAAAAATGAGCTCAAATTCATAAAAATCTTCCAAAGAAACTTGGCGTGCACGAAGCCGACTTAACTCAAAACCAAGTGACTCACCAGTGGCGATGGCGCGTGGATCGGGTGGATTGCCAATGTGATAGCCCGCTGTACCTGCTGAATCCAAATAAACATCAGGCAAAAAATTGGTCAGTTTGGCACGCATGACAGCTTCAGCGGATGGACTTCGGCAGATATTACCCAAACAAACAAAAAGAATCGATCGTGGTATGGTCATAGTAGCTACCAATGGTGTTTAAATTTATTTAATTCTCGACGCTGCTTTTTATCAGGCCGGCTGTCTGGACGCGCCAAATTAAGCAGTTTTCTTTGTTCAGCCATAAAAGCACGCTGAGTTTTGCTTGCATCAGTTTCTTCATACAATGTCGCTGCAAGGGTAGCATTACCCCGATTTTCAGATAGGGTTTTGATGATGACGGTTTTTTCTTCAAGGCGTGTCGCATGCCCTTGGCGAATGGTGAGTGTATCGCCGACTTGTAGCTCTTTGCTGACTTTGATTTTAGCACCGTTCATATGTACTTTGCCTGCTTCGATGGCTTCTTTGGCAAGGCTTCTGGTGCGAAAAAATCGTGCTGCCCATAGCCATTTATCAGCACGCACCTTAGTAAGCTTCGTTTGATTCATAAAATTTATCACTTTATTTAATTTTATAGGTGGTTGGTGGCTTGATGGTTTTGTAGGCAATCATGGATGGCGATGGCAATTTCATAAGCCAAATTTACCGGTACAGCATTATCAATCATTTTATAACCGTCATTGACATTTTGATAAATGAATTTAAAGTCATCTGGAAAGCCTTGTATTCTTGCCACTTCTCGGACGGTCATTCTTCTGTATAGATGCTCTTTGCCAATAACAAAACGAAAATCGTTGGTGCCATGTTTTTGCATTTTGGGCGCTTGTGGGTGTAATTGGCACTGACGACCTGATGCCTGTACCGTAAAGCCTTGTTCGTGCCATGCCTTGACATGATTTCGGCTCATATAAATGGGTGAAAAACTGCCAATGAAATATTCATTGTTATTAATGGCTTTGGGATTGGTTTGATTTTTATCTAACGCTGCAACAGCTGTTTGTTGTAAATCCCAAATAACATCTTTGAGCGTAATTTTGTTATCGTCTTCTGCAGTTGAACCAATTGGGAAGTTAAAGTTAATGGCTAAATCTTTACGAAACCCAATATAAAAAAACGCTTTCTTTCTTGAGCAACACCATAGTTTTTGGCATTCACCATATTCACAGTAACATCATAACCGCAATCATCAAACATGTTTAAAATACTTTTAACAGCGTCTGAATGTCTATTAGCAAGCATACCGCTAACATTTTCTGCCAAAAAAACTTTGGTTGTTTGTTTTTTAAAATACGAATATAATCATAAAATAACTGACCACGAGCGTCGTTAATACCACGCAAAGCACCCGCTTCTGACCACGATTGACAAGGCGGCCCACCAATAATGCCATCAATATCGTTTGGGAAATCCTCTTCTAAGATATGGCGAATATCGCCTTCAATCAACTTGGTATTATGATGGTTGGCTTTAAAGGTTGCCCAAATACTTTTATCATATTCGTTAGCAACAGCAATGTTAAATCCTGCTTTTTAAATCCCAAATCAAGACCGCCACAACCACTAAATAAACTGATAATATTCATACACTAAAACCAATTAACTTGGCTGATTTTAATTGAGCTGGATTGTTGGGATTTTTGATATAAACATCTTGAATATTAAATCCATCAATATAACTTAGCAAAAATATCTTTTACCCATTTTTCTAATGCTCCACCCATTTGATTGGCACGATTGAGTCCATGTAAATCACGGGTCAGTTCATAAGAAAAATCTGTGACAATATTAAAAATTGCATTAATAATATTCATAATATTACTTCAAAAATAGCTGATAACCCACATCTTCTGTTAAACCTTGACATTCGTAGCCAATATCAGTAAGTGCGTCTAGAATTTGACGGCTATTACTATGACTGGCCTGCAATCCTACCAAAATTCGTCCTTCGGCAGCACCATGATTTCGATAATGAAATAGGGTAATATTAAAATCTTGACCCAATTTTTCTAAAAAATTGAGCAGTGCACCGGGCCGTTCAGGAAAAATCACTCTAAATAATTGCTCATCTTCTAGATTGGCATGGCCCCCAATTAAGTAACGAATGTGTGTTTTGGCCGCCTCATCATCGGTTAAGTCATAAGCTGTATAGCCGTTTTTTACCAAAGTATCGCTAATTAAGATGCGTTCTTTTTGACCTTCTTTTAGTCCGATACCAACAAAAACATGGGCAGTATTGGGGTTAGTGGCGTCCATACGATAATTAAATTCAGTGATATTTCGTCCTTGTAGTACACGACAAAAATCCAAAAATGCACCAGTTTTTTCAGGCAATTGTACCGCAAAAATTGCTTCTTTTTGTTCACCGATTTCGGTTCGCTCAGCAATATAACGCAAGCGGTCAAAGTTCATGTTTGCACCCGAGATGATGGCAACGCAGTTTTTGCCACTTAGGTTGTGCGTTTGGATAAATTTTTTCATACCTGCTACTGATAAAGCACCTGCCGTCTCAACAATGGAGCGATTTTCTTCAAAAATATCTTTGATGGCAGCGCAGATTTCATCGTTAGTACAAGTGACGATTTCAGGCTCAATCACAGTACCTGAGCCATCAGATTTTGATAATTTGGCAATTTGATAAGGCAGCTCGCCAATTTGGGCAACTGCTACGCCATCAGCAAATAAAGATACCTGCGGTAGGCGGACACGCTTATTGGATGCTAGGGCGGCTTTTAGGCAAGCTGCACCTTCAGGCTCAACAGCAACCACCTTAATATGTGGTGCAACTTCTCCTAAAAAAGCTGCTACGCCCGCCAACAGACCGCCGCCACCACAAGCAATAAATACATAATCAATATTACGCCACTGCTGTGTCAGCTCAAGCCCAATTGTTCCTTGTCCTGCAATTACCAGTTCATCATCATAAGGTGCGATATAAGTCATGCCGTCAGTTTCAGCTTTATGCATCGCAAAGCGGTTGGCTTCATCGAAGCTATCACCATGCAAATACACTGTGCCACCAAAGGATTTGACTGCCTGAACTTTGATATCAGGCGTCGTGGTTGGCATGATAATTAAATTATTAATACCCAAACGGTTGGCAGAATATGCCACACCTTGGGCATGGTTACCTGCTGATGCACAAATGATGCCTTTTTGTTTTTGAGCGTCGGATAATTGGCTGATTTTATTATAAGCACCTCGTAACTTAAAACTAAAAACAGGCTGTAAATCTTCTCGTTTTAGACGAATGTGGTTATCAAATTTTTTGGAAAGTTTGGCGGCAGGTTCAAGGGGGGTATGAATAGCAACATCATAAACAGTGGCTTGTAAGATGGCACGGACATAGGGGGTAAGCATGAGTATTCCTTTATTCTACCGTTGTTTTTAATTTTTTATCACTAGAAATTTAATGGCTCATAAAACGATTTAACCTTAAGATCAAGATGTATTAAGTGGATCATTGACTTGGTTACTGCCTATTATTGGTCATATGACCAATTAAAAACACGCAGCAGTAACCAAATCTAACATCATTTAAGCATCAAGGCTTGCCATGACCGCTTCGCTAAAATTGACATTGGTATAAACCTCTTGAACATCGTCCAAATCCTCAAGCATGTCAATCATTTTAAGAACTTTTTGAGCATCATCAATATTATCAATGTCCGCTGTCGTACTGGGCGACATGGTAACCTCCATGCTATTTGGCGTCAATCCAGCAGCAATCAGTGCATCAACAACAGTACCAAAATCTGCAGGCGAGGTGATAACCAAAAGGCTTTCGCCATCGTTTTCGATATCCTCTGCACCAGCTTCTAAGGCAATCTCCATGATGCTATCTTCTAGGCTTAAATCATGAAAGATGATTTCGCCACGCTTACTAAATAAATACGCAACCGAACCTGAAGTACCCAGATTGCCGCCATTTTTACTAAAGGCGTGACGCACCTCGCCGACAGTACGATTGACATTATCAGTCATGGTTTCAACAATGACCGCTACGCCACCAATACCATAACCTTCATAGGTAATCTCTTCCATATTGTCATTATCACCACCCCCAGCACCACGCTCAATCGCACGCTTGATGACATCTTTGGTCATGTTGGCGGCGTTTGCTTTTTCTAGAACGGCACGCAGGCGAGGGTTATTGGCAGGGTCTGGATCACCTGATTTGGCGGCTGAAACGATTTCACGGATAATCTTGGTAAAAATTTTACCCTTTGCAGCATCCTGCTTGGCTTTGCGATGTTTGATATTTGCCCATTTACTATGACCTGCCATAATGCACCTTTGCTAAAACAATAAAAAATACTAAAAAGTAAAGTGATTGTATCAAAAGGCTTGGGTAACTTAGATAATTATCCAAGCCTTTGATGGATTCAATCACACAATCAAAGAAAGTTAAAAAGATAAATTTTAGCAAATTTTTAGGGATTTGATAAGCCTAAAAAATCACAATCTTTATAATCAGGTAAAAAGAGGATAAATCTGATCAATGAATTGTTAACCAATTTTGATTGTCAACCAATGCTGATGATTGCAAAACCTGACCTAGCCAAAGCTTGCAAACAAATCATAGTCACTTGCTTCATCAATCACGACTGTCAGCATATCACCTGCTTTGACTGTTGCATCAATATTGTCCACATAGACATGACCATCAATTTCGGGTGCATCAGCATAGCTTCGGCAAATGGCAATATTTTCTTCTGTATCAATTTCATCAACCAAAACAACCAATGTCTTACCGACTTTTTCGGCAAGTTTTTCGGCACTGATTTTTTGTTGTAATGCCATCAAGCGTTCATAACGAGATTGTTTGACTGATTCAGGCACAGGATTGGGTAAATCGTTTGCCACCGCACCTTCAATCTCTGAATAAGTAAAGCAGCCAACACGATCCAAGCGAGCCTTGGTCAGCCAGTCAAGCAGATACTCAAAATCTTCGTCGGTTTCACCAGGAAAGCCTACCACAAAAGTTGAGCGTATGACGATATCAGGGCAAATGGCACGCCATGCTTGAATACGCTCTAAAGTATTTTCGCTCATCGCTGGACGCTTCATGGCTTTTAGTACATTGGGACTGGCATGCTGAAATGGAATGTCCAAATAGGGCAATAAACCTCCCATGCCAGCAGAAGCTGTCATGCTGTCCGCCATAATTTGAACGACTGCATCCACATGTGGGTAAGGATAAACATAGTGCAATCGTACCCAAATGCCTAATTTTGACATCGCCTCACACATATCATAAAATTTAGACTTAAGCGGCCAACCTTCCCAAAATACAGTTTTATATTTTAAATCCACGCCATAAGCTGAGGTATCTTGAGAGATGACCAAAAGTTCTTTGACGCCTGATTTTTTAAGTGCAACCGCTTCTTTCATGACGCTGTCTATTGGACGACTGACCAAATCGCCACGCAGCGATGGGATAATACAAAAAGTGCAGCGATGATTACACCCTTCAGAAATTTTTACATAGGCATAGTGTTTGGGCGTAAGTTTGATGCCTGCATCATTAATCAAATCAATTTTTGGGTCGTATTCTTTTGATTTGATCGGTTTTGGTACATGATGATTGACCGCAGAAATGACCTCTTCATAAGCATGAGCACCTGTAACCGCCAAAACGGCAGGGTGCATGGTGCGAATTTTTTCGGCGTCTTTACCCAAACAACCTGTAACAATCACTTTGCCATTTTTATTAATCGCTTCACCAATGGCGTCCAAAGATTCTTGTACCGCTGACTCAATAAATCCGCAGGTATTCACCACGACCAAATCTGCACCATCATAATCATTGGCAACTTGATAACCCTCATAAGTCAGCTCTGTGATGATGCGTTCACTGTCCACCAATGCCTTGGGGCAGCCAAGTGATACAAAGCCAATTTTTGGAGTGCCATTTGATGTGGATGTCGCCACCGCACCGCTTTGGTCGATACTGCGGTTTTGGTTATGGTTTGCCTTGTGATGATAGGCAGGTTCGCTGGGCAGTGGTGTATTTTGGTGGTTGGTTTTTGGGTGAACTGTTTTTGGATGAAATACGATTGGGCTTGACATAGTTGTTTGGCTCGAATGATACTGGCGAATTAAAATAGCTGGTAAAAATCATCATAGTTTAGCACAACTGCCTTTATTGGGCATCTGAATTTGGCTTGGTGTAGGTGGTATTGGGTGTGCTGACCATACCGACCGATATTTGCCATCAAAGAAAAAATCCCCAAGCCAGGGGAGACTTGGGGAGAAAGTGAAAAGCTCATAAAAGCTACACTAAAAATGGCGCAGCGGACGGGGCTCGAACCCGCGACCCCCGGCGTGACAGGCCGGTATTCTAACCAACTGAACTACCGCTGCATATGGTGGGTGGTAACGGGATCGAACCGCTGACCCTCTGCTTGTAAGGCAGATGCTCTACCAACTGAGCTAACCACCCTAAAATGTTTTTGTTGATAACAGTAATTTTATCAAAGTGACTGTATCAAACAAAGTAGATATGGTGTCAATATATCTTCATTTTAAGTTCTTGAACAAATGTTTGTTTGTTCTTTGTGGTGCGTATTATATAGAAATTTATCACAGTGTCAAATACTTTTTGGATAAATTATTTGATATTTTGGATAAATTTTATAAGTTATTGATATTTAATTGGTTATTTTTTTATTATTTACTGATATTTTTGGTACTTTTTGATACGAGTACCATACTTTTAGGTTTGATGATGGGTGCATCTTGATTGATGAGCTGATGGACTTTATTTATATTTTTTAAGTGTACACTTGTAAAAGGGCATGAATTGCGATACAGTGAGATTTTTAATGTTAGACATTGGTTTTATTGATTGTCATTTGGTTAACAAACTAAGCATTTTTAAGGTTGATGGACCATCATCAAAAGGATTTGATTATGTTTCGTACATTTACTGAGCTATCCGTTAAAATGGTGAAAAGCGATCTGCCTTGGCTATTTGGGAGTTTTGATTGTAGGATATTGATTATTTTTGGATAATTAATAATTAAACGGTTAATTTGCTCGATTTTGGTTTTATCAGGAGGATAAATAATGAACAATAAAGTATATGAAAATGCCAAATCGGCATTGGCGGATATCGTCAAAGATAACCAAACCATCGCAGTGGGTGGGTTTGGTTTATGTGGTATTCCAGAGCAGCTGATTGCTGCACTGTGTGATACTGGTGTTAAAGGCTTAACTTGCATTAGTAATAATGCTGGTGTTGATGATTTTGGCTTAGGATTATTACTAAAAACCCATCAGATTAAAAAAATGATCGCCTCATATGTGGGCGAAAATAAAGAATTTGAACGGCAATTTTTATCAGGTGAGCTGGAGGTTGAATTGACACCTCAAGGCACATTGGCAGAAAAGCTGCGTGCAGGCGGTGCTGGCATTCCTGCTTTTTTACCAAAACAGGTGTCGGTACACAGGTCGCTACTGGCAAAGAAATCAGGCAGTTTGACGGTGAAGATTACATCATGGAACGCTCATTGGTGGCTGATGTGGCATTGGTTAAAGCCTACAAAGCTGACAAGGCAGGCAATTTGATATTTCGCCATACAGCACGCAACTTTAACCCCGATGTCGCCACCGCAGGCAAAATAACTGTGGTTGAGGTTGAAGAGCTTTTAGAGATAGGGGAGATTGATCCAAACAGTGTACATTTGCCTGGTATTTATGTACATCATATCATTGTAAATGCTAATCCAGAAAAACGCATCGAGCAGCGTACCATCTCGTAGTGTATCATCATAATATTATTATAAGGAGTATCAGTTATGGCGTGGAATCGTGAACAGATGGCACAAAGAGCCGCAAGATGGTTTTTATGTCAATCTTGGTATTGGGCTACCAACCTTAGTTGCCAATTACATTCCAAAGGGTGTTAATGTTATGCTACAGTCTGAAAATGGATTACTTGGCATTGGTACATTTCCTACCGAAGATGACATTGATGCCGATTTAATCAATGCTGGTAAGCAAACAGTGACCGCACAAATGGGTGGCAAGTTTTTAGTAGCTCGCAATCATTTGCGATGATTCGTGGTGGCAAGGTGAATTTGGCAATTTTGGGGGCGATGGAGGTTAGCGAACACGGTGATTTGGCCAACTGGATGATTCTAGGTAAGATGGTTAAAGGCATGGGCGGTGCGATGGATTTGGTTACAGGCGTGCAATGGGTGATTGTATTGATGGAGCATGTTGCCAAAGATGGTTCATTTAAGATAAAATCTAACCGTACCTTACCTTTAACAGGTCAAAAAGTGGTACATCGTATTATTACCGATTTGGCAGTTTTAGACATTACAAATAACGGTTTAACATTAATTGAGTTGGCAGATGGTGTTCATTTTGAAGAATTGCAACATAAAACAGGTGTGCGTATCATTGAAAAATAATTAATAATTTTTTAAATAAATATGATATAAAATAATGAAATGATGACACAAGATTTTATTCAATGAGTGATTGATTATTATGCTTGAAAAATAAACGATAATGATTTATATTGTCTTTTTTTTACATTTTGACAAACTTTTTAACAAATTCTGCCTGATTTTGTGATGATTGGTGATAAAAGTAGGCACAATGTGATGGCATTTGCCATCGTTAAAATGATTAACACAGTCAGCAAAAGCGATGATGATAACAGGTAATACCATGAACCAAATTTTTCATTTGATGACACAAACCAAGCATACAAATCACACCAAAAAGGTGCTAAAACTGAGCATGCTGTCCTTGTGTTTGCTACACATCACCCAAACTGCCATGGCAGAGGATACCCTTAAGGATGTGCCAAAAGCAACGGATTTTTCTGTCATCTTAGATGAGGTTGTTGTAACGGCGACCAACGGCACCAAAAAATCCCAAAAACCCTTTACCAAAGCATCGGCCACCAGCGTGCGAGAAAATGTATTTAATGCCAGTGAGAATATTGACGCCATTGTGCGCAGTGTGCCAGGGGCGTTTACTCAGCAGGATAAATCCTCTGGGCTGGTATCATTAAATGTACGAGGCGATAGTGGATTTGGGCGTGCCAATAGCATGGTTGATGGTGTAACCCAAACCTTTTACAGCACCTCAACCGATGCTGGGCGTGGGGGTGGCACCTCACAGTTTGGTGCGGTGATTGACCAAAATTTCATTGCAGGCGTTGAATTAAACAAAGGCAGTTTTAATGGCAAAGGCGGTATCAACACCTTAACAGGTTCGGCCAATTTTCGTACGCTAAATGCTGATGATGTGATTAAAGATGACAAAAATTTTGGCTTCATTGCCAAGGGTTTGACCGGTAAAAATGCGACGGATAAAAATTTTATGCTGGCAGCTGGCGGACGTGGATGGCTTGATAATGGCAGTATCAGTGCTTTATATGCTTATAGCCACAAAGACATTAGCCAAAATTATAAAGTTGGCGGTGGCGGGACGCACATTGGCAATGTTGGTGATGATTTGCTACTTAGTAAACAAAAACAAGTTTTTGCCAAAGAGCATGCACTCACTTACAATGAAGCCAGCCGTTCCTGGCAAAAAGATTTGACCAAATTAGATAAAGAAACAGGCAAGCCTTTATGGGACAGAAAATATCAATTTGGCGGTAAGTGCTATGGGCTGGGCTGTATTGATACAAAAGAGAAGTTTGATGAATATGTTGCTGACAAACAGCAGCAGTGGCAAAAGCATGGTGCAAAAGAGTACAGCATCACCCCCATTGATATCACCGCCCTAAACCAAACCTCAAAAAGCCATTTGGCAAAAATTCGTTACAACAATGACACCAGCGATGTTGGTCTACAACTGCGTAAAATGGACACCACGATAGGCAGTCGCCGTATCAGCAATGATAATTATCAACTTGATGCTGCTTACAACCCAAATGAGATCATTGATTTAAAAGTGTTGGCAGCCCATAATGTGGGCGTACAAAAATACCCCAAAGGTTCAACTTTTACAGGCTGGAAATTGGATAAAGACTTTGAAACCAAAAACACTGCCAATCTTTTTGACCTGAACAACACTCACACCTTTAATCTGCCAAAGCAAATGGATTTGACCACAACCGTTGGGCTGAACATATTGCATAATGAATATTCAAAAAATCGCTTCCCAGATGAGCTTGGGCTATTTTATACCAATGATTTATTATGTGGCGGCGGTTATGATGCCTGTGGTGGTCGTTTTCAGGGGACAAGCAGCACACTGCCAAAAAAATCGGTGATTGTACAGCCCTCAGGCAAACAGCGTTTTCATTCTATTTATTTGGACACATCATTACAAAAAGACAAATATCAGTTAGATTATAGCGTTAATGCCAGTCAGTACCGTTTTAGTGGTGAGCATGCCAGTTATTATAGCAGCCAAAAAGAGTTTCAAGATAAGTTTGGTGAAGATTCGCAAATTTATAAACAGCACTGCTCGCCAAGTTGTGATGTGTATGAGCCTTTGGTAACCACTTCTGGTAAAAAACACGCCATCAACCATTCTGTTACTTTAAGTGCCAAATATGACACAGGTTTTATGCCTTTTGTCAGCTTTGCACGCACGCACAGAATGCCCAACATTCAAGAAATGTTCTTTTCTCAAATTGGTGATGTTGGCGTCAATACTGCATTAAAACCAGAGCAAGCCAATACATATCAGTTGGGTTTTAATGTTTTTAAACGCAATCTATTGACAGACAACGATACTTTGGGGCTAAAAGTAGTGGGTTATCAAAGCCGTATTAACAATTACATTCATAATGTTTATGGTAAATGGTATGACACAAAAAATCCACCCAGTTGGGTGACCAGTGGTGCATTAAAAGGCGATACCATACAGCATCGCAACTGGCAAATGCCTGTGCATAAACAGGGCTTAGAGCTTGAAATCAACTATGATGCTGGGCGATATTTTACCAATTTGTCTTATGCCAGACAAAAGACCGACCAGCCAACCAATTATAGCGATGCCAGCGAGTCCCCACGAAATAGCTCAAAAGAAGACCAATTAACCCAAGGCTATGGGCTAAGCAAAGTGTCAATGTTGCCCAAAGATTATGGTCGTTTTGAACTTGGTGTGCGTGGCTTTGATGACAAGCTCACCATAGGCAGTGCGGTGCGTTATTATGGACAAAGCCCACGAGCGACCATTGAACCTAGATACATTGATGGCACGCATGGTGGCAATACATCGCATTCAGATGATAAAGGTGCTCATGTCATCAAGCAAATTGAGATGCTAAAAAGACAGCCTTTGGTGCATGATTTTTATGTTGCTTATGAGCCAATAAAAGATTTGGTGATGCGTCTTGATGTGCAAAATGCGTTTGATAAACTGTATATTGACCCCTTAGATGCCAACAATGATGCCGCCACTCAGCGTTATTATCATTCATATTATAATGATGCAGACGAAGGTGTACCTTGTGCGGCGGGGCAGTTGTGTAAGCCTGATGCAAAATACGGCGGTACTACTCGCTCGGTATTGACCAATTTTGCCAAAGGGCGTTCTTTATTATTTTCAATGACTTATAAGTGGTAGTTGTTTGATTGATGAGTGTAGCTTAAATAACTGGTCTTAATTGATTTTGTGTGATATTTTATGAGTTAAGTTTGCATGCTTGATATGCAAACTTAACTCTTTTTTATGTTGATGTTTTATGGCAAAGTTGAGTATCGTATGAAATTTATCGTCAAATTATTTCCTGAAATTATCATGAAAAGCGACTCAGTTCGCAGGCGTTTTGTCAAAATCTTATCTCATAATATCAAGGCGGTATTATGTCATGTTGATGAACAAGTTTTAGTGATTCGCCATTGGGATTTTATCGAGGTCAGGTCGAGCGATGAAAAAAAATTGCTCATTCGTGATACCCTGCAACGGATTTCAGGCATTCATCATTTTTTGGAGGTGGATGAAAAACCGTATCATAATTTACATGATATTTTTGAGCATACTTATCTAGAATATAAAGATAAACTAATTAATAAATCATTTTGTGTACGAGTAAAACGCCGTGGTAAGACAGAGTTCAACTCAATGGATGCGATGCGATATATTGGCGGTGGTCTAAATCAGTCTATTGACAGTGCAAGTGTGAAGTTAAAAAATCCTGATATTACCATTCATATCGAGATTGATCATGATCATATGATGATTGTTAAGGGTCGTTTTGAGGGCTTGGGTGGATATCCAATGAGTACCCAAGAAGATGTATTATCGCTGATTTCAGGTGGTTTTGATTCTGGTGTGGCAAGCCATATGTTCATGCGTCGTGGTAGCCGTGTGCATTATTGTTTTTTTAATTTGGGCGGTCAGGCACATGAATTGGGTGTCAAGCAGATGGCCTATCATCTATGGTCTCGCTATTCTTTGTCGCATAAGGTATGGTTTATTACGGTAGATTTTGAACCTGTTGTTGCTGAGATATTAAAAACGATTGATGATGGCCATATGGGCGTTGTCCTAAAACGCATGATGGTAAAAGCTGCCAGTCAGATTGCTCAACAAATAAAGATCCAAGCACTGGTAACAGGAGAGGCGATGGGTCAGGTGGCAAGCCAAACATTAACCAATCTTAATGCGATTGATGCAGCATCATCTACATTGATTTTACGCCCTTTAATTACCAGTGATAAAGAAGATATCATAAAAATGGCAGAAAAAATTGGCACTGCAAACATTGCCAAGTCAATGCCTGAGTATTGCGGTGTTATCTCAAAATCACCCACGGTCAAGGCACTTAAGTCTAAGATTTTGGAACAAGAAGCAAATTTTAATTTTGAGATTTTAAATTATGCCATACAGACAGCCAAATTTAGTGATATCCGAGATTTGAATATTCATGAAAAAATTGTGACTGCTGAAGTGGTGCAACACATTACATCACAGCAGGTGGTATTAGATATTCGTATGCCAGATGAAGTAGATGACAAGCCACTTAAGGTAGATGCTGCCGTGATTACGCTGCCATTTTATAAGTTGCTATCAGAATTTGATCAACTTGACCCCACCAAAACCTATTTGTTATACTGCCAACAAGGCGTGATGAGTCGATTGCAAGCAGCCCAACTATTGGCAAAAGGGCATCATAATGTCAAAATATTTAAACCATCATCACCCCAAAGTGGTCTGTAGGCATGGATTAACTCATCAAATTTCACCCTGATATCAGCGTGTTATCAAAGGGGTAGGGTGTGTCATCGTTCACCGAAAAAAGTTTAAAAAATGCTTGAAAAAATGCTTGACATTGAATAAATTTGGCATATAATATGCCACACAAAGCGGGAATAGCTCAGTTGGTAGAGCACGACCTTGCCAAGGTCGGGGTCGCGAGTTCGAATCTCGTTTCCCGCTCCAAATTTTAAAAAGTCCAAATCGAAAGATTTGGGCTTTTTTGTTGTTGAAGTTACTCATTTTAAGCATTTTAAAATTAATCAAGCAAAAGAATTTGCAAAAAGAAAACAATCATATCAAAGGCGTTGAACATTTTGATTGTAAGCTACTAAATCGAATAGCTAGAAAATGTAACGGTATGTACTCGAAAGCTTTTATCTTTTATCAACGAATACAATCTTAGGTTTAACATTGGTAGCGTACTTATTTTGCATGTTTGATACATGATAAGTATTGTGGCTGTAAGTTGGTTTTATAAATGAATATCTAAATGTTTATTTACGCTATCCAAAAAGTCCATCGGTTCTTGGTTTTACTAAGATGCCCACATAACAAAGACAAAATATCACAAAAGACGCTATCCACAATACTTGTGATAATAACATGAGCGGCATATAACTATCATTAAAAAATAGCGGTAAGACCACACGAAATATGCCACACAAAATCATCAACATGAACATTAATGACACAGTGGCAGGGGGCTGATGGATATTTCTGCCAGTATGTCCAAGCGACACCCGAGCCATCATGGCAATCGTCATCAGTCCAATGCCAAACACCGCCAAACCATGTAGTCCAAGCGTGTGGATATTAACAGAGCTAAACCAATTTAACTGTGTGGCAATCGGATAAAGTACAAACATCGCCAAACTTATCGTCGTGCCAAAAAATGCAATGATGAGTGACCACAGCAGGGGCTTTTGCCAGATGGCGTGGTGATACCAGTTTTTTAGGCGTGCCAAATTAGCCATCAAACATACTAACGCACACACGCCAGCAATCATGGGCTGTTTGATGAACAAATCAAAAATGATAAATCCAAAAAAACCAAATAAATTGAGCCTGTCCAGTAGATCGGAGTTTTTTTGTTCAAGCTGCATGCCATTTGGTGTGCCATCATGATTGACGCTGATGCCTTTGGTAATAAAGAATGGCAAAACACGCCGTGCAATGGTAAACACTACACCAATCACCAAATATAAGGCAAAATATAAGGCGATTTGCTGTGTGTTGTGATGATTTATCAGCACGCCCACATAAAAAGCAACCTGAGTCAAACCTAATAGTAAAAGTTTGGTAATGATACCAATTTGACGTTTTTGGCGAACAGCCCACACCGCTTTGATGACAGCAAAAGCAGTCATGCCCCAAAATATCATGTCAAATACAAAAGCCGCCATGAACAGGGCAATGCTAGGTGTGACATGAAGCCCAAACCAGATAAAGCGAGATACCGCCCACGCCCCAAATATCGCCCCCAAATGCCAGCCATAAGGCATGGGCTGATTTGTCCATGTTTTGACTGCCGTTAATAAAAACCCTGCAATCACTGCTAAAGCATAACCAAACACCATCTCATGACCATGCCAATAAAAGGGCGTAACCACGCCTTGAAAAGGAGCAAACCCTTGTAATATCACCAGCCAAAGCAGCATACTTATCACAGCAAACACCGCCGAACCCACAAAAAATATGCGAAAACCCAAATTTAAAATGGGATGGGGAGATGTTGGGCGTTTGGCGGTGTTTTGGATATTCATAAGCATGGCGAATCTTTGAATTGTTATTACGATTGTCGAAAAAGTAATCTGCTGATTAAATCACTATTTTTAAAATATTATCTCATCAAAAATGAAATAGCGTTTGTGTGGTCATTGTTCCACCATCTGTTCTAGGTGTTCGGATTTTAAAATAGTGTATTGTACACCATTTACGCTAATAATTTGCTGATTTATCAAAGATCGCAAAGTTCGGCTGAGTGTTTCAGCACGGATACTTAGTAGGCTTGCAAGATTTTTTTGACTCATGGATATCTCTATTTTGCTGTTATTGTCAGCATGGCATAATAGATAATAAGCTACTTTCGCTTGTGCAGTTTTCAGGCTTAATAAATCATACAATAAAAACTGTGTCGAGATTTGCTCATACATTTGCTCTGCATACCAAGTAAATATCGTAGCTAAAGACAAGTTGTTGAATGTTTTCTTTATTTCATGAATGGGTAAAATGGCAACATAGCTATTTTGTGAAGCTTTGGCGGTTAACTGATGGCAGCTATTTTTTCCAAATGAGTTATATTGATTATACGCAAGCATCTCATCTTGTTTTTCATCACACTTATCTACTTTTAAATTAGGCAGGCTTTCATTGATCATCTGTACCTGATGGATATGAGTTTTATTTGTATCAAATCTGTTTATTAGGCTTTCTTGACCATTGGGCTGCTGACGATAGCAATGGATTGCACCTTCTAATAAAAAATATAAATAACGCACTTTAGCATATTGCAAATAAATCAAACTGCCTTTGGGGTAGTAGTGAATCGTTGCTGCCGAAATTGAAAGTTTCTTATTGGTTGTTGCAAAAATAGGGTGGCAGCTCAAGCTCTGAAGATAAACAACTTTTTTTTCATCATAGAGTTTTTTCATGGCTAAAGAGAGGGTAATTTAGATTGAAGTATTGTAAATATTTACAGATATTAGCCATAGTATGCTTAGGTAGAAAGCAGCCAGCCAAGCTTACTACTTTAGGGTAGTGCCTTAACCATTTAGAGCATAGCTAGGTATTGATAGCTGATTTATGCTAAAACCAAATCAACTCTGGGGGTGTGCATGCATGTAACATTAAGTGATTTGTTAAATAACAACCAATATTGGGCGCAGTCACTGACAGCGCGTGATCCTGACTATTTTCCAAGACTCTCAAAGGCGCAGTCACCCAAATATTTATGGATCGGCTGCTCTGACAGTCGTGTGCCCGCCAATGAAGTGGTAGGCGTCATGCCAGGAGAGCTTTTTGTGCACCGCAATGTCGCAAATATGGTAGTTTCAACTGATATGAATTTGTTATCGGTGTTACAGTTTGCGGTAGATGTACTTAGGGTTGAGCATATTATCGTATGTGGTCACTATGGTTGCGGCGGCGTTAAAGCGGCGCTTAGTCAGCAAGAATATGGTCTGATAGATAACTGGCTTAGACCGTTGAAAGGAATGCGTTACCAATATCGTGAGGCTTTTGAGGGTTTAACTGATAAAGAGGAGCTTGATTTATTATGCCAAATCAATGTTAAGCGTCAGGTCACTAATGTTTGCCATACTACCATAGTGCAAAATGCTTGGTATCAAGGCAGACAACTTTCGGTACATGGCTGGATTTATGACATGAATAGTGGGCTGATTGAGGACTTGGGCGTGAGTATTAGTAACGCACAACAGCTGGCATCGGCATTTATCTATTCGCATTAATAAAATTAAAGCAGTCATTCAACTACGCCCAAAGAAGTATCTAATGATAGCCATTTAGGCAATAGTTAGGTAACCAATAAATTTTTATAATCAATGTTAGCTTGGTGTTTCGATTGTCGCTAGCCAGCTAAGCTCTTTTTATAATAACGAGGAAAGCAAAATGAGCCATTTACTCGACCAACTGCGATTTTTTAAAAGAAAACAAGGTGAATTTGCCAACAGCCACGGTGAGACTCGCCATGAAAACCGTGAATGGGAAAACAGCTATCGGGCACGCTGGTCATATGACAAAGTGGTGCGTTCTACACATGGGGTGAACTGCACAGGTTCATGCTCTTGGAAAATCTATGTCAAAAATGGTCTGGTAACCTGGGAGACACAACAGACGGACTATCCTCGCACTCGCCCAGATTTGCCCAACCATGAGCCTCGTGGCTGTCCTCGTGGGGCAAGCTATAGCTGGTATATGTATTCTGCCAACCGCTTAAAATACCCAAAAGTGCGTAAACCATTATTAAAATTATGGCGTGAAGCCAAAGCCAAACATACCGATCCTGTTTTGGCATGGGCAAGCATTGTTGAAAACCCTACCAAATCTGCTGAATACAAGTCAAAACGAGGCTTGGGTGGTTTTGTACGCTCATCTTGGCAAGAGTGTGCAGAAATCATTGCAGCAGCCAATGTTTACACCGCTAAGACCTTTGGTCCTGACCGCATCATTGGTTTTTCACCCATTCCTGCGATGTCCATGCTCAGTTATGCGTCAGGGTCAAGATATTTATCGCTCATAGGTGGTGCATGCTTGTCGTTTTATGATTGGTATTGCGACCTGCCGCCAGCTTCTCCCATGGTTTGGGGTGAGCAGACCGATGTTGCTGAATCTGCTGATTGGTACAATTCCGATTATATCATTGCGTGGGGTTCAAATGTGCCACAAACCCGTACGCCTGACGCTCACTTTTTTACCGAGGTGCGTTATAAAGGCACAAAAACGGTTGCCATTACCCCAGATTATGCCGAAATTGCCAAACTTTGTGACCTATGGCTGAACCCAAAACAAGGCACAGATGCCGCCTTGGCTCAAGCATTTTGCCATGTCATCATCAAAGAGTTTTATCTGAAATCTCAAAGTGATTACTTCCAAGACTATGCCAAACGCTACACGGATTTACCCATGTTGGTGGTGCTTGAAGAAAAAGACGATAAGTTTAAAGCAGGGCGTTTTTTACGGGCATCTGACTTAATTGACAATTTAGGTCAAGAAAATAATCCTGAATGGAAAACCATCGCCATGAACCAAAATGGTGAGCTTGTTTCACCTTATGGCTCAATCGGTTATCGCTGGGGTGAAACAGGGCGTTGGAATTTGGAAAATAAAGAAGGTCAACATAATGGCGACGTGGATTTGACTTTGTCATTAAAAGGTTCTGGCGAGACGGCAAGCGTTGGTTTGGACTATTTTGGTGGTGATGAACACCCCTATTTTACCGCTGCCGCTGGTGATGCCATTCAGTATAAAAACATTCCTTGCCATACCATCAGTCTTGCCAATGGACAAACCGCCAAAGTCGCCACCGTTTTTGATTTGATGGTTGCCAATTTGGGGGTTGATAATGGGCATGGTGGTCAAAATGTCACCGATGATTACAATGATGCCAACATCGCAGGTACGCCTGCTTGGCAAGAAAAAATCACTGGTGTCAGTCGTGAAAAGGTGATTCAAATCGCCCGTGAATTTGCCGAAAATGCCCACAAAACTCAAGGCAAATCCATGGTCATCATCGGAGCAGGCATGAACCACTGGTATCATCTTGACATGAATTATCGTGGTGTGATTAATATGCTGATGCTCTGTGGCTGTATTGGCAAATCAGGGGGTGGCTGGGCTCACTATGTGGGTCAAGAAAAGCTCAGACCACAATCTGGTTGGGCGCCTGTTGCGTTTGGATTGGATTGGCACAGACCACCACGCCACATGAATGGCACAAGCTTTTTTTACAATCACTCAAGCCAATGGCGACATGAAACTGTCTCTGCCCATGAATTGCTTTCATCTCATGCCAATAAATCGCAATTTCCAGAGCATATGCTCGATTACAACATTAAAGCTGAGCGGGCAGGTTGGTTGCCATCTGCCCCCCAATTAAACCAAAATCCACTGACCATTGCCCCCCAAGCAAAAGCCAAAGGCATGAGTGTTCAAGATTATGTGGTTGAAAGTCTGCACAATGGGTCATTGCGTTTTGCTGCCGAACAACCCGACAATCCGCAAAATTTCCCACGCAATATGTTTATCTGGCGGTCAAACTTACTGGGTTCATCAGGTAAAGGGCATGAGTACATGCTCAAATACTTGTTAGGGACAAAAAATGGCTTATTGGGTGATGAAACGGTACAAACTGGCTTTAAACCCAACGAAATTGACTTTGTTGAAAATGCCCCAACGGGTAAAATTGATTTGGTAACCACCTTAGACTTTAGAATGTCCAGCACATGTTTGTATTCTGACATTGTACTGCCCACCGCCACATGGTACGAAAAAGAAGACATCAACACATCAGACATGCACCCATTTATCCACCCATTCACCGCTGCCACTGACCCTGCGTGGGAAGCAAAAACTGACTGGGAGATTTATAAATACATCGCTAAGGCATTCTCTCGCCTTTGTGTTGGGCATTTGGGAACACAAACCGATGTGGTTACCTTACCCATGCAACATGACAGTGCCGATGAATTGGCTCAACCCTTTGGTGGCACAGATTGGAAAAGTGCAGGTGAAAAACCCATACCCGGCATTAATTGCCCACTCATCAAAGTTGTGGAACGAGATTATCCCAGCACCTATGCCAAGTTCACTTCTCTTGGTCCTTTAATGGACAAGCTTGGTAATAACTCTAAAGGCATTGACTGGGACACCAAAGAAGAAGTGCAACAATTGGGGCAGTTAAATTATCGCATTCATGATGACAGCGTCGCCAACACACGCCCCAATATGAGCAGTGTCGTCAATGCCATTGAAACCGTACTGATGCTTGCCCCAGAAACCAACGGTCATGTTGCGGTTAAAGCATGGGCAGAATTATCCAAAAAAACAGGACGTGACCACACTCATTTGGCAAAAGCCAGTGAGCATGAAAAAATCCGCTTTAATGACATTGTTGCCCAACCCAGAAAAATCATTTCAAGTCCCACATGGTCAGGGCTTGAATCTGACAAAGTCAGCTACAACGCAGGCTACACCAATGTGCATGAACTGATTCCATGGCGGACAATCACAGGCCGTCAGCAATTTTATGTTGAGCACCCTTGGATACAAGCCTTTGGCGAACAAATGCAACAATACCGTCCGCCAATTGACACCAAAACCACCCAAGCATTTAAAAAATATCAATCCAATGGCAACAAAGAAATTGTGCTTAATTTTTTAACACCACACCAAAAATGGGGCATTCACAGCACCTATTCAGAAAACCTATTGATGCTCACCTTAAGTCGTGGTGGTCCAATTGTTTGGATAAGTGAGATTGATGCCCAAAAAGCAGGCATTGAAGATAATGATTGGATTGAAGTCTTTAATGCCAACGGGGCAATCACCGCCCGTGCAGTGGTCAGCCAGCGAGTCAAAGAAGGCATGACCATGATGTACCATGCTCAAGAAAAACTGGTGAATATCCCAGGTTCTGAAAACTCAGGTACTCGTGGTGGTATTCACAACTCGGTTACTCGCACCATCTTAAAACCCACTCACATGATTGGTGGTTATGCCCAATTCTCTTATGGCTTTAACTACTATGGTACGGTTGGTTGTAACCGTGATGAATTTGTTGTGGTGCGTAAAATGGCAAATATTGACTGGCTAGAGGGCAGGGCTGATGATGAATTGCCACGCCCATTACCCACCACTTTGGACTGATGATTTTACAACATATCATGACACATTTTACTAAGCTGTCGCTAGGTCAAGGAAAATTAAAATGAAAATTCGCTCACAAGTTGGCATGGTGTTAAACCTTGATAAATGTATCGGTTGCCATACCTGCTCAGTCACTTGTAAAAATGTTTGGACCAGCCGAGAGGGCATGGAATACGCATGGTTTAACAATGTGGAATCCAAACCCGGTATCGGTTATCCAAAAGAATGGGAAAACCAAGGTAAATGGAAAGGTGGTTGGATACGCAATGCAGATGGCTCAATTAATCCCAAAATTGGGGGTAAATTTAGAGTGCTTGCCAATATTTTTGCCAACCCAGATTTGCCCATGATAGATGACTATTATGAACCATTTGACTTTGACTACCAACATCTGCATACCGCCCCAATTGGTGAACATCAGCCCATTGCACGCCCTCGCTCCTTAATTACAGGCAAACGCATACAAAAAATTGAATGGGGGCCAAATTGGGAAGAGATTCTTGGGTCAGAGTTTGCTAAGCGTCGCCGTGATAAGAATTTTGATGACATACAAGCTGACATCTATGGGCAATATGAAAATACCTTTATGATGTATTTGCCACGCCTATGTGAGCATTGTCTAAACCCAACTTGTGTGGCATCTTGTCCAAGTGGGGCAATTTATAAGCGTGAAGAAGATGGCATCGTGCTGATTGACCAAGACAAATGCCGTGGCTGGCGTATGTGCATCTCAGGCTGCCCTTACAAAAAAATCTATTACAACTGGAAATCGGGCAAATCAGAAAAATGTATCTTCTGTTACCCCCGTATTGAAGCAGGCATGCCCACCATCTGCTCTGAAACTTGTGTCGGTCGCATTCGCTACCTTGGCGTATTATTGTATGATGCAGACAAAATCCACGAAGTTGCCAGCCTATCAAATGAACAAGATTTATACCAAGCACAACTTGATATTTTCTTAGACCCACATGACCCTAAAGTCATCAAACAAGCCTTACAAGACGGCGTGCCAATGAGCGTCATCGAATCTGCTCAAAAATCCCCTGTCTATAAACTGGCAGTCGATTGGAAGCTTGCTCTGCCCTTGCACCCAGAATACCGTACCTTGCCTATGGTGTGGTATGTGCCACCATTATCACCCATTCAAAACGCCGCCGAAGCAGGTCAAGTGGGCATGGACGGACTGATTCCAGATGTGGACAGTTTACGCATTCCGTTAAAATACCTTGCCAACATGCTCACCGCAGGCGATGAAGAGCCTGTACGCTTGGCATTAAAACGCCTGCTTGCCATGCGAAGCTATAAACGCCTACAATTGGTTGAAAAACAAGATGCTCAAGAAGTGTTAGACGCTGTTGGCTTAAGCGTTGCCCAAGTGGAGGACATGTACCGCTATCTTGCCATTGCCAACTATGAAGACCGTTTTGTTATCCCAACCGCTCACCGTGAAGAAGCTCTAAGCGATGCGTTTGCTGAACGCAATGGTTGTGGCTTTACCTTTGGTAATGGTTGTACAGGAGGTAATGACACCCACATGTTTGGACAAAAGAAAAATAATAAGCGTGATTTTATCAAAACCGTACAAACATGGGAGCTATAAATGACATCTGCCACAGACATGAAACTGCTTAAAGTCATCAGCTTGCTCATGGATTACCCTGAACACGAACTGTTTATCGATGATAACTTAGACCAATGCAAACAGCTTGTCATGCAAAGCCGTCTTATCAGCCCTGAGGTGCGACAAGACATCGCCACCTTAATTGACCAGATGGCTGCACTCGGTGAGCTAGAAGCACAAGCCAAATATGACAGCCTATTTGAGCGAGGTCGTTCCTTATCTTTATGGCTATTTGAACATGTTCATGGTGAAAGTCGAGACCGTGGGCAAGCCATGGTGGATTTAATGGCTCAATATGACATGGCTGGATTTGAGATTAACGCAAAAGAATTGCCTGACTATCTACCGATGTATTTGGAATTTTTATCCCACCAAGCCACCATCAACCATGATGAGATGCAGATTCGTGAAGAAATTGCCAATATTAGCCACATTGTTACCTTATTGGCGGCTCGCTTAATGGATAAAAACAGCCACTATGTTGGTCTATTTAAAGCATTGTTGCAAATCGCAGGTGAACCACTGAGTGTCATTGACCAACAGCTTGCCAAAATGCACAAAGACAACCAACCTGCTGATGACACCACCGAAGCGATTGACAAAGCATGGGAAGAAGAAATGGTGGATTTTTTGGGAGCAGAACAACAAAACTGCCCATCAAACCAAACCAAACAGCGTATCGCAAACCTACAAGGTGAACACGCTCAACGCCAAGCCGAAGTTCCTGTGCATTGGGTTGACTTCAACCAATCCGCCAAAGCCACCACACAAGGAGTCTGATTATGAACACAACAAACCCAGAAGATTGGTTACATGTCTTTTTATTTGGCATTTATCCCTACATCGCCTTGACAGTGTGCATCTTTGGTTGTTGGGCAAGATTTGATTTGTCTCAATACACATGGCGTGCAGGCTCAAGTCAAATGTTGTCAGATAAAGGCATGCGATTGGCAAGCAATTTATTTCATATTGGCATCATTGTCGTATTGCTTGGACATTTTTTTGGCATGTTTACCCCCCATTTTATTTATGAACGCATCATCACCGCACCACAAAAACAACTGATGGCAGTGATTGTTGGTGGCATTGCAGGGATAATGTGCTTAATTGGGCTTATCATGTTAATTTGGCGACGCTTTACCAACCCACGCATCAGCCACACCTCAACTTTTAGCGATAAGATGTTACTGTTAATTATTTTGCTTCAATTGGTCATGGGACTTGCAACCATTTGGTCATATCCGACGCATCGTGATGGTGCATTGATGTTAAGCTTGGCAGGGTGGGCACAAAACTTGGCGATATTACGCCCAGTCTACGCCGCTTCATTGGTAGAAGATGCTGGACTGGTTTATAAAATGCACATGTTCTTAGGCACAACCTTAATCTTACTTGTGCCATTTACTCGCTTAATCCATATCATTTCTGCCCCAATTTGGTATCTTGGCAGGCGTTATCAAATTGTCCGCCAAAAGAGATCTTAGTAAGTAATACGGAATAATAACAACAATAATAAAATACTGTACCATTGCCACAAAGACTGCATTCTTGTCTTTGTGGTTTTTTATCACCAGAAAGTGTCTTTAAAATGATGAATTTGCATTCTCCTAAAGAAGTATGGTGAATAGACTCTTTATTTTGGATAATGATTTTATTATCCATATTTTCATTGTAACCATTATTAGAGGTCTTATGAGCGTTGGAACCTATATACCGACTCAACAAACAATTCAAAATATATGCGCAGATGAACATAATGATTCTACTAAGCTCATCAAAGTATTGAATATAGAGGATTTGGCTCAAGAGAGCGATAATATTCGTATTATGCCAACTTCTAAAGACTTGGGGAGACCTTCATCTGATGCTCAATTTATCAAGCAAGTATTAGATAAAGAAATTTTTGACAGCACCAATCTAATCGCCTCAAGCCACCAAACTTTACCAAATATCACTGTAAATGGCGTAGCAATAGACCCCAAAGCAGTAGCTGCCGAAGTGCAGTATCATCCTGCTAATAGCCAAGAAGAAGCATTGTTTTTAGCAGCTCAAGCCTTAGTTATGCGTGAATTACTGCGTCAAGAAGTGATTGAGTGCTTGGGCGAGAGGGCGTGGCTAGAGAATGAAGAAGCTACCATCGCTAAGCTGTTAGAGCAGCAAGTCATCGCCAAATCTCCAGACAAGGCAAGCTGTCAGAATTACTATCATGCTAATCAAGTTGAATTTGTTAGTACGCCAATAATGACACTTCGCCATATTTTGCTTGCGTGTCCACCACAAGAGGGTGAAGAGCGCATTGAATTAAAAAAGCAAGCTCGCCAATTGATCGATCGGCTTAATCAAAGCCACAATCGAGATAGTGATTTTATTGAGTTTGCATGTCGATACTCTGCCTGCCCTTCAAAAGATGATGGCGGTGAACTGGGTGTATTACAAAAAGGCAGTACCGTGCCTGAATTTGAGAGTGCCGTATTTGCTTTGCCAGTTGGTATCAGTATTAATCCGATTGAAACGCGATATGGGATCCATGTGATTGAAGTTCTACAAAAGCAGGAGGGTAGGCAGCTGAGCTTTGAAGAGGCATATCCTATCATTGAAAATCATCTTAAGCAGCAGTCATTTCATCATAGTTTGTGTGACTATTTATTTGAATTGAGCCAAAAGGCTGATATTATTGGCATTGAGCTTAAGATGAATGAGCAAAATATATATCGTGGCTGATTTATTATAAATTTATAAAAGGAAAACACATGATTAGTGTAGATGAGCTTCAAAAATCAATTATCAGTCGCGTGGACGAGTATTTGAATATTGATAATCCTTTGGTATCCAGACAGAGGGTAGTACTGGCTTTAAACGATGCACTTAATCACATATTGGCAGTTGATATTAATGCGAATCTCGATATACCACGCCAGAATGTTTCGGCAATGGATGGATTTGCCTTGGTTGCACAAAGCCAACTACAGCAGGGTGATGGTTTTACCGTCATAGGCGAGTCTTGTGCAGGCACGCCGTTTAATGGCGAGATTTTGCCTAATCAAGCGGTGCGTATCTTTACAGGAGCGGTTGTACCAGAGGGTTGTGATACGGTAGTGATGCAAGAACATACTACTTTTGATCAAATTAACATAACTGATAAATCTCAGCCTTATTACATTGTACTAACCAAGCCTGCTAAAGCCAGTGCCAATATCCGCTACCAAGGCGAAGAGATTGCTCAAGGTGATACCTTGCTTAGTGCAGGTAAGCGTCTGAATCCCAGTGATATTAGTCTACTGTCTAGCATGGGATATGATGAAATTGAAGTGTTTTCACCACTTAGAATTGGTCTAATAGCCACAGGCGATGAGCTGGTTTCCATTGGTCAGCCATTGAGTGATTTGGCTCAGATTTATAATTCAAACACACCAACTTTAAAGGCACTATTAAGAAAATTGCCTATCATAATCAAGGATTATGGCATTGTCAAAGATGTGTTTGATGAGACTTATGAAATGGTAAAGCGTGCCATTGAAGAATGTGACATAATTATCTCTAGCGCCGGTGTTTCTGTCGGTGACTATGATTTTTTAACCGAAGTGGTGAGAAGCTTGGGTAAAATTAATCACTATAAAGTTGCTATGAAGCCAGGCAAGCCGTTTGTTTTTGGTGAATTTGCTGCTGCTGCACGTAAAGTGTTATATTTTGGGTTACCGGGCAATCCACTTTCTACAGTAGTTGGCTGTATTAACTTTGTGCGTCCAGCACTATGGCAGGCACTAGGGGCAATAGATGCACCTCTTACCTTACATCTGCCTGCGATTACGACGGCAAACATCAAGAAAAGTGTAGGTAGGCGAGAGTATCAGCGCGGCTATTTTGAAATGGGTGAAAAAAAATTACAAGTCACACCATCAAGTGCGCAAGACTCGCACCGCATCAAACAATTGTCTCAAGCCAACTGTCTAATTGTGCTTGATGAAAATAGTGTGGGTGCGAATAAAGGCGAGCAGGTGATAATTCAGCTATTTGATTGGGTGGTGTGAGTTGCACTGACCATTTGATTTTATAAGTAATAAATCTCATCGGTCAGTTGCTGGATTTCTGATTTGTCATGGCTGACATACAGCATGGGAATGTGAGTGGTGCGGATAATCTGCTCAAAAAATGGCAAAATCTCTTGTTTGTGAATGCTGTCTAGGGCGGATAATGGTTCATCTAAAAGTAACAAATTTGGTGAATAAAGCAACGCCCGCCCAAGTGCCACTCGCTGTTTTTCACCGCCTGATAGTTTGGTGGGCATACGCTGGGTCAGATGCCCCAATTTTAACAGCTCAATGATTTCATCAGGGTGAAAGCGTCTTTGGTCATCATCAATGTTGTGATAGCCAAATAGCAAATTATTCATCACCGATTTATGGGGGAAAATTTGGGCATCTTGAAACACCAAGCCCACTCGTCGCTGCTGAATGGGTATGTTGATTTTTTTTTCGCCATCAAACCAGGTTTGCCCATTGATACGGATACTGCCATTTTTTGGGGCATTTAGCCCTGCGATGGTGTGTAAAATGCTGGTTTTGCCAGAGCCTGAAATCCCAAATAGCCCCATGACAGGCTGTGATGATTGTAAATCAACGGATAAATCCAGCCTGCCAAGCACTAGCTGAAATTGACAATCAAATATCAAAGGGTTATCTTTTGATGTTTGGGCGGTTTGTGTTTGTGCGGTTTGTGTCATTGTGCAAGCCTTCTTTTTTGATAACGGGCATACCACTGCGACAACCATAATGCCGAAAACGCCACCCCAACCGACAACATCAACAATCGCATGATTTGGGCGTCGCTGTCAGGTTGTTGTAACAGGCTATAAATCGCCAATGGCAAGGTGCGAGTCTCCCCCGATATGTTGCCCACAAAGGTGATGGTTGCCCCAAATTCGCCCAAACTGCGACAAAACGATAAAATCGCCCCAATCACAATCCCAGCACCCGCCAGTGGCAAGGTTATCTGAAAAAATGCCTGTAAACGGCTTGCCCCCAATGACATGGCGGTCAATTCAAGGCGTTTATCCACCAATTCAATGGCAAGGCGTACCGATTGCACCATCAAGGGAAATCCCATGACTGCTGATGCCAGTACCGCCCCTTTCCAATTAAATGCCAAATCAAAGCCCAACTGTGATAAATATTGCCCGATGACCCCTTGATTGCCAAATAAGACCAGCAAAATATAGCCCGGCACAACAGGGGGCAGAACTAAGGGCAAAAACACAAGGGTTTCAAACAAAGACTTGCCAAAAAAATCTTTGCGAGCCAACAGCCAACCCATGGCAATCGCTGGTAATAGGTTGACCAGAAGGCTCACGCTTGCGATTTGATAGGACAGTTTGATGACTTCCATCTCATCAGGCGACAGTGTTAGGTTCATGCCTGTACCAAACCTTGATAAAAATGATGACAAGACACTGATTACAAGACACTAAAACCATATTTGCGATAAACCGCTTTGGCTTCTTTGGTCTGTAAAAAGTTATAATACTGCTGGGCTTCACGACTTTGCTTAACCATGCTGATGGGGTAGACAATCGGCGTGTGTGTGGTGATTGGGAAGGTGTTAATCACTTGCACATTTTTAACCACTTTGGCATCTGTGGCATAGACAATGCCCAACTGGCATTCACCACGGTTCACAAAGTTTAACGCAGCACGCACATCTTCGGTCTCTACCAAACGTGGCCCGATGGTGTCCCACCAACCTAGGTTGGTTAGGGCTTCTTTGGCGTATTTGCCCACAGGCACGCTGGCGGTGTTGCCAGTGCATAGCTTGCCTGTAAAGGCATTACCGATGTCAAAGGATTTGTCTATTTTGATGTTGGTCTTGATGGGGTTGTTTTTGGGGGTAATCATCACCAAGCGGTTGCCCAATAGGTTTTTGTAGCTGCTGCTAACAATCTTATCTTTTTTGGCAAGATAATCCATCCAAGAGGTGTTTGCCGAGATATAAATGTCAGCAGGTGCACCTTGCTCAATTTGTTTGGCAAGGGTAGATGAAGCGGCAAACGAGGTTTTTACTTTACTGTTGTATTTTTTTTCATACAACTTATTGATGTCTTCGACGGCGTTGGTCATGCTGGCGGCGGCATACACGGTGATGTCTGCATGAGCCGATGTTGCCCCCATGACCATCATGGCGATGAATAAAGGTTTGATGGCTGATTTGATGGTTGCTGTCATAACATGCTCCTGTTTGTTCTGTGGTTGTGGGGTTTGGGCGTTACTTTTTGACACCAAGAACAATGTGTGATGCCTTAATTAAGGCAGTAACAGACGAACCCACGGCTAGGTTTAGATTTTGACAGCTTTGGCTGGTGATGATGGCACTAATCACTGTACCGCTGGCGGTTTTGATGGCAATTTCGGCATTCACCGCACCGTTGGTGATGCTCTCTACCGTGCCTTGTAATTGGTTGCGAGACGATAAAATCAGCTCATCATCTGTTGTGATGATGACCGATGGGGCTTTAAAAATCGCCACCACGCTGCCACCGACAGCAAGGTTAAGGCGTTTGGTACTCTCCGAGGTAATCACGGCTGTTAATTCATCGCCATCGGTTAAGCTAAGTTTGATGACATCATTGACTGCCCCTGATCGAATGTGTTTGATGGTGGCGTTAAGTTGATTTCTTGCACTGATTGCCATGGGTGTTCTTCTTGATTGGCGGTTGATAAAAATTGATTATGATAATGGCTTAACCATTATTACTTAACCATAAACTTTGGTTGCTGTCGGTATAAAATTCTTGCTTCCATACAGGAATGTCTGCTTTGATGGCGTCGAGCAACCACTGACAAGCTTCAAAGGCGGGATAGCGATGATGAGCGCTAACGCCTATCCACACCGCCATATCGCCTATGTTCAGATCACCGATGCGATGCATGGCGATGGCATTTTCAATTTTAAAACGTTGACAGGCTTCACTGATCAATAGCTTTCCTTGATTAAGTGCCAATGCCTCATAACCATAATAGGTGAGCTTCTCTACTGGGCGGCTGTTGTTATGGTTTCGCACCCAACCTTCAAAGGTCACTAAAGCCCCACAGCGGTCATCAAGCAAACCTTTTTTTAGCTTCTTCTCATCGATAAAGGTGTCTAATAAGGCAAATCCATCAGTGATTGCCACATGGTAGGCAGCTTCATGGCTTATTGAGATCTTTGATGAGCCTTGATGTAGTTTTTGAGCCATATTAACCTCCAGCGACAGGTGGAATAAAGGCGATGATATCACCATTGCTAACCTTAGTCTGCCAACTGGTAATCTGATGATTGACAGCAACCGCCAATTCATCTTGTGTTAAATTAAAATCGTATTTATCTAATAAATAAGAATAAATATCATTAAGATAATAATGCGAGGTTGTTAAAATTTCTTCATCTATACCTGCCTGTTCGGCAAGACTGGCGAAATATAATAAAGTAACAGTTAAGTTATTTGACATAATCAGATTTCCCCCCAGTTTTATTTAATAGACAAACATCGGTAATGATAATGTCATGGCTCATTGCTTTGGTCATGTCATAGATAGTCAGACAAGCTACTGATACTGCTGTTAAGGCTTCCATTTCTACACCAGTTTTGTGAGCTACCTTGACAGCCGCTGTCACAACGATGGCACATTTTGCATCATTATATTCAAAGCTTAGCTTGACACTATCAAGGGGTAACTGATGGCATAAAGGGATTAAATCGCTCGTTTTCTTAGCACCCATAATACCTGCAAGATGAGCTGTTTGGGTAATTGACCCTTTTTTTGTCATGCCATCAGTGTTTTTGATGGCTAAATAGATATTTGAAGGAAAAATTACCTGAGCGCTTGCGGTGGCACTGCGCTGGGTTACTATTTTGGTTGAAACATCAACCATGCTAATATCACCATTGGCGTCTAGATGAGTTAGGGTGTGGTGATCTAAATCAGTCATAAAAATTTTCCAAAGCTAAGGCAAATTCACTGGGTGTGTTAAAGTTAGTCAAAGAGTGTAAATCATCATTAAGATCAAAAGTTTGGCGGTCAACAAGGTCTAAAAATTGCATGACTGAGCGACCACCCTGAGCCAGAAAATCAAGTAATATTGGTAGAATACTGGTGTGGTAAACCCCTAATAAGGGGCAGTCTTTTTTTGCGTATAGATAGCCAACTTGAGCACTGGTAAACTTTAATATATCAGCAATTTTATCAATCGCTAGCAAATGATCGCAGCTAACAGTCAAAATATAGCCTTCGCTTTCTACCGCCTGTAAGCCAGCAGTGATGCCGGATAAAGGACCTGCACCTTTACCTGAATCATTGCAAGGCAAATAATCTTTAAGTGGCGTAATGAGTGGATCATGTGCGGAATTTTTACCGTTATCTGCCAAAAAAATAGGTAAGTTTAATTTTTTGGCACAAGCGATATGAAAATCAAGTACCGTACTTTTGTTAGGTAGGGCAAGCTGTGCTTTGGGTTGTCCCATTCGAGTTGACTCTCCCCCTGCTAAAATTAAGACAGCGCATAAACTCATGGCTTAATTCCGATGTTAAGCATCATATTATAGTTACCATTAAACTGAGAATCCAAATCTGCCACTATTAGCCATGCGATGGATTTTGACGCATTAAATGTGGTACAAAGTTACAAGGACGAGTTCGGTTATCCAGCTGCTGTTTGATAATACCCTCCCAGCCTGTTCGACATGCTCCTGTTGATCCTGGTAAGCAAAAAATTACTGTGTTGTTTGCCATGCCTGCCACTGCTCTAGATTGTAGGGTTGACATTCCGATTTCGCCATGAGATAAGTATCTAAACATTTCACCAAAGCCTTGCACTTCTTTATCAAATAGCACGCCGACTGCTTCTGGCATGTTATCACGATGATAAAAACCTGTACCCCCTGTGGTAATAATGGCATGAATGCGTTCATCAGCGATCCATGCACTAATCACTGCACGGATTTGATAAATATCATCTTTGGTCAGCTTGCGGTCAACCAATACATGACCTGCCTCCACTAGGCTATCTACCAAGAATTTTCCTGAAGTATCTTCGTCCAGTATGCGAGTATCAGATACCGTTAGTACAGCGATGTTTAAGGGAGTAAATGGTTTATCGGATTTTTTGGCTTGTGGTTGATGATTAGGGTCATTACATAAGTTACACATAAGATGTCCTGTGGGTTAATTAAAGTATCAAATCAAAGTTAGGGTCTTAGGGTTTTATTAAAAATTTTTTGTTTCCAGCTGCTCTCAAGGCAATCAATGTTCAGCCACTGATTGGCAGTAGCGGCATCGATTTTGCTTTTTTGATTCACTATTTGCCAAAGAGTGTGCAAAGTGGCGTATTCAAAAGGGCGTTCGATAAGGTAGACGGATAAGTCAGGCTTAATGATGCCTGTTTTGATCACTTGATAATACCACCCAGCAATGCCTTGATGACTAACAAAAGAAGATATGTTTGGAGTGTTTAATCGATCATTGATCTTATAACAAGGACGGCGAGGCTGCACTAGCCGAAGCTGTACGCAATCATCTGCATCACCGAATTGATAGATATCGCCAATGCATACCGAGCGTTCGTCCATCGGTATCTTATCGGTAATGACGGTTAAATTTTCTCCGAGTGAGCCAACAGGGATGTTCAAACCAAACGCCTGATTGATGACATCATAGGTGGTGATTGGCATTTGATGCACTGCTTTGAGTGGTCCACCGTGAAATTTATGCTCAGCTTGTTCGTCTGCATCTAGACCCAGTAAATCAACTTTCATGCTGCCATCAATGGGAATTTTATTAATAGCACTCACGCCACGCACAAACGGCTCAATTTTACCTGTGCGTACGGTGGTCAGAGTGCCAATAAATTTAGGTAGAGTATTCATTTCCTGCCTCATTATGTACTGATGATTTCAGCAATCAGTGAAATAACCGATCAATCACACTTTAGCCGCCTACCAAGGATAAATTATACATCATGCCGCTGTCGGCAGAGTGCAGGTGATGATGTTCAGGTTTGATAGGCATTAAGGCTTGTAAAGCTTGAATAAGCCCCTGGGTGTCACCTTGTGTCAGATAAGGACGAATGTCGTAATTTTGGCTATCAAACAAGCAAAGATGCACTTGACCTTGACTGCTAACACGTAGGCGATTGCAATGATCACAAAATTTGGGTGAATAAGGTTCAATCAGACCAATTTTACCGACATAATCAGGGTGGCTGTATTCAGTTGCAGGTCCACCATCCGTTGCACGCATTTGAGCCCTCCAACCGTGCTTGATTAAATAGGTTTTGATATGCTGACTGCTAGTATGCTCGGCAAAAAACAGTTGGCTATTATCTGATGTTTGCATAAATTCAATGAAACGGTAAGTAATGGGGCGATCTTTGACAAAGTCCAGTGCTGCCATAAGATTGTCATAGGCGGTATGTGCCATCAAAATGCCGTTGAGCTTTAAGGTGATGCTAGTTGAGTATAAGAGTTTATCAATATCACGAAGTAGAGCAGGCAAGCCATCATATCCTGTAATTTTATGAAATGTTGTGGGATTAAAACTGTCAATACTTAGATTTAATTTATCTAAGCCTGCATCATGCCAAGCGGATAGATGTTTGCCTAATTTATAGCCATTGGAGCTGATACACGCGGTCTTGATACCCTCTGTATTTTTGATGAGTCTGATCAAGTCAGGCAAATCATGGCGTATAGATGGCTCACCCCCTGTCAGACGAACTTTGGTGGTGCCAAGAGCAGCAAATCCTGCCAATAAAGTAGCAATTTCTTGTTGTGTCAGCTCGTTATTAGGGCGTTTGCCTTGATAGCCATTAGGTAGACAATAATTACAACGAAAATTACAAAAATCAGTGATAGAAAGTCTAAGATAGGTTAGTTTACGCTGAAAGTTATCAGTCAATTTTTCTGTTGAGTTGGATGTTGCTAGGGTAAACTCATTGCCATAAAATACCGTGTCAAAACAATCCGTCGCTTGGTGGGCTGGCTGCGCCGGTTGGAATAATAAAGAGTTTTTCATGACAATAACTTATGGGCGTTGCCTCGGTGATGAATGTATTACAACTATAACAAAAAATGCCCAAGCTCCCTATAGCCACATGGTTAAAATTTTTTGACATTCTCTACTACTTTGGATGTATGTGTCACTACAATGCTTGATTATTTCGCTTATCACTGATAATGACCAACCGCCCAAACGGCAATCTCAACGCGCGTACGCAGGCCAATCTTACCAAGAATGTGTTTGACATGAACTTTAACTGTGGATTCAGCAATACCAAGCTTGTTACCAATCATCTTATTACTCATCCCTTGAGCAATCATTTTAGCAACTTGGATCTCGCGCTCTGTCAGCTCGTGACTGCTGTCAGTTTTAACAGGTTTACGCATAGCTTGTGCTAAAATCGGTGCAAGACTTGGACTGATGACTAATTCACCGCACAAAATCTTACGTATATCAGTAATGATTTGCTCTGGCTCCATATCCTTGAGTAGATAGCCATCAACGCCTAAATGAAGCGCATCTTGAACATCTTTGCTATTGTCCGATACGGTAAATAATAGAACTTTGGTTTGAATACCCAACTCCCGTATTTTTTTGAGCGTTTCAATACCATTTAAGATAGGCATGGTGTGATCTAAAATCACAAGATCTACAATTTCTTGATTTAGAATATCCAGGGCTTCCATCCCATGGTTGGCTTCAGCAATGACTTGAACATCCTTTTCTAGACTTAATAAATCTGCCAAACCACGACGTAGCATCGGATGATCATCGACAAGAAGAAGGCGTGCAGGATTGGCTGCGGTAAAAATCTTTAAAACCATGTTATTCCTAGTTCTCATAAAATTTAGGTAAAAACCAAATACGCACCAAAGTGCCCTTTGGGGTGTTTTGACTGATATCAAACTCGCCACCCAAACTGTGCGTGCGCTCTTGCATAATTTTTAATCCATGATGCTGTTGTTCATCAATATGCTTTGGTAAACCCACGCCGTCATCACCAATTTCCAGATAAATACGCTGTTCAGTGTCTAAATGCGTTTTTTGATAAAGGCTGACAGTTACCTCTTTGGCGTATGCATGGCGCTGAATATTGGATAATGCTTCACGAATAATTTGTAATAAGTCAATTTGCTCATTAGCACTTAGATTTTGGCTTAAAATCCGATTATCTAATGTAATATTAAAACCACCTTTCGCAGAAAATTCGTCACAGGCCTGTTCAATGGCATTATCAAAACTGCCCGATTCTATTTTTAAGCGAAAGGTCACGAGTAACTCGCGCAGCTGAATGTAGGCAGCATCAAGCCCTGAACGTGCTTGCCCTAAAACTTGAAGCATGGCTTCATTATGATCCATGAGCGTATCATTTTGGTTTTGTTGAGCTGCGTCAGAAAGTTGGCGCGCGTGCGTACCTAGCATAGAAAGCTGAATTTTTAGATATGACAATGACTGTGCCAATGAGTCATGTAGTTCGCGGGCAATGGTGTTCCGCTCTTCTAAAAGTATTAATTGATGCTCTTGCTGACGTTGTTTTTGGATGGTGAATACTAGGCTTACTAAACTTACTAACACTTGTACAAGTTCTTTGGTAATGGTGGTATCATCTTCTTCAGACTGCTGATGAACCATCAGCTCGCCCCAGTAGTTGTTTTGGGCGCTGATTGGATAAATTCTTGTCGTAGATCTGGCTTTAAGAGCGCATTGATCGCAGTTGCCTGTAGAACAAATTTCACTCGACAAAAGATCGGTTTTGCCTGTTTGCAATTCTTCAACAGAGTGACTGTGAATACTAATGCTATCTTTAGATGACACAAGCACAGTGTCATTTTTCAAGAGAGGTCCTGAAGTGCTAGATTCATTTAATTTTAGGTGATCATGCAAGCATAATGTAAACCCAAAACTTGGATTTATCTTTGAAAAATTCTCAAGTAAATGATGTAGCTTAGATAATGTAACAGGCTCTTGATTGAGCTGATTGGAAAAATCATACAATAGTTTAAGCAATTGGTTAGCTTGGGTAAGATGCCGAGTTTTGTTTAACACTTCTTGATTGAGCTTGGCTTGATGTTCGCTAATGGTATCTGCCATATCATTGAATGAGTTGCTAAGCGTTTGAAACTCTTGATAGCCAGTTACCAGCGCAGGCACATGATGACCGCGTCTGAAATGCTGCGTACTGTCTATGAGAAAGTGAATGGGTCTTAGTACATTACGCCGAAGCTCATACATACCTAATAATAGGGTTAATAAGATGATACCAAGCGCAGACATTTGTAATACTTGTTGCCAGTGCTGGCGGGTTTCACTGCGAACCTGAATTTTTTTAGTTAGCTCGTGAACTTCTTTAATGTATTTACCAGACGCCACTAATACTGCGGTACTATCATTATTTACTAAAGCAGGCTTTAGCATCTTTAACCAATGGTGTTGAATTGTTTTAGTTTGGCTATCTATCTCAGTGTCCTTATTGCCAGGCATATTCTGATATGCATACAGCACATTCAAACGCGCTTGCATATCATCAATCAGTTGTTGATTGATCGATAAGGTAGGATCAAGTTTTACATGATCATCAATTGGTAAAGTGGTATTGGTTGTTAATAAATAATTAATGCGATAAGTTGCCATCCGAATTGATCCGACAGAGTTGAGTGCTTGAGCATCAGATTTTGATACCCAGGCTAAGACTGCTGAAGTGCTGGCTGTGACTGTCGCAAAAAATACAATAACGCCAACTGCCAGCCAAGCACGCACTGAAAGCGATTTTGGCAAAAAGCCACTAAGTCGGTTATTTAACATACATACCCCCAAAAAGCCAAGATCTGCTGTTTGAGTAAAAAATGATTGATTGTAATCAGGTTCTTAAAAACAAGTTCTTGAAAAATCAGGCAATTATACACTAATCCTTATGAAGAACGACTACTTCTTAAGTAGTAGAAATCTATATTTTAGACATAAGAGCATTAATTTATGATTGATTTAAATCAACTAATTCAAAAAAATTTCAATTTATTATAGCTTGTGTACTTTTGTAAAGCTGATTTATTTGGAGAGATTTTGATATCCAAATAAAATCTGTTTTTAGTATCTTTTAAAAAGAGCCTATCATGACAACAAAATCTACCATTGTACTCATCTCGTCGACCGTTGCATTTACGATATGTTTTATGACTTGGATGATGTTTGCTGTTTTGGGTATCCCTATTCAGCAAGCACTTGACTTAAATGAAACCCAATTTGGATTACTTGCCGCCACGCCTGTTTTGACAGGTTCGCTAGTTCGTTTACCGCTGGGTATCATGACGGATAAATATGGCGGGCGCATTGTATTTTTCGTCTTAATGTTAGCGACAGTATTGCCGATCTTTTTAATGGGGTATGCTGATCAATATTGGCAATTTTTGTTATTAGGCTTGTTTGTTGGTTTGTCGGGCGGATCCTTTTCGGTGGGTATCGCCTATGTAGCCAAGTGGTTTGAGGCAGACAAGCAGGGCTTTGCCATGGGTGTATTTGGCGCAGGTAATGCAGGTTCAGCGATTACTAAGATGATCGGTCCTGCCATTATCGCTGTAGGGGCGTCCACAGCAGCCAGTGCTGCAGAAGGCTGGCGTTTTTTACCTAAAGTTTATGCAGGTATTATGCTGATTACAGCCATAGGTTTTTGGTTTTTTAGTTATGATAATAAAACGCATCGTACTGCCAGTAATGCTACTCTTGCCAGTCAACTGGCTGTTCTAAAGGATAAGAATGTTTGGCGTTATAGCCAATATTATTCGATCGTTTTTGGTGGCTATGTAGCACTGGCGCTTTGGATGACCAAGTATTATGTCGGCGAATATGGTTTTAGCCTACAAACAGCAGCATTTTTGGCAGCGTGTTTTAGTTTGCCTGGTGGGGTATTGCGTGCACTGGGTGGGTGGCTGTCAGATAAGTATTCGGCACACACAGTCACTTGGTGGGTACTTTGGTCATCGTTTTTGCTACTATTTGCCTTATCCTATCCTCAAACATTCTTGACCATTCAGACAGTTGAGGGGGAAAAAAGCTTTTATATTGGCTTAAATGCCATCGTCTTTACTGTATTGATTTTCTTGCTAGGTATTGCCTTTGCCATTGGTAAGGCATCGGTATTTAAATATTTGTCTGATGAATACAAGGATAATATGGGTGCAGTATCAGGTGTTGTGGGCTTGGCAGGGGGTCTTGGCGGCTTTATTCTACCGATTATGTTTGGTGCCGCTGTGGATATCACAGGTATTCGTTCATCGGCGTTTATGATCATGTTTGGTGTGGTGTGGGTGAGTTTGATTTGGATTTATTTATCAGAGGTCAAGCCAAAAATAGAACAAGACCATCAATCAAAAACCCTAAAATTATAGCTAATATTTTGGAGACCTAAATGAATAATCAACTCAAAGGTGGTCGTCGCATCGATGACTGGCGTCCTGAAGATGAAAAATTTTGGCAAAATGGCGGCAGCCGTGTCGCTACTCGAAATCTTTTTATCTCAATTCCTGCACTATTGCTTGCATTTTCGGTCTGGGTTATCTGGAGCGTGATTGTAGTTCGTATGCCTGAAGTTGGCTTTCAATTTGATAAAGCGCAGCTGTCTTGGCTTTTGGCACTACCTGCCTTATCTGGGGCAACCATGCGTTTATTTTATGCGTTTTTAGTACCTGTTTTTGGTGGTCGCCGCTGGACGACACTGTCAACAGCATCTTTGCTTATACCTACAATTTGGTTGGGTTTGGCTATACAAAACCCTGAAACTTCTTTCACCACATTTGCAATCATCGCACTATTATGCGGTTTCGGCGGTGCCAATTTTTCATCCAGTATGTCTAATATCTCATTTTTTTACCCTAAGTCTAAACAAGGTATGGCGTTAGGCTTAAACGCAGGTTTGGGTAATTTAGGGGTATCTGTACTGCAGTTTGTTGTGCCTGTGATCATCGGATTTTCTTTATTTGGTGCATTGGCGGGGGATGGCCAGGTTACTGAATCTGGTAAAGTTTTATATTTACAAAATGCTGCTTTTGTTTGGGTTATTCCAATTGCTATTATGACTGTACTTGCATGGTTTGGAATGAATGATTTAAGCAACGCCAAAGCGTCATTTAAAGAACAGTCAATTATTTTTAGAAGACAACATAATTGGATCATGTGCATTCTTTACTTGGCAACTTTTGGATCTTTTATCGGCTTTAGTGCGGCGTTCCCTATGGTTATTAAGCAGTCGTTTCCTGAGATCGATCCTCTAAAAGTTGCCTTTCTAGGTCCTTTGGTTGGCGCTCTATTTCGTCCTGTAGGTGGTTGGTTGTCTGATAAGGTTGGAGGTGCGTGCGTCACATTCTGGAATTACATTATTATGACAATTGCTGTCATCGCAGTTATGTTTTTCCTTAAAAATGGTAATTTTACAGGCTATTTTGCTGGGTTTATGTTGCTATTTATCACCACTGGGATTGGTAACGGCTCAACGTTTCGTATGATTCCTGTGATCTTTCGAACCATGCATGAACGCTTACACTCCCCTGATGCTATTACACAAGCACGCAAAGAATCCGCTGCAGTTGTAGGTTTTTCGGCGGGATTTGCGGCATATGGTGGTTTTTTTATCCCAAAAATGTTCGGTTCAGGTCTGGGGGTAAATGGCACCTTCCTTGTACTAATTGCATTTTATATTATATGTATCGCTTTGACATGGTGGTATTATTCACGCAGAAATGCCCCATATCCTTGTTAGTATTAAATAAAAAACGGCTTATTGATAAAAGCCGTTTTTTATTATTTCTTCATTTTAAATTAGGGGCTGTACTAGAATAACTCTCATGTTATACTAGTTTTATGAAGATAGCCCATTGTAAACTCAGTAAAAAAGTACAAAAAAGACTGCTTGAATTTTTTGTACTTGAAGCTACTGCTCGTTCGGCAGCTGATTTGCTACAAATACACCCAAATTCAGCAGCTTGATTCTACCATAAAATCAGACTTGTGATAGAATACCATCTTAATCTTGAGGCTAAAGAATTGTTTGATGACGAAATAGGGCTTGATGAAAGCTATTTTGGCAGCATTCGCAAAGTACACCATCTAATCAGCTTAAAGTATTGAGAAGATGGTGTGGGATTTGGGCTAATCTAGTACAGCCCCTAAATTATTATAGCGCGATAGATTTTTGACAAATAGGGCAGGAGGGGTTTTTGGTAAATTTCATTTTTTGAAAATTGGCACGAGAACCTTGCCATACCATCAGCGTATCTTTTAAGGTATTTTGATCTTTACCGAGAAAATGTAAGGCGATGTCAGCACCAAGTGCACCGATCACCGCCACCGTGCTTGCTAAGACACCAGAAGTTGCACAGTTTTGGGCTGCCCTCATTGAAGTACCAAATAAACATGCATAGCAGCCTGTTTTTTTTGGCTCAAAAAGTGCAACTTGCCCAGTTTCGCCAATGGCGGACAATGAAAGTAGGGCTGTACTGGTTATGATCGAATGGCGGTTAAGTGTTTGACGAATATCGAAATTATCACTGCAATCAATCCATAAGTCTGATTTAATAGATATTAAGTTTTCTTTTATAGTATCATCATTGAGTGCAATATTATGACTATGGACTGCAGCCCAAGAGTTTTGTTCTATCAGTGCTTGTTTAGCTATTTGTGCTTTTGGTAAACCAATATCTGCTTGAGTGTACAACAGCTGTCTTTGTAAATTACTGTCATCTACGGTATCAAAATCAAATAAATGCACTTCACCCACACCCGCTCTCACTAAAATCGGAGCAACCATACAACCTAAACCGCCCATTCCAATTAGTGAAACGGATGATTGCTTAATTTTAAGTTGTGATTCAATATCCCATCCGTCTAATAAAATTTGACGACTATAACGCATCAGTTCTGCATCACATAATTCGGTTTTGGGTTGGGGTTTGGTATTGGTATTCATCATAGGATATGTATCGAATTATCAAGAAATACAGTTTGCTCAGATTATCGTGTTATGTCAATACAACTTTTGGGTAAATGATATTGTCGTGAGTTTTAGACAAATTTGATGGTTTAGATGATTTTTGCTATCACTTGTCTGTTACTGACCCAAACGATTGGTATCAAACTGCATGGATGAAGACAAAAACGTATCTAACCTCTCAAGGTCGCTCGCTGATTGAGTATTATTTTAAGGATTTTGATACCGAGGAAATCAATGTTTCATTTATTGAGCGTTTGGAGCATATTTTTGCAGAATATCAAGTGCCTTGGGATGAGGAAAATCCGAGGTTTCCGGTTGATGTATCAAAACTTCAGCAATCCAGTAAAAAGAACACATCAGCAATGAGTATTTACAGTGCAAGGTCAATACAATGGTTTTTATTGGTATTAACTAGCGATAGTATGGGAACAGTCTATTTAACTAGTGGATATCATCCAAATGCTTGGCAATTTGCAGTAGAGGCTGCTTATCGTCTTAAATACTGTAATTTGATTGATTTTAGTTTTGATGTTTTAACCAAGGATGAATCACTGCCTGATAACACCTTTGATGGTTTAGATGATTTTTGCTACCACTTGTCTGTTACTGACCCAGACGATTGGAGTTATGCTGTATGGATAGATGCACAAATGCACTTAACCCCTAAAGGTCGCTCGCTGATTGAGTATTATTTTAAGGATTTTGATACCGAGGAAATCAATGTTTCATTTATTGAGCGTTTGGAGCATATTTTTGCAGAATATCAAGTGCCTTGGGATGAGGAAAATCCGAGGTTTCCGGTTGATGTATCAAAACTTCAGCAATCCAGCAAAAAGAGCACATCATCAGCCGACCAAGACTGATTGTGGGTATCGCCATTTTTTTATGGCTAGATTAAACGAATGTGGAACCTAATATTTTCATATAAACTATTGAATCTGCTGGGTATCGCAAGCAAAGTTCAACAACCTCCCACAAACTTGCCGCAGGTTTAACAAGCTGTCTATCTGCCAAAGCGGCAGGAAATCGTTGTGAAGCAGGCAGCATCGGTGCTGTCGTTGGTGAGATGTGGGGTGATTATCAAGTAGATGACCCAAACACCCTAACCCAAGCACAAAAAGACAAACTCATCAATCAAGCCAAACTGATTGCAGGCATCACCGCTGTCTTTGCTGGAGAAGATGTCAATGTGGCTGCTGGTGTGGCAGCAGAGGCGGTGGAGAATAATGCTGTTGAAACTGTATGGGATATTGCAAATATTGGGGTGGGAGCAGCTTCATTTGGATATAATATTTCAGAAGGAAATTATGGCTCTGCAACAATTGATGGTGTGGGGTTAATATATGATGGTATTGCTACAGCATTACCTTTTCTGCCTGCTGGTGCATCTGCAGTTATTAAAGTAGAAAGAGCGACAGAGACAACAAAAAACGTTATTAAAGTAGAAAACTTTTTTGATGGAGCTAAATACACACAGAAAGTAAAAATACAAGCTTCTTCAGGTGATTATCACTCATTTCCACAATCAGTGGATGGGTTTGCTAAACACGGAACTGTGTCAAAAATCACTGGAAAAGATGGGGTTGTAAGAGACAAATTAGAAATACCTGGAAGCTATAGAGGCAAAAAAGGTGTTTTTGAATATATCAGAGAGCCAAATGGTAATATAAACCATAGATTGTTTGTTCCAAACGAAAATTGAGGGTAGCTGTAAAGTGAATAAGAAAATATTAGATTTTTACATAAAAGTTGGTAGCAACTTAGAAAGTAAAGGTATAAATGAATTCGTAATGCCGCTAGAGTTAATTCAAGATTTTTTTGTTTTGTGTAATGATGAAAAAATTTTAATATTAGGCGGTGATATATACGAGAAACTTCAAGATGGTCAATTTGTCGCCACTTATGATAATTGGTACTATGAGGGTTATAATTTTTCAGAGAGTATTGAAATGGCAAATATGTATTTAAACAAATTAAATGAAGAGAATTTGTATGTATCTTTTATTTTGAACAACTAATTGTTTATTTTGCCGTTAAAATCAGGAGCAACCAGTGAAGCGATCGTCCTGCCTTATCTGGTTTCTTATTTAATACCAAAGATCCAGAAAATCTCACCCAAGACCAAAAAGAAACCATTGCTAATATCATTAACATTGCCACAGTAGCCACAACTTACACAGCAACTGATGGCAATATAGCCGATGCGGTGAGCGGGAGCGAGACTGGCAAGGGAGGCGGTGGAGAATAATAATGATGCCACTAAATCAGGCAAATTGCTCAAAAAGGTCTCAGATGAGACTTGTGAGATAATAAGAGATAGTATTTCTGCTGGACTAATCATATCAATTAAAAGAGTGCAACATTAATAACTCAAACTCCTTAGAATGCAAAAAGTAAACAATTATAAGGTTTTTTAACTAAATGGCGATTTTTAATTATATATTGAGTTTTTATTTTAAGGTTGTTTTTTTAATATCCATATCAATATTTTTGGCATACTTATTTCTAGCAAAAGAAACAGCTTATTATTACTGTGATGAAATTTGCATAACAATAATACAACACCATCAAGGTAGAGATACTTTTTTTAGAGTTTATGATGGTATTATAATTAGTAGGAATGCATATTTAATTGTTCCTTATGCTGAATATCCTCTTGAAACATACATATATATAAAAAGAAAGAAAAATAATGGAAAGATAATTGTGGAAAATTTTACCGAACCAGTGAAATATAAAGGGGTTTTAAATAATGTGGATTTTCATGTATCATCTTATGATAGTAATGAAATTAAATATAGAGATCTAAGATACTTATATTTATTTTTTTGATAAAGCCAAAACCATGTCAATGCATAAATACCATCTCTGCAAACCAAAGTCAAATCAAATTTCAGCAAATTTAAGATTAAGCTAAACCAACCTGACTTTGGTAAAGCCTGTATCTTACATTTGCCATTTTGCTGTAAGCGTTCATATTGTGCTTTAATATCTGGATTGTATTTGGTCGCAGTTACTGTTGCCATATATAGCTTAGCCGCGTAGGTTGGACTCTCGTACGAAAACCCAACATCTAAGCCTCATCCTTAAATCTGTTGGGTATTGTTATCGCTTTACTCAACCTAGGGGCTGGCACACTCATCATAACCGACATAGATAATAAAAGCCGTTACAAAGCAGATGATAAATGAGAAAATATATAGGATTTTTTATATTATTCCCATTAATTTTTACAATAATTGTTTATTCGTATAAACAAATCTTTTTTTTAGGAGAGACTCGGCTTAATGGTGATTATTATGCCATTGAGATGGATAATACATTTTTTGAGTACCTATCGCTAAAAAATGAAAAAGTAATTGGAGCAATCATAAACCGTACAGAGTATAACAATATTCACTTGATAATTTATACCGAAGGAAAAATATGCGATGAACCACAAGGTAGTATGTTTGAGTACTTTCCAAATGATATTATGTATGCGATTTTAGACAATACTGGAAATCTACTGGCATTTAATAATATAGAGGACTATCACTCCTATATATCCTTAAAAAATATAAAGATTGGAAATTTGCATATTAACATAAAAGATTTGTTTAAAATAGAACAAGCAAATCAAGCAGCAAAAAAGTCAGGTTGTCTTTACTAAATTGAGTGTGGTGAAACAACCCTGTATGCATCACCTCTGCCTTTGTCAAACTCTGTAAGATGGACTGGTTCACCCTTGTATATCATCACCAAGATTAGCCATCTAAATGGTGATGTGTAGATTATGCCACCGCCAAAAACAAGACTGTGAAGCAGGTAGCATCGGTGCAGTAGTCGGTGAGATGTGGGGTGATTATCAAGTAGATGACCCAAACACCCTAACCCAAGCACAAAAAGACAAACTCATCAATCAAGCCAAACTGATTGCAGGCATCACTGCTGCCTTTGCTGGTGAAGATGTCAATGTGGCTGCTGGTGTGGCAGCGGAGGCGGTGAGGTGGAATGGTACAGCTCAAATTTTTTATTATAATGAGCTTGAGGAAATAAAAAATGATATAGATGGCACTTATGTAAAGGAGCAACTCAATCTTATCAAAAACATTCCAAATGCTGTGGCACAGGTCGTTAAAGATAATGATATGACTATCATCAGCTTTAACATAGGTATGGTTGGTTATACTGCCATCGTTAACAATAAGAATGGTAATGTATGGATAACAGGCGTTGAAAAAGAAACTTTAGGAGGTCAGGTAAGCTATAGAGCAGTTCCTGAAGTTGGTATTAATCTTAATTTTAAAGAAATTACCAAGGGCATTCAAGGATCGTCTCGCTCCCCTGCTAGAGCAACAAGAATGGTAAATGCAGGTATATCAATTAACTTTGGCAATATTCGAGGAAAAATGGAAGCTACTGACATTGATCGGGCTATAAAAGGCAGTTCTGTTGGCATTCAGACTTGTTATGGTGTCTGCGGTGGTGCAATCAGAACAAGTGGTGGACAAACTATCTTAACTTATGGTGCTGGCACGCCACAAATAGGTATTACAGGCGGCAACATGGTTCAGCTTTCAGAAGAAAAGAAACAAGAGCTTTTTAAAATACTGGGGGTTAAACAATGAATAAGTTGTTGGATAAAACTACAGGTTTCCTAACATCCATAATATTAATTATTTTTTTAACATTCTTACTATTAATGTATTTGTCTGGAAATATGTCTTTTAAGAAAGGTGTTTATGATAAAAGGGTAGATCGACCAACGATGGCGGAAATTGATACTTTATTGAATGAGTTGACGGATGGTATTACATCGCCAAAAGATGAATTTGTAGTAAGCAAAATAGGTGTTGTATATAAGCGTTACCGATATGACTATCTAAGCGATCAAGAAAAGTTATATCTAAATGGTAGAATAAATGACTCATCCAAATGGATTAAATATAATGATGGAAAAGATGGAAATAGGGATAGCTTTTATTATTGTTACAATCAATTTGAACTAATTTTTACCAAAGGTGTAGAACCTAGTGTTAATAATAAGAAATCTTTAGATAATGCTTTTTCTGTGAGTATCGGATGGCAGGATACTCATAGCGTATGTCGTAGGAAGTTTTTAGTTCGCAGCCCGTAGCCAAAATTAACATTTGGCCCTTAATCTTCAATTTGTTGGATATTGCTGTCTTTCTGTCTGACCTAAAGACAGCATTGTAACTAAGAACTGAGCTGACCTTTAAGCAAGCTGGTATTTTAGATGATAATGGAAAACTCACTACTACTGCGATTGAAAATTCAAGAAAAATTTCTCTTTCTGGTGGGGTTATTGAAAATTCAAAAGTTATAAGAATCTTAACAAAGGATGGTTCAAAAATTGAAGATTGGAACAAATACACTACAAAATCTGTTGTTATGCCCATGGTCAATCTATGCAAATCCATTTTTATGTGAATACAAAAACTGGCAAAAATTGATTATGAAACGAAAGACTTTAAGGTTAAAGGAGTGGTAGAACCATGATTGTACAGTTTATTGCTAGAAACAACCAATATAATGGTTGGTTAATAAAAGATAAGTTATATATTGTTTTAGATATCTATTTTAATTTTTATAATAAAAAAATAGAGATTGTTGTAAAAAGCGAAGATAACCACACACCATGTGTATTTGATTTGAGTGATTTTGAGATAATTAACTCAGATTTGCCACAAAATTGGAATTTTATTTTACATAATAATGGGAGTGTTTCATTAAGACCAAAAGAATTTTTAAATGAATTTTGGGATGGGTTTCATGATGGCAATCCTGAATATGAAAAAATATTTTGGGATGTTTATCGTAAGTTAGAAGAATTTTATTCAACCAAGAGAAATAACTATTGGTAGGAATAAGGGGTTATTATATGCAGTAAAAACTGAAAATGGTAGTTATAATTTGAGGAGTGTAGCAAGTAGCCAGAGTCGAACAGGTCTTGTTTGGACGATTGATATTCCCAAATCTGCCACAGGAACGACCAAAAACCCAGAAATTAAATTTTTAAGGTGATAACTATGATTTATATATCTGAAAAGGTTAAAAAAGAGATGCTTGAAACTTCAAAAAATCTATGGTTATCAGCACTATTCAGTGCTGTTTCGAGCTATTGTGTTGGCATAAACTTTGAGCAACACAAAGAGATATTCTTTCAGCTTATCAAAGAAGCCTTAGACGCAGACTTAATCAAATTTATACCACCTAATGGTATTTGGTATGAAGGATATGACATTTGGGATGTCTCATCAGATGAAATCGTTGCCTATCTTAGAGATAATTTTCCTAAAGATGCGACAGATGAACTTGATGAAGATGTAAATTTGTATTTTTATATCACTGCTCCAGCTGTCCTATGGCGTCAAGATGATGGCAGTTATTATGGCAGTTAAATCAATTCCCTAACACCCAAGTCACTGTTGGCGGTGATTTGATTGTTAAAAGCCGTCAAGCCACCTATCAATACACTCATGATCAAAAACAAGCAGGATTTAGTGCCGATGTTGGCTTTGATGGCAAACCCCAAAGCTTTAGTATCAATGGTGGCAAAACGGATGTAGATGCTGATTATGCCCAAGTCATCCACCAAACTGGTATCAAAGCCAATCAATCCATCCTGTCTGTACAAAGACAAGGTAAGTTCACTGGTGGCTATCTCATCACCGATGCAGGTAAAAACCAAACCCAATTTGCCCAAGGCATCCAAACCCAAGACATACAAAACCACCTAAACCATCAAGGCGATGCCATCAGTGTCGGCATTGGCATTGGTGCAGACACCAGCCATCCAAATGGCAAAGCCAAACCTGCCCTACAAGGCTTAGGCTATGGTATAATAACCCCAGCTCATAAAACCAGTACCACCCATTCTGCCATCACTGACCAAGCAGGTTTCTCTCATATCAACACAGGCAACTTCAAACAAGAAGAAGTTCAAAACCAGCTTAATGAAATCATCATCAATGATTTTAACAAAGAGCGGGTGTTAACAGAGCTTGGGGCTCAGGTGGTGATTACCGCAGAGTCTGGCAGAGAAGCACCAAAGGCAGTGGCAAAGTTTGCTGACAGGCAAGCTTTTAAACTCATTCAAAACCTAGATGAACTTAATAACAAAAACATTGATATTACCTCTGATAAGTATCAAAATACCATCAAAGAGATTGATAAATGGAGTGAAGGTGGCATCTACCGTGTTGCTTTGCATACTGCAGTCGCTGCCCTAGCTACAGGCACTGCTCAGGGTGGACTATCAGCAGGCATAACCGCTTATACCATCCCAAAGATTGATGAGTATCTAAAAGAACAAGGCTTTGACAAAGAAATCAGAGACATCACTCTACTTGCCCTATCAGCAGGCATTGGTGCGACTGTTGGTAGTGATACTGCAAGTACTGCTAACAATGTGGGGCAGGTGCAGTGGAATTATTTGACGCATCGTCAGCTACAGGACAAAATCTCGTGTACTAGTACTAAAAAGGAGTGCGAAGATACGATGATATATCAAAAAAACAAGATGAAGAATTGCGTACAACCTGTACTAATCAATCAAATAGTAATGATTGCCATCATATGATAAGAGAGGTCTTGAGTTATGTAGGAAAAAATAGAAATCATTATGGAAAAGCAAGCGACATCAAAACATCTACTTAGAATGTTTTATCGGTCGCTAATTCTAGTGGCTATCATACCATTGATACCCTTGATGAAAGAGCAAATTATTTTGGAGCAATGTATAGTTATACAGAGCAACCTTGGTTTAGGGTGGCGTTTATTTTATCGTTATCCAGTTGCTAATATTGCAAAAAATCTACTTAATTTTATGAATATAACTAAATTAATATCATTAAGATTGAAAACCTAAATTAAATAATCCACCTAGATATTTAGTAAATTATTCATTATAATAAAAACACTTTATCACACCTATAATAATACAGTTATTACCTCATTGGTTTAGTTTAGGGTGTAAGTAATCTCATAATAGCTCGTAAAATGCTCTGTGTTGACGTATATGGGCTATTTGTTGCTTAGGTGGTATGCTAGTACCAGTTAAGTATAAACATGGCTTAAAACGCATTATATGAGCATATATGGGTATATGCTGAATTGAAGGAGTATTTTTAGATGGCTTGGGTACAGATTAGTGAAGAAGAAGCTAAAAATCACCCATATTGGGATAAGTTTTGTTGGGTAAGATGGTTGTTTATTATTATTGGTATGGTAAAGGCTGGTTTATTGTGGATTGCACTTATTTTATTATTTGGTTTTAAGCGTCAGTATAATAAACATTTACCTTTCTTGGCATTGGTTTATATACCCATAAGTTTGTATTTAATTATGCCCCTTACGGTATTGTTTGATCTTGAAGATAGTATGGACGAAGATACGCTTATATTTACTTCAGGTATCTTATTTATTTATTTGGCTGTATTTTGTATTTATAAACTCATAGGAGAGAATTCAGAAGTATTTAGATTACAGTATATGAAACAGATTAAAGTAACTCAGTATTATAATAATTATTATAAATAAATACACCCTATAAATAATATACCCAATCTGATATGACTGATATACCAACGACATAGCCAAAGCACTCAACTAACTGGGCTGACCATCCCATCAGAGCAATCATCATGGACATGGTCAGCGGTGGTTGATTAAGCCTGTAGTTTTTGGATTAACCGCTTGGCAGTATCTTCAGATGAAGCAGGGTTTTGACCCGTGATTAACAGGCCATCTTCTACCACATACGATTGCCAATCAGCAACTTTTTCATATTTGCCCCCATTTTCTTTTAGAACATCTTCTAACAAGAACGGAACGACATCTAACAGACCGACGGCTTGTTCTTCAGAATTGCTAAAGCCAGTCACTTTTTTATCTTTAACAAAATATTCGCCATCAATTTTCACATTTTTGAGTGCGGCGGGTGCATGACAAACAAAAGCCACTGGCTTATCGGTCTTCACAAAATCTTGAATCAATGAGATGGATTGCTCATCAACTGCCAAATCCCACATTGGGCCATGACCGCCTGGATAGAATACTGCGTCATAATCGGCAGCCTTAATATCAGCCAGTTTATGAGTGGTTGCCAACTGTTCTTTGGCGGCGGCATCTTGCTTAAATCGTTCAGTAAATTCGGTCTGAGCGTCTGGCTCATCACTTTTTGGATCAAGCGGTGGTTGACCGCCAGCGGGGGACGCTAAGGTAATGTCAGCACCAGCATCTTTAAACGCATAATATGGCGAAGCAAATTCCTCCAACCAAAAACCCGTTTTTTTACCAGTGTCTCCAAGATTTTCGTGTGAGGTTAATACCATTAAAATTTTCATCATTTACCCTTATTATCTATAAGATGTTGTCTATATGATTTATTGCAAATTGTGTGATGATTTGTGTTGTTTTAGGTTGTTAATTTTAATTACAGTAAACCTCCTTTTTACCTATTGACATTGATATTTTTATATAAATTTATTAATATATTATTATAAATAAAATTTAATAAATTAGTCATTCCGTGGTATCGGGTAAGAGCATCTCACCCATAAAATTATGATTATCATACCCCTTTATGAGGCAGGCGTCTAGTATCTTTACATAATTACTAACGACGGTTAGCATTTAAGATGGGCGGTCTAAATTAAAGATAATCATTGGTCGCAAATATCAAGATTTTATCCGATAACTGTGATCAATGGCAGGCATGTTAGTCGCTTATCGGCACTCACCTTGATAATCCGTTACCCACTTTTACAATATTTATAACGCTGAACATTGTAATATGTGTCTTGGTCGTATAAAATGACAGATTAATTATTTATACTCACTTAAATAAATTTATAAAAAAATCGAAGGATATGGCGTGATGATCATTCAAGAGATGCTGCAGCTGCTGACCACTCGCTCTGAGTTTTTCATGCGACTGTTTGTTGAGCATTTGATGATTTGCGGTATTGCGGCAAGCTGTGCGATCGTGATTGGTGTTGGGCTTGGTGTGCTAATCACCGAACATCAGAAGTTTGCACCGTTTGTCATTCAAGCAAGTAATATCATTTATACCATCCCAAGCATTTCTTTATTTGGCTTATTGATTTTGGTGAGTGGTATTGGTAATGCCTCAGCAATCATTGCACTGGTAATTTATGCACTGTTACCGATGATTAATGGCACACGCACAGGGTTTTTGCAGATTGATACGGGATTGATAGAAGCTGCCGAGTCCTTTGGCATGACACGCTGGCAGATTTTACGCCGCATTAAGCTGCCTTTGGCATTACCGATTATTTTATCAGCCATTCGTACGATGCTGGTGATGACCATTGCACTGGCGGGGGTTGCATCTTTTATTGGTGCAGGTGGGCTTGGTGTGGCGGTATATCGTGGTATCACCACCAATAGCACCGCCATGACCGCAGTCGGTAGTATTTTGATCATGCTTATTGCGTTTTTGGCTGACTTTGTTCTGGCGTATTTTGAAAAATCAATCAAATGGAGAAAATCTCATGCTTAAAAAATCTGTTCTGCTACTTATGAGCGTTCTATTGGTCGCCTGCCAAAGTCAAGATGATAAAATTCGCATTGCCACCAAGCCCATGACCGAACAATTCATCATCGCTGAAATGCTTGCCATACTCATCGAGCAAGAAACTGGCACAACCGTTGAAATTACCAAAGGTATCGGTGGGGGTACAGCAAATATCCATCCTGCCATGCTTAAAGGTGAGTTTGATTTGTATCCAGAATACACAGGTACGGCATGGCTGTATGTCCTAAAAAATGAGCCAATCTTCGATCAAGCCGTGCTTTTAGAAAATCTTAAAAAAAGCTATCAAGATCAATATAACTTTCGCTGGGTGGGTATGTATGGCTTTGATAATACCTTCGGCTTGGCGGTGCGTTCTGACTATGCCGATGCCAATCAAATTGCCACTTTTAGTCAGCTTGCACCCGTTAGCCCAAATCTTACTTTTGGTGCTGAGTATGATTTTTTTGAGCGTGATGACGGTTACCAAGCGTTAAGCGATACTTACGGTTATCATTTTAAGAATACCAAAGATTTAGATATCGGTCTAAAATACCAAGCACTTAATAACAGTCAAATTGATGTCGTCAGTATCTCAACCACCGATGGCGCTCTCGCCAACCCAAATCTAAAAGTGCTGACAGATGATAAGGCATTTTATACCCATTATCATGCAGGCACGGTCGTCAGACAAGAAGCACTACAAAAGTACCCAAAACTTGAGTCTGCACTCATGAAAATGGACGGGCTAATTTCAGAACAGGAGATGGCACAATTAAATGACTTGGTAGAAAATCAAGGTCACAATGAAAGAAAAGTGGCACAAGATTTTTTGCGTAAAAAATCCTTGTTGGCATCTTAAGCCATTTAAACAGTGATGGTTTGATATGTCATAATCTGATGAATGACCATCGCCTATTGGCTGGCGGGTTATTTTAAATTGTGTTTGAAAAATTATGTTAATCACTCAGTTGTGTTAATTGATGGCATGTATCATATTTGATTGAGATGTATATCAAATCATCAGCAGTTTTTGGTCAACAAAAGAAAAATAGGGCAGATGAGCCAAATATGGTGAATGGATAAACAACAAACAAATAAAGTCTGTTTTTGTTTTTACATTGTTTTGAAATACCTAGTGCTTGGGTTGTTTTGTGATGATCATCATCAGATGACCAGATTACATGCTACCAAACCCCATACGATTTTCGATGGCTTGGGCAAGTTTGACGAGTGCATCGCCAATTTGTACTTTTTTGTCATCATATTCACTATTAGATAGTGATACTGCGATGCCAAGCTTAACTTTATCTGGACTTTGAATGTAGGTACCAATACAGGTCATACCAAGTCGCAATTGCCCATCATCAAGCGATAGTCGTGTCTGCTTGATGTGAAGAAATTCATCTTTTAGCTGATTAAAATCAGTCACCCCACGCTCGGTCAATGGTAATGATTGGTACTTTGTGCAGTACGCCTTTTGCACTCAGTGCTTGTAGAATATTATAAGTTGTTGAGCGAGCCAGCTTAAGCTCTTTGGTGATGGTGGCAGCAGAGACAGGAGAAGCACTTTGGGTGATTTTGTATTCCAAAATATTTAGTACTATATTGTATAATATCAAGAACTTATGTTCAATATATAGAATATAAATTTTAATATATCATATACAATTTTTTTAATAATTTTAAGTCATTTTTATCAGTAAAAAGGATACGCTATGAACCAACCTACAAATCAATCTACGACCCAACCCTCATCGATTCCGCTTAACTGCCCCAATCTGCTAAAGCAAGCCTGTTTGATTGATGGAGAGTGGGTTGGTGCTGATTCTGGTGAGGCCATCGCAGTTACCAATCCATTCACAGGCGATGTGCTTGGTACGATACCCAGCTTATCAAAACAAACCGTTCTAAACGCCGTTGAGTGTGCTGATGCTGCCCAAGAAAGCTGGGCAAATACCACCGCCAGTGAGCGTGCCAAACTTTTGCATGCTTGGGCGGATCTGATCGATACACACAAGGAAGATTTGGCACTGATCATGACCTATGAGCAAGGCAAGCCCATCACAGAATCACAAGGTGAGATTGATTATGCCAATAGCTTCATACGCTGGTTTGCAGATGAAGGCAAACGCATCTATGGCGATGTTATTCCAAGTACCAATCAGTCGCTACGCTATGTGGTACTCAAGCAGCCAGTCGGTGTGTGTGCTGCGATTACGCCTTGGAATTTCCCTTCGGCAATGATTGCTCGTAAAGCTGCACCTGCGTTAGCGGCTGGCTGTACCATGATCATCAAGCCAGCGGTTGAGACGCCATTTTCGGCATTGGCACTGGGATATTTGGCAAAACAAGCAGGTATTCCTAAAGGTGTGTTACAAATTGTTACTGGTAAATCCTCTGTGGTCGGCGAGGTACTGACCAAAGATCCACGCATTCATAAGCTGTCATTCACAGGTTCTACCGAAGTGGGGCGAGTACTGATGGAGCAATGTGCAAGCACCATCAAAAAGCTGTCTATGGAGCTTGGCGGTAATGCACCTTTTATCGTCTTTGATGATGCCGATCTTGAAAAGGCGGCAGAAGGACTGATTGCTTCAAAATATCGAAACGCTGGGCAAACTTGTGTGTGTGCCAACCGTATCTATGTCCAAAGTTCAATTAAAGATGAGTTTTTAGCGAAATTTAAACAAAAAGTAGAAGTACTGAAAGTTGGCAATGGTGCTGATGAAGCAACCGATATCGGACCGCTTATCAATCAACAAGCACTCAAAAAAGTGCAGGCACTTTTGGATGATGCGCTAAACAAAGGGGCAACGCTAATCACAGGTGGCGTGCCACATGACGCAAGTCAACTGTCATTTACCCCAACTGTCATCAGTGATATCACCGATGAGATGGATCTTGCCCATGAAGAGATATTTGGTCCGATTGCTCCGATCATGACTTTTGAAGATGAAAAAGAGGTAATCCATCGTGCCAATGATACCATTTATGGATTGGCGGCGTATTTTTATACCCAAAGCCATGCTCGTGCTTGGCGTGTTTCAGAGGCACTAGAGTATGGTATGGTTGGTCAAAATACAGGGCTTTTATCAACTGAAGTTGCACCATTTGGTGGTGTTAAGCAATCAGGTTTTGGGCGAGAGGGTTCAAAATACGGTATTGAAGAGTATATTACCACCAAATATTGGTGTATGGATATCAGCAAATAAACCTTAATCATAAAAAAGCAGTACAAAAGGTACTGCTTTTTTATGAGCTTTTGATGACTGATGATGGTTTTATTTGGCGAATAAAAATAACAATCGCCAAGCAAATTTAACTTGGCGATCGGTTGGATAAGATGGGTGATGTTAGCCAATCATACCAAAAAATTGTAATAAGAATAATACGGTAAAGCCTGTCAAAAATACAATGCCTGCCAGTGCATACCATTTCATGATGGTGCTTAGATGACCCTCTTTTTTGACCAAAGCGTAGTTTAAATAAGCAAAAATTGGTGCAGTCACAAATGCTGAGATCATCGCAAATTTGAGCAGTGCCGCCATTTGACCTAGAAAAAATGCGATTAAACCGTAGCCTGCCACAATCGTAAATACAGTCCATATAACAACATATTTTTCGGTTGCTTTTGTGCTGTTGGTCAAAATTAAGGATAGGCTTTCTGAATTGGTACGACCATAGCCATCAGCACAGGTGATGACTGTACCATACATGCACAAAAAAGCAATCGTGGCGACCAGCATTTTTGCCCAGTTGCCGATGGTTTCGGTATACATATTAATCAGCTGTGGCACATAAGCACCGCCTTGCATGGCGATTTCGGTGCCTGTGCCATATTGTACAAATACGCCAAGTGCCAAGAAAAATATTGCCAAAACCGCTGAAGTAAAATAACCAACATTAAAATCAACAAAACCTTGAAAGCGATTGGTGTAATCGGTACGAATTTTCTTAGCGGTCCACACTGAGGTCACGGCAGAAAATTCAAGTGGTGCTGGCATCCAGCCCATAAGTGCAACAATAAATCCAAGTGCCGCCAAATTCCAAGGTGAGGCAGGAATAAAGTCGGCTGATATGGCAGAGGGCTTACCTGCAGCGATAAATACAGCTACAACCGTCGCTACTGTCAGCAGGGCGATAATCCACTTGGTTAAACCATCTAAAAGCCGATAATGACCTGCCACCAATAAAATGCCTGAGGTTACCATCACAATACATGAAAGCTCTAGAGTGCTGAGTTCCCAAGGCAAAATTTGCCCCAAAATGACCGCACATAGTAGTGCCACAGCACCTGTGCTAATAACACCTGAAATGATGCATAAGACAAAAAATGCCCAAAGATAGATACGGGAAATTTTAGCATAACCTGCCACTAAGCTGTTGCCTGTTGAGTAGGCATATTCTGTTCCAAAGCGATAAAAAGGGTATTTAAAAAAATTGGCAAGGATAATCATAATTGCCAATTGCCAGCCATACAGAGCACCAGCTTGTGTTGAGGCGACCAAATGTGAGCCGCCGATGGCAGCAGAAGCCATTAAAATACCAGGTCCAAATGAACGCCAAGTTAATTTCTGGCTTTGGTTTAAGGTGATATCGGTCATAATTCATACTCAAAAAAAATTTCAAACATCGCAGTGGCTGTATTTTATGAAGCCCTACCATATTGTATCAGTACTGTAAAGATTGCTTGATAAAAGATGATAATTTGTGACAGATTAGCATAATAAAGTATGATGAAACAACCAAATTTAAGGAATAAGCTTTATAACCATTCAACGATACTGATAAAACGGTGCAAAAACCCAAAAAGTATGGCAAAATAACTGATTTAACAAACAGTTAGTTGATTTAAATTTATGAAAGAATCCTTACGCCACCGTCTAGATCAAATGGTTGATCGTTTTGAAGAGGTTACCGCACTTTTGTCAGATCCTGATACCATCAGTGATAACAAAAAATTTCGTGAGTTATCCATGGAGCATAGCGACCTGTCTGAGATTACCACTACTTGGCAGGACTTTGTGCAAGCGGAAGCAGACTTACAAACTGCCAATGAGCTTTTGAGCGATCCTGAGATGAAAGAAATGGCACTTGATGAAATTGAGGTGGCGCGTGCAAACATTGAGACGCTCGAGGAGAGGCTTAATGTGATGATGCTGCCTAAAGATCCTAATGATAAAGCGACGGCATTTTTGGAGATTCGTGCAGGCACGGGCGGTGATGAAGCGGCAATTTTTTCGGGTGATTTATTTCGTATGTATCAAAAATATACACAATCCCAAGGTTGGCAAGTAGAGGTATTGTCTGCCAATGAAGGAGAGCATGGCGGCTATAAAGAAATCATCGTGCGTGTATCTGGTATCGGTGTTTATGGCAGATTGAAATTTGAAAGTGGTGCTCATCGTGTCCAGCGAGTTCCAGCCACCGAATCTCAAGGGCGTGTACATACCTCAGCGTGTACAGTTGCGGTGATGCCAGAGGTTGAGATTGATGATACGGTTGAGATTAACCCAAGTGATTTGCGGATTGATACCTATCGCTCAAGTGGTGCAGGGGGGCAGCATGTCAATACAACTGACTCAGCAGTCCGCATCACACATATCCCAACAGGGGTGGTGGCTGAATGCCAACAAGAACGCTCTCAGCATGCCAATAAAGAAAAAGCGATGAAAATGCTGGTAGCTCGCATTCAACAAGCCAAAGTTCAAGCCCAAATTGATGCAACAAGCGATATGCGACGCAATTTGGTCGGTTCAGGTGATCGTTCAGAGAGAATTCGTACTTATAATTTCCCCCAAGGACGCATGACAGACCACCGCATTAACCTAACTTTATATAAGCTTGATGCCATCATGGAAGGGGATTTGACTGAGCTTTTAGACAGCTTATTGCGTGAACATCACGCTGATTTGATGGCAAGTGTGGGAGCAGAGTAATTTAGGGTAATTATTTTGTGTCAATTACCCTAGGATTACCCTAAATGGTACTTAAAAATATCCCTAAGATTAGTCAGGTGGGTTGTAGGTATCGTATCCAAACCATGATACATGGTAAAAGATACTCAGCAACGAAATCATCAGAACAAGAATGTATAGATTGGTTTAATACACTGTGCCAAGAACTGCTTTATTTTAATGAACAAAGTAACCTGAGTTTATTAGAAGTGATTGATATATACAGAAATAAAGTACTAAGCTTGCGTAAAAACGGTAAAAGAGCTGAGAGTATTATTAATATTATGGTGAAACAGCACCCTGATTTGGTTACAACTGCAATTACACAAATTACCCCCAAACAATTATCTGCATACAGGGACAGACGCTTATTACAGGTATCTCAAGGTTCTGTATTACTTGAATTATCTTTTTTAAATTGTGTATTTAATTATGCAATTAATGAGTTATATATTTTTGAAACCAATCCAATGAATAAAGTCAAACGACCCAGTAAACCAGCTTCTAGGGATAGAAGAATTACCCTTGAAGAAGAAGCCAAAATACTACAATGGACAGGTTATACTTTAGGAGATGTTCCTGATACTTGTAGAAAACAAGTGGGTTGGTGTTTCTTATTTGCCCTGCAAACAGCCATGCGTAGGGGAGAGATATTAGCACTTACTAAAGACCATATCCATGAAAACTATGTGCATATCAGTCATAGTAAAAATGGTATGGCTAGGAATGTGATCTTAAATACAACAGCAAGACAGATGCTAAAACAAGTTACCCCATTAACAGACAGGTTATTTTGTATTCGCTTAGATAATTTTAATTTGATATGGAGAAGAATGCGACAGCAATTATGGATTAAAGATTTACATTTTCATGATACAAGACATGAAGCCATATCAAGGATGGTTAGGGATTTAAATATCCCTGTAGAAAAGCTGGCTAAAATTACAGGACATAAGGATATTAAAACCTTAGTAAATGTTTACTATAACCCTACTGTTGATGAATTAGCCAGTTACTTTAATTAAAAGTTACCCCCTTATTAGGGGGTAACTTATTATAGCTGTACATCATTAAAATCTAAATCACTCAAATCAGAATCAATCTGACCTACAACATAAGATGTAATCTCTGTTTCTTGTGGGGCTACTTGGACATTATCAGAAGATAACCAATTATTAATCCAAGGGATTGGGTTTTTGGTATTAAAAACAGGCTCTAAGCCAATGGCACTCATACGAATATCGGTAATATACTGAAGATATTGAGTCAATATCTCTTTATTTAAACCAATCATAGAGCCGTCTTTAAATAAATAGTCAATCCAAGCTCGCTCTTGTTCATAAGCAGACTCAAATATATCGTAAATCTCATCTTTACATGTTTGAGTAATTGTCTGATAATCTTCATGTTCTTTTACCAATAAAGTTAGGATATGTTGTGTACCATTCAAATGTAATGCTTCATCTCTTGCAATTAATTTGATAATCTTAGCATTACCTTCCATCACTTTTCGTTCAGCAAAAGCAAATGAACAGGCAAATGATACATAAAAGCGGATAGCTTCAAGCACATTGACGCTCATAATGCACAGATATAAGCGTTTTCTTAGCTCATACATATCTACCTGCTTACCTTGCTGATACTCTAAAGATAAGCTATGTAGTTCATCATAGTATTTTGAGATGGATTCAGCTCTTTTGATAATCTCAGGGTTAATCACAATATCATCTAAAATCTCACTGGGATTATTAAAGATATTGCGGATAATGTGCGTATAACTACGAGCATGAATACTTTCAAAAAAAGCCCATGTTTCAATCCAAGTTTCAAGTTCAGGTACTGAAACCAAAGGTAATAATACAACATTAGGACTACGACCTTGTACACTATCTAGTAGTGTTTGGTATTTTAGATTAGATACAAAGATATGTTGTTCATGTTCAGGTAGCTCAATAAAGTCTCTACGGTCTTTAGATACATCAATCTCCTCAGGTCTCCAAAAGAAACTGATTTGTTTTTCTGTAAGCTGTTCAAAGATAGGGTATCGTTGTTTATCAAACCGTGATACATTCACTGATTCACCCAAGAACATTGGCTCTTGGGTAGCATCATTGGGGTTGGGATTAAATACAGAATACATTAATACTCCTTGGTTTAATGTTTAGGAAATTCAGGGATTGGAAGCCAATACTTAACATCATTAAATCCAGCAACAAAGCTATCACCTTCTGAATTTAACCATTCTAAGGTTTCAGTGAAATCAACATATTCATCAACGAAGTTTACATCATATTCAATTAACTGACCTACGGCTGGTACAAGCGAATCTTCACCAAGATCTACTGCCAGTAACACTGGTTTACCAGTAGGTGGTAACTCCTCCAAGGTATCTATCCATTCATTTTCTGTATGCTTTTTAATAATATCAATAGCAATAGCAATACCAGCAGCCACTGATTTACTTTTCTTAGTATCCAGGGCTGAAATATATGTATGGTGGGTTTTGAGTTCACTAATCAGTTTTCGTATATTCATTTAATCATCTTCCAGTACTGGTTTACCATCTATATAATCTACAATGACTTTACCTGTATAGTTATCTAAAGGTATTACTTCATCATAATAGTAGTTACCAGATTCACCAAGGAACGAAATGCCCTTATAACCTCTGACAATATCTTTAACTACACCATCGGGCAGTAAGATGTTACAGATAACATAAGCATAGCCATCATTAAGCATCTTTTTAACAATTATATCAGGTGTTGGTCTTGGTTTTTCAAACTGTATATGTGGATATAAATTCGTTAAAAGCTCATAGTTAAGCTGAGTTGCATGAAAGATACTTTGAGCCAAATGATGTTGAAATTTTTTTCCATTTAGCTCAAAGAAATTACCTACACCCAAATCTACATTAACAGTGTCTTCACCATGCTTTAGCAGTGTTAGAATTTTATCTGACATAAGGGGATAATAAACTTTATCACCAGCTTTAAATGTTTGATTGTTCATAGTTTTAACTTCTTTGTTTAGTCAGGTAATTAAGCACTATATCATCTAACGCATCATAAGCTTTAGAAGTTTCTTGTAAACAGGCAATCAAGTTTTTGCTTAACGATGAGAGTGTTTTTTTAAATGCCTCATCTGTATAGTCACCAATCGTAGGTGATGGATCGTCCATATAATAGTTAAGCTCTTGCTTTGCTATATGGGTTTTATCATTACATTGATACCACACCATATATGCTTGACCTATCATTTCTAAATCTGTCATATTAAAATCCTCATTAAAAAAGCTACCCAGCTAGGTAGCTTTTGGTTTAGTTATTTACTTAAGCTTTACTAGAGGGTTCGTAGTCTTCCACTGAAATAGTCAATGTAACTTTCTTTATACTCATGTTAAAGTTGTGCACAGATTTCTGCATTATTAGGGTTGACCCTGATACATTCTCTCGCAGTGTCATACTTTATTAAAAAACCCATGAATACAAACAAAATTAACACTATTACACAAGCCGTAATAGCAAAGACTAGATTATCTTTATCCATAATCTAATTCACCTTATTGAAATAGCTTGCGTGTCTTTTCTACTTGCTGGTTTTCAGGAATCGTAGGCGTATCATCTTCTAAGATGTCATCTGTTGTGTCATCTGATGCGTTAAATAACGCTTTAGCAGGCTTTTCTTGTTTAGCTGGTATATCACTACCTTTTGGTTTATTATTGGGTTTATTAGGCTTTACAGGCTCTTGTACACTGTCTTTAGCCTCTTGTCTATTTGGTTTATTCGTATCAATTTTTACACCTTCTGATGTAATTTCAATATGAACTTTATCAGTATTAAGAGTAAGTCCTTGATTGTTTAAGTATTCAATAACAGCTTGGTTTAGTTCTATGTTGTCTAAAGTAATTTTCATTAAAGTTCTCCTTAGTAAACGGCAGTATGTGTCGCAACAATGGCATCACAGATATGTTCTTTTTTAGATTTAGGTAAGTTATCTAACCAGCCTTTGGTATCGGGATAATTTTCTGCTACCCACTGAATAACTTCATCTTTAGTCGCATTTTTTTTACCCACTGTTTTTTTCACTTCTTGTGGGGGAATATTAATGAATGGGCGGGTTTTAATACCATCATTAAATGCTAATACACTACATAATGAAATACAAGTCGCATAAGACACCATTGCTCTTGATGATTGGCTTCCTACGGGTAATTCAGCAACGATATAGTCAGGTTTATGCGTAGTCATTAACTGCTTTAACTGGCTGTATAATTGAGTTGCTGAAAGTAAATCTTGTAGGTTTTGTTTTTGTTTTGTATTTGGTCTTGAGTGAATGACACCCCCTTGATGAAATGTTAATTTATTATCAGCATAGGTTGCAATACAATAACCCCAGTTGCGTAAACTGGGGTCAAAGCCAATGATAGTCACTGGTTGGTTACTCATTCATCCACCTTACTGATAAATAGAATCTCAAAAGGCAGTTCGCTATAAAGCTCTTTAATCGTTTGGAGCTCTTGAGCAACCTCAAAGTTCTCTGTATGAGCAATACGCTGGCTTAATAACCATTGATTATTTTTATGCCATTCAGTAACCAATTCAATAACATCTTGTGCAGTTTCTAAAATAGTGTATGTAGTCATGCTAATTCCTTATGCAAATAGTGATGAAGTTTTCTTAGCAGGTGCAGAAGCAGTAGGTTTCTTATTAGCAGTTTTATCTGATACTTGACCTTCCCACTTTTCAAGCCAATCGTTCATGAATTGAGCAGAATCAATTTCTGCACGGACTTCATTAACTGTACGGTTGTCTTTTGCTGAGAACACTTTATTGATACTGTTTTGTTCACGAGTCTCATCAGTGTCTACATAGTTACCTGAGTTATCTTTGGTTTGTTTAAATACCTTTTCTTTTAGGATACCTAGCTTAACTGTTTTACCAATCATTGCAGTTAGCATAGGTACTTCAGTAGGTACTTCTTTTTTAACATCAAAGTTATACAAGTTAATAACTTTGGTTTCTTCTTTTTGCTCAAACAAAGATTTACCGGTAGTAAATAAACTAATCGCATCAGCATTAATAAATGAAGGTAGATAGTTACGCTGACCGTTTCGTTCATAGTAATTTTTACCTTCACGGTTAGTTACATACATGGTTTCTTTAATGGTTTTACCATCCACATCAAATTCAAAGTTTACTGCACCTGCACCTGATTTTGCTTGCGATAGATAGGCATATTTGACAGTAGCATCATAAACACCTGATTCTAAGACTGTAAAGCTACCACCTAGTGTATCTTTGTCGTCATTGATGTTGTCTTGGTAGCTTAGGTTAGATAGAAAACTCATAATAGTTCCTCATTTTGGGTTGGTTGATTAAATTAATATTGAGCTTGGGTCTTACCATGATTCTCATGGAAGCCAAGCTCTAATGCTTTAGCTTTACGAGCACTGATGGCTTCATCAATGTCTGTAAAAGATTTTTGATAGACTTTCTTTCCATTAAGAGAGATTTCAGCGATATAACGCTTTCTGCGTCTGCACCACCAAATACCTATCTCATCTACACGGCTATCTTTACGGGTCTTATTTCTTTGGTTTTCAGAACGTGTCACTTGTCTTAAATTACTAATTCTGTTGTCATCACGAATTTGATTAATATGGTCTATTTCATGTTTGGGCATTTCACCATGTACATAAAACCAAGCTAATCTGTGTTCAGGATAACGCTTCCCAAATAATGTAATTGTACGATAACCTGCAGAGTTTTTTGTACCTGCACGAGTATGTAGATGAATGTTTTTATTGGGTCTTTTAATCCAAGTAAATTCTCCTTTGGTTTCGTTATATCTTAAATACTCAAATAAGAAGTCAAAGTTTGAAGTCTTACTCATAATACTCATTTAACCTTTTTAGTACCAAATCTACATCGTTATTGATATAAGTTTCAGCATCAGTAAATAAGCCCATAGGACTTCTCATGCGTTCATTCACAGTGTCTTTGGTGATCTGCGTTTGAAATGTATATTTAAAACCTAAATTCTTCTCACGGTCTGTATAAGTTAATAACTCATTATCATAATCAGATAAAGCATCTAAAGTCATTTTCTTGGTAGATACAACACAGCTAAAGTAGGATTCAATTCCTTGGTTTGCCAATGAACCTTTGATAGGTACTTTTGTTTCCATAATCATATTTTTATCATTTAAAGCAGTTTTGGTGTGTGCTGTAAAGATAACTGCTTTAGAGCTTGACGCAACATACTGTTGCATTAGGTTCTTAAAAAATTGAGCATAGTTGCCCCATGCTTGCATGGTAAATATTCCTTAAATGAATGAATGTTAATAGTAAAAAAGAAAGAGAAAAGAAAAGAGCCTAGTGCTAGGCTAGACTCTTTTCTTAAGATAGCTGAATTCAATCGTAAAGATCATCTACCATATCTTCAACTTCTTTGTTGAACTCTGCTAAGCTTACACCATACTCTTTACGAATGTCTGCATCTAGCTTCTTAACAGCACGACTACTTTGCGTTACTGCTAATGCCCCATAATTCTTAGCTGCTTTGTCAGTAGCAGTGGCTAAAGTGCCTGCAGTTGAAAAAGCTTTACTGATTGCGTGGAAGACATTGCCTAACCATGTTCTTTGTACTTTTTCTTTTCTTACTTGCTGTTCCATATTTAACTCCAGTTGATTACGAGCGACATTGCTCACCCTAAGCACGCCAGTGCTTAGACCTTTCTTTTAGGTAGTCAATAAGAATCCTTTTTCTTCTTTTAGGTAGGGGGGCGTACTTTACTTTTTGGTTGCTGACTGTCAGGATACTACTACTAAACCAATTTATAGTTTGTAGGTAAAAGTTGTCCAATACACTAAAAATAAATTATTGGTAGATAAATACCAAAAGCCTATATATAATAATGAAACAGTAACAACACCTGTAGGATATGTTTATGTTTAACAAATTATTTATGTTTACTGCTGGTTTAGCATTAGCTATCAGTTCCCATGCAGATGTATATTTAGGTTCATATCAAGGGTATGAATACTATTTACTGCCTAGTAAAACCAAACAAGTTACTGGGACTAAGTATGAAGTACAGATGGAGCGTTTTGTAGCTCAAGATAAGAAAGTAGATGGTTTAGCTCAAGGTAGTTATACACTGTATAAACGCTATATTGAATGCTCAAACAAGACTGTCGCAACGATCAGTTGGGCAAATTACAATAAGCATAATAGGTTGCTTGATAGTAAAAAAATGAGCCATCTAAAGTATTATGATATATTTCCCCGTTCATGGGGTTCTGCTTTATATGATGAGATTTGTCGCTGATGTATGATCGTTTTAATAACTGGCAACAGTGGAAATATTATTACCGTGAGCAATTAAAGCATCCTGCAGGTTTTGAAGAGATGTTTGTGGATAGGGTGTTAAGTCAAGTTACTGGTTTAACACCAAGTGATGTCATACCTCAGTATCACTTCGTGGATGATGCAGGGGGTAATCGTTATATTGATTTTATGGTACTCAATGAAGCCAAGGGTTATCATTTGGCAATAGAATTAGATGGCTTAACCAAAATCCAAAGTGGCTATAACACATTAGATTATGTGCGTTATCAAGATATGTGGGTCAGGCAAAATGCTCTGATGCGTACAGGTGCTGTGCTGTTACGCTTTACCAATAAGGATATGTTTCAACGGGTGAGTTGGGTGATTCAGAGTGTCGTTGATACCTTGGCTTCACAGAATAAACAATATACGACTCAGCAAGGACTGATACAAGGATACCAAACACGGATACAAGCCCTAAAAAACCAAGCGACTGTTACACAACAAATGAAAGATACTGTGGCAATGCTACAAGAGCAGGTTACGCAGTTGCAGGTTAAACAAAGTAATGAAAGCACTAAAGAGCTTAATACGCAAGAATGGGTGATGAAACCCATTCCCAGTGTGTCTGAAATACAAGATGAGTATGCTCGTGAAGAGCAAAAAAGACTTGCAGCTATTAATAATGCAAATGCAACAGTAACTACAAAACAAGGTAGCTCTTATAGATGGATTTGGGTGATATTAGCGGTAGTTATCGCTATATTTGGGTATCTTGCATTAAGGGATGACTATGTTACTGCGGAAGAGTATATACCTCCAGCACCCACAGCTACTACTCATGAACCCTATACTGCTTATGTACCTGTGGAGAATGAAGTACTACCCATTATCCAAGAGCCTGTAAGCGAGTATAAGGCAAAGCAAGAGCATATACAGACACTTACACCAGCACAACCTGAGCATAAGATAGATGTGGTTGATATACCCACTCATGATAGGTCAGGTCGTATAGAGAACATAGAGCGTATGGATAAAGAAAGCTACAGTGAGCGTGGTACGCTTACTCAAATACCTAATAAGACAAGAGCAGATAGGGAGTACTAATGGCTAATAAAAATAAAGCAAGTGTACTGACAGAAATAAGCCGTGTCATTAGTGGTGCTGCTGAATCTATGAATAAATCCGTACAGGATTGGGCAGATAAAAGCAAACAGAAAAGGTTAGAACGCACCTTTAGTGATATTAATGAAGCTATACGCTTCTTAATTGATGGTAAATCTGTTGCTGAAGTAGAAAATTCCTTTAAAAATCATGCCTATTTAGATAATAAGGTGCAGTATAACTATCTAAAAGCAGGAAGATGGTTGAATGGTTACCCTGTATATGTGGACGATCAGCAATGGGTTAAGTTTGGTTATGATTATAATGGTAGGCACTGGGGTATTGAGATTACTGACAGTCTTATGATTTTTGTAAGAGATGCTAATGACTGCAAAGAAAATTACCATTCATACGCAGATCAAGTGAGACAGTTAGACGAAATGGTTGATAGCTTTTATAACTAAAAGAACTGATAGCTTTACTACATAAGAAAAACCCCCTAAGACATAAATCTTAGGGGGTTTTTTATACATGAAACTTATAAAGCATAGATTAATGATTTTTGTTATGGCTTCGTCATTGGTGTTACATTATCTCCATCTTAGTTAATAGATGATGAGATATGGCTTTAACCGTTGATGTACTAAAAAAGAGTTTACCTAGTAAATACAGAAAAAATGTAAATGATGATTTACTAGAGCATATTAACACAATTCTTGACCATCCTGAGTTATATGATGATTATCGTAATAACTTCTTGACTTATATTTCTGTAATCCAAGATGGTAAATATAAACTGGATGATTATCTTAATGCGATTAAATACTGCACTCATAAACTAATGGGTGAAAGTAATATGGATAGTTTTGTTAAGACTTTTCCAAATCGTTATCAATCTATGATTGCTAAAGGTTATACAGCTAAAGAGATGAGTGCTCATGTAGCTATGTATAACAAGAATAAGTTAGTTAATACGATTCTAGAACAAACCATGATACCTACTTGGGTACTAAACCAAGACTTGTATCAAAAAGCAATCAATGTACAAGCTGACTTAATGCTAAATGCAATGAGTGAAAAAGTAAGAAGTGATGCTGCTAACTCATTACTGGTTCATCTAAAACCACCTGAAGTTAAGAAAGTAGAGCTAGATGTGGGTATCAAACAAAATGATGAGATTGAAGCCCTAAGAAATATCACAGCTGAATTAGCTGCACAACAAAGACGCATGATTGAAGCTGGTGTGATAACTGCAAAACAAAATGCTGAAACCAAACTCATTACTAAGGTGTATGACCATGAAGCATAAACCACCAATGTATGAATTAGAAGTAACTGTTTTGGTTTTAATGATTATTATCTTTTTGGTTTGGGTAATACTGGGGGCAGTAAGCCATGGCTAATAAACAACCTAAAACAGTCAATGAATGGTTACAAGAAGTAGATTATAGTGATTTAGAAAACTATGTACCCAGTAAGTTTGCCATTGAATATGTGAACTTTATTAAGCTTGTTAATGGTGAAGAAGGTGAAGAAAATAAAACACCCATCATTCATTATAAGATGGCTGATTCTTTGGTTTCAGGGGATAGACAGATTGCTAACATGATTTTCCGTGGTGCAGCTAAATCTACTTTTTTGGGTGAATATTTCTTTTTATATTTGGCGGTATTTGGTGAATTACCTAATTTTGGGGTTGTGGATTTAGCCATCTATGTAACAGACAGTATTGATAATGGTGTTAAGTCTATGCGTAAAAACTTAGAGTACCGTTGGGCAAATAGTGAGTTTTTACAGAAATATATCCCTGAGATTAAGTTTACAGACATCAGATGGGAATTTAAGAATATTAACGGTAAGACTTTAATTGTCAAAGCATATGGTGGTAAATCAGGCATTCGTGGTGTCAAAGAAAAAGGTAAACGACCACAGATTGCTGTTATGGACGATTTGGTTTCTGATGATGATGCAAGAAGTCCTACCGTATTAGGTGCAATTAAAGATACGGTTCATAAAGCCATTGAATATGCATTACACCCAACAAAATACAAAAAGATATGGCTTGGTACACCATTTAATGCCAATGACCCTTTATATGAAGTTGTGGAATCAGGGGCATGGAAAGTTAATGTTTATCCAGTCTGTGAAAAGTTTCCTTGCAGTCGTGATGAGTTTCGTGGTGCTTGGGAAGACCGTTTTACTTATGATTTTGTTAATGAAAAGTATCAAACAGCACTGGCTTTGGGTAAGGTAGACAGTTTTTATCAAGAGCTGATGCTACAGATTATGAGTGATGATGATAAGTTAATTTTAGATACTGATATGCAGTGGTATATCTCAAATCATCTCATGGATAAAAAAGATAATTTTAATTTTTATATCACAACTGACTTTGCAACCAGTGAAAAACAATCAGCAGACTTTTCATTTATTTCTGTATGGGCAGTTAATCATAAGGGATATTATTTTTGGGTTGATGGTATTTGTGCAAGACAAACCATGGATAAAAACTTAGATGATTTATTCAGACTAGTCAGTCAGTATTCACCCTTATCTGTAGGGGTGGAAGTATCAGGACAACAAGCTGGATTTATCCCTTGGATTCAAAGAGAAATGTTTTCTCGTAATATCTTTTTTACCTTGGCTTCTAACAGTAAAGATGGTTCTGTTGGCTTAAAACCAAACACATCTAAACTTGAGCGATTTAATGTCATTGTCCCTGATTTTAAGCTAAAACGGTTTTTCTTTCCTACAGATAAAAGACATACACCAGCATTAAAAGAGCTATTGTTAGAGCTCTCACAAGCATCTGTGGGTGGTTTTAGGTCTAAACATGATGATGGTATAGATACAGTAAGTCAGCTGGCTATGATGACGATATGGACACCAAGCCAAGAAGCAAACTATCAAAAAAATACCCAAGGGATTTGGGAAGATGTATTACCCATAGAAACTCACTCAAATTTATCCAGTTATATCGTATAAGGATACCAGTATGATTGTGCGTGAATATTTAGATTATCTAGCAAATACTGAATTAAAAAACTTAAACCTAATAGACACAGACACAGGCAAAATACCTACCAATAAATTGAGTAGATTAATGCACTTATTACAAGCAGGACTAAGAGAATTATCTACTCGCTTTGACTTGCAAAGTGAAAATATCCCTTATCACACCAAAACAGCAGGGATACATTCGTTGGATCTAAAACAAGCACAAAAGCACCATATCACTTCTGATGTATTAATGATAAATCATGTGCTTTGTGTTTATGCTCAAACAGATGATGTCCTAAGTGCAAATGACTTAAGTCATCAGACCTTAGAATGTCTGTCTGAAAAAGCATTTCAAGAAAAAGCACTAAAGCTAAATCTACAAGATACTCTATACCAAGCCAATGAAACAATACCTTTTTATTGCTTGGCTTCACCCACTAAGCTACAGCTATATTCTCCTTATGATGTGGCACATTATCTAATCAATGCTCATGTTGTCTTGGGGGTAAATGACGCTCTACAACTGACAGATAAACTGCCTGTACCTACAGCCTATTATAATGCACTTGGCTTATATATTGCTTCTGTGGCTTTTAGGAGTGTGAATAATCAGTTAGGCGGTGATGTCAATGAATCTATGCGATATTACCAAGCATATCAACAAGAAATTATGATGTTGGAACAGCAAGGCATAAAACGAGATAACCAACCACAAACTCACTTATTTCATACAAAAGGATTCATATGATTAACCCTGAACAATTACAAGAACAGTTATTACAAGACCCACAAGCAAATCAAGCATTGCCTGATGAATTAATGGCTATGATGGGTGCAATGACAGCACCCAAAGAAGAGCCAAAGGCTCTTCAATTTAAGCAGGCTTATAGTATGCCTGATGATGACTTTAAAGCTTATGGTTATAGTAAGCTTGTCAAAGACGGCATGACTAAAACCAAAAAACAAAAATTAACTAACTGGCTTAATGAACCTAGTGTTCAAGATTTAAAGCACGATTATCAGCACGCTCAATCTGCTCAATCTAAATTCATCAGTGATTTGGAAAAATGGCAACAGTTATATCAAGCTCCTAGGTTTGGGGATAAAAATCACAAAGGCAGTCGTATTACCCCTAAGCTTATCCGCAAACAATCTGAATGGACAGCACCCAGTTTATCTGAACCATTTTTGTCTACAAATAATTTATTTGATGTCAAACCATTAACCTTTGAAGATGTAGACAGAGCCAAGCAGAATGCACTGATACTAAACAGACAGTTTAATACACAATTAAATAAAGTATCACTGGTGGATAGTGTTGTTAGGCAAGTGGTTAAAAATGGCAGTTGTGTGTTAAGAATGGGCTGGGTATATCAAGAAAAACAAATCACAGAAAAAGTACCATTATTTAATTATGTCCCTGTGCCTTTAGAACAACAAGAACAAGCCAATCAGCAATTAGCACAGTTAGAGCAGTTAGCTCAAACAGAACCTGACAGTTATGAAGCATTGGCTGATGAAGTCAAAGCAGGTTATGAGATGAGTGTAGAAAAGGGTATTCCTTATATTGCTGAACCTGCTGGCTTTACAGAAAAACAAGCTAAGCGAGTGATTGTTAATAAGCCTACGGTAGATATTTGTAACCTTAAAAATGTGTTTATTGACCCAACTTGTCGTGGCAATTTTGAAAATGCTCAATTTGTTGTTCATGCTTATGAATCATCATTATCTGAGTTAAAAAAACAGGGGATTTATCAAAACTTGGGTTATCTGATGGAGCAACAATCACAAGCAGATAATAGTATTGATAAACCCAGTGATGATGTCTTTAAATTCCAAGACAATGCAAGACGTAAGCTTACGGTTTATGAGTATTGGGGATATTGGGATATTCATGATAATGGTGAAACTACTGCCATTGTTTGTGCTTGGGTGGGGGATACCATTATCCGTATGGAAGAAAATCCATTTCCCAAGGGTAAACTACCATTTGTTGTCTTTAATTATTTACCTGAAGAAGAAAGTATTTGGGGTATTCCTAATGCTGAACTACTGGGTGATAATCAAGAGATTCTAGGTGCTGTAACACGGGGTATGATTGATTTGTTGGGTAAAAGTGCTAACAGTCAAACTGCATTTCCTAAAAACTTCCTAGATTCAGCGAACAAAGTAAAATACTCAACAGGTCAGGATTATGAATATAACCAAGGATTTGACCCAAGAGTACATGTACATACACATACTTTCCCTGAGATTCCTAACTCAGCCATGATGATGGTACACAGCATGAATAATGAAGCTGAAAGCTTATCAGGGGTGAAAGCATTTTCATCACAAGGTATCAGTGCATCACATTTAGGTGATAGTGCAACTGCTGCTCGTGGTGTTTTAGATGCAGTATCAAAAAGAGAGATGAGTATTTTAAGACGAATCAGTGAAGGGTTTATCCAAATGGGTAGATTCATCATGGGTATGAATAGTGAATTTTTATCTGAAAAAGAAATTGTCCGTATTACAAATAAAGAGTTTGTAACGATTAGACGAGATGATTTGGCTGGTGAATTTGATTTAACTTTGACCATCTCTACTGCTGAAGCCAATGAAAATAAATCACAACAATTAGCTTTCTTATTACAAACCGTAGGTAATACATTAGGTACTGGCTTAACTCAGCTAATGCTATCTGAAATAGCACACTTAAGAAATATGCCTGACTTGGCTAAAGCCATTGAAAACTATCAAGAACAACCTGATGAGATGGCACAACAACTACAACAACTACAGATGCAAAAACTACAAGCTGAGATTGAATTGATGAAATCACAAGCAGAAGAAAACCTTGCTAAAGCACAAGTACAATCAGCTAAGGTGGGTACAGAACAAGCACGAGCAGAAAGCTTACAAGGTGATGCTGATAATAAAGCATTAGACTTTGTAGAGCGAGACAGTGGCATAACACAAGAGCATGACTTAAATAAACAAGCCATGATTAATCAAGGTCAAAATGAAAAAGAGATGATTAAACAACAAGGGCTATTAGACAGTCAAGCAAACCAACATGACTATAATGTATTAAGCCAACTACAACAACATGACCTAAACCAACAAGCAATGACAAATGAAGCTCAAATGCAGTCTATTTTGCCACCAAATGCTCAACAATAAACGAGAATATGATGATTGATATAGACACCCTAGAACAAGAAAAGATAGCCTTAAAACGCAAAATACAGCTATCTAGAGCGTTATCTAATTTAGAGCATAATAAAGATTTTGTTACTTTGTTTAAAATGTATTATTTTAATGAGTATGTTTTAGATAGTGTTGCTCAATTATCTACTGATAAAGATAATCAGGCATCATTATATCTTGGCTTAGAGATGGTAAGTCAGCTACAAGCTGAGCTACTGAAAATTAAAACCCAAGGGGCAATGGCAGAACAGCAACTACAAGAACTATCTGCTATCCCATTAGATGAGTACCTATAAGATGAGTGAAATTGACTATAGCACATTAAGTGATGAAGAATTGGCTAAACTGGATTTATCCAATGTAGAAGTGAATTGGGATAATAACCCAATCAGCACAACACAAGATGAAAACCAAACAGAAGTAGAAACTGATGATAACTCTGATGAGACAGTGAATGAAGCAGTAACACAAGCTGATAAACCATCAAGTAACCTTGATACACAAAACACCAAAGCGACTGATACTAATGATGAAACTGTACAAACAGATACAGATGATGTAACTACTGATGAAGTAGCCAATGAGCAAACAGATTATCAAGCATTTTATGAAAAACTGACTAAGCCTTTTAAAGCCAATGGTCGTGAGATTCAAGTACAAAATGCTGATGATATGATTGCTTTGATGCAACAAGGAGCAAACTACTCTAAAAAGATGGCACAGCTTAAGCCTAATTTGGCGTTAATGCGTACCTTAGAGCAACATGGCTTAAATGATGCAGATAAAATCACTTATCTTATAGACTTATATAATAAACAACCTGAAGCGATTGCTAAACTGGTTAAAGAAGCTGATATTGATTTATACAGCTTTGATACAGACCAAGCAGAACAGTACACACCAAAAACCGTGGTCAATGAACCTTCTGCATTAGAAGATACCATTACAGAGTTGTATGGTAATCATGAAACTTTTAAAGATGTGGTAACAGACATTACAACACTATGGGATAAAGAATCAAAGGCAATTGTCAGTGACAATCCTGAAATCCTAAGGGTAATGGCAAAACAAGCAGATGAAGGTATCTACCAACAAATCATGTCAGCCATTGATTATGAAAAAATGTTGGGTAGATTATCAGGCATTCCTTTCTTACATGCTTATGAGCAGGTAGAAGCTCGTATCTTACAAGCCAATCAACCAGTAGCAAAACAAGAACAAGGATTTACTGCACCTAGACCACAAGCCAATCAAGAACAAGTAAACAGTCAAAACCAAGCACAAAAGCAAAGAGCATCAGTACCTAAGAGCAGTACAAGCCAATCTAATGCTGGTTTTGACCCATTAAAACTATCTGATGAAGAGTTTTTAAAATTCTATAATCAACAAAAATTCCACTAATACAAAGGAAAATTTCTAATGACAGTTATATATAACAATGGTACTAACCCTACAAGCGTAGGAGCTACCCAACTTAATCCTCATGTCTTTGAACGCAAAGCTTTACTAGATTCACTAGAAGAAGCTTATTTTAGTCAATTGGCAGATAGCCGTACGATGCCTAAAACTTCAGGTACAATGATTAAACAATATCGCTACTTCCCTGTCATTGATGACCGTAACTCTAATGAAATGGGTTTGGACGCCAAAGGAGCAAAATACGCTAACGGTAACCTGTATGGCTCATCTAATGATGCTGGCTTAATTGCAGATAAATTCCCAGTACTGGGTGAATTGGGTGGTCGTAAAAACCGTATTGGTATGACTCGTAAAGAGATTCAATCTAATCTACAAAAGTTTGGTGTATTTTATGAATACTCAAATGATGCTGTGAATTTTGATTCTGATGCTAAGCTACTAGAGCATCTTGAGCGTGAAACTACCAATGCTTGTATGACTGTTTATGAAGACAAGCTACAGCTTGATCTATTGACGAATGCTGGTTTGGTCAAGTATGCAGGGACAGCAACACAAAACAGTGAGCTATCCCATGGTATGGAGCTTAAGTACGCAGATTTGGTGAAGTTGGGTATTGATTTGGATAAGAACCGTTGTCCTAAGCAAACCAAGATTATCACTGGTACACGACTTACAGATACTCGTACAATCCCTGATTGTCGTATCGCTTATGTGGGCTCTGAGCTTATCCCAACACTAGAAGCCATGGTAGATTATCATAACAAGCCTGCATTTATCCCTGCTCATCAATACGCAGCAGGTACTACCTTGCTAAAAGGTGAAGTAGGGCGTATTGCAGGTTTTCGTATTATTGTTGTACCACGCATGATGAAATGGGCTGGCGTGGGTGCTGCGGCAACCGATGCTGCTTATTATAAAACCAATAATAAATACGATGTATTCCCATTCTTGGTGGTGGGTGATGAAGCATTTACAACCATTGGTTTTCAGTCAGGTGGGGGTAATGGTAAATTTACAACCATTCATAAAAAAGCAGGTGAAGCAACAGCGTCATCTGCAGACCCTTATGGTGAAACTGGATTCACATCTAAAAAATGGTGGTATGGTTTTATGCCACAGTATGTAGAACGCATTGCACTGCTTAAAGTCGTTGCAAAAATGTAACAAGTAAAAGATAAAACATATACTCTGTGATGGGTATATGTTTTATTGGTTTAATAAATCATTTAAGGAATACTCTCATGACAACAGAAAACCAAACAAATAAAAGCCAATTAGAACAGCTAAAAGAACAAGCAGATGATTTGGGGCTAACTTACCCAAGTAAAGTAACCATCAAAAATCTAAAACAGATGATAGCACAAGAGCTGCTAAAAGAAACAGATGCAGATAATTCTGAACAAATCCAAGCCGTAGAGGATGAAAATCTAAAACTTGTTCATGTTATTGTTACTTCTATGAACTCACAAAAAGCCAGTATTGGATTTGAGACTTTTCAGGTAGGTAACTCTGTGATTGGCTCTATTAAACGAGTTGTACCACTCGGTAAACCTTGGCTTGTAGAAAATATCATCTTAAAAGCCATCAAAGATAAACAGTTCCAACAGTTTATTGAGCGAGATGACCCAAATAACCGTAATAATAAGATTGTAGAGTCTAAATTAGTACCTGCATTTGCGGTACAAGAATTACCACTACCAACACCAAAAGAGATTGAAGAGCTGGCTAAACGGCAAGAAACTCGTGAAGTTATTGACTGATTAGTACAAAATAAAGGACATCAAAAATGACAGTAAATATTCCAAATAGTCAGGCATTGCCTGACTTTAATATTAATGAACTCACCCATGGGACATTAGACGGTACAGGCGTTTTTGATGTTCTGATGGATGCTGTAAAAGTTCATTTACATGAAGAGTTTAAAGCGGAACGAATCAGAGCAACAGACTATGCCAATGCGTATATCCGTGGTATGGAAGTTGCCTTACAAACCAGTAGTCAATATGCAATTAGTAAAGCCAAACTGGGTGCTGAACTACAGCTTATGGCTAAAGAAATACAGAAGGTTGATGCAACAATCAAGACAAGCCAGTATCAAGATTTGCTAATCCAAGCACAAACAAAACAAGTCACACAAGAAACTGAGAACATCAAAGCAAAACTGCCTAAAGAAGTACTGATTTTGGATAGCCAAAAAGCAATGCTAGATGCACAACGTCTAGGTCAGTTGGAACAAAACAAACTGACAACAGCTCAAGCGTCTAATATCACCACCAAACTACCTAAAGAGTTGTTATTGCTTGACGCACAGACACTACAAACCAATAAACAAACAGACCAACTCACTCAGAAATTACCTAAAGAGTTGCTACTATTGACTGCTCAAGAAGCACAAATCAAAGGACAAACTGCACAAGTAACTTCACAAACTGCTCAGATTGTGGCACAAACTAACGCAATCACAGCTAAGACACCTAAGGAAATTCAAGTACTGGATAGTCAAATTGGACAAACCAATGCACAGACATCAGCCATTACAAGCAAGCTACCAAAAGAGATTACACTACTGACATCTCAAGACCTACAAGTCAAAGAACAAACGAAGCAGATAGCACAGCATATCTTGGTAGAACAAGCACAACAAGAATTAACTGGTGCTAATGTAGCCTTGGTTTCAGCACAAGCAAGTGCCGTTAGTGGTAAGCTTAATAAAGAGCTTGCTTTGATGGAAAAAGACATCATACTAAAAGATAAACAAGTACCACAACTAGAAGCTGATACTGCCTTAAAAGCCGCTCAAATTTCTTTAATGAATGAAGAGCTAAAAGTAAAACAAGCTCAAGTACAGATTGCTCAAGGTGAGCTTGAGATTAAACGAGCACAACTACCCTTAACCCAAGCCCAAACAGCACAGGTGCAAGAAGAAGTCAAAGCAATCACGCAACGAATCAAAACAGAAGTAGAGCAGACCAAGCTTATCCAAGCAAACGCTAACCAAGCTAATGCACAAACTGCTCAAATCCAAGCACAGACAAGCAGTATCACAACCAAGCTTCCTAAAGAAGTTGAAATGCTGACTGCTCAAAAGGATATGGTCAATACACAGCGATTAGGTCAAGTTGAACAGACTAAATTAACCCAAGCCCAAACAGCACAGGTAACAGGTCAGCTTGGTTTAATCAATGCTCAAACCACCACAGAAAGTAAACAAAGTGCTTTGGTTGAAGCCAATAAACTGATGGTAGATGCTCAGCGTAATACACTAAACAGTAAGACATCTAAAGAGCTACTGGCTTTAGATGCACAAACTGGCTTGACAAACGCACAGACAAACCAAGTAACAAAACAAGTAGATCAGCTGGTAAAACGACTGCCTAAAGAGCTATTGATACTAGATGAACAAGTTAAACTGACAACAGCTCAAGTATCACAAGCAAACGCTCAAACAGGGCAGATTAACAGCAGATTGCCTAAGGAGCTTTTGGCTTTAGATGCTCAAGTTGCACAAACAAAAGCACAGACCAGTGCCATTACTGCCAATGTGAATCCTGATTTGGAACTAAAAGCAAGCCAAAAACAACTCACACTAAACCAAGCTCAACATGAAGTCGCTAAGTCTGCATTAACCACAAAACAAACATCTGTACTAGATGCTCAAGTGGCTTTAAATCGTGCTCAAGTAGATCTACAACAAGCCCAAAAAGAACTGACACGCTATGAACTTCAAAATATCAAACCACAAGAGCTACAATTAGCCCAGCAAAAGGTCAATGTGGCTCGTGAAGAAGTGAAAGTAAAAGCCAAAGAAGTTGAGAGAATTCCTGCTGAGATTGCCCAAATCACCGCCCAAAAAGAGCTATATAGCCAAAAGGTCATTACAGAAAAAGCACAAACAGATGGTCAATACATCAAAGCAAACTCTGTTATGGATAAGAACAATAAAGTACTGACAGCACAGGCTAAGAGCTTTGATAATGACAGTAAGCTTAAGATGGCAAATATCATGGCTGATGTATGGAAAGTACACCATACCAATGCCGCTGACCAAGCCGTACCTAATGATGTCAATAAACTCAATGCGTCTAATATTGGTCGTGTGATTGAAACAGCCATTACAGGGGTAACTTCAGCATAATCTGTAATTAACCAGTCCTTACAATAATAAGCTAAAGTAGCAATACTTTAGCTTTTTTATTGGTTTAAATAGGTAGGTTATGAGTTTATTTAAAAAGAAAAAGACATTTACAAATACGGACAGTGCTTCTTTGTATGCCCCCAGTCAAGTCAGTGATGCAAAACAGGTTAAGAAGCAAGCCATTAAACAATGGGTATTTGAAGGTTCACAAAGACCCTTACATGAGTATTTATTAGCTTCCAGTCAAAACGGCTTAAAAAGCAGATGGGATAAGTTATATGAGCTGGTACAAACCAAAAATATCTATAGTGAGTATCGTTGGGATTTTGGTGAGTACAGTGCCATAGGCAAACCACTAAAACAATTAAATTGGAAAAAAGCAGCGGAAGAGTATCTTAAAGAAAAATTCCCAAACCAAATAGATAAATTTTTGCACATAGATCATGGAGACTTATGGGAATTGCCTAGTGTAGATGCTTGGGCAAGAAAGCGTTTTAGATTTAGACAAGTGAATAAAATTGACCATAATCATGAAGTGCTCATACAAAGTAATCCAAGATATGTGGTGGTATTAGTAGGTAATGATTATAACCTACAATCGTGGTATCTTGGTTCTAGTAGTTATGTTAACAAACCTAATTATCACTATCTACACCCTAAGAATCGCTTAAGTCGTGCACACAATTATAGTAGGGCTTATAGAACAAAATTAGAAACAAATCCAAGGGAAATTAGAGAGTTAGCCAACTACCCTAGAGTAAAACCTTTATCTAGAGAGTCTTATACCTTTGTTAAATTTCTAAAAGAAGACTACGATAAAATCATGCGTGAAGAAGTAGCAGGTAAAGACACGATGCCTATCGCAGAGCTGATTGGGATAGATGCTAAATCACTACTGCCTAATATCTCTACAAACTATGTACCTACCCCTTATCCTGATGATGAACGAGATACAAAACCTTATGAATGGTTTGGTGCAGAATATATTGATAAACAAGGTAATGTACAAACCTGCTATGAACATATCCCTGATTTAAGAAGCCATCGTATTGGGGCATTGGCTAGTAAACACACAACCACAATACCCATCAGTCAGTATCACCCAATACCAATACGAATCTCTGATTATGATATGGATAAAGATTCAGAACTGCTGACAGGAAATTCTTTATTGGGTAAATTGTTTTTAAATAGACAAAGATGCACAGAACAATTAAAACAAAGCCACGAGCGTATCGCCTATGACCATGCTTATGCAGCAGAAGCATTAGCGGTACTTGGGTATGATATTAAAGAATTAATTTCTAGTTTTCGTGATAGTATGGGTGCTGATTGGGGTAAATTAGATGATGTATGGATACACTTGAGCGTACCGTTGCCTTATGATAAATCAGATTTTGATGTACCTGTACTACACAAATACTGGCATCTGTATAACTACATGATGTTTAAGTTTAGGATAGCAACTTACTTTAATCCTGATTATCAAGCATATTATCGTCAGTTTACTTATATGTATAGCCTACCTACAGAGTATGGTGGCATTGATGACACTGTGTTTTGGAGACAGCAGGGCAATCCGTTTACTTTTCAATCACACAGATTCAAGGTGATGACATACAACCGTGAACACATAGATGATTTTAGAAGTAATTTTATTAGGCATAACTCCCCAGTTAATGAATATGAACTAGAAAATAGTACTGAACGCATGGCTCAGAGAATAAATACCAGTAATGGCAGTACTTTTGATATTCCCAATGAACTGCTGGATATCAGAATAAACCATCAGACGAATGGCTCTTATACAAGACCTGATAACTATTGGTTTGTGCCCTATAACTTATACCCTTATAACAGAATACCTAAAACAACAAGAACACCTATAGGAAAAAATAGCACCTTAATGGCTTCAACGCTATATGGCAGTAGGGTAGTGGGCTTTACTACATTAGCCTACCATAATTTACCTGTCATACCTTACTTACTAAAACAATTAACTCGTCATGAACAAGATGAACTTTTACAGTATGCAATGCAATTACATACCCGTACAGAAGAAACTGTCAAGGTATATCGTGATTGGGTTAAACCAGCTGTTAAGTTTGGTGCTGTGATTGTTGGTATTGCTGTTGCTATCATAACAGGGGGTGGTGATGGTGGCAGTACTTATGCAGCTTTAGTGGCTTTAGCAAAGTCATTGGCAGTAAGTCTTGCCATTAATTTTGTAGTAAAAATTGCTGTTAAGTTAGGACTGGTTTCACCCAAATTAGCTGGCTATTTACAACTGATTATTACAGTGGTTATGGCGGCTCATGGTGCAAGTTGGGACTTTAGTAAGCTTATAACCGCACCTAATATTATGACTGTAGTAAACCAGTCATTTAATGCTTATAACAAACAAAAAGCTTATGAGTTAGCTGAAGTATATAAACAAATCCAAGATAAAACTGTCAAGTATCAAACCAAAACAGAAGCACTCAAAACCAAACAAAAGATGTTGGATCTGGGCGTAGCTAAAGATGCTAAGCTGTATCTTAATATGCCAAGCTATGCACCTAAAGTAAACTTATTTGAGACACCTCAAATGATGTATGCTAGGCATAGTAACATCAATGTCGTCAATTTGTCTTTAGGTACAGTAAGTAATTTAGCTGATGGTTTACTAAGTAAACAACAAACCCCTAATCTAACAACTGTGGCAGACATACAACAACAAGTTGAAGATGTTCTTTTAATCACTTAACTTTAAACCAAAGGAGAAATTTTATGAATGAGATTGTTGCCAATCCTTTTTATGTACCAACAGTAGGTAGTTATTTAACTAATAATACCCCAACAGATACATCTACGATTACCCCTACTACTGTGCCTACTATGACCCTACCAGCTGATACTGTAGTTACCCAGCCTAAGTTTAGGGCAGGTACTTCTAACCAACGCTATGCTAATTACAATGGTTTAGGTCTACCAAGCCAACAACAACAGTGGAGAAATGCGGTAGGTAGTGTAGGTAGTCTTATCCAATCAAGCTTATCTAACAATACAAGGGGCTTTAGAAACAGTTGGGGACAAATGAGTACTGGTGAAAAGTTTAATACTGGCTTAAAAGCAGTAGGTTCAATTCTTGAAGCAATTAACGCTAGAAAAGCACATAAGCTTGCTAAACAGACATTGGCTCATGATATGATGAATAACAATCGTAACTATGAGATGCAAGCCAAAGCTTGGAATAATACGCTAGAAGAAAGACAACGCTATCGTCAAGCGTATTGGGAAGCCAATAATAAAGGTACAGGTATTGCTAGACCTGAAAGCATTGGGGAATACTTAAATAGATATGGAGCGAAGTAATGAGTAATTTTGATACAGTATTTAGTACAGCACCTAAGTGGACAAATGTAGAAGCCATTGATGCTACTGATGTCATTAATAGTGCTTATAAAAATGCTGAACTTCAGAACAAAGCTTTTGATAAGCTTGCAAGTGCAGGTGCTGATGTATTTACATATGCACAGCAACATAAACTTAATGAAGTTGAGAAAGAAATCAATGCAATGAATCTAGATCAATTTCAAACTACTGATAAAGCTGCCTTAATTGACGATCTGATAACCAAATATGGTACTGACATTGGTGGTTTTGATGCTGCTAATATAAACAGCATTAATAAGTATGTAGATGGTCGTAATACTACTTTAATCAAGGACGAATTAGATACTTTTGATCATGCCAGTAAGTCAAGAAAAAATATCACAGAAGCTATGCAGTTTGATGCTGATAATATTGCTAATCTAATCCACGACTTAACTAAAACTGCAAGTCTCTTACCTGACGGTCATACTGATAAAGATAAAATAGATCAGCAAATAGAAAATCTTAGAAGAAAATTCATTACTAAGTATCCTTATGGTAATAATGCTATAAATAGGGCTATACAAAGCATCATAAACGATGATAAAAAAGCGAAAACAGAGGAAAGACAACTTGATAACGCTTATGCTGATGGATTTGTTAAGGCATATGGACCTGCTTATATTTCTTATTTAACTCAACTTAGTAATATTAAAGCTAAAGAAGCTAAAGCCAATAAACTAGAAGATTCAGAAGCTAAAAAACAAGCACTAGCTGATATTGCATTTGATAAGGCAGCATTAACAGCTCATTATGGCTCAGATATGATTGAGTCCTTAAAAAACCCACTCATCCTAGCAAGACTAGAGCAGGTCGCTCATAACGACTTCCATAGTAAGCGTATGAATGAAGTGGAATATAAAGCAGCTACTTCTGCTATTGAAAATGCTAAAAAAGAGCTTGATATTAAGTGGGCTAAGGTAAATAATGACTATAAGCTGGGTAAGCAAGAGAATGCTATTAAACTATTTAAAGCAACTAATGAAGATAAAGGTTCTGGTCGTTCATCAAGTGAAGTTAAAGATGCTACAAAAAACAATGTGAATAGACTTACTAGTATTGGTTTAACTGAAGAGCAAGCTCTTGGGTTTATCGGTGAAAATGGTGAATTTAATCCTAATAAGGTGTTAGCTAGTACACTTGCTTATGCAAACAAGCTACATACCCAACATAACAATTCTCACATTCAAGGCTCTAAAGTAAGTTCTAGTGAGTGGTTTACTAAAGAAGCACCTAACTTAGCTAAAAATGCAGGAGTAAGTGATACACGCTTAAGAGACTACTTCGATTTAGCTCGTAAACATGGAAAGACTGATGCGGAGAGAATTAAAATTGTAGAGGCAGGTATTGCAGGTAGACTAGACATTGCTTATCAAGGCAATGGTTGGGGTATCATAGATATGTTTGGGGTAGCTAGGAATGATTCCCTTGATAATATGGAATATACACTTTTAAATAAGAAGGTTCTTGATAATATTAGGACAGAGATAGCTAATGAAGCTTTCTATAGAGCTGCTAACGATTTCTCTCTCTATCTACAAGCAATTAATACAGCATACCCAACAGGACTTGAAGGGTTTGTTAAAGATAATGCAGTAGCTTTAGATCAAAACAAGGCATTTAAGAAATATGCAGATGCAAATACCATTAAACTTTTAGATGAGGCACTTGAAGCATTTCCACAACAAAAACAGCAGAGTAAGTCAAGTGATAAAGAAAAAAATCAAAGTAAAACTCCAACCTCAACTGCACCAAAAACCCCTGTTGGTTGGGAAAGAAGTGTGGAGAACGGAAAGAAAAGTCTAGATGAAGCTCTTAGGTATTTTGGTATAAATTAGTTCTCAATAAGAGTTATTGTTTTATATGAACCCTGATATAGTAGTATCAGGGTTTGCTTATTAATAATTACTTTGTTGGTAAGCACTTTCTTGTAGAGTTTCAGCAGGTTTATCAAATAAACCCATAAAGAGAGCAGCAATAAGGGCAATATAAAACAATAGAAGAAGTATAGATATTAACTTAATTCTACGATACCAACCTTTTACTTTAGCTTTGTGATGTAATGATTGAGCACCTTCAATGGACTGATTTAATATTTTATCTACAGCAGATTCTTTTTGTTGTACTTCAATCGTCATTTCATCAAGATCACCTAAATCCTCTTTCTTAATCTTGATGGTTATTTTCTCTGGTTTCTTATTCATAGTTAGTAACTATTAGTTAATATAAGTAATATAAGATTACCGCCTTTGGCGGTGGTTTGGTTGGCTTTAAAGTAATATAAATACCTAGTATAAAAAGATTACCCTATTAAGCTAAACCCTGTCAATAGAGTAAAATTTATACTCAATATCACAAAGATAAATAACTGAATAAAAAGCCATGAATTAACTGGCTTCATCAAAGGATTTTTTATACATTACTTCTTGGATATTTACCCCAAATACTTCTAACCATGCTGAAGCAGGGTAATGGTTAATCATCAAACCATAATGGTCTTTTTTGACTGGTTGTACATGGTTTTGTGTACACCATCTTTTTAACTTTACCCAAGGGTAGAGTACTTCAGTTCTAAGATATACTTCTGTTGTAGAAGCTGATGGTTCTTGTAATATGACTGGTTTAGGTTCAGTCAGTTCATCTTTTAGTTCTGATAACATGGCAATGGCATCAGAAAAGCTTGAAATGAGTGTATCAATTTTGGTGATATTCATGGGATTACTCTTATAAGTTAAAAGAATTAATAAAAAACAAACCACAAAAGCGTCCAACGGACGCAAATTAGTTATCTGTCCTGCTCTAGTTGTAAACTTACTTTATTTCTTAGAGTAACTGGATAGGTAAACTATGAGTACTGATCTTGATAAAGTCCTTCAAAAATTACAAGCAGCCCAATCACGCAATATTGCTCAAGTAGAACAAGCCCAAAAGAGGATGGGTATTGAAACCCATAGTGAAAGACAGAAGCGTCTTGCAGATGAAGAAGCTGCACGATTAGCTTCGGAAAATAGTTTTTATAAGCAAGTTGCTACAAATAACACTATTACACCTGAGATTGCTCCTGTATATTCTCCTAAAGTCACAGCTAGACATAACGGAGGTAACATACTCACTGATACAGGATGGGGTGCTGCTTCAGGTGTAAACTCATTAATTCAAGGTGGTTTAGCAGTGGCTGATACAATGCTTACACAGCATGTTGTTAATCCAGTTAATAACGCTTATTCTATGTTTACTGGAGACTCAAAACCTTTAATTCCAATGCCTGAGAGTGAACAGAAGATAGCAGGGCGAGTTGTCAATGCAGGGATATATCAAGCTGCATTAAAGAAGCTGGGAATCTATGATGCAAAGGCTATAGAAGAATATATAGCTAAAAAATACTCTAATGAATATTCCCGTCAAAAAGCTGAAGTAGATGAAGCAGTTAAAGATATTGAAAACCCTTTACTCAAATTTGCTGCTACTTTTGGGCATAGTTTAACTAAACCTAATCTCTTGGCTGCAGGTGCTGGATCATCTTTACCCCAAGCACTTCCTGCAGGTGCTATTGGCAGGGGTGCAAAGGTAGCTAATGCAGCTTTATCAGCAAGTACAAGAGCAGGAATAGGTACAGCAGTTACATCTGCTGTTGTAGAGATGGGTGATACAGCAAAGGATAAAGGCTATAGCACACATAGGGATATGGCTTATGATCTCGCTACAGGTGCAGGTCTAGGTCTTGTTAGTAAAGGATTGCCTTCTTCATTTTCTACTGAACAAATCATTGCTAATGGAGGTGTTTCAAGGATATTAGCTAACTCTGCAAATAGAGCTCGTACAACAGCTGTTAATACAGCTACTGAAACAGGTCAGGAAGCTGTACAAGGTGCATTAGAATCTGCTCTAAACCAACAACAAAAAGAAGGTAAAATTGATTGGGGTAAAGTAGGTAAAGATGCAGGTATGGAAGCTGCTGTAGGCTTTGGTATGGCAGGTGGTCCTGCTATAGTAGGTAACATAAAAGCAGCAGTAGGGGATGTTAAGGGTTTTAGATCTACTTTAAAGACAGACCCAAATAACAAAAACTATGATCCTAATTATGCTTATCAAGTCAGTGCAGGCAAAGCTGCTTTAGGTGAGATAGATATTGATAGTGCTAAAGCTGAACAGACTCAAGCATTAACAACGGCTATGAGTCGTCTTACTGAATTTGATGAAAAACTGGCACAACTGCCTGATGGTAAGAAAAAAGAGAAATTACAAAAAAAGCGAAATGATTGGTTTAATAACCAAGTACAACCCTTACAAGATACCGTTGCTGCGTTAGAACAAGTAAGTAACTTACAGTTATCCCAAGAAATGTCTTCTGATGAAGTCTTACAGCGTATTCTTGACCTAAATGCTGAAGCTTACCATAACCGCAAACAACAAGCAGAACAACAACTGACGGATGCTGTTAATTATCAACCTGAAATCCCTGAATATACTAATGTGGATGGTGTTGGGACTAGTACTACTAGTACACAGCAAGCATCTACAGGCGTTATTGCCATTGGTGATAGCATTGCCAATGCGTTTGGTAATCAATATAAAAAGGCTGGTGTCACTTCTTACAGTAAAGACGGTCGTAATCCTAATGAAGTACTTAATACCATCACGAAACTTAGTAAGAGTGAATTACAAGGTAAAACTGTCGTTCTATCTACTGGCTTATCTAATAATACCAAGGCTGATTTAAACACAATCCGTAAGCAGATTAAGTATCTAAAAGATAATGGTGCATCCGTACAAGTTATGGGTGTTGCTAATAACTTTAAAGATGACAGTAAGCTTGGTACTCGCATGAATACTGACTTAGCTAATATTGCTAAGGAAATGGGTGTAACTTTCCTTGGTGGTTTTGATTATGCTAAAGCAGATAAATACAAAGCACACCCTGATAGTGGATGGTATAAACCAATTTATGACAAAGTAGGTATTACCCAAGCACAAGGACAAGCAGTATCAGGTACATCTCAGTACTCAACTAACTTCAGTATTGATAATAGCAATAAGAGTCGTGATGACTTGATTATGGGTACTTATACGGCTTTTCGTAAAGCAGGCTTTACTGATGGGCAGGCACGCTACTTAATTGGTGAGGTAAACCGTGAAAATGGCTTTAGTGCTAAGACTATGTTTGGTTCTCACTCAGACCATGCTAATGGTGCTAATAACTTTGGCTTCATCAGTTGGCAACAAGGCAGGCGTACTAACCTATTTAAGTTTTTAAAAGATAGGGGAATTGATGTTAAAGAGTCAGGTATTCCACAAACACAAGCCAGTTTAGATGCAATGGCTGCTTTTTTTATGCAAGAAATGAAAAGCGGTGGAATAACACTTAGTCAGTATAGAGGTGGTACTTATGATACTCGTAACTTCTTAAAACAAGCCAACCCTGACTTAAAAGACAGACGCTGGGGTCATGCTGCTATTGGTTGGGCTTATGGTCAAAATAAATTAAAAAGCGGTGCATCATTTGACTCTAGCACACATGAAGCCAAGTTAGATAAGGGTCATGCTGATATTAATCGTCTATTAGGCTCTAATTACACTGGGTCTTTTTCTAGTCAGTCTAGTAACAGTAATCTGAACGTAGATGATAACCGTACAGCACAAGAGCGACTAGAAAGTTTAATAACGAAATTAAAAGATGAAAAAACCAAAACTAAAGAAGCAGAAGCTCAAAAAGCGTTGCAAGACAAGATTAGCTCACTAGAAGCACAGGTTGCTGATAATCAGACTAACTCACAACAAGAACAAGTCTCTGTAGAGTCTGAAGCAGTCAGTAAAGCACAGCAAGATACCTTTGATGAAGTCATCCGTTATTCTGAGATGCTCTCTGATGACATGATTAACATTTTGGTAGAACAAGGTGCATTAAGTGAAAAACACGCTGAGAAACTTCGCTTATTAAAGGAAGTGCGTGTTGTAGAAAATGCGACTAAAAACGCAGACGATGTTAAGCATGATATTTATATTGGCAAGAAAGCCAAGCGTGCTGAAGATGGTTATATTGGTTTACAAAGCTACCAACAAGGTTTGGTACAGTACTTAAAGACAGATGATATTGGCGTACTAGACAGTTACTATAATCACTTGTCTAGATTCAATGAAAGCCATACATCTAAAGCTATTGCTGCTAAACAAGCAATGGATAGTTTTGATGAAATTCAACAGCCATTGTATATTGCCCGTAAAGCAGATAGCCAAGAATGGGAAGTCCATGAAGGCAGTATCTCAAAAGAGTTGCGTGCTAAAACAGGTGCTATTGAGATTAGCAATATCTCAAGAAACTTTGTTAATAATTTGATTGAAGAAGCTGCTCATCTTAATCAAATCAAACAAGGGTATGATAAAGCTTATGAGTTACATGGTGCATCTGACCGTATTAAAGAATCAGTTAAAGTATCAGACATTGGTTTAACAGACTTTAGTCAAATTAATACTGGTGTATCTCAACAACAACAGCAACAGCCTGTATCTATAAAAACCCCTACAGAGCAAACAGCTGTACAAGTTACTCGTGCATCAAATATTAATCAAACGCCTGTAGCTGATGTTACAACATCAGACCCTACTATAGAGCCTACAACAACACCTACACAAGAATCTATACCTGTTACACCACCTGTAACAAAAACACCATCTAGTGTACCTACCCAAAGAAAACCTTTACGATTGCCTACAAACCCATATAACGATACTTTGGCTCGTGATAGTAGTGTGGGTGAATATCAGCGTAAAATCCAAGAAGGCGTGGCAACACCTAATTATGTTTGGCTTGGGCGTGGTGAAAGGCAGGTCAATGATGAAGGTAAAATGGCAACAGTATCTTTATCTAGTATCTATCGTGGTACTGGGTCAGCTAAAGACCCTAAAACTGGTCAAGTTACTGTTAGAAGTAATGTCTTTACTGATGAAAATAAAGAAGTCATTAAAGCAGGTATCTTTGGATCACCTATCCAATCACCCATCTATGTCAATTCAACCAACGCTCATGATCAACAGAAGCTTAAGTTGATAGAAGAGTTTGGTGGGGATATGTATAGCATTGTCCATGATGGTACGCAGGCAGGTAAAGACGCTGCTATGATTGAAAGTGCTAACCGTTATATGGACTTTATGCGTGTTGCTGTTAGCAATAACCAAGACTTTAGTCGTGCATTATTACAGATGGCTGCTAACCCTAATACTGGTTTTGTTGTACAGCACAAGATGAGTAACTCAGCGTTTAGTGAAGCTGCGATTGTTCCTAGAGTGGTAGAAGAACTCCGTAAACACCCAGCACTACAAAAAATATCATATAAAGAGCAACCACAAGCTGTCTTTAATGTTCTATCCAATATGGGTACATTAATGGCAGATGGTCAGTTTCATAGTGAAATTCAACGACCTATTGATACGAATACCTTTGGTAAAGAAGATAACTTATATAAGCCCCATGTCTTTTCTAAAGATGATTTAAATAAGTTCAATGAATATACAGCTACTAATAGTACTAGTAATACAAGTACTGGTTTGAACAGTGGTAATGCAGGAAATAATACTCCACCTAATATTACTGATAATAATGGAATTACTGAAACTGGTATTGATGAAAATACAAATACTGATTTTGACCTTAGTGTCTTTGAATCTCATCAAAATAACACCACAGAAGCGACAAAGACGCTTCCTACAGATGTTTCTACCAATACAAAAGAAAACTCTACCCAAGAGGCTGAATCTTCTGCAGATGAGTCTGTAACACCACAAGAGACAGTTGCAGTAAAGCGTAATTCATCTATACCAACGAATCGTGCTAGTAATGCAATCACGAAAGAAACTGTACTAAAACCAATGCAGGTTCGTAAACTAGAATCTACTTCTAAAGCAAAAGAAGAAAACAAAGCAGAAGATACAGTTTATATTACAAATACGCCTATTGAAAAGAGCTTTATCAATAAGCCAGTTAAGGTAAGTGATTTAGCCAGTTCTATAGAATCATCTCAGATTAAAACTAAAGATAAATCTCAAGCTGAAAACCAAGCACTAATCAGTGTATTGTCTAAATATAGTCCTGATATTAAAGTTAAGATTCAAGACAAAACTAGCTATGACGAAAAAGCCAGTTATGATGATGACATTATCCGTGTGAGTGAAGATAGTAAAGATATTACTCGTGATATTGCTCAAGCAATGGTACATAAGCAGATTGGTAACATTGCTGATGAACTAGATACCCTAGATCATGTGACTGCCTTGGCTAACATTGAAGCCAAAAAACAAAGAGATGCTAATAGAAAAGAAGGTAAACAAAACACTGATACGCTCTTTGATGATGAAGTTATTGACAGACAAGCCAAGCTGGGTGAATTACGCTTAACAATAGACAGTATCAATAAAGATGTGCGTAAGCACATGCGTAAAATCTTATCTGACCCAAATCAAAAATTTACTGAAAACAGTAAAGCACTACTGATGAGAGCAACGGATTCTGCTGCTGATTTATTACAGCTTGGTTTATTTAATGAAGATGTTAAGTCTGTACTAAAACAAGTTAAAGTATCTCGTGGTAAGAACAAAATTACTAAGGCTTATCATGCTTTAATGGATGCTGTTACTAATTTCTTTGGGTTTAGTAAAGATGAATCTACAGCGTATACAAAACTGTTAGGTATTGTTAGTGATAGCACTTCTTTGAGTGTTTTAGATAGCGAAGGTAATTTCTCTAAATCTTCTGAAGCTAAAATACGCCAATTAAATGAGCCTGCTAAAAACATTGAGGAAGATCTGACAAAACCTATTACTGCAACAAAGGATTCTAAAGTTGTTAGAAATATCTTAAAAACAAGCTTTAGGCAAGCACAGACACTACATAAACCGTTAAGTAGTATCCAAAACTTTGTCAGAGAGCTTTATACAAACCCAGTTAAAGCCAGTCAGATATTAAATCTTGAGCCACCTACAAAAGCACAAAGAGAACAGATTAATGATTTTGCTGAGTTTACTGCTGAGTTTCGTGAGCATCTAAAACAAGTATTTAAACCAACGGATGAAGGTTATGAAAACAGAGCGTTGGCAAACTACTTCTATGATAAACAAACTGGTGAATTTGATAGTAATGTTTTAGATGCACTAAGTTATGGTGCTTATGACTATCTAAACAGCGTTGCTAATCATACTATGAATATGCGTGATGATATTCTTGCTTTACTTGGTTTAACCAGTAAGGATGTAGAACAGAAAAACAATGCTCACATTACTAAAGAAATGTGGGAAACCTATAAGTATATTGGCTCAGGTTATGTCAAGGTTGCTGATGATTTAGGTAAACGAATTGCTGAAACATTAAACATTCAGCGTACAGAAAATGGTTCTATTACGGTAGATTCTCGTCTGTATTCTGCACTGGGTACTTGGGCATTATCAGCAATGCAATCTGCGGATTTAATTCACTTACATAGCATTTCTAGTGAAAAACATAAAAAAGCTATTGAAGAAGTTCGTGGTGTTATTGATGAAAAAGATTTTAATTCACATGGTACTGTTCGTTTTGTCTCTATTACCAATAAAGAAGGTGAAGGTATAAACAAACGCATCAATGAAATCAGTGAAGCCAATAAAGGTACAGCAGGCTATCTGACAGATATTATGGGTGGTGTTAGTGCTGTACGCATGCCATCACTTAAGCCAATAGAAGAAAGCATTGCTAATGTTAAGCGTAGAATCAAACGAACTGATGCAACAGTTACTGACCTACAAGCCCAGCGTGTTGCTAAAGCACAAGCCCATGCAAATGTGATTAATGAACCTACCTTTAGTCTATTAACTAATTTGGCTTCCCAACATGAAGATGCTTTCCTTGAGATGATTGGTGCTAAGTTAAAAGAAGGTGAACTACAAACAGCTCATATCAATGACCGTGATGGTTTAGAAGGTAAGGCAGAAGCTGTTATGCGTGATTGGACAAATGCTGTAGATTTCATCAATAGCATACCAAAAGTAGATGGTGTCCGTAAGTACTGGGATACAATGTTTATGGCTGTTAATAGTCGTATGCACTATAACAGTAATGTCTTTAACTATCAATCTTCTAAACTACACCGTGCTATGGCTGAGCCTAGTAACTTTAAAGTAACTGTACAGCTTAAGAATAAAGATGGCTCATCAGTATTAGACTCTTTACAAAGCAAGCTTAAAGAGTATGGTAAAGAAATTCATTCTAAACATCTGACTAAAGATGAATTAAACCTGACTTACTTCCTGCGTGCGTTAGCTGAGAATATGGAAGGCAGTGAAGACTTCATTGAAGCTTATTTTGAAAGTACTGGTTCTAAAGAAATATTCACAGAAGGATTTACTGTAGATAAGCTGCCCAGTTATGTGTTTATTCCTGCTTTTATAGAATATCTAAACCAAGAACATATTCAAAAAGCGACAGAGATTGTTTCTAAAGCACAAGCAGGTGATAAGATTTCATCTACAGAGATGAATCATCTTAGTAGTGTTATTGATGAGATGGCTATGACTGGTAGCTCATTAAGAGCTCTAAGAGAATGGGCAGATTTCCAAACTGCACAAGAAAATAATCATACCAATTTTACAACATCACTTGGTTTAGGCTCTGATGGTTTAAATAACGGTGCAGCATTGGCTCACTTTTGGAATGGTGCATTTTATAAAGAGTTATTATTACGCACGGGTTTTTTTAGTTTTAATGATTCATTTAAATCTTATTTTGATACTCGTCATGATAAGAATTTGGGTGATTATTATACTGCCTTTAAGAACGCTGTCATTAATGAGAAAGCACAAGAAGCTTTTATTATGGGGTTTCATGCGAATTTAGAAAAAGATCTAGCCAACCATAATGAACAGGTTTTTCGTGCATTAATGAGAGTACAAAAGAGTCTGACTAAACGAGCAGTGGCTAAGAGTGTCTTGATTCCATTTAACTATGGTGCAGGTATTAGTTCTCTTAAGAAAGCTGTATTTCGTACTTTCTTAAAAGAGATGCAAGATAATATTACACTTGCTGCTCAACAGGATATTGCAAATAAAAAAGCCCTAGAAGCAGGTCAAATGACTCAGTTAGAGTATGACACCCAAAGAGCTAAGCTTTTAAACCAAGTAATGACAGTAGACCGTTTATTCTCATTCATGACACAAAAGCCTATTCAATGGGATATTACTATTGATAATGAGCCTAAAGCAGTGGTTATTAATGAGAACTTAGATCTCAAATATATGCTAGAAGCTTGGATTAGCCCTAAAGATGAAGCTATGTTAGATAATAAATATAGCTTTACTATGGGTCAATATCTTGCAGAAGTACTGCAGGACTATGAAGCTGTTTATATTGAGAAGAATAAAGTCAATATGCGTATACTAAGCAGTACAGTTGAGTTATTTACCCAAATGTATCATGAAGTAGAAGAGCGTGCTATACAGACTGTTGCAGAGAGAATCTCTAATGCTTTAGTTGAGACTGGTTTAGATAGGGGGCTGGCAAACGAATTAGCTCTTAAAGAAATTAGCTATCGTGGTTTATCTGATAAAGAGCGTGAAGAGCTTGTTCATTCTGTGATGGATAAAGTTCAGGCACAGATTCATAATGTATATTCTGTACAAAATAATGAATCCAAAGCTAAGGTTCGTTTAACACGCTTAGCAGAGATTTTGTTCGTAGATAAAGCGAATCTGACTAATAACAGCTTCTTCTTAGTAAATAAATCAGGTAAGTATCAAGCAACTTCGTTTGGCAGTCCTGCAAGACATATACATCTTGAAGATAAAGCTCTATTAGCTAACTCTGTTCAAACACAGTCTATGGATAGTTATATCTCATCCTTTGCTATGGCTATGGGTAAGAAGATTAATATTAATGTTCATGATGCAAATATTGGGGCTATTGATAATCAGCTTGATATGATTACCCAACAAAACAAAGCAACCTTCCAAGCTTTGGTAAGCTATCATGGTCAGCTTGAGTCATTACGGGCATTAACCAGTGTTATCCAAAGTAGCTATGCACTTATTAAAGATGGGGTTATTCGTAAAGATTTCCATGACAATGAAGTCTTTGCTGAGCTTACCCAAGAACTCTCCAGTCTAGTTGATGAAGTTAGAGATACTGAGCTTAATAAACTAGATCAGTTAGCTAATTTGGCTTATCTGCATCAGTATGCAGGTGAATTTGGTGAGTATCAAGTAACAGATGCTGACCGTCAAACTGCTCTTAAAGAAAAGAATAAGGTTGTAGATCAAATCAATCAATTAGAAAAAGATTTGGCTCTTAATACAACTATTAAGGTAATGAGTTATGAACCAAACAAAAGAACAGATACTACAAAACAACAAACAAGCGAGTCTGGAATTGTACAACTCTCTGACACCAGAGCAACAGAACAAGTTTCCCAACTTCCCACAACAAGTACAGGAACAGACGGTACTCAGGGAGCTGCATTTATTAACTCGTCCAGTACACCAACTGAGCCAACAATCCAAAACCTAAAACAGCTTGACCAAACCATTAAAGGTTTGGTTAATGTCAGTGAAGTACAGTTAAAGCTTAATAAGATGTTGATGGGTAAAGCCAACCAACACCTAAGCAAGATGTCTGTGAAGTTTGCTGATGTAACTACGCCTAATGGTACTCGTGCCTATGGAAGCTATAATGTAACTACCCATACATTGACTTTGGATAACCTAACCTTTAGCCAAAGTGGTAACGATGAGAATAAGCTACGAGTTATCAATCATGAGCTTGTACACGCTCTGACTGAGTACGCCATCATCTCTAACGCTCAAGACCTACGCAGTGAATTAAATCATCTGAATAAGATGCTTGATGCTGTCATGGCTCAGTGGCAAGAAGATGTAGCGTTTAATAAAAAGTATGGGCAGAGTCGTCATGACACCAAAGAAGATGATTTAACTTATGTTAATCAAATCATGGAAGTCATCAAAGCATCTCAAGAAGCTGATACAACTAATGGTAATCATTATGCTGGCTTAAGTGAGTTTATCGCTTATGGTATGACTGACCCTGAGATGATGCGTTATATTGATTACGCTATGGAGCTTGCTGATTTAGGTATCAAACCAAGAAAAGGCATCTCATCTGTGATGGATTTCTTGGTACGCTTAGCATCTAAGGTGCTTGGTTTTAAGGGTGATGGATATAAAGCATTTGTACAAAATGTTGAAACCATCATGGATAATCCACCTGTGGATTTACTGACCTTAACAAGTAATGATACTCGCTTTAGTACTTCTGCTATGAAGTCAGTTCAAGCCAATATTAAGCGTGGTACAGAAGCCATGAATAAAGCCATCACAACCAAAGCGGATGTTAAGCGTGCTATGTATCGTAACGATATTGGTTGGATTGATTTTGTTTGGGGAAGTACTGGTATCCTGAAAGCCAATGGAAAAACCAAAGGTGCAATGGGTATTAGCCACATTATTGAAGCCCGTATGCGTAAAGATGGTATGAGTTATGATGAAGTGGTTGAGATGTTAGTTACTACTACTGTAGAGACTATTGCCAAGGGTAGTGTATTTGCTAGATTTGAAAAAGGTGGAGCAACTAAGTTGCAGTTAGTTCTTGATAATCACTTAGTTAATTTAGTCAAAAATAAAGGCAGTAATGCTTGGGTGATTACTGCGTTTGAGATGTTTGAAGATGGTACTGGCAAGGGATATGGCAAAACCAGTCCTACGCACAATCAGTCCTATTCCGCTCGTACTGATGTGGGAGCTTCAAACGAAACCAATATAACACAGCTTACTACAGATAGCAACGAAGACACTCGTTATTCACAGATATTTGATGAAACGGATAAACAATCTGCATCAGAAGTGTTTAATTCACTGGATAGTCAGACACTAACTGATGGGTGGAATAAGCATTTACAAGAAGTTTGGGATAGTCTGTTTGATGGTAATATTGCTTATAGTACTTTAAGTGAGATGGAGCAAAAGAGTCTTTTAGATACTGCTAAACAGGTGAATAAAGTGTTTGTTCCACATACATTCAATATGGTGGTCAAAGAACAGCTATCTTACCAAGCAGTAACCAGTATTGTAGATTTCTTAGTAAACAATCATACTGATTCTAACATTACATCAGAACTTAATAAGATTCATGCACAACTGATTAAAGCTTATCCTACTGCTGCTGATCTGTATCCTGACTATCATACAGCTAATGATGAAGTTAAAAATCTGTATGATACAGAACACAGTAAATTGTTTAAGTCTGTAGGTGAGATGAATAACTTAGCTTCTGTTGTTGCTTTGGTTTTATCATCACAAACATTCAATGAATTAACTGATCAGAAAGTAGAATTACGCAAAACCAAGCATGATAGTTGGTTTGATAAGTTCATGAATTTATGGCACAAAGCTATGAATTTATTGAGAACCAAATATATCAATGCAAATAGTACTTCTGAAGCAACCAAACAGCTTATGGCAAAACTGGTTAATGCTGAAACTAATGCTCGTCTAGCTCGTGTATCTATGATAGACAAAGCATGGAATACGGTCTATCAAAAGCCTATGGACGCTGCTAACTGGGTATGGGATAAGACTTGGGATATTGGTAGTGAAGCTATCATCAGTGGTTTACCTATGTCCAGTCAAATGCGTGATACTTGGCGTAGTCATAAAGAGCGTATTAAAGCAGCTAAGCAATTAGAAAATCTTAGTAAGAGCAGTGTTGCAAAGGACAGTATGAACCTTACGATAGAAGCAGGTTTGGCGATTACTGGTTTAGATATGAATATGTCTTATGGTGGAAACCAAGACATCAAATCAGCAACACGGGGTTTTATCAAAGAAACTGTCAATGAAATGCTAGGTCAGCGTGGCGTGGGTCATACTGTAGAGCGTGTTATTCGTATTGTAAATAAAGTCGCCCAAGACCGTGCTAACTATAAGCAGTCTATGTTAAATAACTTTGCTTCTATTATGAAAGACCCTAAACGATTTGATAACCACGCTAAGCAGTCTATCACTCGTACTGTAATGATGTCTGATGCACAGACACTACTGCATTATCATGGTATGGAACAAACACTCAATTATATTGCCAACTCAAAACAACGAAAAGTTCGTATTAAAGAGTTGGAAGATAAGTTACAGTCTTTGTCAAAAAACCGTGAGCATTTCAATCAACTGCTTAAAGATACCAAAGACTTGGCTTGGTATATGGTAGGTGAAACAGTCTCAGGTGATGTGAAAAAGAATGCTGAATTGATTGCAACTTCTGCAGGTACACGAAGCATTACCCCATACGAACAGATGGATCAGAATATCTTTGAAGCTGTAGATGAGCTAGTTACACTACATGGTTTAGAGATGGTTAATGGTAAGTATATGTACACAACACAGGACTTGATTCAAAATGAAGGTCAAGTGTTGATTGCTATGCTTAATACCCATCATGACCTTGTGAAGAAATCCAAAGAAGAGTTTAAGGACAATCCATTGAACTATATCAAAGGATTTAAGCCTGCCATTCATAATCCGCATGTAGATGTCGTTGCTGTAAAAGCTGAAGAAGTAGATGATTATATCCAAAAGGGCTATGAACAAGTACTACATGGTTCTATTGTTCAAGATGAGTTAGATAATACTGAACCTCGCTATCTGATGATTAACAAGAACGCACCCTATGCTCGTTATAACTCTGGTGGTTTGGATATGAAAGATACTCACTTCCGTGGTTATGAAGTCTTTAACTATAAGACTAATGCTAAAGAATTAGCTCGTGTAGGTCAAGGTCGTTTAAAGCGTAATACTGAACTTGCTAAGACAATGGATGCACGAAGCTATGATCCACGAAATATTAAGGGCAATCATCTCATTCCACGATATGGTAATGATATGCTGATTTTGGGTTATAACTATGAAATGTCAGGTGAATTAAGAGATAAGCTACTAGACCGTGATTTATCATTTGATATGATGTTAGCCACTATGGGTAGTGAATTGGTTGCTAAACCAAAGCTAGTAGATACACAGCGTACATTAGCACAGGTACTGGCTGAAGACGCTAAGAATCCTATAACTGGTTTTAAAATCTCACCTGTACACTTTACCGTGATTAACCCTAATTCTCCTGACCCAAGAGTTCAAGAGATGCTTCGTATGATGCCTTATGAGTTCTACCAAGAAATGCAGCATCAATTTGGTAAGGGTAAACCATTTGTTATCCGTACAGCAGTATTTAACTCTGTCTTTGGTTTTAGAAAATATAATGTCTCTGAAATGTTTGATAAGGTGAGTGGTGAGCGTAATTACTTTGAGAAGTTCATGGTAACTTTGTATGAAAATATCTATGGTAAGCAAGCTCGTAATAAAGCTGCTAATCATCAATATGTTTGGGAATGGTTTGTTACCCAAGCCAAAGACCTTATTGTGATTCGTTCTGTCAAAGTTCTGATTGGTAACATTATCGCTAATGCGTTAATCTCAGCAGCTCATGGTATCACACCTACAGAGTTAGCAAGGGGTATGTTCTATGCTTGGAAAGAAGGTAAAGCTTATCGTCAATTACAAGCAGAAGAACAGCGTATTAACTTTGAGATGCTTAATGCAACTTCTGAATCTCAGCGTAAGAAGCTTAAAGCACAGTTAGTTGCTGTCAGACAGAATATGCAAAATTCAGGTATGCACGAGTACATGGAAGAAGGCTTGATGAGTACGATTGTGGAAGACATTGATATGGGTTCTGAAACCAAGTTATTTAAATCTGACTTTGAGAAGAAATTAGATAACCTTGCAGAGAAGATACCACAACCAGTACGCACAACAATGAAGTGGGCAACATTCCACCCTGATACTGAGATTCATAAGTTTTTGAGTGAATCTACTCAGTTCTCTGATTTTGCTGCTAAATTTGTGTTAGCTAAGCATATTGAAAGAAAATCATTGAAGATGGGTAAATCTAAGAAAGCTGCATTTAAAGATGGTATTCAGATGGCTCAGGAAGTATTTATTAACTATGACACTCCTACAAACCGTACACTACAAGCAGCAAATGATTTGGGTCTGTTTATGTTTACTAAGTTTACTGTGAGATTCCAACGAGCACTAGCAAGACAACTACATCAAAATGGTGGTCATGCAATGCTTCAACATTTCATGGTAGAAGAATACTTACCTGTTGCTGGTTTATTAAATCCATTTTTCCCTATGTTTAATACAGGTCTTGGGGCATTTACGGGTATTGGTGCATTAGCACAGTTACCATTAATCGCTATGTTCTTGTGAATAAGAAGGGTGTCTTGATTTATTAGTCTAAAATTTCTATACTAATACGCACTAAAAACCTACCTAATATGGGTAGGTTTTTGGTATTTACTCCTAATATTCATGGGGTTTATTTATGGTATAAATAAACTGGTATAGGTATGTTTGGGGATATTTTATATACTAAACCTTCACTAATTAAGTGTAATGGTGTTACCCTAAAAGTACTCTAATTGCTGATAGTTATTGACGCTTTCACCGCATTAACCTAACTTTATATAAGCTTGATGCCATCATGGAAGGGGATTTGACTGAGCTTTTAGACAGCTTATTGCGTGAACATCACGCTGATTTGATGGCAAGTGTGGGAGCAGAGTAATTTAGGGTAATTATTTTGTGTCAATTACCCTAGGATTACCCTAAATGGTACTTAAAAATATCCCTAAGATTAGTCAGGTAAGTATTAAAAATAGCTAAATAAGTTTATCAGCTATGATGTAAGTTCGGATAAGTGCAATAACAGGGTGTACATAACCTAAAATAATGAGTACTTTTTGTATATAACGCTCCTTAGTGTTAAATAAATGTTGTGTAGTATTTAAGGTAAAGCACCTTAATGGTGCTTTAGTATAATTTAATTATGGGTTAAAAAGTTATTACTGTCTTAATCCAAAAAATCCAAACCAATGTCGTGATTGATCACACTGTGGGTGAGATAACCCAAAGCAATATAATCAACACCGCAATCCGCCACCGTTTTTAGTCGTTCAAAGGTAATGCCACCTGATGCCTCTGTTTTTGCTCTGCCTTGGCAAAGTGATACGGCGTGCTTTAGGGTATCGTTATCCATATTATCAAGCAAAACAAAGTCCGCGCCAGCCTCCAAGGCTTCTTCAAGTTGTGCGATGGTATCCACTTCAACCTCAATGGGGATAAGATGCCCTGCGGCTGCTTTGGCGTTGGCGATGGTCTGTTTAAGCGTACCTGAATAAATCAAGTGATTATCCTTAATTAAGATCGCATCATCTAGCCCCATTCGATGATTGCAGCCACCACCTGCTCGCACAGCGTATTTTTGTAGATTTCTTAAAAGTGGTGTGGTTTTGCGTGTGCAGGTAATTTTGGCTTGTGTGTGTGATATTTGGGCGACTGCTTTGGCGGTCATGCTGGCGATACCGCTTAGATGTGTCAAAAAATTTAGTGCTGTTCTTTCAGCTTGTAATAAGGCTTGGGTATTGCCCGATACATAAGCCAACACTTGACCTGATTTGATAGTATCCCCATCTGAGGCATTTGGGCTAAAGTTGATTGTTTTATCAATACATTCAAAAGCCAACCTTGCCAAATCCATGCCTGCCAAAATGCCTGTATCACGGCTTACGATGGCAAGATTTGCGGTGCTATTTTTGGCGATGACAGCAGCCGAAGTAACATCACCACGCCGCCCCAAATCCTCTAAAAGTGCTGCTTGGACTGTGGGTATTAGTAGGGCATCAGGCAATGCAAATAATGGCGTTTTCATGAATTTATCCTTATCTTATTAATCATTATCTTAAATTATTTATCTTGAATCATTTGCTCACGGGCAGGCGAGTGTTAGATAACAAACGCTCAAGCAGCACCGTGTCTTTAAATCGGTAAAGCTGTGCAGGCCGACCACGCTCATGAGCAAACCTGCCTTCAATGGCTTCTATCAGGTTTTGCTGCTGAACTTGCCTGCGAAAATTTTGTTTATGCAGTTCTTGACCTGATAAGGCTTCGACGCTTTTTTGAAGCTGAAATAATGTAAACTCATCTGCCATCAATTCAAAAATAACAGGGCGGTATTTTATCTTGGCACGCAATCTAGCGAGTGCCGTGGCTAGTACTCGGCGATGGCTATGCTGCATAAAACGACCAGTATGACGAAAATCAAAATTTGGGTTTTGCCAAGGCGATTCGGCAACCAACCCTGTTTCATACAATAATTCATAGCGTAGTAGTACCTGCTCTTCTGACCACGAATAAGGAGGTAAACCCCAGCATAATTGAACCCGTCTTAGCCGTTCTTGGCGTTCTTGGGTATCGTTGCCAGCATCCACCCAAGCATACAGACCTGACAAAATCTCAATGGGCTTACTGCTATTACGCCGATCTTCCCATGGAAAATAATCATACCAATCTTGCCAAGTGGCATCAGGATTGAGACTGTGGGCAGTCGCTTCTTTAACCAACCCAAGGTAGCTAACATACAAAACGGGCATACCTTGTGCGTTTTTACGCTCACCATCTACAAAAGTATACAGCTGTTCAACATAACCCATGGGCTGAGCGGTTTGGGTGCGTACCCAGTCTTTAACACCAGCTTGTAGCGAATGATGAATGGGTGTCAGCTGACCGCTGGGTAACTTATCACCGCCGCTGACCGTTAAGATACGAGCTTTATGATCAGTAACAGCAGCCAAAACCGTTACAAGATCGACCAAGCCGTCAGTTTGTTGGGGAGTATTGGTTGATGAATGTATACTCATAATTCACAGTCATTGAAAAATCATCATTTTAAAAAAAATCTTACTAATTTTCAATGTACTTTTGACAACCAAACTGATTAAAAAGCGATATTCTATCAAAAACTGCTTTACATTATACTCAAAATGAGCATAATATGTCAAATTAATACTCAAAATGAGCATAAATCATCTGAGTAATCATTTAAGCTGATAAAAAAAGGAGCATGTGATGCACAAAAATACCCAACAAGCGTTTGATTATGAAGCACCCTTATCAAATATGCCAACGACATCGTGTCGCATCAAGCAAGCATGGGCAAAGATTCCGCCTGAGCTACCAAAAGACGCACTGACCCAATACCAACGCAATATTAAGGATCTGCTTATCCAAAAAGATGCGGTGATTATTGCACATTATTATGTTGATCCTGACATTCAAGATTTGGCATTGGCGACAGGTGGCTGTGTTGGGGATTCGCTTGAGATGGCTAAGTTTGGGGCGGCGCATGATGCCAAGACCTTATTGGTCGCAGGGGTTCGTTTTATGGGTGAGAGTGCCAAAATATTAAGTCCGCACAAAACTGTCTTAATGCCTGATTTACAGGCTGAATGTTCGTTGGATTTGGGTTGTCCAATTGAGGAATTTAGTGCATTTTGTGATGCACACCCTGATAGAACAGTGGTTGTCTATGCCAATACCAGTGCCGCTGTCAAAGCGCGTGCTGATTGGGTGGTAACTTCGTCGGTCGCACTTGAAATTGTCAGTCATTTACATGCCAAAGGGGAAAAGATCATTTGGGGTCCTGATCGTCATTTGGGCGAGTACATTCGCCAAAAAACAGGGGCGGATATGATTTTATGGCAAGGATCTTGCATTGTGCATAATGAATTTAAATCAATAGAGCTTGAGCAGCTTAAGAGTGAACATCCTGAAGCGATCACTTTAGTACATCCAGAGTCCCCTGCCAGTGTGGTCGCTCAAGGAGATGTGGTCGGTTCTACCAGTAAGCTATTACAAGCTGCCATTCATCGCCCCGAAAAAACTTTCATCGTTGCAACCGATTTGGGGATTTTGCATGAAATGAAAAAGCATGCACCACAAAAAACTTTCATTGCAGCACCGACAGCGGGCAATAGTGCAACTTGTAAAAGCTGTGCATTTTGCCCTTGGATGGCTATGAATGGTGTCCAAGGGGTTTATCAAGCGCTTAAATATGGCACAGGTGAAATTCAGCTGACTGAGTCTTTGATGAATGATGCACGCCATGCGTTGGATAAAATGATTGAATTTTCAAAAACATTGCCCAAGAAACCAGCGGTTCATGGTTTGGGAGTTGCATAAATGAAACCAGCTTCTTATGATGTGATCATTGTTGGTAGCGGATTGGCTGCCATTACCACAGCGTTATCTTTGCCAAAAGATTGCCAAGTTTTATTAATGTGCAAAGGTGAAATTGCGGATACATCAAGCCGCTTTGCCCAAGGTGGTATCGCTGCGGTGATGGCACCAACCGACAGCGTTCAGGAGCATGTGACAGATACGCTCATTGCAGGTGCAGGGCTGTGCGATCCCAACACAACCGAGCAAATCATTCATCAAGGTGCTGATGCGATTGCTTGGCTTAGTTCTTTGGCAGTGCCTTTTAGTACAACCAAAGAGGGTTTACACCTAACCAAAGAAGGTGGACACAATAGACGCCGCATTTGCCATGTCGCTGATCATACAGGCCAATCAGTCATGGCGTGCCTTTGGGCAAACATGCAGACTCGCCCAAATATCCATGTGCTTGAGCGGTGTTTTGTGACAGACATTTTGACTGAGCTTGATGTAAAGACAAAAAAAGTGCATTGTAAAGGTGTGGTATGTCTCATCAATCAACAATCCAAAAAATATGATGCCGATAAAGTAGTGCTTGCCACTGGCGGCTTAGGGCAGATTTATCAATATACCACAGCGCCAGAGGTGTGTACTGGTGATGGTATTGCTATGGCGTACCGAGCAGGTTGCCGCATTGTGAATGCTGAATTTGTTCAATTTCACCCAACAGGTTTTGATGATGATATGGCTCAAACAGCACTGATCTCAGAAGCGGTTAGAGGCGAGGGTGGGCGGCTCATTAATGCTCAAGGCGAACGCTTTATGTCAAATTATGATGAGCGTCTAGAGCTTGCACCCAGAGATGTTGTCGCAAGAAGCATTGTCAAGGAGGCCCAGCGTACCGCTCAGGGCGTATTTTTGGATATCAGCCATCAATCAGATGAATTTATCAAGCAGCATTTTCCAAAAATTTATCAATCTTGCTTAGCCAAAGGCGTGGATATAACCAAGCAGCCAATTCCTGTAACGCCAGTACAGCATTATTTTTGTGGGGGTGTTTTGACAGATGTCAGCGGGCGAAGTGATGTGGTGGGTTTGTATTGTTTGGGTGAGATGGCATATACAGGGCTGCATGGTGCTAATCGGTTGGCGAGTAATTCATTGCTGGAGTGTTTGGTGATGGGTCAAAATGCTGCCAAATCTTTGCAAGAACCTTTGGCGAAATGGTCAAATCGTGATGTACTGCCTAATTGGTCGGTTCAAACGCATCAAAAGGATATTAATCTGGCATCAAGTATACCATTGGATGTCGCTCAGATTAAGCAGCTGATGCAGCAACATCTTGGGGTAATGCGCAGGCAAGAGGATGTGGCGAAAACTGTCGAGCTTTTGGCAGGGGGTTTGGCTGATTTGTCCACCCAGAATCTCACCACCCAAAGCCAAATTCAAAAGCTTAATCTCACCATGTGCGCTTATTTGGTCGCAAAAGCAAGCTTAGATCGCCCGCATAGCATTGGCTGTCATTATTGGGTAGAAAATGAGCCAAATCTGATAGCACCAAATCGACTGCCAAAAGTTGTATGAGTTCTTTTGGTATTTGATGATAACAACCCAACAAATAGGTTTTCAACTCTAGCAATCTAGCAAAGTGATTAAAATTGCTAAGATAAAATAGCGTACCATAAAATTGCATAAACTTGTTTGACAAGGGTTGGCGGATAGATTATTAATGTTATAATATAACTTTTTGTATCATCAGATGGTCGCCGATTTTGGTGAAATAAATTTTACTAAAAGATTGCAATTTATAACTAAATCGTTCATAATATGACAACTGATAATCGTTATCGTTACTATTTTTATTTTTAATTTTTGTCAATAGATATACCATATTTGGTTGTTTATGGGTGTTTTAAGTGGATAATTCCAAAAAAATCAAAGTGTTGGCTATCTCTATCGCAGCTGTCTTGCATGGATTGGTAGGTTTTGGATTGGCGAATATGACTATAAAACCAATCACACCGCCACCTGTCACACCGCCTTTAGAGATTGAATTTATCAAAGAACCAGTGCCTGAACCCATCGCACTTAATGACCTTGAATCGCCTGAACCACCAGGCGAACCTGTTGTTACACCAGAGCCTGTTGTAGAGCCAGAGGTCGCTACGCCTGAGGTTATTGAGCCGCCCGAACCCATTCCTGAACCTGAGCCATTACCTGAACCAATTCCTGAGCCTGAGCCTGAGCCCGAGATTGATGTAGAAGCCATCTTAGAACAACAAAGACTTCAAGAGGCTTGGGTTGCTCAGCAACAACAATTGGCCAAAATTCAAGAACAAGAGCGACTTGAACAAGAACGCCTTGAAAATGAACGCAGGGAACAAGAACGACTTGAACAAGAACGCTTAGAAAACGCAAGGCGTGAGCAGGAGCGACTTGACAACGAACGCAGAGCCAGAGAACAAGCACAGAAAGAAGCCCAAGTGGCTGCTGCAAGGCGAGCAGCTGCCCAAGCGGCGGCTAATGCTGCCAAAAAAGCAGGCAATCATGGGGGCGGTCAGCCTGGCCAGAATCAGACCGTGGAAGGTGGTATTAATATCAGTAATGCCAGCTGGAAAACCAAGCCCAGAGTGAATAATTTTTGTTCAGCAAGAAGTGATATTGACACCACGCTTCAAGTGAGTTTCCGTGTTGATGCTGAGGGTAAAATCTCCAATGTCAATTTAAATGGCTCAACAGGCGATGCCAAATTAGACCGACAGATTATCCGTCAAATAGGTCGTGGTCGCCTGCATCCATTTAGAGAAGGTAACATCACGCGTGTTGGCACTGCAATTTATCCGATTACGCTAAAATTACAAAAAGATGAGTCTTGTACCAACTGATTTTGTGGTTTTAACTGATTTTTAGCAATAATTCTTATGATAACTTAGTTGAGTTGCCCAAATATTTGGCCATCTGATTGAGTTTTGAAAATTTGAGGTGAATTTATGGATTTTGGATTTTATTGGTCGCATACTGATGCGGTGAGTAAGACACTGTTTTTTGTCTTGTTGGCTTTATCAATGATATCTTGGGTTGTGGGCATCATGCGTGTGATTAACTCTCGGCGTCGCACAGCAAATATTGTTGATGAGCTAACTGCCCAAATTAATATCCAAAACTTGGGTGATTTGCCATTTGACCAACGCAAGATGGCAACAGAGCAAAAACTGCTCCAACAAATCGCTCGTCATCGTTATGAACTTGAAAAAGGTCTGCCCGTTCTTGGCACAACAGCTTCCATCGCACCTTTTATTGGGTTGTTTGGTACGGTTTGGGGGATTTTTCATGCCCTTCACAGCATCGGTGCAACAGGTCAAGCGGGCTTGGCACAAGTGGCAGGGCCTGTGGGTGAGGCATTGATTATGACAGGTTTGGGTCTAGCAGTTGCAATACCTGCGGTTATTTTTTATAACATTGCCACACGCATCAACAAGCAAGCGATTCATCTGGCAACTGATACAGCCCATCAAATTCTATCTAAGATTGTACAATAAAGGAGGGTCTGATGGCTTTTGAGTTGGGTGATCATGACAATAACGGCATGAATGAGATGAACCTTATTCCGCTGATTGACATCATGTTGGTTTTGATGATTATTTTTTTGGTAACAGCGACCGTGCTAAACCCAAGTGTGCCGCTTGATTTACCAAAAACTTCGGCATCGGTGAATGATGCACCGCCTGAGGTCTTACAAATTAGCATTGATGAGGCAGGGGGCATTTATTGGGACCGTGAAGCACTGACCTTAGATGAGCTGAGCCAACGCTTCACCGAGCAGGTTAATGCAGGCAAAAACCCCCAAATTAATTTGCGTGCTGATAAAGAGGGTAAATACGATACCGTCGCACAGGTTTTGGCTGAGGCATCAAAAGCAGGATTGGGCAAAATCGCTTTTGTCAGCGAATAGATGGTTTAATCAAATCAAAGATAAATAAAAAGCACTGTTTTAACAGTGCTTTTTATTAGCTTATTATTTATTAAGTGAGCTTATTAAGTGATTATTTATTAAGTAACTATTTATTAAGTGATTTTTTAGAATTCTCAGTAATGTCCTTTCTGATATTTTTTCTTAGGCAAAAAAACATCACGCCCAAAAATATAAACATGACGATCATATCACCAAAAGCGGTAAATTCGCCCCAGTATTTCCCCTCTGCAAAAATGAATGCAAAAAATGTATGTAAACCTGCCATCACAGTGAACATACCCACCCAAGCCAAATTAAGATACTGCCAACCTTGATGCGTTAGGTGAAATACAGGTTCAAACAAGCGTTTGATGATGGGGCTTTTATCTTTGCTAAATAATGGGGAGATGAGTAGCCCCAGTGCAAATGCACCGTTAATTAACACTGCTTTTAGCATGATATAAAATGCGTCGCTAAGTGCTAAAGTGATTCCACCAAAAACCACCGTCATCAGTAACACAAACCACTGCTGCTTTTCTAGGTGAAATCTTTGGCTGATGAATAAATACCCATATATAATTACAGTTGCGGCAATCAGCCCAAATGTTGCCACTAAAATGTGGTTATTATCCGTACCTGCCGACCCAATGAGTTGTAAAATCGGATGCGTGCTGTCTGTTGGTTCGGTCGTTTTATAAAGAACAAAAAATATAATGAGTGGAATATAGTCAAATAAGGCTTTCATGATGCATATCTTTTAATTAAAAAAAGCACACCTGACACTATCTGCCAAGGTGTGCTGTTGTTTAGCTGCGTACAGTATCGCTACTGGTCTTGTGAGTGACCGCTTGTGGAGGAAGTGGGCGAATTGGCTCAACCAAAGCTACCGCCAGCACCTCATCAATGGTTTCAACAGATTGAATGACAAGACCTTCTTTGACATTGTCAGGAATCTCGATCAAATCACGCTCATTGGATTTGGGTATCAAGACATGCTTGATGCCGCCACGATGTGCCGCCAAGAGCTTTTCTTTTAATCCACCGATGCGTAATACTTTACCACGCAAAGTAACCTCACCTGTCATGGCAATATCAGCACGAATGGCGATGCCTGTCATGGCAGAGACGATGGCAGTAGTTAGGGCAATACCTGCTGATGGGCCATCTTTTGGGGTTGCACCTTCAGGCATGTGGATATGCAAATCGGTATTTTTAAATTTTTCATAAGTAATCCCAAATCGCTCACCATTGGCACGCACAACACTCATGGCAGCACGAATGGACTCTTTCATGACATCACCGAGCGACCCTGTAAAGACAAGCTCGCCTTTGCCCTGCATGGTTGCAGATTCGATGGTCAAAAGCTCACCACCAACCGAAGTCCACGCCAAACCTGTAATGCGTCCAATCTCAGGGTCTTTTTCAGCCAAACCATAATCATATGGCTTGACGCCCAAATAATCTGAAATATTATCATCGGTGATGGTTAAGCTATCGATATTAACACCTTTTTTGGGTTTGACGCCATATTTTTCGATTTGGGAGCGTACCGCTTTTCGGCTAATCTTATTAATCTCACGCTCAAGATTACGAACGCCTGCTTCTTTGGTATAATGGCGGATAATACTGGTTAATGCATCATCAGTAATATCAAGCTCATTGGGTTTTAGGCCGTTTTGTTCTAAAGCTTTTGGGGTTAGATAATTATTGGCAATGGCCATTTTTTCATCTTCAGTGTAGCCAGGTAAGCGAATGACCTCCATACGGTCAAGCAATGCAGGCGGAATGTTCATGCTGTTGGCAGTACAAATAAACATCACTTGCGATAAGTCCAAATCTAAATCCAAATAATGATCATTAAAGGATTTATTTTGGGAAGGATCTAAGACCTCAAGTAAGGCAGAAGCAGGGTCTCCTCGAAAATCTTGTGCCATCTTATCAATTTCATCGAGTAAAAATAGCGGATTTTTAACCTCAACTTTGGCAAGTGATTGTACAATTTTGCCGGGCATCGCACCGATATAAGTACGGCGATGCCCACGAATTTCAGCTTCATCACGCACGCCGCCTAATGCCATACGCACAAACTTACGACCTGTGGCACGAGCAATGCTCTCGCCCAAGGAAGTTTTACCCACCCCAGGAGGGCCAACTAAACATAAAATAGGCCCTTTAAGCTGCTTCACTCGAGATTGTACTGCCAAATATTCCAAAATGCGGTCTTTGACATCATCTAGCCCATAATGATCTTTATCCAGTGTTTGTTTGGCTTTATCAAGATTAATGCTAACTTTACTGGCTTTGTTCCATGGCGTGTCTAAAATCCACTCAACATAACCTCGTACCACCGATGCCTCTGATGATGATGCTGGCATTTGTTTGAGCTTTTTAAATTCACTTTCGGCCTTTTTTCGGACATCATCGGGCAAATCAGCTTCTTTTAAGCGATTTTCAAGCTCAACATCGTCATCATCGGCACCATCATTTAAATCGGATAGTTCTGATTTGATGGCTTTCATTTTTTCATTTAAGAAATACTCGCGTTGGTTGTTTTCCATTTGCTTTCGAACAGTGTCTTGTAGCTGACTTTCGATGCTATGCTCGGTTTTAGTGTTAGTGAAATATTCGCTTAGCACCTTAAAGTATTCAGCAGCATCACCCGATTCAAGCAAAGCTTGCTTTTTATCAAGAGGTAGCTGTGTGCGTGTCACGACAAAGTAAATCAGCTCAAGCAAATTATCAAAACCGCTGGCAACACGGATCAGCTCACGCGAATTTCTCAGCGTACTTTCAGCATAGTCACTAAATAGCTCAAGTAGCACCGACTTTTGAGCATCAGCTTCTTCTTGGCTAAGATTGAGGTCAACATTGGCAGCCGTGAACTCAGCGATAAAGCTATCATCAGTATCATCATTGGCATTTTGGATGCGACCGATTTCAACACGCTCAAGACCCTCAATCAACACCTTTAAGCATTTATCATCGGAGTCATGTGGCATGGTACTGACAATTCGGCAAAGTGTTCCGTAGCGATGTAAATCTTCAATATCAATCTGTTCAGACAGTGAATCTTTTTGGGCAACCGCAATCAGTTTACCTTCATGTGATTTTTGGGCAAGTTCAATGGCTTTGATGGACTGCTCACGACCGATAAATAAGGCGACTTGTGTCTGTGGAAAAATGATGACATCACGAACAGCAATTAAGGGCAGTTGTTGTAAATTATGATGATTATTGGCATTGTCATAAGTTGTATTTGGGGTTGTCATTTTAGTATTCCTTATATTTTTAAAATGATGCTGGATTTATGGTGGCTTGTAGCGTAAATTGCAAGACCTGACATTAAAAACTTGGCAAATCATTCGCTTTTTTAATCATCATGACCAAATGATTGGCTTTGTAAAAATTGTCTATCACAATTAAATGTATAACTTATTGATTTATCATAATATTTTTAAAAAATTTTATGAATTTTTTTGGGTATAATACAGAATTTAATTTTGATAGGTATGATTTAGGGGTGATGATGAATGCTGTTTTGCTTGCCGTCATTGTGATGGTTGGCTTATCGCTTGTACGGGTACATGTGGTACTAAGCTTGGTGGTTGGGGCACTTGTTGGCGGTTTGATGGCGGGTATGTCGGTCGCTGATACGCTGACTTCTTTTCAAGATGGTATTAAAAATGGTGCACAAATTGCTTTATCTTATGCCATGCTTGGTGCTTTTGCGATGGCAATTGCCCATTCAGGATTGCCACAGATATTGGCAGATAAGCTGATTGCTCGGTTGCAGTACGCTGATGGCACAGGTGGGCTTAAGTTTTTGTTATTTTTTATCTTAATTATTATGGCAATCATGTCTCAAAACATTGTGCCGATTCATATTGCCTTTATTCCCCTAATCGTGCCGCCACTGTTATCGGTGATGAATCGCTTGCATCTGGATCGCCGTGCGATCACATGTATTTTAACTTTTGGTTTGGTCAATACATACATGTTTATTCCTTATGGATTTGGCGATATTTTTTTGAATCAAATTATCCTTAAAAATATCAATGAAGCAGGCATGATAACCAACAACATCTCAATGATGCAAACTATGATGATCCCTGCTTTGGGTATGCTGATTGGACTTTTGATTGCCATTTTTGTCACGTATCGTAAACCGCGTCATTATCAAGAAAAAGCCGTGGCGGTCGGTCAGGCGTCTATTCAAGTCGGTACGCTTAATATCGTCGTGGCAATGGCGGCAATTGTTGCGGCATTTGTCGCACAGCTAATGACAGATTCTTTATTGATTGGCTCACTCGTGGGTTTTGCGATATTTATGGCAACAGGTATTGTTAAATGGCGTGATGCCAATGAGGTTTTTAATGATGGCATTAAAATGATGGCGATGATTGGCTTTATCATGATTTGTGCTCAAGGTTTTGCAGAGGTGATGAAAGCCACAGGGCAGATTAATGCGTTGGTTAATGGGGCGGTGGGTCTTTTTGGTGATAACAAAATGCTTGCGGCAGTATCGATGCTTTTGGTTGGTTTGGTGGTGACACTTGGCATTGGTTCATCATTTTCGACTGTCCCTATTATTGCGACCATTTATGTACCATTGTGTATGGCGATGGGCTTTAGTGTACCTGCAACAGTGGCTTTGATTGCAACAGCAGGCGTACTGGGTGATGCTGGCTCACCTGCATCAGATTCTACATTAGGTCCCACCATGGGGCTGAATGCAGACGGCCAGCATGACCATATTCATGATTCTGTGATTCCAACTTTTATCCACTATAATATTCCTTTGATTGTTTTTGGTTGGATTGCCGCGATGGTGCTTTAGTTTTTTTGAGTACTTGATATTTAATGCCTTGAAATCGCTTCAAGGCATTTTTTTTTGGCTATTGATTTTCTTGGCCTAAATAAGTACCACGCTTTGGTTGCCATTTGACTTCTTCGCCACGCAAGATTTTTTCAATCATCATCTTGGTATGTGCACGATGATGATTGAGCATGCTAATCATATGCGTATTTTTATAGCGGCTGATGTTTGGGTCGTATGTTTCGGCAGCAGCTGCCACACCATCTCGATCTCGGTGATGATACAGATGTGCGATGCGTTCAGCAATCTCGCTATCCATCCCCAAAAGCTCAAGCCCTGTACGGGCACTGCGTACCGCTGAATCAAAAGTCTCACGAATTACCGCACTGGCACCTGCTTTGTGCAATTGGTAGGCATGAATGCGATCATAAGCACGAGCCACGATTGGCAAATCGTTGTAGGTGTGGCGTAGATGGCGTACGATGGACAGTGCCTCTTTGGGATGATCGATAGCGATTAAAACCAGTTTGGCTTTGGCGATGCCTGCCATATCAAGCAAATCAAATCGTGTGGCATTGCCATAATAAGTCTGAATCCCCAAGTTTGACAAACCATCTACATGGTCAGCATCACTATCAATCAATGTGGTCTGATAACCACATGCGGTCATCATGCCATTGACAACTTGCCCGTATCTGCCATGTCCTAAGATAATGATAGGATTTTCTTCATCAATGGCATCACTGTCTCTTACAGACGCTGGCGATGTGTTTTTGGCGGTGTATTTTTGATGAATCACTAAAAATAGCGGCGTAAGTACCATGGACATCACAACGATTGCTGTTAAATTAGCATGTGTATCGGCGGATATGACCGAATGCGTCGCCGCTGCTGAAAATAGCACAAAGGCAAACTCACCACCTTGTGCCATCATGACTGCACGCTCAATAGCGATGGCATGCCCAGCTTTGGTGATGCGGGCCACAAAATAAATCCAAAGACCTTTGGTGAGCATGAGTGCGATGACGCCAAGACTGATAAGTTGCCAGTTTTTGGTCACGATGGATAAATCAAGTGCCATACCGACGCCTAAGAAGAACAAGCCCAGTAAAAGACCACGAAAAGGCTCAATGTCTGCTTCAAGTTGATGTCGAAAGCTGGATTCAGATAACAGCACACCTGCAACGAATGCACCCATCGCCATCGACAGACCGCCAAGCTCCATCAGTAGTGCCGATCCTAGCACGACCAATAACGCTGCAGCTGTCATAATCTCTCGTACACCAGTTTTGGCAAGTATCGTAAATAATGGATTAATCAGTACACGCCCAACGATCAACAATGCCAGTAATGAACCTAATGCCACAGCAATCGCTTGCCAAGCTGGTGTTTCACTGGTATGCACCACAGGCGATAAAAAAGCCACAATGGCTAACAGCGGAACAATCAGCAAGTCTTCAAATAATAAGATGGATACCATGCTTTGACCTTTGGCGGTAGACAATCCATTATTTTCGCCCAAAGTTTGCATGACAATTGCCGTTGAGGTTAGCACAAACCCTGATGCCCCCACAAATGCCACTTGCCATGATACCCCAAATATCTTGAGTACCAACATCATTAAGGCGGTTGCACCTAATACCTGTAAAGACCCAAGTCCAAAGATTTGTCGTCTAAGACTCCACAAATGCGATGGGTGCATTTCAAGACCGATAATGAATAAAAACATCACCACACCAAGTTCAGCGGTGTGAATGATGGTCTGTGGGTCGGTAAATATCCCTAAGCCAAATGGCCCAATTATCAGACCACCAGCCAAATAACCAAGAACAGACCCTAACCCAATTTTACGAAAAAGGGGTACTGCGATTACGGCAGCTCCAAGCAGTGTCACAACTTGAATCAGCTCGCTTGCCATACCAGCTTCAGCCATCGTTATTCCTTATTTTAGTGATGAATAAAAAAGCACAAATCATTAAGCCGCCATTTTAATGCAAGCTTAAGTATTGTGCTAATCAAATCAAAAATTATAAACTTATATGATAAAGTTATCGTCGTGTGATGCGTAATCGATTTAATTGATCAATTATAACCAACCTGCTTTTCTAAATTTGGTGTATAAAAACAAACAAACCAACATGACCGCACCAACAACAACAAAATAAGCATATCGAATATGTAGCTCAGGCATATAATCAAAGTTCATGCCATAAATACCAGCAACCGCCGTCGGTACGGCAGCGATACCAGCCCAAGCCGCCAATTTTCGGACAACATCATTTTGCCCCATTGTCACCATCGCCATATAGGTATCCATTGCCACAGAGAGCATTTCATTTAGGCCATTGACGGCATCAATTGAGCGTAAAAGATGGTCATTGACATCACGAAAATAAGGTTTGGCGGCAACAGGAAAAGCAGAGACCAATTCATTTTTTTTATGATTAATAAAAAAGTTACACACATCTTGAACAGGCAAAATCACCGCTCGCATATGCACCAGTTGAGATTTTAGTTCATATAAACTTTTTAGGGTGGATTTGCTAAACTCATGTGAAAAGATATTGCGTTCTTGCTCACGCAAATAATTGCCCAATCGGTCAGTGATTGGTAAATAGTTATCAACAATAAAGTCTAAAATTGCATGTAGTACAAAAATTGGACCCAAACGCAATTTTTCAGGTCGGCGGTGGCAATGTTCACGAACAGGGGTGTAGGAATTGGATGCACCACGGCGGACGCTGATGATGAAATTTTTACCCATAAAAATGGCGGTTGTACCATAGCGAATTTGGTTATCCTCAAGCTTAGCAGTACGCACAACCACAAAGATGGTATCATTACCGTAGCTTTCAACCTTTGGGCGTTGGTGATCAGCAAAGGCATCTTCTAAGGCAAGCTCATGTAAGTCAAATGCATCTTGAACCTCTTGAACGGTTTCAAGACTGGGATCGTATAGTCCAAGCCAGATAAATTGATTATTATTAGTAAGCGTACGACTGACATCCTCGATTGCTAAAGGCTCAATGGGTGCGCCTGTTTTGCGAGAGTAAGCATAACAGATGACAGTTTCATTATCCCCAGATTGCTCAATATCTTCTAAGCGGTCGGCATCAGGATCGTAGACTGTCATTGTCTCAATGGTATCTTCGTCTGTGGCATCGGCATCGCCATAGATATAGCTGTCTTGAGTGTCGTGGAAAGTTTCAGCACTTTCAGGGGTATGCTCAGGGTCGTTGGTGACTTTGATCATGTCTGACTCATCAAACAGCTCATCTTGATGAATGATAGGATTAAGATCAGATATGGTGGCGGATTTGGCAGGGTGGGTCAGGTCGTTTGAATTTGGGGTGTGATCGGTTTGTGTATTATGCTGTGTCATAAAATCCCCAAAAAATCGCAAATTTTGTGATGATCGGTGTATTAAAACCCTAAACTATAGAGCAAATTTATATTCAGTGGGTTATTATAGCAATACTGTCGCAATTTTTCATCAGTTAAATAATGACTTCATTGACAATTGAGCGATTGATAAAATTTTTTTTCAAATTAACCTTGCAAGCCTGCTAAGGTATGGTACACTAGTCAAGAAAAAATGCTAAATGCTTACTGTGATCACAAATGAGTCAATATAACTCATTTGTAATTATGATGCTTATTTTATAAGCTTGTTATAAGCCCAAGTTATTTTTTCATGACACCGTATTTCATGACACCGTATTTTGGTCAAACGCTTGTTTGACTGTTTTTATTTGCTGACAGGGGTTTTTTGTGCCAAAGCATAGCACCACCAATTTTAACACCGAACACCAAATGGATACAAAACACATTCAGCAAAATTGGCTTTTACCTGATGGTGTGGCTGATGTACTATTTACCGATGCTCAAAAACAAGAAAGCCTGCGTGATGCCTTGCTATTTGTGCTGACCGCACACGGTTATCGCTTGGTGTCGCCGCCATTAATTGAGTATACCGAAAGTCTGCTAAATAATGCCGATGAAGACCTAAAACGCCAAACTTTCAAATTTATCGATCAGCTCAATGGTCGTTTAATGGGTTTGCGTGCCGATATTACGCCACAAATTCTACGCATTGATAGCAAATATGGTCAAGGCATCAGCCGTTACTGTTATGTTGGGCAGGTTGTCAAAACCCTACCGACTGGTCTGTTTGGCTTGCGTACGCCGCTTCAATTGGGTGCCGAGATTTTTGGGATAGATGATATCTGTGCCGAGCTTGAGTTGATTGATCTACTGGTCGCATTGGCAGATGAGGTCGGACTAGACCGACAGATGCTACATGTGGATATTGGGCATGTCGCTATTTTTGATCGCTTGTGTCAGTTGCATGGCGTTTCAAACAAAGATGCTGATGAGCTGATTGGCATTTACCATAAAAAAGCCATGCCAGAACTTGCCAAATGGTGCCAAAATATGGGCAACAGCCTAAACAGCCCAAGCGATGCAACCGATTTTTTGGTATTGGCTAAGCATACATTAAGCAGTGATCGGATACCAAATGCCGAGGCTTTATTAAGTAAACTGTCCGATAAAGCTCGCCAAGATAATCAAATCATCCAAGCGGCAAATGAGCTTGCTACTTTGGCGGCACATATCAGAGCAGTGGGTATGAGTGTGAGTATTGATGTGACTGAATTGTCAGGATATCATTATCACACTGGCGTGGTATTTAATGCCTATTTGGGTAATAGAACCACACAGACTCAAGCTTTGGTACGAGGCGGACGCTTTAATGGCACCTCAACTCAAAGCGTGGCAAGGGGTGCAACTGGTTTTAGTATGGATATTAATCGCTTGCTTGAATTTGTAGAGCTTGAAGAAGATACCGTGATTTTGGTGGATTATCACGATTTACAAAATGCTGATGCAGACACAAAAGCTGATTTGGCCACACAAATTAAAACCTTACAATCTGAAGGCTGTATTGTCATTAAGCCTTTGACTGTAGATGATAAGCCTGACCAGATTGATGGTATTTTGCATTGGGACACCGATCAAGATAAGCCGATTTGGGCGGTGCGATTAGTTGGTGATGAGTACTAAATGTCACCGATTGATGTTGTTGATTGATTTATTGAGTAACTTTTAAGGATATATTATGGGTAAGAATGTTGTCGTGCTGGGTAGTCAGTGGGGTGATGAAGGCAAAGGCAAAATTGTGGATTTGCTGACCGAAAAAGCCACAGCGGTCGCCCGCTTTCAAGGTGGGCATAATGCAGGTCATACATTGGTTGTTGGCGGTGAAAAAACCGTTCTGCATCTTATTCCATCAGGTATTTTGCGTGAGGGTGTCACTTGTTTCATTGGCAACGGGGTTGTTTTATCTCCTGAAGCACTACTTAAGGAAATGAATGGTTTAATCGAAAAAGGTGTGCCTGTGCGTGAGCGTTTGCGAATCTCACCTGCATGTCCACTTATCATGCCTTATCATACCGCACTTGACCAAGCTCGTGAAATCAAACGAGGCAGTGGCAAAATTGGCACAACAGGTCGTGGTATTGGGCCTGCTTATGAAGATAAAGTCTCACGCCGTGCGCTCAAAGTTGCTGATTTATTCCGTGCAGATTTACCAGAAAAACTAGAAAACTTACTTGAATATCATAACTTTGCACTTACCGAATATTATAAGGTAGACGCCATTGATTTTGATACCACGCTCAAACTGTGCCAAGAATGGGCATCTGATCTTAAAGATTTGGTCATTGATGTGACCGATGCACTAGAGATCCGTCGCCAAAATGGCGAAAATTTGATGTTTGAGGGTGCTCAAGGGACGCTACTTGATATTGACCATGGTACTTACCCATTTGTTACCAGCTCAAATACAACAGCAGGCGGCGTATCTACAGGTACAGGCTTAGGACCTTTATATTTAGACTATGTGTTAGGTATTACCAAAGCTTATACCACTCGTGTCGGCTCAGGACCATTCCCAACAGAGCTGTTTGATGATGTTGGTGCTCACTTAGCAAAAGTTGGGCATGAATTTGGTGCAACAACAGGCCGAGCTCGCCGCTGTGGTTGGTTTGATGCGGTCAGCTTACGCCGTGCGGTTGTATTAAACTCAATGAGCGGAATTTGTTTGACTAAGCTTGATGTTTTAGATGGCTTAGATGAGATTAATATTTGCACCAGCTATGAAGTACCAGAAGGTGAATGTGCTGGTGCTTATGATGCTGAATATTATGAAAAAGTGGTACCAAAATATGAAACCCTACCAGGTTGGAGCGAATCGACGATTGGCGTGACCAACTTTGATTCACTGCCTGCCAATGCTCAAGTATATATCAAACGCATCGAGGCGCTTGTCGGTTGCCCTGTTGATATCATCTCAACAGGCCCTGATCGTGATGAAACCATTGTGTTGCGTGATCCTTATGATGCTTAAGTGAGTGTGATTTTACCAATGATCGCATCGGATAAAAGTTGGTATTAACCCTCATAATTAACTTTTATTTAATTATCTTATCAGTGTTATGTGAAAATAACTTTTTGGCATGACTTAGTTATTTGATTATCAAATATATCAACGAACCCAATCTTGACTTGATACAGTTATGATTGGGTTTTTTATTGTTAAAAAAATTAATTTATCTATTTATTTTTGATAAGTTATCGTAAATACCGATAAATAATCCAAAAAATCCCACTTTATCTTAGCCTGATCTTTTGATGAAATGGTAGGGTAATTGGCACGGTCATCATGTTAGCCATAACTTTTATGATGATTGTCTCTTAAGGTGTCTTAAATTGATCAAAGTGTGCCTGCCTTTGGCATTTTTTATATCAAACTGACTTAAAATTGTACATTGTTATCAATTTTTAATCATGATGATCAAAGGTAGCGACGCTTTAAATATATTCTTATTATCATGCTGGATAATAGTGTTAATATTCATTCACAGGAGGGTTGAATGTCTATCACTCAAGGTGTGCATCATGTGGCATATCGTTGCAAGGATGCCAAAGAAACGGTTGCATGGTATCAAAAGCATCTGAATATGGGCTTTGTTTTGGCAATTGCTGAGGATAAAGTACTATCAACGGGTGAACCTGATCCATATATGCATATTTTTTTTGGATGCAGGCGGTGGTAATATCTTAGCATTTTTTGAGCTTCCAACCAAGCCTGCGATGGGACGAGATGAAAATACGCCCATATGGACTCAACATTTAGCACTCAAAGTTGATGGCGAAGAGACCTTAAACGCCACCAAGCAAAAGCTGATTGATGCAGGCTTGGAAGTTTTGGGGCCTGTCAATCATACGCTGTTTAAGAGCATTTATTTTTTTGACCCAAATGGTCATCGTGTTGAGCTTGCCTGCGATATCGCAACCGATCAGATGAACCGTGCTTTAGATAAAGTAAAATGGGATATGCTCAATGAATGGGCACAAACAAAAAAGCACCCAAACACGCACAATGGGTACATGATGGCAGTTTGGTTGTGGTTAGCCGTGACTTAAGCCAATATCGTAAAGTTGAGGATATTGCACCAACGCTGCAAGCTGCTTTAGATGATTGGGAAGTGGTATCGCCCAAGCTACAAGCGGTCTATCAGGATTTAAATGACAACCGTAATGGATTGCCTTTTGATCAAACACAATGCCATTCGCCCTTACCAAGAGCATACCAATGGGCAGATGGTTCGGCTTATTTAAATCATGTTGAATTGGTTCGCAAAGCACGGAATTCAGAGGTACCCGAATCTTTTTATGATGATCCATTGATGTATCAAGGCGGTTCTGATGGCTTTATTGGGCCACGAGATGACATTGTGGCATCAGAGGCATGGGGTATTGACATGGAGGCGGAAGTTGCGGTTATTACAGGTAAAGTTAGTTTGGGTAGCACATCAAAACAAGCTGCCGAACAAATCCGATTGGTGATGCTGGTGAATGATGTTTCTTTAAGAAATCTTATCCCATCGGAGCTTGCCAAGGGATTTGGCTTTTTTCAAAGTAAGCCTGCTTCTGCATTTAGCCCAGTTGCTGTGACACCTGATGAAATAACAGCTTGGGATAATCAAGCTGCCAAATTGTACCTACCCATTCAAGTCCATCTAAACGGTGAGCTTTTTGGCCGCCCTAATGCTGGTGAGGATATGACCTTTGGATTTGGGCAATTGATTGCCCATGCTGCCAAAACTCGTCATTTGGCAGTAGGCACTATCATTGGTTCAGGCACTGTGTCAAATAAGCAAGACAGCCTTTGGGGGTCGAGCGTTGAGCATGGTGGAGTGGGCTATTGTTGTTTGGCAGAGCTTCGTATGTATGAGGCGATTGAAGGCAAACAGCAAACGCCGTTTATGCAAGATGGTGATGTGGTACGGATTGAAATGTTTGATGAAACAGGTGAAAGTATTTTTGGCACAATTGAAAATACCGTAAAAGCAATATAAGCATCATGTTTGGCATTTAACTGTCTAATAAAAACCCAAATTCAAAACGATGAACTTGGGTTTTATCATCTTGGATTATTAAGGTATTGTTTAAGGTGAAGTAATCATCTTAAAATAATACCCTTGGTTACCCAAAAATCTGTTTAAGTGCCACTTTATAAAATTCAAAGGCTTCTGTTGCCCCTTGAATGGCTGTATCTTGCTCATCTTTACTAAGATTGAGCTGGTTTAAAGATTCACGAAATGCCTTCCAATGCTTACCACGCCCATCAGGATGCGCATCTAAATGGCTTGCACCAAAATTTTCATCAAAGCCTAATTTTTCTTTTGCGTCTTTAAATAAAAAGGCTGCACCAATATTAGAACCTTCGGCACAATAAAGCCAGCCGATGGCTTTGGCACCCATTGGTGCTGGTAATTTTGCCTTAAAGGTATTTGGCTGTTGTTCTAGGTCTTTTAAATCATTTAAAACGGCATCATAACGCGTCATTGATGCTAAGTTTTCAATGGATTGGTTCAATGCTGGGTCTTTATAAATGGGGTCAACAATTTTATGAAAAACAGATTGTAGATTTAAAAACTTAATATAATTTTCGACACTGTCAAAAGGTCTAACTGACATGACCGTCTCATCGACGCTGTCGTGTATGTTGCGAGTATCTTCTTTGAGACGCTCGGCGAAAGTAAGTTGTGTCATAGCATTACTCCAGTTTATGACTTTGGTTGATGACTAAAATGGCTTAAGCGACTAAATACGCCCCATCTGTCACTGGATACTTCTAGTCTAACCCAACAACTGTAAGGTTATACACCAAATCACTGCCAACTCTTAAAAAGATGGCTAAAAGATATCAAATAAGTAATCTTAACACAAGTGATAATTATTATCATTTTTATGAAATAATAAACAAACAGTTGCTAAATTGCAACTTATTTTTGATCAATTTATAATTCATATTTACAATTAATTAATATTTACAATTAATTAAGATTTGATGATAATAGCTTGGTGGTTTTAACCAATATCAACATTAATCAGCCATCAAAAAGAAAAAACCAATGTCATTAGAGTGCTGGTAAAAGATAAGCATTGAGCAAATTTATCATGAATCTGAATTTGGGCTAACTTAAATCTTTTAACGCCCATTGCTCTTTGTCTTTGAACATACATTCATCAAATACCACACAAGCACCACATTTGGGCTGGCGTGCTGTACAAGTATAACGCCCATGTAATATCAAATAATGATGTGCATCCACCAAAAACTTGGCAGGAATACGCTTCATTAAGGCTTTTTCAACAGCAAGTACGGTTTTACCTGTGGCCAATCCTGTCCGATTACCCACACGAAAAATATGTGTATCTACTGCCATGACAGGCTCACCAAACGCGGTATTTAGCACCACATTGGCGGTCTTTCTGCCCACGCCTGCTAAAGCTTCTAATTCATCTCGAGTGCGGGGTACTTGGCCATTGTGTTTGGTGATGAGGTCTTGGCAGGTTTTGATGACATTGGCAGCTTTAGAGTTATACAGTCCAATAGAGCTAATATAACTTTTTAGGTTATCTAATCCCAAATCCAAAATAGCTTTGGGGGTGTTGGCAACTTTAAATAATTTATCGGTGGCAATATTGACACTTTTATCGGTGGCTTGAGCTGATAGCATGACAGCAATCAGTAGCTCAAATTCTGAAGTATAGTGAAGTTCGGTGACAGGTTCTTTGATATGCTTGGCAAGTTTTTGAAAAAATACCAAACGCTTGTTGGCATTCATGGAGCGTGAGGGCGGCGTGTTAGCCGTTTTGGTCGTGGTTAATTTGGGTTTGGTTGTCATAGTTTATAGTTTATAGTTTGTGGCATACTGGTTTAGTTTTTAGCTGTTCGGTTGTCTTTGTCGTCTTTATCATCTTGTACCCAGCTTTCAAGGCGTTTGACGATTTTGCCAAACAATGTATTACGCTTATACTCGCCATGCTTATTTTTATCATCAATGAGCATGCCTGACAAAAGGGCAAGGGCGTCGGTAATGTGGTCGATGGCATAAATATGAAATTGTTCATCTTTAACAGCCTGTACGATGTCATCACGCAGCATCAGTTGGGCAATATTAGCGCGTGGTAATATTACCCCTTGATTGCCATCAAGCCCTTTATCACGGCAAGCATCAAAAAATCCAGCAATTTTTGCATTCACACCACCGACCGCTTGAGCTTGCCCTAATTGATTCATTGAACCTGTGATGGCAAGATTTTGGGCAATGGGAATATTGGCTAAAGCCGATAAAAGGGCACACGCTTCGGCAAGGGTTGCACTATCGCCATCAATTTGCCCATAGCTTTGCTCAAATGCTAAAGACGCACTGAAATTTAATTCATGAAATTCGCTAAATAAGGCACGCAGAAAACTGGACATGATGAGCATGCCTTTGGCGTGTAAGCTACCACCAAGCTCAACATCTCGTTCAATGTCTAAAATCTCACCTTGACCAAAGTTGGGCTGAATCAAAGCGGTCAAGCGTGCAGGTAGCCCAAATTCACTATCAGCATAGCTGATGATGGTTAATGCGTTGATTTGCCCAACCGCCCAGCCTTTGGTGCAGATAATTTGCTGACCGTTTAAAATCTCCTGCCAATACAAATCCTTTAAATACCCCTTTCGTTCAGTGATGTCATCAAGTGCGGTTTGTACATGCTTGGCGGTGACTATTTTGTTATTTTCAAGGGTAGCGATTCGTGCAGATTCAACCAATAATCCTGACAAGCGATCGGCGTGTAAGTCCAGCTTATTTTTATCATCGCTAAGCTTGGATAATTCATCAATAATTACAGCAAATGCGGTATTATCAAAATTGGGCAACTGATGGCTTTTAATCATATCCACCATTTTTAATACCATGCCATATTCACTACAGTCATCTCGTTGAATGTCATCATGAAAATCGGCACGAACTTTAAAGACCGAATTAAATTCAGGTTCAAATTCTAGCAATTCATAATATAAATCAGCTTCACCAAGTAAGATGACTTTGACATCCAATGCCACGCTATCGGGCTCAAGCGATAGGCTGCCTGTCAAAGTGAGCATCTGTTCAAGACTTGAGATTTTGATTTGTTTTGATTGCAAAGCACGCTTTAAACCTTGCCATGCATAGGGATGTTCAAGTAGGCTTTGGGCTTCTAATAAAAGATAGCCGCCATTTGCTTTGTGTAATGCACCAGCTCGAATCATGCTAACATCTGTTAAGACAGTACCAAGCTCGGTGGTATATTCAATATGCCCAAGTAAGTTTAGATGTGTTGGCAAATCTTCAAATACAATCGGCGCACCAGCTGATGGCTGATGGCTGACCAAGATATTGACAACATATCGGCTTGGTACTTGTGATAAACTGGTGGCGATAAAATTGTCATCATCTTCATTGATGATATGGGTAATGTTTTTGACCATATCATCTTGAATCGCCATGAGATGACGGATGGCTTTTGGGTGGTTCTCAAAGTTTGCCATCACAGCGTTAAACATGGGTTCAAGTACTTTTTTGGCAGTACTTTGATGTAGCTCATCAAGTGCCTCATGCGTGCTGTCTTCAAGCTCACTAAGCTCAATTTGTGCCTCTAAAAGCTGTTTTTGAAGCTGGGCGAGCTTTTTGGTATCTATAGGTTTGCTGTCATCAATTGCCACAAAATGCACACGCCCATCACCTGTGGTCTTTAGTACCAAATTATGTTGTTTGGCATCAGCATTAATAGCATCAAATCGTTTGTTTTGTTGTAGGGGTATGGCTGATTTTATCAGTTCAATGTGGTTTTGGTGAGTATCTCCAAGCAGTTTGGCGACCAGCTTTTTTTTGGCATTTTGCCAAAGTTTATGGACTTTTTGCTGAAAAATAATTGCCATACCAGCAGGAAAATCAATGGCAATGGGTCGGCGTATGTCTTCAAAATGATGTACATATACCCAATCATTCGGTGTTGGCATATGCTTGGCACGCTCAGCCAAAAGGCGTGTGACGAGTGTACGCTTGCCCAACCCATTTTCACCGACTGCAAACACATGATAGCCATTGGCGTGTATGTCTAATGCGGTGTTTAAGGCTTTGATGGCACGGCTTTGACCAAATGCAATATCAGGTTTGGGCAGATGCAGACGGCTAGATTTGGGCAGATGATTGGGATCGGTGTAGCGTTTTAAGTCGCAAGCTTGTAATCGGTAGTTGTTTTTTAAACGATGATATGCATTATCTTTCATAAAATCAAAATCAGCTTCGTCTGCTATCCTTTGTGCAAAATAGTAAAATATGAACGAAATGCCCAAAAAACGCAGTGGGTTGGTTAAAAAGGGTATTTTAGCAGATTAAAGCATGATAAAATAGCTTTGCTGTGTGTAAACTTTTATTTTTACTGCCTTATTTGGCAATCTTGTGTTGATTGGTTAAATTGATTAAGAACGATGATATGACGCCCAAATTTTCCAAAATCTCCCATAAATTTCAACGCTTCGCCGCTGCCATTGATGAGGCAGCCCAATCGCTTGGATTGACGATTACTGATGTGCAAAATATGCAGATTTTACGGTATTTAGACGGCCTTTTATTGTGGGGTAAAGCGTACAATCTAACCGCTATCACAGACCCTGATGAGGCTTTGGTGAAGCATATTTTTGATTGTATGGCGATTATACCCATGCTGCCGTTTGTCACGCAACCAAACAAATCTTTGCTAGATATTGGTACAGGTGCAGGATTGCCATCGGTAATTTTGGCAATTTTAAAGCCTGATTGGCACATTGATGCTCTTGATAGCAATCAAAAAAAAATCCGCTTTATTCGCCAGATTAGCAGTGAGATTGGCTTAAAAAATATCATGCCAATTGCTTCTAGAATTGAGCATCATCATGCCCAAAAAGCAGGTGCGTACGATGTGATTACCTCACGGGCATTTGCGTCACTGACTGATTTTGTTAGCCTTGCTACACCATGTTTGGCGGATACAGGTGTTTTGTATGCCATGAAAGGTAAAAATCCGACCGCTGAGGAGATGGCAGATTTGCAAGCTTGGCACATAGATATTGAGCCCATCTGCGTACCCAAATTAGATGACGATCGATGTGTGGTTTACCTAACAAAGCAGTAATTTTTTAATCATTTTTATTAGATATGTTTTCTTTTAAGGTTTTATTATGGAAATAATTGCAATTGCCAATCAAAAAGGGGGTGTTGGCAAGACTACAACAACAGTCAATTTGGCAGCAGCGTTGGCGATAATTGCCAAAAAAAGGGTGCTACTGATTGATTTGGACTCCCAAGGCAATGCCACCACCAGTGTTGGTCTGGATAAAAATGCCTTAGAATATACAATGGCAGATGTGCTACTTGATGGCGTGTCTTTACAAGATGCCATCTTATCTACCGATATTGGCTTGGATGTCATTGGTGCCAACCGAGATTTGGCAGGTATTGATGTATCACTTGCAGGCGTGGCAGACGCGCCTTTTTTACTTAAGCAGGCGATGGCAGATGCCAAGATGGCAGGCAAGCTTGAGTATGATTATATCGTGATGGATTGTGCACCAAGTCTTAGTATGATTACGGTGAATGCCTTTTCGGCAACTGATGGCGTGATTATTCCGATGCAGTGCGAGTATTATGCGCTTGAAGGTGTGGCAGATTTGATTGCGACGATTGATAAGCTAAAATCCATCAATGAATCTTTGCATATTCGTGGTGTGGTGCGTACTTTATTTGATTATCGTAACACATTGGCACAAGATGTTTCTGGTGAGCTTGAACGCCATTTTGGTGATTTGGTGTATCAAACCAGTATTCCAAGAAATGTGCGTTTGGCAGAAGCGCCCAGCTTTGGGCAATCAATTTTTACTTATGAAAAATCATCCAAAGGTGCAATCGCTTATCATAAACTTATGAATGAAGTGATTGCACAAACGAAAGCCAAATCAAACGGATAGATAGCTATGGCAAAAAAACGCAGACTTGGGGTCAAATACGGTTTGGATACACTCTTAAGCGGCACAAAGGTGAGTCGCCAAGTTGTTGATGTGATTGATGATGCCAAAATGGTGATGGCAGATGATAATCAACCTAACGATAAGCCGCAAGCGGTATCAAGCACCGCTGAGTCTGATACCACTCATCAAAGTGCTGATGATAAGGCGGTGAGTGTTTTGGATAACTTACCCAAATATCAACAAAAACAGATCGCTTTGTTTTGGCAGTTTGGTTTGGCTGAGCCGTGATACTCTGATTTGACGCATGCGTCAATCATAAATTTTAATTGAATTATTAATTGCAGACTGGAAATTTTCATGATTAAAAAGCGTGGATTGGGTATGAATCGTGGGCTAGATGTGCTGCTTGGCAACATCTCAGCAGAAAAAAAAATCATCGCAGGTGCCCAGTCTTTGGTGGCAAGTGCCGCCAGTGAACAGACCGAAACTAAGCCTACAGCCTCAACCAAGACTACCAAAATCAATAAAGCTAAAGCAGACAAAAAAGCAGGTAACAATAACCCAGCTTTGGAAGCTGGTATGGGTGAGAAAGTAGCACTTGTTCAAATCGCCACCAATCGCCTGCAATCAGGCAAATATCAGCCACGGCGTGATATGAACGAAGCGGCACTCAATGAGCTATCACTGTCCATTAAACAACATGGCGTGATGCAGCCGATCGTCATTCGCCCACTTTTGTCAGATGAGAGCAAGTCCAGCGATACGGTAACGCACGAGATTATCGCTGGTGAGCGTCGATGGCGAGCGGCAAAATTGGCGGGGCTTGAGACCATTCCTGCCATTGAGCGGGTTTTGTCTGATGAGGTTGCGATTGCCTTGGCATTGATTGAAAATATTCAGCGTGAGGACTTAAATGTCTTAGAGCAAGCAGCGGCATTGCAACGATTTCATACTGAGTTTGGTATGAGTCATGCAATGATTGCATCCGTGGTTGGTAAAGCACGCACCACTGTTTCAAATTTAATGCGATTAAATCACCTACACGATCAAGTCAAGCAATATATGATAGATGGTGTGATGGATATGGGACACGCTCGTGCCCTTTTATCACTCTCCCAAGAGCAACAGCCCATTATCGCCAAAAAAATTGTTGATGGCGGCATGACAGTGCGAGATGCTGAAAGGCTGGTCAAATCAATTTTAGATCCCAATCCTAAGCTTATCGTTCAGCCAAATCATGAAGTTTTGGCACTTTCTCAGCAGATATCGGATGCACTGGGTGCTAAGGTTAAATTAAAGCAAGGCAAAGATGGCAAGGGCAGTGTGGAGATTTTCTTTTATGACCATGATGAGTTTGGCGAGCTGGTCAATAGACTATGCCAAATATCAGATTATTGATCATCAGACATTAAAATTAGCAGGGCAATGGTCATGAAGAAGCTTGAGTTGGCATTGACGCAGGCGTGGCAAAAAAATGCAGCTTGGCTAAAGCTGTTAACACCTCTATCGGGGCTATATGGTATGGTTACGCATGCTAGAAAATCTTTGTATCACTCAGGTAAATGCCCAATTTATCGGGCGGCTGTACCTGTTCTTGTTATTGGTAATATCACTGTTGGTGGCAGTGGCAAAACGCCATTCATTATTGCTTTGACTAAAATTTTACGCAAACAAGGTATCAGTGTCGCTGTCATCAGCCGAGGTTATGGTGGTGACAGCACACAAATGCCCAAATTGGTCACGCCAACAAGTACGCCCAATGAAGTGGGTGATGAACCTTGCTTAATTGCCCAAAGTCTGTATTCTGATGGATTTTTTTTACCTATGGCAGTTGCGCCAAATCGTGGTCAAGCCATTGATTTATTACTAAAAAATTTTCCTGAGACGACACTGATTATCAGTGATGATGGGCTACAGCATTATGCACTGCACCGTGATGAAGAGTGGATTGTGGTTGATGTTGCCAGAGGTTTTGGTAATGGTAAGCTTCTGCCACAGGGTTTTTTAAGAGAACCCATTGACCGATTACAAGACGCTTTGGTCCTTTATCATGATAAAGATATGACCAAATATCCTAAAAAAGCGATGGCAATGAGCCTAAAAGTAGGGCAAATTGAGCCACTGATGGGCAATCATAAAAGCCCTGTGCCATCTGTAGGTACATATGTTCATGCGGTCAGCGGTATTGGGCATCCTAAGCGGTTTTTTGACACTTTATCGGATCAGGGGTTTTTGGTTATTCCGCATCCTTTTGGAGATCATCATGATTTTAGACTTGAGGATTTGGTGGATTTGATCAATCATCCTATCATTGTCACCAGTAAAGATGCGGTAAAATTGCGTCATTTGGCGACACAAACTACCTATGATATTTTTAATCATATTTGGGTGCTGCCTGTGGAGATGGTATTATCTGATGGCATTATTGAGCAGATTAATCATTTAATTGTTAAGTATCAATTAAATTAAATGATTGGAGTTGTTGGGTATTTAGCTTGAAAATTCTATCTAACAATGCCTGTATCTTTATCTGGTAGGATAAGCATAAAAATACACCAATTCAATTTTTAAGGATAACTATGCAAAAAATTCATCTGATTATTCCAGCTCGTTATCAATCCACCCGTCTACCAGGCAAGCCTTTATTGCTTTTGCACGATCAACCGATGATTCTATGGACAGCAAAAAAAGCCTTAAAAGCAAGTTTTGTAGACACCGTCTGTGTGGCCACCGATGACGATAGAGTCTATCAGACTTGCGCCGATGTAGGCATACATGTCGTCATGACTGACAGCACTCACCCATCTGGAACGGATAGGTTGGCTCAAGTTGCAACGGATTTGGGCTTTGATGATGATGATATTATTGTCAATATGCAAGGTGATGAACCTTTGGTACCAACGGTGCTACTTGAGCAAGTGACGCAGCTGTTGATTGATAATCCAGATTGTGCGATGGCAACTTTATGTGAGCCAATCTATCATCAAGAAGAATTTTTTCGCCCCTCAGTGGTCAAAGTGGTGATGAATCAGGCAAAGCATGCCTTATATTTTAGTCGTGCACCAATTCCTTATGACCGTGATGGCTTGTTGGATATGCCTAATCATGCATTTCGTCACTTAGGTTTATATGCGTATCGTGTGCGTATGCTTAAGCAGTTCACAAACTGGACTCAAGGGGTGTTTGAAAAATTAGAAAGTCTAGAGCAGCTTCGGGTACTTGAAAATGGTGAGCGTATTGCCATTGATATCGCACAAGTTGCACTGCCAGCTGGGGTGGACACACAAGAGGATTTGGACAGACTAAATGCTATGCCTATGGATGAGTTTTTAAAGTTTTAGGAGTGGCGATGACCACAGTTTATTTTATTCGCCATGCTGAACCCAATTATGCCAATCGTGATGAGTTTAGCCGAGACTTGACCCCAAAAGGCATTGCCCAAAGCGAGCGGTTGCTTGATGTGTTTAGGGGTATTGATATTGATGTGTTTTTTTCAAGCCCTTACAAACGGGCGGTGGATACGATTTATCCGCTTGCCAACAGTCGCAAAAAAAACATTCATCTAAAAGAGAAGCTTTGTGAAAGGCGGATTGGCACTTGGGTGGATAATTTTGATGAATTTAGCCAAAAGCAGTGGCAAGATTTTGGATTTCATCTAAAAAATGGTGAAAGTTTGCACCGTGTCCAGCAACGAAACATTGCTATGTTGCATGAAATTTTGATAAATTATCCCAATCAGACGATTGTCATCGGCACGCACGGTACGGCATTATCTACCATCATTAAGTATTATCAGGCGGATTTTGGTTATCAGGATTTTAATGCCAATAAGCACAAATTTCCGTGGATAATGGCATTTGAATTTGACGGTATTATGCTAAAACGCTACCACGAAATTATCCATGAAATCCACATGGACGATACGCCATGAACGAGCAAGAACAGTTACCCTACTTTGCTCCATTACTTCCTTGGCAAAGACAGGCTTGGCAGCAGCTGACAGGTCAATTCATTGAGCAGCGTATGCCACATGGCTTACTTGCTGCAGGTCAAAAAGGCATCGGTAAGCGTGAGTTTGTTTGGCGATTTGTGGCGTATTTACTGTGTTTGGAAAAAAACCAATATGGTGCGTGTGGTCACTGTCAGAGCTGTCAATGGTTGCGTGCTGGAACGCATCCTGATTTATTGGTGCTACCGCAGGGTGATAGCATCAAAATTGATGATATTCGTTTGCTCCAAGAATACAGTCAAACCAAAGGGCATGGGGTAAAAGTCATTGTGCTTGATGGGGCAGATACACTGACACTGGGTGCTGCCAACGCATTTTTAAAGACGCTTGAAGAGCCTCGAGATGGGGTATTTTTGATACTCATTACCGACCATCCTTCTAGGCTTTTACCCACCATCAAAAGCCGTGTACAGACAATGCCTTTATCTTATATAGATAAAGTAGAGGCGATTGATTATCTGAGTGAATTTATGTCACCTGAGCTATCAAAGCTTTTATTAGATATCAGCGATGGGGCGGTCTTGCAGGCTAAGAGCTTATCTTCTGCCAAATGGTTTGATCAGCGTACACTTTGGTTAAAAACCTACACCGCTCTACAATTATCCAAGCGTACCGCCAGTGCCGCTAGTAGTTACTGGCAAAAAACCTTAACTTTGGCTGAATTTATCACGCTATCAAGAGTCATGTTAATGGATTTATGGCGTGTGTTCTTGGGGATACCAAGCTTACATCAAGATATAGATGTGGTAGCGTTGTTGGCTCAAGTTCAGCTTGACTCTTCAAAACTTGAATCATTACTAAGCTGTATTGATGATACGCAGACAGCTTACGCCCAAAATGTGCAAGAGACTTTGGGCTTTGACCGCATTTTAATTGAGATGGCAAAATGACAATCACCACCATTAATACAAGTTATGGGTCGATGATTGGCGATCTAAATTTTAAAATACTTGTCGGTGAATGATTGAAAATTTGATCGTAGTGTTATGATAGAATAAAAAAGGCTTTGGCTAATAATCTATGAGCCAAAGCCTTTTTTGATACTAATTCTTGGTAGGTTTTATTAGCTTAGTAAACTTACTTTTTATTGAATTTTACCAGCGAATTGGCGTGATGTGTGGCTGATTGGCTTTGAGATGCTCATAAGTACCCTTGACCAAAATATCAGAATTTACCGTACTGATATTGGTATGACCACAAAATGCCATCGTGACATCACATTCTTTATAGATAATCTCCAGCGCACGACGCACACCATCTTCACCATAAGCACCCAAGCCGTACAAAAATGAACGCCCAATCATCGTACCTTTTGCCCCCAAGGCGATGGCTTTTAGTACATCTTGACCCGAGCGAATACCACTATCTAGCCAAACTTCACAGTTAGAATTTTCAGCTTGAGATGCCTGTACGCAGTCAGTCAAAGAAGCAATAGAGCTTGGCGCACCATCAAGCTGACGACCCCCATGGTTTGAAATTACCATCGCATCAGCACCAAAGCGTGCTGCCATGATGGCATCTTCAGGTTCCATAATGCCCTTTAAAATCAAAGGACCGCCCCACATATCTTTAATGCGTGCCACATCATCCCAGCTAAGACCAGGGTCAAATTGCTCTGCTGTCCAAGCTGATAAACTGGATAGATCAGACACATTTTTGGCATGACCTGCGATATTTCTGAAAGTATGGCGTTTTGTGCCAAGCATATTGTAGCACCATTCAGGCTTGGTCATTAAGTTTAAGATATTTTTTAGTGTCGGTTTTGGGGGTGCTGATAGTCCATTTTTAATGTCTTTATGACGCTGACCTAAGACTTGTAAATCCGCCGTTAAAATCAGTGCTGAACAATTTGCAGCCTTGGCACGCTTGATTAGATTTTCCATAAATTCTTTATCACGCATGACATACAGCTGAAACCAAAATGGTTTGGTGGTATTTTCGGCAACATCTTCGATCGAGCAAATTGACATGGTAGATAGTGAAAATGGAATACCAAATTTCTCAGCGGCACGTGCTGCATGAATCTCTCCATCTGCCCACATCATGCCAGTAAATCCAGTCGGTGCGATTGCCACAGGCATACTGACATCTTGACCAATCATTTGTGTGGCAAGCGATCGATTATCCATATCAACAAGGACACGCTGACGCAACTTAATGCGATCAAAGTCCGTTTCATTATTACGGTAAGTGGTTTGTGTCCATGAACCTGAATCCACATAATCATAGAACATTCGTGGTACTTTACGCTCAGCGATACGACGCAAATCTTCAATTTCGGTAATTTTACTTAAATCAGCCATGGTAATTTCTCGCTTAATTTTTTGAGTATTTAATCGTTGATATCATGTTTTTGGGTAATTTTTAGCCATCAATGGGTATTTTACTTGGTTTTATCTTAAATCGGCAAGTAAAAACTAAAATCAAATGCTTATTTTTGGCTTAGATGGCATAAATAACCCAACCTTAAGATTGGGTTAGTTTAATGAGTGGTAAAATGTTATCTTTGGGGGCATGCTAGGCTTTATTACCCACCTTGCTCATGATAAATAAGAACAATATTGGCCAGATGACAGCACCCACCCAATAAGTTGGGTTAAATATAATCGCCATACCAATTAAACCTGCTTGAATCACATAATAGGACATGGCAATTAAAGTTTTACGAATGACATAACCTTCACGATTGACCAAACCAACAACAGCACATGCCGCAACAACATTATGAACCGATATCATATTGCCCGCTGCACCGCCCACCGCTTGCAAGGAAACAACTTTAGCGGCATCCATAACACCTAAGCCGATTTGGGTTGCTGTCCCCCATTGAAAATGCGAAAACATCATGTTAGAAACCGTGTTAGAGCCAGCAATAAACGCGCCAAGACTGCCAATCCAAGGTGAAACCAAAGGCCACATGCCCTCAAATGCTTGTGCTGCTGAGGTGGCCAATACTTTTGGCATGGCAAGAATCTGTACAGCAGCATCTGGCGATGTGCCTGAATTGATAAATACCTGCACCATCGGCACCGAAAATAGTAACGCAGGTGCAGCAGCGAGCATGGTTTTGCCTGACTCTGACCAGCTTTTTTTGACCATATTGCCTTTCATGCCAAAAATAAAAATACACAAAATTGACACCAATAAAAGCACGCCACCAGGAGAATAAAGCAACTGGGTTTTATTGGTGATATTTGTGCCCAAAATGTTGGCAAAAACGATAGAAACCGCATCACTGGTGAGCCATGCCTTTAATGGTGCAATCGTCCGTGTGATGATTAAAATGGTAATGATGAGTAGATAGGGTGAAAACGCACGTATGACCGAAAATTTTGGAGAGATATCGCTGGTTGAATCGGTGATGGTAAATTCACTGACCCATTCTTTCTCCCAGCTTTCTCGTGGACCAAAGTCAAAGGTTTGTTTTGGGGTTAAAAACCCACGCTTGGCAGCAGGAATAACCAAGGATAAACCAACGACCGCTCCCACAATAGATGGCAGCTCAGGGCCGATAAACTTAGCGGTCAAGGCATAAGGAATGGTAAACGCCAAGCCTGCAAAAATCGCAAAGGGCGCCACTTTTAGACCTTCGGTAAATGAGCGTTTTTGACCAAAAAATAGTGTCAAAAATCCGCACAATATTAACGGAATTAAAAATCCGACCATACCATGAATCATGCCCACATTGCCTGAGATATTGAAAATATAGGCAGGTAAATCCATACCAATATTTGCCAGTGCTTGAGCAAGGTCGTCTTTATTTTCAAGACCTGAATTGACACCAATCAAAAGTGGCGTACCAACGGCACCATAAGATACAGGTGTGGACTGAATGATTAAAACTGCCATCACACACGCCATCGCAGGAAACCCCAACGCAAGCAGGAGCGGTGCTGCCACCGCCGAAGGCGTACCCCAGCCTGTTGAGCCTTCGATTAAACAGCCAAATAGCCATGCCACGATAATCATTTGAACTCGGCGGTCTGGAGAGATATCCATAAAGCCTTGACGAATGGCATTAATTGCACCGCTGTATTTTAAGGTATTTAAAATCAAAATGGCAGAAAAAACGATGAATAAAACATTCACCGCAGTCAGTACGCCATGGATGGTTGCAGCAGCAACTTGGTTACCGCTGGTTTGCCAAACAAAATATGACAAAGCAGCCGTTGCAAGGTACGCCAAGCTCATGGCATATTTAGCGGGTAGTCGCATCACCACCAATAATAAAAAGACAATAATAATCGGCACTATCGCCAAAAAGGTAAGCATGCTCACTCCTTGTTTGCATAATTTTAAGTCAACAGCAGCCGTATGCCAAAAATGGCTTAAGCGTCTGTCTAAGAAGAAAGGTAAACCAATCAAGATTTAGGCTTGGGTTATCTATGTTATGAATTTTTTATTTACAGATAAAAACAAAAAGTATGTTATATTTTACCTAAAATTTTACATAATGGCTACAATTTTAAATGAAAATAATAATTGTTCAATTTTAAAAATTCAATGCCAAAAATTAATGACTTAAAATCTACAATAAAGATAATCTGCTTTTTGATTGGGGGTAGGGTATGGATATTTTTTATCGTATTTTGCTATCTTGGGATTTGGCGATGTGAGCATGAATACGATGTCATTTAGAGCGTAAAATAGCAGTCATAGCACCCTAAATAACTTTATAATTGATAATCAATAATAACAGGTGCATGGTCGCTAAACCAAGAATCTTTATAGACCCAAGCGTTCAAGGTGCGTTTTTTCCAATCAGGTGAGCAGGCGTGATAATCGATACGCCACCCCACATTTTTGGCACGGGCTTGACCACGATTTGACCACCAGGAATAAATATCAGCATCCTTACGAACCACTCTGAATGTATCAACATAGCCAAGTTCGTCATAAATATGGTCAAGCCACGCCCGTTCATGGGGCAGGCAGCCAGATGCTTTTTGATTACCCGACCAGTTTTTGATGTCAATGCGTTTATGCACAATATTATAATCACCACAGACAATGAGTGATTTATTCTCATCTCGCCACTGTTTAAGAATGTGGCGGTATTTTTCTAAAAAAAGATCTTTTCTGGCTTGAGCTTCTTCGCCTGATGAGCCAGAAGGTAGGTATAAAGAAGCAATATACACTGGATGGTCGATGCCTTGGGCGGACAAATCAAACTGTGCACAGATAAATCGTCCTTGACTGTCGGCAAGATCAAAGCCCAAGCCATCTACCACCGACACAAAAGGTAGGCGGCTATAAATAGCAACTCCTGCATAGCCTGCTTTTTGGGCAGCAAATAGATGCGTATGCCAGCCCTTGGGGCGAAATTTATCCGTCCACTGTTCGTGAGTGATGCGTGATTCTTGGATACAGACCACATCGGCATCACTGATAGCTAGCCACTCAAAGAATCCTTTTTTTTCAGCCGCACGCAAGCCATTGACATTAATAGAAACGACACGAAGTACTTGATTGGCAGTTTGATAGATTGACTTGGATGGTACAATGTCATTTGGCTTAACAGCGACAACCTGAGATTTGGGTGTTTTTTGCATACTTTTGGTGGTCAAAGTGGCAGCTTGTTTGGGCAAGATAGTACCTAATGTATCTTCTTTTGGATTGATTTGAGACCTAGTCTGGCTATTATTGAGAATAGATTTTGGCGTATTGCGAACTTTTTGGGTCATAGTCGTACTTAATATCAGGATTAATAAGGACACGATACCCACCTAAGTGGGGTGTTATATATTGGCAGGTTCATCCAATAAAGTTTCTTCGCTGGATTTCCAGTTATAAGCACCATACAGCACCATTTGCATTTGGCGTGTGCAGCGGTGCAACATTTGCTGTTTTTTGGTGTCCAGCTCACAAGTTGATAATCGTTCTTCTTCATCCAAAAAAATCGGCATATGCGTCAAATCCAGCCACTCAATAATCCATGAAAAAGACAAATTCACACCCGTTTCTGCTAATAAATAACGGTCATAGCTATTGATATGCTCAAAAGCAGGCTGTAATACCAAATCAGCACTCATAATTTTGGCAAAGGTATTGATTTGTTCATTGATGGCACGGCGAACCGCTTCTGAGCCACCAAACCGTTCACTGGCGATAAATTGCCAATAGCGAGGCTGGGCATCGACTGCCTTAAAAAAGAGCTGAACACTTTTGGCAATTTGGCGGTCAAAACTGCGTTTACGCCCAAGTTGCATATGCTCTCTGAGCGTGGCAAGTGCACCACCAAGTTCATCTTCAACCAATGCTTTACCAAGACTTTCCATGTCATCAAAATGGCGATAAAAGGCGGTTGGCACAACACCAACCTCTCGTGTTACCTGACGCAAGCTAATTGAGCTATAACCTTGACCGCTCATACATAAATCAAGCACGGCATTAAAAAATGCTTGGCGAGTTTGACGCTTTTTTTGTTCACGGTTGGTTGTTCTTGCGATGCTCATAGTTCGTCCAGTGATAAACTTAAAGGTTGAGTGAATAACTGTATATTATGGATAAAAACCTTGCCAGTTGCAAGTCATTCAAAAAAGCTTGCTGAAATTTTTAAAATCAATGCTTTTAATATGTATTATGGTGATGATTTTAAGATCATAAATAAAAATCACTCATTTAAAGCAGTGAGTGATTTAAAATGATTTATATTAAGTATTAAAATGGCCGATTAACTGGCTTTGACGCAGTCAAGCAACACTTGATTGGTATCACCAGTTACGACAGCCTTGTTACCATCAATGGTGAGTATGGTTTTTTGGTTATCAGCAAATCCATGATTGCTGGTGTATTGATTTTTATTACTGGGATCTTGATTAAAATCATACTCAATGCCATCATGATTAAGATGAGCTTCAATTTCACCTTCATGATTATGAACGACAATATGAACTGTCTGATCGCCACATTGATACGCATCGCCATCAGCGTGGATGTGCATATGACCTGCATGGTCATCATGATGCTCATGTGCGTGAGTATGCTCGTCTTGCATGGTTGCCTGCTCTGCTGTAATATCTGGTGTGGCAGGATTGGCAACTTGCTCAGCTGAGGGATTTGCTTGGCTGGACTCATCGGCAGGCTTGCTACAAGCGGTCAAAGTCAAAGCTGCCACCACAGAAGCTAAAAGTAATTTTTGGTTCATAGTTATCCTTTAAAACGAAATGAGTATCATTAAAAATATTGACCATGATAATATAGCAAAACCAACCAACAATTTCAAATCAAGTCAAAATTTTTATGAGATATTGAGGGACTTAATGCCACCCATTAATAAAATCAGCCAAGCATAACTTGGCTGACACAATTTGACATATTGATTATACATTAAATCTAAAATGCATCACATCGCCATCTTGAACAATATAGGTTTTGCCTTCTAAACGAGACTTACCAGCGGCAGCGGCACCTTTTTCACCGCCGTATTCAATAAAATCATCATAGCCGATAACTTCAGCACGAATAAAGCCACGCTCAAAGTCAGTATGAATCACGCCAGCAGCTTCTGGAGCGGTTGCTCCGACAGGTACTGTCCAAGCACGCACCTCTTTGACGCCTGCAGTAAAGTAAGTTTGTAGGTTTAATAATTCATAGCCTGCACGAATGACACGGTCAAGACCTGCTTCACTCATGCCCATGCCCTCCAAAAACTCTGCTTTTTCTTCTTCATCAAGCTGGGCGATTTCAGCTTCAATTTGATTACATAAGGCAACCACGATGGCATTTTCATTGTTAGCAAATTCACGCACCGCATCTAAATGTGGATTATTGTCAAATCCATCTTCTGCCACATTCGCAATATACATGACGGGTTTTAAGGTGATAAGACCATAGCTTTTAATCAGCTTTTTTTCATCGGCATCTAAGTCCGCCAACCGCGCAGGCTTGCCATCAGCAAGTAAAGGTTCAATTTTTTGGAAGACCCCTAGAGCAGCTTGAGCATCTTTATCACCGCCTTTGGCTTTTTTATTTAGGTTTGTAATGGCACGAGTGACCGCCTCCAAATCCGCTAAAGCAAGCTCTGTATTGATGGTTTCAATATCAGATAACGGATTGACCCGCCCATCAACATGGATCACATTGTCATCATCAAAACAGCGTACCACATGGGCGATGGCGTCAGTTTCACGGATATTGGCTAAAAATTGGTTGCCCATACCCTCGCCTTTAGAAGCACCTGCCACAAGACCTGCAATATCTACAAACTCCATACTGGTTGGAATGGTGCGTTCAGGATTGACAATAGCTGCCAGTGCTTTTAAGCGTGGGTCTGGGACAGGGACAATGCCAGTATTTGGGTCTTTGGTACAAAACGGAAAATTCTCAGCAGCGATACCTGCTTTGGTGAGTGCATTAAATAAGGTGGATTTACCAACATTTGGTAAGCCGACAATACCACAATTAAAACCCATAATAAATTCTCGTATGTTGTGTGAAATTTTGTCATTATACCAAAATTTATCAAATTAAGGTATCAAAAAAGACGAATTTGTAAGCTAAAACCGTCAGACAACTTATTTAGAATGATTTGATAAGTTCATAAGCCAGCGGTAAAAATTTCACCATAAACTGATTTAAAAAGATGCAAGTTGTTGGAAAAATTGTTATAATCAATCACGATTTTACTGTCACTTAACCTAGCATAAGGAAAAACTATGGCTATCGAACGCACTTTATCTATCATCAAGCCAGATGCAGTTGGCAAAAACCATATCGGTGATATCATCGCTCGTTTTGAAAAAGCAGGGCTTAAGCCAGTTGCCATGAAATATAAGCATCTATCTCAAGCTGATGCGGAAGGTTTTTATGCTGAACACAAAGAGCGTGGCTTCTTTGGTGACTTGGTATCTTTTATGACATCAGGTCCTGTCGTTGTGTCAGTGCTTGAAGGTGAAAACGCTGTTTTAGCCCACCGTGAAATCTTGGGTGCAACCAATCCACAAGAAGCGGCACAAGGTACTATTCGTGCAGATTTTGCTGTCAGCATCGATGAAAATGCAGCACACGGCTCTGATTCTGTGGCATCTGCCGAACGAGAAATCGCTTACTTCTTTGGTGATGACGAAGTTTATCCACGCACTCGCTAATCGCTCAGGCGTCCAAGCACTTATGAAACAGCCGTCATATGATGGCTGTTTTTTATTTATACAAAATTTTTGATTAGTAGATTGGTTGACTGAATATTAAGTCAAATAAGTTCTGGCTAGATAAAAAACAAGCGAATATCTATCGTTTGTTTTTTATTGATTGATTATTGGCAGCGAAATTTTATGGCATATTCAAAATCATCATCACGGCTAAGTTTTGGTGCTGATTGACCAAAAATAGCACCCGCAACACTCACACCTTGCTCAATCATACGACCTGTGCGTTCATTAAGAATACCATTATAAGTCATCTTATCAGATACCACAATGGGCGATTGGATACCACATTGCTTTTTGGCAGCTACCAAGGCAGACTCTTGTGCCTTGGTTTTGGTTGCACCCAAACCTGTTGTTTCGTGAATGCCATCAGTGCGTGTAATGACAGGTGCGGTCGTAGATGTGCTGGTGCAAGCCGATAATAATCCGCCCAAGACGGCAACTGCTAGTAATTTTTTCATCATAAATCCCCAATTGTAGATTAATTCATTTAATCAGTATAACAAGAAATCGCTGCATTTCAAGTCAGGTATTTTGTGTCACTGTGGGCTTTTTGTATATCATACTAAGTTTTGCACAACCATAAATTATGATATAATAAGATTCATTTACCAAACTAATTTTAACGATGAAACAAGAGATTTTACTGATCGATGCGCCTGCAGGTGTGCTAGAGGTAGATGCCATTTGGCAGTCGGGGGAGCGACAGACCAAAGATGGCTTGGCGATTCTTTGCCATCCCAATCCTGTCCAAGGCGGCACGATGAATAATAAAGTGGTTAGCACCATGTACCGATTTTGTCGTGATGGTGGTATGGATGTGCTACGGTTTAACTTTCGTGGTGTTGGGCGTTCAACTGGTCAAACAGGCACGGGCGATGGTGAGCTTGAAGATGCATTGACAGTACTGCGTTATGCTTTAAAGCATACAAAAGCACGCAAACTTTGGCTGGGAGGCTTTAGTTTTGGTGGATATACTGCTACACGCTTAGCAAGTCTGATGACGGATAATGAAGAGTTTTTTGATGTGAATTTGCATAATTTAGCACTCATCGCACCTTCGGTGATGCGTGTTGGCATGGCATCTTTACGCTGGCAAGCTGACCATACTTTTATGATTTATGGCGATCAAGATGAACTGGTCAGCCCTGAGCATTTGGCACAGTTTGCCAAACAAAGAGACATTCCTACTACCGTGCTTTCAACAGGACATTTTTTCCATGGTAAATTAGTGGAGCTTGGGCAGGGTTTACAAAAACACACCAAAATTTAAATAAATTTAAATAAAAAATATAACAAGGATTTATTATGTCAAATCAAACGCCACTAGAGCGTTATCAGGTTGCTTTGGCGACTGGCGATTTTAGTGAAGATGCCGTTCAGCTGGCGGCGGTGACTTATATGGATAATTTGTATCATGAAATTATCAAATCACAAGACAGCTCAGGTGGTGGGTGGTTTTCAAGCCTATTTAAATCCAAACCAGTCATGCCAAAAGGTCTGTATATGTGGGGCGGGGTAGGGCGTGGTAAGACTTGGATGATGGACATGTTTTATGAAAGTCTGCCAATCAAGCGTAAGATGCGAATGCATTTTCACCACTTTATGCAGCGTGTTCAGCGAGAATTAGTGGCACTTCAAGGGCAGGCTGACCCCCTTAAAAAAGTTGCCGATATCATTCATCAAGAAGCTGTTGTCATCTGCTTTGATGAATTTTTTGTGTCAAATGTATCAGATGCAATGATTTTGGGCGATTTATTTAGCATGTTGTTTGATCGTGGCATTACATTGGTGGCAACTTCCAACATTGAACCATCAGGTCTATACAAAAATGGGATTCATCGTGATAGATTTTTGCCTGCCATCGCTCAAGTTGAAAAACATACGACGGTCATGAATATTGATGCTGGTATTGATTATCGTCTCAGGCTTTTAAAGCAGGCCAAACTATACAGCTCGCCTTTGACCGATGACACCAAAGATTGGCTGTCAGAGCGATTTGACACCTTGGCAGGCGGTCAGACCATCAGCACATCGCCGATTGTGATTGGCGGCCGCAATATTGATATCATTAAGCGTACAGAAACCATGCTACTGGCTGATTTTCGGGCGCTTTGCATGCAGCCTCGTTCAGCAGCAGATTTCATTGAAATTGCCAATGATTTTGATACCGTTATGGTGGATAATGTACCTGCACTAAATGATACGCTTATGGATCCGACACGCCGCTTTATTTATTTGGTGGATGAATTTTATGACCGTCGTGTCAAATTACTGATACGAGCCGAACAGTCTATTTTGACACTTTATCAGGGTGAAAAGTTGGCATTTGAGATTGAGCGGACACGGTCACGCCTGCTTGAAATGCAGTCAGAGGAATACTTGGCAGAAGAACATCGCTTGGATTAAGATGAATTCAGCGATATGAATTTTTAATAAAAATTAAGGATAAAATAATGACAAATGAGATTTTAAATATTATTCACCAACGCCGCAGTATCGGCAACCTATCTTTGCCCATGCCAAACGATGCTGAGCTAAAATCGGTATTGGAGGCTGCGATGGTAGCACCAGATCATAAACAGTTAAAGCCATGGCGATTTTGGGTATTGACAGGAGAGACACTGATTGAATTTGGTCAAGTGTTGTTATCAGCAGCTGAGCATGAAGCAGCATCATGTGGTGAGATATTAGATGAAGTTGCGATCAAAAAAATACTGAATATGCCGCTTAGAGCACCCATGATTATTGTGATTGCAACCGAATATCAGTATCATAAAAAAGTACCACCATTTGAACAATTGCTCAGTGCAGGAGCAGTCGCCCAAAATATGTTGCTTGCACTTGAGTCTTTGGGCTATCGCAGTGTGTGGCGTACAGGTCCTTTGTGTAATACGCCTGAGGTAAAAGATTATTTTGGTGTGACAAAACAAAATACCATTTGTGGCTTGATTTATACAGGTTCAAGTAGTGTTCAGATGCCAGATCGTGAGACTGTGGATTTATCTGACTATGTTGAATATCGCCAATAACTGATTATTTATGACCATTGAAAGGATGCATGCCGTATGAAGCTGCGCAAACCGAATGTCAAAAACCAAAAAGTACAAAAAATTGTCGATGCTGCCAGCATCGGTATTGATGATGCGGTAAGCGCTATCAAAGAATCGGGTCTGCCAAATAAACCATTGATTTCTAGCATCGCTGAGCTGACTGGACTAAAAAAGAAAAAATCAGCTCAACTGGTTGAATCAATGCAGGCAACAGAGCAGATCGCATCGGATATTCATCAGATGAGTTTTGCCTTTTTGGGCGGTGGAAGTTTTGGAACTGCCATGGCAAATTTGGCGGCTAAAAACGGTTGTGATGCGACATTGTGGGTACGAGATAAGCGCACTGTCAAGTCTCTGCATAAAACTCGAATCAATAAAAAATATTTGCCAAATCATAAGCTTGATGAGCGTTTGAAATTTAGTCACGATCTGAAAACAGCAGTGGCAGGCGTGGATGTGATTTTTGTTGCAGTACCCAGCTCGGCATTTCGAGAGATGCTGACCAATATTAAGCCCTTTATTACACACCAAGCTGTGGTTTCACTGACTAAAGGCATGGAAAAAGAGACTTTTGCGATGATGAGTGATATCATCCAAGAGGTGTTGCCTGAGGTGAACTTTGGTGTCATGAGTGGACCAAACTTAGCGGTAGAAATTATGGATAATATGCCTACCGCAACAGTCATTGCCTCAGCATCAGAACCGCTTAGAAAAGCTGTTCAAACCGCTTTGCATAGTGCATTTTTTCGTGTTTTTGCCAGTAGTGACATTAAAGGCGTGGAGCTTGGCGGCGCACTAAAAAATATCTATGCCATCGCCATGGGTATGGCGGCAGCGTATGATGTGGGTGAGAATACCAAAGCCATGCTATTGACTCGTGCATTAGCCGAAATGAGTCGTTTTGGTGTGGCGGTTGGTGCTGATCCTTTGACTTTTTTAGGTCTGTCTGGTGTGGGGGATTTATATGCTACCTGCAGTTCGGTGCTAAGCCGTAACTATCGCATCGGCTATATGCTTGGTCAGGGTATAAGTCTTGAACACGCCATCAAAAAATTAGGTCAGACCGCTGAAGGTGTCAATACAATTCTTCAAGTGCATTCTCGTGCCAAAGCACTGGGTATTTATATGCCCATCACTCATGCACTGCATGCGGTATTATATGAGAATAAATCTGCACTTGGTGTTGCACTTAATTTGATGGAAACAGGCTTTAGAAGTGATGTGGAATTTGTTTTGCCGCATGATGAAAGCAATGTACGCTTGAGCCATGAGTTTAGTGAGGTGCTAAAGACCAGTGCCAATGCTAAGCCCAAAGATGAAATTCAATCCAGTGATATGCCTTAGCTTTGGTATATCAACTGTATTAAGGATAAATGATGAAAGTTATTTTTGTACGACATGGGCAAGCAGCCCCGTATTGTGAAGATGATGCAGGGCGAGATCTTACCGACTTTGGGCGTCTGCAAGTACAGCAGACAGCACAGTATCTTGCCAAGCATTATCAGCTTGATCTCATTATCGCAAGCCCCTATAATCGTGCCGATCAGACTGCTAAGATTTTGTTATCTTGGGCGATGACTTTGGGTCAAAATCCAAGTTTTATGAGCTTAAACAGTATTACGCCCGATGATAATCCTATGATTGCTATCGATGACCTTGAAGATATCGTGCGTACAAAGTTCGGTGAAGATCTGGATGATAAATGTGTTGCGGTGGTCTGCCATATGCCGATTGTAGCGTCTATGGTTGCCAGGCTTGAGAATTTAAGCCCAGCCTCATTTGAGTTGGCAGAAGCACGGATTTTACAAATGCCAGTTTTGGCACAAGGTTTGGCAACGACCCAAGATGTGTTTATCCCCAACCAATCTTAATACTTTTTAAAAACGATCAAAATTTTTCTTGCAAACTTATAAAGAATTAATTATAATATTGACTTGGCTTCATCGGTAGCTTCGCAACTATGTACTATGAACCCCGCCAGGACCGGAAGGTAGCAACGGTAGTAGATACAAAGTGTGCCGAAGATGTGCTGATGGAGCCATTTTTTATGTCTATAAAAAGCCATGTATCAACATGGCGTTTTGGTGATTGTTAAGATTAAGGCTCAAGATAAGGATTATCAATACCAAGCTGTGCTAAGATTTCAATCTCAAAACCCTCCATTTGGTCAGCATCAGCATCACTAATTTCATGATCAAAACCAAGTAGATGCAATAAACCATGTATAATCAGATGTGTCAAATGCGACTCAAAACTTTTGTTTTGTTCATCCGCTTCATTAAGAACAACTTCGTGGCACAACACCAGCTCACCAAGCTCAATCTCTCCGAGTAATGTGGTCATCTCAGTGGGTAGCTCGCTTGGATAAGAAAGCACATTGGTGGCATAATCTTTACCTCTGGCCGCTAAGTTTACAGCACGGCCTTGGGCATGGTTAACCACATAAATGCTGACAGATTTGGGCATATGCCAAATCTGTATGGCATCAGGAAAATAAACAAAATCGATCCCATGATGTAATTTTTGGGTCATGATGGATAAAGTTGTCTCAACAATCTTGTTTAAATCAATATCAAAATACAAAGATTGGACAGTGTTTGTTAAATCATCATCAAAACCCAGCTTGATTTCATTGGGCATCGACAGCCCCTTGTAATTCGGTTTTTTCTTCATTGGCAATTGACTGTTTGGTCAGATGCAGTGCTCTTCTTTCGGCGGCTGCCGCCTGTTGCACCTCATCAAATTGATCATAAGCTTGAACAATTTTTTGAACCAAATGATGGCGTACCACATCGTTACTATCAAAGCGAGTGATATGAATTTCATCAATTTTGGATAAAATTTGTAAAGCTTGAGCCAAGCCAGATTTGTGACCACGAGGCAAATCAACTTGCGTCATATCGCCTGTAATCACCGCTCTTGAACCAAAGCCCAAACGCGTTAAGAACATTTTCATTTGTTCTGGCGTGGTATTTTGTGCCTCGTCAAGAATGACAAATGAGTTATTCAGTGTTCGTCCACGCATATAAGCAAGCGGTGCAACTTCAATCACTTGACGCTCAAGCAGCTTACCAACTTTTTCAAAGCCAAGCATCTCATACAGTGCATCATACAAAGGACGCAAATAAGGGTCAATTTTTTGGGTCAAATCACCCGGTAAAAATCCCAATTTCTCACCTGCCTCAACGGCTGGCCTAACCAGTAAAATCCGTTCAATCTCTCCACGCTCAAGCATATCTACCGCACATGCCACCGCCAAATAGGTCTTGCCTGTACCCGCTGGCCCAACACCAAAAGATACATCTGAAATCAAGATTTTTTTTGTGTACTCTTGCTGATTGTAGCCTCTTGGTATGATCTTGCCTTTGCGTGTACGCAAAGCGACATTAGTATCGCTTTTATCTTTTGAGTTGCCACTATGATCATGGTGCTTACCTTGAGTGTTAGCATAATCATAATCACGAGATAAGCTTGATTGAATAATTAAATGAAGCTCTTCTCCACTAATATTATGCTGTTCGCCAGCAAGCTCCACCAGTTTGTTGATGATAATTTCGGTTCGCTCAACCAAATCAAGCTCACCTGTAATAATAAACTGATCTTGTCGCTGAGTGATTTGGACCTCAAGTCGTTCCTGAATGTATTTGATGTGTTTGTTATATTCGCCAAGCAAAGTGCGTAATTCATGCGTGTTTAGATTGGTTTGGATGGTGCGAGTGATGCTCAAAGACTATTCCTTTTATTGTGGCAAATACCTTGGTTGACAGTGATAAATTGCAATCAAATCAAATAATCAACCAATTGCCATGTGATGAAATCAAACAACGCTTACATTGGGATTATCAGCGATAAATTCAATCTTTTGAGTAGATTTTAGCGATCGTCTTTTTAGTGTATCAAATAATTATGCTAAAATAATGAAAAGCAGTCAAATTTTGACTGCTTTGTAATCGATTGAAACATGCCCAATCATTGCGTTTTTAGCATATGACCTTCAAGATAATGAATATTTTGTGCCTCTTCACAAAATGCCTCATCTTGCAAGATGACATCTCGATGTAAAGGAATGTTGGTTTTGATGCCCTCAATAACCAGCTCATCTAAAGCGTGCAATGTCTTAGCAATAGCTTGTCGGCGAGTTTGGGCATGGCATATGAGCTTACCGATTAAAGAGTCATAGTAGCTTGGAATGGTATAGCCTTGATAAAGATGTGAATCAAAGCGAATCCCTGAACCACTTGGAGTGAATAAACGCTGAATTTGACCAGGTGATGGCATAAAAGTTTTTGGGTCTTCAGCATTAATACGGCATTCGATGGCATGACCTCGAATCGTAATTTCATCTTGATGATAGGATAATCCATACCCTGCGGCGATTTTTAATTGTTCGACCACGATATCGATGCCTGTAATCATCTCGGTTACGGGGTGCTCAACTTGTACACGGGTATTCATCTCAATAAAGAAAAATTCACCATTTTCGTATAAAAATTCAAAGGTGCCTGCACCACGATAACCGATTTTTTTACAGGCATGAACGCATGCTTCTAAAATTGGCGTACGAACCTCATCAGGAATATCTGGAGCAGGTGCTTCTTCGAGTACTTTTTGATGCCTGCGTTGCAATGAACAGTCTCGGTCAAATAAATGCAAAGCATTACCATTACCATCACCCAACACCTGTACCTCAACATGGCGAGGATTTTTTAAAAAACGCTCCATGTAGACCGTATCATCACCAAAGGCATTTTGAGCTTCGGTTTTGGCTGCTTGAACTTGGATTAACAGTTCTTCAAAACGCTCAACAACTCGCATGCCACGACCACCGCCACCAGCTGCAGCTTTGACAATCAATGGAAAGCCAATTTCACGAGCTTGCTCTTCAGCATTACCTAAAGTGATTGCACCGATAGAACCTGGTACCGTTGGTACGCCAGCTTCTTTCATGGCATTGATTGCAGAAACTTTATTGCCCATTAATCGAATGTGCTCTGGGTGCGGGCCAACAAAAGTTAAGCCTGCCTCTTCAACCCGTTCAGCAAATTCAGCATTTTCTGACAAAAACCCATATCCAGGATGAATGGCATCAGCTGCGGTAATCTCAGCTGCTGCCAGTAGGGCATTAATATCCAAATAACTGTGAGCGGAAGGCGCATTACCGATACATACCGCTTCATCAACAAAGCGTAAGTGCATCAAGTCTTTATCAGCAGTAGAGTAAACGCCTACTGTCGCAATGCCCAATTGCTTGCACGCACGCACGATGCGTAGAGCAATCTCGCCACGGTTTGCAATGAGAAGTTTTTTAATCATAGTGTCTTCCTGTTAGGCTTTGTAGCGAATGACAGGCTGACCAAATTCGACCACTTCGGCATTCTTAACCAAGATTTCTTCAATAATACCGCTTTGGGTGGCTTCTAAGGGATTCATGATTTTCATGGCTTCGATGATACCAAGCGTATCACCAGCCTCAACTTTTTGACCTACTTTGACAAAAGGAGGATCATTAGGGCTGGGTGCTGAATAAAAGACGCCAACCATGGGCGAAGTTTCAAGCTGACCACTTGGCTTGACGACAGCAGGAGTTGTAGCTGACGGTGCTGCTGAAACAACTTGGGTGGTAGCGACTGTCTGCACGGCAGTATTACGAGTAAGGCTGATGTATTTGTCATCATAACCATATTCCAAATTTAACAGATCTTTTTCTTCCATCAGATCTAAAAGTTCACGAATTTTTTTGATGTCCATCAGTATTACCTTGATAAAAATAAGAATGTTAATATTACGCCAGTCAAAAGGCTATCCACGCCTTTAGCGAGCAAAACTTACCACCGATTAAGCAAACAGCCAAGATGGTTTAAAAATTATCTTTATATAGTGTACATTCGTTTTATTTTATTGCAAGTGTTTTTTTGTCATATTTTGGTACAATTTGGCAAACTGATGTCTGTTTAGGTGAATTTGGGTACAGTATAAGCCGATGTCTCATCCATCCAACTGGGCTTGACCCATTTTTGAGATTCGGTAAACCGGTAAGTTGCCATTTTTGTCAGTAGTGTGGGGATGTTGTCGGCCACACAAATCAAATTAATATTTGAAACGGGCATAAAGCCTGCTTTTGCTGTCTGTTCAAGCAATTTAAGAAAAGGGTTAAAAAACCCATCAACATTAAGAACACCAATCGGCTTGGCGTGCTGACGCAATTGTGCCAGTGACATGACCTCGAAAAGCTCTTCGTAGGTACCAATACCACCAGGAAGAGCAATAAAAGCATCTGCTAAGGATATCATCTTTAGTTTACGACTTGCCATATCTTCTGTGATGATAAGCTCGCTTAGGCCATGATGAGCGACTTCTTTATCCTTCAAAAATCTGGGAATAATACCAATACTTTTTCCACCATGTGCGATGATGCTGTCTGCAATCGTGCCCATCAAGCCAACATTGCCACCACCATAAACCAAGGTGATGTCATGCTCTGCCAAAGTTTTACCTAAGCTTTGGGCGGCATGATAATAAGCAGGTGTATCGCCAAAGTTTGAACCACAATAGACGACAATGCGTGCAAATTTATCTTGATAATTCATGTGTATAATCAATGGTTATATTCAGGTGTATTTAAAACTTCTAAAATATGTTCTTTATAGGGTCTTAATGCTGGTAAAATATTGTTTGTGATTAAACTTTGACGATAACCAAGCAATTCAAGCGGTAATTCTTCAATTAAGCCATCATAAGCAACCAAGACCAATAAGTCATTCATCCAACGGTTTTTTAATAATAAATTAGGGGGAATGTAGTGGCTTTGACTGTAGGCATTGATGATATCATTTAAGTCATTTTTAAAGGGTTTGGATTTACTATGATAAGTCGGTGGCGGTAATGCAGGCAGATTGCCATCAGGCATATTTTTGACTTGGCAAATGATGCGTACAATTTCGTTACCATAGCGTCTTAGCACAGCTCGGTTGATGGTAGTACGAGCCAAAAGCTTGATACTATCAGGCATGTCTTGGACAATTTCCCTAAGTGCCTGTTTGCTGATAATAAAGCTTCTGGGTTCATTGGTTGCTCTTGCCAATGCTTCACGCCAAATGGTGAGCTGCTGAAGTACTCCCAATTGACGGCGATTATAAATCGGTGCTAATAAGTCTAGATACAGCATCTCATCGGGTTGATTTTGAATGGTGTGCAGTTCTCGAGCATAGTGATTGCTGTCTTCAAGGACGCAATTTAAAATGCCACGAGCTGCCAATTCGGTGCGTACAACTTCATATAATTTTAATAAGTAGCGGACATCATTAGCAGCATAAGTCTCTTGTTCATAAGACAAAGGTCTCGCTAGCCAATTTGACTGGCTTTCGCCTTTATCAATTTCAATGCCAAGCATTTCATTGAGAGCTTGGCTATAACCAGCTTGCAATTTACCTGATAAATAGGCTACCCCAATTTGTACATCAAAAATATTGGTCAGTGGTGGGCATTTGGCCAGTAAATAAAAAATTCCCAAATCTTCGCCGCATGCGTACCATACCATTGTTGGTACCTCAGCAAGTGCTTGCCAAAATTCGGTCAAATCCAGCTTAGGTGCGTCAATTAGATAAATGGCATTGCCAGTATTGATTTGTATCAGTGCCAAAATTGGGTAATAGGTTGTTCGTTTGATAAATTCAGTATCAAGTGCGACCACATCGCTAGCATCAATCTCATCAATCAGTGCGTACAGATCATCATCATTTTGCACCCAAATGGTTGGCAGTCCATCACAAGCCGCTTGATTGATGGTAAATTTTGGAAACTCAAGAGTTGGTATAGTCATAATTGATCATTATATATTACTACGATATATTACTGCGATTTTGTAGTGCTTGATGTAGTGTGATGCTGTCCACATATCCAAGTTCACCGCCCATAGGAATGCCCTGAGCAAGACGGGTAATTTTGGGTACATGGGTACAGATGGCATCATGAATAAAAAAAGCCGTGGTTTGTCCTTCAACCGTGGCACCAGTGGCTAAGATCACCTCATGGATCGCTTCATGCCTGATGCGATGAATCAACTGATCAATATGCAAATCATTGGCATTGATACCATCGATGGGCGATAAATGCCCACCAAGTACAAAATACTTGCCACGATAAGCACCACTTTGCTCAATCGCCATGACATCTGATGCATTCTCAACGACACATAGTAGCCCATCATCACGGCGATGATCTAAGCAAATTGGGCAAATCTCATCATCACTAAAGGAGTGACACTGCAAGCATTCTTTAATGTCGTGCATCGCAGTCTCAAGTGCAGCCGCCAAAGATAATCCTTGGGTGCGTTTTTTGGTCAAAAGCTGTAGCGCCATTCGCTGAGCTGATTTTTGTCCTACACTTGGTAAGACTTGTAGCTCTTTGATGAGTTTATCCAGTTTTGGGGTGAGCATTTAGCCAAACAAGCCTTTCATACTAGGTGGCAGACCCATGCCAGTTGTCGCACCAGCCATCACCTCTTCATACAGTTCATCTGCTTGACGCACCGCATCATTAATTGCGGCAGCTACCAAATCTTCTATCATGTCAGGCTCATCATCCATTAGACTTGGGTCAATGGCTAAACGCTTAACGACATGGCGACCTGTCATGGTAACTTTGACCAAGCCATTGCCTGCTTCGCCTTGCACTTCCTTGGTTGCAAGACTTGCTTTGGCAGCTTCAACATTTTTTTCAACTTGTTTTTGCATGGCTTGGGCTTGTTGCATTAATGCTTGAATATTCATAGGCAATCTTCCTAAGATGTAAATAATTAACTAAATAATTGACACATTATAGCATATAATCTGAGTGATAAAAATGCAAGAAAATCCAAACTCAGCAATTAATGATTAAGGGATATTATGCCATAAATATAAAATTAGCCCAACTTGGCAAACAAATTGGGCGATATTTTGATATCTTAAAGCTTGCACGCACCACCTGCACAGCCATCGTCCAAGTCGCCTTGGGCATCATCAGCACCATCACGCGTATTATGATAATATAAAGTTTTGACACCAAATTTATAAGCGGTTAGCAGATCTTGAATCAGCACTTTCATCGGGACTTTACCACCTTCAAATTTAGTGGGGTCATAATTGGTGTTGGCAGAGATGGACTGATCAATGAATTTTTGCATGATTCCAACCAAACGCAGATAGCCATTATTATCAGGAATATTCCAAAGCAGTTCATATTGACTTGCCAAGCGTTCAATCTCAGGCACAACTTGCTTTAAAATACCATCTTTAGACGCTTTGATGGATACCAAACCACGAGGCGGCTCAATGCCGTTGGTTGCGTTGGCAATCTGAGAGCTGGTCTCTGATGGCATCAAGGCGGATAGGGTAGAGTTACGCAAACCGTAGGCTTTGATATTTGTGCGTAGACTTTCCCAATCAAGATGCAAAGGTTCGGTACAAATGCTGTCCAAATCCTTTTTATAAGTATCAATAGGCAAAATGCCTTGGCTGTATTTGGTTTGATCAAACCAAGGGCAAGCACTTTGTTCTTTGGCGAGTTTGTTTGATGCTTTGAGCAAATAATATTGCAGTGCCTCAAAAGTGCGATGGGTTAAACCAAGCGCCGCTGCATCGGAGTAACGAGTTCCATTTTTTGCCAAATAATACGCATAATTAATCACGCCAACGCCCAAAGTGCGACGATTAGTACTGCCTTTTTTGGCGGCAATTACAGGATAATCTTGATAATCAAGCAACGCATCAAGCGCACGCACGATCAGCTCAGCAGGCTCTTCGATATCGGATAATTTTTCAATCTTACCTAAATTAATCGCTGATAAAGTACACAGTGCAATCTCACCTTTTTCATCATTGATGTTATCCAAAGGTGCTGTTGGCAGGGCAATCTCCATGCACAAATTAGATTGGCGAATCGGTGCGACCGTCGGATCAAAGGGGCTATGTGTGTTGCAGTGGTCAACATTTTGAATATAAATACGGCCTGTGCTTGCTCTTTCTTGCAGCATTAGGCTAAATAAATCACGGGCAGGTACTTTGCGTTTACGAATATTTTCATCGGCTTCATATTGGGTATATAATCGCTCGAAAGTTTCTTGATCGGCAAAGAATGCTTCATAAAGCCCTGGGACATCTGAGGGTGAAAATAAAGTAATGTCAGTGCCTTTAATTAATCTGGCGTACATGGTTTTATTAATCTGTACGCCATAATCCATATGACGCACTCGGTTATCTTCAACACCACGATTATTTTTTAGCACCAATAAGCTTTCAACTTCTAAATGCCAAATTGGGTAGAATAAAGTTGCTGCACCGCCACGAACGCCGCCTTGAGAACATGATTTAACAGCAGCTTGGAACATTTTAAAAAATGGAATGCAGCCTGTGTGCTGTGCTTCACCACCACGAATTGGGCTGCCAAGCGCACGGATAGCACCAGCATTGACACCAATACCAGCACGCTGTGAGACATAACGCACAATTGCTGATGTTGTGGCATTAATGCTATCAAGATTATCGCCACATTCAACCAAAACGCACGAGCTAAATTGGCGTGTCGGTGTACGCACCCCTGACATAATCGGTGTGGGTAAGGAGATGTAAAAATTTGAGGTGGCATCATAAAAACGCTTGATATAGTCAAGGCGTTGTGCTTTATCATAGCCTGCAAATAAACACATGCCCACCAACACATATAAAAATTGCGGACTTTCATAAACCCGTTTGGTCACACGGTCTTGTACCAAATACTTACCCATCATTTGCTCAACAGCAGCATATGCTAGGTTCATATCACGGTTATGATCCACATAATCATTGAGCTCATTAAACTCATCAATACTGTAATCTGCCAAAATGTGCTGATCATATTTACCTTGTTCGGTAAGATGCTTAACATGAGCATACAGATGCGGTGGTTCAAACTTTCCATAAGCAATCTTACGCAGGTGAAAAATTGCCAAACGAGCTGCCAAATACTGATAATCTGGCGTTTCTACCGAAATCAGGTCAGCGGCGGCTTTGATGATGGTTTCGTGAATGTCACGGGTGCGAATCCCCTCATAAAATTGAATATGAGATTTTAGCTCAACTTGAGAAACAGACACATTATTTAAGTCTTTAGCAGCCCAAGCAATGACTCGGTGAATTTTATCAAGATTAATGGGTTCAAGGCGACCATCTCTCTTGGTGACTTTAATTGTATCAATGTGCGTCATTATGGCTCCAAAAGTTTTGAATACAGTTTTTGATCAGTCGTTGTATCAGATATACGATCAATCATGTGACAAAATGAGTGAGTATCGCCCAATGAGGCTAATCAACCACTTTGATAATTTATATACCATATCTAGTGTATGGATGGTTTTAGGGCAACAATATATCCTATTTTTTCTTAAAATAAAAGATTGATTAATTATTAAAACTATGATTCAAATCTCAACTTCAATTAAATCAATGGCTTGTACAGAAAAAAATATTCAAGTTTTTTGTAATTTGAGAATGGGTTATTTTTGATGATAAATTTTAATCAAAAAATTGTGAATATAAATCAATTTATTTAAATATAAATGTCAAAATGTTGTCAAAAAAGTGAGTCTAAATTGGTTGAAATTGTGTCAAATTTCATATAAAAAAGCCGCCATTTGGCAGCTTATTATATTATTGTTTAATTAAGATAAACTTATTAAATTTTGGTAAATTTGGTACGGCTAAGATTGGGTGTACGATGTTTTGGTGTGTGTTTTTTGCGTTCTTCTCGTCGCTCGTGGGCTTCGTGCTTTTGACGGCGTATCTCACGAGATTTTAAAGGTTTTTTGTGAATGCGTGCTTGTTTTTCTTTGGTAGCGTGATTTAGCCCTGTACCTTGACGCTGACGCAGACCAACAGAATCAACCAGCTTGCCAATATCACTGGCATCAAGCTCAATAAAACGACCTGTACGCAATTCTTTGGGCAAAATTACGGTGCCATAGCGTGTACGAATCAAGCGAGATACTTTGAGTGTTTGGCTTTCAAACATACGGCGAACTTCTCGTTTTCGACCCTCTTTGATGGTCACATGATACCATTTATTGACACCAATACCGCCACCTTCTTTGATGTCATCAAATTTGGCAACGCCATCTTCAAGCTCTACACCAGCGGTGAGTTGACTGGCAATTTGTGGTGTAACCTCGCCTAAAACTCGTACAGCATACTCTCTGATTATCCCACTAGAAGGGTGCATCAGGCGATGTGCAAGCTCACCATCATTTGTAAACAGCAAAAGACCTGATGAATTGATGTCCAAGCGACCCACCATCACCCAGCGATCGTTAGTGAGTTTTGGTAAACGGTCAAAAACGGTCGGGCGTCCTTGAGGGTCAGAGGCTGAACAGATTTCCCCTTCAGGTTTATAATAAGCAATGACACGGCGACGCTTTTCACGCTCGGCTTTCAGGCGTACTTGACGGCCGTCAATGCGGATTTCGTCGGTTAAGATAACCCTATCGCCTAATGTGGCGACTTTACCATTAATGGAAATGCGACCTGATTTGATGATCTCTTCAAGCCCACGGCGTGAACCCAAACCCAATCTGGCAAGCAGTTTTTGTAGTTTTTCGCCAGCAGGTTTGTTGGTTGCGTTTTGTTCGTTGATGGTGGAGTTGTTTTTGGGTTTTGATTGATTCATAACTTAAATCCAGAAAATTGGTTATAACATTATCTCAATGTGAAATATATCGGTTTAATGGTTGATTAGCCTAGATAAACACCCACGAACGCTGATGAAAAACTTTCCATCATACATGATTCATCTGAGTTTAACAAGTTCATTATAAGTTCATTGTCTGATTTTTAGGTGGTCAAGGTCAGGCAGTGGTGGCAATCTATCTAAGCTATCTAGCCCAAACGCATCCAAAAATGCTTGGGTGGTGTGCAGTAGTGCAGGGCGACCTAAAGTGTCCTTATGCCCATTTTCGACAATCCAGCCTTTATCAAATAATTGTCGCAAAATATTGCTAGAGACTGCCACGCCACGCACCTGCTCAATGTCTGATCGTGTGACAGGTTGCTGATAAGCAATGATGCTTAAGGTTTCAAGCAAGGCTTGACTTAGATTTTCTAGCCGCTCAGGAAAAACCTGCTGAATTAGGCTACTGTAGCTGTCTTTGATTTGCAAGCGATAACCGCTGGCAGTCTTATTGAGTGTCAATACACCATAAGACAGCCGTTCTTGCAGAATGGCCAAGGCATCTTGAAGTTCATTTGAACCGATCATCAGATGTTTTTTTAAATCTTTATCGGTCAGCGGTGTTTCGCTGGCATGTAGTAAAACTTCAATATATCGGCTGAACGTTTCAGCTTGCTTGTGAGCTTGCAAAAAATCAGAGGTGGTATGTTGTGTCATAACAGATTCATGATTATTTAAAAAATGAGTATATAAAAATAGCTACTTAAGTGAATTAAAAACTAACAGCGATTAATGTAGCCAATGTAAGCTTTGTTTTGTTAAATCTTGCCCATTTTGGTTATCATGATAAGTATCATTTTTGGTTGGATTAAGCTTACCAGAATTGGCTTCATCAAATCCGATTAAACCTCGTTTCATCAGCTCAAGTACAGCCACAAAACTCACCACAATGCCTATTTTGCCTTGAGATTTATCAATCAGTTCGGCAAAGGTACTAATGCCTTTTTCGCTTATCAAGCGTGTAATGCTGGCGATACGCTGAGATAATGGCACGCTGTCCGCTTGAACAGTATGGGTAATAGCTTCAGGGCGAATTTTCATATGAATTAAGCTTTCGACCAAAAGCTCTGGCGAATACTTGGGCAGCTGCTTTTGCATGGCTTCGGGACTTGGCATACTGGTAAATGCTAAAAAAACATCTCTTTCTAGACGAAGCAGACCATCGATACGCCGAGCAGCTTCTTTGATTTGAGCATACTCCTCAAGCCTTCGGATTAATCTAGCCTTAGGGCTAATCTCATCATCATCAACTTTAGATTGGGGCAATAACAACTCAGATTTAATGGCAATCAGTGTACTTGCCATTAATAAATAATCACCCGCAAGCTCAAAATACGCTTCATCCAACTCACTGATATAGCTTAAATATTGCTCGGTAATTGGCAAGATAGCAGTTTCAGTTAAGTCAAAATTATTTTTTTTGACTAAGTACAATAAAAAATCTAAAGGTCCTGCAAACTGTTCAAGCCAAATCGCAAATGCCTGTGGCGGGATATATAAATCTTCAGGCAAATTTAGTACTGGTGTATCAAAGATGCGTACATCAGCTGTTTTTGATGGTGCTGGATTATTTGATATGGTGATCATGATTTAAGCTTGGCAAGTGGCTTGATGCCAATGGCACGGCGAGTTTTATCCAGCTGCTTTTGGGCAACACGCCGAGCCTTAGTAGCACCCATTTGTAAAATTTCTTCAAGCTCTTTTGGATTATTCATTAGATGTAAATAACGCTCACGATAAGGGGCAATTTCATGATTGATTTTATTAAATAAAATCTCTTTAGCTTCACCCCAGCCAATACCACGACGATAATGTGTTGCCAATGCTTCAATCTCTTCAGGCGTACCAAAGGCTTTGTAGATTTCAAAAATGGTGCAATGCTCAGGGTCTTTTGGCTCTTCGGGTGGTTGAGAATTGGTGACAATCTGCATGACTGCCTTTTTAAGCGCTTTTTCAGGGTTAATTTGAGGGTTGCCATCACCAAAAAGTGGAATGGTGTTCCCATAACTTTTTGACATTTTTCGTCCATCCAAACCAGTCAGTAGCGGTGTGTTTTCGTCGACAACGGCAAAAGGCTCGACAAATAAGGGTTTGTATTTAAAATTAAACGATCCTGCAATGTCTCTTGCCATTTCAATATGCTGAATTTGATCTTTACCCACAGGGACATGGGTGGCATTAAACATCAAAATATCGGCCGCCATCAAGACAGGATAGCCAAATAATCCCATGCTGATGCCATAATCAGGATCGGTATCTTCTTTACTTAAATTCATATCGACGGCGGCTTTATAAGCATGGGCACGATTCATCAGCCCCTTGGCACATGAGCAATTGAGTATCCATGCCAATTCAGGAATTTCAGGAATGTCCGATTGACGATAAAAAATAACTTTTTCAGGATCAAGACCACATGCCAACCAAGTGGCGGCAATCGCTCGAGTAGAGCGATGAATTTCATCAGGGTCAAAACATTTAATAATACCATGATAATCTGCCAAAAAGAAAAACGCATCTCCATCATGATTCTCAAAGGCACGATGAGCCTCGGCAATGGCGGGGCGAATGGATCCAACATAATTACCTAAATGGGGAATGCCAGTGGTGGTGATACCTGTTAGGATGCGTTTTTTGGTTGTGTTCATAATAATACTCTTATTTTATCCTTAAATTTAATTAAAATATGTTAAATTGTCTTTAATAACTGTGATAATGCACCACCTGCGTTATCAGTTTTCATAAATTGTTCACCAATCAAAAAATGGTGAATATGATTTTGTTGCATTCGGTGAATATCGGTGGCATGATGAATACCGCTTTCGCTAACCACAAGGGCATCTTGCCCAAGATTGGCAAATAGTCGTTGGGATAAGCGAATGCTATTTTCTAAATCTACCTGAAAGGTATTTAAATTGCGATTATTAATGCCGTAGATATTGTGAGCTGATTTGGGTAAATTTAGTGCTTGGGTTAGCTCATCATCGGTGTGAATTTCAATCAATACATCCAGACCCAAGTCAGTTGCTGTTTGATGTAAGTGTAAGGCGGTATCAGCATCTAAACAAGCCATGATAAGTAAAATACAATCCGCCCCCATCGCAGCCGATTCAATAATTTGGTATTCATCAACCATGAAATCTTTACGGAGTACAGGTAAGCGAACAGCCTTGCGGGCTTTAATAAGATAGTCATCATGACCTTGAAAATAATCACGGTCTGTGAGTACGGATAAACAGGTTGCACCAGCCTTTTCATAGGCTTGTGCTGTTGTCACGGGGTTGAAATCTTGACAAATGATACCTTTGGAAGGCGAGGCTTTTTTTACTTCTGCAATCACACCAATATCGGTTGTTGTATCAACTGCTCTTAGTGCATCAGCAAAACCTCGAGGCATGTGGCAAGCTGCCGACTTTAAAAGCTCATTGGTCGTTTTGATGGCTTTGGCGGCTGCAATCTCTTGGTGTTTGGTTGCGATGATTTTTTGAAGGATACTGGGGGTGTTTGTTGTCATAAGCTTGTCATCATCCTTGGTATTTGGACTTGTTATTCACAGTGCTGGGTAAAGTTTGCAAATGCATTTAGCTTATCTAAAGCTTGGCGACTTGTCATAATTTGCTTGGCAATGGCAACGCCTTCGGCATGTGTTTTGGCATGGCCTGCCACATAAATAGCAGCACCTGCGTTGATGGCAATCATCGCTCGTGCCTTTAGGCTGATATCATCATTTGCTGTGCCGCCCAGTGCATTTTTGATGATTTCAAGACTTTGTTTTGAATCATTGACAGTCAGACCATATAAAGTTCTTGAGACAATACCAACATCTTCAGGCTGACAAAGATAAGTATGTACCTTACCATCTTTAAGCTCAGCGACATGTGTGCCCGTGGCAAGACTAAACTCATCTAAGCCATCTTGAGAATGCACGACCATGACATGGGTAAGACCAAGTTTAGCAAAAACATATGCCAATGGCTCACACAGTTCAGGGCTAAAAACACCGACCACAGCACGGCTAACCTTAGCAGGGTTGGTCAGTGGGCCTAAAATATTGAAGATCGTACGAACTTTGAGCAATCGGCGGACACCAACAGCATGACGCATTGCAGGGTGATGATTGGGTGCAAATAAAAATCCAATGCCAAGCGTATTAATGGCTTTGACTGTCTGAGTTTTATTAATATCCAAACGCACGCCCGCCAAGCTTAGCACATCTGAAGAGCCAGAGCTTGTTGATACACCACGATTACCGTGTTTGGCAATGGTAACACCTGCCGCCGCTGCCACAAAAGCAGATGCTGTTGATACATTAAATAAGTTTGAACCATCGCCACCAGTACCAACAATATCAACTGCATTGGGATTGCAAATATCAATGGTATCGGCAAGCTCAATCATTGTTTTAGCACAAGTGGTAATTTCATCTATAGACTCACCTTTTTGCCGCAAAGCGATCAAAATGGCTCCCATCAACGCATCAGGGCAACGACCTTGCATGATGATGAGCATGACTTGACGCATCTCATCATGGGTTAATTCAATATTTTTTAGCAAGTGGTTAAGGACTTTGGTCAAAATAGCCAAGATATCATCATCGGTCATGATGGCAATATTATCGGCGGTGATGGTCTTTGTCATAATATTTGGTTTATTTTTCCAGTGTAGGACTACCTGTCGTAAATTTAGATTGTCAATCTGTTATCAATTTTTGATCATAGGTTTCAATAATAGGCATGCTAAATTAATTAATTGCATGCGTGTTTTTTGGTATTAGACAACTTTGGGTAAGTGACTATTTTCAAGCTTTGCCAACCCACAACGCTTTAAAAAGTTATTCAATAATTGATAACCATATTCGCTCAAAATAGATTCAGGGTGAAATTGCACACCTTCAACATCAAGCGATTTATGGCGTACGCCCATAATTTCTTGCATACGACCATCAGCATGAGCTGTCCAAGCGGTGACCTCTAAACAATCAGGTAGGCTTGCCTTGTCAATCACCAAAGAATGATAGCGTGTGGCATTAAAAGAGTTTGGAATATCAGCAAAAACACCTTGATTGGTATGGTGTACAGATGATAGTCGCCCATGCATTGCCTCACCTGCACGCACCACCTGACCGCCAAACGCTTGTCCGATGGCTTGATGACCTAAACAGATGCCCAAAATTGGAATTTTTCCTGAGAGTTTATCTAAAATCTCAAGTGTTACGCCTGCTTCGTTTGGACTGCAAGGACCTGGACCCAAAACAATCGCTCGAGGTGCAAGCTTGATGATTTGATCCAAAGTGGTTTCATCATTTCGCCAAACGGTCATTTCTTGCTGTAGTTCTCCAAAATATTGAACAATATTATAAGTAAAACTACAATAATTATCAATCATCAGTATCATTTTAATAAATCCTTGATTTAAATAGATATTTTGATTTTAATCCTTTATCCATACTCGCTTGGCACTGGCTTTAAGCGAATGATGGTAATATTTGACTCATTAGCAGTTATTTTGTTCAAAGTAATAAGTCAGGTCGTGCCTGTTGGTTCGGTATTGTACCATTTTTTTGGCAGTGGTCAAATCAGTGTACTGATAATTAGTCAATTAAACTTGCCAGTCAGCAGTTTACCAAATGGTATTGGCAGGTTCATAGTGCATGATTTGGGTAATGTGATTGTTGGCATCAACCAAAACAACATTGGGCTTATGATTTTGGGCATCAATATCCTGCATCATCACATAATTCATAATAATCACAACATCGCCTGGTTGTACTTTACGAGCAGCTGCACCATTTAGGCACACCACGCCACTACCACGCTCGCCTGCGATGGTATAAGTTTCAAATCTCTCACCATTATTATTATTGACGATGCTGACTTTTTCATTCACTAAGATACCAGCAGCATCTAACAAATCCACATCAATGGTGATGCTACCCACATAATTTAGATTAGCTTCAGTAACAGTAGCACGGTGGATTTTACCACCCAAAAGTGTACGAATCATGGTTGTATTTTCCAAATTAATAATTATCATTAATGTTGATAGTAATTGGTGTCATCGGCTTGAGTTTTAAAGCGGCGATGAAACCACATCCACTGGGTTAAATCTTTTTGAATATTTTGCTCAATCAGTCGATTGATGCGTTCAGCATCGGCGGTTTCGTCATCGCTGGGATAATTTTTTAACGCAGCGCTTAGGCTGATGTGATAATGTGGACGGTGACCTTTTGCGATATAATCGGGCGTTTGTCTGAGCATATCCATCATGATGATGACAGGAGGATTGGCTTTATCACCCAGCTTAATAAGACGACGCTGAGCGGTAATCGTTGCTGCAGGCACACCAAAAAAGGTCGCCATCACGCCATGCTCAAGACCAAAATCTTGATCAGGCGAATACCAAATTATCCGACCTTGTTTGAGCCGAGTGATGAGTTTTTTCATATCACGATTTGAGATTTGCTCATCAAAGATACAGCGGCGTGCATTATAGATAAACCATTCAAGCAAAGGGTTGTTTTGTGGGCGATACACGCAGTCCGCCGCAAAAAACTGTGTACATAACCGACCGCCCAAATCAAGCGTCGTGCGATGTCCACCAAGTAAAATCACCGCTTTATTTTGTTTTTGGGCATCAATCAAATGCTGTAAACCAGAAATGCTAAAAGTGCGTTTAAAGACATTGGGGCGAAACCATGCGCATAAACTTTCAAAAATACCAATACCTTGATTAATAAATACTTGCCGTGCGATAGCCTTGTGTTTTGATTTTGGTTGATTTGGGAAGGTAAGCTGCAGGTTGGTTAGAGTGTCTTGAACTCGGCTTTTAGCTAAGTAATGTACCAAAATGCCAAGACGCTTGCCGATCCAAAACTGCCAACGCAGCGGTAGAAAAATCAGCGGTAAAATCAACGCAAAAGCCAGCCAAACTCCCCAATATTTGGGATGTAAAAACGCCCATTCAAACGATTTTGGCTCAGCTTGGCTACTTTGTTTATGAGTATCTGTCAAGCTTGGCATATGCTTAATGGATATGGCGTGTTTGGGTGTCTGCTTATGCTGATGATGGCAACTCATGGATCATATTCTTTATTAATGGTACTGTTTAAACCTGTATTTTAAAGTTTATTGGGTCATATTTTCAAGCTCATCCCATCGCTCAAGCTTCATCATCAAAAGCTCATCAATCTCTACCAATCGCTCACCAGCCTTCGTTGCTGCCGCCAAATCGGTATTAAACCATGAACCATCTTCAATCTTTTTGGCAAGCTGTGCCTGCTCTTGTTCAAGTGCAGCAATTTCATTAGGCAAATCTTCAAGTTCACGCTGCTCTTTATAGCTGAGTTTGCGTTTTTGGGCAACGCCTGATTGAGGTGGTTTGATTTGGATGGGTTCGGCGGGTTTTGTCGCCTTAGGTTTATTGTCTGTGGCGTGATGAGCCAGCCATCTTTCATGCTGTTGTACATAGTCTTCATAACCGCCAACATATTCCAAAACAATACCGTCGCTGTACTTATCAGTATCAAATACCCAAGTTTGGGTAACAACATTATCCATAAAAGCACGGTCATGGCTGATGAGTAATACTGTGCCTTTAAAATTGACCACAAAATCTTCTAAAAGCTCAAGTGTTGCCATATCCAAATCATTGGTAGGCTCATCTAGCACCAAAACATTGGCAGGTTTTAGCAATAATTTGGCCAATAAAACGCGTGCTTTTTCACCGCCTGATAGTGCTTTAACAGGTGTGCGAGCACGATTTGGCGTGAATAAAAAATCTTGCAAATAGCTTAAAATGTGCGTAGTTTTTCCACCAACATCGACATGGTCAGAGCCTTCTGAAACATTATCTGCGATAGATTTTTCAGGGTCTAGGTCGTCTTTGAGTTGGTCAAAAAAAGCAATATTTAGATTGGTGCCAAGCTTAACCGAACCTGATTGAATCGCTGAATCATCCAAACCCAAAATGCTTTTAATTAAGGTTGTTTTGCCAACGCCATTTTTGCCAATGATACCAACTTTATCACCACGAACAAGCAGCGTTGAAAAATCCTTAACTAAGGTTTTATTGTCGTATTCTAAAGTTAAGTGATTGACTTCACAAACAATTTTTCCAGATTTTTCGCTATTATTTTGGCTAATTTGGACAGTACCCAACACATCACGGCGTGCTTTTCGCTCTTCACGCATGGCTTTTAAGGCACGGACACGACCTTCATTACGGGTGCGGCGTGCTTTAATGCCTTGGCGAATCCAAACTTCTTCTTGGGCAAGCTTTTTATCAAATTCGGCAAATGATTTTTCTTCACTGGCAAGTTCAAGTGCTTTTAACTCTTGGTAGCGTGCATAGCCACCCACACCTTGCGTCACATCATAGCCAGAGAGTTGACCACGGTCAAGCTCGATGATATAAGTGGCAAGTGTATCAACAAACTTCCGATCATGTGAGATGAAAAGAACGGTTAATCGTTCATTTAATAAAAATTTTTCAAGCCAAGTGATGCTTTCAATATCTAAATGGTTGGTTGGCTCGTCTAAAAGTAGCACATCAGGATTTGTTACCAAAGCCTGTGCTAACAGAACACGGCGTTTACGACCCCCTGATAATGTTGATAAGCAAGCATCAGCATCAAGCCCCATGCTGTCAATCAATGCACGCGCACGCCGCTCCAAGTCCCAACCATTTAACTCATCGAGTGTTTGCTGAAGACCGCTCATGGCATCACAAGCTTCATTGTCGCCCATGGCACATTTTTCACTGGCTTGATGATAGTTTTTTAAGGCTTGGGCAACTTTGTCATCACCCTCCATCACCACATCAAGGACGCTGGCTGACTCATTTGGCACATCTTGTGCCAGCATGGCAATTTTTGTACCATCTTTGATGAGTATCTCACCATCATCAGCATGTATTTGACGCATAATCAGCTTAAATAAGGTGGATTTGCCTTCACCATTTCGACCAATCAAACAAACGCGTTCATTGGGTTTTAGGGTGAAATGAACGCCATCTAAAATCGGCGCTGTGCCAAAGGCTAAATGAATATTTTTTAAGTGAATTAAAGCCATAAGATGAAAAGCGATACAGTAAAATCAATGATAAAAAAGTGATGAAAGATTGTCAAAAACCAATAGACTAACTATCATATCAAATTTTAACCAAAAATTGTGCGTTATGTCGTAAAATAAGCCAAATTGGTCAAAGATTTACCCAAAAACCTTAATCCAAAACCTTAATACCCAATAAATGAGTTGATATTTTATGCCTGATGTCTTATTTACCAAAGATTTTACCTTAATTGATCTACAAACACGCATCAGCTTTTTGGAGGATACTTGTGATGAGCTTAGTAAAATTATTGCTCGCCAAGACCGTGATTTAAGAGATTTGCAAGATCAGTTAAAACTGATGTACCAACATATCCAAGCCAAGCAAGACGATGTAGGCATTGCTACATTTGATTTATTGGCTGATAGACCGCCACATTATTAAATCCGATTGATTTACCCAATATTGATTTACACAATCAAATATCAACCATCAAACAAATAAAAATAAACGCTAAAAATTGTAAGAAAATATATATATTTTACTTGTTTTGTGATTAAATTTCATTTAAGATACAAATGTGTAAGACTTTTGTACTGTTCTATAAAGAAGTATGGACAGTTTTACATATTGTAAGGACTGACTTTTTGGAGAAAGTGATGAGCTTAAAATTTGGATACAAAGCGCTGAGTTTGGCGGTATTTTCAACCCTAACCGCAACCGCAGCACAAGCAGCAGGCCTGGATCGCTCAGGGCAAGATGTGACTGCTTTTTTACAAGATGGCACTTATGCCGAAACCGTTTATACTTATATTGATGCCAATGTTACCGGTAAAGATACCGCAGGCAAAGATACAGGTGATATTGCCGAAGCTTATGATTTTTTCCGTTACGGTGTTAAAGCAGACATCAACGACACCTTTAGCATCGGTGTGCTATATGACGAGCCATTTGGTGCAGCGGTTCAATATGACGGTAATAGTAATTTTGTCACTGAAAGCGCTGATTCTGCTTATGCTGCCTTGGTTGCAGGCACACCTTTGGCGCTTAAACCCAGAGCTGAAATCGTAAAGACTGCTCAACAATACCAAAATGCTGGTAGTCTGATCAAGAAAGAAGAAATTGCCAGTATTGTCAAAAAAGAATTAACCGAAGCTGCCAAACTAGAAATCCGTGCCCAAAATCCAAGCTTACCTGCTGATCAAGTCAAGAAATCGGCCGAAAAAGCGGTTACTGACGAAGTTGTTGCAGATGCATTGACCAAAATCGTCGCTGTCGGCAATATTGCAAAAACTGCTGAAACTCACGAAGGTCAAGGTACCAACGTAGAGATTCGCACCAACAACCTAACCATGTTGGTCGGTGCCAAACTGGGTGCTAATAAAAATTTCCAAATCTATGGCGGTCCTGTGGCTCAAAGAGTTAAGGGCGAGGTTCATTTGCGTGGTCCTGCTTATCAAGTCATGACTGGCTATGATGCCAAAATTGCAACAGATACTCAATTAGGCTGGGCGGCAGGTTTGGCATTTTATAAACCCGAAATTGCCCTAAAAGCCGCTTTGACCTATCGCTCTGAGATTGAGCATGACTCTGAAATTGCCGAAACCATTCCTGTGACTGGCTATGTGGGCAAAAAGGACTTTAAAGTTACTTTGCCTGACTCATGGAACTTAGATTTTCAAACTGGTGTGAATCCAACAACGCTATTAACTACCAAAGTACGCTATGTACCATGGTCTGATTTTGACATTCGCCCAACACAGTATACAGAAACCACAAAACTTCGTTATCCACAGGGTTTACCAATCATCAGCTATGACAAAGACCAATGGTCGGCTGAAGTTGGTTTGGGTAAGCGTGTTAGCGATCGTTTGGCTGTTTCAGGTGCGGTAGGTTGGGATAGTGGTGCAGGCAACCCTGCAAGTAGCTTAGGTCCTATCAAAGGCTATTATTCATTGGGCTTAGGTGCGCGTTATAATGTTACACCTGAATGGTCGCTGTCTTTGGGTGGTAAATACTTTAAATTTGGAGATGCTCAAGCACAGCTACCAACCAAAGATAAAGTAGGTAACTTTGATAGTAATGATGGCTATGCTGTGGGCGTCAAGCTTGCTTATCACGCCAAGTAATCTCATGCTAAATCATACAAAAATGTCCTAAATATAAAAATAGCTTGAATTTTCAAGCTATTTTTATTAGTTGGTTAAAAAATTAACGAATCTCAACCGTCGCACCATTTTCGATGACAGCGACCAATTCTAGCACATCCCAATTGGTCAGGCGAATGCAGCCCAGCGACGATTGACGACTAATGCCCTCTGGTATGGGCGAACCATGAATACCATAGCTGGGTTTATTTAATCCCATCCAAACCACACCGACAGGACTGTTTGGTCCTGGTGGTAAATAATAGACTTTGTTGTCTTCATCATCACGATTGACGGTGGCCTTATAAGTTGGCATTTTAACTTTATTGATGATTTTGTACTTACCGCCTGGTGTTGTACTTGCCTCACCGCCAACCGTTGTTGGGTAAGTGGCGACAAGCTGGTCTTCATGATAAGCATATAAAATCTTATCTTTACGATCAGCAACCACACGAGTAACAACGCCTTCAAATGGCTTGCCAGTATTAATAACCGTAATGCTTTCGCCAGCAACAAAGCGTTTATTTGGGTTGAGTTTTTTTAGGTATGCCACATCCATATGAAACCTTTCACCAAGCATCTCTTGAATACTTTCATAGCCTAAAGCTTTTAACTTTGAACGAGATTCTGCATCATTGGGTAGGGTTTTATAAGGACCTTTAGCATCAGCTTCGGTAATGGTATAACTGACCAAAACAGGTTGATTGGTCGCAATATTTTGGTTTAACGCATCCCAAGTAGCTTGGTTCATTTTACCCGTTGGCTCAAGCCCCTTGATTTTTTGAAAATTCATTAATGCTTTTTTTGAATTCATGCCCCAACCACCATCAATAGGGCCAGGGGAGGCGTGATTCCAGTCAAGCAATACTTGCATTTTTACGGTCATGGCAGTATTGACTTTCATGTCTTGTGTCCATAGCGACTCATTGACACGACGAGCGTATTCGTCCAAATTGTGTATTGTTGTACGCTTACCCCCTTGCTCGATACTGTTAATGACAGTATCATCGGTTTGGGTTGGGACGATGACCTCGCCTGAGATAATATCGCCATCAGTATTGGCATGGGCAATGCCGATGCTTAGTAAGCTTATCATTACTAAGCTTAAAGGCTTAATTAATGTCATAATAAATCCTAAAAAAAATATACGCTATTATATCACGACCAAAAACTCACCACAATTTTAAACATGATAGATAATCAGGGTTAAAATTTCTAAGCCAAATGATTGATTGATTTTAAGGCTGTCATTCGCTGACATAAGTCAGCATTGTATCTGCTTTTATACAGATATACCCCCAAGTTTTGTCGTTGTCATCAAGACATGGCATGATATTTAGAATTTAAATTTATGAACTTAAATTAATTTTATCTTTAAGAAGAAATTCCATCAGTGCTTTTTGGGCGTGCAGTCGGTTTTCGGCTTCATCCCAAACCACAGAACGGGGATCGTTTAACAGATCAAAGCTGATTTCTTCGCCACGATGGGCAGGCAAGCAGTGCATGAACAAAACATCAGGATCAGCCTTATCAAGCATGGCAGGGCTAACCTGATAAGGAGCAAATCGGCGTGCACGCGTCATTTGTTCAGATTCTTGACCCATACTCGCCCATACATCAGTTGTAATCAGATGTGCCCCTTTGGCAGCCTCTTGAGGGTCTTCAACATAAGTGACGCAGTGGCTATATTCTTCGATGAGCTTAGGATTCGGCTCAAATCCATATGGTGCTGTCACACGCAACTGAAAGCCGAATTGATGAGCTGCCAAAATATAAGAGGCACACATATTATTACCATCACCGACCCAAGTGACAGTTTTGCCTTTGATGCTGCCTCGATGTTCATGAAAGGTCTGCATATCAGCAAGCAACTGGCACGGATGAAAATCATCAGTCAACGCATTAATCACAGGTACAGACGAATGCTTGCAAAATAAATCCAGCTTGTCATGCTCAAAAGTGCGAATCATGATGATATCAACCATACTTGAAATCACCTTGGCGGAGTCTTCGATAGGCTCGCCTCGACCAAGCTGTGTATCTTTTGGCGATAAAAAGATGGCATGACCACCAAATTGACCCATACCAGCCTCAAAAGAGATGCGTGTGCGAGTTGAGGATTTTTCAAAAATCATGCCAAGCGTACGCCCCACAAACGGACGATAAATCTCGCCACACTGCTGCATTTGACGCAGCTTGCTTGCACGACTGATGATAGCCTCAAGCTCGGCAGGCGTCATATCTAAAAGATTACGAAAATGGCGTACGCTCATGATAAAATATTCCTTTAACAATCAGGGCAAATTTGTAGTATAGCATGGATATGGGGCTTGGCTATCATTTAACGATAATTTGTTTTTTAAGTGATATGGGTTGTTATGTTTAAGAAATTTGCCAAATGATCGTAACTCACTGAAAATTAATTATTTATTTTGATTTGGCAAATATTTTATGTAAACAAGCGTATATTTTTACAACTCGTTACATTTATTTGTGATAAAATTATTGAGATTCAAAATTTACCAAAAGGATATGCCATGGGTTTTATCCATGCTAAGCCAATGATGACTAGGAGTAATTTATGGGAATTTATTTAACGGCAACCGGTCTTTATAAACCTGCTTATCAAATTAGCAATGATGAGTTGGTGGCTGCATTTAATACTTATGTTGATAATTATAATGCCGAACACGCTAAGGCAATCGCAGCAGGTGATAAGGTGGCCCTTCAGCACTCATCAAGCGAATTCATCGAAAAGGCATCTGGTATCAAATCTCGTTATGTGATTGATAAAAAAGGAATTTTAGATCCCAAAATCATGGCGCCTATTTTTCCTGCTCGCAAACTTGGCGAGGAGTTGTCAGTGATGGCAGAGATGGGTTTAGCAGCACTCAAAGATGCTTTGGATCGTGCCAAGCTGACGGCTGATGACCTAGATGGTATTATTTGTGCATCATCAAATTTCCAGCGTTGCTATCCTGCCATCGCCATCGAGATTCAACATGCCATCGGTATGCAGCATGGCTTTGCTTATGATATGAATGTGGCTTGTAGTGCGGCGACTTTTGGCATTGCCCAAGCGGTAGGCAGCATCAAAGCAGGGCTTGGCAAAAAAATCGCTGTGCTAAATGTTGAAATTACCTCAGCGCATCTTAATTGGCGTAATCGTGATAGCCACTTTATTTTTGGTGATGTGGCGGCTGCGACGATTGTTGAGGAGTTGTCAACCCCAAAAGGTTATGAAATTCTTGACAGTAAGCTATACACACAATTTTCTGCCAATATTAAAAATGAGTACGGTTTTATGGATCGTAGCGAGTTTTTGGCAGCAGATACACAAATGTATGCAGACATCAAAGAGCCAGTTACTGATAAGCTTTTCTTACAAGAAGGGCGTAAGGTATTCCGTGAAGTTTGCCCCAAAGTTTCAGAAATCATTACCATACATTTGACCGAAAATAACTTATCAGCCGATCAAATTAAGCGTATGTGGCTACATCAAGCCAATATTAATATGATTGATTTGATTTTGCGTACGGTCGTTGGAAAAGATGCGGATAAATCCATTGCACCTGTTGTCATTGCAGAATATGGCAATACCAGTTCAGCAAGCCCTGTGGTAGCGTTCCATGAGACTCAAGACGGTGTTGAAAGCGAAGATCTATGCGTAATGTGTTCTTTTGGTGCTGGTTATTCAATTGGATCGGTATTACTCAAAAAAGTATAAAATTATAATTAATTATTAAGTTAAGATATATTAATTAACAAGACCAATCAAAAGCGTCTATTTAATCAGATGCTTTTGAAATTTTATCCATAAATTCAGTCCAAACCTACAAAACCTATCAATGGCAATTAACTCACCTACAAAGGCAATGCCTTACGATAGTCGCTTCAGGTAGCTGAGTGGTTTGGTGATTACCAGCACAAACGATAATTAAGTTTTACTAATATACTATTTTGTTAAAAGATTTGTTGCTTCGTCAATCAAGCAATCAAAAAACATTTGTACAGACAAAAGGCATGGCGATCATGTCTTTTTTATTTTGGGCTTTTGGTTTACAATAGCTCGATGATAAGAATTTATTTTAATTGAGTAATTTATGAAAATTTATTTGGCAAGAAACCAAGTGCAGGCAGGACCGTATACACTCGAAGAGCTTAATACCATGTTAGCATCTGGTGAGGTACGGCTTGATGATTTGATTTGGCACTCACCAATGACCACTTGGCAACGCTTGGGCGACTTAACCCAAAATCAATCCTATTATCAGCCCAATAGTACGCTACCACCTAAACCAGCAACTTTGGCTGAGATTCAGCACAAAACCAAAACAAGAGGATTTGGTGATAATGTAGATTTTCACTCTGATCGCACCCAATCTACCGATAAACCTAAGCGTATCAGTGTAGATGAGCTGTATGGTAAAAAACCCGTTCAGCCGTCTGATGATACAAATGATCAGTCGTCCAGTCGAACATCTGATGTGGCGATTAGTCAGAATACGCAGGCAGTTTTGGCAACCATTGGTTCAAGATTTATGGCGGTGATGATTAACTTTGTGCTATTTATGTTGGCACTGATGCCTTTTTTACAGCAGTTTATGGCACTAAACCCTGATCCAGTTCTACTAAATACAGGCGATTTTGAGACACGCATGGCTTATGCCCAAGAATTGGCAACGCAGATACCTGCACAAACGATGACACTATCAAGCATTTTGATTGTTGCCTATTTAATCATTCAGCTTATCTTAATTATAGTCCGAGCACAGTCATTTGGTAAACTGGTCGCAGGCATTCGTACTGTAGATACAAAAACTTTAGAAAAACCAAATTTTTTCAAGCGATTTGTCTTGCGTGTTGTCGTGCTATTTTTTATCTATCAGTTGGCAAGTGCTTTGCCAATCGCCATTAATATGGCGCTGATTTTATTGATGATTAATTATATCATGGCAGCACGCAGCCCAATTAAACAAGGTTGGCATGACAAATTGGCAGGTACTATTGTTGTGAAGGCATCTGAGGTAAAATTTAAGAAAAAATCAGATAAGTGAGAAAATCATGACGCCAGAACAACAAGCCATTCTTGAGCGAGTACAGCTGCCCAATGACTGGAAGCAGGCGCTTGCACCTGCCTTGATTAGCGAAAATATGGATAAATTGCGTGATTTTTTAAAGATGCAATATCATCAACAAAAAAATATTTATCCCCCAAAAAATCAAATATTTAACGCATTTCATTTAACGCCATTATCTCAAGTTAAAGTGGTCATTTTAGGCCAAGACCCCTATCATGGCATAGGTCAGGCCATGGGGTTGTCTTTTTCGGTACCTAAACTTATCCCAAAACCGCCCAGCCTTCAAAATATCTTAAAAGAGCTATCAAATGATTTGGGCGTGCCCATCAGTCGTCATGGCGATCTTAGCTTTTGGGCTAAGCAAGGCGTATTACTGCTGAATGCCACCTTGACCGTTGAAGCAGGTCTTGCTGGCAGTCATCAAAAACAAGGTTGGGAGGAGTTCACTGATGCCGTCATTGAAGCCATTAATAATTATACCGACCAGACGGTTTTTATATTATGGGGCAGCTATGCAAAACATAAAGGTCGATTTATTGATACATCAAAACACTTGGTGCTAACCGCAAGCCATCCTTCACCTTTGGCGGCAAATCGTGGGGGATTTTTTGGCACTCGACCATTTTCACGCACAAACGAGTATTTGCAACGCCATGGCAAAACACCGATCAATTGGGCTTTGCCTCAATAGTTGCCAAATATGATAGTGCCATTTCATTACATTAATAATTCTAATATCAGTTATGATCAGTATCACTTTTGGTCGATGCGTGATGTTGAGATGATGAATCGTGCTTTGGAGATTGCCAAACAAGGTGCTAAGTTTGGTGAAATTCCTGTCGGTGCAGTGGTTGTATACGAGGGTAGGATCTTAGGTGAAGGCTATAATTGCCCAATCACTACCCAAGATCCGACAGCACACGCTGAAATTGTGGCAGTACGGCGGGCGTGTGAGACGCTAAATAACTATCGCCTACCAAAAGGCTGTATACTTTATGTAACGCTAGAGCCTTGCACGATGTGCTTTGGTGCGCTGATTCATGCTCGCATAAGCCGTGTTGTGTTTGGTGCATTTGAACCGAAAGCTGGCGTTGTTGTAAGTCAGCTAAAATTACCAGAACAGGTGTTTTATAACCATCACTTAAGTGTTTATGGCGGACTTTTGGCAGATAAAAGTAGTGCCTTATTGAGTGGTTTTTTTAGGCAGCGACGCCAAGAAAAAAGAGCATTAAAAACCCAAGCCTAATAATTTAACATACCTTACCATATCTATGAAAAAACACAATTTTATGACTGATTTACAGATAAATTCAGATAAACCAATCATTATCACCATTGATGGCCCAAGCGGTGCGGGTAAAGGTACGCTGGCTTATCGGCTGGCAGAGCATTTTGGTTTTGAGCTATTAGATAGCGGTGCGTTGTATCGTATTGTTGGGCTGATGGCTTATCAAGCAAGATTACTTGATAACACCCCTGATGAGCTTGCCTTATCTGATTTGGTGCAGTCGCTTCATTTAAGTTTTTGCCCAAACGCTAAAACACGAGCCATTGATATTTATGTTGATAAAAAGCCATTGCGTGATGATATCCGTAATGAAACTGTCGGCGGCTATGCTTCTATTGTTGCAGCATTTCCAAAAGTACGCTCAGCACTGCTTGACTTACAAAGAAATATCGCAGATAACAAGCTTGGCTTGGTGGCAGATGGGCGAGATATGGGTACGGTGATTTTTCCTCATGCCCATGCAAAAATTTATCTCACTGCAAGCGCTCAGGCTCGTGCCAAAAGGCGTGTTACTCAATTAACTCAAGCAGGAAAACAGGCAAATTTTGATGATATATTGGCGGATATCATCGCACGAGATGAGCGAGATGAAAACCGATCAGTTGCCCCAAGTCGTCCTGCCGATGATGCGTTATTGATTGATAGTTCAGATAAGTCAGCCGATTTGGTTTTTGAAGAAGCAATGCAGTTTATAGAACAAAAATTATCTGAATGATGATACGCTGACTAAAAATAACTTTATTAATTAAGACTTTGCCATTTAAGTTTGTCATTTAAGAGATAAAACATAAAAAATACTATCTATTGGGATTATAATCTGCTATAATTAACAGGTTTAATATATTTTTGTGTTGTCATTAAGTTTAAAACCAGCATTTCTTAATGACTATACATCACTTGAACCGTACTGTGCTGGACAGGCTACGGCTAATTTTTAAGGTAAATATAATGGTATCATTTGCTGAACTGTTTGAAGCAAGCCAATCAGAACAAGGTCTTAACATTGAGCGTGGCTCAGTGATTTCAGGAACAGTCGTTGCTATTGACAGCGATTGGATTACAGTTGATACAGGTCTTAAATCTGAAGGTATCGTTGCTCGTGAAGAGTTCTTAAACGAAGCTGGCGAGCTTGAAGTGGCAGTAGGCGACAGCATTGATGTTGTAGTTGAAGCTGTAGATAACGGCATGGGTCAAACTGTGCTTTCACGCGAAAAAGCGAAGCGTGAAGAAAGCTGGCGTGCGCTTGAACAACTACACGAAAATGATGAAATCGTTAAAGGCGTTATTTCATCTAAAGTTAAAGGCGGTTTCACTGTTGAGATCGGTTCAGTGCGTGCATTCCTTCCAGGGTCATTGGTAGATGTTCGCCCAGTTCGTGAAACGACACACCTAGAAGGTAAAGAGCTTGAATTTAAAGTCATTAAAATTGATAAACAACGCAACAATATCGTTGTATCACGCCGTGCTGTTATGGAAGCTGAAAATTCAGCAGAGCGTGATGAGCTACTAGCCAAGCTAGAAGAGGGCATGGAAGTAGAAGGTATCGTTAAGAATCTAACTGAATATGGTGCATTTGTTGATTTAGGCGGTATTGATGGTCTATTGCACATCACCGATATGGCGTGGAAGCGTATCAAGCACCCATCAGAAGCGGTAGAAGTTGGTCAAGACCTTAAAGTAAAAGTTCTTAAATTTGACCGTGAGCGTAACCGTGTTAGCTTGGGTCTAAAACAATTGGGTGCTGACCCATGGACTGAAGTTGAGCAAACTTATCCAGTGGGTACCATCACCAAAGCACGTGTAACCAACCTAACTGATTATGGCTGCTTTGCTGAAATCGCTGAAGGTATTGAAGGTTTGGTGCATGTCTCTGAAATGGATCATACGAACAAAAATATTCACCCATCAAAAGTTGTTCAAGTGGGCGATGAGGTGAATGTGATGGTTCTTGAGATTGATGGTGAGCGTCGCCGTATTAGCCTTGGTATCAAACAAACCATGCCAAATCCATGGGCTGAGTTTGATAAAAACCATGAAAAAGGTCAAAAAATCAGCGGTACCATCAAATCAATCACTGACTTTGGTCTGTTTATTGGCCTAGAAGGTGGTATTGATGGTTTGGTACACCTATCTGATATTTCATGGACTGAGTCTGGTGAGGAAGCCATCCGCAATTACTCAAAAGGTGATACCGTTGAGGCGGTCGTATTGTCTGTTGATGCAGAAGCAAACCGTATCAGCCTAGGCATTAAGCAGCTAAACTCTGATCCATTTAATGAATACTTGCTATCAAATGATCGTGGTGCTATCGTTAAAGGTACAGTAAAAGAAGTAGATGCTAAAGGTGCGGTGATTACTTTGGCCGATGAAGTTGAAGGTTATTTGCGTGTTGCAGATATTGCTCGTGAGCGTACCGAAGATGCCTCTAAAGTCTTGAGCGTTGGCGATGAAGTAGAAGCTAAAATTGTCGGCGTTGACCGTAAATCTCGCAATATTAGCCTATCAATCAAGGCAAAAGATGAAGCTGATGAGCGTCAAGCCATTAAAGAGCTTTCTAATACAGCAGCTGAAACACAGCCAAAAACACTTGGCGATATTTTCGGTGAGCAGCTTAAAGGTTGATTGTCCTGAATATGATTAAGCCTATTAAAAAGAGCGGTGTTGGTCATCGCTCTTTTTATTGCAGTAAATTGATTCAATATCATTTTTAACGGTTTGAATGTATTTTGAATGTGTGACATTTTAACAAAAAAATTATTTTCTTTTTTTGTGTTTTAAGTTATTATTTCCAGCTTTTTTGATAAAAAGCTTGATTTGTGATTGAGGTAGGTCGTATGCAAGCGGTAATAAATAAATCTAATTTGATTGCAAATTTGGCATCAGTCTGTGAAGAGTTAGAAGAAGATGTTGTTGATGAAGCAGTACGCCTAATGATTGCGATGATGGTTAATGAGTTGGTGTATGATGGGCGTATTGAAGTTAGAGGTTTTGGTAGCTTTTGTTTACATCACCGTTCTGCACGCATTGCTCGTAACCCACGCACAGGCGAGAGTGTCTCTGTTAAGGCCAAAGCCACTCCTTACTTTAAGCCTGGTAAGGCACTGCGTGAATCGGTGAATTTGGTTAATGACTGACTAAACAAAGGGTTAATTATGCATATTATTTTAATCATCCTATTGGTGCTGGCATTTGCTTATTCTTTGGCACTTGTCGTTCTCAATAATCAAGCAATCGCTGTTAATTTATTATTTTCAAGTGTTGCAAATATGAGCTTGGGTTTAGTTTTAGTTGCAACAATTTTTTTAGGCATTTTGATTGGGATTTTGCTTGCACTGTTATTATTTCGTGTTTTTCAAAATAAGTGGGAAATCAGTCGTCTCAAAAAAGAAAAAGCATCCATTCAAGCCAAGCTTGGTGAAGCCAATCTTCAACTGGCACAACAAGCTGAAGAAATTCGCAGATTAGAACTTGAGTATCAGACAAATAAGCCAACCTTGGCTGATGCTACTGTACAAAAAGTTACCAATGATGGCTATCATCATCCAAATTTATAACTCAATGCCTGATGAATGATGGCTGTTGTTCTCAATTGCGAACGCCATTAAAATATGCTATGATTGCCGTCATAATTCAATAAAAAGCCACCATCTACGGCTTTTTATGATTGGTCACAAGGATATTTTATGGCGATTACCTCACCCATCATTGTAGCTGTTGATAAGCATAATTTAAACGATGCACTATCCTTGGCGGACAGCTTAGACCCAGCACTGTGCCGCCTAAAAGTGGGTAAAGAGTTATTTACTGTATGTGGTATCCAAATCATTCAGGCATTTCACGAGCGTGGCTTTGAGGTCTTTTTAGATTTAAAATTCCACGATATCCCAAATACCACAGCACAAGCAGTACTTTCGGCAGCTGATATGGGTGTATGGATGACCAATATCCATGCCATGGTTGGCACTGATACGATGCGTTTGTGTAAGAGCCGCTTACAAGATGGGGGCTATGATACATTGTTGATTGCGGTCACTGTGCTAACTTCTATGACGCAAGCTAATTTATCCGAGCTTGGTATTCAGCGTTCGGTGAGTGAGCAGGTACGCCATTTGGCAGGATTGACTCATGATTCAGGATTAGACGGCGTTGTTTGCTCAGCTCAAGAAGCACAGCTTCTGAAACAAAAATTTGGCAAACAGTTTAGACTAATTACGCCCGGCATTCGCTTGGTCGAGGATGCTAAAGATGATCAAGCTCGCATTTGCACACCAGCTCAAGCACTACAAAATGGCTCGGATTATTTGGTCATAGGGCGTTCAATTACAAATGCATCCAATCCTAATGATAAGCTTCATACAATCTTAGCTGGTATTTGATTTTACTAACATGATTAAGCCCTGTTACCAAACAGGGCTTAATTTATGGTAATGAATAAGTCTTTTTATTGATAGCGTGTTGGATCGGCAATCTTAGCATCCATAAAGCCTTGTTTACGCAGATGGCAGCTGTCGCAGTGACCACACGCACGGCCCAACGCATCGGCTTGATAGCATGAAACGGTCATTGAGTAGTCCACACCCAATGAGATACCAAGCGTTAAGGTACCGGCTTTTGATAAATTTTGTAATGGTGCAATAATGGATAGGTGGTTGCCTTGCCTACCTGAAACGGTAGCAAGGTTTGCCATAGTTTCAAAGGCAGCGATATAGTCAGGGCGACAGTCAGGATATCCTGAATAATCTACCGAACTTACGCCAATGATGATGGCGGATGCTTGCGTCACTTCAGCAACTGCCAACGCATAAGATAAAAAGATGGTGTTGCGTGCAGGTACATAAGTAATCGGTGCGACCTGATCAGCATCGCTGTAGGTGACAGACTCATCGTGATTTGGCACCGATAGATTCATATCGGTCAATGCCGAGCCACCAAGTTTTGCGATATCAATATCAATGACATGATGTCTAACACTAAGCTTTTTGGCGATATTTTGAGCGGCATGAAGTTCACTTGAATGGCGTTGGCCATAGCAAAAGCTGACCGCAGTGACAGTTTTAAATTGTGATTTTGCCCAGTACAGGCAGGTGGTCGAATCCAAACCGCCTGAAAATAATACAACGGCATTTTGGTTATTATTCATATGACATTTCATTGGATAAAGTTTCAAGAAAGATACTCCAAATTATGACATATTTCAACTATTTTTTAGGTAAATTCCTTTCATTAATACAAACACTGCCAAAGCATGATAAAATAAGTAGCCATAATCGATATAAATTTGCTGTACCGAGGAATGAATGGAAGTTGAGATTATCAAAATTATTCTAGCCTTTATCGTGCTGATTAACCCATCGGCAGCTTTGGCAATGTTCGTTAATTTTACGCATGGATACAGTTATGAGGATAAACGCCGTGTTGCACGGATTGCCAGTGCAACAGTGTTTATTGCGATTGCATTTTTTTCATTATTTGGTGAGATCATGTTGCGTGGTTTGGGCATCTCGTTGGGGTCGTTTCGAGTTGCAGGCGGTATCTTGCTATTTTTGATTGCACTTGGCATGATGAATGATGGTAATAATCCTGTCAAACCCAATGAAGATGAGCTGGAATTATCCCAGCCCAAGGCAAAAGATCCAAGCTCTTTGACTGGCATTGCCGTGGTGCCTCTGGCGATACCAATGATGGTTGGGCCTGGCGGTATTTCCACTGTCATTATCTACTCATCTCAAGTAAGTGGTATTGTGGGAATGTCGCTCATCATTGTTGCAGGTTTATGCATCAGTATTTTATGCTATTTGTCTTTAATGGCAGCAGGGCAGATTAGTAAATTGCTTGGCGATACTGGCTTAAATATCATCAATCGTATTATGGGGATTATTTTAGCAGCTGTGGCGATAGAAATCGTTGTGGCAGGTCTAAGAACCATTTTTCCAAATTTATTATAATCAGCCCAAATAATTAAAACCAAAAATATCTTTAATCTTCTTCTTGGATGGGCGTGTTTAGCCGATCACGGTTTGGCGATAGTTTCGCCAATAGCTTAGATGACACGGGCAAAATGCCCCCATCCATCAGATCAGCCAATATTTCGGCACAAAAAGGGGCAAAGCTAAAGCCTTTAGATCCCATGCCGTACAGACAAAAAATATGGTCACTATCGGAAATTTTGCCGACCAAAGGGTGATAATCTGGCGTTTGGGCACGAATCCCAACACGACCTTCAAAATGAGTATCTTTAGAGATATTTAAAGACTGGCAATAGTTGGGCAAAGCTTGGCTAAATTTTTGAAAGTTACTAAGATGCTCATCATCGCTTAGCTTTGTTTCTGTATTATTGCGAATAAAGCTTGCGCCAAATAGTAAGGATTTTGATTGGCTCTTAGAGTCAAAAAACTCGGTGCTATAACCGTCGTATTTGATGGCGTTGGTCGCTTGAGTTGGCTTTTTTGGATCATCGCTGTTGGTAAGAGCAAGCCAAGTAACTTGACCACGAATTTTTCGGCAATTAAACAGCCGATTATCAATGAAATGGCTGGCAAATCCTGCAGCGATCACGACTTGATCAAAGCTGAAATTTTGATGACTTTGCCCATCAAAAGCTGTCAATACCACCCTATTTTCTTGCTCTTGAAGGCGTACGACCTTAAAAGGGTGATGTATAAAATGCTTTTTTAGTAACTTGGCAATGTTAATCGGGTATAAAATACCGCCCATGGGAATGTGTGCAACGATATCTGTTTGTCGCAGATCTTGGCCAAGTGCAGAACTGTCTTTTTGTGGATAGTGGGTACTGATTAACGACTTTGGATATTCATCAATCAGTGCTTGTCTTTTTTTGGCAGTTTTTTGACTGGGTAATAAAAAATCAAGAACGCCAATCTGATCAAATATTTGTGAGTACAAATTCATTGCTTTATAATGGCGATATGAATACAAAAAACTGACCGTAGGCAGGTGATTGGAGGCATTATCCAGCAGGGTTAATTTGGGTGAAAATAATGCACACGGATTGCCTGAAGCACCTGCCATAATATCATCAGGCTCAAACAAATGCACCTCATGCCCACGGTGGCTCAAGGCAGCAGCGGTGCTTACGCCGCTGATACCGCCGCCGATAATTGCGATTTTTTTGGGCTTAAAACCTATCTGATAATGGCTTAAGTTAGGCTGATTTGGCATTGGTGCTGTGCATAACATTTGTCTTTTTCGCCCAAAGCCTGCTGACTTAACCATGTCAAACCCTGCATCAATCAAGCCACGGCGTACAAATCCTGCTGCAGTAAAGGTTGCAACTGTGGTCTTGCGATGTGAAAGCTGTGCCATCGCCTTAAATAGTGCATCGCTCCACATATCTGGATTTTTGGCAGGGGTAAAACCATCCAAGAACCAAGCATCAATGCGTATGCTATGCTCATGTTGATTATTGGCAATTTCATGAAGGGTATCTAAAGCCTCACCAAACCATAAATCCAAAGTAATCTTTTCGCTCAGATGCAGTCGATGGCATCCTGCCAAAGGCAGTGGATAAACCTGAATCAACGCATCTACCCAATCGCCAAAACTGTCGTCAGTACGCCATGCAGATAATGCTTGTGCAAAATCATCATAACCAAGCGGATATTTTTCGGTACTAATAAAGTGTAATCGAGTAGATTTTGGGGCTATTTTTTGCCAAAGCTGGCAAACTGCCAAAAAGTTTAATCCTGTACCAAATCCAGTTTCGGCAATCACAAAACGCTCGTTTTTGGTTAACTGACCAAATCGTTCGGTTAACCGATTACCATGAATAAACACATGGTAAGTCTCGCTTAAACCGCCAGCTTGTGAAAAATAGATATCATCAAAATGCCGTGATGTGGGGATAAGACAACCATTGTGATCTTCTTTCCATACGATATCAGCGGTTTTTAGCGTGTCTGTCATGAGTTGCCTCATACTACTTAGGAAGAACTTGGATAAAAGGCCTAACATCGACATGATGATACACGCCTGCGATAATATAAGGATCTGCTTCTGCCCAAGCTTTGGCGGCATGAATATCCTCAAATTCAGCCACCACCACGCTACCACTCATGGCAGACTCTCCATGTGCGATCGGCGTGGGACCAGCAAGAATGAGCCGATTGTGCGCCATCAGCGTATTTAAGCGTTCAAGATGTGCAGGTCTGGCTTTGGTACGTTGATCTAGGCTGTCAGCGACATCGTGACCAATAATGACAAATAACGGCATGTTTTCTCCTTGGACGAATCAGTGATTAAATATGGGGATACGGCGTTCATTTAGCGCCACTTTCCAAGCATCATCGTGTATCTGCTCACCAACAAGCATCGCTATAATGCCAAATTGATGGCTAGCTAATCGTTCTACTTTACGCACTATGCCACGATCAGGTACGGTATCGGTATTGATAATTAAATAAATTTGTGCCGATAAGTGCAAAGCGTCTGCAAGTAGCATCTTTATTTGTGCGTGTGTATCAATCACGCCAAAATCTTTTATGGCATTGATTGGAATTGGATGATGATAGTAAGGCTTTTCAAGTGCAGCAATAACTAATCGATCGCTTAATACAATAGGTGCAATCGTTGTAGGCTTAGGCGACTGATAGTCATCTGCATTAATGATGGTTTGACGATAAAAATTCATCAAATTGGCATAATAGGGTGCTTTGGTATCAATACGAAACTGTTGGCGTGCTTTGATACGACTATATAAATATGCTGCCAAACGAGGCAAAATCGCATAGATGATAACGCTTGTCATCGCCAATATGGCAAATTGTGCAGGTGTCTGACTTGACGCACTGGGCAACACAATCCCCAACTGACTGGGAATATAGCCGATGATCGTTATCAAACGATCAAAATGATGATCGGTCAGCAGTGTCGATTCCCAGTGAAAACTGTAGCTTTTGAATAAAAATAAGCCCAGCATACCCAAAATGCTACCCATTAAGCCAAATAGCCAAGCGCCGTGTAAGATACTGGCAATCTGCCATCGCTTGATGGGTTTGATTGTATCATTTAAGACGCTAAAATAAACTTTTTGGATGTTTTTATCACAAGCACTTAGCTTCTCAATCAGCTTATTTTTAAGGGCGATATGTTCCACGACGCTGCTAAGCATCGATGGGCGGTGCGAAAATGCAAGTGATATCAGCCACCAAACCAAAGAAAGCGTATGCCAACCTAATAACGCTACCATCAAATAAAAAAAGTTAATCGCTTGAGTGCCAAGCAGACTTGCAACGCCAATGAGAGCGAAGATAAAATAAAGCAGATAAATCAGTCTGATGACACTTAAGATACCATGCTGTGTGTCTGATAATATCTGCATAATGCGTGCATCGCTGTCAATTTTTTGAGCTCGGATAAATAGCTTATCAAATGCTGTGCCATTTTCCAACTTAACAGCCTCGGTGATGATTTTTGGATCTTGGGTAAAAATATAATTTTGAGCTTCAAGCCGTCTGATTACTTCTAAATGCTGATGTGCTTTTTTAGTCTTGGTTGTCATGTTGCACTCTCATGAGCGTCAGGGCTGTAGTTCACTAAGCTTAGCATTTAGCTTGTCAAGCTTATTTTGTAGGTCTGCATCAGCTTTGAGTGTTAATTGTTTATTAAGTTTTTTAATTTGGGTACGCAGCTTGGCCGCAGCAATTGCATTTTTGGCATGGATTTCATCAATTTCAGTATTTTGGCGTTGGTTAAGTACATTCACCATGGCAGATTCAATGGTACTCACAACCGGCTTTGTGCCTTGTTCGATGGTCATGGCAACTCGGTCAAGATGCTGATGATAACGGCGACGCAGATGATTTTGTTCTGTGATTCTGTCAGCATCACTTAATTGACGCAAGTGCGGTATGACATCAATACAATCTACAGGGCAGGGGGCTAAGCATAGCTCACAGCCAGTACACAGATCGGTAATGATGCTGTGCATATGTTTGGCGGTACCGACGATGGCATCAACAGGGCAGGCGGGTATGCACTTGGTGCAACCAATACAGTCCGCTTCTTGGATGATGGCCCGTACTTCTTTGGGTCGGTTGGTTAGTGGATCGATTTGCCATTGGCTTGGGGTAGCAGGCTTGGTAGGCTTGTTTAGTATATTTGCAATGGTATCGGTTACGGATTGACCGCCTGGTACACATAAATTAATTGCTTCACCGTGCATGACAATGCCATAAGCATAAGGCAGGCAGCCATCATGATGACCGCATAAGCCGCATTGAGTTTGCGGTAAAGCAGCATCAATAGCGGCAATGCTCTGACGATCAGCATTGCTTAAGCTTTGTAAGTTTAATGGCTGAAATAAGATGGGTAAATTGTCTAAGCGTTCTGTCGTGTATGTAATCATGATATCTTATTAGTTAGGCAGTGACCACCGCTTGAATCAGTGAGCATGCGATGGTACCTTGATTTGGAATGGGTGGCAGCTGATCAATATCAAAAAATTGGGCATCGACAAGTTCATTACGCTGAATGTTGATTTGACCTTCTTTATAATTGGCGATAAAGCCAACCATCAGATTACTTGGATGGGGCCAAGGCTGACTATCAAAATATCGAATATCATCAATCAATAGTCCCACTTCTTCATATACTTCACGATGAACTGCCATGGACAGCGTTTCACCAACTTCAACAAAGCCTGCAATCAAGCCATAAATGCCACTTTTATGGTGGTGATGACGCGCCAAAAGAATTTGTTGTTTATGGGTTTTGGGATGAATGCGAGTGATGGCAACAATAATACAAGGCTGTACCCTAGGGTAGGCATGATGACGACATTTTGGGCAAATTTTAGCATGTTCTCCTTGGGGGTGGTGTGTCGTCTTAGCACCACAGCGACTACAAAACTGATGGTCATTGTGCCAACCGATCAGCATGATTGCACGAGCCATCAAGTTTAGCATCTTATTATCCATCACAGTCAAAAATTCACGAAAACTGACTATTTTTAGATTTCTGACTGTTTTGGTGTCATAGCCGTCACCATAAGCAAAAATCAACCCAAGCTTGATGGCATCATTGATATCCATGGCATGACTAATCGGCAACTGATTTGGTGAACACAAAAGTAAAGACTGCTTATGATGCGTTTCGGCAAAACCCAAATGAATGGCTTTGGTTGGTACATTGGATAACTTAAGCACAAATGGCAAACCATCGCTTGTACATAAAATACCATCGCCTTGTACGATCCAAATGTTCGCTGTCATGATAACACCTTGGCACGCCATAGAGCATCAGCCTCAATGTCAGACTCAGAAAGTGCCAGTGAGTCTGCATATTGAGATAAATCGTAAAATGCAGATCCTGTACTACGAGTATTGCTGCCACCAGTGTTATCATCGTCAATTGCCATTGCGATTTGACCGCCTGTCATCGCCAAATACACCTCAGCTAAGATCTCCGAGTCAAGCAACGCCCCATGAAAGGTACGATCTTTTTGACCGACGCCAAGCCGTTTTACTAGGGCATCCAAGCTGTTTTTTTGACCAGGGTACATTTGTTTGGCGAGTGCTAGTGTATCGGTAACTTTAACACTGTTTGCAAAATTACTTAAACCTGCACGGTTAAATTCCATGTTTAAAAATTTCATATCAAAGGCGGCATTGTGCGCAATGACCTCACTGCCTGCCATAAACTCATAAATCTGCTGAGCAACTTCAGCAAATTTGGGCTTATCTGCGACAAACGCATTACTGATGCCATGAACTTGTATGACTGCATCATCCATGTGTTTTTCAGGATTGATGTACACATGTAAAATATTGCCTGTGAATTTACGCCCAACCAATTCAACAATTCCGACCTCAACGATACGATCACCACCAGCTTCATTAAAACCTGTGGTTTCAGTATCCATGATCAGCTGTCTTTCGGGTGCGTCTCGATTGTCAGGCTTGGGTAAAATTGGCCAAAAATCAGTATTGGTACGACTGGTATCACCATCATAATCAGGGTTTTGGATGGTGTTGTAAGCATAGGGGTGTTTTGGTTTGGGTGTATTTATCATAAAATTTTCGTCATTGTGAACGATGGGATTGGGGAGGGTCTCATCTCCAAAACCATCAACGCCTTTATTGGCCAGTTGGTCTGCCATCTCATTGCCAGCATGACCAGCATGGCCTTTGATCCATTGCCAATCAATGATGCGATTTTGGGTCAGCTGATCCAATCGTTGCCATAGGTCTTGATTTAAGACAGGCTTGCCATCTGCTTTTTTCCAACCACGCAACTTCCAACCGCCAATCCACTGAGTTATGCCATCTTTAACATAGCCTGAATCTGTCCAAAGTTGCAGAGGAATCTGTGCAGGCGTTGCCTCCAAAGCTGTGATGGCAGCCATCAATTCCATGCGATTATTGGTCGTATCAGGCTCACCGCCCCACAGATGCCGCTCATCGCCATTGAAATAATGCAAATACACGCCCCAACCGCCTGCAGATACGCCTTGTTTTCCATTGCCTTTACAGGCGCCGTCGGTATAAGCGATATTAAGTTGGCTCATGGTGTTTGCTCGTATGATTGATAGTAATTAGACTATTATAAATCATTGAAGGATTTTGTGCGAATTTTTTGGTCTATGCAGAGACTTTGAGTGTGATATAATGCTTTATTTGCCGAAAATTAGATTGTTTATGATTCATCATGACACACCAAGCCATCGTTTTGACCGTTTATTTGACGCCAAATTTTTACATGCACCAAAAACTGTCCAAGACCAAGACAGACAAAACATTTTTCAATCACTGACCGCAAACACACCACTTTTTTTGGAAATTGGTGCAGGTAAGGGCAAGCATGCCATGCAATTTGCTGGCTTAAATGCAGACAAGTATTTGATCGCCATTGAAAGAACTCGTGAAAAATTTAACGCATTTCAAAAACAAGCCGCTCTTGGTGAATTGAATAATTTAACCTTCGTTCATGCTGATGCCATTACCTTTTGTGTACATTTTATTGCACCCAATTCGCTTGATGGTGTATTTATTTTGTATCCAAATCCTGAACCGCATAATAAAAATCAGCGCTGGCTTAATATGCCATTTTTTGAATTTTTATTATCTCGTCTAAAAGCTGGGGGATTTGTCAGGATTGCCAGTAATATTGAGTCTTATATTGATGAGGCGTGCCAGCTGTTGGACGAAGTTTGGCGACTGCCTTATACCAAGTATGCCATTGATTCAACATCAGCACGCACGCACTTTGAGATCAAATATTTGGCTCGTGGCGAGCTTTGTCAAGAAATTATTCTCACCAAACCTGCCTGCTATCAGACCAGATTTGATGATACGCCTGTAAAAGAGTAGGCTGTATGAAACCAAAAATTGCTGTGATTGGTGCGGGTGCTGCTGGACTTATGGCGGCTGAAGTGTTGTCTTTATACCCTGTATCGGTAGATGTCTATGAACACAAACCAACTGCCGCACGCAAAATACTGATGGCAGGCAAGACTGGTTTAAATATCTCGCACAGTGAGCCTTTTGAGACTTTTGTGGATCGTTACACGCCAAATGATTGGCTGACTGGGTATTTACAGTCATTTCATGCCGATCATATCGTTGCGTGGATGGCATCTTTGGGTATCGAAAGCTACATTGGTTCATCTGGCAGGATTTTTCCAGTAGAAATGAAAGCCTCAAAACTGGTTCGTGCTTGGCTATCTCGGCTAAATGGTCGGGGCGTTCGGTTTTATTATCGCCATCGCTGTACTCAGATATCAGGCAGGGTATTAAGCTTTGATAAGCTTGATGCTAAGGCGGAGCTTATTGACTCTTTTTGTGCTAACTATGATGCGGTTATCTTAGCGTGTGGCGGTGGGTCATACCGAGCACTTGGCAGTGATGGTGCTTGGCAGCAGTGGTTTGATAAAGATTTATTAACACCTTTATATGCCAGTAATGTCGGCGTGCTGGTTGATTGGTCGTCTTTTATGGTGCCGTTATTTGGTCAGCCATTAAAGCGTATTCAAATCAGTGTAGGGAAAAAGTCGTATCAAGGGGATGTCATCATCAGCCATTATGGACTAGAAAGCGGACTGATTTATCGTCTCAATCGGGCAATGCGTTGCTGTCAAAAAGAAAACGGCTTTCATTTATCGGTCGATCTGATGCCTGATAAATCTGTTGATACCATTCATCATATTTTAAGCCAAACTAAAAGAAAATCGCTGAATACCTTACTCAAAAAAGCTGGTCTAGATGCTGTTAAAATCTCTATCTTAAGGGAGTGTACGCCTAAGGCAGATTGGTCGGATACCGCCAAAATGGCAGTGCATATCAAAAACTTAACCATTCAAGCGACAGGTTTTCGACCAATAGATGAAGCGATCAGTACTGGCGGCGGCATCAAACGCATTGCTCTAGGCAATGATCTACAGCTTATCAAAGAGTCAGGTGTATTTTGTGCTGGCGAGATGCTTGATTGGGACGCACCAACAGGCGGCTATTTATTAACCGCTTGTATGGCAACAGGGCGTGCGGCAGCTTATGGTGCTTTACAGTTTTTAAATATTGACCAGTAAAAAAGTGATTAAAACAAAATCATCAAGCCAAATTGTGCTGGTATTTTATTCATTTATTTTAATATTGATTAATGAGTTAATTAATAAATTTTTTAACCAGTGCGTCACTGTCGGTGCGTGCATTCAGTGCCACCAATAAGGCATAAGCACCAATAAATTTACGACTGATGAACATCATTTCTTTGGGTGGTAGGCTAAATTCACGCGACTGCATACCATTTTTGGCGGCATTCATTACTCTGGCATATAAATCGCTACCTGACCAAATATATAAGCCTTGCTCATCTAAATGTGAAGAATGACCGCCATGGCGTGTCTTAAGTGCCTGCGCATGAGCAAAAGGCTCGCAAGCCATCAAAAATACTTCTGCTATATCAGATTTGGGTTTACCGTTTAACTGATCAAAAAAAGCATAGCCTGTCATGGCTGCCATCATCTGTTGTTTGTCTTGATGATAGCCTGCACTAATCAGCCCATATGCGATACTCAAAAGATGATCGTCAAATTGCTTGATTGCCCCAAAATCTAATAAGATAAGCTTATCAATGCCATCTTCATAGCGCACCAAATAATTGCCAAAGTTTGGATCGGTCTGCATCTCACCCCATTCAAATAACTCACGCATGAAAATTTCGATGGCGGCTTGTCCAAGTGCATTTTTACGGTCTTGGGGTAGGGTGGTGATGATTGGATCATTTAACGAAATACCCGCTTCAAAGCTCATGCAAATCAATCGGTTAGTACTATAATTATCATAAATTGTCGGCACAATATAACGCTCATCATCTGCCAAATAATGAGCAAAACGCTTGGTGGTTTCTGCCTCAAGCCGATAATCCACTTCACGGTGCAAAAGCTCACCGATCTCCTCAAACCAAGCATCCAATGCTTTGGTCTGTGGTACTGCATTGGTAATTTTTAATAAATGCTTAAAGATAGATAAATCAGAATCAATTGAATCGGCAACCCCTGGATATTGTACTTTAAGTACAACATCTTGACCGCTGTATTTATGTACAGCTTTATGAACCTGTGCTAAGCTTGCCGTACCTATGGGTGTGCGGTCGATATCAAAGTCAGCGATTTGCTCACCAAGTTCTGCTTTAAGTGTTGCATAAATGACATGCCAAGACAGCGGCGTCGTTTGAGCATCCAGTGTATGCAAGGCATTTAAGACTGCCTTGGGTAGAAAATGCTCGCCATATAGTGCAAGCATTTGACCGACTTTGACGACCGAACCCTTTAATTTACCAAGCTCACCTACCAAATAATCCGCTTGTTCTTGCATTAAAGTATGCTTGGCAATCTCTCGCTCTTCTTTGGTCATCAAAAGACCGTTCATGCTGGACTTTGCCCAATTTTTACCGATATTTAAAGAAGTTTTTGCAATCGATAGACGGCGTGAAAAAGGCGAAGTTTTGAGTTTATTCAGTGGTTGGCTCATTGTTGTGATGCAATAAATAATATGGTTATCAATGGTTGCATTATAGCAAATTTCTATTCATTTAACATCTGTCAAACCTAAAAGATATTTGACAAAAACAAAAAAGATGGTTAAACCATCTTTTTTGTTGATTAAATCAGCGTTTGATGGCACGCCAGCCGATATCACGGCGATATTGCATGCCATCAAAATAAATACGCTCAATGGCAGCCAAGGCATCTTTTTGGGCGGTTTGAATATCATCTGCCAGTGCTGTGACGCATAAAACCCGCCCACCATCAGTCACGATGGCATCACCTGATTGTTTGGTGCCAGCATGGAAGATTTTTAAGCGGTCTGTTTGGGTATCAAGTCCTGTAATGATATCGCCTTTGATGCTGGATTCAGGATAGCCACGACTTGCCAAAACCACACCCAAAGCCACTTGATCCAACCACTGAGCTTCGTTTGGTAAATTCCCCAAAAGACCTGCTTGGATTAGGCGAGTCAAAGAGCTTTTAAGACGCATCATAATCGGCTGAGTCTCTGGATCACCAAATCGGCAATTAAACTCAATCACATAAGGGTCGTTATGCTCGTCGATCATCAGCCCTGCATACAAAAATCCTGTATAAGGCGTGCCATTGGCCTTCATCACCTCAACAACAGGGCGAATTACCCGCTCAATCACTTTATCATGCACCATCTGCGTGACGACAGGTGCTGGTGAGTATGCACCCATACCACCTGTATTAGCACCAGTATCACCCTCAAAAATACGCTTATGGTCTTGGCTGGTTGCCATCGGTAGGATATTTTCGCCATCAATCATGCAAATAAATGATGCTTCTTCACCCGATAAAAATTGCTCAATGACCACACGGCTGCCTGCATCACCAAATTTATTGCCATCAAGCATATCATCAATTGCATCAAAAGCTGTCGCTTCATCCATGGCGACGATCACGCCTTTACCTGCTGCCAAGCCATCTGCCTTGATGACGATAGGTGTACCTTTTTCACGCACATAACGCTTGGCGGCTTCAATTTCTGTAAAGACTTGGTAATACGCTGTGGGAATGCCATATTTTTGCATAAATTCTTTGGCGAATGCTTTTGAGCCTTCAAGCTGAGCACAGTATTTTGTTGGGCCCCAAACAGCAATGCCTGCTTGACGCAAATCATCTACCACACCAGCAACCAGCGGTGCTTCAGGTCCAACAACGACAAATTGGATGTCATGTGTTTGGCAAAATGCAATCAGTGCGTTATGATCGGTAATATCCAAATCAACATTTTGTAATTTTGGCTCAATAGCAGTACCGGCATTACCACGCGCAACATAGACAATCTTAACTGCATCATCTTTTGCACAAGCCCATGCCAATGCATGCTCACGGCCCCCTGTGCCGAGTACCAAAATTTTCATCATTCCCCCAAGTATTTGTTTAACATTGGTGCTTATTGTAACAAAAATTTGGAAGATCGCCAATGAAGTTCTAAAAAAATCGTCAGTTATTTTGGCGTGTGATCTTTAGACAATATGAATAGTGTAAGATTCTGTATCGAGCTTGGCGACGAGCGTATCGCCACTGACAAGTCTGCCAACACCTTTGGGCGTGCCTGTATAAATAATGTCACCTTGACGCAAGCCGAATTTTTCATGCAAAAAATTCAATTGATAAGTTATATCAAATAAAAGCTTATCTGTGCTATCGTCTTGGCGGATATCGCCATTGACCATCAGTGATAATTGATGTGTTGTTGGTATGCCTTTGGTTAAGACAGATAGCCAAGCAGCATGGCGAAAGCCTTTGGCAGTTGTCCACGGCATTCCTTTGGTTTTTAGGGCATTTTGGATATCTCGTGCTGTCAAATCAAGCCCAATCCCATATCCTGCAATACAGCTTAGATCAGGAATTTGGTCATCTGCCACATCTTGATCGATATAAACAACCAGCTCAACTTCATGATGGATATCTTCTGAATAGCCTGGTAATCTTAGGGTGTTATCGGTGGTCAGTGCTGTGGTTGGCTTTAAAAATACCAAAGGTTCGCCTGTTGGTGTATTGCCAAGCTCGCTGATATGCTCAGCATAGCTACGACCAATGCAATAAATATTATTGACAGGGGCGGTGCTGCCATCTTTAAATGTGATGTGCTTCATAAAAATCCTCAAAGCGTATGTCAGCAGTTTTACGAAATGATGTTGCCATCACACCATCAAGCGTTAAGCTTGACAGTGTTCACTAATTAGCCCCGTCAGATAAGGGTAGTAATAGTTTGGTAAGTCATGCCCCATGCCATCAACCAATACAAAACGAGCATTTGGAATGACTTTGGCAAGAAATTTACCGTGGCTTGGTGCAACTAAACCATCTTTATTGCCATGAATAACCAAAGTATTAGCACGGATCTGCTTGGTAAAGCGTAATATCGAACCTGATGCCAAAATAGCAGTCAGCTGTTGTGAAACGCCTAATGGATGAAAATTTCTTTGGTAGCGTTTTTCGGCAATGGCGCGCGTACCTTTGATGTCCAAATGGCCAGGCGATCCAACCGCTGTCATAAACCATACGCTGTGGCGAACCATATCTCTTTCTGAATGACTTTCAGGGCGACGGACAAATGTCATGAATTGCTTGGGGTTTGGCGGCCTTAAAAATGCCCGATTGGATGTAGAAAATAGCAGTACTAAATTTTTGATATATTTAGGATAGCGTGCTGCCACAATCTGTGCGATCATACCACCCATCGAAGCCCCAATAAGATTGACATTATGAAGCTGCATGGTTTTGATTAGGCGTGCTGCATCTTCTGCCATATCTGTTAGAGTATAGGCAACTGGCTCTGAGCGATTGGATAGACCTGCCTGCATTTTTAGCATCATTTTGAAGGTATTGAGTCTTGGTAGGCCATCAATTTGGATTTTACTTGATAGGCCTGTATCACGATTATCAAAGCGTATGACAAAAAATCCAGCATCAATAAATCGCTTTAAAAACTGGTCTGACCAAAACATCATTTGTGAGCCAAGACCTGTAATAAAGATCATTGGTGGATGCTCGGGGTTGCCGCCTGCTTCCACACAAAGCTTAATACCTTCACCGATATCAATGATGGCTTGAAATAGATGTTCTGACAGATCAGAAGGATACCAGTGAATATCTCCAAATTTTTGCCAGCTGTTAGGTGGTGTGATGGGGCGATTGATACTCATGATGGCTTAAATTTCCACCATTTCAAAATCTTCTTTACCAACGCCGCATTCAGGGCAAAGCCAATCATCAGGCACATCCTCCCAGCGTGTACCAGGTGCAAGCCCTTCTTCGGGGCAACCTAGTGCCTCATCATAAATCCAGCCACATACAATACATTGATATTTTTTCATAATCACCTTTGACCTTCAAAAGTCCACCAAATTCCCAAAAGATTTGGTTATTGGGTAAATAAAATACCCAATTAGTTTACAGATGTATCGAATTTTTGCAAGTAAAATTTATGATTTATGAAAATCATTTGATCAAATTGCCAGTTTTTTGTTGATTAAATTAGCACAATTGACGGTATTTGGCTAGAAATTTTTGGTGTATTATCTAAATGTCATCTAAAAATTATTTGATATTACAGATAAAATAAAGTTTGATAAAATCGCTACAACTCATCGTTAAAATCGTGTATCATTAACCATATTTTAATGCGTATAAGGAATGCTGTCATGAGCCAAACTACTCAGTCTTTGCCTGTTAATACCGATGAAATCAAAGGCTATCGCACCCAAATTGATGCCATTGATGAGAAAATTCAAACGCTCATCAATGAGCGTGCCAAAGTTGCTCAGCAAGTGGCAGTTGCCAAAAAAAACCACGAAAATCACCCCATCTTTTATCGCCCTGAGCGAGAAGCTCAAGTATTAAAATCAGTCATGGCGCGTAATGAAGGCCCGTTATCTGGCGAAAAGATGGCACGCTTGTTTCGTGAAATTATGTCGGTATGCCTTGAGCTTGAAGAGCCACAAAAAGTGGCTTTTTTGGGACCAGTTGGGACATTCACCCATGCAGCAGCACTAAAGCATTTTGGTAAAGCAGCCACGACAGTATCTTTGACAACCATCACCGATGTATTTCGTGAAGTTGAAGCAGGCAGTGCGATGTACGGCGTGGTGCCTGTTGAAAACTCATCAGAAGGTGTGGTGAATCATACTTTGGATGCATTTTTAAGCTCAAGCTTAAAAATCATTGGCGAGGTGGAGCTGCCGATTCATCATAATTTTTTGGTGGCAGAGCATACCCGTGTTGAGAGCCTGAGCCGTATTTATAGCCATCAGCAAGCATTGGCACAGTGTCGCCACTGGCTGGATGTCAATTTCCCAAATGTTGAACGAGTGGCAGTTTCATCAAATGGTGAAGCGGCTCGTCGTCTTCAAAATGAATGGCATTCTGCAGCAATTGCAGGTGATGTGGCTGTTGCTGAATATGGTTTACATAAATTATACGAAAATATCGAGGATAATCCGGGTAATACCACACGATTTTTAATCATTGGGCGAGAAGACATTGCACCATCTGGTCAAGACAAAACCTCAATCATGGTCTCAAGTCCAGATAAAGCGGGAGCGTTGATTGAGATTTTGGAACCTTTACGCCGTCACGGAGTATCGATGACCAGTATTGAGACACGCCCTGAGCGTCCGAATAAATGGGCTTATGTATTTTTTATTGATATGAATGGCCATATCGAAGATAAGCATGTTGCTGCTGCGATCGAAGATATCAGACCACTAGTAAAGGATTTGCGAGTGTTAGGCTCTTATCCAAAAGCTGTTTTATAACTTTTTTAAATTAACAGCGTATGAAAAATCCAATGGATAATACAAAAAAGCCGTTGTTTGAGCAATTGTGCGTAATCGGCTTGGGGCTGATTGGTGCATCATTTGTACAAGCGGTACACAATGCCAATCATCGGCTTAACACGCCTTTGGTGGGTCAAATCACTGCCGCTGATACCAATCAAAAAAGTATCGATGATGCGTTGGCGGCAGGCGTGATTTCAAGTGGTAGCACAGATATTTTCAGTGCAGTTTGTGGCTCTGATTTGGTTATGATTGCCACGCCCGTCAAAAGCATTTATCCGATCATGAAGATGCTAAAGCATGCGATAGATTTGGGTGATTTGGCTAGTCATGCCATCATCACAGATGTGGGCAGCACCAAAGTATCAGTTGCTAAAGCGGCTGATGAGATTTTTGGTGCGTACCATCATTTTATTGGTGGGCATCCGATTGCAGGTGCAGAAAGGTCGGGCTTTGACGCCAGAAATGGTGAGCTTTTTGTACAGCATAAGGTCATTTTATGCCCAAGCACTCATAGCCATGCAGCCGATTTTGCTAAAATTGCCAAAATCTGGCAGGCAATCGGTGCTAAGGTTATACAAATGAGTGCATCACGCCATGATGAGATTTTGGCTTATACCAGCCATTTACCACATTTGCTTGCTTTTAGTCTGACACATCAGCTGGCAAGCCATGATGATAATTTGGATATTTTTCGTTATGCAGCGGGTGGGTTTAGGGATTTTAGTCGTATTGCCGCCAGCCATCCTGTGATGTGGCATGATATTTTTATCGCTAACAAGCCTGCACTTTTAAATGCATTAGATGAATTTGTGAATCATTTACAAGTGTTTCGCCAAATCATTGATCAAGAAGATTCTGAAAAAATGTTTGATTGGCTCGCCACTGCTCGTCATGCTCGCCGTCATTTTGGGCATATGCTCGCCAAAAAACCGATGCACAAACCTAATATTGTTATTACTCCAGATGCCATCAAGGATACTATTATGAGTCAAAGTTATCATATTCGGCCACAAAATGCTATTTCAGGTGTGATTAGTGTCCCAGGAGATAAGTCGATCTCACACCGTTCAATCATGTTTGGCGCATTGGCTGATGGTGTCACTCATGTGACAGGATTTTTACAGGGTGAAGATGCACTGGCGACACTGCAAGCATTTACGGATATGGGCGTTAAGATTGAGCGAAATAGCGATAAAGTTACCATTCATGGTGTTGGTATTGATGGTCTAAAAGCACCCAAAACTCCGCTATATATGGGTAATTCAGGCACCAGCATGCGTTTATTGGCAGGAATTTTATCCGCCCAAGCCTTTGATAGCGTGATGACGGGTGATGTCAGCCTATCTCAGCGTCCGATGGAGCGAGTGGCTGTACCACTGCGTAATATGGGTGCCAAAATCCAATCAACGGGTAAAAAAGGCACAGCACCCTTATCCATCACAGGCTCACAAACTCTAAATGCCATCGAATATCAATTGCCTGTTGCTTCTGCCCAAATTAAATCTTGTCTGATTTTGGCAAGTCTATGGGCTAAGGGTACCACAACCATCATCGAGCCTGAAGTGAGCCGAGATCACACCGAGCGTATGCTAAATGCCTTTGGTTATCCTGTGCAAGTTGATGGGTGTAAAATCAGTGTGACGGGCGGCGGCAGGCTGACAGCTACAGATATTATTGTGCCAGCAGATATCTCCAGTGCAGCATTTTTTATGGTGCTGGGTGCAATTGGAGGCGGTGAGGGACTGACCATTGAAAAAGTGGGCATGAACCCAACTCGCACAGGCGTCATCGATATTTTAACCTTGATGGGTGCTGATATCACAGTGATGAATGAAGCTGTCGTAGGTGGCGAGCCGATTGCTGATATTACGGTGCGACCTTCTGATTTGCATGGTATTGACATACCAGAGCATTTGGTACCACTTGCGATTGATGAATTTCCTATATTATTCATCGCAGCAAGCTGTGCGTATGGTGTCACCAAACTGACTGGTGCAAAGGAGCTGAGAGTAAAAGAGTCTGATCGCATCCAAGTGATGGCAGATGGCTTGGCAACGCTTGGTATTGATTCTAAAGTGCTAGAAGATGGCATTATTATCCAAGGTAAAGGCATCCAAGGTGAGAAAAACGCCATCTTTGGCGGTGGTGTGATTGAGAGTCATCACGATCATCGGATTGCGATGAGTTTTGCGGTGGCAAGCAGCCGAGCCACAGATGACATTATCATTCAAGGCACCGAGACAGTCAATACCAGTTTTCCAAATTTTGCCGAGCTTGCCAATCGTGTTGGTCTGTCTATTGAGGTTAAATAACCCATCTATTTAAATAATCCATCTACCGATTGATTATGGTAATTGCTATGGCAAAAACAGTCACAACCACGCCAAAAGGGTTACTGACAGTGTTATCTGCTTTTTTGATTTGGGGCTGTTTTCCGCTTTATTTCAAAGAGCTGATAGAATATGATGCCATAGAAATCATCGTTCATCGTGTGGTTTGGACTTTTGTTATCTTACTTGGGATTACCATAATCACAAGACGCTTTAGGTGGATTGATCAAATCAAAAAGCAGCCCAAATGGCTGTTTTTAACCTTTCTTGCTTCTGTTTTAATCGCAACAAACTGGTTGGTTTATGTGTGGGCAGTAACGCACGATCAGGTACTTGAAGCAAGCTTAGGCTACTTTATCCACCCTTTGGTTGGCGTGCTATTTTCGATGCTAATATTCAAAGAAAAGCTGCGGTTGATGCAAAAACTCGCTGTACTACTGGCCGCCGCCGCTGTTGGCATTCAGATTGTATGGATGGGCGGGTTGCCTTGGGTGAGTATGTTATTGCCACTGTCATGGGGACTTTATGGCGTTATTCAAAGACAAACGCCTTTTGATGCACTTGATGGGTTGTTTCTTGAGACAGCATTGCTTGTACCTATATCACTGATTTGGTTGCAATTTTCTCATGTTGCCAGCTCATCGATGGCGTTTTGGGTGTCATCTGAGATTTGGCTTTTGATGTTAGCAGGTCCAGTGACATTAGTGCCGCTGCTTTTGTATAATATATCGACCAAGCTGGTACAGTTTAATACCTTATCTTTTTTAAATTACTTAACGCCAAGCTTGATATTTTTATTGGCTATTTTTTATTATCACGAGCCTTTTGATGCCAAGCGATTGTTGGTTTTTGTATTAATTTGGGTCGGGCTTTTGATGTTTAGTGCGGATATGTTTAAACATAAAAAAGGAGCATAAATGAGCGATATTGTGTTCATACAAGGGCTTAATATTGATACGGTGATTGGTGTCTATGCTTGGGAGCGTGTCATCAAACAAAGGCTCATCATCGATGCGCAGATGGTCTGTGATATGACGCGTGCCATTGCCGATGATGATGTGGCGTATGTGATTGATTATAAAGCCGTTTGTGAGGATATTGAAAAATTGTGCCATGAGGTGCAAGCTGAGCTTTTAGAGACCTTGGCGGATAAGATTGCGCATCATGTTTTGACCAATTATCCATGCTGTGAAATCACACTGACCATACATAAGCCCAATGCCATCAAGCAAGCTGATAGCGTGGGTATTAAAATCATCCGCAAGGCAGGTGTATGAGCAAACAAGCCTATGCAAATGCGATTGTTATCGCTTTGGGCAGTAACCATGATGCCAAGGTTGCGTTTACTTGTGCCATTAAATCGCTTCAAGAGCTTGGGCGAGTCGTATTATCACAGCGAATTTGTGGACAAGATTTCACTGGGCGTAGTCAGAGAATTTATCATAATGCTTGTGCTTATATTATACTGACAAAAACTATGCAATATACAGACATTGAACAAACGCTGAAACAAATTGAACGGCGATGTGGACGCAATCCTGCCAAAAAATGTACCAAATACGATTATGAAGTGGTGATAGATTTGGATATTCTGGCGGCAAGGTTTGATGAACAGTGGCAGATGAATTTGGCACGACTGCCACTAAAAAACCACGATATACAAGGCATAAAGCAAGTTGCGGCATTTTTATTAGACCAAATATAGCTGATATCGATTCATTATTATCATCAAGTGGGCTGTACTGTGTGTCTATCTAAAATCATGGTAAGCCATAAAGTGGGTATTCATTTTTAATTAGTCCCACTATTTTTTTAATAAATGAAACTGGTATTGGTATTTATTTTTGTGAATAAACTTTTGGTAAAAATCCTTTTATAATAAACAAGAATATTTATATATTAAACTTGTTTTAATCGGTTGCATGGGCAGACATCTGCTTGTGTGTATAGTCCACCATGAGTAATGGATGGGTAATTTTATCAGGGTAATTTCAATGACAAAATATTATAACGATCCCGATCACATCGAGACCCAAGAGTGGCTTGATGCATTTGAATCGGTCATAAAAAATGCAGACAAAGATCGTGCACAGTTTTTATTAAAAGCACTTTATAACATGGCTGTTCAAGAAGGTTTACCATTCAACCGCCTTGATACTGCATATATCAATACCATTCCAGCCGAAGATGAGCCAACTTATCCTGGCGACTTGCACATGGAGCGTAAAATTCGTGCATTGATTCGTTATAACGCCTTGGCAATGGTCATGCGTGCCAACCAAAATAATGACGATTTGGGTGGGCATTTGGCAACTTTTGCATCATCAGCGACACTGTATGAGACGGGATTTAACCATTTTTGGCGTGCACCTAGCGAAAACCATGGCGGTGATATGATTTATTATCAAGGTCATGGTGCACCAGGCATGTATGCCCGTTCATTCTTAGAAGGTCGCTTGTCTGAAGAGCAGCTGATTAATTTTCGCCGTGAAGTCGATGGCAAGGGCTTGTCAAGCTATCCGCATCCTTATTTAATGCCTGATTATTGGCAGTTCCCAACAGTATCCATGGGCTTGGGTCCTTTGATGTCAATTTATCAGGCCCGTAATCAAAAATATCTGACCAATCGTGGCCTAATCAAAGATGAGGATCGTAAAGTTTGGGCATTTTTAGGTGATGGTGAAACTGACGAGCCTGAAAGCTTGGGTGCTATCTCAATGGCAGGTCGTGAGAAGCTGGATAACCTAATTTGGGTCATCAACTGTAACCTTCAGCGTTTGGATGGTCCCGTGCGTGGTAACGGTAAAATTATCCAAGAGCTTGAATCGGTGTTCCGTGGTGCAGGCTGGCGAGTGATTAAAGTCATTTGGGGCGATCATTGGGATCCATTACTTGCCAAAGATACCTCAGGGGCACTCAAAAAACGCATGGAAGAGGTGGTAGATGGTGAGTATCAGCTCTATGAAGCTCGTGATGCCGCCTTTGTTCGTAAGGAGTTTTTTGGTAAGTATCCTGAGCTTGAAGAGATGGCAAAACAGTTCAGTGATGAAGAGATTATACGCCTAAATCGTGGCGGTCACGACCCCAAAAAAGTCTATGCTGCCTATGCTGAAGCCATGAAAACCAAAGGTCAGCCGACGGTAATTTTGGTAAAAACGGTGAAAGGCTATGGTTTGTCTACTCAGATTCAATCGGTCAATAAAGCTCACCAAATCAAAAAAATTGACGAAAGTGGCTTAAAATACTTCCGTGACCGTTTTGATTTGCCATTGACCGACGAACAGCTCAAAGAATTACCTTTTTATCGCCCAAGTGAAGATTCGGCCGAATATAAATATCTGATGGGTCGCCGAGAGGCTTTGGGCGGTCATTTGCCATCTCGTCGCAGTGGTCACATTCCACTTGAGATTCCTGAGCTTTCGGTATTTAATCAAGTTCTGCAAGGCTCAAAAGGCAAAGAGCAATCAACCACTATGGTATTTGTGCGTTTATTGTCAGCCCTATTAAAAGATAAAGGTCTAAATAAACATGTTGTGCCGATTGTGCCTGATGAGGCGCGTACCTTTGGTCTAGAAGGCATGTTCCGTCAGCTTGGTATCTATTCATCAGTGGGTCAAAACTATGTCGCTGAAGATGCCGATGCTTTGATGGGCTATCGTGAAGCCAAAGATGGCCATATGCTAGAAGAAGGCATCAATGAAGCAGGTGCAATGAGTGCATGGATTGCCTTATCAACCAGCTATTCGGTTAATGCGTTACCGATGATTCCAATGTACATTTATTATTCAATGTTTGGTTTCCAGCGTATTGGTGATTTGGCGTGGGCAGCGGGCGACTGTCAAGCACAAGGATTTTTATTTGGTGCGACAGCAGGGCGTACCACACTAAATGGTGAAGGTTTACAGCATCAAGATGGCCATAGCCATATCTTATTTGGTACCGTACCTAACTGCGTAACCTATGACCCATGCTATGGTTATGAGCTGGCTGTCGTCATGCACGATGGTTTACGCCGTATGTATGCACAAGGTGAGCGAGTTTATTATTACATCACCTTGATGAATGAAAACTATGAACATCCAGCCATGCCTGAGGGTGTTGAAGAAGGCATTAAGCGTGGTATGTACCTGTTAAAAGATAATGGCTCAACTCAAGTTCAGCTACTGGGTTCGGGTGTGATTTTGCGTGAAGTTGAAAAAGCGGCACAAATCTTGCAAGATGAATTTGGTATCACTGCCAATGTTTGGAGTGTGACCAGTTTTAATGAACTGACTCGTGATGGCATGGCGTGTGACGACTACAACCGCCTACACCCAACCGCCGACCAAAAAACCCCATGGGTAACCAGTCAATTGGTATCACATAAAGGTATTGTGGTTGCAGCAACAGATTATATGCGTAATTATTCAGAACAAATCCGTGGATGGTTACCTGACAGCCGTCCATATGTAACCTTGGGTACTGATGGCTTTGGGCGTTCGGATAGTCGAGCCAAATTACGCAGTTTCTTTAATGTTAATGCAGAACATATTGTTGTGGCAACTTTGAAAAAATTGGCAGATGAAGGTGACATTGATGTTCGCTTGGTTCAAGATGCGATCAACAGTTTTGATATTGACGCCGATCAAGCACCAGCATGGCAGCGGCAGCCTCAATATGATTTCTTCCCAGATGCACCAGCACCAAAGGCAACTCGTGAGCCAAACCCTGTGCCTGAACTGGTCGAAGATGACAATCACTGATAACTGCCCAATTTATAGGAGAATATGATGGAAATCAAAGCCCCCGATTTGGGTGTTGAATCAGCTGAAGTTGCTGAAATTATGGTAAAAGTTGGCGATAGCGTCAGCGAAAATGACAATATGATTTTGGTTGAGTCTGATAAAGCCTCTGTTGAAGTGCCATCAACTGGTGCTGGTGTTATCAAAGAAATTCATATCTCGGTCGGTGATCACATCTCCGAAGGAGATTTGTTGTTCACTCTTGACAGTGATCAAAGTGGTGATGCTCAAAAAACTGACTCAAAATCCGACGATGAACCTCAAACAAAACAATCGGCTAAAGATGAAGATGATATATCTATCGGTGATGATGAGCAAACAGACGATCAGCCTGACTTAAATGAATCAGCTGGTAGTCAAACGCATCATTTACCAGACCTTGGCGTAGATAGTGCCGAAGTTGCTGATATTATGGTGGCAGTTGGTGATGAAATTACCAAGGATCAACCATTGATTTTGGTTGAGTCTGACAAAGCCTCGGTTGAAGTACCTGCACCAGTTGATGGCGTGATCGAAGAAATCTTAATCAAAGCAGGCGATAGTGTCTCAAATGGTCAAGCGTTTATTACGATTAAGAGCAAGGGCATTTCAGCCAAAAAATCATCAAATAAAGAGCAACCAGCCGAAAAAACCAAAGAAGAAGATACCAAAGCTAACCAAGCGGCAGTATCTGAATCAAAAAACAAGTCTGTACAAAGCCCACAAACCAAACTGCCAGAAGCTGTCGTAAACGAAAAAGCTCGACATGTTTACGCAGGCCCAGCGGTGCGTAAACTTGCGCGTGAGCTTGGTGTCGACATCAGTGCTGTGACAGGTACAGCAGCTCACGGGCGAATCTTAAAAGAAGACTTATTTGGCTATGTCAAATCAGTCATCAGCGGTTCTACCAGTCAAGCAAAATCTGGCACGACCGAGGTGCGTTCTGGTTTGCCAAGCTTACCAGATATGAGCAATAAAGAGATTTGGGGCGAGCTTGAAATCCAAGATCTCACTCGTCTACAAAAAGTCTCTATTCCGCAGCTAAACTACAATACCTATCTACCACAGGTGACGCAGTTTGATCTTGCTGATATCACAGATACCGAAAGCTTGCGTAATGAGCTTAAGGGTGAGTTTAAGGCAGAGGGCATTGGTCTGACTATTTTGGCATTTATTGTTAAGGCGGTGGCATATGCACTTACCCAAACGCCGAAATTTAATAGCCATTTATCGGATGATAATACACAAATTATTATCCGCAAATCGGTAAATATGGGTATTGCGGTAGCAACCGATGATGGTTTGATTGTACCTGTGATCAAGAATACTCAAGATAAAGGTATCAAGCAGATTGCCATTGAGATTGGTGAACTTGCCAAAAAAGCGCGTGATAAAAAACTGACCGCCAAAGACCTACAAGGTGCAAGCTTTACCATCTCAAGTCAAGGCAATCTTGGCGGCACAGCCTTTACGCCACTTGTAAACTGGCCACAGGTCGGTATTTTGGGTGTATCTGAAGCATCGTATCAGCCAAGATGGAATGGCAAAGAATTTGAGCCACGGCTCATGTTGCCACTATCACTGTCTTATGATCACCGTGTGATCAATGGTGCGGATGCTGCGGTCTTTACTCGCCATATTGCAAAATTGTTGGCAGATCCGCGTCGTATCTTGTTATAATTTAATCGCCAAGACTAACAACGCATCGATCAAAATCGGTGCGTTTTTTTATAAATTAATATGAATTAACTTAAGAAATGATACTTTAAAATAATAATATGTATAAATTAAAAAGATGATTTTTATCATTAAATATTAATAATAAAAACAAAAGATGAAAATCGGCTGGTTATTACTCTAATCATTTAATCATTTTATCAAAAAATACGCACACAAAACCCAGTTTACAAAACTCAAAAAGCTGATGCAATTGACACTTTTTTGCTGTATAGTGATATATACTGATAGTTCACGATACTATTTTATGTCTATCAACTCAAAAAATACTTAAGCAAAAGGATATTATATGAATACTTATACACCGCCAGAAGTTTGGGATTATCAAAGTATCAAAGCCAAAAACGGTGGCACATTTGGCGGTACAAATCGCCCCACAGCAGGGGCAACGCATGAGAAGAACTTGCCTGTTGGCGACTCGCCTTATCAGCTGTATTCTTTAAACACGCCCAATGGCATTAAGGTGAATATATTACTGCAGGAGCTAAAACAACTTGGGGCAATCATAGGATATGATGCCTATAAGATCAATATCATGGCAGGAGATCAGTTCGGATCGGATTTTGTCAAAATTAACCCAAACTCCAAAATTCCAGCATTGCTTGATCAAAGTACCACGCCTGCTACTCGTATCTTTGAAAGCGGGGCGATTTTATTGTATTTAGCCCAAAAACATAACGCCTTTATCCCAACTAATCTCAATCAGTTATCAGAACTTTACTCATGGCTCATGTGGCAGATGGGTTCAGCACCGTTTGTGGGTGGTGGTTTTGGTCATTTTTATGCCTATGCACCAGAGCCAATGGAATATCCTATTAACCGTTATGCGATGGAGACCAAACGACAATTGGATGTCTTAGATCAGCATTTGGCAAACCATACCTTTATGATTAAAGATGATTATACGATCGCTGATATGGCGATTTATCCATGGTATGGGCGTTTGTGCTTGGGAGAGCTTTATGTCTCTGATAGCTACGATGCCGCCAAGTTTTTGGAAGTACATACTTATCAAAATGTCATTCGATGGGCAAAAACCATTGCAGCTCGTGAAGCAGTACAATACGCCCAATCTCTTGAGCTTAAAGCAATTTGATGACCAAGTTATCTTGATAATATGTTTACAATTACTCAGTCAAATGATACCCAAATTCTATTGGATCATCTGATTCATTACTACCAGCAAACACAGGCACAGCGTCAAGGTGAGGCGCTGGGTATTTCTGTTTTTTCACCATTTATCGTCATTGTTCCATCGATGGTACTTGGTGATTGGCTCAATCGCAGTATTGCTGAACGGCTTGGGATTAGCACACTTTTTATGACACAATTTTGGGGTCAATATCAGTGGCAGCTTATTCAGCAAGTGCTTAGGATTGATGCTAATCATCATCCTGCAGATGCCTTGCAGGTGCCAGAGGTGGCGGTACTGTCTGGTTCGGTCATGCGTTGGCGGATTTTTGGCTTTATCAAAACTTTATCTAGTGAGCAGATTATCAAGATTATGCAAGATGATCATCATCCGTTGTATGATTTTTTGATGACAATTTATGACACTCAGAACCAAAGCATTCCAGAGCATCGGCTATGGCGAATCTGTGAGGAGGTGTCGTCAGTTTTTGTGCGATATTTGACCCATCGACCCGAATGGCTACATGCATGGACCCATGACTTACCACTACCTGAATCAATCGATGAGATGATCGATACTAAGGATAGATTTGCCAATGATTATAGCGATAGTGATCCAACACCCAAATGGCTGATTCAGCAATATCACGATCTTGAAAAATTGTTACGATATCTGTGGCGACAGCTATTTTCTGAGGTCTATGCTTATCGTGAGACGCTTGAGGTGCGATTTTGGGCAGTGCTTGATGGGCTGCGTGGTGAAAGTGTGGCAGCTGAAGCATATAAAAGCTTGCCTAATCACCTTTATTTATTTACTATCCAGCAAATTCCCTTGCTGGAGCTACAATTTTTAAAACGCTTATCAGTTCATTTGAATGTGCATTTATTGCATTTTAATCCATCAAAGATGTTTTGGGCGGATATTGTTGATAAAAACTGGCTGGCAACGCAGCGTATTATTAACCCAAACTTGGTCTATCTAAAAGATTATGGTCATGTTTTATTATCAAGATTGGGTAAAGAGTCCCGAGAAACTTTTGCGATGCTGGCAGATATGTCGGGCGGTGATTATTATTATGAAAAAGAAGGGGTGAATCGCAGATTTTATGAAACTTATCGCACACCCAAAGATTGGCAAGTTGACTGGCAGGATGATTTTGTATCGCCGGCTCAAGAATCTAAAAGTTTATTAAATCAGCTAAAATCCGATATTTTAATGCTTGAAGATGGCGAAGCTACCAAACAATGGTGGCAACAAGAACTTGTATCAGCCTTCAAAGATAGTGCGTTTTGGGAACAAAAAGTTAAAACCAAAAGCCAGTTAATGTTGCCTCTTGGATTGGATAAAAATGATCAATCTCTACGCCTGCCCAGTCTAAGTATCCATGCCTGCCACAGTCTAAAACGACAGCTTGAAGTGGCTCGTATGATCATAGCTCGCTATCTTAATGAGCCAAATTCTGACGGTAGCTGCCGAAAATTATCTGATATCGTGGTTTATTTACCTGAAGCTCAGGCGGCCGAAGATCTTATCCGACTGATTTTTAATGATGATGTTGGTATGGATGGGCTGAAGCTACCTGCCAAAATTACCGGTACTGCCAGTCGTGAGGTAGATTCGCTGATGGCTGCCATCAGTGGGTTTTATCGGCTACTTGGTGCCAAAAATGCGCGTTTTTATCGTGATGATGTGTATGAATGGCTGATGACGCCAGCATTGTACGAAAGTTTGGGGCTTGATTTTGAGTCAGTCAATCGAGCCTGTCAATTGCTGGATGCGGCTGGCTTTCGCCGAGGATTTGATGCTGCACATTTGGCAATGACACTAAATGAAGCTGATTTGGATTATCGTTATAGTTTTAGCTATGCTTTAGATCGTATCGTGGCAGGGTTTTTAACACCCTGTGATTCACCATCTCCAAGCTCATTGATGCATCCGTTTAAATGGCGTGATGAATCATTTCAAGAAGCAAGCTTGCCTTTAGAGGGGGTCACATTAGCTGATCAACCGATTGTTGAGGCGCTGTGTCTGATTCATGCAGGTCTCAGAGAATTTCGTGATGAATATCAACGGCTTGCACCTGTGATTGATTGGCTTCATCATATCGAGCATCGTGTCATCAATCGCTACTTTACCAAATATCGTGAAACCAGTCAGATGCATGTTATTTTCAAGGTGATGAATGGTATTGCAGCCAGCATCCGTGCCAATCATCATTATCACCACCATACTAAGAATTCTACACAAGGCACTCAAAACATAGAGCTTACACTTGAATTTGTGCTTGAGAGTATGACGAGTTTACTTGCCTCTCAAGCGGTGAGTGCTGAGCCAGCAGGCACGATCACTTTTGCGCGTTTTGGGGCTTTAAGAAATGTGCCTTTTGGCTTGACGCTGATGCTGGATATGAATTTATCGGCATTCCCTAGGCAAGATCGACAAGCGCGCCTAGATTTGATGAAAGCTGGGCTTAAGCGTCGTGGCGATCGTTTTTTAGAAGATGATGACAATGGTGCATTTTTAGATGCCATACTGTGTAGCCGTGATGCTTGTGCCATTTTTTATACCAATGTCGCCGATGACGGCACTCAGCTACTGCCAGCATCACCAGTCAGTGAGTTGATTGAATTTTTTAAATCTAATGTGGATTGGGCAGTTGACTTGCAGGCGGATCATACCAATCAAGCCGATCAAATACATGCTAAACTTGCGACCATCGCCCCGAAATTGGTTCAGCAGCTTTTGATTTATGAGCATGCTGCCAATGCCTTTGATGCGTCTGTATTTTATGAAACAAAAGAGATGGTCTGTGATGAAGATGATTTGGCTGATTTTTTAACCCAAAAAATTCTGCACGCCAAACAATCCCAAACTTATTACTTGCCACCATCGCCCATGATGGTAAAATTGCGTCATTTATTGGATCAAGATTTTAATCAATCACCCATCATAAGCTTACCTGATGCGACAATTTATCAGATGCTTGCAGAAGCGTTACAAAACAACTTACAAGGTGACAGCGGGCAATTAGAGGAAGTTTTAACCATTTTTGGCATTCAATTACCAAACAGTATGCCGCTTAATCAGATTTATCATACACTTAAAAATCCTGCCACAGCCTATCTAAAACACAAACTGCCACTACTATATGACGCAGAAGACGGCTTTTTAGAAGAGCCGCTGTCTTTGGACGGTTTGGGTCAATATCAGCTCAAAGAGACCTTGATTGATGCCATGGCACAAGGGGTATTTGATGGCATGCCTATGGATGAGTTTGACTATCATAAGCTCATAGATACCATTTATATGAACGATGATAAGGCATCAGAGTTTGCTCACATTGTACGCATCTATTATGATAATTTGCTACCCGCTGGTGCAAATCGTTTGACCAGTTTGGATAATTTGGTTGGGCAACTGGCGAAGCTGACTGACGATTTTGCACAAAATCTAACAGATTTACAAGTTAAGAAGCAGCAATTACAATATTCTTCAATGATTAGTCCAACCAAAGAGCAATATATTGCAGTTGAGCTAAATCATATCCCGCTGGATATTGTCGCAAAATTACCCATCAGCTGCGATCAATGGTTGCGAGTGCTACCAAATACAGTGCGTGCAGGGCATTTTTTACGCTTTTATTTGCATCATTTGGCGTGGCAAGTGAGCAGACAAACCGACCAAAAAGACATTGAACAAAATCTTGGCAGCAGCTTATGGCAGTTTGGGCAGGCTAGCAATGATTTAAAAGACTTTCATCTCAATGATGTTTCCTTATTAAAGCTAAAACCCATTCATAAAGAGACTGCTAAGCGGCAACTACAAAATTTCATGGTCATGGGTTTATTAGCCAAGCAGATGCCTTTGGTGCTACCTTTGATGACTTCACTGAACATTGTCGCTTTGAATACCAAAAATGAGCTTGAATTTGGTGAAAGCCAGTTTAATGATTGGTTGTCAGGTCAGTATGAAGATCATTACCAAGGTCAATCTTGGCAAAAGATATTGGATGGCCTGCAGCCACTGCCTGAGATTAAAAAAGGTAAAGAACTTGCACAAGTTTTATATGCTGGTTTATTGGATGCTCTCATCATTGACCCAACCAGTCAAACAGTTTGATGGTTTAATACTTAAGGCGATAAACGCTTTTGTTTTTTATTGTGAAATAATGATAAATTTTAACAGTTATCTGATCTAAGTTTGCTCAAACAATCGCCAAACTGATTGTTTGACAACTGTTTGAGCAAAAATGAATTACTGATTTTGAGCTTGGACGGCAAGCTTATCGTATAAGCCGCCATCACTAAAATAAGTTTTCATGATACTTGCCCAGTCTCCAAAGACATCATTAGGAAAAAAGGTTGTCATGACAGGGAATTTATCGGCGTGTTTGGCTAGGATATCGGGGCTGCTTGGTCTTAAGAAAAACTTCGTGGCAAGCTCTTGAGCTTCATCGCTGTACAGATGATTGAGGTATTCGGTTGCAGCTTTGGTTGTGCCTTTGTTGTCGGTAACAGATTTCACCACAGCAATCGGATTTTCTGCATTCACTGTGTAGCTTGGGTAAATAATATCCACATTGCCAAATTTACCCTTAATCACATTGGCTTCATTTTCAAAGGTGATTAAGACATCACCGATGCCACGCTGGGCAAAGGTTGTTGTTGCCGCACGCCCACCATTTTCAAATACTTTAACATGGCTTAAAAGTGCTTTGACGAACGCATGAGTTTGAGCTTCGTCATTATGATAAGCATTCAAGCCATAGCCATAAGCACCCAAAAACGCATAGCGACCGTTACCAGAGGTTTTTGGGTTGGCGATGATAATATCTATGCCACTTGTTGCCAAGTCATTCCAATCTTTAATGCCTTTGGGGTTGCCTTCTCGTACCAAAAATACGATAGTACTGGTGAAAGGAATGGCATGGTTTGGGAATGCGTGTCGCCAATTGCCATCCACCAATTTGGCATCAGCCAATAGCTCAATATCAGAGCCTTGATTCATGGTAACAATATCCGCTTGCAGTCCATTTTTTACCGAAAGTGCTTGCTTACTTGAGCCACCATGAGACTGCTTGATCTTAATTTTGGTATTTGGGTAGTTGGTCAAATAATGATTTATAAAAACTTCATTATACGCTTTATAAAAATCTCGAGACACATCGTAAGAAACATTCAAAAGCTCAATTGGATCTTGATTAGCTTCTGTACTACTGGCTGTCGTGTCAGTATTTTGGATGGAAGTTTTGGTATTGTTTGAGCAAGCAGTTAAGCCAAAAAAGATACCAAATGCTGTTGCCAGCAGTGTTGTTTTTTTAAGCAATGTTATCATAATAAATCCAAACCAAACTAAATAAACAGATAGTGCATACTTTACGCAAATTCGTCATAAAAAACCAACGACAAATCAGACTTTTTATTTTCTATTTTGGAATTAAGCAGTCTGATAAATTAGTCTAAGTAGGGCTGATGATTGATGAAAATACAAAAAAAATATGCTATGCTTACCGTATTTTATCCCAATTTAAGGAATGTTTATGACTCAGCTTGACCCAAATTGGCAGACAGATGCACTTGATCCAAGTCTTGGTTATTTTGAGCAGACTTTGGCAGTTCGAGGCGGTTATCATCGCACTGATGAAGGCGAGCATAACGAAGCTATTTTTACAACCAGCAGTTATGTGTATGCCAGTGCCGCTGATGCAGCCGATCATTTCAATGGTAATAAAAAAGGCAATGTCTATTCTCGGCATACCAATCCAACGGTCAGAGCCTTTGAGCGTCGTTTAGCTTTACTTGAAAATGGTGAGCGAGCTGTTGCTACCGCATCTGGTATGGGTGCTATTTTGACCATGTGTTTGGCATACCTAAAAGCAGGCGATCATTTGCTTTGTGCTAAGCAATTATTTGGCTCATCGATCGCACTCTTTGATGGTTATTTTCAGGGGTTTGGGGTAGAGGTCAGCTATGTAGATTGTTTTGATAATGAGGCATGGGCAGCAGCGATACGCCCTAATACCCGTGTGCTTTATTGTGAAAGCCCAAGTAATCCTTTGGCACAGATTGCCGATTTGCGTTACTTGTCCAAGCTTGCCCATGCACACGATGCCTTATTGATTGTTGATAATTGTTTTGCAACACCAGCCATCCAAAAGCCTTTAGAGCTAGGAGCTGATGTGGTCATTCACTCAGCCACCAAATACATTGATGGGCAAGGGCGTATCTTGGGCGGTGCGCTTGTTGGGCGTGATGAGCTGATGGAAAAAGCATTTGGTGTGGTGCGTACAGGCGGCATCAGCTTGTCACCTTTTAATGCTTGGGTACTCTTAAAAGGGCTTGAAACGCTATCTCTACGCATGAAGGTGCATTGTGACAATGCCAATCAAGTTGCCCAATTTTTAGCCAGTCATCCTAATGTCAAAAAAGTTCATTTTTCAGGACTGTCAGACCACCCCTCGCATGAGCTTGCCAAATCACAGCATACCGCACTTGAAGTGACTGGGGGAGCATTTGGGGCGATCATTGGTTTTGAAGTGGCTGACCAAGCATCGGCATGGCAAGTGATTGATAGCACCCGTATGATTAGTATTACTAATAATTTGGGTGATGCCAAAACTACCATTACCCATCCTGCCACCACCACGCATTTTCGTATGACGCCTGAGCAACGTATTGAAGCAGGTGTTCATGATGGTTTGATTCGATTATCGGTGGGGATTGAAGATGCTCGTGATATTATCAAAGATTTGGCACATGGCCTAGATAATATTTAGATAAAATTTATAGAATTAATCACAGTTTTATTTAAAATCATCCGTGGTCAATTCTTTAATCATAAATGATTTAAATCAAATCACAAAATTACTAAGAGAATAAATTGGGTTTTAACTCTGGTGCATTTATGCTAAAATATACAAAATAACATATACCAAATAACAACCGATATCGGTTGGGTTATCTATTACCAGTTATCTTATTTTCATCACACTTGATTATAATTTGAGCCATCACATGAGTTACTCTATTTTTTGCCAAACTAAAAATAATGTCTTGTTAGAGCCGATGTTTTTTGGTCAACCCGTGAATGTCTCTCGTTATGATCAACAAAAGCATCCGATTTTTGAGCAACTCATCGAAAAACAACTGTCATTTTTTTGGCGTCCCGAAGAAATCGATGTCTCAAAGGATCGTATTGATTTTGCCGAACTTTCTACGCATGAGCAACATATTTTTTTAAGTAATCTTAAATATCAGACTCTGTTAGACAGTATCCAAGGTCGTAGCCCAAATGTGGTTTTATTGCCCTTGGTTTCTATTCCAGAACTTGAGACTTGGATTGAGACTTGGTCATTTAGTGAGACGATTCATTCACGCAGTTACACACATATTATTCGCAATGTGGTCAATGACCCTAGTAAAATTTTTGAAGATATTGTGGATAATGAATATATTCTTGAGCGTGCAAGTGATATCGCCAAATATTACGATGACTTGCATTTATGTGCCAAATTGTATGATTTGCATGGTGAGGGCGTTTATCAGATTGATGGGCAGTCTGTTGAGGTTACGCTACCAAAACTAAAAAAACAGCTGTATTTGTGTATTGTCGCTGTCAATGTGCTTGAAGCCATTCGCTTTTATGTATCATTTGCCTGTTCGTTTGCATTTGCTGAGCGTAAAGTGATGGAGGGTAATGCGAAAATTATTAAAATGATTGCGCGTGATGAAGCATTGCATTTAAATGGCACTCAGCATATGATCAATCTGATGCGTCAAGGCAGAGATGATCCTGACATGGTTGCCATTGCCGAAGCGTGTCAAGAAGAAGCGATTGAGATTTTTAAAAGTGCTGCCGAACAAGAAAAAGCTTGGGCAAACTATTTATTCAAAGATGGTTCAATGATTGGTCTAAATCGAGATATTTTATGCCAGTATATTGAGTTTATTACAAATACTCGTATGTCGGCTATTGGATTGCCAGCTATTTTTGAAACCAAAACCAATCCCATTCCTTGGATTAATGCTTGGCTGTCTTCAGACAATGTTCAGGTTGCCCCTCAAGAAACCGAAATTACCACTTATTTGGTTGGTCAGATTGATTCTGATTTAGATGATGTGGATTTGGACGATTTTGAGCTATAACTAATTACCAAAAGGGCTTGTTATGAGACAAGCCCTAATTCATAAATCAGTCATAACAAGAAAAATAAAGATTGCGATATGGGTTGGGTGTTTACTGACGAGACACGATTTTACTTGCATGAAAATGAAACACTGCTAGACGGCATGATTCGTACAGAACATAAAAAGGTACACTACGAATGCCGACAGGGTTATTGTGGTACTTGTCGCATGAAAGTATTGGCAACCACTGGGTCAATCACTTTGGTTAAAAAACCGTTGGCAACTTTAGCAGATGATGAAATATTGGCCTGTTGCTGCACTTTAAACGGCACAACTAAAGTCAGCTATTACCCTAAAAATGAAAATCAGTTGCCATTGTTTATTGACTGTGCTGAATACTTACCCTAATTGATATACTATGGTTAAATCAGCCAAAGCGAAATTAGGGCGTTTTATCCAGTGAAAACGACGATCAATCTGCTTTTTGGTGTTTTGGGTTGTCTTTTTCGGTAATGATGTCAGCATCAGGATCGCCAAAGCTTAAGATATCACCAAAATTTGGCTGAACCTTTAATAAGAGCTGTTGTGCTTTTAAGTAACCATCATTGATTTGAACTTTTTTTAGATTTTTCATGATCATATCATTATTTTTTAGCCATCGACCAATGTCAAGATAAATGATATTGCCTTTATGCCCAGTAAATGGAATGCCTTTAATTTTAATTTTATTCAAAATAAAAGGTAATGGATCTTTGCGTAGTAGCGTACGGTATAAGCCCACGCCAAGTCGTGCAGCTGGGGCTTTATACCACTGCTTACTGTGTAGCTCAATCACATCTGTATCACCGATTTGCTTAAGCACCAACCGCTGAGTGTGGCGATCTAGCTGTAGATGAACCAGCTCAAAATTACTGGCCACTGTTGTATATAGACCCATGATATCGACTGTACAAGTCAATCTAAGCCAGTTGTCATGAATATCCAATTTTAAATTATGCAACAGCCCAACATTTTTTGTAACAAAATTATACAAAGCATCATTAACTTGCTTTTGGGTGAGTGTGACCAAAAGCTCATCAACCAAATTATCAGCTGCTTTGACATAGCCATGCTTGATATTGCCAAAAGTTTGTTGCCAACTTAAGAGCAAGCTTTCATTAAACCAACTGCTACTGTCTTTGGCATCAAATTGATTTTCAAGACTCATCGTGTCCGTTTGTGCGTTATCTGTATGATAAAAAGTTGTGTCATTGCCGTTTTTTATCATTTGGGCATTGTGCAACTGAGAAGAAAGGTGGGTTGTTTGAGTGTTATCCATATGATTCGATCTTAAATTTGATTATCCTAAATCGCTATGGTTTGATAACCAAAGCCTACTAAATATAAAATTGATGAGTATTTTAGCAAATTTTTAGTAGGATAAGATGAGTGAATCGGTAATTTTTTGTAGCTTTAAAAAAACATATCATACAGAGTATACCAATCAATCATCTATATCAAAAAATATACAAAATAATGCCAATAAAAGAAACATATTTTTGGCATAAATGATATCAATATCAACCTTTTAAAACATATCTACCAAAAATTTTGTTAAAATATATCATGAATTTTATCAAAGGAATTTATCATGAGTCAATTTTTTGCTCGATTAACTCCTAAGCAAAAGCAATATTTAGCAACCATTCAAACGCCGTATTATTTGCTTGATGAGCGTGCCATTATTGACAACCTTAGCGTCACGCAAAAGGTTTGTCATGAGTCTGGTGCAAAAGCGTTACTTGCACTTAAATGTTTTGCCACTTGGGGGGTTTTTGAGTCCATGCAGCCGTATCTTCATGGCACAACTTCCTCGTCCTTAAAGGAAGTGCGACTGGGCAAAGAATGCTTTGGCGGTGAAACGCATGCTTATAGCGTGGCTTATGCCGATCATGAAATTAAAGAAGTTCTTGATTACTGTGATAAGATTATTTTTAATTCTATTAATCAATTAAAAAGATTTGGGCCATTGGCTGATGATAAAAATATTCCCGTTGGGCTTCGCCTAAATCCTCAAACCAGCAACTCATCATTTATCATTGCAGACCCTGCCAGACCATTTAGCCGTTTGGGCGAGCATGATGTTGAGAGCATTATGGCGATAGCTGATCAGATTACTGGTGTGATGATTCATAATAATTGTGAGAACACTGATTTTGAGGCATTTAGCCAAAGTTTGACCGATATAGAAAACCGCTTTGGTGAGTTATTTCATCGCTTAGAATGGATCAGCTTTGGCGGTGGTATCCATTATATTGACCAAAATTATCCTTTAGATAAATTTATCAATAGGCTTAAGAATTTTAGCGAAACATATGGTGTACAAATTTATCTTGAGCCAGGGGAGGCGTCAGTACATCAAGGTGCTGTTCTTGTGACCAGCGTGCTTGATGTGATGTATAATAATAAGCCGCTGGCAGTGGTTGATGCTTCTATTGAGGCACATATGTTAGATTTGCTTATTTATCGTCAATCTTCGCCGCTGGCTTATGTCAATGAAACAACCTATGATATCACAGGTGCAGATTTTGATGGCACATCGACAGATGAAACCTCAGTAAGGATCTATGGCAAATCCTGTTTGGCGGGTGATATTTTTGGAGATTATACGCTTAATGAACCTTTAAAGATTGGTGACAAAGTCGCTTTTGGCAATGCCGCTGCTTATACGATGGTTAAGAAAAATTGGTTTAATGGCGTTGATATGCCATCAATTGTGATTATTCGCCAAGATGGCGAAATCATGATTCAACGCCAATTTGATTATGAAGATTATAAGGCCAGTCTGTCTTAAATAAAACATTGCTTTGAAGAATAAATGATTGCCTAATTGCTTGAAAATCAGGCAACTAATCGCTATTATTAAAGTTTTTATTATCATCAATAGCAAATAATTTGGGTGTGTGAATTTTCCTTGAAGTCTTCCTTTTTAATTCGCACACAAATATTGATAAGCTCATTTCATTCATTGGGCATTAAGGAGGATTGATGTCTCAGGCAAAAAATGTACTCATCATTGGTGCAGGTGGTGTCGCTCAGGTGGTTGCACACAAATGTGCGATGGCAAATGATATTTTTGGGGAAATTCACATCGCATCACGCAAGATTGACAAGTGTCAAGCTATTGCCAAAAATGTCGCCAAAAAGGGCAGTTTTAAGCGTGATGCCGTTTTGCATACTCATGCTGTAGATGCGATGGATCATCACGCTGTGGCTGAATTGATCCGCAAAACAAATACAGATATCGTGATTAATGTTGGCTCACCATTTATTAATATGAGTGTGATGGATGCGTGCATCGAAACAGGTACGCATTATTTGGATACTGCCATTTATGAAGATCCGCATAAAATTTGCGAAACGCCGCCTTGGTATGAAAATTATGAGTGGAAAAAACGAGAAGCCTTCAAAAAAGCAGGTGCAACCGCCATCTTGGGTGTGGGATTTGATCCAGGTGTTGTCAATGCATACGCACGGTTGGGTGTTGAGTATTTTGATAAAGACAGCGTAACCGATATTGATATCATTGATATTAATGCTGGTAGCCATGGCAAATATTTTGCAACCAATTTTGATCCTGAGATTAATTTTCGTGAGTTCACTGGCGTGGTTTATTCTTGGCAAAATAGCCAATGGCAGACCAACCAAATGTTTGAAGTCAAGCGGACAGATGACTTACCCATCGTCGGTATTCAAAACAGCTATCTAAGCGGGCATGATGAACTGCACTCTTTGCACAAAAACTTAAATGTGCCGAATATCCGTTTTTGGATGGGGTTTGGTGATCATTATATCAATGTATTTGGCGTGCTAAAAAATCTTGGTCTCTTATCAGAGCAGCCGATCACAACTGCCGAGGGTCTAGAAGTAGTGCCTCTAAAAGTCGTCAAGGCGGTTTTACCCAATCCTGCCAGTCTTGCCGAACATTATACAGGTAAGACCTGTATCGGCAATAAAGTTAAGGGGGAAAAAGACGGCGAGACTCAAGAAATATTTATTTATAATATCATCGATCATGAAGACGCTTATGCCGAAGTCGGTAGTCAAGGCATTTCTTATACCGCAGGTGTGCCGCCTGTTGCAGCAGCACTTTTGATCGCCAGTGGTGAATGGAATGTAGGTACGATGGTCAATGTTGAAGAGCTAGATGCCAGACCTTTTATCAATCTACTAAATACCATGGGTTTGACGACACGCATTGCTGATAAAGATGGCGATCGATTGTTAGCATTCGGCTAACCTAAGCTTTAGAGCACAGTGCAGCAACGCAAATGCCTTGCTGCGTTTTTGCTTTTTGTCAAAAATCACCTGTGATATAATAATGCCAAACAAACATAAGATGACAATAAAAAAGGCTTATCATGCGAATTCGCAAACTGTTTAAATTTGAAAATGCACACATTGTGCGTAATTGTTCATCCGATCGCTGTAAACGATCCATACATGGGCATAGTTATGAAGTTGAACTGATTTTGGAGGCACATCGCCTTGATCACGGTCAAATGGTTTATGATTTTGGGCTATTAAAGCACCATATCAAAGATATCATAGACAGTTTTGACCACGCCATCACTTTTTGGGATCAGGACGATACACGCTATATCCAAGCTTGCAAGGACTTTAGTGCGCGTTGGATAAGTTTGCCTGTATCACCTTCAGCCGAACAGTTTAGTCGAGTGATTTTCTTTTGGGCAGATGCCATTTTGAATCAAACTGTCATGCAAAACGGTGAACAAGATATCAGCGTTTATTCTGTCATTGTCCATGAGACAGCGACAGGCTATGCTCAGTGCTTTAAGCAAGATGTTGAAAATGAACAAATGGGCGTACTTAGCTTAGCTGATTTTGAGTTCAGCGAACAAGTTAAATCAGAGTGGAGCGACCCTCAGATGTATGATAAGCTGCTAAAAGGTGACGCATTTGTCAATCCAAAAGTGGATTTGCAGGTTCAAGTATGATCAGCCAAACCTTATCCTTACACAGTGAAGCGGACACCCAAGCACTTGCCGAAAAATTGGCTCAGATGAACTTATCGGGCAGTGTGTGGTTGTCAGGTGATTTGGGTGCAGGCAAAACGACTTTGGTACGCTATTGGCTACAAGCTATGGGTCATCAAGGTGCTGTCAAAAGCCCCACTTACACGCTGGTAGAGCCTTATCAAATCAATCTTCAAGGAAGATTAAAGCCTGTTTATCATGCTGATTTATACCGCTTAAATGACCCTGAGGAGCTTGATTTTATTGGCTTTTATGAATATTTTGATGAACCAAACAGCCTTGTTATTATTGAGTGGGCAAGCCGTGCCAGTCAGGTTTTACCCAAACCTGATTATCACATTGATATCATTCGCCATCTTGATGACAAAAGAGTCGTTACCTTGATGGGCCTTGAGGAAGTTTAATGGATCTGCCGCATTATACAGATTTGCCAAATAATAGTGTCGTTTGCTTGATGTCTCCGACCGCCAGTGGTAAGACAGATTTGGCGTTTAAGCTATATGATACAGGCAGGTTTGAGCTGATTTCTGTTGATAGTGCACTGATATATGAAGGCATGGACATTGGCACTGCTAAGCCAACCAAAGATGAGCTAAACGCTTATCCACATCATTTGGTAGATATTTTGCCGCCCACCCAAAGCTACAGCGTCGCAAATTTTGTGCAAGATGTTGAGCGATTGATTGGCGAGATTCATGCGCGCAATAAAATCCCTATTTTGGTCGGCGGAACGATGATGTATTATATGGCACTGCTTGATGGGATATCCGCAGTACCGCAAACCAATCCAATGATCCGCAATCAGGTCAAAATTTGGCACGATGAAATGGGTAATAAAGCGTTATATGATTACCTAAAACAACATGACCCCGTGATTTGTCAAAAACTCAAAGTCACAGACACTCAGCGTATCACGCGTGCCGTTGAGGTACACTTACAAACAGGTAAGCCGTTAAGCCATTGGCAATCAACACCCAAAATGGCAATCAGCCACCACCCAAAATGGCACTGGTACGCTATTATTGTTATGCCAGATAGAGCTTGGCTGCATGAGCGGATTGAACAAAGGCTTCAAGTGATGTGGGCGGATGGATTTTTACAAGAAGTTATCGGACTAATCAAGCAGCATCCAAATCTGACGGCCGATATGCCAGCACTGCGTGCTGTTGGATATCGGCAGGTGCTTGATTATTTGATTGCAATTGATCATGCCTGTGTCGCTGCCCATCTTGGGCTTAAGCCTTATTATCATGCTCAAAAATCCAAGCAAAACCAAGAAATTAATTCAATTCATCAAGATTTTAACAAAAAATCTAAAAAAACCATGACAAATACAAGGGATTTGGCTTGTCAAGATATGAAAAATAAGGCATTATATGCTACAAGGCAATTGGCAAAACGCCAATATACTTGGCTGAAGCAATTGGCACAGACAGACAAACCAACCAAAAATAACTTAACAATAGTATCATTTAATAGCATAAAACAAGTAGAACAGCAATTTTTGCAATAATTCATGAGGCGTCTTCTCATTTACATTGCTTTAGCTATTTAGATTGGAGAAACTTATGTCAAAAGGACAAACCTTACAAGACCCATTTTTGAATGCTCTGCGTAAAGACCGTATTCCAGTATCAATTTTTTTGGTCAATGGCATAAAGCTACAAGGGCAGATCGAATCTTTTGATCAATATGTCGTATTATTAAAAAATACAGTCAGCCAAATGGTGTATAAGCATGCCATTTCAACGGTTGTACCTACCAGAAATCCTCGCACAGAAGGCGGCTCTACACCTGCACAATCCGCTGGTGGATATCAAGGCGCTAATCTGGGTGTCATGTCTAGTGGCACTTATCAAGGCGGTGGTTTTGAGCGTCAAACTCAAGGTGGATTTGACCGTGGTGGTATGGGCTATCAAAGCAGCTCTCGCCCACAAGGCGGCTTTACTCGTACCTCTCAAACTGGTTTTGAGCGTCAAACTCAAGGCGGATTTGACCGTGGTGGTATGGGCTATCAAGGCGGTGGTATGAATCATACTGGTTTTGAGCGTCAAAATTTTGATCGTTCAGGATTTGAGGAGCGAGGCTTTGATGGTAAGGCCTTTGAAAGCAATGATACCAAAAATTTCAACCGCTCAGGTTTTGACGCCAAACCTGACCCAAAATTTAATTATGATGACGATTTTGAAAATCAATCCTGATTTGGTCATCATCTTGACTTATCCAACCCAAAATGAAGTATTTTGGCATAAAAACTTGTATACGAGTTAATCGTGTACAAGTTTTTTATTGGGTGATACCTTCTAACTCATAAATGCTAAAATACCAATCAATTAACAGATAAAATATGCTATTATTATGGCCTGTTTTTTTGATGAATGAAATGGCAATGAAACAAAACAACCTTGCACCCAGTGATTACATCCAAGATGCTATTGACGCAATCCGTACCGAACAGCGTGCTTTGGAGTTGTTGATTGATGAGCTTGATGAGCGTTTTGTCAATGCATGTCAAACGATTTTAAACTGTTCTGGACGCGTGGTCGTAACAGGCATGGGCAAATCTGGACATATTGGTCGTAAGATTGCTGCCACTTTTGCATCAACGGGTACACCGGCCTTTTTTATGCACCCTGGAGAGGCAGGGCATGGTGATTTGGGAATGCTGGTACAAGGCGATGTACTCATTGCCATCTCAAATTCGGGCGAATCAGATGAGATACGCATGCTGCTGCCTGTCGTCAAACAACTCAACATTCCACTAATTAGCATCAGTCGTGATAAGCGTGGAATTTTGCCAAGATCAGCGGACATTGCACTGACTTTGGGTCTGTCCGAAGAAGCATGCCCCCTTGGACTTGCACCAACTTCAAGCACCACAGCCACACTGGCTTTGGGCGATGCGTTGGCGGTTGCACTGTTGCACGCGCGTGGATTTACCAGTCATGATTTCGCACTCTCTCATCCTGCAGGTGCGCTTGGACGCAGGCTTTTGACGCGTGTATCTGACATCATGCATACCGATCATTTACCCGTTGTACATCATCAATCAAGCTTGAATGAAACTTTATTAGTCATGACCAGTGGACGCTTGGGGCTTGCTGTGGTCGTTGATGATGATGGCAAAGTGGCTGGTATTTTTACCGATGGGGATTTACGCCGTAAATTGGCTGAGCATACCAATCTGACGGTTGAAATTCAGACACTGATGACCAAGACGCCAAAGTCTGTTGATCAGCAGATGCGCGCCTCTGATGCACTGAGTTTGATGAATGAAAATGCCATCAGCCAGCTTTTGGTACTTAAAGATCGTCAATTGATTGGCGTAATTAGTATTCATGATATACTAAAAGCTGGCATCAGCTAATTTTATATACACCTAAACTGACATTAAGCGGTTTGAAATTAAAAAGATAAACTCATGAATGAAATTTACCAAAAAGCCAAACATATCAAACTTTTTGCCATGGATGTCGATGGTATTTTGTCGGATGGGCAAATCATTTATAATTCTGAAGGCATAGAAACCAAAGCATTTTATGTGCAAGATGGTTTGGGTTTGCAAGCACTCAAACAATCAGGCATTATTTTAGCCATTATCACAGGCCGAAGCTCTGCCATGGTTGATAGACGTGCCAAAGAACTTGGTATTTCACATATTATCCAAGGTCAAGATGATAAATTGACTGCTTTGGTGGGGCTTGCTAAGAAGCTTGGTATTGAGCTATCACACTGTGCCTATATCGGTGATGATTTGCCTGATCTAAAAGCTGTGCGTGAGGTAGGCTTTGGGATCAGTGTACCTAATGGGTGTGAGCAGACCAAGGCAGTTTCAGATTATATCACAACCAAAACTGGGGGGAGTGGTGCTGTCAGAGAGGTTTGTGAGCTGATTTTAAAGGCACAAAATAACTTTGATGCATTCATTGCAACATTTCAGTAGGCGACCCAAATGAACTTTCGTATGTTAAGTGTGTTGGGTGTCATAGCATTAGCGGTGGCAGTGTGGTTTTTTTATCAAGAAGATATCGAGGTGAAACCTGCCTTGCCTGAAGTGCCGACTGTGGATTCTGAAGTTACCCAAATCAAAGCCATTCAAACCGATCCTAAAACTGGTGCAACAGAATACACACTGACCGCAGATTCATTGATTCAAAACGCCAATGGTCAAGATGAAATGTTGGGTGCAACCATTCACTGGCAACCTCCTCAGGGCGAAACCTATACGCTGACTGCCGACCGTGCGACACTTGAACAAAACAGTGGCGATTTGCGACTATCTCAAGGATTTCGGTTGGTGCGTGCAGCCACTGCTGATAAGCCTGAAATGATTATTGAGGGCTTGAATATTATTGGCAATACCAAAAATCGTACTATATCCAGCCGAGACCCTCTGACAGTACAACAGGGCATAGATCGCTTTAAAGCTCAGGGTTTTCGGGCGAATCTACAAACTGGTGAATATGAGTTTGATCACATTGAAGTGCTTTTTGATGCACCAAAGCGTCAAAATCAAACTTTATTTTAATTAAATTTTTTAAGTTTTTTCAAGGTTTTATATGAAAGCTGATTTTGTAATTACAAAATACTTATTTTTATCGTGCATAGTCAGTATACCAATGATTGCTTCAGCATTGCCTTCTGATACCAATCAACCGATCCGACTATTGGCCGATCGTGCGACTTATAGCGAACGCACTGGCGTAACCACTTATTCAGGTAAAGTGACGATTGAGCAAGGCACATTAAAGATTGCTGCCGATAATTTGACCGTGAATCTTGATACCAATAATCGCAGCATTAAATCAGCGGTTGCAACAGGGCAGCCTGCCACCATACAACAAGTCGTAACCCAAGAAAAGGGATTGGCAAAAGGTCAGGCAAATCGCATTGATTATAATGCTGTCAGCGGGATTGTGACGCTGACAGGCAATGCTAAACTCACTCAAGCTGGATCAAGTTTTTCTGGTAATACGATCCGTTATAGCTTGTCTGTTGGTGATGTTGAAGCCAATGCTGGTGGTGGTCAGCGTGTAGAATTGGTCTTTCCACCAAGCGACTCAAATTCTCGCAGTGGGTTACGCTAAGGCCTGAATATGACAACAGTATTATCGATGCGTCACTTGGGTAAGCGTTATGGTCAAAGATGGGTGGTCGAGGATGTCTCTTTTGAGATTGAGCAAGGTCAAGTGGTCGGTATCTTAGGTCCTAATGGTGCAGGCAAAACCACAAGTTTTTATATGGTGATCGGTCTTGTGCCTATGGATAAAGGTCAGGTAATTTTAGGTGACCAAGATATTTCAAAAAATGCCATGCATGAGCGTGCTGCCAAAGGTATCGGTTATCTGCCCCAAGAAGCTTCTATCTTTCGTAAGCTGACCGTCGAACAAAATATCATGGCAATCTTACAGACACGCAAGGATTTAACACAAACAGAGCAGCGTCAGCAGCTTGAAAAGCTGATGGCTGATTTTCATTTAGAGCATGTCCGCCATTCGTTGGGCATGAGTGTATCAGGCGGTGAACGCAGAAGGTGCGAGATTGCACGCTGTTTGGCATCAAATCCCAAATTCATCTTATTGGATGAACCATTTGCAGGCGTTGATCCAATTTCTGTGAGCGATATCATGCAGGTCATCGAAACTTTGCGTGAGCGTGGGATTGGTGTACTAATTACCGATCATAATGTTCGTGAAACACTGTCAATTTGCCAAAAAGCTTATATCGTTTCTGAAGGGAAAGTTATCGCCCAAGGTAATAAAGATGAAATTTTATTTAATAAGTTAGTTCGTAAGGTCTATCTTGGCCAAGATTTCGTTGCTTAAGTATTTATAAAATAAAATAATTCTGCTTTATTACAATAAAACCGCTCCAAGATAGAGCGGTTTTATTGCGGTTTAAGGGCTTACGCCGAAGCCATTAAGCTGGCATTGCCCCCTGCAGCGGTTGTATTATAGCTTTGGCTGACCTCATGATACAGTCTTGCAATATCAAGCCCATTGGTGGCATCAATGATACGGCGAATTGAACCATCTAGTTTGGCAATACTAACTTGTTCATCAGCAGGCATTGTTGATAATGCAATGATGATATCATTAGCATTCACCGCAGGTTCTTCAACAACTTTTAGGACGCCAATTAACTCATTGGCATGCTCTGCCAGTACATGAGATGGGCGAACCTGAGTGATGATACCATTGGCTGCCAAGATTGCCAAGGCGTCTAGTGCTTGGGATTGTGATCCGCCATACAAAGCAACTTGTTTTGGCGCATGCCAACTTAGGGTGTTAGTCTCTCCTGTCGGGCCTGGTAGGATGACCGAAGCTTGATTTAAAGATGAGTTGATGGCTTGTTGTGCGACAGCATCAAAATTTGCCTTCTCATTATCAGATGTCAAAAGCTTGTGCGCTAACCGCTGTACTTTGCTTAGTGCTGTATAATCAATACTCGCTGGCGTATCAACCGTTGGTTTTTGCCAGTTTGTCAGCTGACTTAGACGCTGAAGATAAAAAGGACCGCCTGCCTTAGGACCTGTACCACTCATACCATGTCCACCAAAAGGTTGAACGCCAACGACTGCACCAACAATATTACGGTTAATATAAACATTGCCTGCTTGGATACGGTCAGTAATTTGATCAATCGTACCATCAATGCGACTATGGATACCGTGGGTTAGGGCGTATCCTTTTTTATTGATACTGTCTATCAAATCATTCAGCTCATGGGCAGCAAATCGTACAACATGCAAGACAGGGCCAAAAACTTCCTTTTTAAGCTGTGATAGATCTTTGAGTTCAAACAAAATCGGTGCAACAAAGGTTGATGGTGCATCTGATGCGATGGCAACTTCATGATAAGGTGCAATTTGTTTGAGTGCGTTGATGTGTTCAAGTAGATTTTTTTGTGCTTCTTCATCAATCACAGGTCCAACATCTGTTGAAAGGGCGGCAGGATTATCAACAATCAGCTCATCCATTGCCCCTTTAATCATTGCAACCACATGATCAGCAATGTCTTCTTGGACACATAAAATTCTCAAAGCAGAGCACCGCTGACCTGCTGAATCAAATGCTGATGCCAGTACATCGGCACAAACTTGTTCGGGTAGAGCGGTACTATCAACAATCATTGCATTCATCCCACCTGTTTCGGCGATGAGTACTGGATTATCATCACGAGCAGCAAGTAGTTTATTGATATGTTTGGCAACTTCTGTTGAGCCAGTGAAAATAACGCCGTTGATGCGTTCATCTGATGTTAAAGCTGCTCCAACATCGCCTGCACCTAAGACAAGCTGTAAAGCATCTTTTGGCACACCAGACTCATGTAGCCAAGATACTGCCAAATGTGCGATTAAACTGGTTTGTTCGGCAGGTTTGGCAACAACAGTATTACCTGTTACCAATGCCGAGACAACCTCACCGACAAAAATAGCTAGGGGGAAGTTCCATGGGCTAATCGCAACGACCGTACCAACAGGGCTAGACAGATTAAGCGATTCTGCTTCATCAGCATAATAACGACAAAAATCAACCGCTTCACGAACCTCAGCAATAGCATTTAATAAGGTTTTGCCTGCTTCACGGACGGCAACCATCATCAATAGTGCCATATGAGCAGAGTCTTCCATCAAATCTGCAAAACGGCGTAAAATGGCAGCTCGTTTGGCAGCAGAGACAGTCTGCCAATTTGTTTGGGCGTTTAAAGCTGTGGTGATAACATCTGGTACGCTGTTTGGATCAATAAAAGAAACTTGACCAACAACATCTCGATGATCACTTGGATTTAAGACAGTATGAGCAGGCTGATGGCTGACATCTACTGCCGTTAATGAAGAGACATTAAAATCAATCTGACTGGCAGGTTGCATTAAGTCTTCTAATCTGCCAAGTGTGTGTTCATTGGTTAAATCCAATCCAAGCGAGTTTTTGCGATCACCATAAATATGGCGAGGTGGTGGCGTGAGTGGATTTTGAGAGATGCCATTGGCTTTGACAATATCAATGGGCGATTCAACCAATTCATCAATACTGACTTGCTCATCAACAATGCGATTAACAAAAGAGGAGTTTGCCCCATTTTCTAGCAAGCGGCGTACCAAATAAGCCAGTAGCGTTTTATGAGTACCAACAGGCGCATAAATACGCACTCGACGACCCAAATTATTATCACCAACAACTTGGTCATACAGTGTTTCGCCCATACCGTGCAAGCATTGAAATTCAAATTCTTTATCTTTACCCATTTCATAGATGGTTGCTAAACTTTGGGCATTATGCGTGGCAAATTGTGGATAGATCACATCTTGAGCAGCCAATAATTTTTTAGCACAGGCTAAATAAGATACATCGGTATGTACCTTACGGGTATATACAGGGTAACCATCCAAGCCATCAACTTGGGCCCATTTGATTTCGCTATCCCAATAAGCACCTTTAACCAAGCGAATCATCAGTTTTTGATGATTGCGACGAGCCAAATCAATCAAATAATCAATCACATAAGGGCAGCGTTTTTGATATGCTTGTACCACAAAACCAATACCATTAAATCCCGCTAAATCAGGATCAGAAACCAATTTTTCCATCAAGTCTAATGACAACTCAAGACGGTTAGCCTCTTCAGCGTCAATATTTAGACCGATATTGTATTCTTTGGCAAGTACAAACAAGGCTTTTAGGCGTGGCAACAGCTCATTCATCACGCGTGCGTGTTGTGCACGAAAATAGCGTGGGTGAATGGCAGACAATTTAACTGAAATACCATTACCATCATAAACGCCTCGACCAACAGAATCTTTGCCAATCGCATGAATTGCAGTAACATAATCTTGATAATAGCGATCAGCGTCTTCAGCGGTCATGGCTGCCTCACCAAGCATATCAAAGCTGAAACGATATCCAAGCTTTTCACGCTCTTTACCATTAGACAAAGCTTCTTGGATCGTCTGACCAGTAACAAATTGTTTACCCAAGATTTTCATGGCATGGTTAACGCCTGCACGAATAAATGGTGCGCCACCTTTTTGTAGAACACGGGTTAATGCCGAGCTTAGCCCTTTTTCGCTGGTAGGTTGGGTGAGTTTGCCTGTCAAAACCAAACCCCAAGCAGCAGCATTCACAAACATTGATGGACTATGACCGATATGGCTTTTCCAATTGCCATCAGACAGTTTATCTTGAATCAGTCTGTCTCGTGTGGTTGTATCTGGAATGCGTAGCAAGGCTTCTGCCAAACACATCAATGCCACACCTTCTTCGCTGGATAAGGAAAATTCGTGCATGAGTGCATCAACGCCCGAGGATTTGCTGCGGTTGGTTCGAACTTGGGTAATTAATCGGCGAGCCAAATCGCTGATGTGTGATTTTTCATCATTATTGAAGTTTAGAGTTTCTAATAAATTTGATACTGCGGTGACTTCATCTAATCGATAAGCACTGGTAATGGCGTCTCGTAAGGTGGATTGAGTGTGGGTAAAGTTAAACATAAAGTAACTCACAAAATGAAAATATAAGAACCAGTTAAACTGTCAAAATAAATGATATAAAAATCAGAATTAAGCGTTAATTATATCTTATATGAACATATAAACCAAGTAAATTTTTATGCATTTTCCGTGATATTACCGATTTTTTAAGTATGATATTTTTTTAAGCTTAAGATAATTATTTTTTATGAATTGGTTAAAACTATCAGGCTGGTTTGACCAAACAGTTAGCCCAATAACTTTAATAAAAACAGTAGTGTTTTGGTATGGTTTAGCTCAGGTGGTTTATTGTATAATCATACGGTAAGGGCTGATTTAGACAACAGGTGATGATTAATGAAAATCATGGGGGAGGTCATTCCAACTTGGGTATTAATGGGTGCTGTGGTTTTGGCATTTTGTGCAGGTATTTTAAATACAACTGCCTTAATGGGTATCACCCATATTTCAGCATCACATGTGACAGGCAATGTCAGTTTATTTGTGGTTTCAATGCTTAGCAATGACTGGTTAAATTTTAAGTTATTATTAATATCCATCGGGTCTTTTTGGGTAGGATCGGTATTAAGTGGTGCTATCATTGGCTCAAGTGAACTCAATATCCACCAAAATTATGGCTATGCCATGCTTTTAGAGGTGCTGATGCTGTGCTTGAGCCTTTGGATGTATTTATTGACACATCATTTTTTGGGTCAAATGATGATTGCCATGGCGTGCGGACTCCAAAACTCAATGGTTGCAACTTATCATGGCACAGTCATTCGCACCACACATTTAACCGGTATCACTTCAGACTTGGGTGCTACAGTAGGTAACTGGTTGGTTGGTCGGCGTGTCAGCTTGCGTAAAATCATTTTACATAGCTCGCTGTGGTGGGGATTTTTTATGGGCAGTATTTCAGCTGTACTTTTATACAGTTACATCGGATATTTATCGATGATTTTGCCAATTACGATCATTTTGATTGCCGCTTTATTTTATCATCAAATGGGCAAATTATATACTCAAATATTGAGACTTGTACGCCTAAAACTGATCCAAAATCAACGAAAAAAACGCCGCTCAAAGTCTCATCATTCCAAACTATCCACTTAAAACATGCCAAAATCGTTTGGCATGTTTTAAGGATTTGAGTTATTTAGTTATTTGTCCAAATTTGGCTTAGTTTTACCCACGGTGATGATGATAAATTCATCAGGCTTGATACGCAAGTTCAGTGCGGTATTAACACTATTTATCGTGGCATTATCCAAGCGATTGAGCGTATGGTTAAGATGATCTTTTGGATAATCGGCAACAAATAAAGCACCAATGACACGATGAATACTGGCATTGCTTGAAAAAATATTGGCAAAACCATTTTTATTGCCCAAACGCACCAACTCAAGCTCTTCTTGGGTTATGCCTTCATTCAGCGACTCATTAATGATGTGTAGCGTCTCTAAAATGGCATCGGCTGCTTTATCGCCATCGGTTGAAAATTCAACCACATAATTACCACCTGCTCTGAGGCGTTCCATACCGCCATAAATGCCATAAGTGTAGCCTTTTTGCTCTCGAATGGTTTTCATCAATCTGGCATTAAAATCACCACCTGCCAAAATTTCATTACCTAATGAAAAATCGCTGAACTCTTGACGACCTGCTTTGTCCGTGCGTACTTTACTGGTGGGGTGACCGATGATGATTTGGGTTTGACTACTGTTGTGAGGAATATGGATATGACGAGCCTTAACTGGTTTTGTCAAATCCAGCGTATTTTTATACGACTTGCCTGTCGGTAATTTGGCGGTCAGATGGTTGGCAAGTGATTTGGCTTGCTCGGCGGTCATATCACCTGTAATCACCAGTGTCGCATTATTTGCATTAATAAAAGTATGCCAAAAATTAAGCAGCTCATCACGATCAATTTTGGCAATACTATCTTCATCGCCTGTGGTTGCGTGTGCATAAGGATGATTTTCATATACGGCTTGATGATAAGCAACAGAAGCTACATGATAAGGGTTTTGCTTTTTTTGTTTTAAACTGGTGATGAGCTGATTTTTGTTGCGTTGTAGAGTCTTATCATCAAAAGCAGGTTGAGTGACAGCATCGACCATTAAATCGGCGGCTTGATTTAATAATGATTGATCAGACAAGCTTCTTAATGATAAAGTTAAGTTATCCTTATTTGCTGTACTGGTAAAATCAATGCCAAGACGCTCTTTGGCAGCAACAAACTCATCTTCAGAAAGGCTGTCAGTTCCTTGGGTGAGCATGGTTGCAACCATGTTAGCCGTGCCTGATTTGCCAACCTGATGGTCATACGCTGACCCTGCATTAAAATACAAGCTGATATCGACAATAGGCAGCTCATGTAATGGCGTAAAAGCAACGCTCACACCGTTGTTGGTTTGAAAATATTGTGTATTTGGAATATTGACGGTCAGCTCACCCAATTGATTGATACTATCAATAATACTATCATCAGCAAGTTTAAGCTCGCTACTGGTTAGCGTATGATGGTGTGTCGTATTTGCTTGCACTGATGGGCTAATGAATAATAAAACGCCAATGATGGCAGCTGATAGGCGATGTTTTGTTAAATGTTTCATGTCAGTGTCCATCGATTAATGAGTGTCTGAGGGCGATTGTGTATTTTTGGGCAATACATAAACCGTGGTTAGATTGTCTTTGGTCAGATATTTTTTACCCACAGCTTGGATGTCTGATTTACTGACTTTGTCCAATGCTTTTGGTAGAGTATCTAAAGTATCTAAAGGCAACCCCAACGCAGACAAAGCACCTAAATTAGAGGCTTGTTTGGCGATACTATCATTGGCAAACACCAAAGATGATAACAAGCCTGCACGACTACGGGCCAGTTCATCATCCGTGATTTGATCGTTGGTGATGGCATTAAGCTCTGCTAATATGGCAGCTTCAGCATCTGCCAAGCTGACACCCTCACGAGGTGTGGCAATAATGGTAAATAAATCATCACTTTTTGAGAGCATATTATAGCGAATAGAAACGCTATTTAGTATTTGTAATTTGCGAATCAGATGACGCTCAAAACGTGCTGATAAGCCGCCATCAGCAATATCGCTAAGCAGTGATAATGCATGAGCTTCTTTGGTATGATTTTTAATAGTACGACTACCTAAAGTAGGTACATTAAACCCCATGATTAAGCTTGGTACTTTAACATTTTGATAGCTATTGGTCTGCGTATAGCCACGATGACTTGGCTGGCTAAGTGGGGTGCGTTTTGGTAATGATGATGGTTTTAGAGTGCCAAAATATTTTTCGATCCAAGGCAGGGCGGTTTTGGGGTCGATGTCGCCAACCAGTACTAATGTTGCATTGTTTGGTGCGTACCATTGATCATACCAATTTTGCAAGTCTGTTACCGTAATTGCTTCAATCTCTGGCATGCTACCAATGATGGGGAGACCTTTGGGAGAATTTGGTAGGGCAATTGCCAAAAACTCTTCATGAGCTTTGGCGGTGGGTTTGTCGTCTGTGGTTAGGCGGCGTTCTTCTTTGATTACCTGTTTTTCGGTGGCAACCTCCTCAGCGGTTAAGATGAGGTTATTCATGCGATTGGCTTCTATTTGTAGTGCCAATGGAAATTGATTGGCAGGCAGGCTTTCATAATAGGCCGTAAATTCATCACTGGTAAAGGCATTTAACTCACCCCCAAAATGACTAATGAGGCGTTGATAGTCGTCATGACTGACACCTTTGGCATCTTTAAACATCATGTGTTCTAAAAAATGTGAAATACCACCTTTTCCAATAGGCTCATCACTTGAACCCACATCATACCAAACTTGGGTCATCACAATGGGCGCTCGGCTGTCTTGTTTGATGATGACCTTTAGACCATTTTTTAAGGTTTGGGTATAAATATCGTGATGTTCTGCTTGGGTGCTTGGGGTTTTTGTGGTTGAGATAGCGTTTTGGGTATGGTCAAGACTTTGACAGGCAGATAAGCCAACCGCCGCACCAATCACAAAAGCCAATGGCATGAGTTTCATAGTATATCCTTATTTTGTTTTATAATGTGGTTGTACCGCCAATCATCACCGATGCTGTCGGTGAAACACTGGCACAGCCGATGACTGTCAAAGCAAATATCATCAGTAAGCAACTTTTTAATAAGTCATTCATAAATCACTCCAGCTAAATTATCGCTAAATCATCTGACCATTATTTTGATGACCTAAGTATTATAATGATAATCATCATCAAAAACACAACACTAAAGCCAAATGTCACAGATTATCTACATTGAGTAATAAATGCTTATCAAATGAAAATTTTGTCAAACAAAAACTGCTTAATCTCTGTCATAAATCTGTCATGAATCAGTCACTAATCTGTCATGCTTGCTTGCTAAGATAACGGCATTCACCAAGCCAGCTTACTATGGCAAGCCTAAGGAAATACAGATGAATAACCCACACGATTTTATCGAAGACTCAAACCCAACCAGCAACCCAAACTTTGCTGATATCCTAAATCAAACCGTGTCACGCCGCACCATTTTAAAAGGTGGTGCAGGCTTGACGGCTGCTGCCATGTTTGGCTCATTGCCTTTGATGGCGAGCACAAATTCCACCACGGCACCAACGAAAACAAATTTGGCACGCCCAACAAAACTTCAATTCAAAGCCGTACCTCATTATACAGGCAATGACATGAAAGTTGCCGAAGGCTACACGGCGCGTGCATTTTTGCATTTGGGTGAGCCGCTGATCGATGGCATCGAAGCGTTCCGTGACAACCGCGAACATTCAGGCGAATCATTTTTGTATCGCATGGGCGATAACCACGACGGTATGCATTTTTATGGCATGGTCAACGGCAAATTTGATCCCAATCAATCAAATCGTGCTTTGTTGGCAATCAACCATGAATATACCAACGAAAATCTACACCCAATGGGTTTCTTTACACAGGAAGATAACAATGCCGCGCCGATTTATCGAAAAAAACGCCTTGCTATGGATGTGCGTCGCGATGCTAACGCTCATGGCGTGACTGTGGTTGAGCTAAGAAAGACAGGCGATCGCTATGAAATGGTCAAAAACTCACCATTTAATAAGCGTTTTTCAAGTGCAACGACGGTAGATTTTGCAGGTGCAGCAGCAGGTAGTAAAATGCTTATCACCAAATTTGACAAATCAGGCAAAAGCACTTGGGGCATCAATAACCAATGTGGTTCAGGTATGTCACCATGGGGCACTTATCTAACCACCGAAGAAAACTTTTTAAATGTCTTTGCACGCGGTGAAGACAAAGCTAAAATCGGCACCCAAGCAGATGTCGCACTGGCTCGCTATGGCTTAAAAGAAAACAGCACAGGCGGCGGCTATTTGTGGCACACTGCTGACGATAAAGAAGGCATTGTAACTGATGAATTCAGTCGCTGGGAAGCCACTGCCAAAGCCAATGACGCAAGTGCTGATTATCGTAACGGGTTTAATGGCTTTGGATACATCGTAGAAATTGATCCATTTGATCCAAAAGCTCGCGCAGTAAAGCGCACAAGCCTGGGGCGCTTTGCTCATGAAAACTGTGCCTTTGTACCGCCTGTCGCTGGCAAGCCTGTGGTCTTTTATATGGGTGATGATGCGCGCGGTGAGTACATTTATAAATTTGTCTCTAAAGCCAAATGGTCACCAAGCGATGTGGGCAAAGGTCTAAAAGCAGGCGATAAATACATGAACAATGGCACGCTGTATGTTGCTGTGTTTAATACAGATGGTACAGGTGAATGGCGTGAGCTGTCTTATGGTAAAGTCAATCATAAAGATTATCCGTTCAAAGACCAAGCCGATGTTGTCATCAATACTCGCTTGGCAGCCGACAGCGTAGGCGCAACCAAGATGGACCGTCCTGAGTGGATCTCGGTCAGTCCGATCACAGGCGAAGTTTATGTGACTTTGACCAACAACTCAAAGCGCACAGTTGAAGCTACCGATGCCGCCAACCCAAGAAGCTATAACAACAAAGGCAACCAACATGGTCATATCGTTCGCTGGCGTGAGCGCGGTGAGCATACCGCAACAGCGTTTGATTGGGATGTGTATTTGTTTGCTGCGCCAAATGATTTGACTGAGCAAAACTTATCCAATCTATCTGCTGAAAATGACTTGTCTTCTCCAGATGGCTTGTATTTTGATCCACGTGGTGTCTTGTGGATTCAAACGGATGACAGTGCTTATACCAAAACTACCAACTGTATGCTACTTGCAGCGCTGCCTAGCCATGTGGGTGATGGTAAAATCATGACCACAACCACAGGACGTAATACGCCTGTGGGTGCAATGGCGACTAATGATACCCTAAAAAGATTCTTTGTGGGTCCAAAAGGCTGTGAGGTCACAGGCATCACCATGACACCCGACTTCAAAACCTTATTCATCAATATCCAGCATCCTGGCGAAGACAGCCCTGATGTGACTTGGGGTGCGGTTCCAGGCGGACGCGTACCGCGCTCAGCGACAGTCATGATTACCAAAAATGATGGCGGCGTGATCTTAGGCGAATCATTACAAAACATGGCCTAATATCAGCTAATACCACCGATCCCCAAGCATGTTATGATAGGTTTTAAGGTTTTTGTGTAATGAATTTTGGGTAAATTTGTGCTACAATCAAAATCATTGAACAAAATCATAAAATGTAGGTAAGGATATGAGCGAAAACGAAAAAGGTGGCTGGTTTTCCCGCATGAAAGCTGGACTATCAAAGTCAAGTAAAAACCTATCAGAAGGGCTGGTTAATGTCTTGGTTGGTGGCAAACAGATTGATGATGAGCTGCTTGAGGAAGTTGAAGATCAGCTACTGGTTGCTGATATTGGTGTCAATGCCACCAATCGCATTATCAAAAATCTCACCGAGCAGACCGCGCGTGGCGATTTGATTTACTCGCATGCTTTGTATAAAGCACTCAAAACCGAGTTGACCGACATTTTGACGCCAAAAGTTGCACCTTTGATTATTGATACCACCAAAAAGCCCTATGTCATTTTGATGGTGGGTGTCAATGGTGTTGGTAAGACCACCACAATCGGTAAGCTTGCCAAGCGTTTACAAAATGAGGGTAAGTCGGTCATGCTTGCCGCTGGCGACACTTTTCGAGCCGCCGCCACCGAGCAGCTACAAATTTGGGGTGAGCGAAATGGCATTGCTGTCATCGCTCAAGGTCATGGCTCAGACAGTGCTTCGGTGATTTTTGATGCCATGCAGTCTGCCAAGGCAAAGGGCATTGATGTGCTTATCGCTGATACAGCAGGACGCCTACAAAATAAAACGCATCTGATGAATGAACTTGAAAAGGTTGTGCGTGTGATGAAAAAGGGCGACGAAACTGCTCCGCATGAGACGATGATCGTGCTAGATGCAGGCACAGGTCAAAACGCCATCAATCAAGTGCAAGTATTTTCAGAAGCAGTGAATTTAACTGGCATCAGTGTTACAAAGCTAGATGGGACAGCCAAAGGTGGCGTGGTATTTAATATCGCCCAAAATACGGATATTCCCATCCGTTTTATCGGCGTTGGAGAGGGTATTGACGACCTACAGCCATTTAAGCCAAAAGATTTTGTTGATGCACTTTTGGAAAAAGAAGAATGATGGCAAAAGCAGTTAGCACTAACTATCATCCACCAAGTTTTTTACCTGATTTGCCAACCATACACCTAACTGCCAGTCACGGTAAGCTGATTTTACTTGATTGGCAAGATATCAAAACCCAAAAACTGCTCAATCAAGCCAATCAGCATGCGGTATTTATAAAACCATCCCAATTAGATATCAATCAGCCCGATCAGGCGATTCTTTTACAGACCACCGAGCAGCTTAATGAGTACTTTGATGGTACTCGCAGGAACTTTAGCATACCGCTTGATTTTTCTTATGGCACTCAATTTCAGCAACAGGTTTGGGCGGCACTGTTGACGATTGATTATGGTCAGACCATCAGCTATGCCAAGCTTGCCACACTCATTGATAAACCCAAAGCGTTTCGTGCCTGTGCCAATGCCAATGGCAAAAATCCTTTAAGCCTAATCGTTCCTTGTCACCGAGTGGTTGCATCTGATGGGGGTTTGGGTGGTTATACAGGTGGTGTTGCCATTAAAAAAGCATTATTAGATTTTGAGATGGCGTGTCACTTAAGCAAAAATAAAACACCGACTGATTTTGATTATTTATGCTATAATTAGATAATTTTAATTTCATATTTGATGGTTTAAGGAAGTGTTTATGCCTTATGCACTGTTGCGTCCGTTATTATTTAGTATGAATCCTGAGCAAGCTCACGAAAAAACGCTTCAGATGCTTGAATCTGCCAACAAAGCACATCTTTTGGGTTTTGTGTATGCTAAGCAGGCGCTACCGACTGAGTGCATGGGTATTTCTTTATTAAACCCAGTGGGCTTGGCGGCAGGTCTGGATAAAAATGGGGCGTATATTGATGCCCTAAGTGAGCTGGGATTTGGGTTTTTGGAAATTGGTACGGTCACCCCAAAGCCTCAAATGGGTAACGACAAACCTCGTTTATTCCGCATCAAAGAAGCGAACGGTATTATTAATCGAATGGGATTTAATAATCATGGCGTGGATGTGATGATTGATAATATTGAACAGGCAAAGTATCAAGGTGTTCTTGGTATCAATATCGGTAAAAATGCCACGACGCCTGTTGAAAATGCACTTGATGATTATATTTATTGTCTTGAGCGTGTTTATCCATATGCCAGCTATATCACGATTAATATTTCAAGCCCCAATACCAAAAATTTGCGTAATTTACAAAGTGGCGATGCCTTATCACAACTACTTGATGGCATAAAAAACTGTCAGTTACGCTTAGCCAATGACTATGGATTTTATGTACCTTTGGCATTGAAGATTGCACCTGATTTAGATTTAAGTCAGATTGATGACATTTCTCGCACAGTGATTGATTTTGAGATTGATGGTTTGATTGCAACAAATACCACCTTATCACGCACAGGCGTTGAAGGTTTTCGTCATGGAGAAGAAGCGGGTGGGTTATCGGGTCGTCCTGTCAATCACCAAAGTACGCTGATTTTATCCCAATTTGCAGACCGTATCGCTGATAAAGTCGATTTGATTGGCGTGGGTGGTATTGAGACAGGCGAACTTGCTGTCAAAAAACTTCATGCAGGTGCTAAGGCGGTTCAGTTGTACTCTGGGCTAATTTATAAAGGTCCTGGGCTTGTGACGGATTGCGTTCAGGCACTCTCAGGTGATCGCTACGGATAATCCTATGAATGTGATTGACATTATTATCAGCATTGTTGTGCTTTTGGGTATTTGGCGTGGTTTTACTGTTGGCATGATAAAAAGCATGGCAATGCTGTTATCGTGGTTTATTGCCTTAGTGGTTGCATCAAAAACAGCAAATAGTTTTTCTCATATATTTGCCCCATGGATTGACAACCCAGTTTTACAAGTTGCCATGGCGTTTATTGTCATCATGCTGATCACTGTTTTACTTGTCGGCACAGTTGCTAGCCTATTATCACGCTCATTTAAGGCATTAAAATTGGGATTTTTGGATCGTATTGGCGGCAGTGTATTTGGTGCCGCCACTGGCATGTTAAAGGTTTTGATTGTCCTAAGTATCATCTCTCCGATATTAATGCTAACACCTGCTGCTCAGTCATCTGTACTTGTTCCAAGCCTATTGCCTTATGCACCAATGGCAAAGAATTTCTTACATAAGGCATTTGATAGTACTTGGAATCAGCTGGAAAATCCCTATAAAAATCAACGATGATAATATCATTTAACATCAATTTTTAATAATTATTAACTTATTGTTATCAATAATTTGGAGTAACTATGTGTGGTGTAATCGGCGTTATGGCGCATGAACCTGTCAATCAAATATTGTATGATGGTTTAACCATGCTACAGCACCGTGGTCAAGATGCGGCGGGTATTGTCACCTTAAAAGACAATCGCCTCTATCTGCGTAAAGATAATGGTATGGTGCGTGATGTATTCTTAAATCAACATATGACACGCTTGGTGGGCAATTGTGGTATCGGTCATGTACGCTATCCTACCGCAGGAACTTCTAGTACCGCAGAAGCTCAGCCCTTATATGTCAATTCCCCTTATGGCATTGCTTTGGCACATAATGGCAACTTAACCAATGCCGAAAAATTGGCGCGTGAGCTGTACGAAGAAGATCGCCGTCATCTCAATACTCAGTCAGATTCTGAAGTTTTGCTTAATATTTTTGCCCACGAACTTCAAAAATTTACCAAGCCTGCTTTAGAATCTGATGATATCTTTGAGGCACTGACTAAGCTGTATAAACGCTGTCAAGGTGCGTTTGGTGTGGTGGCTTTGATTACAGGTCACGGTTTGGTGGCATTTCGTGATCCTAATGGCATTCGTCCATTGGTCTATGGACGCCGATTGACCGAAAAAGGCATAGAATATATGGTCGCATCAGAGTCAGTCGCATTACAAGCGCTTGGCTTTGAGATAGTCAGAGATATCGCACCTGGTGAAGCGATTTTTATTGATCTAAACCACAGCATTCACACGCATCAGTGTGTACCTATCGAAAAAGGTCAATACACGCCTTGTATCTTTGAATATGTGTATTTTGCTCGCCCTGATTCTATTATTGATAATATCTCCGTCCACAAGGCAAGAATGCGTATGGGCGAAAAATTAGCCGATCAAATTTTGCGTGAATGGGGTGAAGATCATGGGATTGATGTGGTCATACCGATTCCAGATACCTCAAGAAATTCTGCGTTAGAGCTTGCGGTTCGCTTAAATGTCAAATACCGTGAGGGCTTTAATAAAAATCGCTATATTGGCCGCACCTTTATCATGCCAGGTCAGCAGCAGCGCAAAAAAAGCGTCCGCCAAAAATTAAATGCCGTACCATTAGAATTTAAAAACAAAAATGTGCTTTTGGTCGATGATTCAATCGTTCGTGGTACTACCTGCTATGAGATTATTCAGATGGCTCGAGATGCAGGTGCTAAAAAAGTCTTTTTTGCGTCGGCAGCGCCGCCAGTCATGTACCCCAATGTTTATGGCATTGATATGCCTGTGCGTGGTGAGCTGATTTCATCAGGCCGTAGTGTTGAAGAAGTGTGCGAGATTATCGGTGCCGATCGTTTAATTTTCCAAGACTTAGGTGATTTGATCGAAGCGGTCAAAGACACCAAACACAGCCAAGTTGACGGCTTTGATTGTTCGGTTTTTAATGGTAAATATATTGCAGGCGATATTGATGAAGTTTATTTAACCGATCTTCAAAATAAAAGAAATGACGCTGTCAAAGATAAAGGTGTCACCGTCGTCGATACACCCGTTGATATGACGGGCGTATCTGCAGTTTAATTGAAATGTCATTGAAATAAACCAAAATTTTAACCGCTAAAAAGCGCCAAAATAGCTTCTCGGTGCTTTTTATCACAATATTTTTATTGATGTGTTTAAACACTTGAGTGATGATGCCTATTGTGATTGGTAAAAATGAGATTATTTTTGGAAGTATTTATGAAAAATCAGTCTGCCACCCATTGGGCATTATCTGTCATGACAATCAGTGTGCTTTTAAGTGCCTGTACTTCTCATGTGACACATGAGCGTGCACCAATCAAAGTTGTGCAGGTTACACCCAATCCCACACAGGTTGCACCGCCTGCTCAAGTGCCTACTCAAGCTTTGACCAAAGTACCTACCTCAACCGTTCAGCCTACGACCGCCAAACCTGCATCCGTTGTGGTACAAAAATCGGTCGTCGTACAAAAACCAGCCCCCACCAACACACCCAGCATGACCAGCCAAAGTCATTATGCTACCTTTGCTGAATGGAAACATGATTTTATTCATCGTGCCTTGGCAAAAGGTATTAATGCCAATAGTTTAAATTCATTGATGGGTAATGCCACGCTCAATCAGCGTGTGATAGAGTTGGATCGTAGTCAAGCTGAATTCACCAAAATGCCCTGGGAATATGTCGAATCAGCCGCTTCTTCAAATCGCATCAGCCAAGGCAGATCCAAATTAAATGAAAATTTGAGCATATTAACCTCAGCTGAATCTATCTATGGCACACCAAAAGAGATTACCGCCGCCATTTGGGGTATGGAGTCATCATACGGTGCTGGCATGGGTAGTATGGATTTGGTCAGTGCGTTATCAAGCCTAGCGTATGATGGTCGCCGCCGTGAGTTTGCTGAAAACCAGTTACTTGCGATGCTTTTAATGATTGAGCGTGGTGATGTGGCAGCATCTCAGCTAAAAGGCTCATGGGCAGGAGGCATGGGACATACTCAATTTATCCCAACGACATGGATACAAGAGAGTATCGATGGTGATGCCAATGGTCGAAAAAACCCTTGGAATCGCCAAGATGCCTTAACTTCCACTGCAAGTTATTTGGCAAATGCTGGCTGGATTCGTGGCTTACAGCCTTTTTATGAAGTGCGATTACCAACTGGGTTTGACTTTTTACAGCTAAATAGCAAGCGTAGCCTTGATGCGTGGAAGGCATTAGGGCTGGTCAGTGCAAGCGGTGAATATTTTGGTGGCGTACATGAAGCACAATTGTGGCTACCTGCTGGTCAATATGGGCCAGCATTGCTACTCACCAAAAATTTTGAGGTCATTCGTGTTTATAACAATTCCTCAAGCTATGCTTTGGGTGTTTCTTTGCTTGCCAAAAAAATTGCCGGTGGCCATGATCTTGTTCAATCTTGGCCACGTCATGAACAGCCATTATCACGCACCCAAATCATCAATTTACAAAAAAACTTAACTGCACAAGGCTATGACACCCAAGGCATTGACGGTGTCGCTGGTAGTAATACCCGCCAAGCATTTGCACGCTGGCAAGCTGCTAATGGTCAAATACCAGATGGATTCATCAGCCAGCGTACGGCTGGTCATTTGGTCTGGTAAATTCATTGATGTCATTAACCACCTTTGGTTAAGTGATTGCCCTTGCAAAACCCCATTATCATCCCCATGGTAATGGGGTTTGATTAATTTAACTGTTTAAAGAAGAAGAAAAATCCATTATGCGACTGCCCGAAACGACCAGAGCCGAACGACAAACCAACCAACTTGCTCGTAGAATTCAAGAAAAAGCCCAGCTGACAGGCGTGAATGTCTCAGGAACACAAATCTCCAGTCAAGCATTTGAGATGGTAACCGATTTTGAGCCATCGGGCGATCAGCCAAAAGCCATCGCCGAGCTTGTAAAAGGTGTTGAAGCGGACATGCGTGGTCAACTTTTGTTGGGTGTGACAGGTTCTGGTAAAACCTACACCATGGCAAAGGTGATTGCCGAGTGCGGTCGTCCTGCCATCATCATGGCACATAATAAGACTTTGGCAGCTCAGCTGTATGGTGAATTTAAGGCATTTTTTCCGAATAATGCCGTTGAATATTTTGTCAGTTATTATGATTATTATCAGCCTGAAGCCTATGTACCAGCCAGCGATACTTTTATTGAGAAAGATTCTGCCATTAACGATCATATTGACCAAATGCGACTGTCAGCAACTCGTGCCTTATTAGAGCGACGAGATGCCATCATCGTGGCATCAGTATCGGCAATTTATGGCTTGGGCGATCCTGAAAGCTACCTAAAAATGTTGCTTCATATTGTTGTTGGTGATCGAGTGCATCGTGATGCGGTAATCAAACGACTTGTTGAATTACAATACGAACGCAATGAACTGGATTTTGGGCGAGGGACTTATCGCATTCGTGGCGAAACTTTGGATATTTATCCTGCTGAAAGTGAAAGCTTGGCAGTACGCATACAGATGTTTGATGATGAAATTGAAAAAATTACTTGGTTTGACCCCTTGACGGGTAAAAATATCAAATCAGTACCACGCATTACCATTTATCCAAAATCACATTATGTCACTCCAAAAGATAAGCTAGAAGCTGCCAGTGCCACGATCAAAGAAGAGCTTGCCCAAAGGCTAGAATATTTTCGTGCTAATGATAAATTCATTGAAGCACAACGCATCAAAGAGCGTACACAGTATGATCTTGAGATGATTGGGCAGCTTGGTTATTGTAATGGTATTGAAAACTACTCTCGTCATCTGTCAGGTCGACCAGCAGGTGAAGCACCGCCAACTTTATTTGATTACATTCCCTCAGATGCACTGCTGTTTATTGATGAAAGTCATGTGACTGTGCCTCAGATTGGTGCGATGTATAAAGGCGATAAAAGCCGCAAAGAAACGCTTGTTCAATATGGGTTTCGCTTGCCGAGTGCTATGGATAATCGACCCATGAAATTTGAAGAATGGGAAAAAATTTCCCCAGTGACCATTTTTGTCTCTGCCACGCCTGCTCAATATGAGCTTGAAAAATCCGAACAAGTGGTTGAGCAGGTCGTGCGTCCAACGGGTCTTGTAGATCCGATACTTGAAATCCGCCCTGTATTAACCCAAGTTGATGATATTCTTGGTGAAATTAACCTAAAAAAATCACTCGATGAGCGGGTTTTGATTACCACACTGACCAAACGCATGGCAGAGGATTTGACCAGCTATTTAAAAGAATACGGTATTAAGGTTGCCTATTTACACTCTGATATTGACACAGTTGAGCGAATGAAAATCATTCATGAGCTGCGTACGGGTATTTTTGATGTTTTGGTAGGTATCAATTTGCTGCGTGAAGGATTGGATATGCCTGAGGTTTCTTTGGTGGCAATTTTTGATGCCGACAAAGAAGGATTTTTACGCTCAGAACGGTCGCTGATTCAAACCATTGGGCGTGCTGCTCGCCATGTGAATGGCAAGGCAATTTTATATGCAGATACAATCACGCCAAGCATGCAAAAAGCCATCGATGAAACCGAACGCCGCCGTGCCAAACAAATTGCATTTAATCAAGAACATGGCATCACACCAAAATCAGCCAGTCGTGCCATTACCGATAAGATTGATACCGGTGATGACGAAACTTCTGAAGTGGTGCAGATTGTTTTATCTCAAGCATTGGCAGGCGTGGATGAAAACATCCTACATTCGCCAAAACTACTGGCCAAAGAAATCGCTCGCTTAGAAAAACAAATGCAGGCATTATCTCGTGAGCTAAAATTTGAAGAGGCTGCCAAAGTGCGTGATACAGTCATCGCACTCAAAGAGCTGTTAGTTCAATAAAATTGATCAAATCAATTTATCACAACAATGCCTTTACTGTTTAATGATCAAGTAAAGGCAAATTTTATGTTTAATCAGCTTATGACAATCCAAACAATTCATAGACACCCTTTGCCACCATTCACACCGCCCAATGCGTGTGTGATGATGCTTGGCAGCTTTCCGCCGCCACCTGAGCGTTGGGCAATGCCATTTTATTATCCAAATTATAATAATGATATGTGGCGTATTTTGGGTTTGGTGTTTTTTGATGATGCTAAGCGATTTATTGATAGCACGCATAAAACCTTTGATCAAGATGCTATTGAGCAATTTTTGACTAAGACGGGCATCGCCATCGGCGACACAGCCGAACAGGTGATCCGCCAAAAAGACAACGCTTCTGATCAGTTTTTACAGATTGTCACACCAGCAGATATTGAAAAGACGCTCAAGCAGTTGCCTTGGTGTCATGCATTCATCACCACAGGCAAAAAAGCGACTGAAGTTTTATGTCAGCAATTTACAAGCCAAAAAATACCAAACATTGGCGAGCAAGTACAGCTATTGATTGCCAACCGTCGCATTGATTTATATCGCTTACCATCATCATCACGGGCGTATCCTTTGGCGATTGATAAAAAAGCCGATTTTTATCGAAAGGTTTTTGAGACATTGGGCGTGCTTTAAAAAGTACAACGATTTAAGTGTATTTTTGCTAAAATACCAAGATCTTCGCAATAAGATACCGCAATGACTGATACCATCTTAACGATACCGCCAACACCGCCCAAACCCTCTGAACAAATTGCCGCCTTACAATGCACGCTTGAGCAGGCTTATTTGATTGAAGCTTCGGCAGGTACAGGCAAAACTTGGACGCTGACAGGGATTATTCTACGGCTATTAATTGAAAAAAAATATCCACCTGAGCGTATTATTGCCACAACTTTTACTCGGGCGGCGGCAGCTGAGATGCAAGAGCGTATCAGTGAGCGGCTGCACAGCTTTTATGGCTTGATGCGTTGGTTGCAAGGTATGCTAAGCACTCAGCCTGAATGGTTTAATCAGACTGCACCCATAGAGCAAATTATTACTTCTGCCAATCAGGCTGGGTATGATGCCGCCGATCCAATTAATGAGCATTTACTCAGATTTATCCTATCTCAAAAAGCAACCTTCTTAAACGAAGTGGTTTATCGCACAGGGCTTTTATTAACTTCTTTAGATAAACTATTTGTTGGTACGCTAGATAGCCTTGCTCAAAAATGGCTCAATGAATTTGCCGCCCAAATTGGGCATCAGTCTGGCATGGAGATTTTAAATAATGCCGAACAAAAAGTTGCCGCCATCGTCCATGATGAGATGCGTGCCGAAGAAGTTAGGCTTAAGCGCGCCCAGCCTGAATTTTATCAAATCTTTAAAGCATTTTATCCAAATTTTTTCAGCCAAGTGGATGCTGTTGTCAAGATTGTTAATAAAGCGATTAATTTTTATTCTGCACCCATTGATGAGCTTATGCCTATTAATACAGATATAAGCTTGGTCAAAGCGATGATTGATCAAATTATAACAACAGATTTTACAGGATTTACACCATATTTTGACGCCAATTTTCGCAAACAAGTAGCAATGAATCAGAGTTTAGGCTTTGGCAAACTGATTCAATATCTGCCAAATTTGCTGTCTTTAATCCAAAAACACGGCGTGCTATTTGTTCGTTTTGTGGATAATGATGCACTTAAGCTGATTGATGCAATCATAAAAGCAATGGATAAAGATTGGCAAATTTTTAATAAAAGTGCCAACCCAAGCGATATCAATCAATTTTTGGCGTTACCACTTCAGGCTCTCAGCGATATTGCCAATGTTTATTTGACGCTAAGTGAACAAACCAATCTATACCATACGCACATCTGCCGACACATTATCCTAAGTGCAAAAAGTCAGATTGCCCAAAGGCTTGAGACACATGGTCAGACCACATTTACGCTACAAATGGTAAGATTAAATGAGGCACTTCGTAATAGTCCTGCACTGGCACGGCAGATTCGCCATCATTATCCTGTCGCTTTGATTGATGAATCTCAGGATATTAATGGGCTACAAGTTGAGCTAATTGAGCTGGTTTATCTCAATGAGATTGCCAATTATCACAAAAATCTTATCCGCTATGAGCAAATCGGTGGCGAGAAGCCAAAACTGCCACGGGGATTTTTATTGTTAGTTGGAGATCCTAAGCAGGCAATTTATCGCTTTCGTGGTGGCGATGTTACCAATTATAATTTAATTAAGCATTATGGCAACCAAGATTTGCTCATCAAAGCACCATTGATGAATCAATCGCTGTCTTTGACGGTCAATCGCCGTTCAAGCAAAGCACTGATTGAGGCACTCAATGCATGGTTTGACAATAATCATCAAGATGCTGTCGCCAATCATGCCAATTTAGGTCAAGGGATTTTTTATCAGCAGATCCAAGCACATAAAGACGGTGGCGGTATCCATTGGCAATCTGATGCTTATGCCGATTATTATGGTAAATATCCCATAGCGGTGTTGCATTTTGACCATATCGAAGCTGGTCAAAAAGCTGCACAAAGGGCTGAGCAAATTGCTCGGCATATCAATACCATTTTGCAAGGTGATCATACGCTACATGGTCAAAAGATACTGCCAAAGGATATTGCTGTACTTGGACGCACAGCTGATACGCTAGATAGGATAAAAAGTGAACTTGATCAGCTCAATATCCCAGCCATCATTCCCAAAGAGATGAATATCTTTATCACTCAAGCTGCAGATGATCTTTTGGCGTTAATTGGTGCGATACTACAACCAAATCACAGCGAAAACTTGGGTAAATTTTTGGTATCAAGCTTGGTTGGCATGACGCTTAAGCAAGCAATAAATATCATTGAACCAAATGATCAGCAGGCTTTGGATAATGACTTATCAGAAACTCAAAATCTAAAAACTCATCTTTTAGCCTACCTAAAAAAATCATATGAAAAATGGCAAAAATTTGGTGTATCATCAGCACTTGCTTATGCGCTTCACCATTCGCCCATTGATTATGATGATGACAAATCGCCTTGGCTTAAGGCAGCCACTCAAGGCGAGCGTTATTTGGTGGACCTTGAACGGCTGGTGGCTTTGGTCAGTGAGCAATCGCAGCTGCACGAGATGCGTATCATTGCTTGGTATCATAAACAGATGAACGCTGATGTTGATAGCCACAATAAGCGTCCCATTCTACCGAGCGAAAGCGGTGTTAATTTGATGACCATTCATAAATCAAAAGGGCTTGAATTCCCCATCGTGTATGTCATAGGCATGGATGAAAAGCCAAAAAATGAGAATGGGCTGACAATCTACCCTTATACTAATCACAATTTTCAGCGGTGCTTAAGCTTAAGCCAAGGTAATTTGATTGATGAAAATTATTATTATCATATCAATCAGCAGGAGTTGATTGATGAAATCAGACGCTTAGGCTATGTGGCATTGACGCGTGCTTCTGAACAGCTATATATCGTGGGTGGTGATTTATCCAAAAAAACTTCAAAAGAAATGCCTTTGTATCAATGGCTTGACTGTGCAGGTGAAAAAATACTGAGCCTACCAGATCGGCTAAAAGGTTGGGTGGACTGGATAGATCTGACTGAAGCGGATTTATTTAGCCAACCTTATCAAACCAAGCTGCCCAATCTTAGCACCAAAAATTATGCACCTTGGGATATGGTGATGACCAAAACCCAGTTTTTTGGAGAATATAAGACCAGCTTTAGTGCATTAATTACTCGCTTGGATAAGTCTGCCATTTCTCCTGATGAAGCAGATATTGATCAGTTGTCTGTACTGACTGACATGGCCGCATCTGATCAGTTTGATGACATTCGTACCAGCTTTTTTAAGGGCAGTTTGGCTGGTGATTTTTTGCATAAAGTCATGCAATTTTTACCGACAGATCGACTGGCATTGGCATCTTTGCACGATGCTCATCGTATCATCAGCGGGGTGATTTATGAACAAGGCAGAAAACTTGGGATTGCTGAGCGTTATTTACCCACTCGCCCCGCTCAGCAGATTGGTACACGCATCAATTCTAACGAGCATCAAGCCGATGATCATACCAAGTTGGTTGCTTGGATTTATCAGCTTGCATACGCACCTTTTAGAGCATCTCATCGCTCATTAATGTCTCTGCCAATGACTGTACAACTGCGTGAGCTTAGCTTTACACTGGGGCTTGGCGATACCTTTAGTATCACTCGCCTAAATGAGGTGTTTAAAGCACATAGCGACAAAGACTTGGTATTGCTTGACAATGACTATCATACCATGCGTTATCGTTATTTACGAGGTGAGATTGATTTGGTTTATGAGTGCGATAGGCGATTTTTTATCGTTGATTATAAATCAAATTATTTGGGTAGCACGCCTGATGAGTATCATGATCACGCCATGGCTGCAGTGATGGATAAGGTCGGCTATTGGCTACAAGCTGCTATTTATCAAGTGGCATTGCATCGACTTTTAAAGATTCGATTAAAAGACTATGTTGGCAATGAAGCAGCTTATTTGGGTGCTGTTGAATATGTCTTTTTGCGTGGCGTTCAAGAGGGCAATGAGAAGACAGGGCATTTATGTTGGCAGCCGCCATTATCTTTGATTTTAGCACTTGATGAGATTTTATAAGTTAAACTTAACGATTAATAGTAGAGATAATATATGGCAGGGGATATTATTAGCCGATATGTGACCGATCGCATTCAAGACAATCATCAATGGTATGCCAAAAAACAGGTTTTGGCTGCTGAATGTACACTAAGATTACCAGACTTTGAGCTATATCATATCGTGCAGGATGCGTTATTATTTCAGCTCAATCAAGGGCATACCATACTGCATATCAATGATCATGATGATTTGAATAATCGCCATGGATTAAATGGCATGATACCCATTTGGCAACAAAAAATCATGGATTCATGCCTGACAGTGATAACGCACGCATTGGCAAATGAGGGCATGGACTGGGCAGCATTTTTTGATGCTTATCATCGCTGTGCAGATGATACTATCAAGATAAAACAATTTGTTAATCATGCCTTAAATCATTTTCGTCAGCAAGTATCTTTGCTTGATCACACAGTGATGGAAATTGAGCAATTATCTGCGTTATTTTTATCCATGCTGCGTATTTACTATGTCTTATATAAAAACGCCAATACTTTGAAGCAATTTGTGAGTCTTTTGCATAACAATACTTTTTTTGGAGATATTTTGGCATCAAACATTCAAAGCATACCAACAAATACGCCACCGATTTATTTTAGTGATCAAGCAGGTGGACTGTATTTATGGACAAGTCGTGCCTACCTTGCTGAATCACAACTGATGACGCATATCTTGCGTATCAGTCAGGCTGATGTGCCGATATTTGCTCTTGATCAGCTACCAAATAGCCTAAATACCGAGCAGCGTGACGCAATCAAGCTGGTCTCAAAACAAGCGTTTTGCCTAATTACGGGAGGTCCTGGGACAGGCAAGACCTTTACAGTTGCCCAAATTGTCATCGCGCTCAATCAGCGTGATGAGCATAAAAAGATGCGTTTGGGGCTTGCTGCACCGACAGGTAAGGCAGCTCAGCGTATGAGTGAATCTTTGCTTAAATCCCTAGATAAGGCGAACGATATACAGCTGCCCAAGCCTAAGACCATTCACCGCCTGCTTGGTATTGGGGCAAATGGCAGCCCACGCTATGATGCCAAAAATCAGCTGCCGCTTGATATGCTTATTATCGATGAAGCTTCTATGCTTGGCACGGAGCTGGCAAGCCAGCTATTTGCTGCCATCGCCACGGGTTGCCGTGTGATTTTACTTGGGGATACGCATCAGCTGGCTGCGGTTGATGCTGGTGCGGTGTTGGCTGACTTATGCCGAATTGAACGCCTAAGGCATTTGCGTGTCAATTTGACAGCATCAAAACGCTTTACGGACACATCAGGTGTTGGTCAATTGGCAAAGCTGATTAATGATGATCGTCAAAATATACACTTTGATGAAATACAACAATTAATCAATTGCCATACCAAGATTGATTTTCATCCCATCACCCATGCCCTAATGCACAATGATACCTACCAAAAGCTTAGCCAAGACTATCAGGACTATTTTTTAGCAAGTAAACGGCTTCGCTTTAGTTTTGCAAAATTATCTAGCCAAGATGCAATTGATAGCGTCAAAAAACTATTTAAGATATTAGATACTTACCGTATTCTTTGCGCTTCACATCTTGGTACATTTGGCGATGATCAGATCAATGATTATTTAAGCTTAGCTCATCGAGCAGTTCAAAAAATCCCACCATCAGTATCGCCTTGGTTTCATGGTCGTGTGGTGATGATTACCAAAAATTTATATGATTTGGGTTTATTTAATGGAGATATCGGCATTTGCTTATGGGGTTCATCAGGTCTTAGCGTGTACTTTGAAGGCGAGGCTTTGCGTATGGTGGCGGTTGATATGTTAAGTGATACCGTTGTGAGTACGGCTTATGCCATCACAGTGCATAAATCCCAAGGTTCAGAGTGGCAAAAAGTCGCCATTATCTTTGATGGCAATAGCGAACGCCTGCTGTCAAAGGAGCTTATTTATACCGCTGTTACTCGAGCAAAGTCAGCGGTACATATCTACAGCACGCATGACGCACTCATCAATGCCATTAATACGCCGACAGTTCGACAAACTGGGCTGGATAAAGTGAGTGATAGTCAGCAATCATAATCACTTGATCTTGCCATGTTTAAAAATACAAATTTTATTCCAAATATGCCATAAATTATAAAATTATGTCATAATACAAAGTTTTAAAGTGATATTTCAAAATACAAGTATATGACACAATGATGACAGATAATAAGCTACAAAAATCCCTTAAAAATCAACATATTTTATCACAGCCCCTATCTATTGGGGGTTTAAAAATTGAGAATAGAATTTGGGTAGCACCGATGGCAGGGGTGACGGATAACCCTTTTCGAAGGCTCTGTAAATCCTTTGGTGCAGGTCATGCCGTCAGTGAGATGATTATTGCTGATACAGCATTATATGCACGCAAAAAATCGTTATATCGAGCCAATTTTGATGGCGAAATTGCACCCATTTCTGCACAAATTGCAGGGGCTGAGCCTGATAAATTGGCACAAGCCGCCCAATTTCAAGTTGCCAATGGTGCTCAGATTGTTGATATTAATATGGGCTGTCCTGCCAAAAAAGTCTGCCGTAAGCTCGCAGGCTCGGCATTGCTTCAGGATGAAGATTTGGTTAGGCGGCTGCTTGACAGTGCGGTTTTGGCCGTTGATGTGCCAGTCACTTTAAAAACTCGTTTGGGATTTGCCAATGGGCAAGAAAATATTTTAAAAATTGCACAAATTGCTGAACAAGCAGGCGTGGCTGCCATTACCATTCATGGGCGTACACGAGAGGATTTTTATACAGGTCAGGCACGCTATGAGCTGATTACCCAAGTAAAAAAGGCTGCCAAAATCCCTATCATTGTCAATGGCGATATCGATAGCCCACAAAAAGCTTTGGATATCCAAGCCAAAACAGGGGCAGATGCTGTTATGATTGGTCGAGCTGCTCAAGGTAAACCTTGGCTGTTTCAGCAAATTGCCCATTTTGCCAATACTGGCGAACTCTTAGCGTCGCCTACGGTCGGTGAGATTCATGAAGTGGTCTTGAGGCATCTAGATGAGCTGTATCGCTTTTATGGAGAATATTCAGGATGTCGCATTGCCCGTAAGCACATCGCATGGTATACAGGCGGTCTGCCCAACTCTAACGCTTTTCGTGACGCCATGTATGCGTGCGAGACTACCAAAGAGCAGTTTGAGGTCGTGGATAAATTTTTTAAGACAATTTCTTAACAATTTCTTAAGTGTTTTTGTGTGTACTGATATCTTTGATGACTGCACTGACTGTCCCATCTTTAAAGGTTATCTTAACTGACTGATTTTGTTGGAGTGTTTTGGTGCTATGAATACTTTCATTGGTCTGAGCATTATGAATGAGTGTATAGCCTTTTTTTAGCATTCGGCTTGGATGCTGAATTAAAATCAAACTTTGTAAATGGCGACAGTCTTTTTTTAGTTTAGATAAATAATCAAATAGAATATTATGCTGATCAAGGTGGATTTTTGTGGTATGTTTGGCTTGCGATATAATCGCCAAACTTGATTTTTGGGTCTGAGCAAGTAGGGCGGTTAGAGCCGATTTTTCTTGGTGATGGCGGAATTTTGCGGTACTTTTTATGTGGCTTAGTTGATATAAATTGTCTTTTTTTGCCATATTGACGGCGTGCAAACTGCTTCTTTGGATTTTCTCAATTTGTCTTTGGCTATTTGCTTGGGCCATTGTTAGATGAGTATTGGTCATTTTAGTCAAACGCTCCATTGTAGCGACCGCTTGACGCGTCATTTTGACCAAATGCGACTCGATACCAAGGATAGCTTTTGATGGGGTATCAAAACTGCTATGTGCTACCTCATCAAGAATTACCGAGTCACGCTCATGCCCAATACCAACCCAAACAGGAATCGGACATTCTGCCACCAAAGCCGCTAATTCAAAATCATTCAAATAAGCCAAATCGCCAACCGCACCCCCACCACGAATAATGACCAACAAATCTGGCAAAGTATCATAGGTATTTTTAAAATTATTCATACCCTCAGAAATTGCAAGGCGTATCTCATTGGGCGCATGATTGCCTTGAAAAGTGGCATAATGATAGTGAAATTGGCAAGCACCTGCCAAGGCGAGCCGATCGGCTTCGGCACGAAAGTCGCCTAAACCTGCCGCCTTTTCAGGGGCGATTACGATGACATGGCGAATATCAAATGGTATGGCGTGTTTTTTATTTAAATGAAGCAGGCCTTCTTCGCTCAACCGTTTTTTCATCTGTGTATATGCAGCAGCGATCTCGCCGAGCGTATAATTTGGGTCAATATCGCTAATGTTTAGGCTAAAACCATAATTGGCATGAAAACTCGCCGAGCATTTTACCAAGACCAAAATACCTGCTTGTAGGCTTTGACCTGTCATTTTGGTAAATTTACTCATCACTGTCTTGGCACGAAATCGCCATAAAGTTGCACGGCAGCTTGCGGTAATTTGATCAACATCATCAGTCTCAGCCAATTCAAAATAATAATGACCGCCTTTAGTGTTCATGGCACGGATTTCAGCACGCACCCAAACCTCATGATCAAAACTGTCATCAATCACCATTTTGACTGCTGTCAAATAATCCGATAAAGACAAATGAGCATCTGCCAAATTATTAAAATTCTCATCAAAAACTGCTTCTTTGGCAAGCTTCGCTTCAAAACTTTCGGCAATTTGACGATGTTTATTTAATAGCGTTTCAGGGTCATCAAGGGTGCTGCCCAGTGCTTCAACATGCTTTATAGTGGTGTTTTTTGGCATAATTTTGGTGAGATACTATTGTAGCAAAGCCAAGCAAAATTGGCAATTTTGGGTCAATCAGGCGTTTTTATACACTTAATCTAAATTAAAATCACCCAAATGAATTTGAGCGATCATAGGCCAAAAGAGTTATTTGGTTGTTGTGGTTTTTCTGGGTAATTAAGTGCTGACAGTCAAGTCTGTGCGTTCATCCATCTCATACAATGCACCTGCACGACCAACGATTAAAGGATCGATATTACCAATTTGAGCGATGTCTTTATTTTCGTAGGTTAATTTATTGAGTACATAACGCATGGCGTTTAAGCGTGCGCGTTTTTTACAGTCAGATTTAATCACAATCCAAGGCACTTCTGCCGTGTCAGTATTAAAGAACATAGCTTCTTTGGCAAGTGTATAATCGTCCCATTTATTGAGCGAGGCTTTATCCACTGGCGATAGTTTCCACTGTTTTAACGGGTCATTTTCACGGCTGGCAAAACGCACACGCTGTTCTTCACGACTGACCGAAAACCAAAATTTCACCAAATGAATGCCAGATTCTACCAAATGCTTTTCAAATTCAGGCACTTGATGCATAAAAATACGGTATTCTTCATCCGTACAAAAGCCCATAACTCGTTCTACAACCGCACGATTGTACCAAGAGCGGTCAAATAAAACGATTTCACCAGCGGTTGGCAGATGCTGCACATAGCGTTGAAAATACCACTGACCACGCTCTTGTTCGGTTGGCTTTTCTAAAGCGACCACACGAGCACCACGGGGATTTAAATGCTCCATAAATCGCTTAATGGTGCCACCTTTGCCTGCAGCATCACGCCCTTCAAAGATAATGACAAGTTTTTGACCAGTGGTTTTGATATGATGTTGGAGTTTTAACAGTTCAATTTGTAGCTTGTATTTTTGGGCTTCGTAATTTTTACGACTTAAGCGATATTTGTAGGGATAACCGCCTTCACGCCAATTATCCGAAAGCTGAGTATCTCGTGATTTATCGGTACGAACTTGGCTGATGACATGAGTTGTGGGAAGGTATTCTTTGAGCGCTTCACCAAATTCTGCCAACTCCTCAGGGGTGGCATGCTCAAGTAACTCTTCTAATTGACCCACCGTTTGTGTCATAATCGCTTCCGCTTTTGATGGCTTTGGCTTGGTTTCTGTAGCGGTCGATACTTTGGTACGAGTCGATGTTGTTTTTTTGGGAACGGTTGTGGCAGTCGTTGAGCTTGTTGTCGCCGTCTTAGGTTTTGGGGTGGTTGTCATAAGAATTCCTTAGATAAACAAATAAAAACAACAAAAAACCTTGCTATTAGTATGTTATCATGTTAATGATATGTTATCAACTGTTAAGCAATTTGTAATATCGGCTGACCATACCGCCATAATTTAGCATAACATATGACAAAATATGACTAAGCGTGCTTTGGTTTTTATCATCTAAACCATCAAATCATTATTTAACGAAAAAAATTGATAAAAAGTATTGACAGCGATAAAAATATCAGTATAATACGCACTCATAGCCAGTTAGGCTAACCATACATGCCAGTGTGGTGAAATTGGTAGACACGACGGATTCAAAATCCGTTGCCCTTAAAAGCGTGTCGGTTCGAGTCCGACCACTGGTACCAATAAAATAAAAGACCTACAGCAAAAGTTGTAGGTCTTTTAATAGCTAAAAATAATAATAACCACATACTATGTTTGGCATTAAACTGTTACATTCTGATGATTTTATAAAATCGGCGTCATCGTTTGGTTGTTTTCTTGCCATCATGGACAAACAAACCAACAAAAAATGTGTACAATCTTAGCACTCAGGTACAAAGATTTGAGCTCATTGACATCGATCAGGTGGCAAATTTGGCAAATTCGGTTCAAAATGGTGCCATCAGTGCCACTGTTGGCACGCTGCTTGTTGGGGCGGGCGTTTTGCCTGCACTGGTTGCCCTGTCTATTGGTGCTGGGCTGCCCAATCGTACCAAAGACGCTTATGTTTGTCATATTGAGTTTGACGATAGCAAATCTGCCATTTTACAATTAAGCAAGCACAAATATCAGCAGTTTTTAAAACACATCGCTTAACGACCCAATCACGACCAAAACCCACCCAATGCGGTGGGTTTTTTTACTTAAAGGATGACAACATGGCACTGGCAATTAACATTGTGCTTGTACGGTTCATTTTAGCCGTAACATCCAAAAAGCCACCCAAAACGCCAAAAAATACTTACAAGGCTTTGCCTTACTTGCCTACATGCAAGCGGCGGATAAAGACAAATCGGTGCAGGATTTTCTCATCATTGACCCAAACCCCATGACGGACGAACAAAAAAAGCCTTTACTAAGCGCTTTGTAAATGAGATTAAGCAGTCTCTAAGTCGTGGGCGAACAGACGCTTAGGAAATTTTTACCAAAAGCAGTAAGTTTAATAACGCCTTTTTGTATCTCAATCTTGGATTCCAAACCTTTGATCACCTGATCAAGTTTTTCAGATCGCTCATCTTTGTTTAGAATCTTGCCTTCGAATTCAATTTTCAAGTCGGGATTTTGAAGTATGGAGATATCTAGGTTTAGAGCCTCATGCTCCTTGTCTAACGCTGAAGTCATTTCTTGATAGGGTGCTGAATGATAAAAAGACTCGTATTCTGAATCATCTGTCAAATAATCATTGTATGTTATATCGATTAATTTAAGGCGTGATAGATTATCAATCGATGGCGCTATCAGATCCTGATCTGATACTTCAGGATTGCCTAAAAATACATGTTGGTGAAGCATATGAAAGCCATAACTTGCTTCTTTGACAATATTCACAATTGGTGCATCACCGCTTTGACTTAGATATTCTAGATTTTTGGCATCCAATGGGCTAAGTGATTTGATAATCTCTACAAACGCATGATGCACCTGACCATCTTTTCTCTCATCCATGGCTGACACAATCAAATTGGCAAACATTTCGCGAATGTTCTCTTCGTTCATATGAAATCGGCTGGCTTCCAACGCTGGGCCGATAATTGCCACATTGGGGTCTTTGAGTGCATTTGCTGGTATTTTTTCAATACCGGTCTGAATGTTGTTCTGCATGGCTTGTATATTCATTGCTTGTTGAGCCTTAATGCTTTCAACTTTATAATGCCACTTGTGACCATATACCACAAACCAAATATCTTGCAAGGTTTGCAAAGGTCCATTTAGCAAACCAACTGATGCAGCGCCACTCACAGCACCTGTGATAGCTGGTATTAAATGAAAGGTTTCTGCTGTCACGGCTATTACTCCTAAATTTTCTTCAATATGCGTTTGGTGATCTTAAATTCATTACCACCGCTCAAGACGGCTGACACTCCACACCCAGCCAATCACTTCAAACTCACCATCGCTGATCTGCTGCTTGGTGGCGACCTGCTCAGGAAATTCAGCGGCATTATCGCTGACGATACGCACGCCACCATCAGGCAGTCGGTACAGACGCTTACATAAGCACAGCTCCCCAAAGCGAATCGCAAAAATCCGCCCATCTTTGACTTCTTTTCGTCCTTTATCGATATAGATGGTGTCGCCATCTTGTACATAGGGCGTCATACTGTCATCACGGGCAGTGACTGCAAAGGCATTTTCAGACATTACCCCAAGATTGCTCAGTGTACGCTTACCCATGCGTAATTTGCGAGTTTCATGCGTCACCTCATCATTGACCGCACCATGCCCACAGGCGAAGGCAATGTCTTTATAAAAAGGGATCTCAGCTTCATCGTCATCCAATGGGGCGCCATTGTCCCATTCGGTGATAGGGGCGAGTTTATCATTATTTTTTGTCATCTCACCTTCGCCGTAATCAAGCCAAGTTATAGGTACACCAAGACATTGCGTAAGCAGTTTCATTTTGTCGTTTCTTGGCTTGGCTTGACCTTTGGAATAACGGCGTATCATTTTAGGAAATTGATCAGCCTTGGCTCGCTCACTTGGCATCACGCCTTGGGCATTGAGTAAATGGGATAAAAACAATCCGCCAAGGGGTAGATGCTTAGCTATTGAGCAAGCGACAGGCGGTAAGGTAAAAGCGGAAGACTTGCGTCCTGATATTAATTGGGAATATGTCAGAGAACAACAAAAAACCCCTAGTTATCGCTAGGGGCGGTATCCATTTTCGGATTAACTTAAGGAAAGTTAAATGAACGAATTTATTATACCAAACTCTAATTCTGTGAGCAATGATTTTAATTATTCAAGAACAGATTTAGACGCCCAAGAGCAACAAATCGCTGAATTTATCAAAAAAGGTGGCAAAGTCATCAATCTTGACAATTCCGAACAGCCAAAGAAAAAATCAGCAAAAAAGCGTGATTTTAACAACCAAAGGATAAATAGCAAAATGCACCTTGTTTTGTGCTATCTAAAAAGGTCAGGTAAGCGTATGACTGGCTTACAAATTCAAGAAAAACGGCATATCGGCAACAACTTTAGGTAGTCAAACAAGGCTACTGAACGCACAAGCAAGCAAACAGTACAATCAAAACAGCAACCCAAGCAGAAAATGAAACATCAGCACAGCACAGCCAAGCATCTTTATGTGTTGCCAATATTAACGAAGGCTTTTTATCACTATTAAACTGGTGCAATAGATACACAGGGGCAAAGCATCCACCGAAATTTGTTATTAGACAGCAATTTAGCCAACATGCGGTTGATATTGGCTTATTAACACAGCTATCAGGTTTAATTGACGCAGGCAAGCTGCCTAAATCTGTACTGTATGATAAAGCCCGTGAGTTTAATTTAATCAGTGGCGAGCTTAGCAATGATGAAATAGATGGTTTAATTGAACAACCGAGCATGACTTATGAAGCATTTAATCAATTTAGAAAGGCTCAAGGTTCATCTGTCAAATAAGTTTAAAACCACACTTAATGAAATTGATGAGTTTTTACAATTGGTGGTATTTCGTCATGAAATTAGTGAGCTTAACTATAAAGAATTTGAGTTATTAATTGGCGAGAGTAAGCAGAAGCTCTTGGGCTTTTTGGCAGGTTACGCCTTGGAGTTAACCCAAGATTGGCAAGAGCTATACGATTACAGCTATACGCTTGAAACCAAAATGATTGATGATGATAAGCCAGATACGCTAAACATGAATGAGCCACAATTTGACGCAGACAGCCCCATCAAGCTATCTGCTCAGGTTGGCGTAACGCTTAATCAGATTTTGGCTAAGTTTGGTGATGAACAAAGCACACAGATAAGTAATGCTATTAGCTACGCTTATACCAATGGCTTAACCAACCAAGAGCTTATTCAGATTATCCGAGGTACACGCAAAAACCGCTACCAAGATGGGATTTTACAAACCACGACACGCCACGCCAAGACCATTGCTCACACAGGCACGGCAATTGTTGCAAGCCAAGCCAAACAGCAATTTATTCATGATAACAAAGACATCATCAAAGGCATTAAAGTCATTGCAACCTTAGATTTACGAACAAGTGGTATTTGTAGGCATTTGGACGGTGAGATAATGCCGATTGATAAGGCAGTTTATCCGCCCTATCATTAAAATTGCCGTTCTAGTTTTGAGATTGTTTATGATGGCTACCAATCTCCCAAACAGCGTACCAGTATGGACGGTGTGGTCAAAAACCAAACCTATTACGAGTGGCTAAAAAATCAGTCCAAGGCGTATCAAGTGGAAGTTTTGGGCAAGAAAAAAGCCAAACTATTTCAAGAAAGTAGCGTTGATGAGTTTAAAGAATTTGATAAGAATTTAAGACCGATGACGCTAGATGAGATTAAAGCCCAATTATAGGGCTTTTTTGTTGCCCAAGGTTGGAAAACCAAGGGTGTTTTGTGCTGGATAGCACGCAAATGGAGACAAACATGCAATTAAAAACTGATGAAAACGGCTATGCGATTGTACAAGATGGTAAGCCTATTTATGTACATGATGATGGACAAGAAATTGCCTTTGATGCACAAGCAACAATGGCAAAGATAAGCCAGCTTAATTCAGAAGCTAAAAACCATCGTGAAGAAAAGCAAAAGGCACAATCCTTATTGAAATCTTTTGATGGCTTGGACGCTGACGAAGCAAGACGAGCATTAGAGCTGGTGAAAAATCTTGATGATAAAAGGTTAATTGACGCAGGCGAAGTTGAAAAGGTAAAAGCGGAAGCTAGAAAAGCCTTAGATGAACAGCTTGCCCAAAAAGACGCCCAAATCAAAAAGATTAATGATGACTACCGAAGTGCGGTTATTGGCGGTGAGTTTGCTCGTTCAAGTTTTATCAAGGATAAGACCTTGCTACCGCCTGATATTGCCCAAAATGCGTTTGGGCGACATTTTGATATGGTAGATGGTAAAGTGGTTGGTTACTTAAATGGCGAACCAATTTACTCACGCACAAACATGGGTGAGCTTGCTAATTTTGATGAAGCTTTTGAGACCATTATTAACCATTATCCAAGTAAAAGCGATATTTTGCGTGGTTCAGGGGCAAGTGGTGCAGGTGTTAAACAGCCGTTGGCACAGGCAGGTACGACAAACTTAAAGCGTAGCCAAATGTCACTTGAGCAAAAGTCCGCTTTCATCAAAGAACATGGGCAAACCGCCTATTTAAATTTAGGAGCTTAATTTATGGCGATAACAACCAATAACGATGTACTTATTTACAATGAGCTTGCTCAAACCGCTTATCTTGAACGCTTACAAGAGAATTTGGCGGTATTTAACAAAGCGTCCAATAACGCTATTTTGCTAAGTGATGAGAACCTGCAAGGTGATTTTACAAAAGAGTCTTTTTATAAGATTGCAGGTAAGATTGAACACCGAGATGTTAACAGCACTAGCGTTGTACAAGCCAAAAAGATTGCCATGGCGGAGCGAGTGGGCGTCAAAGTACCTTTTAAGTTTGGGCCTTATGAAACTACCGAAGAAGCGTTTAAACGCCGTGCACGCAGTGTAGATGAGTTTTCTTTACTGCTTGGGCAAGACTATGCCGATGCTTTAATGGCAGGTTATTGGAAATATGCCACCGCAGCACTACAAGGGGCGGTTGGGTCAAATTCATCCATGTTGGTAACGGCTAAGTTGTCAGAGCATGGGCGAAAAGCCATTACCCAAGGTATGAGAAAGTTTGGTGATAAGTTTTCTAACCTATCCTTGCTTGTGATGGACGCAGCGAGCTATTTTGATATTGTAGATGGGGCAATCACCGATAAGCTGTATCAAGAAGCCAGTACCGTGGTTTATGGCGGTGCACCCGGTACGATGGGTATTCCTGTTTTGGTAACCGACCAAGCTAAAAAAGATACTATTTTGGCTTACAACAAGGGGCAATTCGTATCAGAAATAGCCAATTACCTGCGTTTAGAGTGTATCAAGACAATACCAAAGAAAACCTAGTGATTGGCGTACGAGCTGAAGGAGCGTTTAACCTTGATGTCTTGGGCTACAGCTACAAAGATACGGCAGGGGCTAATCCGAACTTGGCAGCCTTGGGGGCAACAGCCAATTGGGAAAAATACGCAACGAGCGACAAAAACACCGCAGGCGTGATTTTAAATATTGCAGAGGGTTGATATGTTAGTTTATAGCAAGCAGGGTAAAAAAGTCTTGGGGGTTGATGGTGAATACCGAAACCCTGAATACTTTGAAAAAACAGAGCAAACAGACGCCGTTACGGTTATTGGCGATTATCCGCACATTGAGCTGGCTTACCAAGCAATTGGCGTAAATGTCATTCGCTTGGGTGTTGATGACACGCCTGCCATTGATGATGATAGTGAACAAACCAAAGCTAAATCACGCAGAACGCCAAAGGCGGTAGTATGAAACAAGACCCCATCTGTTTTAGGTGGGGTTTTTCATTGGTAATTTAAGGATTAGCATAGGATTCGACATGAGCAAGACTAAAAAAGCTAGGATAGACGCTCCAGCTAAAAACGGCTTTAACTATAAGCCTAAATTTGGCTTGGTTATCCAATGCGATGATGAAGCCCACCAACAAACCGTCTTTGAACAGCTTAAACAGCTAGGCTACAAGGCTAAGGTGGTGGTCGTATGATTATTAATATCCACCACACTTGCACCGATTTTGACAGCTACCGAGCTGAACGAGTCAAATCGCTTTTTAATGTAGAAACTGGGGCAGATGTCAAAATCACAGCTGACCTACCCATTGAGAGCGAGCATTGGCAGGATAAAGATTGGCAACTCGGTGTCATTGTTGGTCGCTCTGGTACAGGCAAAACCAGTACTGGCAAGCAAATTTGGGAGGGCACGCCCATTTATAACCCCACTTGGCAAACCGACCAACCCATCATAGACCAAATCGCCACAAATGACAGTATAGACAAAGCCACCGCCTATCTGTCTGCGGTGGGCTTAGGCACAGTTCCTGCGTGGCTACGCCCTTACCAAGTGTTAAGTAATGGTGAGCAGTTTCGTGCCAATCTTGCCAAAGCACTAGCGGACGAGCCAAACCGCCTAATCATTGATGAATTTAGTAGCGTGGTAGATAGGCAAATTGCCTGTATCGGTGCGTCCGCCTTTGCCAAAGCATGGAAACGCACCAAAGGCAAACAAGCCATTTTGCTCACTTGTCATTATGATGTGCTTGATTGGCTTGAACCTGACTGGGTATATAACACCGACACAGGCGAATTTACTGTCAATCGGGGGTTACTTTGGCGAAAACCACCCATCGCCTTTGACATCTACCAAACCAACTGGCGATTTTGGGAACTTTTTGAGCCACATCATTATTTAAAAATGCCTAAAATGATTGCGTCCACCAACTATGTGGCGGTGGTGGGTGGCGAGCTTGTGGCTCATTTGGCGGTATCCACACTACCAGGACTAATAGAAGCTCGTGCCTGTCGGCTTGTGGTCATGCCAGAGTGGCAGGGAGCTGGCATTGGAATGCGGTTTTTAAATGCCGTGTGTCAAATGTGGCTTGAAGGCAACAACCGCTACAACAAGTCAATGCGAACCATTTTTCACACCAGTCACCCAAACCTTGCTCAGGCTCTAAGGCGTGATAAGAAATGGACGCAGATTAGTGCCAAACTACAAGGCGGCAATAAACTGCGAAGCCAGCAAACCATGGTCAAAGCAAGTGGTAAGAATGCTGGCAGTGGCTATGGCGGACATTTTAGGGCGGTACAGGGCTTTCGCTATTTGGGGGAAGATTTTGATGAATAAATTAAAAGTGATGATAGTTGGGCAAAAATGGCTTGCCGAGCAGTTATTGGCACGCTGTTTGAAAAAGCCAAATATTGAAGTGGTTACTGTATCGCCCCCAAACAATACAGACCGTTTGGCGAGATTGGCAACAATCCATCAAATCCCCATTGTTGTCCACGACAAAACCTTAACCGCCAATCAAGTACCGACTGGGGTGGATATTATTCTAACCGCCCACGCTTATTGTTTTGTACAAAAGAAAGCAAGGGATAAGGCAAGGCTTGGGGCGGTTGGCTACCACCCAAGCCTATTGCCAAAATATAAGGGTAAAAATGCCATCCAGTTAGCGTTTAATAACGGAGATAAAGTGATGGGTGGTTCGCTATACCAACTTGACGATGGGTGGGATACGGGAGCGGTGCTTGCCCAATCTTCCGTTACCGTAGATAGCGGAGATACGCTGGCTATTTTATGGCGAGATAAATTAGCACCCTTGGGGCTGGATTTATTTGAGCAATTTTTAAACTCGCACCTGACAGTTTAAAAATTTCGGATAAACGATTACGGTTTTTTAGGATGAAACAATGATAACACTTGATGATTTAACAGACATTGATAAGGCTGATGAACAAACCGTGGTTATTGTCAATGCGTGGCTAAATAAGCATAAAATTAGGGCATTTGATAAGACCCCTGACCCCATCAGACAAGCAGGCAGATACATTGCCAAAGCATGGCTTGACGGTGATTTATTTGTCGCACGAACAGAAGGCGTAGTGACGAGCAAATCGTCAAAAGCAGGGGATGTGTCTGTTTCAAAAACCTATGCCGATGGGGCGGACGGTCAGGCAATGGGTCAGCATGAGATGATTGCCCTTGCCTTGATGCAGCCGTACATCAAAAAGAGCTATGGCGTAAATGCGTTGGTGGGTAGGCTATGAGACAAGAAATCACAGCCGACATCGCCAATGCCTTTAACACCGATTTGGCGGATGCTGTCAAAGACTTCACAGCTAAGCGTATCATCTTATCTGATGATGATTGGGCGGTTAATGATACCCAAGTACTATCTACCATCAATTACAGCGGTAGGGGCGTTTTTACAGGCTTTTACGCCCATGAGATTGATAACAAGACCATCATGCAAAGCGATGTTAAGCTGATTTGCTTACAAGATGAGCTGACAGAGATACCACAGATTGATGATGAGATTAACGAGATGAAAATCATCAGTATCAGTCATGATCCTGCTGAGGTGAGCTTTACAATTCAGCTAAGGGGCTTTTAATGGGCATTAAATGGAATAAAAAGCTTAGCATTGATCCGATTGCTGATGAGATTGATAAAACGTATCGTAAGTTTGCGATTAACTGCTACAACAATGTGAAGACGCTAAGCCCTGTTGATACTGGTCGCTATCGCAATGCGCATCATATCAGCGTCGGCGCACCAAGTTATAGCGAGACAGGCGGCGGTGTTGAGCTTATCTTAGGCATTCCAAAGCACACCTACCCCATCATCTACATTCAAAACAACCTGCCCTATGCGTTGCGACTTGAACACGGCTGGTCACAACAAGCCCCAACAGGGGTGTACGGTAATGCCTTTAACAGTGCATTGGGGGCGTTAGGCTAATCAAGCTGTCTTTGATATGCACGAACAGCATCCATGATGAGCTGATTTTGGGGAATATTTAAGCGTTTGGATAAGGATTTGATGAGTTCTATGTCATCAAGTTTTAGGGTGAATGCTTTGTTTTTTACCCCACGGCGTGCGTTGCTGTCTTTTTGAATTTGGGTTTGGGTTTTAGGGGTGCTTGTGATTTTTGGCATGGTACTTGACCTTTTTTAAAAAATGTCTTATGATAATGGGTAAGGAGTGGCTAGGCGTTTCCACCTAACCTGCCTTAGTAGCTGCAACTACCTTAGGCTTTATACCGTTAGTAAGCTGGATAGCTTAGCAACAGTATGGCGATGATGATTGCGATTTTAATGGATGCTTTCATCGTCTTACTCCTTGTTGTGATGGTAACGATGGCTACCATCTTACCAATCAAGCAGACCTTGCTTGATGTGTTGTATTATAGCCTAGCTTATTTAAAAAGTCAAGTAATTATTACGGTTTTGTATGAAATTGTTATGATTATTTGGCTTTTTTATCCCATTTTAAAAAAGGAGTTGTTATGATAAAAGCTCCATACAACCCAATCGATGTCGCCAACTATATTGTGGCTGAAGCTATTAAGAGAGAAAAGCCAGTTACTCACTTAAAACTACAAAAACTGTTGTATTATGTGGTGGCGAAGTATGCCAAAACATATAATACAATCCTTATCAACGAAGATATCGTAAAATGGCAGTATGGGCCCGTGGTCAAGTCCGTGTATCATTACTTTAAATTACATGGAGACCGTATTATCACTAAACCTATTGCTTATTTAGAATCAGCAGAAATCTTTAATCTAAAATTTACTGATGTTGATGTAAATAACGCACAATTAGGCAACGACAAAAGGCTCGTAGATACAGTAGGGCAGGTTTTAAATGATACGGATTTGCTCACCGCTTATGAATTGGTTGAGCGTACTCATAAAGAACCTGCTTGGCGTAATTTCGAGCCTGAAATCTTACAAGCAAAACAAGAATTGTCCTATTCAATGACAGAACTTAAAGTGGCAAATATATGATGATTCAGATCTCTGGCGATAATGCGTTTATTAGGGCAATCATTGAAAGATACTTACAGGTTCAAGATACCAGTCCAGACAAGCTTGACGACCTTGCAAACGAGATTGTTTGGTTGATTTTGGAAGCTTTTGACAATGAACTTAGGTCATCAGATGCTTTTAATTTGCCGTATAAGGACATTACCGATAGTGTGTTTGATAGCGAAAAGCGATTGCTTACAGGCAGTCTAACCACTTTTGGTGAGAATATGGAAACAGCGATCCATCATAGTTTTGATAAAGATAAACCAAATAAGCATCATGAAAAAAAAGAAAAGTATGTAAAGAGATTTATGTATATACATGGTAAAATCGTCGAACATATTTTGCTTGCCCAAGTGCAAAAAGAATTCATACAAGATTCGGTTAGACAGGCTCAAGAAACTGCCAAAAAAGCTGAGGCTGCAGCAGAATCTGCAGAAGAAATCGCCAAAATTGCAAAAAACAATGCTGATAAAGCTAAAAAAACCTACAATACAATGTTTGCCAATTATGTGACGATATTGGGGATATTTACCGCCATCATCGTTACCATTTTTGGTGGACTAAATGTCGTCGATACGGTGATAAGCTATGGCAATACCCATTTTAGCACCATTATTTTTCTGGCTGCATTGGTGTTAATGTGCGTTGTGTGCCTGCTGTACTTTTTGGCAAAAATCATCCTAAAACTAAATGGCAAAGATGATGACAATCAAAGATTTACATTAGAATGTTTGTTTGGGGCGATATTTATCACCTGCATAGGTTTGATTGTCTTTGCTTGGTGTGTCAGTCCAACTAAGATAACGCCAGAGCTAGACAAGACAACAGATAAAATAGAACAAAAATCCGACTAAAATTGGTTTTTTATATTTAAAATGAACCGCTTATCATCAGATAGGCGGTTTTTTATTGGATAAAACAATGAACAGTTTTCACATTGAACAAACAATCCTTGGTCATATCAAAGCCTGGGAGCATTTTGATGATGTCCCCTTAGCCAAAGAAAACCGAAACTTTAAACCCCCTGATGGCATTTGGGGCAGGGTTACAATTTTGGGTGGTGTCAATCAAGTACGCAGTATTAGCAATACGCCTAATATCCTGCAACAAGGCACGCTGGTGATACAGCTGTTTTGCCCACAGGATTTAGGCACGGTTAAGATTAAGATATGGTCGGATAGCCTAGCCCAATATCTAAAAGCAAAACAGTTAGGACGGCTTGAACTATTAGCCCCTAGCATCATCAATGTGCCGTCTAATGACGGTATTTATCAAATAAATGTGAGTGTGCCGTATCGGTACTATTAGGAGATTTTATGAAATTAATCACTGCATCTGTTTTAACAGCCCTACTTACTTCATTTGTTGCCACCCGAACGGTACAAGCAACACCGCTCAACCGTCAAGAATACAATGATTTGCGTGGGTGGCAAGTGCCTGACAATGAAAATCCTAACGATGACGGCTATCTTGTCGTTAATGCAGGTGTGTCCGAACGCAATGTGGACGGCTTTGATGGTTATGTGTCGTGGTTACCCAAACTTGCGTTTGAAGAGCAATATAAAAACGACAATTTAACCTTTGGGCAAGCTGTGGAGTTGTTAAAAGGCGGTAAAAAAGTCGCTCGTAAAGGTTGGAATGGCAAGGGTATGTATTTGTTGCTTGCTACCGACATTGATTTTAAGACTAAGGCTAATTTGTCAGATATGCAGAATGAAAATGGCGAACTGACCGTGCCATCTATCACGATGAAAACAGCAGACAATAAATTTGCAGTCGGTTGGCTTGCCAGTCAAACTGATATGTTGGCAGAAGATTGGGTTGTCGTACAGTAATATTAACAGCCCATAGGGCTTAGGAGTAGAAATTATGTCTAGTGGAGCATTTGTTAAAACGGCGTATGCCAAACAAACAGGCGAAACCCTGCCTAAAACTGGCTGGAAAACCTTACCAAATATCAGTAATGGGCTAAGTGTTGCCACAGAGCTTACAAACAGTGAGATGCTGTCAGGTTCACGCATGGCAAAAGCGGGCATGGTAACATCAGCAAGTGTGCAGGGTGATATTGAGACCGAGCTTATGTTTGGTGCGTATGATGAATTACTTGCTGCTGCTTTTTGGAGTGAATGGTCAGCAGGTGCTAGCCCTAATACGCTAAGTGTTGGTGCAACAAAACATCAGTTTGCTATAGCCAAGGATTTTAGCGATATTAATGTTAACCATGTCTTTACAGGGTGCGTTGTATCAAGCTTTGGGCTGACTGTGGATACATCAAGCCTAATTAAACTAAAATTTGGCATGACAGGTCTAGGCTATCAAGAAAGTAAAACGACATCATTTGCCAAAAGCCCAGCCGCCCAAACAGATACCGCTAAGGCAAGCGGTTTGTCTATTGGCGAGATTAAAGTTGATGGCACAAAACTTGATGTGTGTGTTGAAAGCTTTAGTTTTGAGCTTGATAACCAAACAGAAGTACAAAAGTGCTTGGGCGATAATATCTATGGTGGTAATATCTTAGCCATGCTTACCAACATTACAGGCTCTATGACGATTGCTTATAGCCAAAAAGCCCATGAGATGATTAGTAACCAAATGACAGGGGCAACGCTAAGCCTTGAGTTACCGATTAAGTTTGGTAATAGTAAGTATGTGATTAAAATCCCCAAATTTCAGGTATCAGGCGAAATCCCAAGCCCATCAGGCACAGATTTGGTTACCGTGGATTTGTCTTACACGGTGGTTGATGAAAGCCCAGTGATTGAAAGGCATACCGCCTAATCAGTGATAAAACAAAAGCCTAGCTACTGCAAATAGCTAGGCTTTTTTATTAACCCCTTTTGGCAGATAAAAGGAATTAACTTGTGGAATATATTACCATAATTGTGGATTTTATGAAATATTTAATTGAAAAACACGGCTTATTTGTCATTTGGCTGATGGTGGCAAGTCTGATTACGCTTTATAAGCTGGATATGATTTTAACCGCCGTTCATTTGTTTTTTAATTAAGATGGGCAATATTATCCATACGATTCGATAAACTTTAAGGAAAAAAATAACATGGCATTTGATTTAACACTCTTAAAAAAAGACGCTAAGATGAGTGCTAAGCGTGAGATTGAATTTGATGGGCTTGAATTGACGCTTGAAATTCAAGCAAGCGAAGCATTTAAACGAGCCGCCGCTGAGGTACAAAAGATAGCAAACACGCCCAAAAAGGTAACCAAAGACAGTTTAAAGCGTGATAGCCAAGATGAAATTGGCGAATACGAAGCCATGCTATTTATCTTAGGTGAGTACTGTATCAGTCAATGGAATGTTACCGCTGATGGTGAGCCGTTAGCCATCAATGGCGATAACTTTTTAATTTTGCTTGACCAAGGTTTTGAAAAAGACAAATTAACACAGTTTATTACCTTGCTATTTGAAACTTATGCCAGCCTTAGCCAAGAATTTGAAGACAATAAGGCAAAACTGGTAAAAAAGTCCACGACTGCTACCAATGGGAAAAAATCAGGGTAACACTTACCCCAAACCGTATTGAAAGCTATCAGCGGTTGGGGATTGATTTACCCACGCCTGCCGTCAGCGATGTGTATGTTGACAATATCTTTATGGTTTTTGCCCTAGCAAACCGAGCAAGGCGATACACCCAAGGCATAGCCCTACCGTTGTCTGTGCGTGATGTTTGTGATGTTTGTGAGCATTATCAAAGCTTATTGCCAAGGGCGTGGCTGTTTGAGCTTATTTTTATGCTTGATGATTTATGGCTTGATGAGTATAACAAAAGCTCTAAGAAAACTTAGGGCTTTATTTCAAAAAAATATCTTAACAAACAAGAAAAAATGTTGTAAAGTTATAACTCCGATTAACTAGGGAGTTATTGAATGAAAAAGCTTTTTAAATTTATTTTGATTGCGGTCATTGCCCTGATTGGTCTTGGCATCATCATTGGTATGCTGTCAGGCGGCGATAATAATAACCAATCAGCGTCAAACAACACAGCGGAACCAGCAGCACCTGCTGAGCCGCCGATGATGGTTTCAGCCACTGAGATCGCCAGTGATTATGATGACAATGAAGTAGCAGCAGATCAAAAATACAAAGGCAAAATGCTAGAAGTATCAGGCAATGTTGCAAGAATTGACAGCGGTGTCGGCGATAAGGCGATCGTGCAATTAGTGGGTAAAAATGAATTCCAAACTGTAAGCGCACAAGGCAATAATGATTTTACTCAATACGCAACAACACTTAAAAAAGGACAAGATATTGTCTTGGTGTGTAAAGGTGACGGTGAAGTCATTGGCTCGCCACAACTGAAAAACTGCCAACCAAAATAATGCACAAACCCAGTCTTTACAGATTGGGTTTTTTATTGTATAGTATGTTCACGGTCTCAAAAGCCGACAGAAAACGGAAATCACCCCGTCAGCGTGATATTTTTATGCGCGTCTCTTAAGTTAATCCGACAACCTAAGATGTGCATGAATTTGCATACCTTATTTGATAAGTTATGACCGACGGTGCGACGAATACAAGACCCGAAAGGGGAATAAGTCCGCCTGATTTTCTGCAGGTTTTGAGCCGTTGGTCGCCCATGTGGGCTTTAACTAACCTATCAAAAAGGTACAGAAAAATGCAAACTCAAATCTCAATCTTTAATTTTGAATCTACCAAACAAGTTCGCACTGCTATCCGTGATGGCGGTGATATTTGGTTTTGTCTGCCTGATGTGGCTAATATTTTAGCAATAAGTAACGCAAACCCTAGCCGTTTCAATCTATCAGAAGCTGGTGTACATAAAATGTATATCAGCTATGAAAGTGGCAAAAAGCAAGTTACTTTTATCAATGAGCCAAATTTATACCGTGTGATTTTTCGCTCAAATAAAGCCGAAGCGGTGAAGTTTCAAAATTGGGTATTTGATGAAGTCTTGCCTGCTATCCGCAAGACTGGTCGTTATGTTGCCAAGTCTACCGTTAGCGATCGTACACCATTACGCCAAGCGGTATCCATGTTGGTGAGTCGGTGCGGATTGGATTATGGCACTGCATACACAATGGTTAATCAATATATGGGAACACAGCATATTGATGAAATTGATTTGGCAGACCTACCACGAGCGATAGCATACACACATAGCTTAATGATCAAGCCAGATGCAAAGGAACAAGGGGAATTTCAAATCACCTGTCATCAGGCAACTAACCAAGCGATGAACTATCTGCATGGTTTGCACGCAGAAATCAAACGGCTTGGGGGCGTAGCACCCAGCTTGGATATAGATGAAGATGAAATCGCTAGAGCCATCATTACAAGAATGGTTCAAGGTAAGAGATTTATGGTCAATCTTGACTACTGGAACACTAAGCCTAATGTAAGTATCATTGATCAAAAAAGCTGGGTGGTGCAGAGTGATGATATCGCCAAAATCATCGCTGACCCTGCAGGTGTGCCAAAAGATGTGCTACCAAGTATCATCCAAGCGGCACTTAAGCGTAGTGGCTTGACTGTATAAATTTTAACAAATTTAGGCTATACCCTGCTCATCAGATGGTGAGTGGGGTATTGGTATTTGTTATTGATAAGTAAAACAAATTGTTCAAACCATATCATGCTTGCTATAATATAATTTCAGCGATACTTTTAGTATTGTTATCATCAAGGAGATGGGTGTATGCAAGATAATGCTAAAAAATCAGATGCAACTCACCACTCTGCTCAACTTTTGCGTGATATGTTTAGTTGCCTAAACCAAGCAATGAGCAGGGAAACCGAGAAATTTCACCAAGAGCAAAAAAAGGTAAAAGAGGAGATTAACCGTGGCGCAAGAATCACCAACCACAGAATCTCTCTTTGATTTTTTATATCTTGACAGCATTAAAATTCGCTCGTTTTATGCGCAGCTGACAGGGTTTGGCTCGTTGGCTAGCATTAAGGCAAATAACGCACTTAATAGCAACTTAGCGAGCGAGGGTGCTTTAGGCGTAAATGCTATGGCAAAGATTGACGCTAAGGTGAACTATGCTACAGGTGAAAATCAATCTAGCGAAAAGACTTATGATGCGACACCAACATTACCTAGGGAAATGATTGATAAGCTAGACGAGTTAGGATTTATCAGTCGAGAACTTGGTGAGAATTCAGCAGGTAATTTGGTGTTATTAAACGGTGTGCTAAGCATTACAGATATAGAAACACTGCAAAATCTACTTGAGCCAACAATGCACTTTGTAACCGAAGAAGAATGCAAGCAATTGTATGGTGATAGAAAAAGGCAGGCGGTAAAGAAAAAGCTTGAGGAAAACAAGCCAGTGGTTCAATTAATTAAGGCTATTCCATATGCACTTGAAGCTAGACTAAAAGTCGGTGAAGACATGGTATGGATGACCTTAAATCGTGGAGAAATGGTCGGCAATCCACACGATATCAACCTAAAGCATGGTAAGGTGTTGTTTGGGGAATATTATGTTTTGGGAGTGTTAGACGCCATCCCAAATGATGATATGAATATAGATATGACAACTGGTAGCTTTGGCGATGTAATCTTGGAATTGTCTCAGTCGCTCAAAGAAACAATGGGTAGGAATACAAGCAGTTATGGCATCACCCCGATTGCTATCTTTAGAGTAATCCGCACCAATCAACAAGCTAAATAGCACTATATAACTTAAAAAACCAACCGTCCTTTATGGGCGGTTTTTTATTGGGTGAATTTATGTCAAATACATATCGCTTAGACATACAGGTAAATGCCGATAGTGCTAATACCGCCTTGGGAAATCTAAAAGAGCATTTTGATAAGATTGAACAATCAAGCGGTAAGGCAAGCGTTGGTATTGATGGCTTTTCAGACAAAGCGGATAAGGCGTCAAAATCCAGTAAAAAAGCTGGTGATGAAGCTAAAAAAGCGTCAAATGCTCAAAAAGGCTTGGCAGCATCATTTAAAGAAGCCACAGCCGTCGCAGCGGTTGGCTTTGCTGCTATCTCAGGCACGGTGGCACTATCAATCGGCAAAGCAAATGAATTTGAATCAGCTTTGGCAGGTATCTCAAAAGTCGTGGACTTTAAAAGCCCTGACGGACTAAAAGATATGCGTGCAGAGCTTGAAGCGCTTAGTACGCAAATTCCTTTGACATTTACAGAGCTTGCACAAATTACAGCGGCAGGCGGTCAGCTTGGCGTCGCTGAAGAAAACTTGATTGCATTTACAAAATTAACCGCTGACATGGCAACTGCTTTTGATATATCTGCTGAGTCAGCAGGTGATAGCATGGCTAAACTTGCTAATATTTTCAGTAAGCCGATTGAAGAGATGGGCGAATTTGGCGATATGATTAACACTATATCAAATAATATGCCTGCCAAAGCTTCTGAAATTGTCGAATCATTAACACGAATTGGCGGTACGGCTAAAGCGTTTGGTTTAGCTGAAAAAGAAGCGGTCGCACTAACAAGTGCAATGATCTCATTGGGTAAAGCGCCTGAAGTAGCAAGTACAGCGATTAACTCAATGCTAACAACTTTATCGACACTTGATGTTGCAGATAAAGATGTAGCGGCATCACTAAAAGCCATGGGGCTAAATGCTCAAGAATTTGGTAAGACAATCAGAGAAGATGGCTATAAAGCTATCATGCAACTGCTTGAAGGCATTGAGCAATTACCAAAGGATCAGAAAATTGGCATTGTGACCGATTTATTTGGTAAAAACTTTGGCGATGATATTGTGCAATTAGCAGGTGCACCTGATGTTTTAGAGAAAATTAATGAATTGTTAGCCGAACAACAAGGCTATATCGGTTCAATGGCTCAAGAAGCGAAAAATGTCTCAAGCACGAGTGAAGCACGCAATCAGATGTTTTTAAACTCTCTGGAAAATGCAAGCGCCGCTTTGGGCGAAGTGTTTAAACCTGCGCTTGATAGCGTCAGAGATGCAGTCATTCCTGTGCTTAATGCATTCGCTGACTTCACAAAAGAAAATCCGACCTTTGTCGCTGCTATCGTAGGTATCGCAGGCGCATTTACTGGCGTTTTAACAATCCTTGGTGGCGTATTAGCTGTATTGCCAATTTTGGCATCAGGTTGGGCGATATTAACCGCAGGCGCAACGGTTGCTGTTGCACCAATCTTGGGTGTTGTCGCTGCTATCGCTGCTGTCGTCGCTGTCGGTGCACTATTGTATGATAACTGGGACTTAATCAAAGCCAAAGGGCAAGAGATTTGGGCAGCAGTCAGTGACTATGCAAGCCAAGCTTGGGAAAGCATACAACAAGCTTGGCAGGGCGTTGGCGAATGGTTTGGTGAGCTTTGGGATAAAGTCAAACAGACCTTTTTTAATTGGTTATCACAAATGCCAAAACCAGTACAAGACATGGTAGCTAATATTGGTGAAATATTTAGCACAATTGTGGATGTGGCAGGGGCGGTTTGGGATGGCATTGCCAATATTGCTAAAAGTGTGTGGCATGCGATAACAAAATTTGTCTCTTACGCCATTGACAAAATTAAGCCTGTTATCAAATCTGTTTTAGAGTTTTTTAAAAACGCATGGGACGGCTTGGTTAGTATTGCTAAAACCGTTTGGCAGGCGGTTGTCAGTGTTGTTAGCCATGTTTTTGATAAAATATCTGGCATTATCAGTACACAATTTGAAGTCATGAAAGCGATTTTTATGGCAGGTGTTACCATTTTTGCCAGTATTTTTAATGCAGGCTTTGAGATGGTGAAAACCATCTTTAGCACCGCTTTTAAAGTGATAACAGCCGTATTAACTGGCGATATGCAGGGCGTAAAAGACGCCATCAAAGATGGTTTTCAAAAAGCCGTTGATATCTTAAAAAAATTGGTTGGTAACATTGTAGATGCCTTAAAAAAACTTGGCAAAGATTTACTACAAGTTGGGCGTGATGCCATGCAGGGCTTTATTAATGGTATCAGCGAGAAAATAGATGCAGCGGTTAGCAAAGCCAAACAGATGGCAAGTAGCGTAAAAAATGCCATCACAGGCTTTTTTGACATTCATTCGCCATCTCGTGTGATGAAACAAGTTGGTGGCTGGATATCAGAGGGCTTGGCAATTGGTATCGCCTATAAAGCACCGATAGCAGCCAAAGAAGCCAAAAACCTTGCTAAAAGCGTAAAAAACGACCTTGAAAGCGAACTACAAAAAACCGCAGAAGAGATATTTTTAACCAAACAGCACATTGCAGGCAACCCATACGCCCAGCTAACCAAAGACATTGCCTTTGGTAAATACGGCAAACAAGACACCAGCCGATTACAAAAGTTGGCACAAGAGCAAATCTTACAAAGCAATATTTTAACGCTCACCCAACAGCTGCATGAAGCCCAGCAAAATCTCGCCAATGTTGGATTGACTAGCATTGAAATCATGCAAAGACAATATGATGAAACCGACAAATCTGTCCGAGCGTCTTTGGATTTGTTTGAGCAAGTCAAGAAAACAAGTCAAGAGCTAATTGATGCAACCAATCGCCATGAGGCGACCCAAGAGTTTGAAAGCACGCTAAAAGACATTGCAAAACAGATGGCAATTATGGGTAGTCAAGAGCCGTTGGCTGAGTTTTTATATGACTTACAAAACGCTGAGAAATATGCTTATTATACCACTGAGCAGTTGGCAACTCTTAAAGATGAGATGATTAAGCTACAAAATGCCAAAGACGCCAAACAAGCAAGCGATGGCATTGAGGAAAGTCTAAAAGATATTAACAAACAGCTGGCATTGCTAGGCAGTAATCACCCCTTAGATGACTTTTTTTATGAGCTTGAACAGACAGATAAATACGCCCATGCGACCACTGATGAAATCAATGAGCTAATAGACGCCATCTTTAAGCTACAAAATGCCAAAGATGCTCTAAATGCTAAACAAGCATTTGATACGCTAATGAAAGATACAGCACTGGCAAATGAAACGCCAGCTCAAAGGCTACAGCGTGAATATGATGAAAAAATGGCGGTAATTGATAGGTATGAGCAAATGCACAGCGATAAGCTTGAAAATGCCACAAGCCTAAGACAGCAAATCACCGAGCGATATGAGCAAGCCGAAAAAGATGCTAAAGTCAAAAACTATCAAGAGCATTTAACAGCATTTGCAGGGTTTTTAAAAAACACAGCAGGTGAGCAGTCCAAAGCCTACCGTGTGATGTTCGCTGCGTCAAAAGCCTATGCCTTGGCGGATGTGGGCGTTAAAATGGGTAAGGCGGTTGCTGATGCTTGGGCAGACCCATCAGCGGTGACAATTTGGCAGAAACTTGCCAATGTCGCCAAAGTGTCTTTGGAACAGGGGCATGTGTTAAGCATGATTAACGCCATTAGCCCCAAAGGGTTTGCCACAGGGGGCTACACAGGCAACATGGGGATAAATCAGGTGGCAGGGGTAGTACATGGTCAAGAATATGTACTAAATGCTAAAGCTACAAAGCGTATCGGCGTTGGCAATCTTGAACGGCTAAACCGTGGTGATGGCATTGGTGGTCATGTCAATCATATTAATGTCCATGTAACCGTAAACTCTGACGGTAGTAATGTCCAAGCCGATACCCAAATGGGTAAAACCATGGGCGAAGCCATGGCAAAAATCGCTCGGCAAGTCGTGATACAAGAGAGCAAACAAAACGGACACCTTGACAGGCTATACCGCAGATAAGCAAAAACCCAACTGGTGCAAACAGTTGGGTTTTTTATTACCCCTTTAAACGGTACTTAAAAGGATAATTTATGGTAAATTTTAACATAGAATTGGCAAAAAATGAAAACTTTTACATGGGACATATCGGCAGACAGTAGCGAAACAACCGCCTTAAATACCACCATAACCGCCTTTGGTGATGGCTATGAGCAGGCGGTCAGTTTTGGCATTAACAACAGCCGTAAATCATGGCAGTGTAGCAGGACTGATAAAAAAGCGGTGATTGATGAGATTTACCGCTTTTTAATTGACACAAAAGGCGTTGAACCTTTTAACTTTAAGCCTTTAACCGATGAACCAAGTATCAAAGTCCGCCTAGATGGTGAGATATCACGCCAAAAGACGGGGGGCGATGTTTGGCAAATTGGGTTTACTTTAAAGCAGGTTTTTTAAACCAAACCGCCCATCTGATGAGCGGTTTTTTAACTCGCCGACATTAATGTCGGCGACATACCCACAGCCCTTGTAAATCAAGGGCTTTTTTAGGAGCAAAAAAAATGAGTGAACCAACTCTAACCGAATTATCACGCACCGAGGCACAGGTATTACAGAGCTTTATCGCACAGGTGGACTTTTGGAAAAACCAACACGGCGATAAAGCTGCCACCATTGAAGTCATCTACTACCCTGAGGATGACGGCTTTGAGGTGGCGAACGGTGAGCCTAATAACGGCGTGCTAAAACGCAATCGCACCACGGCGTTTCGTGCTGACCTTTTAGCGTGGGCGTCCAATCAACTGCGTCAACTACAAGGCTGGGACAACAGCCAAACGGTCACCGAGTTTAGCTTGTCTTATAAAAATGACCGTTATGGGGTGCGTGCTGCCCTTGCCAGTGAAGCCACAGACAAGGCAGATGATGGGGATGATGCTAAGAACACAGATTAACAGCTGATGGCTTTATCATCTGTTCATTGACTGTCTGTCAAGGGGGCAATACCGCCTCTTTGGCAGGTTTGGGAGTAAATCACATGAGTTTTAACACAGACATACAACAAACCACTGTACAAGGCTTTATTACCTTGTACGAATTAGACGCACGAAAATTGGGCGGTGAGATTTACCGCTTTCATGGGCATAACGATGGGGTGATTAGATGGCAGGGGCAGGATTTTCATCCCATCGCCATCAAGGCAGACGGTTTGGAGATGCGTTCAGATGGCAGAGCAAGCACGCCCAAACTTAGCATTGGCGATAAGATTAATGGCATACAAGGGGCGGTATCAGCCCTTTGCCGATTGTATGATGATTTTGCAAGGGCTAAGCTTACTGTAACGCATACCCTGCAGGCGTATCTTGACAGCCATGATGCCCAAAATTACCGCCAGCAAGAATGGTACATAGAACAAAAGGTGAGCGAAAACCCAAGCCTTGGCATTGTAGAATTTGAGCTATCAAACCCTGTGGACTTTGAAGGGCAAAAAATCCCTGTGCGTCAAATCACCACTTACTGTAATGAAGCGGTCTGTGGTCGTTATCGTGGCGAAGTGTGTGGTTATACAGGTACAGCACGATTTACCCATGATGGCAAGCCAACCGATGACCCTACTTTGGACAGATGTAGCGGTTTATTAGCCCACTGTAAGTTAAGGGACAATGAAGGCAGTTTTTGTGGGTTTGCTGCCGCTGGTTTGATTTAGTCAAGCGTTCTGGCATACTCAACCAAAGCGGTTTTGATTGCCATTGCCTTAGAGCAATCCTTATGAGCCATAATCTGATTTAAGGCATCTAAAACATGAGGCTCAGTATGGCTAATGACAAGTCCGATGCGTGCCAGTGACTTATCAAAATAGTTAGCGGTTGCTTTTTTGCGTGCTTGCGGGCTTGCTTTATCTGCCATAAAAAATCCTTGATTTTTATAAAAATGGTGCTATGATAATGGGTAAGGAGTGGCTAGGCGTTTCCACCTAACCTGCCTTAGTAGCTGCAACTACCTTAGGCTTTATACCGTTAGTAAGCTGGATAGCTTAGCAACAGCAGGGCAATGATGATTGTGAGTCTTAGCATTGCCTTTCCTCCTTATGTTACCGCTAGGCTTGTCCTAGCCCAATCAACACCCCTTGTGTTGATGAAATGTATTGTATTACAATATACAAATAAAGTCAATTAATTTCTGCGTTTTTTCGCAAAATTATTTGGCTTTTTTATTTTATAAGCCTTTGAATTATAAACAAATATTCAGCCGTCCAAGTACAACTTGGGCGGTTTTTTATTGGATAAACCATGCGACTAACCAAAACCATTAAAGAAGCTATCCACGCCCACGCCAAAATCTGCTATCCTGCTGAATGCTGTGGGCTTATCATAGATGGGCAGTATTACCCCTGTGATAATGTTACCCCAAATCCTACCGAGCATTTTGAGATAGACCCCATTGACATGTTTGAGATGGGGGAAAAGGGTCAAATACAAGCGATTGTCCATAGCCACCCTGACGGCAATGCTGAGCCGTCCGAAGTGGATAGGGTGCAAATGAGCATACATGGGATAGATTGGGTGATTTGTGCTTTTGGTTACCACGCTGATGGCAAAGAGTACTTTGATGTCAAACGCCATAAGCCCAAAGCGTATCAAGCCCCATTATTAGGGCGTGAGTATCATCATGGCGTACAAGATTGCTATAGCTTGGTGCGTGATTATTATCACCGTGAACTTGATATTCACCTGCCTGATTTTCACCGAACTGATGGTTGGTGGGAAAAAGAACACCACTTACCCTTATATGAAAATAACTTCACCAAAGCAGGTTTTATCAAGATGCAAGATGAAACCGACTTACAAAAGCACGATGTGATTTTGTGCCGTGTTGGGCGTACCCATCATGTCAATCATGCTTTGATTTATGTGGGCGATGGCAAGTTAAAAAGCGAAACCACGCCTGATTGTGTGGGTAATGCCCTAATTTTGCACCACCCCCATGGCAGACTAAGCACTCGTGAGATTTATGGCAAGGGGTGGGCAGATAGGACGGCAATGGTGGTTAGGCATCAAGCATCAAACCAAACCAACTTGTAACTGCTTACCCAATTTGGCAAAAGCATTGGCAAGGGTGTCAATTTTGGTGGTGTGCGATAAATCCACAAGGCGAGTTAGACTTTGTGGCACAATGCCCATTCTTCTGGCAAGCTCAGCTTGGCTGACATTTTGGGCAATCATTTCGTTAAGCAGTAACACCTTTACCCATACAGACGGTGGCAAGCTAACCAAATGCTCGCCATCTTGTGCTTAGCTTGGCATTGGTACGGCTCGGTTATCTTCAAAATAAAACTCCATGGCGACCATTAAGGCATCTTGTGCCATGTCTAGGGCTTCGTCCGTGGTATCGCCTTGGCTGATGGCTTCTGGAATGTCACGAAAAGTAACGCAAAAGCCGTCTGTATCAGGGGTTAGGGTAACAGGATAGTGCATAAATTCTCTGCCTTTGTGGTTAAAGCAATTACACCTGACGAAATTAGGGCAGCAGGTGAGCAATTTAAATCCCACCCTGAAAACAATGCACCAGCCACCGCAGATAAGCTGATTGCCAATAAAAGCGGTTTTGTTTTATCTGAGCGTAGTCTTAAAAATCTACAGATGATTATTGCCCCCTTGCCAAAGCAATGGCACAGGCAAGCGGTAAGCTGGGCGTAAATGTGCGTTGGGGCGGTGCATGGATGGTCATTACAGGCAAAGCAGGCACGCCACAAGAATGGGTTAAGGCATATCGTGCTGGCGGTTGACGCTTTTTGGATGGGGTACATTTTGAGCTGGTGTAAGCAGAATTAACCCTTTATATTCTAAGCATTCACTTGCCCAATTAACAAACGCTTTATACATTGATAAGCTTGAGCCGTGCGTGTTTTGAGCGTTTTATTTTCGTTTCACACCCAATTTTCGACAAATTCAGGGCTTAAATTGCCTAATGGTTTATGCCAAATATTAGCCAAGCATCCCTCTTGATACTCACCATCAGATAAATAAGGCTTGCACGCTTCAATATGGTCTTTAATATAGCGAGCCGACCAGTCGGATTTTTTCAAATCAATTTTTCACTTCTATTAAATTTAAACTGATTTGTTCACTAATCTTAACCGCCAAAACGCCACCCCCAAACAAAGCACCGCCACACTTGCCAAATATGCCATCTTTTGCCAAACATCTTGAATGGATACGCCCATCTGATTGAGCTGAATGAACATTTGTACGCCTTGTGTGGTTGGTAGGGCGTGGGCTAATGGTTGTAAAAATTTGGGCATCGCCATCAGTGGGTAAGCAAGCCCTGTTAGCATAAATAATGGCACAGAGCTAAAAATGAGCAACACACCCACCTTAGCACCATCAGCTACCCATGATGCGATTAATAAAGCCACCCCAATGGCACAGCTGACAAAGATGGGGACACCGAGCATCATCCCCCAAAAGTTGCCACCCCTAGGATAATCATGCCACCAAAATACAAAACCAAATAAATAAAAACACGACAAACAGCCAATGGTCAATGCCACCGCATAAATTGCCAAAAAATCACAAGCACTGGCACGCCATAACCTTTGACGATAACCTGCCACAAGCATGGCAAGACCCAGCACGATGGTTTGGTAGACGATGATGGGAGCAACAGCAGGAAAAATATAGCTACCATATCCTGACAGAGGGTTAAATAATGCTGATTGATGGATAAGCTCTGGCATGGGTTTGTGTCTGGTTTGGGTGACTTGTCCTAACTCTTGGATGATGGTTGCTTGTAATGATGATACCAGACCTGCACCGATATTTTGTGTACGCAAAAAATACGCCGAACTCAGATACAGCCCAACCCCGCCTGTTTGACCGTGATGAATGCTTTGGCTAAGATTGTCAGGCAGTAATAAAATCCCATCTGCCTTTGCTGATTGTACCAGCATTTGAGCTTGCCTAAAATCACTCACAACCGCCAAAACATGTATGTTGGGCGTGTGGCTTGTGGTGTGGATGATGGCTTGGGTGAGCGGGCTTTGCTCTTCATCAACAATCACAATGGGCAAATCGGCAGGACGCTGAGCTTGATAGGCAAACGGATAAAAAAAACCATAAAACACCACCGACAGCACCATGGTCAAAAAAATAGACCTGTCTTTGATGACATCCAGCCAGATGGTCAGATATTGTTTGATAAATCGTCTCATCAACTGTCATCCTTAGGCGTATTTGGCATGGCTATTAAGGTCTTGTTGATGCGTCTAAGCAGTAATAGGCTACCGATGGCAAAAATTAGCACAAATATCAGCAAAGAGTTAAGGTGTGCTAGGGTGATGATAAATGGACTGCCAATCACCCACTGTTCAACTTGTAGACGGGCAAAGGGGGTAAAGGGGATAATCTGCGACCAAAATTGGGTAAAGCTTGGGGCGTTATTTAGCGGCAGAGTAACCCCTGCAAAACTCATTGATGAGCCGCCATAGACCGCCAAAATGCCATAGCTTTTATTAATGTTTTGAGTTTTAAGTACCACCATCGCCCCAAATAAGGCATAAGCAAGATAAAACAGCAGCTGACCGATAATCAGTACAAATAACGACCCTGCCACAAACCAGCCACGCACCCCAATAAGCCACGCCTGCCATAGCCCATGCCAAAGGCTGATTATCAGCACATACACGCTTATTTTACCAAACAACGCCCCAAAAGGTGAATGACATAACCATTCATGTACGCTGTGTTCATGAAATTCTTGTCCAATGGCGTGGGCAACCAAACAGCACAGTAATAAATGCAGCACCGCAGCGACCAAAAACGGCTCTAAAAAGAATTCATAGCTTAGATTGGGGTTAAACAGCACCGATATTTTGACATGAGGCATGTTGCCAGACAAATGGGGTAAGACACCAGTTAAATGCTTGGTTTGTATAAATTTGGCAATACCGCCTTTGGTGCTTTTAGATAGGGCAGATGAGATGGCACTGCCAATGCTAAAAAATGATTGATTGTAGGCAATGTGAATGCCTGTATTTTCACCACGCACCAAATGATTTTGAGCATCCTTGGGAATGTGTATGTAGCCACCAACATCCAGACGATTGATGGCATGATGAGCATCTTGTACATTATCTAAGATTAGGACGGTTTTAATGGTTTCATTATGATGAATGTGCTGATAAATCAAATGGCTTAATTCACTGTTATCCTCATCAACCAAAGCCACAGGCAGATGATGTGCTTTACCATGATAAAACATGGCTCCAAATAAGACAATGATGACAAGCGGTGCTATCATGACCATCGCCAAATCAAATCGGTTACATGATAAGCGGTTAAGCTCACGCAAAAATGCTTGGCAAAAAGCACGAATAAAGCGAACAATCATGGATATCAGACTTATTTGGATGAAAATTTAAGGCAAAACAGTGATATCAAATATCACACTCATGCCCACTTTTAACCCTTCAATGGGGGTGATGGGTTCAAGTTTGGTTTTAAAGCTATGAATGTCATAACCGCCTGTCTGTCTAGTATTTTTGATGGTGGCAAACTCTCCCTCATCATCGGTATGCACGATTTTAAAATCGGCGGTTTTGTTCAGTGCAGGGATAAAACCAGTTAGCTTGGGCAGGGCATGGACATGACTGTACTGATTTTCTTGGACGCTTATGGTAATGGTAGGGTGGTTGTCAAGCAGGCTCATTACAGGCACCGCTGGCATGACCAGTTCACTGCTTTGAATGTAGATTTTTGAGACCGTGCCATCAATGGGGGCATAAAGCATGGTTTCAGCATCTAGGGCATCGGCTTCGGCAACCGCCGCACGAGCGATTTGGACTTGGGCGTCGGCGGATGATTTTAATTCATCAGTGCGACCACGCTGGGCTTTTAGATACTGCTGCTGTGCTGCTTGGGCAATTTGGGCAGAAGACTGCTTCGCTGCCCTCATCTCATCACGGCGTTGGCGGGAGATGACGCCTTCTTGATACAAATACTCACCACGGCGATAGCTCTCCTCTGCCAGCGTTGCCTGAGCTTTGGCACTTTGCCAATTGGCGTACAGGGTGTCTACATTTTCTTGTCTTGTGCCACGGTCTGTGGACGACTGAAAGGCAAGGGCTGACTGTAACATGGCAGCGGCTTGCTGTTTTTTGGCGTCAATTTCAGGACTGATAAGCTGAACCAAAGGTTCACCCGCCCTGACAGCTTGACCCTCTTTGACATAAATGGCAGCAACACGACTGGGCAGTTTGGTGCTGATGTTCACCGTTTCGCCCTCCACACGCCCTTGAATGCTAAATGTGGCAGGTCCGGTAATCTTTTGTCTGAGATGGGCAATCACCCCCTTTGGCGGCTCATTTGTGCTACCAATGGCGTTAGCTGTTGGCAAGTTTTGCGGTGTGCCATAGCTTTGTATCAAACCAAAAATAATCACCAAAAGCACACTGCCAATGAGTGCCAATAATAAGAATAACGCCAAAGGTCTGGGCTTTGATTTGGCTTGTGTGTGGGGTTTTTGTTTTTTTGGGTGGTTGCCATCGGTATCTGGCTTAACATCGTCGGTCTTATCGGTCATGGTTTTGGGCTGTCAAATGGTTGGGGTTAAGTATGAGCGTTATCAATCACAGTTTATGAGCATCATCCAAAGACAAATAATCATCAAAGTCATCAATTGTCCCTGTGTAATGCAACAGCGTCGCCAGTGCCAAAAGGTAGCGATACGCATTTAGAGCGGTTTCGCTGTCAATCTGTGATAAAGCACTTTGGGCATCAACCACACCTGCCACCGTCCCAAACCCTTCTTGAAAAGACAGCGTCTGGATACGCAAATTTTCTTTGGCGGCTTGATGATTTTGTTGTAGTAGGGCGTGGGTTTTTTGTGCCAGCACCATCTCGCCATAAGCGGTGTGCATGGTGGTTGTGATGTGTTCATTGACTTGTTCATGACCTAATTTGGCTGCTTGTTTTTGTAGGTGTGCTGCCCCAATCTGCTTATCACGGTCAATGCCCAAGAATAGGTTGTAAGAAACCGCCACACCTGCAAACCAATCAGGCTTATCATCTAAGGTATAACGAGCCACGGCCGCAATTTTTGGTTTTTTGGTGGATTGTCTTAGGGCGATATTTTCATCGGCAAGCAAAATGTCGGTTTTTAGCTTTTGATTTAATGGTGTATTTTGGGAGTCTTTGAGTAATGCTTGCCAATTGGGGCGATGCTGGGTGTTGATAAACAGCGGTGTGCTTAGCGGTTCAATGTGGGGCAAACCAAGCAAAACAGCAAGTTCATAAATGCTGTTTTGGTGCTGATTTTGGGTGCTTTGATACAGTCTTTGTACCTGATTGCGTGCCACTTCAAATTGCATACGCTGTCCACGACTGATAAAACCTTGCTGTTCTAATTTATAAGCATTATCTACATGTAACTGCATGGCACTAAGCATGTTTTGTTGTGTGTCGGTCAGCTGCTTTTGTAATTGCACATTAAAATAATGGCGAATCAAATTAAGTTTTGCCAAAGAGATGCGTTCTTGTAATCCAAATTTACCACGCTGTGCTTGTAGATTGGCGATATTTTTGCTGCTACTGATTAGGCCACCTGTATAGATGGGCATCGTGGCGGTAATGTTTGGGGTAATGCCATCATGGCGTAGCTTGACATCTTGATGGTCAGGCAGGCGGTCAAGGGCGGTTTGGGTGCTGTCATGCAAAGCATCCAACAGACCATCGGGTGCACTGCCAAAGCGATGGTCAAAATGGGTGTTAATGTGCTGGGCGGTCTGCTCTTTGATATGATCTAAGGGTATGCTGCTGTTTTGTTGCAGTACAAAGGCGTGTGCATTGAGCGATATCCTAGGATAGTGTAATTTTTGTAATGATTCTGCTTGTAAGACATCAGCTTGATACAAGGCATGACTTGCTTGGATGGCAGAGCTGCTGCTCATGAGCTGTTTTTGGGCATCAAGCAAGCTATAATCAGCATCAGCCTGCTGTGCTAACAACAATCCCAAAAGCAAAAAATAGGGCATTTTCATGGTTGAAAAATAAACAAAATTTAAAATCTTATCATAACAAGGCTTGATAATATTATCAATAGCAACCAACTGGCATTTGATGGACATGTGTATCAAATTTAATGATTGATTTTTTGGGTAAATTATGTATGCATTTTATCATTAAAATATCTTTATCAATTAATATTTAATGATAAAATTATTAAATTTAAATATGACAAAGTGAAATATTAACAATGAATTGTTATTTGGTTTACTTATATTATTTAACATAATATATATTATGCGAAGTAGTAAATAAGTAGATAATAAGCAATCAAGCCAAAAACCAATCTGTTTTTTGGCTTGATTTTGGCAGCGGCTCGCAGTTTATTGAGTTGTCAGATTTGCCCACAGTGTTTCAAGACGCTTGGCAGAAACTGGCTGAACTGTTTTCATCGGTTGGGCAAATAAATTAATGCGGTATTCTTCGACCAGCCAGCGATATTCTGCAAACTTAGGATTTTTAACGCACCTTGCTAAGCGTTCCATGTGCGTATCTAGCAAATATACAGCATCCAAGTCCGCCTCTAAATTATGCTGTAGCCTATCAAGGCGAATATTGAGTGCCTGTAAATAACGAGGATACTGACGCCAATGCCGATAATCCGTCTGATATACAAAATTTGCCAATTGCAAGTCATCAAGCTGATCTTCGATGTCTTCGATATTTTCACCGAAAATCTCCTGATCTAGCATCAAAAGCTTGCCACGAGCTGTTTGCCAAGCGGTATAAATTTCTTTTAAGTTTCTTAAGATTTCTTGACCAACCAGTAAAAAATTCTTTAAAATTAAGTCTTGACAATCGTCAAACTCTCGTTCATCTAGTGGCAAATGTGAAATCAGCCATTGATTATTTTGTGTTATTAGACCTGCAATTGCTGCTCTGGCATGATCAACGTGTTGACTGACAGGCTTATGATCAAAGTCTGGACCGTAGTCATAAAGGCAGGCTTCTAAAGTTGCATGTACGACGATATTTTTTAGTTTTTCTAAATCACCTAATGGTGCGAACGCCAATTTAAATGCTTTATCAATTTGACCAGTCAGCTGTTTTTGTTTCGCACCCAAATGCCCCTTAATGAGCGTTAAAACGCCCTTTTTATGCTCAGCCAAAGCAGCGTTCATCTCTGTAAATGTCGCAATAAAAACCGCACTTTGGGCCGCATCTGCTTTTAGTGCAGAAAATTCTTGCATGACAATGCCTGATGTGTGCTTATTTTTGACAAAATTAAAATGATTTGGAAAATGATGATGCACTCCCTGCTCAATAGCGATGCTTTGAACGCTAGCTTTACGATGTCGTGCCTGTAATTTCGGCAAGTCACGACTTTTTTCGATCACACGATTTTTATCATCCACCACACAAATCAATGGACGCAGGTAATCTTCAACCTTATCAGGTGCAAAATCTTGAGCGTGTGCTTGCACACCAAGCGTCTTTAATGCTGCCACAAGCTGATCTAATAAACCCATCTTTGAGCTTGCGTCCAATTGGTGAAAAATCTTTTGGCAAGTATCTGGAATGGGGACAATCTGTCGGCGAATTTCTTTAGGCAATGTTTTTAATAATTGTAGTACTAATTCATAACGCCACCCTGAGATACCCCAAAGCAGTGCCACAGGATCAACCTGTGCCAATGCCTTAATCGGTACATGCACGGTCACGCCATCATTATCAGCCGCTGGATCAAAGACATACGACAGCGGCAAGCGTACACCGCCCAAATGCCAACTTTCAGGAAATTCTCGACTATCATCAACAGCTTCATTAAGCACATCTTCATCACTAAAATGCAAAAAGTTGGGTGTTTTGTTTTCAGCATCGTGATAAAATTCTTCAAAACTTTTACGGCTGGCGATATGATTAGGAATTTTGGCATCATAAAATTGATATAAACTTTCTTCATCAACCAATAAATCTCGGCGTCTAAGCTTATCTTCAATACGCTCAATGTCTTTGATTTTATTGGCATTATCTGCCAAAAATTTCATCTGCATCCCATATTGATTGGCAACCAAAGCATCACGAATAAAAATCTCTCTGGCCTGTACCAAATCAATTTGTTCAAAATTCACCAATTCTTTGGCAATCACAATCAGTCCAAATAAACTGATTTGAGCATAAGCACGCACACGCCCTGCTTTTTTTGACCAATGCGGTTCAAAATAATGATATTTTAATAAATTCGGTGCTGCTTTGATAACCCATTCAGGTTCAATCTTAGCAAGCGTACGCATATAAACTTGCGAAGTTTCCACCACCTCAAACGCCATGACCCACTGAGCACCCTTTTTATGAAGCGTACTGGCAGGAAAAATACGGGCTTTTTGGCTACGAGCCATCAAATATTCGCCCACCGTATCGGTTTTATGCGCCACAAATGACAAAAGTGCACTCAAAAGTGCACGATGAATATTGGCATAATGAATGCTTGTTTTGTTATCAATGTCATTTTTTAGGGCTTTAGCCCCCACGAGTGCTTGTTTGATGGATTTTTGATGAGAGGTACCAGACTTAAGTGATAATCGAACACCCTTTTTGGTATCAATTTTCACATCATTTTGGTGATTTTTTTGTTTATTAATCTCAAAACCCATCTCTGCCATCATCTCACTAAGCTGCCTGTGAGTTTTTTGCCATTCACGGATGCGTGCGTAGCTTAGATAATGTTTTTTGGCAAAATTGCGGCGAGCATTACTGCTAAGTGCTTGATTGTCATTGGTTGAATGCTGATCAAACAGTGCTGCAAACAATTCTAAATAAAATAAAAAATCTGAATCTTCTTTACGAAATAACGCATGCTTTTGATCGGCTTGAGCGTGCTTATTGATTGGGCGTTCACGCACATCTTGAACCGCCAGCGCTGACACGATGATTAAAATATCCGCCAAGCAATCAAAGGCATCACCTGCCACAAGCATGCGAGCCAAGCGTGGATCGATGGGCATTTTTGCCATTTGTTGTCCGATTTTGGTTAGACTGCTAAGCTGTGTGCGTCCCTTTTTGGCGCGTGTTTTGGTAAAACTTTTATCATCAAGTGCTCCCAATTCTATCAAAAGCTTACGGCCATCATTCACCAATCGTAAGTCAGGCGGTGTGATAAAGTCAAAGGCATTCACATCGCCAAGTTGAAGACGCTCCATCTGTAAAATCACTGATGCTAAATTGGTGCGTAGGATTTCAGGTTCGGTAAATTCTGGACGACTGTTAAAATCTTCTTCAGAATACAACCGAATACACACCCCAGGTGCTACCCTACCGCACCGCCCTTTTCTTTGATTGGCGGCGGCTTGACTGATTGCCTCGATGGGCAGTCTTTGGATGCGTGATCGATAGTTATAGCGAGAAATTCTGGCAAAACCCAAATCAATCACATAGCGAATATTAGGCACTGTCAACGCAGTTTCTGCGACATTTGTGGCGATGATGATACGTCGCCCTTTACCTGACGGTGCAAAGATTTTTTGCTGCTCACCATAGCTTTGGCGTGCAAATAACGGCAAAATCTCTGTATGGGCAGGCTCATATAACATCAGCACTTCTTGTAGCTCACGGATTTCAGCTTCTGTTGCCGCAAAAATTAAGATATCTGCCTGATCTGGATGCCCCTTGGTGCGTGCATCTTCAAAGCATTCATTAACCGCTGCTGTCAAAGCGCGTGGCAGATTGTCCTCAATATCATCAAATGCATCATCATCTTGGCTAGATACGATGGTATCGGTCAAGGGGTGATAGCGCACCTCAACAGGATAGCTACGACCCTCGACAATATACACAGGTGCAGGTTTGCCATTCGCTACAAAATAGTCAGAAAACCTTTGGGTGTCTAAAGTGGCGGAGGTGATGATAACTTTTAGATCAGGGCGTTTGGGTAAAAGACGCTTTAAATAGCCCATGATAAAATCAATATTTAAGCTACGCTCATGTGCTTCATCAATGATGATGGTATCATAATTTGCCAAAAACTTATCAGAGCCCAATTCAGCAAGTAAAATCCCATCTGTCATCAGCTTGACAATAGAGTGCTTGCCACCTTCTTCGGTGAAGCGAATCTTAAAACTCACCGTCTGACCAAGTGGCTCGCCAAGCTCTTCAGCGATACGCATCGCTACCGAGCGTGCAGCCAATCGGCGTGGCTGTGTGTGGCCAATTTGACCTGTGATGCCACGCCCTGCCATCATAGCAAGCTTAGGCAGTTGCGTGGTTTTGCCAGAACCCGTCTCACCTGCGATAATCACCACTTGATGATCACGGATCGCTTGAATTAGCGTATCGGCTTCAGCAGTCACGGGCAAATCATGATTAAGTTTTTCTGATAGATTTTTTGGTATGCTATCCATACGATTGGCGACCTGTTCGGCAGATCGCTCATAGATAGCATCATAGCGTATTTTGCACTTAGTTTTTAGATCGCCTGTGGTAGAATTCATTTTCTGTTTCAGTTTATTTAAATAATGTCTGTCTTTGGCAAGGACTGGTAAATTATCGGTAGAATGCATATTTTTAAATGATAGTTATCTTATAAAGGGTATGAAAAAGCATCAATTTAAGTACATTGATACATCAGATTTTATTTTATTCATGGGTCTATATGAGGGCTTGGACGCATGAATAAACCATGTATTGTAAATAAAATCATCAAAACCTGCAATTTTCTATTTAAATGGCGATTTTAGGGCGATAGACAAGCGATGACTTTTTGCCCATCTGTCGCAAATTTATTAACTTATGCTATAATGCCAAGTATCTTTTTTGCCTATTGTGATTGTCAATTATGAACGAATCCATTAGCCTAATTTCGCTGGTCATTGAAGCAAGCGTTGTTGTTAAATTGGTCATGGCGATACTGCTTTTGCTGTCTACAATCAGTTGGGTACTGATTTTTCATCTGGGTACCAAAATTGGCGGTATTGCCAAGTTTGATAAGCGATTTGAGCGATGGTTTTGGACTGATGATATCGATCATCAGCTGTCTGTTGTGCAAGCAGAATCAGAGCGTGCAGGGCTTGAGCTGATTTTTTATACAGGTTTTTATGATCAAAATCACCAAGACCAAGATTCTTCACTAAGTGATGATAAAAAAGTGCAAATCGTTGAGCGTCGCTTGCGTATGGCATTAGGCAGTGAGCAGGTGCATCTTGAAAAAGGATTATCAACGCTTGCAACGATTGGTTCTGTTTCACCTTATATCGGACTATTTGGTACAGTATGGGGCATTATGAATGCATTTATTGGCTTGGGTCAAGCCGAATCGGTTGGTCTTGCAACCGTTGCACCGAGCATTGCTGAGGCATTGATTGCAACAGCACTTGGTTTATTTGCGGCCATTCCTGCGACGATGGCATATAATCACTTTGCCACCAAATCCAATACACTGTATGAAAATCGTAGCCTATTTTGTGAAGGCTTAATAAGTGCATTGGTGACAAATCTGGCAAAAAAGAACACCGCATCAACTTTATAGAGCATACTATTTTATAGAGCATATTATGGTAACTTCCAATCGATTCGCTCGTCGCCAAAGACCGCTAAATAGTGACATGAATGTTGTGCCTTACATTGATGTGATGTTGGTGCTTTTGGTGATATTTATCGTAACAGCACCAATGCTTGCTACAGGTATTGAGGTATCACTGCCAAAAGAGCAGACCAAACCCATCACACAAGCTGACAAGCTACCTGTCATTGTCAGCATTCAGGCAGATGGCAATCTGTATGTCAGCCATAAAAATGCCATCGATGTGCCAATCACGCCTGACAAGCTAGATACCCTGCTACGCCAGATGCACCAAGACAATACCGATTTACAAGTGATGGTCAATGCCGATGCAGATAATGCCTACGGCCGAATTATGCAGATTATGGCATTGATTCAAAATGTTGGTATCACCCAAGTGAGTTTGCTTAGCGAATCTGTTCAATAATGCATGATAATTCATAAGGCAAATCAATCGATGCGTTTATCCGATAATCATCCAACAGTCAATTTTGATAAATCTGCGCTAATTTTACCAATTTTAGCCAGTGTTTTATTACATACCGTCATCATCATAGCGGTAGCAGCACCACTGATTACACCGCCTACTAAGCCCAATACTACTATTCAGACCGCTTTGGTAGGTCAAGAGGCTTTTAATCGTGCCAAGACGGCCTTGAGCAATCATCATGCCAATCAAAACAAGCCAACTGCCACCAACACTTCAAGTACCATCACTGCCAATGATAATGATAATGCATTTATGCAAGCTCAAAATCAGCATCGTTATCACCCACAGGTTTCTACTTCTGCCACCACGACCCAAGCGTATCATCCACCACCCAACTCAGCACCCTTTGAATCAAATTCACCAAATATACAAAATCAACCAACAAACGCTCACGCCAAGCTGGCTGAATATTCTAATCATGTCTCAGACCTTGAGCAGTCAAATCATACCGAGTCTACGCCAAGCCGAGCACAAATCAATGCCGCCATCACCTCGGTCAAACATCGTATTGAAGCCATTTGGCAACGCTATCCTAAGCAGCCCAATCAAACCATCACCTTTCAGGTTAATATGAATCAACAAGGCGATGTGACCTCAATCCAATTCGGTGGTGGCCATCCTGATTTGCGTGAATCTGTAGAAGCGGCGGTATATGCTGCCGCACCATTTTATGAACTTGGCGGTATGCGTGACAGTATCCGCCTGCAGTTCACCACAGAGCAGCTAATTATGGATAATAACCAAACAACCAATGAGCCTAATCACTAATCGCCATGGAGTTTTTATGAAATCACCCATTACCAAAGTTTGCCTTGCTCTGACCATAAGCTTTTCTGCCGCTTTGACGCACACTTATGCTGATGATGAATTGATTGTAATTAGCGAACAAGTTGCTCCGAGTCAATACCCCGTGGCAGTCATGCCTTTTTCAGAAGCTCATCAAATGAGTCATTATCTAAGCCTGGCAGGTCTTGGTACTACTCACCAAAACCTGCCACAGCACACTCAGACGAATAGCGACATTCTGAATAATCTGACCGCATGGCGTAACCGAGGATTTGAATATATTATTTTGGCACAGTCGCATCAAATTTTGGGAAATAAGCTTGCAATTAACTATGAAATTATTGATACTGCCAATGGTTTGGTAAGCGTCAAGCATACCCAAATTAGCGATAACCACCCTGCTTCTATCCAAGCTGCCTATCGTCAAATCAGCGATACAATCTATCAAATCATCACAGGCCAGCCATCAGATTTGATGGGTAAAATCGCCTATGTGGAAGAAAGCGGATCGCCACAAAATAAAATCTCATCTCTTAAATTGATTGATCCAAGCGGTCAGCTTATCCGTACGCTAGATACCGTCAATGGATCAATTATAACGCCGACATTTTCCCCCGATGGCTTGAGTATTGCTTATAGTGTACAAACAAAAAATAATCTGCCCATCATTTATATTGTGTCTGTATCAGGTGGCACACCAAAGCTTGTCACGCCATTTTGGGGTCATAATTTGGCACCAAGTTTTTCACCAGATGGTGGCAGTATCTTATTTTCAGGTAGCCACGAGAATAATAACCCGAACATTTATCGTCTTAATTTACATACCAATCACTTAGATACGCTCACTACATTCAACGGTGCTGAGAATGCACCAAATTATTTGGCAGATGCGTCAGGATTTATTTATACTGCTGATAAAGGTACACGCCGCCAAAGCCTATATCGCTATGATTTTGGCACGACGCATAGCACCCAAATCGCCTCTTATGCCACCAATCCACGCTTAAGCCCAGATGGATCAAAGCTTGTATATTTATCAGGTGGACAAATCATCATCGCCAATACCAAAGGCCGTATCCAACAAAGTTTTAGGGTGTTAGGCACTGATGTATCAGCCAGCTTTTCACCATCAGGCACACGGATTATATATACATCCAACCAAGGCAATAAAAACCAGCTGATGATCCGTTCGCTATCAAGTAATGCCATACGCACCATCCCAACATCAGGCACGGTGCGTGATCCGATTTGGTCAAAATAATGCCAATGAGTATCCCAACTAAGGCGACAGTCGGCTATACCCAAAGACGGTTATTTATGGTCAGTATGACAGTTGGCCTGATCAGCTTGAGTGGGTGTCAGCACATTCAAGTGACCAAAAGCCCAATACCGATCATCATCCATAGCCATACAAAATCGCCATCTCAGCCTAAACCTACACCAACTGACGCCGTGCCTACCAAAAACCGCCCAATCTCCCCACCAACACAAAAGTCCAATACGATATTTATTTTGGAAGATTGGTTTTAGGCAGTTTTGGTAGATTCAAAATATAGTAACAGCTCATTCACCTTGTCAATTCTAGCTTGGGTATCCATAAGCTCTTGGCTGGTGTATCGGATGGCCGTTGCACCATTCATGCGATAACCGTCATTGGACTGAATCAGCTTAATAATCGCCAATCCATCAATCGGCGTATCGGCACGAAACTCAATACTGATGGTGGTTTGGGTTGCATCAATCTTAGTAATCCCTAAGGCTTTGGCTCGTATGCGAATGCGATGCACCGCAAATAAATTTTGGGTTTGGGTGGGCAATGTGCCAAATCTGTCAATCATCTCAGTACGAATGTCTATGAGCTGATTGACATCATCTAAGCTACTGATTCTTTTATAAAATACCAAACGCTCATGCACATCACCCAAATACTCATCAGGTATCAGTGCCGATGCATGAATATCAATATCACTAACCAAATCCAGTGGTGTGGCAAGACTCGGTGTCTTGCCTTGTTTGATGGCATTGGTCGCACGCTCAAGCATATCCATATATAAGCCAAAACCAATGGTTTGCATGTTACCAGATTGCTCTTTGCCTAAAATTTCCCCAGCACCACGAATTTCCAAATCTTCACTGGCAAGCATAAACCCTGCACCCAAAGTGTTGGCTCTAGTGATGGCATTTAGGCGTTTTTTGGCATCGCTTGATAATCCTTTCAATGATGGCACCATCAGATAGCAGTATGCTTGATGATGGCTACGACCCACACGACCACGCAACTGGTGCAACTGAGCGATACCAAATTTATCCGCTCGGTGAATAATGATGGTATTGGCATTAGGCACATCGATACCTGTCTCGATGATGGTGCTAGCAACCAAAACATTAAACTTTTTATGATAAAAATCATTCATCACCACCGAAAGCTCACGCTCATTCATCTGCCCATGTGCTACCGCTACTCGTGCTTCACCGACCAATTCACGCAGTGTGTCAGCTGCTGCCTCGATACTAGCAACATCATTATGTAGATAATATACCTGTCCGCCCCTGAGTATCTCCCGTAAAATTGCTTCTTTGATTGCCTCATCAGATTTGGGTAATAAAAAAGTCTTAATCGCCAAGCGTCTGGCAGGTGGTGTGGCAATGATAGAAATATCCTGCATGCCCGATAACGCCATATTTAAGGTGCGTGGAATCGGGGTGGCAGTCATTGATAAACTGTCAATATTGGTTTGTAGTGCTTTAATACGCTCTTTATGCCGTACGCCAAAACGATGTTCCTCATCAATAATCATCAAACCAAGCTGTTTGAATTTAACATCGTCCTGAATGAGCTTATGCGTACCAATCACAATATCCACCGTACCATCTGCCAGCCCTGCTAAAATGGCATCTTGATGTTTTTTATTGCCAAATCGTGATAAACTTTCAATCTTAATGGGCCAATCAGCAAAGCGATTTAAAAAGCTGTCCTCGTGCTGCCCTGCCAAAAGCGTCGTTGGAACAAGTACGGCAACTTGATAGCCCGCCTGAACAGCAATGAATGCCGCACGCATCGCCACTTCGGTCTTGCCAAAACCAACATCACCACAGATAAGCCTATCCATCGGCTTATTTTGCTTCATATCGTGCATCACGGCATGGATAGCTTCAGCTTGGTCGATGGTTTCTTCAAAAGCAAATTGGCTGGCAAATAGCTCATATTGAGACATATCAATATCAAAACTGATGCCTGATTTAGCATTTCTACGAGCCTGTACATTTAAAAGCTCGGCGGCAACATCATGGATTTGTTCCAAAGCTTTTAGCTTGGCTTTTTCCCATTTGCCCGAACCAATTTTAGACAGGCTGACTGTCTGCAAATCTGAGCCGCTATATCGCCCAATCAGTGCCAAATTGGTAATAGGTACATAAATACTGGCATCATCGGCATATTTTAGATGAATAAATTCTTGCTCACCTTCACCCACATCCAGCACCACCAAACCTTGATAACGCCCGATGCCATGTTCAAGATGAACCACCAACGCCCCTTCGGTCAACTCAGTTACCGACTTAATCAAAAAAGCCTGTGAAACACTTGATTGACGACGACGGCGTGTTTGAAGCACCTGCCTACCAAAAATTTGTGTCTCTGAGATGATGCATAATCCGCCAGTTTCATCACGCAACCAAAGACCACGCTCAATCGGTGCAACACTCAAAGCAATACAATCAGTATTAAAATCATCTAAATTATTAATAAATTCTTGATAATTATCAACCACTTTGACAGCGACTTTATCTTTTAATAGCTCAAGAATAATTTCACGGCGACCAGCACTTTCAGCGACCAATAAAATCGGTACTTGCCCTGATTTTATGAATGATAGCAGTTCTGATAAAGGCTTGGCAGCTTGATGATTAATCGGTAAAATCGGCGGCGGTAAACTCTCCATGGCACCAATTTTTGCCGTATCGTGGTTTGTGTTGATAACAACTCTGGGATAGGCTTTCAATACTTGATGAAATTCATTATTCGCCAAAAATAAATAATCAGGCGGCATAATCGGCAATGATTTATCATGTGCACGAGAATGATGGCGTGCTTGGATTTGCTGATAATACTCATCATGACAAGCACTAAGATTATCATGACTAACCACCAGTGTATCATCGGGCAAATAGCTAAATAAATTGCCTGTTTTCATCCATGCGTCAAGCTCAAAAAATAACGGTGCATAAAACTCAATTCCCTGAGGAGCAATGGCTGCCATGACATCATTATAAAATTCTATCTTGCGGGCGCTGGCATTAGGAAACAGGCTCGCAAAATTTTGGCGAAACATCTCTTTGCCTTCTTCCAAGGGAAATTCTCTAGCAGGCAGCAGGCGAAATTCGGTGATTTTGGCAGATGATGGCAGCTTTTGGGCATGATGCGTATTCATGCCTGCTTGGGCATCTTTTTTTAGCTGAGCTAAATCATTATCGGATAAAGTACGCTGACTGTCAGGATCAAAAAATTTGATCGTCTCAATGTTATCATCAAACAAATCAAGACGAAAAGGTAGGCTTTGACCAACGGCAAAAATATCAACAATACTGCCTCGAACCGCAAATTCTCCTGGCTCAAACACATTCTCCGTCTGCACATAGCCTGCTTTGGTTAATCGAAGTCGCTGTTCATGAATATCAAATTTATCACCGACAGCCAAATCAAAATGCTGTCCTATCAGCCAGCTTGGTGGTGCGATACGTTGCATCAATGTCTGAGTACTGACCAATAAGACACCAGTTGTTGGCATTCTCGTTAGTAAAGCAATACGCTCTGAGATAATGTCTTGATGAACAGACAGCTGATCATAAGCCAAAATCTCCCAATCTGGAAAAACATGTGCATCAATGCCAAAAAAAGACAGCTCAGTATCCAACTGATTCAGTTCATTTTGATGATTGGCGATCATCACAATCAGCCGCTCTTCACTTTTGGCTGCCAGTGCAAGCCAAAAACTCAAATCAGCACCGCCAAGTAAGGGTAAAGTTGTCTTAAAATTTGCCTTGGTTGGCAAATCTAATTTGGGCTTAAATGTATCAATCATCGTATTACCAAGTGTTAAGTTTTTGTTGCCACGCTAAGCACTTATCTGCAATGGTATCAACCGAATGCCCCATAATATCAGCTGTCACAGCAATATAATCGATGGCTGCACCGTTTAACTTATCTCGAAGCTGATGGATATTTTCAAGGGTGATACCACCAATCACGCATAAAGGAAAATCAAGTTCGCAGGCTTTTTTTAATATGTCTTTTGAGATAATTTTGGCGCGTGGCTTAGTGATGGATGCAAATGCTGTACCCATAGCACCGTAAGTTGCCCCTTCTCGCTTAGCTTCTTTAAATAAAGCAAGGTCTGTATGACAGGTGCGACCAATCACCACATGGTCTCCCAAAATCTCTCTGGCGACCCGTACGCTACCATCACGCTGACCCAAATGAAGCCCCGTCCCAAAATGTGATGCAAGCTCTAGACTATCATTCATAACGACTTTAATATCATAATCATTCGCAAGACTGACGATCATTTCAGCTTCTCGATACACTGTCGCCAAATCATAAAGTTTCAAGGTGGACTTACGACGCACTTGCAGTAATGACACCGCACCTGTATCAAACACCCGTTCAAGCTTATCTAATAAAGTTGTCAGCTCATCATCATTCGTCAGTAAGTATAATTTGGGTACTTTATCAATACTTTGTAAAGTCATTTACTGTATTCCAATTAATGATCTGATTTGATTAGCGATACGGTCAAAATAATGTTTATCAGGTGATTGAACATGGTTAATACTTAAATAGGCCGCACAAGCAGCCTATTTCAAACCATGAACATTCATGCTAATAACATCCTCAACCACCTATCAAACATCCATTTTCCAATCAAATGGCATCTGATGATGACCACGCAATGCCATCATCAGCGTTTGCTGCATGTGGCTGAGTACCTCTTGGGTATATGGCATCGCTTCATGACCCCAAACTGGATTTGGCCATGCGGCATCATTTTGGTAGCGTACGATGTGATGAAAATGTAGCTGCAACACTTGATTACCCAAAGCGGCAACATTCATCTTATCTGCACCAAAAATTTTTGCCATTTGGCTAGATACCCAGCTTGACTCACGCAAAAATTGCACTTGGTCAGCCGCTGACAGCTCATAGATTTCTTTAATGCCTGAAACACGAGGTACCAAAATTAGCCAAGGAAATTGGCAATCATTCATCAAACGCACGGTCGATAATGGGAAATCACCAACCAAAAAGGTATCTTTGGCCAGCGTGGGATGTAATTGAAACATAGTTCGCTCATATTGTTGTTATAAATAGTGATATTGTAGCATAAATTTAGATGGCAAAAAAGATTTACACGCCTGCTATGATCAAAGTTTGGTCATCACAATCATTTAAACCACAACACTCATTGGGGTAGTATCTTTTGGTATGGGCGTGTATTTGGCGTTTGGTGTGTTCGGTGAGTGCCATAGTCGTCCTTTTTGATTAAAAAACCGCTCATCAGGTGATGGGCGGTTCATTTTAAATATAAAAAAGCCAAATAATCATAACAATTTCATACAAAACCGTAATAATTACTTGACTTTTAATGTATTTTAAACTATAATACAAACCATCAAGCAAGGGTGGTAGGACACCCAAGCCTGATAGGTTACCGCCACCGACCTATGCAAGTGGTGGCGACCTTAGGAGATAAGACAATGAAAACACTCTTCAAAGTCATCATCATCATCATTGTTATCCTGCTAATACTAAGCAACAACGCTTACTAAGCAGGTAGCCTGTAAAGGCTGGGGGCGGTGGGCTTCGCCATCGCTTCACTCCTAAAATCTAAATATATCTTACCAACAATTTAAGGATAAGTCAAATGCCAAAAATCGTTGCCAACCCCAAAACTCGTGCTCAAATCCAAAAAGACAGCGATGCACGCCGTGGGGTAAAACCCATCGGTTTTAAAGTCCCCATAGAGTTTGCCGAGCTACTTGATGAGCTTGCCAAACAATCAGGCAAAACCAAAAACATCATCATCATGGAAGCGGTTGAGCTTTGGGCAAAACAGCTCTAAGTTAAAAACTTGTTCAAATTTCAAACCAATCTGCCAAAAGTTGCTTTTTTCTGACTGATTTCATAATTTTCACAGACATATTTTTTGGTATCGTGTCAAATCAAACGGCGGTAGTCATCAGCAATTTAAACACCCCACCAAAAAGGTCGTGTCACTGTTCCCCACCCCAAAAAAGATTTGCCACAACCCACCATTGACAGCATTATGAGACAAGCAGGGCTAAACGCTTAGCCCTTGCAACACCTCGATAACTAAGAGACGATGATGTTATACCCCATTGCAATCTTAAAAGGCGGTGATAAAACCGCCCATGGCATCTTTTTTCCCGATGTGCCAAATCTTGCCAGTGCGTGCGATGAGTTGCAAGACATACACAAAATGGCGTTAGAATGCCTTGATGTGCATTTTAGTGGCTTGGTAGCAGATGGCGAAGAAATCCCATTGCCTACCAATTTTGATGCACACACCCAAAACAGCCAATTTGACGGTATGATGTGGGCATGGGTAGATGTGGACTTGTCAAAATATGATGTAAAAAGCCACAAAATTAACATTACCTTACCTAACCACCTGATTGCCAAAATTGACGGAAAAGTCACAGCTCATAAATCGCTATACAAAAGCCGTTCAAACTATCTGGCACAATTGGCAATGGCGGATTTGGCTTGACATACCCCATGTCAAGCCATTTTAAGGCAATAAAAAGCCCATAAAGGGGTGTTTATTTGGGCAATAAAAAACCACCTATCATCAGATAAGCGGTTTGGGAGGTTAATCATTTTTAAAGCAATAAAAAAGCCAAATAATTTAATAAAATTATTTGGCTTTGGGGCTGGTAGCAAGACTACTGTAACAACCAAGCTACTGTACACTCACTAGCAGAAGGAAAAAGTGATGAAAACCTTAATCAAACTCATCGTTGTCATCATCTTGCTACTGATAAGCGGTTCTGCTTACTAAGATGATGCCTAGCCCAAGTAAGTACCAAAGTTGCAAAGGCTAGGGGCTAACAAGGAAGTTAGCCACCCCTGATCTTTATTATGCCATGGTTTTTGATTTTTGCAAGGGTTTTTTATGACAGACAGCACCACATCACCAGCACGCCAAAAGGCTACCAACACTTACCGCCAAAAGGCACTTGCCAACATTGCTTTGGTGATTAGCCATACTGAGCCTCATGCTTTAGATGCCTTAAATCAGATTATGGCTCATAAGGATTGCTCTAAGGCAATGGCAATTAAGGTGGCGTTGGTAGAGTACGCCAACACCCTAAGTCAAACCAGCCGCTGATTAAAGACAGCTTGATTAGCTCAAATTGGCGATAGCACTGTTAAGGGCATTACCGTATACCCCTGTTGGGGCTTGTTTTGACCAGCCGTGTTCAAGCCGCAACGCATAGCTTGTATTATCTTGATGTGGGTTTGTGATAGCCCACACTTTGCCCAATATCGCCCACAAACCCAAGTTGACGCCATACTTCATAAAGGCAAATACCAACGCTATTGGCTAAATTCAAACTGCGTGAATCTGGCAACATAGGCAGCCGTAGCCAATGATTAGCACCAATATCAGCACGCACCTCTTCAGGTAATCCATCGGTCTCCGAACCAAATACCAAGGCGACTTTATGCTGATCATTATCCAGCTTAAATTGATATTCATAAAACGGACGGCTAAACTTGGTCGTCATGGCAACAATACGCTCCACGCCCAACGATTTTAGTGCCGATTTTGTCTCTTGCCAATTATCGTGAACGCTTAAAGTTGCGTATTCATGATAATCAAGCCCTGCCCGTTTTAAGCGAGTATCATCCAACTCAAATCCAAGCGGTTTGACCAAATGTAGCTGAGCACCTGTATTGGCACATAAGCGGATGATGCTGCCAGTATTATTGGGAATTTTTGGGGAAAATAGCACGATATGAATGAGTGCATCTGAAAACTGTGACATGAACTTTACTAACAAATATGGCGATGCTACCTATTGTACTCTGAAACGACCTATTGTGCCATATTTTGATTGAATTCAAAGATAAAATTTATAAACCCTACCAAAAGTTTACAAAGTGTAATAAAGTATTATAAAATCACATCTATTGCTAGAAATTCATCAAAAACTTCGTTAAGATAGTAGGGTGAGTTTACAGATTCACATGAATTTCATACATGAATTTAATTAAATCATTAAGGAATAGCTCATGAAAAAAGTATTGGTTGCTTCTATCGCTGCCGTTGTTGTTTTGACTGGTTGCAACGCTATAAAAGGTTTTGGTAAAGATGTCTCAAAAGCTGGCGAAGCCGTATCAGACACCGCACAAAAAGTTGAAAAGAAAATCTAATTTTGGCTTAATTTCTAATTTTATCTTAAGTTAATCTTAAAAAAGACCCACTCAGATGAGTAGGTCTTTCTATCTATCAGTTTATATAAATTGACTGACCAAATAATTCACATATCGAAACCCAAGACGGGTCGGTGCAATGCGTAATGGATCCAAAACCATCAATCCTTGATGTTGTAAAGGCAGCATCTCATTATCAATCGTGCTGATTAATAGCCCCGTACGCGTTTCAAACACATCAGTGCTTACCCCATCTTTTAATCGCAGTGCATTCATCATAAATTCAAACGGCAAATTGTCATCAGAGATACGCTCAAAGTTGACCATTTTGGGTGCATCTTCAAACGCAAGATAATCCTTAGGTTGACGTGATTTTTGATAACGATAAATGCCATCTTGGTAATCTGGGTGATTTTTTAAGGTCAACTTACCATGTGCTCCAGCACCGATTGCCAAATAATCGCCAAATTGCCAATAGTTCAGATTATGCTGACATGGAGCATCATTTGGACCATGCCAAGCACTGACTTCATAATTATAAAATCCATGCTTTGTCAGTACACTTTGTCCCAAAGTTTCAATTTCTGCCATGATCTCTTCATCTGGCAACTGTGGTGGTGTACAATAAAAGGTCGTATTCGGCTCTATCGTCAGTTGATACCAAGATAAGTGAGTTGCACCAGCATCAATGGCAGTTTGAATATCATTCACCGCTTTTGATGGGTTTTGATTGGGCAAGCCATACATCAAATCTGCATTGACACGATCAAAACCTGCTATGCGTGCAGCACGAATGGCATTTGATGCTTGATCAGGATTGTGAATACGCCCCAACACTGTTAAGGCGTTGTGATCAAAGCTTTGTACGCCAATGGATAAGCGATTAATACCGATAGTGAGATACTCATCAAAAGGTGAATGCTCAAGTGTGCCAGGATTTGCCTCGAGTGTTATCTCACATGTCGGTGCAAAATCATAAATTAACCGCAATCCGTCAAATAATCGTTTAAACGATTCAATGGGCAATAACGATGGTGTGCCACCACCGATAAATACCGTATCAATTTGACGATTTGATACCAAGCTTTGTTGTGATACAGCATCGCTAAGCAATGCTTCTATATAGTTTTCAAATGGTACTTGGCTTGGCAAAGCGTGCGAGTTAAAATCACAATACGGGCATTTTTTGACACACCAAGGAATGTGAATGTATAGTGATAATGGAATATGAGCAGGGTCTAATAAATCAGGGTACATGTGTTCATGATTCCTATTTATGCTCATCTAAAAACTCAAATTGATTGAGTTTGAATTTTTGATCAATATGCCGTTCAAGTGCAGGCAAGTTAAAGGCATCATTTTCACTAACAAAACTGATGGACACACCACTCAAACCCGCTCGCCCTGTACGACCGATACGATGCACATAGTCATCGGGCATATCAGGTAAAGTATAATTGATCACATGCGTCACATCATCCACATGAATGCCACGCCCTGCCACATCGGTTGCTACCAGTACATTGACCTCGCCATCTTTAAAACGCTGCAAGTAACGCTCTCGTTTTTGCTGAGCCACATCTCCAGACAGCATCGTAACCTTGTGATGACGACGCAAATAATCGTATAGGCGTTTAACTTGATCTTTGCGATTGGCAAAAATGATCGTTTTTTTCACCGAATCATCTGCCAAAATTTGCTTAAGTGCGCTCGTTTTTTCACGCTCAGTGACCAAATAAAATTGTTGATCAATCGCCTGATTGGTTTTACTTTCAGGTGCAATCTCAACAAATGCTGGCTGATGTAGCCAACGATAAGCCAGATTCATCACATCTTGATTAAAAGTTGCCGAAAATAATAGGCTTTGGCGTTCGGTATTGCTTGGCATATGTCTGACAATACGCTTGATATCAGGGATAAAACCCATATCCAACATACGATCAGCTTCATCAAGCACAAATACCTCAACACGATCCAAAAAAAGCTCGCCTTTATTCACCCAATCAATGATACGCCCCGGTGTGCCAATCAAAATATCCAGCGGTCTTTTATGCAACTGCTCAAGTTGTTTATCAAAATCAGAGCCGCCTGTAATACACAAATTATAAAGCTGGCTAAATCGGGTCAGTTCACGGCAATCTGCCAAAATCTGCTGTGCAAGCTCTCTGGTAGGTGCCAAAACCAATGCTCTAGGTTCGCCAAGATAGCGAATTTCATCAGCTTGAAACGGACGCTTTAACAGCGACTCAATGATGGTAATCAAAAATGTCGCTGTCTTGCCTGTGCCTGTTTGTGCCTGTCCAATGGCATCTTGATTTGCCAATGTATGTGGCAAAATCTGTGCTTGAATGGGGGTTAATTGATCAAATTTTAATGCTTGCACCGCCTTTAAAATTGGCTCGGATAGTGGTAAATCATCAAAATTTTTAACAGTCGTTTCGGTCATAAAAATACCATCAAGCTTATAGCATTGTGATTAGTTTTTGGGAGTTTTAAGCACTTGATCAAGGCAAGAATAAAAAGATGACTCGCCCACACCCATCACAAACGCTTGTTTTTCGGCGTCGGTTTTTTGAACCGATTCTTGGAATATTCTATCAATAGCACCTTTCCAATACTTATCAAGCATCGTGGCGGTCTCTGGGTCAAGGTCGATGAGATCCTTCAGCTCAGCCATACGCTTATCATGGTTAGTTAGTGCCTCAGATTTTGTTGCACCACCTTGATGATCGCCAGCAATATGCATCACACCATACGCTGAAAAATCACAAAAATCTATAGCCATTTGCTCTTCTTGGGTTAACGATACTTCAGGTGCTTCAGACGCTTTGGGGGCAGCAGTTTTTGCATAAGTCACTGTCGGTAAGCTCAACACCAAAATCGCCAAACCACGCATCCATTTATTTTTCATCATCATAGTCATCTCTTTATAGTTTATTTTAGATTAAGGCGAATTACGAACGCCAATCATCCAAGTTCACGCCTGCAGCGTTTTGATTAGTTAAAATGGCATAGCATCAGTCATCTGATCATGCCAAACCTTGCTATTATCGCATGTTTGATAAAGTTTGAAAAGCTCTATTATCCTTCAAAAGATACAAGATGATGGTATCGCATGCTACATTGGTCTAAATTTGATATCTAAATTCTATAAAGGAAAATAAAAAGTCAATTTTTACACTTAAAGTTTATCAACCAATGCCGTAAAGTAAAGCTATCTTTTGAATTTATCACCAAGTATCCATCGTATCATTAGGATTGTTATCATGCTAAATCAGCCAATACCCCTCAAAAATCGTGCACGCCGAGTGATGCCATTTTTTGGGCTAAGTATGGGTATTAGTATCTTTGCACTTGGTTTGTTGGTGATTTTACCCTTTTTGATGATGATTTTGACGACATTACAAATGAGTTTTGATGACATCATGCAGACGATTCGTGAGCCACAAGTGTTTGCAGCAATTAAGCTATCTTTATCCATGGCAATGCTTGCCACCCTGACCAATTTGATTTTTGGTACGCTGGCAGCTTGGGTGTTGGTGCGTTATGAGTTTTGGGGTAAGTCCTTTTTAAATGCTTTGGTTGATCTACCGTTTGCCCTGCCAACAGCGGTAACTGGCATCGCTCTTGCCACACTTTATGCACCCAATGGCTTGTTTGGTCAATGGTTTACACACCTTGGGATACTGCTGTTTAATGAGCCAATAAAAATTGCGTTTACACCGATTGGTATTTGGCTGGCTTTGGTGGTGGTTAGCTTTCCTTTTATTGTACGGGCAGTGCAGCCAGTACTTGCTGAGCTTTCAGTAGAATTTGAAGAAGCGGCAGCGGTGATGGGTGCTGGTCGCTTGACCACATTTTGCCGTGTGATTTTACCCGAGATTAGCCCAGCAATGCTAATCGGTGCTGGTATGATGTTTGCTCGTGCCACAGGTGAGTACGGTTCAGTGATTTTTATCGCTGGCAATATCCCCATGCAATCGGAGATTTTGCCTTTAATCATTGTCTCAAAGCTTGAGCAATTTGATGTCGCAGGTGCAGCTTGCGTGTCGTTATTTATGCTTTTAATCTCATTGGTTTTTTTGTTTACCATGAATTTTATCCAGTGGAAACTCTCAGCCAGACTGGGCGCAAAAACCAACTGATTTATCATGATAACAACTATCTTAATCATACTCTAAGGTCAACTATGTCTCATACAAGCTCTTATTCATACCAAAAAAATCCTGCCACCCGTGATAAACCTTGGGTTAGATGGAGTTTGATTGGCATAGCGGTGGTATTTATGGGCGTCATGCTGGTTGTGCCACTCGTGTCTGTTTTTTATGAAGCACTAAAAGAAGGATGGCAAGCGTATCAAGCAGCACTACTTGAGCCTGATGCACTTGCATCTATTAAGCTGACTTTAATCACAGCAGCGATTATCTTACCCATCAATACGATCATTGGCGTAGCGTTGGCGTATTTGATTACACGCCATCAATTTCGTGGCAAATTTGTGATCACCACATTGCTTGATTTGCCCTTTGCCGTGTCGCCTGTGGTGGCGGGCTTGATGTTTGTACTGGTCTTTGGTGCCAATACACGACTTGGCGGCTATCTTGAGAGTATGGGGATTCAGGTGATTTTTGCGACAACGGGGATTGTACTTGCAACTTTATTTGTCACCTTTGCATTTATCGCACGAGAGCTGATTCCGCTTATGCAGGCTCAAGGCGACAGCGAAGAACAAGCCGCTTTGACGCTTGGTGCTAACGGCTGGCAGATGTTTTGGAAAGTCACTTTACCCAATATCAAATGGGCGCTGCTTTATGGCATTATCCTAACCAATGCACGCGCTATGGGTGAATTTGGGGCGGTATCGGTAGTATCTGGGCATATCCGAGGCGAGACCAACACTGTGCCTTTAATGATTGAAATTGCATACAACGAATATGCATTTACATTGGCATTTGCACTCTCAAGCTTGCTTGCACTACTTGCCTTGATTACTTTGGTCGCTCAAGGATTGATGAGCCATAAAAAATAGCACTGATGACATTTTGGTTAAGTAAGACTTACATCAAAATTTACATATATTTATTAATCTTTCTAAACAGTTATCTTCTATGAGTATTAAACATGAGTATTAAAATCCAAAACATCCATAAAACTTTCGGGGATTTTGTTGCCTTAGGTGAAATCAGCATTGATATTTCAACAGGTGAGCTGACAACTTTATTAGGTCCATCAGGCTGTGGCAAGACAACTTTGCTACGCATTATTGCAGGTCTTGAAAATGCAGACAACGGGCGGATATATTTTGACAGTATCGATGTAACTGATATACCAGTGCAACACCGTGGTATCGGTTTTGTGTTTCAGCAATATGCGTTATTTCGACATCAAACGGTTGCACAAAACATTGCTTTTGGCTTGACGCTGTTGCCTCGCAATACACGCCCTTCTGCCAATACAATCGATCGGCGTGTGGATGAGCTGCTTGATTTGGTGCAACTTAGCCACACCAAAACCCGCTATCCGCATGAGCTATCAGGTGGCCAGCGTCAGCGTGTTGCTTTGGCACGTGCACTGGCGACCGAGCCTAAGCTGCTGCTACTTGATGAGCCTTTTGGCGCGCTTGATGCCAAAGTGCGTAAATCGCTGCGTGATTCGCTCAAAGACATTCAGCGTGAAATTGGTATCACCAGCATCTTGGTTACGCATGACCAAGAAGAAGCTCAAGCCATATCTGATAAAATTGTCATTATGAATTATGGGCAAATTGAGCAAATTGGCACACCAAGCAAGTTATTTGCCCAGCCAAGCAGTGATTTTGTGGTGGATTTTTTGGGCTTATAAGCGATGAGCCATCGGTCCAAAATTCAATAGGCATATGGTGTTTAACCTGCATTAATCTCAAAAGCTTGATAAATCGCTTCATCAAGCCTATCAACCGCAATGATTTGAATATTTTTAAATTGTGGATGATTGGCTGCAGGTGCATTGGCTCTAGGGACGATGGCATGGGTAAAACCATGCTTCATTGCCTCTTTTAGGCGTTCTTGACCATTTGGCACAGGGCGAATCTCGCCAGACAATCCCACCTCACCAAATACACACAGTCTGACAGGCAGTGGTTTTTCTTTGATGCTAGATGCACAAGCAATCAGCACCGCCAAATCTGAACCAGTTTCCATAACTTTAACACCGCCTACAACATTGACATACACATCCATACCACTGGTGTGAATGCCACCATGACGGTGCATAACCGCAAGGAGCATGGACAGACGCTGATAATCAAGCCCAAGTGCCATGCGTCTGGGTTGACCCTGAGAGTCGTCCACCAAGGCTTGCACCTCCACAAGTAGGGGGCGTGTACCTTCACGGCTGACCATCACTACCGACCCTGCAATGGGCTTATCATAGCGGCTTAGAAAAATGGCGGAGGGGTTGGCAACCTCCTTTAATCCTGTATCCGTCATGCCAAAAATTCCCAACTCATTGACCGCCCCAAAACGGTTTTTGATGGCACGAATCATTCTAAAACGACTGTCTGATTCACCCTCAAAATACAGCACCGTATCCACCATGTGTTCTAGCACACGAGGCCCTGCCAATGCTCCTTCTTTGGTAACATGTCCCACCAAAAACAGTGCCGTGCCTGTCTGTTTGGCATAACGGGTTAAGACGGCGGCGGATTCACGGATTTGGGCAACCCCTCCGGGGGCGGACTGTATGGCTTCGGTAAAGAGTGTTTGAATTGAATCAATGACAGCAATGGCAGGCTGTTCGGTGGTGAGTGCTGCACAAATGGTATCAACATTAGTTTCGGCTAAGACACGCAGGCGATCGGTTGGTAGTCCAAGTCGCACTGCACGCATGGCAACCTGCGACAGACTTTCCTCGCCTGTGATATATAAAGCAGAACCCGATAGTGAATCACCTGCTGCCATGTTAATGGCAGTTTGTAGTAAGATTGTGGATTTGCCAATACCAGGGTCACCCCCAATTAACACCACCGAGCCTGCCACAAGTCCACCGCCAAGCACTCGGTCAAATTCACCAATTCCCGTTGGCATGCGTGTTTCTAGCGTAACGCCAACATGGTCCAATGTCATCACAGCACTCACCGCTCCAGCATAGTTAGCGGTTTTTCTGGGTGCTGTGGTAGTTTTTGATTTATGATGATGTGGCAAACTGGTGTTAGGTGCCTCAACAAGAGTATTCCACTCACCGCAGTCTGTACATTGCCCTGCCCATTTTCCATAAATCGCCCCACAATTTTGGCAAATGTAGCTTGATTTAGCTTTAGCCATAACTTATCCTAATCCATTGATTCAAATGATTTAATCAAATTGTAGCATTTTTTTGGTATACTTGCTAAATTAACCTCTAATACAGCCAAACACACTTTATAATATCTTATCATTAAACATCAATTTTAAAAATATATCTATTTAATTTAATTATAGTACTTATCTTTCTGTATATTTTATGGTTTAATACTGCTTTTCACAGCGTCACTGCATTATTTTGTTACAATTTTGGTGCTTTATAAGCCTGCCTATACAAAAAACAGTGGAACGCCAATTTTCATAAAATGAGATCTCAACATGACTGCAAAGATAACTGCTCCAGATTTTGTTCGTCACCAAGCCTTGATTCATTGGGTGGCTGAAATTGCCGCTTTGACCAAACCTGCCGCCATCGAATGGTGCGACGGCTCTGAAGAAGAAAACCAGCGCCTAATCGATCTGATGATCAAAAACGGCACCATGATCAAATTAAATGAAGACAAGCACCCAAATTCGTATCTGGCATTCTCAGATCCGACAGATGTTGCACGTGTCGAAGATCGTACTTATATTTGCTCAAAAGAAGAAATCGATGCAGGTGCGACCAATAATTGGGTCGAGCCAAGCCAAATGCGTACCAAACTTAACGATTTGTTTGATGGTTGCATGGCAGGCCGTACCATGTATGTCGTACCTTTTAGTATGGGTCCTTTAGGTAGTCATATTGCCCATATTGGCATCGAAATTACAGACAGTCCCTATGTTGTCGTCAGTATGCGAAAGATGGCACGCATGGGCAAAGAGGTTTATGATGTGCTTGGGGCTGATGGCGAGTATGTGCCATGTGTACATACTGTAGGCTCGCCATTGACTGAAGGGCAAAAAGATGTGGCATGGCCATGCAATGATGATAAATATATCGTACATTTCCCCGAAACTCGTGAAATTTGGTCGTATGGATCAGGCTATGGCGGTAACGCTTTGCTTGGTAAAAAATGTCTAGCATTACGCATCGCTTCTGCCATGGGGCGTGAACAAGGTTGGTTGGCTGAACATATGCTCATCTTAGGTGTAACCAACCCACAAGGCAAAAAACATTATATCGCAGCGGCATTCCCATCGGCATGCGGCAAAACAAACTTTGCCATGCTTATTCCACCAGCAGGCTATGAAGGCTGGAAAGTAGAAACGGTTGGCGATGATATTGCATGGATTAAGCCATCTGAAGATGGTAAGCTTTATGCCATCAACCCAGAAGCGGGCTTTTTTGGTGTCGCACCAGGTACCAACACCAAAACCAACTCAAACTGCATGAGTACTTTGGGTTCTGATGTTATCTACACCAATGTCGCTGTCACCGATGATGGTGAAGTTTGGTGGGAAGGTAAAACCAAAGAAACGCCAGCAAATTTGACCAACTGGAAGCGTGAGCCACACACAGGTGCAGAGCGTGCCGCTCATGCCAATGCACGCTTTACCGTTTCTGCAAAACAATGTCCGTCCATCGATCCACAATGGGAAAACCCCGAAGGTGTACCAATTTCTGCCTTTATCTTTGGCGGTCGTCGTGCAGATACTGTGCCTTTGGTATCAGAAGCATTTGATTGGGTAGATGGTGTTTATAAAGCGGCAACCATGGGTTCTGAAACCACCGCCGCCGCTACAGGTCAACAAGGTGTTGTACGCCGTGATCCATTTGCAATGTTACCATTTACTGGCTATAACATGGCAGACTACTTCAACCATTGGCTACAAATGGGTGAAAATCTTGGCAAAAAAACCAAGGCGGCAGGCAACCAGTTGCCAAAAATGTTCAAAGTCAACTGGTTCCGCCGTGATACAAATGGTGACTTTGTATGGCCTGGTTTTGGTCAGAACATGCGTGTTCTGCAATGGATCATCGAACGCTGTGAAGGTACTGCTAACGCTGTCCGCACTCCGATTGGCTTAGTGCCAACCTATGATGATATCAATTGGGATCAGTCTGATTTTACCAAAGCACAATTTGAGCTTGTCACCAGTCAAGACAAAGATGCTTGGATCAAAGAGCTTGAGAGCCATGCTGAACTTTTTGACAAGCTGGGTGAGCGTATGCCAACAGCACTCAAAGCACATAATGCCAAACTTAAAGCTGACATTGAGCAGGCATAAATGCCATCAGTGGCAATTTCCATATAAAAAAGCGGAAAATCAGTTTTCCGCTTTTTTATATGCTAAATGATAAAACCGTGAATAACAAGCTGATTAAACAACAAGCAACCAGCTTTAAAAAAGTTGGTTGCTTGTTGTTTTAAGACCTTGTATAAATTATTTATTTGGAACAGTCAAAACCTGCCCAATACGCAAATCGGCAGTAGGTTCTAAGTTATTCATTTTGGCAAGCTCTTGGGTACTAATACCATAGCGTCGTGCCAAAGCGATAAGCCCATCGCCTGCTTTGACGGTGTATGTCGTCGTTAGCTTGGGGACTTTTAAAGTTTGACCAATACGCAAATTGGCATTAGAAGCCAAACCATTTGCTGTCGCCAAATCACCGATTGCTACGCCAAAACGATTGGAGAGCATGGTTAGGCTGTCACCAGATCTGACGGTATAATTTTCAGTGATACCAATATTTGTATTGGCAGGCGTGCGTGTCGAATTATTTTTGGTATTTCCCAAACGAGATGGTGTGCTACTTTCAGCCTTGGCATCGCTGGGCAATTTAAGTGTTTGACCAATTAAGACACCATCTGTGACACTTAAGCCATTTTCTTTGGCTAAGGCGTGTAAACTGATGTTGTATTTGCGAGCGATGGCAGTTAAGCTTTCACCTGATTGAACGCGATGTGTGGCGGTGCTTTGAGTGCTTTGATTATTTTTAGTAGACTGGGTGGCTTGTGATGTCTGTTGGGCTGATACTGGTTGGCGTTTGACTTTACCAGCGACAAGCCATAGCCTTTGACCAATCAAGATATGTGCATCATTCGCCAAATTATTATAACTGGCAAGCTGACCGACCGTTAATCCATGAGTAGCCGCAACCGATGTTAGGCTATCACCAGCACGCACGGTGTAGCTTTCGGGTTTATTCACTGATGGCGAGCTGGATGTATTAGCCATTGTGTTATTGGCTGTTTTGGCATCGCTGGGCAATTTAAGTGTTTGACCAATTAAGACACCATCTGTGACACTTAAGCCATTTTCTTTGGCTAAGGCGTGTAAACTGATGTTGTATTTGCGAGCGATGGCAGTTAAGCTTTCACCTGATTGAACGCGATGTGTGGCGGTGCTTTGAGTGCTTTGATTATTTTTAGTAGACTGGGTGGCTTGTGATGTCTGTTGGGCTGATACTGGTTGGCGTTTGACTTTACCAGCGACAAGCCATAGCCTTTGACCAATCAAGATATGTGCATCATTCGCCAAATTATTATAACTGGCAAGCTGACCGACCGTTAATCCATGAGTAGCCGCAACCGATGTTAGGCTATCACCAGCACGCACGGTGTAGCTTTCAGGTTTTGGCTTGGGTCTTGATGCAGGTTCAGGACGAGGCCGACTTGGTGGCGGTGGGACTAAGACAGGTGGCGATGAGACGACTGGTATCGAAGCTGTGACAGGTGGAAGCTGAGGCTTGGGCTGAGAGATTGGTTCAGGAGTAGGACTGACCACTGTTATTTGTACAGGCTGAGCAGGCGGTGTTACAGCTACTTGCACAGGTTGAGTGGGCTGCTGTGCTACAGCTTGAGTTTTTGGCCCATCTGCAAAACTCAACATTTTAGTCTCACCACGAGCATCCAAAACCGACTGACCAGTTTGTACCGCATTTAGCTGAATATTGCCATCTTGAGGGCTAATTGCAGGCACTTCAGGACTGGTTTTTTGAATTTCTGCTGCAATCAAATTTATCTCAGATTTTGATAAAGCTGGTTCTTGCACAATGGTATTATTTGGTGTAACTTGTGCGATGGTGGTTGGTAGTGTATTGGCTGCGATTAATTCTTGTTGAGAGCTGGTGTTGGCTGTAGCACCAGACTTAGGTACCACATAGGTGATGCTCTGGGCAGGTGCTGTTGCGATATAATCGCCACCAAATCCATAGCCTTTTAAAGAAGCCAGCTGATTATCGATTTGGTTCGGCAAACTGTCAGGAATGACGATACGATTTGGACCAATCTCATCCACGGTAAAATTTAACAGTGCAGGATTTAATAAACGAAGCTCGCTGACTGACAAACCTGTCACTGTGGCAACCTCAGATAGGCTGACACCATAATTCACTGGCACTGTTCTAAAATGACTGTGGTTAGCGATGGCGGGTAAATTGATGCCATAAGTATTTGGCGACCTCACAATTTGAGCGACTGCTAAGAATCTTGGTACATAGTTCATGGTTTCAGTCGGTAGCTTAAGCGACCAATAATCTGTTGGCAATCCTTGATCTTGGTTGGCTTTGATGGCGCGCGAAACTCGCCCAGGCCCTGCATTATAAGCCGCCAAAGCCAGCTCCCAAGAACCAAATTGGTTATACAAACTTGTTAAAAAGTCATAAGCGGCACGCGTTGATTCAATGACATCACGGCGACCATCATATGTGGCACTTTGGTTCAAGCCATAAATTCGACCTGTGCTAGGAATAAATTGCCAAAGACCAGCGGCGGCGGCATTACTGGTCGCTGTTGGGTCATATGAGCTTTCAATGATTGGCAAAAGTGCCAATTCAGAGGGAATGCCACGGCGTTCAGCTTCGGCGACCGTATGATGTAGGTAGCGAGAAGCACGCGCAGTCAAGCGATCTAAATAGGTTTGGCGAGTATAAAACCATGATTTTTGAGCTTCAATGCGTGCATTGGTCATCTCATTAATGCGATAACCACGGCGAACCCGATCCCATAAATTACCATAGCGTTGAATCGCCAGTTCATCACCCTCCACCATGCTCATATCAGTCGCTTGTAATAACGCTTCTAATGCATCAAGCATCTGAACATCCAAAACATCTACATCTGCACCAGTCTTAGTATTACCCAAATTAGTATTACCTGACGAGATATTAATCTGCTGACTGGGCTTAGCTTGAGGTATGGGTTTTGGGGTTTGGCTAACAGGTTTAGCAGGTGTGCCTGTGCTACTACAAGCAACCAAAATACAAGATGAAATGGCAAGACTGAGCGGCTTTAAAATTTGTGTTGAGATCGAAGATTTGGTGTGTTTTTTCATTGTTATGTCCTTTGGTGGCCTAACTCAGTAATTGTTATCATGGAGGATTGGCAAAATAACCCAACTTGATTTTTGAACGATAATAATGCCTTATTTTGACAAATTTGGCAACCATTTGGATGGCCAATGGGCAATAAAAACCACCGAATTGACCTAAAAACGGTGGTTCATTCAAATTGGTTGATAAACTTGCCTTAATCAACGGTGACTTGTGACACTGATCTTAATAATACGGCATTATTACCAACCTGCGAAAAAGTGGCTCGAGAAGCGGTCTTAATTGTCACAGGCTTACCATCTTGAGTCCAAGTCTCGGTAGTTACAATCTGAGCTCTAGCCTGATTGCCTGTTACTACCACATCTGCCACATTAATACGATAGCGATAATCGCTGGATGTGGCCCAGCTTTTTTGAAGCAGTTGCAAGTAGCCTTCTTTATCCAAGCTGGTCGTTTTGCCACCCCGAGACAATGAAATGATGGCATCATCATCAATCAATCTTGAAATTTGGGCAATATTTTGAGCGTTGGCGGCGCTACTCATACTTGAAGCGTATCGGCTGACATCTTGTTCACTGATTGCATAAGCATTGGTAGTGATTAAGCTTTGTACGCCAATCATACCAATAAATAAGCCAATACTAGCACCTTTACCAAAAGACTTGCCTGTCAATTGAATGGCCGACCGAATCACTGCCGTCAGCATACTTGCGGCAACGGCTTTTCTTAAAACAGAACGGGTGCTGTATTTCATAAACCAACCCTTATACTCAATATACTTATCAATGAATGAATACGCCATGATGTATGACGGAGTAATCTTAAGCCAAAATAACACAGTAAGCTTAAAGTATGATGGCAAATTGTTATATTTTGTTTCATTTAGAAGTTATTTATTAGAGCCAGCCTACTTTTCATCAAACGGTGCATCTTCTTCTAGTTTTGCCCCCAAGCGTGCCATGCGTTTATCCATGAGTTGGCGTGCTAAAATCTGCATATCATCAACACGGTCAAATTCATCAACAATCTCAAGACCAAGCAAGGTTTCTAGCACATCTTCTAAGCTCACCAATCCTTTAACCTCACCAAATTCTCCTACCGCTAAAGCGATGTGAACTTGCTCTTTTAACATCAAATCCAACAAATCAAATAGTTTCATTTTGGCAAATACAAAGTTGATATCACGCCGAAATTGCTTGATGGGTGTATGAATTTCTTGATTTGCCTTAGCGATCAGTAAATCGGATTTTAATATAAACCCTGTGGCATTATCCAAATCTTCATCAAAGATTGGAAAACGAGAAAAAGGTAGTTTGGGATAGCTGGCAAAGACATCGCCTACCGTCATATTTTCATCAAACGCACTAACGACCGAACGAGGCGTCAAAATGTCTTCTACATTAATCATGCCCAATGCCAAAGAGTTTTTGATAATACGAGTTTCCATCTCGCTCATCTGCCCCAAGCTTTCCCCTTGATTGGCAAGTGCCAAAAACTCATGGCGATTAAAACCAATTTCTTGATTGCCACGAGTCAACATGCGTGAAATTTTTTCAGTCACCCAAATAACGGGCAATAATGCCACATTGATTGTACGCACATAATACGCCACAGGCATAGCAAATCGTCGCCAATATACCGTTCCGATGGTTTTTGGGATAATTTCTGTGCCAATCAAAATAATCAAAGTCATCACACCGCTAAATACCCCAAACCATGCATTACCAAAAACGATCACTGCTTGCGCGCCTGCACCAAGCGAACCTAATGTATGGGCGACAGTATTGAGTGTTAAAATTGCTGAAATTGATTTTTCGATGTGGTCAACTTTCACACTCTTAAGCAGTGCCGCTCCTTTGGGATTATCTTCTTCAAGCGTGTCAATATAAGAAGGTGTCATGGTTAACAATGTCGCTTCAGAAATAGAGCATAAAAATGACACGACTAAAGATAAACAAATAAAAAAAATCAATAACGCAAGATTGGTCGGTGTGCCACCAAGCTCAAACGCAGCAAATGCCGTTGAAGGGATAAATATAGCCGCTACTGATACAGTAAAAATAGCGATAGAAACAAAAGACAAATTTGCCAGATTTTGGGTTCTCGGTCGGGGCATAACACTGTAATGTTGTAAAAATTATCGCCCATATTAAGTGAAAATTAAGCGATGTGCAAGTATTGTTTTAAGCGAATTTTATTAAGCAACAGCAACAACACTAAAAATCCATACCAGATCTATAAAAATATGCTATGATATGCGTTATTTTGACTTTTACTTGTGTGATTTGGTTGGATGAATTCATCAAGTAAAGTTTATATTTTTAAATGAGCGGTGGTTTTGGATCATGACCAAAACGATTAACCGTCTTTTGATATTTAGGAGTTATTGATGTTAGACTTGGCCATTACCGCCGCACATGCGTCTACAGGTGCGCCTGCAGGTCAGCAGTCATTATTGATGAATTTGCTCATTCCTGTTGCTTTTTTTGCAATTTTTTATTTTTTAATCATTCGTCCACAATCTAAACGCAACAAGCAACACAAAGCCATGGTTGATGGCTTGACTGTTGGTAATGAAGTTGTCTTTGCTGGTGGTTTGATTGGCCGTATTAAAAAGGTTGAGGGTGATTATGCTGTCATCACATTGAATCATTCAACAGAGGTTAAGATTCAGCGTGCAAGCGTAGTCATGGTACTGCCTACAGGCACCATTGACAATATCTAATCCATCCTAAGCCCAAGCAATGATTTGGATAAATCAATCAAGTTGCTTGGGTCGGTCTTTTTCGCAACGTGATGGGGTTGACCCATTATCTTGCTCTATCTAATTAATAAGAATACTCTATGCACTACCCTGCTTGGAAATATATATTAATTGTTGTGGTGCTATTTATCTCTGGCATCTACGCATTACCCAACCTATACCCTGATGAGCCTGCTGTGCAAATTACAGGCGCGAGTGCAGGCACACAATTAACTCAAGATGTGCTAACACAAGCTGAAGGTCTGCTGACACAGGCAGGATTAAATCACCATAATGGTCGCTTTGAAAATAACAGCGCATTACTTCGTTTATCAAATGCTGAAGATCAGCTTAAGGCACAAGAAGTGCTGCGCCGAGACTTGGGCGAACAGTATGTAGTCGCACTCAATTTGGCACAAACCACCCCTGAATGGCTGCGTAATTTGGGTGCAGCTCCCATGAAATTGGGCTTAGATTTGCGTGGTGGTGTGAGATTTGTGTTAGAAGTTGATATGGCAAAAGCACTTGAACAGCGTCTTGCAACTGCCAGTCAAGATGTACGCCGTACACTGCGTGGTGAGCAAATCCCTGTTCAAAGCCTGCGTATCACTGATAATGGCATGGTGCTTACCTTTATAAATACAGATGATCGTGGACGTGCTCAATCTATCCTACAAAATCAAGTGGGTGCAGACTTTGCATTACGCCCCTTTGCTGATACTGAAGGTGCGGCACTTGAGCTGACTTATACTGATGCCAAAATTCAAGAGATTAATGAATATGCTGTTGGTCAAAACTTAACCACACTAAGAAATCGTATCAATGAGCTTGGCGTGGCTGAAGCATTGGTACAATCTCAAGGCACCAACCGCATCGTCGTTGAACTGCCTGGTGTACAAGACACCGCAGAAGCCAAACGGGTTTTGGGTCGTACCGCCAATCTTGAGTTTCGCATGGTGAGCGAACACGATATGAATTATGCAGGCGGTATTCCACCTGCAGGTACCGAAGCTTTTGCATTTGGTTCTTTGGACGGTCAGCCCATGTTGCTTGAACGCCAAGCCATCATCACAGGCGAGCGTGTTCAAGGGGCACAGTCGGGTTTGGATGAGAATGGACGCCCACAGGTAAATATTACCCTAGATACAGCAGGCGGCAGACTCATGCAAAATGCCACACGCACTGCTGTGGGCAAGCAGATGGCCGTGCTATTTATTGAAAATAAGCAAAAGGTCAGCTTCCAAGAAGATTCATCAACTGGCGAGCTTGTTGAGGTGCGTACACCTTATACCGAGTCACGCATTATTAACCGTGCTACCATTCAGGCGGTACTTGGTTCTTCATTTGTGATCACAGGCTTAGATTCAGATGCAGAAGCAGGCGAGCTTGCGTTACTGTTACGCTCAGGCGCGTTAGCGGCACCGATGTACTTTGTTGAAGAGCGAACTATCGGTCCATCTTTGGGTCAAGATAATATCGATAAAGGATTATTCTCTACACAGGTTGGCTATCTGTTGGTATTTTTATGGATGATTGTGTTTTATCGTGCATTTGGTGTGATTGCAAATATTGCTTTAGCCTTTAATGTCATTATCATGGTTGCCATTATGTCCATTTTAGGATCATCGCTCACCCTACCTGGTATTGCTGGGATTGTGTTGACCATTGGTATGGCGGTTGATGCCAATGTGCTAATTTTTGAGCGTATTCGTGAAGAGCTTGCCAATGGTACTCGTGCAAAATCCGCCATTGTGGCAGGTTTTGATCGTGCATTTAGCTCAATTTTTGATGCCAATATCACCACGCTATTAATTGCATTTATCTTATTTGCCATCGGAACAGGACCAATCAAAGGTTTTGCAATCACGCTTGCAATTGGTATTATCAGTTCTTTGTTTACTGCGATTTTAGTCACTCGTGCCATGATTCAAATTTGGTATGGTCATCGCAAAAACTTAACCAAACTTAGCATCGGTTAGGAGTTAAAAATGAATAATGAAAATAACCCTATCGACCCAAATGCAGCACAGCCACCACGCCGTCGCCGTGTGCCGCGTCGTGATGGTAAAGGTGCCAATGCTGCCACAAATCAAGATGCTCTTGCCGATCAATCATTGATTGCCGACGCTGGTGATGAAGCTGCCGAAAAAGCCGGTGGTGTCAAACTCATCGCTAATCAGCGTATCATTCCTTTTATGAAGCTTGAAAAGCCCATGATGGTATTTTCGGTATTGTCTATACTCATAGGGCTGATAGCAATCATTGTCAAGGGTTTAAACTTTGGTTTGGATTTTACAGGTGGTGTGTCAGCCAATGTCGCTTATGAACAGCCTGTTGAGCAAGCACAAGTCATTAAAGTATTGGCTGACAATGGCTTTAATGATGCGGTTGTCCAATACTTAGGAACTCGCCAAGAGCTTTTGGTACGCTTACCGCCCCAAGATGGCTCAGCTGAAAATCTAAGTGCTTCTTTGGATCAGATTCTTAATTTTCCAAATAATCCATCAACCATTGATAGCATTAGCATTATCGGCAGCCAACTGGGCAATGAAATTTACCTAAATTCACTGCTTGCGATGTCTGTTGCACTTGGTATGATGCTCATTTATGTTGCAACACGATTCCAGTTCAAGCTGGCTTTGGGTGCCGTACTTGCTTTATTTCATGATGTGATTATCGTTGTTGGTATTTTTGCCATCATGGGCTGGCCATTTGACTTGACGGTTTTGGCAGCTGTATTGGCTTTGATTGGCTATTCGGTGAATGATACAATCGTTGTTTATGATCGTATTCGTGAGAATTTTCGCCGAGTGCGTGGTTTAACACCCCGTCAGGTGCTTGATTTATCACTGACAGAAACCTTAAGACGAACCATTATGACTGTCGGTACGGTGTTTGTTGTGGTTGTTGCCATGCTGTTCTTAGGTGGTGATGGTCTGTATTGGTTCTCTGTGGCGTTATTTATCGGTCTGATTGCTGGTACATATTCTTCCATTTATGTTGCAAGCTCTATTCCGCTGATGATGGGCCTATCAAGAGAGGATTTTGTGGTTAAAGTCAAACCTGAATTTGAAGAAGAAGTGGTCGTTTTTGCTGACCCCAATCTTCAAAATAGCAAAGATTAACTTGCCAATACTTGCCTGTATCACAATTAAAGGTAACTAAAGATTTAATCCTAAAAAGCACCCCAAAGGTTAGCGTCTAACTTTTGGGACAGTTCAAAAAAACCAAAAGCCACCCAAATAACAGTTTTGGGTGGCTTTTGCTATTCAGCCAAATGATTAGCCAATCAAAGTTACTGGCGATAAGCCAATTCAGTTAAAATGGTTTCAGCATCGCTCCATCGGTTTGCACTGTTTGATGCACCCAATAAAACAACAATGGCTGGGCGATTGTTAATGTTAGTTTCCATCACAACACTATAGCCAGCTTCACGAATATAGCCTGTTTTTTGGACACCAATTGGGTAAGCACCTTCTCGTACTAGGCGATTGGTATTATTGCCTTTATAGATACGGTCGCCACTGCCATAATTGGCGATATAAAAATCATAATGTGGTGCTGTGGAAAAATTACGGATACTGTGATAGCGTGGACTACTATTGACCGCTTTCATCATGATTAATAAATCATTGGCTGATGACATATTGCGTGGATCTAAACCTGAAGAATCACTAAATTTCGTTTGATACATGCCCAAATCATACGCCTTTTGGTTCATTGCAGCAATAAAAGCATCATATCCACCGGGGTAAGTGCGTGCCAATGCTTTGGCAGCAGGGTTTTCAGAACGCATGAGCATCATCAAAGTAAACTCAGATCGTGTCATGCGGTCACCAGCTTTTAGGCGTGTGCTTGCTTGTTTTGCACCAATCAAGTCAGAGGCAATCAAAGTAATTTCTTCACGCATATCAAGCTCAGCATCCAAAATGACCATGGCGGTCATGACTTTACTGATAGAAGCTATTGAGCGTTGAACATCTGCATTCTTACCATAAATGAGCTTGCCATCTTGTAAATCATAGACCAAAACCGCTGCCGATCGTGTACTGATGGGCAACGCATAAAAACTATTTGTATAGCTGTTTTGGTCATTTAAGATGGCTGTTTGGGCGTTTAAGGTGGTGGTGTAAGCGGTTGTTTGGGTTTTGGTGCTTGAGATGACTTGTGGTTGAATATTCAGTTGGGTTTGTGCATAGCCTTCTTGTGACACCACATGCTCTTGGGGTGCTTGTGGTACTGCCTGCACGCTCACATTTGTCGTTGTGGTTACTTGGGCTGTCGGTTCAACATACACAGATTGAGAGGTGATTACCTGAGCAGGTTGCACATAAGTGGGCTGTACTGTTATACGCTGCTGACTGTTATCAACCGAAAATGCGTGTGCTTGATGAGCACCAGTGGTCATCGCAAGTAACATTGCCAAATGATGGCTATTTTGCTTGATGAATTTCATGAATTATCCCCTTTTTCAGATACTTTGTATTTTATCATAAAAATGATGAAAGTTTTTCTTGTGTAACAATTTTCATTCATCTGATACACCAATCATAGCCATTTTATCAACATATCACACATTTTAAGCTCTCAAGAGTAAGACTTATCAAGCATACAAACGCCCTATTGGCACTATGTCAACTTGGGTGATAAGCGTGTAATGGTCAATCCTGTTATCCCAAAAAACAGTGTCAATAAAAAGCACCAATAACAAAAAAACGCATACGGCACATACTCAATCACTGGCATCCCAAAAGTCCCAGCCAAAAACCCACCATAGACACCCCATGGCACTAAAGGATTAATCACCGTGCCTGCATCTTCAATGGTGCGTGATAGATTAATTGGATGCAAACCCAATCGCTGATATTCTGGTAAAAAGGCATTGCCTGATAATAATAAACTCAGATATTGTTCACCCACCAAAACATTAATGCCAAGTGAGGTAAATGCTGCGGCTGCCACGCCACGACTGGCATGGGTTAATAAATGACGCATGCCATCTAATAATGCTGGCAAGATACCCAATCCTTGCAAAAGCCCACCCAAAGACAATGCCAAAATAACCAACAGTTGACTAAAAAACATACTTTGTAAGCCGCCCCGTGATACCATTTTTGCCACATCACCCAATGCCAGCTCTTCTGCTGGCGTATATCCAGCAAAAAACCATCCACCCAAATCGGTCAAACTTGGGCTTGAATGTGTGTAGGTAATCATCAGTGCTGTTATGATGGTTGCAATAATGGTATAGATAGCATTGACTCGTAAAATGGCCAAAATGACAAGAACAGCAAAAGGTATTAATGAAAAACCATGCACTAAGCCACTGCTAAAAAGTTGCTCTTTGAGTATGGCAATGCCTGCAAGGTCGCTGATGGTATTGGTGGCTGATAAATACCAAAAAATTATGGCCGTGATGACCCAAGCAGGCACGGTAGTATACATCATATTTTTAATGTGGTCGAATAAATCAACGCCAACAAGTGAGGCGGCGATACTCGTTGTATCTGATAAAGGTGACATCTTATCACCAAATAACGCACCAGAGATGACAGCACCAGCCACAATGGCAGGATTTGCTCCAAAAGCGGTTGCCATACCCAAAAATGCAACGCCCACGGTTGCACAAGTGGTAAATCCACTGCCTAAGGCGATGCCCACAACCGATGATAAAATAAATGCCGACAGATAAAATACCTTGGCTGATAATATCTCAAATCCATAATAAATCAATGTTGGGATTGCCCCTGACATCATCAAAGCAGAAACCAAAAGACCGATGAAAGAAAATAAATAAATCGCACCCATTGCCGATCCCACACTGCCAATCATGCATGCTTGCATTTGCTCAAATTTGAGTTTATTTAATAAACCAAAAAATAACAGTGCTGCAATCACAACCAATAAAGACAAATGCGGTACCCAGCTCCAAGCAATCATCGTCAGACCAAGTAGTGCAACCAGAACACCTGCAATAGCAACCGCTTTGATGGATCGCATGGTTAATAATGTATCTGAATTCATAAATAATCCCTAAAAATCACACAATACAGTATAAAATACCCATATCTATGCTTGTTCCATCAATGGTATCATTTTAAAAACTTTGTTACCATCACTTGTATTTAAAAATAACAATCATGGTCAAGTATCATCAAATCAAAAAATGATACAAGCGATAATCAGTTGATCTTTTTGTATTAAACTTATACCTCTGCTTCAAATGATAAAATAGGATATGCCAACCATGTATCATATCCTATTTTTAAGACATTTAAAAAATAAAGACAAGATTTTTTATAGGTCGGTACACCCATTCATTTCGTTAAATTTTTAAAGCACCACGGCGAATTTGGTCTCGTTCAAGTGATTCAAATAATGCTTTAAAATTACCTTCACCAAATCCTTCTCGATAATCCCCTTTACGCTGAATAAACTCAAAAAATACGGGCCCAAGTGCTGTTTCTGAAAAAATTTGTAACAATAATCTTGGGTGGCTGTTTTGTGTTGTCCCATCAAGTAAGATACCTTGAGTTTTCAGAGAATCGACATGCTCACCATGATTGGGTAAGCGTTCATCTAGCATCTCATAATAAGTATCATTGGGTGCTGTCATCAAAGGTACGCCTGCTGCTTTTAACTGATCAATCGCATCGGTCAAATTATCGGTTAACAGTGCAATATGCTGAATGCCCTCACCGCCAAATGCCATCAAATATTCTTCAATCTGACCGCCACCTTGTTTAGATTCTTCATTTAAAGGAATGCGAATCAGCCCATCGGGTGCTGTCATAGCACGACTTGTCAGCCCTGTATATTAACCTTTAATATCAAAATAGCGTATTTCTTAGAAGTTAAACAGTTTTTCATAAAACCCTGCCCAATAATCCATGCGTCCAAGATAAACATTATGCGTTAAATGGTCAATGACCTTAAAACCATAACCCACAGGATTAATATCAACCCCATCAATGAACTCAAAATCAATGTCATAAATTGATTTGCCTTCATCAAATCGGTCAATTAAATACAGTGGTGCACCACCAATACCACGAATGGCAGGCAAGCGAAGCTCCATCACCGAAGTTGGTATCTCAACAGGCTTAGCACCCAGCTCAATGGCTCGATGATAAGCATACTGTGCATCACGCACACGAAACGCCATACCGCACGCAGATGGTCCATGTTCTTGAGCAAAATACATTGCTTCTGAATTTGGCTCACGATTGACCATAAAATTAATTCCCCCTTGGCGATATAATAAGACATCTTTTGAGCGATGTTTGGCAACCAAGCTAAAACCCATTTTTTCAAATAATGGCTCAAGTAAATTTGGGGTTGGACTTGCAAATTCCACAAATTCAAAACCGCACAATCCCATTGGGTTTTCAAATAAATCTGCCATAAAATACTCCGTGTTTGGCTGGTGATATTTTTGATAAATGATGCTTGCTAATATGCTGATACTTATCATAAAATAAGTCAATACAGCGTACAAATGGAATTTTTATTATACTTATTGGATACTCCTATGAATATTACTTTTCGCCAGCTTAGAGCATTTGCCAGCATCGCACGACATCACAGTTTTAGTAAAGCTGCAACCGAATTGCATTTGACACAATCATCGCTGAGCGGCTTGATTAAAGAGATGGAAAAACAGCTGGATACTCGATTGTTTGACCGTACAACACGGCAAATTCATTTGACTGAATCTGGTGAACGGTTTTGCCCCATGCCAATAAGGTGCTTAACGATATGCAACTTATGCGTCATGAGGTCAATGATTTACAAGACTTTCATCAAGGTAAAGTGCGTATTGCAGCACCTCAGCAACTGTCAGCATTCTCGATACCAAGGCTAATTCGCTTGTTTAAAGAAGCGTATCCTGATATTCAAGTCACTTTAATTGATTGCTCAATTGAAGAGGTGGCAAGTCATGTGCAAATGCTAGATGCGGATATTGGGCTTGGACCTGATCTTTTGCATAGTAATGATCTGATACAAACCAAACTGTTTCGGTCGTCTTTTGGGTTGGTGGTGCGTGCAGATCACCCCCTGGCAGATTCAAAGGTTTTGACATGGCAAGATTTGAGCGAAGGTGATTTGATTACCGTGCAAGCACCGTTTGCCGATCATATTCGTGAAAAGTTGACTTTGGATATCTGCACACGCCTATTTCGTAGTGATTACCAAGTTAACTTTTTATCAACGGCTTTGGGCATGGTTAAAGAAGGCTTGGGGATTACCATGACACTTGGCTATGCCAAAACTTGGGTAGACGAGCAAGGTTTGGTCATGATTCCGATTCATGAGCCACAGATTGGGTATGAATTTTTACTGTACAAGCACCGCCAGCGTAGCCAAAGGCCAGCGATGAAAAGCTTTGAAAACTTTTTGGTCAAAGCCGCCAAAGATTGGCTGCTGCATATTTAAAAATCTGCTGATACTTATTAAACGCATTCTATTAAGTTTGGCCGTGTCAAAATATTTAAAATGGGTGGAAACATGATATTTATTTTATCCTTTTTATCATATTTCATCCATAAAAAACCCTGCATAATGCAGGGTTTAAAAACTTAATTAAATTAATTCTTAAAGTGCGCTTCAAGTACTTCAATGCACTTTTGTGCCTTGACCGTTGTTTGTTCTTTTGAGATGGTGACAGCGCTCAAAGTCAGTATGGGCAAACTGTGATTTGGTAGGATCTTAACAACTTTACCTGACTCAAGCAACGCCTTAGCATCAACAGCATTGGTCTTGGCAATACCATAGCCCTCGGCAGCCAAGTTTAATGCGATGGCATGATTATTGGTGATGATTCTTGAGCTTACTCGTACAGACTGCTTACCGTTTGCATCTTTAAACTCGATGCTTTCGCTTGGTTTTTCGCCACAAATAATCATCGTATGCGTTGCCAATGCCTTAACATTTTCTACATCGCCGTGATTTTTGATATATTCTGGTGAAGCAATCAGCATTTGCTCGACAGTCTTTAGGGCGATGCCTTGAGCTTGTTCACTCAATAATAAAGCCACATCAACACGATCTTCAATCATATCCAAATTGTCTCGTGAGATGATATTCAATGATAAATTATCATGCTCAACCAACCAATCAGATAAGGCAGGCAGTAAATAAGCCTTAGCAAGCTCTGGGGTGGTCGCAATACGCAGACTGCCTGAAAGCTCATCTTTTAGCTGAATAACACTATCACGCCCTTGTTCGGCTGCTTTTACCATTTGAGTGGCTGATGAATACAGACTTTCGCCAGCTTCGGTTAGACTTAGCTTACGGGTTGAGCGATGTAGCAAAGAGACGCCCAAATCATTTTCCAAAGAGCGAATTTGCTGACTTACAGCACTCGTTGTAATGCCAAGCTCTTTGGCTGCACCACTAAATGAACCGTGACGAACGACGCTTGAAAAAACCGCCATACCTCGTAAATTATCCAACATATTTACCTCAAATTATTTAGTTTTATTTAATTAATTTAAATGATTTGAATTTAATAAAAAGCAAATCATAATAGAATTTTAATAAATTTTAATATTATGTTATTAAAATAATGACTAATCAGTCATTTTTAGCATAATTTTATCGTCAAAAAGTCATTATTAAGTTATGATTTGCTTGGTGTTGGACATACAATGCCAAATCCTTTAAATTAAAGATAATTTAATAAGACTCTCAAAAATTATGGTTACCAACTATAAAGGAATTTTAATTTGTTAGCAAGAGATTGTTCAGAAAAAATGTATCTCATTGTAATATTTTTTGCATAACCTTAACAGCTTTTGCGTAACTTTAACAACCCAATGATTGGGCAATATTTGCTTAATATTTTTAAGTTTTTGGGATATATGCCATCATCAGGTATGGAAAAATGTGCTTTATTCACCAAAATTTTAGTCAATAAGCAACTTAGATTGATTGAGCACTGAAGTGCCATCATCGATGATAAAACCACCTTGCCAAAGTGTTTGAAAAACTGGGCTATCAACCAGCTGATGTTGAGCCTGCATCTGCACTTGACGATGACGATCAGATAAGCGAGATTTTGGCACTTCTAACGCACAATCCACCAGTACAGGCTCTAAAGACAGTTTAATTTGTGGGTAATGCTCTAAAAATTTGGCGTGCAAATTCTCAAAACTGGATTGAACTTGAGAGTTAATCTCGGCAACCAATAAACGGCTTTCGCCAGCGATATCGCCTGCCATCACACTCGTACTCATCAAGGCAAGCTCATCAGGTGCAAAATGCCCTGCTTCACGCGCCAAATGTACCCAATAGTCCCATTTTTCACTTGTCCAGCCCCCCTCAAGCTCAATTGGAGTTGGCTTTAGCTGCTCAAGCATTTGGGATTTGGTCATCGGTTGACTGGACAGATGTGCCAAAGGCTTTGACGGATTAATATGGTCAAAATGACTGATGGGCTGTTGATCCAAATTGTGTGAAGCTGGCTGATGAGCTGTCAGATCTGCTTGATGTGATGCTTTTTTCTTACTATCAACCTTGACCAATGCCGCTACTGTAACTGCTGGGACTGACTGCAAATCTTCAGTAAAATCAGCTGTAAGCTCATCGGTATCACTACTATCCGACATAACCGCAAGTGATGGTTCGGTGGCCATTTGGGTGAGTGTATCATGATCACTTGGCGAATCTTCATCAGTTTGCAACAGTTCAGGTGGATCAGACTGGGGCTGTTTTACCCAAAAATTTTCCTCAGATACGGTCAAATTGACGGCTATATTGGTAGATTGTGCTTGATCGGTATGAGCAAATTGGTTAGTATCTTGACCATCTTTTGTATTTACATTGTCATTGTCTAATTGATCTAAGATTAACTCAGTGCCTATCTGTGATGCCAAATCATTCAAATCATCTTGCTTGTCGCTATCAAAATGACTATCGGTAGATAACGCATTAATTTCACCAGCAGCACAGGCTTGATCTTTTAGACCGTCAACGATATCATCAGGCATGTTATTGTGGTTGTCAGCATCCTCTGGCTGCTTTGCTGGCGTATCATTTAAAACAGTCACCTGTCCTTCTGCCAGCGGTCGAAATGCCAACAACCTTAAGATACCCATCTCTAAAGCCTGCATTGGCGTACTTGCCAAGCGAATGCCGTCTCGGCTTTTGATTAAAATTTCATAATACAGTTGCAAGATATCCGAGCTGATGGCAGATGATAAGCGTTTAATTTGATGTGCTTGTTCATCATTCATATCCAAAGGGATATCAGGCAACACCTGCATGAGTGCCATTTGATGAATGCAGTCAATGAGTTCGTCAAAGATTGCAGTAGCATCGACCATTTTATCACGCATATTGGTGATAAGTTGGCTGATTGCCATTCGATCATCGTGGTAAATTGTCTCAATAATCTCAAGCACATCAGTACGATTTACCAATCCAAGCATCGATAAGACCGTATCTGTTTGAATCTGACCACCACCAAAGGCAATCGCTTGATCGGTCAGCGACAGTGCGTCACGCACCGAACCTTTTGCAGTGCTTGCCAATTGCCATAAGGCATTTTCTGTAAAAGGGATTTTTTCTGCATCTAATACTTTGGCTAAGTGATCAGACAAACAAGCCTGCGGTAGTGGACGCAGAACAAATTGCAGGCAGCGTGAAATGATCGTAATGGGAAGTTTTTGGGGGTCGGTAGTTGCAAATACAAATTTGACATAGTCTGGTGGCTCTTCTAAAGTCTTCAGCAGTGCATTAAAAGAATGCGTAGATAGCATATGTACTTCATCAATCAAATAGACTTTATAACGACCTTGTACAGGTGGATAAGGGACATTTTCAAGCAGCTCTCTGGTATCTTCAACTTTGGTACGAGAGGCTGCATCAATCTCAATCAGATCCAAAAATCGCCCTTGATCAATGCTAATGCAAGTATCGCATACACCGCAAGGCTGACTTGTCATGCCTGTTTCACAGTTTAAGCACTTAGCAAGAATGCGTGCGATGGTCGTTTTACCCACACCACGAGTTCCAGTGAACAGATATGCATGGTGCAATCTGCCTGTATCAATGGCATTTGACAGTGCTTGGGCAACATGTGATTGACCCAAAAGTTCAGAAAAGTTTTTGGGTCGATATTTTCGGGCTAAGACCTGATATTGCTTATCCATAGGGTAAAAGGCTTATTTGTGACGCATGTGTGGGAATAAAATCACATCACGAATACTGGCAGCGTCAGCAAACAGCATCACAAGACGGTCAATACCAATGCCCTCGCCTGCTGTTGGCGGTAAGCCATATTCAAGTGCCTCAATAAAATCGGCATCATAATGCATGGCTTCATCATCACCAGCATCTTTTTCAGCCACTTGGGCACGGAATCGCTCAGCTTGATCAATTGGATCGTTAAGCTCGCTAAAACCATTGGCAAGCTCACGACCACCAATAAACATCTCAAAGCGATCAGTTACATGTGGATTGGTGTCATTTCGGCGTGCCAAGGGAGAAGTTTCGGCAGGATATTCAGTGATAAAAGTCGGCTGACGCAACTTGGTCTCTACCGTTTCTTCAAAAACGATGGTTTGTAATTTCCCCAGACCAAAACTTGGTTTAACCTCCTGTTTTAATTCATCTTTGACAAATTTTGCCAAAAATTCACGGTCATTGATATCATCGGCACTAAAATCAGAATTGTATTCTAAGATGGCATCAAACATCGTAATTTTCTTAAAAGGACCTTTAAAGCTAAACACTTCACCTTGATACGATACATCAGTCGATCCCAAAATATCCATCGCCAATGTCTCAAGCATACGCTCAGTCAAGGCCATCAAATCCTTATAATCAGCATAAGCTTGATAAAACTCAATCATCGTAAATTCAGGGTTGTGGCGTGTTGAAACCCCTTCATTACGGAAGTTACGGTTAATTTCAAACACACGATCAAAGCCACCAACAACCAATCGCTTAAGATACAGTTCAGGTGCAATACGCAAATAAAGCTGCATATCCAATGCATTATGATGCGTCACAAAAGGGCGTGCAGACGCACCACCTGGAATCACATGCATCATCGGTGTTTCTACTTCCATAAAGCGTTCTTGGGTCAAAAATGCACGGATACCCGCCACTACTTTGGCACGGATGGCAAATGTGTTTCGTGTCTCTTCATTGACCATCAAATCCAAATAACGCTTGCGATATTTGACTTCTGTATCAGTCAAGCCATGAAATTTATCAGGCAATGGGCGTAAAGATTTGGTCAATAACTCAAATGCTTCAAGATGCACATACAAGTCTCCCTTACCTGAACGCCCAATATAGCCACTTGCCGCCACGATATCACCCAAATCCAATGACTTAATCAGCTCAAGCGTCTCACTTGGTAAGCCTTTACGATCCACATATAACTGAATGCGGTCGGTCATGTCTTGGATCACAATGAACGAGCCACGATTGAGCATCACACGACCTGCAACCTTAGCATATACCTTATCCCCACTTTCAATGGTAGCTTTATCAACGCCATCAAACTGTGCTTGCAAATCACCACAATAGTTCTTGGGCTTAAAGGTATTAGGATAAGCACTTTTGCCTGCTTGCTTGGCTTTTTGTTGTAAGGCGTCCAGTTTTGTACGACGCTGTGCGATTAGCTCATTTTCCGAAATGGCGGCTTCGTTACGCTGTGGTTGATTTTGCGAACTCATAATATACCCAATATGCAATTTTTTAATGTGTGAATTTGATAAAAATTCAATAAAAATATACCAAGTATTGTAACAGATTATTCAAAATCAATCATCAAGATTTTGCCAAATTTTTAGTACCAATCACGATAAATAAATATTTGGCAAGTACCAAAAAACTTGTTATGATGATTAAAGTTCTTCAAAAGTTAAGCTTCGCTAAGTTTAGACGCTAGTTCAGATTAAGGAGATATTTGCATGATTAAATCATTTGGTGTAGATGTGTTTTCTGTTAATAGCCTTAAGTTCATCAGTTTTATCCAGCCAATCATGTGTCAGACCGATACTGTCCTTGATACGCATATTTTATAGATTAAATTTTGCCCAAATGGGTGCGTGATCTGATGGCTTATCCATTGCACGGATATCATAGCTAATGCCTGCTGCCACACAGTCATTTTTTAGAGTATCTGTACATAAAATATGGTCAATGCGTAGCCCACGCTTAGGCGTATCCTCAAATCCTCGTGAGCGATAATCAAACCAGCTAAACTCATCATGACTTTTTGGATAAAACAAGCGATAAGTATCCGTCAAACCTGTAGACATCAGCATCTGATACCACGCACGCTCTTCGGGTAAAAATGAGCAAGTCCCTTTGGCAAGCCATCGCTTGGCATTGGCTGCACCGATGCCCACATCAATATCCTCTGGTGAGATATTCATATCCCCCATGATAATCAGCTCACGACCATCAGCCTGAAGTTCATCAATATAGCGATTGAGATCGGCATAAAATTCACGCTTCATAGGGAATTTGATTTCATGACTGCGGTTTTCACCTTGGGGAAAATATCCGTTTAACACATCGATACTCCGCCCATCAAAATCATAGCGTGCGTGAATCAAGCGGCGTTGTGCGTCATCATGCCCAAAAGGAAAGCCCTTTTGGACAAATGTTGGTGCAATCTTAGACGCCAATGCTACACCGTAATGCGACTTTTGACCAAAAAATTCGACATGATAGCCCAAATCTTGTACCATGTTTACTGGAAAAAGTGCATCATGTACTTTGGTTTCTTGTAAGCCAATAATATCTGCACCCAAAATATCTCTGATTGCCTCAAGTTGATGCGGTCTTGCACGCAGCCCATTAATATTAAAACTGACAAATGTCGTCATTATTTTCTCTTTAAATGTGTATTTTTTGATGATTTGGTATTGTAACAATTTTTGATGAGATTTTGTGAACTTTATACATCCTAAAACGAAATACCAGACACAAACTGGTAAGCGTTTATTAAACAGTGTACAATGCAATGATTGGCGGTTGGTTACTTAAATCAATCTGATTGTTTGGATAATTGTGGCAAAGTTATGGTAAATTTTCAAAAAACTTATAAGGTGTATATCAATCATACGGATGCTGGCGGTATCGTCTATCATGCCAATCATTTGGTATTTTTTGAAAATTGTCGGCGTGATTGGCTGACGACACTTGGCTATGATGGTTATTTTCTAAGCTTGGATGACGACGCTAATAAAGAATCACGCAAAGCGGTGCATTTTGTGGTAAGTCATGCAGACATTACATATCACACGCCTTTGCTGGTTGATGATGAGCTGGCAGTAACGGTTGATGAGGTGCGTATTAGACCAGCCAGCTTGATGATACATCAAAGTATTTATCGCCCCAATCAAAACAAGCCTGCCACAACAGCGACAATCACTTTAGCTTGTGTCATCAATGACAAAAAAACGATTCGCCCCCACCGTTTGCCCAAAAAATTTGTCCAGACACTGATCAGTGCAACTGCCGTATGATCAGCCGCTACCATTGGCAACTTAAAATAAGTCGCCAGTATAATGTAAGGCATGATTGTCACTCAATGGCTTATTTTCTTACCCAAAATCACAGTGCATTAAGAACCGCCTCACCCATCTCATCACAAGACACAAGCGTCGTGCCATCTTCATAAATATCCGCTGTACGATAGCCTTGCTCTAACACTTTTTGTACCGCCCGCTCAATCTGTACCGCTCGCTGTTCATCATTTAGGCTATATCTGACCAACATGGCAAGCGATAATATGGTCGCCAGTGGATTTGCCTTATCTTGCCCTGCAATGTCAGGGGCAGAGCCATGAGACGGCTCGTACAAACCTTTGCCTGTCTCGTTTAGGCTTGCTGATGGCAACATGCCAATAGAGCCTGTGAGCATAGACGCTTGGTCGGACAAAATATCGCCAAAGATATTGCCTGTAGCAATCACATCAAACTGCTTGGGATTTTTGACCAATTGCATGGCAGCATTATCCACATACATATGACTAAGCTCAACCTCTGGATAGTCTTTGCCAACTTCGGTAAAAATCTGCCGCCAAAGTTCGGTGGTTTCTAACACATTGGCTTTATCCACACTGCACAGTTTGCCACGGCGTTTTTGGGCAGCCTCAAAGGACACTTTGGCAATGCGGCGAATCTCACTTTCGCCATAACGCATGGTATTAAAGCCCTCACGCTCGCCATTGTCAAGGGTTACAATGCCCCGTGGCTCACCAAAATAAATGTCCCCTGTCAATTCTCTGACAATTAAGATATCAAGCCCTGCCACAACCTCAGGTTTTAATGTAGAAGCATCAGCCAGTTCTTTATACAAAATTGCAGGGCGTAAATTGGCAAATAAATTTAAATCCTTGCGAATGGCAAGCAGTCCACGCTCAGGACGCAATGGGCGGTCAAGGTCATCGTACTTAGGCGAACCAACCGCCCCCAATAACACCGCATCAGCTTTTTGTACGATTTCTTGGGTTTGGCTTGGATATGGCAAGCCATAAGCGTCATAGGCTTCACCGCCCAATTTGCCATATTCATAGGACACATCAAGCCCTTGCTCAATGAGTTTATCTAACACTTTGACAGCTTGGGCGATGATTTCAGGTCCAATACCATCGCCGTTTAGAATTGCGATTTTTTTGGTCATGAGATTTCCTTAAAATTAAATTACAAGATATTCAAATTATATTATCAATAAACCGAATCTGGATTATGTGATTTTTCCCATTTTATCATTTCTTGAATCAATTGCATCGATTGTGAATCATCATTTTTTAGCGGTGAAATTGTATTAGTCATTGTGATTGACTGATAATTATTTTTATTGGTCTCAAAATCTGAATAATAAATAATATTATCTTTATCAATTTGTCTAAAATGACGAAACCAAATTCCAAGTTCGGGAATAACTTGACGAATGTAATTATAATCACTTGTTATTTTAACAATGGCAATTGGATTATGATGGGATACAATTAAAACAATATCACCAATTTTCATATCTCTTGCAAAAGGTAAAGAGCTCTTTTGATAACCTAATTTATCGTCATCTTGCAATGTTAATAAATCGCCAGCATTACTTTCTTGTTTAAAATCCAAACCAATAAAACCTTTGGCAATGCTAGTGTGAGCATAAAAACTTGAAAATGTACTGTGGTCTGGGTGTAATTGCATGCGCCAATATTGAATACTCATAAAACCTCACAAATTAAATTTAACTATGTTAACAAATACTTAAACTAATTACTGTACTGACAACTCTGCAAACACCCACGGTCTGTCCGCTTTGGCCTTTTCTTCAAAAGCTTTAATGTCATCGGCGTGTTGCAAGGTTAGTCCAATATCGTCCAAACCATTTAACAAACAATGCTTACGAAACGCATCAATCTCAAAATGATATTGCCCGCCATTTGGTGAAATCACCGTTTGATTTTGTAAATCTACCGTCAGCTGATAACCGACATTGGCAAAACATTCGTTAAATAAGTCATCAACATCGCCATCGCTTAGCACAACAGGTAACATGCCATTTTTAAAGCAGTTATTATAAAAAATATCAGCAAAACTTGGGGCAATCACGGTGCGAAAGCCATATTCTTCCAATGCCCACGGAGCGTGTTCACGGCTAGACCCACAGCCAAAGTTTTTGCGAGCAAGTAAAATGGTTGCCCCAGCATAGCGGGCTTGGTTTAACACAAAATCAGGGTTTTTGGGACGCTTATTAATGTCTTGCCTCAAAAATCCTTCGTCCAAATAACGCAGTTCATCAAATAAATTATCGCCAAAGCCTGTGCGTTTGATGGATTTTAAAAACTGCTTGGGGATAATCAAATCGGTATCCACATTTGAGCGGTCAAGTGGGGCAACGATGCCCTGTTCGGTGGTGTATTTTTCCATGATTGTCTCCAAAAAATGGTTATTTTTAATCAATTAATCCACATGACAGATGCGCCGATGAGCTGATGATTGAAAGACCATTAAAATCAGCTGGCCAACGCTCTTTGATGCCAAACGACTTTTTAACCAGTGATTAGCTGCTCTAAATGATTTTGAGTGCTAAAATGTCCGCACATCCACAAAATGCCCTGCAATTGCCGCTGCTGCTGCCATGATAGGAGATACCAAATGCGTGCGTCCGCCATTGCCTTGACGACCTTCAAAGTTGCGGTTGGAGGTACTGGCACAATGCTCGCCAGCTTGTAGTTTATCGGCATTCATGGCAAGGCACATAGAACAGCCTGGTTCACGCCATTCAAAGCCTGCATCCATAAAGATTTTATCCAGCCCTTCTTGTTCGGCTTGTGCTTTGACCAGTCCTGAACCTGCCACAACCATCGCTTGCTTGATGCTTGGAGCGACTTTGTGACCCTTAACAACTTCTGCTGCTGCACGAATGTCCTCGATGCGTGAGTTGGTGCAAGAGCCGATAAACACACGGTCAAGCACAATATCGGACAAGGGCTGTCCTGCTGTCAAGCCCATGTATTGATAAGCTCGCATCCAGTCATTACGCTGCACATCGTCTCGTGCCATATCCAGCGTTGGCACATTTTGCGAAACTGCAATCACCATCTCAGGCGAGGTTCCCCAAGACACTTGTGGCTCAATCTCATCACCGTTTAGCACAACTACCGCATCAAAATGGGCATCATCATCAGAATGTAGTGTGTTCCAATAGGTTACCGCACGCTCCCAATCATCGCCTGTTGGGGCATAAGGTCGGTCTTTGACATAGTCAATGGTCTTATCATCCACCGCCACAAGACCAACCCTAGCACCGCCCTCTATTGCCATATTACACACAGTCATACGCCCCTCAATGGACATATCACAAAACACCTGTCCGCCAAATTCTATGGCATAGCCTGTCCCCCCTGCCGTGCCAATTTTAGCGATGATGGCAAGCACGACATCTTTTGGGGTAACGCCTTTGCCCAATTTGCCATCCACACGCACCAGCATGTTTTTCATTTTTTTGGCAACCAAACATTGGGTCGCAAGCACATGTTCAACCTCTGATGTACCAATGCCATGAGCCAAACAGCCCAATGCCCCATGCGTGGCAGTATGACTATCACCGCACACCACGGTCATACCAGGCAAAGTCAAACCCTGCTCTGGCCCGACCACATGCACGATGCCTTGGCGAATGTCATTGATGCCAAACTGCATGACATTAAAAGATTTACAATTATCATCAAGGGTTTTGACTTGAATGCGAGATGTGTCATCGGCTATTCCTGCCATGCCCTGCTTACGCTCCATAAGTGAGGTGGGTACATTATGGTCAGGGGTTGCGATATTGGCAGACAACCGCCAAGGCGTGCGACCGTTTAGTGCCAAACCTTCAAAGGCCTGAGGCGAGGTCACTTCATGTAAAAGCTGACGGTCAATGTAGATGAGCGATGAACCATCATCACGCTGTCTGACCAAATGGTCATCCCAAAGTTTGTCGTATAAGGTTTTGCCTGCCATTTTATTCTCCAACACTGTCATGGACTGGGTAATTTTGCCATTATAGCATACTTTTAGAATAACAATAATTTATAATTTTTATAAATTTGAAAACTTTTTGGAATTAAAAGTTTGGCCATTAAACTAACCGTAATAATAATCATTCCCTAAAATTTTTATTGCAAAACTTTTTGGAATATATTAAGCTATGATTAATACAGCAATATGCTGACATTTATTGATATGTTGGGTTGAGCGATGAATACCACAAATCTTGCCACTTTTGTTGCAGTTATGCAGACAGGCAGCATCTCTAGTGCTGCCGAAAAGCTTTATATTACGCAACCTGCTGTAAGTAAGCGTATTAAGAATCTTGAAGATGAATTTGGGACGGCGTTGTTTGATACGGTTGGTCGTAGCATTATCCCAACGGCTGCTGCATATGATTTACTACCCTTTGTACGGCGGTGGCTGGATGACTATGAAGCCTGCAAAGCAAGCTTGCAACATGCCAAAGAAGTTGCTTCTGGTCGATTAGTCATTGGCACCAGTCATCATATTGGACTGCATCATCTTGCGCACGTACTCAAACGATTCATTCAGACTTATCCAGCGGTTCAGCTTGAAGTTCGGTTTGTGGATTCTGAAGAAGCTCATAAGGCAGTACTTGAAGGTGAAATTTCTTTGGCTTTTTTGACTCTGCCACCGACTTTTGACAGACGCCTTAATTATCATACCTTATGGAGCGACCCATTATATTTTGTAACAGGTACACTCAGTCCATTGGCTCAAAAATCCAAGGTCAGCTTACTTCAGTTGGCACACTATCCAGCAATTTTACCAGCTGCCAATACATTCACCAGCCAAATTACCTTAGCTGAGTTTGCCAAGCATAATTTGCGTCCTTATGCAACGATGAGCACCAATCCGCTCGAGTCCATTCGTATGCTCGTCTCGGTCGGCTTGGGCTGGTCAGTATTGCCTGAAACGCTGATTAACCAAGATTTGATTAAAATTGATATGGCAGAAAATATCGAACTTCAAAGACATTTAGGCTTAGTCACCAATCCCAATTTGACTCGATCCGCCAGTATGCAAGCGTTATTATCCATGCTATCCATTAATGATTAATAAAAACCAGCCACATGCTTTGGCTGGTTTTTATTAATCATATCGCAATTAGAACCCCGAAAGCTGACGCAGTGCTGCTTTTAGAAGATCAGAAGTATTATTTTTAGCATCAGATTGGGCGTTTTTTATGGCCACTTGTGCTTCTTTTTCCTTATAACCCAAATTCATCAAAGCACTTTCAACCTCAGCAATGATTAACATGGAATTATCGGCAGGTTGATTAAATAAACCCTCTGCTGTCATTGGGTGCATTTCGCCAAACTCATTGAGCTTACCCTTTAAATCAAGCAAAATACGCTGAGCAGTTTTTTTGCCAATGCCCGGTACACGCACCAAAGCTGCATCATAATCTGTTTCAATAGCGTGTTTAATCTCGGCAACGCTTAGGGTTGAAAGCATTGCTAACGCCATTTTAGCACCTACGCCGTTAATTTTGATCAGCTTTCTAAAAATATCACGATCATGACGATCCATAAAACCAAACAAATTTATGGCATCTTCTCGGACATGATGATGTACATAGACAGCGGTCTGAGCGCCAATGGTCAGCTGACAAAAGCTAGGTATGGGCAACTCAATTTCATAACCCACGCCATTTGAGGTCAAAATACAAGCAATAGGTGCATTAAGATACTGCACCTGTCCTGAGATCATACCGATCATTGATAATAATCAACCATTTTTTCTAAGCTGATTGGACGAATCTTGCTTGCGTTACCTGCAGCACCAAAAGCTTCGTAGCGAGCAACACAAATCTCCTCCATTGCCTTCATTGAAGCTGTCAAATATTTGCGTGGATCAAACTCTGCTGGATGGTCGTTCAAAAATTTACGAACCGCACCTGTACTTGCCAAGCGTAAGTCGGTATCGATATTAATTTTACGCACACCGTGCTTGATCGCCTCAACCAATTGCTCAACAGGAACGCCATAAGTTTCGCCAATATTACCACCGTTTTCGTTGATAATTTTTAGCCACTCTTGAGGTACTGAGCTTGAACCATGCATAACGATATGAGTGTTTGGCAAAGCTTCGTGAATTTCTTTGATACGGTCAATCGCCAAAATATCGCCTGTTGGTGGGCGAGTGAATTTGTAAGCACCATGAGAAGTACCGACCGCAATGGCAAGTGCATCCACATTGGTATCGGCAACAAATTGGCGTGCTTCTTCTACAGAAGTTAGTAATTGACTGTGATCCAAGACGCCTTCAGCGCCCACACCATCTTCCTCGCCTGCCATACCAGTTTCAAGACTGCCAAGCACACCAATCTCACCTTCAACAGACACACCACAAGCATGTGCCATCTTAACAACTTCTCTTGTGACGGCAACATTGTACTCATAATCAGCTGGAGTCTTGCCATCTTCACGCAATGATCCATCCATCATGACGGAACTAAATCCCAACTGAATGGAACGCTGACAGACTGCGGGGCTAGTACCATGGTCCTGATGCATAACCACAGGAATATGGGGCCACTCTTCAATCGCCGATAAAATCAAATGACGCAAAAATGGTGCACCAGCATATTTGCGTGCACCTGCCGAAGCTTGTACAATGACAGGAGAGTCTGTCTTATCGGCAGCCATCATGATGGCACGCATTTGCTCTAGGTTATTGACATTAAACGCTGGCAAACCATAGCTATGCTCGCCTGCGTGGTCTAATAATTGGCGTAATGAAACCAATGCCATCATACTCTCCTAAAATAATCAAAAAATATCGGTGAATTATACCATAAGCAAAGATTATACACCAAGTTAATTATACTCAAAAAGCCGATATCAAAGGATAACTTTAAGTATGTGTCGAACAAATTAATACTGTTGGTCTTCAGGTGCTTTGGCTTCGGCAGATTGCTCATTGGCAGTCACTTCGTTAACGGCGGCACCAAGGTTTTTGGCAGCATTAGAAGCTGTTTCTGCAGCATTCTCAACAGCGTTACCTGTCGCCTGCGCTGCCGCTTCTGCTTCCTGGGCGACAACAGTAGCATTTGCTTTGGTATCCTCAGCGACCGATGATGCAGCTTGACTGGCTGAATCTTGAGTTTGTTGACTGCAGGCAGCCAATAAAATAGCAAAAACAGCGGCAGGTAGGATTTTTTTCATGTGTTATTCTCTCTTGTGTGTTTTGAAATGACGAAAGTTGTCAAATATGACTAGTTTAGTCAGCCAACTTGCATTTGACAAGCCCTAAATTTAATAATACAACAAAAAATAATAGAGCTTGTAACAATGCCTTAAGTTTAAATATATTAAATTAATAATTAATCATATGCTAACTTAAGTGCTGCGATTGCAGGTAGGGTTTTGCCCTCTACAAACTCTAAAAAAGCACCGCCGCCTGTGGATAGATAACTGACATCATCTGCTACTTGGTATTTATCAATCGCTGCCAATGTATCGCCACCACCTGCAATGCTAAATCCTGATGAGTCTTTGACAGCCATTGCTAGCACTTGTGTGCCTGTGCCAAATTTATCAACCTCAAAGACGCCCACAGGCCCATTCCATAAAATGGTAGCAGCCTTATGAATATGCTTAGCAATCTCATCGGCACTTGCTTTTGAGATATCCAAAATCATGTCCGTATCATTAAGTTCATCGACAGGCTTAACCGTTGCTGCTGTCCTCTCAAGCGAACCTAAAAAGTCATCAAAATCAATCTCATTTTTGTCAGCCACCACCACTTCAGATGGCAACAAAATATTGGTTTTCTTCATGATTTGTTTAGCGGTATCAATCAAATCAGGCTCATATAATGATGCACCCACATTCACGCCTGTTGCAGCCAAAAAAGTATTGGCGATACCACCGCCAACGACGATACTGTCACATTTTTGAGCAAGGCTTGTCAGTACATCAAGCTTGGTTGAGACTTTGGAGCCGCCAACAATTGCAAGCACTGGGGAGGCAGAATTATCAAGCGCTCGAGACAGAGCGTTTAACTCCTCGGTTAATAAATTACCCGAACAAACCTGCTTGCCTTGCTCAATAGCAGCACGAATGACGCCTTCGGTTGATGCTTGGGCACGGTGTGCAGCACCAAAAGCATCCATCACAAAAATATCACAAAGATTGGCGTAAGCATTTGATAGTTCATCAGAATTTTTCTTCTCGCCAACATTAAAGCGTACATTTTCAAGTAAAACCAATTCGCCTACTGCCACTTCTATGCCATCTAGATACTCGGCCTCAAAGCGTACGGGTGCATCTAAATGCTTTGACAAATAGTCAGCAACAGGTGCCAGCGAATATTTTTGGTCAGGCTCACCCTCGGTTGGCCGGCCCAAATGTGATGCGACTAAGACCGCAGCACCTTTTGCTAAGGCATCTTTTAGGGTTGGTAAAGCGGCTTGTAGTCGCACATCGCTGGCGATGACACCATCTTTAATGGGGACATTCAAGTCCTCACGAATTAACACACGCTTGCCTGCCAAGTCCAACGCTTTCATGGTTAAGATTGCCATAAATATCCTTTGCTTAACTTAAAAATAATTTAAAAAATTTAGATATAAAATCCAAAACCAACAACAAATTATAAATGAAATTTTGGGTCATTGGCAACCATCATATCATCATGAGCAGTGATCGCTAACGGATATCACCGCCCCATCGCTCAGCCGATAAGCCACAAGCTTACCACCCCATACACAACCGCCATCAAGTGCACGCACAAATTTGGTCGCCACCTCAGCGTTTAAAGCTGCCCAATGTCCAAATAAAATGCGTCTTTCTCGTACCGCAAACCAAGAAAACCAAGGGCGAAAATCCATTGGCATATCATCTTTTAGTGATTTTTTAAAAGAAAACTCCAATCGCCCTGATTGGGTGCAAAGACGCATCCGAGTAAAGTAGTTGGCGATGGCACACATTCTTTGGTGGCCATTTAAGTCATCTGACCACACTTCGCTTTTTTTACGATAAAGGTTTGGTAATAAACGATCTAACTGTTTTAGGTTGCCCGACAGCTGCTTTTCAAGCTCTTTGGCGTATCCTGCCGCCTCAGTGATGGACCAATTTGGCGGAATGCCTGCATGTGTCAGTACGGTCCTGTCATCTGGAAATACCAAAAGTGGCTGCTGTCGAAGCCAGTTAAGCAGCTCATCACAGTCAGGTGCTTCAAAAATCGGTAGCGTCTTATCTTTTGCTTTGGGGGTTAAGACACCCCGCCAAGTGGCGATTAAGGTAATATCGTGATTGCCAAGCACTGTGCTCAGTGCGTCAATGTCTGATAAGCGTTTTGCCTCCCTAAGTGTGGCAAGCGAATCTTCACCTCGTGCTACAATATCACCTGCAAGCCAAAGTTTATCTTGGGTTTCATCAAAATTTAACGCACTTAATAGCTCATTAAATGCACCAAAGCAGCCTTGTAAGTCGCCGATGACATATTGATGGCGGTAGTGTTTTTGTTCTGTATTCATACTCAGCAATGATATGATTAAGGTGATGGCTGACGGTTTTTGACGACCAAATCAGCAAGTAAAACAAACTCATGTACACACAATGTCTCAGGGCGTGCACTTGGATTGATGCCGATTTTTTCAAAATCTGATTCATCTAAAGTCGGTAATAGCCCATTTGCCTTAAAAATTGCTCTTAAAGTCTTACGCCGATGATTAAAGCTTTCACGAACCACCAAAGCAAACACCGACTCATCCATTGCTGTAATGGGCTTGGTTTTATAAGGCGTTAGTCGAAAAACTGCACTGGTAACTTTGGGTGGTGGATTAAATGCCCCTTTGGGGACCGTGAGTAAATAATCCGATTGACAATAATATTGCATAATCACCGATAATCTGCCATATTCTTTTGAATTAGGCTCAGCTGTGATGCGATCAACCACTTCTTTTTGGAGCATAAAGTGCATATCTTTGATCACATCACTAAATTCAAGCAAGCGAAATAAAATCGGTGTAGAAATATTATAAGGCAAATTGCCCACCACCCGAAAAGCACCTTTACCAATCTGCTCCGCCAACGCACGATAATTGACATGCATCGCATTATCATTGATGATCGTAAAATCAGAATGACTATTGGCACCAATATTAATCTTCAGCTGAGATGCTAAATCTCGGTCAAGTTCAATCACCGTCATGCCATCAACCTCAGCAAGCAAAGGCTCGGTTAATGCCCCAAGACCTGGCCCAATCTCTAATAAATTATCCTGCCTGTCTAACCGAATAGCGGTCACAATCTGAGAGATGATATGAGTATCGTGTAAAAAATTTTGACCAAAACGCTTACGAGGTGCATGCTTGGCTTGTTGCGGGGACTTTGGGATAATGTGCATAATTAATGATTGAACGCTGAATAAAAATTGTGATCATCATATCATGTTTCGATGATGAGCGTGAAAATTTTCATGATGAATTTTGCAAGTTTATGCCAAATCAAAGTCAGATATTGACATTTTATTGGCATAAAAAATCGCTTGTTTTAGGCTGCTACTAGATGCTCTGCCTGCCCCTGCCAAATCTAACGCCGTGCCATGATCTACCGATGTACGCACATAAGGTAAGCCCAAAGTGATATTGACTGTATCACCAAAACCATGCGACTTAAGTGGTGCAAGACCTTGATCGTGATACATAGCAATCACAGCATCACAGTCCGCCAAGTGCTGCGGTGTAAATAGTGTATCAGCAGGCATGGCATAAGAAATATTAATACCCTCAGCCATCAATACTTTTAAGGCAGGGTTGATAATGCAAATTTCTTCATCACCCAAATGCCCGTCTTCGCCTGCATGTGGATTAAGACCACAAACCAAAATTTTTGGTGATAAAATACCAAATTGTGTCACCAATCCTTGATGAGTAATCCTGATGGTTTCTTGGATTTCATTGGCGGTAATGGCATCAAAGATATCTTTGAGTGGCAAATGTGTTGTTACTAGTGCCACTTTCATCACACGATTAGCAAGCATCATCACGACTTTATGACAGTTTGATTTGTGCATAAAATATTCGGTATGACCGCTAAATATATCGCCATTATCAAGGCAAATGCCTGCTTGAATCATCACAGATTTTTGTATAGGAGCGGTGATGATGGCACGGATTTGATGCATTTTTGCTAACACATGTGCCAAATGTAGTTGCCGCTCTACCATGGCAGCATTCGCGGTGTTTAATTGACCTGCGATAACTTCATCACAGCAAATTATATTTAAAACAATCACCAAAGGATGGTTTTTTGATTGATTTTTTAAATTATCAGTTAACTGACTATCCAGCCAATTTTCTGTGATGTGATCTATTTTGTCAGGCACATCAATCACATAAAAATCAGGTATTTTGCTAAGCTTGCCTACCTTGATAAGTACTTTGGCTCGTGCAATAAATGCCGATTTATCGGCAGTGATCAGCCAAATACCTTCTGATAAATCGCCAGCATCGATCACATCCAACACAATATCCATACCAATGCCAGCAGGCTCACCTGTGGTGATGAGCATTGGCTTAGTAGGTGTGTGATTGAGCGGATAATTCGCCTGATTGTCAAGCGATTTATTGATGATATTTTTATCAAAATTAGGCATTTTTGAAGATTCTCACAAGGTTTTTATGGTACAATTTAAGTTTTTTTATGGCATATTTTCCAGCCGGATTTTATCATTATTTATAGCGATTACCAAACATAAATCCTATTTGTACGACCTTTTGCATAAGCCAAATACTGACATGACCAACACGAACGATAAAAAAGACAGCCTCCTTACGCTTCAGCCGCCCCACAGCATTGAGATGGAGCGTTCACTTTTGGCAAGCTTGATGAGTATTAATGATTCATTTGAAGACATAGAAAATATCATCAACGCCAATGATTTTTATGGCGAAAGACACAAAAAAATCTTTGATGCCATCAGTCATTTGGCGCGTGTCAATGAGCCATACGATAGCATCATGGTGCATGATTATCTAAGTCGCATTGGTCAGCTGGTATCAGCAGGCGGTGAAGACTATCTCATTACCATCAATCAAAGCACGGCAAATTATTTTAATCTCATCAATTATGCCGAAAAAGTACGAGAAATGTCGATATATCGTCAGCTGATTTCGTCCGCCAATCATATGCTAAATTTGGCATATCACCCAAAAAAGCAAACCATAACAGAGATTTTAGATACGATTGAATCGGATATTTTTCGTATTGGGGAGAGCTTTGCTAAAGGTAGTAGTAAAACAGGCCCACAGCGTATCGATGATGTCATGGCAAATGTCGTCACTCAGCTTAACGACATTCGCTTACGCCCTAATGGCCTGATTGGTCTTGATACAGGGTTTATTGAGCTTAATAATAAAACACTTGGTTTTCAAAATGGCAACCTAATCATTTTGGCAGCTCGCCCAGCGATGGGTAAGACGGCTTTGGCACTAAATTTTGCACAATCGGCACTGATGTCTAATAAAGCAGTTGCCATTTTTTCGATGGAGATGCCTGCTGAATCGATTGCTATGCGTATGTTGGCAGCATGGGGCAGTATTGATATGAAGCGTCTAATGTCGGCGAATATGAACGAAGATGAATGGGGGCGTTTTATGAATGGCGTCACTTTGCTTCAAGACAAGCATTTATACATCGATGACCGTTCAGATCTTAGCCCTTCTGAAATCAGAGCCACTTGCCGTAGGATTGCCAAAAACCACCCTGACGGTTTGGGATTTGTTTTGATTGATTATATGCAATTGATGCGTGTGCCTGGTATGGGCGATAACAAAGTCAATGAAATGGGCGAGATTTCTCGCAGTTTAAAGGCACTGGCGCGTGAGCTTAACTGTCCTGTGGTTGCTCTATCTCAGCTTAACCGCAAAGTTGAAGACCGCCCAAACAAGCGACCATTAATTTCAGATATCCGTGAATCAGGGCAAATTGAGCAGGATGCTGACTTGATTTTATTTGTATATCGCCATCATTATTATCACCAAGACAAAGATGATATCAAGCATTTGGCGGAGGTTATCATCGGCAAAAACCGTCAAGGTGAGCGTGGTAAAGTGCCGCTCAAATTCATTGGTGAATATGTCCGATTTGATGATTTAATTCCAGGCGATATGCCTGAAGATTATGATATCGATGAATAATTTTAAGAATAATGAATACGATGCGTAGCACCTCTATCACCATCCACCCTAATGCTTTGACACACAATCTGCAAATCATCAAAAGCCAGCTTGACCGAACGACCAAAGTACTCGCCATGGTCAAAGCAGATGCATACGGTCATGGCATAGATGCAACCATTCCTGCTTTGATCCATGCCGATGGCTTTGGTGTGGCGTGTTTGTCTGAAGCCATGGCGGTCAAGCAAGTACTTGATGGCATGAATCACAAAAAACCCATCGTACTGATTGAAGGTGCGTTCAGCTTAGATGAGTGGAAAGTGGCAATTGACCATGATTTTGGCTGTCTGATTCATCATGAAAATCAGCTCATATGGGCATTGTCTCATCGACCCAAGCAAGACCAATTTTGCCATACCATTTGGCTAAAATACAATACGGGCATGAGCCGCCTAGGATTTAATGACGATCACATCATCACGGCCGCCAAATCGTTGGCCGATGCAGGCTATCGGCTAATTTTGACAAGTCATTTTGCATGTGCAGATGACAAATCACACCCACTAAATGCACAACAAATCAGCAAATTTGATCAAGCCTTGGCGTGTATTCGATCGTTTGCACCTGATACGCTTGCCAGTTTGTGTAATTCAGCAGGGATTTTTAATTTTAAGCACCAGCATCATGATTGGGTGCGTGCTGGTATTGCCTTGTACGGCTCTAAGCCCATCACCGACCAATCAGCCAAAGCACTCAATCTCATGCCTGCCATGACGCTATCGGCACAAGTGATGGCAATTCACACCTTGGCAGCTGGCGACAGTATCGGTTATAGTGCACTGTGGGTAGCACAAAAACCACATCAAATTGCTGTTGTCAGTATTGGCTATGGCGATGGTTATCCCAGAGTGGTGATGGGTGCTAAAGTCAGCGTGACCGATACTTCGGGCAATCGCCACTTATGCGATATCATTGGTAGAGTTGCCATGGATATGTTTATGATTGATATTGATGGGCTTGATATCGCCATTAATACGCCTGTTGTGCTGTGGGGCGATTCGCCCACGATAGATGAGGTGGCAATGTGTGCAGGGACAATTGGCTATGAGCTGATGTGCCGTTTGACCACTCGACCAAAGCGATGTATTATGGATACATACCCACCTAAGAAGGAATTTAAATGAACATAAAAACTTTCAGCTTAGCTGTGATCTGTGGGCTAACGACCACCGCATACGCCCAAAGCTTACCGATTGATCATGATGCCAGCCTAAGACTTGGCGTCAATGCGACTTATAATGCGACCGCTTATCATGCCAAAGATCCTGTTTTTATCATGCCCCAAGCTTTTTATGATAATAATCGTTGGTATATCGAAGGTGCTGAAGCGGGTTTTTACCCTTATAAGGATAACAAGCACCATGTGCGTATCGGCTTAACTTATGATGGTCAGAGCTTTGACCCCAATCATGCCAATGCCATAGAACTTAAGCAGCTTAATAAGCGTCAATGGTCAGCACTCGCCCATGCAAGCTATCTTTATATCACCCCTTACGGTGGTCTAAAAGCAAAAGCTGCCACCGATGTGCTTGATCGGCATAATGGTCAGACTGTCACTTTATCACACCTAAGTCGCTTTAGTAAAGATGCTTGGACGGTGTATCCAGAATTTGGTGCAACTTGGCACAGTAAAGATTACAATCAGTACTACTATGGCATTTTAGATGCCGAGGCCTTAAAAACCAATCATACCGCATATCAAGCCGATTCTGGTTGGTCGCCCTTTGTGACAGCGACAGTCAATTATCAAGTCACACCAAAAGTCAGTGCATTTGTTAATCAGCGTATCGAATGGCTATCAAATGCCCAAAAAAATAGCCCAATGACTGACAATAAAATTGACAGTAAAACTCGGCTGGGTCTAAATTATCATTTTTAATGATTTAACCTTTGATTAGCCAAAAACCGCCTATCTGATTAGGCGGTTTTTGTGAAACTCAATGACTGATTTATTCAAATCAATTTTTATTCAAATCAATTTTTATTCAAATCAATTTTTATTCAAATCAATTAATCATTATCTTGAGCTTTTAATTGGATATAGTTTTGAATACCCATATCTTCGATCAGTTCTTGTTGCGTGGTCAGCCAATCTTCGTACTCTTCATTTTCATCTTTTAGCTTCACCAAAATCTCTCGTGATACATAGTCACGATGATCCTCACAAATACCAATCGCTTCTACCAATATATCATGTTTACGCTTTTCAAGCTTTAAATCACATACCAAAATCTCAGCGACATCTTCACCAATCAAAAGCTTGCCAAGATCTTGTAGGTTTGGTAAACCTTCTAACAGTAAAATTCGTTCGATCAGCTCATCAGACCATTTCATCTCTTGAATGGATTGCTTATAAAATACTTCATTAAGCTCATGGACGCCCCAATTTTTGGTGATGCGTGCATGTAAAAAATACTGATTGATCGCAATGAGTGACTGACCCAATACCAAATTTAACGCACGGATAACTTCTTTATTACCTTTCATAATCACTCCCAATTAGTGAGCATTGCCCTGCTGATCAACTTCAGCAGTCACACTTTGCAGGTAGTTTTGTAGACCCATCAAATCAATCAAACGCAACTGTTTTTCAAGCCAATGGGCGTGATCTTGCTCAGTATCTTCAAGCTGACGCACCAAAATATCTCGTGTCACATAATCTCGCTCTGTCTCACACAATGCGATACCCTCTTTTAAATGTTCTTGAACACGATACTCTAGCTCAAGATCACTTTTTAGCATACTTGGCACATCAGAGCCAATCTGAATTTCGCCCACTTGCATATTTGGCTTTCCGCCCAACATCAAGATACGCTGAATTAATAACTGTGCATGTCCTGTCTCATCTTGCATTTCGTGATAAATACGATCATATAATTTACCAAAACTCCACTCCGCATACATTTGTGCATGAATGAAGTATTGATCACGAGCACCAAGCTCACCGCCTAATAAAAAGTTAAGATAATCAATGACTTTTTGAGATGATTTCATGATAAAACTCCTTAGTAATATACCAAATTGATAACACTGTTTTAAATAGCGATTGGTAACTATATTGGCCACTATCTTATCATAAAATTTCAAATCGTCTATCTTAGCTTTGTAGGGATATTGAACCGCGAACGCTTTGCAATCTGATAAGCATTTACAAGTAAAACAAAAAATCATCTGCATAAAACTAGGCAGATGATTTTTAGGATAGATATAACTTTTTGATTTTAAATATAAAATATAATCTATAATGAGAATTGGTATAAATTGTGATTGATTAACCACTCGGTTTATTTGCTTATTTTGTTCAACAGACCGCCCAAAGCCGACATCGAATAAAAATTAGAAATAATTTAGAAACATTAATAATCAAAGTTTCTTAACCTGCCATCACATCAATGGCGATCACATTGGCTTGATGCTCATCAATCAAATCCTGAACCATCGGTACACAGCAACCACAACAAGTACCAACAGATAAAGACTCTTGAAGACCCTTCATACCTGATACGCCTGATGATAACGCAGTCTTGATTTGTGAGTCTTTTACATCATGGCAAATACATACATACATCAGATGACTCCTTTCGCTTTCGATACCGATAAACTTAAGAGGTTTTCATGATCAACAATGATTCATGTTTTTTACTTTACAGGCTTATAATAACAATAATTATTCCCATTTGCAATTCATTTTATTAATTTTTTCAAAAACAATTATTTAAAAAATTGATCATGATTAAAAATAGATTAAATATCACACTTATCGCCATGATTCATTATCGTATTTTAGCCTTTGGTAACATTTGATAAGTCGGCAAATCATCAAAATTTATTATCAATTGCTCATAAGGCTGTAATCCATTATAATCAATTGTATAGATAATTATATTTGGAATAATGCTTTATGATCAGCGTTTTTGAACTGTTTAAAATCGGCATCGGACCATCAAGTTCACATACGGTCGGCCCCATGGTGGCAGCCAATCGTTTTTTGGTGTTGCTTGGCGATCGTATGGATAGCGTCCGTCAAATTACCATTGAGTTATATGGCTCGTTATCATCAACGGGCAAAGGTCATGCCACAGATACCGCTATTTTGCTTGGTTTATCAGGGCATGAGCCACCTACAATTGACACCACTCGAACCGAAGAATATTTAAAGCCCATCTACCAAGAAGGTCGGTTGATGTTGGGCGGCACGCATCAGATTGCATTTGATGCTAACGAACATCTTTTATGGGATGACACGCCATTACCTGAGCATCCCAATGGCATGAAACTCATCGCCATACTTGATGATGGTGAGCAGTTGGCACAGACTTATTATTCTGTTGGCGGTGGCTTTATCAAAGATGAGCAGCAAATTCACTTAGCACCATCTCAAGATACTCAATCAGCCTACCCTTATGATTTTGACAGTGCAGAAGAGCTGGCAGCATTATGCCAAGCACATGATTTAAGTATCGCCGATTTGATGCTTGCCAATGAAACTGCCCTAAGGGATATTGATGATGTTAAAGCGTATTTAAACGATGTTTGGGATACCATGCAAGCTTGCGTCACTCAAGGCTGTAAAGTTGATGGGATTTTGCCCGGTGGCTTAAATGTCAAACGCCGTGCCAAAGATCTGTATGAACAACTATCCAAAGAATATGGGTATTCAGGCAATGGAGGTCTGCTTGCCATGGATTGGGTGAATTTATATGCCTTGGCGGTCAATGAAGAAAATGCCGCTGGCGGAAAGGTCGTTACAGCACCTACCAATGGTGCGGCGGGCATCATTCCTGCTGTATTACATTATTACCGTGGATTTATTCCAGCATTTAGCTACCAAGGGGTGCGTGAATTTTTGTTGGTTGCAGGTGCGATCGGTGCACTCATTAAACAAAATGCCTCAATTTCAGGGGCAGAAGTTGGCTGTCAAGGTGAGGTTGGCTCTGCTTGTGCCATGGCAGCGGCAGGATTGGCTCATGTTTTAGGCGGCAGTGTTGCTCAATGCTTGAATGCAGCAGAAATTGGACTTGAACATAATTTGGGCTTGACATGCGATCCAATTGCAGGACTGGTTCAAGTCCCTTGTATCGAACGAAACGCCATGGCATCGGTCAAAGCCATTAATGCTGCGCGTCTTGCACTACGAGGTGATGGCAGTCATCATGTCTCATTAGATAAAGCGATTGCCACAATGAAAGAAACTGGCATGGATATGATGGATAAATACAAAGAAACCGCCAAAGGTGGACTGGCTATCCACGCTACCAATGCCATGAAGACAGCACAGCGTATTGATGCCATTAATATTAGCTCAGGATTTAGTCAATGCTAATCTCAATCATAAAAAACCAAGCAATGAGCTTGGTTTTTTATTGAAACACTTATTGAAACATTGATTGAAACAAGCTGATAATTATAGCATTTCAGGTGTTTTTGAGATAATTTTATTCAAAGTCCATTTTGGAACAACTTGACCAGTTGTCTCATTTAATAGACGCTCTTGTTTTAGGTCTAATACATAGCGGAAACCTGGCTCGTATTGGAAGCCCTCAATATCACCACTTAGCACATTAAAATTACGATCAAAAGTACGGCGATATTGTAAGCATTCTGCTTGCACGGTTTCACCCAAGTTATTGGTTAGCTCGCACACAGCTTTACGAGGTGCGATCTCTACTTGGAAGCTACGCAAATCTTGAACTTGCACCTGCTTAACTTCACCCTCAACAATCATCAAACGCTTATCATCAAGCTGCTTTGATGCACATCCTGCCAATGCTACAGAAGCCAACGCCACGCCTGCAAATAATTTTTTCATATCAATTATCCTTTAAATAAATCATCTAAAAAAAGAGGAGACTATAAACTATAATCACACCCCGATGACGGATCTGCCATTCCAACAAATAGGATGCGATCTATAATCATCTTGTATAAATGCTACCACAAAATTTTGATACTTTTAAGTAAAAATCTGACACAATTTGTAAATCTTTTGTAAATTTATCAAATATTGCCATATAATGTGCAAATAGGCAGTATGACGCACTAAGATAGGCGATCAAAATTTGTCTATATAAATACAAAATAAGCACTTACATATGATTAATGCTCAATAAAAACCCCACTTGCATGACTTTACAAGTGGGATTTTATTCAAAAGTAAAAATCTATCGTAATATTACAAACCTGCTTCTTTTTCGGCGGCCTCGACAGTTTGACGGATAAGCGTATTGATGGTCATTGGACCAACACCGCCCGGCACTGGCGTATAAGCAGAAGCGATGGCCTCGATACCGTCCAATTCGATATCCCCACAGCCGCCTTGATCGGTTGGATGAAATCCTGCATCAACGACGACCGCACCTTGCTTAATCCATGATTTTTTGATTAATTCAGGTACACCAACAGCACCAACAACGATATCAGCTGAAGCGAGATACTCAGCTAAGTTTTTGGTGCGTGAATGGCAGATTGTTACAGTACAGTTGGCATTTAATAGCATCATCGCCATCGGCTTACCTAAGATGGCACTACGACCCACGACGACCGCATGCTTACCTTCAAGTTCAATACCATAATGTGTCAACAGATGCATGATACCTTGTGGTGTGCATGAGCCATAAGCAGATTCACCCATTGACATACGCCCAAAGCCTAGGCAGGTGACGCCATCGACATCTTTATCCAAACTGATGCGATCAAAGCAAGCTCGTTCATCAATCTGAGTTGGCACAGGATGCTGTAATAAAATGCCGTGCACATCTGGATTATCATTTAGCTCATCAATCTTAGCAAGCAGCTCATCAGTTGTGGTATCTTTTGGCATATCAACACGCATGCTATCCATTCCGACACGCTGGCAGGCATTGCCTTTCATGCGTACATAGGTCGCTGATGCTGGATCATCACCCACCAAAATTGTTGCCAAAATTGGCGTGCGTCCTGTTTTTTGTTTTAATGTCTCAACACGCACTGACAGTTCGCTTTCAATGCTTTTTGCCAATGCCTTGCCGTCTAGTACAGTTGCCATAACCTTGCCTTTTTAGTGATCATCAATCAGTCAATAAATAAATCCGAATAAATTATAGTCAATTTGGCTTAATTTTACCAGTCAATTTGGTATCAATTGTCTCAAAATTAATCACACCATCTTTCATGGTTGCAGCCACTTTTACACCTTCTTTACCCTGCTTTAGATCACCAAACAAAATCAGTTTTGATAGCGGTTTTTTGAGCAGCTCTTGAATTGTCCTTGCCATGGGTCTTGCACCCATTAAGCGATCATAACCTTTTGTAGCCAAGTGCAAGCGCACCTCATCGTCCACAGATAAGATGATATTTTTATCAAGCAGTTGATCGTGTAATTCGGTTATGAACTTATCAACCACATCGCCAATCACCTCAGGCGGTAATGGTGCAAAATTCACGATGGCATCCAAGCGATTGCGAAACTCAGGGCTAAATGTACGCTGTATGGCAATTTGATTATCGCTATGATGATCTTGCTGGGTAAACCCCATCGATCGACGGCTGATGCTATCTGCTCCAACATTGGTCGTCATAATTACAATCACCTGCTTAAACGATGCCAAGCGTCCATTATTATCTGTCAATGTGCCATGGTCCATCACTTGCAGCAACAAATTAAATACATCACTGTGTGCTTTTTCTAACTCATCTAAAAGTAGCACGCAATGCGGATTTTGCTGAATTTTTTCGGTTAATAAACCACCTTGATCATACCCCACATAGCCAGGCGGTGCACCGATCAGCCGTGATGCCGTATGTGCTTCCATATATTCACTCATATCAAACCGCACCAAAGGCACACCAAGTAAATAAGCCAACTGGCGGCTGATCTCAGTTTTACCAACACCCGTCGGGCCTGAAAATAAAAATGAGCCAATGGGTTTATCAGGATGGGTTAATCCTGAGCGTGCAAGCAAAATCGCATCAACAAGCGTATCAACGGCTTGGTCTTGACCGAAGACCATCTGCTTTAGATTAGCGTTTAAATTTTTTAAAATATTCTTATCATCATGAGAGACAGATTTGGGCGGTATGCGTGCGATTTTTGCGACCACTTGTTCTATGATATCAATATCGACTTGGATTGATGATGAGGTTTTTTGGGTATCCATTTGACTATGATTGGTGACTTTATCATGATGCAAACGCACAAAAGAGCCTGCTTCATCGATCACATCAATGGCCTTATCGGGCAAAAATCTTTCATGAATATGCTTGACAGATAATTTAACAGCCGCTTCAATAGCATCTTCGGTGTATGCCACGCCATGAAAATCTTCGTAATATCCTTTCAACCCTTGTAAAATGGTGATTGTATCAGATACCGAAGGCTCTTTAATGTCTATTTTCTGAAAACGCCGAGATAGTGCATGATCTTTTTCAAAAATTTGGCGATACTCAGCAAATGTTGTAGAGCCAATTGAGCGAATATACCCCTTGGCAAGTGCAGGCTTGATTAGATTTGATACATCCATACTACTGTCCATGGACGCACCTGCCCCAATCATCATATGAATCTCATCAATAAATAAAATTGACTCTGGTGTATCTTTTAGCTCATCAATCAAGTCTTTCATGCGTGTCTCAAACTCACCACGAAACTTAGTACCTGCAATCAGCGCACCCATATCCAAGCTATAAATTGTCGCATTAGCAAGCGGTTTTGGCGCCTTGCCATTCACAATCAGCCACGCCAAACCCTCAGCAATGGCTGTTTTACCAACACCAGGATCACCAACCAAAAGCGGGTTATTTTTGCGGCGGCGGCAAAGGATTTGGACGGTGCGTTCAATTTCATCTGCCCGCCCAACCAAAGGGTCGGTTTTACCTTGCTTTGCTTGCTCATTAAGATTTAAAGTATAAGCATCCAGCGGATTTTGCTTGGGCTTTGTCGATTGATTGGCAGACTCGTCGACACCGTCATAAGCGTCATGTGCAGAACGCTGATGAATCGAAATTGCACGAGTAACCGATAAAATATCCACGCCACAAGACTGGATCAACTCATTGGCATAACTGCGTTCTTCTTTAAAAATTGCGACAAGTGCATCAATGGGTTTGACCAGCTGCTGGGTTTGGCTGGCTTGCACTTGCCAAATTGCACGCTGCATCACACGATTTAGGCTTTTGGTTGGCAATGGGTCGACATCTTCACGCTTGGGCATGAAATCTTTAAGATATTGCTTGATACTTGATAAAATAAATTCACTGTCAGCACCGCACTCCTCAAGCACTCTGACGGTAAACGCATCTTTTAATAAACCCATCAACAAATGCTCAACGCTGATAAATTGATGTGAATGTTGCTTAGCAAACTTCAGCATAAATTCTTGAATCGTTAACAATTCAGGACTTAGCATAATAATCCTTATAATAAAATCTAAAAATTAGGCAGGCTCAATCGTAGTGAGTAACGGATAAGACTCTTGTTCTGCCAATGCCGTCACTTCATCTACCTTCATCTCAGCTAAGTCATAAGGCAACAAGGCAACCGCCGCTTGTCCCAACTCATGAATCTGCATCATAAGCTGATACGCCTTATCAATATTGTGCTGAAAAATCTCAACGAGTACATATACCACAAAATCCATGGTCGTATAATTATCATTATACATAATCACTGTGTACAGCTTGGGCTGCTTGACTTGAATTTTGGTTTCGGTGATGACATCGGTATCTGACCGATGTTTGGAAGGTGATTTAAAATCTTGGACTGCCTTAATCAAAAAATAACTGCTGCACTGCTTCGTCATATCGTATTGCTGCTAGAAATTTCAATTTTGGTTAATATAAATTTGGTTAATATAAAACAGGCGAAAGCCACTGCCTCGCCTGTATTTGTGATAAAAAGTACCCATAAATTATTGCGTGCTTTTTTCAATTGGTCGGTGGTTTGAATTTGACATTTGTGCCAATGAAGGCGGTGCATTGGTGATGATTTTGCCAATTTGCCAGTTATATAACTGCTGAACTTTTTGATTGCCAGCGACCAGCTCAAGCTTCATTTGCTTCGGCTCAAAGCCGTCAGGCATGATAAATCGACCACGAATATTTGCCACACCACGAATATCATAGCTTGATGGCTCAAGCGGTACCTCAACCATACTGGTTTCGTTTAGTAAAGTCAATTTAGGAATCATCTTAACGGCTTTTCCAGAAATATCAAGCATGGATACATCAAAGCGATATTCAAAGGTATCATTTGGTAAGGCAATGATTTCTGATGCCATGATAGATAATGCCACACCGCCCTGCTCGGCAACTGCATTTTTTAGCAGCTCATTGACCTGCTCAAGTTGTAAATTGGTTGTCTTTAGATTGTCATAATCTGTACGCAGATTATTTAGTGTCGATCGACTGATATCACGCTCTTGGATGGCAGTTGTCATCTCCTGCTTTAGCCGCACATTTTCAGCGGTCAACTCACTGACATTGACTGCTGTATCATGCTTTGCTAAGACGGTACGCTCAACACTGTGCATGCCTTGACGATAGCCAAATTTATAGCCAATCACAGCGACAATCAATGCAGAAACAGCAAGCGCAATCAAAAACAATGCCAAAATCTGATTGGTTGAGCCACGCTGCTTTTTAAAATGAGTGAAAAGGGTTAAATTTGGCATAAAAAACCTGATATTCATTGGTCGATCAAAATATCGCTATTATAACAAATATTGTATAAATAAGAATAATTATTTTTTATCAGCCAAACTCAGCCCCACTCTGCTCAATCAACAAAGCAGATGATATTAGCCCACGAATTTATCTGAGTGCATATCATGCGGCGTAAGCTGTACACGCTTTAGTCGCATGGCATTTAACAGCACCGAAATTGAGCTTAGTGCCATCGCAGCTGCCGCCATCATGGGATTAAGTAGCCCGATTGCAGCCAATGGAATGCCGATACAATTATAAACCAATGCAAAAAAGAAGTTTTGCTTAATATTGGTTAAAGTCATGCGCGCGATACGATAAGCATAAAAAACATGGTTCAGCGAATCGCCCAACAAGCGTGCTGATGCGGTATGCTTAGCGACGCCAGTGGCACTGCCGACTGCAAAACTGGCGTGTGATGCTGCCATCGCAGGTGCATCATTGACACCGTCACCAACCATAACAACCCGCTTACCTTGGGTTTTTAATGTCTCAATGGCGGACATCTTATCTCTTGGCGACATTTGCCCAAAAGCGGCGGTAATACCAAGCTGATTTGCGACGCCATCGACAACGGATTGGCGATCACCGCTCATTAAATAAGTCTTGATCCCATCATGATGAATGCGGCCGATGATGCTGTGTGCGTCTGCCTTTAGTGTATCGCTTAGCCCAAAGACCGCCATCGGCTCATCATCTATGGCTAACCCAACCAAACTTGCATCCGACCACTGGTCATCTGCCTGCCATATTTCTAGACCAATAAATTTAGGCGTTCCCACTTTTAGTCGCCCAATGCCATCAACATACCCCATCAGCCCTTGGCCGGTGGTGCTTTGGATATCAGATACCTCATATAAAGGTAAATTTTTATCTTTAGCAGCTTCCACCAAGGCATTTGCCAAAGGGTGGCTGGCGTACTGCTCTATGCTGGCTGTCAACCCAAGGGCCTGCGATTTATTTATCTTACTGCTTAAGCATTGGATTTTTTGGACACTTGGACAACCCAAAGTCAGCGTGCCTGTTTTATCAAAAATAATGGTATCAATGCTACCAGCAGACTCAAGGCTGACCGCATCTTTAAACCATACACCATGGCGTGCTGCCGTGCCCATGCCTGCCATAATCGCAGCAGGTGTTGCAAGTCCAAGCGCACAAGGGCAAGCAATCACAAGCACAGCGACGCCACGCATTAATGCGATATCAAAATCTGCACCAAGTAGATAATTGACCAAAAAACTCATCATCGCCAATGCAACCACCACAGGCACAAAGACGGCTGCAACTTTATCGGCAAATCTGGCGATATCCGCCTTAGTACCTTGTGCATCTTGAAGTGCTGACATCATATCACCAAGCTGAGTTTTTGTGCCTGTTGCGGCTGCTTGGTAGTGTATTGAGCCATCTTCTACGCTACTGCCTGCATACACCGTATCACCGATATTCTTATCAATGAGTAAGCTTTCGCCTGTCAGATGAGATTCATTGCAGACACCAAATCCACCTTGCACCATACCGTCTACGGCGATCTTATCACCAGTATTCGCCAGTAGCACATCACCAACTTTAATATGCTCAATGTTGGTTTTGACCCATTTATCATCGATACGCCGATTGACTTCTGCAGGAATCAGCTGCGTCAATAAGCCTAAGCTGTTTAGGCTTTGTGTTTTGGTGCGATGCTCAAGATATTTACCAAGCCTAACAAATGCAATGACCATCACCGATGCTTCAAAATATACCATATGCATGGCGTGCAGATCGGTCAGCCATACATAGCTTGAATATGCCCAAATTGCTGTTGTACCAAGTGCAACCAAAACATCCATATTAGCAAGCCCGCCCCTAATGCTCGCCCAAGCACCCAAATAAAAGCGCGCACCGAACACAACTTGCACAATGCTTGCTAAGACAAACTGAATCCATACAGGCATCATCAATGCGTGTGATCCAAACAACATACCAAGCATACCTACCCAAAACGGTAATGATAATCCCCAAAGGATTATCAAATCCCAAGGCATCTTGTGTTGGTCTTGGCGATCCGCCATTGGCACAGCCTCAAAGCCTGCTTTTGCTACCCAAGCCATCACCTCATCACGATTGGTCTGATTGGCATCATAAGAGATATGCAATACCTCTGTTGCAAAATTGACTGTCGCTTGATGAATGGCGGACTTTTTGCTTAGTACTTTTTCGATGCGTGTGGCACACGATTGGCAAGTCATGCCACTGATGGCAAATTGCTCAGTAATTTCATGCACTTGCTCAGGGGAAAAATGAGGATTTGGTGATTTGTCCGACATTAAGGCACTCGCTTTTAGCTGCTGATAGCTCAATAATAGGGGCAAACTGTGCTTAATACAAGCAAAACGGTTGGTTTCTTAAGCTATCTATACATTTGCATAATCGTTCAAAAGCGAATACAATACCTTAAATTTGCATAGGAAAATTTATGACAACCATCAGCGTCCAAGCTTTGGTCAAGTTTTGTGACAACTATCTTAATGCTCATGAGTTCCAAGACTACTGCCCAAACGGATTACAAGTTGATGCAGGCAGACCCATTAAACGGATCATCACTGGTGTAACTGCTTGCCAAGCCTTAATCGATCAAGCAATCCAAGCCAAAGCACAGGCGATCTTGGTGCATCATGGATATTTTTGGAAAGGTGAAGATCAACCCTTGGTGGGCATGAAGGGCGTGCGTGTGCGTAAACTTATGCAAAATGGCATTTCATTGATTGCTTATCACCTGCCACTTGACGCCCATCCTGACATTGGCAATAATCGCGCCTTGGCTGATATGCTTGATTTGACGATTACGGGCGCATTGTATCCCAACCAAAAGCACCCGATTGGTAATGTGGCAACCACAAACCCTATTTTGGCATCCGAATTTGCCGATAAAATTACCAAAGTTTTAGGACGCACGCCCTTACATATTGCCGCCACCGATGGCGATCGCCGACTAAATAAAATCGCCCTATGCACAGGCGGCGCACAAGATATGATTGAGCAAGCGGCAACCATGGGCTGTGATGCGTTTATTTCAGGCGAAATTTCTGAACGCACAACACACATGGCGCGTGAGCTTGGTGTAGATTATTTTGCTGCAGGTCATCATGCCACAGAGCGTGGCGGTGTGATCCGACTCGGTGAAGTCATCAATCAACAATTGGGCATTGATGCAAAATTTATTGATATTGATAATCCTGCGTAATTGATATTTTTTACCAAATTAATCATACATCACCCAAATATCCCAATACCTAAATATCCCGATAAAACAGCATCATATCAGCGGTTATTTTTTGATGATAAGCATCGCCATTCTGCCGATTGCTGGGCGATTGGTGTGAGTTTGGAGACGGTACGAATAATATTTAGGTGATAAATAACTACATGGCACGGTATCGTTTAGCACTGTTATGCCAAATTTTTCAAGCTGCAACTGAGCCAATCTCTTAATATCAATATATGCCTTATCACTGTTATGAGAAGGTTTGATCAGCATATCAAACAGCACCTGCCTATCAAGTAAGACAAGTTTATTTGTTACCGCCTCATCAATGATATGCTCAGCTAAGTGCTGATCCACTTCATACGCTGGCAGTGAGATGCACGCACCGATGACAGCAAATAGCTTGTAAGAAGTTGGCATCAAAGCGACTGTTTTGGCGATTACGCCATTGGCCAGCCCTTGCCACCCTGCATGAATACAGGCGACCGTACTGCCATTTTTTTCAAATATCGCTATAGGCACACAATCTGCTGTCATGATCGCCAGTGCTGTCTTAGCACGCTGAGTGATCAAGGCATCTGCCAAGCTTAACGACTGCGATCTTGTCTGATCAACATCAATCACAACATTGCCATGGACTTGATTTAGCCAGTGGATTTGATTAGCACCTGCCTGCTCATACAGCCAAGCAAGTAGCCTGGCTCGTCGATTCAGTACCCAAGATGGCATATCATTGACATGAAGTGCCATATTAAATTTGCCATAAAGTGCCAATTGATTATCATCATGACCTATCAGCCGATCGGCTTTATCAGATACACCAGTATGAGTCTGTATAACCAACACATCATCATTTTGATAAAGAATATCCAAAGGCAGCGTCATATTTTCATTGGGTATCATCGTTTAAGATCTCAATCAGCTGCTGCATATCTTTAGGTAGCGGTGCATGAAATTTCATCGCCTCGCCAGTAACAGGATGAATAAAACCCAGCATGTATGCATGAAGTGCCTGCCTGCCAAAATCCAAAATTGCACATCTTTGCCTGTCGGATAAACCTGAACGCGGCGATGTGCCATAGACAGGATCGCCGACCAGCGGATGACCAACATAAGACAAATGTACGCGTATTTGATGCGTTCTACCTGTTTTTAGATGAATATCCAAAAGACTGTAACGCTCATGCAAATACTTGGCATTGACAATGTGCGTTAAAGCAGGCTTGCCCGTTTGTTTCACTGCCATCTTAGTCCGATGGGTGCTATGCCGACCAATGGGTGCATCAATTTGAGCATGGCGAAGCACTTCATGCACTGCACCCAAAGCAATACATTGATAATGACGGTAGACGCTTTTATCCTTAAGCTGATTAATCAAAGATAGCTGAGCTGATTTTGTGCGTGCGATGACAAGTAGCCCTGTTGTATCTTTGTCAATGCGATGCACTAGGCCCGCTCGTGGCAAGTGTGCCTGCTTGGGAAAGTGATACAGCAGTGCATTCACCAAAGTACCCGTACGATTACCAGCACCAGGATGCACCACCATACCTGCAGGTTTATTAATGATAATCACCGCCTCATCTTCATAAATGATATCAATATCAATATTTTCAGGCAAATCCTCTGAATGAGACTCGTGGACAGCTTCTAGCGTTAATATATCGCCCACTTTGACCGCATATTTTGGCTTAACCACCTTGCCATTAACCGTCAATTGACCCTCATCGATGAACTTTTTTAAATTTGTGCGTGAAAACCCCCCAAAAATATCCGCACAAAGCTTATCAAGCCTAATGCCAATTTGCTCGGTACTGACACTATGCGTCAGATGAATTTGGGTCGGTGTTTGGGTGGTCGTCTCATCTGCATCAATCAGATCATCAGCATCACTATCCTCACCTATGCCGCAGTCAGGTGCCTGATTGACCAAGTTATCCATCAATTCATCATGATTCATAATAAAGCCCAAGAGTAAATTTAGACCACTTTAGCACATTTTATCAAATTTGATAAGACAGGCCGCTGATATATCAACGCATTTTTACTTTTATCCAAAATATATCAAATTGGCTGGCCTTACTCATTATCCAAGCAATCTTTTAAATAGGTTTTGTGTGTTTATACAGCCAATAGACATTCATTGTCAGACCCATAAAAACATGCTAAACTAGCCCAAATTTAGACCAATTCATGAGAATTCCTATGAAATCACAAAACAAGCTGATTGCCGCCATGATGGCAGCGACTTTGACTGTTACAGGCTGCCAGAGCGTGAATGGACTGTTTGACCGCAAGGCTGATACCGTAGAAACGGCTGAAAAAACAGATGCTGCATATTATCAAGAAGCCAGTGAAGCACTTGATAAAAATCAAAATCGTAATGCCATTGAAGCACTAAATAACATCCGAACCTTTTATCCGACAGGTCAATATGCACAGCAGGCACTGCTAGATCTCATTTATGCCCAATATAAAGCCAATGATTTTGAAGCAGTTCTACAAAGTACAGAAGAGTTTATTCACCGATACCCAAACAGCCGCTCGGTAGACTATGCGTTATATGTCCAAGGCGTTACTCATATGGGCGGCGCTCCCAAAGCTTCTCGTTTGGTTAGATTTGATCAATCTCATCGTGATGTGACTTATCTACGCCTAGCTTTCCGAGATTTTCAAAACCTGCTTAAGCACTATCCTGATAGTCCATATGTTGCCGATGCCGCACAACGCATGATTGCCATTTATAATGACTTTGCTGAGCATGAATTGGCGGCAGCGCGTTGGTATGTCAAGCGTGATGCGATGGTGGCTGCTGCCAACCGAGCTAAGTGGGTGTTTCAATACTATCCACAGTCCACAGGTGTGCCAGAAGCTATCGCAATTTTGGCTTATAGCAATCAAAAGCTTGGCTTGACTGAGACCGCCAAACAGTACAAGCAGTTACTCCAAATTAATTATCCGCAATATCTCAATCAAGATGGTTCAGTACGCCTCAGTGATACGGGTGCCAAGACACGCACACAAAAGGTATTATCAGCACTAAGCTTTGGGCGTTTGGGGCGTGTCAGCGAAAATCTTGACAACTATCAAGGTCAATATCATGGCGCAACACGCACCCAAATCATCAACCAAGCAGGTGCGATTAGCTTACCTGCCACAACCCAAGTCCCAGAAGAAATTCCTACAGCTGGTGGTACAAATCATCGCCCTGCCATCAGTTTAGACTTGCCATCAGCAGAGGCAGACGCTGGACAATTAAATCAAATACCACGCTAATGCCAGTTTTTAAGCAAGTTATCATTTGTTAATTATAACCTTATGTTAATTATAATCTCAGGCGGTGTATGGTCGCCTGAGATTATTACATCAATTGGAATTTTGGACATGAATATCCCCGAGTCCATCATTGAGCAGCTCAATAGTCAAGCTGACTTAGTGGGAATCATTGGCAAGCATACCACGCTCAAAGCGGCAGGTCGTGAATACAAAGGCTGTTGCCCCTTTCATGGTGAAAAAACGCCTTCCTTTTATGTCAATCCTGAAACCAACTTATATTATTGCTTTGGCTGTCATGCCAAGGGCAATCCGATCACTTTTTTAAAAGAATTTGAACGGATGAGCTTTATTGAATCGGTCAAATTCTTGTCCGAACAAACGGGCATCGAGCTGCCCAAAGATGACACTGATCAAAAAAAATTCAAATACAAAAAAACCGTTAAGACTCAGGGTGCCAAGCTCCCAACTCAACCTTCGCCAGATCCGAGCAGTCGCCAAAACTTCATTCATCATCAGTCCGATACACGCCCATCACCAGCAACCGATTGGGTCAATGATTTATCGGCATACGATACTTATTCTGGATTGGCTGATCCAAGCCATCATGCTGGTCAAGTGAATGAGCTTTATGGCACTCGAGCACCCATTTTGACTCAGTCGCCCAATGCAGCACAAGGTGATTTATACAGTCTACTAACCGCAGTGCATGATTATTATCAGCTGATGCTTAACAATTTTACTTTTGCAAAACAGTACTTTTTAGATCGTGGTCTTAGCGAAGAGACCATACAAACCTTTGGGCTAGGTTATGCACCTGACGGTTGGCAGCATTTGGAGCAAGTTTTCCCCCAAGACATCGAGGGTTTGAAAATATTAGGTTTGGTTCGAGAATCATCTAAAAGTAATGGCAGGACTTTTTGCTTATTGCGTCATCGGGTGATTTTTCCGATTCGTGATAATCAAGGGCGTGTTGTGGGCTTTGCTGGGCGAAGCCTAGGTGATGAAAACCCAAAATACATCAACTCAAGCGAATCACCTGTTTTTCAAAAACAGCAGATTTTATATGGTCTGTATGAATCACGCAAACAAAAAGCCAAAAACTACCTACTGGTTGAGGGTTATATGGATGTTATTGCCTTATACCAAGCAGGGATTTATGGGGCGGTAGCGCCTATGGGTACTGCCGCTAACGAAAAGCAAATTGAGCGACTGTTACGCTATAATAATCAGCTGACTTTATGTTTTGATGGTGATAATGCAGGGCAAAAAGCAGCGTGGCGTACGCTAGAAATTGCCGCACCCATCTTAAACGATGGCCGTGAGCTTAAATTTTTAACTTTACCCGATCATCACGATCCTGACACTTACCTAAAATCTCATGGGGCAGCCGTAATGCGTGATGCTATCGAGGGTGCGGTGAGCTTATCGGATTATATTTATGGCGTTTTGGCAAGTCAATACGACCTAACACGCCCCGAATCTAAGGCACAAGCCATGGCAACGCTTAGGCAACTGACCGAACTGCTGCCAAAAGGCTCTAGCTTAAAATGGTGGTTAAATAGCGATATTTATCAAAAATTAAAAGCCATTGGTCGAGAAGGACAGTTTAGCCCAAAAGTTGAGTTAATTAACTATAACCGCCACGACGCCGCCGATGCAATCACCGAAATCGCATTGCATCTGATTCACACCCCCATTTTGCTCAAATCTGATCCTTTGGCATTTGTCATCGAACACTCAGGCATGGCACAAGCACATTTACCATTATCTAATCATCTTGAGCGACAAGAAATTAGTTTACCCAAACTGCCCAATTGGGCAAGTTTTAAAAGCCCATTATTAGATGAAATCATTGCCACAGTCAGCACATTACCAAATGAAATTTTACAAGATGATACAAAAATGGTTCAAAGCTGTGCGTATTTTGTCATTGCTGCTTTGAGCGATGTTCACAAAAGTCAAATACAGCGATACTGGCAAAGATTTATCCAATCTTGGTCCAATCAAGATCTCAAAGCCATCACGCCAGTATTTTATGGACTGATTTGCACCGCCTTAAAAGATATTCTGCTTAAACAACAAACTAACAGTAAAAATTTAATTTTATCAGAAGTTTATAAAAGACGCTTGCAAGCATTGGTTCATTGGGATAATATCCATAATAAATCACAATTGGCAGAAATTTTAACAAAATAAGCCAAATCCCATCAAAGGCATGCTATACCGTCTTGATAGTTAAGTATTTGGATCATTGAGTTGGCAAATCACAATACCGTTTTGGACGATGGGCGTTTGATTGATAGAGTTACAATAATTCATTTGGCGTGACTGATGGGCAAAATATCCTGCCACAAAGCTTAATAAACATAGCACACCCACCAAAATCTTGACACCGCTGTTTTGTAAAATGACTGGTTTATTTTTATTCATCGCCATCATCTCCTTGACAATTACCTAATTATAAAGGTGAACCCGCCAAAGAAATAGCGGATTTGAAACCTTGGCGACTTTCACAAGTGCCAAGCCAAGCATGCGTGTTGGTGTGCGTTTGTGGTATCAATCCACGCAAGCGTGTGCCATACACTGCCAAATACATCTGTATATCAGCGGCACTAAATTGCCCTGTTAGGTATAACTTATCAGCCAAAGCCGTCTCTAGCATCTTTAAAGCATTCATCACATTCTTATCCAAAATAATCTGATGAATGCTTGAGTTAAATTTATTGAGTACAGGTTTAACAAACCAAGGAGATTTTTGGCGAGCTTTATCTAAAATCAGCCCCATCACCAAAGGCGGCATCAATGACCCTTCGGCAAAATGTATCCAAAAAGTATAATCACGCCATACTTTGTCATTGGCTTGTTCGTTTGGGTTGGCTGCAGCAGGATAAAAATACGCTTTAGAATCATAAGCTTTTAATAAATAAGATAAAATTAGTGCAGATTCTGCCAGAACTTGCTCCCCCTTAGGCAATCTGTCATCGATTAAAATCGGTGCCTTCCCCATGGGGTGAATCTGCTCAAGATTTTTGGGCGCTAAAAAAGTTTTTTGATCACGCTCAATCAGATGCAGCTGATACTCTAAGCCATAAGCCAATTTAAGCTCTTCAAGTAGCCAAACCACTCTAAAAGAGCGAGAGTTATTCAAATGATATAAATGCAACATGATTGACAATTCCAAAAAGCCAAGCCCGTAAGCTTGGCTGAACATTCACTCAATAGACTCAGATGCCTATTGCACCACATCAGCTAACACCTCTGACTCTTCGATTTCATCGTCATCATGTTCAACACATGCCACGCCAACCAATACCTCTTCATCAGCAATGCGAATCAGCTTAACGCCTTGAGCATTGCGACCAGCATTAGCAATCTGAGCCACAGGCGTACGCACCAAAGTGCCTTTATCCGAAATCAAAATGACATCTTCTTCGCCAGTCACTGCAATCGCCTTGACCAATTGTCCGTTACGCTCAGAGGTCTTGATTGCAATAACGCCTTTACCGCCACGACCTTTGGTTGGATAATCATCAATCGGCGTGCGTTTACCAAAACCATTTTCGCAAGCACACAAGATCTCACCTTGTTTGGGTGCAACCACCAAAGACACCACTCGGCTCACCGCAAAATCATCGCCGACTTCATCGCCATCTTCATCCAACAGCTCTTCTTCATCAATTGTTGTAAGCAGATTCACACGCATACCACGAACGCCTTTGGCAACTCGGCTCATGGCACGGATACTCTGTTCTTTAAAGCGAATGGCTTTACCTTCATTACTAAATAGCATAATCTCTTGTTCGCCATCGGTGATCGCAACACCAATTAAGGTATCACCTTCTGCTAGATCAATCGCTCGTAAGCCTCCAGCACGCAGATTGGCAAATTGTGATAAAGCCACACGCTTGACTGTCCCTGATGCTGTTGCAAAGAACACAAAGCTATTTTCGTCTTTTAGGTCATTGACAGGCAAAATTGCTGTGACCAACTCATCTGACTCAAGATTAATCAAATTCACCAAAGGGCGGCCTTTTGAGCCACGACTGGCAATCGGAATTTCAAACCCACGCAATCTAAAGACACGACCTGTATTGGTAAAGCATAAAATATGGGCATGCGTACTGGTTACCAACAAATGCTCAATAACATCATCTTCTTTCATGGCAGTCGCTGAGCGTCCTTTACCCCCACGCTTTTGGGCCTGATAGTCACTGATCGGCTGAGTCTTGGCGTAGCCTGTGCGAGAAACCGTCAAAACAACCGTTTGTTCAGGGATTAAATCTTCACGATTAAAGTCATGACGCGCATCGACAATATCGGTTTTACGCTCATCACCAAATTCATCACGAATGTCAATCAATTCGGCACGCACCACACCCATTAAGACATCAAAATCATCCAAAATCAGGGTCAGGCGTGCAATCTCACCCAAAATTTCTTGATACTCACCCGTTAATTTATCCTGCTCAAGCCCAGTCAAGCGATGCAACTGCATATCCAAAATGGCGTTCACTTGGTCAGGTGACAGACGATAGCGGGTTTTATTCTCAATCAAGCCATACGGTGCTTTGAGATCCTCGCCATCAATCATCTCAGGGCGGATAGATTTAGCACCTGCTGCGTCAAGCATTGCAACAACGCCAGCTGACTGCCAAGTACGCACCAATAAATTTTCTCGAGCTTGGCTGCGATTGGCTGATTGCTTGATGGTCTGTAAGATATCATCAATATTGGCAAGTGCAATGGCCAATCCTTCAAGCAAATGCCCACGTGCCAATGCTTTATTCAGCTCAAAAATTGTACGGCGTGTGACCACCTCTTGACGATGGCGAATAAACGCCGCCACCAAGTCACGCAGCGTCATAAGCTTAGGCTGACCATTATCCAATGCCACCATATTAATACTAAAGCTTGTTTCAAGTGGCGTTTGGTTAAATAAATTATTAACCATTACCTCACAATTTTCGCCACGGCGTAAATCGATCGCCACTCGCACACCTTCTTTATCTGATTCATCTCGGATTTCGGTGATGCCTTCAATTTTTTTGGCATTGACCAAATCGGCGATATGCTTGATCAGATTGGCTTTATTAACTTGGTAGGGAATTTGTGTAAAAATAATGCGCTCACGGTCTTTGTTTGCACCGCTGTCGCCCATTGGCTCAATGTGATAGCGACCACGAATGTGCAAACGACCTTTGCCAGTACGATAAGCATCGATGATACCGCTTCTGCCATGGATAATGCCGCCCGTTGGGAAGTCCGGCCCTGAAATATGGCTAATTAGCTCATCGGTTGAAATATTTGGATCTTCGGCGTATGCTAAGCAGGCATTGAGTACTTCTGTGAGATTATGTGGTGCCATATTGGTTGCCATACCAACAGCAATCCCTGTTGCACCATTGACCAATAAATTTGGAATGCGAGCAGGCAACACGCTTGGCATTTTCATCGAACCGTCGTAGTTATCTTCCCAATCGACAGTCTCTTTATCAAGATCGGCAAGCATTTTATGCGTTAGCTTCTGCATTTTCATTTCTGTATAACGCATGGCTGCTGGCGGGTCACCATCCATTGACCCAAAATTACCTTGACCATTGACCAGCATATAACGCAAGCTAAAATCTTGTGCCATACGCACAATGGCATCATAGACGGCAGTATCGCCATGTGGATGATATTTACCAATCACATCACCGACCACACGCGCCGATTTGAGGTATTTTTTATTATAATCATTTCCAAGCTCATGCATGGCATATAAAATACGGCGGTGAACAGGCTTAAGTCCATCACGCACATCAGGTAGCGCGCGAGAAACGATGACACTCATCGCATAATCCAAATACGAACGCTTTAATTCTTCGACAATGCCAATTGGACTGACCGAATCACTCATAAATAATCCTTGCTACAAACGATTAATTTACACGGTTATGGTAAATATCTCATCACCAAACCCATGCACAAATACCTTAAAAATAAGGCAATATTTTAGCACAAAATGCCCAAAAAATGTAGGTAATCACGGATTTTATTTGGGTGGTCAAATCAAGACCAGCCAATCCATATCCCAAATCTAATCACCAATTAAACCGTGTTACGCTTAATCACACATCAGATAGCCATCTTGGATGAAGATTTGGTTATTTGGATTTTTTATTGGGGCGAATGACGCTGTTGAGCATCTGTTCATGTGTGATGATCGTGGCTTGGTTTGGTGTGCGTAGCTGCGGCTGATGGTTATGCTTATAGGCGGTAATCGCCATACAAGCGGCGACCTGTTTTGGCTCAAGCGCGCGTTTGTTTTTATTGAGTGTAGATAATACACCATTGAGTGCTTGGCTGCCGAGGCTTTTTAGGCTCAGGCGGTGCTTGGGTAAGGTTAAGCGATACAAACGAAAAATTGCCAATGTATCAAAGCTGAGCGTGCGTAAATCATATTCTACATCTGCCTTGGCAGTTAGCTCATCATCATGATTGGGGGTATCAGCACCTTCTTTGGATAAAAAATAAAACTGTTGCACGCCCTTTTGTTTGCACGCTTTGGCAAATTCTAAATTATACAGGACATTGACTTGATAAAATTCATCATGACTTGGTACTTGCTGTTTTGAGACACCAAGACAACTAAAAGCATCTGTATCAGCACCAATCGCCACCGTCTCAATGGTCGATGCAAGTGCCCGAAAATCCGCCACATGATACACCTGCATATTTGCACTCATGGCACGCGGCTGAGTACGCGTGATGAGTATCACCGACTCATAGATCAGTGCAAGCTCTTGTGCCAGTGCCTCGCCCACTCGACTCGAACCACCGATTAAGATTGCTTTGGTTTTCATCAATTTTCACTCACGCTAAATAATACATAAATTATCTTCAAGCAATCAAGCGATTGCACCAAGTGCTGATTTTACATTTCTTGTTCTAGATTATTCTAGCACAAAATCCATCAAAAAAATCAAGCACCAAGTCCGTCAGTCAATCGACTAAGAAAATTTTTATTTGCATATTGTGAGATTGCCAAGATTTTGGTATCATAGACGGCATATTGTCCAAGCGGTGTGTCTTCCTCAAACACATTGCCCCACTTTTTATAATTTAGCATTTTACTTTTTAAGGATTTACCCTATGGCAAACTCTGCACAAGCTCGTAAACGCGCTCGTCAAAATACTAAGCGTCGTCAGCACAACGCATCTCAACGCTCTATGGTGCGTACCTACATCAAACGCGTCAATTCTGCAATTGAAGCAAAATCTTATGAGCTTGCAACCGAAGCCTATAACAAAGCTGTACCAGTCATTGACCGTATGGCTGATAAAGGCATTATCCATAAAAACAAAGCCGCTCGCCACAAGAGCCGCTTGAATGCCGCAATTAAAGCTTTAAAAGGCTAGGCTAATATTAAAAGGCTAATAGTTGCTCAGCATCATAGAGCTCAAGTCATCTTGGGCTCTTTTTATATCTAAAATGATAGATTAGCCAAATCTCATTTATTAATGCATGATTTTGCAATAAAATGGCGACACAAACCTAAATTCTTGTTACAATATTCTAATCAATAAATAGTATGGGCGTTTGATGAGTATTAAAGTTTTGGTCGTAGATGACCATGATTTGGTAAGAATGGGCATCACTCGGATGCTTGATGACGATCCAAATATTGAAGTTATCGGTGAAGCGATTGATGGCGACAGTGCGGTGATACAGGTGCGTGCCATAAGTCCTGATGTTGTTTTGTTGGATGTCAATATGCCAAATATCAATGGTGTAGAAGCCACTCGACGCATTAAACAGTTTAATCCAAACATCAAGGTACTTGCTGTTTCAAGTTTGACAGCTCAGCCATATCCTTCCATGCTTTTAAAAGCGGGTGTCAATGGCTATATTACCAAAGGCACGCCGCTTGATGAGATGATTCGTGCCATCAAAAAAGTACACGCAGGATCGCGTTATTTTAGTCATGATGTTGCCGAGCAGCTTGCCGAAACTGTACTTGGTGAACAAAAAGAGTCGCCCTTTGATGCCTTATCTGAGCGTGAAAAACAGGTTGCCATGATGGTTGTTAACTGTCAAAGTACACAGCAAATTGCCGATCAGCTATTTGTAAGCGCCAAAACAGTCAATACTTATCGCTATCGGATTTTTGATAAACTGGGCATTGATAGCGATGTCAAACTCACGCACCTTGCCATCAGGCATGGGCTGGTACAGACTCACTGATAAAATTAGCCATCAAAAGCGTCACTTGATAATCTTATGATGGCGATTTTGGTTGTCTTAAATCAACTTTGGTTTGTTTTTACTCGCTCCATCAAATCTAGGCTCAAACGCAACCATTCATCGTCTTGTGAATCGTTAGAAGGTGGTTTAAAACTCACATCAGGCACCACACCGATTTTATCGATTTTTTTGCCATTGGGCGTTAGATAATGTGCGGTAGTTATCTTAATCCCTTGATGATTTCCCAAAGCGATGACCGACTGCACCGAACCCTTACCGTAGCTCGCCTCACCCACGATCATTGCCCGCCCATGGGTTTGCAATGCACTTGCCAGTACTTCAGCTGCTGATGCCGAATAGCGGTTTTGTAAAATAATCACTGGCATGGATTCTAGTACGGGTGAACCATGCGTTTCTATCACCCTTTCTATGCCACTTCGGTTTTGGACTTGGGTAACGACTTGCTTTCGCATAAATAAAGAGGCCACCTCAGCGGCTGAATCAAGCACGCCGCCAGGATTGTTTCGTAAATCAATCACCACACCCCGAACCTGCCCTTCTATTAAGGCAAGACGATCAATTATATCTTGTCTGGTATTATTTTGAAAGACGGGAAGTTTGATGACAGCAATGCCATTTTGAACAAAAACTTCAATGCTACTCTTTTGAGCTTGGTTACGAATGACATTGACGGATTGCTTGGATCGACCTGCTCTTGAATAAGTGATATCAACGCTTGAGCCTGCGATACCACTTAAAAGCTGAATGATGTCATTTTCGGTTTGGGATTGGTTAAGTTTAATATCACCAATCTGGTGTAGATAATCACCAACATTAATGCCTGCACTTTTGGCAGGGCTATCGGCAATCACTTCAGTCACCACCCAATGTGCATCTTGGCTCCTCCAAACTGCCTTTAGACCCACGCCTGCCACATTACCTGTGGTAAATGAGCTAAGATTGGCAAAGGCAGTCGCATCAAGAAACTCAGCATTGCGATCCACACGATTTAGCATCCCATGAATGGCATGATAAAACAACATCTCATCATCTACAGGCTCAATGTATTCACGACGCATCAAATCAACCACTTGTACAAAAGTTTTGAGCGTGGTGGGACTGATGGTATTCAAAGGCACTCGCCCAGAGTGCAAACCGTCAATACCATACAAATGATTTGGTGCTACATCCAAAGCAGGCGTATCTATTATCAGATCGTCTACATCTGCTTGATCATCAAAAGCCTGTGGATTGGCAAATGCACTCATATAGCCCATCGCACCAATCAATAAAGCCGTTATTACTGCCGAAAATCGCATACCAAACCTTCTTTGTTTAATCACTCAAAAAACCAATAAACTCTCTCCAGTCATCTGACTTGGCTTATCTAACCCCATCAGATCCAACAGTGTTGGTGACACATCGCACAGCTTGCCGCCACGACGCACAGTCGCTTTTTTATCACCAATATAGATAAAAGGTACAAGTTCTGTGGTATGCTGCGTGTGTACCTGACCACTTTGGTAGTCTTGCATCTGCTCACAGTTACCATGATCAGCGGTGATTAATAAATGGCCGCCAGCGGCACGAATATGCTTGACCACCTCGCCTATGCACTGATCCACTGCTTCCACTGCCTTAACTGCCGCATCAAATACCCCCGAATGCCCCACCATATCGCCATTGGCATAATTGACAATTAATACATCATATTTGCCCGAGTCAATCGCATCATTTAATTTTTCGGTAACCTCAAAAGCACTCATTTCAGGTTTTAGGTCGTATGTTTTAACATCAGGACTATTAATCAAAATGCGATCTTCGCCATTGTACAGCGCTTCACGACCACCGCTAAAGAAAAAGGTTACATGTGCGTATTTTTCGGTTTCGGCAATTCTAAGTTGGGTTTTACCCAAATTTTGCAAATATTCGCCCAGCGTATTTGTCAGACTTGTTGGATGATAGGCAATGTCAGTTTTTGGATTATTTTCAAGCTCATCTGAGTATTTGGTGAGCATAACAAATGCCGATAACTCAGGCACAATATGACGATTAAAGCCATCAAAATTTGTATCCACAAAAGCCAAGCTGATTTCTCGTGCACGGTCAGCACGGAAATTCATAAAAATCACGCCATCATTATCACCAATCACGCCATCATCTTCAATGAAAGTTGCAGCGATAAATTCATCCGTCTCCCCTGCAGCATATGCTTGCTTGATTGCATCTAGAGCATTATCTGCTGTTCTGACCGATTTGCCTTCGGTTAATAGCTGGTAGCAAGATTCCACACGATCCCAACGCTTATCACGATCCATGGCATAAAATCGACCGATGATGCTGGCAATTTTAACATTACCTTCAAATTCTTGATTAATCTGAGTAAAATAATCTTCAATATCAGTCACATAGCCTTTGGCAGACTGTGGTGGTGTATCACGGCCATCCAAAAACGCATGCACAAACACTTGCATAGCGCCTTGAGATAACGCAAGCTTAGCTGCCGCCTTAATATGATCAATGTGTGCATGCACCCCGCCATCAGACAACAGTCCTAAAATATGCACCGCGCCTTTATTATTCAGTGTGGCTTGAATGGCATCTATCAATGCTGAATTATTAAAAAATTCTCCTGAGGCAATCTCATTCATAATTCGGGTTGAATCTTGAAATAAAATACGCCCAGCACCCAAATTCATATGCCCCACTTCAGAATTACCAAACTGGCCTTCTGGCAATCCAACATCCATACCAGAACCAGAAATCAGCCCATTGGGATAGCTGGCAAATAAAGCATCTAAGTTTGGTGTATTGGCTACGGCAACGGCATTATCTTTGGTCTCTTCACGATGGCCAATACCATCCAAAATCATCAATACATGGGGAATTTTTTTCTGATTTGACATCGCACGCTCCAAATAAACTGATAAAAATACCCCTTATTGTAGCATAATTTTTGGTAAATCATCCTTGCCTGCTAAGAAATAAAATTCATCATCCTGCTGCATCTGTGCTTGCAAATTCTCATAGAGTTTTATAAAATACCGACCAGTTGGTTTCATTTAGTTTTACCGTTATTTATCCCAATTTTATTTATCCCAATTAACGATAAGTTTTATTAAATATTTTTTAATTTTGAATGGTTTATCATATGAATGACAATTTATCTATTGGTGAAAACAATCTACACGCTGGCACATCAGGTACAAAGCGAAAAAATAAACCAGAGGAGCTTAAACATGGGTTGATCATGGCGGCCAAGCACTTGATGGTCAGTGATGGTGTGGCGAATTTATCCATGCAAAAAGTTGCGGACACTGCAGGTACCAGTAAAGGCGGACTATTTCATCATTTTAAAAATAAAGAAGAGCTGTTAAATGCCGTGGTGGGTCTTTATATCGCTCAGCTAAATACTGCAATTTTATCCATCACTGATGAATTGGGTGCTATTCAAGGTCGATTTACCAAAGCGTATTTGCAAGTGATTTTTCAAGATTCTAAGATTGGTATGAACAGCAACTGGTCTGGGCTACTAACAGCCATTCATGCTGATGCTAATATGTTTGAGGTGTGGCAAAACTGGATGGCTCAAAAACAAAAGCAGTTCGCCGCCACCGATAGTCATCCACAGTATCAAGTGGTACGCTACGCCATCGAAGGTGCTCAGCTTGACACCGAACTAAAATCCAACCAAGCCAAACAACATGAGATTTATGAGACCTTAGCCAGTCTGATTTAGCCTAAAACCCACCCCAAAATTAGCAATCTAACTTTGAGGTGGGTTTTAATTTTTGACAGAGTTTTTGGGTGCTTAGTATCAAATGGCATAGCCCAATGCATAAAATGCGACAAGCACGACAGCAATAATCACGGTACCAAGATTAAGCTTGTTAAATTCACCAGAAATTAGTCGTCCAAGCACCAATGTACCAAAACCAAGCATAATTCCTGTGACAATATTGGCAGTCAAAACAATAAATACAGCACAAATTAAACCGCTCATTGCTCCGACAAAATCTTCAAAATCAAGTCTTGAGACATTGCTTAGCATCAAAAGACCGACATACATGAGTGCAGGTGCGGTAGCATAGCTTGGTACCAAAAATGCCAATGGCTGAAAAAATAGCATCAATAAAAATAGCACGCCAACCACAATCGCTGTCAAGCCTGTCTTACCGCCTACTGCCGTACCGGCAGCAGATTCGATATACACCGCAGCAGGTGCTGTCCCAAAAATACCCGAAAACAGGCTACTGACTGAATCTGATGTCAAAGCACGACCGCCATTGATGATTTGACCATCTTTGTCCAGTAGATTTGCCTGACCTGCCACGGCACGAATGGTACCTGTTGCATCAAAAATTGCTGTCATAACTAAGGCAAACACCACCGGTAAAATCGCTGTATTTAGCGCACCCATGACATCCATTTGCATAAATAAAGAGTCTGAACCAAAGCTTGGTACTTTTAAAATGGCACCATCTGACTTCACTGCAGGATCAAAAAGTAGCCCAATCATCGTAATGGTAATAATCACCCATAAGATACTGCCCTTAATGCGTAATCGCTCAAGACCAATAATCGCCGCCAGCCCCACTAAAGATAAAATCACAGGCAACGACATAAACTCACCCATTGTCACAGGTAAACCTGCATCATTTTTGATGACTAAACCCACACCATTGGCAGCAATCAGCAGTAAAAACAGTCCGATGCCGATGCCTGCACCGTGTGCAATCGATGCAGGCAAGTTGCGTAAAATCCACGCACGAACACCAGTCACCGAGATTAAGGTAAAAACCACGCCCATTAAAAAAATTGCACCCAGTGCCACAGGAATGCTCACACCTTGCCCAAGCACTAAGCTAAAAGCGGTGAATGCCGTCAAAGAAATCGCACAGCCAATCGCCATCGGTACATTTGCCCAAAGTCCAATTAATATTGAACCAAGGCCTGCCACCAAGCATGTTGCAACAAAAACGGATTCAGCAGGAAATCCAGCTGCTGATAACATATTTGGCACAACGATGATCGAATACACCATCGCCAAAAAAGTCGTCAAGCCAGCAATGATTTCTTGACGCACGGATGAGCCACGCTCATTAATTTTTAAATAGGATGATAAAGTCATATTCTATCCAGATAATAATCGCTAAAGCCTTAATTCAAAAGCGGTAAGCCAAATGGCAAGGCAATTTGGTTATTCATAAAATAAAAACGCATAATTCTACCGCAAAGTCATTATGATGCCAAACAAAAATTTGCAAATTGATGTATTTTAGAAAGAATTGATGCTTACTAAGCAATTATGATGAATAAAAATGTTCTTTCATGGGTAAATTTTGCTAAAATATACATCGTTTAACTGTTATGATTAAAATGACAACGAGATACCTAATGCTACAAAATTCTAACGAAACCATCACGCTGCCAAGTTTTGAGTTAACCATGGTGGCAGCCGATACCCAAGAAGCCACTGCTGTGCAGCTCAATCAACTGCTTAATCAAAGTCATCAGGGCTTGATTTTGTATTTTTACCCCAAAGACAACACGCAAGGCTGTTCCATTCAGGCGGTGGATTTTAGTCATCATAAAGCCAAGCTTGAATCATTGGGATTTTATATCCTTGGCGTCTCTCGAGATGGTATCAAATCTCATCAAAATTTTATCAATAAAAAAGCCTTATCAATTGATTTAATTAGTGATACCGATGAAAAACTTTGCCAATATTACGATGTCATCAAAGAAAAAAAGATGTATGGCAAAACCCATCTTGGCGTGGTACGCTCTACATTTGTGTACAATAAAAATGGCGAGATGATTGGTAGTTTTCGGGATGTCAAAGCCAAAGAGCATGTTGAGAAAATTTTAGATTTTCTTGAAAATAAAACCAATTGACCCATCAGATAATAAGTTATGAAAGTTCTTCAACTGTCATCCTCGCTTAGGCATGATGAGTCCGAGCGTGGCATTTATCCCATCTCCCATGCGCTCATCAAAGCTGGTCATGAGTCTATCATCATCGGCAGTGCTCCAAGCGATAGCAAGCTTGTTGTGCGTCTTGTACGTGATGGGGCAATATATTACCGCCTACCTATGCCCAAAAAAAGCTGGTGGGCATTGATACACACACTTAAGCTTCGTCAAATCATTGAACAGCATCAGCCCGATATCATTCACATACATTCTCGTACGCCTGCTTGGGTGTTATATTGGGCAATGCATTCCTTTCCAAATGACAAGCGCCCCAAAATTATTTCAAGTTTATACGGATTTTATCCTGTCAATTCTTATTCAAAAGCACTGTTTCATGTTGATTTGCTGATCAGTGCATCTAAAAGTATTGATAAACATTTTAATAAAATTTTTGAAAAAGTAAAATCAGAAAAAATTGATAAATCCATCAAGTTGCCTGATATCATTTGTGTGCCGCGTGGGGTGGATGTTCGAAAATATCCCTATCGCCATCACTCATCTGTGCATTGGCTACATCAAACCTTTACCCAATTTCCTGAGCTTGAACACAAAAAATGGTTGGTTTTTCCAACACCGATCGGTCCTGAATATGGTCAAGAATGGCTCATTGATATTTTAGGAAATCTACAAGAAAAATTTCCAAAAATTCACGCAATTATCATGGATGATGACCCCACAGCACGCATTCATCAGTGTGTTTTTTATGAAGATTTTGTCCAACGCCTGCATACTTTGGGCTTACAAGATCGGGTCTCTTTTATCGGCAAAAATCCACCTGATATGCGTGAATGGTTGTCATCAGCTAATATCGTATTATCGCTTGCCAATCACCCCGAAAGTATTGGCATGACAGCACTTCAAGCCATTCATTTAGGAACACCAGTGATTGGTTGGGCAAAAGGTGCCTTTGCAGATATCCTAGGAGACTTATACCCCCAAGGGTTGGTCAAAGAACAGACTGCGATCATGCTGTGTAAAAGTGTTAAGTTTTTATTATCAAACCCCATTCCGCCTGCCATGACGCATGCTTATGAGATTGATGATATGGTTGATAATACAATTCAAGTTTATCAAGACTTAGTCAAGCAAAGCACAGAGTGATAAATTAAACTTGACCCTCACCCTCGATTTTGATGACCTGAACCTCACCCATCTGTTGCCACAGCTGGTGGGTGCAAATTAATAACAAGCCAATATCACCAGATTTTTGGGCATCAATTAGACTCAACCATACATTGTGGCGTGTATCTGGATCCAAGCCTGCAAAAGGCTCATCTAGCATCATGACCGCTTTTGGGGATAGCAACAGTCGAGCCAAGGCGATACGCCGTGCTTGCCCACCAGACACAGCCATACCATATTCTCCGAGCCGAGTTGCCAGACCTTTTGGTTGATTATTTAGCCAAGTTAATAAATTTACTTTTTTAAGAGCTGTTATAAGCTCATCATCGGTTGCGTTTGGTTTACCCAAACGAAGATTATCTGCCAGCGTTTGATCAAAAATATCAACTGTTTGCCCCAAAAATCCCAGTGATTGGTCAAAATCAACTGACTGCCACGGATATTTTTTGGTGTCGGTACATAACCAAATCTCACCCGAGGTCAAATCATGCTCTTGGGCAAGTGTATGCAGTAAAGTGGATTTACCAGCACCTGAAGGACCTATAATCAAGCAAGGCTTATCAGAGCGAATCTTGGCATGGTGAATATGAGCACTGATGATGGCATTTGGCGCCCTAACAATGGCATTATTAAGCCATAAAGTCAAAGCATCCTGCTGATTGGTAATCTGATTAAAATTGATTTTGGGAGCAACGTTTTGGCCAACAAGCATCTCGTTGAGGCGCTGCTTGGCTACCTGACTACGCCCCAAAGCCAATGGCTCAGCAATCAAGTTTTGGATAAACTCACCCAAGCCCATCAATCCTAAAAATACTGCCAGTGCGACCGCCGAACTCATCATCGGATAATCATTTAATGTCTCAATGGTAAAAGCAACACTATCTGTCTGTCTAAAAAATCTCCCTACACCCCAAAGCATAAGTGTCGCCGCCAGTGCCAGTGCCACTTGCACCCCCAACATGCCCATTCTGCGTAAACGATGTGATGACAGTGTTATTTTGGTTTGCTGAGCATCCAAATCACTCAGCTGATGTATGTACGCATCCCAGCGATGCCAAATCAGCAAGGATGTCAGTGCTGGCAAGGTATCCAGCAGTTTTGATTTGCGAGTTTCAAGTATAGTACTCTCGTCATACGCCAAATGAATGCCACGATATACCACAAAAGCAGCAATCAAAATCGCCAAGCCGATCGGCACTAGCCCAAACCATGCTTTGGGTAATAGCAACAGCGTAACACCAGCCACCAAAATCACCGCACCGATTGCCATAATCCAAGGTGATATCAAGCGTAAAACAAATTCATCTAAAACATCAATGTCTTTGACAAGGCGATGCATTTTTTGGCTGCTAGACTGTCTTTGCAGGTTTCGGGCATTAAAATCCAAACTTGCCCAATCGGCAAAAAATCGTACACGCAAATCTTTTAACAGCCCAAAGACAGCATGATGCGATACCATCAAGTCACCATAGCGAGATAGCGTGCGTGCAATGGCAAAGGTGCGTATAATGGCCGCTGGCATCATATAATTAAATGTATGAGTACCTACCGCAACTAGGCCTGCCACTGCTGACATGGTCACAAACCACCCTGACACCATCGATAATCCTAAGACTGACCAAACAGTCACAAGCCCTAGAAGCCAAGCCAAGATCCATACCCAAACTTGGGTACTGATGAGTTCACGAAGCTTAAATGGTTTATTTGATTTCATCATAAACCCCCAAATGATGGATATCATCAAAGGCGATATCAACACTTTGATCATGGGTAATCCAAATGACCGTCCGATGCACTGATAAGCGTTTTAATAAATCTTTGATCATAAAGGCAGTCTCACTGTCTAGATGTTCTGTTGGTTCATCAAGCAGCCACACCTTAGCATCTTGAAGCAAAAGCTGCGCAATGGCAAGGCGATGTGCCTGACCACCTGACAGCCCACCACCCCGCTCACCAAGCATGGTATCCATCTGCTCGGGCAAATCACGGATCAAAGACCACAGTCCAACAGCATCTAGTACATCAATCAGCTCATCATCGGTCGCATCAGATTTTGCCAATGTCAGATTATCACGAATACTGATGGGCAGCAGTGCTGGCATTTGTGCCAAATAGCCAAACTGATGTCTAAGATACGCCATATCCAGCGTATCGTAGCGATAGTGTCCTTGATCATCATACACCTCAACCACGCCAGTATATTGCCCAAATCCCAATAAAATCTGTAAAAGTGTCGATTTGCCTGTGCCACTTTCCCCTTTTAATAATGTTGATTTACCTGCCACAAAATGCAGCGTCGTCGGCGTTAACCTGACTCGCCCATCATCACCAAAGGCAGCCACTTGCCTTAAACAAAATCCCACTTTTCCCATCAAATCCACCTGATGTAGCTCGGTTTTGCTATGTTTAAAATCAAGTATGCCAACCATCTCCTTGGCAGCACCGACGGCTTGACCTTTGACATGATACTCAGCACCCAAGCGGCGTAGTGGTGCATAAAATTCAGGCACCAATAATAAAATCATCAAAGCTGAGCTATAAGTTGTTATGACAACACCAGATTGCCAAGGTAAAATTCCAATCAGCCCAAAACCCAAATAAACAGCCACAAGTGCAATGGATAATGCCGATAAAAATTCAAGCACCGCACTATTTAAAAAAGCAATGCGTAGCACTGCCATGGTTTTTTTACGGTAATTGTCGCTACTGACATCAATATCTTTAACAGCGATATCAACCACGCCCAGACGAGATAGTGTATTCACCCCTCGTATCCAATCAAAAAATCGACCGCCAAGCTGTGCCATCGCATCCATCTGCTCACGGCTTTTGCGTGCAGTTGCTACACCAATCATCGCCATAAAAATCGGTACCAGTGGTGCCGTCGCCAGTAATATCATTGCAGCAGTTTTATTTAAAAAACTAATACAAACTGCCAATAAAATTGGTGTACTAACGGCAGTTTTTTTCTGAATTTCAAAGCGAGCATAACCGATGAGATGCTCAGGTTCATCAATGATTTTGCTTGCCAGTGCACCATCAGAGCCAAAAAAGCGTCTGGCAGGACCCATGTCACCCAGTTTAACCAATAGCCGCTGACGCACATCACTGGCTGCTTGCACACCGATGCGTGTGAGTAGTGCATCTTTGGCATAACCAATCAATGCGCGTAATAACATCACGCCAAATAAAGCCATCACATAAACAGCCAAAGCCTCGATCGCCATCACTTGATGCTGGGATAATTCAGGAATAAATGGCAAAAGCCAGCCATCAAAAATCATCACCAAAATCCAAGCTTGTACCATGAATAATAGCAAGCTAATGACATCGCACAGCCATGCTAAAGTCAGCTGCTTTTTTGCAGGACGAAAAACAGAATTTAAAAAATTATTAGCCACGATATCAGCTTGTGAACGCCGAGGTTTTTTGGGCTTTTTAAGACGGGCTTGCGTGGTGGTCATGATGAATGGCGTATGATAATGGACAAATAAGCTATTATCGCTAAATTATGGCTTTTTTTCAACCAAAAACACCGCCAAATCGCTGGCGGTGTTTGAGTATCAAAAGTTTATTTTGGGGCAACCATTTGTTCTGGACGCACAATCTCATCAAATTCAGCTTCAGTCAATAAGTTAAGCTGAATGGCAGTTTGTTTTAAAGATTGATTATTTTTAAAAGCGGTTTTAGCAACTTTGGCGGCATTTTCATAGCCAATATGGCGATTGAGTGCGGTGACCAACATCAAAGAATGATGTAAATAATGGTCAATTTTTTCGTAAATTGGTTCGATCCCTACCGCACAATGCTCATTAAAGCTATTGATCGCATCCGTTAGCAGACGAATCGACTGCAATAAGTTATATCCAATCACAGGCATATAAACATTTAATTCAAAATTACCAGAAGCCCCTGCCATAGAAATGGTCGTATCATTACCAAAGACTTGGGTGACCACCATGGTCATCGCCTCACACTGAGTTGGATTGACTTTACCAGGCATGATGGATGAACCAGGCTCATTTTCAGGAATGCTAAGCTCACCTAGACCGCAGCGTGGGCCTGAAGCCAGCCAACGCACATCATTGGCGATTTTATTCAGGCTTGCTGCCAGTGTTTTTAGTGCACCTGAAGCAAATACTTCGGCATCTCGTGCGGCCAAAGCCTCAAATTTATTGGGTGCTGTGATAAAATTCAGCTTGGTTAATTCTGCCAGAACTTTAGCGACTTTGACAGCATAATCAGGATGACTATTTAGCCCTGTGCCGACTGCTGTACCGCCCAATGGTAACTGATAAAGACCGCTTAAGGCCGCCTCAATACGCTCCAAAGCATAATCAAGCTGCATGACATAACCACTAAACTCTTGACCCAAAGTCAGCGGCGTGGCATCTTGTAAATGCGTGCGTCCGATTTTGATAATCTCATCAAAATCAGCTGATTTTTGTGCCAATGTTTGGCGTAAATTATTAATGGCTGGCAACAGTTTATTACTCATCTCTTGAGCAGCCGCCACCCGAATCGCCGTCGGAAAGCTGTCGTTAGTCGATTGGGCATGATTGACATGATCATTGGGGTGAATCGGCTGATAACTGCCTTTTGGTTTACCAGCAATTTCATTGGCACGATTGGCGATAACCTCATTAATATTCATATTAGACTGGGTGCCTGAGCCTGTTTGCCACACCACAAGCGGAAATTGATCATTAAGCTTACCTGCCAAAATCTCATCACAGGCTTGAACGATTAGCTGTGATTGTTCGTCAGTGATGCGGCCAAGTGTCGCATTAGTCATGGCGGCGGCTTTTTTAACAGTTGCCATCGCATGGATTAAAGGCTCTGGCAGTCTTTCTCCGCCAATACGGAAATTTTGGCGACTGCGTTCAGTTTGTGCCCCCCAATAAGCATCAGCAGGTACAGCAATCTCTCCCATGGTGTCTTTTTCGGTGCGTATTGTCATATTTTACTCCATTGATTTTTTGATAAAAGTCGCTTAAGATGAGTGATACGACCAGCGATGCAATTCTACTAACTGAATTGTACCACTTTATCTAAATGATGAGATGATTTAGCATATCATCAGTTTACCTAGGATTCAATAACAAATAATAATCATTACCAAATATAAACACAATGACCAAGAGCAACCACCAAACCAATTTATCCGCTGTCCATTTGCGTAAACACATGCGTATGCAAAGACGATCGCTTAGTCACTGTGAGCGTCAAAGATCCGCTTACCTAGCAACCAGATTTTTATATAAATTAATACCGCTATTACCCAAAAAAGCCAATATTGGTTTTTATTTGGATGGATTTTGTGAACTACCAACCGCCACCATTGCCCAATTTTGTCAAAAACTTGACTATCAAGCGTATTTACCCATCACCACGCCAAACAAACCCTTGACATTTGCCCCCATCATTCAACCACTGAATAAAACACCTCTTAAAAAGCATCGCCTAGGTATGCATGAACCCCGCTCAAAACTGATATTATCTGCCAATCACATGGATGCCATCATTTGCCCTTTGGTGATGGTTGATCTTGACGGTATACGCCTTGGTATGGGGGGCGGCTACTATGACCGCACATTTGCAAAAGCCAAAAACTGCCTAAAAATCGCTTGGTGTTATGATTTTCAAGTGGCAGATCGGCTACCCAAACAGCCTTGGGATATGTCGGTGGACATCATCATTACCGATCAAAGGCTAATTAGATTAAAATAATGCCAATTCATCATCTGTTAACCAAATAGCCAAAATAAAAAGAGATTAAATATGGCATGATTTAATCTCTTAATTGAATCAATTGAATCAGTTTCAAATACATCAGCTATAATGTGCTGGTTCTTCATCATACACATGTGCATGCCAAAAATTACTTTGGCGTTGTACAACACTTGCGATGGCAGCATGAATCATCGCTTGCCCAACCACTCTGGCATCAGCACCTAGCATATCTTGGACTTGCTCTGAAAAAGCAATACTCACCAAAGGCTCATCATGATCATGACCCACTTCTCGCAAAATCATCACCCCTGATGACTCTTCAATAAACTCAAGCAAAGTTTCTTGGACAAAACCATCTTTGGTCTTTTTTGATTTGCTGGGATGTTGCAACCGTGATACACGCTCTTTGGTACCCAAATCCTCTTGATCTTGCTGCTTACGCTGACGACGCTTGCGCTTGGGGCGATGCTCACCGTCAGATGCTTGTACCTGTGCGTTTAATCGCTGAGTGCGTGCCAGTTTTGATAATCTGGCTAAATCGACGCCTAATGTCCGCTCTACTTGCTGTGCAAGCTCCTCAACTGTCGCAGAATCCATAAACTGAGAAATGGCTGAAGCAAGTGCATCAATCAGCGTCTCATCACCACGCCCATTGATTTCCTGAAAAAACAGCTCATGTAAAATTGATAGTGTGTCCTCTTCATCAGAATCAGACGCATGATATACCAAATCATCAACAAATGATAGGCATTCTGCAATACTCATCGTTTGCCAATTTTCAATGGTTTGTGAAATTTGATTTGTCATTATGATTGCCATCTCATCATTATTTTAGTCTATCTTGGTATATGGCATCATTTTGGTGCTTTTCAAGTCATCGCCAGTAGCGTAGCTTTGCCAACATAAATAAAAGTGCAACAAACATACCCAAATAATAGACCATACGCACATCAAAGGTGCTATCACGCCACTTTAAAGGCAATGAGATCAATGCAGTTAAGGCAGGAATCACCACCAAAGCGACGAGCCAATTTTCAAGGACATGAAGCCATCCTTCCACACCGCCATATCTAAGCCCTGATAAACCCACCAGCAAACACGCCACAATAAGCAATAAAATCAAGCCTTTAGGGATATCTTTTGGCGTGATGATATCAGGAATTAGCTTGGAGAGCATCAGCTATACACTCCCATAATGGATAACATCGCAACAGTCGATAATAACCAACCAAAAGTCCAAGCATTTCTAGGGTGGATATTGGTTTTACCCAGTTTATTTAGTCCAGTTGCACCAAGCCAAGTCATCAGCGGAATGCCAATCACAAATACAGGCACAACGACAGCAGCATGACGCAATACCTCAGACATCTCATCACCAAACATCAATCGAAATCCATAGCCTGCCAAGCTTAATAGCAAACTTGCCAAACATAGCCCTATGGTAAAGCCCATCGGTACGACGCTGGCGGGTTTGTTGGGTTTTGGGGGGTTGTGATGCGTGGTTTGGGCTTGATGGTGCGGTATGGTCATGATCGATTTACCTTTGATAACTCATCACGCATGGCATCAATTACAGCCTTATAATTAGGCTGATTAAAAATCGCCGACCCTGCCACAAACATATCAGCACCCGCTTCACCAATGGTGCGAATATTTGCCACATTGACACCGCCATCAACTTCCAAGCGAATGTCTCGACCACTATCGTCAATCATTTGACGCACAGTTGCTAATTTATCCAATGTTGCATCAATAAACTTTTGACCACCAAAACCTGGATTGACACTCATCAGCAAAATTTGATCAACCTTATCCAATGTATGATCCAAATAATATAAAGGTGTTGCAGGATTAAAGACCAAACCACATTTGGCACCACCATCTTTAATCAGCTGAAGGCTTCTGTCTATATGCTCACTGGCTTCGGGATGAAAAGTGATGATGTCAGCCCCCGCCTTTAAAAACTGCTCAATCATACCATCAACTGGCTTAACCATCAAATGTACATCAATGGGTGCAGTGATGCCATAGTCTTTTAATGCTTGACAAATCATCGAACCAAAAGTTAGATTTGGTACATAATGGTTGTCCATCACATCAAAATGCACAACATCTGCACCAGCTTCAAGAACGCTTTCAATATCCGCTCCAAGCCGTGCAAAATCAGCAGACAAAATCGATGGGGCAATCAAAAAAGGCTGGGTCATAATCACTCTCAACAATTAAATGGTATGGTGTATCATACCAAAAATCGGATATTTGTACCAATGTTTGATGTCATTGGCACAATTTTGCTCACTACCAACTTAACTTTTTATGAAAGTTTTAAATCGTTGTTATTGTTCGCCGTCGCCTGCCATCATCATGATTTTTTCACTGATGGCAACGGTATTAAAGCCTGCATCCACAAATAAAATCTCGCCAGTAATACCGCTTGCCCAAGGTGATAACAAAAACAGTGCAGCATTACCCACTTCTTCTTGGCTGACATTACGCCCAAGTGGTGCGATTTTTTCGCTAACATCAAGCATACGGCGAAATGATTTAATACCACTGGCGGCCAGCGTGCGGATAGGGCCTGCACTGATGGCATTGACACGAATGCCCTCACCACCCAATGATGATGCCAAATAGCGTACCGAAGCTTCTAGGCTTGCTTTTGCCATGCCCATGACATTATAGTTTGGCAATACAGAAATACTGCCTTCATAAGTTAAAGTCAACAGTGAGCCTTGGCGTGCAGCAAGTAATTCACGCCCTGCTTTGGCAAGTGCGACAAAACTGTAGCTTGAGATATCATGGGCAATTTGACTGCCTTCACGAGTGGTTGCTTGGGTAAAATCGCCATCAAGCTGATCGGCAGGGGCAAAACCGATGGCATGCACAATGCCATCGATGCCTTTATCGTCACCTACGCCCCAATGTTTGGCGATTTCATCAAAACACACTTGAATCGACTCATCTGAGCCAACATCACACTCAATCACCGCCACCGCATCAAATGCTTCGGCAGCCATATCCACACGCTTTTTAATTTTATCATTCGGATAGGTTAAAATCAGCTGCGCCCCCTCACGATGCAAGCTTTCAGCGATCGCCCAAGCAATTGATAATTTACTGGCAATTCCAGTCACCACAAAACGCTGACCTTTTAGTAACATGACTTTATCCTTTTGATAGAAATTTTTGCCATTATAGCATAGAATTTTAAAATGTGGGATATAATTAGTACAAATGTAAACTTAATTTTAAACATCAACTCGTCCAAAGTGTTTGATAAACGCTCAAAAAGTGATGAAAAAATCAGTTTTTTGTTAAATCAATCGCTATTTTATGATAAGCTATGCATTTTTTTACTAGACGCTTAAAATATGTCAAATTCTGATACCGTAAACTTTATCCACGATTACGAAATCCTGTCTAAGCATTATGCCGAAATCATCTCCTCAGCAGGAGAAGATTTGACCCGTGATGGATTAATTGACACACCAATGCGGGCTGCCAAGGCGTTTGGTTATCTTACTCGTGGCTACCATCAGGATTTGGCAACCGTGGCTAATAATGCCGTCTTTGATTCTGATAATCCTGAGTTAGTTTTGGTACAAAATATTGAATTTTATTCGCTATGTGAGCATCATCTACTACCTTTTTATGGGGTTGCCCATGTTGGCTATCTGCCAGATGGCAAAGTATTAGGATTATCTAAAGTGGCACGCATCATTGATATGTATGCACGCCGTCTACAAATCCAAGAAAACTTAACCAAGCAAGTGGCCAGTGCTATCGAAGAGCTGACGGGTTGCCGTGGTGTTGCGGTTATTATGGATGCCTGTCATATGTGCATGATGATGCGTGGTGTTGGCAAACAACAATCCACCACACGCACCACCAGCATGTTGGGTGAGTTTACCACCAATCATGACGCACGCCGTGAATTTTTGGATGCTGTACCTCGCCGAATGCCCGCTTTTGGTTAATTGGTTTACTTGTGGTTAAATGATTTGGCAATAGCTCGCCATTTGATAACAATCATCGCCAAAATGATTAAAAAAGAAGCGATTTTGTTTGGTAAAATTTTAATAAAGCACTTCTTTTTTTGGATAAATTTGCTATGATAAATCAAATTTTTAGACTTTTTGAGTCATGACTCATCATTTTCGCTCTTTGTTTGTCATCAGTATACATACTGTCATGCTGGTATTACTTGTTGGCTGCAAAAATTTGCCCGATACGCCTCACTTACCAAAGAGTCTGGCATTGACCAAACAGGTTCAAGAGCGTCACCAAATGGTCAAACATGGTGGCAGTTCAGATGGTCTCATCTCAGCCATCAACGCCCAAAGCCATCATCACCCCAATCAATCTGGATATTATCCGATTACAACAGGTGCCAATGCGTTTGCTGCACGCAGTACGCTGACTGATGTGGCAAACCAATCCATTGATATTCAATACTACATTTGGCATAACGATGAAGCTGGTCAACTGATGCTTAAAGACCTGTGGGAAGCGGCTGATCGTGGTGTGATTGTTCGATTGCTGCTTGATGATTTTAATAGCTCACCTGAACTTGATCAGCTCCTACTACGTATCTCAAAGCATAAAAATATTGCTGTCAGATTAATCAATCCCATGCCTTATCGTGGCTTCCGTAGTCTAAACTATATGTTACATCCCATACGCACCAATCGGCGTATGCATAATAAAAGCATGACATTTGATAATAAAATCAGTGTCATAGGTGGTCGTAATATCGGTAATGAATATTTAAATAATGCACCTGTTAATCATTTTGCTGATTTGGATGTCATGTTAGTTGGTCATGTCGTTGGCAAAATTACCCAAAGCTTTGAGATTTATTGGGCTTCACCCCTATCCTTTGATATTGAAACACTTGTCAAACATGACAACAAAGATGACATCAGTGGCATCAAACCTGTGGTATTTGATGAACTTGAAAAAGTCAAAGACAGCTCAGATGCTGATCGTGAGCTACGCACTTATCGCCAAGCCATGCAAAATTCAACCATTGGGCAAGATTTACTCGCCCAGCAAGTACCATTTTTTTGGACAGAGATTGATTTGATAGCAGATAATGTTATCAAATTAAACGGTCACTCAGATCCTAATGAATTTTTGGTTTCACAGCTACAAACACAATTGGGTCAACCAAGCAAAAAACTCAGCATCATCTCTTCTTATTTTGTTCCTACCAAAGAAGGTATCGACACACTGATCACGCTTGCTAAAATGGGTGTTGAGGTGCGTATTTTGACCAATTCATTTGATGCCACCGATGTTGGTATTGTACATGCAGGTTACGCACATTGGCGAAAGCAACTACTGGCGGCAGGCGTGCATCTTTTTGAGATTAAATCTAGTGCTCAGAGTATCCAAGATAACGAAAATCGTTTTTGGCGTACACGCCAGCACAGCACCACAAGTCTACACGCCAAAGCCTTTGCGGTAGATGATGATCAAATATTTATTGGTTCATATAATGTCGACCCACGCTCAGCCAATATCAATACCGAGCTTGGTGTTCTTATCAAAGATAGTAAATTGGCAGGACAGCTACACAAAGCTTTGAGTAATAGCCAAGCCATCACCCATCAAGCCTATGAACTAAAACTTGACGCCAAAGGTAATATTAATTGGCATACCATCGAAAATGGTCAACCAGTCATTTTGCATCACGAACCACACATGAATCATAAAGATCGTATTATCATTTGGCTGGCTGGACTGATGCCTATCGATTGGCTACTTTGATATTAATCATCAAATATATACCATCTAAATGAAAGCTTGAACCAAATTGTATAAATAATACTAGTGTTTTGTATGTTTTATTTGTAGAATATCCATGAGCAATCAATGCTTTATGGATATTTAGTGTATCTGCTTTTGATAAGATCTTATGAAGCATCAGATTTGCAAGATATTATCGATACTTCGCACCATCAAACCGTATGTTTGATTGGTATTTCATGAGAAGATTATCATGCCAGCCAACCAATTACCCAGCCAGCACTATTTTAGTGCCATTCTCATTACAAGTCTCATCGCCAGCGTGGCTTTTTTTGACTTTGCTATTTTTATATATCTGTCTGATTTATTACGACAGATCTTTTTTGGTGGTACGGAGTATACTTGGCTTTCTCGCCTGCAGTTGTTTGGACTGTTTTCAGCAGGTTATATTGCCAGACCCTTGGGCGGTTTGATGATTGGCTACTATGGTGATACCAAAGGTCGCAGGCCTGCACTATTCATCAGTTTACTGGGCATAACAATATTCACTTTATTCATCGGGTTATTACCACAGTATAGTCAAATTGGCTTCATCGCCCCCATTATCTTTATCGTTGCTCGAGTTATCCAAAGTCTTACCATTGGTGGCATCATGCCAAGCGTTTGGGTGTATGTCACCGAACATCTACCAACACGCCATATTGGCGTAGGTTGTGGTGCAATCTTATCTGGCTGTGTACTGTCTTTGATTTTTTTAATTTTATTAATGAACTGGCTAGACGATACGCTAACTTGGGCACAGATGATGAGTTTTGGTTGGCGTATTCCGTTTATTTGTGGCGGTTTATTAAGCGTTATTTTAATCTTAATATCATACAAACACTTGCAAGAAACGCCCATTTTTTTAGAAGCACACTCTGAGCGGTCATTTCGCCCCAAACATGAGTCAATGCTTAGTAACATGAGTTTATCCACTTTGACCAACTCACAAATCAAGCAGCTTGATCATCTGCCAGCAATTGAGTTTCAGCTTTCTGAAGATACAAAAATGCCCGATCACAGCATAAGCCCAAGCTCAATGACATCACCACCCAAAATCAATGAGATAGATCAACGCACAGTCACAACAGCCATGCGACTGACCTCAAAACTAACCAGCTTTGCTAGGTCGTCAATCTCGTTTTTTCAAATCATTTGCAATAAAAATATGCTCATCAGTATTATTCCTGCCATAATGTTAATCAGTATTATGGTCAGTTTATTGATATTTACGCCAATTTTATTGGTAGATTTGATTGATGGTAGCTTTCGAATCTCTGAAACGGTTTTATGGTTTGGCAATGTGCTTGCAATTTTATTTATGGCAATTGGTTGCTTGATATTTGGCATTTTGGTGGATAGGCTTAATCCTGGTATTGTGCTAACTTTTGGTAGCCTATTCTTGGCGATGCAAGTGGCTTTGTTTTTTAATCATTTGCGTAATGGTGGTGAATATGGGTTGATATTTTTTGCCCTATTTGGATTTGCTTCAGGTATCATTGGTGCAATTCCTTCGGTTGTCGTGCGACTATTCCCTGCCAAGATTCGATTAACAAGCGTCAGTATCATTTATAATATCATCATCGCACTTATCGGCGGTTTGTTGCCGTTTGTTCTACATTCAGCCTCAGCTCATATCGCTTTTGCACCTATGATTTTCATCGTTTCATTATCGCTTTTAACAATGTTTATAAGCTTTTATATTTACTACATTCCTCGTACCGACCTTGATATGAATCGCTAAAAAACACCGCATGAGCCTAATCATGCGGTGTTTTATATTGATGTGTTGTATTTTAATTATTTTATTAAAATACAACAGTTTTATTAAAATACAACAGTGTCCACGCCTGTGCTGCCAGCTTTTAGCATTAGATCCGCTGACTGCGATGCAAATATACCATGGCAAACCACACCCACGATATTATTTAAGGTGAACTCCATCTTGGCAGCATCGGTAATATCAAGGTCATAGGTATCCAAAATGACATTGCCATAATCTGTCACAAACCCTTCACGATATACAGGATCGCCACCCATTGCCACCAATTCACGCGCCACATAAGAACGCGCTTGAGGCAAAACTTCAATTGCAACAGGGAATTTGCCCAGTGTATTGACGATTTTTGAGTCATCTACCATACAAATAAACCGATTTGAGGCGGCGGCAACGATTTTTTCTCGTGTCAATGCACCACCACCACCTTTAATCATATTGCCTTTAGCGTCAATCTCGTCAGCACCATCTATATATAAATCCAGCACACCCAATTGATTTAAATCATAAATCTCAATACCCAAGGCCTTTAATTTATCCTCGGTAACCTGTGAGCTGGCAACTGCACCCTTAAGACGCACTTTTGGTAAAAGCTCAATCAGGCAATTGACTGTACTGCCTGTACCAACACCTAAAATCATGCCATCTTCAATATGGCTTAAAGCAGCTTTGGCAGCAGATTTTTTTTGAGTAAGTTTTGGATCGGTTGCGGTCATGACTATTTCCAATAAAAATTTATCTAATTTTACGCCAAAGTTACCAAAAACTAAACCATTTTTTATCAATTTGCTGATTTTCACTCACTTTAAGCCACTCATTTTATATCAAATCTAAAATTAACATGGCTAATATCCAAAATATGGTGGATAATCACGAAAATTTTTTGTAAAAATGTTACAATGCCGATTTATTTTTACTTTGATGAATTTGGGGAATTGGATGCAGGGAATCATCACATTATTACTTATTTTAAGTCCAATGTTTGTTGGTTTTGCACTACCAACATCACAAAAGTTGGCCGCATTTGGTGGACAGGCTCTGACTTATCTGATTTATCTTATTTTGATTGTCATTGGTATTGAGCTTGGTTTGGTGGATGATTTGGTGCAAAAGGTTGGGGACATTATCAAATATTTGGTTGTGTTAATCACACTGACCATTGGCTTTGGAGCGATTAGCTTGGTTTTTTTTGATAAATTCACTCAAAAAAATCAGTTATCTAAACACACACTACCCAACCAAAAACCCAAAATCAGCCTAAGGGGCAGTTTGGCTCAGCTCATTTGTTTGGCAATTGGATTTATGGCTGCTAAATTTTTGCCAGCTGGATTTATACCACCTGAAAAGACGACCACGATTCTGCTAATGGTACTATTATTTTTGGTGGGTGTCAGCCTAAAAGGATCAGGGATTGGATTAAAGCAAGCCTTGGTCAATAAAACAGGTCTACAGGTCAGTGTCATATTTATTTTTTGTACCACCTTATCAGGCATCATTTTTGCAAGCATTTTTCATGAAGTCACGCTGATGCAGGGTTTGGCTTTGGCATCAGGTTATGGCTGGTATTCGCTATCAGGTACGATTATGACAGATGCTTATGGTGCGGTTTGGGGCAGCGTCGCCCTGCTTAATGACTTGGCTCGTGAAGTGATTGCCTTAATCTTTATCCCATGGGTCATGCGTTATTCGACATCTGTTGCTGTGAGTTTGGGTGGTGTAACCAGCCTTGACTTTACCCTACCAACCATCTTACAGGCGGGTGGTATACAGATTATGCCCATCGCCATCAGCTTTGGATTTATCGTTAATATTGTATCACCTGTGCTAATGGTGCTGTTTAGCTCATTTGGATGATTCATCAGGCACATTCAAAGCATTAAACCGAGTTACTTTAGCGATTGGCCCGCTCAATCAGCAGACGCATGACGGATGGTGACTTAGAAACTGCCTTGACAATCTCACTGCGTGCATGGCGTATCACAGAAATATTACTCAGTGCTGATGTATAAGCAAAATTAATCATAGAAAAGCTATGCATCATCAGCAAATTATGCCCTTTGACCGTGCGTTCATAATCGCTTAATAAGCGTGTGCTTAAGGGCATATTTTTGGCATGATACGCATCTACCAATGTCAGCAGTGCCTTCACATCAGATAAGCCCAGGTTAAGCCCCTGTCCTGCCAACGGATGCACCCCATGCACAGCATCACCCATCAGCACCATTGAGCCTTTATGATAGCGATTGGCGGCTTGTGCAGACAGTGGAAAACTTGCGACCGACTGTATCTTATGAATATCCCCAAGCACATAACCGCTTGCCAAAACCAGCCTATCGATTAGGCTATCAGGATTTTGATGGTAGTCACTCAAATATGTCTCTGCAATCTGCTTGGGCAATGTCCAAACAATCGACTGCCATCGGCATTGATCATCTTGATTGAGATTGGCAATGGGTAATAGTGCCAAAGTGCCTGTTGGCAACATCACTTGGCGTGCTGTGTTACCATGTGGCTGATCGGTTCGTATGGCACAGCAGATGGCTTTTTGGTGATAATTTAAGGTATCTACCCCCACCCCCATCTCACGGCGTACCAAAGACACACGGCCATCGGCACCAATCAATAGCTTAGCCTTCACCATCTTGGCTTGATTGTCAGCTTGATAGCGTATGCACACACCGTCAGGCATCTCATCAAAAGCCATGCCATGAGCCGCCAAGCTGATCTCATATTTTAAAGTTAAATTTTCATAAGCTTTTGCACGATGCCAAAGTGCTTCATCCAATACTGATGGCTCAACCATAGACCCAAGCATGATATTTTCAAAGGCGTGTTCATCTTGAAAAATCAATTCACCAAAATCATCTCTCGCCCATACATGCATTTGGTCATAATCGGCGCGTCTGGTGATACCCTCCCATACATCAGCACTTTTTAATAAATCGATACTGCTAAGATTGAGTGCATAGACTCTGGCATCTCGCTGAGCCAATCTCTGATCAAACGATGCCTTACTAGGGGTAGGCTTACTATCCAAAATAATGACCTGCTTGCCTCTTTTGGCAAGTAAAATGGCACAGACCATACCGACAACACCAGCACCGATAATGGCAATATCATATTGTTTTATTTGAGATTTTGGATAAGCCCATGAGCTTGGTGGATTGTCTGCTGGATGATTTTGAACGGTCATAATAATCAGATGCGGTAAAATATGGTTTATTTTACCGCATCTGCTTTTATTTTTCAGAGAAAATTTGACGCTGATAAGCTTGGGTTGTTAAATTCAACATTTATCCCAAATAAACCCCAAAGGTTCTACCTGCTTGGGGTTTATTTCAACGATAAACATCTGCCAACTGATAAGTCAGCAATTAGCAAATTAGCAGCGATAATATAAATCAAATTCAAGCGGATGCACCGCTTCATTTAATTTATGAACTTCTTGCATTTTTAGATCAATATAAGCATCAATCATATCTTTGCTAAACACATCACCTTTTAATAAAAAAGCATGATCTTGTTTTAGAGCTTTTAAGGCAGTTTCTAGATTTTCTGCCACGGTCGGAATCAATGCTTCTTCTTCTGGTGGCAAATCATACAAGTTTTTATCAGCTGCCTCGCCTGGGTCAATCTTATTTTCAATACCATCAATGCCTGCCATCAACAATGCCGCAAAACACAAATAAGGATTTGCTGCAGGATCTGGGAAACGGGCCTCAATACGCACCGCTTTTGGGCTAGAGACATGTGGAATGCGAATGGACGCCGAGCGGTTTGATGCTGAATACGCCAATTTAATCGGTGCCTCAAAATGTGGTACCAAACGCTTATAGCTATTGACGGTTGGGTTGGTGATGGCATTTAACGCACGAGCGTGTTTAATAATACCACCAATAAAATACAATGCCGTCATTGACAAGCCAGCGTACTCATCTCCAGAAAAAGTATTCACACCCTCTTTTGAGATGGAAATATGTACATGCATGCCAGAACCATTATCACCAACAATCGGTTTTGGCATAAAGGTTGCTGTTTTACCAAATTGATTAGCGACATTTTGCACCACATACTTAAATTGCTGAACCTCATCGGCCTTTTTAACCAAAGTATTAAAAGACACACCAATCTCAAGTTGACCCGATGCCACCTCATGATGATGCACCTCGACACGACCCTCGCCCATGATATCTTCAATACGATCACACATAACTGCACGCATGTCGTGATAATAATCCATGGGTGCAGTCACCGCATAGCCACCTTTTAAAGCTGGGCGTTGACCATTATTACCCCAAGCATACTCTTTATTTGACGACCAAGATGCCGCTTCGGAGCTTATGCTGTGCTGTGCCCCTGATTCATCAATTTGCCACTTCACATCATCAAAAACAAAAAATTCAGGCTCAGGGCCAAAATAAGCCGTATCGCCAATCCCTGTTGATTTAAGATAAGTTTCGGCACGGCGTGCAATTGAGCGGGGGTCTTTTTCATAACCTTGCATTGTCGCAGGCTCAATCACATCACAGCTAACCACGACAGTCGGTGATTCATAAAAGGGATCCAAATATGCTGTTTTGGCATCAGGGAGTAAAATCATATCCGAAGATTCAATTCCCTTCCAGCCTGCCACTGACGAGCCATCAAACATTTTACCATCTTCTAGCGTATCTTCGTCCACGGTCGATGCTGGAAAAGTTAAATGTAGCTCTTTGCCGTGCGTATCTGTAAAGCGAAAATCCACCCATTTCGCCCCTGATGATTCAATCAGGTCAAATAATTTGTTTGACATCGTACACTCCTGATTTTTTATTCAATTTTTAATTACGCTTGCTGATCTGATCAAGTATCAGCAATTAACCTAACAAGTATCATACGCTTTTTTTGGATAAAGGTAAAGGTGAAAACCCAACCAAACCCTTATTATTTATATAAAGAATAAATAACTATATATTTATAATTAATAAAAATATATAGATGGATATTTTAATTTTTTTATTTATAAGTATTTGATTATATTTATTTTATGTGTCTATTATAAAGTTATTGAATTTATGTAATATTAAATAAATTAAATAACTATTTTTATTATTTTTTTAGTAATAATAATATATGATGATATCATTAGTTTTTATTATGATATATTAGTACGCAGCATCACTGTGATTGTCATAAAAAAAATCGCACTCACAAGTGCGATCAGCGTCAAAAAGTATCAAAATTTTACGCAGTCAATCAGGCAGATTCATCTTGGTCGTGTCAGGATTTAGACCAAAATAAAATACGACTGTTGCCACCAAACTATTCACGCCAATAAACGCCCAATCCGGCCCATCATGATGTAATACAAATCGCCCAAGCAATACCGATACACCAAGCATAATCATAAAACATCCCAGCAAATAACCAATCATGATTGGGTGTGTGACACAAATGACCGCACCCGCCTGACGCTTGGGGTGTAATCGTTTAAGATTAATAAAAAAACCAATGGTATAAACAATGCCACCCATCAACAAATAACCTAAAAATCCCATACCATTTTTCCTTACCCTTTAGTACTTAAGCCCAAATTAGTGATTGGTTATGTTAAAACGCTTGTATTAAATTAATGCGTTTATCATCACAAGCGACTTGGTAGATGGTATTTACCGCACCCATTAAGGCAACAGCATAGCGACTATCAAGCATGGGATTGGTGTTCGTACTGGCATCATGCAGCTTAGCGATAACCAATAGCCCGTCAGGTCTTACGATAACCTGATCGGTGATATCATTGACTGATAAATTGATGGCATTGGTAGAAAAATACTTCCAGCCATCTTGTTTGGTGAGTACAAGCAGTGGCTCTGGTGTATCCCAAGCTTTGGCGGCATCGTTTGGTTCTTTCATTTGCATCTTGTAGCCGCCTTGTGCTTGACTGATCTTAATACTGGCAGGCGTATTTTTGTCAATGGTATAGCAGCCGATATAAAAGTCTTGTTTGGGATCTGTTGTTGCTGTCTTGGCTGATGTTGATACAGCAGGTTCATCACCACAAGCCACCAACATGACCATGATAAATACAACATTTGCAAAAAAGATGAGTTTCATTAAATTTTAATACCGTGATTAAATGATCATTCATGTTGCCATGATTGCTTGTCGCTATTGTACCTAGAAATTATATTTTTGGCTAGGTTTAAAATAACTGGAAAAGCAACTTAAAGTTAAGTAAAATAACTTCCCATTGTTCAATGTTTCATCTTCAACCCATTTTCTAAGCTTATTATCATGAATACAGCCAAGCGGTACCGATTATCTGTCGTGATGATTGTCAAAAACGAAGCTGACAATCTTAAGGTTTCTTTGCCTGCCATTGCCGATTGGGTAGATGAAATCATCATTTTAGACAGTGGCAGCACCGATGATGGTCAAAAAATTGCCCAAAGCCATGGGACAAAATGGCATGTCAATACCGATTGGCAAGGCTTTGGCAGGCAGCGACAGCTTGCCCAAGCTTATGCCACAGGCGACTGGATTTTGGCATTGGACGCTGATGAAGTGGTGACACCACAGCTCAAAAACAGCATTTTAAAGGTCATCAAAAACCCCCCTACCGATACGGTTTATGGCATCAAACGGCTTGATTTTGTCTTTGGGCATCAAATTGATAATGCCTTATGGGGGGTTAAGGCCCATTGGCGACTGTATCCCAAAAAGTTTCAATATGACAACAACCTAGTGCATGAATCTGTGATATTAAATGACGCAACAACCAAAAAATTAAGTGGTTTTTTACACCACCACACCGCCCCCACGCCGCTGTTTTGGCTAAATAAACGCTTAGATTATGCCAAAGCATGGGCAGATGACAGGCACGCTCAAGGCAAAAAGGGCAAGTTTTATAAAGTTGTGGTTAATCCTTTATGGGCATTTATTAAACAATACCTACTTGACGGTCGATTCTTACAAGGTCGTTATGGGCTGATTTATTCATTATTTTTTACCCAATATACATTTAATAAATATGCCTGTCTGTATGATTTAACCCACAACCAAGCCGAACACGCTTTTTTACATTCGGTGGCGATGGCACAAAACTTAAAACCCATTAATGTCTCACAAAAAAAATCCACGCTGTCATTGGTGATGATTTGTAAAAACGAAAGTAAACATCTAAAAGCATGTCTAGAGACGGTGCATGATATCGTTGATGAAATCATTGTGTTAGACAGTGGCAGTACTGATAACACACGCCAAATCGCCGAAATTTATGGGGCAAAATGGCATGTCAATACCGATTGGCAAGGTTTTGGCAAACAGCGACAGCTTGCCCAAGCTTATGCCACAGGCGATTATGTGCTTGCGCTTGATGCGGATGAACGCCTTGACCAACCCTTGCGACAAGCCATTACCGATGTACTCAAAAATCCTGTGCAAAACGATAAAGTATTTAGTGTGGCACGAGTTAATACCTTTTGTGGCATTGAGGTACAACCACGCTGGTGGTATGCCGACAAACTATCACGACTTTATGCACGCCAACATTTTCAATATTCTGATTTAAAAGTCCACGAATCACTCAATCAATATGGCAAGCCAAGCATGGTATTAGATGGTTATCTTAAACATTTAACCAACGACAATTTGCATCATTTTTTATTAAAAAATATCCGATATAGTGACGATTGGGCAAAAGATAAATTCACCCACAACAAAAACACATCACTCATCGCTGGTTTTTTTCGGGCGGTATTTTCTTTTATCCGAGAGTATGTCATTCGTGGCGACTTATTGGGTGGTGCTTATGGCTATATTCTTGCCATGGCATCGATGGGCTATACCCTAGATAAATATATCATGCTATGGTGGTTAAATAATAAGGATAAACCATGATACAAAATTTTGTCATCAGCATAAAAACTGCCACAAAAAGAAGAGAACATATCATGTGTGAATTTGGCAAACAAGGCATTGCCTTTGAGTTTTTTGATGCAGTAACACCCACTGATATTAGCAAGTACGCCCAAAAGCTTTCAATCCCAATCATCAACAACCAAAGACTCACCGATGGCGAAAAAGCCTGCTTTTTAAGCCATGTAGCACTATGGCAACAGATGATTGATGAAAACTTGGATTATATGGCAATTTTTGAGGACGATGTCTATTTGGGGAATGACTCTCAACAATTCTTACAAGAACTGACAATTTGGCTACAACAAAATGCCGTTGATGTCATTAAACTTGAAACTTGGGTGGAAAAAATACACATAAAAAAAGCCGTTACTGTTCTTAATCATCGACAGCTTTGCCCATTAAAAACTTTTCATACAGGCACTGCAGGTTATGTCATTTCTCAACAAGGTGCAAAAATAATACTTGATTATTTATCAACACTAGATGCTTTTGAATTTTTTCCAATTGACCATGTGATTTTTGATGCCGTCATTAGTAAGATGAGCGTCTTACAAGTCAATCCTGCCATGGTCATTCAAGCCCATTTAGTATCAGAAGATGACACATTTAAAAGTTTGATAGAAACTCAAAGAAAGCAAAATGTTAATCAGCATCGAAGACGCACTTTAGCTGATTATGGCAAAAAATACTATCGAAGCATTGGTAAGCGTACTTTTTTTCAAAGAATCGCTTTTCAGTAACCAAGCTTACTATCAGTAACCAGGTTTTCTTTAAATCAACCATCTTGCATCATCTGTCTTGCTTTAATATCAGGCTTTGCTTTTGGTTTGACTGCATTTAAAGTCTCACCTGCCAAAACTTTTTCATAACAGTCTAAATAAGCGTTTGACATAGACAAATGACTAAAATGTCTCTTAGCATGTTCATGGCACGCAAGGCGGTCAAATTGTGCCACATCTTTAAGGGCTTCACTTAAAACCGCATAACTGTCTGACAAAAGCCCCACTTCTTGGGTAACAATATCGGACATTGCCCCAAAAGGTGTGGCAAACACAGGACAGCCCAAATATAGGCTTTCAATGACTGCAAGCCCAAAAGGCTCATGCCACAACACAGGAAAGATTAATGCTTGTGAGTTGGCAATTAGCTCATTTTTCTTTACTCCGCCAACCATTCCATGAAAATGCAACCGTGAAGATAAATAACAATAGGGATTGCGACGGATATTAAAGCGATTGCCCCCCAAAATATGCAATGGTTTGTTTGCTTTTTTTGCAATGCGTACAGCACCTTGTAAGTTCTTAATACGCCAAGATGCTTTGGCTAAAAAATGGCAGTAATCTTTTGGCTTAAAATTTGGCTCGCCATAATCAGGCCAGTATAATCCATTATGCACATAACAAGTTGCGTGATTATTTTCGGCATGTTTAGAAGACAGATAAATGGTGTTGATTGGAAACTCTTTTTCAACTTCACTGTTACTGTGTTCTGTGCAAACAAAAGGTTTATGTAACTCACCTTCATAAGGAAAGTGAAAATGCACCATATCCGCCCAGTCATCAATTTGCTCATGTAATGGCTTTGACTTATCAAAAACCTGCACATAAGGTGCATGATTGGCATTGGCTTTGAGTAAAAAACGCACCTGATGCCCCAAGGCAGTTTGCCCTTGATACAATGCCCATAATACTCTTTCTGTGCCGCCATATTTGGTCGGTGGAATGGGCATGCGAGTGAGTAAAACATGTAATATTTTCATAAATGAGCAGTGCAATAAGCCTAAAATCGACAAATGATAATTTACATCATATATTAACAGAAATTTTTTAAAAAAACAATTCAATCATCTTGCAAACCATCATCACTTGGCTTTAAATAATAGCTCAACATTCAGTACAAAAACAGATATATTATTATGTCTTATCCCAACCAAAATTTACCGATAATTCATGCATTATGGATTGGTGATACACTCGGAAAACTCTCCGCTGCTTGTTTGTCTTCTTTTGTTCAACAAGGGCATCGGGTATGTTTACATGCCTACACACCCATCAGTGATGTGCCATCTGGTATTGATATATGCGATGCTAACTTAATTATTCCCAAAGAAAAAATCATCAAGCATAAAGCCACAGGCAGTTATGCGTTATTTTCTGATATTTTTCGTTATGAGCTATTAAATAAGACGGATCATGGCATCTATGTTGATTGTGATGTGTATTGCTTAAAACCCATAACCATGCCCAATCATGGTTATCTTTTAGGATATGAAGATGATACTAAAATCAACGGAGCAATATTGGCCCTGCCCAAAGAAAGTGAGTTATTACATGCCTTATTAAAATCAGCTTACGACCCCTATTTTGTACCACCATGGTATAAATCTAGAAAACAAAAAATACTTAAAATACGCAAACAATTTGGATTTTCAAGACATGTTGCAAACATGCCATGGGGTGTGATTGGGCCTGATGCCATCACATACTATGCCCAGCACTATCAGATAGCTCATTTTGCCCAAAGTATTGATGTTTTTTATCCCATCCATCATCACTGTATTGGGCATCTATTAAATTCTCGTTTATCTATCAAAGATATTATCACGCCTGACACATTGTGTATTCATCTATATCAAGAAAGACTAAGGCACCTTGACTTATCTTGCCTGCCCCAAAATTGCATTTTAGATAAGATCATCAATTCACACTAAAACAGACCAAATAACCGTCAAGACCTTAAACAAATAGTTAATCTTAAAAATACGCTTAAATTATCATTCATGATTTAAGCGTCAATCGTCTAATTTGTACAATTAGGTACAGTCACCTAATCATATCTATCAATCAATTTGCAGATAAAATTAGCCATTATACCTAAAAATATCCACTTATGATAAAATACCCCAATCAATATGTACCGATAATAAAAAGCCAAGTTAAAACGGTCAATAAATTTAACCAGTGTTTGGTAGATTTTAGTGGGTCAAAATTAGCCATCAGCTTGACCAATCCTACCCATTGATATTAGTATTTAAATTTATAATATTTAATTTATCTTATAAATCCAATTTGGAAAGCCAATGCTACACAACCTTACCTTTGGTCTGTTTTCTAAAAAAGACACCGCAAGTTTTATGCAACTGATGGTTTATGTTAAACCTTATAAAATGCGTATCGTGTTTGCTTTACTTGCTATTATTGGAGTAGCATTCACAGAAAGCTATTTAGCAGCATTTATTGCACCGCTTGTTAACCAAGGTTTTGTTTTACCTGACGGTACAGATATGCCCATGCTGATTGGCGATGGTATATTAGCACAACTTAAGTATTATGTAGATAGTTTTCAGCATGCCATTTGGGGTACCAAGCATAAAGTTTGGGTTGTTCCGCTATTTTTTATGAGTTTGGTCATTTTTCGTGGTATTTGTCGTTTTATCAGTGCTTATCTGATGGCATGGGTAGCCACGACTGCGATTGGTCATCTGCGACAAGATATGTTTGATAAAATGCTGTTATTGCCATCAGAGCAGTACCAAAGTATGTCATCGGGCGAAATGTTGATGAACATGGTACAAATGGTAGAAAATTCCATCAATCATGCCAGTGGCATTTTTATTGTTTTAACACGAGATACCTTAATTGTCATTGGGCTGGTTTGTGTACTATTTTATTTAAATTGGCAACTTGCCTTACTGATCATGGTCATGTTTCCAATTTTATCGGGGTTATCACGCTATTACCGTAATCGTCTAAAAGGTGTCATTAATAACGCCCAAAAAAGTATCGGTTCTTTAAATACCGTGATTAATGAAACCCATCAAGGTCATCGGGTCATTAAGCTGTTTGGTGGGCAACAACACTCAGCCAATAAATTTAATCAAGTCAATACGCTCATCGTTCAACTTGGCAAAAAAATCAGTCAAGCAGATGCTGCACGCTCTCCCATCAGTGAAGTTGTTGGCTCAACCGCTTTGGCAGTGGTGATATTTTTTGCCTTATGGCAAAGTCAGCAAGGTATGACGACCATTGGCGAATTCATGGCATTTATTGTGGCAATGATGCAAATGTTTGGTCCTATTAAAAATCTTGCTAATATCAGCATACCGATGCAGACAATGTTTCTGGCAGCCGATTCGGTGTGTGCTTTTTTGGATACCAAATCCGAGACCGACCAAGGTACAACCAAGCTTAGCAATGTCCAAGGTTATATTCATTTTAATCATATCAGCGTACAGTATGGTAATGAAACAACCAAAGCTTTGGATGATTTTAATCTTAATATCCGCCCTGGCGAAAAAATCGCTTTTGTTGGGCGATCAGGCTCTGGTAAGACAACTGCCATCAATCTACTACCACGCTTTATCAATCCTGTTGCTGGTGAGATTTTGTTGGATAATATTAATATTCAAGAAGTCAACCTTGCTAATCTAAGAAGCCAGTTTGCCTTAGTCTCTCAAGAGATTTTTTTGTTTGATGATACCTTATTTGAAAATGTGCGTTATTCACGCCCAGCTGCGACCGAAATGGAGGTGATGGCAGCTTTGCAGGCCGCCAATCTCAGCGAACTGGTTCATAAACACCCCAAAGGCATACATCAACCGATCGGTACTAATGGCAGTCTTTTATCAGGAGGTCAGCGTCAGCGGGTATCCATTGCACGCGCCATCTTAAAGGATGCGCCAATTTTGCTACTAGATGAGGCAACCAGCGCGCTTGATAATGAGTCTGAGCGTCTTGTACAGCAAGCACTTGAGCGTCTCATGACAGGACGCACCAGCATCATTGTGGCACACCGCTTAAGCACCATCGAACAAGCTGACCGTATCATCGTCATGGACGGTGGAAAAATCATCGAAGAAGGCTCACATACGGAGCTTTTGGCAAAAGGTGGATATTATGCCATGTTGCACAATACCTCAAATGCGATTTGTGGTCAATCGATTTGATGCATGCTTATTGTATGATTATCCTTGATTAATTATCTCTGCTCAAAAGAAATATTAGTATGCTAATCAATCAGTTGGATAAAAAGCACATGGCAAACTACAAGCTTGCCATGTGCTTTTTTTAATAGTATGGTTGGTATCATCATATGATGATGTTTCATGCTATTATAAATTACAATTTGGTAACTTCTTCAGCCTGTAGACCTTTATCGCCAGTTGTTACAACAAATTCTACCGCTTGACCTTCTTTTAGTGAGCGATAGCCTTCCCCTTGAATTGCACGAAAATGCACAAAAACATCTTCGCCAGTCTCACGCTGAATAAACCCAAACCCTTTGGCGTCATTAAACCACTTTACAACACCTTGTTCTTTAGACATAACAATTTTCCTTAAATGCTCAACAAACTGAGCTACTTCATTACCAAAAGAGGCTGATGGTTTCATCATATCATCAGCCTACCAAAAATCATGATTGATTTTGAAATTTCATCTTAACATTATTTTCATCAAGAACAAAGGCTTAATACAATAAAATTTTATAAATAGTGAACATTTATTTTTAAAATGATTAATTGTGTTAACTCAAAATCTTGTATTTAAACCATTTGCCAAAATTGCTTAAATTGGCTACAATAATTTTTTGGCAAATGCAGTTAACTTTATGACCATTCAAACCACCAAAAAAGTCGCTTTGATTAATGGACCTAATTTACATCTTTTGGGTATCCGAGAACCTGAAATTTATGGCTCAGTTACTCTGACAGATATCACCAATCGCTTAACATCTCAAGCGATATCACATGGAATTGAGCTAATCGCTTATCAATCAAATCACGAAGGTGCGATTGTCGATTTCATCGGTGAGTGTGGGCTTTTATCATCCGATCCTGTTGACGGTGTTATTATTAACCCTGGGGCTTATACACATACTTCTGTGGCGATTCGTGACGCTTTATCAGCCATGGATAAGCCATTTATCGAGGTGCATTTATCAAATATTCACTCGCGTGAACCTTTTCGTAGTCACTCTTATTTGTCTGATAAAGCAGTTGGTGTTATCTGCGGTTTAGGTGACATGGGTTATACGATGGCAATGGACTGGTTTATCAAGCATCTTAACTAGCTATTTGGTAAAATTTATGTTCAGGGTACTGATAAATTAACAGCCTAATGTAAAAATCAGGCTGTTAATGATCATACCAATTATACCAATGGGTTGATTATAGGGATTTTATACGGCTTATCTTTTTGATCTGTCTTCTGACGCTCATCAGAATTATCGCCTTCTTGCTGAAATTTTGGATTAAAGCTTTGAACCAAAGGATTGATTGGCAGGCCCATTTTATCAAGCTCATCAGTCACACCTGATTGGATATTATCGCCCTCAAATAAACGCTCATCATCATTACGATCAAGCGTTAAATGCTCAAAATCAAATAAATTTCGGTCAGCAAGCTGGCTTGGTGCAACATTTTGCAAGGCTTTAAACATGCTTGCCAAACGCTTGGGGTGAGCATTATCCCACTCACGCAACATATCATTAATCATGGCACGCTGTAGATTTTCTTGTGAGCCACACAAATTACAAGGAATAATGGGGAATTTTTTATAATTGGCATATCTAATAATATCTTTTTCGGCAACATACGCCAGTGGGCGAATGAGTATATTTTGCTTATCATCTGATAGCAGTTTGGGCGGCATGGCTTTTAAACTACCCCCATGAAATAAGTTTAAGAAAAAAGTTGCCAAAATGTCATCACGATGATGACCAAGTGCCACTTTGGTTGCACCAATTTGCTTGGCAAACCCATAAAGTGAACCACGGCGTAGGCGTGAGCAAGCTGAACAATAAGTTTTGCCCTCTGGTACAACAGATTTGACGATACTGTAAGTATCTTTTTCTAGAATATAATAAGGAATGCCTTGCTCTGACAAGTAGCGTGGTAATACTTCTTCGGGGAATCCAGGTTGTTTTTGGTCAAGATTGACCGCCACTACCTCAAAATGAATCGGTGCAATGCGTTTTAAGAATAACAAAATATCCAGCAAAGTGAAGCTGTCTTTACCGCCAGAAATGCACACCATGACAACATCGCCATCTTCAATCATCTTAAAATCACGAATCGCCCAAGAAACCTCTTTTCTTAGCTTTTTTTGTAATTTTTTAAATCGACCAGATGTGATACCATCATCAAGCTCATGAGGCTCATCATCTGGCGGCAATCCATCATCGCCATCTTCTGTCATATGAACGGACTTACCCAAAAGAACATCGGCAATATGTTGCTCGTCGGTGGTTTTTGCTTGAGAATGCTCAATGTGTGAATTTGTCATAATCTACTCTGTTTTAGCTTTTTTCTTAATTGTATATCGTTTTTCGCCTTGCAGATTGGCTTCGGCAAGTTTATCAGTCAAACGCTTGGCTAAATTTTCATCTGCCGATTTTGGATTGACATAAACTCGTTTTATGCTTGGTTGATTTGGCGTATGTTCGCTATGATTTGAACGGCGAGCGTTAGGCGTCGCTCGTTTTGCGGATTTATCAAAATGACCAAAGCGGTCAGTGTGCGATTTTTTGCCATCTTTGCCAAACTTTTGATGAGGTTTTTTATCGGTGCTTTGATTGCGTGTTTTAGTAAAACGCTTGGGCTGATCATGGTTTTTGGGCATGTGATGCTGTGCATTTTGATCCATGGTCTTATTGGTGATAACGGTCATAGATTTGACTGCATTTTTATGGCGAATCTCATAACTGCGATGGATGGGTTTTTTTAGATCAAAATCAAAACCAATGGTTTCATGCGTGATATCTTTGACATCATATCGTGCCATCAAACTTTCGTCAAATTCAAAACGGGTGTAATTATTGCTAAAGTATAAAACACCGTCTGAAGTTAAGCGATTCATCGCACGATTGATTAATGCCACATGATCTCTTTGGACATCAAATGTCCCTTTAAATTTTTTGGAATTAGAAAAAGTTGGCGGATCAATAAAGATAACTTCATATTGCTCGGTATGGTGTTTAATCCATTCAAAAACATCGTGTGCGATGAATTGATACCTCTCACCATCATCATAAAAAGCATCAAGCACCAGACCATTTAAGGCAAAATTTTGTTTTCCCCAATCCAAATAATTGGCAGACAGATCCACACTGGTTACCGATTTTGCACCTGCCAAAGCTGCATGAACAGAAGCCGTACAGGTGTATGAAAATAAATTTAACACTCGCTTGGCACGGCTGGCATCACCGATTTTGGCACGCATATGGCGGTGGTCAATAAATAGTCCTGTGTCCAAATAATCAGTGAAATTAACATAAAAATAAGCACCAAGCTCACGCACCACCCACATTTTTTTGCGTTTGGTGGCGTTATCATTTTTGGTATATTGCTCATTACCCGACTGCTTGGCACGCGTCTTGATAAAAATGGCTTCACGAGATACGCCAAATACTTCTCGAGTAGCTTGCAGAACAAGATTAAAGCGAGTTTTGGCGACATCAGCGGGAATTTGTTTGGGTGGTGCGTATTCTTGTACATGAATTTTATCGCCATAGACATCAATCGCAACATTAAAATTTGGTAGGTCAGCGTCATAGACACGCAGGTTGGTCACGCCTATTTTGGTCGCTTGTCTTTTAAGATTAGATAAATTTTTTTGTAAGCGATTAATAAAATCTTGAGCATCTGGATGGATAATCTCTTGTTTTTGCCACTCAAAAATTAGGGCAGATGGCTCAGACAAGCTCAGCTCACCATGGCGAAAATACACCGTCAAAGCACCATTATGGCAACGCAAAGTCTGAGGACTTATAATTGGTAAAGTATCTGCATGCTCAACATGACTTGCCAAGACCGCTATCGTGGCATCAATCGCTTGTCCTGTATTGGCAGAAACTGACCGCATGGCAGCGGCAATATGCAATCCAAGCCCATGATATAAAGGTTTAATAAAGTCGGTATCCCCCAATCGCTCTCCATAGGGTGGATTGGTGATGATTAAAGGCTTTGAGCAAGTCAAAGTGGATAAAAGCTTAGGCAGCCGATATAAAGCACGCTGGGCCAAGGTGACTTGATCTAATATGGGGCTAAGCCCTGCCGCTATCAGATTTTTATGGCAAGCCTGTACCACATAAGCATCGGCATCGCAGGCAATCACTGTCAAAGGATTGTTTTGCAGATGTGATAAACACGCATGAAATCGCTGTGTGGCATCGGACACCATCTCATCCCACAGTTTATCATCATGATGCTGCCAGCAATAAAATCCAAATTCATCAGCTGCCTTTTCAAGCCCAACAGGATAATCCGCACGCATCAGTAATGCTTCGGTGATGAATGTGCCTGAGCCACACATCGGATCGATGATGGCATCATGAATGCCTTGATGCCAACCGCATTCATACAACAGTGCCGCTGCCAAATTTTCTTTGAGTGGCGCTGCGGTATTAGCAACACGGTAGCCTCTGCGATGTAAACTGACACCCGATAAATCCAAAAAAATTTCGGCAAATTTATGGTTGGCTGTCGCAAAAATCTGAAAATCAGGCTGCTTGGCATCAACATCAGGCCGTGCACCAAAAGCACGATTAAAGGTATCTGCAATGGCATCTTTAATGCGTAAAGTGGCAAATTGTTGATTGACCGATAGGCGTTTGTCAGTCGAAAGACGAATCGCAAAACGATGTTCAAGCCCAAATAAATTTATCCAATCAATACGACTGGCAAATTGATATAATGCCTCAGGCACATCCTCATCCAATACTTCAACAGGTTGGTTGGTTGTAGCTTGCGATAATTTCTGTTTAAAATGATATTCGCCAAGCGGCAATAAAACACGGCTGGCCACTCGGCTATATAGGCAAATGTGATAAAATTTTGCCAAATCCACAATGACTGCCACACGCCCTGCACGCAGCACATCGCTTGATAAGCCAAAACTGTTCAGTTCGATTTGCAAGGCAGCCTCAAGACCATCGGCACAAGTCACAATGACTGTAAACTCATTGACATCAAAGTTTTTAAGATCGGCAAAATAAGAAGGTCTGTGCTGAGTCATAAAAGTCCAAATTTTGGTTTGAAATAACAGAGTATTATAGCATAAACCATGATAGCAATTTAAAAAATATGAACCGCCCATGTTCTTAGGCGATTCATATTTTTAGATGTTTTTTAGATATTTAAATTTTTTGTTCATCATCTTCAAATTTGAACCGCTGTGCTTGATCACCGTCTGCAGTCATGATCAGCTTCATATAAGGAAATGGCACTTCAATACCTGATTCATCAAGCGCTCGCTTGATTTTTTCATTGATATTTTCTTTAATGATTGGAATTCTAGCGACCGAAAGTGGTGCTACCCAAAAACGCACAATCAAATAAATACCAGACTCACCAATCTCTGATACTGTCGCAAGTGGTGCAGGATGTTTTAAGACCACTTCATCTTTTTGTAGTGTTTTCATAATCACACTTCTGGCTGCTGTGATGTCTGCGTGTAATCCGATGCGAGTTTTAACATCAAAGCGAATCATTTTTTTGGAAGTTAGATTAACGACCTCGGATGAGGCAACCGTTGAATTTGGAATGATAATAATGATATTATCACGGTCAAGAATTTGGGTAGCTCGCAAGGAGATTTTAACCACACGACCTTCTTTTTCACCCAAGCGAATCCAATCACCAACTTGAAACGACTGTTCAACCAAAATCACGACACCAGCGATAAAATTAGCAAGGGTGCTTTGAGATGCCCAGCCAACTGCAAGACCAGCAATACCCAAACCTGCGACAATGGAAAATATATCAAAGCCAAATTTTGCCATGACTGTGGCAAAAGCAAGTGCCAGTATCATGACCAGTAACAGGTTTTTTAAAAGCTGTTCAATGGAAGCATTCAAATCATAATGCTTTAGTACACTGCTGACCATTTGACCACTCAACGCCCAAAGCACATAATAAAAACCCGCCCATGTTGCTGCTTTGGCTGTGGCTGTGACAGTTTTATCAGTGATGCCAATTTGTGACATGACCGCAAGCAAGCTGGTCATAAACCATAAATATCGCAAAGTCGCACGAGCGATACGCGTATAGCGATAAGGCAGACCAAATAATTTGCGTACAGTTTTGACGGTATAAACCAAAAACCAATAGATAAATCCCACCAGCAGAAGCAAAATGATGATTTTAATGCCGCTACTTAATATCGATAAGCCGATGTGTGCTAAGGTTAGCTTTTGATCATCCAACGATCCGCCAAACAGTTGGTAGATATTTTGGTATAGCTCTTTTAAAATTCTTTCAAAAAATTCAGCGATTTTTGGTGTCGTCATGACGAATATCGTACGGCTTATGAATAAAGTTAAATACAATAAAATACAATCAAGCAGGAAAAATAAGCACAAAACCCTTAAGGTAACATACCTCAAGGGTGTGAAATTAGATGAATTTATGCGTAATCGTCTGCTGGTTGGTTATTTTTATCTGCCAAAAAGAACCAAGTATCAAGCACTGAATCTGGATTTAAAGAAACCGAGTCAATACCTTGCTCCATCAGCCAATAGGCCAAATCGGCATGGTCTGAGGGGCCTTGACCGCAGATACCCACATATTTACCAGCCTTATTGCAGGCATTAATCGCTAGGCTTAGCATTTTTTTGACAGCAGGATCACGCTCATCAAATAAATGCGACACAATACCAGAATCACGATCAAGACCTAATGTCAGCTGAGTTAAATCATTTGATCCAATTGAAAAGCCATCAAAATATTTTAAAAATTCATCGGCAAGCACTGCATTGGTTGGCAACTCACACATCATGATAATTTCAAGCTCATTATCGCCACGCTTTAAGCCATTTTTTTCAAGTAGTTCAATCACTTGCTTGGCTTCGCCTGTCGTGCGTACAAATGGAATCATAATTTTAACATTGGTCAAGCCCATGTCATCACGCACATATTTTAACGCACGGCATTCAAGTTCAAAGCAGTCACGGAAATTGTCTGACACATAACGGCTTGCCCCACGAAAACCAAGCATTGGGTTTTCTTCTGAAGGTTCATACAGCTTACCACCAATTAAATTGGCATACTCATTTGACTTAAAGTCACTCATACGCACAATCACAGGCTTATCACGGAATGCTACCGCCAAAGTTGAGATGCCTTCAATCAATTTATTGATATAAAATTCCACAGGAGAATTATAGCCTGCCATCCGTTCTTGAACGGCTTGCACGGTTTCTTGTGGTAGCGTATCAAGGTTTAATAAAGCTTTTGGATGTACGCCAATCATGCGATTGATGATGAATTCAAGTCGAGCCAAACCCACGCCTTGGTTGGGAATCTGTGCAAAGCCAAAGGCACGGTCGGGGTTACCCACATTCATCATAATCTTAAAGGCAAGTTCGGGCATGGTGCTGATTGAATTACGCTGAACTTCATAATCCAAAATGCCTTCATAAATAAAGCCAGTATCGCCCTCTGCACAAGAAACTGTCACCTCATGACCATCAACCAAAACTTCGGTTGCATTGCCTGAACCAACAATCGCAGGCACGCCCAATTCTCGTGCGATAATGGCAGCATGGCAAGTGCGTCCGCCACGGTTGGTGATAATCGCACTGGCACGCTTCATCACAGGTTCCCAGTCAGGGTCTGTCATATCAGAGACCAACACATCGCCATCTTGCACTTTGCTCATTTCAGTTAAGTTGGTCACGATGCGTACTTTACCACTGCCGACACGCTGACCAATTGAACGCCCTTCTGTCAAGACTTTAGCACCTTTTGAGTTGATGACATAGCGTTCCATGTGGTTTTTGTCTTGACGAGATTTAACTGTCTCAGGACGAGCTTGTACGATAAAGATTTCACCACTATCGCCATCTTTTGCCCATTCAATATCCATCGGACAACCGTAATGTTTTTCAATAATCATGGCTTGTTTGGCAAGGCGGGTTAGCTCTTCACTGCTTAAAGCAAATTGATGACGCTCAGCTTTATCAACATCGACAATTTTGGTCGATTTGGTGGTACTGCCTTCATCGCCATAAATCATTTTCTTTTGTTTAGAACCCAAATTACGGCGTATAACTGCAGGGCGATTTTGTTCAAGCAATACTTTTGATAAATAAAATTCATCCGGATTGACCGCCCCTTGGACGACCATCTCGCCTAAGCCATAGCTTGCTGTGATAAACACCACTTCATTAAAGCCTGACTCGGTGTCAAGCGTAAACATGACGCCAGAAGTACCCGTTTCTGAACGCACCATACGCTGAATGCCTGCGGACAACGCCACGCCTGCATGCTCAAAGCCTTTATGCACACGATAGGCAATCGCACGATCATTATAAAGACTGGCAAAGACCTCTTTGATGGCGATAAGCACATTATCAATACCACGAATGTTCAAAAAGGTTTCTTGTTGACCTGCAAAAGAGGCGTCGGGCAAATCCTCAGCCGTGGCTGACGAGCGTACAGCAACGGCGATATCTTCACCTTTGGATAATTCTGCAAAAGCGGTACGAATTTCATTTTCTAAATCTTTTGGTAGCTCTTGTTCGATAATCCAGCTACGGATTTTGGCACCTATTTGGGTTAATAAATCCACATCATCGACATCCAAACCCTTAAGTTCGGTATTGATTTTATCAAGCAAGCCTGTTTCATTCAAAAAGCGGTTAAACGCATCTGCCGTGGTTGCAAAACCATTAGGCACATTAACGCCCAAGCCGCCCAAATGGCTAATCATCTCGCCCAATGAGGCATTTTTACCGCCGACAATGTCAACATCATTTTTACCAAGTTGATTAAAGGTAATGACTTGGACTTGCTTGTTCATAGTTAGCTCCGATTGGTGAACAAAAACTTTGGCATGATGTTACCCACGCCTTTGTCAAAGAAATGATACCAAAGATTTTTGGGATATTTTTAGCGATTATAGCGATAAATGTACCATTTCTCAATCAATTTATCTATTTATTCATAATAAAAATATACCCATCAATGATAAAAATAATGTCTCTAATAATATCTCTAAATGACAGCCACGCTCTTTAAAGTTCATCTGCCCATGGCGTGCAAAATTGCTTTTTTATGTTATAATCAAACACTTATTTTGGTTTAATGATGAAGTACTGACATGTATGTCCACACGCCCACACCTGCTCAACAAGAAAAACAGTCAAATATCCGAAGTGCTTTTTTTATTTCTGATGGGACAGCGATCACCGCTGAAACCTTGGGAAAATCATTGCTAAGTCAGTTTAGCGATGTGGAATTTGACATTCAGGTCATTCCTTATGTTGATACGCCACTTTTAGCGCGTGAAGCCGTTCAACGCATTAATAACGCTTATCAATCCAGCAATCTACGCCCTTTGGTATTTGATACCATTGTCTCGGATAATATTCGTGAAATTATCAATGCTGCCGATGCACACAATTTAGACATCTATGAAGGTTTAATCAATCGTATCGCCACCGAAATCAACCACAAACCCAACCCTCATACTGGCATGGCACATAGCAGAGTTGATTCAGATGATTATAAGGCACGCATTGATGCGGTGCATTTTGCACTTGATAATGATGATGGGGCTCGTACCAACCACTATGATGGTGCTGATATTATTTTGATTGGTTTATCACGCTCAGGCAAAACACCAACTTCTTTATACTTAGCACTACAATATGGCATCCGTGCCGCCAACTACCCTTTAACCGAAGAAGACTTAGACACCAGTCAATTGCCAAGAGTGCTAAAACCATATCACCATAAACTTTTTGGTTTGACCATTGATACAGAACGCCTAGTACGCATCCGCCAAGAACGCAAAGCTGGTAGTCGCTATGCAAGTTTGGCACAATGTCAAGAAGAACAAAGGGCCATTCAAGCCATTTATAGTCACCAAAAAATCCCCAGTTTGAATGTCTCTGAAATGTCTGTTGAGGAGATTGCCACCCGTATTTTACAAATTACAGGCCTAAAGCGGCGGATTGGTGTTTAAGCATTGGCATAAATTGATGGTTCATCATTTAAGCCAACTGTGTCAAAAGCTTCTGATTATTTGACTTATCGTCTCAATTTAGCTTGATCGCTTAATGGACTTACCACCAAAACGCACTCGCCAGACATTTAGGATCGTTGCAACCAACAAAACCATGATTAAGGATTATTTATGTCAAAAAAACCCAAAACCACCCAAGATACCGACCCAGTCGCCTTGATTGAAACCGCTCCACAAACAAAAAAATCTCAAACTTTTGAGCATGTAGAGAACGATCAAACCCATCCTAGTCTCATCAGTCCTTTAGATGGTCGGCGTGTGGGTTTGGATCGCTCCAATAAAAACAAAATAAAGCACAATTATGAATATGATGCCATCGTCATTGGTGCAGGCCCTGCTGGTGAAGCGGCTGCAATGAAACTTGCTAAGTCTGGGCATCGTGTTGCCGTCATCGATCCGCGTGACCAAGTCGGTGGTAATTGTGCACATGTTGGTACTATTCCAAGTAAGGCACTGCGTCAGTCTGTTTTTAATATTATTAACTTTCGCCGAGATCCTTTGTTTAAACAAAATAAAGATAGCTATCAAGTTCCACTAAGTAAAGTCTTAAGTCGTGCGCGTGAAGTTATCCGTCATCAGGTCAATACGCATAAGCTTTTTTATGAGCGTAACCAAATTCAAGTCATTCATGGTTGGGGCAGTTTTATTGATTCACATACGCTAGAGGTGTACATCAATGATCAGGAGCCTACCAAAACCATTACCTTTAATCAGGCAATCATTGCGGTTGGTTCTCGTCCTTATCGCCCTGAGATTTTAGATTTCGATCATCCACGCGTCTTTGACTCTGATAAAATCCTACAAATGGATTATATTGCCCGCAAAATCATCATCTATGGTGCTGGTGTCATTGGCTGTGAGTATGCCTCTATTTTTACAGGTTTAGGCTATGTGGTTGATTTAATTAATAATAAAGATCAGCTTTTGAGCTACTTAGATAAAGAAATTTCTGATGCACTAAGCCATGACTTCCGTCAATTTGGCGTACGCATTCGTAACCACGAAGAAATCGATCACCTTGAAACGCATGATGACTGCGTGGTATTACATCTAAAAAGCGGTAAAAAAATCAAAGCCGACGCGATCTTATGGTGTAATGGCCGCTCGGGTAATACCGATAGCCTAAACCTAGAAGCGGTTGGGCTTACCGCAAATAGCCGTGGTCAGCTTGAAGTGGACAAAACCTACCGTACCAGCATACCACATATTTATGCTGTGGGCGATGTCATCGGCTGGCCATCATTGGCTTCGGCAGCCTACGACCAAGGGCGTAATGCAGCAGGGTTTATGGTAGGTGATGAAGATGCTGAGTTTGTCAATAGCGTCCCAACTGGCATTTATACCATTCCTGAAATCTCAAGCATTGGTAAAACTGAAGCTGAGCTGACCGCCGAAAAAACACCTTATGAAGTTGGGCAGGCTTTTTTTAAGCACTTGGCACGCTCACAGATTATTGGCGAGCGTTCAGGTGTCTTAAAAATCCTATTTCACCGTGAAACACTTGAGCTTCTTGGTATCCATTGCTATGGTAACCATGCTTCTGAAATTATTCATATTGGGCAGGCAGTCATGAAATGTGGTCATACGCTTGAATATTTTATCAATACCACATTTAATTATCCAACCATGGCAGAGGCCTATCGTGTTGCTGCCTTAAATGGGATGAACCGAATTTTTTAGTTGGCATGTTCCATACCAATTAAACTAAACATTAATCAAACCAAAAATGACTGATGAATACATCAGCTGTTTTTGGTTTTAATCACTTTTTATTTGATTGTGGCTTTGTCTTTATAATCTGATATTTTATAAGATGAATTTAATAAATTAAGTCAAGATGGCTAGATTTTTTGCTGAATAATAATGTCTATTGAAAATATTTTAATAAAACAATTAAAAAAATACAGTTGGATTTTACTGATTTTTGTTTTATCAGAGATGACAGCTTTTGGTCATCAAAAAGAGATATCGAATATCATAAATAACGATACCGCCAATGTATCAACACAACCATCGAAAAATCACTCAAATCAAGCTTGGTTAGATGACCAACAAGAAGTTCATGGAGTCTTTGATCAAAGTTCAACCAAACTGAAGTCCATTCCAAAAAAATACACCCCAAAGCCCGAAAAAATCCATCCTGAAGTTTATAACTCTTTGATCGATATGATTGATAAGGCACAAAAGGATAATATTAAACTTAGCGTCGTATCAGCATTTCGTTCTTATCAAAGACAAAAGCAAATTTGGGAGAATAAATGGGGAAATCGCCCAAATGATGATATTAATCATGCCAAAAATATCCTAAAATGGTCTGCTTTTCCAGGCACCAGTCGCCATCATTGGGGGACTGATGTGGATTTTAATAGTGTGGAAACGGCCTATTGGAAATCAAAAGAAGGTGTAAAGGTTTATAATTGGCTGCAAAATAATGCACCCAAATATGGATTTTGTCAAACTTATGACGATGGTAGACAACATGGATATAATTCTGAACCTTGGCATTGGTCATATATGCCAGTCGCTGATAGGTATCTTGCTCAAATCAGTAATCCTGCGGTTTTAGAGGTTGTATTAAACCAAGGCGTCAAGGGTTCTGAAGCAGTTCGACAATCAGGGGATTTAATGAATTATGTGACCAGTATTAACGCTTGCCAAGTCACATATCCACACAATCAACAGCAAAATATACAAACTCCTCAAGATCTCCCGCCAAATGATACCAATCAGTCAGAGTAACTCTCAGATCCAAATCCGCCAGCACTAACCAAGCCATCCTTAGGATCTGCTCTATATCTCTCATAAGGGTCATAAGATTGCACCAAATACTAAGGATAATCTTTCAGAACCCAAATAATAAGCAAAAAATTAGCTCATATTAAAATTCTTATCAATCTCCCACGGCTTAGGCAGTGGCTTATCCATCAGCATCAAGGTTTCACGCTCAATCATTCTCACCATCATATCAAGTGCCAAATCATGATGGTCAAAGCCAAAAGGCTCTTCTAGTTGCCGTGCCAGCTCGTCTAGCCCAAGCAATAAATAAGAAATAAACCCAACCAATAACGGTGTCCAAAAACCCATGACGGCTTGCAAACCAAACGGCAGAGCCCAACAAAAACAATATACCGCCCGATGCAGTAGTGCTGAGTAAGGAAATGGCAATGGCGTGCTATGAATACGATCGCAGCCCGCTTGGATGCCCCCCATTTCAATCACATGTTTTTGGATTGTCATATAAATGACATCACTCATTTGACCTTGCTGAACTAATTTTATTAATTGTTGCTGCATCGCCTCCAAAACTCGTTGCGGTGCATTGATCTGTTGATCAAGCCAATCCAAATAATGGTCATCAATCTTCGTGTAGCCAAACTGTGATCGCTGAATATTTTGTCCACGCAACCGATCACGAAGTATCGCCACAAATAGTAGCATCTGATACAGTAGTGATTCTCGCTCATTTGGTGCTAAAAAATGGCTATCACGGCTTAGATGACGCGTATTAGCAACCAAAGCACCCCAAAGCTTACGACCCTCCCACCATCGATCATAGCAAGCATTATTACGAAATCCCAAAAAAATAGAGATGATGACACCAAACATCGTAAAGCCAACCGCAGGCACGGTGGCAATATAATACCACTGAAACTGTGCCACAAAACCAGCGATGAAAGACAGTACCATGATACCTAATATCGTTGGCAACACTTTGGGTAGCACTGTGCCACGCCATGCAAATAGTAGTTTGAAACTGTTTGATTTATCTCGGACAATCATAAAATACCCCAAAGTACAAGATGGCAATCAAGTTAAAATAAGGCAAGATATCAGTTAAACCCAAGCAAATACGAATAGGCATCTGACATGGATTTAAAAAGTTTTAAATAAAAAACCCCAAGCCATCGTTGACTTGGGGTTATAAAAAATGGCGCAGCGGACGGGGCTCGAACCCGCGACCCCCGGCGTGACAGGCCGGTATTCTAACCAACTGAACTACCGCTGCATATGGTGGGTGGTAACGGGATCGAACCGCTGACCCTCTGCTTGTAAGGCAGATGCTCTACCAACTGAGCTAACCACCCTAAAATGTTTTTGTTGATAACAGTAATTTTATCAAAGTGACTGTATCAAACAAAGTAGATATGGTGTCAATATATCTTCATTTTAAGTTCTTGAACAAATGTTTGTTTGTTCTTTGTGGTGCGTATTATATAGAAATTTATCACAGTGTCAAATACTTTTTGGATAAATTATTTGATATTTTGGATAAATTTTATAAGTTATTGATATTTAATTGGTTATTTTTTAGCATTGGCATATTTATTTTGGACATAGGCTTCGGTCCTGGCAAGCCTATCAAGCGTGCCAACATCCATCCAGTGATCTGTCATATGCTCGCCACTCACCAACTGCTGATTGATGGCAGATTTTAAATAGGGTGCCAGTGGTGCAATTTGCCCTTGGTTCAGTGATGCCACGATTTTAGGCGACATGACGCTCATCCCTGCAAAGGTTAATGCGGTATGATCATCACTTTTTAAGCATACTTTTTCTTTGATTAGCCCAAAATCACCCTCAGGATGATGCTTGGGATTATCCACCAAGATTAGATGTGCCAAATGCTTATTAAGCTGATGATGAACCAGCCGATCAAACTCAAATTCCGTCCAAATATCACCATTAATCAAAATAAATGGCAAATCACACAACAAACCTTGATCCAAAGCAAATCTAATACCGCCTGCAGTCTCAAGTGGCTCACCTTGTTCAATAGAAAGTAAAATCTCAATGCCAAATTTTTTAGATAAATTGAGCGTCTTAAGTTCTGTGAGTAACACCTCAGATAGATAGCTGGTATTGATGACAATGCGGTGTACACCTGCCGTCGCCAAACGCTCGATATGCCATACAATCAGCGGCTTACCAGCAATTGGAATCAGAGGTTTAGGCTTTGTGAGCGTCAATGGACGCATACGGGTGCCTTTACCTGCTGCCAAAATCATCGCTTGCTGAATCATAACCGCTCCGATAAGTACCCAAATTTGGTGCTATAAGCAGGTAGTACGCTATTTTTAAGCCATGCCATAAATTCACCATAAATCGCATCATGACTACGCTCAGACAGCCAAGACAGCTCAGCCACCAAGTCGCTCATTACCTTGGGGATGTTTTTAAGATAGCGGTGCTTGCCATCACGCTCTGACAAGCGAATAAAAATCCCCAAAACTTTCAAATGACGCTGTATGCCCATTATATTGGTTTGTGAAATAAAAGTTCCCAAATCAACGCTGGGTTTAATCAATTGATAAAATTCATGCATACGCTTTTGGGCCCACACCTCATTATAATCAATATATGCATCTCGCACCAGACTGACCAAATCATAAGTATACGCACCAATCACCGCATCTTGAAAATCAATCACACCAAGATGATCACTGCCCTTATCCATCATCAAATTACGACTGTGGTAATCACGATGTACAATCACTTGAGGCTGCTTATTAATCTGCATGATGAGTGTTTGTTTTAAACTTTCCCATTTTTGAGCATCTTTCTGAGTTAGCCCAATTCCCAAATAAGGTAAAAACCACTCGCTAAATAAGTCCATTTCTTGGGCTAATTTTTCATTACTATACTTAGGCAAATCAGCTCCCTTAATCGTCTGTAGCTGAGCCAATGTCTGTAACGCCTTGGTGTAATAGCCATCTTTGTTATCAGTGTCTTTGGCAATGGCATGGGCAAACTCCACCGTACCAAAATCCTGTAAAAGCAAAAATCCCATCGCTTCATCACACGCCACAATATCAGGTACATTTACCGTTTCGCTCATGATACCTGCCACATGGATAAAATCTTGAATACTTTCTTTATCAGGTGGTGCATCCATCAAAAGATATGTCATCTCATGACCGCCCACCTCGCCACGCATGGGTAAATAAATGCGGTGGTAACGACGAAAACTGGCATCTCCCGATAAGCTTTCTACACGAAAGTCGGTCGCCAAATTTGCATTTAAAAATTCCATCATCTGAGTGTGGCGTACATCGCTCATAAATTTTCTCAACTGTTGGTGATATCAAAATGACAGTTTAGCGGATTTTGGTGGTTTAAACCAGTATCGTTATACAAAATAATCAAGCATTTGACAAACTTTTGTCTAAAAAGCGTCGTCAAACATTGATTGCTCTACCAAGTATCTATCATACCTAGATTAAAATTTCATCCATAAAACCGATAAAATAATCGCACCAAACGCTCAGAATGGTGTAAAATAGCAAAAATTTATCTGTATTCGTAAGGTTTGGCTGTGATTCGCTCTCGTATTCTTTGTGCAAGTTTAATGCACACCGCTCATCACCATCGCTCAAAGACATATTTGACTACCGCTATTCGTTACGCACTATTTGGTATCGCCAGTTTGCCATTTGTCATACCAACTTATGCAGAACTCAATACCAGCCGTTCACTGACAGTCGTTGGTGCTGACAGCTCAAAAAATTTGCCTGATACACCAAATACCAAACCCAATACTGTCTTAGCCTTAGACGCCCATCTACAAAGTCATGATGATACTGCCAATGCCTTTGATGGCTTTGATTTTGAAGTTATCACACAGCAGGCAGCCGAGCAGACAAGCAGTCAAGCAAATCAAGGCAATCATCAGATGAGTCAGCTTGACGCCTTTGCTAGTAAGTCAGACAATCCAAGTTTAAACACTGCCAAGCTGACGGATAAGCATGATACACCCTCTGCCAGTAAAAGCTTAGCCAAATTAGCCGAAAACTACCATATTAAGTCCGATCCAGACGCCCATCGTTGTCAGGGTATGTGGATGCAGCCAATCCACCAAGCAACACACACAAACCGCCCTACCACCCCAAAACTGGATGAAAATGGTAATCCGATTACAGAAGATGGTATTTTTGCTCAAGCTGATTATGGGTATTATGACGCTCAAACTTATGCCGAACTGTCTGGCAATGTCATTATGGAACAAAACGGTCGGCGTGTAACCGCTGATAAGCTTACTTTAGACACCCAAACAGGGCAAGCCACTGCGTCAGGTCAAGTACAATTTAGTGATGGCGGTGCAAGTGATCACAGTGCTGGCATTATTGGCATGGCTGAAAACTTAGTATACCATACAGATGGTCAGACAGCGACCGCACAAGATGTTGCTTTTGCAAGCACTACCATCAATGCTCACGGTTATGCCAGTCAAATGGATAAAATAAGCAGTAGCGAATATCGGCTTCAACATGTCATGTTCACCACCTGTCCACCCACAGAACGCAAATGGTACTTAGATACTGATAGTATTGATATCAATACCGATACAGGTCGTGCTATCGCCAAAAATACCACCTTGCGTATCAAAAAAGTACCTGTCTTTTACCTGCCCTATTTTAACTTTCCGATCGATGCTCGTCGCTCTTCTGGATTTTTATTACCATCAATGGGATTTGGTGCATCGGACAGTTTTGAAATTAGTACGCCTTATTATCTGAATTTGGCACCAAATTATGATGCAACCATTACGCCAACTGTATTTACTAACCGCAATCCTATGCTGACTGGCGAATTTCGTTATCTGACCCAAGATTATGGATCAGGGGTGTTGACTGCTTCGTATCTTCCAAAAGATCAGCAATATCATGATAAAGACCGTAGCCGAATACAATTTGATCATACATGGCAACCCAAGCAGTTTGATAAAATTACCACTTACGCACAATATCAATCTGTTTCTGATGCCAATTATTTATCAGACTTTAATGCCTTGGGTGTTGAGAGTGCTAAGCTAAATCTACCAAGACGCATCGGCACAAGCTTCTTGGATGAAAATGTCTCAGCTGATTTAAGATTTGAAGATTTTCAGCGTTTAGACGGTTTTGGCTTAGATGGTCGGCCAATTACAGACAAAGATAGACCATATGCACGCCTACCACAGCTATCGGTCAACTATCGTTTGCCTCGCATATGGATGGGTACACCCAGCGGTCTTGAACTGGGTGGTATTCATAATTCTGCCTATTTCAAAAAATCCATTAAAGATAACTCTGAACCAGAAAAAAGCGGTGGTAGAATATTTAACCAATTCACAGCCAGTTATCCACTGCTTCGCTCTTGGGGTTATTTGACGCCAAAACTTAGCCTGACACATCTATATACCAGCTATGACGAAGACAGCTTAGCCGACCAAAATATCGCTAAGAAAAATGGTCGCCATTCGGTATTTGCACCGACGGTCAGCTTGGATGCTGGGCTATTTTTTGAAAAAGCGGGTGCACCATTTGGCATGCATCAAGATACAGGTGGCTATCAAGTACTGACACCAAGATTACACTATACTTACACGCCTTTTAAAGATCAACACAATGTACCAAATTTTGAGACAAAAATTGCACAGCTTAGCTATGAGCAGCTTTTGAACAATAACTGGTTTTTGGGTCATGATCGCATTCAAGATTTACACGCCGTCACGCCTGCAGTCAGCTACCGTTATATAGATAAAATGGGCAGGACACGCTTTGAAGGCGGGATCGCAGAACAGATTTTATTGAGTCATATCCGTGTTGGTATCAATGACAGCGAAAGCTATAGCAGCAGAAGCTCTGGTTTGGCATGGCAAGCCAGCCTACAGCCAAAAGACAATTTATGGTTTGATGCATCAGGTTCATTTAGAACAAATTATGATTTGAGCAGTATTGTGGCACAAATTCGCTATCGTCCAAGTGATCGTAAGTTATTTAACCTAGGTATTGTCAAAAGAAAAGAAAATCGTGCTTTTAATCAATCAGCATTATCAGCATATACTGCCTCCGCCATTTTTCCAATCAATAATCGCTGGCGTATGATGGGTCAACTACAATACGACTACAACTTAGATTATGTCATGGATTCTTTGATGGGGCTAAATTATGAAGATTGCTGTTATGGTTTGTCAATCTATGCAAGACGCTATCGTGATGCTTTCAATCCACATTTATCACCTGATACTGCAGTAATGGCAGAAGTTCGCCTAAACGGTATCGGTGGCGGCGGTCGTTTGAATCGACTTTTGAGCGAAAAGGTACTAGGCTATGATCAGGTTCAAAATGCTTGGAGACATGATTACTAAATGCATGCCAGCCGTAGCCTCAAATAGAGCCTAAAATTCATACCACCATATCAGCAAATACTATGCCGTTTGGTTTGACGCTCAAGCAGACAAGTGCTAAACTCTACGCATTTAAGTTGATATTTTATTATTCACAATTAAGGATTATCCAATGCAAGGTAAATTTATCATCAAAACTTTAACCGCTGCTGTCATTAGCTGCACAAGCCTTGTGTCACAAGCATCAATCAGCGGAAATAGTCATGACGGTATTGTCGCTGTTGTCAATGATGAAATTATTTTAAAAAGTGAGCTCAATCAAGCCACTGAGCTGGTCGCAACTGAAATCCAAAAAAACGGCGGCAATGTCACTCAAGATCAAGCACAAACGCTGGCTTTAGATGAGCTAATCAATGAAAAACTTCAGCTTGCCATCATTAATCGTGCTGGTGTCGTTCCAAATGATGAGGTGATTGATCAGCAGTTATTACAAATTGCCCAATCCCAAGGCGTGAATAGTTTATCAGAGTTTCAATCCAAACTTGATGCCGAGCGTGCAGGCAGTTATGCTGCGTTGCGTGCAAACTTAATTCAAGATGCCGCCATACAAGCATTATGGCAAAATCAGATTCAAAGCCGTGTACGTATTACCGACGATCAGATTGATGCTTTTTTAAGCAGTCCTGAATCAGCACGCTTAAATCAAGTTCAGTACCGCCTTTTACATATTCGTGTGCCTTATCTTGATAATACTGCCAGCGAGCAAAACCGCCAGCAGGCCGCCTTAGTTGCTGAGCGTGTTAAATCTTCTTTAGATGCTGGCATGAATTTGGATCAAGCCATGCAAAATGCTCGTGGTGATTATACGCCCGATCTTCAAGGTGCTGATACTGGGCTGATTAATGCCACCGCTCTACCGCCAGCCATTGCTGCCAAAGTAGATAAGCTAACTATTGGACAAACATCAACGCCGATCGTTACCGTAAATGGTATTGATATCGTCAAAGTGGTTAATAAGCAACAACAAAATCAAGTCATCGTACCTAAATGGCAAACCAGCCATATTTTGGCTCGTATTGATAGCAATCAAAGCAGTGATATCGCTGAACAAAAAATCAATGCCATTTATCAACAATTACAACAAGGTGCCGATTTTGGGACCTTGGCGGCAACTTATTCAGATGACACAGGTTCAGCTTCACAACATGGCAGTTTAGGCTGGGTTAATGAAGGCGATATGGTGCCAGAATTTGAAACCATGATGAAAAATACAGCAAAAGGTGATTTTTCAACACCATTTCGCTCTCAATTTGGTTGGCATATCCTAAAAGTCAACGATATTAAACAACATGATATTACCGAGCAATATCGACGCAACGCTGCACACGAATATCTATTCTTGCGCAGCGCGCCACAGGCTCAAGAAGATTGGTTGCAAGAATTACGCTCAAGTGCTTATATTAAAATTTATGAATAAATAAAAATAAAAATACCGAAGATTTATACTTCGGTATTTTTTACTCAGGTTATTAAGGCAAATAAAATGATCTTGGGAATTTAAGCAAAGCTAACTAAGATATAAAATCTGGCTAGCTTATATATAAAGCTATTTAAGTACTGTCAATGGATCAACATACACGCCATTTCTAGAAATTCTAAATTCAAATAGTGCCGCACCGCTTGGCTGATTTTTCATGCTTGCAATACGCTGACCGGTACGCACCGTATCGCCTGTTTTAACTTGAGCGTCCTTAATATGGATATAGCTTGAAACAAATCCATTGGTATGCTGAATCACAATACTCGCCCCGTCCATATTGTAATCAGCTTGAATGACTGTGCCTGCATTACTGGCGTTAATTAAATCGCCATCTCGTCCAGAAAACCACATGCCATTACTGGTAACAGTTGAGCCGGCCACTGTCGCCGTACCAAAGCGTCGAACCACTGGATTGGTCGCACCAACGGGATAGCGAAATTGCATCACCCCTGAGCTACCCGTGGCAAATGGTGCTTCTGTCACTGGTGGGGCAACTGGTGCTGGCTGCTGAACCACAGGCGGAGTCGGTGTGGGTTTTTTTACCACAACAACAGGTGGCGTGGGTTTTTGTACGGTAGGATGCTGCTGTACTGGTGGTCTGCTTGACTGAACCGCCACAGGCGAAGGTGTGTGAGCTGTATTCACACCAGAGCTGATACTACGCTCACGCACCTTGAGATCACCCGACCATAAAGTCAGCCATTGACCTGTATAAATCGTATAACTGCTATTTAGATTATTAATGTGTCCAATCTCACGCCAATTTAATCCATAACGCTGAGCAATCTTACTGACAGTATCGCCCTGCTTCACCTGATAGCGATTTGGTACGCCCTGACTGTCCGTGATAACCTGTGAACCTATTGCCAAACCACCTGAACCTGAAGTACGATGACTGCCCGAACCTGAGGTACTATTATAGGTTGGCTTACTGGCACATCCTGCCAAAATGCAAGTGGTGATCACACCAAAAATCAAGCCCAATCGCTTGATGGGTTTTTGATTTTGTGAATTGATTGCTATCGTCACAGTCATACTCCAGTACCGAATGATTTATTAAGCAGATTTGGCAAATGATTTTGTCCAAATTTGAATGACAAATACCCTATTGTAACATGGGAGCAGTTAACGCAAAACCCACAATAATTGAGCTTTTGTATTTTTTTGTCAAAGTTTTTTGCCAAAATAAAAATAACAGCATAATATAATTTATAATATTTTAAATTAATATTATAAATCAATAATTATCAAAAAACGACTAAAAACCTTTAGCCGTTTTAACTGTAAATTCAGATGACTCAATCAAAATAGCGTTGGCTTAGTAATCGCCAATACAATAATACCCACATAAGCCACCGAAGCAATCATCAGTCCTGCTTTGGCTTGGGATGGGGTATTGGTATAATGACGCTGTGCCTTAATGGTGGCGGACGCAGCAACAATCAGTAAAACCAACTTGGCAAGTGCCCAATGCTGAGTACCTGCAACCTGATAAATCTGCCAAAATAATCCCAATCCAGTCAAAATAACCGCTGTATAAAATACATGATTTAAGATTTTGAGGGTATTGGATGCTTTTGGTGTTTTGCCCATAAACATTGGTAATGCTTGTAATATAAAAATAAACAGCACAATAATCGCCAAAAGCATGTGTAAATGTTTCATAAAAATCTCTAATGATTATGCATAAATCACTTCCAAAATCTCAAACTCAGCCAGTCCACTGGGCGTTTGGATTTTGGCTTCATCACCTTCAGATTTACCGATAAGACCACGCGCAATCGGTGAATTGACCGAGATTTTACCGACTTTAAAGTCTGCTTCATCATCACCGACAATTTTATAGCGACGCTTAGCACCATCATCCATGTTTTCAAGCACAACAGTCACCCCAAATACCACTCGTCCCTCTTTGGGCAGTTTAGCAGGGTCGATGATTTGAGCCCCGCTAAGTTTGGCTTCGATGTCACGAATGCGAGCTTCACAAAACCCTTGTTGCTCACGGGCGGCGTGGTATTCGGCATTTTCTTTTAAATCACCGTGTTCACGAGCTTCGGCGATTGCGGTGGTAATGCGTGGACGCTCAACGGTTTTTAGCTGTTTTAGCTCATCTTCAAGCGCTTTGTGCCCTTCTGGCGTCATTGGATAGCGTTGCATAATTTTCCTTTCAATGTTTATGATTTAAATCAATTTAAGTTAATTCATCAAACATTAACCCAAAAAATCATTTAAATAAAAATATTAAAAATGTAAAAAAACTTGCCAAATACGATATCTGGCAAGATTTTGTTAAATCAGATTTATTAATATATTGTACTGAGTTTTAGAAAAAATGCAAGCTTAATTTGGTAAATACTCCAAAGTACAAATATTAAGTTGCATCAAGTAACATAAATTTGCTCAACACAAATGCGTGAGCAAATTTATCCCAATACTTTTATGAAGCATACAAATCTTGCAGCTTATAAACATTAAACGGCAAAGTCGTCTCATAGGCTTCACACACCGCACGCCCTGCGTTGAGTGTATTTGCAACCAGTATTTTATTTTGCAAGGCTTCACGGCGAATTGGGAACGAGTCTTTTAATGCCTGCTTGCCCTCTGTGGTATTAATGGCAAGGTGAATTTGGCCATTTTTCATCATATCCACGATGTGAGGGCGACCTTCACTGACTTTATTAACACGCTTACACGCTACGCCAGCACCTACCAGCATATCATGTGTACCGCCTGTGGCAACGATGTTAAAACCAAAGCCTGCCAAGCGTTTTGCCACATCTACCACGCCCGCTTTGTCGCTATCACGCACCGAGATAAAGACCGTTTTGGTCTCCCCCTCTTGTGGCAGCCCTGTCAATCTATCACCACTGCCCAGTGTTGCCTTATAATACGCCTCACCAAAGGTCTGCCCCACACCCATCACCTCACCTGTAGATTTCATCTCAGGGCCCAAAATGGGGTCAACGCCTGGAAATTTGGCAAAAGGAAATACCGCTTCTTTGACTGAATAATGACTTGGTACAATCTCTTGGGTGAAGTTTTGCTCTGCCAAAGTCTGTCCTGCCATACAGCGAGCGGCGACTTTTGCCAAAGACACGCCGATACATTTGGAGACAAATGGCACGGTACGAGACGCTCTTGGATTGACTTCTAAGACATAGACTGTTTCGCCTTTGATGGCAAATTGCACATTCATCAAGCCGACCACACCAAGCTCTTTTGCCATGGCGACGGTTTGGCGACGCATGTCATCTTGAATGTCATCACTTAATGAGTAAGGCGGAATGGAGCAAGCAGAATCGCCCGAGTGCACGCCTGCTTGTTCAATGTGCTGCATGATGCCACCAATCACCACCTCTTTGCCGTCCGATACGCAATCCACATCCACCTCAATGGCATCATCTAAGAAATGGTCAAGCAGGACAGGCGCTTCATGAGACGCTTGCACCGCATCACGCAAGTAGCGTTTAAGTTCATCTTCGTTATAGACAATTTCCATGGCACGACCACCCAAAACATATGATGGGCGTACAACTAAGGGGTAGCCCACTTTCGCCGCCTCACGAATGCCTTCTTCTGATGATTTGACAATGCTGTTATTGGGCTGTCTTAGGTTTAGCTTGTTAATCATCTGCAAAAAGCGTTCACGGTCTTCGGCTCGGTCAATGGCATCAGGACTTGTGCCAATGATGGGAACGCCTGCTTGTTCTAGGCTACGGGCAAGTTTTAGTGGCGTTTGTCCGCCATATTGCACAATCACACCCTTGGGCTGTTCGGTACGTACGATTTCAAGCACATCTTCTAGGGTGATTGGCTCAAAATACAAACGGTCTGATGTGTCATAGTCGGTTGAAACGGTCTCAGGGTTACAGTTCACCATGATGGTTTCATAGCCATCTTCACGCATGGCAAGGGCGGCGTGGACGCAGCAGTAATCAAACTCAATGCCTTGTCCGATACGGTTCGGGCCGCCACCGATGACCATGATTTTATCTTTATTTGATGGGTTGGCCTCGCACTCTTCATCATATGTTGAGTACATATAAGCGGTTGATGTTTCAAATTCAGCGGCACAAGTATCCACCCGTTTATACACAGGATAAATGCCCATGTTCCAACGGGTTTTGCGAAATTGTTTTTCAGACACGCCCATCAATTTGGCAATGCGTGCATCAGAGAGTCCTTTTCGTTTAAGACGGCGTAGCAAATTGGGGGTTAAGTCGCCCATGCCAAGGGTTTTTAGCTGATTTTCTGTATGAACAATGTCCTCAATCTGCACCAAAAACCATGGGTCAATGTTGGTGTCAGCAAAAACATCATCAACCGATAAGCCAAAACGCAGTGCATCAGCGATATAAAAAATGCGTTCTGGGGTGGGGGTTTTGAGTTTGAGTTTTAAGGTGCTGATGATGCTGTCATCATTTTGTTCAAAGTCTAATTGCTCATCAAATCCTGCCACCCCTATTTCCAGACCACGCAGTGCCTTTTGCATGGATTCTTGAAAATTACGCCCGATTGCCATCACCTCGCCAACCGATTTCATTTGAGTGGTTAGCACGCTCTCAGCTTGGGGGAATTTTTCAAAGTTAAAGCGTGGCATTTTGGTAACCACATAGTCAATGGCAGGCTCAAAACTCGCTGGAGTTTTGCCCCCTGTGATGTCATTTTTTAGCTCATCTAGGGTATAGCCGACGGCAAGTTTGGCAGCGATTTTGGCAATGGGAAAGCCTGTCGCCTTAGATGCCAATGCTGATGAACGGCTGACTCGTGGGTTCATCTCAATCACCACCATACGCCCTGTTTTTGGATTGATGCCGAATTGGACATTTGAACCACCTGTCTCCACACCAATCTCACGCAACACAGCGATGGACGCATTACGCATGATTTGGTATTCTTTGTCGGTTAAGGTTTGGGCAGGGGCGACGGTGATGGAATCGCCTGTATGTACACCCATGGGGTCAAAGTTTTCAATGGAACAGACGATGATGCAGTTGTCTTTTTTATCACGCACCACCTCCATTTCATACTCTTTCCAACCGATTAAACTCTCATCAATGAGCAGCTGGTGGGTGGGTGATAAGTCAAACCCACGCTCACAAATCTCAATAAACTCCTCACGGTTATAAGCAATGCCACCCCCAGAACCCCCCATGGTGAATGATGGGCGGATAATGCACGGAAAACCAACCTTAGCTTGAATGGCAAAAGCATCATCCATGCTCTGTGCAATTTCTGCTTTGGGGCATTCCAGACCGATTTTTTTCATGGCTTTATCAAACAGTTCACGGTCTTCGGCTTTTTCAATGGCTTCTTTGGTCGCCCCAATCAGCTCACAGCCATATTTGGCAAGCACGCCATGTTTGTCAAGGTCAAGCGCACAGTTAAGTGCCGTTTGTCCACCCATGGTTGGCAAAATGGCATCAGGACGCTCTTTGGCAATGATTTGCTCTACCGTCTGCCAGGTAATCGGTTCAATATAAGTGGCATCAGCCATGGACGGGTCAGTCATGATGGTGGCAGGATTTGAGTTTACCAAAATCACCCGATAGCCCTCTTCTTTTAAGGCTTTGCAGGCTTGGGCGCCTGAATAGTCAAATTCACAGGCTTGCCCGATGACAATGGGACCTGCCCCAATGATAAGAATGGATTTAATGTCGGTACGCTTTGGCATGGCGGTTCTCTTTGTTGATAAATTATTGATAATTTTTTTGATTGATAAAATGGGTTAAAAAAGTGTTGCCATCGCTTGTTCTTCTTGACGGATACGCTTAAATAAGACCAGCAAATAAATGGGCAAGCCAATCAATAAAACATACCACGCTTGACACAATAAGGCGATGCCAATCAGTTCAGGTATGATGTTTAAAAAATAATTGGGGTGGCGAAATGTTTTAAATAACCACGAACGATTAATTTGATGTTCTGGCAAAATATAGATTTTAACCGTCCAAATCTCCCCCAACTGCTTGATAATCAACGCCAATATCACAAATGAAGCGCCTACCATCAGCGTGCCAACCAAGGATATGCCATTAAAAGCAGTGTCAGAAAGCCATACCGAGATAAAGCATGCCAAATAATAAAGCGTATGAACCACCGCAAGCACCGTAGAATTGGTTTTTCCGTATTGTATTGCCCCTTTGGCAATCAAGGCTTTTTCATGTTTAATGGAGACGGCTAAAAATAACAGTCTGATGATAAAAAATAGGATTAAAATGCTTAAAATCATTGTCATTGATGTTTTTTCCATTGAAATTAAAAATATAAATCGGATTAATGGTATTTTTAATGAATGATGTTTTAGACTGTCATGCCATATAAACAATTCTCATAAGTCCACGCCACAATCTTGTTATTATCATTGCTTTCATAAAATGCTGATAATAATGTATGCCATGTTTCAAGTTGATTTTCATTGATATTTAACATGCCACAACCTGCCATGATAAGTTCGTAATTGGCACAAATCATTGCTATGCGTTTATTACCGTCCCAAAATAATTGATGTCGCATCATATAATACATGGTTCTTAAAATATGATGCGTGTTTGATATGGGTAAGTGATTCAATTCATTTAACGCTTGTTCAACCTTGTTTTAAGCAGAATGTCTGGCACAAAACTCACGCCACTAATGCAAACATTGCCAGTTCTTAGCTCGCCCCACGCCAAACTTTCATTGTATGCCACAAAACCATTGACTTTGCACGCAAATGCCAAGTCAAATTGACTGTCCGATGATAAAATAAATTGCCACGCATTTTTTAGATTTAACAGCACTTGCATGTCATGGGTTGAAATGCCACTCACACTCATGCCATCAATCATGGTTTTGCTCTGGGGAAAAGTGGTATTGACATTTTCCAAGCGTGACATGCTGTGAATGACTTCAACGATGTTTTTTTCGCCAAAAACCGATTTTGTTCAAGAGTTAGGTTGAATTTGTCAGCAAACATGATGGGCATATTCATTCAAAAAAATCTTCATCAATTTCACAAATTTCAAGCACTTCTTTGACTTGAATGCCCACTTTATATTTAATCATTAAACCAACCAGCTCTTGTCCACCAATCAGGACAATTCTACCCAATAATTTTTGAGAAAATCCTTGGGCGGATTTGGTGAATGATGATGTGGTGATAAACACACCCCGTTCCACGCCATTGCCCTGTAATGCCCCTGAAAAGGATTGTAATTCTTTTGAACCAATCATGTTATCACTGGCATATCTTTTGGCTTGAATGTAGATATTTTGAATGCCTAATGGGTCTTGTTTGATGACCCCATCAATGCCACCATCGTGTGATTTGCCAGTATGTTCAAACAAGTTTTCTTTACCGCCATATCCCATGGCAAGCAATAACTTTAATACCGATTTTTCAAAAAATAAAGGCGTGCCTTTTTGTAATTTATTTAACAGTTCAACTGAAATTTCTGTTTCAAGATTTTTAATGGCATTTTTGGCTTGGGTTTCAAAATCCATGTCATCATTATCATCAGTTTCAATGCTGGTCTTATCTGACAGTTTTTTCTTGCGTTTAATTTCTGCTCTGCTTTTTAAATAACTTTTCCAATCAGGTAAACTAGCTTCATCATACAGTTTTTCGCTAATGTGTGTTTTATTTTGCCACAGTGTCGCCATTTTTAAACCAATGGGTGTGATTTGATGGGTGGCTTTACTGATGCGATTTAAGATGCCTGCTTTGGTTCGAGAACTGATTGACCAAGCGATGGCATTTTCTACTTTTGGCTGACCACTGTTAAAACGCAAAGTTAAAATTTCATCAGAAAATTCCCCCAATTGAATGACACCTTGATAAATCTCTTGGCGTTTACGAACTTTATTATCACTCATCAGCTTTAATGTTAAAGCACGGCATTTATCACGGTATTCACGATTATTAAAATTCATAACAGCTTTCCAAAAGAGCAAGTTATTTTAGATGGTGCGTTCCATAAAGCAAATTCACCCAATTTACCGTTCAAAATGTCACTGCCCAAATTCACACTTTCGCCTTTTGCATTTCCATAATGAATCTATCAAACAACACCGAACAATCATGTGGACCGGGGCTGGCTTCTGGGTGTCCTTGAAAGCCAAATGCAGGTTTATCGGTCAACTCAATGCCTTGATTTGTGCCATCAAACAGTGAGCGATGCGTGGCTTTAACATTGGCAGGTAAGGTCGCTTCATCAATGGCAAAGCCATGGTTTTGTGATGTGATCATCACCGTACCATCTGCCAAATTTTGCACAGGGTGGTTTGCCCCATGATGCCCCGATTTCATTTTGATGGTTTTTGCCCCACTGGCCAGGCCCAATAATTGATGCCCCAAGCAGATACCAAAAGTTGGAATCTCCGTTTGCTCAATGATGTGCTTGATATTGTCAATGGCATAGGTGCAGGCGGCAGGGTCAGCAGGGCCGTTGGAGAGAAAAATACCATCAGGGTTTTTTGCCAAAACCTCGCTAATTGGTGTTTGGGCAGGGACAACCGTCACATGACAACCCCTATCCACCAGCATGCGTAGAATGTTGGTTTTTGTGCCAAAATCATAGGCAACCACATGAAATTTTTTACTAATGTGTTTGCCAAGCTGTTTAAAATACCCGCCTGTTGGGCTGTCTGTTTTGCCATATTTGGCGGTGGTGGCAGGGTTGTCAGCAAGTTCCCAAGTGCCTTGTGTCCATTCAAATCCTTGTGGGTGGCAGCACTCTTTTGCCAAATCAAGCCCCGTCAAGCCTGCAAACTCTTTGGCAAGTTGCACCGCTTTGTTTTCATCATCAGCTGTGATGTCCGTGTCGCTGTTTATGGCATAAATACAACCGTGCTGAGCCCCTTTATCACGCAAAATTCGGGTCAGCTTTCGGGTGTCAATTTCGGCGATGGCAACGGTGTCATGGCGTTGTAAAAAATCGGTGAGTGATTCATCGTTGCGAAAACTTGAACTGATGATGGTGGCATCACGGATAATCAGCCCTGATGCCCAAATGCGATGTTCACTGCCAGACTCGCCATCTTCGCTGTTGGTGCCTGTGTTGCCAATGTGTGGGTAGGTTAAGGTAACCAGCTGTTTGGCGTAACTTGGGTCGGTTAGGATTTCTTGATAGCCTGTCATGGCGGTGTTAAATACCACTTCGCCAACGCTACTGCCCATTGCACCAATGCTGATACCGTGAAAAATTGTACCGTCAGCGAGGGCTAAAATGGCTTTTTTTGCTATTTGAGCTGTCATGAATTTCACCCGAATTTTTTATTAGTATTAAACTTTTATATGATAAAATATTATAAATTAATTATTAAGCAATTTGCAATTTACCAAATTTTAGATAAAATTTTTTAGCGATTGACCGCTAAAAAATTATCATTACTGTCTGATTTTTTCCACAAAAAAGCGAATGATTAAAACAAATAACTCACCCTGCGTCTCTGCCAAGATAAAGTTATGTGGATTCATAATCACTCGCTCATCGTAGATTTTGCTTATTATATATAAAAAAATACAAAAAATCTATATTTTAATCCATATTTTGACTAAAAATTTTTACTCAACATATAGATTAAAATCGCTTTAGGTTTTATCAAGTACAACCGCTGCTGAATTAATACAATATCTAAGCCCCGTATCGGTGACATAATTATCTGGAAAAACATGACCCAAATGCCCACCACAATGATGGCAAGTGACTTCGATGCGACGCATCCCATGCGATAAATCCAGCGTTTCATCAACGACATTATCGCCGATAACCTTATCAAAACTTGGCCAGCCGCAACCTGAATGAAATTTGGCACTGCTATCAAATAGTGGCGTATGACAACCCTTACAGCGATAAATACCCTCCACTTCGGTATCGGTATAAAGCCCTGTGAAAGCTTGCTCGGTGCCTTTTTGTCTTAGGACATAATATGACAAATCATCCAAGCGATTTTGCCAATCTGCCTCACTCATCGTATTTATCACTGCTTTGTCAAGCGGATTCATCACTCACTCCTTCAAATTTCATCAGTATGCAAGATTTACTTGCATATCAAAATCTTAATTCATTAATCAAATTTGTAAAGTATAACTTGCAATTGATGATTTTATGCCATAAAATCATCAATTGCAATACAGGATATATTACCATGAATGACCCACAAAATACCATCACAAAACAAGGTTTGCGACTAAAATTACGGCGAAAAGCTTTGGGGCTATCAGCTGAAGCCTTGGCATCTAAGATGAGTGAGCTTGGCGTGCCTGTCAGTCGTGGTGCGATCGCCAATTGGGAATGCGGTAAAAATGGCATTGTCATGAGTAAATTACCCATATTAGCGGCAGCTTTAGGTGTCAGTGAAAGTTATCTTATAAGTGGTGATCATTTGACCTTACAGACAACCAAACAAAAAACCGTTAATGAAATTTGGCCAAAATCAACCCTCATCAAATCATCTGTTAATCAAACGCCCATTATTTTATCATCGGAATACGCCATCATGCCCCAAACCAAGCCCTTAAAAAAATCCAATAAACTTGCCAATGTTTGCTACGATATTCGTGGTGAGTTACTACAAACCGCCAACCGTATGGAAGCTGAAGGCCAGCGGATTATTAAGCTCAACATCGGTAATCCTGCCCCTTTTGGGCTATTAGCTCCTGAAGAAATTGTTCGTGATGTGGCGCTTAATTTGCCTGAAGCATCTGGATATTCTGATTCTCAAGGAATTTTTTCCGCCAGAAAAGCGATATTGCAATATTATCAAGGCAAGGGGCTGTTATCTGCGATAGATGTCAATGATGTTTATATCGGTAATGGTGTCAGTGAATTGATTGTCATGACCATGCAAGCGCTACTTGATGACGATGATGAGATTTTAATTCCGATGCCTGATTATCCTTTGTGGACGGCAGCGGCAAATTTAGCAGGCGGTAAAGCGGTACATTATCGCTGTCTTGAAGATGATCATTGGCAACCAGACTTAAAAGACATTGAAAGCAAAATCACATCACGCACCAAGGGTATTGTTATCATTAACCCCAATAATCCAACAGGTGCGGTCTATACTGATGAAATCCTAAAAAGCATTGCTGCACTTGCCAAAAAATATGATTTGGTGATTATGGCAGATGAAATTTATGACCGCATTTTATATGATGGCGTCACGCATACCCCCATGTGTACAATCACAAATGATTGTTTGGTTCTAACCTATAATGGGCTATCCAAGTCGCATCGCATTGCAGGCTATCGCGCAGGCTGGCTTATGGTTTCGGGCAAAAAACACCATGCCACCGATTTTATTGAAGGGCTGACCATGCTGGCAAGTATGCGTCTGTGTGCCAATGTTCCCGCCCAATACGCCATCCAAACAGCCATGGGCGGCTATCAATCAATGCAAGCTTTGACTGCACCGACAGGACGCTTATATAAGCAGCGTAATTTAGCGGTTGAGCGTCTGAATGCCATCAAAGGCATCAGCTGCACCATGCCCCAAGGTGCATTTTATTGCTTTGCTAAGATTGACCGTGATATCTACCCTATCGATAATGATATGAAATTTATGATGGATCTACTCATTGAAGAGAAAGTATTGATAATCCAAGGTACAGGATTTAACTGGGATCAGCCCGATCATTTCCGAGTCGTATTTTTACCAAATCTTATTGATTTAGAAGATGCCATGGACAGATTGGATCGTTTTTTTGCCAAAAAGCGTCGAGAATTTGGAACAAATTAACCCATCAGTCATGATAAAAACGCCTTGGCTTTTACATGGGGCGTTTTTTATGATTGGTCATGGCGATAATATCCCCAAAATCACTACCCATATTCCATTTTTGAATTTAAATTTTTGGTATCAAACACTTAACATAATGCAAAACAAATCAGCTAAGCCAAAATAGGATATATGAATGTACCAATACAGCTATGCCGACCAAAAGCTCGTTGATGAGCGGGTGTCACAATTTCGCAGCCAAACTGAACGCTTTTTATCAGGTGAGCTGCCTGAAGAGCAATTTTTACCTTTGCGTCTGCAAAATGGTCTTTATATTCAGCGTCATGCGCCAATGCTGCGTATTGCGATTCCTTATGGCTTAATGAGCAGTCATCAGCTGCGTACTTTGGCAGAGATTGCACGTGATTATGATAAAGGTTATGGGCATTTTACCACACGCACCAATTTACAATTAAACTGGGTAAAACTTGAAGAAGTGCCTGATATTTTGGCAAAATTAGCTGCCAATCAAATGCATACCATTCAAACTTCAGGTAACTGTATTCGCAACACCACCACCGACCCTTATGCTGGCATTCATGCCGAGGAGATTGCCGACCCACGCCCTTATTGCGAAATTATCCGCCAATGGAGTACTTTTCACCCTGAATTTGCCTTTTTGCCACGCAAATTTAAAATTGCCGTCATCGGCACAAGAACTGACCGTGCTGCCACACAGGTGCATGACATCGGTCTACATTTGGTGGAGCGTGACGGCGAAATCGGTTTTGAGGTCATTGTTGGCGGTGGCTTGGGTCGCACACCGATTATCGGGAAGTTGATTCATGAATTTTTACCACGCAGGCATTTGCTGAGTTATCTTGATGCCATTTTGCGTGTTTATAATTTAGAAGGTCGCCGAGATAATAAATATAAAGCACGCATCAAAATTTTGGTAGAAAGCTTAGGCAAAGATACCTTTATCCAAAAAGTCAATGATGAATGGCAAACTTTAAAAGATGGTGATTTGACATTAAGTGAGGCACATTTTGCTAAAGCCGAAAGCTATTTTACTACCCCAGCTTATGAGCAGATTGATCGCTTGGCAGTACAAACACAGTTAGATGAGTTTTTGGCTGATAAGGATTTTTACAATTGGTATGAGCATAACACTGTTACCCACAAAATCAATGGCTATAAAGCCGTTGTCATCTCATTAAAGGCTGGCGTTGTTGATGGTAACTATGTGCCTGCAGGCGACATTACCGATGCACAAATGTTTGCACTGGCAGATTTGGCAGATGAATACAGCTTGGGCGAGATTCGTGCCACACATCAGCAAAATTTGGTACTTAGCGATGTTAAAATAACTGATTTATACATACTTTGGCAAAAATTAAGTGCACTTGACCTTGCTCGTGCCAATATCGGCACTTTAACCGATATGATCGTCTGCCCTGGCTTTGATTATTGTGCGCTTGCCAATGCCACCACCCACAATATCGCCGAATCCATCGAAAAACAATTCAATGACTTAGACTATCTGTATGACTTAGGCAACATTCGCTTAAATATGTCAGGCTGTATGAATGCATGTGCACATCATCATGTGGGCGATATTGGTATCTTAGGTGTTGATAAAAAAGGCGAGCATTGGTATCAAATTAGCTTGGGCGGCAATTCAGGCGAGCATGCCAAATTGGGGCAAATCCTTGGGCGTGCTGTCGCTGCTGACGAAGTTGCTCAAACCATCGCCACCATTGTAAATGTCTATAAAAATGAGCGTATAGAAAGCCATGGACATATCGAAAGCTTCGCTCAAGTCATTGAAAGACTTGGTATAACACCCTTTAAAACAGCTGTCTATCACTAATTATCTCATAAATATTTAAGATAATATAAAATATATAAATTTTTTATATTCAGGATAAATCATGAGTACAATCAAAGTTGATCGCCATACCAATTCAGAACCTGCCACGCTTGATCTAAGCCAAGCACTGACAGCTGACGCAACGCCCAATGACATTGAATCTGCCATCGCTCACCAAGATTGCCTTATTTTTTTGGTTGCTAACTTTATGGATGGTCGTATTTTTAGCCTAATTCGCCATACTAGACATCAAGGTTTTCAAGGTGAGATTATTGTAGGCGGTGAATTTGCCCTTGATCAGGCCAATTACTTTGTCAAATCTGGTGCGACGGCATTTTTGGTCGATGAAACCAATGTTGAGACACTAACAAAAACTTTGCAAGATTTGGCAACTGGTTATGATGGTAAGGCTGTTAGTCACTTACCATTATTTAGTTAATATTAAAATATTAAAGTGAGCATTATGAATACTTTGCCATTATTTTTTAACCTAAATAACAAAACCGTGCTGATTGTCGGTGGGGGCGATATCGCCTACCGAAAAGCACAATTAATGGCAAAGGCTAAAGCAAAGCTTGTGGTGATTGCGAAACATTTTGAGGCTGAATTTTTGGATTTTTTACAGTCTCATCATCATGTATTTTTTCAAAAATCCTTTGAACCAATCGATCTTAATCAGCATACACCCGCTTTAGTGATCGGTGCAACCGATGACCATGAAGTAAATTTGACCATTCATCGTGCATCAAAAGCGTATGGTGTGCCGGTTAATATTGTCGATACGCCAGATTTGTGTGATTATATTTTTCCTGCTATTGTAGATAGAAACCCAATCGTGATTGGTGTATCCAGTAATGGCAAAGCGCCTGTACTTGCACGCTTGATTAGAGCCAAAATTGAATCATCATTGCCCAGTCGCTTAGGAGAGCTTGCAGACAAAGCAGGTAAATTTCGCGATACCATCAAAAACTCTCTACCCACCATCACTGAACGCCGATATTTTTGGGAGTCAATTTTTGATCGTGCCTTAAAAGATGAAACAATTGGCACACTCAGCGATGAGCTTAATCAATTTAAAAATCATGATACCCGCTTGGGTGAGGTCTATATTGTGGGTGCAGGGGCAGGCGATCCAGATTTATTGACTTTTAAGGCACTCAGGCTCATGCAACAAGCAGATATCGTACTTTATGACGCACTGGTATCAAATGACATTTTAGAGCTTTGTCGCCGTGATAGCCAAAAGATTTTTGTGGGCAAAAAAAGAAAAGATCACACCAAAACTCAAGATGAAATCAACCAACTATTAGTTGATTATGCCAAACAGGGGCATCGGGTATTACGCCTAAAAGGTGGTGATCCATTTGTCTTTGGGCGAGGCGGTGAAGAGATGCTCGCCTGCCAAGCTGCCCATATACCCTATCAGGTGGTCAGTGGGATTACAGCTGCGTTGGCGGCAAGCAGTTATGCAGGCATACCACTCACACACCGTGGTATCGCAACTTCTGTACGATTTTTGACGGGTTGTTATCAAACAAATGAGCCGTTTAATGGTCTAAATAGTACTTACCAAACTGATGAGACTTTGGTGTTTTATATGGGTCTGCACGCACTGACTAAAATTATTGATTCTTTAATCAGTGCTGGCCTGCCAAATGATTTACCCATCGCCATCATCTCAAATGCCAGCCTACCCACCCAGCAGGTGCTAACAGGTACACTGACAGATATTATTGATAAAAAGCATCAATCCAATCTTATCGCACCTGCCATTATTATTGTCGGTCATGTGGTCGATTTGTATCAGCCATAATCATCCAAATTTGCCCAAGTTTTGAGTAACTCATAAAAACTGAGTTGATTTTGATTGAAAAATTCATCAATATCAGTAATAATAACAGCTTGATTGGATGTTATGAATTTATCAAAACCGCTTAATCACTGATAAAAGGATTTTTAATTTGGCAACTTTACACACTTATTTTCGCAGCTCGGCCGCTTATCGTGTCCGAATTTTTTTGGCATTAAAAGGTTTGTCGTACCAAAAAAATTTCATCAATCTAAAGCAATCACAGCAAACAACCAAAGCATATCACCAAACCAACCCCCAAGGTCTTGTACCTGCATGGGAGGATGATTCTGGTAGCTATGGTCAGTCATTTGCCATCATGCTACTTCTTGAGGATAAGCACCCCACACCCGCCCTACTGCCCAGCGACCCTGCCAAAAAAGCCGAGATTTTAAGTGTGGTGCAGCACATCGCTTGCGATATCCATCCACTCAATAATTTAAGAGTATTAAATTATCTAAAAAATAAGCTACACTTGGATGCAACTGGTGTTAATGCTTGGTACGCACATTGGATACAGTTGGGCTTTGATGCCTTAGAGACAACATTAAGCCAAACGGCAGGTCGATATTGCTTTGGTGATACACCAACCTTTGCTGATTGTTTTTTAATTCCTCAAATGTACAACGCCATTCGCTTTAATGTGGATCTGAGTGCCTATCCAACACTTTGCCGAATTTATGAATATGCCAACACTCAGCCTGCCTTTATTGCTGCTATGCCAAAAAATCAAGAAGATGCTGTTGAATGATTGGTTAATTAAAAATCCAATTAAAAAAGCCAGTAAAACACTGGCTTTTGATGGCTTAACTGTTGGCATGTCTTTTATTGTATTGAATCGAATTAAATACTGACAACACAATAAATGCAACGCCAATCAATCCAGTGATAATCTCAGGCACATGAAACCGTGTCGATAGCAACATAATGATGGCAAGCGCCCCGATGGCATAATGTGCACCATGTTCCAAATAAATAAAATCGCTTAAAGTCCCTTTGTTTACCAAATAAATCGTCATAGAACGAACAAACATCGCACCGATAGCCAAGCCAATCATAATGACGATCACATCATTCGTGATGGCAAAAGCACCAATGACACCATCAAAACTAAAAGACGCATCAAGCACCTCAAGATATAAAAAGCCTGCAATACCACCCTTTAGGATTGTGGATGATACGCCAGCGGTATTTGTGATCTCACGGCCTTTTGCGTCATATACCGCCGCCTTATCGTCACCATCACCCTCTAGGAGTGCCGATAGTACACTCACCCCCAAATAGACCAAAATCCCCCAAATGCCTGCGACCATGACGACACCTTGCTTTGCTTCTTCTACCCAGCTCATAGAGATCATCAAAACAACCAACGCAACAAACACACTCATGGCGTCTACTTTACTAAACTTGACCAAGCGAGACTCTAGCCACTTAAACCAATGCACATCCTTATCGCCAAACATAAAATTTAAGAACACCAGCAATAAAAACATTCCTCCAAATGCTGAGATTTCGGCATGATGTGCATTAAGATGCTCGGCATACTGGACTGGATTATTCAGTGCCAGATGAATCACCTCACCCATACCCAAATTGGCAGTTACTGCGACAATGGCGATTGGAAATATCAATCGCATCCCAAAAACTGCGATCAAAATACCTACGGTCAAAAAAATCTTTTTCCAAAAATCATTCCAACCCTTTAAAATAGAGGCATTCACCACGGCATTATCAAATGATAATGAAATCTCCATGATTGCCAAAATTGCTGTAATGCCCAGTGCCAAAAACATCTCAGAGATGCCACCATGGCTATACCCCCACCATGCTGCAATCACCAAGCAGACAAAAGTAAAAATGATATCAAATAAAAAATGTCGCATAACTGCCTTTATATTATATTAAAAAATATTATATTAAAAATAATTATTTAGATTGTATTAAAAATAATTATCAAAAAATCGCCCAGAGAACATCACCACCGAGCGACAGGATTTGCAATTGGCTTAAGAATAATTATACCGCTAAATTCCATACCAATCAATCGACGAATATGTCAGATCTATCATCAATACCACGATGACTTGTCAAAATTAAGCATAACAATATATCAAATCCCTGAAAAAATAAAATTTGCATAAAAAGCTTGTCAAATGATAAAAATCCGCTATAATAGCACGCACAAAAGCGTAATGCTTATAACCAAATTTGGGGACGTGGCGAAATTGGTAGACGCACTGGATTTAGGTTCCAGCGCCGCAAGGTGTGAGAGTTCGAGTCTCTCCGTCCCCACCATTGATTAAATAAAAACAGCAAATCATTCAGCTGTTTTTTTGTCCAAAAATTCCTTAAGGCGTTTTTGTTGTGCATCATAGTCTATCTTATCACGCCGATAAATCTCATAAACACAGTAATCTCCGCACTCGCTGCCGCAGCATTCCCATGCTTCAGGATATTCAGGTTTAGGTAGCAATATTTCATTAAAATCACTTTGACTCATCATCAACCTGTTTGTATTTTAACCTTTGTATTTTAAAATTTGATTAAAGTTAAAAAGCGCTTAAGTTACCCAAAGCGCCTTTTAACTGTTAATAAGACTATTAAGAAATCTGCCAAGACCAATCTCAAGATGATTGATATGATTGCAATGGCTGATCATTCATCGATATAGCTTAACCAATGCTGATACTTATCGCTGCGACCTTGAACAACATCAAAATACAAAGTTTGTAGTTGTTCGGTCAATTCACCACGACCGCCATTGCCTATCATACGATCATCATATTCACGAATCGGTGTCACTTCAGCTGCTGTACCAGTCATAAACACCTCATCTGCCAAATAAAACTCATCACGAGTAATACGACGCTCGATGACCTTAATGCCCAAATCTTTGGCAAACTCAATAATCGTGCGGCGTGTAATGCCATCGAGCGCACCGCCTGATAAGTCAGGGGTATGTAGCTCGCCATTTTTGACCAAAAATAGGTTCTCGCCAGAACCTTGACAGACAAAACCTTGTGGATCCATTAAGATGGCTTCATCATAGCCATTACGAGTCACCTCTTGGTTGGCTAGGATTGAGACAGGATAATTACTGGCAGCTTTTGCCTTGCACATGGTTATATTTGGGTGATGATGGGTATAGCTTGAGGTTTTAACACGGATGCCTTTTTTAATACCTTCTTCGCCCAAATAAGCGCCCCAATGCCATGCAGCAATCGCAGCATGAATGGTATTATCTTTGGCAGCGATACCAAGCTTTTCAGAACCCACCCAAATCAATGGACGAATGTATGCTGATGCCAAATTATTTAGACGCACAACATCTTTTTGAGCTTGGACAAGCTCATCAAAGCCATAAGTACAATTTAATTGAAAAATTTTGGCGGAGTTTAATAGACGCTCTGTATGCGCTTGTAAACGGAAAATCGCTGTACGCCCATCTGGCGTCTGATACGCACGCACCCCTTCAAACACCGCCAAGCCATAATGTAAGCTGTGAGTCAGCACATGCACCTTAGCATCTGGCTGCTCTACCAAGGCACCATCTAGCCACATTTTGCCTTCTTGGGTTGCCATGCTCATAAATTACTCCATATCGATTGTTAAAATTATTACCATTTAGTATCTCAAGCGATTATATCAGATGCCATAAAAATAATAAAATGGTTTTCTTAGCCAAATTGATTGCTTTTTATTATGTCAAAACACACTTTTCATCATAAATTTTTTGGATTAACCGCTATGTTATTGATCAGCCTAAGACATCTTCCCAAACCTCTCGCACAAATTGGCGTAGCTCATGCCACGCTTGATCATCGACGATATTTTTTTGTTCAGACAAGGCAAGTTCGTGGGTTTTTTTACGCAAGTCCAAATAAGCTTGTGTCAGCTTTTGACAGCGATTGGCGGTCCAAATACCCGTTTTTTCAACTTCCTCAAAAATGCGTACATTATCTGGCCAAATTGCCAAATTTGGGTACTTATTTGCATAGGCAAGCACCATAAATTGAGCCAAAAACTCAATATCTATCAGGCCACCAAAATCTTGTTTTAGATTAAACTGCTCAGTCTCGCCATACGCACGCCGCATCGTTTTTGTACCCAAATGATGTTGCATTTTTTGACGCATTTCAATGACATTTTGTCGTACCTGTGTCTCTTGCCTGGGCGTGGTTAAGACCTGCTTGCGAATACGGTCAAATGCTTGTAGTACCAACACATCGCCCGTCAGCCCTCTTGCCCGAACCAAAGCTTGATGCTCCCAAGCCCAAGCTTTGTCTGTTTGATACATCTTAAAAGCATGGGCAGAAATCACTGGCACGCCAGCATTGCCCGAGGGGCGTAAGCGTGTATCAATCTCATAAGCGCGACCATCACGGGTTTGGGTTGCCAGATAGTTCATGAGTTTTTGGATCAAGCGAGAAGCAAATTTCATGCCACTGATTGGCTTTTCGCCATCAGTTTCGCTTTTTTCGTCAATGCGATGCAAAAACACCAAATCCAAATCCGATGCATAACCCATCTCAAGACCGCCTAATTTTCCATAACCAATGATCGCAAAGCCGCAATCAGCGATGCTGGCACGCTCATGAGTATTTAACAAAGGAAAGCCGTGCTTGACAGACAACTCATGAAATACTCGATACAGCGCCGACTCAAGTACCACTTCAGCGATATAAGTCAAACTGTCAGATACTTTCATGGTGTGCCGCAAACCTAATACATCGGCGGTGGCTACTGCTAAAACTTGAGTTTTTTTGAATAATCGTATGGTGGTCAAATAGCCCTCATCATCAAAAGGCTCTACTCTAAGCAAGCTTTGTCTTAGAATGTCGGTAAGCTCAGCTTTATCAGGCAAATGCAAATAACGCTTTTGAAGGAATGTATCAAGCAGTACAGGATAATGTGCAAGCTCTCGGGCGATCCATAAGCTTGCTGATAGTGTTGGAATTAAACGCACCGTTGCATCTGGATTTTCGCTCAACATCACCAAATAAATTGACCTACGACAAATGGCCTCTAATAACGCAATCAATCTGGGTAAGGCGATTTTTGCCGACTCTGCACCATCTTTTTGGGCATGTGCCAATAAAGCATGCAAAATAATGGGGTAGGCTTGATTAAGCCGATCTTTTGCGACATCATCAAGCCCCATCACCAGCCGAGAACTCATAAACTCATCGAGCACGACTGCTGAATTATCCCCCAGCACATCATCCAATGACGACCGAATCTGAGCAATATCCAAGCTTTCTTGCTTGGGGGATTGCCTATCTGTTACCATGCGTCCAAACGGTCTGCTGACATTATGACGATGTGCATCCAGCACCGAGCGAAATGCCTTAACCGACTCATAGCCTAAGGTCTGTGCGATGGCAAGCATCTCATCAGAATCACTTGGCAGGCACTGGGTTTGTTGGTCATATCGTGCTTGGATAGCGTGTTCTAAACGGCGTAAAAATCGGTACGCCGCTGCCAGTTGTTTGCTTTCATCATTATCAATATAATCAAGCTCGGTTAATACCGTCAAACAGTCAAGACATGCAGGATTTTCAGCAATACGAATATGGTGACCGCCATAAATCAGGGCAAACGCTTGAACAATAAATTCAATATCACGAATACCGCCTACGCCAAGCTTGACATTATCCAAATCCTGTCTTTGGATTTGCTGATTGATGATCATGGCTTTCATTTCACGCAATGCACTAAATGCACTATAATCAATATAATAGCGATGCACAAAATTTCTTGATAATTGATTAAGCGTTTGCCCAAATTCATCGCTAATGTCATTGACCACGCGCGCCTTTAGCCAAGCAAAACGCTCCCAAGTCCGCCCATGTTGGCTAAAATATTTATCCAATGCCGCCATATGCATCACCAGCGGTGAGCCATCCCCCCAAGGACGCAGACGCATATCCACTCGAAAGACAAAACCATGTTCGGTATTTTCATCCAAAAGCTTAATTATGCCACGCCCAAGATCACGCATGAATTTATAATTATCAATGACTTTTTTGCCGTTCGTTTCACCATTATTGATATGCACAAAAATTAGATCGATATCACTGGATAAATTCAACTCTTGTGCGCCCAATTTCCCCATAGCGATGATGGCAAGTTCATCTTTGAGTGTTTTATTTTTTTGGCGAATCATAGGCTCGCCATAGCGTTTGGTCAGCTTGTGATACACAAAATCCTTTGAAAACTGGATACAGCTGTCGGCAAAATCAGACAACTCATGCGTCAACTCTTCCAAAGAAATCACCGACAAGGCATCTTGCCAAATCCACTTAAGCATCAGCATTTGGCGTAGCTTACGCAGTCCTGACATGACCATCTCTTCATTGGTAAAATCAAGATAATTGGTCTTACCAAGCCCAACAAAACGACGAACCAATGCATCAAAATCTAAGCTTGACAAGCTTCGCTCAAAACCATATTCTCCCAAAAATGCTTGGGCGTCATCGCTGTGTTTTTGATAAATTTGAGATGCAAATGGGCTTGCCAGTGATAAGCAGTCAAGCTGAGCTTGATTGGGCATAAAATGCAAAGAAACCATGCAGCCGCCTTAAAATCATATATCAATAAAAAATGACTTGGGCTTATTTTACACCAATTTTTGGGCTATAATAAACGATTATCATGATTTGTTGATTGAAAAGCGACCTTAATTTATGATTTTACTACTTGTTACTTCATCACCACACAGCCATGCAGGCAAACTTGCAGTTGAATACGCAACCAAGCAATTACACTTGGGTAATCAGATTTCGGTATTTTTTTATGGCGATGGGGCTTATACCGCCAATCGACTGATGTGGCAAACTGCCGATGTACCAAGCGTTGCTAAGCAATGGCAAGCATTATCAAATAATCATGGCATCACCCTGCCCGTCTGCGTTAGTACCGCTTTGGCTCGAGGTGTCTGTGATGCCCAAAATGCCACTCGCCATGGGCTAATCGGTGATAATCTGTTGCCACCGTTTTCTTTGGTTGGACTGTCTGAGCTTGCTATGATGATTGATGATACAACATCAGTGGTACAGTTTTAAGGATAATGGATGAAATTTTTAATTCATATCAATACCGACAGCGAATTAATCAGCTATGAAGCAATTGCTTTGGCACTGACTTTGGCGACATTTGATCATGATATTCAGATTGAGCTGGGTGAAAAAGTTTTAGTTTTACTAAATAATCCCAAAAGCCGAATATATGGCATGATACAGTCTTTGGCACTGTATGATCTTCCCAAAGCATACCATAATTTTCAAGCAGTTAACGCCTTAGATAAGGTCATTCAATTATCATTACAATCAGGCAGTTTGGCATTGGATGACTATGACTCAAAACTTTATTTTCAGTAGATAATTATCACCACTATGAACCATTTACCCAGCCTAGATGACGATGGTCACCTAAAAAATCATACCGATTGGACACCCAAAATCGCACAAAGACTTGCAGATACGATTGGGGTAACGCTTGAAAGCGAGCATTATCAAATCATTGGCGAGGTGCGTGTTTTTTTTGAAACTTATCACCACAGTCCATCAACACGCCCATTAATTAAGCATCTGATGGCAAGCTTGCCCAACCTTGATATTAGCAATCAAAAGCTACAAAAACTGTTTAATACAGGCTTGGTTGCTCGGCATGTCAACCGCATTGCAGGCTTACCCAAGCCACCAAATTGTTTATAATTACTTAATATTAGGATTTACTATGAGTGGATTTTGCACCCTAAATATCGCCTCTACTGATTTGACCATGACAGTATTGATGACACCCGATATGGCGAACTTTTCAGGTAATGTGCATGGCGGTACTATCTTAAAGCTGCTTGACCAAGTTGCCTATGCGTGTGCCAGTCGTTATGCTGGTGGCTATGTAGTGACGCTATCGGTTGACCAAGTGATTTTTAAAGAGCCGATTTATGTTGGTGAGCTGGTAACTTTTTTGGCGCGTATTAACCATGTCGGCACCACTTCGATGGAAGTGGGCATACGCGTAGAAGCAGAAAATATCCAAACTCGCACAGCACGTCATACCAACAGTTGTTATTTTAGTATGGTGGCTGTCGACCAAGCGGGTAAACCTGTTCCTGTACCGCCTTTGGTTGTGGACGATTCTCTTGCCAAACAACGCTACGAAATGGCGAAAAAGCGTAAAGAGTTACGCATAAAGCTTCAGCAACACGACTGGTAAAACCTATGATGCCCACGCCATCTCATCTGACCACCATCTCTATCATCGGACACACTAATGTCGGCAAAACATCGCTACTAAGAACCTTATTACGAGACAGCGATTTTGGTGAAGTAAAAAACGCCTCAGCGACTACACGGCATGTCGTCGCTGTTGATATACTAAGCAAAGACAATGTACCACTAATTACTTTACATGACACACCAGGATTAGAGGACGCCACAGGTGTGATGGATTTTTTGCAGAATCATACCGATGGCCGTGCAGATGGTATGGAACGCTTATCTGTGTTTTTACAAGCAATTCATCATAATGATGCACGATTAGAGGGTGATTTTAGCCAAGAAGCCAAGGTCATCAAAAGCTTACTTGAGGCAGATATTGCACTTTATATCATTGATGCCAAAGAACCCGTACTTGGTAAATATAAAGATGAGCTTGCCATCTTGGCTGGTTCGGGGACGCCAATTTTGCCAGTCTTTAACTTCATCAATGACCCCAATCATCATATGCAGGCTTGGCGAGAAATGCTGTCACGGCGTGCGTTACATGTGGTCAATGCCTTTGATACGGTTGCTTTTGACTTTGAAAATGAAATGGCGTTATGGTCAAATCTTAGCCTACTGTCCAACCACGATCAAAATATCGAAAAGCTCAAGCAAGAACGCAGTGATACATGGCATGAGCTGCTGGAAATTGGCTCTGAGATGATCGCTGATTTTTTAATCAATGTCGCCGCTTATCGCCAAAAAATTGCAAGCGGTGCTGATACGACACCGACATTAAGACAGATGCAAAATGCAGTGCGTCAAGCTGAATCTGTCTTGCATGATAACTTATTAAATTTGTATCAGTTTTATCATCAAAATATCGTCTCTGATTGCCCAGATATCAAAAGCCAAACCCAAGATGTGTTTGATGGCGAGCTATTGGCTCAGTATGGCATACGCACAGCAGGCGGTAGCGTCACGGGAATGATTATCGGTGCAGGCATTGATGTGGCGACTTTGGGTGCAAGCCTTGGGCTTGGCACAGCCATCGGCGGTGTGATTGGTGGACTGCTGCCCAATTCCACCACACTCAAAGATAAAGCCATGGGCGTACAAACACTCATGATTAATGCACCGACGATGACTTTACTTGCCGCTCGTGCCCAAAATCTGCACCACCACCTAAGACATCGTGGGCATGCCAGTCTCTTAGATATTACCGCCAGCGATAAAAATTTACCTTGGCAGAGCGATAAATTACCAAGCCCGATCAAAAAAGCACGCAGCCATCCCAATTACTCAAGCTTAACTGACAATGATGACGATAAGACAGCTCTTAGATCAGACTTGGCACAACATTTGGCAGAAATTTTAGTGATGCACTTACAAAGACTGGACATAAATCACTAAAAAAGTTTGATCAATGTCCAAATTTTTAAGTCCATGTATTAAATTTAAAATCTAGCCCAATCACATGCACGCAGACAGATTAATTCAATTTAACCAAGTCCAAGCGATTGCCTTCAAACAGCTCCATATCTGGTGCCAAAGTTACCATAAAGCGGTCAAAATATAAAAGCTGCTTGGTTAATAATGCAAAATCTCTAGGGAAATGGATGCCATGACGCTTACCAATATCGACCATTTCTAGCATCATGACATTTAGGCTGTCGTTATTGGCTGGTGCAGGCGTGGACTCAGGCATGATTTTACCAAGCATCCGCCGTAAGTCATTTGCCAGATGATCAATGTTCATCTTATTAGGTGCGTGCGTCATACCAATATTGACCATCGCTTGTGCCATACCATGATAATCGTTCATTTGTAGGCTTTGTACCAAATTAAAACATGCCTGCAGGCTACTTGGTTGAATTTGCCCCATTAAGCCAAAGTCTAAAAAAGCAATTCGTCCATCATCAAGTAGCATCAGATTGCCTGCATGCAAGTCAGCATGAAATTCACCCGTCATCATCAAGGATAAAAACCATGTATCCAAAACATCATTCATGATTTTTTTACTGTCTTTGCCTACTGTACCATCCCAAACAAGCGACTCATCGACCAATGACTTACCGACTAATAAGTCCATGACCAGCACCTTTTTGGTGGATAATCTATGATGTACCTTGGGGGCAGTCACTTGGGTATTACCCACTTGATGTAGATGTGCTAAGAATTTATCAATATGATGGCTCTCCGCCAAAAAGTCAGTTTCTGCCAACATTCTGGCACGCATTTCATCAATAATTGGTGCAAGATTTGCCGCTTTTAGGCTAGGCACTGCTTTTTCTAACACCCAAAATACACTATGCAGCACCCCCAAATCGGTTTGCATGACCGTATCTACACCTGGTTTTTGGATTTTTAGTGCCACTTGTCTGCCATCAGCAAGTACCGCTTTATGCACTTGGGCGATACTGGCAGATGCCAGAGGCTTAGGGTCAATATAAGAAAAAATATCACCCAATCCACGCTCAGGCGTTTCAAGTTCATCAATCAACACTTGGCGGATTTGTTCAAATCGTACTGGCGCTGTCTGGTCTAAACACCCTTGAAAAGCCAAAACATACGCTTTAGGGAAAATAGAAGGCGTGCTTGCGATAAACTGCCCAAGTTTGATATAAGTTACGCCCATCTGCTCAAACGCTTCACGCAAAAGGTACGCATCCATTTTATCACCCTTAGCCATTCTAAGTGCTGACAAGCCTGCAACACTGGCAGTTTTTTGAATACGACCTAAAACATGCACACTTTGGTTCAGTGCTTTTTTGGCGGTAGATACTGGATTTTTTGGTAAAAATGTTGGCATAATCATCGTTTTTTTATGAAATAATTGAAATGGTCATCAAAGACCGTAAATTCAAGAGTACCACAAAAATACTTAAACTGCTTTGGCGGTCATGCGCCACAAACCGAACAATGCTCATCACGGCAAATGTTTAGTTTTTTTAATTGAAATTGCTCACCTTGCCAAATCAGCAATTCATTGGCAATCGGATTGATATGCTTGCCCAAAAAACTAAGTGCAACCTGTGATGCCAAAGCACCAATCACAGATACGGTACTTGCCAACACACCAGAGGTACTACAGTTCATCTCATCGCCTAACGCATCACCAAAGACGCACTGATAACACGCCGTATCAGTCGTATAAAGCGCAATCTGACCTGTCTGAGCGATGGCAGATGTTGATAACAGTGCAAGCTTGTGCTGATGACAAGTGCGATTTAATATATCACGAATCAAAAAATTATCCGTACAATCAATCACAAGATCGGTATGTTTGATGAATTGATCAGTATTGGTTTGGGTGATTTTATCAGTGATGGCGGTGATACTCACCCATTCGTTTTGCTTTTGTAGTGCATCTTTGGCTGCCATCGCTTTAGATTTACCGACATCCAACGCAGTGTATAAAATCTGTCGCTGCAAATTACTGACATCAACAACATCATGATCAATGATATCTATTGAGCCAATCCCTGCTCGCACCAAGATTTGTGCGATAGGACAGCCTAAGCCGCCCATACCCACAATAATCGCATGGCTATTTTTTAGGCGAATTTGTGATGTGACATCCCAATCATCTAGCAAGATTTGACGAGCATATCGCATCATTTCATCATCAGTAAGATGACCATCAACTGTATGACTGTCCATAACACACCTTATTGATCCGCAGTTTATCCACAGTTTTTATATCTCCCAAGCGTTACTCTGTCATTACCCCCATAATCTTGGATCGTATATACATCAAGATAACCAGATGACAAATACAAGTTACGCACTGCCTCCGCTTGGTCAAAACCATGCTCAATTGCCATCAATCCGCCATCTTTGAGATACGCCCTACCTGTTTCAATAATATGGCGAATATCTGTCAAACCATCTTCAGCTGCCACAAGTGCCGTGATTGGCTCATGCTTAAGATTTACCAAATGCTCGTCATTTTCTTTGATGTAAGGGGGGTTACTGACGATAATATCAAATTGACCACTGACTTTCTGCAACCAATGTGATTGCAAAAGTTGACACCGTGCATTCAGGCGATGGTTATTTTGCTCAGCAACTTTAAGTGCTTCAGAAGAGATATCCACCAAAACCACCTGAGCAAATTCCAACTCCAGTGCCAGCGTAATACCAATGCAACCTGTACCCGTACCCAAATCCAAAATATTAACCAAATTTTTGTTGTCTGTTTGGCGGATTTTTTGTTGAGCTTTGGCATAATTTAAGATTGTCTCAACCAAAATTTCAGTATCAGCTCTGGGTATCAGCGTATGGGCATTCACCAAAAAATGACGCCCCCAAAAGCTTTGTTGCCCAGTCAGATATGCCAAAGGCTTACCTGCTGACAGCTGCATAATACCTGCGGTAATTTTTGATGATTCCTCCAAAGTTGGCTGATAATCTTCATCCGTCATCAGAAATATAAAGGGTTTATCAAGCACATGCATCAACCAACCATCAAGCCAATGCATTGGTAATACATCAGACTGAAGCTGCTTAAAGATTGCACGAATTTGTTTAATGGTTAGACCTGTTAGGGCTAACCGATTGGATACTTGCATCGCTCATTCATCAATTTGTGGTTGGTTGATATCAATATGCTTATTAACCAAATAAATCAATAATAACACAGGAATACCGATCACAAAGGTAAATCCAAAGAAAAATGCGTAGTTTGTTGCATCAACGATACTACCTGAATAGCCACCAATTAATTTGGGCAACAAAGTCATTAATGATGAAAATAATGCATATTGCACCGCAGTAAACCGAATGGAGGTTAATGCTGATAAAAACGCAATGAATACGGTACTGGCCAAACCTGCTGCCAAATTATCTGTAATGACAGCAAAGTACATCATCGGCACAGTTGGCGTATAAAATAAAAAAATAAATAACAGATTGGTTGTGCAAGCCAAAATCGCACCAAGACTCATCGCTTTGATGATATTTATCTTTTGGGCAAGCCAGCCACCAACAAATCCGCCAGCAATCGAAGCAACCACACCCACAACTTTGACAGCATCGGCAATTTGGGTTTTACTAAAGCCCAAATCTTGATAAAAAATGTTTGAGATATTACCAGCAATAATATCACTGATGCGATACAAGCCAATCAATACCAATAAAAGCACTGCCTTTTGACCATAACGATGAAAAAAATCCACCATAGGATCAACCCAAGTTTTTATAACCATCTCTTTGGGGGCGATTTTGGCTTGGACTAATCCAAAACTTGCCAAACCAAAAGCGATGATACTAAGCATAAATCTCACTGTTCCATAGACAAATTGCAGTAAAACATCATCAGTCTCAGGTAGGATACTACCCATGCCACGAAATACCAAGATGAATGCCAATACAGATAATATAAAGACAACAACAAGTCTCAGGTCGTTTTTTGAGGTTTGGGTGATGGGCTTAACCACTGTTTTTGGTTCTGAAATCACCAGCGTGGTCAAAATACCAATACCCATGACAGCTGCCATAATCAAATAGGTTTTTTGCCATGCCAGATAAGAGTAAGCCTCCATCATTGAACCAAAAAAATCTGCCAAATACAACGCACCTGCACCCGATACAATCATCCCAATGCGATAACCCATAACATAGGTTGCCGATAAAGCAGGCTGCATATCAGCAGGTGCACTCTCAATACGATACGCATCAATCACGATATCTTGGGAAGCTGAAGAAAATCCAAGCAAAACTGCACCTGCCGCCATGATGCTTAACATCGCCTCACCACTTTGAGGGTTGGTCATCGCCATCAAAACCAAAGCAGTAATTACCAAAATTTGGGTGAATAGCAACCAGCTGCGGCGTCTGCCAAGCAGCCGAGTTAATATCGGCAGCGGCAGTGCATCTACCAGCGGTGCCCAAATGAATTTAAATGAATAGCCCAGTGCTGCCCAGCTAAACATCGTCACTGTCGCACGGTCAATGCCTGCTTCACGAAGCCAAAGCCCCAAACTTGAGAAAATTAATAAAATGGGTATGCCTGCTGAAAATCCTAAAAATAACAGTGCAACTGAATGTTTATTAAAATATGCGTGATAAAATGCTTGCCATGCACCTGGTTTTGTGTAAGATTGAGTTATCCTGCTCATAATCATGTCATCCAATTTTAATGGTATCAAATAATAATGCCAAAATGGCGTAAAAATAGGAGATATCTTTCTTTGCATTTTACCTGAATTAGCTGAATTTTGTATACTTTTCTTGTTTTTTTAGTAAATTTTTTTACCTTTTTGGGTAAAAATTCGGTATGATGAGCCAATTTATCTTGACAACTTATTTACTCAAGGAATTTTATGGCTATCGACATTGTCATCAACCAGCGTCATCTACAAATTCAGCTCAAACAGCTTGAGACTGTTTGGCATACTGTGGTGAATGGCTATAATCTTAGCCAAGCAGCTGAGCTTTTGCACACCAGTCAATCCAGCCTATCTAAGCAAATCGCTGCACTTGAAAATCAGCTAAAAGCAGATGTATTTACGCGTCAAGGTAAGCGTTTAACAGGTCTAACCCCTATCGGTCGGGCACTTTTGCCACACATTGAAGCGATTTTTGCTGAAATTCGTACCATTGAGAATTTAAGCCTTGATTTTAATAATGCTCAAGCAGGCACTTTGACTGTTGCCACCACACACACCCAAGCCCGCTATGTCTTACCCCAAATTGTCAAAGAATTTCGTGAAAAATTTGATAAAGTCAACTTAGTATTACAGCAGGCTGACCCTGAAACAATTGCTCAAATGGTGATTCGTGGTCAAGCCGATATTGGTATTGCCACCGAGTCGCTACTTAATAATGCCGTGCTTCGTTGTCATCGCTATTATGATTGGTCGCATGTGGTGATTGTTCCAAAAACACATGAACTGGCAGAATTTGCCGATGTGCCTGATGGTGTTGATTTACCGACCTTAGCCAGTTATCCGATTGTCACTTATCATGGCGGCTTTACGGGTCGTGGCACGATTGATAAGGTCTTTGAAAAAGCAGGATTTTATCCTGACATTGTTTTGGCAGCACTTGATTCAGATGTCATCAGCACTTATGTATCATCAGGGCTTGGCGTTGGTATTATTGCCGAGATGGCATATCAGCCTAAGCATTATCCTGATTTGGTTGCCATTCCTGTGAACCATTTTGGGCGATTTACCAGCTGGATTGCGGTGCGTGACGATAGCGAAATTCGTAAATTTGGTCATGAGTTTATCAAATTATGCCAAGCACAGTTTGACCAAAACTAATTCAAGCCCCAAAAAACCTTTTTAAGCCACCTTTGAGTGATGGTTGTTTGATTTTAAGGGTTAATGAGAATTTACAAAAAATCAAAAAGATTAAAATCCCCAAAATCTCATTTGGGGATTTGTTGTTACAATCACATTAAGCCAAGAATAGATACGCCCATGCGGTTACAATCACGATGGCAACTAAGTTTAGCCAAAAGCCAACTTTCATCATATCTTTTTGTTTGACATGACCCGAACCCATAATGATGGCATTCGGCGGTGTGGCAACTGGCATCATAAATGCACAAGATGCACCAATACCGATAACCATAATCAAAACTTCAGGCGGCAGCCCAAGCTGAACGCCAATTGGTGCAAACAGTGGCACAAGTAAGGCAGCAGATGCGGTATTGCTGGTAAATTCCGTCAAAAAGATGATGAATGCTGCAATCACAAAAATAACCAATAAAGTTGATGAATTGCCCAAGAATGTCGCAATACTTTCACCCAAGACAGCAGATGCACCCGTATCTTTCATCACATCTGATAAAGCAATACCACCGCCAAAGAGCATTAATACGCCCCAGTCAGTATTATCCGAGATTTGCTTCCAGCTGACCAAACCAAGCAGCAATACCGCCACTGCAGCAAATAAAGCGATGACCGTATCAGGATTACTAAAGCCTAAAACAGCACCCAACTGCTTACCAAAAATCCAGCAAGCTGCTGTGGCAATAAAGATAATCGTTGTTAAAATGCGTGGCAAAGTCATCGGAATGGCTTCTTGAGTACCCAGCTCAACACGCTGACCTAAATTTGGGCGTAAGATGGCATACATCGCACCAATCAAAAACGGCATCAGCACAATTGCCATTGGTAAACCAAAACTCATCCATTCACGAAAATCAATACCAAGCTCTTTGGCGGCAATTGTATTAGGCGGCGAGCCAACCAATGTACCCAAACCACCGATAGAGGCAGAATAAGCAATGCCCAAAAGTACAAATAAAAAGGTATTACGATCTTTGTTGGCATCTACTTGGGCCAGCAAACCAATTGCCAGAGGCAACATCATGGCAGCTGTCGCCGTGTTACTAATCCACATGGACAACGCTGCTGTAACACCAAACATCATCATCACAGCACGCCCCAAATGACCACCAGCCAGCCCAATCAAGCCATAGGCAATTTTTTTATCCAGCTTTTGGACATGTAAGGTGGCTGCTAATGCAAATCCCCCAAAAAAGACAAAGATAATGGGATTGGCAAAACTGGTTAATGCCGCTTTGGTATTAAAATCAGGAATACCAATAAACAACGCAAGCAGCGGCACCAAAATCGCTGTTGCGGTCACATGGATCGCTTCGGTAAGCCACAAAATACCAATGAATGAAAGTAGTGCCAAGCCTTTATTTGCCAAAGGCTCAAATGGTAAAAAAGCATACAGCACATAAGCGATGATGGCTGCAATAACGGTAATCACGATGCCTTTGATGGCATCGGGTCGTACCTCACCTGATGGTGGTACGCCATCATCATCATGCTGAAAATCCGTTCTTAGCGTAAAGTCTGTTTGTTTTGATTGATCTGATTGTGCCATACCAAGTCCTTGACCATAATTTTTTATCAATTTAAAATTCAATAATTACCAATAAAAATATAATAACAAAAATACTATAATTTGCAATTATTTTGTGATAATAATAGATAAGGTTTATCCATCTTTTTGATAAACCTTATCTTTTTGGTTTAAATGAACAAACAACTTAACATCAACCCAAAAATTCGTTACAATAACCAAAATACTTTGACCAAATGATAAAAACTATGAGCCACACGACCCCCAAAAACTTTAAAGACGCTTACCAAATCTTACAATCTAATGCCGATAAACTTGAACACTATGATAATTTAGATATTGATAACTTAGTAACACTGGTTGAGGAGTCTTTGGCGGCATACCGTGTTTGTCAATCTCGTATTGAAGCGGTAGAGCAGGCACTGCAATCAGCGTTTGAACAAGCAGAAGTCGCCACGCAAGATAAATCATCTGAATAATTTTTTATACATATTTCATAGATTGACTGAACAATACATAAAATTTAAACAGCCAAATGGCAAACTGAGTCAGTATTTGGCTGTTTAATGTTTATATTTATGTTTATGCTTTGATTTCAAAGACCTGCTTAAGATATGCCAAATAAGTATCGTCATCAATCATTGTCTTACCAGGGCTGTCTGACAACTTGGCAACAGGCTGGCCATTACAAGCAACCAGTTTTAGAACAATGTTTAACTGCACTTCACCCAAATCATTCGTTAAATTTGTACCAATTCCAAATCCCGTTTTGATTTTATCTTTAAAATACTGATGTAAATCCCATGCTTTTTGTAGGGTTAGACCATCACTAAAAGTCAAGATTTTGGTTTTTGGGTCAATTTTTAGTTGGTGATAATGGGCGATCGCCTTATCACCCCATTCGTATGGGTCGCCACTATCATGGCGAAGACCGTCAAATAACTTGGCAAAATACAAATCAAAATCACGCAAAAACGCATCCATACCAACCACATCGGTCAATGCAATACCCAAGTCGCCTCGATATTCTCTCACCCAACTTTCAAGAGCGGCTTTTTGAGAATTTCTTAGGCGGACATCCAATGCCTGAAATGCCTGTAAAAATTCATGTGCCATGGTGCCAATTGGGGTAATACCAAGCTGTTTTGCCAAATAAACATTAGAAGTCCCACGAACAATAAAAGGGCAAGCCTCATGAAGCGATTTGACCACATGATATTGCCAAGCTTTACTAAATCGGCGGCGTGTCCCAAAATCAGCCACCGTAAAAGCGTTATCGGCAGGCATTGGCTGCGTGATTTGTTTGGCGTGATACTCATGCAATAAGGCAATCTTAGCATCCAGTCGTTTTTGACCTTCTGCCATGATATCATCAGTTGCCAAGCGGCGATAATACAGCTCACTAACAAGACAAAGTACAAAAATCTCAAAAAACATCGCTTGGATCATTGGACCTTCAATGTCAATATTTAAAAAATGATTTTCATCAGTTGAAACGGTGATAAAGCGGCGTTTGAGTGAAAATAATTCTAAATAATCCACAAAATCTGATTTGATAAATCTTAAGCCACGCAGATAATCAAGCTCGTCTTGAGTAAATTTTAGCTGACACAAATAATCCAGCTGCTGCTCAAGATCTGCTTTAATCTCACCCAAAGCAAAGGCGGTTTCATGATTATTACGACAACGAAATCGATATACGCCATGCGTTTGTGGGAATTGGTGTAACATGGCTTGTAGCATGGTAAATTTATACAAATCATTATCAAGCAGCGAGGTGATGATGGGCTGATTATCATTTAAAATCACGCTCATAAGTTTTATCCAAGTTTAGGTAAATGTCAGCCTATCATACACAAAAACTATTGATTGTGCATCAGTTTATCAATCATCTTGCATTCTTATCCCAAACACCTTATCATAATTACATTCGTTTTTAGCATATTATCACAAACTTTGACACCAATCTAATATCATCAATAAAAGCAATATAACATCAACCATTTAACAAACCAAACCGCTTTATTATGAATAAAATCACTCCATCTTCATACCTTGATTTACTTGCTTTGTCCACCGATACGCTGACGGTGCGTCTTTTGGATAATGCCGATTATCAGACCGTGCATGAATCCATGCTAAACCACACATTAAAACGCATTGAGAATAAGAAAATTAATCAGCATCATGCTGATGAGCTATGGATTGTTGAGCATCAAAATGTCTATACACTTGGGCAAGCAAGCAAACCTGAGCATATCTTATATCGTACAGACACGCCCATCATTCAAACAGATCGAGGCGGTCAGGTCACTTGGCATGGAGATGGTCAATTGGTCGTGTATTGGCTATTTGATTTACATCGTTTAAATTTTGGCGTAAGAGACTTGGTCAGCCATGCCGAACAAGCCATCATTGATATTGTGGCACACTATTTACCCAAAACACTCACCGTCAAAGCACGCCGTGATGCACCCGGTGTGTATATTTATAATCATACAGGCGATATGCTTGGCAAGATTGCAAGTTTAGGATTTAAGATTAAGCAAGGTTTTAGCTATCATGGTATCGCCATTAATCTTATCAATGATTTAAGTGCCTTTCATGCCATCAATCCTTGTGGCTATGCAGGGATGCCAATGGCGAAATTATCAAGTTTTGGGCAATTTACAGCAGATGATATGGGGGTATTTATCACCCAGTTGATTAAAAATATTGCTCGTCGGCACGCTGGTTTGGTTGAATTACGACCCCAAGATACGCTAAAATGAGCTTGGTTTTTATTATCTTATTTACTTTATGGAGCAAATCATGGCTGACTTTAATAAAATTCTAGATGCTGGCAATGTTGATGATGGTATCATTAATGTGGTTGTTGAAATTCCGACTGGCTCAAATCATAAAATTGAGTGGAATCGTCATTTGGCATGCTTTGAGCTTGATCGTGTTGAGCCAATTGCCTTTGCTAAGCCATGCAACTATGGCTTTATTCCCCAAACCTTAGACGAAGATGGTGATGAATTAGATGCCTTAATCATCACAGAACAGCCTTTAACGACGGGTATTTTTCTTAAAGCCAAAGTCATTGGGGTGATGAAATTTGTGGATGATGGCGAGGTCGACGATAAAGTCATCGTTGTTCCTGCCGATGATCGTAATAATGGCAACGCTTATAATAGTCTTGACGACCTACCACCACAGTTAATAAAGCAACTTGAATTTCATTTTAGCCATTATAAAGACTTAAAAAAACCAGGCTCAACTGTGGTTGAGGGCTTTTTTGATGCCAACACTGCCAAAGAGGTCATCAAAGAAAGCCAAAAACGCTGGACAGAGCAATAAGTCATACATTAAAAAAAATTACTGTTCTTTAAATAATATCATTATAAATAAAATGGCTAAAAAAGATGAGTTTTTAGCCATTTTATTGATTTGTTACCCATTGATATTACAAAGTTTGACTAATAGGATGTTGCTGGCTTATTGATCGGTTCAATTGGTGGCACAACATCAGCATTTTGAGCACGATGACGCAAATAATGATCTAAAATCACCATTGCAAGCATCGCCTCAGCGATTGGTGTGGCACGCACACCCACACAAGGATCATGGCGACCTTTGGTAATCACATCAACCGCTTCACCAGCCAAATTGATTGTTTTACCAGGTGTGGTGATACTGGCGGTCGGCTTTAGAGCGATGGCAACACGAATGCGTTGACCGCTTGAGATACCGCCCAAAATGCCGCCAGCATGATTGCCAGTAAATCCATCAGGCGTTAGCTCATCTCGGCTTTCATGCCCAAATTGAGCTACCACATCAAAACCATCGCCAATTTCTACCGCCTTAACGGCATTGATTGACATCATGGCATGAGCAATATCGGCATCCAGACGATCAAAAACAGGCTCACCAAGCCCGACAGGGACATTTTCGGCAAATATCTCAAGCTTAGCACCGCAACTGGTGCCTTGTTCACGCAGCGATGTCACCAGTGCTTCAAATCTGGGAATGGCATCTTTATCACCACAAAAAAACGGATTGGTATTCACCAAGTCCCAATCAAGTGCATGGGCTTTTTGTGTACCAATTTGGGTAACATGCCCTCGTATCACGATGCCCAAACGCTCTTTGAGGTACTTTTTGGCAATTGCACCTGCTGCCACACGCATGGCTGTTTCACGAGCTGATGAACGACCGCCACCACGATAATCTCGAAAACCATATTTCATGGTATAGGTATAATCGGCGTGATTTGGGCGAAATGTATTGGCAATATTGCCATAATCTTTGGATTTTTGATCGGTATTATAAATCAAAAGCCCAATCGGTGTGCCTGTTGTATGTCCCTCAAAGACACCAGAGATAATCTCAACCTTATCTTCTTCTTTACGCTGGGTGGCAAATTTGGATGTGCCAGGCTTTCGGCGATCGAGCTCACATTGTAAATCTTTAGCATCAAGCTTAAGCCCTGGTGGCACGCCGTCCACAATCGCCATCAAACCTGTGCCATGCGACTCTCCACAGGTTGTTACAGTAAATAGTTGCCCAATGGTATTACCTGCCATGATACTGCCTTTATCGGATTAATATAAATGCGTTATTTTAGCATATTTTGGGTAATTAAAAAGCAAGATATTGATACCTTGCCTTTTAGATATCATGATGATTAATAAACAATGATTTATAAAAATTTACCGCAACATGCCTTGAATTTTTCGCCAGAACCGCATAAACATGGCTGCTTGCCACTCAAAGTGATTGGCAATGTCGGATCAAGAAAATACCACCGATTTTGTCCATTTTCATTGATTTTAACAAATGCCGAACGCTCATTATGACACCCTTGAACGCCCAACTCTTCAAAATACGCACAAAAATGCACTTGGGCATGACGCTTACCAATTTTAGGCGTAGTAGATATTATCTTAAGATAAGTCCACCAAGTTTGCTCTGCCCATGCCTTTAGTGCAGCGACATCCAAAAGCGGTTGCAAAGCTGGTAGAGTGGTTTGTACGATGTAATCAATATTTTGAATGACAAACGCACTGTAGCGAGATCGCATCAAACATTCGGCAGTGGGTGCAAACTCATCACCGCCATGATATCGATGGCAGCAGTGAGTATAGCATTTTAGTGAGCCACACGGGCAGTTATCATCTACTTTTATCATCTACTTTCACAAGGTGATTTTCTCAAGTAAGGTTTTTTGGGCATCGTGTGTGCCACCTGATACTAAAAGCGGTTGCCACTTCCCATCACCCAACAGCTCCCAAGCCTGTACATCATCTTTTAGATAATTCATCAAGCCATCTTCATAGATTTTCTTAAATATCTTTTTATCAAGTATAGGAAATGCCACTTCAACACGATGCAATAAATTTCGATCCATTAAGTCCGCTGAGCTACAGTACAGACGCTCTTCCCCACCATTGGCAAAATAATATACTCGGGTATGTTCAAGAAAACGCCCGACAATTGAGCGAACACGGATATTCTCAGACAGACCGACCACTTGCGGACGAAGGCAGCAAATAGAACGCACGATCAAATCAATTTGAACGCCTGCGATACTTGCTTCATATAATTTATTAATGATTTTGCATTCGGTGAGTGCATTAAATTTCATGATGATACGCCCTTTTTTGCCAGCTTTGACATGGGCAATCTCATGATCAATCAAACGCATCAAGGTATCATGGAGCGTAAATGGTGCATGTAAAATTTGTTTTGATGGCAGTGGTCTACCCATACCTGTCAGCTGCTGGAACACGCCTGCCACATCTTCGGTAACCTCAGCATTAGCGGTAAACAGCCCATAATCTGTATACGCCTTGGCATTGCCTGCATGATAGTTACCCGTACCCAAATGCACATAGCGGCGAATTTTGCCATTTTCACGGCGTACAATCAGCATCATCTTGGCATGTGTCTTGTAGCCTACGATACCATAAACAACCACAGCACCCGCTTCTTGGAGCATATTGGCGACAGCGATATTTGACGCTTCATCAAACCGAGCACGCAGCTCAATGACCGCAGTCACCTCTTTACCGCTTCGAGCGGCGGCGGCAAGTGCTTGTACAATCTCAGAGTTTACCCCTGAGCGATAAATGGTCTGCTTAATGGCAAGAACATTGGGATCGCTTGCTGCTTGCCACAGTAAGTTAATCACTGGATTGAAGGTATGAAATGGATGATGAACAAGCACATCTTGGCGTGATATTGCCAAAAACATAGAGCCTGCACTACTCATATCTATATCACGAAATGCCTTTGGCATGGCGGGCGTAAAGGGCTTAAATTTTAATTCAGGTCTATCAAAGCTGGTCAAAAGCCGTGTTAAATTCACAGGACCATTGACACGATACAGCTGAGATTTATCAAGCTCAAATTCATCTAATAAAAAATCACAAATGTCTTGAGGGCAATTTGTGGTAACCTCTAATCGCACTTCATGACCAAAGCGGCGATTATCAAGCTCCCCTTCTAACGCTTTGGCGATATCATCAACATCGTCAGCCAGTGCCAAATCTGCGTTGCGTGTTAGGCGAAACTGATAGCAACCCGTTACTTTCATGCCCAAAAATAACTCATTGACATGCTCATGAATGACCGCTGAGAGCATCACATGATGCTCCTTGCCGTCAGTAATCTCATCAGGCAAGCGAATAACACGAGGTAATGAACGAGGTGCTGGCACAATCGCACGATTGATATCTCGCCCAAAGGCATCTTTGCCTTCTAGGCTGATGATAAAGTTCAAAGATTTGTTCACCAGTCTTGGAAATGGGTGCGCAGGGTCAATACTGATGGGTGTCAATACTGGCTTGACTTGGCTGACAAAATAGTCTTTTAGCCATGCACGCTGCTTGGCATTCAACTCATCACGACGCAAATAGCGGATTTCATGTTCGGCAAGCTGCGGTAAGATTTCATCATTTAAAATCTGATACTGCTGCGTAACAGCACCATGAGCAATATCGCTGATGATTTGCAAGATTTCGCTGGGCTTTCGATCATCTAAGCTACTCACCTGATCGCCTTGTTTCATTTTTTGCAATAAGCCTGCAACACGAATCTCAAAAAACTCATCTAAATTTGAGGAAAAAATGGTCAAAAAGAACATACGCTCCAGCAAAGGATGATTTGGGTTGGCAGCTTGTGCCAATACTCTAAGCTGAAATCTTAACGCTGATAAATCACGGTTAATATAGCATTTAGGCGTAAAAGCACCTTGTTCGTCAAATAAATGATCAATCTGCATCATTGGGTTGGTATGATCAGCGTGATTGGTTTGATTGATATCATTCATAGTGTTAATCATGGCATATTCCCTAAAAGTTGCTAAAATTTGGCGGATAGATGTGTATAATGCCTGAAGGCGAAATTGATGATTCATGTTAAATTTTAATGATTAAAATTAAGTTATTATTTATCTTAACTAACTCATAACTGGCTGCCCTACTGCCATGTGAGTGCTTAAGCATCTTTATTAAAATACCAAAAATTAATGATAATTGCATGACACATGAAGCAAATATATAGCCAAACAGTCTCAAGGAATCTGCACACCATTCATCCGCCGCATGATAATCCTTTGCTTATTTTTAAGACGCTTGGCATTGGGTCTTTTACCATAATATTTAGGATTTGGTAACAAACTGATTAATAAAGCTGCCTGATCACGGCTTAAATTTGCTGCCGAACGCCCAAAATAATGCCGTGACGCAGCTTCAATACCATAAATCCCTTCGCCAAATTCAGCAACATTGAGATATACCTCCAAAATACGCTGCTTTGACCATAAGGTTTCCATCATCACAACAATGATGGCTTCTTCTGCTTTTCTGACATAAGAGCGATGCGATGTCAAAAATAAGTTTTTTGCCAGCTGCTGACTGATGGTTGAGCCGCCTACCGATACCGCACCCTGACTCTCGTTACGGTGCATGGCTTTTTGCATACTGTCAAAATCAAATCCATAATGGGCAACAAATTTACCATCTTCGCTGGCAATGGCAGCTTGCTTGGCAGACTTGGCAATGTGATCATAATCTACCCAAATTTGGGTAACACGACCGCCTGATAACCTATGCCAAAGCATAAAAGCAGAATTTTGAACAGGCAAATTCCCCCACACCACCAACAGCCCCATCACCATCATATGAAAACTAAAAAATAGCATCAATAAAGGTGTCAGAATCCATTTAAAAAATGTGCGAAACACGCTAAAATACTCATCTGTTAATTAATACGCTTATCATACCTTATCAGCACTTGGTTGTATAGCCTTGCAAATTTATGTCAAATTACCTTAGCTCACAGACACTTAAGGCGCTCGGTCAGCTTTTGGATGATCGCCATGCTCTATCAAGATTACCCAAAGAAACTTATCAGCACATTTACGCACAAATTTTGGCGACCTTGGGCGTAACAAATAAGGGTTGGTATTTGCTTGGTACAGAAGGCTGTCATTTATGCCACAACATCCAAGCGATCATTGAGCATGCTTTGGCAATGACTGCCGTGCCGATTGTTTTTCGTGTTTTGGATTTGGCAGATAGTCAAGATGAAGCATTGATTGACGCACTTGGTGTATCTATTCCCATCTTACTTACCCAAGATCAAATGATGCTGTACCCATTTGGGCTGATGGATGTGATGAATTTACTTAAATCATCCGCTGTTAAACCATGGATTGTCTGATTTTTTAAGCCAAGCACATACGGGCTTTTATCCGCACCAAAGGCTTGGCAACCCAAATCATGTGCCGACATGCAGGCAATCTAGGGGGTTTTCTAGGCTTCATTAAATACGCCATAAGGGCATGATGACATCATTTTGTGGGATTTAACTTGTTATAAAAATGTCATCATCATTGATCGCATCTTGGTTAGATTAAAATCTATACAAGACGAGAACTGGCAAGCTCGGTAAGTAGATATAGCCCCTCACGATAACGGTTGTTGGGTAGATTATTAAGGGCGTGTTGAGCGTTTTTAGTTTCTTCAAGCGCGCGTGCCTTACAATAATCAAGTGCACCTGAAGACTGAACAAGCTTGATAAGCATTTGCACATCATCTACTACTTTGCCCGTTTGCACCGCAATACGCAATTTATCATACATGGCTGGATTGCTATGTTCTAAAAACTCCAAAGTCTTGATAATGGGTAAAGTCGGTTTACCTTCCGCCAAATCATCGCCTAAGTTCTTGCCCATGATGGCAGCATCGCCACTAAAATCAAGCACATCATCAATCATTTGAAATGCATTACCAAAATGATACGCAAATGCACCCAAATCATCCAAAAACTCCTCACGCCCTTGTAGCAGTGCAGCGCCTTTTGTCGCCATCATAAATAATCTGGAGGTTTTGCCATCAATAATCTGCAAATAATCAGATTCTAAAGTTTTTGGGTTGTGTTGATGCTGTAGCTGTAATACCTCCCCTTCAGCAATATCACAAGTGCCATCACTAAATAGCTTTAATAAGGGCAAATGATTAAATCCTACCAACAAATTAAATGAACGAGCAATCAAATAATCCCCCACCAAAACCGCTGTCGGATTATCCCAAGTGGCGTTCGCAGTTGGCTTGCCTCGTCTTAAACCAGATGCATCAATCACATCATCATGCACCAAAGTTGCGGTATGAAGCATCTCTGTAATGGCTGCCAGTTGCATGGCTTGCTGGCTTTGTTCATCATGTAACATGCGTGCGGTCAGTAGCGTGATTAAAGGACGCATTCTTTTACCACCAGCGTCAATGACATGCTTAGACACACTCATCACCAACTGCACTTTGGAATTTAAACTGCCAAAAACTTGCTTATCCATAATAGCAAAATCTTCAGAAACAATGGCTTGGATATCGGCATAAGTCAGCTGAGCGTTATTCATGATTGATAAATCTGTCTTAAAATCAAAAACGCTATCATAGCATAAAATCAAAGCAACTTAAAACAGCGTTTGGCTTTTTTAATCACTTAATCTGAATTTTTTCCCTTCAATCGGTTGCTTTGGTTAAAACAAATTTTCATCATTATAAAGACAAATTTGGCGGATAAATGACTTTTTACGCTTGTAAATCAAACCAACTATAGGCATAATGTGGGTTCTGATTTGTGCTTATCTTGATAAGCTTATTGGCACATCTAAAATAAAACAGGGAGCAATTATGAGCCACCCAATGACGCACAATCCCATTACGCAACATAAAGAAATTGATGACGTGAATATCGAAAAATTCATTCCGCTAATTACCCCAAATTGCCTAAAAAGCGAGCTGCCACTGTCGGAGTTGGCTTATCATACCGTTCTAAATGGACGAAAAACCATTCAAAATATTTTAGATGGTATTGATAAGCGAATCTTGATTGTTGTTGGACCATGCTCTATCCATGATCCTGTGGCAGCACATGAATACGCTGACAAACTTAAAGTACTGTCAGAAGAGCTTAAAAATGAGCTTTTTATTGTGATGCGTGTTTACTTTGAAAAACCTCGTACCACAACAGGCTGGAAAGGCTTAATCAATGACCCTGATATGAATGACAGCTTTGATATCGAAAAAGGCCTACATATCGCAAGAAAGCTTTTGCTTGAATTAAACGAAAAGGGTCTGCCTTGCGCCACCGAAGCACTTGATCCCAATACGCCTCAATACATGCAAGATTTAATCAGCTGGTCTGCCATTGGTGCACGCACAACCGAAAGCCAAACACATCGTGAAATGAGTTCTGGCTTATCTTGCCCCGTTGGCTTTAAAAACGGTACCGATGGCAGTATGACTGTTGCCGTCAATGCCATGCAAGCAGTACAGTCAGGTCATAGCTTTTTGGGATTGTCTGGCGATGGTCAAGTATCTATCATCAAATCCAAAGGCAACCGCTACGCTCATGTTGTCCTACGGGGTGGTAATGATAAGCCAAACTACGATGAAACCGCTGTTGCTGCCGCTGAAAATGAGCTTGCTAAAGGTAAAACAAACGGTAAAATCATGATTGATGCCAGTCATGCCAACAGTGGCAAAGACCCCTATCTTCAGCCCATGGTTATCCAAAATGTTGCAAGCCAAATCCAAAATGGCAATTCATCTATTATGGGACTCATGATTGAAAGCCATCTGAAAGGTGGTCGCCAAAATATTCCTGTCAATTTAGATGATTTAGAATATGGTAAATCCGTTACTGATGGCTGTTTGGACTGGGAGGCAACCGTTGAAACCTTACGCACCTTCGCTAAAACAGTGAAAGCACATCTACAAAATCGCTGATGGTTTTTAAAATAGGTTGATTTTTGTTGGTTTTTATGCCATCTGTTTTTTAAGTTTGGATATATGATGGCACAAAACCAACAAGTGTTAACCCCCAAGCATCAAAGACAGCAATCACAGATAACAACATATATAAGAGCAATACTGTTATGAGTAATCCAAGTTTTAAAGATTTGTTATCAAAATCTCTACAAGAAGATTTAAAGCAAATGACCAAGGCTTCTACCAAACCTGAAATGGCAAGTGATAAACCTAACGAGACGGTCAATTTGCCCAGCTCAAAGGCAATTTTACATGAAGTGAAGCGTTTTAATCATGATGCCATCAATGATGATACCGTGCTATTTATGCAGGCGATGAGTGGCGTCATACCGTTAAAAACCGATGCTGTCGTCAGCCATACCAAACCCACCCAAACCGATGAAAATATGTTGCGTCGCCGTGCGTCAGCTGAAGGCGATGAGCCAATTAAAGGTGTTTTGTCTGATATGCAAGCGTTATTAAATCCTGTGGCAAGTGAGGCTTTTTTATCTTACAAAAATCCCACCTTACAAAATAAAGTCTTTGAGCAGTTAAAACAAGGCAAACTACGGTGGTATGATGCGGTAGATTTACACGGCTCAAGCATTGATGACGCACGCAAGGCTGTCTTATTACTCATCAGCCAAGCCATCAATCATGGTGAAACTGTGGTCAAAATTGTACACGGCAAAGGTAAAGATGCCATTCTTAAAACCTGCGTTAATGGCTGGTTACGCCAAATGCCAGAGGTCATGGCGTTTGTTTCTGCACCTGCTAAAGACGGGGGCAATGGTTCAGTATTGGTATTACTCAAAAAAGTCGTCCAGTCGTGATGGTTGTATATGCGATTGTGATCACTTAACAATAAAATAGTGTTATCACAAAATATATGTTTATTATTTTACCCCGAATTACTTAACATCAATCGCATCTTTAAAAGGTCAATTTTTTGACCTATTTTTATGACTTTTATGGCAAGTATTTGAATCTGGCATGACAATACAGCCAATCTTTTAATAAATTTACTGATTAGTATTGAGAAAATTATGACAAATACATCGTCACTTACGATCGGCATCGTGGCAGGTGAAGTCTCAGGAGATGCACTTGGCGGTGATTTTATGCAGAAAATGAACGCCCTACACCCAAATATTCGATGGGTCGGCGTCGGTGGGCGGTCAATGGCAGCACAGGGGCTAAGCTCAGTGATTGATATGGGACGCTTATCGGTGATGGGTTTGGCAGAGGTGATGATGCATTTACCTGATTTGTTAAAAGCCAAAAAGCAAATCATCACAGCGTTTAAAACGCATCAGATTGATCTGTTTATTGGTATTGATGCACCCGATTTTAACCTTCGAATCGGTAAAATATTAAAGCCCCAAGGTGTTTTTTGTGTCCAATATGTCAGCCCCTCGATTTGGGCATGGCGAGAAGGTCGCATTCATCACATCAAAGCAGCGACAGACTTGGTATTGTGCTTGTTTCCGTTTGAACTGGGTGTTTATCAAAAATATGCCCATCCTGCTGTTTGCGTTGGACATCCACTTTTAAATAAACTTCACGCCCATCAGGATAGCCCAAAGGTGCGTTTGGAAAATTTTATTCACCAATATCATAATCAACATCATAGTGTAACATCACTCACAAAAGCAAGTCATATTATTTGTCTGATGGCAGGTTCACGCACCTCTGAAATCCGAGCCATGTTACCGCTATTATTAACAAGTGCACAAAACATTCATCAGCAAATACCAACCGTGCAGTTTGTGCTGCCAGTCGTGAGTGCTGAGCATGCACGATTAGTGCATGAAATTTTGCACACTCATCATGCCAATTTGGTCAACTGTGTCCATATTTTGGATGATCACAATCGGTCTCAAAAACAAAACCAACCTGCGATCAGTCATGCGTGTATGACCATCAGTGATGTGGTACTTTTGGCATCAGGTACAGCAACGCTAGAATGCTTACTACTTGAGCGTCCTATGGTTGTCGTCTATCAAGTCAATCCGCTTACTTTTATGATTGCCAAGCGTTTGGTTAAAATTCCTTATGTGTCATTGCCCAATATCTTGGCCAAGCAGTATCTTGGTCATCCAATCGTACCTGAACTACTACAATCTGACGCCACCGCCGAAAAAGTCAGCACCAAAGCATTAGGGATTATTCACCACCCAAACAAACAAACCAAACAGCTTAGCAATATTTCAGCGTGGCTACGCAGCCAAAGTCACCAAAACTCCGCCAAAGCCGTGCTGGATCATTATTTTATGAGTACTAAAAAATCATATGACACACACCATATCACCAAAGCTTATGAATGATTGTACCATCTTCACTAAACCCAATGCGGTTTTATCAAGTCATGCCCCAATCGTCGGTATCGATGAGGTTGGACGGGGCACTTTATTTGGCAATATGACTGTCGGTGCGGTTATCTTGCCCAATGAACTCAGCGGCCGCTTTGATGAGATAGATTTAACAAATACTAAAATTTCTTTATTAAATGACAGTAAAAAGCTGAGCGAAAAACGGCGAGAACAACTGTTTGACATCATCACAGATTTGGCACTTGATTATGCGATTGTTGATGTACCAAGCACTATTATTGATCAGATTAATATTTATCAAGCAACGATGCTTGGGATGAAAATTGCCATTGAGACAATTATTATTAAGAATAATTTAAATGAAAAAAACACAACTATTTTGATAGATGGCAATCAGCTACCTTCAATGGATGGCAGTTTGGGCGAACACTTTCATCAGATTTATGCCATGATCAAAGGAGATGCTACTCATAGCAGTATTGCTTGTGCCAGCATATTGGCTAAAGTGCATCGTGATCGTTTGATGATTCAGCATGCCAAATCTTATCCTGAATATCTGCTTGATAAACATAAAGGCTATCTGACCGCCAAGCATAAAGCTGCCATCTTAGAATATGGTATTTTACCTGAGCATCGGCGTAGCTTCTCACCGATTCGTGAATTATACAATCAAGGATTTATTAATTCTAACTATTGGCATTCATAGCAATAAAGATAATTAAGCACATAACAGCTCAGTGACTGCCAATTAATAAAGTGCATATTACCTGCTTTTATCGTTTTTTCTCGGCACGCTTAAACCGCTGAATGCGTTTTTTCTCACGCATCAACTTGGCTTTGTTTTTAACGACAGGATTTTTCTTGCCTTCATATGGGTTGGCATTTTGCTTAAATTCTACCTGTAGTGGTGTCCCTTCGAGTTTATAGACATTGCGAAAAACATTTTCAAGATAACGCTGATAGCTTTTTGGCAGACTGCTCGTTTGATTGCCATGAATGACGATGACAGGAGGATTATGCCCACCCAAATGTGCATATCTTAGCTTAATTCTACGACCACCCACCATTGGTGGTGGATGGCTGGCAACAGCATCTTCTAAAATTCGTGTCAGCTGATTGGTTGAAACCTTAAACATTGATGCTTCATAGGCTTTATGAATAGAAGGATAAAGTTTACCCACACCATTACCATATAAAGCAGAAATTAAATGAATTTTTACCCAAGGCACAAAATTAAAACGGCGGTCAATTTCAATTTTGACAAAGTCTTTTTGGTCTTGGCTTAAGCCATCCCATTTATTGATTGCCACGACAATGGCACGCCCTGCGTCTAGTGCATATCCAAGCATATGCAAATCTTGATCAACAATACCTTCTTTGGCATCAATGACCAGCACCACGACATTGGCATCTTTAATGGCTTGTAGCGTCTTGACGACAGAAAATTTTTCCACTTTCTCATCAATGCGACCACGGCGACGCACGCCCGCTGTATCGATGAGGACATAGCTACGCCCTTCTCGCTCAAAAGGAATATAAATACTGTCACGCGTTGTGCCTGGCATATCAAAGACCACCACACGATCTTCGCCCAGCAAGCGATTGACTAAGGTTGATTTGCCGACATTGGGGCGACCAATGATGGCAAGCTTTAAGGTTTTGCTATCAAGCTCATCTTTGGGCATATCTTCAGGCATATCCGCCGTCAAAGACTCAAGCAAATTGGTAACGCCTCTACCATGACTGGCTGCGGTAGCATACGGTTCACCAAAACCTAAAGCAAAAAACTCTGCATATGCCGCTTCATGAACGCCATCCATCTTGTTTGCTACCAAAAATACAGGCTTACCCAAGGTGTGTAAAAAATGTGCAATCTCACTATCTGCACCAATCAATCCTGCACGAGCATCTACGACAAAAACAACAATATCCGCTTCATGAATCGCCGTATATGACTGAGTCGCCATATAATCATCAATATTGCCCGAACCATCATCCATCTCACCGATACCGCCAGTGTCAACGACAATGAATGACTTGTTTTCAAAATGTGCATCACCATACTGACGATCACGGGTTAGACCCGCCAAATCCGCCACCAATGCTTGACGACTCTTTGTTAACTGATTAAATAAAGTCGATTTACCGACATTAGGGCGACCAATCAAGGCGACCACAGGTTTTATACTCATGTTTTACTCTTAATATCGTTAAAATTGAATCTGTCGCAATGAGGATTTGGATGATCAGGCATCAATCATCATTCAACCAAAACAGCAAAACCTTTGCCACCGATATCATGACAAAGGATGCTGATTTTATTGATTATTTAAAATTGCCAAACAGTCACAACGCCATCTGCTGATTGGGCATATAAGCGATTATTGATCACAGTTAAGTTGGTCAAAGCACCTTTGGTATTGGCTCGGCTGATAATTTGACCTTGATGATTTAAAATATGTACCACACCATCTGCATCCCCAACAGCAATATAAGTGCCGATGGTTACAGGATTGGTCAATCCACGATATTTTAGATCATGATTTTCCCAAAGCTTCTCGCCAGTCATTCGGTTAAAGGCAACCACATCACCATCAGTGCTACTACCGATGACAGCATCAGCCAAAGTGGTCAGCTTTTTGGTGCTAGATAGCTCGCTGACAAACATGGTACGCCCTGTTGTCATATCAAACCCAGCTAATTGTCCGCTGTAGCTGGCAGCGTATAGATAATGATCTACGACGGTCGGTGTCCCATCAATATCACGCAGCTGATCAATTTCTCCAGAACCCATCGCCAGTCCCACACGGCGAGTCCACACTGGTGCACCTGTCATGGTATCTAGTGCATGAATACGCCCATCAGCACCACCAATCAATACCGTGCGAGCATCCAGTGCCAAAGGCTTTGCCATACCACGCACACTGGTATTTGGTACCTGAGTGGCATACTGCCAAACTGTCGCACCACTATTAATATCCAATCCAAAAATCGTACCACTGTTAGTGATGACAATCACTTTATCACCACTAATCAATGCTGGTGCCAAACTAGAAGAAGCCAATTCTACTACCCAGCGTGCTGCACCTGTGCGAGCATCTAATGCAATTAATTTCCCTGAACGCGTACCAATGACCGCCACACTACCTTGATCATCAATACCGACACCGCCAGTGATCACATCTTCAGCATTATATTGCCAAGCAATCGATTCACCCATGTAACCACTGACGATACCACTGCGACTTGCTGCAATCATACCATCTGCCAACGGTGCAATTTGTAAATCAATAACATCCTTTCTTAGGTTGGTATTACGACGACTAAAGCCAGATCGACCTTGATCCAAGCGGATACTTGATACCTGTGTTAATACAGCGACTGGCGTCTGAATATTAACCAATTTGGCAGGCTTGCGTTCGGTTGGCTTGATGGCTTTGGTGCCACAACCTGCCATAGTTACCGCCAAAGCTGCAACCAATGCGGTATTGATAAAGCGCTGATACATAAAAATATCCTTACTTTGCTATTTTTAATTAAGTTTATTTGACCATGATTAACGAATCTTTTGTAAGCACTAATTGCCAGTGTGTGGGTTTTGTGTGTCTGCCACTGCCGAATCATGCTCAATCATCTCAAATATCTCGCCACCTTCAATGACTGGCTGAGTATTTGGTATCGATACCACTGATGGCGTAGGTTCGATTGGTTCAACATTCACCCCAAGTGACTGTAATTTTAAAGCCAATACCGCACGGTTTTCTTGACGCTCACGGAGCACCTCCCATGCATTAGTATAAGCAGATTTGGCATTGTCAATTTCATTTTTGGCATGATAAATATCACCCAAAAGCTCTTGGCGTGATGCTTCAAAAGCTGTCGGCATGGCTTCATTGGCAATCGATAACGCACCGTTTGTATCACCATTTGCCAACATGGCTCGTGCATGGCGTATTTTGGCTATTGCTGTCAAACCGTCATCGTCAAGATTGATTGAAGTGGCTTGGCTGAGCGTTGCGACCGCACCGTCAAGATCGTTATTATTGGTCTGGTGGCGTGCCTTGATCATCAATGCTTGCCAAGCGTAAACAGTATTATCATGTGCTGCAACAAGTGCATCAATATCACCAAATAACTGCTTTTCCTCTTCAGCCAATGCCTGCTTAGCCACTTCATCTAATTGTGGATTTAAATAAGCTTGCACCAGTCGCTCATCACGCACCGAAATTGAAGTATAAGCATCTGCAGCGACCGTATCTATCTTGGCATAATTTTTTTGATAATACTGCCAACCAAAAAAGACAGCCAATACCAAAAGTACGGCATAAATAATCTTTTCGCCATGCAATTTTAAGGCATTTAAAGATTTTTGATCAGTAAAATTATTATCATTTTTCGGAGTGTCAATCATAATCAAACTCTAATTGAAAATTGCATGCATTATATCACACACAACCATTTTCATGCGGTTTTTATCCATATAGATTTTATCGCATAAGTCATGCATATTTTATCGTATAAATTGATAATCAATGGGTGCACGGCGTTGTTCACCAGTTGCCATTGTCTTAATGGTGATTTGGTTGGCATTTACCTCATCTTCTGCGATGATGACCGTATAAGCTGCACCTGATTTATCGGCTTTTTTCATTTGTGATTTTAAGCCTGTTGCACTTGCCATTTTGACGCGTAAATTATCCTGACGCAAGCGAAGTGATTCGGCGTACTTTAAGCCATCAATATAATAATCAGGGTGAGCAATCACAAAAACATCACACCAAGATGCAACCTGATAAGGATTAACGGCATCAATCAATAGCATTAAGCGTTCAAGACCCATAGCGAACCCAACCGCAGGCTCTGACTGCTCAGCGTTACCTTTGATAATACCCACCAAGCCATCATAACGACCGCCGCCACAGACGGTCGCTTGTGAACCTAATTTGTCAGTTACCCATTCAAAAACGGTTTTGTTATAATAATCCAAGCCACGCACCAATTTATCGTTTATCTCAAACGAAATACCCAATGCGGACAAATAGTTTTGTACTTTTTCAAAATGAGCCAACGATGCCTCACCCAAAAACTCACCAAGCTTAGGTGCATTTTTTAGGATTTGTTGAGTGTTTTCATCTTTGGAATCCAAAATACGCAGTGGATTGGTATTTAAACGGCGTTTTGAATCATCATCCAAAGCCTCTTGGTGTGTTGTCAAATATTCAACCAGTGCTGACTTATATGCAACACGCTCATCGGTCTCGCCCAAAGTATTTAGCTGGAGTGTCACATGCTCACCGATACCCAGTTTTTGCCACATATGATAAGTCATAGCGATCAACTCAGCATCAGCATCAGGCAACTCAGCGCCAAAATACTCTACGCCCAATTGATGAAATTGGCGATAGCGACCTTTTTGGGGGCGTTCATAACGAAACATCGGGCCTAAGTACCATAATTTTGGTGTATCGCCACGAGTTAAGTTATGCTCAACAATTGCCCGTACACATCCTGCAGTACCTTCGGGGCGTAAAGTAAAAGAAGATCCTTCATCGCCCTTATTTCCGCCATGTACAACGCCAAACATTTCTTTTTCAACAATATCTGTCGCTTCACCGACACCTCGTGCAAATAGCTGAGTTTCTTCGACCAAAGGCAAACGGATTTGGCTATAGCCATAGCTATCCATTACCTCAATTAATGTTCGTTCCATTGCACGCCATGCTGGTGTTTGCTCGGGCAACACATCGTTAAAGCCACGGATAGCGGTAATTTTATTCATAAATATTCCTTAATTATATACAATCAATGATTGCTGTCATTCGGTTCATATAGGTTTAAGATTTTGTCAAACTCGCTGTCATATCGATGAGGATGATTAACATCAAAATCGATAATGGTTTTTAAAAATTGTGAGAAATTGTCATTTTTATTCGCCAATTCATCAACCACCGAATAATCCATCATCTCTTTAAATTTGGCAGGTGATAAAATCTTACTTTGTTTCACATTGTGTCTATTAAGCTCAATGATACCAATCCCAAAGCTTTGGCTAAGTTTTTTGAGCGACTCAATAAATTGACCGTCAGGCAGGATTTGTGCCGCCACCAAATAACCTTCATTTGCCCAACTTGAGTTACTGACTGCCTGAAAAAAGCTTTCTTTATAATTACTAAAATTTAGCTCTTTTTTAATCTCAAATGAATAGATTTTTATTGGTGGCTTATTAAATTTCGTAATAAAACCAAGTACATGGTTTTTTTGATAATTGGCGTATTCAAAATGCACCGCCACCATATCTGGATACAGCCATTTATCCTCGCCTTTTGCTCCTTTTGGACTGATTTCATGAAAAATGGTTTTTGAATAAGCTTGAAAATATTTATCAAATTTCAAAAAATAAGTCAAGATAGGATGCAACTCTCGCTCACGATATTTTGCTAAGCGATGAGTAGCTTGATTAAGATTTTTTGTTACTTCTAACTTTGCTTGCTGAGAGTTTGAAATATCTTTCTGAGATTTTAAAATATATTGTTTTGGCTTGGTATTTGGAACTTCCTTGAAGATATGTTTATTGCGAGTAATTGAACTACCAAATGTTCTTTCTGGTGATTTGCCAATGAAAGATTCGGTGGAAACATCATAAGATCTTAACCGATGATGCAATTTATTTATAAGTATAAACTCCCACAGCTGCATCGTTGCCATTGGTCGATTGACCATTTTCATCGCATGCACCGCCAAATCTAAAAAGCCCAATTTATCCTGATTGCTCATACATTTAGCCTATACGGATAATCTCATTTGCCCGTTTATCTTGAATGTCTTTGACTTGAGCACGCACCATCGCCTCAATCTCATCTACCAATTTTTTGGTATCAATCAGATGGCTTTTTGTACCATGTTTATAAACTAAACTATTGGGGCTTGCTCCCACGACACCGATCGTCGCTTCTTTGGCTTCACCTGGCCCATTGACTTTACAGCCAATAACTGACAGATCTAGTGGCTCACGAATATCCTCTAAGCGAGCCTCAAGCTCATTCATCACCTTGATGACATCAAACTCTTGACGGCTACAACTTGGACAAGCAATAAAATTGACGCCATTACTACGAATGCCCAGTGATTTTAGAATGTCAAAGCCGATTTTAATCTCTTCTTCTGGTGCTGCCGCCAAAGAGATACGCATGGTATCGCCAATGCCATCAAGTAGCAAACCGCCCAAAGCAATGGCAGATTTAACCGTGCCAGTGCGATATACACCCGCTTCGGTAACGCCAAGATGCAATGGATTATCAATTTGTGCTGAAATCAATCGATACGCATCAAGGGTTAAAAATACATTGGAGGCTTTGACTGAGATTTTATAATTCTGAAAATTAAGATTTTCTAAAATATCAATGTGGCGTAACGCCGATTCTAGCATCGCCTCACCTGTCGGTTCTCGATATTTTTTTTGTAAATCCTTTTCAAGTGAGCCTGCATTCACACCGATACGAATCGGCACATTATGATGGCGTGCCGCTGCAACCACTTCTTTGACTTTTTGATCATTGCCAATATTACCTGGATTGATACGCAGGCAGTCTGCACCCACATCCGCCACTGCAATGGCGATTTTGTGATCAAAATGAATATCGGCAATGAGTGGAATGGATACGCGTTTTTTTATCTCAGCAAAGGCAGCGACGCTCTCCATCGTTGGTGTCGATACACGCATCAAGTCCGCACCTGCGTCCACGCATCGCTGAATTTGTGCAACTGTTGCATCAATATCACAGGTGTTTGTATTTGTCATACTTTGCACGCTGATGGGTGCATCGCCGCCGATGGCGACATTGCCAACATAGATTTTTTTGGTAGGGCGGCGTTTAATCGGATTGTGTATTGACATGGTGTTACCGTTATTCTTGTTCAATTGACCAAATACATGGCGTGATAATCATCATAAACTATTTATAATCACTTAATAATTTGTCATAAGACTTTTTGATTTCATCATGTTGAGTGCCTGAAGTTAACGCACGCTCAAGTGCTGATTTGGCGTTATTATAGTCATCTTTTGTTGGTGATTTGGCAGCTTCATATTGATGATAATAAATATATGCCATATTTTCGATGGCTACCACACGCCCTTCATAACCGATGGCTCGGCTAGGTTTATCAAAATAAATCAACGCACCTGACAAGTCCCCCATCTGCACCAAATAAAATCCATAATCCATATAACTTTGCATATCTTTAGGATTTAGTTCAATCGCCTTTTCAAACAAGCGTTGAGCTTTGGTTTGGTGAGTGGCATCCTCCGAAGCTTGATAAACCTTTGCCAAGGTGCGATAGGCAGGTGCAAACTGCCGATCAGCCGATAAAGCAGCATCCAACTGCTGTTTGGCTTGATCAAGCTTACCCATGTCCAGTAGCGAGATTGCAATTTGGGTTCGGATTTGTGCCAATTGCGGATTATTTTTAGGCGGTATTGGTGTACTTTGACAGGCACTTAAAACCAGCCCCATCGCCATTACCATAGGCCACTTTACTTGGATTTTCATGTAGCGTCCATTCTATCAGGCTTTGATATCATTAGTAAATAGATGTATCAATTCATTCATGATGGCTTTGGCGTTTTTGGATACTTTCTTGCCATTTTTTGGCACGGCGTGTACGATCAGCGACCTGACCGACCAGCTGCCCACAAGCAGCATCAATATCATCACCACGAGTCTGGCGAATTGTACAAACAAATCCTGCTTGGTTTAAAATATGACTAAAAGCATGTATCCGATTATTGCTTGAACGCCCATAAGGTGCGTGCGGAAATGGATTGAACGGAATTAAATTAATTTTGCTCGGCAAATCTTTTAGCAAATCAACCAGCTGATGTGCGTGTTCATCAGAATCGTTAACACCTGCCAGCATAACATATTCGATGGTAATGTGTTTTTTGTGGCGAGGATTTTCATCGTACACATAAGATTTGGCAGCCTTAATAAGATCTTTTAAAGGATATTTTTTATTAATCGGCACAAGTTCATTACGAAGCTCATCATTGGGTGCATGTAAGCTAATGGCAAGTGCCACATCAATATCTTTGGCCAAATCATACATTTTTGGAACAACGCCTGAGGTTGAAAGTGTGACACGGCGTTTGGATAAGCCAAATGCATGATCATCAAGCATAAGTGACATGGACGCCACCACAGGATCATAGTTTAATAACGGTTCACCCATGCCCATCATGACGACATTGGTCACACGGTTTTCTCGCTCGGTTGGCGGCACATTTTCCATATAAGACTGATTGGCGACCCAAAGCTGCCCAATGATTTCGCTTGGCGTTAAATCTCGCTCAAAACCCTGCTTACCTGTACTACAAAACGAACAATCCAACGCACAGCCCACTTGCGATGAAATGCATAAAGTCTTACGCCCAAATTGCTTACCATCATCGGCAGGAATCAAGACTGTCTCAACCAACGAACCACCCGCCACCTCAAAGACCCATTTGCGTGTACCATCTTGGCTAAATTCTTTATATTTCACAGTCGGCGGCACGACGCAAGCTACCTCATGTAGCTTATGCTGAAGTTTTTTTGAAATATTTGTCATCTCAAAAAAATCTGTCACACCAAATTGATAAATCCACTTCATCACCTGCGTTGCACGAAACGACTTTTCGCCCAAAGACACAAAAAATGCCGATAATTCATCTTTTGACATACCTAAAAGATTAACTTTCTTGGCTGCTTGGTCGGACTGCTCAGCGGAGGTGATGACAGGAATTTTATTCACGGTACACTCTATACAAGTATTTAATTAAACCCATTATTATACTAAAATTTTGCATCAAAGTCATGCTAATGCACTCAGATATAGATAATAATCAGATACAGATAATAAAAAGCAAACGGATGTTCCATTTGCTTTTTATTAAACATATCATAAAACGGTATCAGTGGGTCAAACCTTGCACACGCTCAACTTGTTTGGCAAAATCTTCTCGGTATTCCAAAAGCTCTTCGCATGTGATGGCAAAAACACCACTACCGCCTTTTTCAAAGGTCAGCCAATCAAACTGAATTTCAGGATAAGCTTGGCGTAGCGCCCACTCGCTATCACCAACTTCACAAACCAACAAGCCATCTTTGGTCAAATAATCAGGTGCGTGGTATAAAATTTGATGTACCAAATCTAAGCCATCTTGACCTGCTGCAAGTGCATGTTCAGGCTCATGCAAAAACTCAGGTGGCAGCTCTGCCATTACCGCTGCATCCACATAAGGCGGATTAGTCACAATAAGCTCGTACTGATTTTCAGCGGGCAGTTTGGCAAATAAATTTGATTCAAGTAGATTGACTTGATGAGCAAGCTCATGATGCTCAACATTTGTCCATGCCACTTCTAGGGCATCTTTATCAATATCTGTGGCATCAATATTGGCATCAGGAAATGCCTTAGCAAGTGCAATGGCAATACAACCAGAACCTGTGCATAAATCCAAAATACGCTCAGGTGCTGCCAACTGCGACTCTTCTAAACCGTGGCTAAAAAATGAGTTTTTGCGTACATCATCGACATCAAAATATGGATAAAACTGCTGATTAATCAGCTCGGCAATCGGAGAGCGTGGAATCAAAACACGCTCATCAACATAAAAAGGCAGCCCACAAAAATACGCCAAATTAATCAAATAAGACAAAGGCTTACGCTGAATGATACGCTCAGATAATAAAGTCAAGACTTCTTGCTTTTCGCTGGGAGTCAGCTTACACGCCAAAATCTGCTCATCTGCCGACCATTCAAGCGATAAAGAATGCAAAACAATTGCCGCCGCTTCAGCAAACTCATCTGTCGTCCCTTGTGCCACAACGACATCATACTGGCGAAGCTTGGTCACCACAAAGCGGATAAAATCACGAATGGTTACCAATGCCTGCTCAGCTTCACCAAGCTCGGTATATAATGTAGCAATCTCCGCTTGGGTGAGCTGACCATTTTCATTCATCGTATAATCAAAGTCATATTCCGCCAAATCGTCAGCGTCAAAGTGGGTATCAATTGTCATCAAGCTGCCTTTTCGTCATGCCCTGTCACAGTGCTATTTAAATACTTTTTATTATAATCAACTTAGCACAAATTTGCCACTGTTTTCATCATGCCAACCAAAATCTTGGTACAATCTTATTCAATAAAAACCACAAAAATACTAAAATTTGGTGAATGTGATTGGTTTTAAACCAAAAAATTGTTAAACTAAAGGTTTATATTAAGCATAAAGTATGCCAAATTTTATCGCATTTTTTGATTAATTTTGAGACCATCATGACCGATAATATAAGATTTTGCCTACCCAAAGGCATGAGCCATAAGACTTTTTTGGCAGAATATTGGCAAAAAAAGCCGCTGCTAATTAAGGGGGGTTTGCCTGACTTGATAGGGATGTTTGAGCCTGAAGATATACTTGGTTTGGCACTTGAAGAAGGCGTGTCTGCTCGATTGATCAGCCAAAGTGATAAAAATATCAATCAATGGTCGCTAAAATCTGCTCCGCTTGATGAAGACGATATCTATCAAACCCCCAAGATTTGGACAATCTTGGTACAAAATCTTGAGCAATGGTCGCCTGAGCTTGGTGAGCTTTGGTCGCATTTTGATTTTATTCCCAAATGGCAACAAGATGATATCATGGTGTCTGTCGCTCCAAAAGGCGGTTCGGTGGGTGCACATTATGATGAATATGATGTATTTCTTGCCCAAGGTTATGGTGCGCGTCGATGGCAGTTGGGCAAGATGTGTACTTCTGATACCCCTTTTGTGCCTAATCAACCAATACGCCTTTTAGATGACATGGGTAAGATTATTTTTGATGAAGTCTTGCAAGCAGGTGATGTACTTTATGTACCGCCAAGGCTTAGCCATCATGGGATTGCGATGAATGATTGCTTGACATTTTCATTTGGTTTTCGCAGACCCAATCTTGTACAAATTATGGACGAGCTGGCAGATGTCGCCACCAATCACGCCAATCTGTTTCATGTCCTAACCTTACCGCAAGCTGACCAGCCAGATGCCTATGAGCTTAGCCAAGATAGTATTCAAGCACTCAAAGATAAGCTAATTACCCTGCTAAATTCCAAAGAAGGCGATGCGTTATTGACAGATGCCATCGGCGAGCTGGTCAGTCAACGCCAGTATGAATTACTTGCGTTTGAAGATGAGCTTGATGCTGATACACTCAAAACTCGCCTTGAAGATGGTGAGTGCTTGGTATTAAACCCTGCCTGCCGCTTTGTCCATGTGCGTGATGTGTGGTATATCAATGGCGAAAAAGTTGACTTGTCAGATGATGAACGAGCATATCTTAAGCATTTGATTCACGGTGATGCCATTACTGCCGAAGACGCCAATTTACAAAATCTGCCTTGGCTTAGCCAGTGGCTGAATGATAATTGGCTGATTTTGGTTTAATATGATTTTGGTTTAATATTATGTTAAGCGTCATTCGTATGCTGATGCTATTTATGATCCTTTTGTTGATTGGTGCATATGTGTTTGGTCAATTCCAAAATCATCATTCAGACAATGTCAATCCCATTCCTGTGGTTTTCTGTGTTTTAGGCACAGTCAGCTTAACTCAAAATTAGAAGATTATGTCCTTTGTACATTTAGGTATTCGTAGCGAATACGCCATTATAGACTCAATTGTCCGTATCAAAGATTTGGTCAAAGCCGCCGTCGCTGATGGTCAAGATACGCTTGCTTTGGCTGACTGGAATAATATGTTTGCAGCAGTCAAGTTTTATAAAGCGTGTATCGGCGCTGGCATTAAGCCAATCATTGGGGCTGAGGTGGTGGTTGGTGAGCATAGTGATAAAGATGCTGCTGATGCACGCCACAGCGTCATCCTTTATGCGATGAGCCATCATGGCTACCAAAACCTGATGCGTTTGATTTCAGATGCTTATACCAACCGCCCAATGAATAATCATGGTTCGGTAGAGTTTGAAACACCCGTCATCACCAAAGCGGCTTTGGCTGAATATTCCGATGAATTAATCGCCATCTTAACACATCGCTCAGAGATTGCTCAGCCTTTACTTAGCCATAACCCTGACAATGCCCTGCCTATTTTACAAACATGGCAAGATATTTTTGGCGATAGGCTCTACATTGGCATTCGCCGAGTCAAAGCCAGCGATGATAAGTTTAATGAAAGCGCCATCATTCAAGCCGCCAAGCTTGGCATTGCTATCATTGCACATAATGATGTACGCTTTATTCACGCAAGCCCAACTGAGACAAATGACAAAAATAATACCGTCAGTACAGACTTTGATGCACATGAAGCTCGTGTGTGTATCGCAAATAGCTATACCTTAGCAGATGACAGACGCCCAAGAGAATACACCGAACTTCAATATTTCAAAAGCCAAAAGCAGATGGCCGAGCTGTTTGCCGATCTGCCCCAAGCCATTGAAAATACACGCCTACTCGCCAGTCGATGTAATGTAACTATCACGCTTGGGATTAATGTTCTGCCTGATTTTCCCATCCCAAAAGGTGAGACCATTGAGACTTTTTTTAAAAAAGTATCCGCTGATGGCTTAAACAGACGGCTTGAGAAACTTTATCCTGTTGATCAGCGAGATGATGATTGGGATAAAGTACGCAAACCTTATGATGAAAGGCTTGACTATGAGCTTGATATCATTCTTAAGATGGGTTTTCCTGGCTATTTTTTAATTGTCATGGACTTTATCCGCTGGGCAAAAGCCAATGGCGTACCTGTCGGTCCTGGTCGTGGCTCAGGTGCAGGCTCTTTGGTTGCTTATTCGCTTAATATTACTGATCTTGACCCTTTGAGCTATGATTTGTTATTTGAGCGATTCTTAAACCCTGAGCGTGTCTCAATGCCTGACTTTGATATCGATTTTTGTATCGAAGGGCGTGACCGTGTGATTGACTATGTGGCACAAACATATGGTCGCCAAGCAGTCAGCCAAATCATCACCTTTGGTACGATGGCGGCGCGTGCGGTGGTTCGTGATGTCACCCGTGTTCAGGGTAAGCCTTTTGGTCTGGGTGATCGCATCTCAAAGATGATTCCAAAAACACCTGGTATTAAGCTTGAAGATGCCTTTGATCAAGAACCTCAACTCAAAGAGCTGCTGACCAATCCAGATGCACCAGACCATGAATTGGCTCTTGAGATATGGGAGATGGCCAAAAAGCTTGAAGGTCTCACCCGTAATGTCGGCAAACATGCAGGCGGCGTACTCATCGCACCCAATCGCATCAGTGATTTTTCGGCCATCTATTGTGATGGTGAAGGTCATCCTGTCAGCCAATATGATAAGGACGATGTTGAAGCTGTCGGCTTGGTAAAATTTGATTTCTTAGGACTTCGAAATTTGACCGTACTTCAAGCCGCTGTTGATAACATTAACCAAACTCGTCAAGCTCAAGGTCAATCCTCAATTGATTTAGAAACCTTGCCACTCGATGACGCCGATGTATACACTTCAGTACTTCAAGAGGCCAAAACCAGTGCGGTATTTCAGCTAGAAAGTAGCGGCATGAAAAAATACTTAGCACAGCTTAAGCCCTCAAATATCGAAGATGTCATTGCGATGTGTGCTTTATATCGACCCGGCCCGCTTGAGTCTGGTATGGTGTCTGATTTTATCGACAGAAAGCATGGTATTCAAGAAGTGGCTTATCCCCATCCTCAGTTTCAGCATGAACTGCTGCAACCACCTCTTGAATCAACCTATGGGGTCATCGTCTATCAAGAGCAAGTCATGCAGATTGCACAGGTCTTAGCAGGTTATACCTTAGGTGGTGCAGATATGCTAAGGCGTGCCATGGGCAAGAAAAAACCCGAAGAGATGGCCAAGCAGCGTAGTACTTTTGTGGATGGTGCGATTGAGCAAAATATCGATGGCGGTTTGGCGGCACAAATTTTTGATTTGGTTGAAAAATTTGCAGGCTACGGTTTTAATAAATCACATTCGGCAGCCTATGGTGTGCTTGCTTATCAGACTGCTTACCTAAAACATTATTATCCAGCTGAATTTATGGCAGCGGTCTTAACATCTGAAATGGATGATACCGACCAGGTGGTTTTTTTACTGTCTGATTGCCGTGATAATTTTGGGTTAACTATCATCCCACCCAGTGTCAATCATAGCCAATGGAAATTTGTGGTCAGAGATGCCAAGACAATTGTTTATGGGCTTGGTGCTGTCAAGGGCGTCGGTGAAGAGGCGGTTAATAGCATTGTCGCTGCACGCAAGGACGGTGCTTTTAAGGATTTATACGATTTTTGTAATCGTGTTGACATCAAAAAAGTGGGTAAACGCTCACTAGAAGCACTCATTAAAGCAGGCTGTTTTGATATTTTAGCCGAAACCTTAAAACCACATTATATCACCGATCACTCAGATTGCAGTTACCAAATTCGCCGTGGCTTGTGGCGGCAGCTCCCCGAAGCAATGGCAGCTGCCGACCAAAACCGCCAAAACCAATTAATTGGGACGATGGATTTATTTACAGATGTCGATGATTCACTATTTGTCGCACCGCCACTTGAAGATGTCTACTGGCAGCCACAAGATCGCTTACGCTATGAACAAGCGACGCTTGGGCTGTATTTAACTGGTCATCCTTTGGATGAATATCGCAGTGAGCTACCCTTATATACTACTGTTAAAAGTGTCGTTGATTTAAAAGATACCGCCAAAGGCTTTGCATGGATTGCAGGCTTGATTTATGATGTGGCATTTTTTGGGGAGCGTATTGTCGTCAAGCTTGACGATGGCAAAGGTCGCATTGAAATGAGCTGCTATGGTGAGACTTTTAATCAATTTAAAGAAGTTTTGACCGCAGGTAAGCGTGTGCTTGGTATTGATGAAGAATACAAACCGTTATACACCAAAGGTGAGCGTGCAAATATGACCATTGCAAATATCGTCATCGCCAAAATCAGCGTCCGAGAAAATGATGATGGTCGGATTTTTACTCGCCTGCATCACATTGAGTCTATCGAAAATGCTCGGATTCGCCGACTAAAGGAAATTCATCTAAAGCTTGCTTGTGATGACACTCAAGCACTTGAGGGGATTTTAAGTGTGATAAAAGAAAATAGCCCACCGCCTGAGCTAATCAAACGAGGCTCTCACCCAACTTCAGAGCATGATGATATAGACATCAGTCAAGTGGGCGATTTATGTGTACCTTTATCATTATACTTATATGATGAATGCAGTGTTGCACGCATCCAAACCAATGACCGATTACGGCTATACCCCAGCGACCACAATATTGCTCAATTAAAAAATCATATCACTGATGATCATTTGGTGTTTCGATAATGACGAACGATTTACTCAAATCTTGGCTATCGCGCATTCGCATCGTGATGGTTGGTACTACCCTACCTGCCAATATCGGCTCGGCGGCGCGTGCACTGCATACCATGGGCTTAGATGATTTGGTGGTCGTCAATCCACGCTTACCGATTGATGACAGCAGTTATGCCAATGCAGCAGGTGCAGGCATATTACTGGACAAAGCTTGCATCACAAAAGATATCAAAAATGCCATTGGTGATTGTACACTCATTTTTGCAGCCAGCGCCCGATCACGCCAAATGCCTAGGCCTGTGCTGACGCCAAGCATGGCTGCACAAGTTGCACTTAAGCAATTATCACAGACTGTCTCAAAAAATACTTTGGCGACATCTTTGGATCATATGAATCAATCAGCTGATGATTTGGTTAATACCTTGCCCAAGATTGCCATTTTATTTGGGCGTGAAGACCGAGGTTTGACCAATGAAGAGCTGTCATTGGCTGATTATCACATTCAGATTCCTGCCAATTTGAATTATCCTGTACTCAATGTTGCCAGTGCCATACAAGTCATCACAGCTACCTTTTTTGATCAATTTGCCAGTACGCTTACACCATCTTCTCTTGTTAGTACCAAGCAGATACAAGGCATGCCAAAAGAGGAATACTCGCTGCCCATACACATACGCAGCGACTGGGATGAGCCTGCGATCACTCAAGCACAGTCAGCCAATCTTGAAAGTGCCATCATTACATTGATGCAACGGCTCAATCTTGCACACGACGATGATCTTAAGCACCTACCAAATCGCTTATCTCGCTTGAATCGTCGCTTGCAACTAGACCAAAAAGAATACGCCTTAGTCCGTGCTTTGATTGCTAAGATTAATCAGAATTTGCCTTAGCTTGGGTGGCATCGCCGTTCATTCAATCATATCGGTATACTAGGCTTGATTTGATAAATCTCACATTCAGCCATATGATGAGAGAAATTTTAGGAAAAATACATGCTAAAAAAACTGTTGAAATTAAAAAACACCATCACAGATGATGTGAAAGCTGTGCTTGCACGAGACCCTGCTGCACGCAGCCAAATGGAAGTACTGTTAACCTATCCTGGCATTCATGCGCGTATCATGCACCGAGGGGCACACTACTTGTGGAATTTGGACCATAAGTTTATGGCCAGAGCGCTTTCTCATTTTAGTCGCTGCACAACAGGCATTGAAATTCACCCTGCCGCTAAGATCGGTAAGCGTTTTTTTATTGATCACGGCATGGGCGTCGTTATTGGCGAGACTGCCGAAATTGGTGATGATGTTACTTTGTATCATGGTGTCACTTTAGGTGGTGTCTCTTGGGAAAAAGGTGCCAAACGCCATCCGACCCTTGGCAACAATGTGGTTGTTGGTGCAGGTGCTAAGATTTTGGGTGGCTTTCGTGTTGGTGATGATGCCAAGATTGGCTCAAATGCTGTTGTCGTAAAGGCAGTGCCAGCTGGTGCCACGATGGTCGGTAGTGCCGCCCGCATGGTCGTCAAGCACAAACAAGAACAAATATCCACCAAACATCACGCACAATCTAAGGAGCTGTTTAACGCTTATGGCTTAAAACCTGATTCCAAAGACCCTGTTGCATCAAGTATTGCAGCTTTATTGGCACATATCCAAGAGCGTGATAAGCAAATCTGTGAACTCACCGCCGCAGTCAAAAAACTAGATCCAAATTTTAATCCCCAAAGCATAAAATCACTGTGCAAAGATGATTTGGATGTTTTTGATGGCGAAGGCTTAGAGCTTGATTATCACATTTGATATGAACAATCCAATCGCAAAAACAGTCAATCGCTGCAGTTGGTGCTTGTCCGATCCACTTTACATTCACTACCACGATCATGAGTGGGGCAAGCCCATTTATGATGACCAGAGGCTATTTGCTCAACTTTGCCTAGAGTCAATGCAATCAGGCTTAAGCTGGATTACGATTTTAAAAAAGCGTGATAATTATTATCATGCCTTTAATGAGTTCGATGCCATAAAAATTACTCAGTATGATCAAGCTAAGATTGAAGCATTAATGCAAAATACGGGTATTATCCGCCACCTTGGTAAAATCAACGCCATCATCAATAACGCCAAAGCCTACCTTGCCATCACAGAGCATCAAAGTTTTAGTGACTATCTGTGGGGGATTACAACACCAGATGGCAAACCCGTCATCAACTACCCCAAAACACTTGCCGACATACCCACCCAAAATGAAGTCTCGGCAAGATTGGCAAAAGCCCTAAAACAGCAAGGATTTAAGTTCATCGGTTCAACGACCTGCTATGCCTTTATGCAAGCAGTTGGCATGGTAAATGATCATTTGATTGATTGTGATTTTCGCAAAAAAGCCCTTGTATCATCATAGATACGCAGGGCTTAAATATATGGATTGATTAAATTTACTTAGGCTGTTTATAGATTGGATGAATTAGGCTCAGGATGCTTGGCATTTGATTCAAAAATTGTTTTAACTTTATCCATCTGCAGCCCTTCAATCTGTACCGTACGATTCGGAAAGGGAATATCAATGCCCGCTTCATCAAACGCATATTTCACCTGCTCAAGCAAATCTGCTTGCGTCATAAACCAATCGTCATTATTGGTCCATACTCTCAGCACCAAATCCACAGAGCTATCGGCCAATGCTGTGACAATGACAGTTGGTTTTGGGTCATCCAAAACATTTGGATGGGCTTCGGCAAGACCAATCATTACCTTGCGTGCCTCTCGAATATCTGCATTATAACCGATACCCACCTCAACATCTACACGGCGATTTGGCAAGGAGGAATAGTTGATACTAGCAGAGGTCATAATATCACCATTTGGGATAATAATCTCGTGATTATGGGCGGTACGAATACGGGTATTGACTAAGCTAATATCAAGTACTGTGCCAAGTTTACCGCCAATCTCAACCAAATCACCACGCCCAAATGGTCTAAAAATCACAATCAAAACACCTGCTGCTAAGTTTGATAACTGGTCTTTGAGCGATACACCAATTGCAACACCTGCCGCACCCAAGACAGCAACAAATGAATTGGTATTGACGCCCAATTTATTCAAGGATGCCAAAATGACCGTGACCAACATCAAACCATATAACAAATTACCCAAAAAGTTGGCAGCCGTGCGATCCAGTCGGCTTTTTACCATAATGTGTTTGGCAACGCCAACGATGCGTTTACCAATCCATTGACCTACAAAGAAAATCAGCAATGCCGATACCAAACGCCCCGAAAAGTCAATTGCCAGCTGGGTTAGTGTATTGATATCAATTGGTACGCCCAAAAATTGTAAAGTATCATTGGCACCATGCTCAAGGGTATCTTTCGTCAGCCTTGCTGCATCTGTCACAACCTCTTTGGCTGTTTCAGCGGTATCAGCGACTGTACGAACAACGGTATTAGACTCGCTGTTGGCTACTTTATTACTTTGACTCATGACTTTTCCATCAATTCTATTTTTATAACCTTTAAGTCTATTTGCCAAGTCTAGATACTTATCTTACCTATGGCAAAAACCTAACAAATAATTTTATTATTTATTATATCAATTAATTACATAAACTTAGTAATTAGTCTTAATGGCAAATATTTCATACCAAGTCCAATAGGTAACCATGGCCATAGTGGCACATAAGCTTCATCAACTTTGGCTTCAATGGCCTTGATAATGACATCAGCACCTTCATCTTCTTCAACTTCAAAAGGCAGATATTTCGCCCCAATATTTAAATCTGTGCGTACATAACCTGGGTAAATGGTCGATACCGTAATCGGTAACTTTTCTTTGATCATATCGGCGCGAATGCCCTCAGCAAGTCTAGCGAGACCAGCCTTAGCGGCAGCGTAAGTTGTCAAATGACGCGGTAACCCTCGCACCGCAGACATACTTGAGATAACCACCAATTGACCGCTATTTTGACGGCGAAAAATCTGCATTGCCGCTTCACACTGGGCAATGGCGGCAATAAAGTTTATTTCGGCGGTCGCACGGTTAATATTAAATCGACCATGCCCAATCACACGACTGTCGCCTACGCCTGCATTGACGATGATTTTATCAATTTGACCAATTTGCTTGGTAAATTCGCCAAAGACTTCAAAAATCTGCTCGTAATCCGTCACATCCAAGCGTGTGATATGTACCGTAATGCCATAATCACCCTCAAGCTCAGCCTTGATTGCCTCAAGCCTTTCTAGGCGGCGTGCACAAATCGCCAAATCATAGCCCAAAAAAGCAAACTTACGCGCCATCATCGCACCCAGACCCGAGCTTGCCCCTGTAATCAGCACTGTCTTACCCGCCCCAATGCCACGAATGTCATTTAAGTCTTTAATTTTATTAAAACGGTTGGCGACAATGCGTCCAAATCTATCGGCTTTACTAAACAATTCTTCAAGTTTTTTCATAGAAATTACAACCAAGCTAATCTGCATCATCAAATGACTAAATCGCATATTTTAACGCAGCCAAGCCAAAAATCACAGTATTAATTTATTTAGCTTAAGTTTTCTAAAGACGCTTGGTCATCACTTAAGGTCTGCTAAATTTAGCCAAAGCTTGCCCAAGTAAATTGCCTGTTTGTCCAATCACATCTGTGACGCTGCTACCAAGTTGCTCAGCCAAGCCAATTTTCTCTGCCAAAGTTGGCTTGCTACGAGAATGTAACAAATACGCTTCACAAGCTTTTAGCTGATCGAGCAAATACGCATCTGAAGTACCAATCTCATCAATCAACCCAAGCTCTAGAGCATCTTCACCAAACCACACTTCACCTGTAGCGACACGCTCAAGATCCAGTTGGGGGCGATATTTATGAATAAAACCTTTAAATAACTCGTGAATACGCTCAATATCAGCTTGGTGCTTGGCACGATCTTCATCGTCATTTTCTCCAAAAATCGTGACAGTACGCTTATACTCGCCTGCTGTAAACTGCTCAAATTGCACATCATGCTTTTTCAAAAACTCGTGAAAGTTAGGCAGCTGACTGACAACACCAATCGAACCAATGACCGCAAAATCACTGGCAATAATTTTATCGGCAGTACATGCCATCATATAGCCACCACTGGCAGCAATCTTATCAACACAGATGGTCAGCTTTAACCCTGCTTCTTTGATACGCACAAGCTGTGCGGCAGCCAGCCCATAGGCATGCACTTGACCGCCGCCACTTTCGAGGCGAAGCACCACTTCATCACCACGATTTGCCACACTGATGATGGCACTGATCTCTTCACGCAAATGAGCGACCGCACTTGCCTTAATATCTCCATCAAAATCAAGGACATAAATTGCTGCTTTTTGTGTATGATCGTCGGTAGACTGCTGGCATTTTTTGTCTAATTTTTTAATATCTTTGAATAATTGACACAATTTATCTTTGAATTTGTGTGATGCACCATGATGCTCAGATTGGATGGTTTTGATTTTGTTTTTGGTATCTTTTTGAGCGTTATTTAGATGGGTAATGTGTAGCTCAATGGGTTTTTTTGAAGTGTGTAACATAATTTTGCCTTAAAATATCAATCAATAAAAGCGTATTTGGTGGTAAATGGGGAAAAAATACATGATTTAAATGCCCAACATAACTTGATTACAAAAATCGCACAAATCAAAAACGAAAGTTTATCATTACTCAATTAAACCTCTTTTTTAATTTTATTTTTTAGACCCACGCCACGCAAGCGACCTCGTCCGTCCACATCACGCACGATGAGCGACCAAGTTTCATTCAGATATACCTCATCTCCTTTGACAGGTTCTGTCTTAAAATACTGCATCATAAATTCTTCGACAGTTTGATTTTTAGCTTCGGTCAATTTATTCACCAAATCTTCATCAATACCAGTCATTACCCCAACCTGTGGCGGAACGGTGAATATATCAAGCGCACTGGCAACAGGCTTTGGTAGGCGGCTAGATGCGTTGGTGGCAAGTGAGCGTGCTGCCAAATTATAAAATGGCAAATCTGCAATGCGTGCATGAGGAGACAGTAGCCAATCGCCATAAAACTCACTATTTTTTTGGTATTGGGTGGCGGAATTATTAAAAATTTTGGCAATACTTGGTGCATCATCGCCACGCATGGCATACCAAACCACATCGCCCATCTTTAAGATGGTATCTTCATTCACATTAACAAGCTTATTATGACGCACCAATGCAAATAAGGATAAGGCTTGGGCGTCAAATTTACTCGAGATGGATTGAGGATGGCGACCGATGGCAAATGCACCCTGTTTGACTTCAAATTCATATAAAGTAATATTCGCCTGATCTGCCACCCAAATTTCATGCTCAGCTTTTGGTTCATTATTGGTTGGTACCCACACCCGAAATAAACGAGACATCAGTGGAATGGTTGCACCTTGTACCAATAAGGATAAAATTACCATGCCAAAAGTAATGTTAAATGCCAAGTCAGCACCAGGTACCGCCATCGTCACTGGGATAATGGCAAGCGTGATCGGCACCGCCCCTCGCAAACCAACCCAAGAAATAAAACCGATCTCACGAATGCCAAAACGAAACGGCAACAATGAACTAAATACCGCAATTGGGCGGGCGACGAATAATAAAAAGATAAAAATCAGTAATGAGTAATGAATCACCTCTAAGATGCCTGATGGCTGTACCAATAACCCAAGCACCACAAATAACACCGCTTGAGATAACCAAGCAAAACTATCCATCACACGCAGTACATGCTCTGTGGCACGCACTTTGGTATTGCCAATCACGACGCCTGCCAAATATACCGCCAAAAATCCAGAACCGCCCAAAAGGTTTGTGATACCAAAAACAATCAAGCCAGCAGATAAAATTAAAATGGCATACATACCATCTGCCAAGTAAACTTTTGGCAACATCTTAGATAATGCCCAACCTGACAATAACCCAAGTACCAAACCAATACCGATTTGGCTGATAAGCATAAAAATAATGTCACCAATCCCTTGGCTTGTCGGATCAAGATTCAAGGTAATCATCACCGTAACCAATAAAATTGCCAATGGGTCGTTTGCACCTGACTCAATCTCAAGCGTGGCTTGTACACGGTCGTTTAGCTTGACACCACCATTTCTTAGCAGACTAAATACCGCTGCTGCATCGGTTGAACCCACAATCGCCGCCATCAAGACGCCCAGCCGCCAATCAACATCCAAAAGCCAAGTGGTAAAAATACCTGCCACTAACACCGTTACCAAGACACCTAAGCTTGCCAAAGTTACCGCGGGCTTAAGCCCCACACGGAACGAACGCATTGAAGTACGAAGACCGCCATCCAATAAGATACACGCAAGTGCCGCCTGACCGATAAAGTTTGCCAAATTATATTCAGCAAATTCGATGCCTAAAATACCCTCTTCACCCGCCAGCATACCCACGCCCAAAAAAAACAACAGCAAAGGTACGCCTAAGCGTGCTGAAAGCGTGCTTGTCATGATACTGGCAAATATCAATAATGAAGCAACAACATACAAAATATTTAAGGTGACCATCGATAATTTACAATCCTAAATAAGGCGATTTATTTTACCGCAAATACAACAAAGTTAAGTATCAGTGATTGACTTAAATGTTAAATCCATTCAAACTCACACCATCAAATTAATCAAATCCTATCATAGCCACCTTTTAGATACCATCAAAAATCTTGAAAAATCACCATTTTTATGCAATTTATCCATGATTAAGCGTTAAAAATTTTATCCGTATTCAATTGTAACTTTATTTTTATAGATAGAGAAAAACTTTCTTGCTAATTTTTGTCAATTTCATCAATCAAGTATAGCAAGCCAATCATTGCCAAAAATCATAAATTTATCACGGCAATACTTGCACGAAATTCAATTAAAAGGCATAATGTAGCGTTTAAAACCTTTTAATTTAACATTCTTTTTTATGTAATCATTCTTGCAACTGTTTTTATTTGGTTGCAATTTTTGGGGCAAAATTATGATGCGTAGCACCTATTGCGGTCAAGTGACCGAAGAGCTAATTGACCAAACCATTACCATCGCAGGCTGGGTACATCGTCGCCGTGACCATGGCGGTGTGATCTTTTTGGATATGCGTGATCGTGAAGGTTTGTTACAGGTTGTGATTGACCCTGATACGCCCGAAGCATTTGCGACCGCCGATGCTGCTCGCTCAGAATATTTGCTTAAGATTACGGGGCGTGTGCGTCGTCGCTATGAAGGTACCGAAAATCCAAATATGGTCAGCGGTCAAGTTGAGCTTTTGGGTAAAGAGATTGAACTGCTTGCCAAATCAGACACGCCACCATTTCCTTTGAATGATGACAACATCACAGTCTCAGAAGAGCTGCGATTAAAGTATCGTTTTTTGGATATGCGTCGCCCAGAAATGCAGGAGCGGATGAAATTTCGTGCCAAAGCAACCTCAACCATTCGCCGCTATTTGGACGACCATGGCTTTTTGGATGTTGAAACACCCGTTTTAACCCGTGCCACACCTGAGGGTGCCCGTGATTATTTGGTACCATCACGCACTCGCCAAGGCAACTTTTTTGCATTGCCACAGTCACCACAGCTATTTAAACAGCTTTTGATGGTGGCAGGTTTTGACCGTTATTACCAAATCGCCAAATGCTTCCGTGATGAAGATTTGCGTGCTGACCGCCAGCCAGAATTTACCCAAGTTGATATCGAAACTTCATTTTTATCAGATGAAGAGATTATGGACATCACCGAGGGCTTAACCAAAAATTTATTTAAAACCATGCTGGATGTTGAGTTTGATACCTTCCCCCGCATGACTTACGCAGATGCCATGCGTGATTATGCCTCAGATAAGCCTGATTTACGCATTCCCTTAAAACTTATTGATGTTGCTGACATCATGCAACATGTTGAATTTAAAGTATTTTCAGGGCCCGCCCAAGATCCTAAAGGCCGTGTTGTTGCCTTACGCATTCCAAATGGCGGTAACATGAGTCGCAAGCAGATTGATGAGTACACCAAATTTGTTGGTATTTATGGCGCTCGTGGATTGGCATATATTAAGGTCAATGACGCAAGCAATATCAATAATGGCGTTGAAAAAGAATCAGGATTACAATCACCCATCATTAAAAATATGACCGATGAGGTTTTGATTGAGCTGATTGAGCGTACCGATGCCCAAACTGGCGATATCATTTTCTTTGGTGCCGATAAAGCCAAAATCGTCAATGATGCTATGGGTGCATTGCGTGTTAAAATCGGTACTGATTTAAATTTATTTACCTGTGAATGGGCACCGCTTTGGGTCGTTGATTTTCCAATGTTTGAGGAAACTGATGATGGTAAGTGGACATCAGTTCATCATCCTTTTACACGCCCAAAAGGCTCGGTTGAGGAACTCAAACAAAGTCCCGAAACCGCCCTATCCATTGCCTATGACATGGTACTAAATGGCACAGAAATTGGTGGCGGTTCGCTGCGTATTAATACGGTTGACATGCAAGAGGCGGTATTTGATGCCTTGGGTATTTCTAAAGAAGAAGCAGAGCTTAAGTTTAAGTTTTTGATGGATGCATTGCGTTTTGGTGCACCGCCGCACGGTGGTTTGGCATTTGGTCTAGATCGCCTGATTATGCTGATGGTTGGTGCCAGCTCAATCCGTGATGTGATCGCCTTCCCAAAAACCAAGACGGCAGATTGCCCATTGACCGAAGCACCTGCTGAAGTTGATAATCGCCAGTTGCGTGAGTTGGGCATTCGCATTCGTGAAAAACAAAAAGCAGAATAGTCAGTGCTTGGTTTTTTAAGATATGTACCGCTGTCAGTCCTGCATGGATTGGCGGCGTGTGCGTCTTATATTTCCTATCATTGCAGGCTTAGTATTTATCGCAGCATCCAAGCCAATTTAATCTTGGTTCACCCCAAGATGCCAGACGCACAGCGGCAAAAACTCGCCAAACAAATCCTAAAAAATCAGCTCATCAGTGCAGTCGACAGTCTTAAAACTTGGGCAATGCCACCAAAATGGTCTATCGCACAAATTAAAACGGTTCATCATGAAGATATCCTAATCAAAGCACTTGCCAATCCAAGTGGTATGCTTGCCATTGTGCCTCATATCGGCACTTGGGAGATGATGAATGCTTGGCTCAATACCTTTGGCTCCCCTACTATCATGTATAAGCCCATCAAAAATGCGGCGGTAGATCGCTTTGTTTTACAGGGGCGTGAAAGACTAAATGCCAGCCTTGTACCCACAGATGCTAGTGGTGTTAAGGCAATTTTTAAAACACTCAAAGCAGGTGGATTTAGTATCATACTGCCCGACCATGTACCTGATCCATCAGGTGGTGAGATTGCTCCTTTTTTTGGTATTAAAACCCTAACCAGTACGCTGGCGTCAAAGCTTGCTGCAAAAACTGGTTGTGCTCTTGTTGGCTTAAGCTGTATTCGGCGTGAAGATGGCGATGGTTTTGAAGTTTTTTGTTATGAATTCAATGATGAACAACTTTATTCAAAAAATACCAAAATTGCAACCACTGCTTTAAATGGTGCGATGGAACAAATGATTTATCCACATTTTTTGCATTATATGTGGAGCTATCGTCGGTTCAAGCATACACCACTATTAAATAATCCTTATTTACTCAATGAAAATGAGCTAAAAAAAATAGCCATAAAGCTTCAAGCCATGTCAAAGGATAGTTATGAGTGATACCAACTACATCATCTGTATGAAATGGGGTACCAAATACGGTGCTGAATATGTCAATCGCTTATATAATATGGTCAAGCGTAATCTGACTTTACCATTTACGATGGTGTGTCTAACCGACAACAGCACAGGCATTCGTGATGAAATCACCTGCTATCCCATCCCAGAGCTAAATTTACCAAGTGATATCCCAGAGCGTGGCTGGAAAAAACTCACCACTTTTAAGCCTGACTTATATGGGCTAAAAGGAACTGCACTATTTTTGGATATTGATATTGTAATCATTGATAATATTGATGCTTTTTTTACTCATAAAGCCCAACATGATGACAGTGTGATGATTATTCGTGATTGGAAGAAGCCATGGCGAATGGTGGGTAATAGTTCTGTGTATCGCTTCAAGGTCGGATATCATACTTATCCGCATTTATTGGAATATTTTGAACAAAATTTTGAGAAAATCCGCAAAGAGGTTCGCCATGAACAAGCCTTTTTATCAAATTATCTCAGAGAACATCACCATTTAGAATATTGGGATTCATCTTGGTGCGTAAGCTTTAAATACCACTGTCTACAAAAGATTCCTATGGCGTATTTTGTACCACCCAAAAAGCCCATCAATGCCAAAATTGTCATCTTTCATGGTGAGATTAACCCGCCTGACGCTATCGCTGGCGGTGGTGGCAAATGGTATCGTCATGTATTGCCAAGCAAATGGATTAAGGATGCATGGCAATGATGACATCATATCACACAGCTGTTATGATGTATTAATCATTTTGTCTTATAATCAGTCATGGCAATCAGATTTTGACACCAGCCTTTGTAAACACAAAGCAAATAAATCAGCCAATACAATTGATAAAAGTATTCAATTAAAAACCCTCTACCAAACAAACGATTTTGATTTGGTTGATTAAATCTGCCGATAAACCTCATCAAAAGGCACACGAAATCGCTCACCCCAAACCCCTTTTTCGGTGCGATAGCCACATGAGATAATCATATTAACTTCAGCCTCTTTGGGTAAATTGAGTAGATTTTTAACCAACTTACTGTCAAAGCCTTCCATCGGACAGGTATCAGCACCTGCTGCACTCATTGCCAGCATAAAAGTTTGAGCAGCTAAAGCACAGCTTTTATGCACCATAATACGCACATCAGCCACAGATACACGATCATAGGTTGGTTTAAATTTTTGGATTGCTAAAAATGCCGCACTGCGTAAACTTGGTACACCAAAAGTTGTACGATAAATTGTCGGCATTAGTACGCCATAATATTTTTGCATACGCTGAATTCTGGCTCCTTGCCGCTTGGGTGGGCTGTAGGTTTTGATATTATCACGCTCAAATAATAACGCTGATTTGGCTCTTTGGCGATATAAATCTTGGCGTGTCACAAAAACAACCATTTGTGATGCACTGGCAGCTGCTTGTTGCGACAGGCAAGCTTTGGTAAGTTTTTTGAGCATATCGGGGTTTGTGATGTGATAAAATTCATACAACTGCATATTTGAGCTGCTGGGTGATAGCTGTGCAAGCTTTAGGCAATCGATCACCAATGTCGGATCTAGCGGTCTATTTGAGTCATAATCACGCACCGCACGGCGATACTCAACAGCCTGTTTAAATTCCATCAATTTCTCCTAAAACTGTGTAACTGTCAACCACAATCATCAAACACCATCTTAAATTCAGACGAAATTAACGCTTAAACATATCTGCTTGGCGGTTTTTTTTCACATAATCAATCATACAATCACGCAATAATTGACTGGCAGTACGGTTATTATCTCGTGCCGCTTGCTTAAATTGCTCCACCAAATGCTTATCTACACGCATATTAAAAGTCGTCTGCTCACTTTGTTTCATAAAAATCTCCAAGGCTTTGATTATCAATAGATTAATTGTCAGTAGTTTAAATTGCACAATTTAGCATAGCTGTCTACATTTTGCAATGACTATGGCGATACATTATCTTTTGTTAGTCATGACAATCGCCCCAAACCAGTGGAGCGATTGATTAAACCAATTTAAATTAGACCCTAAACTGTGGTATCAACGCTGGCACACCAGGGAACATACCTACCGAAGCCATGGCAAGGCAAAGTACCACAAATCCAATGACAGGAATGATTACTCTGCCTGACAGCCCCAACTGACGGCTGCGTTCTTTATCCCCAATCAAGCCTAAGTTATCAAGCATCATGGTCAGAGACCAACCAAACACAGGATTTACCAGTGCTGATGAGAACACCACAATGCTGGCAGACTGTGTAGTCTTACCCTTACGAGTCATCTCCATGCCTGCTTCAAGCAGTGGCACATATACCGCCACGATAAGTGCTGTTGATAACACAGGTTGCCACACCGCCAAATCCATGGGATAACCCCAAACCGCCACCACAATACAAAAAATCGCAGTCAAGGCAGCACCAGCGGGAATCGGACGCTTGGCAATAGATGCAGGTACGATATATGTTCCCCACGATGATGTAAAGTTTGCCCCTCCAAGGACAGAGCCTACCATCTGACGCAATGAACAGGTGATGGTCGTATCATCAATACTCATATGCGTACGTTCTGAGTGTTTGGGATAACTGATTTTTTGGAAAACCTGATGTCCCAAAAAGTCAGGTGTCCACATGGCAACCGCCAATACTGCAAAAGGGAATACCACGATAAACGCCTTCAAATCTGGCAGACCAAGCGTCCAACCTGTACTCTCCCCCCACCAGTACATTGGACTAAGCGGAGGCAATCCCGGTTCGGTCTTAAACTCAAACGGTGCTCCTAGGATAAATGCCAAAAAACCCGCCAACATACAGCCAATAGGCACAGCAAGCCAACGTTTTTGCCAATGCTCCAATAGGGCATACATGATGATGGTAGATAAAATAATGATAAAGGCGATGTGTGGCAGACCAATGGCATCTGCCCATGTTATCAGCTTTTTGACCTGACCTATTAGCCCAACAAAACCCAGATAGAGCAACAATCCTCCTGCCACCCCATTACTGGTAAGCCGAGTCATGAGACTGCCACCCTTTACCAATGCCAAAATCAGCCCAAACACGCCAATGAGCACACCAAAGGCAAGTGGATGCCCTCCTGCCGCTACCACGATGGGAATGAGTGGAAGAAGAGGGCCATGCGTGCCTGGTAAATTAGATGTCGGTAGGATAAATGATGAGAAAATAAGTACAAAAAATGCAGCAATAATCATCTCATAGCGGACATTTTCTAAAACAAATGCCTCGCCAAGCCCTAGCGGTGCAGCAAAAGCAGCTGCCATCGCACCCACCATCACAATCTTACCAATGGTGCCTGCCATTGCAGGGATAGTATCTTCTAATTCAAAACGGTAATCACGAAACGGTAAATTGATACGCCAGCGACGAGGCTGCATAATTTGTAGTTCGTGCTTTAAATAATCCTCTCGTTTTTCAAAACTTGAGCTAGGGCGATGCAGTTCACGGTATGATTTGTTCAAACTATGATTATCATCGGTGACCAGATTTGAATCACTCACAATATCCTCCTTATTATTGCTATTGATAATTCACCTGCTGTTGCAGTTTTTAGTCTTATTTTAAGTCTTATTTTAAAATAATCACATGGGATTATAGCTTGCTTTAATACTTCTGTCATGTCTTATTTACGAACTTTATCATATAAAAAGAACAATCCATGGTAAAAGTGGCGTCAAGTCTGGTTACCACTGGTATTTGGCGACACTTTTGTACACATTTTATCTCATCATATCAGTTACTTGAGTATTTGGCTGCTTAGTTTTGCCAAATTATGATAAAATACAATTTATTTTTATCTTATACCTATTAAATGAACCAAATAACCCACCCTTGCCCACTATGTCAAGCAGTAACCACATGGTCTGACAACCCAAACCGTCCATTTTGTTCAAAACGCTGCAAGCTCATTGATTTGGGTGCATGGGCGTCTGATGAGTATTTGATTGCAGGCGATGAACTGCCATCGCCTGAACATCATGAAGTTACAGATTATTAATTAATCATTCAAGTCAACATAAGGATATGCCATGAACAGTTGCATCATGCCCACTTATGTCCGCCAACCCCTAATTTTTGTGCGTGGCGAAGGTTCATACCTGTACACCAAAGATGGTACGGCTTATTTGGCATTGATTGGCAGGAAAAGGCGGCGACTGTGCTGTGTCAAGCCGCTGGCATGGTGCAAGTATTTTTTTGCCAATTCGGGTGCTAAAGCCAATGAATGCGTCCTAAAATTGGCTATTTCATCGGCTTCATTGAATTTAGAATTTAAGTGATTTTATGCCAACCATTCAAGCCACCAAAACTCACCCAATGACTAATTTGACCGACGAGATGCCCAGTATTTTATTTGATACGCATACCAGCCGCCTAAACTATGCTCAGCAACAACGAATCACTCGTTTATGTATCCGCTGTGCTTTACTACTCATGCAATATGGTGCAGAGTCTGTGGTGGTGGTTGATTTAACAAAGCGGCTTGGGGCGGCACTTGGGATTGATGGTGTTGAGTGCGGTTTGTCATTTAATGCGGTCACCTTAACCACTTTATATCAAGGTCGCTGTATCACAACGGTGAGAAATACCGTTCATCAAGGCATTAATGTCAGTATCTTAGTACAAATTCAACAAATTATCTTAAGTGCCGAAAATCATCAAGCCAATCAATCTCACTGTTTAAACACCCAAAGCCATGACGCATGTATCAGTAGCGTAGAACAAGGGTTTGATGCCATCTACCAAACGGTCTATTCTAATCATTTGGTATCATTTTTTGTGGGCGTATCATGTGCCAGTTTTGCCTATTTAAACGGTGCAACATTGGTGATTGCTCTGATTACTTTTATTGCCAGTTTTGTTGCGATGCGATTGCGTATGTATCTTTTAAAGCAACATTTTAATCCTTTTGTCGTCGCTATGATAACGGCATTTACCGCAACTTTATTGGCAGCTTTGGCATATTTTTTAAATTTAGGTACTAATGCTGACATTGCTGTCGCTGCCAGTGTGCTATTACTTGTACCAAGCTTTCCTATTATTAATGCGTTATCGGATATCTTAAAAGGCTATATGAATATGGGCGTAGGTCGATGGATGTTTGCAACCATGCTAACCTTATCAGCCTGTGTTGGGATTGTGATGACCTTGATTTTTCTTAGAATTCCACATTGGGGACTATGATGGGCATTATCGAGATTATCCAAACAATTGTATTGTCATGTATCATTACTGTGGGCTGGTGTTTAATGTTTACATTGCCAAAGCAATACATCATGCATTGCATGATGGTAACAGCACTTGGTTTTGGTTTAAAACAAGTGATGGTAACTTTTGGTGTGCATTTGGTTGTGGCAACATTCTTTGGAGCGATGGCGGGTAGCTTTTTGGGTGTACATTTTGCTCAGCGTCATGGCCTGCCGCCTAAAGCCTTGATTGTACCTAGCTTGATTTGTATGATGCCGGGAATCGCTGCCTATAAAGCCATGGTTAGCATGGTACAAATTGGCTATTTTGGATTTGATATGGATTTATTTATCGTTATGATGCGTCATTTTTTTGAGGCGATTTTTATCATCTCAGCATTGGTTTTGGGGCTGTCCATTCCAGGTATCTTATTTTATCGTCGTAAGCCGATTGTTTAGTAGTTTTAACATCTCTTATTTTAACATCTCTTATTTTAACATCTCTTATTATTACTCAGCTTTGGCTTATGATGCTTCATAAAAGTTAAGATAAGTTTTTAGATAAAAATATGGTCTGTTTATACAGACCATATTTTTTGATACAGCAGTTAAATTTAGGCTCTATTTCCAGCGGTAACTGCCACCAACACCACCAGATAATCCACCTGCATCTGACCAGCTTAGACCAATCTTATAAGTTGATTTTCCTGTATCACTTAACCCAGCCGCGCCCAATGATACCGCAGCTTGACCATTGTGATAACCTGAACCAAATAAGACATGATGCTCACCTGCTCTACTGGGCGATGGTAAAGTTGCAATTGCGATAGCATTTGCAATACCTCCAGCTGTTTGACGCTCAACAGCACTAATACGATTATTAAAATGCTGACCCTGCTCTTTTAGTGCATAACCTAATTGATCAATCTTCTGATCCTGATGATTATTTGTCTCATTAATTCGATTTAATCGATCATTTTGAAGAATAAGCTCTTGCTTATTGGTAGCAATACCAGCTTTATTTTTCTCAATCTCAAACCCATTGGCAACAGTTCTATTGATATTTTGTTCAATAGCAGTCTTATTGGTAGTGATATCAGCTTGGTTTTGTAAAATTTGCTTATCTTGAACATCTGCATGAGCCGCAAACCCTTCAAGCTCTTGATTGATGGCTTTATTTTGCTCAACCAATGCTTCACCTTGCTCAATCAAAGTATTTTGATTTTTGGTGAGCGTTTCAAAACTTGCATCAGCTTCAGCTTTGTTTTTAGCAATACGATCAGTATTGGCAGCACTTACTTTTGCCAAGGTTTTGATATCAGAGCTATGCTGATCTTGCTGTTGTGCCAGCTCATAGATATTGTTGATGTTATTAGCAATATCCGCTTGGTTTTTAGCAATGTTTTGTGTATTCTCAGAGCTTGCTTTATTTAGAGCGTCAATCGCTTCGGTTTGCTGTTTGGCATAGGCATCTTGTAGCTCGTTGTAAGCGGCCAGATCTTGGATGTCTGTTTGGTTTTGAGCAATGTCAGCTTGGTTTTTAGTGATATCTGCTTTTTGATCAATGAGGCGACCGCTTAGATCCAATAAACCTTCTTCGACATTGTTTTTAAGTGTTTTGATATCAGAGCTATGCTGATCTTGCTGTTGTGCCAGCTCGTAGATATTGTTGATGTTATTATCAATATCTGCTTTTTGATCAATGAGGCGACCGCTTAGATTTAATAATTCTTCTTCGACATTGTTTTCAAGTGTTTTGATATGATTGCTATTTTTAGCAATGTTTTGTGTATTCTCAGAACTTGCTTTATTTAGAGCGTCAATCGCTTCGGTTTGCTGTTTGGCATAGGCATCTTGTAGCTCATTGTAAGCGGCCAGATCTTCGATGTTTTGTGTATTATTTTGGATATTTTTAGAGTTATTAACAACCGCTCCATCTAGCTGTGAGATTTTATCCAAGTTATCATTGGTGGCTTCATACAGATCTTCGACATGTTTGTTTAGCTCTTCCATAACCGTTACGCCAGCAAGTTGAGCTTTTGCTAGGTCTTGGATATGATTTTTGTTTATATCAGCTTGTTCAGCGATTGCGTTTTGCATTTCAACAACTTCTTTGATGTCGTTTTCTTGCTTGCGTTCAAGCTCTTTGATATGTACACGGTTAGCGAGTGTCGCTGCTTTGTTTGTGTCAATGTCGGCTTTGTTTTTAGCAACAACTGTGGCTAAAGCATATAGCTGTGAGCCATTAACAGCATCTGTTGAATCCTTACTGATCTGACCTGCACCAACATTAACGATTTGACGCTCTTTACCCTGCTTACCGACAGATACAGTACCATTACTAGTTTCTGATACGCCTGCAAAATTTTTTAGGGTTAAGCCGTTCACTGTGGCACTGCTAACAGCGGTTGCTTCTTTGCCAGCGGTATTATGACCCAGTAGCACTGAGTTACTCTTTACGTCTGATGTTTTAGAGCCAAGAATAAAGACATTTTCTTGACCTTTTGCAACGGTATTCTCAGAGCCGATGGCTACTGAGCCTTTACCTTCGATATTGTTCTCTTTACCTAGAGCGACGGCGTTGTCGGCATTGGCTTTGTTCTTTACACCTGCTGCAAATGAACCTTCACCTTTGGCTTCGTTGCCATAGCCGCCTGCGATGGTAGAGTACTTGCCTTTGGCTTTGTTGCCATCGCCACCACCGACGGTAGAGTAATCGCCGTCGGCTTCGTTGTTAGCACCGCCTGCGACGGTTGAGTATTCGCCTTCGGCTTCGTTAGTAAAGCCACCACTGACGGTAGAGTAATTGCCTATGGCTTGGTTAATAGTGCCACCACTGACGGTAGAGTAATTGCCTTCGGCTTCGTTAGTAAAGCCACCACTGACGGTAGAGTAATTGCCTTTGGCGGTATTAAATTGGCCACCACTGACGGTAGAGTAATCGCCTGTGGCATTGTTGTTATGGTTGTTTTTCTTATCGTTAATAGCGATGTACGCACCTGTGCCCTTGGCTTGTACAGATGCTGTCGTTGCCATGCCCAACGCCCCAACAATCAATAAACTGCCCAAAACTGCCTTTTTGGTATGACCTTTGGCAAATTCAGAACATGCCACCAAGTGACCTGCGGCATTTTTTTTCACTTTATAAATTTTGTTCATCTTAGTCTCCTAATAAATGACTGGGGTCTCCCCCCCCCCTCACTTATTAGGGGGACGGTAAATCAGATGGGGCATCCACCAAACCAAATTTACCGTTTATATGACAATACAACAACACAACTTGATGCCATCGCTAATGGCTATCAAACTGATTATCAGGTTGGTAAATGGCGATATCCGCCATCTTGGACCGTCGTTATGTTTAGCCGTAACAAATTTTACTGTATTGCATCGCTATAGTCAACTTTTATATATTGATATCTTTCATTAAATAGACACTCATCAGTCATTTACGCCAGTCATTTGCTCACATGCTGATGATCATCATTGTTAGGCAGCCCACTAAATAAAAAAATCCTGCCATCAAGCAGGATTTTGATTGGGTCAGATTACCACGCCTGTGCCAAAGCGGATAATGCACCTTTTAGCATGGCTGATACGGTGCTATGGCAAGTGGCGATGCCTGAATAAATCTGCCCCTCTACCGACAGCTGGATATAAGCGGCAGCGGCGGCATCGGTTTGGTTATCCGTATCGGTTTTTTGATAGGCTTTGTTATCGATGGCGTGTTCGGCGTAATTGGTGACATGAATCTGTCTGCCTGTGGATTTCACCAAGCCATCAATGAACGCAGATAACGCACCATTGCCTTGACCAATCACCTCAAACACCGCTTTGGGTGTCGCCACTTGACCTTGGAAGCTGACAGCATCGCCTTTATTGCTGATGGTATAGTCGCTTAGGCGGAATTTATCTTGCTTAAGATACGCTTGGGTAAAAATTTCAAGCAGCTCATCAGTTTTTAGTTCACGCGCCATACTTTCTGCATAAGCCTGTACCACACGGGCAAAATCAATCTGTGTCCAGCGTGGTAAATTAAAACCAAAGTGCCGCTGCAAGATATACGCAGCACCGCCCTTACCTGACTGGCTATTAATCCGTACCACATCTTGATAGCCTCGACCGATGTGTATTGGGTCGATGGGCAGATATGCCACATCCCAATGCTGCTGGGTCTCGGGGTGTTTTTCATTATAATCTAAAGATTTTTTGATGGCATCTTGATGTGAGCCACTAAATGCCGTAAAGACAAGTTCACCAACATAAGGATGGCGTGGATGTACTGGCAGATTGTTACATTCGCTGACAATTTGTACAATGTCGCTCACCTGACTTAAATCAAGCTCTGGGTCAATGCCTTGGGTGTACAGATTCATCGCCATAACCAAAATATCCATATTGCCCGTACGCTCGCCATTACCCAAAAGCGTACCCTCGATGCGGTCAGCCCCAGCCATCAATCCCAGCTCAGAGGCCGCCACAGCACAGCCACGGTCATTGTGCGTATGTAGACTGATGGTAACATGGGGGCGTGCTTTTAGATGTCGGCAAAAATATTCCACTTGGTCGGCATAGACATTTGGCGTCGATGCCTCAACAGTGGCAGGTAAGTTTAAAATCACTTCTTGCCCAGTGTCAGGCCGCCAAATCTCACAGACCGCATCACACACCTCAACGGCATAATCGGTTTCGGTTTGGCTGAAGCTTTCTGGTGAATATTCAAACACCCACTGCGTGTCTGGATAATGCTTTGCTTTATCACGCAGCATGGTCGCACCATCGATGGCGATTTGTTTAATTTGTGCTTTATCCATTTGATAAACTTTATCTCTTTGCACTTTTGAGGTGGAGTTATACACATGTACAATCGCACGGCGTGCGCCTTTAAGTGCCTCAAAAGTTCGATCAATCAAATGCTCACGCGCCTGCACCAAGACTTGTAAGGTAACATCATCAGGTACAAGACCCTCTTCAATCAAGCGGCGTGTAAAATCAAACTCAACTTGTGCCGCTGATGGAAAACCGATTTCAATTTCTTTAAAGCCAATCTCTACAAGCAGTTTAAAAAATTTTAATTTTTGTTCGATGCTCATCGGATCAATCAAGGCTTGGTTGCCATCACGCAAATCAACACTTGCCCAAATTGGGGCTTTGGTGATGGTCTTATCGGGCCAAGTACGGTTTTCAAGCTTAGGGGCAAACGCAAATGGCTGATATTTATTAAAATCAAACGCAGGATTTTTTGGGGTAATGTGTGGCATAAAAGCTCCAAAAAGTTCATTGACTTTTAGATATTGAATGGTAACGATTTTGATGGTTCAATTGTATCAAATATCGTATGGTAATTTTTACTTATTTTGATAGTCATTATAAGATATTTTAGAGGATTTTGCTAAAAATATGCTAATATATAGTAAAAATAACTAATTTTATCGCTATTCTTTGGATAATCCATATGAGCCATGTCGCCAAACAGACCGACTTAGATACAACCGATCAAAAAATACTGCGTATACTGACCGATGACGCCCGATTATCCATAGCAGAGATTAGCGAACAGATTCATCTGTCACCCACGCCCACCATCCGCCGAATCAAACGCCTTGAGGATATTGGCGTTATCACAGGCTATCACGCTGCTACCAATCCTACGGCACTTGGCTACGCTTTATCGGTCTATGTTGCGGTGAGTATGGACAAGCATACCGCTGAGCGATTTTATGAATTTGAAAGCCAAATCCAAAATTTTTACGAGGTGGTCAGTTGTAGCGTTGTGACAGGACGCAGTGAAGATTATTTACTGAAAGTATTGGTCAAAGACATGCGTCATTATGAAGAGTTTTTATTACATCGGCTCAGTAAAATTGAGGGCGTAAGCCAGCTACATACCAGTTTTGTTTTAAGAGAGGTGTTTCATCGTTCTGCCATTTGACGCTTAAGAGTTTGGGCATATCCATTCTAAATGATGGGTTTATAAGAGTATTAAGGCATGCCTAGAGCCTAGATTTTTGTCTATTGCTGCATGAAATTTGTATAAAAATCGGTCAACGCTTTTTATCCAAAAAACCAAAGGCAGGCACGCTTTAAGTTTAAAAATGATTTTTTTGTTCACGCAACCATCTAAATACCGCCAACGCCGAATTATCATTTAATCCATGCTGATTGGCAAGCTTTTTGGCTTTATTATCATCACAAGCATGTAAAAAGACATTAATTTGGCGTTCGTGTGCTAAGCTAACAGGTAGTGTCATTTGGTTATTTTGTCGCTGTGTGATTGCGATGTGAGTGGCGTGCTTGATGGCATCTTGATGTTCGTCCAAAGCCACACTTTTGGCAAATTTTAAATTTGATACGGTATATTCATGGGCAGGATAAAAAACGGTCTGCTCATCCATGTCATTAAAACGCTTCATACTGGCAAATAACTGCGATATCGTGCCTGTAAATACTCGCCCACAGCCTGCACTAAACAGCGTATCGCCACAAAATACGCGCGTTTTTTGGTCAATCTCCGTCACATAGCTTAAGTGGCTATCGGTATGACCTGCGGTACGCCACACTTGAAAGCAGATGTCCCCAACCGCAAAATGATCGCCTTCATCGACCAAATTGACTTTGGGTATATCATCAAAACCATGATTGGCATGTGCGTATAAGGCACAGTTTTTATATTGACTAAGTAAGTCTCTGACACCACCTGTGTGGTCGTCATGATGATGCGTCACCAAAATTGCACTGGGCGTCAGCTGATTTTTTTGTAAGTACGCCAGCACCTCTTGACTGCTGCCTGGGTCAATGATAATTGTGGTCATTTGATTTTCAATGAGCCAAATATAATTATCTTCAAATGCCAAAACTGCTTGAATGCGACAATCACTCATCTCTTACCTTAAAATTTGGATAATATTAGGGTGTGCTAAATATTGGTAGCATCGTTGGACTTAATAACCAAATCACCATAAAATTTGGGTATGCTTAGCCGTATCTGCGTTCAAATTCTGCCATAAATGCCGTCAGTGCCCGAACTTGCTCAAGTGTGATGGCATTATAAATGCTGGCACGCATACCACCTACCGCACGATGACCTTTTAAGTTTAGCAAGCCTGCTTTTTTGGATTCTTCCAAAAATCGCTTATCCAAACTGTCATCTGCCAAATGAAACGGTACATTCATGATTGAACGATGGTTTGGATTGACTGTATTATGATAAAAATCACTACCGTCAATGGCGGCATACAGCGTTTTTGCCTTAGCGTGATTGACTTTTGCAATCGCCTCAACGCCACCTTGCTCAAGCAGCCACTCAAACACAAGGCCTGATAAATACCACGCATAAGTTGATGGCGTATTGAGCATAGAATCATTGGTATGCTGATTGTTATAATTCATCACCATCGGACAGTATTCGCTGGCTTGCTCCAACAAATCTTTACGAATGATGACCAAAGTCAATCCTGCTGGACCGATATTTTTTTGAGCACCTGCATAGATGAGACCAAATTTATCCACCGAAATCGGCTCAGATAAAATGCACGATGACATATCTGCCACGATGGGCGTATCAACCTTTGGCACATCAAACATCTGAACACCATGAATGGTCTCATTTGGGCAATAATGAAAATAACTTGCCCCCTTGGTGAGCTGCCAAGTGCTTGGGTCTGGTATGTCGCTAAACTGTGTCTGGCTGCCCGCCGCCACCAAATTGACTTGACCAAGACCCAACGCTTCATAACGCTTGGCTTCTTTATAGGCTTTATTTGACCATGTACCTGTCTCAAGATAATCCGCCACGCCACCATTCATCAGATTTAGCGGAATTGCTGAAAATTGTAGCGTTGCACCGCCTTGCAAAAACAGCACAGCGTACTCATCGCTGATACCCATGAGCTTGCGTAAATTTGCCTCGGCTTTTTGAGCCATCTCAATATAATCTGTACTGCGATGGCTAATCTCCATCACCGATGTGCCAAGACCTTGCCAGTCAAGCATTTCAGCTTGAGCACGCTCAAGGACGGCGGTCGGCATACTGGCGGGACCTGCACAAAAATTGGCAAAACGAGTCATATGATTATCCTTAAAAAATGCCTAAATTTTTATCATAGTATATCATGAAACTTTATGGCATTTGGTTGTATTTAAAATTTCATCAATGAAAATCATCATTCAACGGTGCAACGCTTGCCAAAATGCTTTTTTTGTCGTGCCATCTAGCAACATTTGGTCAATGTGATAATCGCTAATAAGTGTTAAATTTTGAATACTTTGCAAATTCAGATAATCAGGTAAAGCTGTCAATGGTGCAAGGTATTTTATCTGACCAGATTCACGCATGCACCCAAATATAAACCCTCTTAGGCTGATATTTGCCAAAAAAACAGAATCACCTGTCAGGTCATCTTCAAATAATGGGTAGTCAAATTGCCTGCTGACCAATGTCAGCTGCTGCTGTTTTGCCTGCCGAGTCAGCGACCGATGTAACGACAGCCAAAGTTCATGCCCTGCTGCGTCCAAAGCATCGACATCAGCCATCATTATCCAGTTGCGATATATCATCACTTTCAAATGATATTCAATTGACTTGGCTGCAAAAGACGACTGATGGATATCCAAAACTTCATGATGTGGCGGTAATGTTAGATGAGATGTTTTGGTTTGCTGAGTTTTTGGCGGTGTATCAATGACCTGCTTTGGGCGATGTGTGACGGGTGTTGATGCTAACTGCGTTTGGGCATTTGGATTTTGCTGGGTTGGAATTTGTTGGGTCGGAGCTGTCGGCACCCCCTTCTGCGGTGGTGGCTGATGGGCAGATGGTAGCGTCGTCACATCAGCATATTTTGATGCCCATATGGTGATACCAAGTTTCGTTAAGATATGACGATTTTGAATAAGGCGTGTTGGCAACATACGATATACCGCTCAAAATTAGCCAATAATTATAGCTTATTTTTTGGTAAGACATGACGACAAATAGAGTTTGTTTCAGAAAATTGAGCACCCCATTTTCTAAACCCTTGGGTATCCAGATGAATCGCCCCTGTGGCGTATAAACCCAGCCCAAAATTTTGGTTTTCGCCATGCTCTAGCCAATATTGGCATAGGCGGTTTTGAAGCTCATACAGTGCCTGGCTTTTTATTTCAAGGTCAGGCACCCAAATATCAATGGCACTATTGGTCAAATGCTTACTCATAGCTGCACCACCAGCACATTGGTTGAGTTCAGGATTGCGATAAACTGAGCGAATTTGGGTATTTGCTGGCAATATGCCCCTACTTTTGAGATCTTGATACAAGTGCAATGTTGGTACAATCTGACCCCAAAGATGTTCTGGTGGCAGCTGATAAGGTTCATGACCACATGCCTGCCATGACCGTGCAGTCGTTAGTAGTTGACTCATTGGTGGCAGATAATTACCAAGTCTTGATTGTAAATACGCCTGATACCTAACTACCTCTTGTTTGGTGGCATGGTGCGTCTGTAGCCAAGTCTCAAAATGTGCCTGCAAACCGACATGGCTTACAGATTCATCGTGCTCATGTGTATGATGATCACCGATTTTATCTTTAGTAATCAGTACCGATGGCGTTTTTATTGGGGATACTTGTGGATTGGTTGGTATGGGTGCACTGCATGCAACCAGCATACTGCTGATAAGTGTAGTTATAAAGTATTGATTAAAATTTTTCATCAATTTATCACCAAATTATTTGATTTATCGTCAAAACAATACCTAATTACTTTAAATTTGGTCAGTCAGCCCAATATTATAAAGATATTATTAATAATATCAATTATAAATACCTGTTTTGGTATTTAGATTTTGTATTAAATGAAATCAGATGATGATTTCTCCAAGCAGTTGTTTTTGAACATTTGCCCATATTTTGTACAAAATTTGATCAATATCAGCCAAAACGGTGAATAATTAGCCTTGTAATTTCAAAAAATAGTGCTAAGATAAGGTATTTGATGCACACAACATCAATGAGCCTTTTATTTTATTAATTTTTATTGATACTGCATTGATCTTTTAAAGTGGTATTTTACATAATGTTTTGACTCTGATTTGTGCCTATTTGTACATTTTTGTGTACATATTTTGGTCAGTATGTTGAGATTTTCTCAATTATTGTCAGAGTATGCAATACTAAAGGTGTAACCATGAAAACAGTGAGCAAATCTTTACTTGGATTAGCGAGCATTACTTTAACCGCAAGTTTAAGCATGAATGCACAAGCTGGCAATAGCCCTGCCAATATCGACAATGTACTACAGCAGCTTACCACGCAGCATAATAATGCGTCAAGCTTGGTCAAATCAGCGCGTCAACCTGCCTCTTTGGCGCTTAACAGTCCAATGATTGCTCAATCCACCAAATCCAAAAAAACCGATGAAGATATTCCTGTGCTTGACCGTCTGACCGCAGTCGCTTCAAGCACTGTCAATAAGTTCAAACAAAATGGCATCGCTTCATGGTATGGTCGTCAGTTTCATGGTCGTAAAACTGCCAGTGGCGAAACCTTTGATATGAATGCCTTAACGGCAGCACACAGTAGCTTACCAATGAATTGTCATGTCAGAGTGACCAATCGTGATAATGGTAAATCTGTGGTCGTCAAAATCAACGATCGACCCAAAACCAATCGTGTGCTTGATTTGTCTTATGGTGCTGCCCAAGCCATTGGTATGACTGGTAATGTTGGTAATGTAACCATTGAGCGTATTGATTAATCATCTTGATTATTTATATTAATCATTTTGATTATTTATCAAGATATCCAAAACCAGCTGCTAAAGCTGGTTTTTTTTGTATTAATTTTAGAAAAACAATTTTAGAAAAACAATTTTAGAAAAACCTGAAGTTAAATTTTTCCCAAACGCATGCTTAATATCGAATGGCGGTTAAAATTTGCTGCTTTAGGGTTAAATATTCAGTAGATTGATAAAAATCCCGCTGTTTAGGTACCCAAAAATGATGCGTAAACATCGCTGGCATGCCTTTTAATACATAAACTTCATCAGATAAATAAATGGCTTCATCAATATCATGTGTGATAATCAAACAAGTCAGCTGATTGGCTTGGCGAAACTGTCCAAACCACTCATGCATATCCGCCTTAGTCACAAAATCCAAAGCAGAAAATGGCTCATCAAGTAGCATCAGTTCACGATTGGATAAATAGGTGCGAAGTAATGCGACTCGTTGACGCTGACCACCAGATAGCTGATTGGGATATTTTTTAGTCAGCCCATCTAGCCCAAAAATTGTCAAATTAGGCTGAATTTGTGCTGCAATCTCTTGCTTGGTTTTATGCGACAACATCAATGGCAAAGCGATATTATCATAAACCGTTTTATAGGGCAGTAATAAGTCTTTTTGGAGCATATAGCCCACATACCCAGATGTGCCTGTAACATTCTTACCATCGATCATTACTTGCCCATGGCTAGGATAAATCAGACCAGCAGCGATATTAAATAGCGTGCTTTTACCGACGCCACTTGCCCCAACGATGCTAACCACGCTACCTTGGGCGACTTTAAGATTCAGACCATCAAATAATGGCGTCTTTGCATTCGTGGTGAACGCATGACTGATATTTTTAAATTCAAGCTTTGGGTGCATAAGCGATAGATTATTGAGTTAAATAATCATTGGTCACACCTGATTTTGGCGTAAATTCATTCATCAAACCCTTGCGATAAACCCAATTAAAAAACCGATCCCAACGATCATAGTCAAATCGTCCCCAATCACCTTGTTCATCAAGGTACTGCGGCGAGATATATGCTTGGCTTTGTTTGGCAAGCTCTACATTAATCTCTGGTGCATACTTAACTAAGATTTCAGCACTTTCATTTGGATGGTGAGCGGCGTATAGATAGCCTTGTTTGATTGCCGCCAGTGCCTTTTTATATTTTTCAGGGTGATTTTTTAGCTCATCATTATTTGCAATTAATAAAGGGGCATAATAGTCAAAAATTGGATCAGCATCTTTTAAATAAAAAAAGTTTGTATCCACGCCTTTAATATCTGCATGGATACCATCCCAGCTGTAGTACGCCATAATATAATCAAACTGATTCATGCGTAGTGCGGTCGTTGCATCAGTAGATTCACCGGGGATTTTCTTAAGGGGCGTACCAACAATCTGTTCAACCACGGCATCATCAACAGGATCTTCCCATGTTGAGTAACGCTCGCCCTGCAAGTCTTGGGGCTTATCTGCACCAAGCTTGGCTAACGATAACAGTCCTGCACTGCTGTGCTGTGTAATCGCCGCCACGGCAGTAATTGGTTCTCCTTTATTTAGACGCTTAACCATATTTGGCTGAAAATAAACACCAAAATCTGCACGCTTATTTGCAACCAAAGTTGAAGTACTGTCCTCACTTGGTTGCACAATCTTAGCATCAAAACCCGCTTCTTTAAAATAACCTTGATCAAGTGCGACATATAGCCCTGTGTGATTCGTGTTTGGCACCCAGTCTAGTGCAATAATCAACTCTTGAAGTTTTGGCTCATTGCCTGATTGCCCATTTGAGCAAGCAGTCATTAATGAGGCTAATACGGCTACCAAGGCAACGCCAACCAGTGGTCGAAAACAAAATATTTTCATCATTATTCCTTATATTGATAATCAAGCACATGACGCTCCAGCCATTTCACCAATGCGATTAACGCCAATGTCAAAAAACTGATCAAAAAAATGACCGCAAACATGTTATCAAGCTCATAGGATTTACGCACTCGGGTCATATACACACCCAAACCATAATATCCCCCAAGCCATTCTGCCACCACCGCTGAAATCAGTGCATAGCTGAGTGCAACTTTAAGACCTGTAAAAAAATACCCCATTGCCGAGGGAATCTTAAGATGCCGATAAGTCTGATAAATGTTGGCTTTCATGGAGTAAAATAAATTTAACTCATCCGTACTAACAGAACGATAGCCATCAAGCAGTGCAATAGTCATCGGAAAAAACACGGATAACACGACCAAAACCACTTTAGGTAAAATACCATAGCCAAGCCAAATGACCAAAAGTGGTGCGATAGCAATGGTTGGAATGGTCTGATTCAGTAGTATCAGTGGGTACACACTTTGGCGAAAATTGCGTGATAGATCCATCAAAATTGATAACACAAAACTTAACGCTAGGCCAATAATAGTGCCAATAAAGGCGGTGGCTAAAGTGTATTTGGCATGATGTGCCAAAAGTTTGGCATCATCAATGAGTGCGTGTAGAATTTGCCAAGGACTTGGCAAAAGATAATCTGGCAGTATACCTACTGCCACCACAAATTGCCAAATGACCAAAATAATCAGCACTAAGCTGTATTGGCGAATCAATGTGATCAAATGGTGCATAAATCGGCTATAAAAATCAGACAATAGGCTATTTTAGCATACCCACCCAACCGTGAAAACTAAAAACTTAATGCGGCATGTTTGGTTATTTCAATAAAAACCTTGGCAAGCTAGATTTGCCAAGGTTTAAATATTAGGTATTGTTAAAAAACAATACCCAAGTTAAAATAGCTCAATACTTTACCATAGCACAAAGAAACTTGTGAACGAAACATTTAATAATTGCCCAAAATGTCATTTGTAAAAGCAGGCTTGGGCAATGGCAAACAACGATACAAATGCAAAGGTTGCAATCACTATTTTTCTGTGAAGCAACGAAGCAACCAAAAAAGTAATGGCATTAAAAAACAAGCCATTGATACAAACAGTAAACAAATCTTAGGCTTTGTCTGTGGTAAAACAGACACTAACACCTTTAAACGACTTTATCAGCAGTTAAATACCCATAGCATTCAACTGTTTTTTAGTGACTACTGGAAATCTTATCGTCAAGTCATTTTAAAGCCAAAACATATAACAAGCAAAGCTCAAACTTTTACCATAGAGGGCTATAATAGTCTCATTAGGCATTTCATAGCAAGATTTACAAGAAAGTCAAAGTGTTATTCTAAATCCGAAAAAATGATAGAAAACACGTTGAATTTATTATTTACTAAGTGGAATGGTAGCTTAAGATATGTATTTTAATTTAACAATGCCTAATATTAAACTACATCATTGTGGTGTGCCATGCAGGAATTCTAGCTCTTGCAATAGTTGTTCAAGCTGTGTACTTTGTCTTGACTGACTGAGTGAGTTTTGTACAGGTTGGCTTAATGTTTCTGAGCTGGGTCGCTCAGCTAATATCACCTGTACGGTCATCGATCTCTGATCACGCATGATCTCAACAGTCAGCTGACTGTCAGGTGCTTTACGAGCGACAACACCGACAAGCTCATTGATACTGGTAATGTGTACGCCATCAATACGCACAATCTTATCACCAGATTTTAAGCCTGCATGCTCTGCTGGACTATTCTGCCAAACTCGACGAATAATAACATTCGAGCGACTCTCGATATTTGTAGGATCATCTGTCATACGCACCATTTCAATCCCCATCCAGCCACGGCTAACTTTACCTGTGGTGATGAGGGATGTCATAACTTGCTGGACAATTTGATTGGGAATGGCAAAACCAATCCCCATCGAACCGCCAGAGCGTGAATAAATCGCCGTATTAATCCCAATCAAAGCACCATTAGCATCAACCAAAGCACCGCCAGAGTTTCCTGGATTAATTGCTGCATCTGTTTGGATAAAATCCTCAAAACTACTGACACCGATACCAGTGCGTCCTGTCGCAGAAATGATGCCTTGGGTAACTGTTTGACCAACACCAAATGGGTTACCAATTGCCAGTGATACATCGCCAACACGAATTGGCTCAGCACGAAATGCCATTGGTACAAGATTATCCAGCTCAACCTTAATCACCGCCAAATCACTGTCTGCATCACTACCGATAACGGTAGCACGTGCTTTACGACCATCATTTAGTGCCACTGTAATCTCATCAGCACCGTTAATCACATGGGCATTAGTGACGATATAGCCTTCGCTAGACACCACTACACCTGAGCCTAGATTTACGCCTTGATGTGGTGCTCCACCATAATAACGCTCCAAAAACTGCTGCAATACAGGATCGTTTGAATATAGTTGATGGTGTGCATTTTGGGTGGTATAAATATTCACGACCGACTGGGCAGCTCGGTTTACTGCTTCATAATATGACGCAATTGGTGCAGGTGTATCAGGATGTATTTTTGTACTATCATCGGCGATGATGGGTTGCCACTCACCTTCATTCGATACACTTATGGCAGATGGCTGCTCTAATTGTTCTTTGGTTATGATACTTGGGTTCATCACCAAATAGCCAATAATAAGTGCAAATACAGCCAGCAAAAGCCATGAAACAATCAGTAGAACACTGATTCCAGACTGATGATGAAAACGGATATTTGTTTGCATACATACCTTAAAATTATGCTTTTTGGAGTCCTAGATAGGGTTATGGCAATATTTTAGCATATCAATATTACCCATTTATTGGGGTACTGTTGAATAATGCTAATAAAATTCACCATAGTTTACAAGTAATTTATCGAATAACTATGTCAGCACAAGCCAATCATTAATAACATACCCAATCAAGGCATCACTGGCACCAAATCCAGTCCTATTATCTCATTAAAACCAAACATGATGTTCATATTTTGTACCGCTTGCCCTGCTGCACCCCTGACAAGTGTCTTGCACCACAATGATTGTCAAAACATCGATATCGTGATGAATGCCGATACACAGTTTATTAGATACTCGAACCGAACGGGTATCAGGAATAACCCCCCAACGATACCGATATTAATTTTTTTGCTCAGTGATACTCATAAATCTCATCCCTTAACATGTTAACAATCAAATAATTATCCTAGCGGAAATGTGGTTAGATTGCAAATAACTCACAACATATTGATGAATAATTTTAAATTTATAGTGAATAAAAAATCTGATATCTTTGATGAATATCATTCATAATATTATGCCAAAGCTCAAGCCTTAGTGATTATTTTATCTTTAAAATATCATAGATAATGAATATTATCTTAAATAAATTTATTAAATAAATATCCAAATGACAAAGCTTCAATACTATTATCTTTTGGTATCAGATGATTTTATGGCAATACACTTGATTGATGATTGAGTTGCCAATTTAGAACAAATATCGCTATTGATAAACCCCCTGAGTATATCGCTTAGGGGGTGGTCTAACTTATTATGAAATCTGATAATCATGCACTGCATCAATAAATGCCTTAGCATGGTCAGGATTTGACCACTGTGTAATGCCATGACCAAAGTTGGCAACATAACCTGATTTATCAAGGACATACGCATCATCTAACATACGATGAACCTCTATTTGTATCATCTTGGGTGAACCAAAAATGGTTGCAGGATCCAAGTTTCCCTGTATTGCTTTTTTGGCATTTAGGGCGTGTAGTAAGTGACGCGCCTTATCTAATGGCATTGTCCAATCTAAACCCAGTGCATCAGCTTGGCTATCTGCTTGAACATCTAGCCATAAGCCGCCGCCTTTGGTAAATAATATCACAGGCACATCAGGATGAATGGCTTTTAGGCGGGCAACAATCTTACGATTATAAGCATGGCTAAATTCGGTAAACTGGCGATGACCAAGCACTCCACCCCAACTGTCAAAAATCTGCACAATCTGTGCGCCTGCCACAATCTGTGCATCTAAATAATCAACCACTGCATCGGTAATTTTTGCAAGCAATGCATGTAAAAGCTCAGGCGTGGCATACATCATGTGTTTGGTATGGCGGAATTCACGGCTAGAACCGCCCTCAACCATATAAGTTGCCAAAGTCCAAGGACTGCCACTAAAACCAAACAATGGCACCTGACCATTTAATGCTTTGCGAATGCTTGTTACAGCCTTCATCACATAATCAAGTGATGAAGTCATGTCAATCTTTGGCAGCGCCATAATCTGTGACTCTGTCCGCACCGTCTTGGTCAGCTTAGGACCTTCACCTTCAGCAAAGTATAGACCCAAATCAAAAGCATCAGGAATGGTTAGAATATCACTAAATAAAATTGCAGCATCCAACTCAAACCGACGCAATGGTTGTAAAGTTACTTCTGTTGCTTTATCAATATCTTTACATAGACTTAAAAAATCGCCTGCTTGTGCACGCACTTGCTTATACTCTGGCAAATATCGCCCTGCTTGACGCATCATCCAAACTGGTGTGGTATCCACAGGCAAGAACTTTAATGCACGCAATAAGCGGTCATTTTTTAGGGGGGCAAACTGTGCTGTCATAAATCTCTCTATCAATTTATTTTTTAGTATTAATAACTTAATTATTTAAATAATCTAAGTAAAAACCTATGTTTATCAAGTTATAAAATGGTCATATCATCACGGATACCATAAATCTCAATCATGCCAATAGATAGCAAAATTTTTGGTTGATTGCGATTACAGGCATCACATCCCCAATCTGGTCGCCAAACGATGGTTTATACAATATTTAAGTTTATACAATATTTAAATAGCACAAACAATTTGCCAAATTAACAGGCCATTGCATGTAAAATAAATATGCTTAAAAACGCTGATAAACCCTTAAAATGATGATGCCAGCTCACTTTAATAAGGTGCATATTCAACTGCAACATCATAATCATCATCATTCCAATTATCATCGTCATCACCATCACCGCCCTCACGCTGTGCTTTACGCATCGCACGATAAGCTTCTTTTTGGATTTCGGTATTATGACGCACTTCTTCTTCAAGGCGTGCAAAGCGAGCCGCCTGTGCTTCAGCAAACATTGGATCTTCAAGCTCACGCTCACGCTCATCTTCAATGACCTGCATCAAATGATGTTTGACCGCTTCAACCCCTTCGCCAGTCAGCGTTGAGGTGTAAAATACTTCGCCTGTCCAGCCCAATCGTGTGATGATATCTTGACAAACGGCATCACGCTGCTCGTTGGGAATTTGGTCAATTTTATTTAATACCAAAATTTGTGGCAGCTGTGATAACTCTTGAGAAAACTTATTCAATTCATTTAAGATAATCTGTGCATTAGCAACAGGATCTGATTCATCAATTGGTTGAACATCAACAATATGTAACAAACGACGCGTGCGTGCCACATGCTTTAAAAATCGAATGCCAAGCCCTGCACCATCAGATGCACCCTCAATCAAACCTGGGATATCCGCCATAACAAAAGATTGATGCGAGCCAACATCTACCACACCTAAGTTTGGTACAAGTGTTGTAAACGGATAATCAGCCACTTTAGGTCTGGCAGCTGAGACCTGACGAATAAAGGTCGATTTACCTGCATTTGGCAAACCAATCAAACCAACATCGGCCACAACTTTAAGCTCAAGCTTGATATTTCTTGTCTCACCAGCAAATCCAGGTGTTGCTTTACGAGGTGCTTGATTGGTAGAAGATTTAAAGCGTGTATTACCAAAACCACCATCACCACCTTTGGCAATCAAGATTTTTTGACCTTTTTCGGTTAAATCTCCAATCACCACATCCAAATCAGTATCAATAATCGTTGTCCCTATCGGTACTGCCAAATAGATATCATCAGCACCCTTACCTGAACGGTTTTTGCTGCCACCATTTTCACCACGGTGTGCTTCAAACTTACGAGTATAGCGATAGTCCACTAAGGTGTTGGTATTGTCATCAGCAATGGCATAAACATCACCGCCTTTGCCACCATCGCCACCATCTGGTCCGCCTTTGGGAACAAATTTTTCACGGCGAAAGCTAACAATCCCGTTACCGCCATCACCTGCTTTGACGCTGATTACAGCTTCATCAATAAAACGCATAATTTTGCTCAAATTTTAGTTAATTGATGAATATTGTAGCACAAATTGCCCAATGATTGAAAAATAACAAAACACAAAATCATTTATACGGTAAAATAAAACCTCTTATAATAAGGTTTAAGGAATTATCATGCCCAAGATTTCACTCATAGTGCCGACACTAGCTCATCAGTCGCAAATTTTATCACTCGCCAAAGCCTTTGAAGATAATGGGCTGGTATTACACGGTATGTCACTTTCTTTATTTGACAGTTATGAAGATTGGCTTAATTTTAGTCGTGCACCTGCAGGCACACCTGCACCAAATCATGCCTTTGTTAAAGTAGCGGATGATACTTTTTTTGGTGTCGATGAGTTGGGTTTGGTTCTTGGGGTGATTAATGTGCGTTATCAATTGAATGAGTTTTTAAAAGTTCAAGGCGGACATATTGGCTACAGTACTCATCCAAATTACTGGGGCCAAGGTATCGCCAGCCAAATGCTCAAGCTTGCACTGACACACTGTCAACAAAACGGCTTAAATCAAGTACTCATTACCTGTGATGATAGCAATTTGGCATCTGCTAAGGTGATTGAGAATCACGGTGGTATTTTAGAAAATAAGTTAAATACCAATGGTAAAACCATTCGCCGATATTGGATTGATATTTAAGTAAAATTTCATAATATGATTGTAAACTAAATCACTCTAAATCGCTCTTTGGTGAGCCAAGAATGTCTTTTTAGCCAAAAAGCCCATCAGCATTAACTGATAGGCTTTTGGTCAAAATAGCTGGGTAACTCAAAAGTTAGATAAGGCTTTATTTTGCCATCTCTTCAGCCACACGGATAACTTGAGTGCTATAGCCCATCTCATTATCATACCAAACATATAAGGTGGCACGGTTATCAGTAGCAATGGTTGCTTTGGCATCAAAAATTGCCACTTTTTCAGAACCCACAAAATCAGTTGACACCGCCTCAGGTGAGTCTGAATAGTCAATCTGTGCCTGCCACTGCTCACTTTGTGCCTTGGATTGGATAAAGGCGTTAATTGCCTTAGTATCACCCACTGATTTTTCAAAGTTTAAGTTTAAAATTGCCAATGAAACATTTGGGGTAGGTACACGAATGGCGTTGCCTGACAGTTTGCCTTTAAGCTCAGGAATGGCTTTGGATACTGCAGACGCTGCACCTGTACTGGTCATGACCATATTCAGTGGTGCAGCACGACCACGGCGGTCAGCTTTATGGTGATTATCTACCAAATTTTGGTCATTGGTGAATGCGTGAATGGTCTCCATATGACCATGAACAATACCATATTCATCATGTAAAACTTTCAGTGTTGGTGTGATGGCATTGGTGGTACAGCTGGCCGCTGATACAATGGTATCGCTACCAATGGTATCGTGATTGACGCCATAGACAATATTCTTAATTTCGCCTTTGGCAGGTGCTGTTAGTAACACTTTTTTTACACCTTTTGATGCCAAATGTTTACCAAGCCCCGCTTCATCTTTCCATTTGCCTGTATTATCGATGACAATCGCATCATTGATATCATGTGCTGTATAATCCACCTCTGATGGGTCAGACGCATAAATTACCTTGATAAAGCGACCATTGACAATAATACCATTATTTGTGGTATCAACTTGTACAGAGCCATTAAACCAACCATGTACCGAATCTCGTTCTAATAGCGATGCACGCTTAGCCAAATCACCCTCGCCCGCTGGACGCACGACAATGGCCTTAAGCTGTAAGCCTGACTCTGCTGCAGGGCGACTCATCAATAAGCGTGCCAAAATGCGACCAATGCGACCAAATCCATACAATACCACATCGGTTGCTTTGATTTGACTACCGCTATCAAACTCATTGGCTGACTTTTGTGCTTTGATTGCTTGTACAATATCAAGCGATGTATTTTCTAAACCATGATCAACCAAAGCCTTGGCAAACGCCAAAGTATCAGCCAATGCCACACCATATTTATCATGCAGTGCTATCAATGCCACCACATCCAATGTCATACGCTCGCCCAAAAATGTCACCGAAACCTGTCTGCTTGCCAAAGTATTTAGGGCAACAAGTAACTCAACTGCTTGAATTTCTTGGGTTTTTCGAGAAGATAAATGGGTAGAATAAAGGTTTGACATGATATTTTCCTTACGGTCTTTTCGTCAAAATTTTTAGGTCTAAAACAAGTGATATGCCCGAATTATAAATCAATATTTAAAGCTTGGCAATGTTAATTCTTGTGTGAACACATTGACACAAGAATAAAGCGTGCTATGCCAAGTGCTTGCATGGTTTATCTTATCGTTCAATAATGCTGGCTATTATGAGATAAAATCAGCCCCCTAATTCCTGCAATACCTTTTGCACCATGATTTTTTGCACAATTCATATCAAAGTATGTCATCCCACCCAATGCCATACTTGGCATATCACACAGCTTAGCCAAGGACTCAAACCCCTGCCAACCAAGCGCATGAGCCTTAGGATGGGTTTTTGTTTTGTGTACAGGTGAGATAAGTGCCGCTACGATGCGATGGCTTTTGGCAAGCTGATTGGCCATCATTGCCTCTTTTTTATCATGCACACCAACCCAAAGCGGTAAATCGGTTGGCAGTTTATCAAAATTAGCAGAAAAATATTCAAGTTCATCACAAGTTAATTTCACCATGACGCCACCAAGTACTTTCATCATATCTTGGGCAGCTTGACAAACCGACCAACTGACCACAAAATTAATATCTGGACGCTTAGATTTTAGTAAAGTTAGCAGCCTAATGGCATCATCAGTACCCACGCAAGGTCGACAATAAAAATAGGCGGATTTAGGCAACTGGTTGCTATAATAATTCACAAAACCATCAAAATCACCAAAGTAATCCACCGCATGGCTGATATACAGCAGATTTGGTAATCCAATCCAATCCATAATCCGTGCGTTAGCGACAGGAAATTGATTAACCTTAGCAATCATTTCATCCATATCAAGCCATCTCAACGCTTGATTTTCAAGTCCTTTTTGGCAATATAAAAAATCATGATATTGTTTTTTGGTTAGATATACTTCATAAGTATATAAATATACCTTTTTATCTTGATAATCATGATACACTTTTCCCATAAAAACCAACTGGTCGGTATTTAATGATAGACCAATTTCTTCATTAACCTCACGCATCAACGCCTGTTTGGCAGATTCGTTTGCATCAATCTTACCCCCAATAAATTCCCACTTACCCCCTTGGTGTTGATGCATATGACGCTTTGCTACCAAAAATTTATCTGTATATCTCAGTACAGCTACTGCAACAGACACAATGTTATGATTATGGATACAATTTACTTGCATAAGTTTTTATTTTTCAATCAGTTATGGATTTTTTTAATGAATTTTATCAAATTTTGATATTTATATTTGCAATTTACTAAAAACCTGCTATTATAACTACAAATGATAATTATTGCTGTTTAAAAACCAATATCATTCGAAAATTAACCTAATGATAAAACGGTAATGGATCATTTTAATGGCAATCATGCCAGCACTCAAAATATATTTGAATCAGAGTGCACTTTAGTAAGATAGTAGTTTAGCATACGGCTTGGGATAACCACCCATCACCCGTCAACACAAGGAAAATCGCCATGACTATGAGTATCGCTCGTTATTTTAGTAACCGTGATCACATTCGCTTACCAACATTATACTCACAAAATCTTTTTGCCATGACCAAGGAAGTGCGTATTGAACATCAAGGGGAAGAGTACCGCCTGCGTTTAACTCGAAATAATCGATTAATTTTGACCAAGTAATTATCTCATAATTATCTAATGATCCATTGGCGACATTAGCTATTATCAAGATATTAACATGAAATTATTAACATAATGTATCATATTGATTTTAGATCAGTTTAATATCTTAAATCACTTTAATAAAAACCGTTTTTCTCCAACCCAACAGGCATCATTTGTACTGACAGATGATGCTTGTTGGGTTTTTAAGGTATCAATCGGTCTAAAAATGCTGACAATTACTTTGTTAAAATGACATACAGATTAAAATCAATTTCATCAAACATTTGGCATGGATAAAACTTCTGATCAATGCCTTTTTATTCATCATCTGATACACATTCAAACGCATTTATGAATGGTTTTTTGGCTAAAACTTCCAACGATAAATCACATCAACCATATTTTCAGCGGCACTGGTTGCTTCAATATAAACACGGCGTGTCAATTGATAACGCATGGATAAGGTTGATTCAGCATTAAACACACCCACGCCATAACGCAAATACAAATCTGGTGTAATATAGCCTGTAACATTAACATTGGTATCATCTGAGCTGCCCGAGGCATCAATGGTCAAACTCTGAAAACCAAATGCGTGACCAATTTGGTTGGTTAAATCTCTGGTTCCTGACAAACCTAAGCTTAAGCCAGCAGCAGCAAGGTGATTGGTTACTTGTGAGCGAAAACCCTGCTCTGTGATACCCAAATCACTTGATTCGCTAATGCGTCCTGTCACCAGTGCATTCATTGCTTGGTATTCATCCAAACCTGCATCATTAAATACGGTAATGTTTGGATTTGATGCCGTTCCACGAATGCGAACGCCCACCGTTTGCCCTTCAATTTGTTTTTCACCCTCAATAGATAAGCGTGGATTAAGCATGTCGCCATCAAAACGAATTTGGGCATAATTTAAATCCAAATTTTGACCGATGACATCGATTTTTGTGCGTTTAGAAACCTGAACCACGCCAAGAGCTTGCATTGCACCTTGTCCTGACTGAGTCAAATGTATCGCGCCTGCCAATGGTAATACCGCCCCAAATCCACGAAATTCAATCTCATTACCCAAATCAACACCGATATTTGCATTAATATCCCAAGGTTTCGCTCTACTTAAAATCTGGTCAATATTACCTGTGATACGGCGGTCAATGACTGATACATCTGGGGATTCGGTTACGATATCTGCGGTTGCCTCTGGCGGACGAATGGTTGCTGATGGGATACTAACAACGCCTTGAACATCTACAAATTTTTGGAAAGGTCTGATAATCACTTCCAGCTCAGGGCTGATTTGTGCCGTCACAAGCGGTGGCTGGCTGACGGTCAGATTTTCACCAAATACGCCAAGGCGAGCATACAGCTCTTCTGCCCAATCCATTTCACCATAAAGCACACCATGACCCTCACCACCCATAAATCTACCGTCTAAGCGTGCTTTAGTACCTCGTATGTTCACCGTGGCATCAACATCAGAAATGGGCATTGGTACGCCAACAATCGCTAATGCACCATTCTTTAAATTGGCATTACCATAAAACAATGGTTTGGATAATGTACCACCTAAGCCACCTGCCAAGCTGACTTTACCGCTCAATGTTTGAATGCTCGGGAAAAATGGTCGCAATACCGCCAAATTAAGATCATTCATAACAAGCGCACCAGAAATGGGCTTGTCTGTTTGCTTGGGGTTGATGATTACATCGGCATAACCACGACCTGCCGTACCCAAGATATCGGTTCTTACCTTTAAGCCATTATCAACACTTTTGGCAATCACAAACGCACGCTGATATGGCATCTCAATATAACCTGTCTCTTCTTGAGTTAAGCCAATTGTACCATCATCAGAATACAGTACAGCATCAACCAAAGGTGATTGACCTGCCTGCCACATTGCCTTAATGCGACCATTGAGCATGGATTTCCAATGAATATCACTGGGTAGAGCCGCCAATAGTACTTGAGTATCAAGATTTTGGATAATAAGATTGACATTCCCTGATTGCGGTGTATAACTTAATGTATCTTGTAAACAAATCGCACCCACGCCATCGCCTTGGATATGTGCCGATTGCCAACAATGCGCTGCAATTTGTAAGCTATTATCATCCAATCCATAGCTAAACTCGGTCGGCTGACGCTGTGACATTTTGCCAAATCCACTCTTGACAAAACCATCAGACAAAACACCATGATATCGCATATTGTTGCGATTAAATGCCCCATCAATATGCATAGATGCTTCGATATCACCGCTTTTGGTTGAAATTGATAAGATATGATCGGCTTCTGTGCCACTAAAATCCATCCGAGCAGATTTAATGGTGCGTCCCATCACGATAATATCATCACCCTGAACCAACAGCTGGCTTTCGCTATTACCCAGATTGACAATTTTACCGATAGCTTGGGCGTTTTGGATGGTGATATTGGCAAATCTGAGTGATGAGACACTGGCATCAATATATAAAGTTGGCAAAGCGTGATGATCATTGACGACAATCACACCGCCTTGAATCGCACCACTTGCGGTATCAATCAGCTGCCCAAGATCAATCACATTCACACTGGCGGTCAACTGTCTTTCATCGCCTGATATGGCCAAATGATTATTGCCAATGCGGACTTGTAGATTATCAGCATTGAGTTTATGAACGATATTTTGGGTTTGGCGTGCGTTGTTATCAATACGATTTTTTAGTGCCAATAAATCATCAGACGAAGTCGGTGGGCGGCTTGCTTGCTTGATACTTTGGATATACCCAGCCAAATCTTTAGGTAGGGAAAGCTTGGCATATAAGCTGCCTGTGGCGATAAGTGGCTGATTATTGTAGCTACCTGTAATATCCAAATTACTGATATCAATGACTTGATGAGACTCTTGCCAGTTGCCTGCAAGCTGAATTGTACCGTTTAAGTCAGTATCTAGCGACTGGATAAATGCACCCAAATTCAATGAATTCATATCAGCCTCTAGCTGCCATGCAACACCTTGGCTAATATCTACCCAGCCTGTCGCATTCAGCGTGCCTGCTGTGCCATCATGTCTTAGATGATTGACCATAAAGCGATTGCCAGAACCTGTCGCATCAATACTTAGATGACCATTTGGGATTGAATTGTTAATCACTTGACCATCAAAAGTGAGTGCGATATCATCCATCACGCCATCACGATATCTGCCTGATGTGGCAAGATCGCCTGTGATGATCGCAACTAAATTGTCATCATCAACAAAAGCGGCGGTATCCACCTCATCTAATCGCCCTTGAATTTGCCAATGAATACCGTCATTTAATCCAAGACGACCTGCAAGCGATACTTTGCCTGAGTCATTCATCATGACTGCCCGTGTGATGGTCAAATCATTCAAATCACCTTCAATATCCAATCCAATGCTTGAGTCAGCTACCTGCGGTAAGATATCTTGAGCAAGCTTGCCATCAAAATTTGCCTTAAGATGGCTAATTTGTCCATCTTGTAGCCTAATCTTGCTGACGCCTTGACCCATCAGATGTACTTGCTTGCCGTCATTTAATAAAGCGGTTAAATCACTGTCATCCACTTTAATGTCATGAATTGACACACCATCTATCTCACGCAGACGCCCTGAAGCAATTATTCTACCTGAAATTTGCTCAAACGGTGTTTGATTGGGTGTTTGAAAATACGCATTGGGTTTGACTGGATTGGCAGTGACATCAAGCTGCCACTCAAGCGGTCTTTGGGCAGTCGCAAAATCAACCCTGCCAGTACCTGTCAACTCGCCCATCACACCTTGATAGTTAAAATCTGTCAAGTGCAAGTGCTGATTTTGCTCAATATTTGCTTGCACATGATATGATCCGCTTGGGACGGCATTAAGTTTAACAATGTCAGCAGAGGCGTTAATATAGGTATGTCCGTTCTCCAAACGAACTGATGCCTGACCTGAGCGGCTATGAATCTCGCCAATTTGTGGAATATCATGGCGGATTAGATTTGCCCAAGTCGCATCAATACGCCAAGGCTCATGATCACTCTGTTGATTTTGAGCCAGCGTCGCTTGAATGCGTTCACCGTCTTTTTGATTCAGATCAAACTCAAACCGAGTGTCATGACTGGCTTTGTCTAATAGCGTATACTTAACCCCAAGTGAGCCTGTCAAAACCTTAGGTAGATAGGCTCTATATTCATGATAATCACTTGGCATCTCTTCACGGATACGATAGCCGTCTGCTGTAATGGTGGCATCAAGCTCATAGCCATCTTCCCAAGTCATATCACCCGTTGCCACCAAAGTACCATTGGCAGTATCAGCCTGCAAATATGGGATTTGCATGGTACTGCCACGAATAATTCCACGACCGTGATAATGCCCATCAGGAATATCTTTGGCGGATAACTCAGTGTTAATGCGTAGCTCGATATTTGAGATGACGCCATCAGCGATGATAGAGCCATTTTTTAGTAAAATATTTTGACTGTCAGCATAAGGCAATCGTACTTCATCAAAATCAAGGCGTGCGCTAAAAGGTGAGTTTTTATCCAACCCTTGAGCGATAAAGCTGCCTGTCACATGATGCTGATTATATTTGCCAGTGAGTGTACCAACGGTACGCTTAAGGCTACCGCCTGCTTTCACCGACAAAGTATCAAAATACGCATCATCAAGTGCCAAAATATGCACATCTGCCGACAACGACAGCGGATAATGACCTGTTAAATCAATTCCACCAGTGGCATGGCTGATATTAATATCATCACCATAGCTTAGCATGGCGTTATCAATTTTAACTGTTGAATCTGCCCATGATGCGTGATCAAATGCGATATGATGCAGTACGACAGGCTCAGAATCCACTTGGTCATAGATAATTTCATTGACTTTGGCATTTTCAAGCTTAAGCGTCACTGGTAGGTTGATGGTCGCATAATCAAAGGGTTCGCCTGTTGATGGCTTGGTGTTTGTCACATAAACTTTATCAATCTTAGGATTGACCAAATGCACTTGGCGAGCAAACAGGGCTCGCCACCCAAGCTGTACATAGGCACGATTAATGGTGATGGTAATATCTTCACTTTGAGCGATTTTGACATCTTGCACCCAAACTCCACGGCGAATTGAGCCTTCGCTGTACTTAAGCTTAGTGCCAGTTTCTAACGCAATTTTTTCGATTAAAAACTTTGAACCTGACTCGCTGTTGGTCATGGCAAATAACACCGCCAACAACAATAAAGCGGCAATAATTGCTCCGACAATTAAGCGAATTAAATAGATTAGCCATTGTGGTTTGGGTGGGTTTGGTGGTTTGGGCTGAGTTTTAGTCGGTGCAGCAACGCCAGCAGAAACCCCATTTTCTGCCGATGACGAGTTTTTTGAATTATCCTGATGAGTCATGTGCCGCCTTTAGACATCTAATTACCAATGCGTCATTTAATCACAAATGGTTAAAATTATCAATTCACGCCAATCTGTCGGCGATATAAAATCGTAAAATAAATAAAATAATAAACTAAGCTGAATTAAAATGGTGTGCCAATAAAAAAATGCAGCTTAATGGGATTGCCCTCTTCTTTGACACCAGTTGCCACATCAACACGAACTTGACCGACAGGTGATGCCCAGCGAACACCGACACCTGCACCAATTTTGGTATCATTAGTAAAGCCTTTATCATAAGCATTACCAATATCACCAAAAACCGCCAAACGCAAATCTTTCATAAATTCATAATTATATTCAGCTGTACCAACCGCCAATACTTGACCGCCTGTCAGATAACCCTTATCTGATATAGGTGATAAACTGTCATGTGCATATCCACGAATACTTTGGTCGCCACCAGCAAAAAAACGCAAACGATATGGCACATGATTAAAATTATCCGACCAAATGTATCCTGCTTGTATGCCACCAGTCATCTGATGGGCACGATTGCTGCCATAAGCATTATCCCCAAAACTATACACGCCACTAATACCAGCTCGAGCAATAGCCATATTAGCATCCGATACCAAACCGCTTGAGCCAACCTCTAAAGAATATCGCTGACGATAGCCACGCATCGGATTAACCAAATTATCTGCAACCGTTTTATGCACAGCAACACCTGCCAATAACGCCTCTTGGCTTGGCTTACCATTGACAAAATCCACTGGTAAATCCTGCCATGTTTCAGGGGGTGCTTGGGTTTTAAGCTTATCAAGACGATAACGCAATGAATAAGTACGATTCCAGCCACCATTTTGGATAATACTGCGGCTAATCTCATGCTCTAGGGTGCGTGTGGATAAATCAAAACCATTGGTAGAGTGACCAAAAACTTCTTGTTGATAACCCAAAGTTGCTCTTAGCTGATCATTTAGAGGGTGGCTAAGCGGTTTGGTGGCATATAACTTGACCCCTTTTTTATCCTCAGACAGTCTTAGCTCAGCGCCTGCTTGATAGCCATCACGATTAATCAAATTATGCTCAAATTTTGTGACTAGGCGGGTACCTGTGTCCGATCCCCAGCCCAAACCAATTTGGCCATCTCGTGGTTTATCACTCGCCACAAAGACATATAGCGGCACTTTTTTACTTTGATAGACATCAGCAGGGGTCTTGCGATTAGCCAATGCGGCACGCTCGGGCAAATCTATTACCTCATTTTCAGATTCATCAGGTAAAATAGCGCGTGCAACGGCAGATACGGCATCGCTGATTCTGCCCAAAATAGAGCGATTTACGCCATCATCATGATTGATGGCAAGCACCCTATCATCAGGCATGTCATATAAATGGCGAGCCTTGGCAGCCACCAAATTTAGCTTGTCTTGAATCAGATTAGATGCACTAAATTCGATGGGCGAAATATCCATTAATATCCCATCCGTTAGCTCAACGGTTTCAATGACAGGTTCAAGTGTGCTTTCATCAACTTGTGCTGGTTCAGTACGGCTACTTGAAGACTGCTCAAAGCTCACTTGGTCGTTTTGGATCTGTTCACGCTCTGGAAAGACAATCTCGGTATTCACCATATTAAAATACCGTGTGGCAATCAAATCATTTGAAAGTGCACGCACCGCCTGTAAATTGTAAGCCTCTCCCATGTTAACGGTGAGTAACTGCTCAAGTAATTCTCGTTTAACTGGCAGCTTATCTGGATCGGTTGTCAATTGATTGGTTTTAGGATCAATGGTAAAAAATACCACCTCATCAAAGCGATACTGCGTACCTGTATCATAAATTAAGCTGACATCAGCGGTATTATCTGGCAAAATTACATCAACTGAACGATCCAGCCAACGCCCATCAAAATATCCATGTTCAGCACTGGCATTTTCGATGAGATTTTTTTTGGTTTCGTACTTGCCATGATGAAAGACATCGCCGATCAGCAATGGCACCTCATCCGCCACGGTAGTAAATGCTTTATCATCAGCACCTTCACCTCGTACCTCCACCGCTCGATAATCAATATAAACAGGTTCACCTAAATCATGGATGATGACATCCACCTCTCCGATGCTATTTCTTATGATTGATAAATCAATATCATAATAACCGACAGCACGCGCTGCCACCAAAGCAGTTTGCCTTAGGCGTGGGATAGAGCCATTCAAATCCATCGCTGACTCTTGGGTGATGTCTTCAAGTGCTGCTTTGATATTTGCATAAGGCTCTGTTTTTTGATGCGATGACCCAATCGCACTGGTTTCGCCTGATTGCGATGATTGATAAAATTTTGCCTTAAGCCTAGGCACCTTATTGACACCATCATTAAATAGGCGTGCATAAAGACGCTTGATCAAACCTGGTTTTTCAGGTTCTAATGTCGGTGGTACAACCACCTCACTATTAGGTTGCTCGCCTTGATATTCTGGAATATAATCATTTGGATTGATTCCCATCTCAGTAGATTCTTGAGCAAATAATTCCTCCAAGCTTAGCGGTGTGGTTTCTTCGATGACCGACATATCCAAACCCAAAGGGGGTGATTGCTCACCGATACGAGATATCGGCGATTGATCATCAAAATTGACAACATCCAAAGCTTGTGATTGGGGCTTAGCATTCAGTCCAGCAGCATTAAGGCGTGCTTGTATCTGCTCAGGTGTTAGCAAAACAGGTGGATTGCCTGCCTTTGCTTGATTGATGGCGGTGTCATGAGCGGGTATATGATTGATGATGTTTGCAGAGTTATTTTGTTGTGCCAATGCTTGCGATGTCATCAAAGGCAAATAAGCCGCCAATGCGACAGGCATAAAACTGCAATTTGCAAACAAAACGGGCTTTGACATACAAAAAAACTCAAGATAAAAAATCAAATTCCTGCTATTATAGCAGAGTTTGTACATGATGAAAGCCCAAAATTTACCCCAACTTTAGCTTAAAATACCGATAAATTATGGCAAGCCAATTAAACTTATTTCGCCGTCAAGTGTTTACATCAATGTTTTTTACTCAATTTTTTGGGGCATTTAACGATAACATTTTTAAGCAAGCATTGATATTAGTACTCACCTATTCAGCGGCAGCAAAACTTGAAACCGAGGTGAGCTTATTAAATAATTTGGCAGCATTATTATTCATCTTGCCTTATTTTTTATTCTCAGCATTGGCAGGTCAGATTGCCGATAAATACGAAAAATCTACCTTAACTGGGCATATCAAATTACTTGAAATCATCATCATGGCAGTCGCTGCTGTGGGTTTTATTTATGAAATATACAGCCTACTGTTTTTTTGCTTATTTATGATGGGTACTCAATCCACCTTTTTTGGTCCTATTAAATATGCTTATTTACCCGAAACCATGCGTCATGATGAGCTGGTTGCAGCCAATGGATTATTTCAAACCAGCACCAGCCTTGCCATTTTAACAGGCATGATGACGGCAGGCATCTTAACACAGCTATATTTCTCTGAATATTGGCTGGCTACGGTAACCATCGTTGTGGCAATACTTGGTTATTTATCAGCACGCCAAATCCCAAAAACTAAAGTTCATGCACCTGATTTATCCATCAATTGGAATATTGCTGGTACGAGCTTTGAACTACTCAAGTACCTGTATCATCTGCCCTTATTGTTTTTTATCACTTTAGGTAATAGTTGGTTTTGGTTTTATGGTGCAACTTTTTTGACGCAAACACCTGAAGTCACCAAGGTTTTATTACACGCAGATGAATCTGTGGTCATCTTTTTGCTGAGCTTATTTTCTGTTGGTATTGCCATAGGCTCACTACTGTGTAAAACGCTCACCAAAAATCAAGTCAGCTTTCGCTTACTGCCTTATGGATTATTAGGTCTGTCAGTCTTTGCGATGGCGTTATATTTTTCTTTAAATCAGCTGTCTTTGGCATTACCTATTTGGCCGTATGCTGTGATGGATATCATACATCAGTTGCACGCTTGGCCGGTATTTATCGCACTGTTTTTATTGGGATTTAGTGGCGGCGTGTATATTGTACCACTATATACTGCCATGCAAGCATATGCACCCATTGATTACCGTTCACGCATTGTTGGGGCGAATAATATTTTAAATGCCATTTTTATGGTTATTTCTGCAATTTTCTCAATTATTATTTTGGCAGTCATCAAACTGAGTTTGGCTCAGTTGTTTGCCATTACAGCAATATTAAATGCCATATTCGGTCTGTTTTTATGTCTAAAATTAAAAAAATATGATCGTACTTTACCAATCCATACGGATAAAACGGCGATTTCGCCTTGATTTTCAATTTGCAACAAAAGGGTAAGATTTTATGCAAATTTTTGTAAATCGTTACCTTAAAGTAGCATAAAATCTGATATGATTTGACAAATTTTAGGATTTTAGATTGCATTTATCATTAATTTTTTAGACGATTGCCATCACATCATAAAATTTCGCCATTTTTCATATAAAATGAATTAAAATTGTCAATTTTTATCAATTTTCAATAAAATTTTATCAAGGGTTATCGCACCCTCATCAGTTATTCATTCAGTCATCATTATCATGGATTTTTTATGAAAAAATTAGCACTGACATTATCAGTTTTTACTGCCATTTTTGCCTCTACCGCCATCGCTAACACCACCTATCAAAGCCCAACTATGCGTGGTGAAATCACCGAAACCATCACGGCTCGTGCTGGCACTGCTGATTTACTACAAACCATCGTGCAAGGTCTGCCCGCACCCAATATTTTAATCACAGAAATCAAAAATATCCCAACTGTTACCATTGCCGCCAATACCGCAGGCACCGTCATTTTAGATGTTACTTTGGTTGATGAGTTTTTGGATGATATCGCCCCAAATGCTCGCCATTATCCAACCAATTTCCCAAATCGTACCGCTGAATATATCACGACAGAAAATATCAAACATCTGTCAGATTGGATTGAATCTTATGCCAGCACGCCTGATGCGTCATTTGATGTTGTCATTCGTGCCGCTAAATTAAACGGTATCGCAAGAAATCTTAATCTTGGTACAACCTATACAGTTCGTGCAGGCACATACATGCAAAAAGCCTTACAATTAAAACCAAATGACCTTGAAGCCAATCTGCTATTTGGGATTATGCTGTCTGAATCAGGTGGTTTTAAAGAAGGTCGTAAATATTTAGATAAGGCAGTTTCAATGGGCAATGTTGAGGCTGAACAAAGCATCGCTCAAGCAGATTTGCTAAATGACAATCGCACAGCAGCACTCAAACGCTTGCGTACTTTGGCTAACAAACACCCAAATCACGCCCAAATTGCTGAACAAATTCGTATTGTTGACAACGGTGGTTATTACATTTGGAATATCAAAGATGATGACATTCATGTCAAGCCCATCAAATAATGCGTTGGTAAGTCTATTATCTTCCGTACAGTCTCTTGATTGTACGGATTTTTTTTATTATGATAAATCTTGGCTGATTGTAGCTGATTTAAACCCTGACGAACCGCCATACGCTTCACCAGAGAAATCCATGCAGACTTTACCAATAAAACCAAGTAAATTACGCTTAGGTAAGCTTTTGTTGCCTGCCAGCTTAATGATGATTTTGAGCGCTTGTCATATGCTTATACCGCCCAAACAGACACCTGCCAAATTACTTGAAAAAACAAGAAGCAGTATCATTACAAACGGTCGTGTCAGTGCAGCGACACAATCTATTTTAGTTTCGGCAGGTTATACCCAAGAAAGTTGCATGGCGGATTTTGAAGCGTGTGTTGATGATGTTAGATCAATTTTTTTCATCGAAATGCCCAATCGTTTACAACTGTCTGTATTTAGTGAGTTGTATTATACATATGCTGACAATCTCATCGCCCAAGAGGCGTGTCGCATCGAACTTGCCAGGCCGCCCATTGATCCTTATTATACCAATGCACCCATCAGTAAAGACATCGCTGAAAATCAGCAAAAAGCTCGCACTGAGTGTCATGCCAAGTATCGAGATGCACTTTATCAAACTGTCAAATATAGCTATGCTTATTTATTTTATTACAGCTTAGGCGGTCATGGTACTCCCTCATCTCTTCCCCAAGAGTCTGATATCCGAACGCTTGATCTTTATCACCTTGCCATCAATGATTTAATCACTCAAATTTATCGCAAAGATCATGGTGCGTTTTATAATGCCAAATTTCAGGATGTGGTATCATCTGAGCAATTAGAACCTATCTACAATCAGCTAAGAATTGGTCGTGTTCTCAGCAATGACCACGGTCAAAATACACTGCATATCTCTGTTGGTGATCGTGATTTTTTGACAAGTAAGCTCAAACAACACGAACACAGCAGCGAGCTATTTTCTGAGATGATTTCTGCTTATGATTCTAGATTGCTGGATTTGGATGTCAATGCACGACGCTCAGGGCTTGGTGTCAGTTTCGTTGGTGCTATCAATGATCGGCACACCACCAGTATTGATAATCTCAAAAAGCTTGCACGCAATAAGGCCTTAGACGATCGCATTCATCATGTCGGGCACATTCAGCTTACCGCCATCATTAAACCTATGGGCAATACCATTGATGAGGTACTGTCATCACATGAGTTTTATGCCTATTTTTTTAATCCAAGCAATAACACTCATGTCAAAATCGGCGATACATCATATCCTTTGACAGCGAATTTTTCAGCGGGCTATGCGTTGTGGTTGGCTGAAAATCAGCTCAGGCAAGTCTCGCTGACGAATATGATTTCTCGTTCTGATGCCATCGCTTTACCTGAACTATTTATGCTAAAACCGTATAATCCTGACCAAAAAGTCATCATTATGCTGCATGGTTTGGCATCAAGCCCTGCCACTTGGGTGAATCTTACCAATACCCTACTGACCGATTCTAAGCTTAATGAAAACTATCAAGTATGGCAAGTTGCCTATGCAACTAACCTGCCCATTTTAGAAAACCGCTATCAAATTCATGAATTAATCCGTCATACTTTTGCCAAGCTTGACCCCAATGGACAAGACGAAGCCAGTCATAATGCGGTTTTAATTGGGCATAGCATGGGCGGTGTCATCTCAAGATTGTTGGTTTCTGATACCGATTTGACCCAAAAGCTTCATACGCTCGGTCATAAGGAGCAATATAAGCTGATCAATCATCTATCCGCCGACCAACGCCAAACACTCTCCAATCGATTAGTATTATCATCATTACCACAAGTTGATGAAGCGATTTTTTTATCAGCACCTCATCGTGGTACAGATTATGCAGATCGCTGGTTTACTCGTGCTGCTCGGCGTATCATCAAACTGCCTATCGAACTGACTAGATCGCTTGGTACAATATTTACCAATGATATTCAATCCCAAAGCTTCTTAGGCACTTTATACCTTCAAAATGGTGCAAGCCAGTTGTCAGATCATTCCTCTTTTATGGCACTGACCAAAGATATTCAAATTAGCCCATCTGTGCGTTATCATAGCATTATCGGCAACCATACCAATACCAATCAACAAGGTGACGCTGTCGGTAAAACAATTTCTGATGGTATCGTACCTTATACAAGCTCGCATCTTGAGGGAGCGGCATCTGAAATTATTGTTGAAGGTAAACACAACACACACGAGAACCCAAAAACCATCGTACAGCTGCGTAAGATTTTACATGAGCATTTGGATCAATAATTTGATATAAGATCATTGAATATATAAAATCATTAAATCAAGGCACAATAAAGCCCATCATCAAAATAGTGAGTGATGGGCTTTATTGTCAAATGACCGAGTATTATTCAGATACTGAGTATTATTCAGATTTTAAAACAGCAAAAATCTCATCACGAACCGTATCGATGGATTTTGTTCCATCAAAGTCATGATATTCAGGGGCATTTTCGCCCGATTTGGCAACTTCTTGATAATGATTAATCAATGTCGTGGTTTGGGCGTGATATACCGATAAGCGATCACGCACCACTTCTTCTTTATCATCATCACGCTGCACAAGTGCCTCGCCTGTGACATCATCAATACCGTCAGTTTTTGGGGGATTATAGATCACATGATAAGTACGACCTGATGCCAAATGTGCACGGCGACCCGACATACGGCTTACGATTTCATCATCAGGGACGCTGATTTCAATCACATGGTCAATGGCAATACCAGCATCTGCCAGTGCTTTGGCTTGTGGGATTGTGCGTGGGAATCCATCAAAAATACAACCATTGTCACAATCTGGCTGTTTTAAGCGCTCTTTAACCAAATTAATAATCAGCTCATCAGAAACCAATTGACCTGCATCCATGACACTTTTTGCTTGCTTACCAAGCTCAGTGCCTGCTTTAATTGCTGCACGCAACATATCACCAGTTGAGATTTGAGGAATGCCAAATTCCTTTGATATCAACTGGGCTTGTGTGCCTTTGCCTGCACCTGGTGGACCGAGTAAAATGATACGCATCATGATGTATTCTCCAAATAAAACTGCCTGATGGCAAGCGGCTGTTAGTAACAGATTGTACTATAAAGCACATTGAGAAATTGTTCAAGTTTTTTATCATAAAATCCAATGAAATCACAAGTTTTTATGAATATTTATATTCACCCATTCAACCAACTGTCATCATGGGTCTTTGAGTACTTTAAGTAAAAAGACCTGATTATTCTTCTCAACATACATTTTATAAATTATCAATAAACTCAATATTAACCAATACTAGGCTTATAACTATTTTATGGCACAATTTGAGAAATCATCAAAGACACTTCGGTTTGTTTATCCAAAATGATCGGATTGGCTGCCAAATCGCCCGCTTTAGGCATGGCATCACCCAAATGGCTGATGCGTGCATTTACTACCAATGCCTCGCCCGCTTGGCGTGCTGATGACAGTATTCGTGTTGGCATCATGGCATCCATATCACTTAGTGTCACACTAACCGCTTGTTGACTCATAAGCTCACTGGCTGGCAGTTTTTTGACAGCATAAGGTGCGCCGCCTGATTGCCCACTAATAGAGACAAATAAGACATCATCAGGTCTTAGCTTGTCTACCAAGGCGGGTGCCAGATTGATGGTAATCGTCACACCTTGGGCAACAGCAGCCTGCTGATTATCAATATTTTCAACCAACTTATCCAAACTTGCCAAAGCTTCACTATGGTCACCTGAGCGTGCCATCAAACTTGAGCGTAATCTGGCAATCCATGCTTTGGCATTAGGATAATTACCTGCACGCACCTCACCCATTGCCATCATCATCATGGCACCTTCATGATTGGGTGTTTGGGTTAAGATTTGGGTTAAAATCTTATGCGTTGTTGCATCCATTCTGCCTTCATTGATAAAAAAATTGGTCTGTGCATAAGTTAATGCAATCTCTTCATTATCAGGCTGTAAGCGATTGGCCCGTGCCAATGCTTCTAATGCTTGTGGCTGTGCCTCGAGCATCATAAATAGCTCAGATAAACGCATCCAGCGATTAGCATCATCAGCATTGCGATGCACATTGGTTTGCATGGCACTGATGAGTGCCGTTGACTCTTTGGCTGCCCATTCAGGCGGTACATCAATCTTACCAGTTAATAAATCGTCCGCCACTTGACCGACTTTATCTTGAGCTTGCCAAAGTGTAAAAACTGCCGTACGATCGGCGGTCATCATATAAGCAATGACAGCCAATATCGGAATCCAAATCATGATAATTGCACGCCCTTTGATACCAACGGGCGTTTGTGCTTCTGTCGTCGTTTGGGCATCTATCAGCTGGCGTTTTAGTTCGGTGATTTGGGTTTGATAAGATGCCTCATCAATAACCCCTGCTGCTTTATCAGCATCAAGCTCAGCAATGCGTTCACCAAAAATCTGCACATTAATCGCCATCAGTTGATTGTCAGATGATACGCCAACTTTTCGCCAAGGTAGAATGACTACCAAAGAGAGCAATACCGTCAAAACAGCACACAATGAGAAAAATAAAATTAAACTTGGTGTCATATTGATGCCTTATTTTGTTGGTTTTGAGTCACTGCCATCCAACGATTTATTTTGATGATGTGCCAAGATTTTTTTAAGTTTTGCTTCTTCACCAGCAGATAAAGGTGCATGACTTGTGGGGATTTGCTTAGACCAAGAACGACCTTTTTGGGCTTTATAAATCCAGCCCAACAGCAAAAGTAACAAAAGAATGGGTGGAAAAAACCATAAAATCCATGTAGATGGACGCACAGGCGGCTTATAGCTGATAAAATCTCCATAACGCTCAAACATATAATTACGAATCTCAGCATCACTACGACCATCTTTGACCATTTCATAGGTTTTTTGTTTTAAATCTTTGGCGATGGGTGCATCTGAGCCTGCCAAATTTTGATTTTGGCATTTTGGGCAACGCAACTCTTCGATGAGTACTCGATACTGAGCCTCTTGCTGAGGCGAATCAAATTCATACAGCTCAAAGCTTGCGGCGGCGGTGGTTGATACGCCAATCACCAATACCATCATCAAAGCACACAAGTTCATGAATCATCCTTATGACAGGCTTTAATTTTTTTGGCATCGGATAAACCATCATCAGCAACCGCTGTCAAACAGTGTTGAATACCATCCCAATTTTTCTCACCAATCTCACCAATAATATGTTGATAAACAATGCCATTTGTCCCCACAACATAGCTTTCAGGTGCACCCATCAGCCCCAAATCAAGGGCAAAATCACCCGTAACATCCTGTACAGAATAAACAAACGGATCTTGATTTTTATTTAAATATGCCAACGCTTCAGACAGCTCATCTTTATAATTAACACCAATAATGGGAACGCCTTGCTCATGCAGCTTAAGCAAAAATGGATGCTCAGCATGGCAAGTCAAACACCACGAACCCCAAACATTTAAAATAAATGGCGTATCTGGAAAATCTGCCTTGGTGATTGTGCGTGTGGTATCGGATAATAAGGGTAAGCTTAAGTTTGGCAAGGGATTGCCCACCAAACGACTGGTATTAATCTCGGTCGGCTTGCCAAGTCGCATAAAGAACATCACCACCAGTATCATAAAGATAATCAGCGGAATAATAAACAACATCAAGCGTTTATTGGGTTTTGCCATGATAATACTCCTTTGATGGTTTTATTGGTTTGTCATGGTTTTGTTGAACTGTGATGAATATTTACCAGACTTGGTTTGGTAAATGCGATATCGTTTATCCAAAATAGCGATGAATGCACCGACAGCCATAATAATTGCACCCAACCAAATCCAGCGTACCATAGGTTTGACATAGACACGCACCGCCCAAGTATTCATATCTACTTGACCATTTTGAGTGCTGATTGGCTCACCTAATGCCACATACATTTCATTTAATAAACTTGGTCGAATACCAACTTCGGTCATTGGCATCATACTGACAACATAATCACGCTTTTGGGGATATAATACAGCAATTTGCCGACCATGCTGTCTAACAATGATGGTAGCTTGAGTGGCATCATAATTGACCCCTTGAATCATCTCAAATTCTTGTAAATAAAAATCATAGCCTTGAACATGTACGCTATCGCCCACTGTCATGGCAACATCTTTTTCAATACTCATACTGCTGGTCGCTGCCACACCCATCATACAGACAATCACGCCAATATGTGCAATCTGCATACCCCAGTAGCTTGGGCTAAGCTTGGCTAAGCCTGAAAAAATACCGCCTTTATGATGCTTTAGTTTATCTTTAATGTCTAAGATAATAAAGATAAGCACCCACAACGATAAAATCCCAGAGACATAAATACCATAATCAAACAATGGCTCTTCTGCCAATTGAGACACCATATAAGCCAGCGCAGATCCAAGTACAAATGCACCGATGGCACAAGCCATTAAGGTTGCTAAAAATGGGCGGCTATCGTGTTTATAACGCATGACAACGCCAACGCCCATAAATCCAAGCAAAAGCCAAGTGAGCGGCACAAACAATGCATTAAAATACGGAGGACCGACAGATACTTGACCTAATTTGAAAAAATCGGCAATGATGGGGTATAAAGTACCCAATAAGACGACCAATGTTGCAACCAACAAAACTAAGTTATTAACCACCAACATGGTTTCTCTTGATTTGAGACGGTAACTGCTTTCAACAGTCAATCTCCAACCACGCAATGCGAACATTAATAAGCCAAACCCAATAACGATTGTTAAAATCGCCAGTACAGCCAAACCACGGGTTGGGTCAGCTGCAAACGAATGCACTGAGGTAATGACCCCTGAGCGAACCAGAAATGTTCCAAGTAAAGATAATGCAAAGGCAAAAATCGCAAGCATCATCGTCCAAGCTTTAAATACACCTCGTTTTTCGGTAACAGCCAAAGAGTGCATGAGTGCCGTAGCGGCAAGCCATGGCATGAGTGATGCATTTTCGACAGGGTCCCAAAACCACCAGCCACCCCAGCCCAATTCATAGTACGCCCACCACGAACCCAAAGCAATGCCTAAGGTTAAAAATGTCCACGCAACCAATGTCCAGGGGCGGCTCCAGCGTGTCCAAACTGCATCTAAGCGACCCGCCCATAATGCTGCCATACAAAACGCAAATGGTACTGCAAGCCCCACATAACCCATATAAAGCATGGGTGGATGAAAAATCAGACCAGGATCTTGTAATAATGGATTTAAATCAGCACCATCAACAGGCAAACTTGGTAAAACACGGTCAAACGGTGATGAGGTAAAAATCATCATTGCAAGCATCATAACCTGCACACCGCCTAATATAGATAAAACCCGAGCACGCATCTGTAATGGTAAGCCACGGCTAAATACAGCAACCAACATACACCAAGTTGCCAAAATTGTCATCCAAAGTAGCAACGAGCCTTCATGCCCGCCCCAAGTTGCAGAAAGCTTATAATACCAAGGCATCAAGCTATTTGAATGCTTAGCGACATAAACTAAGCTAAAATCATTATATAAAAAACCTGCAATCAATGCCAAAAATGATACAGCCATCGCTAAAAACTGTGCCATCGCTAGACTTGGTGCCAGTCTTTGCCACTGTACTTGATGTTTGATAACACCGATGGCGGGTAAAATGGCTTGTAGCATTGCAAGTACCAACGCAAGCAATAGCGAAAAGTATCCAAGTTCTGTTATTAGCATAGTAAAACACTCATTTGCTGGCAAAATTTTGCGGGGCTTTTTGATGTTAAATTGTTATCTGTTAACTTATTATCGGTTAGCTTGGTTAGCTTATTATCGGTTAAACGAACCAACCCACTCCAAGATAACTCATATGGCGATATTCTTGTAATATGTACCAAATCAACGATATTTGACTAAAAAAAGACAATCACCAAATGTAACCAACCTGCCAAAAATCCCGTGATACCACCTAAGATAATTAAGGTGATCTCATCTTCTTGAAAAGCTGGTCTTAATAAATTTTGAAACTCTTTAGGAGTTAGGGCACGAATACGACTTTCAAATAATCCAAAAATTTTATTGGCTCGAGAAACATTGAGTTTGGGATCACGAATAGGCACCATCGTTGCATCGATGGATTTATCAATAATTGTATCTTTAAAGGTGTCAAGACTACGCTTATCCATACCCACTTTTAGGCTTGTTGCCACAATTGGATCTTCAAGCATCTCATAAAGATGAGATTTCACCAACTCTCGGGTTTTATCCGCTCGCCTGCCATACATCATTTCATTCATGATATTTTCAAGTGTTACAAGTTCATTGACGACAATTTCGGCAAAAACAGTTGAAACCTCATCCTGACGCTTCATAAAACCACCTTGCCAAGAATATTTATGCCAATGCGGGTGCATCCATACGATTCGTTTTTGATGATCAACCATCTCATAACGAAATAGGCGAACAAATGGGACAGTTTTAGGCTCAACTGGGTTAAATACCATCCAAATGGCAATCCAATTGGTCAAAGCTCCCCAAATCATCGCAAAAAAAGGCACCGTCCAATGCTGCGGTACAAAGTAAAAAATGGCCATTTGGAGCACACCAAAGCCAAAGCCAATCAAAGCACTAATTTTCCAAATAAAATTAATTTCTTTTTTGCCGACCCGTAAAAACATATCCACCATAAGCTTACGGTCATTTTCCATTTTGGTGACAATCATCTCACGCATATCTACGAGCGACTCAACATTATAAGTCAAATCCATGACCAAAGATTTCATAATTGCCGCCAAATGTGAGTGAGCGTGGGCATAAATACGGCGGCGTATGGCATATGGCGTATGCGTCCATAGAGTATAAGACCGCTCAAGCATAATTTCATCAATTAAGCTTTCTAGATTTTTATCAACGGTGGCAGTGATAAACTCCGCCATCTCTTCAGGTTCCATCGCCTGAAAAAACTCATCCAAAGACCCAAGTTTTGAGAGTGTTTGGTCAACAATAATACCAGAGATTTTGCCAGCCTTGGCAGGCACAATACCTTGCCACCCCACACCTTTTAAACTAAACGGCAGCCCAAAAATGCGTATGCCCCAAAATTTAATCGGATAAAACAACATCTCAAGTGCCATCCACACATGCGCCCAAGTCACAAATGCTGTGACAGGTGGGATGGTCAGCATGGCGATAAATTCAGGATGCTCACTTAAAGCTTGCCAAAGGGATGAAAACATAGTGTCAATCTTGGGATTAAGAAAGTTAAATGGAGTTTATTGATTAAAATCATGATATGATAACACATCGTATTGTAGCATGTTTTCATGGTGTTTGCGGTGATTTTATCAAAGGTAGCATTATACAAAATTAAAGAATACAAAATCAAAGGCAATGCACTTTTTGCGACAAAAATAGCCTTAGGCTAACGACCATCAATCATGCTAATCAATCCAAAACCAAATATTACTCTCGCCCAATAACTGTTTAAACGATCATTGTCATGAAAAAACCCACTCAAAAATCCACCAAAGCTGTCAACCAAGTACGCATCATCGGCGGTCAGCATAAACGCAGATTATTAAGCTTTATAGATGCACAAGGTCTACGCCCCACCCCAGATAGGCTCAAAGAGACACTCTTTAATTGGCTGACTGGATATTTAACCGATGCCAAAATTTTGGATACTTGTGCAGGTAGCGGTGCGCTTGGCTTTGAGGCTGTATCTCGTGGGGCAAAAACAGCAACATTGATTGAGCCAAATCTTGCTCAAGCCCAAATGCTTAAACAAAATGCCAAGCTTTTGAAACTATCAGACAGGCTAACCATTGTGAGCACCGATGCCATCAGTGCTTTAAACACCATGCACGATAGACACGATGCCTTTGATATTATTTTTATCGATCCGCCTTATGCTCTCAATTTATGGCAGCCTATTTTAGAAAATCTGCTTGACAATGCCTTAATCCATGCTGACAGTAGAATCTACCTTGAGGCTGACAAACCCTTACACAGCATACTAGATGATGACACATCTGCCAAGTTCACTCTCATCAAATTAACCAAAGTAGGTCAGGCCATGGCATATTTATTAACACCAACACCCAATTAAATCCGTCAAATCATGGCGTATTCATCCTAATATCATTGAACAAACACACTATTTTTAGCATCAAATCAAATACAATTTTTCTTAACTAAAAATAAACGCCCAAAGACCATAAAATGACTTGATTTTTTAGTCATAAAAGGGCATAGTTATCAATTCTTTTTTAGTTCAGTCATCTGGGTTTGATTGAGCGTTTTCACCAATAAAAGGTATCTAAAATGGCAGAAAAAATGGTTGTTGGTTTGGTTGGGTGGCGTGGCATGGTTGGCTCAGTTTTGATGAGTCGCATGGTTGAAGAAGGCGATTTTCAGCACATTACGCCTGTATTTTTTTCAACCAGCAATGCTGGTGGTCAAGCACCAAGTTTTGATGGTGTGGACGGCGGTACGCTCAAAGATGCAACTGATATCCTAGAGTTATCTCGATGCGATGCTATCATCACCTGCCAAGGCGGTGATTATACAAAGCAAGTACACAGTGCATTGCGAGATAGTGGGTGGCATGGCTATTGGATTGATGCAGCCAGTAGCCTGCGTATGCAAGAAGATGCCATCATCATTCTAGACCCCATCAATCGTGATGTCATTGATAAGGCACTTGCTGATGGTAAAAAAGACTTTATTGGCGGCAACTGTACAGTCAGCCTAATGCTGATGGCAATTGGCGAGCTATTCCGTCGTGGTTGGGTTGAGTGGGTATCTGCCATGACCTATCAAGCCGCTTCAGGTGCTGGTGCGAATAACATGCGTGAACTCATCAAAGGCATGGGTGTTCTGCGTGATTCGGTGTCAGATCAGCTTGATGACCCCGCCTCAGCCATCCTTGAGATTGATAGAACTATTGCTGATACACAGCGTAGCGACGATTTTCCCAAGCAGCATTTTGGTGCTGTACTGGCAGGCAGTTTAATTCCTTACATTGACAGTCAGCTAGATAATGGTCAATCTCGTGAAGAATGGAAAGCTCAAGCTGAAACCAATAAAATCTTAGGTAAATCAGCTGATGAAACCATCAATATCGATGGTATTTGTGTGCGTATCGGCGCCATGCGATGCCACAGCCAAGCACTTACCATCAAGCTCACCAAAGACATTCCCTTGGCAGAGATTACAACTGCACTGCGTGAAAGCAACAATCCATGGCTTGATGTTGTTGAAAATGATAAAGCCACCAGCATGGAGCGTCTGACCCCTGTGGCTGTTACAGGTACGTTAAATGTTGCTGTGGGTCGTCTGCGTAAACTGAATATGGGCGGTGAATACTTGACCGCATTTACAGTCGGTGATCAGCTGCTTTGGGGTGCTGCTGAGCCTTTGCGTCGTATGCTTGCCATCCTGCAAGGTCGTATCTGATTTTACAAAATCACCAAATTAAGGTGTGTCGTGACTGACGCACCTTTTTTTGATGGCTTTATTAGGCAGTTTTATTTATAATATTGAGTAAATTTATTCTATGAAAGCACAGTACATCTGAGTTGACATAGCCCTAAATACAGCTTAATTATTATGACACCTACCCAATCACCCATTTGCCTCATCTATGCTGGCGGCACTTTTGGCAGCCATGGCACACCACTATCTGCTTTGCCTGCTGAGATTTTTTTGCCAATACTCAGCAATCTATATGGCACAACTGATCATCATATAAAAATCTTGAACAATCAGATCATCAAAGACTCAAGCCTTATGACGCCATCTGATTTTGTGGGCTTTTATGAGCTGATTTTGACCGCTTATCATGATGGTTATCGAAGATTTGTACTCATCACAGGCACTGATACGCTCAGTTTTTTGGCGGCTTTTTTGGCACATGCATTTGATGAATTTACCGATTTAAGTCTCGTGATTACTGGCAGTATGCAGCCTTTATTATTGCCACAATGTGCTGATTTATCCATCAATTATGATAGCGACGCTTGGAATAATTTATCGCAGTCTTTGGATTTGGCAGCAGCACAGTGTGGCACATTTGTCCATTTTCATCATCAATCATTCAATGCCAAACATACCCAAAAAATCAATAGCCAAGCACCCAATGCCTTTATGGGAGCAGATGCCATATTTAATAAATCATCACCACCATCGATCAATACCGCCATTTACTTAAATCAATTACCCTCATTGATTAAGCGTGCTAAATCTGTCAAGATTCGGTCAGTGTATGCACTGCCTAACGATCCTAATGCACTGGCTGATGAATTGTTGGTAGCGGCTGATGCTTGTGCGGTGATTTTGATTGGCTATGGTGCAGGCAATCTACCTAAGTCACAAGCCATAATTGATGCTTTGGCAAAGTTAACAGATCGTGGCGTTGCCATCATTTGTACCACCATGTGTGCCTATGGTGGCACAAATATGGACTATGCAGCAGGGGCTTGGCAATATGAACATGGTGTTTGGGCATCTGGTTCATTAACCATTCCGTCTATTTATGGCCAAATACTTTGGCTATCCATCACCCAAAAGCTCACCGCTTGGCACTGGAAATCCTCATGAAAACACATACTTTGGCTGTCGGTATCGAATTCATCGGCACACGCTATCGTGGTTGGCAGCGGCAAGAAGAAGTCATCGGCGTACAAGCCGTCATCGAAAAAGCACTGTCCACCATTGCCAATGAGTCCATTGAGCTTATCGCTGCTGGGCGTACCGATGCAGGCGTACACGCAGGTAATATGATTGCACATTTTGTAACGCACGCTGAGCGCTCAGCCCACAGTTGGTTGCGTGGTACAAATAGCCTACTGCCTGATGACATTGCCTTAAGGTGGGTTCAGCCCATGCCTGATGATTTTCATGCTCGCTTTAGTGCCATCGCTCGTCGTTATCGCTATATCACACTCAATCAGCCCTATCGCCCTGCCATTTTACACCATCAAGTCACGCATGAATACACTAAGCTTGATATAGATGCTATGATAATAGCCAGCCAATTTATCGTAGGTACACATGATTTTAGCAGTTTTCGGGCAGCTGCCTGCCAATCAAATCAGCCAGTACGTACAGTCACACATGCCAACTTGTTTCAGCATGGCAGCTACTTGATACTAGATATCCAAGCCGACGGATTTTTACATCACATGGTTCGTAACATCATGGGGGCGTTATTTGCTGTTGGACGAGGAGAAATATCCTCAGAGACATTTTATGAACTGATGCTTGCAAAAAATCGCACTTTGGCACCACCAACCGCATCTGCTGATGGGCTATATTTTATCAATGCCTATTATCATAAACGCTTTGAATCACTACTACCGCAGATGCCACTAACGCCATTATGGCTAAACTTACCTGATTGATACTCAATCATGACATCAGGTACACGGTCATGATAAATCGTACAAAATCATCATTTGATGCTGTATTTTTCACCAAAAAAGAGTATAATAGACCAAATTTATTATTGATTACTTAAGATTATGGCAAAAAAAGACGATATTATCGAATTTGAAGGCGAGGTTATTGATACTTTGCCAAATACTTTATTCAAGGTTCGCCTAGATAATGGACACGAAATCATCGCCCACATTTCAGGTAAAATGAGAAAGCACTATATCCGTATCCTAACAGGCGATAAAGTCAAAGTTGAAATGACACCTTATGACTTAACCAAAGGTCGTATTACATACCGTGGCAAATAATCTGACAGATACGACAAACCCAATCAATTGGTTGGGTTTTTTTGGTATTTGAAATATGTGTATTTTGTGTTAGTTATTTTTGATGGCTGATCAATTTGAGAAGATGTGATTAATTAAATAAGTACTTTATATGATGGATATACCATTAACCATTCTCATCCATGGCTTACACTTAAGCCCTTGGTATATGAAACCTTTGGAGAAAAAATTAATCAATTTGGGATTATCGACCCATCGCTACGGTTATCGCAGTTTGATGCAGCCCATCGCCGTACACAGTGAAAACCTACATCAATATCTTACCCAAACCCATGATGTCAATCGCCCAATCAATTTAGTTGGGCATAGCTTGGGTGGTTTGGTCATTCGGCATTTTTTGGCAAATTATCCTGTCTGGCGGATACATCGCTGTGTTACCTTGGGAACGCCACACTGCGGCAGTCAAGTTGCACACTATGCCAACACATACCTAAAACCATTCGTCAATCAATCTTATTTGGGCGCACTTGATGGTACTTGTCCACAACTGCCCAATGGTATTGAGCTTGGCATCATTGCAGGCAATCGACCTTTTGGGCTTGGTTTGCCTTTATTAATGCTACACAAGCGATTACATCGCCTAAATAAGCTTGATGCTCAACATGATGGTACTGTCTTTGTTTCTGAAACAATACTTCAAAATGCCAAGGATTATTTATTACTGCCAGTCAGTCATACAGGGCTACTCACAGATTTGACTGTTGCCCATCAAACCGCATATTTTTTAAACCATGGTAAATTTCAACACCAGCCCAATCATTAATCGATACCAAAACACTACCTAAGCCATAGCTAACATTTAACCACCAAATTGATTATCGCAATAAAAAGCCCATCATTAAGATGAGCTTTTTTGCTTCGGGTAAAGATTAGAATTTATATTCTAAACCTGCGCCGATACCAAAGCCACTGTTCTTATAACCATCAAACTTTGTATCTTTGTGTGCATTTTTATGTGTTTCATTACTGCCCTCATACTTGACATTTTTACGCTCGCTGTTGACATAGCCAGTGTAGACATGACCTGTGGTGGCTTTATTAAAGGCATATTTACCACCAATACCAACACCCACTGACTCATCGCCATCATTACCAGCAACATTTTTAATCAAAGTTGCCTGACCATAGGCTGTCCATGGCGTGGCAGTTTTCATCTCGCCACTCACGATAAGGGTGTTTTCTTTTTTATCGCCTACCTTGCCCTCAGACAAAGGACTGGCTTTTTGATTTTTGGCAGCGACACCAAATTCTGAGATTTGATATAAAGCACCTACAGTCAATGCTGGAGAAACCGCATAGTTGCCAGATAGGCGAATGTGACTGTCATCACCGTAGTGAATATAAGTCGCACCTGCATTGATAGGGCCTGTGCTATAAGTTGCACCCACACCAAACTGGTCATCTTTGGCAAGACCGCCCTTGTCAGTATCTGAGTCAAATGCATACATAGCTAAGAATTGAGTACCATTATACTCAGGTGATACATAAGCAAAGGCATTGTTGGCACGAGGGGCATTAAAAGTAGGACCGATGTCAGCGACATTATTACCTTCCAACATGCTGGCAAAATCAACACTGTCATCAATAGTCGTTAAGCGACCAGCCAACAATGTGCCGTATTGTTTATGAGCAAGACCTAGGTAAGTATCACGAGATTTAAAGTTATCGCCACGATCAGCATCAATGTCAATCTTATATTCAAGTTGATACACAACATCAGTATTAGCATTTAAAGCTTCAGAACCTTTAAAACCAATGCGTGAGGTATTTGAGTTAAGCCCGCTTTCATTGGTATCTTCAGATAATTGTACAAGACCTGAATTATAAGTTGTATCAGTATTGTTGGCATCAATAGTCAAAAATGCTTTACCGTAAACAGTCGGTGTTGCTTGTGCAGCAGATACAGATAAAGCAGCGACAGCGGTTGCTAGAGCAAGTTTTTTCATGGTTTTCTCCACTGGAAAGGTGTATTCCGTAGTACAATCGTACTTGTCAATAAGATACACTGGCAAAATGCCGATGTATCGCTAACGATGATGATAATTCATCATGACACAGAGTAACATAAAATTACATGTTGTATCAATATGGAATACTAAAATTTATACTATGGCTATAGGATACCAACTTTAAAATATTTTGCAATACCTTAATAATTAAAATTTCTATAATATGAATAAGTATTTATGTAATATATTGATATATATAATATTTTTTGTATATTAAATTTGTATTATTTTGAATTATTACGATTTAATGATGATAAAATCAGCTCACTAAATTCAATAAAATTAAAAAATTTGTTACAATTTAATTGCTATTACCCACCTAAAAATCTTGACAAATAAAATATTTATAAACTTAATTTTAGATAGTGAGTGTAATATGAACATAAAAATATTGCATAACTGTAACGATTATAAATATATTGTTCAATGAATTGCCCAAAACTTTTACATTGATAAGTTTGAATATAAAACTTAGGTATTTGTCTATCATTTGGGTAATTAAGCTATGGTATAATAAATTTATTTATGACATTTTGGATGATATATGAGTGAAGCGATCACCGCCCCTGAAGATGATCTAACAGTCATCACGACCCATGCACGCACCAAGACAGATATTAGCCATATCCATGAGTTTTTAGGTTGTCGCACCTCGGAGCGTTGGCTAAACTTGGCATGTGAACATCTACCACTGCTACTCCAAGATCATGCCAACTGTGAAAAAAAGGCAGCAGGCACAGCGATGAATTTGATTTTTCGTTATGAATTTCATCGCACTTTACAAGAGCGTTTGGCTCAATTGGTGCGTGAAGAGATGCTGCACTATGAGCAAGTTTTATCATTAATGAAAGAGCGTAACATTGATTGGTATTATCTGCCTGCAGGTCGCTACGCCAAGGGGCTTTTGAAACACAAACGCACCCATGAACCTGCTGCAATGGTAGATGTGCTGATTATTGGTGCATTCATTGAAGCTCGATCGTGTGAGCGATTTGGGGCGTTGTCAGAGGTTATTGATGATGAAAAACTGGCACGCTATTATAAGTATTTACTCAAATCAGAAAGCCGTCATTATGAAGATTACTTAATGCTGGCTCGTTCTATCACAGATGACAGCATTGATGAACGAGTGGCTTTTTTTCGTGACATTGAATGTGAGCTGATACAGTCGCCTGATGATGAGCTACGCTTTCATAGTGGCATACCAAGTGATATTTTGATGGCAAATGGTGTGCCACCAATCATCTCATCGCCCAACAAGTTGTAACCTGATTAAAAGGCACTCATCATGTATCATTTTCCAACGCCCATCTATACAGCAAATGCGGTCAAAGACTGGCAGAATCGTTGGGTTGGGCTCGGTAATCGTAGTTTTGGGCTGATGCAGCAAGCCGCACTGATGATGTCTAATACACTAAAAGCTCATCTAAAGCCTGATAGTTCTATTTGTATTTGGTGCGGCGTTGGCAACAATGGCGGTGATGGTTATTTACTTGGGGTATACTTGTCGGAGTATTATCATGTGTCCATCTACCCTGCCCTGCCTGCTAAGAGTGATGATGCTGTTTGGGCTTATCAAGATGTAATTGCTGCTGATTTACCTATTTTACAGTCGCCTATCGAAGCAGATATACATATTGATGCATTATTTGGCGATGGTTTGACACACCCATTGGATGATATTTGGTGTACCATCATTGAGCAGTATAATGCCATAAAAGGTACCAAAATCGCTATTGATATACCTTCAGGGCTACATCCTGATACTGGTATACCTCTACCCTGTGCAACACAGGTGGATATGACACTGTGCCTAATGGCTTATAAAGCTGGGTTATTCATGGGTTATGCCAAAAACTATGTTGGGTGTATTATCAATCATCCGTTAATTCCCACTGATGTGTTACTTGAGCCAATTGCTATCATAAATAACCGCTTACCCAGCCTACCCAACAGAACCAGACATAGCAATCATCTACATAAAGGCGGCGCAGGTTCGGTCATGGTCATTGGTGGCTCTGCACTCATGGGCGGTGCTGCCTTGATGAGTGCTGAAGCTGCCATTCAAGTCGGTGCAGGTCGAGTCACGGTCATGACACATCCCAATCACCATACCGCCATCATCAGCAAAAGCCCCAACCTGATGCTTGGGCATATCGATAAGATTGACCAAACACAGCTTACTGAGATGACTGCAATATGCTTTGGCATGGGGCTTGGGCGTGATGACTGGGCTAAGAGCATTTTTAAAAAGTGGCTGGCAATACTAATGACACACCATATGCCAATCGTACTCGATGCCGATGCACTATGGCATTTGGCAAATCAGCCACCATCTCGCCTGCCTGATCACTGTATCGGTACACCACATCACGCCGAAGCTGGGCGACTTTTGGGTATCAGTGCAACACAAGTTGAAGCCGATCGTATGGCTGCCATTATTCAGCTACAAAATCACTATGGCGGACAGTGGATTTTAAAAGGAGCGAATTCTTTGAGTATTGATACTTTGGGCAATATCAGTATCTGTACCTTGGGTAATGCTGGCATGGCAACCGCTGGTATGGGCGATGTATTATCTGGTATGCTGGCAGGTCTACTCGCCCAAGATGCCACCTTACCCTTTGCTCAAATTATCGCTTTGCATGCCAGAAGCGGTGATATACTAAGCCAAGAGAGTATCAGTGTTGATGTCAATAAGATGGGTAATACTGCCGCCAAACTACTCAAAACCAATGCCATACCCTCTGATAATTAGCATAGTATCACCAAATCAGATAATAAAAACCTGATTCAAATCAACGGTTTGACCAAGGTTTTTATTGATGATAAATTGGAATTTGGCCACTTCTTGGTAATCTTCATCTTAATGGTTTTCATCTGTTAGCCTTATGGCATACATGATTTTTTAGTTATTGTGACTGATTTTGCCATTTAAAATAAATTGCTGTCAGGACAGTGATCATAAAATTCCGATACGCCTAATGGCAACCACATACCGAAACTTTGATCAATTTGATATCATTAAATAACCAAAAAGCAAAACAACCAAAAAGTAATTTATGAGCCCAACAACTTTACCACTGCCTTGGCAGCCACCCGTTTTACACGCTGATTTTAAAAGTACGCCTAATGACTTTATCGTTACTGAGATTTTGGACATCGAACACTCAGGCAACGGTGAACATCTGTGGCTACATATCACCAAGATAAATCTAAATACCACCTATGTTGTAAAGCTGCTTGCCAATTGGGCAAGTGTGCCTATGCGTGATGTCGGCTACTCTGGACTCAAAGATCGGCATGCAATAACGCATCAATGGTTTAGCATTCGGCTACCCACCAAGGCGATACCAAAGACTTCTTTGGAAAATTTTGCCAAAGCATATCTGAATGATGACGAATCTTTTATACTTAACCATCTGATTTGGCATAGCCGCAAACTCAACCGAGGTACGCACAAATACAATCATTTTGCCATTCGCCTGCGTCATCTTAATGGCGATATCAATACCATAGATGAGACACTTGAGCGTATCAAATCTGGCGGCGTGCCGAATTATTTTGGTGAACAAAGGTTTGGCATCGATGGTAAAAATCTTGACAAGGCTCACAGTTTTTTTGAAAGCCAGCTGATGAGTGATCAGCCCTATCGTCCCCACAAAAAATTTGCCGAAAAAGATGGACTGATGATATCAGCTGCCAGAAGTGCTCTGTTTAACGCCATGCTAGGCAAGCGTGTGGCTGATGGCACATGGAATCAGGCACTTTTGGGTGATGTTTTTAATTTGGAGGGCACAGGTTCAATTTTTCAAAATATGCCAACGGATGATGTGAAAACCCGTATCAAACAGTGTGACATTCATCCAACTGCACCACTCATTGGCATCGGTGATCGGCGTGACTGCGGCAGTGTTCGGGTGCTTTATGATACACTGCTTAATCATCATCACAACCAAACACTCTACCAAGGATTGATAAAAATCGGTGCCAAATTGGCATACCGCCCACTTCGGCTGATGGTGTATGATCTGACTTGGAATCGGTCAGGCGATGAGTTATATCTTGAATTTAGACTACCTAAAGGTGCGTTTGCTACCGTTGTGATTTCTATGATTGTCCAAGAGTATCAATCAAAGGATAGTTAAGATTATGAAATTTTAAGATGATTAAAATAATGAATAATCCACTACTGAATCATCAATACAGATCATCATCTCAAATCAGCTTTGGGGGAAATAGTTATCTAAGCCTTCTTTGATGCCTGAACTGATCACACCTTTTAGAGGTTTAGCAAACAGTCCAAGTTTAGCTTGAAAGGTGATTTTATCAGCAGTCAAAGTTGCTTGAGCATCGACACCTGCTTTATGAATGCTTGCATTGTCTTGGTTGTTACCTTTGATATAGTTGATATTTAGCCCAAACTGATTTTCGGCCTCTTGTAGCCATGCTTGTGCTTTCGTTCTGGCACTTTCAAAATCCAAACCATGCTGACGCTCAAAATAAATATCACTCATAAAAACCTTTTTACCTTAGTTAATGAAACTCAATTGATTGACCATTGTAGCGTATTTTATCTTCAGTTTAGGTGCTATTTTGTCACTTATTGTATCATCAATGAATTTAGGTTTTTGGTAAGGTGACACCTGTTTGACCTTGATATTTACCACCACGATCTTTATAAGAAATTTGGCACACATCATCAGCATCTGATTGGAAAAATAGCATCTGTGCCACACCCTCACCAGCATAGATGCGTGCTGGCAAATTGGTGGTATTGCTAAATTCTAAGGTTACATGCCCCTCCCATTCAGGCTCAAGTGGCGTGACATTGACAATGATTCCACAGCGTGCATAAGTGGATTTGCCCAAACAGATCGTCAGTACATCTCTTGGGATGCGAAAATACTCAACAGTGCGCGCCAAAGCAAATGAATTTGGTGGAATGATACATTCATCACCAATGATGTCAATAAAACTGCGATCATCAAAGTTTTTGGGATCTACGATGGCTGAATGCACATTGGTAAATACCTTAAATTCATTAGCACAGCGTACATCATATCCATAGCTTGAGGTGCCGTAGCTGACCAACTTTTGACCTTGTGCATTGTAGCGTACCTGCTCAGGCTCAAACGGCTCAATCATGCCATAACTTTCGGCCATTTGACGAATCCAGCGATCTGATTTAATAGACATTATTTACTCTTATGTGTTTAAATTTGTTTTTATTATAGAGCATTTACCCCATCTTTTGTAGTGCTTATTAAAACAAATCTGCTCTAAAAACCACCAACCCACCCACCATGTTTCTGGAGAATTTATGGTCTGATGCTTGTGAAATTCTTGACATCTGCTAATATATTAAGCATGGATCTATGGATAAAATAAGCATACAGGACGACTGGCATGAATTGCTTTGACTTTAGTACCGTACCTTATAATACACTGCCAATCATCAAAGGCAAGTGCTTGAAAAAGCAACAGATATTATCTTTTTTGATGATAATGCCGCCATCATTGAAGCACAAGATAGTATTGATACTTTGTATATCATCATCAAAGGTATGGTCAAAGAAATTGATGCCAGTGGCGAGATATTGGCACTGTATCACCCTTCAGATAGCTTTGATACACGGGCGCTGTTTGGACAGCCTTATCGGCATAGTTTTATTGCCGTTGAACAAAGTTTATTATACGCCATGCCCAAAACCATCATCCGTACACTCATCGAAGAAAACAGCGAATTTGGTGCTTACTTTTTTGCCAATATTGCCGATAAGCTTAAAAATCGATCAGATCATCGCCGTGAAAATGAGCTGGCTGGATTATTCACTGCCAAAGTACGTGATGCTTATCGCTCATATGATGAGTTGTATGATGGCTCAATTGGTTTGATTGACGCTGCCAAAATCATGCAGATAAATAAATCCAAATCCTTACTCATCCACCACGATGGTAAATCGGTCTAGTAACCGAGTCGGCATTTTGTGATGCCTTCATTCACTCATCAGGCACGCTTAACCCCAATGATGCCACACATCTGTGGGCACATTTTGATTTGGTTTGTGCCGATGCCGATGATTTTATGTTCAGTGCTTTATTAAAAATGATGAATCATCGCATTCAGAGGGTGGTCGTTACCGCCAATGGTGATCCCATTGGTGTACTTGAACAAATTGATATTTTGGCATTTTTGTCCAATCACAGTCATTTGATTGCCGAAAAATTGGAAGTTGCAACCAATTTGGATGCTCTCACCCAAGTGGCATCACAGATGAACCACACCATCTCAGCACTCTACGCCAATGGCATGCAAGCCAAACAATTAGCCCAGCTCATGCAGGTACTTAATAGCCGTCTGTTTGAAAAAGCATGGCAAATGATTGCACCTGTCAATCTTGTCGCCAATACTTGTTTGGTCGTGATGGGTTCTGAAGGTCGGGGCGAACAAGTTTTAAAAACCGATCAAGATAATGCGTTGATATTGTCCGTGATGGCATTGATATGCAAATGATGCAGCCTTATGCTGAGCGTTTTTCTGGCATTTTGGCGGAGTTTGGATATCCACCTTGCTTAGGTAAAATTATGGTCAATAATCCATCATGGTGCCAATCGGTCAGTGAATTTAAGCAAACTGTAGGCAGCTGGTACAAAAACCCCACGCCTGATCATATGATGAATTTGGCAATTTTTATGGATGCCAAATCCGTCAGCGGTGATGAAGCACTACTTAAAGAAGTACGCACGCACCTAAGTGGCTATTTGGACAGCGATGTGGGGATGCTGATGAGTTTTGCACGGGCAGTTAATCAGTTTGATGAAGATGGGCGTGGATTTTTTGTACAAATTTTGGGTCACAAAAGCACAAAATGGATATTAAAAAATGGGAATATTCCCTGTGGTGCATGGCACTCGTGCATTGGCACTCAAAGCAAAAATTAGTAAGACCAACACTTTTGAACGCATCGCACGGCTATCTCAGATGGGTTTAATCGAACAACAGCTTAGCCAAGATGTCTCAGAGGCATTGGCTTATCTGATGAACACACGCCTAAAAAATGAACTTTTGGCACTCAAGCACAACCAAGAGCTTGCCCCAAACCACATTAATACCGAAAATTTATCCACACTTGAGCGAGATTTATTAAAAGATGCGTTACAAGTTGTGAGGCAATTTAAGCACCATGTCAGTAGCCAGTTTAATCTACACTATGCTTAAGGTGCGTTATGTTTGATAAATTAATACATCACTATTATCGCCGTCAGCTTAAAGATAAACGCTATGAATTTTTGTATGACACGCATCCTGATGAGTTGGTCAGCTTTGCTTGTGAGACAACCAGTCTTGATATCTCTGAAGCCCAAACCATCTCTATCGGTGCTGTCAAAATCCGTGGCAATCGCATCTTAACCAGTGAAACCTTTGAAATTTTAATCAAGCCTGAGAGCATGATACAAGCAACCAATGTCACCATCCACGGACTAAGACCCAAGGGCTTAAGTGGCGGTGTCAAGGTAGATTTTGCCATTGAGCAATTTTTGCAGTTTGTGGGTGGACGACCGCTTGTGGGATATTTTTTTGGAATATGATGTGGTGACGGTGAATAAGTTTTTAAAACCCATGCTGGGTATCAAACTGCCACAGCCAAAAATTGAAGTGTCTCGGCTGTTTTATGCCCAAGAAACCAAAAACAAATACTATGACAGCTATGTTGATTTGACCATGGCAGGCATGATTAAATCCTTGGGGATGCCTGACCTACCAAGGCATGATGCTTTGAACGATGCCATCAATGTGGCGATGATGTACCTTACCTTAAAGCATCGAAAAGTATAGCTAAATTGTAAGCAGGCTAAACAAACCATACCCCCATTTGGTTTACCAAATAAAATCACCGTCTTATCGTCCGCCTGCCAGTGTGACCAAAGTCGCTGTCATCATGATACCAGCCAAGGTACCAGTACTGGTGCTAAAAATGCTGTCATAATGCCATTTAAAATCAGACCCAATGTCGCATAAGCCACATAACGCCCGCCCAGCTGCATTGAGCGTACCGTACCAAGCGCATGAGATGCCGAACCAAGTGATAACCCCATGCCCATTGGCAATCTCATGCCTGATTTATAAAGTATCCAAACACCAAAAATCTGACCTACCACGCCTGCAATCAGCACCGTTGCCGCCGTAATGCCGATAATTCCACCCAAAGCTTGGGTAACCTCGATGGCAATCGGCATCGTCACAGACTTCGCTGCCGTTGCGATCATGCTATCATAACTACCGCCCAACGCCCGTACAATCCACACACCAGAGACGATACCAACAAGACTTGCCACAAATTGAGACACCAAAATCGGCAGCCACTGTACACGAATTTTTTGCCATTGAATATACAAAGGCACTGCCAAACACACAACCACAGGCTGAAGCCAAAAGGTGATATAGCTACTGGCTTGTTCAAACGCCTGCCATTTGATATTGGCAAATTTTAAAATCAAGATAACAACAATGGTCGTTACCAAAGTTGGGTTAATCAACGGCTGGTTGAAGCGTGTTCTTGCCCATATTGTCAGCTCAAATACACCCATCAAAAGCATCAGCAGTAAAAATGGACTGGTAGACAGCGTCTGGTACAGTGTTACAAATTTATCCATCTGACTTATCTGCCTTGGTTTTTGGTGGTTTGAGCATGAGATTTTTGAAGTTTTCTTAGCCAAGTATATGAGCCTGCCGAGGTCAATAGCACCAAAATCGTGCTGACACTCACACCGATGATTAGCACCCAAAAATCATCTCGAATGATGTCTAGATATTGCATGATAGAAATACAAGCGGGTACGACAAGTAGCACCAAATAATCCATGAATACTTTGGCAAGTTTTTCGATGGTGGCAAGCTTAACCAAGCCTACCTGCAATGCCAAAAATAATAAAATCAGTCCAACGACGCTCGGTGGCAGCAATAAATCAAATAAACCTACGATGAGCTGACCCAGAAATAAGCACCCAAATACAATCATTATCGCCTTTAAGATCATGACATATCCTTATACTGTATCGCCATATGACTAATGAAAATCAAGACTTAAGTCCCATGGCATAAGTTGCCACCAAAGGCTTAATGCCTGGCACTTTATCAAAACAAATCAAGCCCACATTACGCACAAATCTCATCACAGGATTGGGGTGGCAAAAGCTACCAACGACAGTATCACAGAATTTGATAACGCGTTTTTGGTCTTTTTGGCGAGCATTTTCATAACGGATCAAGCGATCATATTGTCCCAAATCCACCTGACTGCCTTCTTTGGCAACCGCTTTTGCCAGCATATTTGCCAGTGTATACGCATCTCTTAGACACAAATTAAATCCTTGACCTGCCACAGGGTGTAGCGTATGGGCAGCATTGCCCATAATGACAAAACGACCTGATACCTGACGATGTGCTAGCACTTTGGTCAGTGGATATACACCACGCCTACCTGTCGCCACAAATCGCCCTGCTGCCGTACCAAAAACTGTTTGGAGTGTCTGAAGGTAATACTCATCATCGCTTAAATACCGTCCTTCTTCACCTTTTGGACAAATAAACACCACCGAGCGGCGATAACCTGCCGTCTGCCCTGTGCCACCATCGCCCATACCATCTGTCAAAGGCAGCACCGCCAAAGGCCCAGCCTCACTAAAGCGTTCAATTGCCGTATGTTTATGTGCTTTATCAGTTTGTACCACACCAACGATACCAACCTGCTCATAGTCATGAATATCAACACCGATATTCAATCGTTGACGCACCGCCGAATGCTGTCCATCACAAGCCACCACAAGTGGCGCTGTTAAGGTTTTGATTTGACCTGTATCAAATTTTACTGTAATGCTTGCATGAGCTTCATCTTGAGCGATATCAATCACACTTGCACCATCATATAAGTTGATCAAGGGACTATCCTTGACTGCCAATAACAACTGCCTGCCTAAATGTGCATTTTCCATCACTTGCCCAAAGCTTTCCACACCTTCTTCATCTTTATTTAAGGTGGCATGCCCAAAGCTGCCAAGCTCACTGATGTTAACTTGGTCAATATGGCATGCATGACTCTGAAGATACGTCCAAAGCCCAATTTCTTGATAAATTTGCACAGTACGGCGTGACAGTGCTGTATTACGGCTGTCTAAATACTGCGTGCGTGCGTTATCTTCATCAGGCTCAATGGTCGGATAACGATGATGCTCAACGAGTGTGCTTTTAATGCCATGATGTGCCAACAATAAAGCAAATGATAAGCCGACATGACCACCGCCAACAATCAATACCATCTTTTGAGTCTGTGCCATATCATTTTTCCTGCTTGTCTTGGAGATTAAAAGTGAATATTTTAGCATTTTTATAGAATAATTTGGCAAAATTGGCTGATTATTTAATCAGGATAACTCTTAGGTAGCTTATCTTAGATCATTTAAGTTCTTAGGTCATTTAAGTCATCAAAAACCCAAAAATAAGCCATTGATAAATGACATAACATGTATTATAAAAATTATCTAAAGTCAAAGCTCAAGCCTTATTCGCCTGATCTGTGCTACAATAGACAAAAACTTCAGCCAAAATCAGACTATGACTGCCCTTCATTTCCATCTGCCAACCTTGAGTGAAAAATTCACTATTGCCATGATCGGATTTTTTGCATTTTTGCAAGTGTATTCAGTTCAGGCGATTTTACCTGTACTGATGATAGATCTTAAGGCAACTGAAGTTCAAGCAGGAATGGCGGTAGGTGCGACCGTGCTTGCCATTGCACTGATATCGCCATTTATGGGTATGCTGTCTGATGCTGTTGGTAGAAAGCCATTCATCGTAAGCTCATTACTTATGCTCGCTCTGCCAACAGCACTGATTGGCATGGCAAGTAGTATCCATGAAGTGATTTTTTGGCGGTTTTTGCAAGGGGTAAGCGTGCCTGGCATTACGGTAGTTTTGATTGCTTATATCAGTGAAGAATACAGCTCAAGACTGACAACTATGATGTCACTTTATGTATCAGGGACGGTACTTGGTGGTTTTAGTGGGCGGTTTTTTGCAGGGCATTTGGAGCATTTTATTGGTTGGCGTTATGGCTATATAGTGATGGCAATATGCACATTAATCGGTGCGATTTGGGCATATAAATCCCTACATCGTTCACAAAATTTTATCATTTCTGAGAATTTTCGTACTGCATTTGCCACATTATTCTCACACACCAAAAATCTTCATGTCATCTGTAGTGGATTTTTGGGAGCGTGCGTTTTGTTTAGTTTGGTGGGCTGTTTTACATTCATCAATCTTCATTTATCAGAAAGCCCGTATCTACTCACGCCTGCCGATCTTGCCAATATTTTTGCCATTTATTTGATTGGTATGGTCATCACACCATTATCCACACGCGTGGTGATACGCTTTGGCATGACCTCAACGATACTGTTGGCTATCCTTGTTTCTATCACAGGCCTATTAATGACATTGTTTATGCCTTTGGGTATAGTTATTATGGGACTAACTTTAATGTCCTCTGGTGTGTTCATCACTCAGTCTGCAACCATCAGCTATTTGACCAGCCATGTCAGCGAGGGTCGGTCTTTGGCGTCAGGGCTGTATTATATGGGTTATTATGGCGGTGGCTTCATTGGTGCTTGGGCGTGTGCCTTAGCTTATGCCCAAGGCAAATGGCTTTGGACAGTTGGGCTAATCTTGGTGGTTCAGCTGATTGCTTTGGGCGTTGTGACCTTATTCATGCGTAAGCACGCTTAGCCAATTTTTAAATCAACCTTACATGCAGCTTAGTTTTTAATCATGAAGTCATTATGATATGTGATACCAAGCCATTCATTCCAAAAATGCAAGACAACTTTTTTAATCGCTGCTATTTTATTTTTTCTTAGCAGCAAGCATCGCTTGAATATTTGCCAGATAGTTTTCAGCGACTTTTTTAGGATCTTCTTTTTTGGTAACAGCACCAGATAGATACTCTGCTGGCAACTCATCAAGAAATCTTGAGGGTGTCACCGCCTTAAAATCCGCTCCAGATCGTCGCTGTTTACATAGCAATAAAGTCAGCTCACTTTTGGCTCTGGTGATACCAACATACATTAAGCGACGCTCTTCTTCGATATTAGCACTCATGATTGAATTGACATGCGGTAACAGTTTTTCTTCACAGCCAATGATGTAGACATAATCAAATTCAAGACCTTTGGCGGCATGTAGCGTCATCAGATTAACTTTGTTGGTATTTTCTTCTTCTTGTTGCTGTTCAAGCATATCCAACAAAACCATCTTGCGAATCACAGCATCAATGGTCTTATCATGCTCATCATCAGCTCGATTAATCAGTGCAGCGATACTTAAGTATAAGGCTTCAATGTTATCTAAGCGCCCCTTTTCTTGTTGGGGATTTTTGGAGCTTTCTTTGACATAATCAATATAGCCTGTCTCAGTGATCATCTGACGCACCAAGGGCATAGGATCGCTATTATCATGTAGCTGATGCGTATAATAATTAATAAATTCCCCAAAAGATTCAATGATCGCACCTGCCTTAGCACCCAATGCGTCCTTAACACCTGCACGAGTACACGCACCAAGCAGCGATGTGCCGCAGTGCTGTGCAAACAGTCCAAGTTTTTCAAGTGTCACCGAACCGATACCACGCTTAGGTGTATTAATCACTCGCAAAAATGCCGCATCATCATCAGGATTAATAATAATACGAAGATAACCCATCAAATCCTTGATTTCGGTACGCGCAAAAAATGAAGTACCACCAGATAATTTATACGGAATCTCAAGCTGTCTTAGCTGAGCTTCCAATGCCCTAGCCTGAAAGTTGCTGCGATACAGCACCGCATATTTATCCCAAGTCTGGTTATTGCGTAGTCGATGCGTCAAAATTTCTTTGGCGACTCGTTCAGCTTCATCAAAATCATTATTACAAGTGATAACACGGATTTTTTCACCATCACCTTTATCAGACCAAAGCGATTTTTCAAACATATGCTCATTATTGGCGATGACCGCATTGGCAGCACCCAAGATGTGATTGGTTGAGCGATAGTTTTGTTCCAATTTTACCACCTCAAGATTAGGGAAATCTTGCTTTAAAAGTGCCATATTTTCAGGTTTAGCACCTCGCCATGTATAAATTGACTGGTCATCATCGCCCACGACTGTAAATCGTCCAAGACGCCCAACCAATAGTTTAATTAACTCATACTGTGCGGTGTTGGTATCTTGATATTCATCCACCAGCAGATAGCGGATACGATTTTGCCATTTATCTTTGACCTCATGACTTTCCCTTAAGATACGCACAGGCATGGCAATCAAATCATCAAAATCCACCGCATTATACGCTCGCAAATTACGCTCGTATAATTCATACAAATGCACAAAACCAAGATCTTCAGGGTCATCGAGCGTTTCAGCGGCATCTTTGGGTGCAATGAGGTCATTTTTCCAATCAGAGATTTTCTTGATGGCTTCATGCACCAGTTCACGGCGTTCAGCACCGCTTAAATTATCACGCACCATCAGTTCTGCAAGCAGACGCTGGCAGTCATCTGCATCCAAAATTGAAAAATTGGGTTTTAATGATGTGTGTTTTAATTCATAGCGTAAAAATTGCAGACCAAACTGGTGAAATGTTGAAACAGTCAATCCACGAGATTTTTCATGAGATAAAATCTTTTGAACGCGTGATTTCATCTCACGCGCCGCTTTATTTGTAAAAGTCACTGCCGTGATACGATCGGCAGGAATGCGGCAATTTTCGATCAAATGGGCAATCTTTTGGGTGATAACCGATGTCTTTCCTGAGCCAGCACCAGCCAGTACAAGTAGCGGACCTTGGGTGTGATTTAACGCTTCTAATTGGCGAGGATTTAGCTTACTCATGGTTGCCTTATATTTGACAATTAAGCGATTGGCGACAATCAGCACTTAATTGCTGTGAGTTAATGATAAAAATAAATCCGTATTATAAAAGATTTTTGGCAGTTTCCCAAATAAATTCGGCCAATTTATGCACAAGTAAATTTGATTTGGTGAATTCTTCCAAAAACCACAAACACAATTTGCCCAAGTAAATTTTTTATGCTACAGTGGTGAACACCAAGCTTACCAAAATCTTCATCTTAAGGTGCATCTTGTAGGGATTATCATACCCATTTTTAGTCAATCTTATTTATTTGAAAGTCATCATTTATGTCGCTGATTCGCCGCCGCAAATTAACCAAACGCCAAACTCGTCAAATTGAACAAAATCAAACCGTCCAAGCCGATGATGCGACATTTGCCGAAGGTGTGATCGTGTCGCACTTTGGTAAGCAGCTTGATGTTCAGATAACAAATCTGCCCACAGTGATACCAAGCTTGCCTGACACAGATGCTAATAAACCTTTGGTGCAGATTGGCACGATTTGGCGTTGTCATGCTCGCACCAACTTACCCATGCTTGCTACAGGCGATCGTGTCAAATTTAGCCTTGATACGACCGCAGGATTGGGACGCATTGAGCATTTACTTGATCGGCATAAACTCATCACCCGCCCTGATCGCTACCATAAGGTCAAGCCAGTGGCTGCCAATGTAGATATGCTTGTCATCGTATTTGCACCACTACCCAAGCCTGCCGTTAATCTTATCGATCGATATTTATTAATCGCCAAGCTTAATCATATCACACCATTATTGGTATTAAATAAAGCCGATTTATTAAATGAGCAAAATTCAAATGACCAAGATGCCATCATGCAAATGATCGATGAGTATCGAGCATTGGGCGATCAATATGGCTTTAGCGTGATCCAGACCTCAACGCATACCAAATCAGGTTTGCAGACACTTTTTAGGCACATTGATGGTAAGCTGTCCATCTTTGCTGGGCAATCAGGTGTGGGCAAATCAAGCCTAATTAATGAGCTTTTACCCAATGCCAATCAATCCACCAACATCATCTCCCAAAACTCACAGCTTGGTCAGCACACCACAACAACCAGCCGACTCATGCCTTATGATGCCCATCATGTGGACAAAGGTGGCATCATAGATACGCCAGGAATTCGTGAATATGGGATTTGGCATCTGTCGGCAGATGATATTTTGCTTGGTTTTGAAGAATTGCATGCGCTGGCTGGCAGTTGCCAATTTCGTGATTGTCATCATACGCCCAATGCCAAAGGATGTGCCTTATGGGCAGCGGCAATGCAAGGCGAGGTATTACCAAGGCGTATCGAAAGCCTGACATCCTTGATTGATGAAGCCAAGGCGGGTCAAAGTGCGGTTAAGCCTTCTGCCAAATAATACCAATCTGCTCATGATTCATCATGAATATGAAAAACGGTGCAATTAGATACATTTGGCGTTATAATACGAGTTTTATGATTAGACATTGGAGTATACTTTGGAACGTTGGTTTGAATTTATCGGTAATCATCCAGTCTTAGTTGGATTGCTGATTGTATTAATCATTGCATTTTTTGCCATCGAAGGCAAACGCAGTGGTCGTAAAGTTCCGCCAAGCGAATTGGGCTTATTGGTCAATAATCAAAATGCTCGCATTATTGACATTCGCCCAGCTAACAAGTTTGCCAATGGTCATATCACTGGTAGCCAAAACATACCGTTTAACGACCTTAAAAATCACCTAGCTGAATTACAAGCCATTGAAGTGCCTGTGATTTTGGTTTGTGATATTGGCATGCAAGCAGGTGCTGCTGTACAGCTGATCAATCGACCCAATTTTATGCGTCTTGAAGGCGGTATTCAAGGCTATCAATCAGCGGGCTTGCCTTTGGTTGGTACTAATAAAAAGTAGTTTAAATCATTTTAGCTAAAAATCATGGCTTAGTCTTATCAATAAGCCTTGAAATATTCATGAAAAGCCTTATATAAGATGTGGACCTAATTTAATGGAAATGGCAATGCAAAAAGTAACCATCTATACCACACCGACCTGCCCTTATTGCTTGGCTGCCAAGCAGCTTTTGAATAATAAATCTGTTGCTTATGATGAGATTAGCATGTATGATATCAATGCTGAGGATCGTGAAGCACTCTCAGCCAAAACCAATGGCTATCGTACTGTCCCACAAATCTTTATTGGTGATAATTTCATTGGCGGTTTTGATCAGCTTAATAAATTAAATGCCGATGGCAAACTTGATGAGCTTTTGGCGCAATCATTTAGCCATTTTTAATATACGAATTAATATACAAATAACACACATTTAAGGAATTATCATGTCTGAAGAACTTCAGCCACAGCTCGGTTTAGAGCGTATCTACACAAAAGACATTTCATTTGAAGTGCCAAATACCGAAGTATTTACCAAACAATGGCAACCTGAAACTGATGTCAGCATCAGCACAAGCGATAACGATTTAGATGAAGACTACAAAGAAGTGGTACTCACTGTCAGCGTAACTGCCAAGCTTGGTGAGTCAGTTGCGTTCATCGCTGAAGTTCAGCAAGCAGGTATTTTTTTGATGCGTAATATCCCTGAAGCAGATATGCCACATTTGCTACAAGCGTATTGCCCAAATATTTTATTCCCTTATGCTCGAGAAGCCATCAGCGATATCGTGACGCGTGGTAGCTTCCCGCAGTTACTACTTGCACCTGTGAATTTTGAACAAGCTTTCTTACAAAGTCAGCTAGAAACCCAAAATGACGAAGGCAATGCCTAAGTGACAGATTGATACTTTAAAGCTCGATCATAATCGGGCTTTATTCTTATCATTTTATCAACGATAGGTAAAGGTCTTGACAAAAATTGCATAAAAATTCAATCATGATAGCCTTAAAAACCATCAAATAAGCAGTCCCTATGAAAAGCGTACAAGTCAAAATCCTTAATCCTAAAATTGGCTCTCATCCAGACTTTCCCCTACCAACGCATGCTACCGCAGGCTCAGCAGGGATTGACTTGCGAGCCTGTATTGATAAGCCAATGATTATTGCCGCAGGAGAAACCAAACTTGTTGGCACTGGATTATCCATTTATATCAGCGACCCTAATTTTGCTGGGCTAATTCTCCCTAGGTCTGGACTTGGTCATAAGCACGGCATTGTACTTGGTAATTTGGTTGGCTTGATTGATTCTGACTATCAAGGTGAGCTGATGGTCTCGATATGGAATCGCAGCGATACCAACTTTGAGCTTAAGCCTGCCGAAAGAATGGCACAATATGTCATTGTTCCCATAATGCGTCCTGACTTTGAGATTGTTGATACTTTTAGTGATATCAGCACTCGTGGATCAGGTGGTTTTGGGTCTTCTGGCCGCCATTAATTAATCATTACTTTCCTTTATCAACTTAGTTACTAGAAATCTGTTATGTCTTTGAAGTTGATTCGGTAAATGAAGAAGTGGTTGATATACTGATTGCCAGTAATTTTATCCCAGTGATTGCATCGCTTGGGGTGGATGTCAATAGCGATACCTATAATATCAATGCAGATTTGGTTGCCAGCCGTGTCGCCAAATTTCTTGGGGCTGAACGCTTACTTTTACTGACCAATATTAAAGGCGTGCTGGATAAACAAGGTCGTGTACTCACCCATTTATCAGCCAAAGATATTGATCACTTAATTGCTGATGGAACCATTTCAGGTGGTATGATTCCCAAGATTGAAGGTGCACTTGAAGCCATCAGATCGGGATTGCACAGCGTTACTATCGTTGATGGTCGTGTGCCACACGCATGTTTGCTTGAGATATTTACCGAAGAAGGTGTTGGCACGCAGATTTTATGCAACAAATCGTCAAATCCTATGCAATAATATCCCGTCATTTGCCATGATGGGATATTATTTAAGGTTTAATTCAGCCAATCACCGCCATGATTTGCCAATGTAACCAATACCAAATTACCCCAAATAGCATCGCCATGCCCATCATTGCACCAGTCAATATTAAATTGGTATACTGACGATAAGACAAAGCATAACGATAAACCACACCAAGAGTAAATCCAACAAGTGTGCCGCCAATATGCCCTGCATGATCAATTTCCTTGACAGCAAAACTCATCAGTAAATTAATCGCCATCACAAAACCCAAAGTTTTGGTATTTAGCTTAAGTGCAATGGGTGCCTGTAGCAATGCCAATGAAAATAAAAATGCACCCAATCCCATGATACCGCCAGACGCTCCAGCACTGATAGCTAAAGGTGTACCCAAAAACACAGCCTGCCATGCCAAATAATTTCCAAGCAAGTTGCCGCCTACCACAGCCAAAATAAATAACAAACCAACATGAACGGAGCTGATGATAATCTCGGTAACTTGTCCAAAATAATACATCGCAAAGCTGTTGAATAACAGATGTAATATACCAATATGTAAAAATCCACTGCTAAGCAGTCGCCAAGGCTCGCCAACCATCGACAGCGGCATAAAGTTAGCACCAAATCGTAGTAAGTCGTGCGTGCTTGGGGCATCTATATCAACACCCATCAATAACTGTACGATCGCCAAACCAATAAAGCTCAGTATCAATAACAAAGATAAAGGTGCAGTTTGCCAAAATGTTGAAAAATTCATCTGTTATACATGTAAGTCATGACCACAGCGGTCACAAAATTTAGCATTAGTTGCATGCCCAAATTTACCACAATTTGGGCAAGAAATTGGCTGAAGTTGCGGCCGCATAGTCCGAGTTAGCTCAGCAGTAAAAATCCCTGTCGGTACGGCGATGATGGCATAACCTGTAATCATCACCATACTTGCGATCGCCTGCCCTAGTGGTGTTTTTGGGGAAATATCGCCATAACCTACCGTTGTCAATGTCACAACCGCCCAGTAGATTGATAAAGGAATACTTGTAAAGCCATTTTCAGGGCCTTCAACAACATACAAAACTGAGCCAAAAATGGTTACAAGCAGAAGTAGCGATAGAAAAAATACCGTAATTTTATGCTGGCTGGTTTTAAAAGCAGCCGCCAAAAATCCAGCTTGCTGCATATAAGATTTGAGTCGAAAGACACGAAAGATTCTAAGAATTCTAAGAATTCGAACAACCAGCAAATAATGCGTACCTGCAAAAAATAAGCTCAAATATGTTGGCAATAGTGCCAATAAATCAACTGCCCCATAAAAACTGGTCACATATCGACGAAGATTTGGTGCAGAATAAAGACGCAATGCATATTCTATGGTAAATAAAATCGTAAAAAACCATTCAGCAACGAAAAATAAACGCCCATATTGCAAGCGTAAAAATAATACGCTATCGAGCATAACCACCAAAACACTGGTAATAATTGCCACTAAGATTAGCACATCAAATAACTTACCGGCAGGCGTGTCCGTCCCTTCGATAATGATATAGATCTTATTTTTTATTAAGCTGTGATTGATTGAACTTTTTAATAAATTTTTTTCTGGCATACACAAAGCCATGATACAAAGATTTGTCTATTATAGCTGAATTTTAAATCAATAGGTAGCTTAGCTTTGTAAATAAAAATAACCACCCAAAATTGGGCGGTTATAAATCACCATACATCAGCGTGCAACTGATGGCGGTTGATGCTAAAACTTTTCAATAAATTCAGCATACGCCTTGATAAAGTTCTTTAAAGTTGCTTGACCGTGCTCAGATACCAGCTCACCTTGTTCATTGAACGCCCCAGTAAAGATACCGCCGAAGTATGCACCAAAGGGCAGTGTTGGCATATTGAGCGCTGGATTTGTCGCAATGGTACGCAGCTGATCAGTGACCCGTGAGCTACCATTGGCATTGACACTGATTAAACCCAATGGCTTATTAGTCCAAACGCTTTGACCAATTGGGCGTGATGCAATATCAATGGCATTTTTAATCATAGCCGAACAACCACCATTATGCTCTGGGCTAATCCATAGTACTGCATCGGCTGCTTTGATTTCTTCACGAAATCGGTTGTAAGCGGGTACATCTTGCTCGTCTAAATCACGATCATACAGTGGCAAATCTGCGATTTCAACGACTTTAAATTGTAGTGATGATGGTGCAACAGATTCAAGATAGTTAAACGCCAACCGATTAACAGAAGTTTGGCTTGCACTACCGATTAATACTGCAACTTGCTTTGCCATAATTTGATTTCCTTAAATGTTTACGCTCATAAGATGAGATAAAATGGGCTAATTGTCATCATCATGACATTGTTATTCAAAGCATATTATGCCGATAAAATCTCTCCAAAACAAGGTGATTTATCACACATGATTTTCTATTTCAGATCGTACGACAACTTCACTCTAAATTTGTGATCTCAATTATTATTGAGACACGGGAACATCCAAATAGTAAATTTCAACAGGTCTATCATAAATATAATATGGGTTTTCTTTACTATCAGGATTATTGTAGGCATTTAGTCGAATAATTTGACGCAAATTAGGCTGATGCTCATACCCATGAATTTGACCATAAAAGGTACGCCATGCACCAGAGCCAGTCTTAATGCCTTGTTCATTATAAGTGACATTACGCACTTTTAAACATCGTTGCTCTTGACCAATTTCATCAATACAGTTAATTTTATTTGGTTCAATTTCCCAAAATAGCAATACTGACTCCCCAAAACGAACTTCAGGTTTCATATCACCTTGCCAAGTGAGTACCTGAGCACCTTTTTGGAGTAATAAGGTGGCTGTGTATTCGTCAGGACCAGTTTTAATTTGTAGGTTTGAGCCGTTTAAATCCTGTGCAAATTTCGATTCAACTTGAGCTAAATCAGGTGAGTTACTGTCAGAATGATGACAAGCCATTAAAGTTGATGTTCTGTGATGAATTGATAAAACACCTTCAGATAATTGATAATGTTGAGAGTGATGGTTACAGCCCACATTAAAGTAAAGCCCACGATTTGAAAAACTTAAGCTCCCTGCACGATTTTTAATAATATTTTCGTAGCTGTGAATTGGTGCTCCTTGCACTTCGGCAGATATCAATGTCCAGTTATAAGCTTTAAGTAGCTCATCAGTTGCTGTTTGATAGGTTGAATTTTTGAAGGCGTTTAATTTAGCAGTCTGCTTGGGAGTTCTAATTGGGGGTTGCTGTGTTGCCTCAGCTGCCGCCTCATTCACCACATCCCCAATCTGATAGCAAGCAGAAAAAGAAAAGACTGCTATGGCTGAAGTTAAAACAAGCAATGAAGTTGTTAAAAGTTTGGGGTTTGGCACTTTCATCATAATCATATTGGGTTTGGCGTATGGGCGACCTTGGATTACTGAAATTAAAATTTAGAATCAATGACACAGCAAATTAGAATATATCAGTCTCACTAAGTTTAAGTTATTTAAGTTTAATATAATATAAAACGACATAAATTTTTGATGCAACTTTTATGTATGTTATCACTGTATTTTATCACCCATAGAAAGATCAATTCTATTATTTTTGTAATGATATCTGGTGAAAGTTGTACTTTTTATGTAAATAAGGTGTACAACAATCAACTTTTGTGGTAATAGATTTTGATAAAAAATTTTAGCCCATCAATAAAAATAATTGAACATTTTTTATGAATTTATACACCAAAAGATAGCCAACCAATTTGGTCATCTAAAGATGATGATACAAAAACCCCTAAAGATAATACTTTAGGGGTTTTTAGATAACTATCATTAATAAAAATTATTCGCTATCATCTTCATCGGCAGTTGGTGCATCTTCCGACAAAATGGTCACTAAAATATCGGTGCTAATATCATGGTGCAGCTGGATCGTAACTTTATATTCACCAATTTGACGGAAAGCGCCTTCTGGCATTTTAACCTCAGAACGGTCAACTTCTAAGCCAGATTTAGTTAATGCATCAGCGATATCACGAGCACCGATAGAGCCAAATAGTTTACCTTCATCACCAGACTTGGCACGCATGATGACATTCACATCAGCTAAGGCTTCGGCACGTGCATTAGCAGCTAATAACTCTTCGGCTTCCAAAGCTTCAAGTTCAGCACGGCGAGCTTCAAACTTAGCCAAATTGGCTTCAGTTGCAGGCAGTGCTTTGCCTTGTGGGATGAGATAGTTACGACCGTAACCTGCTTTTACATCAACAGTCTCGCCAAGCTTACCAAGATTAACGACACGCTGTAATAGAATAACTTGCATGATTTATCTCCGTTAATTACTTGTGGTTGTCGGTATATGGCAATAGAGCCAAATAACGAGCTTGTTTAATGGCAACTGCAAGCTGGCGTTGATACTTAGTAGAAGTACCCGTGATACGGCTTGGAGTGATTTTACCATTTTCGCTGATGTATTGTTTTAAAAGTTCAACATCTTTATAATCAATGTGGGTAATGCCTTCTGCGGTGAAACGGCAGAATTTACGACGACGATAGAAACGAGCCATGAGTAATCTCCTTAATTATTCGCTTGCGGTGTTATCACTCTCAGCTTCCTGAGTGCGAACATCGTTACGGCGGTTGGCTTTACGAGTGCGTTTGTCTTCGGCTTCTTTTGCCAAAGGAGATTGTTCGGTAATGGCTTCATCACGGCGAATGATAAGACTGCGAATGATGGCATCGTTGTATTTGAACAGCTCTTCTAACTGTGCCAATGTCTCATCGTTACACTCAATGTTTAGCAAAACATAGTGTGCTTTGTGGATTTTATTGATTGGATAAGCCAATTGACGGCGACCCCAATCTTCTAGGCGATGGTTATTACCGCCATTATCTTCTACGATAGAACGGTACTTAGTTACCATGTCGGCAACCTGGTTGCTTTGGTCTGGATGTACCAGTAGCACCACTTCATAATGTCTCATAAGGACTCCCTACGGATTAAAACAGCCACCACCTTGTGATGATGGCAAGGAGATGTAAACTTAGATATTAGATAAAAGTCACAAGGCGTATATTATACACCAAATTTTAAAACATTCAAGATAAAAATGCCTAGGTGTGATTTATCTTTTAATCATCATTGCTTATTTGCTTTAACAAAATTGGTATGACGGTTTAGTTTAAACCCAATCAAATCAATATTTTTCATCAGTTGGTCAAATGCTTAGTTTTTGTCCTCAGATTGTGGCAATTGTTGTTTTTGCTTTTGAACTTGTCTTACCCAAGCCTGCTTTTCAGCATTAGCCACAAGCACACCTCGAACCATCTGCCAAGCTGCACCCACCACAAGCAACGCAGCAAGTATCGCAAAAATCGGTACTGCTGCCCCAAGTGCAGCACTAAAATCTTTCATCAAAATGGCATAAAATACGCCAATCATCGCAGGGGCAATCTCACCGCTATTCCCTGCCGCTTGACCAGGTGTAAACATAACAGCTGCAAGCACTGCTAAACTAATCCCCTTAAAAGGTTGGGGTATCAGACGCATGACAACAAGCCACAACAGTAACACCAATCCACAGCAGACGACATAAACGATGAACGGCAACTGACTTGCAGGCACACCCTCCGTCAATCGCCCCCAAAAGCCAAAAAAGCCTGCCAGTGCTTCACCGATTTTCTCAAGCGGTAAATTTTTTAACCAATTCATTGATTTTGACCAAAAATAAAATTGGGTTATTTTAACACTTTTTTAATCATTCAAGCATAAAAATGTGATTAAAATTAGTTATATTTAAAATTTGATAAAAATTAAATGATTAAAATTAATCAAATTGTTTATCCTGAGCATCTTTAGCTTTAATAGCCGCTTGAGCTGCCAACATCTCCGATGGCGGTGCTTGCACATAATAGCCTTGTTCGTTAAGTTTGGCTTTAACTTGATGAATGTCTGCCTGAGCCAATTTTTGCCTTGATGACAAATCTAAATGCATGACAAACCGCCCAAAACCAAGTTTGGTACGCATTGCTGCAGGCAAAACACCCAGCCAATCCTTAAGATTTTCTGTGTCATTTGGATAGTCAGGTCGGGCGATGTATACATACCAACCTTCATTTTTTGGAAATTTATAAACATCACAATGCATTCAAAACCCCTTAATAAAATGTTAATAAAATTGTTTAAATAATCTTTCTTAAAAATATTGATAATTGGCATTTATTTTGAACGATTTTGGTTTATTTTACCAATTATTTTTAAAAAGCTTAAAATTTCACTTGTAAATTGTAGCATTATTTTTCATAATAAGAAGGTCTGATTTTCAGGAGAGTGTATTTTGATGGTCTCAAAATACCACCGAAGGCGTAAACGGCATTGCTCTTAGCACTGCATTCCCCATAATCGCTCAGGTAAATGGACTGAAAATTCTCGGTAGGGAAACTTACCAACACAATCTGGAGAATGGTAAATTACCTACCGAAGGGAAGAAAATGATGATAAAATCAAACCTAGCATCATCATTGAAAATCTCAGGTCAAAGGACAGATGGGGTGCTAATTTTGGTATTATTTTTTAATGTTATTTTTTAAGATAAGTTTTCTAAGATAAGCTTTATGATGATGTCTTAAAAATAACACCCTAATTTTGCACTCATCACTCTAAGGAATGAACCATGACCGCTCCACAACGCACCCCTTTATTTGATGCTCACACCGAACACAATGGCAAACTTGTTGATTTTGGCGGTTGGGAGTTGCCTGTCAATTATGGCTCACAAATTGATGAACACCATGCCGTGCGGACAGATGCAGGCATGTTTGATGTCTCGCACATGCTGGTTACCGACATCAACGGTGATAATGCCAAAGCCTTTTTACAAAAGCTACTTGCTAACGATGTTGCCAAATTAGGCTTTGTCGGTAAGGCTTTATATTCTGCCATGCTAAACGATGATGGCGGCGTCATCGATGACCTTATCGTCTATCGCATGAACGAAGATGAGAGTGCTTATCGCATCATCTCAAACGGCGCAACCCGTGAAAAAGACTCTGCACACTTTGCCAAAGTTGGCGGGGCATTTGGTGTCACTTTGACCCCACGCCATGATGTTGCCATGCTTGCCATACAAGGGCCAAATGCCATCACCAAACTCCTTGCCGTCAAGCCTGAATGGACAGACAAAGTCAATGCCCTAAAACCCTTTGTTGGTGTGGATTTGGGTGATGATTGGTTTGTCGCTTATACAGGCTACACAGGTGAAGATGGCGTTGAGGTGGTCATGCCAGCAGATGAAGCGACTGGGTTTTTCGATGAACTCATCAAAGCAGGTGTCGCCCCATGTGGACTTGGTGCCAGAGATACTTTGCGTATGGAAGCTGGCATGAATCTATACGGTAACGACATGACAGACGATGTCAGCCCCCTAGAAGCAGGCATGGCGTGGACGGTTGATTTAAAAAATGAAAACCGTGATTTTGTTGGTAAATCCGCCCTTATCGCCCTAAAAAATGACGGTGTCAAAATGCGTCAAGTTGGGTTACTACTTGCCAAAGGCGGTGTACTTCGTGCCAGCATGGAAGTGATTACCGAAGATGGGTCTGGCATCACCACCAGCGGGGTATTCTCCCCAACTCTAAACCAATCCATCGCCATCGCTCGTGTGCCTGCCAGCTTTACAGGTGAGCATGCCAAAGTTATCATGCGTGGCAAAGAGATGGATGTGCGTGTACTCAAATTACCATTTGTCAGACATGGCAAAAAGCAATTTGATTGATTGTACACCAAAAAACTGACCAAAAGCATCAAGCGTGCTTTTGGGTCTTTATGTTCGTTTTATTATGTTTAGGAATTGATTTAGGAATTGAAATAATATGAAATACCTATGTACATGTTTGGTTATTTTATTATTGGTAGGCTGTGATGCCAAAGACAGATGTTTAGATGATGGCGGTCGTTATGATGAAGCAAGCAAACAATGCGTCTATGAATAGCTTGACAATCCTTGTACGCCGCTTTTAAGCACACCCTTTTAACCCATTAACCCCCATTTAATTCACCAAACTCACAGGAGAGACCCATGAGTAATATCCCCGCTGATTTAAAATATGTTGCCAGCCACGAATGGCTAAAACTAGAAGATGACGGTATCATCACCGTTGGTATCACAGACCACGCCCAAGATTTGCTGGGTGATGTGGTATTTGTTGAGTTGCCAGAAGTCGGTCGCACCGTCTCTGCTGATGAAGAGATTGCCGTGGTGGAGTCAGTCAAAGCGGCCAGCGATGTCTATGCACCAATCGCTGGCGAAATCGTTGAGATTAATGATGAGTTGGTAGACAGTCCAGAGCTTGCCAACGAAGACCCTTATGGCAAAGCATGGTTCTTTAAAATCAAGCCTACCAATGTGACCGATTATGATGACCTACTTAGTGCCGAAGAGTACCAGAGTGCTTTGTAAGCTGTTTAAATCATTAAACTGTTCAAATCATCAAGCAAGGGTAAAAATTTGCCCTTGTTTAAATTGTTTAAATTGATTAGCCATTGGCAAATTTGATTTTACCTCATGCCCCATTGACATATTTGCATCATGCCTTATTGGCAATTAAATGGGCAAATAATTGATAAAATATCAATCATCCATCAATGGTTAATCAATTTAAACACCCATTGACTAACTTTTAAAGCCCAGCACAAGGAAAACTTTATGTCATTTAATGATTTTTCAGAATTATTCTATGAAAATGCTTTTGTTCATCGTCATCTTGGTAAAGATGCCAATGAACAACAAGCCTTATTACAAACCGTTGGTTTTGATGATTTGGACAGTTTTGTTGATGCTGTCGTTCCCAAAGCCGTTCGTCTGAATAAAGATTTGGATTTACCAGAGGCCATGAGTGAGCATAACGCCTTGGCAAAACTGCGTGCCATGGCAGATAATATTACTGTTGCCAAAAGCTATATCGGTCAAGGTTACTCACCCACTCGCCTGCCTGCGGTCATCCAACGAAATGTGCTAGAAAACCCCGGTTGGTATACCGCCTATACGCCCTATCAAGCTGAGATTGCCCAAGGTCGGCTTGAAGCTTTACTTAATTTCCAACAAGTTTGTATTGACCTAACTGGCATGGATTTGGCAGGGGCAAGCCTGCTGGATGAAGCAACCGCCGCCGCTGAGGCGATGGCGATGGCTAGGCGTGTGAGTAAATCAAAATCCAACGCCTTTTTTGTGGATGAGCGTACCTACCCACAGACCCTTGATGTCATTCATACTCGTGCCAAATATTTTGGCTTTGAAATTGTGATAGGTGATTTTGATGTTGCCAAAAATGGTGAGTTTTTTGGGGCATTTTTCCAGTATGTCGGTAAAGATGGCGATGTGGTGGATTTGACCGATGTCATCACCGCTGTCAAAGACAACGGAGCTTATGCCATCGTTGCCAGCGATATCATGAGCCTTGTGCTTTTAAAATCCCCTGCTGATATGGGAGCTGATATTGCTTTGGGAAGCACACAGCGTTTTGGCATTCCGATGGGTTTTGGTGGGCCACATGCTGCCTATTTTGCCTTTAAAGACAAAGACAAACGCTCGGCACCTGGTCGTATCATTGGCGTATCAAAAGACGCCCAAGGTAATACCGCCCTACGCATGGCACTACAAACCCGTGAACAACATATCCGCCGTGAAAAGGCCAATTCAAACATTTGCACAAGTCAAGTACTTCTTGCCAATCTGGCAGGCATGTACGCCGTCTATCACGGAGCAGCAGGGTTAAAACGCATTGCCACACGCATTCACGCCCTAGCGGTCGCCTTTGCCAAAGCGGTCAAATCATCAGAGCTGGCAGTGCGTCATGATGTGTTTTTTGATACCGTACTGGTTGAATGTAAAGAGCAAGCACAAGCGATTTTTAAGACCGCCAAAGACAAAGGCTACAACTTATGGCAGCATGACAATGGCGGTATTTCTGTATCATTTCATGAACTTACCGATGAAGCAGAGTTTGATGAACTGTGTCAAATCTTTGGGGTCAAAGGCAGTCTTGATGCCCTCCAGATCCAATTGGGCGATTTATTAAGACAAGATGACATTTTAACCCATCCTGTGTTTAACAGTCATCACACCGAACACCAAATGCTACGCTACCTAAAATCCTTAGAGGATAAGGATTTGGCGATGAACCGTTCAATGATTTCATTGGGTTCTTGCACCATGAAATTAAACGCCACCAGTGAGATGTTGCCCATCACCTGGGATGAGTTTGCAAATGTGCACCCATTTGCACCCAGCGAAGACACCAAAGGCTACATTCAGATGATTGAGAGCCTACAAGCCCAGCTAAAAGCCATCACAGGCTTTGATGAAATCAGCATGCAGCCCAATTCAGGGGCATCTGGTGAATATGCAGGCTTGCTCGCCATTCGTCGCTATCATGAAAGTATGGGTCAAGATGAGCGTAATGTCTGCCTAATCCCCCGCTCCGCACACGGCACCAATCCAGCAACTGCTCAGATGATGGGCATGAAAGTTGTGGTCGTTGCAACCGATGATAATGGCAATGTGGACATTGATGACCTAAAAGCCAAATGTGATGAACACAGCGATAAGCTTGGTGCTTTGATGATTACTTATCCATCAACGCATGGGGTTTTTGAAGAGGGCATTCGTGATATTTGTGATATGATTCACGCTCACGGCGGACAAGTGTATATGGACGGTGCTAACATGAATGCACAAGTTGGCATCATGCAGCCCGCTGATGTCGGGGCAGATGTACTACACATGAATTTACACAAAACTTTTTGCATCCCACATGGTGGTGGTGGGCCTGGTATGGGGCCAATTGGTCTAAAATCACACTTAGCACCTTTTATCTCAAACCATCGTATCAACCCTGTGTTTAATGCCCAGTCTGACTGTTCGGCGGTTTCAGCCGCTCCTTATGGTTCAGCAAATATCCTGCCAATTTCATGGATGTATATCACCATGATGGGTCGTGATGGTCTTTTATCAGCCACCAAACAAGCACTGCTTAACGCCAATTATATCGCAACTAAGCTAAGCGAAGATTATCCTGTTTTATATACTGGTAAAAATGGGCGTGTGGCTCATGAATGTATCATTGACATTCGCCCATTAAAAGCACAAACAGGCATCTCTGAAACTGACATTGCCAAGCGTTTGATGGATTATGGCTTTCATGCACCAACCATGTCATTTCCTGTGGCAGGCACGCTCATGATTGAACCAACAGAATCTGAAAGCAAAGCAGAGATTGACCGCCTCATCAGTGCCTTAAAGCAAATCAAACAAGAGGCCTTAAAGGTGCAAACAGGCGAAGATGGTTGGACACCAGATGACAATCCACTTGTCAATGCCCCACACACCGCCTTTGTTATAACAGGCGAATGGACGCATCCGTATAGCCGTGAAGAAGCTGCCTTCCCATTGCCTTATATCAAGGCACATAAGTTCTGGCCTTCGGTGGGTCGGGTGGATGATGTTTATGGTGATAAAAATCTGATTTGTGCTTGCCCGAGCATTGAAAATTACGAATGATACTTTAATGCCCAAATAGTACTTTAAGTACCAAAAAATCCGCTCAGCAAAGTTTCAACAAAGTTGGGCGGATTTTATTTATCCAATCTTTTTTTATCTTCTTATCAATCAAGCTGATGATGAATATTCGCTTAATTTAAAACTTAGTAATAAATATGATTTTATCAAGATAGAATCATACAATTTTCTTTACATTCTGGTAATTTTTCGTTATTTTATACCTAATTGTTGCAAACACCGCCTGCCCAAAATTTTTCTGGGTGGCTCAAACTCCATTTGTTGGATAATTGATTATGTTATGGTTCTTTTTTTGTGTAACCATTTTATTGGTTGGCTACTTTATTTATGGCAAAGTCATCGAAAAAATTTTCGTCATCAATCCTAATAAAAACACACCAGCCTATACGATGGCAGATGGTGTGGATTATGTACCTATGTCTAAGGGTAAGATTTGGCTCATTCAGCTTTTAAATATCGCTGGCACAGGCCCAATTTTTGGACCAATTTTGGGGGCATTGTATGGACCTGTCGCCATGCTCTGGATTGTCATTGGTTGTATATTTGCTGGGGCGGTACATGATTATATGTGCGGTATGCTATCGGTGCGTAATAGTGGCGCAAGTATGCCCTACTTAACTGGCAAATATTTAGGTATCATTCCTAAGCATTTTATCAACCTGCTTGCTGTTGTATTGCTTATTTTGGTTGGTGTGGTATTTGTTGCAAGCCCAGCACAACTGCTTAGCTCTATCACGATAGATATATTTGGCACTGCCGCCACAGGTACAATTTCTGTGGATAATGCTGAAAGTATGGCTGCCGTTACTGGCACATCAAGCAATACCGTCTTTGGTATGACCAAAGAAACCATTATCGTTGTTTGGACAGCCATTATTTTTATTTATTATATTATCGCCACCTTATTACCCATTGATAAAATCATCGGACGCGTCTATCCTATTTTTGGTGGGCTTTTATTATTCATGTCGCTTGGCATGACTTATGGCTTGGTTATGAATGAGCTTGGTAGTACTCAAAGCTATTTTTATAGCAGTATGGGCGGTTTGTCATTTGATGCTTTTTTTCAAAACTTACAACCTAAGGGTGATTTACCCATTTGGCCGCTGCTATTTTTGACCATCACCTGTGGTGCATTATCAGGATTTCATGCCACACAAACGCCATTGATGGCTCGCTGTGCGATGAATGAATCTGAAGGTCGATTTATTTTTTATGGTGCGATGATTGCTGAAGGTATTATCGCATTGATTTGGTGTACGGTTGGTTTATCTTTTTATCCTGATTTGGTCAGTTTACAAGAAGCCATTAGTGTCGGTTCGCCATCAAAAGTTGTTTACGACAGCTCAATTGCTTATCTTGGTGCTATCGGTGGTGTGTTCGCTGTGCTTGGTGTGGTGATTTTACCCATCACCTCAGGCGACACTTCTTTTCGTGCTGCTCGCTTAATCATTGCTGAATTTTTAAATGTTGAGCAACGCACACTCTTAAAACGACTTGGGATTGCCATACCGCTATTTGTGATTGGTTTTATTATCTCAAAAGTTGATTTCCAAATTTTATGGCGTTATTTTAGTTGGGCAAATCAGTCTGTTGCTGTGGTCATGTTGTGGACAGCGGCAGGTTATTTATACCGCTATCGCAAACTGCACTGGGTTTGTACCATTCCTGCCATCTTTATGAGTGCTGCATGTTATACTTTCTTGGCTTATAATAAGATCGGTTTTGGGCTAGATTACCAGCTATCGGTATATATCGGTTTTGGCTTAACCATCTTAACAACAGCCGCATTTTTCTTATTTGTTAAGCGTGAGCGTGTGGCTGGTGACCCAGATGCTTTGGTGTTTGAACCCAAAGTTTAGGCTGGCAGTCAGTCTTAATGGATTTATATTAAAAAACCTTTGGTTGCCCAAAGGTTTTTTAGCGAAAGCTGATTTTTAAATGATCAAATATATCAATTTTCATCCATCATAAAACCACCCAAAATTACTATCTTGGGTGGTTTTGGTGAATTTATCCATGTAATCAACGCTTTGGCTCATTAAAAGACATACTCTAAGCTGACCTTAAAGTTACAACCAGGTGCTAAGAAACGATTAATTCCCTTATCATTTTTCTTATCAATCATGTTACTGGTACCAAATGGTCGAATTGAGCGTGCCGAATCCCAAGCCATATATTTTTTATTGGTCAGATTATACGCACCCAGTTGCAGCGTCAGGTTTTTGGTAGGTTTATAATAACCTGTTAAATCAACCGTCGTATAGCCGCCACTTCTCCATCTAAGCGTACTATCGTTTGCTTGCTCCTCTTTCCAAAATAGATTGTAGGTATCTTCAGCCTTTTTGGCACTGACACGGGTAATGTATAAATTTCCACCAAATTTTTCATGCTTAGCATCATAACCAATACCAAAAACCGAGGTGTCAGGCTGAATGGCATTCATCGGAATATTACCATCAGCACGACCTTTTTGGCGTGTCATCTTATAGCTGACCTGTGTTCCATTTATGGCAGGTACCAGCTCGCCTAATTTTAGTACAGAATTAATCTCAATGCCTTCTGCTTTGGCATTTTGCCAATTCATGCTTTGATAAACTGACCATTTTCTAGAACTTTTTCTTTCAATGTCCTCCAAACCACGGAAAACAAAATCAATAAAATCGGTATATTTGGTTTCAAAAATACTGCCAGAGATAAAGCCATATTGACCATGCACTGTCACTGCCAGCTCTTTGGTTTTGGCAATTTCAGGCTTTAAATCCACATTAGGTTTAATGGTAATATCAGGATGCTGAAAGGTAAAATAAATCTCATCAATTGTTGGCATTCTAAAGCCTTTAGAATACTTGACCTGTAAATTGATATTTTTGGTCACATCAAACGCAGGCGAGATACTGTATGAATGCTGTGAATGGGTTTTGGGTTGCCCAATATAAGCAATATTTTCTGCAGGGTTTTGGGCAAGTTTGGTCTCATACGCCTCTTTTTTGGCATGATAATCCGCCAAATCGGTTTTAAATTTTGGGTCATTTCTACCACTGTATTTTGAGCTCCACCATTTTGGTTCTTCGCCAACATTATTGTTTGGTAGTGGAATGAATAGACCTTTGACCAAATCATCTGGAATTTTGGCAGTTTGTCCAGATATATAATTTGGCTGATATTTGATGCGGTTATAGCGATATCCCAATCCCAAACGAACCCGATCACCAATTAAGACAGAGTCATTTAGGTAAACCGAGCCATCTTTGGTTTTTACAGGAATTAAAAATGAAAAAGTATTGTGTCTTGGGCATAACAGGCCATTAAATGTTGATGAATTATCACAGGTGCGAAGCTTTTCACTAAAATCCCAGCCTAAGGTTTTATCACTCCACCAAGTCGATGACCAAGCATTATATCCAGATTTATTGACCATGGATTTTTCGGTTGTTTCATAGCTTGCACCATAAAGTCATGTGATGAGATACACTACCTTTATCCAGCCACTTTTTAAAGTCAAGATTCATCTGCTTGGTATTGGTATTTAAATCACGATCAGAATATAAATTTTCTAAATACCCTTGGCTTGACGGAAATGGCATCAGTATCTTATGAGAATATTGAGAAGTCGTTGCGTAAGTTTTATTGGTATTAGGATCAGTTTTTCTGCGATCCAAGTTTACCTGAGTGGTACGAACAAATCTGCCATAGTTTGCTTCATAAGCATCAACTGGGCTATCACAGTCAAAGACATCGCAATCAAACCAATACTGATCAACACGCCTGCTATCAAAATCTGAATACACTTTACCATTCGCATGAAGCACAGCTTTACCGTTTTCACCTGCAGCAACCGTAAAAGGATTACCATTTTTATCCACAACTTTACCATCTTTAAGCTGTAATCCTAATGGGTTGCTCAGTACTTGACAATGCTCACCATCACAATAATCATCTGTGCGTGCTTTTGTGTTAATATCTTGTTTGGTTAGTTTTATAGAAGCTTCATCTTATAAAAAATTCATAAAAAAGATTGCAATTGATGATGGTTATGCTATGCTATGACCATCTGATTTGTCCAGCCAACTATTAACACGGTGTTAACACGCTGGTTTTATCATCATCAAATCAGGTAACAAAAGGAAAATTGTAAGCAGGGATTAGCTTCACACATGACATCATATCGTATTGATGATACGCCTACCCTGCTCCTTTGACAAGGAGTGATCTATGTCACAACATGAACATCATCATACCAGTGGATATTGGGCAGCCAATGTCCGAATCATTACTATTTGTTTAATTATTTGGGCACTTGTTTCCCATGGCTTTGCCATTTGGCTTAGACCAATGCTGTCAGGCATCCAATTCGGTGGTGCTGACTTGGGTTTTTGGTTCGGTCAGCAAGGTTCAATTTTGTGTTTTATTCTTTTAATCTTTTTTTATTCATGGCGAATGAACAAGCTTGAAGAACGCTTTGGGATCAAGGAGGACTAACCCATGAGTCAATTTTGGATTAATATCATTTTTGTTAGTTTGTCATTTGCTCTTTATTTTGGTATTGCGATTTGGGCTCGTGCTGGCTCTACCAAAGAATTTTATGTGGCAGGCGGTGGTGTACACCCTGTTGTTAATGGTATGGCAACGGCTGCTGACTGGATGAGTGCAGCATCATTCATCTCAATGGCGGGTATGCTTGCCATGGGTGGTTATGCTGCCTCTGCCTATCTGATGGGCTGGACTGGTGGCTTTGTTCTGTTGGCTTTATTGCTTGCACCATATTTGCGTAAGTTTGGTAAATTTACCGTTCCTGACTTTATTGGCGATCGTTTTTATAGTAAAACAGCTCGCTTAGTTGCGGTTGTCTGCTTGATTTTGGCATGTACGACATATGTTATTGGTCAAATGACAGGTGCAGGCGTTGCTTTTTCTCGCTTCCTAGAAGTTGATAGCAACACAGGTCTTATCATTGCTGCGATTGTTGTTTTGTTTTATGCAGTTCTTGGGGGCATGAAAGGCATCACTTATACCCAAGTTGCTCAGTACTGTGTACTGATGGTTGCTTATATCATTCCTGCCATCTTCATTTCTTTGAACTTAACTGGTAACCCAATTCCCCAGCTGGGTATGTTTGGCAATGATGTCAGTACAGGTATGCCAATTCTACAAAAGCTTGATATGCTGGTTGCTGACCTTGGCTTTGCTCAGTATACCGCTGATGTGCCAAATAAGCTTAATATGTTCTTATTGACCATGTCTTTGATGATTGGTACTGCTGGTTTGCCACATGTTATCATCCGCTTTTTTACCGTGCCTAAAGTATCAGATGCACGCATCTCGGCAGGCTGGACATTGATCTTTATTGCACTGTTATACACCACAGCACCTGCAGTAGGTTCTATGGCACGTCTAAATATTATCAATACTGTTTACCCACAAGGGCTTAATCAGCCAGCATTGGCATACGAAGCACGCCCAGAGTGGATGAAAAACTGGGAAACGACTGGTCTTTTGAAATATGAGGACAAAAATAATGACGGCCTAATTCAATACTATAATGACAAAAATGAAGAATATGCAACAACCGTTACTGCCGAGAAAGGTTGGCAAGGTAATGAGCTGACTGCCAATAATGATATCTTAGTACTTGCTAATCCTGAAATTGCAAATCTACCAAGTTGGGTCATTGGTTTGATTGCAGCAGGTGGTTTGGCAGCGGCATTATCCACAGCAGCAGGTCTTTTATTAGCAATCTCATCAGCCATCTCACATGACCTTATTAAGAAAACCATCAAACCTGATATCAACGACAAAGGTGAACTTATGGCGGCACGCATCTCAATGACGATTGCGATCGTGGTTGCAACCTATTTAGGCATGAATCCACCAGGATTTACTGCACAGGTTGTTGCTGTCGCCTTTGGTATTGCTGCATCAAGCTTATTCCCAGCACTGATGATGGGTATTTTCTCAAAACGCATCAACTCAACAGGTGCAACTGCTGGCATGATTGCAGGCTTGAGTGCAACATGTATCTATGTATTTTTATACATGGGCTGGTTCTTCATTCCAGGCACCAATAGTTTTGAAAATGTGGAAGCCAACTGGATCTTAGGCGTCTCGCCACTGTCATTTGGAGCCATTGGTGCTGTAATTAACTTCATTGTTGCGATCGCTGTATCTGCCATGGGCAATCCACCGCCAAAAGAAGTTCAAGATTTGGTTGAAAGTGTTCGTTATCCAAAAGGTGCAGGCGGTGCAATCAACCACTAACCTACCCTCTTATAAAAAATCGCTCAGAATTCTGGGCGATTTTTTAATAAGTTTAAATAGTTTTTTTGGTGACATCCATAAGATTGTGATAATTTTTATGGCATTTTATGCTGTAGTTATCTATAATATTTATTCATAATATTTTACTACACAAAATTACATTTTTTATACACATATAAAGGATAAACCAATCATGATGTTTTGGGAAATCTTGGCGACCATCTTTAGCGGTTTTTTATTGGCAGGTCTTGTTATGCCAATCCGATTATTTTATAAGCGTGCACCAAAATGGATCGTACCTGTTGCAGCAGGATTGGGAATGATTGGCTTTCAGGTATATACCGAATATGCTTGGGCAAATGATGCCATTGCCAAGCTTCCTGACCAAAGCATCGTCGTTGCCAAAGTAGAAAAAAGCACTTGGTTTCGCCCTTGGTCGTATGTCAAACCACAGGTTTTTCAATTTGTGGTATTAGATAAGGGCAACACTCGGATAGATTTTAATAATCCAGCCATTAAACACAGTACGCTGTATTTTTTTGAACGCCGTGCAGCAGTGCATCCACTTGGCATTTCTGTTGATTGCACTCATCCTAATTTGGCATTTAATGACACCACCAATCAAAATATTATCGACGCCCTTTGTCCATAGCTTCACCCAATCAAAAAGATGCTTATCACAAGCATCTTTTTGATATTAATATCAGCTCACCAGATCAATACTCTATATTAAAATTCTACATTAAAAAAACCGCTCACTGGATTTTTTGGTAAACTGTATAGCACACTCATTGACAAGCTTAGCAATATACTCATAATGCCAAGCTAAGTTGGCATCAATTAACTCATCCGCCTTGCCATTATCCATTGCTACACGAATGCTGGCATCCAGTGGTAATTGACCAAGTAAAGGGACATCATAAGCTTTTGCCATTTCATCACCGCCACCTGTCCCAAAAATCGCTTCGGTATGACCACAATGCGTACAGGTATGTAGTGCCATATTTTCAATAATACCAAGCACCCTAATATCAGTTTTATGAAACATCTCTACGCCTTTTTTGGCATCAAGCAGTGCGATATGCTGTGGTGTTGTCACGATAATCGCCCCTGTTAAAGGAATACGCTGTGCCAAAGTTAGCTGAATATCCCCTGTACCTGGTGGCATATCAATCAGCAAATAATCCAGCTGTGGCCAGTTGGTTTGATTATAAAGCTGCATTAATGCGCCTGTTGCTTTGATGCCACGCCATGCAATTGGTGTATTTTCAGCGTCAATCAAATTACCAATTGAAAGCACTGCCATCCCATTTGCATCAATTGGGATAAACTGGTCATTTTCTACGATCGGCTTTTTGGTTGCCACGCCCAACATGGTTGGAATGGAAGGTCCATAAATATCTGCATCCAAAATACCGACACGCTTACCCATCTTTTGAAGTGCCAACGCCAGATTTACCGTTGTTGTGGATTTACCAACGCCACCTTTACCTGAAGCCACAGCGATGATATGGGTGATGCGTGGATGGGCGTTCAGTTGTGACTGCTTAGTTGCTGCCTTAGTGGGTGGCTTATCATCATGCTGAGCGGAGATGGCATCGGTTTTTTTGGTGGGATGATGGGTTTTGATAAGATTGGGCTGTGTGGTGTGGTCGTGAGTATTGTCCGAGCCATTATCCTTTGAGCTGACCGTAACATTGATATTAACCTCTTTAATACCAATAGGATACAGCTTTTGTTGTAATTTATGATACTGTTTTTCAAGCTCAGCGGTATCATCAGACTCAAAAATTCGCATTTGTAATTGCAATATTTTATCATCAACAATATCCATTTTCTCAATATATTGCCTAAACGGCTGTCCATAGAGCATCATCTCATCAATGACTGCTTGCATGGGGTCAGTTGTTGGCTTTTTCTTTTTAAATAATTCAAACATATCTCACCACCAGATGACTTTGATTGATTAACTCACACTTTGATAGACATAACTATCATCATTAGATATTTTAGCACAGTTACGGTGCGTCATAAAGGCAATCAGTCGCTAGAGAATATGATCAAAGTTTGCTAAAATACGCAATTTATTATTGACAATCTCATCAGCCATGACACAACAAACCCAACCTGTCTTACTTAGCGACTATGACTACCATTTGCCTGACGACCTAATCGCTCGGTATCCTTTAAATGAGCGTACCAGCTCACGCCTATTGCATGTCTCAAAAAACAGCTGTCAAGATTTACGATTTACCGATTTACCAAACTTATTAAAAAGTGGGGATTTATTGGTACTCAATGACACCAAAGTCATCAAAGCTCGCCTGCATGGTCAAAAACAAACAGGGGGAGCGGTTGAGGTTTTGATTGAACGCATATTGCCCGATGAAATCAACAACAATCTTTATAAAGCCTTGTGCCATGTACGCTCAAGCCGCTCACCAAAAGTCGGGCAAACTCTAAATTTAGCCAATAATCAGATGCAAGCTACCGTTATCGGTCGCCAAGACAATTTATTTATTCTAGGCTTTAGGTCGCCCATTTTGGCTGATTTGGATAACTATGGTCAAATGCCCATTCCGCCCTATTTTGAGCGAAAGGCTGATGAAACAGATGATGAGCGTTATCAAACTGTCTTTCATAATCCCACCAAATCCGCCAGTGTTGCTGCACCAACAGCCAGCCTACACTTTGATGACGCATTATTGACACAGCTTAGAAAAAAAGGCGTTCAAATTGCTTTTGTTACTCTGCATGTTGGTTCTGGTACATTTACGCCAGTCAAAGTCGACAATCTAGCCGATCATGTCATGCATGCTGAATACGCTCATCTTCCTGCGTCTACTGCTACTCTTATCAATAACACCAAATCTGCAGGTGGCCGCATCATTGCCGTTGGCACAACCGTTACTCGTACGCTTGAAACGGCACACCGTCATCGTATTCATGGTGAATTGGTTGAATTTTTGGGAGATACCCAAATTTTTATTTATCCACCTTATGAATTTGGTGTGGTAGATTGCTTGATTACGAATTTTCACTTACCAAAATCAACGCTTTTAATGTTAGTCTCAGCATTTGCTGGCACTCAAACCATTCAAGAAGCTTACAATCATGCCATCAAAAACAAATACCGTTTCTTTAGCTATGGCGATGCGATGTTTTTGGAAAAAGCCCAGTAACATGAGCTTACAACCAATTTGGCTCACCTTAGTTGATACAAAAATCATGCCTGATTGATGGCTTATTAAACATTTACTATTTAAAAACCTTAGAGAAATTTATGAAATTTACCTTACATCATACCGATGGCGGCAACAATCATGCTCGCCGTGGCACTGTCAGCTTAGCACATGGCAATGTCCAAACACCTGCATTTATGCCTGTCGGCACTTATGGTACAGTCAAAGGCATGTTGCCCCGTGATATCCATGGTATCGGTGCAGATATTATCCTTGGAAATACCTTTCATCTTTGGCTACGCCCTGGCATGGAAGTGATTCGTCATTTTGGTGGTCTGCATCATTTTATTGGCTGGGATAAGCCCATCTTAACTGATTCAGGCGGTTTTCAGGTGTTTAGCCTTGGTGCAATGCGTAAAATCAGCGAAGAAGGTGTGGCATTTCGCTCACCTGTTGATGGTGCTAAAGTCTTTTTATCACCTGAAACCTCCATGCAAATTCAAAATGACCTAAACTCTGATATTATCATGCAATTTGATGAATGCACACCTTACCCCGCCACACACGATGACGCCAAAAAATCACTTGAGCTGTCTTTACGCTGGGGGCAGCGTTGCCTTGATGAGCATCATCGCCTGGGAAATAAAAATGCATTATTTGGTATCATTCAAGGCAGTATGTATAAAGATTTGCGTATGCAATCTTTACAAGGTTTGCTAAAGATGCCTTTTGATGGTTATGCCATTGGTGGTCTGTCTGTTGGTGAACCCAAAGAAGAGATGATAAAAGTACTTGATTATCTACCATGTGCCATGCCAAATGATAAGCCTCGCTATCTGATGGGCGTGGGCAAGCCTGCTGATATTGTTGAAGCGGTACGCCGTGGTGTTGATATGTTTGATTGTGTTATGCCAACACGCAATGCCAGAAATGGCCATTATTTTGTGACAGGTAATCATGACAATAAAGGTGTGATTCGCATTAAAAATAGCCAATACCGTACCGATGACACACCACTTGATGAGCATTGCGACTGTTATACTTGCCAAAACTTCAGCCGTGCCTATCTTTATCATCTGCATAAATGTAAAGAAATGTTATCAGCTCAGTTGGCAACCATTCATAATTTACGCTATTATCAACGCTTGATGGTTGATATCCGTCAAGCGATCGAACACCATGCCTTTGATGAATTTGTAGTGCAATTTTACGCTCGCTGGGGTATGGCAGTACCACCATTTAACTCATAATTATTTCATGATGAGTTAAAATATCAATTAGCATCTTTTTATCATTTAAGTTTCAAGATTAACTTTAAGACACCGCACCATGTCCCTTAAACACAACCAAACCCACAACACCACTTTTACCAAATTTTTAAAGTCCAACAGCTTTTGGTCTAAGGGCTTTTGGTCTAACCGCCATCACCGCACCAAAGATTTAAAAGGGTTAGATGCTTATCTGTTTATGGCAATTGTGGCGATATTTTTGACCACAACTGCCAATGTGACATTTTTTCAACAAGTCATGTCAGTATACCCATTGGCAAATTACGCACTTTTTATCGCTTCATTGGCGGTGGTCTTAACAGGCGTTTTGTTGCTCTTATTGGTGTTGCTTGGCTATCGGCATACCTTAAAGACGGTGGCAATTTGTTTTATTTTAATCGCTACTTTTGCTGGTCATTTTACCGACACCTATGGCACTGTCTACGACACCACCATGCTACAAAATGCCTTACAAACTGACACGGCAGAAACCAAAGATTTATTAAGCATGAAGCTTTTAATCCGTGTTGTGTTGTTGGCTGGTTTGCCCATCTGTTGGATTATTGGGCAGCCATTGTCATTTGGCACACTCAAAGCAAGTTTAATGAAGCGGCTGGTTACCTATCTTGTGGCTTTGGCATTGGTTGGCTTGCCCATTTTGGCATTTAGCAGTCAATACGCCAGTTTTTTTAGGGAACATAAACCGTTGCGATTTTTTACCAATCCTGTAACGGTGATGTATTCAGCAGGCAAACTTGCCAATATGAGTTATAAAAACGCCACCAAACCCACCGAAACCATCATGCACGCCAATGATGCCATACAAAAAACCACCGCTTCCACTCGCAAGCCCAGATTGGTGGTGATGGTGGTGGGTGAGACGGCCCGTGCTGACCATGCGTCTTTTAATGGTTATCAGCGAGCCACTTTTCCCCACATGGACAAACTCATTGGCTTAGGGCAAGTGCATAATTTTGGTAATGTCACTTCTTGTGGCACATCAACGGCATATTCTGTCCCATGTATGTTCAGTTATTTGGGAGCAGAAAAATACGATGTTGATACCGCCGATTACCATGAAAATGTCATTGACACCTTAGACCGCTTGGGTGTGGCGATATTGTGGCGAGATAATAACTCTGATTCAAAAGGCGTGATGAATCGCCTGCCTGCCAAACAGTATCAAGACTACAAAAACAGCCCCCTTCAAGGTGGCAATAACACCATTTGCCACACCAACCCTTATGATGAATGCCGTGATGTGGGCATGTTGGTGGATTTAGATGACCATGTCAAGGCTCATGCCAATCAAGACATATTAATAGTGTTGCATCAAATGGGCAACCATGGCCCTGCTTATTATAAACGCTATGATGATAAATTTGCTCAGTTTTTGCCTGTTTGTACAAGTAGCGAGTTGGCAGAATGTGAGCGACAAACGGTCATTAATGCTTATGACAATGCGTTATTGGCGACTGATGACTTTTTAAAACAAACCATCGATTGGTTGGCAGCACAAACACACGCTGACACCGCCATGTTATATTTAAGCGACCATGGTGAAAGCTTAGGAGAAAAAGGCGTTTATTTACATGGCATGCCTAAGGCGTTTGCCCCAAAAGAACAACTGAGCATTCCTGCGTTACTTTGGTTGGGAGTAGACAGTCCATTTGCAGTGGCAAATTCGCCAACGGCTGGCTTTAGCCACGATGCCATCACCCCGACACTGCTCAACTTATTTGATGTCAGCACACAAGCCACGGCAGATAAAACAGCATTTGTTAATCCTTTGGATTGATAAGCTTTCCAATGGAGCTTTCCGATAGCTAGGTAGAATCATCAAATGTCAATTTTACGCCCTGTGTCTCCCATCAGCCCCATCAACCAAGCCCTGCTTGCATTGGCAGTCATCGTGATGACTGCTGTGTTTATTGAGCATGGTTCGGTCGATGTTACCATCAGTTCATGGTTTTATGTGGAGCAAGGCCGCTGGTTATTAAGCAAAGACCAATTTGTCTTTTCCATGCTGTTTTATAAATTACCCAAATGGTTGTTGATTGTGTTTGGGGCGTATCTGCTGACTACTTTAGTATGGCGTCAATTCATTACCGATACAAAATTCATTGCTGATACCAATACCATGGCTGATAAAACAGACAACTCAGCAAAATCGCTGTTTGGGCGGAGAGATGCCCCCATTTATGCACCTTTGGCTAACTTTGGGCAATCTGATATTTTATATGTGTTTGCTGTTTTGGCATTAACACCGCTGTTGGTGGCAACATTAAAATCGCTGACGCATGTGCCTTGCCCCCATGAACTGCTCATTTTTGCTGGTGATAAGCCTTATTTGTCTTTATGGCAAGACATACTAAGCCAACAGCGTGCAAAATGCTTCCCTGCGGCTCATGCTAGCTCTGGCTTTGGTTTATATGGTTTGGCGTTTGTGCCTGCGTTACAACACAAACGCTGGCGTTATGTGATTTTGGTCAGTGCCATCGGCTGGACAATGGGGCTTTATAAAATGATGATAGGCGATCATTTTTTTAGCCATACTTTGGCATCGATGGCATTGGCTTGGTTTGTGGCAAGCGGTTTATCAGCGGTGTTTTTTACCAAAAAGCATGACATTGATTTTTAGTCAAGTCTCTAAGATGAATCAGTTCGCCGTCCTAGAGCTACCCAAATATTTGCTCATATTCTGCGTCATCAAACCCAATCACCGACTTCATACCGCCCAAAATAATCGGACGCTTAATCATACTTTGATTTGTTTTGACAATTTCATACATCGCCGACACATCATCGCCATTTAATATGGCTTTAGCATCATCATCAAGCTTTCGATAGGTCATACCTTGTTTATTAATAACCTTATCGCCAAAGATTGCCACAAATTTGCCAAACTTATCCAAAGTCAGTTGCTCATTTTTATAATCAAAAAATTCATATGTTTTGCCAAGCTCGTTTAGTTTATCAAAAGCCTTTTTCATTGTATTACAATTTTTGATGCCATAAATGGTGATTGCCATCGGTTTGTCTCCTTGATGAAGTTTTTTATTTAAAGTAATCAAAGTATAGCAAAGTATCAGTAAATTTGGGTATAATAGCTAAGTTTATTTCTTAACTTTCCACTTTTTTTGGATAGCAATATGAGCCAAATTTCTTTAGAAGATTATAATTTTTCTGCCATCGAAAAACAACTACAAACCCAATGGGAAAGCGACAAACGCTACCACACCAATAACGAAACAACGGATAAACCCACTCGCTACATGCTCTCGATGTTCCCTTACCCAAGCGGCAAGCTACACATGGGACATGTACGCAACTATGCCATCACCGATGTGCTTAGTCGCTATTATCGCCAAAAAGGCTACGAAGTCATGCAGCCAATGGGGTGGGATGCTTTTGGTCTACCTGCCGAAAATGCCGCCATCGCTAATGCGGTTGCACCTGCCAAATGGACCTTTGACAATATTGCTAATATGCGTGAACAGCTCAAGGCATTAGGACTTTCGATTGATTGGTCTCGTGAATTTGCAACATGCACACCTGAATATTACCGCTGGGAACAGTGGCTATTTCTACAATTGTATAAAAAAGGCTTGGTATATAAAAAACTTGCCACCGTCAATTGGGACCCTGTGGATAATACCGTTCTTGCCAATGAGCAAGTGGTCGATGGTCGTGGCTGGCGTTCAGGTGCGATTGTTGAAAAGCGTGATATCCCGATGTACTACTTTAAGATCACTGATTATGCCGATGAGCTGTTAGATGACCTAAAAACCTTGGAGGGGCATTGGCCAAAGCAAGTACTCTCTATGCAGCAAAATTGGATCGGTCGCAGCCAAGGCATGGAGTTGGATTTTACTTATTCAATCGATGACCATGATGCTGTTTTGCGTGTCTTTACCACACGCCCTGATACCATCATGGGGGTCAGTTACTTAGCGGTCGCAGCCGAACATCCGCTTGCTCAGCATGCCGCCAAACAAAACCCAGCTATCGCTGAATTCTGTGCAGAATGTAAACAAGGCTCGGTCGCTGAAGCTGACATTGCCAAAGCTGAAAAAGTCGGTATCAATACAGGCTTGACCGCAAAGCATCCCATCACAGGTACCGATGTGCCAGTATGGGTAGCAAACTATGTACTGATGAGCTATGGCTCTGGTGCTGTCATGGCAGTACCTGCACATGATGAGCGTGATTTTGAATTTGCCAATAAGTACAATCTGCCAATTCCACAAGTCATTGATTTTAAGAACAAACCAAGTAACTATAGCACCAATCAATGGCAAGACTGGTACAGTGATAAGACAGGGTTTTGTATCAATTCAGGCATTTTGGACGGCTTGTCTTATCATGACGCAGTCACCAAAGTCAATGAAATCATCACCGAAAAAGGCTTAGGTCAAACCACCACTCAGTATCGCCTGCGTGACTGGGGCGTGAGTCGTCAGCGTTATTGGGGCTGCCCAATTCCGATGGTAAACTGCGAATACTGTGGTACAGTGCCTGTCGATGAAGCTGATTTGCCTGTGGTGCTGCCCACCGATGTTATCCCTGATGGGCGTGGCAACCCACTCAAAAATATGCCCGAATTTCTACAGACCACTTGCCCAAAGTGCGGTCAGCCAGCCGAGCGTGAAACCGATACTTTTGATACATTTGTAGAATCAAGCTGGTACGCTCAGCGTTTTGTATCACCACACGATGACAGCCAAATGATTGAGCGTACTGCTGCCGATAAATGGCTGCCTGTCGACCAATATGTCGGTGGTGTTGAACATGCGGTACTACATTTACTTTATGCAAGATTTTTCCACAAAGTGATGCGTGATGAAGGCTTGGTAAGTAAAGATGAGCCTTTTGCCAATCTGTTGGCTCAAGGGATGGTTTTGGCAGGTACTTATTATCGCTCAAACAATGATGGTAGTACAACTTACTATTTCCCGCATGAAATTGACTTTGTCATGAATGGTACCGAAATCGAAGGCGCTACCTTAAAAGCCGATGGCAAGCCTGTCACCATTGGCAAAATTGAAAAAATGAGTAAGTCCAAAAATAATGGTGTCGACCCTCAAGAGATTATTGAGCAATATGGTGCAGATACTGTGCGTCTTTATACACTATTTACCGCACCAGCCGACCAAACACTTGAATGGTCAGACAGTGCCTTAAAAGGTCCACATAATTTTATCAAAAAAGTATGGCGTACCGTTGGTGAGCATTTGTCAGCCATTCAAAATCACCAATCAAATGATCTAACAATTAATAAAGACACGCTTTCAAAAGATGCCAAAAATCTACGCCGAAAAACTCATGAAACCATCGCTAAAATAGATGTCAGCTTAGGCGAGCATTTGGCGCTTAATACGCCTGTGTCTAGCCTCATGGAGCTTTGTAATGAAATTGCAAGCTTTAAACCAACTGATAATAATGACATCGCTGCACGCCATGAAGCTATCGTTGCGTTATTGACACTGCTATCTTTATATGCTCCACATGTTGGCGAATATTTGTTAGAAGCACTAAAAATCGATGCACGCACCCAAGCTTTCCCAGTCTTGGATAAATCAGCCTTAATCAACGATACCATCACCATGGTGGTGCAGGTTAATGGTAAAGTGCGTGGTAAGATGGAGGTTGCCTCTGGTACAGATCAGGCCGAGCTTATCCGTGAAGCCAAGAATATTGAAGGTGTGTCGAAGTATCTCATTGGTGACATTAAAAAAGAGATTGTCGTACCCAATAAACTCATCAGCTTTGTTGTGGCGGGTGCTTGATGCAAATAAAATCTATGATTCAAGCAGGTGCAATGGTATTAACTTTACTATCATTGACCGCCTGCGGATTTGGTCTACGAGGTATCAGTGAGACAGGCATTCAGTTAGTGCCGACTTATAGTCATGTAAATATCATCACCGAAAATAATGCTGTGAGCTATGCACTCAAACACAAACTTGAAACACAGATGGCTCAGCTTGGTGTGGTGAGCGACACCAATGCCGCCCATCAGATCCAAGTCAGTAATTTACGCTATCGTGAATATAAACTGCTCGGTGTGTTATCCGAAATTCGCTTGGTGCTAACTGCTGATATTATCTATCAGATGAACGGTCAGACCATTCGTAGAGTGGTGCAAGCTGAGCGTAGCTATCAGTACAATGAAGCTGGTGTATCAACCAAAGATCAGCAAGGCGAAATTGTTAAAGTATGGCTACAAGACAGCCTAGCACATCGCATCGCTGAACAGTACTATGCGCTTGGCAGTCAGATACATACGCCTTAGCCATGCAAAAACGATTTTTGGCAGTTACCGAATCCCTCAAAAATCCCACAATGACGCTAAGCGGCTTATGGCTTTTGCATTCTGATGAGCCACTGATGATTCAATGGCTCATTGATGCATGCCATCCAATTTGGCAAGCCAATCATCAAGTGATGAAACGCATTGATCTTACCTCCCCCAAAAGCTGGCACGAGGTTACCCAAGAACTTATATCACTATCACTGTTTGAAGAATCTACCGCCATCATTCTAAGCGGTAAGCATAAGCCTGATGATGCCACCTTAAGTCAATTGATAGATTTTGCCAATGACGCCAAAGCAGGTACTAGCACACATCATCTGATTTGGCTGCTACCCAAACAAGATAAAAAATCTCAAAATACCAAAGCATTTAAGCTGTTTGATCAGCATGGGCTGATTATCCATGGCACTATCCAAAATGAATCTGAGCGGCGTGCCCTTTTAGTGGCCAAGGCTCAAGATTTTAAGCTTTCGCTCACCGCTAATGCGTGGCAGATGCTGATGGGCCATACCCAGCATGATTTATTAACCGCTTATCAGACGCTATGGCGTCTGTCCTATGCTCACACTCTGCCTAGTCAGTCACAGCTTTCGGTAATTGATGTGCCTGATCTTAGCACACTTTTATCCGAAGGTGGCGTGTTCAGCGTTTTTGATTTATCCGATGCACTCATCCAAAGACAGCCCAATCAATGCCTAAAAATCATTAATTATCTTTATCAGACAGATACCGCACCCAGCATTATTTTATGGGCAATCTCAAAAGACATTCATCTGATTGCCGCCCTAAGAAATGGCCAAGATCCCCAAAAACTTGGTATTTGGCGTAATAAAGTTTTGAATTATCAAAATCTTGCAAATAACATCTCTGATGGCATGATATCGCATTGGCTTACTCAGGTTTATGAAATTGACAAAGCCATCAAGGGCTTAAGCCAAGATAATGCTTGGCGATTAATCAGACAATTGGTTTTATCTATTTGTGGGATTGATATACAGGGTTTACACTCACATCATGAGCGGTAAAAAAATTTTGATTCATTTGAATTTTTTTGAAATTTTTTAAAATAAATGCTTGCAATAAAAAAAATTTTGGGTATAATATGCACCACATTAGCGATATGGAATACCGTATCCGACTAGAAAATATGGGTCGTTAGCTCAGTTGGTAGAGCAGTTGACTTTTAATCAATTGGTCGCAGGTTCGAATCCTGCACGACCCACCATTAATTCTAGTACTCGCTAAGGGTCGTTAGCTCAGTTGGTAGAGCAGTTGACTTTTAATCAATTGGTCGCAGGTTCGAATCCTGCACGACCCACCATTATTCCCCAATAGCTCAGTCGGTAGAGCATCGGACTGTTAATCCGTGTGTCCCTGGTTCGAGCCCAGGTTGGGGAGCCAAATTTAAAAATTCCTTAGCCATCTTAATAGCTAAGGAATTTTTTTATATCATAAAAAATTTTATCTATTACCAATATCCTAAAAATCAATAAAAACACCCCAAAGATGAGACTTTTAGGGTGTTTTTCATTGTGGTACTTTTATTGAGTAGATTGGCAATCTGTCACCTTGTCGTAAATTGACTTTATCACATCTTACTTAATTAACCAACAATGAATTGGTTAAAAATATACAGTCGCATAGATAGTTGGGTTGATGTAAGATTCTTTTTCTGTTGCGTAGTTAAAGTTACCATAGGTGATATCCATGCCTGCAGAGACATTCTTAGAAATATCACGGTCAATTGCTCCGATCAGCTCAAACCCATCGCCCTTTTTCCCACTAGGATTATTCACAAGATTCATGTGTGCGGTATGAGTCCATTTGTCTTTAAAATGCTGCAAAGCCACGCCAACAGCTTGTTCTGTATTATTTTTGGCACTGTCGTCATTGGCATAGCCGACATGCTGATAGATACCACCTACTTTATAATCCTCATTAATTTTATAATTACCTGTCACACGCGCAGTATAGTTAATCTTGCCATAAGAGGTTTTTGCTTTACCAAAATAGGCATAAGCTGCACCAACATTATATGTATCTGTGTTTTTCTTGACAAGCAATGAATAACCATCACGATCAATGGTATCTGTCTCTTTATTTTCATCTAAGATGTACATCGCCTGAAAACTAACATCTTTGATTTTTGGTGATTCGTATGCAATGGTATTATTGGTACGCACCCCATCTACGCCTGACGCCAGATAGGCAGTATAACGCACATATGGATCCAAAGACAACATACGACCCGCCTTGATGGTACCATACTTTTTATGCTTCACGCCAATCCATGAATCACGAGCCTCAAAATTGCGTGTTTTAGCAACAGTCTTTTCAGTACCATCTGGCTGCTTGATTTTTTCATTGCGTAAATCACCATCATTTTCTAGACGGTACTCCAACTTGTACAAAACCTCATAATCATCATTTAACTTTTCAGACCCTCTAAGGCCAATGCGTGATCCGCTGCTATACAGATAGGGGCGGTCTGTTGTTGATGTACTGACATTGGTTGTCTTGTTGGTTGTTTTTTTATGATTAGCAGAAACGACAAGATTTGCGTAACCATATAATTCAGGTGCTGCATGTGCATTTAGCATCATGCCACCTACAAATAGTCCGCCGATGACTTTTAGGGTTGTAAATTGTGCTTTCATACATCTCTCCTTGATTGAAGTTTCCTAGGTTGGTTATCATAGATTTTCAGCCATCAAGTTTGGCTTATCGCTGAACTTTTAGCCTGAGTTTCATCTATGCTATCAGGCATCGATTATGATTGCCTGCGATGGTCATCATGATTTAACATTCATACTCAATGTAACAATTCTGTTAAAATATTGATGTTATGTTTTGTTATATCACAGTAGAGTAACGATACTACAAGAAAATCATCAAATATGCAACACTTAATTAAGTATATTTCAATATTTAAGATAACTATTTCAAGGCACATGTCAAAACTGGTATCAATACTTGTATCAATCACGCATTGGTAACAATCTTTTACCGTATTCTTACCTTAATTATAAGTTATTTACCATAATACTATGGTATTTATTTTTATATAGGATTATATTATTATTATCAAAAGCCTAAAGTTATTATGCCGATCGCTTTAGAAAATTGATTATTGATAAAAGTGGAAGCTGAGCCAAATTTATACACAAAACCGTTTAAATTTGAGCTTTTAAATAACAACATTTGGAGGTATTCTATGAAAATCTTAGCTTTAGCCCCTGCGACTGCCTTGGCACTTGTTGGATTCATTGGTGCAGCTCATGCTCAAGTTGACCATGCTCAAGAAGCTCATGATTCTACCGTATTAAAGCGTCAAGTTACTTATGCCTGCCAATCAGGTGGGCAAGCCACCGTAACTTATGGCTTTAACCAACAAAGATTGCCAACTTATGCCAGTGCTTATGTTGATGGCAAAAACCGTTTTATGCCATTTAATTTAAATCGTTCTGACAATGTTGATAGCGTTTTTGGTGATGAAAATAACTACAGCTTGATGACTGATGCCATGACATTGTATAACTATCACAAACTAGGCATTAACATCACAAGCCCTTCTGGTGATTTTGCTCATAAAGGCTGTAATGTCAGATATGTTACAAAACTTTAATGCTTAACATAATATTAATAAAAATAATATTAATAAGGTAAGCTTTAATCCCAAGTTTTAATCATAAATATCACTTGATTTTAACTTGGGTATTTGATTTAATGGCTAAAGATAGGCTCTAGGTTGGTAAAATAAGCAATCAATCTAGAGCCAATCAAATGCCCTATCACTAACCCCGAAACAATCTTTACTCTCACGCTTGATGGTCAAAATCATCATTCTAAGACATTCAATCATACCCAATTACAAGTCATTATGACTGATACATAAGGAAAATATCATGAAAAAACTTGCCTTTAGTCTTATTGTGGCTACTGCTGGCATGATGGCTATTTCTGCCAATGCCATGAGTCCAAAAACCGTACAATACACCTGCCAAGGCGGTAAAAGTGTCAATGTTAAATACATCTTTAACGATGCAGATTTACCATCTAAAGCCGTTGCTAGCTTCTCTGGCAAAACTGTCGGTATGCCCATCAATCTTAACGCATCAGATATGACAAGCTCAATTTTTGGCTTTGGTGGTTATACCATGACTGCAGACTATATCGATGCCAAGAACTACAATCAAGTCGGTATTGCAGTCATCACCGACCCAAAGAACAAAACTTTGTTCAAAAACTGCAACCCAAGATAATTTTTTTACTACCCAAATAAAAAAGCATGGATAACCATGCTTTTTTATTGATTGCTGATTGATTAAATCAATTCGCTGTTGTCGTATCCGTGGTTGCAGCATCAGTTGCTGCAGCATCGCTTGCTGCTGTATCTGATTTTTTGACACGATTAACAAGGCTGTCAGCATATTTGGCATTAGAAGCCGATTTTTCACTTTGCCATGCTTGATAGGCTTTCTCATATTGCTCAGTCGTGATAGGCTGTGCTTGTAGTTTTAATCTCTTATACCAGCTACCGCCTTTATTGCCCGCCCAAGAAAATGATCCGCTAAATGGTACGCCTTTAGAAACTCTTGGTACACCACCAATAGCAACCATTGGGATTTGTAAAGCACTGTCAATCAGTAATGCCTGTGCTTTGGCATAGGCATTATAACGCGCACTGTTATCATTAGAGATGACCGATGCCTGATTAAGCAGTGTTTGATAAGTATCCAAACCAACTTGTTTAACTAAAGCTTTATCGCCACCTCTGTGGATACCTGTTTTTTGTAGCATGGCACCATCAATAGGACTCATGATATCCAAATAGGTGCGTGGATCTTGATAATCCGGGCCCCAACCTGCCATCATAATATCATAATCTTGCTGCTCTGGCGATTCAGCATAGTAGCCTTGAGACTCATAAGTTGAGGTCTCGGTTTCAATGACATTGATAATGATATTTTCTTGACCCAATGAGGCCTCAACCGATTGCTTGAATGATTGAGCTTGCTGAACTCTGTTCGAATCTGCTTGGTCAATTGGAAAATCCAAATAGATAGGGAAAGTCACGCCTTGAGCTTCTAAAGTTTGTCTGGCTTTAGCAAACTCTTCTTTGGCTTTTTGTGGATTGTATAGACCATCTTGGCTATCTGACAAATCGACATCTTGCCATTCCGTACCATAGCCTACCAAGTCTTTTTTCACCATTTGCCCAAAGTCTTCACCATCGGCAGACACAAAAGTTGGCGGTACCAGCATATTACGCAAGGCCTTGGTTTTGGCTTCCTCACCGACAGTTTGTGCTTGATAAGCTGCACGATCAAGTGCAAACATAACCGCTTGACGGAAATCTTTGTTCAGCATTGCCTTTTTGGCAGATTCTTGTTGCTCTGGCGTTTTTGTGCTATTGGCAAAAGCAGAACGATTTAGGTTAAAGGTGAAATAATAAGTTGTACCATCTATCAAGCCATAAACGATGTTATCTTGATATTTTTCACTGGCAGCTTGGTAAGTTGGGTCATTTGGATATAAGCGTGCAACGCTAAACTCGCCTTTATCAAAGTTACGATAATACGAACCAGGATCTGAGCCATCGGTATAGGTTAGCTTGACAGACTGTACATGAACATTGTCAGCATCCCAATAATTATCATTTTTAGTAAATTCCATCAAAGATTTTGATGCATAGGCACTTAAAAAGTAAGCACCATTGACCAAAATAGATGAAGGATCTAAAGCACCAAAATCTTTACCTTTAGATTGTAAAAACTTAGCATTCACAGGGAATAGGACGCTATAGGTCACTTTAGAATTCCAATATGATTCTGGTTGGTTTAGCGTGTATTGTACAGTTTTATCATCTAAAGCCTTAACGCCAACCTCTTCCCAATTCACTTTACCTTCTTTATAGGCTTTTAGGTTTTTTACAGAATCTTCAACCACATAAAGTGCATCAGATTTACCGTCAACGGCATGTTTTAGACCTGTCACAAAGTCATGGGCAGTAACGGGCGCATATTCTTCGCCATCTGAAGTGTACCAAAATACCCCATCACGCAAGGTGTAGGTATAAGTTAATCCATCTTCTGAAACGCTCCAATCAGTCGCCAAAGAAGGGACAAGGTTGCCATATTCATCATTTTCTAGCAAACCATCAACCATCTGAGTGGTAACATCGGCAGTAACAGCTTGGTTGGCTAAGATATAGTCTAAAGATTTTGGGTCACCTGAAAACACATATTTATAGGTGGTTAAATCACCGCCACCTTGTGATGCTGTCGTGCTATTATTGCTGCATGCAGCTAAAATAGATGCTGATAATACTGCTGCCCCTACTGTGGCAAATAACTTCGTTTTTTTCATAACATGGGTCCTTTGTTTGTTATGTGAAATGGCGTTTTTAAGAATAAAACTTAAACACCCTTAAGGTTATGCTAACCATCTAAAACTTAAAAAATCATATTTCAATCAATACCATCATGATGCCTATCAAACAAATACGGTATTTAATAAAATTATCTTAAGTAATCCCTCCTTGCTACTTCTCCTTATTTTAGTTGGTATGGGTTATACGACTGTTTGGTTTGAAATGTGTTGTTGATAGCGTTCAAGCTCTTGTTTATTCGCCCAAACAAAATGATTAGGCTTAATTTCCACCATGCCTGGCTCATCGCTAGAATAGTCATGCTGCGTGGGATCATATACAATCAGTTGTTTTTTACGCTCAAGTATCGGGTCTGGAATGGGAACAGCAGACAACAATGATTTAGTATACGGATGAATAGGATTTTTAAACAGCTCTTCAGTTTCAGCGATTTCAACAATCACGCCTTTATAAATAACAGCAATCCTATCAGAAATAAAACGCACCACAGACAAATCATGTGCAATAAACAAATAAGTCAAATGTTTTTCTCGCTGCATTTTTTTTAGCAAGTTCAACACTTGGGCACGCACAGAGACATCCAATGCAGAAATTGGTTCATCAGCGATAACAAATTCAGGATCCATAACCAATGCTCTGGCAATACCAATACGCTGGCGTTGACCACCTGAAAATTCGTGAGGATAGCGTGTCAGATGTTCAGGCAATAAACCAACTTCCGCCATCATTTGTTTAATTTTTGCTAAGCGGTCAGCATTATCTTTATATAATTTAAAATTATATAACCCTTCTGAGATGATATAATTAACCGTCGCACGCTCATTTAAGCTGGCGGCAGGGTCTTGGAAAATCATCTGAATCTTACAAATCAGCTCTGCATCTTTAGGTTGATTACTAATGACTTTACCATCATAGATAATCTGACCACCTGTAATGTTATTAAGTCCGATAATGGCACGCCCAATGGTAGTTTTACCACTGCCTGATTCACCAACCAAAGAAAAAGTTTCACCTTTATTGATGAAGAAGTTTGCATTTTTAACAGCAACGAAGCGTTTTTTACCTTCACCAAAAGAGATTTCCAAATCTTTCACTTCCACCAATTTTTTTGGTGCGGTTTGTTGTGTGGTGGTATTTACTGTCTGTGACATTATTCCCTCTTATTATTACTTAAAGTTATCATCAATTAACTTAAAAATCCTAACTGATTAAGATAGTTTTTGCAATATTTTTTCATGCAAATCACAGATCGCTTCAGGCTTATTGGCCTTGGGTGCATTGGGATGCAAAAGCCATGTTTTTGCCCAATGGGTATCAGAGACATTGATGATGGGTGGTCGTTGTTCAAAGTCAATTTCCATGGCATATTCTGAACGCAAAGCAAAGGCATCGCCCACAATGGGCGAGTACAAGGATGGCGGCGTACCAGGAATGGCATACAGCTCTCCTGAATCATTAACAAGCTGTGGCAGACTTGATAATAAGCTCCATGTATAAGGATGTTGTGGATTGTAAAATATCTCATTGACTGATGCAAATTCAACAATCTCACCTGCATACATAACCGCAACCTTATCAGCAATACTAGCCACCACACCCAAATCATGCGTAATAAAGATGATGGTAAAGCGATATTCCTGCTGTAGGCTTTTTAGCAGATCAATGATTTGTGCTTGAATGGTAACATCAAGAGCGGTGGTTGGCTCATCACATACCAAAATATCAGGACGACACGCCAAAGCAATCGCAATAACGATGCGTTGGCGCATACCGCCTGAATATTCAAACGGATAATCATTAAAGCGTTTTTCAGGATTGGAAATACCAACCTTACGCATATAGTCAATCGCTTGAATTTTGGCTTCTTTACGACTAACTTTTTGGTGTTTGGTAATTACCTCTACAATCTGTGCACCAATCGTTTTAATTGGGCTTAAACTGGTCATGGGGTCTTGAAAGATGGTCGCAATTTTTGAACCACGAATTTTAAGCCAATCTTCATTATTGGTAAGTTTGGTTAAATCTTGTCCACGGTATAAAATATCACCTGAGGCAATGCGACCATTATTTTCCAACATGCCTGTAAAAGTCTTGGTTAAGACGGATTTGCCAGATCCTGACTCACCCACTAAAGCCAAAATTTCACCTTCATGTAACTTCAAAGAAATATTGCGAATGGCAGTTAAAATGCGTTTACGCACTGTAAACTCAACCACCAAATCATTTACTTCCAATATAACATTATTTGTAGTCATGACAGTCCTTACTTGTCTGATATCTCATCAGTTCATCTATTTATGTGAGCGTGGATCGGTGGCATCTGCCAAATTTTGCCCCACAAGATACAATGGCAATGATACCAATACCAATACCGTCAGTGGTATCCAAAATAGATAAGCATTGGTGGTTAAGTTGCTCGAATAATTGGCAATCAAACGCCCCAAACTTGGCGTGGTAGTTGGTAGACCAATACCAAAGAAGGATAAAAATGCTTCATAGGAGATATAAACTGGCAACATTTGTGACAACAATGTCATAATAATTGATAATATTTGTGGCAATAAATTTTTGACAGCAATTTTATATTTAGGTGTACCCAATGTTCGGCTTGCCAAATTATATTCCAAATCACGAAAACGCATGATTTGAACCCGAATGGTAAAAGCAACACCAATCCACCCTGTGATACAAAATGCTAAAATTAGCTTCCAAAATCCCGCTCCTAATGCATAGGTCAACACAATGATAATCAGCATTGAGGGTACATTGGAGATGATGTTGTAAATCTCCAGCATGATTTTATCAATAGACTTTGACACGCCCCACAGCGCACCTACAACAACGCCAATAGTGATATTAATAAAGGTTGCAATCACCGAAATTAGGATGGAATTTCGTGCCCCATACCATACGCCATCAAATAATGAATGACCATTTTTGTCAGTGCCAAACCAATATTCACTATTTGGCCAAATATAGCGCTTAGAAAAGTCATTAATATTACTGACATCACTAAAATCATAAGGCACAACCATGGGATAAATAAAGCTCATCAATAAAATCACTGACAAAATGGCGAGCATCACATAGGTTGATTTTTTGGAAAAAAACTGGCGAGCAACCGATTTCCAATAAGAATAGGTCGGTGTATCGATAACCTCAGAAGCACGGCTATCACGACCAACAAATTTAAACTTAGATTTATCAACAACTTCCATTTACTCACCTTTTTTGTCTTCAGATAGTTTGATGCGTGGGTCCACCAATGCCATGGCGATATCTCCCAATAGTAGCGAGATAATTGATAAAACAGTAAAAATAAATGTCAGTCCAACAATCATGGCATTATTGGCTGCCTTAATCGAGTCAATGAGCATTTTACCCATGCCAGGAAACGCAAAAATGGTCTCGGTTAGTGTTGCACCACCAATGGCTAAAATAATACTGGCAGGAATACCAACAACCACAGGCACCATGGCGTTTTTAAATAAGTGCTTTTTGTAAATTTCTGATTCAGATAATCCCTTGGCACGAGCAAAACGCACCCAATCACTGGCTTGAATATCAACCAAATAACGACGAAACCAAATTACAGTATATGGTAAGCTAAATATCCCCAAAATTAGTGCTGGCAAAATATAAGACCGAATATCCGAGGCACCTAAGATTGGGAAAGAGTCAGGCAAACCTGTCAGTTGACTACCAGCAAAACGGATGACATAAATTAACGCAATACTTGGTAATGCCAGCATAAAAGTCATGGTTGCCGTGGAAACTTTATCAAACAATCCATCTTTAAAGCGTGCCATAAGCATACCAATGGGCAAGCCTATTCCATAAGAGAATAATACGCCAAACAACCCAATAACAAATGAATTATAAATCATAGATGGATCTTTATAATTGGTTTTAGTTTTGGAATAGTTGTCATTTTCGCCATAATTAGCACGGGCAATATCATCCATGGTATTCGGATTTTTATAGGTTCTGCTATAAATATCTACAGATGACTTTTTGGTCACACCTGTTGGGAAAGTCACTTCCTGTAAATCGATACGACCTTGTCCTTGTGTAATCACCTGCCATACAGGGACATTGCTGTAAGTTGGGTAAGAAGTTCCCAAATTCAGATTAATGAAATTTTGGTGTAGGTAAGGAAATTCACGATTGGTATATAGCAAATATTTATGGTGAGTACCAGAACCAACCAACGCCCAACCTGCTGCAGCATCTTTTTCAAACCGCATATATCTTGGTAAATTGGGATTGTCTGGATCTTGTATCTTCCAAGGATGATCAATTTCGATCAGATTAGAGAAAAAAGACCACACCCGCTCATAGATAGGGATATCACGCGTGGCATAAAACTGTTCACTCAGTGGATAGGTTTTTAACTGCCACTGACCATTTAAGGTTGACAGATAATTTTGGTAGGCAGCTTCACTATTAATATCGCCGCCTTGGCTACTAACACGCTTTTGCAGCTCCCCAGCAGATAAATAGTCAATATATCCCATGGAATCAAAAGTTGTATTTTCATAATCAACTTTCTTATCCAAAGTTTTGGTCATCTTATTGTAGTTGGGGTCTTGTTTAAAAATAAGACTCGTTGGCACTAAGGTATAAACAATGACATAAACCAAAGCCGTCACGACAACTACAGAGAGTAATGATCTGAAAATACGGCTTAAAATATACTTTCTCATATTCTTCCTTGACATCAACTTAGCAGTTTGCTATGCGTTTTGCCTCAAGTTTACGGATAAAGCAATTTTATGGATAAATTATTTACCCAATAAAACAAAGAACGCTAGTATAACACAACATTAGCAATTGTAAAATATTGTTGATATTTTTTTAGCTCAAGTAACTGTCTTACAAATATTTCATAAAATGTCTTATAAATCAACACACAAGACAAGATAAAATGATAAAATCTTGCTTAATCGGTAAAAAACCAGCATAATAGATCAATAATAAAAAGCCAAATTTATAATCGCTAAAAAACCAAACAAAACCAATCACATACATTAATGAGTACTATTGACATGAAAACAGACACACCTGTGGCAATTGCCAAAGCCTGTGATTATCCAACACTCACCCCCATTGACCGCCCTATTTTAACCCCACCCAACGGACATAAAAAAGTACTGCTACATTCATGCTGTGCCCCTTGTTCAGGTGAGGTCATGGAGGCGATGATTGCCAGCGGCATTGAATTTACCATTTATTTTTATAACCCCAACATTCACCCCAAAAAAGAATACGAAATTCGCAAAAACGAAAACATCGCCTTTGCCCAAAAGCATGGCATACCATTCATTGATGCTGATTATGACATGGACAACTGGTTTGCCCGTGCCAAAGGCATGGAGCAAGACCCTGAGCGAGGCAGACGATGTACCATGTGTTTTGACATGCGATTTGAGCGCACCGCCCTATACGCCCACGAGCATGGTTTTCCTGTGATAACCAGTTCTTTGGGCATCTCACGATGGAAGAACATGGCTCAGATTAATGATTGTGGTCATCGTGCCGCTGCCCCTTATGACGACCTTGAATATTGGGATTTTAACTGGCGTAAAGGCGGTGGCAGTAATCGCATGATTGAGATTAGCAAACGAGAGCATTTTTATCAACAAGAATACTGTGGCTGTGCTTACTCACTGCGTGATACCAATAATTTTCGCCGCAGCCAAGGACGAGAACCCATTAAGATTGGGGTTAAGTATTATGGTGATGACGAAGAATGACAAAAGCGGAGATTTATCCGCTTTTTTAACAAGACAACTATCTTTATAACGACCGAACCAATTGCTTAATTAATGCCACTTGAGTTTGTTCAGCATCAATCAATACATTCCAAATACCATCTTCACTTAAAATAGAATAACCTTTGGTCTGTGCTTTTTTGTTCACATAATCCAAATCTTGCTCACTGATACTACCATTTTGGTAAGCGGTACAAAGACTTTGGCATTCTTTTTGATAAAATTCATCAAGTTTGGCATGCTTATCTTGCAACTTTTGTATTTGCTTGAGTGCATTTTTAAGTTGTTGCGTTAACGCTTGAATATCATCATTCAGCTTTTGCATTTCAATGAGTCTGCCAAGTATCTCATTATGCTGATGGGAGGTGTGAAAGTCGGACATGATGGCACCTATAGTCTAAATATATAAAGTTAACACGACCGCTACGATACACTATCTATCAAGACACTATCTATCAGAGTCGTTTGTATCATCTTAACAAAAATTACTGCTTTATTGGGTATATTTTTTAAACATAACACGAATTGGCCTTATGATTTTAGTATTTATCCACCCGTAACCATCCATATAAAAATCTGCACCCAAATTCCTTAATTGTGAATGCAGATTTTTAATGAATATCACATTTAATCAATATAATAGTTTAGTACAAGCATATATTGATTGCCTTTAGTTAAATGATTTGTCAAAATTTGAAATTTGCCCCGAGCATAAAGTTTCGCCCCATTTGTGGCATGTCTGGGAAAAATGTCTCATGAGCAAAGACTTTATCGTTTAATAGATTGTTAGCATTAAAAAATACCTGAACCGAGCCTGCTTGATGGCTTGGCTTGTGCTGATAGTTAAGCCCCAAATTCACCAAGTTATGAGCTGGGGTTGGGCGTTCAAAATTCGCCAATTTATCTTGTTTAAAGGTATGGCGATATTCCAAAAACCCTGACCAATTTGCATTAACATTGGCGGTTAATTTCATGCCAAGGCGTTTTGGTGGCAGTCTTGGCGTATGACTGTCTGGCTGTTTGATGAGAGGACGGTTGCCATACGCATCGGTTCTGCCCTTTTTGTCAGGCAAATTGGTGAGCTTGCCACGAATATAATCACCAAATAACGCCACATGATACACATCATTAATCTGATAACCGATGTTGGCATCAAATCCATAAAATTTCGCCGCTGCTTGTTCATAGCGTGCGGTTTTTAAGTCTTTATCATGACGCATGCCACGCAAACCTTGCTTGTATTGCGACAGTGTTTGTAAAAACACATAGTTATCAAAATCATAATGATAGCCCCCAAGACGATAATCCCATTTATCACCTTGAAATGTCAGCCCCAAATCAATGTTGTTGGATTTTTCTTTGTTTAAAAAGCGGTTGCCAATTTCAAACGAGTTGGTGGCAAGGTGCATGCCGTGAGCATACAATTCCTGAGCATTTGGCAGGCGTTCTTGATGCGACAGATTCAGCGATAATTTATGTTTGGGCGTTAATTGTAAATGCGTCCCAACAGCATAAGAGCGTGCGGTTTGTTTTTTGGGGTTTAAAGTACCGCTATCCAGCAATCGTTTAAAGCGTATGTCTGGTTCATGAGCGGTTGCTAAGCCTAAGTTTAAGCTCTGATAAATGGCGTCTTTATCATAATCCATGGTGATGGTTTGTTTCTCAATGCGAGCGGCGGCGTCAACGGTCAGCTTGTCATTGGGCTTGTATTCTTCAAACCAAAACACACTGCCTGTTTTGGTTGTATTATTGTGCAAGATGTTTTGAGTGTCTTGTTTATTGCCATCTTCATAGCGAGGTGGCACAAGTCCGCTGTTTTTTGAGGTGAGATAACCTATCCCAAACACCCCGCTAAACTTGCCCATCGGCGTATGAATGGGGGTATGTGAAGCTTCCAGACGCCACACATTGGCTTGATTGTCAAAAAAGCTGGTCTTCTCACCCCCATCTATCTCATCATGATGATAATCCACTTTGCCCATGCTGGCTCGGATTTTATCAATGCCAGCAAACGGCGCATTGATTTGCCCTTGCACATCATAACGCTTCATTTTCAAATCAATCCAAGGTTTGCCATGGTCGTGCTCGTGGTCGTGCTCGTGGTCATGAGCATGGTCGTGCTCGTGGTCGTGGTCGTGGTCATCATGTGTATGGCATTCAAGCCCTGCATTGTCAAACTCTAAGTCATCATTTTCCATCAAAAAAGGATACAAACGCAAATATGGCTTGTATTGTAAGGCGGACTGAGAAATGCCATGCACGCTACATTCTTCATATTCATGTGAATGGTTGGGCAGGCCATATTTGTCTCGGCGTAAGCTCACCGATGCCCCCAAAAAGCCTTGATTGCCAACCCATGACACGCCAAGCGTTCCTGCGTTTGATTTGGCATGGCTGTCTGGCAGATGCTTTAAGGTGTCTTTATAGATGAATTCTGGCTGAGTATCATCGTATTCAGATTCTTCGTTAAAGACATGGCGGTCAAAGCGTGGCGTTTTATAATCTGCTGCTTGTTTGGACAGCCCTGCAACACGCACTGCCACATGCTCTCCCAGTGGGGCTTCGGCACTGGCGGTGATTAATTTTTCACGGTTGGCACTGCTAAGACGCACCGTCGCATCACCTTGTAATTTGCTGGGCAATTTGCTGGGTATTTTGTCATCAACGACATTGACCACGCCTGCTGAGTTGCCAGAGGCGTACAACAAGGCACCAGAGCCTCGCACAATCTCCACCTGTTTTGCCAGTGTGGTGTCCACCGCTATGGCATGGTCTGGCGATAACCCAGACATGTCCACAACCTCTGAACCGTTTTGTAGGATTTTCAGGCGTTTACCCTCCTGCCCACGAATGATGGGGGCTGAGGCACCGCCCCCAAAATGGTTAGAATGAACGCCAAGCTCACCTGCCAAGGCATCGCCTAGGGTGGTTGCTCGTTGTTGTAGTTGCTCTTTTGAAACTGTGATGCCACTGACTGTTTTTGAATGATTAACGCCAAACTCTGTATTTTGGTCAGCTAAAGAGGTGATCGAAACGCCATCTAAAATGACGGTTGGCTTATCCTTTAAATTCGCCTCTGCCAGCATTGGCATTGAAAAAGTTGCCAATATGGCACAGGCAAGCGGTTTTTTTATCATGGTAACCTTCATATATGATATACTATAACATTTGTTGAAGTATTATATAACATATATGAAAAATTACAATCAGTTGAGATACAATTTAAGCAAGTAATTACAAAAAAATTATCCCAGCCAAACCAAGCTTATCCACCCTGGCAAAATTGACATCAAAAACCATCGTGTTATAATCCTTTAAATGCCATTTTTAAGGTTATTGTTAAGTATTGCTTTATACAATTACCTTGATATGCTTATTTTATGCCAATATAAAAATAGCGATGGCGACCATTGTATCAAACTTTATGCCATAAAAATAAACTCATTAGGAAATTTATGCTACCTCCACACATCAAAAATCGTTATTCAGACCACCCTCAAACCATCATGCGTCCTGTTCATTTACGCCTATCTGAAGAGATTATCCAGCATCTTGAAGATACCGCCAAAGTACATGGGTTTAGCCGTATTCAAGGACTGATTCGCTTGTACATTCGCCAAGGTTTGGACCGTGATAATTGTAATTACACGCTTGCCAATGACATGCTATTCATTGAAAAATTGCGTAAAAAAGGGGTTAGCCAATCCATCATCGATGAAGCCTTAACAGATGTGAATCAAACATGCGATTTGGATTAACAAATATGGATGAATTAAATATGAATGCGTCATCAGTATTGAATGTATAAAGACGCCAACTAACAGCAAAAAACTACCCACTGATAATCAGTGAGTGGTTTTTCTTGATTTGATTGATTATTGAATGGTGGCCTCTTCTTGGTTTAGGCTCAATTTTAAACCCTCGCCCAAACCCTTACCAACCTGCACACCAAAACGATCAAATAACTTATTCATTGGGTTGACATAAGTATAATCGACTGTTTGTAAATCAAGCGTCTTTTTAAGCTGGCTAATACCACCTGTTTTATCCGCCAAACCCAGCTCAACAGCATCGGTACCTGTCCAAATCAGACCACTAAAAAGCTGATTTTGTTCAGGATTTTTCAGTTTACTACCACGACCTTGTTTAACCGCCTTAATAAAATTTTGGTGAGTCTTATTTAATAAGGCTTGTATGTGCTGCCGTTCTGTTTCGGTCATCTCACGGCTACTACTTAAAATATCTTTATATTCACCTGCTGTTATCGTGCGATCTTTTACGCCCACTTTTTTCATCAGCTCTTCTAGATTGTACCCAGACATAATTACACCGATAGAACCAACCAAACTTGAAGGGTTGACCCAAATTTCATCAGCAGCCGATGCAATATAATATGCACCTGATGCACCAAGATCACCAATGATGGCATACAATTTTTTATCAGGATATTCTTGACGAAGCATCATCGCCATTTGCCAAATCTCATCTGACTGCACTGGCGAACCACCTGGTGAATTGATATTTAAAACCACGGCTTTGGCTTGGTTATTCTCAAATGCCTCCATCAAAGAATCATTGATATTTTGTGCATTGACATCACCATTTGTCATGATCGCCCCATTAACATCAATAATGGCAATGTGTGGTTCATTAATACCGATACGCTCAAATGATGATCCAAAACCGCTGCACCCAAAACCAAGTACAATGATAAAAAATACCAAAAAAGCAAAGGTCAGTAATTTCAAAAATACCGACCAAAGACGGTTAGCCCTTTGCTCTTCAATGCTGGCAAGCAGTGTTTTTTCGAGCAGACGCCATTCTTCGCCTTGTCTGGGTGCACTCATGGGTGTGTCAGCTGATATTTTTTGGGGCGATTTGTCAGGATTTGGTGGCCATGCCATAATTGATACCTTATACAAAAATACTTAAAATATGAAAATACACTTATTGTAACTCAAAAACCATATAAACGATAGTGTGCCTACCTGATTATTCACTATTTATCTAAGTAAATTGATTGCAGGGTATCTAAATTGGCTTTAACATGGCTGGCATCAGCGGCGTGTGTGGTGCTAAGCCAAACCGAATGGTAGCCTACAGGTGTCACCAACTTTAATTCTTCGTCAGAAAGACACAGCATATCCCATAGCTGCCAAAGCATTGGCTCACGATTTGTACTGATGATAAGCTGTGTTTGATTTGAAGTGGCGGTATCAACCTCCCCAAAATTAGGCTCAAGCTGATCTTCTGTCAGATTTTGGGTATTTAGTGGCAAATCTGCCAAAACTTCAATTTCGCAGTGCTGTACACGCTCATCACCAATCTCATGCCAACCCGTCAAAGCTTTTATGCCAATGCCTTCAGATTGCCAATATAAACCTGCACGACATGGTGTGTGATGAATATTTGCCAAAGGCTCATGATTACCCGCCTGCCAAAAGCGATGCACAGGCAATGCTTTAGCAAGCTGACCCACCACAGGCAAAAATATGGCACTTGGGCTTTGGACAATGATACCATCTATGCCATATTGTGCCGCTCCCAGTCGATACAGCTGATCTGTCAGCGTTTGGGTATGATTTGCTCTTAAGCTCTTGGCACCCAAATCATTTAAGATAAGCCAGTGTTTTTGTTGATTGGCATTGTGATAACTAAGCAACATCTGACTGATATTAGGCGTATCACTTGGCAAAATAATCAGCTTAAAATGCGGTATTTGCTTGGGCAATCCCAAAAATATCATCGCCACCAAAGGTAGTATAATCAGTACCCTAGGTAAGACATTTGGCAATATCCATAAGCCCACTACCATAAAACTGAGTAAAAATCCCGCCATCCCAAAAGGTGCATATAGCCAAGCACCCAAACTACCAATTTGGCTACTTAGTCCAAAATATAAAAAATCATGCAGCCAATAAAGTACAGCAGAAGATGTGCCCCAAAGTAGCTGCGACAGCTCTGGCAAAATCCCAAAAACTGCACCAGCGATTAAGTTAATGGGTACAACAACAAAACCAAACAATCCGATGGCAAATAAATTTACCACCAAACCCCAGATTGATACCTTGCCAAATAATAAGATAGACACAGGTAGCATGCTAAAAAATAGCCAAAATTGCAAACGCACTACCTGTTTGAATTGAAGCCATCGCCGTACAAGTTGCCCCTGATTTTGATTGGTATCATTGATCATATCAATTTTGGGTGACTCATAACGCATCAATAACAACACGGCAATAAATGACAACCAAAAGCCTGCTTGCCATAACACATAAGGGTCAAGCCAAATCATCAACAAGGCTACCCACGCCAGCACAGAAATCATGTCAGCGGGCAGTATTAAGTAGCGAACCAGCCAAGCTGCAATTAATAAATAAACAGTTCGCACCGCAGGCACATCAAACCCTGTAAACAATGCATAAACCAAACTTGCCAACACCATGACCATCATACGAATTTGCCATCTTGGCAAGTGTGCATAAATGCGTTGTGCAAATTTATCCGTCATAAAAGTTACAAGTGCTGATAAAATCACCGCTAAAAATAGCACATGCGTCCCTGAAATGGCAAGCAAATGCGAAATACCTGCCAATTGATACAGTTCTTTGGTGTGTTTATCAATCAAAGCACGATCACCTGTCATCAAGCTCAAAGAAACCGCTCTTGCCTGTGATTGCGATGCACTAAGCTTATGCCAATCTTGATAAAAATGCGTTCTGAGCCGATGACGAAATTGCTCAAGACGAAAATAAAACCGCTGAGCCAAAGATTCTGCCTCAAGCGGTGCAATCTCACCAACAGACAAAATTTTTGCTTGAGCATGAATATGGCGAGTGCGTAGCCATTGATTGGTATCAAAACCACTTGCCGATGGCGTTTTATCAATCGGTGTAATCAAAATCTCGGCAGTCAAACGCATGGCAGGCTGAACCTTAGCAAGTTTACTCAAATCGGCTTGAGTAACATTTGGATTAGCTGATAAAAGTACCGTCATACCCTCCATTGATTTTAATTTGTCTAAATCCTCTTGAGTTGGCATTATTGAAGGGTTGGGATTAAATTCCCCAAAAGGATTATGAATCTTTAAAGTTGAGGGGTGATGAGCAGAAGGAATAATAGGTTTAATATTATGTAAAGTCGCCACTTGGCGAAATGAAGTACCCAAGATATCATCATAAATCCCATCACTCAGAGTATGAATATGAGCGTCAGCACTGACCATGTAGCGAGCGTTTGGCGTATGTATCTCATAAGTAACATATGCGACCAATGTACGCACCACAAATAACAAAACAATACTTGCAACAAGTAGACACGCTTTGAGCAAGCGATTGATTTTGGCTAATTTAGATGTAGGTATCAGTGACCATCCAAGCAAACACAACAATAAACCTGCAGTTATCAGTAAGATACATTGATCTGAAGCTAAAATACTAAGCCATGTCTCATCAAACCAAAATTGCTCAATACTGCCCAAGATGGCAAGCACAGCCAAGGCAACAAAAACAAATAACCAAACCGCCATAAGCTTAACTTAATTTGACCAATTCATCAAACAAACCACTTAAAATCTTCTCCATAAGCGGCAAATCATCAGGGTAAGTCAGCTTAATATTCATCCGAGATGCTGGCACAATGGCGACAGACTCCCCCATCGCTTCACACGCTGATGCCTCATCAGTAATCTGCAGGCGGTTGGTGATGACAAATTCAAAAGCCGACTTTAAAACCCCTATCTTAAATGCCTGAGGCGTCAACGCTTGCCATAAATCATCTCGGCTGACCGTATGGCTAATATGGTTATCTTTGGCAAATTTCAATGTATCCACGACAGCTGTCGCCAATATTGCTGCATTGCATTGATTGCTTTTGATTTTATGAATCAATCGATCCAAATCAGCATAAGGCAAACATGGTCTTGCTGCATCATGGATAAGCACCCAATCACCATCCAAACCCCCTTCAGCACAGATTTTGTCAAGTCCATTCATCACCGACTGCCATCGCTCATCGCCGCCAGTTGTGTAGTAAATTGCCTGATCAAAAGAGGATTGCATGTCCAACATTTCGCCTTGAATATAGGCATCATCATGAGCAATCACGACTGTCAAAGCATCAAGATCGGGGTGATTTAATCGAGAAATACTGTGTGTCAAGATACTTTTAGTACCAATTTTAAGATATTGCTTGGGTTTATTGGCACCAAATCTTGATCCTGTGCCAGCAGCGACAATGAGCGGATAAATCGTTGTTTTCATAAGTCATCAAATAATAAAAATCGCCAAATCAGATCAAACAGTTTGGCGATCAAAAACTTTTGTATATCAGTGATTGGGCATGGGTTCTGGTACAGAATCAACAGCCTCGATACTCTCATCAATTTCAAGTAAGGGCTGGCGTGAATAAGTAATTGGTGCATTTGACAGCTGAATAAATGTTTCACCAGGCTTAATTAAACCAAGGTCCAGCCGTGCATGCTCCTCAATTGCCGAAAGACCCGATTTTAGATCTTTGACATCAGCCAATAAGATATTGTTTTTATTGATCTGCTCTTGATTCAAGCGATTTTGTTCATGCAGCTGATTTTTTACAGCAATTAAATTGGCATGACCATAATCACCATACCAATACTGTATTTGCATCAGCACCAAAACCACTGTTGCAATAATAATGCTGATAATCAGTCTAAGCTGATTACTCACCATATACTTAAGTATCTGATTCACATTTGCCACAGTGTTTTTCCCAAATCATTGATAAAATCGCAAATCAGCCACGCAGACCGATAAATTCTTCACGACCACGATAAGCGGCACGCACTTGCTGCTCGATGCGTAAAAGCTGATTGTACTTGGCAACACGGTCTGAACGGCACAGTGAACCTGTCTTAATCTGACCTGCCGCCGTACCAACTGCCAAATCAGCAATGGTTGAATCTTCAGTTTCACCCGAGCGATGGCTGATGACAGTGGCATAGCCATTTTGTTTGGCCAGATAGATCGCATCTAAAGTTTCGCTTAAAGTGCCAATTTGGTTAAATTTGATCAAAATGGCATTAGCAATGTCTTTATCAATACCTTCTTGCAAGATCTTTGGATTGGTGACAAACAAATCATCTCCTACCAATTGAACCTTTTTACCCAACTGTTTGGTTAAATATGCCCAGCCTTCCCAATCGCTTTCATCCAAACCATCTTCGATAGAGATGATCGGATATTGGTTGCATAAGCTGGTTAAATAATCGCTAAAACCTTGGCTATCAAAGGCTTTATTGCCCTCACCTGCCAAGATGTATTGACCATTTTTATAAAATTCAGATGCTGCACAATCTAAGGCTAAAAAGATATTTTCACCTGCCTTATAGCCAGCTTTATCAATCGCTTGCATGATGACAGTAATTGCCTCTTCGTTTGAGCGTAAGTTGGGTGCAAAACCGCCTTCATCACCAACAGCCGTATTTAAACCTTGTGCTTTTAGAACTGATTTTAATGCATGGAAAATTTCGGTACCTGCACGCAGTGCCTCTGAAAATGAAGCAAATCCCACAGGCTCAATCATGAATTCTTGGATATCAACGGTATTATCAGCATGTGCGCCACCATTTAAAATATTCATCATCGGCACAGGCATGGTTAAGCTGGTTTGTCCACGCAGATTGGCAATATATTGATGCAGGGGCAATGATTGAGCAATGGCCGCTGCTTTGGCTACCGCCAACGATACTGCCAACATAGCATTTGCACCCATATTACCTTTATTTTCTGTACCGTCAAGCTCAATTAAGATATTATCAATCTGAGTTTGTTGTGTAACATCTTTATCAAGCAGTACGGTGCGGATTTGGCTATTGGCGTTCGCCACTGCCTTTTTGACGCCTTTACCCAAATAACGGGAAGTGTCACCATCACGCAATTCTAACGCTTCACGAGAGCCTGTTGATGCCCCACTGGGTGCAGCTGCACGACCACGAATACCATTTGCAAGGATAACATCTGCTTCAATGGTTGGGTTGCCACGAGAATCCAAAATCTCTCGAGCAATAATGTCTTTAATTTCTACAATATTTTTTGTATCTTCAGCGTACATAGTAGCTCCTATCGCAATCACTTATTAATGATAAAATTCTTTAATTTTGCGTATCTATTATTGTGTATCTAAAGTTTCAAAGCCTTTGACCAAATCATCAAGCTGCTTAATTTGTATCAAAAATGGCTCAAGTTGATTTAGGCGTAATGCACTTGGGCCATCACATTTCGCCTTATCAGGATCAGGATGAGCTTCTAAAAATAAACCCGCCAAGCCTGTCGCCATACCCGCACGAGCAAGAGTGGTAATCTGATGGCGTCTGCCACCTGCACTGTCACCACGAGCACCCGGCTCTTGAAGTGCGTGCGTAACATCAAAAAATACTGGTACATTCATTGACTTCATGGTATCAAAGCCAAGCATATCAACAACCAAATTATTATAACCAAATGCCGAACCACGCTCACAAAGAATCACTTGATCATTACCAGCTTCCAAACATTTATTAATGATATGACGCATTTCATGTGGTGCCAAAAACTGTGCTTTTTTGACATTAATTATCTTGCCAGTGCGTGCAATGGCACTCACCAAATCCGTCTGGCGGGACAAAAAAGCAGGTAATTGTAGGATATCGGCAACTTTGGCAACAGGTGCAGCCTGATAAGGTTCATGCACATCGGTAATAATGGGGACATTGTAAGTTTCTTTAATGTCATTTAGCCAAGTCAAGCCATTCTCAAGGCTTGGACCACGAAAAGAGTGCAAGCTTGAGCGATTTGCTTTGTCAAAACTTGCCTTGAACACATAACCGATATTAAGCCTTTGGCAAATATCGATATATTGCTCAGCAATCTCAAAAGCCAATTCACGGCTTTCAAGCACATTCATACCGCCAAATAGAACAAAAGGCTTATCATTACCAATCTCAATCCCTGATACGGTAATGTTTGATTGAGCGGCTATCATTGGCTGTGTCATCTCAAATCCTTACAGTTTTATTTATCCTGCATAAGTTACAAGTTTGGTTTTGTCATTATACTACCAAGTACATTTAAAACACAAAAAATAGTAAAAAGCACATCAAAGCCAAAGCGTTTGATGTGCTTAATGATTAGGCTTGTTTCACATCTATGGCAGCTTTGATGAAGCTATTAAATAGTGGATGACCACCTCGAGGAGAGCTGGTAAACTCTGGGTGATATTGCACCGCCACAAACCAAGGATGATTGTCAATTTCAACCGACTCAACCAAATGCTGTTTGGCAGAATAGCCTGAAATTTTCATACCAGCATTTTCCAAAGGCTCAATATAGCGATTATTCATCTCATAACGATGGCGATGGCGTTCGGTGATATTATGTGAGCCATAAATCTCAGCAAGCTTAGAGTTTGAAACCAATTCTGCTTCTTGAGCACCCAAGCGCATGGTGCCGCCCAAATCACTATCATCAGAGCGGGTTTGAAGTTCACCTTTTTCATCAAACCATTCGGTAATCAAGCCGATAATCGGATTGGCTGTTTTTCGATCAAATTCGGTAGAATTTGCTTCTATGCCCAATACATTACGCGCATACTCAATGACTGCAAGCTGCATGCCCAAGCAAATGCCTAAAAATGGCTTGTTATTTTCACGCGCAAATTGAATGGCTTTCATCTTACCCAAAGTACCACGCTCACCAAAGCCACCTGGAACCAAAATCGCATCCACATCGGTAATCTGATTCATTGCCTCTGAATCTGTTTCTAGGGCCTCGGCACTGATATATCGAATGCTAACTTTTGTTTTATTGTGAATACCTGCATGAAGTAGGGCTTCGTTAACAGATTTATAAGCATCTGGGAGTTCGACATATTTACCCACCATAGCAACTACGATCTCGCCTTGGGAGTTGAACAAATCATCAACAACTTTATCCCAATCTGACAAATCCGCCTCTGGTGCTGTGATACCAAAACGCTCACAAATCAAATCATCCAAATCTTGCTCATATAAGCGGCGTGGAATTTGATAAATGGACTTGGCATCTTCGCATAAGATGACGCCGCGTGGCTCAACATTCGTAAATAGTGCAATTTTTTGACGGTTATCTTCAGAAATGGGTTGTTCTGATCGACAAATTAATACATCGGGCTGTAGACCAATGGAGCGAAGTTCTTTAACCGAATGCTGGGTTGGCTTGGTTTTAGATTCGCCCGCCGAAGCAATATAAGGCACCAAAGTCAAATGCATTAGTAAAGAATGTGTGCGACCAAGCTCAACTTGCATTTGGCGAACCGCTTCCATAAAAGGCAAGCTTTCAATATCACCCACTGTACCGCCAATCTCAATAATGGCGATGTCATAGCCCTCACCACTGGTACGGATTTTATGCTTGATTTCATCAGTAATATGAGGGATTACCTGAACAGTACCGCCCAAATAATCGCCACGGCGTTCTTTGGCAAGCACGGTTTGATAAATGCGACCACTGGTAAAATTGTTGGCTTTACTCATTTTTGAACGGCGTAAAAAGCGTTCATAATAGCCCAAATCCAAATCTGTCTCCGCACCATCTTCGGTAACGAAGACTTCACCATGTTGAAATGGACTCATCGTGCCAGGATCCACATTAATATAAGGATCCATCTTGGTCATGGTAACTTTAAGACCACGAGCCTCCAAAACAGCCGCAATGGAAGCTGCAGCAATGCCCTTGCCAAGTGATGACACGACACCGCCGGTTACAAAGATAAATTTCGTACTCATAGTAATATATCTGTTGCTGGTAAAATAGAATTTTACTAAAAATCATCAAAAAAATATAGGGGTTTGGGGAATATTTTTCTCTGCAAATAAATCATAGCATTAAAATTGCCAATCATTTCACCATCAATAAAAAGAGCCGCAAAAGCGACTCTTAAAACATTAGCCAAACTTATTCAGCGGCAGTTTGTGATAGTGAGCGTACATAAGCTGCCAGCAGCATAATGCGTTCATTGCCCAATTTGGTTTGCCATTCTGGCATCACACCAGCACGACCATGGCGAATGGAAGTTTGGACGGCATCACGATCACCACCAAATAGCCAAATATCATCCGTTAGATTTGGTGCACCAATGGCAGCGCTGCCTTTGGCATCTGGACCATGGCAGACCACACAATTTGCCTCAAACAATACTTTACCTTGTGCAACTTTAGCAGCATCAAGCTCATAGTCATTTTGATTACCAGAAAGCTGAAGCACATATTCCGCTGCGGCACGGACACCAGATTCACCCAGTTGTTGTTGCCATGCTGCCATTGAACCAACACGACCATTATGAATTGTCAGTAGGATTTGGTCAGCGTTGCCACCATACAACCAATCATTATCTGTCAAATCAGGATAACCAAGTGCACCTCTTGCATTAGATCCATGGCATAAAGCACAGTTTTGTAAAAATAAACGGTTACCGATTTTTTGTGCTTCTGGATCTGATGCCAGCTTATCAACATAAGGTGCCAGCAGTTTGACTTGTTCATCAATCTGTGTTTGTAGTTCGGCATTTTCTTCGCCAGCTTTACGCTGTGATTGAAGGTCATTTAGTTTAGCAAGGACAACAGTTGCCTCACTTGCACCTGCATTTTCCAAAATATTTTGCTCAAAATTTTCAGTAAATACACGGTTGTTAGCTTGAAGCTGGCTGTTTAGTTCATTGGCAGAAGTCCAAGGTACAGACTCACCATCCACCTCAACGGTTGTCACGCCTTTCCATGTATTTGGCTGAATTGATGGAAAAAGGATAAAATAACCCAAGCCCCAAATCATCGTACCAAAGAAAATCACCAACCACCATTTTGGCAGCGGTTTATCATATTCTCGAATGCCATCATATGAGTGACCTGTGGTCTCATCTTCTTCAAGAACTGGTCTAGATCGTAAGGTCCATACCAGAACACCAAAGATGAATAGCCAGCAGCCCAATGATAAGATGGTAATCCAAGAACTCCAAAAAAAGCTCATTGTATATCCTTAGTGCGCTTATCTGATGATAGTCGTTGTATGTCCTGATCATCCAGCGCAAGTTGTGCATCTTCTTCAAAGCGTTTTTTATTTTTTGGGGAATAAGCCCACCATGCGATACCGATAAAGGTGATAAACGCCGCAACGGTCGCAATACTATGCAAAACGCCCCAATTCATTAGCGTTGACCTTGCATCGCAATACCCAACTGTTGCAAATAAGCAACCAGGGCATCCAGCTCGGTTGCACCTTGAACTTGGTCAGGTGCAGCTTCAATATCTGCTTCTGTATAAGGTAACCCAAAACGATCTTTAAACAGACGCATTTTTTCTTGTACTTTTGTCCCATTAACTTCATTGGTCGCAAGCCAAGGATAAGATGGCATCACAGATTCTGGAACAACAGAACGAGGGTCGGTCAGATGGTCAACATGCCACTGGTCTGAATAACGACCGCCCACACGGGCAAGGTCTGGACCAGTACGCTTAGAACCCCATAAGAATGGGTGATCCCATGTTGATTCTGCAGCACGACTATACGGACCATAACGCTCCACTTCTGCACGCAATGGGCGAATCATCTGTGTATGGCAAACATGGCAACCTTCACGGATATAAATATCACGACCTTCAAGCTCAAGCGCTGTCCAAGGACGCATATTTGGCATGGGTTTGTTTACACCACCTTCTTCAGCAACGGTTTCATCATAAATCAAAGGTACAATTTCAACCAAGGTTGCAAAGCTGACAGCAATGACGATAAAGATGACGAGTAAACCTGTATTTTTCTCTACTAATTCATGAGTGATATTAGACATTGTTTACCCCTTAAGCCTGTGCCGTTGCTTGTTCACTGCCAGTATTTACCTCTTCTGGCTCTGCGATATGTTCAGGCACGCTTGGCATTTTGATGGTGCGATAGCAATTATAAGCCATGACAAACATACCACCAACATATAAAGCACCACCCAATGCACGCACAACATACGGCCAATGTGAGACCACAACAGTTTGAATAAAGTCATACGCCAAAGTACCATCTGGGTTAGTGGCACGCCACATCATCCCTTGGGTAATGCCTGAAATCCAAAGTGCAACGATATACAATACCGTACCTGTTGTTGCAAGCCAAAAATGCAGTGTGATTAAGCTGGTTGAATACATTTTTGCCTTATTAAAGATACGAGGCAATAGCACATAAATTGAACCGATGGTAATCATACCCACCCAGCCTAATGCACCTGAATGTACATGACCAACAGTCCAGTCAGTATTATGGCTAATGGCATTAACCGCTTTAATTGAGAGCATTGGACCTTCAAAAGTACTCATGGCATAAAATGATAGTGCCACAATCAAGAAACGGATAATTGGGTCTGTACGCAATTTATCCCAGCTACCTGAAAGTGTCAGCACGCCATTAATCATACCGCCCCAAGATGGTGCAAATAAAATCAATGAGAACACCATACCCAAAGATTGTGTCCAGTCAGGCAAGGCCGAGTAATGTAGATGGTGACCACCTGCCCACATATATGATGCAATCAATGCCCAAAAATGCACAATTGATAAGCGATATGAATAAACGGGGCGACCAATTTGTACAGGAATAAAGTAATACATCATACCAAGAAACGCCGCTGTCAAATAAAAACCAACAGCATTATGTCCATACCACCATTGAACCATGGCATCGGTTGCGCCGCCAAAAAGTGAGTATGACTTAAATAAGCCAACTGGTACGACCAAGCTATTGACAATATGCAGCAACGCAATCGTGATGATGAATGCTGCAAAAAACCAGTTTGCAACATAAATGTGAGAGGTTTGGCGTTTGATGAGCGTTCCAAAAAAAACAATGGCATAAGCAACCCATACCAATGCAATGGCGATATCAATTGGCCATTCTAATTCTGCATACTCTTTGGCAGAGGTGACACCCAATGGCAGTGTGATGACCGCAGAAACGATAACAGCCTGCCAGCCCCAAAAAGTAAACCATGCCAAATAAGGTGCAAATAATCTGGTCTTACAAGTGCGTTGAACGATATAGTAAGATGTTGCAAAAAGTGCTGAACCCCCAAACGCAAAAATTACCGCATTGGTATGCAGTGGTCTTAGTCGTCCAAAAGACAGCCATGATGTGTCAAAATTCAATACTGGCCATGCCAACTGTGATGCAATGAATACACCGACAGCCATGCCAACGATACCCCAAAATACCGCCATGATTGTAAAAAATCGTACGATCGTGATTTCATATTCATGATCAACGGATAAGGGGGCTACTGCTGATTTATATAGACTCATTGGATATTTTCCTGTGCAGCCCGATTTATTTAGCGTCGCAGTTTTATCAAATCGAGTGAAAAAACTACTCTTGCTTTGATCTTGTGTGTCTATTGTAACGCAAAGTTAGGCAAATATCATCAAACCAGCCAGCAAAAACGAAAAAATCCTTAATTTTTCTGTGGAATATGGACAAATTTTAGGTTGAAATTTGAAATTCCTTGCTAGCTTGGATTGCAAAACTGCTTGGCTTGCGTTGGTGGCGTGGCAATCTGCCATCACCAAATATACCCATACTGGCAATGTGGTATTGCCAAAAGTTATTCATCTTTTATTATACAACACAAATGTAATTTTTGGGTATATTTTGTAAAAATATTGAGATTTTTTGGTAATAAAGCTAAATTTCTTATGATTATTTAATTTATTTTAATGTTTAATTATTAACCAAAACTCATTTTAATTAACTATACGAGTTATATTAACTGTACGAGATTAAACTAGTTCAAAGACGCTTGTGACAAATCAGTGCTTTTGCTTTATAATATCTCAAATATACAAATCAAATTAAAGCATAGTGTCTTTTTTTAACCTTAACCGACATTATCAAACAGTCAAGGACAATTATTATGGCAAAATTTTTAAGCCAAGCATGGTTTGATCAAGTCAATGAACTCAATCAAGCTGCAGGCAATTTAAATCTACCGCCAAATTTAGCCAATGTCTTATTAAATGCCAAAGTTACTGGCGATGACGGTGCCAAACTACACCTCAAAGAAGGCAAAATTTTTCAAGGTTTGACAGAAAATGCCATCAGCACTGTCACTGTTGATAGCGAAACATTATCACAGCTCATCGCAACAGGTGATGCCAATCAAGCCATTGAAGCATTTATGCTTGGCAAAATTCGTATTGACGGTGATATGTCTCAAATCATGACGCTACAATCTGCCAAACCAAGCCAAGAACAAAAAGAGCTATTTAAAAAAATTCTGCAAATAACCGAATTTTAAGTCAAAGAATTTGAAGTAAAAGACTGTAAAAACACTTCAAACGCCCCCATCAAAATTAGCCTGATGGGGTTTTGTTTTGATTTAGGTAAGTATGTCATAAATACTTATTTTTATCATTTAAGAATATCTTTATTCAAAAATATAACTTGCATATTTTTATAAAATGTCAAAATATCATACAAAAACCCTACAAAAAATGGTAATATAAGATAAGTTACCAACTATCCGTTTTGGTGTTTTTTATTTACCAAGCCATGCCTTAACAAAAATGCTTCTAGCAAGTAAAGCGATTTTTAATTCATTTGGGCCATAAGCCAAGGTATCTGTTATGTCAGAAGAACAAAAACCAAAGAAAAAACCCCGCCCTGCCCCTGAAAAAATCATTCCCACCTCCAAAGATATGGATGCAACCAAGCACCGTGTGCATCCACGCTTTGCTAAGGGCAAATATACCAACATTCGCCTAATTAGCATGTATTTGATTTTACTGGGATTTTTAATCGCACCTTGGCTTCGTTGGGATGGTAGACAAGCACTTTTATTTGATGTTATCGAACCTAAGTTTTATATTTTTGGGGCAACTTTTATGCCTCAAGATTTTTACTTCTTTGCATTTGTGTTTATCATTGCCGCTTTAATGCTATTTATGGTAACTGTCTATGCTGGGCGGGTTTGGTGTGGTTACGCTTGCCCACAAACCATTTATGTGCATCTGTATCAGCATGTAGAAAAATGGATTCTTGGTGAGCGTAACAAGCGTATTAAATTTGATAAAATGCCTTGGAATGCCGAAAAAATTATCAAAACTGCCCTTATTCATACCATTTGGGGTGTTTTTTCTGCGATTACTGCGGTAACTTTTATTGCATTTATTGTTGGTACAGACTATTTATTTTTTAATGGACACCCTTTATTTTTTATGGGTTGGGGTAAGATGACATGGATATTTTTTATTCTGATTGTCTTTGTTACCCAAACCAACGCAGGCTATATGCGAGAGCATATGTGCGTGTACATTTGCCCCTATGGTCGCTTCCAATCTGTCATGTTTGACAAAGACACATTGATTGTTTCATATGATTATGAGCGTGGTGAGCCTCGTGGTGCGCGTAAGAAAGATACCACACCTGCAGGCTATGGTGATTGTGTTGATTGCACCATGTGTGTTCAGGTATGCCCCACAGGCATTGATATCCGAAATGGGCTTCAGGTTGAATGTATCCAATGCGCCGCTTGTATTGATGCATGCAACGAAATCATGGACAAAGTTGGTTACCCACGGGGTTTGATTCGTTATACAACCGAACGCCAATTGGTTGAAAAACAAAAGACCAAAATTATCGGATGGCGTATTTTTGCTTATACTGGTGTACTTTTGGCTTGTATCATTGCTGCAACGATGGTATTGGTTAGTCGTGCACCCCTTGAGATGGAAATCCGCCATGACCGTAAACAACTCTCAACCATTAGGCGTGATGGCATGGTTGAAAATAGCTATGTCTTAAAAATTGTCAACAAAACCAATGAACGCCAAGTTTATCAAGTTCGTTTAGATGCAGAGAATACAGCTGGCATGACTTTACGCTCACGCTTTAAAGAATTACCATTGCAAGCCAGTGAGCTGTACGATTTGCCTGTCAGCATCATCGGCGACCCAAATATCATCAAGCCTGGCAGCACACCTGTAACCATCACTGTATATAGTAAAGATGGTCAATACAGTGCATCAGCTCAAGATGTCTTTATTTACGAACCAAAAAAATCCAAGCAGCCCAAATAACTAACCTTAACAACCAAGCTTGGTTTTTCACCTAAATGGGTCTGACTGTGCTACAATAAGACCCATTTTAGCTCAACCTACTTTGATGACAATCATTGGCAAATATCATGAAACTGACACCCAAACCCAATAAACAGGCAAATATTTGGTACAAAAACTATATGGTTTTAATTTTTGTCATTGGATTGCCTGTGTTGGTTGTAGTGATTTGTTTATTTTTTATTTTTTATTCCATAAAAATTCAAGACTCAACCGTCCGTGATGATTGGTATATGGATGGCAAAACCTTATACCAAGACTCATCTCGTGATCAATTAGCACATGATTTGGGCGTTTTTGGTGTCATGCGACTATCTTGGCATGCCAATACAACCGATATACGCTTTGAATTAAATTATCCCACCCAAAATCTTTCAACCCAAAACTTTCATAATGATACACCATTAACCTACCCAGATGAGTTATCGGTGCATATCTCGCATGCCACTGACGATACAAAAGATCGTGATTTTACCATTGTCCATCAAAAAGATAATGTGTATGTTGGCAAAGTGCAACTTGATGACACCCCTGCCAAATATTACTTGCAAATCAGTAGCCCCAAGCCACAAAACTGGCGATTAATTCAGCACGAAAATTTACCAAAAAGCAATATTATCTTCTTACCGCTGTCAAGTTTTGATGAGGAGCGTCGCATATTGCCCGACCAACGCAATAAACGCCCTTCTGCCAAACCATAAAATATTGCTTAAAGACACCTTAGATGGCTGCTATGCTTTGATGACTTGATTTTCTTCAGCAATGACTTGTCGTGCGACATGCAAGATTAACTGGCGTAACCAGCGATGAGCAGGATGATGCTGAAGAAGCGGTGACCATGCCATGGTCAGCTCAAACTCGGGAATAAAAAATGGCGGTTCTTTGATGATAATATTAGGATGATTATCTGCTTGTAAGCGAGCGACTCGTGTGGGCAGTGTTGCAATTAAATCTTTATTCGCAACAAGCATTGCAGGCATCTGATAATGCCTAGTAAATACACTGATTTGCCGCTTTTGACCAAGTCTTTGGAGTGCTTGGTCAATGGAGCCAAGACCACCTGACTTTTCAGGATTGACACCAAATCCCACGCCCATACCTGTCTTTGATACCCAAATATGGTGTGCTTTTAGGTAATTTTTTAAATTAAAACGATTGGCATAGGAACTGTCTGCCGATAAAAGGCAGCTGAATGTATCTCTCCAAACCAAAACTTGATGAAAGCTTTGTGGTATCTCATTAAAGCGATTAATCGCCAAATCCACCCGCCCTTGCTCCATGTCTCGATAAGAGACATCTGATGGCGTCAAAAAATCCAAGATAACATTAGGTGCTTCACTACGCAACGCTTTCACCAAACGAGGTACCAGTGTTGCTTCTGCATAATCACTGGTCATAATGCGAAACACTCGAGAAGTACTATATGGACGAAACTCGGTGCGTGGCTCAAGTAATGTTGTGATGTCTAACAATACCTCACGAATGCGTGGCTGTAACTCAAAAGCTCGTTCAGTTGGTGTCATGCCCTCAGATGAACGCACCAAAAGTGGGTCATTAAATAATGAGCGTAGTCGGCGTAGAATATTGCTCATTGCAGGCTGCGTGATGCCAAGCTGTTCAGCTGCACGAGTGACATTTTTTTCTCGTAATAAGACATCTAAATAAAATAATAAATTTAGGTCAACTTTTTGTAAATTCATACAACTACCTTTAGGTGGTGCTTTAATCAATTGGTGCGATCAACAAAAATTATTTTTCTTGCAATGATGATATCTGACAACCGTCAATTACTTTTACTTTGGCAAATGCCATCTTTGTGGTATCAAGTCATCGTATTAAGATGGTGTATCATTGAATCAGTACCAAATCTCCAACCTCAACCTTATCAAATAACCAAACAATCTCATCAATACGCATTCTGACACAGCCGTGCGACATCGGCCGACCCATAGGCTCTGTGTCGGGCGTTCCGTGAATATAGATATACCGTAACTTAGTATCAACCAATGCCCCTGTCTTATCCACGCCATGATTATAGCCATTGATTTGACCTTCAAGCCACAATATCCGCCCAAGTATCCAATCTCGATTAGGGAAATTTTGACCCAACTGTACATCATAAAGCTCGCCAGTAAATTGCCTTGCAACAAACACGGCATTGGGAGGCAAGCCACCGCCAATCTTTTGACCGATGACATGTTCACCAAGTGGTGTGCAACCTGTACCCTCTAGCTGACCTGTGCCGTTTTTTGCGGTTGAAACGGCAAATTGACGCAACAAAATATTACCTTGATACAAAGTTAAGCACTGTGATTGGGTGTCAATCACGATACGCCGATCTATAGTCATGATTAACTCCTAAACCATAATTAATTCCTAAATAATAGCTATCATTTTTTAAAATGATAGTATAACAAAAGCATCGCATATTTGGCATAATAAAGTGTTATAAAACTCATATTTTTACAACAAAAAGCAAATTATCTTAGGTTTCATATCCAATCATCATAAAAAATGTTATAATTTATTGATAATTTTATTTAGCCATATATCAAGGATATTCATATGAGCAACGCAACTATTTTGCAGCATCTGCCTATCGGTAAAAAAGTCGGCATCGCTTTTTCGGGTGGTTTGGATACCTCAGCTGCCCTGCTTTGGATGAAGCAAAAAGGGGCGCTGCCTTATGCTTACACGGCCAATTTGGGCCAGCCAGACGAAGATGACTACAATGCTATTCCTACCAAGGCCACGCAATATGGTGCAGTTAAGGCACGGTTGGTGGACTGCCGTTTACAGCTTGTTCAAGAAGGCATCGCTGCCATTCAGTGTGGGGCATTTCATGTAGCCACAGGTGGCATGCCTTATTTTAACACCACGCCATTGGGTCGTGCAGTGACAGGGACGATGCTGGTTACTGCCATGAAAGAAGATGATGTTCATATTTGGGGTGATGGTTCAACCTATAAAGGCAATGACATTGAGCGATTTTATCGCTATGGCTTGCTTGCCAATCCTGAACTAAAAATCTACAAGCCTTGGCTTGACCAAACATTCATTGACGAGCTGGGCGGTCGGACTGAGATGAGTCAATTTTTGATTGATAATGGCTTTGATTATAAAATGAGTAAAGAAAAAGCCTATTCAACGGATTCTAACATGCTTGGTGCAACGCATGAAGCCAAAGATTTGGAGTTTTTAGATGCCAGCATGCACATCGTTGAGCCAATCATGGGAGTGCGTTTCTGGGATGACAGTGTAAGCGTTGCTACCGAGACGGTTACAGTCAGTTTTAAAGAAGGTGTGCCAACAGCTTTAAATGGTGAGCATTTTGATAGCTTGGTTGATTTGATGTTAAAGGCGAATGAGATTGGTGGTCGTCATGGGCTTGGCATGACTGACCAAATCGAAAACCGCATCATTGAAGCAAAATCTCGTGGTATTTATGAAGCTCCCGGTATGGCATTGTTGCACATCGCTTATGAACGACTGCTGACAGGCATTCACAATGAAGACACCATTGAGCAGTACCGTATTAATGGCTTGCGTTTGGGCCGTCTGCTTTATCAAGGGCGTTGGTTTGATTCACAAGCACTTATGCTTCGTGAAACCGCTCAACGCTGGGTTGCCAAAGCCATCACAGGGGAAGTCACGCTTGAGCTACGCCGTGGCAATGATTATAGTATCTTAAATACCAAATCACCAAATCTAACCTATGAAGCTGATCGCTTATCCATGGAAAAAGTTGAAGATGCTGCCTTCACACCGCTTGATCGTATCGGTCAACTCACCATGCGTAATCTCGATATTGCAGATACACGCCAAAAATTGGGGCTGTATGTCCAATCAGGCTTATTAGGCTTCGGTGGTGGCAACGCCGTACCACAGCTTGACCATCAAGATAAACACTAATCTTAAAAAGCTCCCAATCAAGCAATTGGGAGCTTTTGATATCTCAACTTAGCGATATAAGTCACCTAAATTTGGATATCAGCTGTCATTTTTGTCAAATTTGCTCTTAAGCCTTGACAAAAATACCAATCCCTACAATAATGAATTTTTTGTATACTTTTAGACCAAAGTAGATGATGACAAAGACATTAACTCTCATTCAGCCTGACGATTGGCATATCCATCTGCGTGATGGTGAGGCTCTGGCAACCACCGTTCGGCATGCGGCAACCAGTTTTAACCGTGTGATTTGTATGCCTAATTTAGTGCCACCTGTTAAGACAGCCGACCAAGCCGTCGCTTATCGTGAACGCATCTTAAAGGCATTAAAAGACAGTGATTTACCAGCCACTCGTCAAGATAGCTTTGATCCACGCATGGTGCTTTATTTGACCGATCAAACCACCGCCAAGGACATTGACGAAGCAGTCCAAACAGGCGTCGTATCAGCCGTAAAGCTTTATCCAGCAGGCGCAACCACCAATTCAGCTGATGGTGTAACTGATATTTTGGCACGCAGCTTGGTATTTGAAGCCATGCAAAAGCACGGTTTGCCGCTATTGGTACATGGTGAAGTGACTCACAGTGAGATTGATATCTTTGATCGTGAAAAACGATTTTTGGATGATGTGCTAAATAAAATTATCACACAATTTCCGAAGTTAAAAATTGTCATGGAGCATATCACTACCGCCGATGCAGCGGATTTTTGTCTTGCTCAAGGCAATCACATCGCAGCGACAATTACCCCGCAGCATCTTTTATTTAATCGCAATCATCTGCTGGTTGGCGGTATTAAGCCACACTATTATTGTTTGCCCATTTTAAAGCGTGCTGCACACCAAAAGCGTTTGCTTGAAGTGGCAACCAGTGGCAATCCTAAGTTTTTCTTAGGGACAGATTCCGCCCCTCATGCCACACACACGAAAGAATCATCGTGTGGCTGTGCAGGTTGTTATAGTGCCTTGCACGCTCTACCACTCTACGCCATGGCATTTGAAAGTGTCAATGCACTTGATAAACTTGAAAACTTTGCCAGCCGATATGGTGCACAATTTTATGGCTTAGCAATCAACACCACTCAAATCACCCTAATAAAACAACCACAGACCATACCTGAGAGTTTTCATTATTTAGGCAATAAGACGCTGACACCGTTGTTGGCAGGTGAAGTTTTACCTTGGCAAGTGGTTGGTATATGAGCAAGATAGTCAAACCAACCAAAACTCTCATCGCTGAACGATTTCGTGGATTTTTGCCAGTCGTGATTGATGTGGAGACTGCTGGATTTAATGCTGCCACCGATGCATTGCTTGAAATTGCTTGTGTGCCGATTTTGATGGATAATGATGGGAATCTTTATCAAGGTGAGCCATTAAATGCACACATTGAGCCATTTGATGGTGCCAATCTTGAGCCAGCTGCTCTAAAATTCACTGGCATTAATCCTGATAGCCCCTTTAGAAAAGCCATCAGCGAAGATGAAAAAACCGCCTTGCGTCGTATTTTTAAAGCATTAAAAGCCCTAAAAAAAGAACATAGTTGCCGTCAGTGTATTTTGGTTGGGCATAATGCACATTTTGATTTGGGATTTTTAAATGCTGCCATTGCACGAACCAATAGCAAAAACCATTCACCCTTTCATACTTTTAGTGTATTAGATACGGTGAGTTTTGCTGCATTGACTTATGGTCATACCGTTTTGGCAAAAACTTGTATGATTGCTGGGCTTGAATTTGATAATCAACATGCACATTCAGCACTATACGATGCCCAAAAAACTGCTGAACTGTTTTGCCATATTGTCAATCAAAATACACTTTTATCAACCAATCATGCCAATTTAACTCAAAATGACACGCCAACCAACTCTCATCAGACGCCATCACTGACTTGATGGATAAATTTAAAAATTACTTAAAACCAATTATAAGGAGAATTATCATGCCATCTTTTGATGTGGTTTCAGAATTACAAGTTTTTGAGGTTAAGCACGCAGTTCAAAATACCGAAAAAGAAGTTGCCAACCGCTTTGATTTTAAAGGCAGCGATATCAGTATTCAACTGAATGAAAAAGCCAAAACAGTTATCATTACCACTGATAATGAATTACAATCAGATAATGTGTATGCGATTTTTGAAAAACAATTGATTAAACGAGGCGTTGATTTACAATCACTTGACCCACAAGATAAAAGCCAATCAGGGAAACAAACCAAGCAAATCATCCATCTAAAAGATGGCTTAGACAGCGATACCGCCAAAAAAATCTCAAAAACACTCAAAGAATCTGATTTAAAAGTATCTGCCAGTATCCAAGGCGATAAAATTAGAATCAGTGATAAGAAAAAAGATAATCTGCAACTTGCTATGGCTTTTTTAAAAGAAAAGACATTTGGTGTGCCTTTACAATTTAATAACTTTAAAGACTAGCAGACCAAATTATTTTATTAAAAATCAATGACTTAGTAATTTTTATCAAAATTTTTATATAAAATGATTGACGATTAAAAATATCATGATATAATGGCAACCAATTTCGGATCAATGGTGAAAGCACCGAAATTCAGCAAAGGTTAGGCTTTGCAAACTGTGTCCCATTCGTCTAGAGGCCTAGGACACCGCCCTTTCACGGCGGTAACAGGGGTTCGAATCCCCTATGGGATGCCAATATTTTAACACGCTCAGTAAATTACTGGGCGTGTTTTTTATGCTTAATTTTTATTTGACAACAATCATAATCATACCAACGGCATCAATAAAACCTTACCTTAATGAATAAATGAATTAAGGCTGATTGGTATTGGGTGCAATATCCATTGGCACATCCATCAATAAGACTTGGGCGTCGCTGGTCGCAGTCAATTCAAAACCATCCACATCCCAAATACCCAAACCATCACGCTCGCCAAGTTGTCGATCGCCAATGTTTGCACTACCTTTGATCACAAATACATAAACACCATTGCCTGACTTTTTGATTTGATAGTAGCGACTGGTGTCTTTATCAAAGTTGGCTAATGAAAACCAAGCATCTTGATGAATCCATACCCCATCATCATCTGCATTTGGCGATAAAATTTGTTGAAAATCATTTGGCTTGGCTTGATCGGCAATGGTGACTTGTTGATAGCGTGGTTTTATGCCATTTTTACGAGTTAAGACCCAAATTTGTAAAAACTTCACTGGCTTATCAGCGTTAGCATTCATTTCGCTGTGAGTAATGCCTGTACCAGCAGACATAACTTGGATATCACCATTTTTAATGATACTGCCATTACCCATGCTGTCTTTGTGTGCCAAATCACCACTCAAAGGCAGTGAAATAATTTCCATATCTTGATGCGGATGTCTGCCAAAGCCCATTCCGCCTTCAACACAATCATCATTAATGACACGAAGCACACCAAAGCCCATACGCTGTGGATCATAATACTCTGCAAAGCTAAAGGTATGACGACTTTTTAGCCAACCATGTTCGGCATCACCACGAGAATCAGCGGCATGAAAGACGGTTTTCATCATTTTCTCCAAAGGTATTGATTATTAATGAATTATAAGGCAATTCATTGATGCGATAAACGATCATTTATAAGACTTAATGACAAATATAGAAATTATATAATTAAGAAAAACCAAGCAACAATTTAAGGGCAAAGATTATCAATATCAACCCTTTTAGCGATTGTATTTATCTATTTTTAGAGTTAATTTATTTAATTTTATTAAAATTTATTATTATTTTATATATTTACATTTGATTTTATCATAAAAATTAAATCATAAAAATAAAAAACATTATCCCTTTAAATATCAGATCCAAAGGGATTTAGCGGCTTAAGATTAACACAAGCCTATAAAATAACCGTTTTGTGCTGTCAATCAAAGAAAATATGTAAGCAATAGGAATGAAATAGCGCTGATAGTTGCTGCTGCTGGTAAGGTAATAACCCAAGCCAAACCAATAGGTTTCATCAAACGCCAATTGGTATTTTTATTCACCAAACCAATACCAAGCACAGCACCCACCAAAATGTGCGTACTTGAAACAGGAATGCCCAAGCTAGAAGCACCCATGACAACTGCAGCTGCTGCAAGCTCTGCTGAAAAACCTGAAGCTGGATGCATTTCGGTAAGGTTGGTACCAACTGTTTGAATAACCTCTTTACCAATAAACCATAAACCTACAATCAGTGAAACGCCAAAGGTTAGCATGACAGGTGCTGGCACCGTTGCCTGAGCTTCAACTGCGTTATTTTTAATCACATCCATAATGGCAACAAAAGGACCGACTGCATTGGCAATATCGTTAGAACCGTGGCTAAAAGCAAAGGCACATGCTGTAAATACCTGCATCCAGCTAAACATAACAAAAGTCGCTTTACCTAAGGCTTCTTTATGCTTACCACGAATGGTTTTGGTATAAATAAAAGCGGTCAACCATACCAAAGCGCCCAGCATGCCCATCACCAAACCAGCTTGGAGAATGGATAATTGTAAACCTGTATTTGCCAAACCCTTAAACACAACCATCGCTGTCATAATCACCGCACCCAAAGCGGCAATGAGTGGCACCCATGTTTTTAACGCCTTTAGCGTATCAAGATTATCACGGCGGCGTTCAAGGTCAAAAATGGCACGGTAATATTGGGTTTCTAAATCATCACGCTGACAATCACCATCTTTAAAGGCCTCTTGGTCACGCAGCAGTGCATTGGTATATGGCAACTTTTCTTTATCATCAAGCGTCTCAAAATACTCTTTTTGTTCACGCTTAAGTGCCTTTTTTTTGGCTTTAATGGTCTTAACAACCAATTCCGCTTTATCATTATATGCTAATATATTTTTTTTAATAATACTATATAATAAATATGATAATGCTCCGCCTAATACAGGTGATATCACCCAAGAAAATGCAATATCACGAATCTTTGACCATTTGACAGTTGAAAATGCAAAATCAACCCCGCCGATACTAATACCAAGCACGATTGAACTGCCCACAATACCACCAATAATGGCATGTGTGGTTGATACTGGTAGACCACGCTTCGTTGCAAATAACAGCCAAAATGCCGCTGCAACGAGTGCTGAAAGCATCAAGTAAATAAACTGATTTGGGGAAACGCCCAATTGACTGATATCAACAATGCCACTGCGAATCGTATCTGTCACCGCTGCACCCGCCAAAACGGCACCTGATACCTCAAAAATTGCCGCAACTGCTAACGCCTGAGTGACTGACAGCGTGCCTGCACCCACGGATGTACCAAATGAGTTGGCAACATCGTTACCGCCGATATTGAATGCCATAAAAATACCAAAGAAACTTGCAATCATAAACAATAGCACCTGCTGATGCATTGTGTAGACCAAGCCCCATTGGATAAAATAGATACTCATTGCTGCCAATAGCAAACCAAAAAATAGATTGACTGCCATCGGTGTGGCTTGTTTTGTAGAATTTACCATAAATTCACCAAAGATAAATGAAAAAGCCACTTCAAATAACCTAAGTTTCCAAGGTTTTTTATACAGTGGCTTAGTGACTTAAGCTGTACAAATTATAAATTTGGTTTATGACAATTTGATGACAATTTAGCAAACTGCCAAAAAGTTTCTTTAAAATGATAGACGGTAAATTTTATAAATTAATAACATGATAATATTATCTAAAATAAATCAAACACAAAATCACTGTCATGGTCAAAATATACCGCCCCACCCAAACATTTTCTTTAAAGGCGGTAAAACACGCTAAGCGTTCACGATTGGCGATAAGCTGATATTGCCGAAAAAACATTAAAAGTACAGGCACAAATGTCATAATACACAGCCATCTGGGTAAATCGTCAAAATAATGCCAAAATGAAACGCTCATCAGCACCACAAAGATAAGGTTCAAACCTGTGATGATTGTGACATCATATCTACCAAAGAGTATGGCGGTTGATTTGACACCAATTTTAAGATCGTCATCTCGATCACACATGGCGTATTCAGTATCATAAGCAACTGTCCAGCACATATAGGCAATAAATAGCACCCAAGTCCATAGATCAGGCACGCCTTGTACAGCAACAAATGCCATCGGAATTGCCCAGCCAAATGCCGCTGCCAACACCAACTGTGGCATATTGGTAAATCGTTTCATAAAGGGGTAAACAAATGCCAATAATACCGCACCCAAAGACCAATAAAAAACTGATTTGGGTAAAAAAAACAGCAAGCACGCCGCCAATAATGATAAGCCAATAAAAGTGAGTACTGCCGTTTTTGGTGATAACCGGCCGTCTGCCAAAGGTCTTGTATGGGTGCGTTTGACTTGTCCATCCACCTTTCGATCAGCAAAATCATTGATGGCACAGCCAGCGGCACGCATCAAAATCGCCCCCAAGGCAAAAATCACAATGTGCCAAAAATTTGGTAATGCATTTTTACCTGCATAGACCAAAAATAATGCCCAAAGCGTGGGATGTAATAACAGCTCAGTACCAACAGGTTTATCAAAGCGTGTCAGTTGCAACCATGCAATGAACTTTTCGTTAACCGTCATAGGTGCGTGGGTCTTAAGATTTTTCATGAGTGATTCTTTGGTGGGCTTACCATAACATACAACTGCACAGCTTGCCTTAAGCTAATTTCTGGAAATTTGGCACGAATGGCTTTGATGGCTTTGATTTGTGGTAAATTTGCTTGCGATTGTGCGTACTCAAGCCATTCTTGTTTTTTATAGACAAACAACGCATCTTCAAGTTTTCGGATGCGAGTTTTTTGTGTGAAATTTTGTATTAATATCAAAACATTTAAGGCAAGGTATGCCCATATGATCCAGCCATCCATTTTAAATTCTCCCAAATAAATAGGTTTTCATAACCAGCCTATTAATAAATGACCATTACCCCAGATGTAAGGCTGAGTATCCGTTTTTATCATAGCGATCAAATCTTAATGCGTCATTTTGAATGCTGTGATTTGGTGGTTGTTGATCAAAATATGGTGCGCCGATTGGTCTTTTGATAATCAGTCTGCCATTTGGTTTAATCATGTTCATCGACCGACAAAAAAGTTGGTGTGCTTCTGACTGCGTTGGCGGTGCTGCCAATTCATGCAACGCTTGCATTTGCTTATTTACCTTGGCTTTATAGCTATCTTTGGGAAACATCGGATCTAAATACACACAGTCAAATTCCCCTGTCATCTCACTGGTATCTTTGTAAATAATATCCATACGACCCAAAAGTCCTTGCCAATTTGCCACTTGAACCATTGCCTGATATTCATAATAGAGTAGTAATGCCATCACAGGATTGCTCTCGCACAAAGTCACATGAGCGCCACTACTTGCCAAAATTAGGGCATCATGACCAAAACCTGCTGTGCCATCTAGTACCGTCATACCTGCTTGAGGTTTACATGCCTGCAAAATTAGCTCTGATTTACGCCCTGCTGTCACAATGCGATGCTGAAGTGCTGACCAATTTAGTGTAGATTTGATGATTGTTTTGTCTTCGACTTTGATTAATGTTGGTGTGTTTTTTAAGATGGCGATGATGGGTGTATCGCCAGTTTGTTTCAACTGTAAAATTTGCTTATCATTGAGCTTATTGTGCCGGTGTACTACCCAGTCAAGTGGCAAATCATACGCCTGACAGATAGACAAAAGCTCATCTACTACGGTATTTGGCTTGTCATAAATCAATGATAATCGCACAATCGCTCTCTAAAATGTCAGTTTATTACTTAAAAGGATGACTCAAGCTTGGATTTGATAATTAAACCCAAAAAATGCAATCAACACCAAAACACCTGTCGCAATTCGCAACCAAGCAAAAATCATAAAGTCTTTTTGGCTCACCCAAGCCACCATCAATCGAATGCACAAAAGTGCGATAACAAAAGACACCCCCGTCCCAATCAGCAAGATCAGCCAATCAGTTAAGGTCTGTATTGCATCAAAATGCTTAATTAAATCAAGCAATGCAGCACCAATAATTACAGGAATGCCTAAGAAAAAAGAAAACTCCGTCGCCGCCTTGCGAGATGTCCCCAAAAGCAGCGCTCCAATAATCGTCGAACCTGAACGACTCGTCCCTGGAATCAATGCCAAGCACTGACACAGACCAATACCAAGTGCTGTTTTAAAGCTGATATTTTCAGCTTCTGGTGCGTGGATTGGACGAGGGTTTTTTTCAGCATAAATGATAATCAATGCACCTAAAATGAGCATGGTTGCCACCACCAAAGGATGAAACAGTGCATTGGTGATAAAATCCGCCATCGTAAAACCAACCACAACCACAGGCAAACTTGCAATCATCAAAGAAAAGCCAAGCTGTCTTGGCTTGGTAAGATCTGGTGAATGCCCTGTCACCAATCCTATGAACGCACCCCAAAGCCTGCCCCAATAATCATAAATGACCGCTAAGATTGCACCCAATTGAATAAATACAATGAATAAATTGCGAAATTCACCACTTAAAAAATTCATGATATCTGCAGACAAAATCAGATACCCTGTGCTTGAAATGGGCAAAAATTCAGCAATGCCTTCCACCACGCCCATTATGATCGCTTTGATAATCAGCAAAATATCCATCAATCATCTCAAAAATAAAAAAATAGACACGCCACCGCTTCAACCAACTTGAACACCATCAGCCCAATAAGGCTTGATTGGCTGTTAAATTAAATACTACCATTGACCAAATACATCACGATAAAGTGGTCAATCGTCGTTATTTGCCTTGCTCAGCCAAAGTTTTCCAAGCATTATCTCTAAGATAAACAGGTAAAGCGTGTTCTGCACGCACTGCATGACCTTGTTGATATTCACCCCAAGCCAATCGAGCGATATCGCTTGCTGTTGGTTGAAGTTTTAGTTTAATATTGGCATTTGTGTTAATTAAAGATACGCCATCACCAACGATAATATCAGCAGGCATGGTACTGCCATAATCTACCAAAAATTCGTTGCCATAGACATTGCTGATATCTACGATTGGCTGAATATTATCATGTTTGATCATAAAATTACCAGCATAGACTTGATTTTGGCGTGCATCCATAACCGCCGTGATGTACGATGATTCTGCAAATCGGTGTATCTGATGTGCCGTGTCTGCCAGTGCAGTCAAACTTGAAACACCTACGCACAAAGTTTCATGTGCCACCGATAAAGCTTGTACCACTGCGGTATTAATGCGAATGCCACTAAATGCACCAGGACCACGATTAAACGCCAAACAGTCTATGTTTGATAACTTAATATTCGTCTGAGACAACGCTTCATCCACCAAAGATAAGATAATCTCGGTTTGACCACGACCACCTGGCACAGTCTGTTCATAAATTACAGTACCATCTGCCAAAAGTGCAATCGAACATTGCTCAAATACCGTATCAAATGCCATTAAATTTGACATAACAGCCACCACCCATCAAAAACGCTTTTTAAAGTTTGGTGGAAGCTGACTTTGCATTTCTTGCATCTTTTTTTGCATCTCTTCCATGCTGGGCATATCTTCTGGCTTTAGACCCAAATCTTGCATGGATTTTTGCATGTCTTGCATATTGGGCGTACCTGCTTGATTAGCGTCTTTATTACCAAATAAAGGGCCACCACCTGACATACCACGAGACAGACCCTGCACCGCTTTCATCATTTTACCAATCCCATCAGGGCGGCTGATCATTTTCATCATTTTTGCCATTTGTTTGTGCTGCTTGAGCAGGCGATTAACATCTTGAATCTGCCTACCTGAGCCTGCAGCGATACGGCGTTTGCGACTTGGTGTGATTTTATCTGGATTTTGGCGTTCAAACGGTGTCATTGAGTGGATGAGTGCTTCCATTTCTTTGACTTTTTCTTCAGGACGAGCTTCTTCCATGGCTTTTTGGATATCAGCACCGCCCAAGCCTGGCATCTTATCCAAAAAGCCTGCCATCCCACCTAAGTTTTTCATCTGCTGGAACTGGGTCAGTAAGTCTTCTAAATCAAACTCGCCACCTTTTTGAATTTTTTTTGCCATTTTTTCGGCTTTTTCACGGTCAATTTTTTGTTCAACTTCCTCGACCAAAGACAGCACATCACCCATACCTAAAATACGCTGAGCAATACGCTCTGGGTGGAACAACTCAAGCGCTTCTAGTTTTTCACCACGACCCAAAAACTTAATCGGCTTACCTGTAATTGCACGCACTGAAAGTGCTGCACCGCCACGCGCATCGCCATCGGTTTTGGTTAAAATCACACCCGTCAAAGGCAGTGCATCATTAAATGCTTTGGCAGTATTGGCCGCATCCTGACCTGTCATCGAATCCACCACAAACAGCGTCTCCACAGGATTGACTGCCTTGGTTAACTCCTTGATTTCACTCATCATCTCATCATCAATATGCAGACGACCTGCGGTATCAATGATCAAAATATCTTGATACTGAAGTTTAGCCTCATCGATGGCTCGGCGTGCGATATCAATTGGGTTTTCATCAGTCGTCGAAGGTACAAAGCTTGCACCGACTTGTGCTGCCACCTGTTCAAGCTGCTTGATGGCTGCTGGACGATATATATCAGCTGATACCAGCATAACCTTTTTATTTTGTTTGTCTTGCAAAAACTTAGCAAGCTTACCTGCAGTAGTCGTCTTACCTGCACCCTGCAAACCTGCCAGCAGATACACCAAAGGCGGCTTGCCCGTCATCTCAAGCGTCTGATTGGCACTGCCCATCATCTCAGTGAGTTCATCATAAACGATTTTAACAAACGCTTGCCCTGGGGCGAGTTCTTTGAGTACTTCTTGACCAAGTGCTTGTTCCTTGACGCGTGCGACAAAGTTGCGTGCAACTGGCAATGCAACATCTGCTTCAAGCAGTGCCATGCGTACTTCTCTTAGAGTATCTTTGATGTTGTCTTCGGTCAGCTGTCCTGTGCCTGCGATATGACGCAAACTACCAGAGAGTCGTTCAGTTAAAGTATCAAACATAATTTTTCCAATGTGTTATTTCAAAGTTTGGACATCGCTTAAGATTTATCTGTCATCATTTGGATATCCATAAAAGTATTGCTACAAATACCTGCTATTTTATGCTAAATTAGGTAAATATTCCAATTTAATTGCACGATTTATGCTGATTGTTAGGATTTGGAGCAAAATTCTTTTACCGATATTATCCAAATGATTAATCAGACATCAACAAAGGGGTAGCCGTGCTTGTTATTTTTTTACTGTGTCTGATACTTTATATAGGATCAGGTCTTTATTTGGCATATGCCTTATTTCAAGATACACCGATTCATCGGTTGGTGCTTGGCATATTGATTTTTGCCATCTTATTACATGGTTGGGTGTTGACACCTGAAATCATCACGCTCTACGGACTAAACTTTAACTTATTTAACACGCTAAGCTTAACTAGCCTATTTTTTGTACTATTTTATGTATTATTTGGTCTGTATCGCCCAATTTTAAGCTTAGGGATTTTGGCGGTACCGATGGCAGCGGCTGGGGTGAGTTTGGGCTATTTTGGTCAAGTAGCTTATAAGCCACTCACGGATTTATCAAACACTCTACAAATTCACATTTTGCTATCATTTGCTGCATATTGTGTGCTACTGATGGCAGCCGTTCAAGGGGTGCTATTACGCTTACAAATTCGTGAGCTTAAACGCAAAACCATTCATCGATTTTGGGTCAGTCGCCTGCCATCTTTACAGAGTATGGAGAGTCTTTTGTTTGATATGGTGCTGACTGGATTTGTGATTTTGAGTATCGCACTTGGGTTTGGTCTGGTTGCAACTTATGACATCTTAGATCAACATTTGGCACATAAGATGGTATTTAGCTTGCTGAGCTGGCTATTATATGGGCTTTTGATTGCTGGTCATTATCGCTACGGCTGGCGGGGTAAGCGTGCCGCAAATTTTGCGGTATATGGATTTTTATTGCTGGCGATCGGTTTTGTCGGCTCAAAGGCGGTGATGGAATTTTTAATCGGCTAGCTTTTGATGATACTACTTTAATTTTGACAAAATTCCCCCATCTTATCTCTACACCAAAATCATTTAGGATAACTCATGACCAATACGCCAAAAACCCCAACACGCACCGAAATTCAAACGCCTGAGCTTTGGAATTTTCCTATGGATTATCCCATGAGCATCATCGGACACGAAGGACATCATGAAACATTGATCAATGAAGTCAAACTAATTTTAGCAGAAATTTTTCCTGAATTTGATGCAGCGACCATGCAGGTTCGTCCATCTCGCACAGGTCGCTTTCATTCTGTACGCGTGAATTTGTATTTAACCGATGCTGATCAAGTCAATCGCTTGTATACCGCTTTGGATAAAGCTGCAACTGTGCGTACCGCTGTTTGACCCAAGACCGCTGTTTGCGGTCTTTTTTTGATAATTTGGCAACTGTCATGACGATATTTAAAACACATCTAACCCATCAAAGCCCCATAACACCTGCCCTACCCAAGCCCAAGGATTCGCTGCGGCTATTACATACATCTGATTGGCATTTAGGCAAGCTTTTATACAATCAGTCACGCTATGATGAATTTGCTAAATTTTTAGATTGGCTGATTGAGGCTTTGACATTACATCAGGTGGATATTTTAATTGTTGCTGGCGATATCTTTGATACCATGACGCCAAGCAACCGTGCAGAATACCTTTACCATCACTTTCTTGCCTCCGCCTTTAAAAATCACATTCAGCACATCATCATCGTCGCAGGCAATCATGACTCTCCCACCAGCCTACAAAAAACCAAAGAAGTACTCGGCGTGCTAAATACCCATGTGATTGGCAGTGTCAGCCAAGACAAATCTGATGAGCTCATCGTTCTAACAGATGATGTAGGCATCCCAAGTGCCATCGTGATGGCAGTGCCTTATATTCGTGATCGTGATGTCAGAAGTGGGATTGATGCCAACTCAATCCACCAAAAAAATCAGCTCTTACTGGAGGGTGTGGCCGAATATTATCACTCTTTAACCAATCTTGCCAAGGATAAGCAGCAAGCCGTTTATCACACTCACCAAAAAACCATCCCCATCATTGCCACAGGGCATCTTTATGCTGCTGGTGCTGCTGTCTCATCCACCGATGATGGCATGCGTGATATTCAGATTGGAACACTTGGTCAGATCAGTAGCCAGATTTTTGATGATGCCATTGATTATGTGGCACTTGGTCATATTCACGCTGCCCAAAAAGTTGGTCAAAAAAACCACATCCGCTACAGCGGCTCGCCAATTGCGATGGGATTTGGGGAAATTGGACGCCATAAACAAGTGCTGATTGTTGATTTACCACTCAATAAAAGTGTACCGATATCAAAGTTGCCAAAGAATGATGATTTGCATGGCGAAAATCAAGATAACAATGCCATATCAATCCATAGCCTACCTGTGCCAATTTTTCATAGCCTTGCTAAAATCTGTGGCGATATGGCGTTTATTACCAACGCCATCGATACACTAAAAACGCATGATGAGCCTATTTGGCTTGAGATTGAATATGTTGGCGACACCTTAGTCGCTAATTTAAAACAGCACATTTCCAATCTGCTGGAAGGCTCAAACATCGCTGCAATTAGTATCAAAAATAAAGCCATCCATCAAGGTAGCCTAAAATTGCACACCCCTACCCTAAATTTAGAAACACTTGATGAAATGGATATTTTTTATCAGCGGCTTGATAAGGAAAACTTAAATCAAGATGAAAAAAATGATCTCATTGGTGCTTATCAAGAGTTAATCAAAGCCATCCAAGAAACTGATCATAAAGCCGTCTAATTTTAAGGGTTAAATCAAAATGAAAATCTTAAAACTCAGCTTTGAAAATATCAACTCCTTAAAAGGCAAATGGCAAATAGATTTTGAAGATGCCGCTTTTTATCACCATGCTCTATTTGCCATCACAGGCCCCACAGGTGCTGGCAAAACAACGATTTTAGATGCCATTTGTTTGGCGTTGTATGGTGAGACGCCCCGTCTGAGTATTTCTGCCACACAAAATGAGCTGATGAGTATTGGTACTGCTTTTGCAGCCAGTAGCGTGATTTTTCGTGCTAATGACAAAATTTATCAGGTCAGTTGGTCGCAGCGTAGAGCCAAACAAAAAACTGATGGCAATTTACAAGCCGTCAGCCGAGAAATCAGCTTACTTCAGCATGCCAACGACACGCATGGAAAAATTCTTGAAGAAAAAGCAAGCTTAGTTAATAAGGAAGTTGAGCGTATTTTGGGCATGAATAAAGTCCAATTCACTCGGTCGGTCATGCTTGTGCAAGGTGAATTTGCAGCGTTTTTACAGTCAGACGCCACTGAGCGTGGTCAAATTCTTGAGCAGATTACAGGCACACACATCTATGCCAAAATTGGTCAAGCGGCCTTTGAAAAGCACAAAGAACAGCTTAATTTATTAAAAAATCTACAAATTAAATTAGGAGAAGTCAATTTATTAAATACAGAAGAATATGATGGATTAATTAAGAAAATTAGCGAAATCACACAACAAAAAAACTTGCTTGAAACACAAATTAAGCTGATGAGCGATCGCCAGAAAATTGCCAATGAATACCAAACCTTAAATCAGGAAATGGCTCATTATCAAGCAAAACTGATCGAGCATCAAGAAGCCTTAACAAACTTTGAGCCAAATATACAGCGCATGAAACACGCTCATGATGCCAAAAATTTGCAGCCGCTTTATACAGCGTTTCATGAGTACCATCTTGAGTATAACAATAAACAAGATCAATTGATTATACTAAATCATCGCTTAAATGAAATCCAATTAAGCCATCAAAAGCGTAGCCAAACACACAGTGAGCTTAAAGAAAAATTTAACAAAATAACTAATGATTATGAAAATTTAAAGCCAACTTTGCAAGCGGTTCGCAGGCTTGACCAACATATTGCCTCTTTGCGTAAAGAGCATCAAAGCATGATCCAAACCCTTGAAAAAACAAAGCAGGACTATACATCTACACAAAATTTACTCAAAGAAACTCAGTCAAATCAGTCAGCTTTGGTACAAGATATTGACACCATTCAACAAAAAATTAAAGGCATTGACAGCGAAAATTTAAAGAAAAACTTAAAATTATGCGATAATCATATCTCACAATACGATACACTCATTCAAGCAATAACACACGCCCATCAACAGCAGCTTTGGCGTATCAATGTATTTAGCAATCATCTTCATGAACTCAAAGATAAGCGAGAGCATTTTAAGTCTGTTAATCTAAATCTACAGTCTATAGATAATCAAATTGGCACTATAAATATAAAAATTATTGATAATTTAAACTTAACAAAAAAAGATGATATTAATGTAGATATTTTACAAAAAAATATAGAAGATCAGTACGAAAAAATCAAGCAGCAAACACATCATTTATATACGCTAGAGCGAATCTTGAAAGATTATGAGCAATATGCACGCATTCAATCTGACATCAGCGATACAAACCGTAAGATTATCAACCTACAAGAAGAAAAAATCAAAATTCAGGATATCTTAGAGACAGTTTCTCAAAATATCCATCAAGCAAGCCAAACCCACAAAGCCATCTTGGAAAATTATGAGCTACACAAGCAAATTTTATACATGAAAATGCACTTTGACCAACTGCAAGATGGTAGTCCTTGTCCACTTTGTGGCAGTACCGAGCATCCTTTTAAATTACAGCCCAATCATTTGGACGATGAACATGCCAAACAAGCCAAAGAAAAATTAGTATTCTGCGAAAATCAGCTTAACGAACTCAATCACACCGCTACTCAGCACACGACCACATTACACAAACTGCAGATGGCTTTGGATGATCATCAAGAGCATCTAAATACTGCACAAAATACAAGTAACTCTCTTTATCATGATCTTAATGCCCTATGGCAAACGATCGCCAGTGAATGCAGCCTAGAACATGCAAATACTCTACCAAGCCGAAATACTATTGGAAAATTTATTAAAAACAGTCAAGATAAAATTAAAAATCTAGAAGAGTCTTATCAGCTGAGCAGTCGGCTATTGCATGAACTTAATCAGCTGATTGCTCAAAAAGATAGACAAATGATCGAAAAAGAAAACTTGAAAATCAATGGTCTAAAGCTTCGTGATGATGCTTTGGTGCTGATGCGTGAGATATATGATGGTAAAGTACATTTTTGCGATCAACTATTATCTGCATTTTATCAGCTCATCCAAGCACAAAATACCATCAGCCTGCCAAATGAGCTTAACGCCATTAAACAGCATGTGTCTAAAATCACCACTTGGTACGATAATATCACACATCACACCCAAGGCGATGTTCTACCAGAAGCTGAAGCATTCAACCCTAGCCCGTTAACGCTCAAGGAAGAAGAGTTTGGCAAAGTTCAGTATGTGTTATCACAAACCAAGCAAATGCTTGAAAATCAAGCCAATCAAGCCACCGCACTCAATGAAGATTATATCAATAAGCAAACCAAGCTGATTCACCTAGACGCTCAAATCAACGCACATACCAAAAAAATCCAAGAACTCACACCTGTTATTGCTGAGCTTGAGCATACGATGGCTAATAAAGTGCTTGAAATTAAAACACAAACCAATGAACGCATCACTTTATTAGGTGATAAAAATCCTGATCATACTGAAAACAATTATCAAGATAAGCTAACACAGATAAGACAGCAGTTAGAAAATGCCACTAAAAATGTACATGATGATATTGCCGACTTACATGCCCAAAAAGCAACCATTGAGAGCCTAAATCTAACCATAAAAGAACTGGCCAATAAACTCAGCCAAAGCAAGGTAAGCTTTGAGCAAGCACTGATGGCATCGGAGTTTGATACTCAAGCGGAGTTTTTGGCGGCATTAATCTTAGAAGATGAGTTAATCGAGCTAAAAACCGCTCATGATACTCTCATTAATCAACTAAGCCAAACGACAATATCAATCAATAACTGTCAAGAAAAACTTGATAATTTAATCAAATCAAATCCCAATGTTCATCAATTCAAGCTTGAAGATTTACACACAGAGCTCATCAATCTGCAACAACAGCTAGAGAGCATCAACCAATCTATTGGCGAACTTAACGCCATCAAAAATAGTGAGCTTCAAAACCGTCAGCGGCATACACAGATTCTTAAAGACATCCAACGCCAAGAACAAGAAAATGCAATTTGGGCAAAACTTGATATGCTGATTGGCTCAGCAGATGGTAAAAAATACCGAAACTTTGTGCAGGGTTTAACACTGGATTTGGTGCTACATCATGCCAATCAAATTTTGGCAAAAATGAACGATCGCTACTTGTTGACCTTTGATGCAGACAGCTCAAGGACACTTGAAATCTTAGTGACAGATCTTCACCAAGGCGATGTGGTACGCAGCAGTAAAAATTTATCAGGTGGTGAAAGTTTTATCATCTCGCTGGCTTTAGCGCTCGGTTTGTCGCAGATCAATAGCCAAAATATACAAATTGAATCACTATTTTTGGATGAAGGCTTTGGTACACTGGATGAAACCGCTTTAGATTTGGCACTTAATACCTTATTTGAACTACAGCAAAGCGGTAAAAGCATTGGTATTATTAGCCATGTCGCCAGTCTAAAAGAACGCATTGATACCCAAATTATCGTTGAAAAACATGCAGGCGGATATAGCACCTTACATGGTGCTGGTGTCAAAAACCTTTCTTAAATCAAATCAATTTTAACAATAAAAAACCTTGTTAGCCATAACAAGGTTTTTATGAAATCGCTACTATTTTAATGTGTAACGATTACTCATTATTATTACGCTCAAAATGGTTATGTTCCACTTCATAAAGTGCACCTAATCTTTCTTGCTGTTCTTCATCCAATAATTTTTTAGCTTGGATAAAAAACTTCTTTTCTTCTTCTTTTAGATGATGTCGTAGCTCATGGATTAGGGCATGGCAAGTTTCTTTCCAAGTATCATCACTGATACGCCCATCATTTAATTTATGCATCATCTCATCCATTTCATGATGTTCAGCAATGGCATGACGAGATAAATCCAGCCCATCATCATATTCCATGACAGGTGCATACAGATGACGCTCTTCGGCGGCAGCATGTGCCTGTAGCTCAATCTCAAGCTCAGGGTAGACTTTTTTGGCAGCATCAAGGTCAGAATCCATCAGCGATTCAATCTTATCACACAATTTACGCTGTCTATCATGTGATTCGGTTAGAGCTTGGAAAATATCTTGTTGGCTCATCATAGCATCCTTATCATTATTTGGCTTAATACCAAACGGTATCAGCTAAGTGTATAAAAAATTTTAATGAATTTTAATGGCTTAACCATCTTTCATTGGATTATTCTTATAATAACAATTTAGCCAAAATTTACTACTAATCATTTGTTGTGTTTGTGCTACAGTTTGTATACACAAAAAAATAATAGAGGTTAAGCCCAGCCAAGCACCCTTAACAATGCCATGCCCACCGCCATGCCAATCATCCCAAAGACTGTCGTAAACCCTAAAATGTTTGCTGCCAGTATATCATTACCGCCCATCGCCTTTGCCATGACATAACTTGCGGCAGCTGCTGGGCTTGCTACCATCAAAAATAACACGCCAAATTGCAAAGGTTCTAAGGCAAATGCCACACCCACCACCACCGCTAAGAGTGGTGCAATGACAATACGCCCAATGCTTGCCTGCATGGACAATCCTGATAAGCTTATCATGGATTTGATATTCAAAGTAGCACCAGCACAAATCAGTGCAAGTGGCAATGCGACCACCCCTAATAATCCGCCTGTTTTATTAATAAATTCTGGCAACATGGGCAAATCAAGTGCTTTATAAACGAAGGCAGACACCAAAGCGATGATCAGTGGGTTTTTGATGATTTTAACCAAGATACTTTTGGCTTGCATAAATACGCTGTCCGCTTTTTGGGTGGTACGTGATAAGGTGATGACCGCCAAAACATTATATAAAATGGTGATAACCCCCATATAAATTGCACCCACACCCAAGCCTTCGCTACCGTATGCATTAAAAACGGTCGCAAGACTAACAATTGCCATGTTTGAGCGAAACACCCCTTGCACAAACACGCCCTTATCTTTAAGCTCGCTGATAAAAAACTTAGCGTAAATCTCTGCCAAAAAAAACAATGTAAAAGTTGTGATAAATCCTGCCAGCAAAAGCTTAGATTGTGCCAAAATCTGCACATCACTTTTTAGGACACTAAAAAATAATAAACAAGGCAGACAATAATTAAACACAATGCTTGACGCTACCTCGATAAATTCAGCATTGAGTGCTGAACGCCTTTTCATATCATAACCCAAAGCCATCAAAAAAAGATTTGGCAAGACAATTGAAAAGGCAAAGCCAATGGCTTGTAACATCACATTCCTTAATCTACCCAAGAGGTCATTTGAACTGTTTTGATGAACTGTTGATTTGATTGGGTTCCAAAATGATTTTTCAATGCTAAAATCTGCTTAGATAAATTCATCATACCACTCATCAAACTGCTTATAAATCTCTTTTACCAAAGCATAAAACAGCTACAGCAAGCTATTACCAACTTGCTGATAGGCTTGGCATCGCTAACAGAAATCTTAAGTTGTTAAAAAAATCCCTGCAAATAAATCAATGGCTTTTAAGTGAATTTGGGGGGGGTGATTTTGCCCAAACTCAAAAGATATTTGCTTCATATCACGCTCAATCATGTCATCACTGCTTGCGTTTTTTTAAGTTTCTTTATCGTCATCGCCAAAAGACTGACCGCCGCAGGGGTGACGCCACTGATGCGACTTGCCTGCCCAAGCGTTGTCGGACGGATTTGGCTTAATTTTTGGACAATCTCATTGGATAAACCAGACACACTTTTATAGTCAAAATCAAGCGGTAAGAGCGTATTTTCAAGGCGTTTCATTTGCTCAATCTCATCATTTTGACGCTCAATATAACCTTGATATTTAACACTTATCTCAATCTGTTCACCCACCTTAGCACTCACTGTACTGTCTGACACTTTGGCAATGTCGTCAAAGGCGATATTTGGGCGTTTTAATAAATCCAGTAACGAATTCTCTTTGGTCAAAATCTCACCTGTGTTTGCCATAAAATCTTGACCAATGGCATTGTTTGGGGTCGCCCAAATGTCTTTTAGGCGGGCGGTTTCGCTGGCAATAGACTCCATTTTTTGACTAAATCTCGCCCAGCGTTCATCGTCCACCAACCCAAGCTCTCGTCCGATGGCGGTCAAGCGTGCATCAGCATTATCCTCACGCAAAATCAGGCGATGCTCGGCACGGCTTGTGAACATACGGTATGGCTCTTTGGTACCATGGGTAATCAAGTCATCAACAAGCACACCCAGATAAGCCTCGTGTCTTTGTGGTACCCATGATGGCTCATCAAGTGCCATGCGTGCGGCATTAAGACCTGCCAATAACCCCTGTGCTGCTGCCTCTTCATAGCCTGTTGTGCCATTGATTTGCCCTGCAAAATACAAGGCATCAATAGATTTAGTCTCTAAAGTCGGTTTTAGATTTTGTGGGTCAAAATAGTCGTATTCAATGGCATAACCTGGACGGGTAATGTGGGCGTTTTCAAGCCCTTTCATGCTATGGATGAATTCAAGCTGAACATCAAAAGGCAGGCTTGTTGAGATGCCATTGGGATACAATTCATGGGTTGTTAGCCCCTCAGGTTCAATAAAAATCTGATGGCTGTCTTTGTCAGCAAAACGATGAATCTTATCTTCAATACTCGGGCAATAGCGTGGCCCAACCCCCTCAATCTTACCACTAAACATGGGGGAGCGGTCAAGATTGGCACGGATAATCTCATGCGTGCGTTCGTTGGTGTGGGTGATATAACAGTTGATTTGGCATGGGTGCATGGCAACATCACCCATATAACTCATGACAGGCAAAGGTGTATCGCCTGACTGCACGGTCATCACGGAGAAATCCACCGTACGAGCATCAATGCGAGCAGGCGTGCCTGTTTTTAGGCGTCCAACAGGCAGTTTTAATTCACGCAAACGGTCAGCAAGACGAATGGCGGGCATGTCGCCTGCTCTGCCACCACTTTGATGGTCTAAGCCCACATGAATCACTCCGCCCAAAAATGTCCCTGATGTCAGCACCACCGCACGAGTATTTAGACGAATGCCTGTGGCTGTTACCACCGCCACCGCACGAGTATTTTCAACAATGATGTCATCCACAGATTGCTGAAAAATTGTCAGGTTTGGCTGATTTTCAAGCGTGTGGCGAATGGCTGCCTTATATAAAATACGGTCAGCTTGGGCGCGTGTGGCTCGCACTGCTGCCCCTTTACGGCTGTTTAGCACCCGAAACTGAATGCCTGCCTTATCGGTTGCCAATGCCATCGCCCCACCAAGTGCATCCACCTCACGCACCAAATGCGATTTGCCAATACCGCCAATGGCAGGATTACAGCTCATCTGTCCGAGCGTCTCAATGTTATGCGTGATAAGTAGGGTATTAGCACCCATGCGAGCGGCGGCAAGGCATGCTTCTGTGCCTGCATGACCACCGCCGATGACGATGACATCAAATGTTTTGGGATGAGTATAAGAGATTGCATTCATGGATTGTTTCCAATAGACTTGCTTAATAGGCCAAATCAGTAATTTTAATTTTATAAAAACTTGCTATTTTAACATAATCTGTGCGATAATTTCATAAAATTCAATAACACTAAGTCATTTTTAAGTCGTTTAAATTTTGTTTAACTGTCAAAATTTGCTTAAATTAACCAAATAACCTTTACCAAAACCGACTAATACAACCGAAATATTTAATATAATTATGTAAGCCTATGAAACTTTTTTCTGTTTTAGCCATATTTATGACTTGCACCCTACTGAGTGCTTGTGTTCATAAAGTTGTCACTGTACCTGCCAAAATTGCCTATAAAACAACCAAAGTTGTTGTAAAAGGTACTGTTGCCATCGGTAAAGCAATCATTCCAAATGATAGTAACGATAAAAAAGATAAGAAAAAATAACCATGTCATCGGCTAAAAACTCTCAAAATAACGCTTGCATAACGCCATAATGATTTGATATAATCGCAACTGTTTTTTGAGAGCCCTTCGTTTCCCCAAATCTAAAAACAAGTAAAATCAAGCTTAGGCTTGACATTTTTATTTGTATTACTCTCAAACTCAACTAAATAGGTTTTATATGACTACTACTATCAGTGCCAAACCCGCTGAAGTTGTACATGACTGGTATGTCGTGGACGCTGAAGGCAAAACTCTGGGTCGCCTAGCTTCTGAGATTGCTTCTCGTCTTCGTGGCAAGCATAAGCCATCGTACACTCCACATGTTGATACAGGCGATTATATCGTTGTTATCAATGCTGACAAAATTGCTGTTACTGGCAAAAAAGCTCAGGATAAAAAATACTATCGTCATACTGGCTATCCAGGCGGTATTAAAGAAACTAACTTCACTAAACTTCTTGCACACAAGCCTGAAGATGTGTTGTTTAAAGCTGTTAAAGGCATGCTTCCAAAGGGTCCTTTGGGCTATGCGATGATTAAAAAGCTAAAACTGTATGCAGGCACCGAACATCCACATACAGCTCAGCAACCTAAAGCATTAGACATCTAAGGAGACATTATGGAACGCAATTACGGCACTGGTCGCCGCAAAACTTCTACCGCTCGTGTCTTCTTGTCAAAAGGCACAGGTAACATTGTTGTTAATGGCAAATCATTGGACGAATATTTTGGTCGTGAAACTTCACGCATGGTTGTTCGTCAGCCTCTAGAGCTACTTGAGCTTACTGACAGCGTCGATCTTTATATCACTGTTGTTGGCGGTGGTATCAATGGTCAAGCAGGTGCAATCCGTCACGGTATTACTCGTGCATTGATTGAATCTGATGAAAGCCACAAGCCTGCACTTAAAGCAGCTGGCTTTGTAACTCGTGATGCTCGTGAAGTTGAGCGTAAAAAATTGGGTCTACGCAAAGCTCGTAAACGCCCACAATTTTCAAAACGCTAGTTCACACTTATCGTTTCAAAAAAGCTCTCGATTTATCGAGAGTTTTTTTACACTTATTTTTCATCAGCTCATTAATCAAATTATCGTGGTAAGTCAAAAATACCTATCAGTCTTATTGGTTTAATGACAGTTATTGCAAGTGCTAAATTTCTCAATTTTGAGTTAAATATTTGCAATTTCTGCGTATTTTATCAGCTTTAATGCAGAAAAAATTTTTAAAATATGGTAACATTATAGAGATAATCTTTTACGAAAATTTTAAGTATATTAGTTTTTTCAAACCCTTTTAACCAGCTAATATGTGATAAAGATACATTTTCGTTCAATCACTCAATTTTTTTTTGACTTTTTTGATAAGTTTGTAAAAGAGTAATTTATTTTATTACAAAAATAGCTTAAAATAGTCATATTTAGCAAAAATAGGCACAGCAAATGTGGCAAATTTAATAAAAGTGTTTTATTATAGCCACACACCCAGTATGGGAATATTCCCATTCTTTTTCTGGAGGAAGTTTTAATGAGCCATGCCGAAGGCGTGAATATTAAACGCCGTAGAGTCCTGATTGCAACCACCGCTGCCATTGGAGCAGTTGGTGTTGGAGCGATTGCCACCCCGTTTGTGCGATCTTGGTATCCGAGTGCCAAAGCAGAAGCTGCAGGTGCTGCTGTCGTTCAAGACATTTCAGGCATCGAGAACGGTCAAATGATCACCGTTAAATATCGTGGCAAACCCATCTTTGTTGTCAAACGCACCGAAGAGATGGTAGCAAATCTTAGCAAAGTAACCCCAAAATTAAGCGATCCCAATTCTGAGGCTTCAGTTCAGCCTGAAGCGTGTAAAAATGAGACGCGTTCGCTACAACCTGAGCTTTTGGTGGTCGAAGGTGTGTGTACACATCTTGGCTGTGCACCAACCTACCGCCCTGAAGTTGGTGCAGCGGATTTAGGCGGTGCTGATTGGTTTGGTGGTTTCTTCTGTCCTTGCCATGGATCTTTGTATGATTTAGCCGGGCGTGTTTATAATGGCGTACCTGCCCCTACAAACCTACCTGTGCCAATTTATAGTATCGATGGCTCAATCTTGACCGTTGGGGAGGCTTAATCATGAGTATTGCTAAGAAGTTCATGAGCTGGGTAGATGCACGCTATCCTGCCACAGAAACTTATGAATACCATATGTCCAAATACTATGCACCAAAAAATTTCAACTTTTGGTATTTTTTTGGTGTCTTGTCAATGGTCGTCTTGGTGAACCAATTGGTAACAGGTATTTGGTTAACCATGATGTTTAACCCAAGTGCTGAAGGCGCATTTGCATCGCTTGAATATATCATGCGTGATGTTAAAGGTGGTTGGCTAATTCGCTATATGCATTCAACAGGTGCATCTGCATTCTTTATCGTTGTTTATTTGCATATGTTCCGTGGTTTATTGTACGGCTCATATAAAAAACCGCGTGAGCTGGTTTGGCTGATCGGTATGGGCATCTACCTATGCTTGATGGCTGAAGGCTTTTTTGGTTATTTACTCCCTTGGGGTAATATGTCTTATTGGGGTGCTCAGGTTATCTTGAATTTACCTGCTGCCATTCCGTTTATCGGTGATGCTTTGGCTGAATGGGTTCGTGGTGACTATCTGATCTCTGGTATCACTCTAAACCGCTTCTTTGCCTTGCATGTTATCGCCATTCCTTTAGTTTTGGTTGGTTTGGTATTCATGCACTTAGTGGCATTGCACCATGTTGGATCAAACAACCCAGATGGTATTGATATCAAAAAACTCAAAGACAAAAATGGTGTACCGCTTGATGGCGTTCCATTCCATCCATACTATACTGTGCATGACATGGTCGGTATTGTTGTCTTCTTTATCTGTTTCTTTGCTGTTGTATTTTTTGTACCTGAGGGGGGCGGCTACTTCCTAGAAAAGCCAAACTTTGAGGTTGCAAATGCACTAAAAACACCGCCACACATTGCACCTGTATGGTACTATATGCCATTTTATGCCATCTTGCGTGCAGTACCTCATAAACTTGGTGGTGTTATCGCTATGGGTGCTGCTATTGCCGTATTGTTTGTTCTACCATGGTTAGATCGCTCACCAGTACGCTCTATTCGTTATAAAGGCATGTTATCAAAAATTGCATTAGCAATCTTTGTTGTCAGCTTTGTTACTCTAGGCTATCTGGGTGGTACAGCTTCAACCCCAACTGCAACAATTATTGGTCGTATTTGTACCATACTCTACTTCCTATATTTCTTATTGATGCCATTTTATACATCGATTGAGAAGTGTAAACAACCACCAGAACGCGTTACCGGAGGCCACTGATGAAAGTACTTAATTCACTGATCAAATTTGGTGCAGGTGCGGTATTGGCAACGGTTGGTGCTTTTGCCAGTACCAACGCCCTAGCCTCTGGTGGTCATGGTTGTGGTGAATATACCGAAGCTGATGGTACGGTTGTTACCTTAGAATGTAGCAAAGCTCCAATTGATTTAACCAACAAAGGCTCACTACAACGCGGTGCTGCCATGTTTATGAATTATTGTGCAGGTTGCCACTCAGCCCAATATGTGCGTCATTCAAGATTGGCTCAAGATTTAAACATCCCACCTGAATTGGTTGAAAAATATTTGCTTGTCACAGGTGATGCCATTGGTGACCATATTAATGCAGGGATTGACCCAGAACTACAAAGCCAATGGTTTGGTGCTGCACCGCCTGATTTGTCTTTAGAGACTCGCCTGCGTGGTGATGACTGGGTCTATACTTATTTACTGTCATTCTATGAAGACCCAAGCCGTCCTTGGGGGGCTAATAACCTAGTACTTGCAAATGCAGCCATGCCTCATGTTCTTCATAATCTACAAGAAGAACTTGGCAAAGAAGAATATGAAGCGCGTGTTGGCGATTTGGTCAACTTCATGGCATGGATGGCTGAACCTGTTCGCCATGACCGTAAGATTTATGGTGCTTTTGTTATTTTATTCTTATTAATTTTATTAATTCCAGTTTATCTGCTCAATAAAGAATTCTGGAAAGATGTCAAATAAAATCTGCCAAAAAAGACCGAAAATATTCGGTCTTTTTTATTTTTATACAAATAATGATGTTAGGTCTAAGCACATAATTTCACACTTAAAGCAAAAATTTTGATACACTAAGAGGCTCATTTATATCATCGCTACACATGGCAAATTTACCTCATCTTTCTTTAACACAATTTATTCTTTATGCTGATCATGGAATTAATAGCCATATCGTACGGCTATTGCTTGAAGAAAAACACTTAAATTATGAAACTGTGTTCATTGGTGAGGAGCGCCCTGAAGAGCTGATTGAGCTAAATCCTTATCACACCCTGCCCATATTGGTCAATCGAGACATTTCACTATATGAACATAATGTCATCTTTGAGTATCTTGAAGAACGCCACCGAGTCCCACGGCTGATGCCTGATGCACCAAGTGAGCGAGCCAAAGTGCGTCAACTGGCGTGGCGACTACAAAAAGACTGGCTAAAGCACGGCTATACTCTACTGACCCATTCTGACAGCTTTGATATTCAGGCTGCGACAGCCGCCAGAAAGTCATTAAGCGATTCACTGGTAACAATCGCACCGCTGTTTGGGCATAAACCGTATTTTATGTCGGATACTTTTGGATGGTGTGATGTGTTATTACTGCCACTACTTTGGCGACTAAATAAAATGGGCGTTCATCTTCCGACACATCTCATACGCCCGTTAATACACTATCAAGAACAGCAATTTGCCAGACCAAGCTTTATTAATAGTATTTCTTTTAAGGAATGATTATGACCCCAAAACGCCCTTATATCGTACGTGCTTTTCATGAATGGATAGAGGATAACGATTTTACCCCCTATCTGATGATTGATGCGACACATGACGATGTTGTTGCACCGCTTGAGTATGCCCAAGATGGTCGCTTGGTGCTAGCCGCTTCTTATCAAGCCACGCACAATCTACAAATTCATAATGATGCCATTAGTTTTACTGCCAGATTTGGCGGTGTCTCTTCTGATATTTGGATACCCATGGCAGCCTTGATGGCAATATATGCCAAAGAAGACCCCAAGCATGGTGCATTTTTTGATCCTGGCGAATATGCCAATCATCAATCGCCCAAAACCGATGAAGATCGACCAACTTTAAAAGGCTCAACGCTCAGAGTATTGGACTAGCCAATGTGCATTGTTGCTTTGGCTTGGCAGGTGTTACCTAAGACACCACTGTTATTAATCTCAAATCGAGATGAATTTTATGCGCGTCCAACCTTACCGCTGCACGCCTGTGATGGTATTATTGCAGGGCGAGACAAGCAGGCGGGTGGCACTTGGATGGGTGTGAATCTATCAGGTCGCTGGGCAGTTTTGACCAATTTTCGTGATGGACAGGATAAAAAATTGTACGCCACCTCGCATGGCACATTGGTGCAAAATTATCTTGACTCACAAATGACACCATTACAATTTTTGACATGCTTAAAACCATCACAAACAGATTATGCAGGATTTAATCTCATTGTCGGTGATCGCACTCAAGCTGCCTACATGAGCAACAAAGGCGTAGCACCAACCTTACTGGCATGGCGTGTATACCTTATCACATGGTCTTATCAGTGATGAATGGTTTAAATGCACACATTTAAGAATGCATTTTTATCAAGAAATTCTACCTTTAGTCAGGCAAAACCTTGATTTTGATGGTTTGATCATCACGCCAAAGTTAAGCCAAGCGGTGTGGCAAGTGCTTGAAGATACACAAAAAGCCAAGGATAATCAATTGCCCAATACAGGTGTTGATCTATATTTGGAGCGGTTATTATCCAGTATTTTTATTCAAAGCTCAAATTATGGTACACGGGTTTCAAATTTACTGTGTCTTCAAAATCATCATCTGACTTGGCAAGAAAAACAGCAACAGGGTAAGCATATGGGTCAAATATTTTCTTGGTCTGGTCATTTACAATACAAATAAAAAACCATCGACAGTTTGCCGATGGTTTTTGATGATAGGCTAGATCAACAAATCAGCTATAACGCAGCTTATTAAAGGTGAATTGATCATTCAACCACTCAACAAAGATGGTATCTCCCGTGGTGAACTCACCAGATAATAAAAGTTGTGCTAATGGATTTTCAATCTCTTGCTGAATCGCACGCTTCAATGGGCGAGCACCAAAGACAGGATCATAACCCACCGATACCAAATGATTCATCGCCTCATCACTCACACTAAGGCCAAGCTCACGCTCTTTAAGGCGTGTACGCAAACGATCAAGCTGAATTTCAGCAATGCCCGTCATTTGATCTGCACCCAAACCATGAAAGACAACAATCTCATCGATACGGTTGATAAATTCTGGTCTAAAATGTCCAGTGACCGACGCCATTACCGCAGTCTTGATGTCTTCATAAGACGAGTCTGTCATCTCATGGATCGCATGACTGCCTAAGTTACTGGTCATAATGATGACAGTATTTTTAAAGTTCACCACACGACCTTGACTGTCAGTCAATCGACCATCATCAAGCACCTGCAGTAAGATATTAAAGACATCTGGATGTGCTTTTTCAACTTCATCAAAGAGTACAACGCTGTACGGCTTACGGCGTACCGCTTCGGTCAGCACACCTCCTTCTTCATAACCGACATAACCTGGAGGTGCACCCACCAAGCGTGAAACACTGTGCTTTTCCATGTACTCACTCATATCGATACGAACCATCGCATCTTCAGAGTCAAATAAGAAATTTGCCAATGCCTTAGTCAGCTCAGTTTTACCCACGCCCGTCGGTCCCAAAAATAAGAAAGAACCGCTTGGCTTATTAGGATCTGACAAGCCCGAACGGCTGCGTCGTACCGCATTTGCGACCGCCGCCACTGCCTCATTTTGACCGATGACACGCTCATGTAACACATCTTCCATCGCCAACAGTTTATTACGCTCACCTTGAAGCATTTTGGCAACAGGAATGCCTGTGGCATGCGACACAACCTCAGCGATTTCGTTATCAGTCACTTTATTACGAAGTAGCTTGGGTGCATGTTCTGGCTCATCTGTCTGCTCTTCTGCCAATTGCTTTTCAAGTGCAATGATTTCACCATATTGTAGCTGTGAAGCACGAGCATAATCCCCTTCACGCAATGCTTTTTCTAAGGTGATGCGTGCGGTATCTAGCTTGGCTTGAAGCTGTTTACTTTTTTCAACACCTACTTTTTCAGCTTTCCAAACCTCTTCAAGCTCACTATACTGTTTTTGTGCGTCATCAATTTGCTGCTCAAGTGATTTGACTTGTGATTTTGCACCAGCATCTTCTTCATTTTTTACAGCTTCTAGCTGCATTTTTAGCTGAATGATACGACGATCTAGCTTATCCAAACTTTCAGGCTTACTATCAAGCTCCATTTTGATACGGCTGGCAGCTTCATCGATCAAATCAATTGCCTTATCTGGCAGCTGACGATCGGTGATATAGCGGTGGCTCATCTTAGCGGCAGCAATGATGGCCGAATCCATAATTTTGACACCATGGTGTAGCTCATAACGCTCTTTTAGACCACGCAAAATGGCGATGGTATCTTCAACAGTCGGCTCATCTACCAAGACTTTTTGGAAACGACGCTCAAGTGCTGGATCTTTTTCAATATATTGACGATACTCATCCAAAGTTGTTGCACCCACACAGCGTAACTCACCACGAGCAAGTGCAGGCTTAAGCATATTGCCAGCATCCATTGCACCACTGGTCTTACCAGCACCCACCATGGTATGTAGCTCATCAATAAATAAAATGATATTGCCGTCTTGTTTGGCAAGCTCATTTAGCACCGCTTTTAGTCGCTCCTCAAACTCACCATGATATTTCGCACCAGCAATCAAAGAACCCATATCCAGCGATAGCACGCTTTTATTTCTTAGGCTTTCAGGCACTTCACCATTAACGATACGCTGAGCAAGCCCTTCAACGATGGCAGTTTTACCAACACCTGCTTCACCGATAAGCACTGGGTTATTTTTGGTACGGCGAGATAACACCTGTACAGTACGGCGAATTTCATCATCACGCCCAATCACAGGGTCAAGCTTACCTGCCATCGCACGCTCAGTAAGATTGATGGTATATTTATCTAATGCTTGTCGATTTTGTTCACTATTTTGATTGGTCACAGCCTCATCTCCTCGAATATTTTTCATAATTGTTTGTAAATTTTGGGCGGTCACACCTGATGATACAAAGGCTTTATTGAGTGATTTATTCTCAAATAGTGCCAAAATCAGCCATTCAATCGGTACAAACTCATCGCCTGCTTTGGCCGCATAATTTTCTGTTGCCTGTAAGACCTTGATAGTTTCAGGTGATAAATTCACTTGTCCTGTGGGCTGATTGATCACCGCTTGATAAGAAAGCAGTGTCTTAATCTCATCTTGTAGCCGTGCTAAATTTGCACCGCTCGCCTCAATGATGGACAGTGCAGTATGATTATCAGCCACAGCACTCAGCAAATGCACAGGGGCAATTGCAGTATGATAATGCCCAAGACTGCTTTGCTGTGCCCCACGAATAACCTCTTGCAGTGTTCGAGTATATTTCTCAAAATTCATATAATTATCCTTAAATATAATCATTGGCACTATATATTCATTAAGATTTATTAATGACAAAATATCAATAAATATACATTGCATTATTGGCTATTATATGGTAGATAGTGCTAGATTTTTCAATAGTGGGCTAAAGTTATCCACAACTATTTTTATAAATTATTGATTTTACTCATATAATAATTTTTTAATCAGATAGTCTAAATCACAAAAGTATCGCCCTATGATATTCATCGGATGAATAAAAATATATTTTCTTAACAATAAAAAAACAGGGTTAATGGCTTACCCTGTTATCATAATCATGATCATTGATGTCATGTGTGGTGATATCAATTCGTTTTGCTTTAAAGGTTTACTTATCAGACGATAAACCAAGCTTATACAAACTAAATCCATACAACTCTCAGCCCAAAATCAAGCGATCATCTTCCACCTTTTCACCACGAGTTTTTTCAAACATATTTAATAAGTCTTGAACATTCATGCCCTGCCTTTTATCCCCTGATACATCCAGCATCACTTGACCTTGGTGGAGCATGACAGTACGAGTGCCATGCGTGAGTGCTTGTTGCATGGAATGCGTCACCATCATCGTAGTCAGACGCCCTTCACTGACAATTTTATCAGTCAAATCCAAAACAAAAGCAGCGGTTTTTGGATCGAGTGCCGCCGTATGCTCATCTAGCAGCAAAATTTTTGAGGGCTGTAGGCTTGCCATCAATAGGCTGACCGCCTGACGCTGACCGCCTGACAAAAGTCCCATACGATCAGTTAGGCGATTTTCCAACCCAAGTTTTAAGATGGATAGCTTTTCACGAAATAACTCACGATTTTTGTGATTTAACGCACCTGCTAAGCCACGCATACCGCCACGCTTGTAAGCCAGTGCCATATTCTCCTCAATGGTGAGTGCCTCACAAGTACCTGCCATGGGGTCTTGAAAAACACGCGCCACTTGTTTGGCACGCTGATGCGTCTTTAAGCGAGTGACATCTTGACCATTAATTTTGATGCTGCCGCTATCGACACGCACCGCCCCACTGATGGCGTTTAAGAAAGTGGATTTACCAGCACCATTGGTACCAATCACTGTCACAAACTCGCCATCAGCAATTGATAACGACAGTCCGCACAGTGCAGGATTTTCGATGGGCGTACCAAGATTAAAGGTTAGGCGAAGATCGGTAGCTTGTAACATGGTACACTCCTTAGTGTTTTTTTGGTGATAGCTTGGCTTTAATTTTTGGCAACATCAAGACAATGATCACCAAAAATGCTGTCACTAAATTTAAATCTTGAGATTTAAAGCCGATGCCACGCAATAGCTCACTAGAAAGTGCAATTTGGATAAATAAACGGTATAAAATCGCACCAATCACCACCGCCAAAGTCATCCAAAAAATTCGCTTGGCAGATAAAACCGCCTCGCCAATAATGACCGCAGCCAATCCAATCACAATCGTACCAATACCCATAGAAACATCAGCAAATCCTTGGGTCTGCACAAACAAAGCACCCGATAGTGCAATCAAACCGTTTGAAATCGCCATGCCAAGAATGATAATCCATGGCGTATTAATGCCCTGAGCTTGTGCCATACGCAGATTTGAACCTGTCGCACGCATTGACAGACCCATTTCGGTGATAAAAAACCAATCCAAAACCAGCTTTACCACCAATACAACCCCTGCAATGACTGCCACACGCACCCAAAATCCATTACCACCATCAATCAATGGTGTAAATACTGTCGGCTGTCCAAGTAGCGGCAGGTTTGGGGCATTCATAATTCGCAGATTGATGGAATATAAGGCGGTCATCATCAAAATACCAGCAAGTAGGTGTAAAATACCCAACTTAACATGCAGCCAAGCTGTCATCATACCTGCTACCATACCTGCCATCATACCAAAAACACAAGCCAGCCAAGGATTAATGCCTGCGACAATGCAAATCCCTGCAACCGCACCGCCCAACGGAAAGCTGCCATCGGCGGTTAGATCAGGGAAATCTAAAATGCGAAAGGAAATCAGCACACCCAGTGCCATCAAAGCATAAATCAGACCACTCTCCAGTGCTCCAAAAAAAGCAATCAAATTCATCAGCCATATCCGCCCAAAAAGTTAAAATGCCTATTATAACAAAGTCCAAGTTATTGTAGGATTAAATTCACCAAAAAAACAAACCCAAGCGTGGCAGTCTATCAATCGGCTTGGGTCTAAAAAATGGCTACTTTGGCTTATGACATCAAGCATCATTGGCATCTTTTTGCCAAACTGGTCATTATCAAAAAACCTTATTCAACCACTTTGGTAGCTCGATCAATGACCGCTTGTGGTAAAATGATACCTTGCTCAGCCGCATGTTTTTTGCTGATATACAAGTCTAGATTTTCAGAGATATGAACAGGAATATCAGCAGGTTTTTCACCCTTTAAGATGCGTGCAATGATTTTACCAGCTTCTTTGCCAAGATCAGTATAATTGACGCCCAGTGCAGCCACAGCACCACGCTCAACAGTACTGGTATCTGCTGAAATTAATGGAATTTTGGCGGTTTTTGCAACTTGATATAACGCTTCATAAGCATTAATGACATTATTATCTGTTGAAGTATAAATCACATCAACACGCCCAACCAATGAGTTGGCAGCTTGAGTAATATCGCTAGATTTTTGGGCAGGTGCTTCGATGACATTGATACCAAGCGGTGCTAATTTTTCTTTGAGCGTTTTAAGTACCACAGTTGAGTTTACCTCGCCTGGGCTAAAAACATAACCAACATTTTTAACAGTTGGCACAAGCTCTTGGATTAAGGCAATTTGGGGTTCATAAGGCAGCGCATCTGACGCGCCCGTGATGTTATTACCCGAGTTTTCTAGGTTTGCAACCAACCGAGCTTCGATCGGATCAGTGACAGCCGAAAATACCACAGGAATATCCTGGGTTGCCGCTGCAATAGCCTGTGCTGACGGTGTGGCAATGGCATAAATAAGGTCGGGATTATCCGAGGTGAACTGTCTGGCAATTTGACCTGCCGTTGCCATATTGCCTTGGGCAGATTGGAAATTTACGGTCAGATTTTCACCTTCCTTAAAACCTTCCTTAGTCAATTGATCTAACGCACCTTGGCGAGCGGCATCTAAAGCAGGGTGCTCAACAATGGCGGTGATTGCCACTGTTTTGGCTTGGCTGGCAGCCAAATCAGCTTGAGCGGTAGGCTTATCACCACCACATGCCGCCAAGGTTAGTGCCACCAAACTTGCCCAAAGGGTCGTTTTTAAAAAGTTATTCATAGCAACTCCTGTCATGCCAAGTCGCTTAATTTAAATCATTTCAATTAAGCGTTTATGCAGTTTATCACACTGCAGATTATCCTGCCAAGATATTTGGTAAGATTTATTTACATGGGATTAACAAATTATAGATAATCCATGTCAGCTACTTTACTGTTTAAAACTTTCTCATTTAAGAATTTATCATAAAATACACCGACCCATAGACTCACACCCAATGCCGCATATTTTGGCTAAGAACATGCTATTTATTCGGCTGACGCGCTGGCGTGGTGTCAACATTGATACTCTCACCCAGTGTTGTCAAATCCACCGTTACGCCTTGATTGGCTGCGTGTTTTGGGCTGATAAATAAGGTCAAAGTATTCATCACTTCAGGTTTAATTTCATTTGGGGATTTACCATCTAACACTTGAGCGACCAATTTTGCGGTTGTCAAGCCAAAATCATAATCGTTCACACCCAAAGCAGCTGTCGCACCACGGCGTACCGAAAATTCATCTGAGGTAATCACAGGTATTTGTAACTCATTAGCAGCCAAAACCATCGCTTCCATCGCTGATGCCACACCATTATCTAGTGATGTATAAAGTAAATCCACCTTGCCAGCCAATGAACGCGTCGCATCGCCCACATCGCTTGATCGATTGGCGGGCACTTCCACCAAAGTCATGCCATATTTTGGTAAAATTTCAATTAACTTATTTTTGACGGCAACAGAATTGGCTTCACCAGGGCTAAAAACAAAGCCAATGCGTTTGGCTTCAGGCTTGATTTTTTGAAATAATTCAACTTGTGGCTCAATGGGCAGCTGACTGGATAAACCTGTAATGTTAGACTGGGTAGCTTGATGATTGTTATTTAATAATTTGGCAGCCACAGGGTCAGAGACAGCCGTATAAATCAGCGGAATGCTTGTAGTCGCTGCCGCCAAGCTTTGGGCGCTCGGTGTGGTAATAGCTACGATGGCATCAGGTGTATCCGCCACAAACTGCTTGGCAATCTGCCCGACAGTCGCCATATTACCTTGGGCAGATTGGAAATTAACGGTCAAATTTTCACCGTCTTTATAACCTAAGCTTGCCAAACCATCCACCACACCCAAGCGAATATCATCCAATGACGGATGCTCAACGATGGCGGTAATCGCAATGGTTTTGGTAGTTTTTTCGGTGGGGGTATTTGAGGTATCGGCAGGTGCTTGTGAGATTGTTTGGGTGGGTTGACTACAGCCAACCGCCAAAGCTGCGATGGCTATAGCGGCAAACTTTGGCATGACTTGAGCAAACTTATTTCGAGCCAAGGTCATAAATCTCTCCATTATATGTTGATTGTGATAAAATAAAAACTTAAAAATCTCATTGATTGTAACATAAATTTTATAGATTGCGTATCCATTTCAACAGCTCATCCAAGCCGTTATAGCCATCAAAAAACCCTTTTTGATGGTCAAAAGGGTTTTTTGATTTCAGGGTCAAACGGCAATCAATAGGTTTCGTTTGACTCAACGATACTGATACTTGTTTTGCCATCACTACTGGCATTCGCCGTTGGTGGCTGTGGGTGTGGTAAGTCTTGAGATGTCTTATTTGCAGAACGCTCGGTGGTACGCTCGGTATTGGCTTTGGCTTGACTATCACGATCCACACGAGGGGTACTACCAGTTGCAGAAGATTGCCCTACCGAGTTTTGTGTGGGTGTCTGTGCTGAATTATTTGAAGGCTTTTCACTGCGTGGGCGAGATGACACCTGTGCGTTAGGTGCTGGCTTTTGTTCAATGTGCGTCGTTACACTAGAATCTTCTTGAGGATTTGATGGCATGGCTATTGGTGTCTCTGGCAGTCGCTCAATCGCTTGTGGTCGTGCGGTAACATCAGGCTGTATGGATACTTGTGGCAAACTGCTTGTAGAAGCTGCCAAAATATCGGCAATCAGACGAATGGCATTATGATTGTTGCCATACATCACCACATTACCATTGACCATTTGATAAGTTATTTGTTTAGCGACAATTGTGCCATTATAAAACTCAACTTGATCTTGGCTAGCACGCTGTAATAAAGTTACCCCTGAACGAGCAAAAGCAAATTCTGCATTCGCCAAATCTTGGGGGTTTACCGTTACATGCACATCCGCCATACAGCTATCGGCAAAATTCGTGGCATTTTGGGTGGTGATTTGTAAAGTATTTAGTTTTTGGCCAATGGTGTTTTGTATGGCTAGGCGTTGGTTGGGGTCTGCATCCGTCATTTGGCTCATCACGGCATCAAGAATGGACTGCTTGATACCATTTTGTAGATTTGCTTGCATGGCTGGTGCTTGGCAAATGTCATCAATCTGCTGAACGACAGGCTCAGCCACCGCCATCTCATCATCACGGTGGTTGTCATGACTACAACCAGCCAGCGTTAATAGTGCAGCAGTTGGTAAGCTTAAATATTGGATGGTAGATTTTTTCATAAAGATGCTCATCACTCAAAAGCCAATTTATAAAATTTATCGAAGAAAAGCACGCTGTGCTATAATACTTGATTGGCGAAAATGCCCTTATTATAACACAATTCATCAACAAATCACGCACACCAACCTTTACATTTGGTTGCTTTATTTTATTTATCAATTAACTATGACCATCACCAACGATAGAAATTTTGATGCCATTAGCGAACACTTTGCCAAAAAAGTATATGGCGGTCTTAAAGGACGCATTCGCTTAGCCGTGCTTCAGCAAGATTTAAGCGAAGCGATGGATCAGCTGATGGATCAGCTTATGCTCAATCGCCCTTTACGCATCTTAGATGTGGGCGCAGGACTGGCTCAGATTAGCCTATCTTTGGCATCAGATCATCATGTAACGGTCAATGACATTTCAACCAATATGCTAGATAAGGCAAAAGATCATGCCAAATCGCTTGGGGTATATGATCAAGTACGGTTTATCACTTGCCCTTATCAGGCATTGTCAAATCATTTGGCAGGTGAGCAGTTTGATATTATCTTATGTCATGCACTACTTGAGTGGTTGGGCGAGCCTGAAAAAATCATGACTTTTTTTGATCAGTATTTGGCAGATGGTGGCATGCTGTCTTTGTGTTTTTATAATCCTGCCAGTAAAATTTATCGTAATTTAATCATGGGAAATTTTTATCAGCTTAATACGCCTCGCCCTGCTGATGATAAAAGTTTAACGCCCAATCACCCTGTCGCCCCCGATACCGTCGAAGCATGGCTAATTGCTCATTATTATAAAATCAGTATTCGCTCAGGTATTCGGGTATTTTCAGATTATGCACCCCTGAAGTGTGGTGGCCTAAATAACCCCGACGATGTGGTTGCGATGGAACTTGAATACTCACGCCAGCTGCCTTTTCGTGCCATGGGGCGATATCTGCATATCATCGCCTTCAAAAATCCTGCTTGATATCAGACTTAGCAAGCATATTTAAATGTATGAATCATAAAATCATAATGTGTTAAAATAAGTGATTTTCTTGGTTTTTATAGAATTGAGCCATGTTTTCTTTTCTGTCTTTAGAATTTACTTTAATGTTCATTGGTTTTTTGGCAATTTATTGGCTGTTTCGCCAAACACCAAAATTCCAAAATTTTCTCATTATCCTATTTAGCTATACGGTCATTTATCTAATGGCAGGTACGCTTGCGACAGAGATTTTATTTGGCTATACAATATTTGTATTTTTCATCACAAAGATGATGAATGGCTCTAAAATCAAGAAATTTTGGCTGATTTTAGGGATTACCATCACACTGATTCAGTTGAGCATTTTTAAATATTATGATTTTTTCCGAGAAGGGATTAAGTACAGCCTTGATGCCATGCAGCTGGATTCATCAGGGGTGATGGCAAATATCATTTTTCCGCTCGGTATTTCTTATTATTCATTCCAAGCCATCAGTTATATGGTCAGTCGTTATTATGATGAATATGATGTACCTCAGTTAAGTTTTATGGCACTGTTGCACCACTTATCCTTTTTTGGGACAATCAGTGCAGGTCCTATCGCACGCACCAAGTCGGTATCAGGACTGACTGATATTGAGGGCAATCCTTGTGGTATGAGCGAACAAATCATCAGCCAAAATCCACGCCGTATTTTATTTCCCACCATCGCACTTTGCCTGATTTTATTAGCACTCATTAAAAAATGGTGGCTGGCAGGCTGGTTGGCTGACCATTGGGTCAATCCCATCTTTGCCAATCCCATGCAATATCATAGCTTAGAGGTATTAGTCGCAATTTATGGCTATACGCTACAGCTATTTTTGGACTTTTCGGGGTACAGTGAGATGATGGTAGCATTTGGTTTATTGATTGGTTTTCGCTTGCCTGTCAACTTTAAAGCACCATTAATCGCACATAATATTCGTGTTTTTTGGGATAGGTGGCACATTAGTTTATCTACATGGATTCGTGATTATATCTATATTCCCTTAGGGGGCAGTCGCCAGGGCTTTATAAAAACCCAAGTCAATTTATTAATTGCCATGGCATTATCAGGCATTTGGCATGGCTCTAGTGTGAATTTTCTACTTTGGGGCGTGTTGCATGGGCTTGCCATCATTTGGTTAAATTGTACCGATAAACTCTACCAAAATATTTATGCTGTCGATGCCAAACATGCACGCAATGCACTATATCGCCACAGTTGGCTAGGTAAAGTGATTGGGATTTTTGTGACCATTCATTTTGTGGCATTTTGTTTTGTGTTTTTTCGTGCAACCAGCTGGAGTGAGGCAATACAAATTTTTGAGGCATTGGCATACAACCATACCAACATTGCTTGGAGTGGTAATCCGCTGTTTATACTGGCACTTTTTATGATAGCTTGGTTCATCTACCCCATCTACACACGCCAAACTCTTAATATTATTCGCCTTGGTAGTCTATTGCCCAAGCCCATCCTAATCAGTCTTTTATTTGTTTGTTTGATGATTGTTGTTATTTTTGCACCGTCAGGCATTCCAGGATTTATTTATGCAAACTTCTAATCAACCAATCTCAAAGGTCGCCCAAACCAAGCAATACCCTGAGCCTAAGCATATTCGGCTAAAGCTGTGCCCCAAGCCTTATTTTCACGGCAAAAGTTACAGCTATTTGCTGATAGTGCTGTGCTTATTTGCCACACTTGGTGTATGGATAATGCAAAATTCCATTAATGCATATTATCTACAAACTTATCACAAAAGCAGCCCTTTAAGCTTACTTGATCGTTATCCTGCTTGGAAAATGGGTGGTGATATCGGCAATAAACTGTATGCTTGGCATGGTGATTTAACCAGTGCTATTAACCAGAAAAATCAGCAAATTGTTGATTATTTTAATGACAATTTGGCTTATACCCCCAAATATCAGGCAATGATGGCAAAAAGCCTTGAATCTACGCCCGCTGTACAGATGGATAATGTTGGCGTATCAGAGGCCAAACCTGACAATCCTTATGTACTACATTCAGGTGATGAGATTTTTTTTGCTGGCGACTCAATGATGCAAGGCGTCGCACCGCATATCCAGCAATATCTTCAAAAAAATTACAACATCAAATCCGTCAATCTTGCCAAACAAAGTACAGGTTTGGCTTATCCAAGCCTATTTAATTGGCCAAAAACCATCAAAGAGACACTGTCCATCAATGCCAATATCAAAATTTTGGTTGTATTTTTGGGGCCTAATGACCCTTGGGATATGCCTGATTTGGTCAATGGCGGTCAATTAAAATTCCAAACGCCAGAATGGGAGATGGGCTACCGTCAGCGTATGATGGATATTTTGGACAGTGCCAAAAATCACAATACGCAAGTCATTTGGATCACACCGCCAAATATGAAAAAACAAAAGCTCAATAAGCAGATGATTTATCTAAATCAGATTATGCAAGATGAACTAAAACGCCATCATGTACTTATCATTGATTCACGCAAGCTATTAGGCACAAGCGATGATATTTATAATGATTATCTGATACAAGATGGAAAAAGCGTTAAAATGCGTACCGCTGATGGTATTCATTTTAGTGTCAAAGGACAAAAGTTAATCGCCCAAGCTGTACAAGATCAAATCACCATCATACCATAATATCTATTAGGCAAATTTATGAAACAATTTTTTGCGTTATCTGTGTTAGCCATGTCAATGAGCACATCGGCAAATTATTTAACCAATTATCAAGATCCAAATACCGATCAGCTCATTCAAGCTCTCAATAATAACCGCATTCATATCGTACAGCTGGGCGACTCACATACTGCAGGCGACAGCATGACCGAAGCACTGCGTAGTCAGTTACAAAGTCGCTATGGTAACGGTGGTATGGGCTGGGCGATGCCGATGTATTTTAGCGGTCAGCGTATGGCACGCTATGGCTATGATAATTATCAATGGACACCCATCTCAAGTCGCCGCAATCAAAATGAGGATTATACATTAGGCGGTTTAATCGCTAAGCCAAATTTTTCAGGCAGTACGCTGACTATTAAAGCAAAAAATCAAGAGCCTATGCAATCAATGACCGTCAGCATTCGCCAAAGTGCCACTGATGGCTTATTTAAAATCAGTGATGCAGATGGCAATCATCTGATACTTGAAGCACCGATTAAAAACGATACTTGGCAAACCACAACTTTTGATGCCAAATTGCCTTTTACGCTCACTGCTGAAGGCAGTATGACAAATACCGCCATTGGTGGCTGGTGGGGTAGGTCAAAACATGAACTTGGTGCCATTGTCTCATCGCTTGGTATCAATGGTGCAGAGCTATCACATTGGAGCCGCTGGAATCAAAACGCATGGCAACAAGAGTTGGCAACCATTGCACCTGAGCTAATCATACTTGCCTATGGCACAAATGAAGCTTATAACAATCTTAGTGCCGAACGCATCGCTACCGTATTAGATGAGCGTATTGAACAAATTCGTCAAGCATCGCCACATTCAGCGATTATGATTGTCTCGTCGCCTGAGGTGCTAAAAAATACAGCAGGCAGCTGCGGTGTACGCCCACCAACTTTACATGCCATTCAAGAAGTGCAGCGTCAAACTGCCCAAAATAAACACACGCTTTTTTGGGATTGGCAATCGGCCATGGGTGGCAGCTGCTCAATGAAGCAGTGGATGAAAAGTGGCAAAGCTACCAAAGATGGGGTACATTTTACCCATTTAGGTTATCAACAATTGGGCAGGCAAATGGCTGATGACATTATCTCATTGTCTGCATTAAATTCATCTTCACACTTAACACCACCGCCACAGATGATATCCCCATCACCCATATCAATTGCACCATCTTTATCAACAACACGCACTTTTTATCAAAAATAGCACCGTTAATGATACTTTAGTGATTGATTATAGCCATCTACCCAGTAACGCATTGACCGCAGCTTCAGTGCGTAAAATTCGCTTGCCCAAACTGGCAGCTTGAACGCCTACACTGTCCAGAAGCTGAATTTCATAAGGAATAAATCCACCTTCTGCCCCCACAACCAAAACTTGTGGTAACTGGTTTTGGGTGAGTTTACCAAAGTGTTCTTCGGCATAAGGGTGTGCCACAATTGCACCGCCATCACCGATAAGGCTTGGCAAGTCATCTTGCACAAATGGCTTAAACCGTTTGGCAAGTGTTATCTGTGGAGCTATTGTATCTATGCCTTGTTGCAGACCCTCGATGACAAATTCATCCAATCGTGACAGTAATGGTGAACTCCAATAGGACTTATCCGTACGATAACTGTTAATAAAGACCATATGGCGAACACCTGCTGCTGTCATATCCATCACCAGCCTTCTTAAAACTTTTGGGCGTGGTAGTGCCAAAACAACCACAAGATTAAGTTTACAAGGTGGCGACTTGGTCAAAGTAATCTCTGATAATATCACCTGATTTTCATCCATATGGACAATCCTGCCATGACCCATATTGCCCCCCAGCTTTCCCAACTTTATAAAATCGCCATGGTGTACATTTAATACCGTTTTTAGATGTACAATGGTTGACTGATTATGAATAACGGCACTGTCGGCGGTGATAAAATCGTTATCGTTTAATAAAATAATATTCATGAGTGATGATATGTGATTAAGATAGTCGTCGATGTTGGTTCAAGTTTAGCACAGCTTTAATAATCAAATCACACCCATCCAATTCGGTAAAGTCTTAAGATGTCTTAGGAGATGCCTACCCTGATTACACACTATATCATTTAGATGGTTTAAAAAATAACATGATTATTTTTGCATAACATATGGCTAAATCATACGCAGCACAAATAAAAACTGCTCTTGTAAAGCACGCTGTTTTTGTTGTACCAATACAGCACCTGATTTGCCCGTCCATTGAGATAAAGATGCCTGCAATAAGCTTTTAAATAATTGCTCTGAAATATTAGGCTCATCTGGCAGTTGTACCAATGCACCAACCTGTTTTAGTGCTTCAACCAAATCCTTACAATTATCATCATAAGCACCCATAATAACAGGTGTGGCAAGGCTGGCAGGTTCAATGGGATTATGCCCTCCAATTGGCACAAACGAGCCGCCAACTACCGCAATCTGAGCGACTTGATACCAAGAAAGTAGCTCCCCCATCGTATCGGCAAGATAAATTTGCGTCTTTGAGCTAATGGTTTCACCCATTGAACGGCGAGCAGTCAAAAAACCACCTTGTAAACACATTTGGTGGACGACTTCAAATCGCTCAGGATGTCTTGGCACAAGGATGAGTAGTGCATTGGGGAATTTTTGTAAAAATTGCTGATGTGCCTTTAGGGCAATGCACTCCTCACCATCATGCGAACTTGCCATCACCCAAATGTATGTTTTACATGCTTGATTAAGCTGCCTTGTTAGGATGTTAACGGCTGCCAACTGGGCATCGCTTAGCGTACTGACACTTGCCCATTTTAGCGAATCACTTTGGACAATGTAAACCCTGCCCAGCTGTCCAAATCGCTTTGCAGAGCTGGCATCTTGAGCAATGATACCATCAAGATTTGCCATCATCGTTTGGCTTACTTTGGCAATTTTGGCATATCCTAGATAAGATTTTTGGGTTAAGCGTGCGTTAATCATTAATGTTTTGATGCCATGTTTTCGGCAGGCATATAAAGTATTGGCCCAAAGCTCTGTTTCAATGAACAATGCTGCAATGGGCTTGACATGCGTTAAAAAAGTATCAATCACCGAAGGCGTATCTACAGGTACAAAACTATGTGCCACACGCCCCAATCGGATTTCATTATCAAATAATTTAGCCGCACGCTCAAAACCTGTTTGGGTGGTACTCGTTACCCACAGCCCATAACCGTGATTCAAAAGCTTAAGCAATAATGGGTATGCTGTATTTAGCTCACCCAAAGAAACGGCATGACACCAAATAACGCCTAGCCTGCCAACAGGTGGCGGCTGATAGTGCTTAGCAAAACGCTCATTTAACTCCCGCTTAAGCGTTGGCTTATTTTTGGATTTTTTGATAACCATTTGCCAATAAATGGGTGCAAGCATCACGGTTGCCAAACGATAATATAACGGCGGTCGAACAGCATGGGTATCAGACATGGCTATCAAGTGATTTTATGACTAAGATAAGATTGCATTCTTTGTTGAGTTAATATTTGTTTAGTTAAGTTAATAAAAGACTATCCTGATGAGAATAAAAATCATCAAATAATAAAACGGGCAAGCGGTTACCTGCCCGAATTAAAATGACTGATACTTATGCTACCGTTTGCATATTTTGCAAAAATTCAAGCACATTTTTTGATGAAACCTGAGAGGTAACTGCAGCCAGTTTTTCTTGAGCCATCGCTTTTTTATCAGCTGTCAAAGTATTCCAACGAGCCAACGCAGAAAGCAAGCGTGCCGCCAACTGCGGATTGCTACCATCTAAGCGTACAACCGATGACAAATACAAATCAAGACCCTCAGCTGTCCAAAGTTGCACAGGTTTGGCAGCCAAAGCACTTAAGGTCGTGCGTACACGATTTGGTGTGTTCCAATCATAATCGGTACGCTCCATGAGTGAGGCTATTTGAGAGACACTGGTACTATCTGGCGTTGCTTGTGCGACAAACCAAGCATCAATCACCAAATCTTCATGGCTAAATTTGGCATAAAAATCATCAAGATAGCTGTCTTTTTTATCCAAATTATGCTCAATCATTGCCATCAAAGCACCCAGTCGCTCACTCATGCAAGACGCATTATCGTATTGATGATAAGCATCTTGATGAGCCATCTCATCGCCTGCCGTCAAACGCAAATTCAATAAAACATTACGCAATAAACGGCGACCTCGTGCCTGCGGTGTGTCTTCATACGCTTGTAATGGTAATTTTTGATACCAAAGCTTGGCATTTTCTAGCAAACCATCAGCAATTTTGCCAATCAATTCATCTCGGCGAGCTTTAACACTGATAGGGTCATAATTTTCATCATAAGCCATCGCAAGCTCTTTTTGGCTTGGAATATCAAATAATCGTGCTGCCAGCATAGGATCATCTTCAATCAATTCATCAACAGCTTTTTGGATAACTGAAATGATTAAAGTGGCGTCCTCTACGCTACCGGATAACCATCGATTCATCAGTATTTGCAGTGCTTGCCAACGGTTGAATCCCTCACTTTCAAACGCCACCAAACTTGCCAAATCTTCATCTGTATAATCAAAGTCAATCTTGATAGGTGCTGAAAAATTACGCAACACTGATACCACAGGATGAGCACCATCAGACAGCTGAATGTGATCAAATTCAAATTGTGCATTATCTGTTGTCAAAAGCAACATTCTGCTTGCCAACATCTCACCTGTTAGGCTATCAAAAATTGCCGTATCTACGGGGATTGGTAGTGCAACGGGTGCATCATAATTAGGTACATGGCGGGTTTTTTGGGATAAATTAATAATAACTTTATCGCCAAGAACACGATAGCCACCTGATACAACTGGTGTGCCTGGCTGACGATACCACGCTAAAAAACCCATCACTCGAGCATCTGCCACTGACATCGCAGATAAGAAATCTTCAACGGTTACCGCTTGACCATCATAGCGAGCAAAATATTCATCCGAACCTTGGCGAAATTTCTCTTTACCCAAGAAATTGGCAATCATACGGACAATCTCTGCACCTTTTTCATAGATGGTCATTGTATAAAAGTTATTAATTTCAACAAAGCTCTCAGGGCGAACAGGGTGTGCTAACGAACCTGCATCTTCAGCAAACTGTGCTGCCCGTAATACAGCAACATCTTCGATACGCTGAACCGCTTTTGAGCGAAAATCACCTGAAAAACTTTGGTCACGAAATACAGTAAATCCTTCTTTTAGGCATAACTGGAACCAATCACGGCAAGTAATGCGGTTGCCCGTCCAGTTATGAAAGTACTCATGAGCGATCACCGATTTAACCAAAAAACTGCGTTCGTCAGTTGTTGTTTCGGGGCTTGATAATACACAACTGGTGTTAAAGATATTTAAGCCCTTATTTTCCATCGCACCCATATTAAACTGACCTGTCGCCACAATCATATAGCGATCTAAATCATAAGCACGACCATAATTATCTTCATCCCACTTCATCGCATCTTTTAGCGCTTGCATACCAACATGACATTTATCAATATCTTGAGCATCGGCATACACCTCAAGCAAAACTTCTCGACCTTCAATGGTTGTATAGTGGTCTTGAAGCACTTCTAGATTGGCAATGACAGCGGCGAATAGATAGCTGGGTTTTTTGGTAGGATCATGCCAAATGGTATAATGGCGATTTTCATCCACATCTCCTGACTCAACCAAATTACCATTGGCAAGCAAGGTTTTAAAATGCTTTGGTGCTTCTAGGCGTGTGGTGTATTCTGTCAAAACATCAGGGCGGTCAGGGAAAAAGGTGATTTTGCGAAAACCCTCAGGTTCGCATTGTGTCACAAACATCTTATCATCACCTGTTCCTGCTTGATATAGCCCTTCAAGTGTTGTGTTGGTTTGTGGTGAAATCTCAACCAATGTCTCAATCACTGCGACATCTGGTGCATCTAAAATTGTTAAACCTTCCTTATCAAGATGATACGCCTGCGACTCTAATTCCTGACCATTTAGGTGAATGCTTTTAAGCTTTAAATCTCGCCCAAAAAGCCGAAGATCGCCTGCGTGTGCTCGTATCATTTTAAGTTTGGCACCAACGACAGCATGATCATCAAACAAGCGGATATCCAAATCCACTTTATCAACTGCATATACTGGCGGTGTGTAGTCTTTTAGATAAACTTTTTTGGGGGACTGTGCTGTATCTTTTTGTACTGTATCTGTCATAATCATCTACTTTTCGTTGTTAAGTTTTTGGCGTATGTTAAGTTAATCCATTTAACTCGGTATTCCATTTAACTCGGTATATTATTATTGCTCATCAATACCAAATAAAGCCTACCAAAGGGGCTATCATGTTAGCAAAATTTTAATCATTTGGCAATTTTAGCACTCATAAATTTAACGATGCCAAATAATCACACGCTCATCACTAATAATTAAGCTGGAACATATCCTAATCTTGATAAAAAATCCTTGTAAAAATGTGATAAATTTGTCATTATATTCACATATAAGAAAGATTATTACTTGATAAATACTTTTTTACCCTTATTAATTGACAATCACTATAAACCGTTACAATAATTGACAAGCCAAAATCTGGTATCCTTATGATGTTACATATTCAAATTGCCGCTGCTGCCGCCGCTTTATCGGTACTAACTTTTATGACAGGCTGTGCCAATAAATCAACAAGTCAAGTTATGGTTGCTCCTAATGCACCCACAGGTTACACTGGGGTTATCTATACTGGTGTTGCACCTTTGGTAGATAATGATGAGACCGTTAAGGCTCTGGCAAGCAAGCTACCCAGTTTGGTTTATTTTGACTTTGATTCTGATGAGATTAAACCGCAAGCTGCTGCCATCTTAGACGAACAAGCACAATTTTTAACCACCAATCAAACAGCTCGTGTTTTGGTTGCAGGTCATACCGATGAGCGTGGTAGTCGTGAGTATAATATGTCACTGGGGGAACGCCGTGCGGTGGCGGTACGCAACTATTTGCTTGGTAAAGGCATTAATCAAGCCAGCGTTGAGATTATCAGTTTTGGTGAAGAACGCCCTATCGCATTTGGCACAAATGAAGAAGCATGGTCACAAAATCGTCGTGCTGAACTGTCTTATTAATGATAACCAGTCAAGCAAGCTCAAATCAGGGTCAGCCTGTTTTGAGCTTTTTATTTTTTGATCATCATGCTTAAGATTCACTCTGCCATTTTTTTACAACCTGCACCACAAGTCATCATCGCATTTGCAAAAATGGTACAAACAAGCCGTCAGCGACTTAAACAAAAAAAGGCTCAATCTGCGTGTGTGCGTTCACTTTTACAAATCACCATGCACCGCTTTGACATTGTTGGTGAATTTCATGACCATGCACACCCTTATTATATTAACTCAAATAAAATACGCTACTTTGTCAGCTTTAGCCATTCAGATAATCAAGTCGCTCTCATCATCAGCTTAACACCTTGTGCCATTGACATAGAAGTTAACGATATTAAATACAGTGTGGTTGAACGATACTTTCATCCCAATGAAATTTATCTACTTACTCAATTTAGCTCTACTGATAGGCAACAGCTTATTAATATCTTATGGCGATTAAAAGAGTGCCGAATCAAACTGATTCAAGATCAGCTGTATACTGGCATGGGTGCGGATATGTCATGTTATCTGACTGACATTCGGCCCAATTCAATCAATTTAATAAAAAATAATGACGATTACTTTTATAACCACCCTAAGCTCAAGCTAACTGCTCTATTTTAATTTCAGCGAATAAAAAGGCAATGCATAAGCACTGCCTTTTTGATTCAAGCCTAAGCTTAAATTAGAAACGGTAAGTAACACCAACTTTAGCGATTGGGAACCAGTTGGCATATTTTTTATCTTCGATGTCACGCTCTGCTTGTTTTGCAATTTTAATGACAGTCGCTTGGGTCTTGCTATCAGTAGCAGTTACTGATTTGGTTGGATTTTGTGCATCAACAGTAGCATCTACTTTACCCAAATAGGCAGCACCAACTTCACCAAATACACCCCAGTTACTGTGTAGATTTGGGCGGAAACCCAGTGTCAAATAAGGTGCTAATTTGTTACGATGCTCAAGCTTACCAGTAAGCTGACCTACATCACTTTGTTTGTAGTCTTTACCATCAACACGGAAAACACCATCGGTTGTGTTATTTGAGCGGACTTTGATGTCGTTCTTAGGTACGATGATACCTGTCCCAACGGTGAACCAGTTGGCAGCAGGACGCACTTGAGCACCTAAGTATGGGTTAGAAAAATCAGTTTCAAGTTGATAGTTAACGCCATTAGCATTAAAGTTGTCATTGATAGATTTTGCGATATTGCCACCAGCCCAACCTGCTTGTAGCTCAACAGTATCATTCACTGCCCAGCCAATGTTAGCACCATAACCCAAAGTACCAACCTCAGCACTCACAGCTGCAGGTTTAACCAGTGTGCTAAAGATGGTACGAGTACCGTCAACAACGGTCGCACCAGTATTGGTAACAACATTTGCCATTGCAGAAGTTGACAGTAGAACTGCAGCAGAAACTACAGATAATTTAATAGCTTTCATCACTTTCTCCTAAAATCGATACACCGAACAACCTAAAGGCATATCTAAGTTATTAATGGTTACATTTTAATACGATTAATCGCTTAATGCCACCCCTATTTTTATGGTATTTCTATGCGTTTATGTAAATAAATAGGTCAAAATTGTATTAGCTATCTATTATATGATAGAAATGCGTTAGTATTGTTACAATATTTTACAATTATAGCAACATCAACAAATCCACAAAAAATCTTGACTATTTTACCACAGCCAAATAAAAATTACAGTGGCTACGGTAATTTTTTGTGAACCATCAGTTCTTCTAAATCTATTCACGCATTGAGCGTATATCATAGGTTCGCAAAGGCATGATACGAATAGCATTGGCCGCTTCGGCAGATGAATCGGTCTTTTGAATTTTTTGACGCCAAATTAACCATTCAGCAACGCTGATTTTATGAATAATCCCGTGGTCATTTAGGCAAGTGGTGATGCGTGTTTGATATAGCGGTTCTTGACACTGGATGATATCTTGTGAATTTTGAGCGGCGATGGCATATAATCTTAAGTGAAAAATTTCATAGTGAGCTGTGTCATCATTCACTGCTTGTTGATCGGGGTTTTGAATATCATGGGCTGATTTTTTTGACAGTGTATTTTGGAGCAATGTATTTAGATAATGATTGGCACCAATTGGCTCTATATAAGCAGCTTGCCAACTTACAATAGGTGCAGTGTGATGGCATTGTGTTGGCGGATCGTCAAGCGTACTGATACTAAATGTTTGCCAGTCATTACAGCTTTGAGCTGTATAAATTTTTGTCAAATCATTCTTATCGGATAATAGTGAGGCAAGCCATGTATCAGTCTGAGCCATATGAACAAGATGTTTGGGAGACAACTGCCATAGATTCATCACCGCCTTATCAGCTGCGATAAAAAGCTTGTATTGATTTTGGTGATAAAGTACACTGCGTACATCCACAGAATTTTGGCTCATCATGAGTGCCGTCAGCCCACTGATGAAAAGTAGCACAACCAAAACGACTAACAATACAAAGCCTGATTGCAATTTATCATAAGTTTTTATTGATAATACTTTTAAATGATTAAATTGGTTGGTGGATTTATTCATGGATGATTTTGGCTCATCTTGGTCTGATTCAAAGAAGCATTGACAAAATTGACATTCATCGTATGTAATCTTCTTGGCAAACCATCATTCGGCGGCGAGATGCTTTCATCAAAAATTAAAAAGTTGTGTGTCTGGCTTGCATGTGGTGCAGGTGAACTGCGGCTGAGTATAGCAAGCTGTACACCAATAATGGGATAACCATACCAATGTGTTTGATAATTTTCAATCGTCATGCTATGTCTGGTTGATCCATCAGCCACGATCAGTCTCACCCAAAAACCTTCAATATCTGACAGTATCACATCTCCTTTACCAAGCCCACGAATATGGTTTGGTTTATCGGTGCCAAATCGCTTATTGACCTGAGCATCAATCACTGCAGTTATATAAGGTGCGCTGATACCGTGTCGATTTCGAGTGCCATCACGCATGATTTCATCGGTGATGTATCGCCCTGCATCACAGCGTAAGGATAAAGAACCGTCTGTTTCTGTTTGTACAAAATATCTTTCGATAACAACTTGACCATCTACCATAGCCATCTTACCATTTTTTAGGCGAGCTGGACGGGGTCCAAGAACAACACTCCCTTCACAATCCCACATATCCGCAGGCGCAATATAATGTATGGTAAGCTGATCGGAGGATTTAGGATAGTGGCTTGGTAAGCCACCTGTTTGGGATAGCTGATGATTAAGATTAATACTTTGGCTACTACTGATGCCAAGTAACTGTTCTTTATGAACAAGCACAGCTGGCATATCTATGATGCCAATGCCTGCCAGTCTAAGCTGCTCGGTCATGGCCGTGATGCCCAAAGTCTCACGATCTATAAATTGTGCAATACTGTGCGTATAGGCACTATTTTTGGCTGATAAAGCATAAAAATTCACTGCCATCAAAACAATGAATGAACCCAAACCTAAGGCAACCACCAGCTCCATCAAAGTCATGCCTTGCTGATTTGTCAATATTGGTTTCATAGACCATCCATGATGGCACAGTCTAATGAGCTAATATTTAACCCAAGCTCATCGTTAGAACAAGTTTTGATTAATTCAAAAGCTTGCATACCCCATCCAGCGACCCAGCAATGACCCAACTGACAATCGGTGACCGACAGTATGATATTTGCCCGTGCAGCAGCTTGTGCTGATTGTATCGCCAAAGATTGGGCTTGTTCATTCAAATGGCACTCTGGGCGACAACGGATAGTGGTAGCATAAGCTGCGATACGATAACTATTCATGTCTGATTCTGAGCGGCTTTGTGCTGTTTGTGCGATCCTTTGAAGTGTTTGGATATAAATCTGCTTTTGCTCTGGCGTAAATGACCGAACTGCATGGTAGTCATTTGCCATCAGCTGAACTGCTTGTAAACGAAGATCGGCATGCTTAGTTTGCACAAGCAGTCGTCCCTGTACTGTGATTAGTCCAAGTGCCACCACGGATAACAATAAAAGTGAGATCAATACCTCAATCAGCCCAAAACCACCTTCATTAGTCGTTATCAAAGCGGTGGATGGATTATTATCTGTCATGAGTATCAAAACCGAAATCAGCAGAACCATGTGCCATACAAATTGCAATCAGTCGAATATCTTGACGATGCCGTATTAATAAATTTGCCACCGCTGCTACTGTTGCCCCTGTGGTGATGACATCATCAAATATAATGATTTGACGATTGGGAATTTGTTGACATAAATAAAAATCTGTTTGAGTATTAACTAAACGCTCATGACGAGTTAGCCCACGCTGATGACGCTTGCCATCATGGCGAGCCACACCCTGCCAAAGTGGTAATTGCCAGTGCCACGCCAAAAATTTGGCTAAGATTGCAACAGGGTCAAATCCACGCTGACGCATGCGTTCTTGGGTCGTTGGTATGGGTAAAATGACCGTATTACCTGCATGGCAATAGTCAGGCTTTGGTAAGTGGGCAATCAATGCGTACAATGCTAACAATGATTGTGAATTTTCATGGTCTTTAAATTTTTTGATGAGCTGATTGACAGGATACTGATAATAGCTTACAGGATAAGCACGGATATGTTGTCGCTTTGGGGTTTGTTGGGCGGTCAACCTATCTTTATTGGTAGGAAAATCTTTGCCAATGTTTAGGTGGATGTTAAAATACGAAACTTGGGTGGCAATGTTTGCTTGGCAATCAGCACAAATAAAATTCATCCGACCCATCTGATAATCCAGATGGTGTAATTGGCATAAAACACAGCGACGATGCAACCTAAATAGCCAAATTGCGGCCTGATGATGCACCCAGTATGGTTGATCAAATACAGGCTTAGCTAAAACGCCCTGATTAAAAGCCCGCTTATGCTTATGGTTTTTTAGCAAGTTTATCAAGCCGTGTTCCATATTGATTTGCCGTTGAGTTATAGACCCATCCAGTCGTTAAGCATAAGTCCGACGCCAAAGCTTGTCGCCTCATGATTATAATCAATCAAAGACTGCCCATAGCCTTGAAATATTTGAAAATAGCCACTAATTCCCTTACCAAGCGGATAGACATAGTCAAGTTGCAACGCACCTTTGCCTGAGCGTGGATTATAGCGTACCGTACCTGAAATATTACTTTTATTTTCTAGTTGATATAAAAAACGCACATCACCATAACCATAATAGTCCAAGATATCAGGATTATCATCTGGCTGGCTGCCACTACCCTCTTTAAAGATACGCCCCCAAATGCGTGGCATGACAGTCAGGTTTTTCCATTCCATGCCTGCCATCAAATAAGCACGATTCCATGAGCGAGACAGTTTGGCACTTTCACCATTGGAATGATGTACCGCACCCATGCCAATCATGCGGACTTTGCCATCCCATGGTAAGTCTGAGTACACAGGTTGAGTTAAGAAAATCTCTGGCTGGTAGTCATGTACTCTAAAAGGACGAGAGTTTTTTCCATTAAAAATCTGCCAGTGCGATTGCTGTGTATATCCAAACCATAAATCTGAATCCGTCCCCCATAAATCCTCAGCAGCTTTAACCTTAACAGAAACCTGAAATTTTAGCTCGGGAGCACGAAATTCATTTGGGGTAAATTGTTTTGCTTCATGACTGGGCGTATTTGGGCTTCGATTAGGCTTACCGTGCATAAATATGGGCAATACATACATCGGATTGTGTGGTCGTGATGACCAAAGTGGTGTATTATTTCGGTCTAAATCAAATGATAAGCTCAGTGGTGTAAACTGTTTGGCTGCATATTCAAGCTGTTTGGCATCTTTTTTGGTCAGCATGCCTTTTTCATTACCCATTAAAAAAATCGGATCTGTCGTTTCTTGATAGACAACCTGGGGTTTGCCTTTGATGGTCTGCCAAATTGTTTCATCAAGGCGAATGGAACGCTTGGTTTTAATTACCGCTGGCGTCTCACCATGCACCAAAGTGTCATAGCACGCCAAACGCATGATATCTTGATTAAGTGCTGAGCAGTTAATCAGCATGGTTTTATTTTCTAAAGCTGTCGTATAAAGCTCTGGTTCATGTTCGTCTAAAGGATTAGCCGTATCAGTAGACGCCGATTGTGTCGCACTTTGGACATCAATGGGTAATTCATTGTCTTGCCCAAGATCATTTTCACTGCGTACTTCGTCAACAAATGCCACAGGATTTGGTACAGCTTTTGCTTGCTGAATAGCTAGGATAGCAAAACATGACAAAATAGATAAAGTCAATGTAGACAGTGAAACTTTCATGAACGGCTACTCTGGACAACTGATTGCATTAAATGATGACTTAAAATAAAATCCTGCCCATCATAACATACTCTTAAATCCAAACAAAGAAAAAGTTAGGTGGGTGGAGTTAAAGACCATCCAACCTGTCTGTATCACAACAACTACTTAGCCAATGTTACCGCCACCGCATTGGTTTTGATTGACTTTCCCAAAAGTACCTGTTTGGCTATATTAATTTCACGGTCATCAGCAAAACCTGTAAAATGATATTCAATGCCCCGATCAACAATTGTCATTTTGTTATCTTTAGCAGATATTGTTGCCGATGCTGATAAGGTTAGTGATTTGTTATGAATCTCAAAGCGTTTGGGCGTAATCTTTAAGCGACCTTGTGAAAACATATGACAAGTTTTGGCTTTTTGCCTTTGAATATTAAACACAAATACCACAACTGCAAATAAAGCCAACGCACCGATTGCATAAAAAACGGGTGCAATCAAACAAATGATTGCCACCAAGACACCCAGCAGCAGTAATATCATCGACCACCAAAATAATGGGTCTTTTACTTGTCCATTTAATGTGATGATCACGCCATTATCTTCAACTATTAGCATATCACCAGCCTAATACTTGCTTTTGGGCTTCGATAATCTGCCCAATTCCCAGCTCTGCCAAATCAAGCATCGCATTAGCTTCAGCACGAGTAAATGGCTTTTCTTCTGCTGTGCCTTGAATCTCAATAAACCCACCTGCCTGCGTCATGACCACATTTAAATCGGTATCACAAGTTGAATCTTCAGCATAATCCAAATCAAGCAATACACGGCCTTGATTAACACCCACAGAAACCGCTGCCACCAAGCCCAAAAGCGGATCTTGGGTAAGCTTTTTACGACGCTGCAAGTGTTCTAAAGCATCAATAAGTGCCACCGCAGCACCACTGATACTGGCTGTGCGTGTACCGCCATCTGCCTGTATAACATCACAATCGATATAAATGGTATTTTCGCCAAGTTTTGATAAGTCAAGCATGGCACGCAGTGAGCGTCCAATCAAACGCTGAATCTCTTGGGTGCGTCCTGATTGCTTGCCCCGTGCTGCTTCACGCTGTGTACGAGTACCTGTCGCGCGTGGCAACATACCATATTCAGCGGTCAGCCAGCCCTTACCTTGACCTTTAAGCCAACGAGGCACACCAGCTTCGATACTGGCAGTACACAAAACTTTGGTATCCCCAAAACACACCAATACCGAACCTTCGGCATGTTTGGTATATTGGCGGATAAAATGAATGGGACGAAGCTCGTTATTTTGGCGATTGTTGCTACGCATAATTTTTCTCACTATACATTTTTGTTAACGATTGTAAGCATTATTTTATCAGGTTATGTATGATATTACAAAATATCAGGGTAACCTAGGGGTGTACTTAGCCTTTATCGCATCATCGATAGTTTAAACAGCTTATAAAAATAAAATAATTATTTTTGCATGAAATTTGCATGAAAAATGGCTAAATCTTATGTTTTATTGTAAATGCCAAAAACCCACCAACTGTGGCGGGTTTTTGTGGCGGTTTTTAAAAAATTGTCATAACAGATGATTGTTATTTGCTTTGCTCAAGTACTCTTAATTCCTTACGCAAAATTTTACCAACATTAGATTTGGGAAGCTCACTGATAAACTCAATATATTTGGGGCGTTTGTAACCTGTTAGGTTTTCTTTTGCCCAAGCACGCACCTCGTCGGCGGTCAAGGAGGGATCTTTTTTGACCACAAAGACCTTAACCACTTCACCACTGTGATCATCAGGCACACCAATCACGCCACATTCAATGACTTTTGGATGGGCAGTAATGATATCTTCAACCTCATTGGGATAGACATTAAATCCAGACACCAAAATCATATCTTTTTTGCGATCAACAATTTTAATAAAGCCACGATCATCCATCACACCAATATCGCCTGTACGAAAAAACCCATCTTTGGTCATAACCTTTTCGGTTTCATCAAGGCGATTCCAGTAGCCGACCATGATTTGTGGACCTTTGGCACAAATTTCACCAGCCTCGCCCATCGCCAACTCGTTGCCCTCATCATCCAAAATTTTAATGTCGGTGGCAGGAATTGGAATGCCAATCTTACCTGTGTATCCACCTGGTGGATTTAGGGTCAAAACAGGCGAGGTTTCAGATAAACCATAGCCTTCGATGATATAATTACCCGTCAAACGCTCCCATGCTTTGGCAGTATCGGATAAAACTGACATGCCACCGCCTAATGATAATTTTAAATTACTATGGTCAAGTGACCGAAATCCTTCATGATGCACCAAACCATTAAATAAAGTATTCACTGCAGGAAAAAATGCAGGCTTATATTTGGCATAATCTTTACACAGTGCTGGAAAATCTCTTGGGTTGGTAATTAATAACATACTAAAACCCATCTTCATCCCCAACAAACCACACGCTGTGAATGAAAAAATATGGTAAAGCGGTAAGGCAACTGCGATATACTGACCAGATAGATTGTCTTTAGAAAATACCAAGCTAAGAAATGGCGCACACTGCTCAACATTTGAAGCAAGATTACGATGGGTGAGCATCGCACCTTTTGCCACGCCTGTTGTACCGCCTGTATACTGCAATACAGCAATATCATCCAAAGCCAAATTAGGGCGATTGTAGTTACCTATCGGCACTTTGTTGAGTGCGTCTTTAAATGATACATGACCAGGGATATTCCATTCAGGCACCATTTTTTTAACATGACGCACCACTGCATTGACCAAAAAGCCTTTTAAGCCAAGCATATCGCCCAAAGATGCAACAATTACATGGCGAACTTGACCTTTATTAACCACTTTTTCAAAAGTATGAGCAAAATTTTCTACAATAAATAACGCTTTAGCTTCTGAGTCATTGAGCTGATGTTCAAGCTCATTCGAGGTATACAAAGGGTTGACATTCACCAATGTCAATCCAGCACGCACAATCGCAATCATCGCAATCGGATATTGCAAAATATTTGGCATCATGACCGCTACTTTATCACCTTTGACCAAGCCTAGCGATTGTAAATATGCCGCCATTTGACGACTATAGTTATCCAGTTGTCGATAGGTGATAGATTTATCCATGCAAGTAAACGCAACTTGATTACCGAAGCGTGCAAATGCCTGATCAAAAATATCCATGAGTGAATTGATATTGTCAGGCAAATCAAAGTTAAAATCAAGACCATGTTCTTGATAGGTTTTATACCAAGGTGCATCCGTTGAAACGGTAAAATCAGTCATGTTACTCATATTCATTTATTTCCTTATATCAAATCAAGCCATCAAAAGCCAAAAAAGAGGCATGATGTATAGCGTATGGTATGCTTGTCAATCTAGCACAAGTTACCTAATTAGACAAGAATTATGACCAAAAAATTACAATTTACTTTGTGATCTTATGTCATGCAACAAAGCAAGAAAACCCCGCTTGATGCCGCTGCTATATATTGCTCTCAAGTATTCATTTATCTCAAGTATTAATTTAAAGATTTCTTAACTCTTTTCTTAAGATTTTACCGACATTAGACTTGGGTAATTCATCCAAAAAAGCAATTTTTTTGGGGCGTTTATAGCCTGTCAGATTTTGTTTTGCCCAAGTTTTGATATCTGCTTCGGTCAATTCAGGATCTTTTTTAACGATAAAGGCCTTAACCACCTCGCCGCTATGCTCATCAGGCACGCCAATAACACCGCACTCCAAAACGCCTGAATGGCTTGCAATCACTTCTTCAACTTCATTAGGATAGACATTAAATCCTGAAACCAAAATCATGTCTTTTTTGCGATCAACGATTTTAAAGTAACCATTTTCGTCCATCACACCAATATCACCTGTACGAAAATAACCATCCGCTGTCATCGCTCGTGCGGTCTCTTCAGGCTGATTCCAATAGCCTTTCATAACTTGAGGGCCTTTGGCGACAATCTCACCTGCTTCGCCTTGAGCAACTTGATTACCTTCATCGTCCAACAAAAGAATGTCTGTTGAAGGAAAAGGAATGCCGATTTTACCTGTATAACTGCCCAATGGATTAAAGGTCAAAACAGGCGAGGTTTCAGACAAACCATAGCCCTCGATAATATAGCTGCCTGTTATTTTTTCCCAAGCATCAGCTGTGCTTGGCAATACCGACATGCCGCCACCCAATGATACCTTAAGATTACTATGATCTAATGATTTAAAACCATCATGATGTGCTAAAGCATTAAATAATGTATTCACCGCAGGGAAAAACTGTGGGCGATATTTGCCAAATTGCTTGGTTAGATCATCTAAGTCTCGTGCATTAGGAATCAATAAAAGTGCAAAGCCCATTTTCATGCCAAGCATCGTTACCATAAATGAAAAAATATGATACAAAGGTAACGCTACCGCCATATATTCACCATGCTGATGGGATTTTTCAAATCCAGATTTGACATAAGTTGTGCATTGCTCGACATTGGCAATTAAATTACCGTGGGTTAGCATCGCACCTTTTGCCACACCTGTTGTACCGCCCGTGTACTGCAATACAGCAATATCATCCAAACCGACACTTGGCTTAGTGTATGGATATTTTTTATTTAATATATCTTTAAATTTTATTTTATTAGGGATACAATAATTAGGCACCATTTTTTTGACATGACGCACCACAGCATTAATTAGCAAGCCTTTTAGACGCATCATATCGCCAATGCCTGTGATGATTACTTGTTGAATTTGACCTTTATTCACCACTTTTTCAAAGGTATGGGCGAAATTTTCTACAATAAATAACACTTTGGCTTCTGAGTCATTGAGCTGATGCTCAAGCTCATGTGCGGTATACAGCGGATTGACATTCACCAATATATAGCCTGCTCGTACAATGCCTATCATCACGGCCAAATACTGCGGTGTGTTTGGCATCATCACCGCCACTTTATCGCCTTTTTTTAAGCCCAAAGACTGCAAATAACCTGCGATATTTTGACTAATACCATCTAGCTCATCATAGCCAATATGTACGCCCATAAATGTTATGCCACACTGCCCTCGATTGGCACAAAAATGAACATCAAAAAAATCAAGTAATGACGATACCTCTTTGGGCATGGTCAATTGAATGTCTAACTTATTTTTTTGATAAGTTGCTTGCCAAGCACGATCCGCTGGCGTAATAAAGTCTGAATAATGAGTCATAAACACTCCTATTTATGATGATGTATTGTATCAAAAGTAATAAAAAAGACAAAAAGCCTCAAACACAAACACGATGCATCATGCACGATCATACCACCCTACAAAGCTTACCGATACTTGACAACCTATTTTTGTGAATCATACTTCATTATTTTTTATTGACAAATGCGTTAAAATCTACCATATGTAGATGATTTAATCTAAATTCTAAATGATGACAAAATCATTCGCCTACAAATGATGAACCCATCATACCGCCAGATGATTTTTTGATTCATTGTTTTTGATTCATGATTTTTACCACACATGCCACCAATTGCTCAGCAATTTTTGATTTATGTGCCTTGGGTAGATTTTGGGGCATTTGGTCGTATTGTTCGGCAAAAAAAACGGTCATCGCATTATTTTCACTACCAAAACCTATGGTTTTATCCGAAACATCATTCACCGCAATCATGTCCAACTGTTTGGCGGCCAGCTTGCTTTTGGCACAATTGTTAGCATCTTGAGTTTCTGCGGCAAAGCCAACGCAGATAAGATCGGGATAAGTATGACAAATTGTGGCAAGCACATCTGGATTTTTAATTAATTGTAGTGTCATGGTCTGCTGGTCTTTGGTTTTTTTGATTTTATGGTCAGCAACTGATGCCGCTTTAAAATCAGCCACTGCGGCAGCTGCAATGAATATATCTGCCTTTTGGCAGACGCTCAAACAAACCTTTAGCATTTGCTCTGCTGTACCCACATCAAGGCGACGAACCCCAAACGGTGTCTTTAAACTGACATGCTTACCTGACACTAAAATAACATCGGCACCTGCATGATAACACGCATTTGCCAAAGCATAACCCATCTTGCCTGTTGAGTGATTGGATAAAAAACGCACAGGGTCAATCGGTTCAACTGTTGCACCAGCTGTAATGACAACTGTTTTACCTAATAATGACGGCTGGATATGTCGGCACTTATCAAACGCCAAAATCTGCTGGCACAAGTCTTCAGGTTCGGGCAAGCGCCCCAATCCCACATCACCACACGCCTGCTCACCGCTATCTGGGGTCATGATGTGATAACCAAATTGGCGTAATTTTTTAAGATTATCTTGGACGATGGCATTTGCCCACATTTGCTGATTCATCGCAGGTGCAATGAGTATGGGTGCATCGGTTGCAAGGCAAACCGTTGTTACCAAATTATCAGCAAAACCGCCTGCAAGTTTTGCGATGGTATTGGCAGACGCAGGTGCGACAACCACCAAATCCGCCCATTTAGCAAGCGTGATATGTCCCATACCACGCTCGGCAGTCTCATCAAGTAGCTTAGTATGTACCGCTTGCCCCGTCAAGGCTTGAAATGTCAAAGGTGTAATAAATTCACACGCCCCTGCTGTCATCATAACACGCACCTGACAGCCTGATTTAATCAGCAGGCGAGCAAGCATGGCAGACTTGTAGGCAGCAATGCCCCCTGTCACCGCCAATAAAATTTTTGGTAATTGAGTCATAACCTTCATCTGACATTTGGCAAAAACCATCATTATACACGATAACGCCTTTATCATCACGCACAATCACGCTATGAGACAAGTTTTCAGGCAAATTTTAATCAAAAAACTAAAAAATAAACTGTCAACTTTTATCAAGGCAACTTTTATCAAGGCAACTTTTAGGGCAATGGCTATTTTAGAGCATGCCCAAAATAAAATTTCTCAAATTTTGTAATCAAGCCTTTATCATTACCATATTTTTATGATAAAGTTAATCCCAAATTAATCTAATTTATCAATTTTGCCATCAGCTAACAAAAATTAAATCATCCTAACTGGTCAACTGATTTTTTAGATCCTGTTAGCTGAACGCACCTAAGTTGGGAAGTTTATGTTTGCACAATTCAAACGATTTTTAGAGCTTGAAGCTGCAGGCGGTATTGTACTGGCAGCGGCAGCTTTACTGGCGATGATTATTGCCAATTCACCGCTTGACGAGATGTACCATGCCTTTATTCATGCGCCTGTTGTGGTTCAAATAGGCACATTTCAAATTGCCAAAGATGCCCATCATTGGATTAATGACGGTTTGATGGCAATATTTTTCTTTTTGGTTGGACTTGAGTTAAAAAGAGAAGCCTTAATTGGTGAGCTGTCTGATGTTAAACAAATTTTAATGCCTGCCTTGGCAGCGGTTGGCGGTATGATTATGCCAGCGTTAATTTATGCTGCTTTTAATCAGAGCAATCCTGAACAGTTGGCAGGCTGGGCGATTCCTGCCGCTACCGATATTGCTTTTGCCTTGGGGGTATTAAGCTTATTGGGCAATCGTGTACCAAATGCTTTAAAAGTCTTTTTGGTCTCTATCGCCATTTTTGATGACCTTGGTGCAATTGTCATCATCGCTTTATTTTACACCAGCGATTTATCTTTATCATCTTTGGCGGTGGCTGGGGTTTGTTTTCCATTTTTGTTCATTCTAAATAAAATGAATGTCGTGCGACTGACACCTTATTTATTGATTGGTTTGGTCATGTGGGCGGCATTTTTAAAATCAGGTGTTCATGCCACTTTAGCAGGGGTTTTGCTGGCATTTTTTATCCCCTTGCGTAATAAAAGCGACCCTGAACATTCGCCCCTAGAAGAACTTGAACACGATTTACACAATACTGTCGCTTTTGGCGTGCTGCCTTTATTTGCTTTTGCCAATGCAGGCATTGGGTTGGCAGGAACAGGCATTGACAGTTTATTACATTCAGTCCCACTTGGCATCGCCGCAGGATTATTCATTGGCAAGCAAATCGGTGTGATGGCAGCGGTCTTTTTATGTTTAAAGCTTGGGTTAGCGTCCCTACCAAAAGGCACAACCATCAAGCAGTTGTATGGGGTATCTTTGCTGTGTGGTATTGGTTTTACGATGAGTTTATTCATCTCAGGCTTGGCGTTTGGCAACACTCCTAAGGATTTTGATCCACGCCTAGGGATTATTTTAGGCTCAATCATTTCAGGCGTGATCGGTTATATGATTTTACGAGGCAATATTCCAAATGCTGACCATCCCGTCCTTGCCAAAGATACAGGCGAAGGGTTTATTCCCACACAACACGACGCTCAGGCTTAATCCATTTAAATAAGGTATATTTATCTTTGCTAGTTATGATAAAAAATACCTATTTAAACAGTAAAGCCGTCGTAAATTGTTCAAAATCAGGCACACTCTAACAACCAAAATTATCAAACCAAGCCCACACATCTAAGCTTGGTTTGGTGATGCGTCGAAATCTTGACCCACACCAAGCACCAAAGCAACTAACAATCAATAAAAGAAAGAGTTAAGCAACATTTTTCACATGACTATCACAGATTAGCCATCAAAAATCACTCAGCCCATCATGATTTGACCTATAATGAATTTACCAATTCTGGCTTTTTATCTAAATAAAAGGATAACTTATGAAAAAATTACTTTTGAGTTCTGCTGCTGTTATGATGGCAATTACAGGCTGTACAACACCATCAACTGTTAGTGTGCCAGCCAATCAAGCAGGCGTTGTTGTTGTGCCAACAGCTGGTACTCATCATCATGGTACCCAACACCAACATGGCGTTTATGGGCAAGACATCACAGCGGTTTATCAATGTGATGAAGGTGCCAAAGTTGTGGCAAACTATCAACCAGAAAATGATCGTGCAGTATTGACCGTCAGCGCACCAACTTGGCACCTACACAACCAAGAGATCGTGATGCGTCCAGCTGTTAGAGCATCAGGCATGCGTTTTGTTAATGACACCAATCCAAACAGTGTCTATGATTGGCATGCCAAAGGCTCTGAGGCTTTATTATCCGTCATCCTTGGTGAAACAGATCAAGAACATACGCTACATTGCCGTACCGACTCACCTGCTTTGATGTAATCTCATCTAAGATAAGTACCACCATTAATAAAATGCAGTCAAAATTGCTGGCTGCATTTTATTAATATAGAACTGTAAGGAAAACTTTAAGATTAATATCCATCAAACTAATGATTTTGTTGGCTATTTTTTTGAAAGTGCCTTTCGCTTAGCCATTGGATTAATGGTCAAGGGTCGGTAGATTTCTATGCGATCGCCTGCCAAAAGTATGGTATCAAGGCGTTTTTTTTGGCTAAAAATACCCACATACCAAGACTTATGATTTGGGCTGTTGTCCAAATTATTTTGTACCCAATGCCAAAAATCTTCAAACTCTTCGCCATGCACCCAAGGCACAAGCGTCAATGCTTCATAGATGGTTGTACCCATCGGTAGGCTAAGTTCACTATAATACTGCTTACCTGAGTACGCAACATGGCTGATGGCGATGGTCATACATTGCTCTAAACAATCCATTCAAGCACCAAACCGATGATTGCTACAATAATGGCAATAGGCACAATAATGCGTACAAAAACACGCCAAGTATTATATCGAAGCTCACTACTCATATTCAGCGTTTTTCTTAAATGGCTAATTTTCATCACAAATCCTGAAAAAATAGACAACATCAAAACCGCCACCAAGCTTAGACAGATAATGATGATTAATAAAATATTGGCAGGAATAATACTAAACACAATCGCCAATAATAATACCATCGCCACCGCCATCAGTATGCCAAAGCGTGTACTAAGCTGTGTGTACGCATAATATAATAAAAATGCCGCAACCAATAACATGCCTAGGCTGGTAACGACAAATGACGCCACGCCTACCAAAGCTGAGCCTGCTAAGATGGCAATTGAACCAAAGATTAGCTGAGTGAGCCAAACAGGCAAAATATAGCCTGCCAAAGATTTTTTGGCAGTCATCAAACTTGGTGCGGTCGCCATACCCCCAAACCAGTATAAGCCTGTACCAATACCAACGCACAAAAGTGCAAGTATGACTGCACGAGACCACTCAAGCAGTCCAACCTCGGTCATGACAGGAACGCTAACCACACTGTCATATAACGACAACAGTGAACCCAATAAAATCAACAAGACGCCCACCATCAGCAAACGACTTTTTAATAAGCTTAATATCAATGCAATGACCATCAAGCCTGCCGCCATACCAAATATGGGAATACCTGACTGCTGTAACACCGAACCAAAGTGTACATAAGCTCTTATAGCAATCTGCCCTGAGAGATTGGCTGCGATTAATATTGAGATAACAACAGACAGCAGCGCAAAACCTCGCCAAACTAAGCCTGCATCTGCTTCACGGGTCAGTTTTTGCATACCCTGCCACGGCATATCACCTGAACGCGCCGACAAGGCAAATTCAGCAAATAAGACAGGCAAGCCAACCAAAACCATCGCTGCCACCCAAAGCAGCCAAAAATCCAATTCTCGTGCCATATTTGGTGCAACTTGACCAATGAACATCAAAGGCAAAGCACACGCCACAAAAAAGACCGTATATCGATGAAGCATATTTGATACCATGATAAAGATTTGGCATATTTTAACACAAAAACCAATAAAGCCCTAAAACTGCCATACATTAAAAAACCCCCTTTTTGGGAGCTTTTTAATACAATATTTTTAATACAATAATAGATATAATGGTAGATTTTCTGATACACTTGTTATACCGACCATCAAATCTAAAGTATATGCCTAACGCTAACCGTTGATGGCTATCGTATCGTTGTTATGTTTGTGTTTTAATCATCATATTTAAGACTTAAGCAGCTTGATGTATATCATCGCCTCGTGTATCAGTGAAGTGCTGATAAATATTCAGATAAAATCTTAATATCACGATCTGATAATCGTGATGCCACCATCTGCATCATGCCTTTATCACCTGCCTTGGCAGAATCGTTGGTACGCACCTCTGTATCTGACGAAACATCATCTTCACGACCTGCGGCACGGAACAGTTTTAATTGTGTTGCCAAATAGGCAGCGTGCTGACCACCTAAGCGAGGAAAGCCTGCGTACGCATTACCTGCACCTTTGGGATCATGACAACCTGAACACGGAATAACGCCACGAGTTTTATCACCGCCTAAGTATAGTTTGGTTGCTTCGGCAACTGTTGCTTTATTGCCATAGCCTGGTGTCCAAGGGGTTCTACTGGCATAATAACCTGCCAAATTTGCCAAATCCTGCTGAGTCAATCCAGCCAGCTGAGCTTCCATAATACCATTACGGCGTGCTTTGGTCTTAAAATCAACCAACTGCTTATAAAGATACTTGATATTTTGACCACCGAGGTTTGGCTGAGTAGGCACAGGACTCATGCCATCAAGACCATGACAGGCAGCACAGTTGGCTTCAACGATGGCTTTGCCTGCTTCAATGTCATATGTCGGGACAGTGACAGCAGCATACGCTGAAAAACTGGCAAGACCAATTCCTGAGGCTAGAGTGAGTTTGGCTAAAGTTGCTTTTTTGGCAGGTTTCATAATAATTTCCTACTAACTTGGCTAAGTCTTGGGTGATATTGTGGCTAAATCTTGGTTCATTTAGCCCATCATTTATAATTCAAAAAACTACTTATGGCAATTTATCTGAGTAACTTTTGTTATTATAGCAAGAGTTAGCTAAATTTTCCTACAAAAATTGTGGTTTTGGTAACATTTTTTCAAATAATCGTCATTTTATTGATAAAATGATGGTATGAATGACATTTTGATCACAGCCAAGCAGACCGATTTTTATCATTTAATTTATCTGCTCATATAGTCAATCAGCTTAGCAAAGTCTTCATCTGTGCAATTTTGGCACAGACCCATGGCAGGCATCTGCGGCATGCCTTGGCGGATTGATTTAATCAATGCCTCTTGACCCTTTTGCTGATTTAGGCGATGCCATATGGCAACATCACCTTTTCTGGGTGCATTAAAAGTACCGCTATCATGACAAGTTGCACAGCTTTGAGCGTATATTTTTTCGATATCAGCATACGCATTTGATGCCACGACCAAACCCAAAACCATCAGCGACCATATCAACATTTTCATAAGAGCGTTCTCATATATAAAATCAGCCTTTATTATGGGTATTTTTGGCACAATGACAAGGGTAATTTGGTAAAGAGCAAATTACCCTTTAAAACGCTTATGCCTTATATCCGTCGCCAAGTCGTACCCATACGACCATCTTCAAGCTCAATGCCTTGACGGTTAAGCTCATCACGGATCGCATCTGCCTTGGCAAAGTTTTTTTGAGCTTTGGCTTGTTGTCTTTGGGCGATTTTATTGGCAATCTCGGCATCACTTAAGCCATCAGGCTTATTACCAATATTGGCTTGCAAAAACTCATGGGGCGATGATTGGGCGATATTAAGCACCGAGGCCAGCGTCTTGAGCGTCGATGCTTCTTGAGTGGCTTTTTGGTATTCGCCTGCTTTCATGGCTCGATTAATCTCAGTAACAACGCTAAAAAGCACGCTCACCGCTTTGGGGGTATTAAAATCATCATTCATCGCTTTGGCAAATGCCTGCCCTGCTTCACTCTCCCAAGCATTTGGCATGATTGATATGACGCCAAAGTTTTCGGCCGATTTTAGTGATTGGTAGATGCGTGATAATGCGGTATGACTTTCTTTGAGTGCTGTATCTGAAAAATTAACAGGACTGCGATAATGACTGGATAATAAAAAAAACCGTATCGTTTCAGGATGAAACTTATCCACAACCTCACGAATGGTGAAAAAATTACCCAAAGACTTGCTCATTTTTTCGCCATCAATATTAATAAACCCCATATGCATCCAATGATTGGCATAGGTTTTACCAGTTGCACCTTCAGATTGGGCAATCTCATTTTCGTGATGTGGAAACTGCAGATCATGCCCACCGCCATGAATGTCAAAAGTTTCGCCCAAACAGCAAGTACTCATGGCACTACATTCAATATGCCAACCAGGTCGACCCAAACCCCACGGCGATTGCCAATGTGGTTCAGACGGCTTGGCGGTTTTCCATAATACAAAATCAAAAGGATGGCGTTTATCTTCTGCGGTACTCACACGCTCTGATGCACCTGCTTGCATATCATCTACATGACGCTTGGAGAGCTTGCCATAATTAGGAAATTTTTCGATTGCATAATACACATCGCCGCCACTGCCTTGATAGGCCAAGTTTTTTGTCAGCAAAACATCAATCAGATGCTGCATATTTTCAATATGTTCGGTCGCACGAGGTTCTATGTTGGGAGATTGACAACCCAAAAATTGTTCATCTTGATGCATAGCTGTGATGAAGCGGTCGGTCAGCTCGGTAATGGTCTCACCGTTATCGTAGGCTCTTTGAATAATTTTATCGTCAATATCCGTAATATTTCGTACATAATTAACCTGATAGCCAATGGCTCTAAGCCAGCGTACAATCACATCAAACCCCACCATGACACGCGCATGACCCATATGGCAGTAGTCATAAACTGTCATACCACACACATAAATCCCAATTTGCCCTGCATGAATCGGTTTAAATGGACGCTTGCTGGCACTTAGGGTATCATAAAGCTGTAACTGCGATTGGGTCTGGCGTAATGCACTCATGGTTTTATTTTCCAAACATCACTATAAAAACTGCCATCATAACAAATTTTGCTGTTAAATTCAGTAAATTTATCAAAACATTTTTACCAAAAAACAAACCAAACCATCATCAAATGGCCTTAACTTTCAGTAAAGTAACTTTAGCATACATACTGGCATCTTAAAGATTACCATGCCAGATGCTTAATGTCTTTTATCATCAAACTGAGTTTTGATTGAGTTGATGCACGATTGAGCTATTTTGATACGATTATGCTATAATGAGACCATTTTTATAGCAATTTTTTAATGGGATTTTTATGACAACAAGCCGTAAAATTTTGGTAACCTCTGCCCTACCTTATGCCAACGGACCCATTCATTTGGGGCATTTGGTTGAATACATCCAAACTGACATTTGGGTGCGTGCCATGAAAGCCATGGGGCATAATGTGACTTATGTGTGTGCCGATGATGCACATGGCACCGCAATCATGCTAAAAGCACAAGACAATGGCATCACCCCAGAAGAACAAATTGCTACCGTTAAGGCAAGTCATGAAAAGGATTTTGCAGGATTTTTGATTGATTTTGATAATTACCACTCTACCCACAGCTCCGAAAATCAATATTTTTCCCAAAAAATTTACACCACACTCAAGCAAAATGGTTATATTTTTACCAAAGATGTGGAACAGCTGTTTGATACTGAAAAAGGGCTTTTTTTGGCTGACCGTTTTGTCAAAGGCACTTGTCCTGAATGCGACGCACCCAATCAATACGGCGATAATTGCGAAGTCTGCTCTAGCACCTACAATGCCACCGAACTAAAAAACCCTTATTCAACACTCTCAAACTCATCACCCATCATTCGATCATCTAAGCACTATTTTTTCAATTTACCGCAGTTTGATGAATTTTTAAGGACTTGGACAAAGTCTCAAGGACGACTTCAAAGCAGCATCTATAATAAGCTATCTGAATGGTTTGACGCAGGTCTTGCACCTTGGGATATCAGTCGTGATGCACCATATTTTGGCTTTAAGATTCCAGATACACCTGCAGATGAGCCTGATAAATATTTTTATGTTTGGCTAGATGCCCCTGTTGGTTATATGGCAAGCTTTAAAAATCTGTGCGACCGTACCGATATGGATTTTGATGAATATTTTAATAAAGACAGTCAAACTGAGCTATATCATTTTATCGGTAAAGATATCGTATATTTTCATTCACTGTTTTGGCCAGCCATGCTTGAAGGTGCAGGCTATCGCACCCCAACAGCGGTTAATGCACATGGATTTTTGACCGTCAATGGTGAAAAAATGAGTAAATCTCGTGGCACATTCATCAAGGCAGAAACCTATTTGACGCATTTAGATCCTGAATATTTACGCTATTATTTTGCCAGCAAACTGTCAGCAAATGTCGAGGATATTAACCTTGATCTTGAAGATTTTATGCAAAAAGTCAATTCAGATTTGGTTGGTAAAGTGGTTAATATTGCCTCTCGCTCAGCAGGATTTATTCACAAAAATCATGATGGTAAATTATCAGATGAATTGACCGAACCCAAACTGATTGATGAGATTATCTGTGCAGGTGATGAGATTGCTGCCGCTTATGAGGCGCGTGAGTTTGCCAAGGTCACCCGTCTCATTATGGCCTGTGCTGACAAAGCCAATGAGTATATCGATACCCAAAAACCATGGGCATTAAATAAAGCAGGTAAATTTGATGAAGTTCAAAAGGTTTGTACGGTTTCGCTGAATATTTTTCATAAACTGATCATTTATCTTGCACCCATTTTACCAAAATTATCCGAACAAGCCCGTGAATTTTTAAATATTGACAGCTTAGAGTTTGATACACGCCATCGCCATTTACTCAGCCATCACATCAACCCCTTTACACCATTAATGCAGCGTATAGATAAAGATAAAGTTAATGCGATGATTCATGACTCTAAAGAAAATCTTACCCAAACCTCAGGCACTGATAACACCAAAAAAACAGTTTTAGATGATACGGATACCGCCAAATCGGCATACATTGGTATTGATGAGTTTGCCAAAGTGACTATGAAAGTTGCCCATGTGGTCAAATGCCAAAGTGTTGAAGGTGCCGATAAGCTCCTACAGTTTACTTTAGATGTGGGTGAAGAGCATACTCGCAATGTATTTAGCGGTATTGCCAAGTTTTATCAACCTGAAGAGCTGACCGATAAAAAAGTGATTTGTGTAACCAACTTAGCACCTCGCAAGATGAAGTTTGGTATCTCAGAGGGTATGATTTTATCAGCTGAAAAACAAGGGGTATTAACAGTCATCACACTGCCTGACACCATGCCCATCGGAGCGGTTTTGGCTTAACTTTATCAAGACAAATCAAACTCATAAAAACTGGTTAAACTCGTCTTTGACCAGTTTTTATACTTGATTGCTACTATAATCATTGCCTTCATACTCGACAAGTGCTTGTGTTAGCAATGATGGTAATGATTGAATATTTGGTAGGGCTGTTTGGCATGCCGTAATCCCAAAGTCAATGCAATCTTGATAATTGGTAAAGCTGATATTGAGTGCTTGACCATCAAATAAAACCGAAGCAGGATACATGGCTGTCAGCTTCGCCCCATTTAAATACAAAGGCGTACTGTCACCTGGGATATTGGAGATGATTAGGTTGAATGCCTGCTTAGCTGGATAAAGACGCATTGCCAAATTTATCCCTGCCCAAGCATAATGCACTGCCGTATAATTGATAAATTCAGCTTGTGTCATACGCCCAGCGCGCATCTTGCCTGCTTGCACACTGTCATGAATCAACCTAAGGCGTGCGATGGCATCAGGGTTATTTGTACCCAAATTGGTTGGAATAAATGAGATTTGATTGCCCAACGCAGTATCATTTTTTCGTAAAGAAATCGGCACAAAAGCAATCAATGGCATATCTGGCAAAGCATTTTGAGATAATAGGTAGTTTCTGATGGCAGTGGAACAAACTGCCAAAATTATATCATTGGTACTGACATTGAGCCGTTTTGCAACTTGGACAAACCGTGCTTTTTTTAAGGTCAGAACACAGATATGCCGACTGGTACCAATGCGTTGATTAAGTATTGATGACGGAGCTTGCAAACTGCTGATAAACTGCGTTTTTGGTGTTTGGGATGCGGTGGACTGGCTAAGCTGATAATCAGATTTAAGCTCTTGATATACTGGCTTTAGACCTGCAATTTGGTCTTTAAAATGCTCAACGATTGGCTTTTTATCCATGACAAAGCTTGATTCTTTGCGGCGAATATTACGAAGCCAAATTGGTTTAGACAGCTTTTCATCAGGTGAGTGCGATAGCGAACGCTGAAATAAACGCATTGCAGCAACGCCATCTATCATGGCATGATGAGCTTTTAGGTACAATAAAAATCGCCGAGTGCCGTTTTGCGTTTCTGGCTCAAGATTATCAAATAAATGCAGCTCCCATAATGGTCTGGTGCGATCCAATTGCTGTTCATGCAGTCTTGAGATTTGAGCGAGTGCCTCCGACATTTTGCCAGCCTGTAGGCTGTGCCGATAACAATGACGGTCTATATGAAATTTGCGAATGGTTTTCCAAGCAAATTGATGGAAAAGCACTTGATTAAATGGGAAATTAGGAATAGCATCAGAGTCAATTTGGTTGGCAAGCACATTGATAAAGCTCACCTCATCTTGATCGTTGGGTAACTCAAATACACAAATGCCAGCCACATGCATGGGTTGTTTGGTATTTTCTAGCCATAAAAATAGTGAATCCACAATGCTCAGCGCACGCATAATCCAAGTTCCCTTAACCTAAAATCACCCAAAATTTTCTATGATAACAAAATTTTGGGTTAATGATAAGTCCTCAAATTTTATTTTTGACACCATTAAGCATTTCCCAAATCAAGCGACAACCGCTCAATTTAAGATACCATCTGGCTATTTAAAAAAGTACCCTGTCTGCGGTGAGCTTGCTTGTGCCATATGGCGTGCAGGCATACGCCCTGCTAAAAACGCTTCTCGACCTGCGACAACTGCATGATTCATCGCCGAAGCCATCATCACTGGATTTTTGGCATGGGCGATGGCAGTATTCATCAAAACACCATCACAACCAAGCTCCATCGCTATTGCAGCGTCTGATGCTGTGCCTACGCCTGCATCAACCAAAACAGGCACTTTGGTTTGCTCAATAATCAAGCCTAGAGTATGGCGGTTTAAAATCCCAAGTCCTGAGCCAATCAAGCTACCCAATGGCATAATTGCCACACAGCCCATGCTTTCAAGCTCTTTGGCAACAATTGGGTCATCTGAAGTATAGACCATGACCTCAAAACCATCATCAATCAATACCTTTGCTGCTTTTAGTGTTTCGGTGACATTTGGATAAAGGTTTTTTTCATCACCAAGCACTTCAAGCTTAACCAAATTATGGCCATCAAGCAGCTCTCGTGCCAACATGCAAGTACGCACCGCACTATCGGCATCAAAGCACCCTGCAGTATTTGGTAAAATGGTATATTTATTCGGTGAAATCACATCCAAAAGATTTGGCTCATCTTTATTTTGTCCAATATTAGTTCGGCGAATGGCAACCGTAACAATATTGGCACCACTGGCATGGATAGCATCTTTGGTTTCATTTAGGTCTTTATATTTGCCTGTACCAACCAACAAACGCGAATTAAAACTTCTACTGCCAATAATCAATTGATCCAACATATTACCCTCATAACATCTAAAATTCAGTATTATTCATGCTTTGATTGGTTCATCATCATGAAATATGAAATACGCCAAATATTGTACAGTAAAGACCTTTTTATGACAATCATTCACCCTATAATTTCAACTATGGCAACAAACAAAAAATCCCATCAATAATTTATTGATGGGATTTTGAAAAATGGGGCGACTAATGGGGCTCGAACCCACGACAACCGAGATCACAACCCGGGGCTCTACCAACTGAGCTATAGCCGCCATAGTAATGCAGGCATATGGCGCGCCTGGCAGGATTCGAACCTGCGACCACCTGCTTAGAAGGCAGATGCTCTATCCAACTGAGCTACAGGCGCTCGAGTGTCTTAATGTGTTGACAATGCCAACAAAAAAGCTTATCAGGCTTTAAATGGTCGGAGTGGAGGGATTCGAACCCCCGACCCTCTGCTCCCAAAGCAGATGCGCTACCAAGCTGCGCTACACTCCGATTTTATCACTTCAAGCTTCTTTATCAGCTCGTCGTTGTGGTGCGTATAATACAACTAAGGCTCCAAGCTGTCAACCACTAATTTATAAAATAAACCATAAAATCTATAGCTTATTGATTTTAATATAAAAAATATTAATTTCTTTCTAACGGTTGCTCAGAAATAATCGCCATGCCACTGGCGATTGCCCCTCGGGTACCACCAGTTAAATGAATGATACGACGGTCATTATCCAGCTCATTGATGAGCTTTGCTGCTTTTTGTGCCTTAGTACCGCCGCCACATAAGACATAAATATCACCTTTTGTGGCATCCAAAAGCGTTTTATCAATTGTACTAAGCGGATGATTGACCGCATGTTCAATATGCCCTTCTTGGTACTGCTCGGCATCACGCACATCCCAAATGACCTTATCTTTGGTTGGTGTAAATTCAGTTATCTTAAGCTCAGTAATCATTGCTAGTACCTTTAGTTATCCAAATAATTCTTATCAATCAGTTTATCACATATACTCAGTTTATCATATATGCTATGATGATTAAAAATTATTTCATCAATACCCATGATACCATTTAAGCCCAATCAGTTACGACAAAAATTACAGCACCCAAATCCATTTGCTAAGCCCAGTTTGGCGGATTTGGCATCTTTTTTACGGCACTTGGCATTTGGGCTATGGAAAATTTGGGCAGTATTAGCGTTGGTGCATAGACCATTTGGCTCAGCAGCTTATCCTGTCATACTAGTATTACCCAATCATTTATCTATACGCTTTTCGACGCTCAGCTGCCACTTAGCCACTGTTATTAAAAGCCACGCTAAGCATAACAACCTTTTGGTTATATGCTCAAAAGCCAAGCAATGATCGACCTTGGCAAGATGAAGTTAAAGCACAGATCCAATTTCATCAAATCGGTGATCAAGTTACTGTCAAAAATGTCAGAAATTTTGAATGGATCAGCAAAACCGACTATTTGCCTAGATGGGAAGTACGCCGCTATGATTTATCCCAAATTAAATCACTGGATTTGATTGTCTCAATTTGGGATAACGACAATATCGCACATACTTTGCTTTCATTTGGCTTATTTGTATGCCGCTAAAACTCTTGCCACCCACCCTTCTTGGTATAATACTTTATTAAAAAACAGCACAACAGCAATATTTGATTTAATAAATCCAATACGCACGCGCCCAATGACTATCGCATCTTATTATCGGGTCGTTTGCCTGAATATTTATACGAAATTGGTATAATCGATACAGATTAAGTTTTAATGAGCTTAAAGCTTTGGCATTCATCAATCCAAAAGTTGAACAATACAATCATCACAATCCCATATCATCGGCAGAATTTTCCCACAAAATTCGTGAAAATACCCCTGATTCTCATATAAAATCCAACAAGCAGGCGAAATGAGTTTATAAATAACCAATAAAATCAAAAATTTATAAAATTTTTATGAAATTGTTATCATTTTATCAAAAAAAAGCTTGCCAAAATTTTAAAAATCTATATAATACCCAACATCAAGAATGCGTATATCGCTTGAAAAACAACTTGGGGACGTGGCGGAATTGGTAGACGCACTGGATTTAGGTTCCAGCGCCGAGAGGTGTGAGAGTTCGAGTCTCTCCGTCCCCACCAAATTTAAAAGAGCCAGTGACATTCATCATTGGTTTTTTTCTTATCCAAATTTGGGCCTATAGCTCAGTTGGTTAGAGCAGAGGACTCATAATCCTTTGGTCGCAGGTTCAAGTCCTGCTGGGCCTACCATTTTCAATTCATAAAAAAGGGTTTGTAAGTTTGCAAGCCCTTTTTTATACACAATACTTGATAACAATAACAACTCATATCCTAAGTCTTGATAAATCGGTCAGCTAAGACCGTTTATGATATCAATCTCGATGATATTTTAGCCAAAACAAACAAACCGCCATTAAAGGCGGTATGTCTGCTTGAAAGCCAACAAGTTTTGGAGAAATGATTAAATAATAAACGATTAAATAATTTAGTTATGCATTTAAGCAGTTAGTGCCAATGATTCACAATGACCTTTGGCAAGTTTTTTTAGGACAGCAGTGATCATCTCGGTGGTGATTGGCTTTTCGGTGCCTTTGGATAAAATATTCATTTCAATGTTTTGGCGTTTTGGCTGATTCATTGTCATATCCTATGTCTATCACCAGCAGCTGTTATAAATTTGCTTTGGTGTTTGATTGATTTGTTGAGATTAGTATAGCTTATGTTTACAGATGTACACAACCAATTATTGCCAATTTATGCCCATAAAGTGTAAACACTTGTTTCATTTTTGACATATCTTGTCACATCTTTATTAATTTTAAGACAATCCCCTTAAATTTAATCAATCCCAATAAAAAATAACGCTCAAAAATGAGCGTTACTAGATATGACCATGATACATGCAAAGGCGTTTAGCCCACCAAAGCATTTTCCCAACGCGGTACGACCAATTGCATTAATGGTTTGAGCAATTTGACATTACAAGCAAACACAGAGCCAGTTGTCATCGCATTTGATGCACCTTTGTGATCAACCACCACACCACGCGCTTCGGTGACAATTAGCTCGCCTGCCGCCATATCCCAAGGCTTAAGCGACATCTCAAAATAACCATCATAGCGACCTGCTGCAACATAGCACAAATCTAAGGCAGCAGAACCAAAGCGGCGTACTTGACCACCATTTTCACAGATGGCTTGCAAGCTGGCAAAATGCTGACGGGCAAAGCTGACTCGCTCTTCGCCCACCATACGCTCATAGGGATGACCTGTCGTAAACAGTCCGCCTTCAATGGTCTTGCGTTCACTCACCTGCAAGCGACGCTGATTCATGACAGCACCACGACCACGACTGGCAGAAAACATTTCATCTCGAACAGGATCATAAATCACACCATGCTCAGTGACGCCATTTTTTTGGACAGCGATAGACACACAAAAATGTGGGACGCCATGGACAAAGTTTTGGGTGCCATCTAGTGGATCAATCACCCAACACCAATCAGCATCATGACCCTTACCCTCTTGTAAGCCAAATTCTTCACCCAAATACGAATGATTGGGATAGCTTTCTTTGAGTGTAGCAATCGTCAGCTCTTCAGCATAACGGTCAATTTGGGTAACCAAGCCATCAAGCCCCTTGGATTCTACCGCCAAATCAAGGCGATGGCGATTTTGATGCGCTCGCAAAATTTCATGACCCACTTTTTTGGCTGCGTTTGCCGCCATGACAACCATCGGTTCCATACTACACCTGCTTTATTAAATTAAACTGCTTAAAGAGTTAATTTGCACTCATCACGCAAAAGATTTTTATTATACGCCAAAAACTGCCAAAAAACCAATGAAAATTATGGTCATGGCAACAAATACACAAAACACAACCAACCCGACAAGGATTTAGTTTTTGATGATTAAATTACTTAAAGATTGATAAATACCATCAGTATCCAATCGGCAATACAACAGCTGTTCTTCATGGCTGGCATGATGAATGAACGCATCTTTGATACCGATATTTAACAGCTTAACCAACGCTTGTAGGCTTACGATGAATTCATTCACTGCACTGCCTGCACCGCCTGTGATTTGATGCTCTTCAACAGTAGCAATATGCGTCACACCCATCTCAAGCAGCCTTAAAATAAGTGCCTCATCCAAAGGCTTAACCCAACGCATATCCACCACGATACAAGCGATTGCTTGACTTTCTGACAGTCTTTGGGCGGCGGTCAGAGCATCTTTTAGGCGAGTGCCGAACGATAATACTGCCAGTTTTTTGGTGCTTTTTGTATCAAAGTTTGATGACTGCCAGACCACATTGGCCCGCCCAATTGGGTAATGCTCATCTGTCATATCAACCTTACGCCCCACGCCAACACCACGAGGATAGCGTACGGCTGCCACACCGTCATACTGATAACAAGTGTTCAATAACTGATGGCACTCATGTTCATCACTTGGGGCAGCGATTATGACATTAGGCACACAGCGTAAAAATGCCAAATCAAAAACCCCAGCATGAGTCGCACCATCTTCACCGACCAAACCTGCACGGTCAATAGCAAAGGTAACATCAAGATTTTGTAGGGCGACATCATGAATCAGCTGATCATAACCCCGCTGCAAAAAAGTAGAATAAATCGCAACCACAGGTTTAATTTTGCCTGAAGTTGCCATGCCTGCCGCCAAAGTTACCGCATGCTGCTCAGCAATCGCCACATCAAAAAATCGCTTGGGGTATTTGGTGGCATACTCAACCATACCTGAACCTTCCGCCATAGCTGGCGTGATGGCAACCAAGCGCTCATCAATATTTGCCCAATGCAATAACCAATCACCAAAAATCTGTGAATATTTTTTGGCAGTTGGTGCAGATGTGGGTGCTTGATTTTTGCCTGCTTTGGGTAACTTTCCGATAGCATGATAGCCTATCGGATCAGCTTCGGCAGGTAAAAAACCCTTACCTTTGATGGTATGTACATGAATTAAGATAGCACCTTTTAACTGTTTGGCACGCTCAAGCACTTGGATGAGTTTGGGTAAATCATGCCCATCATACGGCCCAAGATAAGTAAAACCAATGGCTTTAAATAGATTATCTGCAAATAATTTATCGCCAATTTTTTCAGCAATTTTATCTGGCAAAGGTGAAGAGGTAACGCCATGAAAAAGCTCACTGATTTTTTCGCTGATTTTACTCGGTAGGCGACTTGAAACATCTTCAAAAGCACCGTTTGCCATATGCAAATAATGACGAATACGGCGGTCATCAGAGGAGATGGTGCGTTTGACCATCAAAATATTACCATGCTTATCAATATCCATGGCAAGTCCACGCTGCCATAGCTTTGCCAAATGGCGTGAAAAACCACCAATTGCCGCTGAGATTGACATGTCATTATCATTTAAGACAACCAGTAAATCGGCATTTTGTTGGACAGCATCATTCATCGCCTCAAATGCCATACCGCCTGTCATCGCACCATCGCCAATCACAGCTGCCACGGTACGATTTTCGCCAAGTAATCGTGCCGCCAAACTCATCCCTAACGCTGCTGATATTGAGGTTGATGAATGACCCACGCCAAAAGTATCATACTGGCTTTCTTCACGCTCAGGAAAGGCGGTCAGACCATCTTTTGAACGGATACTTGGAAGGCGTTCACGGCGACCTGTCAAAACTTTGTGCGCATAAGCTTGATGCCCAACATCCCAAACAAGCTTATCATAAGGGGTATTTAGCACAGCATGTAGTGCAATCGTCAGCTCAACTACGCCAAGATTAGCACCAAAATGCCCTCCGCTTACGCCTGTTGAGTAAAGTAAATACGCACGCAGCTCATCAGCCAACTGAATCAATTGATCGTTTGTCAGTGCCTTTAAATCATCAGGGCTGGCGATACAATCCAAAATCGGCGTGTCAGGACGCATCGTCAAAATCTCATCAAAGACTTTGGCGGTATATGGTTGGCGGTAGGTGGCTGAATCCGTCATGACTGTTTCGCTTCCAATTATCAAGAAATTCATATTTCATCATCAAAAAGAGTATGGCATAATAGCATTTTTGATGATATACCGCCAATCTTTTAACAAAATCACGGCTTTATTATTATCAGTTTACACAATGGTACTGATGCGTTATTTTACAAGACAAGCTTTATTTTTGCTAGAAAAACCCCATTGATTGCTTAATTTTTATTGAAATTGAGATGTTAGTAACACTCAAATCGTAAAAACACTCGTTACCCATCGCTTAAGTGGTTAGACCGACCCAAAGATTTGGGCAATTATTTATGATAAAAAACCGATTTTAAAAATGTTTAAGGTATTTTCCCTTGTATAAGTTTATTACCAAAGCCAAACTGCCGACCATTCATGGTGAATTTGACATTCATATTTTTGAAAATGACGATGGTCAAGAGCATATTTTATTAAGTACAGGGTTACCCAATCATACAGATAAATTACCTCTTATCCGTATCCATTCAGAATGCCTAACGGGCGATGCGTTTGGGTCACTAAAATGCGACTGCGGCCCACAGCTAAATGCTGCCATGAGTGCCATTCAATCACATGGCGTGGGTGCAATTTTGTATTTGCGACAAGAGGGGCGTGGGATTGGATTAACCAACAAAATACGCGCCTATGCTCTACAGGATCAAGGGCATGATACACTAGAGGCAAATTTATTATTAGGTCTGCCAGCTGATGCACGCACTTATGAGATGTGCCAAGCAATGCTTGCACATGTAGGCATTAATCAAGTGGCTTTAATGACAAATAATCCCAATAAAGTCAATGAGTTAAATGAATTGGGCATCACAGTGGTTGAGCGAATTCCTCTGATTGTTGGCATCAATCAACACAACACTTCTTATTTAACCGTTAAAGGTGAACGCATGAATCACTATATCAATACAGATGATTTGAGCCAAAAACCCTAATCCAGCAGGAACATCTTATGCAAGCACAAATCCAAGCAGTCAGAGATTTTTTGTTAAACTTACAACAAGCCATCGTTCACGCCCTTGAAAACCAAGAAAATTCAGGTGGCTTTGATGGTCGTACTGATACCAAATTCATCGCAGATACTTGGGAGCGTCCCGAAGGTGGCGGGGGTCGCTCTTGTGTCTTATCAGGCGGGCAAGTCATCGAAAAAGCAGGCGTCATGTTTAGCCATATTCATATCAAGCAGATGCCTGCTTCTGCGACAGTACGCCACCCTGAGCTGGTTGGTGCTCAAGCACAAGCACTGGGGGTCTCTTTGGTTGTCCACCCCAAAAACCCCTATGTACCGACAAGTCATGCCAATGTACGGTTATTTGTTGCCACGCCCACCGATGGTAGTGCACCAATTTGGTGGTTTGGTGGCGGATTTGATTTGACACCCTTTTATCCAAATCTCAATGATGTCAAGCATTGGCATCAGGTGGCTTATGAGTTATGTCAGCCTTTTGGCGATGAAGTTTATCCCAAGTATAAAACTTGGTGCGATGAATATTTTTATCTTAAACATCGTCATGAGCGTCGTGGCGTGGGTGGGTTGTTTTATGATGACATGAATACAGCATCCACAAACTGGGACTTTATGACATGTTTTAAGTTCATGCAGGCCGTCGGTCAAGGATATCTCGATGGCATCATACCAATCTTTGAGCATAATAAACACCAAAGCTATACCGAGCATGAACGCCAATTCCAACTATATCGCCGTGGTCGTTATGTGGAGTATAATTTGGTATTTGACCGTGGTACACTCTTTGGTTTACAATCTAATGGGCGTACCGAATCAATTTTGGTTTCTATGCCACCGCTGGCAGCTTGGGAATACAGATATGAACCCAAGCAAGGGACGCCCGAATTTGAGTTGACCGATTTTTATCTAAAACCCCAAGATTGGCTAAACTTATCAGATAAGCCATAACATAAATTGCCGTTGTCTTGGCTGGTCAATCAAATTTGGTCAATTTTTTAGGTATTGTTTCATCAAAAAACACTGTTATCCTGATTGCATGTCATCATTGTTTGTAATCAGAATAGACATTTCATCAATCATTTTGGTAAATAATATTAGGTTACCAAATAACCTGTTTTACCAAAATAAGGTATTTTAACAAAACGGAGCCGCCGCCATGTTTCATAAAATTACCTTAGCTGCTGCATGTTTTATGACTGTTATTTTAGCAGGTTGCAACAGCTCAGGGACTGCCACCGCCAATAATCCACAGGTTGAAGACCGTGCCAAACTCATGAAAGATTGGCGTCATGCCAATGAAGGTATGAAGGCAATGATTGAAGACCCAAGTCGCTTTGATGCCATCACCTTTAAAGAGCGAGCTGATTTTATTGCTGATACCAATGCCACCATGTGGGTACACTTTGAAGGAGAAATGGCTCAAGGTGGTCATGCTAAAGATGAGATATGGACAGACCCTGAAGGCTTTCAAACCAAAATCGAAGCGTTTACCAGCTCAATTAATGCACTTGCCTTAGCAGCATCAGAAGCTGCCTCGGCGGCTGATGTTGAAGCAAGCTATGGTGAAATGGCCAGCCAGTGTGGTTCTTGCCATAAGGCTTATAAGAAAAAATAGCACGCCCAGCAGTCGTTTAATCTCCCTATCAATGCCCCTAATATATGGGGGTATTTTTAGTACAATCATGGATAGGGTTTTAAGTTTTGATCGTATGTTATAAAAATATCATCAATGCTAAGCGTGCTTGATGCCAAAGCCGTAATACCCCAAATCAATCACCCAAATTGACGCTGAATAAATTGCACCGTGCTATCTTTTGCTTTTTTGATGGCAAGCTTTCGGTTGGCACCGAGCATCAGTTTGATCTGCCAAAGCTTTTCTTGATACAGTGCCAAATAATCTTGCCGCTGCGTGGTATTCATCACACGCTTGCTTGCAAGTACTACATCAGGTGAACGCATCTTGATGGCATCTATCAAAGATATCGCCATACAAACAGGGTCATCGCTGATATGCGTCAATAGTCCATAATCCTTGGCAATCGGTGCACCCATCATCTCAGCGGTCATGGCAATCTGCTGCATCACATCTCAGCGAATATCACAAGCGGTATGCGTAATGCCCATATCAGCAACCAAACCCCACTTAGTCTCAAGCACTGATAAGCAAGCATCCATCGCTGCGATACGAATATCCGCCCCAAGTGCCAGCTGAAGACCGCCGCCAACGCACACACCCTGTACAACAGCAATGACTGGCACAGGCAAACTCTGCCAAATCAAGCAAACCTTTTGAAACTTACTGGGTGTCGGTTTGGCAAGTTCATACAAAGCAAGACCTAAATTTTTAGGATCATTTAAATCCACCAAATCCAGCCCTGAGCTAAAATTCCCATCTACACCCATCAAAATCACCGCTCGAACTTCACGATTACGCTTGAGTTTATGAGCAACCTTAATCAGCTCATCCATCATCTGAAAGCTGATGGCATTTTTTTATTGGGGCGGTTGAGTGTGATGGTGGCGATTTGGTGTTCGATTTGTACAGTCAGTGTCTTTAACTGTTCCATCATTGCCCTTTTTTGGTTTGGTAATGGCGTCATACTTAATACATATTGAAATAAAAATCAATAACCAATCAGTCCATAAATAAGATGATTATCCAATATTTTATCTTTTTTTGTATCAAAGCAATATAAAAAAGTACGGCGTTTATCCACATTTTGCCACTTGACAGGACAATTTACCCAGCGTATCTTATGATTATTGGGCTTTATGCACAAAAGCACCCGATGAAGGGACACGAGAATCTGCGGCAATCTTAGTACGCAGTGCTTTTGCTTCTTCTTCTGTTTTTTCGTTACCAACCAAGATACGCAACCCACGACTTGTATTGCTGGTTGTGACTTTATAGCCAGCATCACGATACTTTTTAACCACCTCATCAACCCGATCTTTATCTGGAGAGATTGCCACTTGAACCATGTACCGCTCAGATGTTTGGGAACTTTGAGATTTTGATTCAGTTTTTTTATCTGTCTTAGATTGAGGCTGATTGTCAGATTTTTTATTACCGTCTTTAGATGCGGATTCTCTGGCTTTATTATCACGCTCCAAACGAGCTATTTGAGATGCAGATGGTATCTTGATACGACGCTCTGCTCTTAAAATATCATTGCGTGTCACGCCATTAGCTTCAACCAAGGCGGCAACCGAAATGCCGTAACGATTCGCAATACCCTGCCAAGTTTCACCACGCTGAACATCGTGAGTACCCGCCTTCACAGGTGCTTTGGTTTGGGTGTTTTTATTCTCTTTTTTATTTTCAGCTTTATTTTCGGTGGGTTTATCAGCGGTTTTGGCTTTTTCATCCTTTGTTTCTTGTTCAGAGTTCTTAAGCATCTCAGCAGCCTTTTTGGCTTCTTCGGCCTTACGGGCAGCTTCGATTGCTTCGGGGCGTGTCTGAACTGTTGGTGCTGCGATCAACTCACTTTTGGCAGCACTGTCCGCTGAAACTGTTTGGGTATCGTTCGTCATGCGTCCATTAGCTTCGGCACTGGCTTTTTCAAGTGCTTGTTTGCGTGCATTATTTTGTTCTTCAAGCAAGGCAGCTGCTTGCTTTTGCATTTGAAGCGTATGTGCTTCACGCACACGCTGCTTTTCGGCAAGTAGCTTTTCTTCGGTAGCTACATCTGCCGTCAAAGGCTGAACCACAGGTTTTGCCACCTTGGTATCACTTGGTATCTGCTGGGGCGTTTGTACTGATTTGGTTGTTTGAGTGTCATTTTTTGCCAAGGCAAAAAAAGCCACGCCGCTACCAATGACCAGCGTAATGCCCAATGCAATTTGTTTAGAAATCATAACCAAACCACCGACATGTTATTGACTTTATGGATAGAATTTGCATGTGTAATCATAAGGCTAATTTTATCCCAAACCATTAAAAATATAGTTTTTTTATCAAATTGTCAAGATTATCATGGATAAAATTTGTGTGATATGACCAATCTGCCACCAAAATATTTTATTTTATCATCAATCTTATCAAAATACCTTTGATTCTATCAAACCTCTTAGATGAATGTCATATGATAATTAATTTTAAAATCATGTGTTATTTTGAAATGAATTGACTATAATATACTTATGATTTAAATCATATATGTGATGAATTTAAATCAAAAATTTGGCGAGTAAGGATTTTTTGATGAATAAAATGCTTCCGAATCTGGCAGATCGAGCAATTTTTAATTTGGGTTTCCGAATATTTTTTGCAAGTGCGGCGGTATATGCTGTGATTAGTATGGTGCTTTGGCTATTTGTATATCGTGGCGGCGTGTTTAGTGCCCATATGAGCATTGCACCGCAATATTGGCATGGTCATGAAATGGTTTTTGGCTACTCAATGGCAGTTGTGGCAGGATTTTTATTGACCGCTGTTGGTAACTGGACAGGAAAAACCATGCCGAGCGGACAACAACTTTATCTTATTTGGTTGCCGTGGTTATTTGCACGCATTATTTTCATTGTTTTACCACAGTTTTTATGGCTAGGTGTATTGGCAGATATTGTATTTACGATTTTATTTTTAATAAGTATTACAAAGCCTGTGATAAAAACCAAACAATGGCGACAAATGGGCATTTTATCAAAAATTATCCTAATGCTGATTGCAAATTTATTCTGTCTTGTAGCAACATTAGGCTGGCACATTGGTTGGTATTATGCACTTTATTTAGGGGCTTTTGTGATTATCGGTCTTGTCCTTACCATAGGAAGGCGGGTAACGCCTTTTTTTATCTCACGGGGTGTGGGCTATGCGTTTGAACCACGCAATAATCACTACATCGATCGCATCAGCTTGATTAGTTTCGTGATTTTCTTCTTGCTTGAGGTTTTTGCCTCACAGCAGCTGCTTGCCAGTTTATGTGCGTTGGTTTGTGCATTAGTACAAGCTTGGCGGCTTCAAGGGTGGTATACGCGAGGGATTTGGAAAAAACCTTTGCTCTGGAGTATGTTTATTTCGATGGCCTGCATTGTATTTGGGCAGCTCATGTATTTTTTGCGAATTTTCCAATTTGGCATCACCAATTCATTAGCAATGCATATGATGGCAGTTGGCGGCATTGGCATACTCAGTCTTTCTATGATGGCACGCGTCAGCCTTGGACACTCAGGGCGTAGCATCCATCAACCACCAAAAACAGTGCCTTGGGCTATCAGTTTATTAAGCGCGGCAACAGTTTTTCGTGTGATTTTACCGTGGCTTATGCCACAACATCTGGTAATATGGATCATTCACGCACAAATATTATGGTTGATAGCCTTTTTCTTGCTTAGCGTCAGCTACATGAATATATGGCGAACACCTCGTATTGATGGCAGAGCAGGATAGCATCACTATCCACCAAAATAATAGCGTAAATCTTGCATACGCTATTATTTTTGGCATTATGATTACTGCCCAAAGCGATGACAATCACACTTGTCTAAATGACCAGTACATAAAAGCTGATTGATGTCCTAATACGGTCTGCCCAATAACGCCACCAAAGTTTCGCTGATGGTGTGAAAAGAGCCAAAAACCACAATCAAATCTTGGGTGCTGGCATCGGTTGAGACACTTTGGGCAGCTTGTGCTAAATCTTGGTATATTTTAAGGTTTGATGGCTGGATATGCGTATGAACATGGCCCAAAAGCGTCTGTAAATCCATCGCACGAGGATGATTAATTGCGGCGACAGACCAATCATGGATGCTTATTTTTTTATCATCAAGGGCAGCTTTAATCACCTCAAGAACCGCATCAACATCTTTATCGCCCAACATTGAAAATATGACCTTAAGCTTAGCATCCGGATATATTTTTTTGTGTTTATGCCATTCATCAGCCCATTGTGCCAAAAAAAAGCTTATTCCATGTGAATTATGCGCCACATCAAATATCCAATGCCGATCATTAATGATACGCTGATCAAATCGCCCTGCCAGTTGTACCTGATGAAGTCCGTCGATCACGCTATCTAAATGAATTTTTATCCCACTTTCTAGCACCGCTGCAACAGCATTAACAGCATTTTGTAACGATAATTTTGGTTTGGGTAATTGTATGGTTAACGCTGCATTTGAAAAAATCCATGTCTCATCTTGCTCCATATAATCATAGTTGACACCCAACTGATGCACATGCTTTGTCAAACGATTTGCAAGTTCATGCACACTATTTGGTAACTGCCTTGCACCCAAGATGACAGGAATATTTTCTCGAATAATACCCGCTTTTTCTTGACCGATACGCTCAATGTCATCACCCAACCAATCCACATGGTCAATACCAATATTGGTAATCACTGCCACATCAGGATTGATGATATTAACCACATCCAATCGCCCACCAAGCCCAATTTCTAGTACCCAAACATCACATTTTTTTTGATTAAAATGCCAAAATGCCGCCAAAGTCGTCATCTCAAAAAATGACAGCGTGACATTTTTGGCCACTCGTGCATTTTCTACCGCCTCAAACGCTGCCACCAAATCACTTTCACTAATTTCATTGCCATTAATACAAATGCGTTCTGTAAAAGATACCAAATGTGGCGACTGATACAGTGCTGTTTTTAGACCACAAGCTTCACAAATGGCAGCGATAGTTTTCGTGGTTGAGCCTTTGCCGTTGGTGCCTGCGACAGTAAAAATGATTGGTTTTTTGTCCGTCTGATCTTGTTGGGTCTTTATCGGGATAATGCCCAAATAACTTGCCACAGGCAGCACCCGCTCAAGCCCCATATCAATGGCAGACACATGAATGCCGCCAATATATTCTAGCCACTGGCTTAAAGTTCTTGTCATAATTATGATTCCCAAATACTTTAGGCTATTGTACTTGGTTTGGTGGGCTTTTAAAACAAAAATCACTCAGGGTTGGAGGATTTTATTCAAGGCAGTAGTGTGACTTTATTTTTCAAAAATTTGATGTAATTGCGGGAACAATTTATCATATATCGCTTCAAGCTCTTCTTTGGGCGTACCCAATTCATCCATCTCCATGACGATATTTGATAAGCTATTTATGAGATCTCGATTAAACGCCATTTGTTTTTTGTGTATACTTTTACCTATTGGTGAACTATAAAACTCAATCAAAGCATCCATCTGTTGTTGCGTGAAATGCTGTTTTACCGTCTTATTAAATACTTGTTGCACTTTCTGATAAAAGTGTGGGTTTTCAGAAACTCGTTCGGCGGGTTGCTTAAGCATATCTTCAATTAGCTGATCGGCAGCGGCAATTTGTTCAGCCGTGGCATCAGGATAAGCTTTTTTAATGGATAATAAGATTCTTGTTTTAGCAGAGTTGATATAGCCAATTGCCACGCCTTGCTCAAAATCATTTTTAAAATCAGTAATCCGCGCCCACTGAGCGATCGATTCATCGCTGGGCGTTTGTGCGTATGTATTTTGACTTAATAAACCCAAACTTAATAAGCTTACCATCATAGCCATTTTTATATGCATAAGATTCTCCATAACCAGTTTTCATTTACAAATAAGAAGTAATTCTATCAAGATACAATTCATTATTCAAGATGATCTTTTGATAATAAAAAAGACGCCCACAAAGCGTCTTTAATGCATCAAATTTAAGTGAAGGCTAAACGGCAGATTTTGTTAGTTTTGCTAAAATACGATGCGTGGTATTGATAAGCTCATGGCGATGCACCACCATATCCACCGTACCTTTTTCAAGCAAAAACTCAGCACGCTGAAAAGGCTCACCCAGCACTTCTCGCACAGTCTGCTCAATCACTCGCTTACCTGCAAAGCCAATCATTGCTTTAGGTTCGGCGATATGTACATCGCCAAGCATTGCCAAAGATGCTGTCACACCACCATAGACAGGGTTGGTCAAAATAACCACATAAGGTACGCCTGCCAGCCTCAATCTTTCAATAGCTGCTGAAGTGCGGGCCATTTGCATCAGTGATAATAAGCCTTCTTGCATACGAGCCCCACCTGAGGCAGCAAAGCATACCAAAGGCTTGTTCTCTGTCAAGGCTTTTTCGGCGGCTTGTACAAAGCGGTCGCCCACGACAGAACCCATCGAACCGCCCATAAACCGAAAATCAAACGCACAAGCAATGATATCCAAATGTTTAAGCTTGCCTGCCATGACCACCAAGCCTTCAGACTCACCCGTCTTATTTTGAGCTTCTTTCATGCGTTCAGGATATGGCTTAGAATCAATAAAATTTAATGGATTGCCTGTTATAAATTCTTGACCAAGCTCTGTTTCTACACTACTTAAAAACCACTCCAAACGCTGGCGAGCCGTCATGGTCAAATGATGATCACATTCAGGGCATACATACTGATTTAAGATTAATGCGGTATTGGTAATCAGTGCATGACAGTTTGGGCATTCGGTTGATGGCTCAGTTTCAACAGCCGTTAGTGTCGGAACGGTTGTGCGTTTAACGCCCGGTACTTCACGCTTTAGCCAAATAACTGGCTCTGTCGGTTGGGTTTGACTCATAATTCATCCTTTAAACATACTTGGGTATCCACCCAATACGGCATATAGTTTACACTTGTAAATTAATTTTGGCAAACACTATTTACCCAATCACTCTTTGGTCTTATGATGCATTTATTATAAACCAAACTCATCAACCAAACTTTGTAAATTTTTAGCACCACTTAATCATGATAAAACTAAATAACTTGTTAAAGTTAATTTAATATTAATTGGTACTTGATGTAAGCTCGTCAAGTGATTTTCTAAGCTCATCCATTTTGTTTAATAACCCAGCCTTGGCTTGCTGAATTTTTTGTTCATCATGACCACAATCAGCAAAATGCTTGACCAATTCAGACCCAACAATGATGCCATCAGCAACCGCACCCAATGCCTTGGCTGAATCACCATCACGAATCCCAAAGCCCACACACACAGGTATTGTGGTTTGTTGCTTAATTTTTGCTACCTGCTCACGCACGGCTGCGACATCAAGCGCGCCTGAACCTGTGACACCTTTGAGTGACACATAATAAATAAACCCACTACAGTTTTCGATAACCTTGGTACGGCGATCTGATTTTGTGGTTGGTGCCAGCAAAAAAATTTGATTCATGGGATGATCGGTACGCTCGGTCAGTGATTTTGCATAGCCATCTGCTTCGTTGGGCGGTAAATCCACCATCAAAATTGCATCAACGCCAGCATCAGCACACAAATTAGCAAAATTATCATAACCAATGATTTCAACAGGGTTTAAATAACCCATGACTAAAACAGGCGTTGTTTGGTTGGTTTGACGAAATTTAGCAATCATATTTAGTGCATCACGAGTGCTAACGCCTGCCGCCAATGCTCTTTCGGCAGCATGGGCAATGATGGGACCATCTGCCATTGGGTCGCTAAAAGGCAACCCCACCTCAATAATATCCGCACCATGCTCAACAAGCTTATGCATTAAATCAACCGTCACATCAGGACATGGGTCGCCTGCCATGATATAAGGAATCAGGGCTTTTTTGCCCGCTTGACGCAATGTCTCAAAAGTCATTTCAATTCTTGTTTTCATCATATTCTCATCAAATCATTCGCTATCGGTCGCTTGGGTGGCTTAATCAATTTGCATGCCATCTTTTGCCATAACCGTATGTAAATCTTTATCACCACGACCTGACATATTAATAATCATTGATTGCTCAGGCTTCATGGTCGCCGCCAATTTTAGCCCATAAGCTACCGCATGTGAGCTTTCAAGTGCTGGAATGATACCCTCCTTTGAAGTCACTTCTTTAAAGGCGTGTAATGCCTCGTCATCCGTTACACCGACATAATGAACACGCTCAATATCTTTTAAAAAGCTGTGTTCAGGGCCAACACCTGGATAATCTAAACCTGCCGAAATCGAATGCGTACCTAGAATTTGACCATCATCATCTGCCATTAGATAAGTTCGGTTGCCGTGCAATACACCGACACGCCCAGCCTGCAAAGGAGCGGCGTGATTGGGTGTATCAATGCCTAACCCATTGGCTTCCACACCATACATCACCACCTCATGATCATTTAAAAAATCATAAAATAGCCCAATGGCATTGGAACCGCCACCAACACATGCAACCAATGCATCAGGCAAGCGGCCTGTTTTTTGTAAATGTTGTATGCGTGCCTCACGACCAATAATCGCCTGAAAATCACGCACAAGCATCGGATATGGGTGCGGGCCTGCGACTGTACCAATGATATAATAAGTGGTGTCAACATTTGCCACCCAATCACGCATCGCCTCATTCATGGCATCTTTTAAGGTGCGAGAACCTGAAGTAACAGGCACAACAGTTGCCCCCAAAAGGCGCATGCGATATACATTCATCTTTTGACGCTCAACATCATCTGCACCCATATAAACCACGCATTCCAAGCCAAGGCGTGCGGCAATGGTAGCGGTTGCAACGCCATGTTGTCCTGCACCTGTTTCAGCGATAATGCGTTTTTTGCCCACCATTTTGGCGAGCAATGCTTGACCGATGGTATTATTGACTTTATGGGCACCTGTATGGTTTAAATCCTCACGCTTAAAAAAAATCTGAGCGCCACCAACTTGTTGGGTCAAGCGTTCAGCAAAATATAGCGGTGTCGGACGACCAACATAGTCCGTTAAATCCGCCATAAATTCATCCCAAAACTTAGGGTCAGCTTTGGCAGTTTGATAAATTTCGTCAAGCTCTTCAAGCGCCGCCATCAAAGTTTCGGACACAAAACGACCACCGTGTCTACCAAAATATCCATTGATATCAGGATATTGTCCAAACTTAAATTGTGTTGTCATATATTGCCCTTTTTAATCGTTTAAATTAGGTGTTATTCAATTTAAATATCTCATGCAATCGCAAGTTTTGCATAGGTTTGAGCAGATTGATACCACCAATCCAGCCACCATCTATTTTCAAGCAAAATCTATCTAACCGCTTCAATAAAAGCTTTCATTTTATCAAAATCTTTGATGCCCTTGGCTAATTCGATGCCACCGCTAACATCCACTGCATAAATTGGCAATTGCCGAGTTAGTGCAACATTGTTAGGCGTCAAGCCACCCGCTAAAATAATCGGTAATGATGACTGTTTTGGAATAATTGACCAGTCAAAACGCTCGCCTGTACCACCAAATTTATCAGCGTGATAAGCATCCAGTAAAATCGATGCAGCACCTTTGGCATGATAATCATCGATAATCTTTTGAATGCCCTTGGCGTCATAGCGTAATGCATCAACACGCACGGCTTTAATCCAACGCTTATTTACAAGTGCCGCCTGCCGTTGGCATTCATCCGCCGTTTCATCGCCATGAAACTGAATGATATCAAAGCTGACTGCTTGGGCAATTTTAATCAGCATATCATCATCGATATTTACCACAAGGGCAACAACACTGACAAACGCAGGAATATTTGCCACAAGCTGTTTGGCTTGTAAGACATCAACCGCTCTGGGGCTGGGTGGATAAAATACCAGTCCAATCGCATCAGCCCCTGCACAAACAGCAGCACTGACATCTTGAGGGCGTGTTAAACCACAAAATTTGACTTGTTTCATATCACCTTAATCACGCAATCAGCCAAACACATTTGACAGCTGAAAATAATAAGTGCTTAAAATACCACAAAAGCTTACAAATGTATGCAAAATCAACAAAAATTTGTTGCATATTATCTAAGATTTACCGTAATATAAGTCATTGAATGCTGATTTTTGAAGTGCCATGCGTTGATTGTATGATCTTTTCATCAAATTGGCTGAATCAGGTAAACTTTTATTGTCATTTTTATCACACTTTATTGGATAAAATCCAGTAAATACACCTTAATTTTAAATCAAATTATCAATTATCTTGTTTAAATTATCTTGTTTAAATATTTCATCTTATAAGAGTTATTTTATGAAAGCTAGCCAATTTATATTTGCCACTTTAAAAGAAACACCCAATGATGCCGATATTGCCTCAAGCCAGCTGATGCTTCGTGCAGGTCTGATTCGTAAGCTTGCCTCAGGGTTGTATGTTTGGATGCCGATGGGGTTGCGTGTACTAAAACGCGTTGAGCGTATTGTCCGAGAGGAAATGGAGAAAATCGATAGTCAAGAGCTTTTGATGCCAGTTACCCAGCCAGGAGAGCTGTGGCATGAATCTGGACGCTGGGAGGATTACGGTGCTGAGCTTTTAAGATTCAAAGACCGTCACAGCCGTGATTTTGTGCTAGGGCCGACACACGAAGAGGTCATCACTGATATTGCACGCAATGAGCTTAAAAGCTACAAGCAGCTGCCGATTACCTTTTATCAGATTCAAACCAAATTCCGTGATGAAATCCGTCCTCGTTTTGGTGTGATGCGTGCGCGTGAATTTACCATGAAAGATGCGTATTCTTTTCATATTGATAAAGAATCGCTCGCCAACACTTATCAAGACATGTACGATGCCTACAACCGCATTTTTACACGCTTAGGATTAAATTTTCGAGCCGTACAAGCAGATACAGGCTCGATTGGTGGCTTTGCGTCACATGAGTTTCATGTGTTGGCAGACAGCGGTGAAGATGATATTGCGTTCTCAAGCGATTCTGATTTTGCTGCCAATATAGAGCTTGCCGAGGCGGTTTGTTATGATAAGCGAGCAGCACCAACACAAGCACGCACCGATGTGGATACACCAAATATGACCACATGTGAAGCGGTTGCCGAGCACCTAAATATTCCTCTCAGCCAAACCGTCAAAACACTGATTGTCAAAGGTCGTCATAGCCAAGATAATCCAGAAGCACCCAAATTTATTGCTTTGGTTTTACGAGGTGACCACACGCTCAATGAAATCAAGGCTGAAAAAATTGCCGATGCTCATACGCCTTTGACGATGGCAACCGAAGATGAACTCAAAGAAATTGGACTTATCAAAGGCTATAACAGTACCGATTTGCAGCTGCCTGTTTATGTCGATCGTGCGGCGGCGGCATTATCTGACTTTGTGTCAGGTGCAAATATTGAACACAAACATACCACAGGCATGAACTGGGATCGTGATGCCACCATCACGCAAATTGTTGATATTCGTAATGTCGTTGATGGTGATCCTTCTCCTGATGGTAAAGGTATCATTAGTATCAAGCGAGGGATTGAGGTGGGTCATATTTTCCAGCTTGGGGATAAATATTCAAAAGCCCTAAACTGCTCTGTCCTTGGAAAAGAAGGCAAACCTGTCACTTTGATGATGGGTTGCTACGGTATTGGTGTCAGCCGTATCATCGCCGCTGCCATTGAACAAAATCATGATGATAATGGCATCATTTGGGCAGAACCAGAAGACAAGGCTGATAGCATCGCTCCTTTTTATGTTGCCATCGTACCGATGAAATCCAAAGATGGCGATGCGGAAGCTAAGGCCCAATCGCTATACCAAACCCTAAAAGCTCGTGGTATTAATGTATTACTTGATGACCGTGATGAGCGAGCAGGGGTCAAATTTGCTGACCTTGAATTGATTGGTATTCCGCATCGTATTGTAGTTTCACAAAGAAATCTTGCCGAAAATAAATACGAATACACCAACCGAGCCACAGGTGATCAGCAAATGCTAAGCCTAGATGAACTATTGGCATTATTTTAATTTAAATCATAAAATCAGTGCTATAAAAAACCTTGTCATAAAGACAAGGTTTTTGAATAATTTAGCAAATTTATCCATCATTCATTGACGCACCTGTCTGGTTACAGCTGGCAAAGCATGGTTTAGCACACGGACAGGATTGATATCAATACCCCCACGGCGAGTGTAGTTGGCTTGCACCATCAAGGCCGATGGCTCAAAATTCACTAAAAAATCTGCAAAAATACGCTCAACGCATTGTTCATGAAAACCATTATGCTGACGGAAGGTAAGTACATATCTTAGGATTTTTTGGTAATCTAAGGCTTTGTTGGTTGTGATTGAAACTGACAGCGTCCCCCAATCTGGCTGGCTGGTCACAGGGCAATTTGAGCGCAATAAATTGGTATGAAATTGATAAGTCATCATCTGATGCACAGGTGGCTGACTTAATATCGCTGAATTAATATCATCACAAGCAATAACCTCACCTTCTGTATCAAGCACCTCATCAATACAGACACCCAGTGGCTCTTGTACCTCAAAGCCGCTGCCGCCAAGTGGTACAATCTCAACACTCACCTTGATCCCCACACAAGCCGACAAGTCTTTTTGGATGAGTGCTTGAACCTCTGCCATGTCACCAAATTTGGTAAAATTCAAGCTATTTAGATAAAGTTTTAATGATTTGGATTCCACAATATTAGGTGAGTTGGCAGGAATGCGAATGCGAGCAATCGCAACTTTACAAATACCTTGTAAGTTTAGCCATGACAACTCAAACGCTTGCCATACATCCACGCCATCTGTCAGCTGATCAGCTTGAATGCCAGTTTGTTTTAAAACTTCATCACGACCCAAACTACGAGAAATGGCAAATAATATACTGGCATCATAATTTTTTGGATAACTTGTTGTCTCACCTAAAACACCATGAATACTCATTGTTTAGCTCCTTTATCACTCAAGCTAAGTTTATACTTTAAATTGTTGATTTTATTCATTATTTTTTAATAATTTTGGTTAATAGATTATAATCTTAGTCTCGACCCATTGACCAACAAGCGATACGCCCAACCATAAAGCAGAATACAAAATACCAAAATTGCAATTAGCGACCACCAAACATTGACATCACTATGCCCCAAAATACCAAAGCGAAACGCATTCACCATATAAACGATGGGGTTAAGTAAAGATAAATTTTGCCAAAATGATGATAAATTATCTAACGAATAAAAGACACCGCCAAGATAAGTCAATGGCGTCAGCACAAAACTTGGAATAATGGAAATATCCTCAAATGAGCGAGCAAATATCGCATTAATCAACCCACCAATTGAAAATAGTACTGAAGTACCTAAGATAGTCATCAGCATCACACCCAAATTCACCACCGTCAACTGAGTAAAAAACTGTGCAACTATCGTTACAAGCAATGCAATGACAATGCCACGAAATACACCGCCACCCACATAGCCTAATAAAATCGTATGTTTTGAAAGTGGAGAAACCAAAAGCTCTTCAATACTACCTTGAAATTTCATACTAAAAAAACTTGATAAAACATTAGAGTAGCTATTGGTAATCACCGCCATCATAATCAAGCCTGGGACGATAAATTGCATATAAGACACGCCGCCCATCTCACCGATGCGACTACCGATCATCTGCCCAAAAACCACAAAATACAAAGTCATCGTAATGACAGGTGGCAATAAAGTTTGTAGCCAAATCCGTAATATTCTTTTAATCTCTTTTTTTAAAATGGTGAAAAATGCTACCGATTGCTTACTAAAATCCATGGCGTACTCTTAAATTGGCTGGTTATCTGATGAGTGGTTATTAATGATTTGGTCAAAATTAAGTAGGTATGATTAACCAAGCTGATTGGTGATACCTTCTTCAACCAAATTCATAAACAACTCCTCTAAACGATTTGATTTATTACGCATGCTGGCAATTTGAACGCCCTGATTGGATAATTGTGCAAAGACATCATTTAAACTTTCACCTTTTTTGAGCGTGACCTCAAGGCTTTGTACATCAATTTTTTGATAATGTAAGACTTGCTCAAGCACAATGGGCGGCTCAAACGGTCTTGAAAAATCCAAAATAAAGCTTTCAACATCCAAGCTGGCAAGCAGGCTTTTCATGTCGGTATTAATACGAATTTCACCCTTATCCAAAATAGCGATATATTTACACAGCTGCTCAGCTTCCTCAAGATAATGCGTCGTTAAAATAATCGTGGTTTTTTCTTCTTGGTTAATGCATTCTATAAATTCCCACATCGAGCGACGCAGCTCAATGTCCACGCCTGCGGTTGGCTCATCTAAAATTAATAATTTGGGGCGATGCATCAATGCACGAGCTATCATCAAGCGGCGTTTCATGCCCCCAGAAAGCATTCTTGCGGTCGTATCTTTTTTATCCCATAAACCCAATGCTTTGAGCAACTCTTCTGCTCTTAGCTTGGCATCTTTAGCGGTAATGCCAAAATATCCTGCTTGATTGATTAAAATATCTTGTACTGTTTCAAATTGCATAAAATTAAATTCTTGGGGAACAATACCCAAAAATTGCTTCGCCTTTGCAGGGTTTTTGACCAAATCAATACCAAAAATTTCTACAGTCCCAGCAGAAGGAGGAAATAAAGAGCTGATAATACTGATGGTGGTTGATTTGCCCGCTCCATTAGGACCAAGTAACGCAAAAAAACTACCTTGTGGTACAGTCAAATCAATACCTTTTAGAGCAGTAAAACCATTATGGTAGGTTTTACTGAGTCCTTTTAGTTGCAAGGCGGGTATGTTTGGTTGGGCATAATCTGGGCTTTTTGTCATAATGGCACTCTAAAGATGAATCACAAATTTTAGGCTTTGGCACATTGGTTGATGCTTTTGGATTGATCAGACAAATCATAATACCACAAAAGATAAATAAATATAGACAAATGTAAAATTTTCAAGGCTTACCATTCAAGACTTATAATGACTGGCATAAAAAATCCCAAATCATCAAACAATGATTTGGGATAGTTTAAATAGATAATTTATATGATGGCTTAGCTTGACTGCTGGATAATATAATCAACCGCATTTTGAACCTCTTCATCAGAGATATCAGCACCGCCACGAGCAGGCATCGCATTAAAACCGTTGATGGCATGATTATAAAGCGTTGCTGTGCCTTTACCGATTCTTGATGCCCAATCGCTGGTGCCAATTTTTGGTGCACCAATCAAGCCTGCATCATGACAAGTTGAGCATATGGCTTTATACAAGCTCTCACCATCACGAGCTTGACCTTCAACGGCTGGTGCAAGTACTGTGATATTAATATCACATTCTTCTCCATCAAAACAAACTTTACCATAAGGTGCTATACGAGCGATCAAATTGGGATACATCGCCACAAGCTTTTGAACCTGTGGACTTTCTTTTGGTGCTTCTTCTACAGGCGCTGCCACTTGAGCAGGGGCTTCCGCTGTAGTTACTTCAGTTGCATCAGCAGTCTGAGTTTCTGCAGGTGCGACAGCTTCTTGTGCTTGGGTTGCCATTGTTGACACTGCTAACAATGCAGCAACAGAAAACATAACAGCTTTTTTCATTGTCATCATCTCGTTTTAGCCTTGAGCAATCGCTCTGGGGGTGTCGAACAGCGGTGCAAGTCATTGTGCAAAGCCACCATCCCTACAATATAAAATTCACCCTATTATTATAAGGGAAAAGTCAGGTAAAAAGCCATATTTTTTATAAAATCTGTTAAAATTTAGCAAGAATTGCATAAATTTGTCATTATTTTATCAGCTTAGGTGGCATTTTTCCCAAAAACTTGCTACAATTGAGCGGTTTATATTTATGCATCTAAATATATATGCATCCAAACGCACCCAAAAAATATTTCTGTGCTTGTAGCTCAGTTGGATAGAGTGTCAGCCTCCGAAGCTGAAGGTCGCGGGTTCGATTCCCGCCAAGCACACCATCTTATCAAAACGCTGGACAATGCCAGCGTTTTTTGTGTTAGTGTTATCATCTATTTAGCGATTATTATTAATCTCAATAATTTCAATCCAATATCCATCTGGGTCTTTGATAAAGGCGATGTCTTTCATCGTACCCTCTTCAGGACGCTTTTTAAATTCTACGCCATTTTCATCAAACCAAGCGACCGCTTCTTTTAAACTTGGTACGCTAAAACAGATATGACCAAAGCCTCGTGGTTCACTATTGCCATCATGATAGCTAAAATCTGCCTGATTTTCGGTACCGTAATTATGGGTCAACTCCAAAATACTGCGTTGGCGTGATACAAAATCTTTCAGCTCATCACCAGCAGGTAGATTTGCTCGTTCATCTTCGGTTAATCGGGCCAAAAAGTACAAATCAAACTCACTGTCAGCAAAACGACTGTGCTTTAGCAAAGTCATACCAAGTATGCCAGTATAAAATTCCAAAGATCGAACTGGGTCTTTGATTCTTAGCATGGTGTGATTAAGAATATAACCCTCTGACTGCACAGGAATGTCTTTAACACCTTCTGCAGCCAAAGCATTTTTGGGTTGTTGAATACTCATCATACTCTCCTTTTGTCATTAATCATGGGTTTGTTTTTGGTCAGTCATCTAAAAAATGTACTTTGCCTGTGGCGACATCATATTCAGCACCAATAACCAGCAAATCCCCCTGTCTGACCATGTCTTCTAAAATACGCGATCCATACTTGATTTGACTAACTGACATACCAACATTGGCACGCACAGAGCGTTCAATCAGTTCATCCATATCCACATCATCACCTGATGCCGTCGCAATTTCATGCAAGTTTAACACACTGGGGCGGATACGATCTACAATAGATTGTAAATTTGGTGAATAATATTGATCTGGATTGATTAAAGCTTCAACACAAGCGGTCACAGCACCACAATGCGAATGACCGAGCACCACCACCAATCGTGTCCCAAATTTTTCAGCAGCAAACTCAATTGAACCAATTTGGCTGGGTGCAACAACATTACCAGCAACCCGGATCACAAACAAATCGCCCAAACCTTGATCAAAAATCAGCTCAACAGGTACACGCGCATCTGAACACCCCAAAATAATGGCATTGGGTTTGTGCTCTTTAACCAAAGTTGGTGGTGATAATGGCGTTTTTTTGGTACTTGATAGATTTTCCACATATCGATCATTGCCTGCCTTAAGTGCATTTAAAATCTGTTTTGCATATTCATTTGACATAGGATATCCTTGCCCATCTTTTATTGCGATTCTGTCTCTGCCGAATGGCTTTGGGTTGGTGCAGTGCCTTTAGATATTTCATTTTTGGGTACTATATCGGCTGTTTGCTGCGGTGACTGTGGGCGTGCAGTTGGTGCCATAGGCAAATCGCTAGAGCTGACTTGAGATCTTTGATTAGACAAACGATTGATATCGTTTTGGATATCCAAATCAGTCGGCTGCCTGACCGACTCAGTTTGCTGGGAAATTTGTGTTTGTAATGCACGCTCACGGCTTAGGCGTGCCAATTCTTCATCTGCTGGCGTGGCCGCTTTGACTGGAATTTCGGTACGCGTCGCTTGCAGGCGAACTCGGCGAGGCTGGAAGTCTGCCAAATCCACCACATCTTGACCCAATTCATAATTGTCCATTACTGCGACCAACTCAGAGATTTTGGTGGTCTTTTGTATCACTGATTTTGGCAGTCTAAAATTTACGGTTTGCAAAGCAGATTCTGCATCAGCTGGACTGGTAAATTTACCATAAGTCAGTACATATCGCTTATTATCATTGGCATCAGTATAGCGAAAATAAGCAAAATTGTTACGATCTTCTCGGCTGTTTAGATAATCCACGATAACTTCATTTTTGGTAACATCCATCAGCTCAATGGTATAACGACCACTAATACCATTAAAATAAACTTTGTCCTTAAATTCAGGTGGATAGTTGCGTAAGTCTCGCACAAGTGCCGAATTATCCATGGGCTTAACAACATGATCAAGCTCATTTAACGCTGTGATTGTGGTCGGCAATGTCGCAACATAGGACGATGTTTGATTGGCGTTTTGTTTATTAATCATTGCTGGTACGGAGCTGGTCAACCAAACAATCAACCACAAGCCTGCCATGATAGCCGCCGCAATCAACCAATAAAGTGCCTGACGACGAAAATACTTTTCATTCATCATGGGAATTTTTGACATAATTTTACCCACTCATTCATCAACTAAAAGACTTGCGGTCGTTATCTGCCCTGCCAGCACAGCCTCTAAGTCTGATAACTCAAAATCCGCTGTTACAAACGCATCACCGATACGACGCAGTAGCACCAAGCGGATTTGACCTTGTTTAACCTTTTTGTCATGCCCCATCAGATCCAGCGCTTGTGCGACATCTATCTTAGGAGGTTTTGTCGGCAGATGATATTTTTTAATGATATTTTCAATACGCTCGACATCACAAGCACGAATTAGACCCAATCTGTACGACATTTGGGCAGCTTGCACCATGCCAGCTGCCACCGCCTCGCCATGTAACCATTTGCCATATCCTTGATGTGTCTCAATGACATGACCAAAGGTATGACCAAAATTTAACAACGCACGCTTGCCAGATTCACGCTCATCAGCAGCGACAATTTGAGCCTTAAAATCACAGCAGCGATAAACCATCTCTGCAAGTAAATGCCTATCTTTGGCATTGATTTGATCGGCATGTTCTTCCAGCCAAATCAAAAAATCATCATCCATAATCAGTGCATATTTGATGACCTCTGCCATGCCTGCTGCAAATTCACGCTCAGGCAGCGTTTGAAATGTCGTCATATCTGCCAAAACACAGCTGGGCTGCCAAAATGCGCCAATCATATTTTTGCCACATGGATGATTAATGCCCGTTTTGCCACCAACACTTGAATCCACTTGGGCAAGCAGCGTGGTAGGTACTTGGATAAAATTTACCCCACGCATAAAACTTGCAGCTGCAAATCCTGTCATATCACCAATCACACCACCGCCCAGTGCAATCAATGTGCAATCTCGTGCAAAATGCACCCCAAGTAGCACATCATAGATTGCATTAATACTGTCTTGATTTTTATAAATCTCGCCATCAGGCAGTACGCATACCTCAACATGAAATCCAGCAGATAATAGCCTTTCTTGCATTTGTGCCAAATATAAAGGCGCAACCACATCATTGGTCACAATAAGGACTTGTTTGGCGGTGATAAATGGGATAATTTGGCTAACCAAGTCAATTTGATCATCACTTGCTCGGATAAAAATGGGGTAATCATGGCGTTGGGTTTTGACAATAAGTGGTGCTTGGGTCATGAATTTTCCTTAGCGTGTTGATCGGTTTTTAATTTATTGGGTGCATGATCCAAAGCATAATTTTCAAGCACTTCTAAAATCTCTCCGATCATTTGCTTGGGATATGCTCGTCCAGTCAATATGATGATATCTGCTACTTCACGATACAGCGGATGACGCTTTTTGTACAAAGACTCAAGTACTGCTCGTGGATTTTGTGCCTGTAGCAGTGGGCGGTTTTTATCCTTTTTGGTACGAGCCAGCTGTGTATCGACACTGGCATCTAAATAAATCACCAAGCCTTTTTTAAGCAGTTCTCGATTTTTGGTGCGTCCAACCGCCCCACCACCTGTTGCCATGATAATATTAGGCAGTGCGGTCAGCTCTTGTAGTGCGCGTGTTTCACGATCTCGAAAGCCTTCCTCACCTTCTTTTTCAAAAATCCATGGGATATCAGCACCCGTTTGATCAACGATATACCAATCGCAATCAATGAAATTACGCCCCAAATGTTTGGCAAGCAGCTTTCCTATCGTTGTTTTGCCTGCACCCATAGGTCCCACCAAAAAAATCGCAGGTAGTTGTTTTGATAAGGCATTACCTGCTTTTTCGACCATCACCTCTTCAATGAAAGCCGAATCGTCATCAAGCATTGTGATTTTCCAATTAATATAATATATTCGCCATGATGGGTATTTATGCACCAACTTGACTTAATAAAATGAATGAAAATTATCTTATCATACAATGTTTGGCAATTTGTTACCAGTATTTTTATGTATTGACCATTCAGATACCGATTACTTAGATAAAAATTTCATTTATTTTATTGACCAATATAATGCCAGCTATCTTACCAATTTGGGTGTAATAAAAATCAAAAGCTCCGACTTATCATGCGCTTTGGAATCATGCCGAAACAATCGTCCAAGCACAGGCATATCACCCAATCTAGGCACTTTATTTGCACCTTCATTCTGGCTGGTGCGATAGATACCACCAAGAACGACGGTTTGTCCATCTTCGATGATGACATTCGTTTCGATGGCATCTTCTTGGATGGCGATATGACCAAGTGTTGGTACTGGATTGCCATTTTTGATATTTAGCTTAAGACCAATTTTACCATCAGGTGTGATATTTGGTGTCGCCTCCAAAATTAAAGACGCTTCTTTAAATTTTGTTGTGCTGGCACCTGAATGCGTGGTTTCTTGATAAGGAATTTGTAGCCCTGATGAAATACGTGCGGTTTGTTTATCAGCCGTCAAGACTTTTGGTGTTGAGATAACCTCACCTTGATTTTCTGCCTGCATGGCGGAGAGTTCTAAATCTAAAATGATATCAGGTAAATTTAACAGCCCAAAAGCAATGCGTCCCATGGCGTTATCTACGCCCAAATCAACATTCAGATGACTGTTTTGATGACCACCTGCCGCCACACCCTCTTGCCGCATTGTCCACAAACTTCCCTGAGAGCCGCCATAATGCACTTTACCATTTTGACCATGCGCCCCAAAACTTACGCCAAGCTTTCGCCCAAAATTTTCATTAGCAGAAACAATCCTAGCTTCAATCATCACTTGTTCAACAGGGATATCAATACGCTCAATCAGTGCCTTGATATTGGCAACGCTTGCAGGCACATCTTGGATAATTAAAGTATTGGTACGCTTATCCACCGTCACTGTGCCACGCTCAGACAGTAATGTCCCACGCACAGCGGTGGTAATAAGTTCATCAGTCTGGGTATTATAGGCCCGTGATAATGGTGCTTCAGGATAAATAACATCACGGTGATTGGTTCGATTGACATTACCACGCTGGGTTTTTTCGCCCATGATGAGTGTTGCCACATCATCGGCAAGTGCATAGTTTAGACGAATGTATTCGGTTATTGTCGGCTGATTGGATTGGATAGATTTTGAGCTGATCAGCCATACATTACCATGCTTTAATACTGATAAATTTTGTGTTTGCAAAATCACATCAAATGCTTGATCCCAAGGGATATTCATCAAGCGAATAGTCATACTGCCTGTCACACTATCATCGGTGATGATATTAATACCTGTAAAACCTGCTAAAATATCAAAAACCGCTCGTACAGGAATATCGGCAAACTCAAGGCTAATGGGCTTACCTGTATAAGCTTGCTCTGCTGTTTGGGTGACAGGCACATGATCAATATGAGTATCCGCACGTACCTCCATATGAACCACACCGAGCATCACGGCGATTACCAAGCTATTTTTTAAAAATTTTTTGTCCATGTGTCATTGCTTATGAATAAAATGAATGTTTACATCACGGCGATAATAGCCACCTTGTGTATCAGCGACCGCTTCAATCAGATGTATCGTACGACTGTCAATATGGGTAATTTTTCCGTGATTTTTACCAAGATATTGTCCAGTACTCACACGATGAACGATGCCATCAGGACTCATAATGAGTGCCACAAGTCTAATATCATCAAAAATACGACCATGATAGCGTAGGCTTGATAACTCATAGCTTTCTAAAGGCTCTCGAACACGGTTGGTATCAATGACTATCGGATCGCCTTTGAAGACTTGTGCCTGAGCCTTGGCAGACTGATGAGTATCAGATGGCTGAGATGGCATAGTGTCTGCCATAGGCCAAGCTTTGGTAGATTCGGTTTTTGGCTCATCTTGCTGATCAGCGGCATGATTGGTATCAAGAACCTCAACATTTCTATAAGGATTGATAAAAGGATCTTTGCCTTGCTGATATATCATCGGCACAGATAAGGGTATCGGCACAGGCTCACTGATCGCCATACGCTCTTCATGGGTAATATGTGCAAGCTTATCATCAACAACTTGACTGGTGCTATCAGCACATCCAATCCCAACCCAAATCCAAGCACCCAAAATGCCCCACCGATAATATTCATTGAACATCAGGCACCTGCTGAGCAACTGGTTTTGGGCGTTTGTTTGCTTGATAAGTTTTCATCTGAACAATCATCATCAGCTGATGGTTCAAACCAGCCTTCAGATCAAAATCATGCACTGTCAGCAAATGGTTAGCCTCTGACAACTCAAGCAACCATCGACCCAAAGCATGATAATCCCCTGTCGCACTCACTGCGATAGGGCGTTCGGTATAATAATCCTGTTCACGACCTGCTTGAACTGATGCACTCACCACCTGCACATTAACCGCTTGTGCTTTGGTATTTATCATTCCGATAATCTCGCTCATCGGTGCTGTGCGTGGCAGAGCATTGAGCTGATTTTCAAGTTGTGTATTTTTTTGTATGACCTGATGGCTTAGATGGTCAAACTGCTGGGCTTTATGATATTTAGTGGCAAATTCATCAATTAAGGCAGATTCTTGACTTTGGGCTGCATTAAGCTTTTGAATGGTTGGTAAAATCGCAAGTAGCCAGCCAAAAATGCCAATGATCATCACGATCAAACCAAGTACCGTCAGCTGTATATATTTGGGTGATTGAGCAATGGTATGACGATTGACCTGATTAAGCTCATACCAAAAACTTTGTAGCTGATACACAAAATTATTCATTACCACGCTCGTTCACATCAGTATTTTCATCGTGATTTGTTATGTTCGCTGGCTGTATCATATCTTTGGCATCAAGTGGCAGCTGAGTGGCAGTGAGCGTAAAACTCATCGCTTGATCTGCTTGTTGCAAAGACACCACAAGTACATCAGTATACAGCCCAGACAACTCAAGCCGATGGGCAAATGCAGACACGGATTGTGTCGATACCGCCTTTCCTGTCAAGCTAAGCATATCTGCCGCCTGACTCATTTCGTCTAGATACACACCCTCAGGTATTAGGTTTGATAATTGTTGCCAGCGATACGCAACTTGTCGATCTTCTGATAAAGCATTTAACGCCTCACTGTGTTTTTGGGCAGTATCTAGCTGTTCTTTGAGCTGCTGCATTTGATGGATCTTATCGTCCAAGGTGCTGATGCGTGTTTTAATCTCATCATTGATTGCTTGTTGTTGATTGAGCCGATAATAAATTGCACCAAAAATCAGCATCATCACCAAAACAGCAAGCCCCACCACCGACACAAATATTTGACGAAACTTAGCATCAGCTTGACTGCGACGCTCTTCACGCCATGGCAAAAGATTAATCCCCTCAGATCTTGTCAAAGCCAGTGCCGCTGCTGCTGTTAACATGGGTGCTTGCTCCATATCATTATCTTCGATGGCATGATTGACCGCGTATTTAGGATGCATGGGCAGACACAAAATATCAAGCTTTGCCTGTAAAGCCTCTGCCAACTGTGATGCTTTTGTCCATGTTGTGCCGCTGATGTATAGCCGCTCAATCGGTAAAACGGTTTGTGCCTGACAATTCTTGATCAGTGATAAGATTTTTGTGGCCATCTGATCAACTCCCAATTCAGACCGATCAGATGATTTGATATGTGGCGTATTTGCCGACGCTTCGCCAAATGAAAGTTCATCGGCTGCCATGTCATCCACCCAATCATCAAAGCGGATATGGTAGTCGCCAGTTTGAGCTTTTATCGCAATATCTGGTGTTTTTTGGATAAAATTGTCTTGCAAAGGCTGTACAAAGTCATTTTGGATTGATGCATTCGTCTTGGACAATCGATCTGTCAAATCGCCAAAATTCATCGTTAAGGTTGACTGATTGGGCCAATTTTTAGGCGTATCAACATCATGGGTAAATTGAGAAAACTGATCAAGTTCTGATTGCTCATCCAATGGCTGATTGCCAAAATTTGTCAATGCATGTATTGGCTCATTTTGCTGATATAGCAATACGCCATGATGAGTGATATAACCGCCAATATCGTGATCGGTAATCTCCACCAAAGCACTGACTTGTGCTGTCATTTTAGCCATCATGCGTGCCAGGCAAGATGTATGGACATCAACTGCTACAGCCTCTATTCCCACCATGGCAAGTACTTCACAGCAGTCATGGATACTATTTTGGTGTGCCACTGTCAGAGTGATTTGAGTTGCTACTGATGATCGCTCAAGTACTTGAAAATCAAAATAAACATCTTGGATATTACGCCCAATATAACGCTCAGCATCAACTAAGATTTGTGCTTCGATATCCTCATCTGATAAATCAGCTGGCAGATCGATGAGCGTCTGCATGACTGCATCATCAGGTACACAAGTGATGGCATTTGCCTGACTTAACCCAAGCGTTTGCATCATCTGTCTTAGCGTCTGGGCAAGTTTTTCTTTATCAACAATTTTGCCAGAAACCACCACATCGGTATAAAACACACATGCCGAACCCAACCAGTGATAGCGTCCATCATGCTCATCTAGCCAAACTGCTGTTGCCGCCTTTTCTCCAAAGTATATACCAATGGTTGGCGTATCAGACTGCCCTCTTAACCAAGCACGCAGCTTATTTAATCTCACATCCCACTCCGTGCCTGTATCTATCAAATTAGCCCAAGACCTCAACCAACTCGCCTTCAACTAAATGCATGCTGATGGCCTTGGTGATTTTAATCATAACAAACTTGCCCAAAAGATCAGTATCTGCTTTAAAAATTACCGAACGGGTATTATCCGCTGTACCGTGTAAATATCCCTGACGGCGATTTGCAGGCTCTTCGGCCAACACACGCAGTGTCTGACCGACCATGGCTTGTGTTTTATCAAAAGTTGAACGCTTAATAAGCTCTTGAAAAACTGCCAAGCGTTGTTTTTTGGTTTCAAGGCTGACATCATCAGGCAAATCAGAGGCGGGCGTACCAGGCCGTTTAGAATAAATAAAACTGTATGAATGATCAAAATCTAAGTCTTTTGCAAATTGAAGCGTCTGTAAAAAGTCTTCGTCTGTCTCTCCAGGAAATCCAATGATAAAATCACTTGATAAATGTAAATCAGGACGAATTTTGCGTAATTTTGCAATTTGATTCATGTAGACATCGACCGTATGGTTTCGCTTCATGGCAGCTAAAACTTGGTTTGAACCGCTTTGAATTGGCAAATGTAGATGTGATACCAACTTATCAATACTTTGGTAAGCTTCAATGATATCATCGGTAAATTCCAAAGGGTGGCTTGTGGTGTAGCGAATGCGTTCAATTCCATCAATGTATGACACATAATGTAGAAGCTCGCTGAATCGGCAAATACTGCCATCATCTTTTTCACCACGATAGCCATTGACATTCTGACCCAAAAGATTGACTTCACGCACACCCTGTTCAGCCAAGCTATCAATTTCAGCCAATACATCATCCAAAGGGCGTGATAATTCCTCACCACGAGTATAAGGCACAACACAAAATGAGCAATATTTTGAGCAACCCTCCATAATAGACACAAAGGCAGTATAACCCTCAACTCTTGGCTCAGGCAAAAAATCAAATTTTTCAATACTTGGAAAGGAGACATCAACCACACCGATACGATTTTTGGGGATTTGACCCATATCAGTTTTGGCTTGATTTGTTGTACTTTCATACAACTCAGGTAGGCGATGCAAGGTTTGAGGACCAAAAACCATATCCACATATGGCGCACGCTTTTGGATATTATCACCTTCTTGAGAGGCAACACAACCACCAACACCAATGACAAGATTTGGGTTTTTTTCTTTTAATTTACGCCAACGACCCAATTCAGAAAAAACTTTTTCTTGTGCTTTTTCACGGATTGAGCAGGTATTCATAATCAACACATCAGCATCATTAATATCATTGGTAATGACCATACCATGGCTACTACCCAAAACATCGCCCATCTTTTGGCTGTCATATTCATTCATTTGACAACCTTGGGTAACGATATAAACTTTTTTTGGCACAGCGGTATCACGATCAGCTTCCCTGATTTCATGTAAGGCTGTTGCTGGATTTTTGATGGCGGTTGCTTGAGTTTTAGGATTGAAAGTGCCAACGGTCATGGTTTTCTCCAAGGGTCTGCAAAATAAAAAATTTGTCTATTATATCATATCAATATGCCAGTGTCATTTTGTCAATATCAATTTGATGCATGTATTGGATAATTTTGGACTTTTTTATCAGTGATTGGTAGAATAAGCAAAATTTAACTCATTTAAGCTAATAATGAAAACAGCAAATAAATTGACCATCACCGCACTGCTTGCCACAATCAGCATTATGCAAGCTGCCTGTGCACAAGGTCATGCCAACGACGGTAGTATTTATCAATTTTTTGATGTCGAACGCCAAAAAAGTAGCCCAAATGCCCTACGCCAATACGAAAAAAATATGCAAGGCACACTATTTGGGATGTATCCTACCTATTGGCGGCTAAATTATAACCTATCTGGTCAATCACCCGAGGCAGTCAATCAGTTTGTCCATCAATATCCAAGCACTGTCATGAGTGAAAAACTCGCCGCTGACTATGCTGAGATTAAGGCTCGCCAAGGTGACTATGCGTCTGTGCGTGCCGTAGCAGACAGCATTGAAAACCCTGATGAATCTGAAGCTTGTGCGATTGCCTTAGGATTTAACCAAAGTCGTGATTCACTGCGAGCTTTATACCAAAAACCCAATGTATGGCTAAATACTCAAATCCGCCAATCTTTATGTGATAAACTGGCCACCGAAATGGTTTATAACCCACGCATCACCAACATCGATAAACATGAACAACTTTTGCGTATGCTACGCATTGATAAACGGCAACTTTCTAGCCGCCAAGCACCTTTGGATAAAACGGGCGATATCATCTCATTGCTTGGACAATTAAACATATCCGTCAGCTACCAAACCATTAATGAAATTCGCAATAATCCCAATGAATTTTTGACACGCTTTTCTCAAGAAAGCTACAGCAACACCAATCAATATCTATATGTTTATGCCATCAGTTTGCTGGCACACCGTTCATACTCAGAAGCTGCCATACAGCTTAATTATGACATTGCTCAAGACGAACTTAGAACACAAAAGCTCATCTCTGATATGGCTCGTCAGTATGCTTGGCGTAGCATTGCGGTCAAGCGTATGAATATGAACACCGATGATGGCTATAGTATGGATGCGGTACATTGGTTTAGAAATAGCTTGGGTGAAACTTTTAATTACGAAGAAGCAGAAGACTATGCCCAAGCAGCAATTTATTTTGGTCAATGGTCAGATGTCATTACGGCAATTAGTGCCATGACAGCCGTTGAACAACAAGAGCGGATTTGGCAGTATTGGCTGGCTCGGGCTTATGAACAGCTTGGTCAGCAAGCCAAAGCACAGCATATTTATCACAATCTTGCAAAAGGGATCGATTACTATGGGCTACTTGCCAAAGATCGCATCGGACAGCGTTTAAGTCTATCTGATATTGGTGGCAATGTATTACCATCAATCAGCACCAGCGATGAACAGCGTATGATGGCAGATCAGCACTTTGCCCGTGCAATACTACTCATGCAAAACAATGCCAGCCTTGAACATATTAATCGTGAATGGAATTGGGCGGTCAAAAAAGCACGCGACTTAGGCAATACCACTTTACTGCTGAGTGCCGCCAAAAAAGCCCATGACTTAGGATTTTATCACCGTAGCATCCATGCCATCGAAACTACCGATTATCTCCGTAATGCCGCATTATCACACCCAACCCCTTATCAAGACAGTACTTTAAAACACAGCCGAAATGCAGGTATTGATCCTGCTTGGGCGTATGGCATCATGCGTCAAGAAAGCCGATTTCAGCCATCTGCTCAATCTGGTGCAGGTGCAGGTGGTTTGATGCAAATCATTCCCAGCACAGCCACCCAAATTGCCCGAAGCTTGGGTGAATCTACAGGTAATATGAGCAATCCTGATACTAATATACGCTATGGAACTTGGTTTTTAAATGATTTGGCAAACCGTGCCAGAGGACAAATTGCGGTCGCAACCGCAAGCTATAACGCAGGTCCTAATGCTGCTCGTCGCTGGGTACCAACACATGGTGCCATCAGTGCCGATCAGTATGTAGAAGCCATCGCATACGCTGAAACCCGAGCTTATGTCAAGCATGTTATGGAAAATGCGACAATTTATAGCCTACTTTTAGGTCAATATACCCCAATTTCTCAGCGTATGGGTACAGTTAGCCCTTACTAATTATTCTAAAATCTAAAAAGACCAGTGTGGCGACTGGACTTGGGAGTCTATTTGACTGATTAAATGCCAGTTTTTACGAACTCATATCCAAAACTTGCCATCTTATACACACCAAAAAGGTTTGTCTTTAAATCCATAAAATGATACACTAACAATGATTTGACATTTTTATCGATAATATTATTATTAAAAATGTATAATCAATCTATTTTTTAAAATTTCTTAATAATTTAAACAAGGATTTTTATTCATGAAACAACCTGTACGAGTTGCTGTCACTGGTGCTGCTGGTCAAATTGGCTACAGCTTACTATTCCGTATCGCATCAGGTGAAATGCTGGGTAAGGATCAGCCTGTCATTTTACAATTACTTGAAATTCCTGTTGAAAAAGCACAACAAGCACTACAAGGCGTTATCATGGAACTTGATGACTGTGCTTTTCCATTATTAGTTGATGTCATTGGTACCGATGACCCTAAAGTAGCATTTAAAGATGCTGATTATGCACTATTGGTTGGTGCTCGCCCACGCGGTCCTGGCATGGAGCGTGCTGACCTGCTTCAAGAAAATGCAAAAATCTTTACTGTTCAAGGTAAGGCGCTTAATGAAGTTGCAAGTCGTGATGTTAAAGTATTAGTCGTTGGTAACCCAGCAAATACCAATGCTTATATCGCCATGAAATCAGCACCCGATTTACCAGCCAAAAATTTCACCGCCATGCTGCGTCTTGACCATAACCGTGCGTTAACGCAAGTTGCCAAAAAAACAGGCAAAGCTGTCAAAGACATCAAAAAATTAATCGTTTGGGGCAACCACAGTCCAACCATGTACGCTGATTATCGCTTTGCTACCATTAATGGCGAATCAGTCAAAGAGATGATCAATGATCAAGACTGGAATGCTAATACATTCCTGCCAACCGTTGGTAAGCGTGGTGCAGCGATTATCGAAGCGCGTGGCTTATCATCAGCTGCTTCTGCTGCCAATGCAGCCATCGATCATATGCGTGATTGGGCATTAGGCTCAAATGGTGAATGGGTAACTATGGGTATTCCATCTGATGGCTCGTATGGCATTCCTAAAGGTATCATGTTCGGCTTCCCTGTGACTACCGAAAATGGTGAATATCAAATCGTCCAAGATTTGCAAATTGATGACTTCAGCCAAGAGCGTATCAATATCACACTAAACGAACTTGAAGAAGAGCGTGCCGCTATTGATCATTTATTTTCTTAATTCTAGAAAATACATTCAAATATCCAGCTGGTTTTGGCTGGATATTTTTTATGTTAAAAACAACACTTAAAAAACACAAACTATACAGACTTGCATTGCTCAAGTATTGGCAAATTGCTAAAATAAATTTAATCACAATAAAAGGAGATAGTCATGTTAGGTGATATAGAATATACCATGAACGAGCTGTTTGCTCAATTAGGTCTTGCAAGTAGCGATGAAGCCGTTGAAAAGTTCATTGCAGAAAATCAACTTGATGAAGAAACTAATCTAAAAAATGCCCCATTTTGGAATGACTCACAAAGAGCATTTATCCAAGAAGAGTGGAAAAATGATGCTGTATGGGCAATGGTATTAGATGAACTAAATACCAGATTACACGAAGAACATCAATCCTAAATCTCAATAGACACTTTAATAAAATCCTGCTGTTAGTAGGATTTTATTTATTTTCATTAAATTTATCCATCATAATTTAGCAGGATTTTTTCTATCCAGCAAGATTTTGCCACGATTAAGCTCTTTATAAAAATAGATATTTAATCATCTCACTCCAATTCCAAAAACTTTCTTTAATTAATAAACACTAAAACAGCTACTGTCCATAAGTTTATAACTGTCTAAATTTCTTTTGAAAAATAAACTTTAGTCATTGGATTGTACACCAAGGCCAATACCATAAAAATCCAATGTAGTATTTTTTGCTGTCTTTTAAGACTGATTCAACCCCCAAACAAAACCCCCCTTTGCTTCTGCAAAGAGGGGTTTAAAATAAGG